>Ga0209581_1000003_pt1 | contig 1208902 bp, 1173 predicted proteins | sample Coa_R2_FD_187160 | JGI IMG/M metagenome (GOLD analysis project Ga0209581, IMG submission 187160) | Surface soil microbial communities from Centralia Pennsylvania, which are recovering from an underground coalmine fire - Coalmine... | ecosystem: Environmental > Terrestrial > Soil >... | reverse complement strand
CAGCGAACCAGACAACTTCCTCTCTGGCTGCATCGTTACAACTGGCATCGACCGCATGCTAGCTTGAAAGCCAACACGCCTATCAGCAGACTCGCTCTAACCGGGGACAACCTGTTGAGGCTTCACACCTAGAGCATGTCCCGATTAAGCTGCATCGGGACATGCTCTCGATTCTTTGGTTTGGTCGCATTTCCTACGCCGAACCGGCATCCACTTCGGCGGGAAATGCTCTAGCCGTGCGGTCCGAGGATCATCCGGCGGCGCGCCAGGCTCGCGGCGGGCCATAGCGTCGACATCTCGTAATAGGCCTCGAAGGCGGGCACGCCCGCCGGCAGCACGACCCACGGCAGCTTCGAGCGCGTGTAGATGTGGACGTCCGGCGCGAGTGCCGAGGGATCGTCGAGCGTGCCGACGCGTACGAACAGCATCACGCCGCGGCGTCCGTAGTCGCTCCAGACCGCGGTCCGGCATTTGGGACAGCGAAAGATCTCGTGGGCGCGGCCGCTGTCGGTCGGGACGGGCACCGGTTCGGGCGCGCCCTCGAGCCGCGTCACGCGGTCGGCCTCGATCAGCGCATTGAGCACAAAGGCGCTGCCCGTCTGCCGCTGGCAATCGCGGCAGTGGCAGCAATGCACGAACATCGGCTCGGATGTCATGCGGTAGCGCACCTGGCCGCAGGCGCAGCCGCCGTCAAAATGTCGCGTCATGGGGCTCCTCCGGACATGATCCGGAGGCTAGCGCAAGCTGCCGGCCTCAGGCGAGCTTCTGGCGCAGGATCGCCGAGACGCGCTCGGCGCCCAGTACGAGCACGAAGGTGATGATCAGGTAGAGCGACACCTTCCGGTAGTCGAACAGGTTCATGTAGGTGAGGAGCTGGAAGCCGATGCCGCCCGCGCCCACGAAGCCCAGCACCAGCGACGAGCGGATGTTCTCGTCGAGCCGGTAGAGCGAGATCCCGAGGAAGGACGGCAACAGACTCGGCACGATCGCGTGGGTGAAGACCTGGATGCGCCGCGCACCCGTCAACGTGAGCGCGTCGACCGGCGCCATGTCCATCTGCTCGATGGTCTCGGCGAATAGCCGCCCGAGCATGCCGATCGAGTGCACCGCAAGCGCGAGGCCGCCCGGAAAGGGCCCGAGCCCGACGGCGGTCACGAACAGCAGCGCCCAGACCAGATCGGGCACCGCACGGGCGAAGCCGATGATGCCGCGGGCGACGTAATAGACCCAGCGCGCGGGCGTCACGTTGGCCGCCGCCATCAGCGCCAGCGGCACCGCCATCACGACGCCCATGAGCGTGCCGAATATCGCGATGTCCACCGTCTCGAGCGTCGGCCAGATTGCCGCGTCGAGCTGCGAGAAGTCGGGCGGTGTCGCGCGGCGGATGAAATCAGCCATACCGAAGACGCCGCTGACGAGGTCCTGCGGCCGCGCCTTCACCATCCAGAAGGACTGCGCGACGACCAGTATCCCCGCGAGGATGAACACGACGCGGAGCGCGTGGGCGAAGGGCGCGCTCCAGCCGCGGACGGCCGCGGAGAGCGGCGATCCGGTCTCGGTTCCGACGGTCATGCGGCTCGATCCTGGTAAAGGTGGCGGACGGACTCGCGCGGCAGCTCGGCCGGCGGGTCATCGAATATTTTTCGGCCGCCTCGGATGCCGACGATGCGGTCGGCATAGGCGTAGGCGAGCTCGATCTGGTGCAGCACGCATAGCACCGCGAGGTTGCCGTCGGCCGCGAGCCGGCGCAGCAGGCGCATGATCTCCTCGGCGGCCTCGGGATCGAGGCTCGCCACCGGCTCGTCGGCGAGCAGCACCCGCGGGCGCTGCGCCAGAGCGCGGGCGATCGAGACGCGCTGAGCCTGACCGCCCGAGAGCGTGCCCGCGCGCTGATGGCCGAGCTCGGCGAGGCCCACCTCGCCGAGGCAGCCCAGCGCCACCGTGAGCTCCTCCGGCGGAAATCCGCCAAGGTCGGCGCGGAGTGACTCGTGCCGGCCGAGCGAGCCCGTGGCGACGTTCGCCAGCACGCTCCGACGCTTCACGAGGGCGGCGTGCTGCGAGACCATCGCGAGCTCCAGGCGCGCGCGGCGGAGCCTGTCGCCCTCGAGGTGAGTGAGCTCCGTTCCGTTCACCCAGACTTCGCCCGATGTCGGCGCGAGCGTGCGCACGATGCAGCGCAGGAGCGTGGTCTTGCCGCTGCCGTTGCCGCCCAGCACGATCACGAGCTCGCCGGCCCTCACCGTGAGGTCGAAGTCGGCCAGCGCGAGCTTGCCGTTCGGATATCGGAGCGAGAGCCGTTGAACCTTCAGCACTCGGACGACGCCGTCGTGATGGTGCGGGCCTGTCTCGGCATTCCCCTACGACCGTCATGGCCGGACGTGTTCCGGCCATCCATGCGTTCGCGCACGGTGAATGAACGCGTGGACCCCCGGGACACGCCCGGGGGTGACGCGTCAAGGGAGCGGTCTGCGCCAAGCAGCATGGGGCAAACCGGCCTCGTCGCGGATCAGCTCAACTTGTTGAGGTCGATGTTGAGTGTCTTTACGAGATCGCGGATCAGGTCGTAAGCGTCGTCGGTCTGCGGCACGAAGCGCGTGCCGCCAAGGCCCATGATCTTGCGGTCCGCCTCGGGCAGGCTCGAGAGGTCGAGGGTCTGCAGCACCTCGGTCAGGCGCCTCTTGAAGCCCTCGGGCAGATCGCCGCGCACGGAGATCGGGTCGGTCGGGATCGGATCGGATTTCCAAAGGAAGATCAGGTCGCCGTCGTTGTAGTGGCCGCGCTGCGTCGCCGATTCCAGCTGCTCGCTGTTGAGTTCGCCGGCGTCGACCTTCTTGTTGTAGAGCGCCTCGAAGGAGGCGGTGTGGCTGCCGGCGTAGCTCGCCGTGATGTCCTTGTCGGGATCGACCCCGGCCTTGCGCAGGCCATAGGCCGGAAACAGGTGGCCCGAGGTCGAGGCCGGATCGGAGAAGGCGAAGGTGTGACCCTTGATCTCGGCCACCGTCTTGATGGGCGAGCCCTTGGGCACCACGATGCTCGCCCAGTAGTTGTCGGGCTTGCCCTCGGCGTTGCTGAAGGCCGCCACGGCCTCCGCCTTCGCGACCTGATGGGCGAGCACGTAGCCGAGCGGGCCGAACTCGCCGATCTCGAGCTTGCCGTTCCGCATCGCCTCGATCTCCGCGTTGTAGGTGGTGGTGACGAAGACCGTGACCCGGCAGCCGAGCTTGTCGGCGATCGCCTTGGCGATGTGGTCGTAGATGGGCACCAGCTTGGCCGAGGTGTCGTAGGGCTCGACGCCGAACCGGACCTCGCCGCCATTCGGGCAGTCCGCCGCGTTCTCTGCGAGTGCCGCCGGCGAAATTGCGAGCATGGACATCGCCGCAACCGCCCAGAACAGTCTCGTTCTCATTGCTTTCCCTCCGAGTATCGTTGAATGCGCATCGCGGGCCGCTCCTTGCCTCCACTGCCCGCATGCGGGCGCAACCTAGGCCCATGCTCGTGACGGAACCGTTGCAGAGCGATGACGGATTCATTCACGCCCGGAGCGTGTCTCGCGCGGATCGAGATCGCGAGGCGCGGCGCCCGCTCGCCATGCCATTGATTCAAATCAATGCGGTGGCAACCTTCTGCGGCGCATGGTGCGCGTCTCCTGCGGAGAGTCCCATGCGAACGCTGATGAGCTCCCTGGCGGCCTCGATCGTCCTGGCATTCGGGATGGCGGGCGCCCCGCCGCTCGCGCTTGCGCAAGCACAGCCGCACACCAGTCCCCAGACCCTGGTGCGCGAGCATCACGAGATCGAGGATACCCTGGCGCGGCTCAGCCGCGAGCATGGCCGCGTCGGCGCCGCGGCGAAGCATGCGCTCGCCGTCATCGCTCCCCACGAGCGCCACGAAGAGGAGATCGTCCTGCCCCTGCTGGGCCTCGTCGACTCGATCGTCGACCATGGCGTCAGCCCGGACATGGCCTGGGCCGTTCAGATGTCGGATCGCCTCCGCACCGATCGAGCCAAACTCTCCGACGAGCACACGCAGGTCGTTGCGGCGCTCGACGAGCTTGCGGCCGCCGGACGCCGCCAGCACTCTCAGGTGGTCGTGACCTTCTCGGAATCCGTGGCAGCCCACGCCGTCAACGACAATGAAGTGATCATCCCCACCGCGCTCCTGGTCGGCATCCACGTGCGCGAGAAGCTTGGGATCAAAGAGTAGGCCCGCCCGGCGCGACGGTCGGCTGGCGGCCGGCGTGAAATGCTCTACCGGCGGGCTGCGATATGGCCCGCCAGGTATTTGGCGTCGTGCCAGACGCCCCAGATGAAGGCCGACGCCCTGCGCGAGAGCCAGGATAGCCCCAGGAAATACAGCCCCGGCACCTCCGAGACGCCGCGCCGATGCACCGGCCTACCCTTCCCATCGAACGCGTCGACCTTGAGCCAGCCGAAATCGAGCGCGTAGCCCGTCGCCCACACGATCGAGGTGATGCCGGCCTGCGCGAGATCGAGTCGGCGGATCGGATCGGCGACACAGGCCGGATCCGGCTCCATCCGGCGGGCGTCGGGCTCCTCGGGAAGATCGAGACCCTTGCGGGCGGCGTAGGCGTCGGCCGCGTCCAGGACCGACAGATAGTCCGCATCTCCGCGCGCCAGATTGGCCGCGAGATCGGGCGCGAAGTGCATGACGCCGTCGTCGAAGCCCTCCGCCCTGCCCACGAGCTGCATCCCGCGCGCGGCGAACCGCCGGAAGTCCACGGTATGGCCGCCATAGGCGCCGCTCACCGCGATCGTGACGTGCTCCATGCCGGGATCGGGGGCCACGGCATCCCAAACGCCCAGGACGCCCAGCCACCAGCAGTAGTCGCGTCCGCGGTAGCGTCTGGGCGGCCTGTTGTGCGGGCCGACCGACAGGTAGACGCGCTTTCCCGCGCGCAGGAGCTCGTCGGCGATTTGCGCGCCCGAGGAGCCGGCGCCGATCACCAGCACCTCGCCCGGAGGTAGCTGGCCCGGATTGCGATAGGCGTTGGAATGCATCTGCACGATCCCCGTCTCCGCCGGCACGAGGGCCGGGATGAGCGGGCGCTGAAACGGCCCGGTCGCGGCCACGACATTCGCGGCCTCGATCACGCCCGCCGACGTGTCGGCGCGGAAGCCGCCGCCGTCGGCGCTCTTGCGCAGGGCCGTGACCTCGACGCCGCAGCGGATCGGCGCCTTGATCTGCTCGGCGTGCCCGACGAAATAGTCCACGACGTCGCGGGCGGTGGCGAAGGCGTCGGGATCGATGCCGGTGAACTCGCGGCTCGGAAACCGGTCATGCCAGGCCGGACCGTTGGCGACGAGCGAGTCCCACCTCTCCGACCGCCAGCGCTCGGCGATCCGGCGCCGCTCGACGACGAGATGCGGCTCCCCGAGCGCGGTCAGGTGCTCGCTCATCGCGAGCCCGGCCTGGCCTCCTCCGATCACGAGCGTTTTGACTTTCTCGACTGGCATGGGCGGCGTCCTGTCTGCGATGTGTTGGGATCGGGCTTCGGTCCGGCCGTCCCAATTTCGCGTGCGTACCTGGATCGATAAAATATGATTATTTGAGGATCGAGATCGGAAAAATTGATCGCTCCGCCGGCGCGCGGCGTCCGCCTCGGCCGGGACGGCCGCTCACCCCTTCCGCCCGGCCGCGGGGACGACCGCCTGCCGGAGCAGGTCGCGCTGGATCTTGCCGTTGGCATTGCGCGGCACGCGCGCGACCTTGACCACGTAGAAGTGTCCGATGACGTGGTTGCGGAAGGCATCGGTGACGCGCCTCAGCAGCTCGGCGTCGGTGTGGCCGGGATTGGCGACCGCGACGTAGACCTCCTCGATGCTCTCGGCATTCCGGGCGCTGCAGACGCCGACGTCGCCGGCCGTCGCATGCTGCAGGACCAGGGCCTCCAGCATGCTCGGCGGCATCTTGATCCCGCCGATGTTCAAGAGCTCGTCCTCGCGGCCGACGATCTGGATCCGCCGCGCCCCGTGCAGGATGCCGATGTCGCCGGGATAGAACCAGCCGTTCCGGAATTTCCGCGCGGTGGTCTCGGGGTCGCCGAGGTAGCCGGTCGCCATCGCCTCGTCGCGGATGCGGATGGTTCCGGCCGTCCCTGGCGGCAGGGGCGCGTCGCGCTCGTCCACCACCTGAATCTCCACCCAGGGATAGACCGTGCTGACCCCCTCGCTGCCGGTCGCGCGCGTCTCCGCGGCGAAGAGCACCTCGTTGCAGCCGTAGGAGACGATGAGCTCGCTCGCGAGGCGCATCAGCGTCCGCTCGCGGAGCGCCGCCGAGACCGCCGCGCCGACGGTGCAGATCACCAGGCCCGCGGGCTTCGGGAAGTCCGGCGGGAGCGTATCGAGGGTGACCTTCAGGTCGAGCGGCGTCAGCCGCAGATGGGTGAGCCCCTGCGCCGGGCCCATGAGAGCCTCCGGCGTGCCGACCTTGTCGCCGGCGTAGAGGACCGTTCCGCCCGCGCAGATCATGGCGGTCGACAGCGTGTAGCTGCCCGCGGCCTTGAAGGGCATGGTGACGAGGGTGCGGGACTTGTCCGTGAGGCCCAGCGACCAGATCCGGCGCATGGTCCAGGCCTCGTACATCGACCGCGTGAGCAGCAGGTGCTTGGCCTCGCCGGTGGTGCCGGAGGTGCCGACGATGCGCAGGGGGTCGTCGGCGCGCTTGGCGGGGACCGCGGGCATCCCGACCTCGACGCGCGCGAACACGCCCGCGAGCCACTGCGGCGTCACCGCGCGGTGGCGCTCCGGCGCGACGCCCGGCGGCCGGACCTCCGAGAGCACGAGATCGACGCTCTCCATGAGGCGCGTGTCCCCGTCGAGGAACACGAAGGTGGCGGTGGCGATGCCGAGCTCCTCGCAGGCGAGGAGCAGCAGCCAATGCGGATAGAGCTCGCCCCAGTGCACCGCGACGGAGCGGCCGCGCTCGAGCCCGAGCTCGGCCACGGCGCCGACGAACCGGCCGAGGTCGCGATGGACCTGCGCATAGGTGATCGCGCGCCCGCGATCGACGATGGCCACCGCGTCCGGCCGCGCGCCCGCGTGAAACGCGATGTAGTCCGCCGTCGCGGCGTTGCCGCCCCGATATCCCTTCATCGGACTGACCGCTCCCCTCGGCAGGGCAAATCTACACCGCAGAGGGGGAATGTACATGCGGGCCGGCCACGCGACGGCATGCGGCAGCGGCGGTCTCTCAGCGCATCAGTCTCGGGGAGGCTTCGGCGAGCGCGGACCACGTCTTAAGAGCGGGGCACGGGCACGGCCAGGCAGCGGCCAAACTCCCCCGCGAGATCGACGGACACCCGCCCGTGGACTCGACGAGCCGCCCATACCCGCTCAGACCCTCGTCGGTGGCGGCCACCATCGGCGTCTCATGGAGCCGCCCGACGCCGGTGGTGGGGATATAGGCGATCTCGGCGGGGTCGACGTCCATCGGTGATATGTAGCGCCGCTCTTGTGGCGCCGATGTCGCGGCTACGGTCATCAGACGGAATGGCCTCCGAAAGGAGATACGGTTCAGCGCTCGATTCCCAGTTCATCCGCCGTGAAGGCGTTTGCCGCAGCCTCTTGATAGAGTCCGTCGAGTTGCGGGCCGAGCGCCAGCAGCGCGGCGATTCGCTGGATCATCTGTCGAAACCAGCGGCGCTCATCATCTGTAAGCGGCTTGTCGTCACGGCGATCGGCTTGGCGGCTACCGCTTTTAATCGAGGCGTCGCCCCACTGGGTCTTGAACGAGCGTGGCTGCGGTCCCATATCGCTTCGGTCGTACGCTCAATGCGTTCGGAAACCAACGATCCCGGAGCCGCTGGAAAAATGAAATTACAGGCAAAGCCAATTTTCCAGGCCGAAGCCAATTCGCCGGGTTCTCCTCCGACCGCACGCATCCACAAACGCAGGGGAAATTACGAAACGAAGCCAGATCGTCCGCGGGAATCAACGGACAAGGCCTTTTGGCTTTCAAAAAATACCGGCCGAGACGGGCCGGCGCCGCGCGGATTTCACCGAAAGCACTCGGGCGCGCCGAGAAAGGCGTGGATGCCCGGCACGGAGGCCGGGCATGACGGCGGAGGCAGGACAGAGCGGAAGCAGAGGCTCGTTGGCGCCGAGTGGGCCGCGCGACCCTACCGCCCGCCCGCTCTCCGGAAGTTCTCGATCGCGATCGCGTCGGTCTCGAGGCGCTCGCGGCGCGCGGCGGCATTCATGCGCAGGCGCTCGCGGTTGGCGGCGGCGATCTCGTAGCGCTTCAGCTCCTGGAAGGCCTCGGCGAGGGCGTCGCGGGCCTGGAGGATCTGCGCCTCGGCCTCGGCCAGCGAGCGCTCCAGCGTCTTCTGCCGCTCGAGCGCGCGGCGGATGTAGCCGGGATAGACGTGCTGCGCCAGGAACGAGGCGCCGGCGGCGCTCTGCTCGCGGGCGCGCTCATCGGCGAGCCGCACCAGCTCGCCCCGGAGCCGAGCGGAAAGCGCCTCGAGCTCCGCCACCTGGCGGCGGCGCTCGTCCACCTGCCAGCGGTGGAGGCGGATCAGGCTGTCGAGCGTGCTCACGCTTTCGCCGCGGTCCCGAGAATGCGCTTGAGCTCGTCATAGCCCTGGCCGAGCTCGGCGCGCTCCTCGCGCGCCTGGGAGAGGAACTTCTCAAGCGCGGGATAGTACTTGATCGCCTCGTCGACCTTGGCGTCGCTGCCCTTGCGGTAGGCGCCGAGCCGGATCAGCTCCGCCATGTCCTCGTAGGTCGCGAGGAACTGCCGCGCGGCCGAGACCAGCGCGTTCTCCTCCGCGCTGTTGCAGCCGGGCATGGTGCGCGAGATCGAGCGCAGCACGTTGACCGCGGGATAGCGGCCACGCTCGGCGATCGCGCGGTCGAGCACGATGTGGCCGTCGAGGATGCCGCGCACGGCGTCGGAGATCGGCTCGTTATGGTCGTCGCCCTCTACCAGCACGGCGAAGAGGCCGGTGATGCTGCCCTTGCCGACGCCGGGTCCCGCGCGCTCCAGCAGCTTCGGCAGCTCCGCGAAGACCGTGGGCGTGTAGCCCTTGGAGGTCGGCGGCTCGCCCGCGGAGAGGCCGATCTCGCGCTGCGCCATGGCGAAGCGCGTGACGCTGTCCATCAGGCAGAGCACGTCGCGCTCGCGGTCGCGGAAATACTCGGCAAGCGCCATGGTGAGATAGGCGGCCTGGCGGCGCATCAGCGGCGATTCGTCGGAGGTCGCCACCACCACCACGCTGCGCTTCAAGCCCTCGGAGCCGAGGTCGTCCTCGAGGAACTCCTGCACCTCGCGGCCGCGCTCGCCGATCAGGCCGATCACCGTGCAGTCGCTGGTGGTGTAGCGCGCGAGCATCGAGAGCAGGATCGACTTGCCGACGCCCGAGCCCGAGAAGATGCCCATGCGCTGGCCGCGGCAGCAGGAGAGGAAGGTGTTGATCGCGCGCACGCCGAGGTCGAGCTTGCCCTGGACGCGCCGGCGCAGATGCGCCTGCGGCGGGCGGCTCCGGAGCGGATAGGCGCGCGGTCCCACGGGGAGCGGGCCCTTGCCGTCGATCGGCTCGCCGAAGGCGTTGACGACGCGGCCGAGCCAGGCATCGGTCGGATGGATCGCGGGCACCGTGGAGAGCACCTCGGCCTTGCAGCCGAGACTCACACCCTCGAGCGGGCCGAAGGGCATGGCGAGCGCGCGGCGGTCGCGGAAGCCCACGACCTCGCAGGGCACGCGGCGATTGTCGCGGGTGAGCACCTGGCAGCGCCCGCCGACCGCGAGGCTCTGCGGCACGCCGCCGATCTCCAGGAGAAGACCGGAGACGCCGGTCACGCGGCCGTAGCGGTGGTATTCCGGGATCTCACGCACTTCCTCGAGCAGACTGGCGAGACCCACGAGACCCCCTTTATGACCGCCGGCAGAAGCTCGCGGGACCTGGGGCCCGCGGGCGTGCGCATCATGGCAAGCGGCGTTTAAGGCGAGGTTAAATCGCTCGTTTCGCTCGATTTGCCGCAAGCTCCGGCGCCCGCCCGTGCGGTCGAAAAGCACCCGCGCCACTCGTCCGGGGCGGCCCGAGTCGCGCCGATTTCCCGCGGCTTCGCGGAGCCGCCCCCGGCGGCGCGGTTGCGGAGTTCCCTGGTATTACGCGGGTTTGGTTCGTGCCAATTTAACAGGTTGTTAACCTCGACCGGTAAGAATAGTTAAACCAGGCGTCCGGCAGGGCAGAAGACCAAGAGGGACGGCGGCGCCATCAGAGCGGAGGGTTGCATGCGGGTTCTTCTCGTCGAGGACGATTCGGCGACCGCGGCCAGCATCGAGATGATGCTCCGGGCCGAGAATTTCATCATCGACACCACCGATCTCGGCGAGGACGGCCTCGAGATCGGCAAGCTTTACGACTACGACATCATCATCCTCGACCTCATGCTGCCGGACATCGACGGCTACGAGGTGCTGCGCCGGCTGCGTGCCGCGCGCGTCAGGACGCCGATCCTGATCCTCTCGGGGTTGAGCGAGCTCGATCACAAGATCAAGGGGCTCGGCTTCGGCGCCGACGACTTCCTGACCAAGCCGTTCGACCGCCGCGAGCTGATCGCGCGCATCCAGGCGATCGTGCGCCGCGCCAAAGGGCATTCCGAGTCCGTGATCCGCACGGGCAAGCTGCTGGTCAATCTCGACAGCCGCACCGTGGAGGTCGACGGCGCGCCGCTCCGCCTCACCGGCAAGGAATACGGCATCCTCGAGCTCCTGAGCCTCCGCAAGGGCACCACCCTCACCAAGGAGATGTTCCTCAACCATCTCTACGGCGGCATGGACGAGCCCGAGCTGAAGATCATCGACGTCTTCGTCTGCAAGCTCCGCAAGAAGCTGAGCCAGGCGACCGGGGGCGACAACTATATCGAGACCGTCTGGGGCCGCGGCTATGTGCTGCGCGACCCCGCGCCCGCCGACGCCGCCGCGGAGCGCAAGCTCGCGAAGGTCTGAGGCTCCCTTCACGCTAGGACGACAGCGCACCCACGCGCCCCTCGCCCACGGAGTGGGAGAGGGAGGGACCGGTCGCGAGGCAATGGGAGGCTGAGGGCATCAGCCGACGGCGAGGCGTTGCAGGGGCTGGGCCGAGCAGGCGGCCGCGGGCCGATAGATCCCGCGGTTGTCCGGGATGGGCTGGAACTTGTCGGAGATGCCGAGCACGGTCTCGGCGCCGCCGAGATAGAGATAGCCGTCGGGCGAGAGCACGCGCGCCAGCCGGTCGAGCACCGCGGTCTTCGTGGGCTGATCGAAATAGATCAGCACGTTCCGGCAGAAGATCACGTCGAAGCCGCCGAGCCCCCCGGGCTCGTCGAGCAGGTTGAACGCGCGGAAGCGCACGCGGTTGCGGATCGCCGCGTCGATCTGCCAGCGATCCCCCTGCTGCTTGAAATATTTGACGAGGTACTGGATCGGCAGACCTCGCTGCACCTCGAATTGTGAGTAGCGCCCCGCCTGCGCCTTCTCGAGGATCTCCGTGGAGAGGTCGGTCGCGACGATGTCGATGTGCCAGCCCGCGAGCTTCGCGCGCTCCTCGGCGAGCAGCATGGCGAGCGTATAGGGCTCCTGTCCGCTTGAGCAGGCCGCGCTCCAGATGCGGATCTGGCGTCGCGCGGCCCGCGATTTCATCAGCGCCGGCAGCACGAAGCTCTTGAACTGCTCGAACGGCTTGATGTCGCGGAAGAAGAACGACTCGTTCGTCGTCATCGCCTCGACCACACCGCGCGCGAGGTCGCTGTTGGGACGGGCCCGCACGGCGGACGCCAGCTCGTCGACCGACTTCAGGTTGACCTTGCGGGCGACCGGCAGCAGGCGGCTCTCGAGCAGATACGCCTTCTCGCGCGTGAGCACGAGGCCCGAGCGCTCCTTCAGCATCTTGCAGAGAAAGTCGAATTCGTCGGCGGTCATCGGTCAGGCCCGCCCGGCGATCCGCGAGATGAAGGGACCGAGCTCATCGAGCGGCAGCACGGCGCTGCAGAGACCGGCCGTCGCGACCGCGCCCGGCATGCCCCAGACCACGCTCGATTTCTCGTCCTGCGCTACGACGGCCGATCCCGCCGCCGCCAGCGCCTCGCCGCCCTTGAGCCCGTCCGAGCCCATCCCGGTGAGGATCGCGCAGAGCACGCGGCGCCCGTAGACCTGCGCGAGGCTCCGCAACATCGGGTCGACCGAGGGACGACAGAAGTTTTCCGGCGGGCTCTTGCTGAGGCGGAGCCGGCGCTCCGTCCCCTGCACCTCCACGATCATGTGGAAGTCGCCGGGCGCGACATAGACGCGCGAGCCCAGCACGGCCTCACCGTCTGTCGCCTCCGCCGCCGCGAGCCCGGTCAGGCGCACGATGTGCTCGGCCAGGATGGTCGTGAAGGTCGCCGGCATGTGCTGCGTGATCAGGATCGGCTGCTTGACGCTGCCCAGCGACTTCAAGAGGCGGAACAGCGCCTGGGGGCCGCCCGTCGAGGAACCGATCGCCACCACGTCAGGCCGCTCGAGGGGCATCGGCCGGAGACGGATCTCGCCGGTGCGCACGGTTGGCGCAGGCGTGGGCGCGGGCTCGCCGATACGCCGCGCGGCGGGTGACGGCTGCGCCTCGCCGCGCGCCCGCCGGCGCGCTTGGGCGAGGCCCTTCACTTTGCTGACGAGCTCGCGCTTGAAGTCGTCGGCGGTGATGAGCGCGGACGAGCCGGGCTTGGTCACATAGTCGGCGGCGCCCAGCGACAGGGCCTTGAGGCTGACCGACGCGCCGCGCAGCGTCAGCGTCGAGGCGATCAGCACCTGAATGCCGGGCTTCGCCGCGACGATCTTGGGGAGTGCCGTCAGCCCGTCCATCACAGGCATCTCGATGTCGAGGATGACGATCTCGATGTCGTGGCGGCCGAGCGCATTGATGGCCTGCTGCCCGTCCGCCGCCGATGCGACGACGACCAGGTCGGGGTCCGCCTCGAGCGCGCGCGTCAGCAGCCCGCGGATCACCGCGCTGTCGTCGACCACCATGATGCGGTAAGGCGCCGCCGATCGGGTCGTCGGGCGCGCTCCCGCGACGGGGGACGGCGCCGCGGCGGAGGTCACAGCAAGCCCACCTGCGCGAACTTGGTTTGGATGATGTCGCTGTCGAACGGCTTCATGATGTATTCGTTGGCGCCCGCGCCGAGCGCCTGCTGGATGTGGGCGAGATCGTTCTCGGTGGTGCAGAACACGACGACCGGCGTGCCGCCGCCGGCGGTGCGGCGCAGCTTGAGCAGGAACTCCATGCCGTTCATCACAGGCATGTTCCAATCGAGCAGGATTGCGTCCGGCATGTGCTTCAGGCAGGCCTCCATCGCGAGCTTGCCGTCGGCGGCCTCCTCGATCGCGAAATGCAGGTCCTCGAGAATGCGTCGTGCGACTTTGCGCACGACCTTTGAATCGTCAACGATGAGACAGGATTTCATGCCGAGGTCCTCCTTGGCGTAGTCCCGCCGCCGACGGTCAAGCCGCAGCGGCGTGCGCAGTTAGGTTCAGCACCTTCGCGACGTCGAGCACCACCAACAGATTGCGGTCCAAACGATAGATTCCAGCCGATACCTCGCGCCAGACCGGGTCGAGCGTCGCAGGATTCCGCTCGACGTCGCCGGTCCCGAGGGTCAGCACCTCGCCCACGCTGTCGACCAGCAGGCTGTAGAGCTCTCCGCCGTGATCCACCACCACGCTCATGGCCTGCTTGGCCGTGGGACGCGGCGGCAGCCCGAGCCGTATGCGGAGGTCGATCGCGGTGACGATGCGGCCGCGCAGGTTGAGCAAGCCTACGACCTCGGCAGGAGCGAGCGGAATGCGGGTGATGCGCTGCGCACCCAGCACGTCCTGGACCTGGAGCACGGGAATGCCGAACGCCTGGTCGGCGATGGTCACCGACACGACGTCCCGCCGGTCGCCAGCGTGGACCGTCTTGCCGCCGACAGCCTCAGCGGAGACGGCGTCCTTGGTCATGCGGCACCTCGTGCGTGGCTCAACGTTTCCGAAAGGCTGCGGAGCAAGGCGTCACGGTCCAACTTCGCGACATAGTCGCTGAAACCGGCGGCGCGGCCCCGATCCAGGTCCTTGGCGCTGGCATGCGAGGACAAGGCGACCAGCGGCGTCTGCCGCCAGCGGCCGGCCCTGCGCACGGCGCTCGCGAACTCGAAGCCGTTCATGCCAGGCATCTCGATGTCGCTGATGATGACGTCGAAATCCTCGCCCGCCTCGCAGAGGCCGAGTGCCCGGTCTCCCGACTCTGCCGTGGTCACGTCGTAGCCCGCAACCGTCAGCAGAGGTGTCAGCAGATTGCGGAAGAACGGGCTGTCGTCCACCAGCAGGACACGCTTCGATTTCCGCGCACCGCCGAAGTCGACGTCCGTCGAGGCATGAAACCAGTCGTGATAGGCCTGCGTGAGATAGAAAGCAGCGTCGATGATCGCGGTCGCTTTGCCAGCCACGATCGCGCTCCCGATCAGGCCCGGACGGTCCGCCGTGAGCTCCACCGAGAGGTGATCCTCGACGATATCGACGATCTCATCCACGGCGAGCCCCATGCTGCGCTCGTGATCGGCGAAAACCAGAATCGGCTGGCGGCCTTCCGTGCGCAGCCGATACGAGGGATCGGTCGAGACCAGCGGCATCAACTTGCCGCGGTACTGCACGACCGGCTTGCCGTTCGACTGCTCGACCTGCCCGACGTCGATCTCCTCGAGGCGCGCGATGAGCGCCAATGGCACCGCGTTCAGTCCGCCGCCCGCGCGGAACAGCAGGAGCGCGGTGCGCTCCTCGCCGACACCGGTGCGCGCCGGCGCCTCGTCGCAATGCACCTGCTCGCTCCCGCTGATCTCGCCGGTCGCCGCCGCGATTCCGTTGGGATCGAGAATCATGATGACGCTGCCGTCGCCGAGGATCGTGTTCCCGGAGAACATTCTGATGTCGCGCAGGACCGGGGCGACCGGCTTGACCACGATCTCCTCGGTGTCGAAGACGCTGTCGACGATGATGCCGAAGGTGTAAGTGCCGACCTGAGTGACCACGATATAGGTCTCGCCCTCGTTCTTCGGCTTGCCGAGATTGAGCAACGACTGCAGCGACACCAGCGGGAGGAGCCGGCTGCGCAGACGCAGCACGGGCGTATCGTTGATGCGCTCGATGGCGTTCTCGGTATTCGCCGCAGCGCGCACCAGCTCGACCACGTTGGCCTGCGGAATCGCGAAGCGCTCGCCCGCGCACGCCACGATGAGTGCCGAGACGATCGCGAGCGTGAGCGGAATCTTGATGGTGAAGCAGGAGCCCTTGCCGCTCTGGCTCTTCATCTCCATGGTGCCGCCGATCTTCTCGATGTTCGTGCGGACCACGTCCATGCCGACGCCACGGCCGGAGACGCTCGTGACCTTGGTCGCGGTGGAGAAGCCGGGCTTCAGAATCAATTGCTGGATCTGCTGCTCGGTCATCGCATCGAGCTCGGCCTCGGTCGCGAGGCCGGTCGTGACCGCCTTGCGCTTGATCTTCTCGATGTCGAGGCCGTGACCGTCGTCGGTGATCTCGATGATGATGTGGCCGCCCTCGTGGAAGGCGGCCAGCGTCACGACACCCGTCTCGGGCTTGCCCTTGGCGATGCGCTCGACTGGTGTCTCGATGCCGTGATCGGCGGAGTTCCGCACCATGTGGGTGAGCGGATCCTTGATCATCTCGAGGACCTGGCGGTCGAGCTCGGTCTCGGCGCCGTGCATCTTGAGCTCGATCTTCTTGCCGAGCTCGTGCGCGAGATCGCGCACGATGCGCGGCAGCTTCGCCCAGGCGTTGCCGATGGGCTGCATCCGCGTCTTCATGACGCCTTCCTGCAACTCCGTCGTCACGTGGGAGAGCCGCTGCAGCGGCGCGCCGAACTCGCTGTCCTTCCGGCTGCGCAGGATCTGCAGCAGCTGATTGCGGGTGAGCACGAGCTCGCTCACCATGGTCATGAGGTTTTCGAGCAGGTCGACGTTGACGCGGATGCTCTGAGCCGCGACGGCGGATTCCTTGCTTTCCTTCTCCTTGGCATCCTCGCCCGCGGTGCGCGTCGGTGGAGGTGCATCGCGCGTCTCGGCTTCCTCGGCCTCGACGGGCACCGGAGCCGCATGCTCCTCGTTCCGGGCCGGCTTCCAGGCGGCCGGTTCGGGCATGGACTGCGGCGGCGCTTGCGGTTGCGGCGCGGACGCGCTCGCCCCGGCCTTGGCGGGAGCGGCACTCGCCGCTTCGCTGCCCGCCAGGCGATTGAGGCGCTCGATCAGCGCCGCATCGTTCCCCGCGGGCTCGGCCTCGGTCGATTCCAGGATTTCCAGGATCGACTTGATGCCATCCAGCGACTCCAGGATCACGGTAACGGCATCCGCGGTGACTGTAAGCTCACCGTCCCGAATCTTGCCGAGCACATTCTCCGAGGCGTGCGCCAGCGTCTCCAGGCGTGGCAGTCCCAGGAATCCGCAGGTGCCCTTGATCGTATGTACGAGGCGGAAGATGTTTCCAAGCAGCTCGGGGTCGTTCGGGGTCCGCTCGAGTTTTACGAGCTCGCTGTCCAGCACCGAGATGTTTTCGTTCGTCTCGGTGAGGAACTCGCTGAGCAGGTCGTCCATTTTCTTGATCCTCGGCGGAGGCAGCGCGGGCGAGCGCGATCGAGGGCACATGCCTGCAAGTGCCTGATAAGAGCCGAAAACACCTTAAAATCCGGTTAGCATTCGCGTGTCGGCGGCATGCGCTTGCCGCGCGAAGCTTGGCTGCTAACGCTCCGATGCGACGAAGAGGGCACGGCCGGGCGCACTGTCCGCAAGTGCGGCAACTGCCCCCATTTGCTCCGCGAATTTGGCGGTCACGTGCCCGTGAATCGTCCGCGAATTTAGCTCCGCCGTGCTGGCCGTGCCCGACAGCGCCGCGGCCACATCGCGGTTCACCAGCACGGTCTCGCCCGCAGCCTCGACTTCGACCCCCCGCCCGCGAACCATGCCGGTGCGCACGGCGATCCGGCCACCTCGCGGCAGCGCCTCCGCTGCAATCACCGCAAGGTTGCACGCCAGCCGCTGCCACTCCGACGAGAGACTCGAGACGGCCGGCTCCCAATCGCCAGTGACCTTGCCGCCCTCGAGGAAGCCCATCAGCAGCTCCCGCGGCGTCACGTTGGAGGCCGTGGGCGCCGTGCCGTAGGCGAAGCGATAGAACTGCAGCCGGCGCGACGCCGTCCGGGCGCTCTGGCCGATGAGCTTGATCGCCTCGCGCACGAATTCCGGATCGTCCTCGTCGAGCAGCTCCACGCCGTTGCCGATGGCGCCGACAGGGCTCACCATCTCGTGGCAGAAGCGCGCACACAGCAGCTCGAGAACCCGGAGCTCGATCATGTTTTCCTTTCGGCTGCGCGCCCGCGCCTGGGCTCGCCACATGCCGCGGACTATAATGGGCTGCGAAGTTGACCGTGACAACATTGGCGGGAGGTATCGCTGAGCGAACGGTTCGTGCCAGGAGCGCGTGTGCGCCATCCCGGCGAGCCCGATTGGGGGATCGGCCAGGTGCAGTCGGCGATCGGCGACCGCGTCACCGTGAACTTCGAGCATGCGGGCAAACGTCTCATCAATGCCGGCGTCGTGAGCCTGGTCCTGTTGGACGAGGCGGGCTCGATCCGAGGAAGGGAGAAAGAATGCGGCTCTTCGATCTGACCGGCCGGGTGGCGCTGGTGACGGGCGGCAACGGCGGTATCGGCCTCGGCATGGCCAAAGGACTTGCCGCCGCGGGAGCTAGCGTGATGATTGCAGGCCGGAACTCGACCAAGAATGCCGGTGCCGTCCGCGTTCTGACCGAGCTCGGTGCCCGGGCATCCTCGATCGAGGTCGACCTCACGCGCGAATCCGATTGCCGGCGCATGGCGGCGGAGACGGTCGAGCGGCTTGGCGGGCTGCAGATCCTCGTCAATAACGCCGGGACCAACATCCGCAAGCGCCCGGAGGAGTACACGCTCGAGGACTGGCGCACCGTCATCGACACCAACCTGACAAGCGCATTCATCGCATCGCAAGCGGCCTTTCCGGAGATGGTTCATGCAGGCTTCGGCAAGATCATCAACATTGGCTCGATGATGTCGCTGTTCGGCGGGGTCGCCCACGCGGCCTACGGGGCGAGCAAGGGCGGCATCGTGCAGTTCACCAAATCGCTGGCCGTATCCTGGGCGAAACAGAACATCCAGGTGAACGCGGTATTGCCGGGCTGGATCGACACCGAGCTCACGCGCAGGGCACGCATCGAGCTCGAAGGGCTGCACGAGCGGGTGCTCGCGCGGACGCCCGCCAACCGCTGGGGCGAGCCGGCCGATTTCGCAGGCATCGCCGTATTTCTCGCGAGCTCGGCGTCTGATTTCGTGACGGGCACAGCCATTCCCGTGGACGGCGGCTATTCGAGTTCAGGCTAGGTCCGCCGCAAGCTCTCCGGTGCGAGGGCTCGGCTCCCGGCTACTCTGCCGCCGCGATCGGGGCCAACGCCCGTATCGGCGCCTCCGCCACCACGCGGTTGCGGCCATCGCGCTTGGCGGTATAGAGCGCCCGGTCAGCGCGGGCGACCAATTGGCTCAGCGCCTCGCCCGGCTCGTAGCGGGAGACGCCGATCGAGACCGTGAGCGCGCCGATCGCCTCGCCCGTGTCCTTCTTGACGAGCCTCCGCACAGCGAAGGCGTGCCGGATCTTGTTCGCGAGCGTCACGGCGTCCTCGAGCGCGGTCTGCGGCAGTATCACCGCGAACTCCTCGCCGCCGTAGCGCGATGCCAGATCCTGGCCCTTCACGTTGTCGGTCAGCGTCTTCGCCACCAGCCGCAGCGCCTGGTCGCCGATCTGGTGGCCCCAGGTGTCGTTGAAGGTTTTGAAATGGTCGATGTCGAGGAACAGCAGCGAGAGCTCCGAGCCGCTCTCCATCGATTGCCGCGCGGCGTCGCGGAGAATTGCGTCGAAGGCCTTGCGGTTGGCTATCCCCGTGAGCGAATCCGTCATCGTCTCGCGGCGCAGCCCTTCGAGCCGGTCGCGCAGGTGGCGGATGGTCTGCGCCGAGGACGTGAACTGGTTGTCGAGCAGTTCCATCCGCTTCTGCATCGAGGCGGTCTCCGCGAGCAGGCGCTTGATCAGCACCGTCACCAAGTCCGGGGTCGGATCCGCCTGGATGTCGCCGCTGATCTCCGTCAGGGCGGCGTTGTATCGGCTCGTGCTCTGGCCGGCGTCACCCAAGTTGGAGACCAGCTCGGAGAGCGTCTCCTGCACGCGCGCCATGCCCGCCCGGAGCTCGTTCTGCTCGCGCCCCAGCGTGAAGAAGCGCTCGTAGAGCTCGTCGTTCGCATTCTCCGTGAAGGGCTGCCGGTTCGAGATGAGGATATCGATCGCCCGGCGCAGGTCCGGCGACTTTCCGGTGTGATAGGCGTACCACACGCAGAAGTTCGTGGGCACGGGCCGGATCGACAGCTTGTCCATGCGCTCGAAGGCGGCTTTGGCGTATTCGCGAGCCTTTTCCAGGCTCTCGTCGCAGAGATACATCGCAAGTGCCCCGTTTTCTAAGGTGCGTTCCCACCGGCCGCGCGTTCTCGCACGTCCAGCGGCGCTCTCCTGGTCACGAATCCCCTCGCACTATCTGATTAACCCTATGCCGCAATGATTGAGGCTCCGTTACCGCAACCGGCGTGCGAGGGAGCGGTATATGCCCCAAAAGGCCGAGGTGGTTGATCCACATCGAGGCGCTCGTGCGCTGCTCGAGCCGCGAGAAAGCCGCCGACTACGGGAGGTTCGCGCTCGCGGCCAGGAGACGGGCCGCTTCGAGGTCATCCTGGTGATTAGTGTTAAAAAACGGATCGACGTCAGCGACCGGAAAATCGACCACCACGACCGGATAGCGCGCCGTGAAGACGTCGACCTTGCGCACGCCCTCCTCCGCGAGCGCGCGGTGGAGCGCCTCGCGGAGTCCCATGGGCCAAAGCGCGAAGACCGGATGCGTCCGTCCCCGCGATGCCGCTGTGGCGATGCGGAGGGGCACCGCGCCGGCCGCGGCCATCAGGCGCGGAACGAGGTCGCGCGGGAAGAATGGCGCATCGGTCGCGAAGCTCGCGACGTGGGTGACGCCAGGCACCGCACCTGCGGCCCAATCCAGGCCAGCGAGCACGCCTGCGAGCGGCCCGGCGAATCCCGCGACGCTGTCGGCGACGACGGGCAGGCGGAACTGGCGGAAGCGCGCGGCATCCCCATTGGCGTTGAGCACCAGCGCCGCGACCTGCGGCTGGGCGCGCTCGATCGCATGGGCGAGGATCGGCTTATCGCCGAGCAGCAGCAGGCATTTGTCGCCACCGCCCATGCGACGCGACTGGCCGCCCGCCAGCAGCACGCCGGCAATGGTCACGCCGCATCCTCTTCCACGCTGGCCTTGCGCCGGCTCTTCTTGTCCTCCTCCGCGACCGCAGCGGCGTCGGCGTCGTAGACGATACGGCCCTCGCCGGCGAGCGCGAGGAACCGCTTGCCCTTGGCACGGCCGATGAGCGTCAACCCCGCGCGGCGCGCGAGGTCGACACCCCAGGCGGTGAAGCCTGAGCGCGAGACCAGGATCGGAATGCGCATCTGCACCGTCTTGATGACCATCTCCGAGGTGAGCCGGCCCGTGGTGTAGAAGATCTTGTCCGCGACGGAGACGCCATGGAGATGCATATAGCCCGCGATCTTGTCGACGGCGTTGTGACGGCCCACGTCCTCCATGTAGACGAGCGGCCGGTCCTCCTGGCAGAGCACGCAGCCGTGGATCGCGCCCGCCGCGAGATAGAGGCTCGGCGCCGTGTTGATCTTCCGGCTCAAAGCATAGAGCCATGAGGTCTTGATGACCGCGGCCTCGTCGAGCTTCACATCGTCGAACTTCTCCATGAGGTCACCGAACACGGTGCCCTGGGCACAGCCGGACGTGAGTGTCTTCTTGCGCAGCTTCTTCTCGAAATTCGTCTTCCGCTTTGTGCGCACCACCACGGTCTCGAGATCCTCGTCGTAGTCGATCGCGGTCACGACGTCGTCCGCGCGCAGCATGTTCTGGTTGAGGAGATATCCTACCGCGAGGTAGTTCGGGTGATCGCCGATCGTCATCATGGTGACGATCTCCTGGCCGTTCAGGAAGAGCGTGAGCGGCCGTTCCATCACGACCGAGGTCTCGATGGGCCGCCCTTCCTGGTCGAGGCCCGAAACGCGGCGCACGAGGCGCGGATCTTCCGGATCGGGCTTGATCGTGAATTCCTTCATTAAGGAGATCATGGGATGGCATCGTGCCGGTCGCAAGTGCCGTGGGTCGCATCAGATGGGTCGTGCGCCCCTCGGTACGCCGCTTCGCGCTGCCCGCGGGCGGGATCGACGATGAATGTGGCTTTGGCGAAACCACGTCTTCCTAAGCCCGCTCCGGCAGCGCGGGGCCGTGTCTCCCGAGCTATCGGCGGCTCATCGCTTCATGAGCCAGAGCACCACACTCAGCAGCACGCTGATCAGGAGCGAGGTCGCGAGCGGCAGATAGAGGCGGAAGCTGCCGCGGCCGATGACGAGGTCACCGGGAAGCCGGCCGAGGTTGAGACGCTCGGCCAGCGGCCAGAGCAAGCCTGCCGCGACTAGCACGAGACCCGCGATGATGAGGATGCGGGGCATGCCACCTAGCTGGGTTGGGTCACTGCGTCCTTCGACTCGGCGCCATCATCCCGAGCGCTGCTTCGCGGCGTCGAGGGACGCGCCGGCTCAGGATGAGGCGATTTTCTTTTCTGCCATCTCCCATGACACTCATCCTGAGCCACGTCCCGAAGGACCGTGAGTCGAAGGACGCATGATGCCTCTGCGGGAGTAACGCTCGCGCTCAGCCCTTGCGCACTTCCGCGCCGAGGCCGCGGAGCGCCACGGCGATTGCATCCTGCTGGCGCGGGCTTGCCGCCGGCATGGGGGCGCGTGGCAGGCCGGCCTCGCAGCCCTGGAGGCTCTGCGCGGCCTTGGTGCAGGCCGGAAGGTTGTCGCCGGCCATGACGTTCCAGAGCGGCAGCAGGCGGCGGTGGATATCGACGGCGCGCTTGTGGTCGCCGGATTGGACGGCGTTCCAGAGATCGACGCAGGCACGCGGCGCCGCGGTCAGGATCGCCGCGATCGAGCCGTGGGCGCCCAGGGCAAAGCTCGGGTAGAGCAGCGCGTCGACCGCGCTCAGGATCAGGTGGTTGGGGTCCGCGGTGCTGAGGAGATCGGCGACGAGCTTGAGGTCGCCCGCGCTCTGCTTAACGCCTATCACGCCGGGCACCGCGCGCATGATGCGCACCAGCAGGGCCGGCGAGAGGTAGGACCAGGGCACCACGTTGTAGATGATGACGGGCATGCCGGTCTCCTCGGCGACCGTCTTGAAATGCTGCTGCATGGCGTCGTCGTCGGGCCGGAAGAGGTAATGCACCGGCGTCACCTGCAAGGCCGCGACCTTCATGCCGCGCACTATCTTCGCGCGGCGGATCGCGTCGCGGGTGCTGTCGACGATGATGCCGGCGATCACGGGGACGCGCCCGGCCGCGGCCTCGACCGTAGCGCCGACGAGATCGCGGAACTCCGCGGCGTCGAGCGCATGCCCCTCGCCCGTGCTGCCGCCGGCCGCGAGGCCGTGCACGCCCTGCGAGACGAGCCAGTCCACCTGCCCCTTCACGAGACCAAGCTTGAGCTCGCCGTCCACGCCGAAGGGCGTGGTCATCGGGGGAATGATGCCGTGGAGCGTCATGGGGAGCCTCCTCTGCTGCCGGAGCGACAGAGTACTACCGACCACCCTCACCCTCCCAGCACTGACGCGCTTGTTCCCCCCTTTCCCACTTCGTGGGCAAGGGGCTGTTCATCGCTGAGTGCTTGGTTGCCCCTCTCCCGCGGAACGGGAGAGGGAGGGATCCGCTGCGAAGCAGCGGGAGGGTGAGGGTCAGCGCTTCCGTGCGCGCCGCGCCGTAGGCTTCTTCTTCGCGCCCGCGCGCTTCGCCTTCGCGATCTTCTTCTTCGGCTCGACGTGGCCGCTGAACATCACGCGGCCGATGTCCTCGAAGACTTGCGCCGAAGCCATGAAGGGATCGGCGACCAAAGGATTGGCGGTGAGCGCGGCGCGCATGTTCTCGAGCGCCTCGAGCCAGGCCTTGTAGGCCCTGGCGGTGGGATGCTTCGACCTGGGCACCTACCTCCCCCCGACCGACTGGATCACGAGGCCTTGCGGCGCTTGCGACTCTTGCTCGGCGCCTCTTCCTCCACGCGATCCTCACGCCGCGCCGCGGCCGCAGCTTTCTTGCCGCCACCCTGCACCGGCAGCAGCATGCTCGGCTGGCGACGGTCCTGTTGCTTCGCGCGCTTGGGCTTGGCGGCGCCGGCGGGCTCCTGCTCGGCGCTGGTCCGCGACGAGAGGCTCTTCTTGAGTGCCGCCATCAGGTCGATGACGTTGCTGGGCTCCTCGGCGGTCGGGCGCTTCTCCCGCGGCAGGCCCTTCACCTTCGCCTCGATCAGCTCGTGGAGCGCGTCCTGGTAGCGGTCTCGAAATTTCTCCGGTTCCCACTTGCCCTTGAGGCGATCCATGATCTCCTCGGCCATGCGGACCATCTCCGCATCGAGCTTGTCCTTCGGGAGGTCGTAGTTCGCCTCGCGCACCTCCTCGGCCGTGCGCAGCAGAGACATCATCAAGCCTTCCCCATGCGGCTCCACCATCACGGGATGCTCGCGCGAGGTCAGCACGATGCTGCCGATGCCGACCTTCTTGCGGTTGCGCATCGCCTGCCCGATGACGCGGTAGGCTTCGACGCCGGTCTTGCCCTCGGGATAGACGTAGTAGGGCGTGTCCACGAAGAGGTCGTTCACGGAGTCGCGGTCGACGAAGGACGTGAGATCGAGGATGCGCGTGGATTCGATTTGCAGCGCGTCCAAGTCCTCCTTGTCGAGCAGGACATACTGGCCCTTCTCGTACTGATAGCCTTTCACGATATCGGCGCGCTCGACGGGTTCGCCGGTCTCGGCGTCGACGGGCTTCAGCGAAATCCGGTTGCCGGTCTTCGGATTGATCTGATTGAGGCGGATGCGGTCAGCCTCGCTGGTGGCCGGCGCCAGCGCGATCGGACAGGTGACGAGCGAGACCCGAAGATGGCCGGACCAACTGGGACGAGGCATGACGAAGGTCTCCTTCGAATTCCGGTTGAATAAGGGCTCGGAAGTGCCCAAAAGTCAACGAGTCGCGCAATTTTTTGTCCGCGGCACTCTGCTTAACCAAAGATGGTTAACGCGATCTTAGCGCGCAGTGGTCCCAGGCTCGCTGAACAGCAGAAATCAAAGGGCGGGAGCTCTTGAACGCCCGATACGCAATCCCTGCTTCGTTGGCACTCGAGGTCAGCGAGTGCCAAGCGGCTGAATGCCTGGGTTCGGCGCGCCGTAGGGATTTGTCGGCGGCTTTGAGCCACTCAGCCCTGATTTCGTCGGTGGATGACGATAACGGGGTCCAGATGGTGTTCCTATCCGATCCGTTCGAGACGCTGCTCAATCTGCAGGACGCGTTGCAGAGCGCGCTCCACGGGAACTGGCTCGGGTCGCCCCAGTGGGGCCGGCGCCTATCCGCTCACGAGCGCGTTCCGCAAGGGCGACGACTTCGTGGTGATCGCAAAAGGACGTGAGCGTCAACCTCGAGAACGAGGAGCTGCGCGTCGAAGGCAAGATCGACCCCGACGGCATCAGCGCCGACCTCGCCGACGGCGTATTGACGCTCACACTCCAGAAGGCGAAGGAGGCGATGCCGCGGCGGATTCCGATCAAGTGACCTTCGACACGCGCCGGCGACGCGCGCTCAGGGTGAGGAGGCACAAGTCCTCATCCCGAGCGCGCCCCCATAAGCGAGCGGATCGAAGGGCGCACGAGCAGCGCCACAGGGGAAACTAGCGCTCGTTTGTTAGCGGCCTGTCTTCGTCCGCCGGATCCTCATCCCACGCGCGAACCAGCGGCCAGACCACCAGGACCAGCACGCACGCCGCGAAGAATACCGGCAGCAGAACTGCTCCGACGACCGCGCCCAGGGCCATGTCGCCGGGGAGCTGGTTGTCCCTCAGCACCGCGGCAATGAAACCTATGGCCCAGAGGGCCATCACGAGCAGCGCCGCCGCCGGCAACAAGCGCCCGTGACGCATGGTTTCCCTCGCACCGTCAAAGTCCGGGCAAGACTCGCGGCCAGGTCTGCGGCGCCGGCGGCGGCGTCAACGGCCCACTCTCGGGCTCGAAACCCGCTGCCTTCGCTTGCTGACGCAGGGAGCGATCACCCCTGCCCGACCGCGGCTCGGTCGGGCCGGGATCCACATCCTGCCACCTGAGAGAAGACGCTCGATCGATTTCCCCCATCGCCACATCCTCCTGAGAGCAACATGGAAACAGAGTCGCGGAGCCCGCAGGGGCGCTCCGGCGGCGAAGATCTAGGTAATCGAAGGGCGGCTTCAAGGGGGAACGTCGGCGAAAGCGCGCCGACGCTTAGGGCACGCCCGGCGGCTTGCGCTTGTGGAACGCGACCCAGCCGAGGAAGGCCACGACGGCCAGAATGAGGAGGCCGATGGTCAGTAGCGGCGGCCCCAGGCTGTAGCTCTGGGGATCGCCGAGCATGCCGATCCCGAACACCGTGAAGCAGCCGCCAGGGATCAGCAGGATGACCGCGAACACCAGCGCCGCAATCTGGCCGCCGCTCATGCTCGGCTCCCAGCGTGCGCCGCGAGGCCCGAGCGGTGGAACATGTTGTAGGTGTCGAAGGGGATCACACGGCCATCTCCGGTCACGAAGTGGATGCAAGAGCGCTTCACGCCCGCGAGGCAGAAATTGAAGCGGTCGAGGAAACTCACGACGGTCACGCGGAAGACGCGGTCGTAACCGATCGAGGTCGGCACCTCAACCAGCGGCAGGCAGCAGAGCACCTCTCGCAGCACGTTCGCGGATTGCTGCCCCGCGCAGGAGAGCGAGAGCAGCTCGACGAGCAGCTTCCGCATCTCCGGATTGCCCTCGAAGGTGACGGAGTTGGGCGCGGCCTGCACCAGCACCTCCTCCGGGAAGAGGTGTGTCACCGGCCTCACCTCCGTGCCCGCGCGCAAGCCGTAGCCGATCGAGATCGCGTCGGGGTTGCAGGGCAGCGGGATCAGATCGTCCTCGCCGAAGACATCCCACTGGTCGATGATCGCGCGCCGGATCTCCGAGAGCACGATGCGGTTCTCGGCGGGATCGAAGCCCTCGTTGCGGCCGGCATCTTGCACGGGCTGGAAGGTCACGCCGCGCACGCAGGACCGGCGCTGGGCATAGCGGAGAACATCGCCGATCTCGCCGTCATTGACGCCCTTGCGGATCACGCAGACCAGCGTGGTCGAGATGCCCGCGCGCTCCAGCGCCTCGAGCGCCCGCTCGCGCACGCGGCGGAGATCGGCACCTCGGATGGTCTTGAGCGCCCCCTCCGAGAGCGCGTCGAATTGCAGATAGATCTCGAAAGCGCGCTTCATCTCCGCGAGCGCCGCGACGAACTCCGGGTCGTTGGCGATGCGAATGCCGTTCGTGTTGAGCATGACGTGCCGGATCGGGCGGCGGCGCGCGGCATGGATGATTTCGAGGATCTCCGGATGCAGCGTCGGCTCGCCACCGGAGATCTGCAGCAGATCCGGCTGTCCCTCGCTCTCCACCAGTAGATCGAGCATGCGCTCGACCTCGGCGAGGCTCCGCGCGCCAGGGAGCGCCGGGGAGGAGCTCGCGAAACAGGTGGGACACGTCAGGTTGCAATGCTCGTTCACCTCGATGATCGCCAGGCAGCTGTGCTGCTCATGATCGGGACAGAGGCCGCAGTCGTAGGGACAGCCCCTGTCGATGCGGGTGTGGAATTTGAGGGGCACGTCGCCGGGCTTCAGGAAATCGCGGCAGCGTTTCCAGTAGCGCGCTTCCGTCGACACCAGCGTCTTCTGGACGCCGTGCCGCTTGCAGCGCTTGAGGTAATAGACCGCCTCGCCTTCCTGGACGATCTTCGCGGGCACCAGCTCGAGGCAGGCCTCGCAGAGCGAGGTGGTCTGGCCCAGGAAGATGTATGGTCGAGACTTGCGCGCGGGCGCGGCGCTCACGCTCGCAGCGGTGCCGATCTCTGCGACATCCATTGGCGCATCTCCCGTCGTATAAAGACGACGGCGTAAATGACGAGCGCCGCCGACAGCAAGTGGAACAAGTTGAAGGGGCCGATCACAGGCCCGTAGGGCTTCAGGAACTCCCAGAGGAAGCGTTGAGCCGCATAGACGCCGATGAAGAGGTAGAAGCCCGCTCGCAGCACCGGGGCGTCGTTCCGGCGCACGGACCAAAGAAACGCTGCGAGGAAGACGACCATCACCGCCGATTCGTAGAGCTGCACCGGGTGGCGCAACACGCCGTCGCCGAAATCGACGCCCCAGGGCAACGTCGTGGCCGTGCCATAGGTCATGTCGTCGAGACCCGAAAGGAAGCAACCGATGCGGCCCACCGCAATCGCCGCCGCCAAGGGCGCGACGAAGCGCAGGCCCGTCGAGCCGCGCACGCCCGCATTCGCCTTCAACAGTTCGACCGCGAGGATGCCGCCCGCGAGCGCGCCTTCGATGCTGCGCGCAACGCCGTCGACGCCCGTCAGCCACAGATTGGCGCAGCCCACAAGATAGGCGCCGGTGGTGGCGCCCAGCGATGCCGCCGCGAGGTACATCGGGTGGCTTTTCCACGGCTGGGCCAGCGCCGCGATCGGGACCCAGCGGAACGCCACCAGCGCCACAAGCAGCGCCAGCCCATCGAACACGGTGTGAATAATCAATGACCCCCCGAGGTACACCGGATGGGGCAGTCTGCCCGAAGCCTCCAGGTCCGGCCAGAGCGGCCTATATGACTCCTGTGAGGGACGCGACTAAGGAGGAACGCCATGACCATTCGAAACCCGGTTGAGTGGGGATGGGACCAGATGAGGCTCGCGGGCCTGGCCGCGCGCGGACGGCACATCGACGGAACGGAGGCCCGGCGGCTGACGAGACCGCTGCCGGTCCGAAGGATCGCCGCCGGCGACCTCGGAGATGCCCTCGCCAAGGGCCTGCAGGACTTCGCCGCTTGCCGCACCGATGCCATGTTCGTCTGCGTGATCTACCCGCTGATGGGCCTGGTGTTGGCGCGGCTGGCCTCGGGCTACGAGTTGGTGCCGCTGCTGTTTCCGCTGGCGTCCGGCTTCGCCCTGGTCGGACCCTTCGCCGCGATCGGGCTCTACGAGATGAGCCGCCGGCGCGAGCAGGGCGCCGAGATTTCCTGGCCCGACGCGTTCGGCGCCTTACGCGCGCGCTCGATCGGCGCGATCCTCGCGCTCGGCTTCGTGCTAACGGCCATCTTCCTGCTGTGGATCATCGCGGCCTGGCAGATCTACGCCTTCACGCTCGGTCCGCAGTCGCCGGATTCCATCTCCAGATTCGCGAGCGACGTGCTCACTACCGGCGCGGGCTGGGCGATGATCGCGGCGGGCGTCGGCGTCGGGTTTCTGTTCGCATGCCTGGCCTTCGCGCTCAGCGTCGTGTCGTTTCCGCTGATGCTTGATCGCGACGCGACGCTCGGCGCCGCGATCGGCACTTCTTTCCGTGCGATCGCAGCGAATCCGGGCCCCATGGCGCTTTGGGGCCTTGTCGTCGCGGGCGGCTTGGTCCTGGGGTCGATCCCCGTGCTGCTTGGGCTCATCGTCGTGCTGCCCGTCTTCGGGCACGCGACCTGGCACCTCTATCGGCGACTGGTGCCCTAGCCGGCGGCTTGCGCCACGTCCCCGGGCGTGGGCGTCGCGACCGCATCGACTTTGAGCCAGTGCTCCACGAGCGCCAGCACACGCGTGGTCGCGAGCACCAGCACGAGATAAAGTGCGCCCGCGACCAGAAACACTTCGTAGGGCGCGTAGGTGTGGGCAACCAGCGTACGAGCGACGCCGGTGATGTCGAGCAGGGTGATGGTGCTTGCGAGCGAGGAGCTCTTGATCACCAGGATGATTTCGTTGCCATAGGCCGGCAGCGCCAGCCGGAAGGCGCGCGGCAGCGAAATCAGCCGAAACGCCAGCCAGCGCGACATGCCGAGCGCGAGCCCCGCCTCGATCTCGCCGCGCGGCACCGCCTGGATGGCACCGCGGAGGATCTCGGCGGTATAGGCCGCGGTGTTCATCGAGAACGCGAGGATCGCGCACCAATAGGCCTCGCGCAGCACGGGCCAGAGCGGCGTCGTCCGGATCCAGTCGAACTGGCCGCTGCCGTAATAGATCAAGAAGATCTGGACCAGCAGCGGCGTACCGCGGAAGAAGGTGATGTAGGCGTAGGCCGGCATCCAGCAGACCGGACTGCGCGCGGTACGCAGCGCCGCCAGCGGCAGCGCCAGCACCATGCCGAAGATCAGGCTCAGCACCGTAAGCTCGAGCGTCACCGCGAGCCCGCCGAGGAGGTCGGGCACGCTCTCCCACATGAGCCCGAAATTGAGCATCAGGCGCTCTGCAGGCCGCGAGCCGCGCGCCGCTCGGCCCAGTGCAGCACCGTCGAGGAGACGATGGTGAACAGCAGATAGATCATCGCGGCCGCGAAATAGAAGGTGAAGGGCTGCCGCGTGGCGCCGGCGGTGATCGCGGTCTTGCGCAGCAGCTCCTCGAGCCCCACCACCGAGATGAGCGCGCTGTCCTTGAGCAGCACAAGCCAGAGGTTGCCGATGCCCGGCAGCGCGAAACGCCAGAGCTGCGGCAACAAGATGGTCCAGAACACCGCTGCGCGGCGCATTCCGAGCGCCCGCGCCGCCTCCGTCTGTCCACGCGGAATCGCCAGCACGGCGCCGCGGAAGATCTCCGTCGCATAGGCGCCGAACACGATGCTGAGCGCGAACACGCCGGCGCCGAAGCCATTCACCTCGACATAGTGACCGGCGAGCGCCGTCAGGGTCACCGTGCCGCCGAAATAGAGGAGCAGAATGATGATGAGCTCGGGGATGCCGCGGATGACGGTGGTGTAGATGTCCGCGACGAGGCGAAGCGCGCGAAACCTTGAGAGTTTCGCCCCTGCTCCGAGGAACCCCACGAGAGTACCGAACACCAGCGAGATCGCGGAGACCAACAGCGTCATCTCCGCGCCCTCGACAAGCTGCCAGCCGTAGCCTTTCAGGTCGAGGATGGGATGTCTCCGGCGGCGTTCAGGGCCGTCACGCGACCGCTATGCCACCCGCCGCCGTCATGCCCGGGCTTGTCCCGGGCATCCACGCTTTTGTTTTCAGCAGAAGAACACGTGGATGGCCGGTACAAGCCCGGCCATGACGACAGAAGGGATAGTCAGAGCATACAGCCTCAGTTCGTCATCGCGGGCTCGGGGCCATAAACGTCGAACGGGAAGTACTTGTCGTTGATCTTCTTGTAGGTGCCATCGGCGCGAATCTCCTTGATCGCGGCGTTGAAGGCATCCTTGAGCTTGGTGTCCTCCTTGCGAATGCCGATGCCCGCGCCCTCGCCGAAGATCTTGCCGCGCAGCTCCGGCCCCACGAACTCGAACGCCGCGCCCTCGGGCTTCTTGAGGAAGCCCTCCTGGAGCACGACGGAGTCCGCGAGGATCAGGTCGAGCCGCCCCGCCACCAGATCGAGATTCGCGTTTTCCTGCGTGTCGTATTCCTTGATGTTGACCACGTTGCCGTAGGTCTGATGGATGTAGTTGGCATGGATGGTGGCGCGCTGCACGCCGACCGTCTTGCCCTTGAGGCCAGCCTCGCTGATCTGGATCCCCGAGCCCTTCTTGGCGATGAACCGCGCGGGCGTCTGGTAGTACTTCTGCGTGAAGTCGATGCTCTTCTTGCGCTCCTCTGTGATCGACATGCTCGCAATGATCGCGTCGTATTTCTTGGCGAGCAGGCCCGGGATGATGCCGTCCCAGTCCTGCGCCACGATCTCGCAATCGAACTTGGCCTTGGCGCAGAGCGCCTTGGCGATGTCGACGTCGAAGCCCTGAAGCTGGCCGTTGGTGTCCTTATAGTTGAAGGGCGCGTAGGCGCCCTCGGTCGCGACCTTGACCTTTTGCATCTGCGCCTGGGCTGGCATGAGCAAAGCGACGCCGGCCATCGCAACGCTCGCAAGCAGGAGCGCAAGTTTCGCCTTCATGGTGGTTTCTCCCCGAGGTGTTGCCGGTGCGACCCTCGCGCGCGGCGGGAACGTCGTCAAGTTTTGCGGATTGGAAACAGGGTTGCGTCCGCGCAATTTCCCTCCGGCGACGTTATATTATAGGCTGAGCAGTCGGCTCAGCGAGAAACCATAAGTAATTTCAGGACTTTGCCCACGTGATCGACCCCTTCGGCCGAACCATCAGCTACCTCCGTGTATCGGTCACCGACCGCTGCGATTTCCGCTGCATCTATTGCATGGCGGAGGACATGACCTTCCTGCCGAAGGCGGAGATCCTGAGCCTCGAGGAGCTCGACCGTGTCTGCAGCGCCTTCGTGCGGCTGGGGGTCAGGAAGCTGCGCCTGACCGGCGGCGAGCCCCTGGTACGCAAGAACGTGATGAGCCTGTTTCGTGCTCTCGGCCGGCATCTCGAAACCGGCGCGCTCGACGAGCTCACCCTCACGACCAACGGGAGCCAGCTCGCACGCCATGCCGAGGAACTGCGCGCCGCCGGTGTCAAGCGCGTCAACGTCTCGATCGACACCCTCGACCCCGCGAAATTCACCGCCATCACCCGCTGGGGAAAGCTCGACCAGGTCATGGACGGGCTCGCGGCCGCGAAGCGCGCGGGGCTCGCGATCAAGATCAACGCCGTCGCACTCAAGGGCGTCAACGACGGCGAACTCCATGACCTCGTGCGCTGGTGCGGCGAGGAAGGCTACGACCTCACCTTCATCGAGGTGATGCCGATGGGCGAGATCGGCGAAGGCGCACGGCTCGAGCAGTACCTGCCGCTCTCGATGGTGCGTGCCGAGCTGAACAAGCGCTGGACGCTCGACGAGACCGACTACCGCACCGGCGGGCCGGCACGCTACTACGTGGTGCGCGAGACCGGCCGGCGGCTCGGCATGATCACGCCCCTTACGCATAATTTCTGCGAGAGCTGCAACCGCGTGCGGCTTACCTGTACGGGGACGCTCTATATGTGCCTCGGTCAGCACGACGCCGCGGATCTGCGCAAGCCCGTGCGCGCCTCGGAAGGCGACGGGCCGCTCGAGGCCGCGATCCACGAGGCGATCTCCCGCAAGCCCAAGGGCCACGACTTCGTGATCGACCGCCGGCATCAGAAGCCCGCGGTCGAGCGGCATATGAACGTCACCGGCGGCTGATCCGGCCGCAAGGAGCCAGCTTGGCCTTCTTCAGCCGACCGCCCGAGCGGATCGCCTTCCTCGCGAGCGATCACGACGCCGCGCAGGCCGCGCTGGCGGAGCTCGCGAGAAGCTACGGCAACGTGCCGCCGGAGCAGGCCGAGGTGATCGTGCCGCTGGGCGGTGACGGTTTCATGCTGGAAACACTGCATCGGTTCCTAGACTTGGGGATTCCGATCTACGGTGTGCATCGTGGCAGCGTCGGGTTCCTGATGAACACCTACGAGCTCGCGGGACTGCCCGGGCGGCTCGCGCGCGCCCAGAGTGTCACGCTCTACCCGCTCGAAATGCTGGCGCTGGACCAACAAGGGCGGCGGCACCGCGCCATCGCCTTCAACGAGGTATCGCTGCTGCGCCAAGGCCGGCAGGCTGCGAAGCTCCGCGTCAGCGTCGACGGCGTCGTACGCGTGGATGAACTGATGTGCGACGGAGTCCTGGTGGCGACCCCTGTCGGGTCGACCGCCTACAATCTCTCGGCCCATGGCCCCATCATCCCGTTGGGTGCCGACATCCTGGCGCTGACGCCGATCACGGCGTTCCGGCCAAGGCGCTGGCGCGGCGCGCTGCTGCCGCGCACGGCAAAGGTTCACCTCGAGACGCTCGAGGTCGAGAAACGTCCGGTGAGCGCCACCGCCGACTTCACAGAGGTCCGCGACATCGTCGAGGTGACGGTCTCGGAGACCCGGGCCGTCGCGCAGACCGTGCTCTTCGATCCCGAGCACAACCTCGAGGAGCGCATTCTCAAGGAGCAGTTCCAGACCTGAGGTCGGGTCGGCGCTCTCGCGCGGCGCTGTGCCATAGTGTGGGATGAGAACCTTGACTCGGAGGGGGTAAACATGGCCAACACGGCGGGTGCGTTGCCGGCGCCGCGAACGGGGGCGTTGCGGCTGAAATACCTGGTATTTTCGGTCATCGGCGCAATGATGGCCTACGTGCTCTATCACAACGAGCGCTTCATCATCGACGCCGCGAATCCCGTCTGGAACCACTACGAACCCTTCAAGTGGTGGCTGCTGCCGCACGGCCTCGCGGGTGCCTGCGCGCTTATCCTGGTGCCGCTGCAGTTCGCGGAGGGCTTGCGCCGACGCCACACGGTGGTGCACCGGACCATCGGCACGATCTACGTGATCGGCGTGCTGATCCTCGCGCCGGTCGGGCTCTACATCCAATACCTCGACGAGGCGCAGGGCGCCGCACGCTCCTTCACGATCGAGACCACGATCCAATCCTCGACACTGATCATCACCACGCTGTTCGGCCTCTACTTCGCGATCAAGCGGCAATTCACCTATCACCGGCAGTGGATGATCCGGAGCTATGCGGTGGCGCTCACCTTCTTCGAGATCCGCGTGATCCTCGGCGTCTTCGGCCTCGACCAGCCCATGGACTGGCACGTCCTGGAGACCGTCGTCTGGAGCTGCGTCGCCTCCTCGGTTCTGGTCGGCGACATCGCCAACCAGATCTACGAGAGCATTTTGGCAAATCCCTCGAGGGTCGCGCGCTCGGCGCGCATGGCGGCGGCGGACGATTGAGGCCGGGCGCTCAGCGGACCACCGGCCAAGCGAGGGCGGGCGAGAGGCCGAGGCGGCGCATGCGCCGCTCTACGGTCTTCTTGACGGTGGCGTAGGCCTCGGCCTCGTCGACGCGGGTCGAGCGGCCGTTCCGCAGCACGACGCGGCCGTCGACAATGACGGTCTCGACGCCGCTCGCGCGGCTCAACAGCGCCAGCTGGTGCACCGGATTGACGCCGGGCTGCGCCTCGGGCGCTGACGGGCCGCGGATCACGATATCGGCGCGCTTGCCCGCCTCGAGGCTGCCGATCTCGTCGGCGAGACCGGCGACGCGGGCGGCGCGCACGGTCTGCATCTCAAGGATCTCCTCCGGTCCGATCGGCGTGCGAGCGTTGCCGGCGGCGAGGAAGGCGGCGGTCGGCGAATTGCCGACGCTCGCGTCCGTGGTGATGTCGATCCCGAGCGCGACGTTCACGCCGCGGCGCAGCAGGTCCGGGAGGCGACAGGGGACGTGGTCGCTCATGCCGAAGTGCAGATGGGAGAACGGGCACCAGACGATGTTGGTGCCGGACTCCAGGATCGCCGGCACGTCGTCGTCCTCGATGACGTTCATGTGGATGAGCGTGGAATTGCCGTCGAGCACGCCGAGCTCGCGGAGATGGATCAGCCGCGAATGGCCGAGGCGCTCCTTGTCGAAGCGATAGGCGCTCGGCAGGTAGCTCTCGTGCTGATGGAACGGCGCGCCCGCGGACTTCGCGAGCGCATGGGCGGCGCGCTCGAGCTCGTCGGAGGCGGTGCCGGTGCCGTAGATCATGACGAAGCCGCGCACCAGCGCGTCGGGATCGGCGTTGCGCTTGAGCTGTCTTCCCATCTCGTCGAGACAACGATCGAGCTTGGGCGGCGCGCGCCCATAGAGGAGCGCGCTGTCGAGCGGCCCCAGCTGCTTCATGATCTCGATCTGGTCCCAGACATAGGTGCCGGCGAGGAGGCCGCGGAGCCCCACCTGCTCCGTCGCCGATGCAACCGCGTCGCAATCGAACACGGTCCCCGGCTCGATATAGCAGGTGAACCCGTTGTGCAGCATCTCGAGGCCTGCGAAGACCGCGGCCGCGTACTCCTCCTTGGGGCGCACGTCGGCTTTCCAGTCCGCGAAGTTCACCGTGCGCGGCGCATCGCCGAGCGCGTCGCCGAAGATGCCGCGGCAGGTGCCGTGGACGATGTGCACGTGCGGATCGATGAAGCCCGGATGCACGACGCCACCCCCGGCGTCGATCGTGCGCCGCGCACTATACGCGCGGAGAATGCTGCGCTCGGGCCCCACCGCGCTGATGCGTCGGCCGGCGACGGCAACGGCGCCCTTGGCAAGGATCCGCCGCTCGCCGTCCATGGTGATGACGGTGCCGTTGGTGATCAGCAGGTCGCACCGGGTACCCCGCGCTGTAGCCGCCAATTCCCCCTCCCCGTTCCGCCATCCGTGCGTTCGATGCATTGGATCGGGATTCCGCGAAGGGCACAAGCTCCAGTGCCCGGTTTTGGCGGTGAACGACACGCCTGTGGTAGTGTGCAGCCGTGGAGGACAATACCGACATCGTCCTGGCGGACGATCTGAGCGCGGCCTCACTGCTCAGATTCAGCCAAAGGATCACGCACCCCGCACTTCTGGCGCTCTTCCACTATTGGCGTAGCCTGCCGCGCGCGAGTGGCCTGCCCTCGCGCGCCGCGGTCGACCCCGCGAGAATTCCTAGCAGCGTGCTCCCTTCCACCATGCTGCTGGACGTCGTGCGCAAGGAGGAGGCGCCGGCTGCTGCCCGGTTGCGCTTCCGCCTGGTCGGCACGGCCGTGGTCGAGCTGAGAGAGGGCATGCTGCCTCGGGATCCCACCGGCTACTATTTGGACGACGTCGAATTCCGCGAGGGCGTGGCAGGACCCATCCGCTTTTACGGGGCCGTCGCGACGGCGGGCCTGCCGGGTTGGCAGAGCTTGCCCTATGGGCTGCGCCATCCTCGCTTTCGCGGCACCTATCACCGGCTCGCGATGCCGCTGTCCGATGACGGTCGCCGCGTGAACATGCTGCTCGCGGGCTTCAGCCGCGAGCCCGTGCCCGCACCCGCACGAAGCCCGCGAGCGCCGTCACGAGCGCATCGAGGTCGGCCTTGAGCTTCGGAAAATTGGCGTTCCGCTCGAAGCTCTGCTCGTCCATATAGAGCTTGCGGTTTACCTCGATCTGGAGGCTGTGGCGGTTCTCCTTCGGGCGGCCGTGACGGCGTACGAGCTCGACGCCCTTGTAAGGGTCGTTGACGCGAACGTCGTAGCCCAGGCGCGCGAGGAACTGCCGCACGAACTCCGTGAGCTCCGGCGCGCAGGTGCTGCCGTCGCGGTCGCCGAGCACGAAGTCTGCGCGGGCGACACCGGGGCCCTCGCTCGCCATCCGGTTGCTCACGCTCTTCATGGAGTGGCAGTTTATGTGCCAGACGCCGCCGAAGCGCGCGTGGAGCCGGTCGGCAGCACTCGCGAGCTCCGCGTGATAGGCGTGGTAGTAGCGCTCGATCCGCCCCTGCACCTCGGCAATGCCGAGCTTGCGGCCGTAGACCGGCATCTTCGGCACGGCGAGGCGCCTGATCAGCCCCATGCCGAGCTTGGTCTTGACGCCGGGGTTGAGCGGATGCGGCCAGGGCTCCGCCAGCAACGCCTGATCGATGTCGGCGACGTGTCGGTTGGTGTCGATGTAGCTCCTGGGGAAGAGTGCGCCGATGAGCGTGGCACCGCGGTCGGGCGCGGCGGCATAAAGCTCATGCACGTAGGTATCTTCGGCCGTTCGCAGCACGTGGCGCGGACAAACGTGGTCGAAGTCGTCGGGATAATCCGTACCGCTGTGCGGAGAGTCGAAGATCAGCGGCACTTCCGCATGGCGGGGGTGGCTGCGGAACAGTACTCCGGGGATCCGGTGATGGACGGTGCTCATGACGCTCGGCGGTCGATGGTCTGCCGGAAACTCTGATTAAAACCGCGCGCCGATGCAACGATGGCCTGCGCGCCCTTGGCGAGTGGGCGGCGGTTCCGGCATAGTGCGCGGCGGCAAGAATAGGGGAGCAAGTTCCGCCGTGTCCGACCTCAATTATCCCGTCGAGCTCACCGCGCCCGACATCGAGCCCTATCGCAAAGGCAACACCGGGATCGACTACGTCACCACTTTCGACAGCGGCAAGCCCGGGCCGCATGTGGCGGTGGTGGCGCTCACCCACGGCAACGAGATCTGCGGCGCAATCGCGGTCGATCGCCTCTTCAAGCTCGGCGTCAGGCCGGCTCGCGGCAAGCTCAGCCTCGCCTTTCACAACGTCGGCGCGTTCAAGACCTTCGATCCCAAGAACCCGTCGGCCTCGCGCTTCATCGACGAGGACATCAACCGGGTCTGGGACGTCGGCACGCTCGACGGGCCCCGCAAGAGCGCGGAACTTGCCCGGGCGCGCCAGCTGCGACCCTTCATCGATACCGTCGACACGCTCCTCGACATCCACTCCATGCAGCACGCGACGCCGGCCTTGATGCTGACGGGCCTGCTGGGGAAGTCGCTGGAGCTGGCCCATCGGGTGGGAGCGCCACGTACGATCGTGCGCGACGCGGGCCATGCCGCGGGCCGGCGCATGCGCGACTACGGCGGCTTCGGCGATCCCGCCTCGCCCAAGACCGCGCTGCTGATCGAATGCGGCCAGCACTGGGAGCGCGCCTCGGCGGACGTCGCCCACGACGTCACCTGGCGCTTCCTCGCCGAGAGCGGCGTGCTCTCGCCCGCGGAGACCGAGCGGCACCGCGCGCGCCCGCCCACCGAGCAGCGGGCGATCACCGTGACCCACGCGATCACCATCGAGAGCGACCGCTTCGAGTTCACGCAAGACTACCGCGGCCTCGAGGTGATCCCGAAGGTCGGCACCGTGATCGCACGCGACGGCGGGCGCGAGATCCGCACACCCTACGACAACTGCGTCCTCGTCATGCCAACCCGCAGGATCACCAAGGGACAGACGGCCGTGCGGCTCGGACGGTACGGATGATGGGCCATCGGTGACCGCGCACCACATCCTCGCGATCGATCAAGGCACGACGAGCACGCGCGCGCTGGTGTTCGATGCCGCGGGCCGCGTGCGCGGCGGGGCGCAGAAGGAGCTGGCGCAGCACTATCCGCAGCCGGGCTGGGTCGAGCACGACGCCGAGGAGATCTGGCAGGCGACCCTCGCGACGGCGCGGCGGGCGCTGGTGCAGGCGACGGTGGGCGCCCGCGACATCGCCGGGATCGGCATCACCAACCAGCGCGAGACGACGGTCGTATGGGAGCGCGAAAGCGGAAAGCCGATCGCACACGCCATCGTCTGGCAGGACCGTCGCACGGCGGAGCGGTGCACGGCGCTTCGGGCCGAGGGACATGGCCCGGCGGCCCAGGCGAAGACCGGCCTCGTGCTCGATCCCTATTTCTCCGCGACCAAGATCGAATGGCTGCTGGATAACGTGACCGGTGCGCGGGAGCGGGCCGAACGGGGCGAGCTCGCCTTCGGTACCATCGACAGTTTTCTGCTGTGGCGGCTCACCGGCGGCAAGGTGCATGCGACCGACGCCACCAACGCCTCGCGCACGCTGCTCTTCGACATCCACCACCAGGAGTGGGACGAGGAGCTGCTGGCGCTCTTCCGCGTGCCGCGCCCGATGCTGCCGAAGGTGCTCGACACCGCCGGCGAGTTCGGCGCGACCTCCGCCGAGCTTTTCGGCGCCGCCATCCCGGTCCTCGGCATCGCCGGCGACCAGCAGGCCGCGACGGTCGGCCAAGCGTGTTTCGCGCCCGGCATGATCAAGTCGACCTACGGTACCGGCTGTTTCGCCATGCTCAACACGGGAGCCGAGCCGGTCGCGTCCAGGAACCGGCTGCTCACCACGCTCGCCTACCGGCTGAGCGGCCACGCCACTTACGCCATCGAGGGCGCGATCTTCATCGCGGGCGCCGCGATCCAGTGGCTGCGCGATGGGCTGGGCCTGATCCGCGACGCCAAGGAGAGCGAGGCGCTGGCGCGTGCCGCGGATCCCGCGCGCCGCGTCTATCTGGTGCCGGCCTTCACCGGGCTCGGTGCGCCCTATTGGGATGCAGAGGCCCGCGGCGCGCTCTTCGGTCTCACCCGAGACGTCGGGCGCGCCGAGATCGCGCGGTCAGCGCTCGACGCCTGCTGCTTCCAGACCCGCGACCTCCTCGAGGCCATGCGGGCCGACGGAGCAACCCTCCGAAGCCTGCGCGCGGACGGCGGCATGGTCGCGAACGACTGGCTGATGCAGCGCCTCGCCGACATCGTCGGGCTGCCCGTCGAGCGGCCGCGCCACATCGAGACCACCGTGCGCGGCGCGGCGGCGCTCGCGGGCCTCGCGGCGGGCCTCTACCCGTCGCTCGACGCCATCGCGGCGCAATGGGCGCTCGATCGGGCGTTCGAGCCGCGGCTCGGCCGCGACGAGCGGGATGCCCTCTATGCGGGCTGGCAGGACGCCGTGCGCCGGACCTTGAGCGGGCGCGAATGAACGCGCCGCGCCCGCTGCTGGAGATCCGCGCGGGTCTCGGCGAGAGCCCGATCTGGGACGCCCGCGAGAAAGCGCTCTGGTGGATCGACGGGCGCAAGCCCAGCATCAACCGCTTTGATCCCGCAACCGGACTCAACCGCGCGGTGACCCCGCCAGAACCGGTGCACGCCATCGCGCTGACTCGGAGCCACCGGCTGCTCTGCGCGCTCGAGGCGAGTCTCGTCTTCATGGATTGCGAGACTGGCGCGGTGCAGCGCCTCGCCGCTCCCATCGAGGGCGTGGCCGACAATCTCAACGATGGCGCCTGCGATCGCGCCGGTCGGTTCTGGGTAGGATCGAAGGCCCGGGACTGGGTAACGCCCGTCGGCGCCCTCTTCCGCTGGGATCCAGACGGCTCCCTGCACCGGCTGGACGAGGGCTTCAAGCTCTCAAACGGGATGGGCTGGAGCCCCGACAATCGCACCATGTATTTCATCGATTCGGCCCCGGGCGAGATCTATGCCTACGACTTCGATCTCGCGACGGGCAACCCGAGGAACCGCCGGACGCTCGTTCGGGTCGCCGAGGAGCACGGCCTGCCCGACGGCATGACCGTCGACGCCGAGGGATTCCTGTGGGTCGCGCAGTGGAGCGGCGGCCGCGTCGTCCGCTACGATCCCGACGGCAAGGCGGAGCGGGTGATTCCGATGCCGGTGAGGCGGCCGACCAGCGTCACGTTCGGAGGGCCTGATCTGACCATGCTGTTCGTCACCTCCGGAACCATGCGCATGAGCGAGGCTGAGCTTGCGGCCGAGCCGCTCGCCGGCAGCCTGTTCGCGCTCGACACCTGCATCCGAGGCCTGCCGGAGCCGCGCTTCAACGGCGGCTGACGCGCCGCCTCCCGATCTAGAATCGCCGCGGGATATAGCGGCACAGGCCGGCCATGCCGAGCATCATGATGCCGCCCACCATGAACACCGCGGGCAGCTCGAAGACGCTCAGCACCACGCTGAAGACCGCGGGCGGCGCGAACTGCGAGAAGTCCCGGTAACTCACGAAGACCGCAGTCATCTCGCTCCGCTCGAAGGGATGCACCGCGCGCAGGAAGAGCGTGTTTCCGGCGCCGTCGATGATCTCGGCGCAGAAGGCCCCGGCGACCAGGGTGGCCGCGCCGAGGAGGGGCGCGCCCATCACGGCCGCCGATCCGATCGTGACGACGCCCGCGAGCGAATAGCCGGCGATCAGCAACCGGCGCAGCCCATAGCGCCGGCCGAGCCAGCCCCAGAGCGGCACGAACCACATGAAGCCGACGCCGATCGAGACCACCGCGCCGCCGATCTCCGCTCCGAGGCCCGACTGGATGGCGTAGATGGGCGCATAGACCTGAAACATGCCCCACCAGGAGGACCGGCCGACGGCGAGCGCCCAGCCGAGCCGGAGGCGTGGCTGCTTGAAGAAGCGTACCAGGTAGAGCGCCGGGTTGAGCGTGCGCCGCCGGGGCGCCCGCGCAATTGGATCGGCCGAGAAGCCGAACGCCCAGAACCCCGTCACGAAAAGCGCCGCCGTCGCCGCGGAAATCAGGAAAGGCACCCAGGGCGCCACGTTCTCGCGCAGGTAGATGCCGAGCCAGGGACCGACCGTCCATGGAAGCGCCGAGAAGAAGATCCGGTTCGCTTCGAACCGGCCGAGACCCTGTCGTGGGATGTAGTCGAGCACATGCAGCGTGAGCACGACCTCGAAGCAGGCGATCGCGAACACGTTGAGCATGAGGCCGAAGACCACGCCCGCCCGCGTCTCGGTCCAGAGCAACAGAAGCGACAACGCGAGCACCGAAAGCCCGAGCGCGAGCACGCCCATCCGGCGCAGGATGCGCGCCAGCACGGGGATGCCGAGCCGACCGAGGAAGCCGGCGATTCCCACGCCCACGTAGACGACGCTGACGACCGCGGGATCACCCATGACGCGCAGCGTCTCCACCGGCAGGACCGTCAGCACGATGGTCTGGGTGAAACCGGAGAGAAAGAAGAACCCGGCAAAGACCGCGCTCGCCCGGCTCGACTTGCCGGACGCCGCGAGCGCGGTGGGGAGCTGGCTGCTCAGCGGTCGCCCATTCCGGCCCGCTGGCGCCAATACTCCCACGCGCGCGCGCTCGCGAGCGGCGTCTGCTGGCGCCTGGTCATGGTCTCGATCTCGCTCCGCGACAGGTATTTTGGCTCGCCGAGCCGGAGCGCGTCCATCTGGAGACGGGCGTTCACCTGCGTATAGATCGCGGTCATTACCGCGAGCTTGATGGTCTGGCTCGCGACCACGCACCCATGGCCGCGCATCAGCGCGACGGAGCCCTGCCCTACCGTGCGCGCGAGGTCGCGGCCCTGGTCCTGGGTCACCACCAGCATCTCGCCGTCGCCGAACTTGTCGCGGATGTCCCAGACTGGAACCCTCTCGCCCATGGGAGCCGCCACGTGGATCATGGGCCGCAGCGCCGCGCGCGTGACGCTGAAGGGAATGACGGCATAGGAATGGTTGTGGATCACGGACTGCACGTCGGACCGGGCTTCGTAAAGGCCGGAATGGATCGGGCGCTCGGCGTAGGGCTGACGGCCGCGAGGATCGACCGGCGTGCCGTCGAGCTCGAACTCCATGAGGTCCTCGGCCGTCACAAGCTCGGGCGCCCGCGAGCGCGACATGAGATAGCGGTCGGAACGCTGCGGGTGTCGCGCGCTGATGTGGCCGAAGGCGTCGACCACGCCCTCGCGCGCGAGGATGCGGTTGGCGATTACCAGCTCCGATATGACCCGCTCGAGATCGCTCATGCCCTGAATGCCTCCACTACGGCGCGGCCTAGGCTCCGATACGCTCCAGTTTTTCGGCGGCGAGGCGGCTCGCCTCGCTGCTTTTCTCGCCGAGGCGCACGGCGACGTGACCGTTCTTCTGGGCAAAGCCCAGATAGGTATAGCCGGTGCCTGTGTCGCGCACGAATTCCTGAAACGCGCGCCATTCGTGGCGCTGCCAATTGGGATAATTGAAATACTCGTCGAAGACGAGCACCACGCCGGGCCTGAGCCGCTCTCTCAGGTGCCGGAACACGGCCGCGGTCGAGGCATAGATGTCGCAATCGACGTGCACGAACGCGACCGGCTCGCTCCCGCGCTCCGCGAGAAAGTGCGGCAGCGTGTCCTCGAACCAGCCGGGGTGCAGGCGGACATTGGCGGGCACCGGCGGCAACGCACCCGCGCGAGTGAATTTGCCTTTCCGCTCGAATGTGCCCGACCAATGCTCCGGCAGTCCCTCGAAGCTGTCGAAGCCGTGGAAGGGCCGGGAGACGCGGCTTGCGAGATAGCGCAGGCTTGTTCCGTCGGCCACGCCGAACTCCAGCATCAACCCTTCGGCGGGCGCCTCTCGGGCCGCGAACAGCAGCAGCTCCCAGCGATCCCTGAAGATCAGTGCCTCGCGCATATAGGCCTCGATGTAGTCGAGGCTCTGAGCCTTCGCCCGCAGCTGCAGATCGGTGACGAGGTAGCGCCCATGGTACTTCAGGAAGAAGCGGCGGTAGAGCCGCTCCGAGATCGGCATCGGGCGCGGCCCGTCGGCGCGGAAAAGTTTCATCGGGAGGACGGCAAGGCGGACCCGGCCGGAAGCACCGCCTTGAGATGGACCAGGATCGGGTAGAGTGCCGAATAGAGCGCAAGCGCCACGCCGTAGGCGCCCTCTCGGTAGCCGCGGCGCGCCACGTAGGACTTCCACGCCCGGCTCGCCATGCGCCGGAGCGAGGTGCCAAGCGCCGGCACCGCGCCCGCCTCGACCGCGTCGAGCGCCGCGAGATCCGTGTATCGATTGAGCCGCTCGATCATGTCGCGGACGTCCCGATAGACGAAGTGGAGCAGCGGCTCCCTCAGCATCTGCCGCTCGCCGTCCAGGATGATTTGCGGATGGACACGGCCCCGCCCCCAGCGCTTCATGCCCTTGCGGAACAGCGAGGGCTTCGCCGCCACACCGTTATAAGCGCCCCAACCGTGGCGCACCAGTCGCCCGCCGATGTGATTCGCCATCGGCACGATGAAGTATCCGGGCTTGGCGCCGGCGAGCGCCTCCCTGATCTCGGCGGCGAGCGCGGGCGTCGCCCACTCGTCCGCATCCACCTCCAGGATCCAGTCGCCGGTGCAGGCGTCGATGCCGGCATTGCGCCGATCGGCCTCCAGCGGCCATTCGCCCTCCAAGACCCGCGCGCCGTGGCTGCGCGCCAGCTCGGCGGTGCGATCGGTCGACCGGTCGAGCAGAACCACGATCTCGTCGGCGAAACCGAGCCGCTCGAGGCAGGGCACGATCCGATCCGCCTCGTTCCGCGCCACCACGAGCGCCGACACCCTCGTCAGAGGCCGTCCCCCGCTTTTCCAGCCGTCGGAATCCGCCATCGGCGGCGCGCCCCCTCCCGCTCGCGCGGGGAAAGTCGGGCATCCGAGGGTCAGGCGTCAACCGCTTCGGCGCGGAGCCTACCGGGTGATCCGGATCTTGTTGAGCGAGTTCGCGATGGCGACAAAAGCGCGCTGCAGCGTCGCCTGGTCTGGCGCGAAGAAATACTTGTTTGCGTCGCTGGCACATCCCTGCAGGATGGTCTGCGAGTTGGTGGCGCCTCCGGTGAAGCCGATCGTATAGATCACGATGCCTTTCGCCTTCATGGCGGCGCAGACGGCGGTAAGGCGGCTGTCGAGCGTCGCCTTTGCCGCCGAGACGCTGGTGGTCGTGCCGAGCTTTCCATCGCTCAGATAGCCGAAGGCGGTGTAATCGGGGATCGAGCAGCTCGAACACTGATTGAAATTGTTGGTGCCATCCGTCTCGAGGACCACGGCCTTGGTCCAGCCTGGCGTGTTGTAGGGCTGCGCGTCCGGCGCGCCGTTGGTCTGGAACACGCTCACGGGCGAGATGGTGCGCCAGCCCCAGGTCATGCCGACGTGGATCATGGTGCCGCTGCGCGACCAAGCCTGCATGGCGTTGACGGCGCTGAGCATGGTCTGGCGGTCGGAGACCAGGCGCTGGATCGGGGTGCCGCAGCTCAGGTTCGGAGAGTGGCTCTTGGTGGGGTCGTCCGCGTCGGGCCGCGTCAGCGCGACCGTGATGTTGTTGGGCCAGGCGCCCCAGGGATTGTTCGTGGCGTCGCTGGGCCACCAGTAGGGCGTCCAGGAGCCGGCCGGCGTCGACTCCGATTGGTCCGCCGGTGCGTTCGGCTCCTCGAGGCAACCCTTCCAGAGGGTGGGGTCTGTGGCGCTGTAGGTGATCGTCTTCCATACCGGCTTCCTCGACGTACCGGTATTGACGGTCGGCAGGCTGCCCGAAGCGATCAGGCTCGGCGCAAGCGTGCCGGGGTTGACCGCGGTGACGAACGGCACCAGCGACATCTTGAGCTTCGAGTTGCTGGTGTTGGCGCCAAACAGAATGTTGACGAGCTGCGCCGCGTCCGCGGTCATCGCCGCCATGTTGCTGACACCGTTGTAGCTGTCGAGCATCGAGCCGGTGGTGTCGAGCACGAGGGCCACTTCAAGGCCGGTCGGCTCCTTCGCGATCTGCGACGTCGCCGCGACGGTGATCGTCTTGAAGCCCGCGATCCGCATGAAGATGGTCGGCACGTCCGCCGTCGCGGTCAGGTTGATCGCATTGGCATCGTTGACATCGGCCGCCATGCTGACGCTGGTGGCCGTTCCGATGCCGGTATCGGGGAAATTCCCGTAGAAATACCGGTTGAGGCGCGCATTCAGATCGATCTGCTGGTTGGATGTGGAGGCAACCGCGAGGCCTGCCTGATCAAGCGCGGCGCCGAGGCGGATCTTCACCGCATAGGCGCGCGCAATGTCGATCGCGATGCCGACCGATATGATGAGCGGCACCATCGTGAGCGCGAACCAGACGAGGACGCCGCCTTTCCGCGTCCAATGCCGTGTCCAACGAATCATGGCGCAACTTCCCCCACTCCCGCGGGTGCGTCCATGCGCTGGATCAATTCGGCGGACCGATCGAGGTTAACGCTCTTTAAACCCGGACCCGCCTAGACTCGAACGGCGCGTCGGCTATGCCCGGCAGCCCAAGGAGCTCTCCATGAAGGCCCTGATCTCCGCATTGTGCGCCCTTGGCTTCCTGGGATCGCTCGCCGTGTCCGCGCCCGCGGTGGCGGACGATGCGGCACCCGCGAACGCGCCCAAATCGGCGAAATATCCAACCATCCAGCATCCCGTGATCAAGCATCCCGCGATCAAGCACGAGGTGATCAAGCACGTCGCGAAGACCCACGCCGGTTCGGCATCGGGCCAGGCCGGCGCGGCGGGCGGATCGTCCGGCAGCCAGCAGGCACAGGGCGACGTCAAGGATATGACGCCGCCCAAGATCCAGTTCACTCCGAAGACGAGAGTGGGCGAGATGCTGTTTTAGTGCGGCGCGTCCGGCTCACCAGCGCAAGGTGAGCTCGTCATCGCCCATATCGTAGCTGTCGAAGCGTTTCAGGAAACCGCGCCCGATGACCGAGACGGGCAGCGATCCCTCGGTCACCACGCCCTCTACGTTGAACAGCGTCAGCTGATTGAGGGTCATCATCGGGATGACCACCGGCGCCGCCCGCATCTGGCCGCTGGGTGTCAGCGCTTGCTCGGAGAAATTCAGCTTGCTGGCGTCGATGCCGGCTGCGCGCGCATCGTCGGGCGACAGCATCAGCGCGGCCGCATTCAGGTCGACCACGAAGGGGATCCGTCGCTCGTTCATCTGGGCGTCGATGTGAAAGCGACCGTCGCCGCTGCGGCTGTAGCTCATCTTATGGGAGGCGCGATAGAAGAGCGTCGAGCCGCCGGTGTTTGCAGCCGCATTCTTCGTCGGCACTGCCGGCCCCGGCGCGTGATCCACCAGGAACCACGCCGCGATCACCGTCAGGCCCACCACCATAGCGGCCGTGCGCAGCGTGAAGCGCAGCAACCTGCCGGCGCTCCTGTCGGGCTTGCCGCGATCTTGCTCGAAGGCTGTGCTCATTCGCCCATCCGAATGGTGTAGCCGCGTGCCCCGCAAGCCCGCGGGCGGAAACGATCCCACTGTGCGCCAGCGGAATTCAAAGAAGCGTTAAGCATGTTCCGCCTCGGGCACAGACAGCACGAGCACGCAGGAGCGACGTTTTCTACTGCGAAAGATAAGCAGACTCGACCGCCTGCTCGAAGAGGGTCGACAGGGCGCCCGAGATGTCGCCGCCCGTCTGCACCATGAAATAGAGCCCAGGCGAGGCACATGCCTGCAAGGCGGATGCGATGCTCGATTGGTACGACTTGACGTGATTGTTGTACCAGTTGTTGTTCGGCAGCGGCAGATACTCGGTGTAGAGCACCGCGATCCGGATGCCGCGATTCTTGATCGTCGTGCACTTGGCGGCATTGATCACGGACTCCTGCCGTGAGCCGCTGACATTTCCATATGCCGCGGCCGTCGAACCGTAGGGATTGGGTGTCGTCGGCAGCTGGCTCGAGGACGCGGTATTCTCGTCCTCCACGCCATCGGTGACGAGGAACAGCACCTCCTGCGGCGTGTCGCCCGCGATATTGGAGCCGTGGCCTGGATTGGGCATGGTGCTGTTGATCTGCGTCAATGCGTTGTCGAAGTTGGTATCCTCGTCGCTGTTATTGGTCCCGCAAACCAGCTGGTTGTTTTGACACACCACGAGCTCCTGAATGTTGCCCGCGCTGGTGCTCACGGTATTGAGATTGCTGGTCAGCGTCTGGATCGTGTTGTAATTCACGTCGAAGGTATAGATCGCCATGCGGTAGTTGGCGTGGTTCTGTGCCGCGGTATTGGTCGCGGTCGTCGTCAGGTTCTGAGCGGCTTGCTTCAGCAGGTCTATCCGCAGCGTCACACCGAGATTTCGCGCCAACGCGTAGTTGTCCTCGCCTCCGGGATTACCCGTTCCGGGCTGGCTGCAGTTGGAAGAATTGCAGTGAGTCTCACCCGCCGGGTTCGTCTCATGGCAGGCAAACGCGCAGCCGCATTTCGTGTTGGTACCTGCCGGTATGTTGGCCGGAGCTGAGTCGCACTGGCTCGGCGTATTCGCCAACATCTTGTTGATGTCCGCCTGCGTTGCCGCGATGCCCATCGAGGGCGAGCTGTCGAGCAGCAGATAGAAATCGATGTTCGGTGCCTTCCGGATGATCTGAGCCGAGGCCGCCACCGTGATGCTGTTGAACCCTGCCAGCGCCATGAACGTCGTAGGCACGGTGGCCGTACCGCTCACGTCGATCGCGTTGGCCACCGTTGCATCGTTCTGCATCGTCACCGAGGTGGCCGTGCCGATCTGGGTCGACACGAAGTTGCCGTAGAAGTACTTGTTGAGGCGCGTGGTCGCGTCGATGTTGGGATCGAGCGTCGTGGCCACGGCGAGACCCGCGTCGTCGAGCGCAGCGCCAAGCCGCACCTTGACAGCGTAGGCTCGGGCGATGTCGATCGCTACTCCGACCGCGAGCAGAAGTGGAATCACCGTCACGCCAACCCAGACGAGCACGGCACCATCCCTTCGCTCGAGCGAGCGCAGCAGCTTTCCGAGGAGTCTCAGCATGGCAGCCATCCCTCTTCGATGCGGTCCGAGCTTCAGTTGTACGGTATCGACGCCACGAGCCGCGGCCGGGAGAATGCAAGCTGCGTCATCGTGATCGAGCCCGGCAGCACGTAGTGGAACAGGGAGGAATAGGCGTAATTCCCCTGCACGATGATGACGCTCTCGCCCTTCTGGCCGTAGCCCGCGGCGAGCGTCGTCGCGTTCGCCAGCGGATTGGCATTCCGCGTTTGCTGCCAGGCGACCGCGGCAGTCCCGGTGTTGATGTCGAACGTCACACTGGTGGCGGCGAAGCCGAAATTCGCGGCCGTGAACGGCGTCATTACCAGCTGTCCCGCCGTGTTGAAATTGTCCATGTCCGTCGACGAGACGGTCTGCTGCTGCGTGATCAGATCGGCGATGGTCTGCGTCGCCGCGACCAGCTTCATATAGGCCAGGATCGCCTGGGAGCCTTCGAACAGACCGAAGAAGATGGTGGCGAGGATCGGCATGATGAGCGCGAACTCCACCATCGCGACGCCGGCGCGATCACGGAATGCGGCAAGGAACCGGGCCATCATCCGCCGACCTAAGAATAGGGCTCGTTCTTGAAGATCACGGTCGACTGCAGCACCACGCCGTTGCCGCCGGGATTCAGAACATTGGCCACGAAGGGCAGGAAAAAGTGATACGTGTAGAAGGTGCGCACATCGACCGCAGCGCCCGGCCCGCCGGGCACCCAGGAATTATTGGTGACGGTCCCCTGGGCGTTCTTGGTGACGGCGTTCGGATTCATGGTCGAGAAGGTGCCGAAGCTCTCGACGTCGACGACGACGGAGCCGCAGGGAATTATGCCGGCGAGATTCGCGCAGAGCGCGGTGTTGAACGTGCTCTGCGGGCTGCCGCTCGATTGGACCTGTCCCGTGCGCACCATGCGCGCGGCAGTGCGCGTGGCGCCGTCGAGCACCGCCTGCGAGAACAGCATGTAGCCGAGCTCGATCGTGAGCAGCAGGATGAGGACGACGATCGGCGCAACGAGCGCCATCTCCGCGGCGGTGTTGCCGCGGCGATCGCGCAAGAACGCCAATATGCGAGACATCATGCTCGGCCCGTTCCCCGTTTCGGACGCCTCCCCGTGCGCCGACTAGCAGTGGGGCCGTAGAATCGGGCAAGGACCCTTTATAAAGGGTAAAACGCGGGCTCAATCGACTCGGATGCGCTCGATAAACCGTCGGATTTGCAGACGAAACTTTGGGAGTATCGCGGGACCTTTTAGGAAATAGCCGAGTCTCGTTGCAGAGCGCGGGCGTACTGGCACCGGCCGACCGCCTCGCATTGTCTTGGCGGTCGAATATCCTTAATGTCGCGCCATGACGCTCGCGACGGTCACGCTCGACGACAAATACGTCCAGGAACGGGGACGCATCTACCTTTCGGGCATCCAGGCGCTGGTGCGCCTGCCCCTGATGCAACGCCAGCGGGACAAGGCGGCGGGACTAAATACTGGCGGCTTCATCTCCGGCTATCGCGGCTCGCCCCTCGGCGTCTATGACAACGCGCTCTGGCAGGCGCGGCGCTTTCTCGAGCGTGCGAACGTGTTCTTCCAGCCGGGCGTCAACGAGGACCTTGCGGCGACGTCCGTTTGGGGGAGCCAGCAGACCACCCTCTTCCCCGGCGCCACGGTCGATGGCGTGTTCGGCATCTGGTACGGCAAGGGTCCCGGCGTCGACCGCTCGATCGACGCGCTCAAGCACGCCAACGCCGCGGGTACCGCGCCACATGGCGGTGTGCTGGCGATCGCCGGCGACGACCACGGTTGCCAATCGTCCACCCTGGCGCATCAGAGCGAGCAGGATTTCATCGCCGCGATGATGCCGATCCTTAACCCCGCGACCGTCCAGGAATACCTGGACTACGGCGTGCTGGGCTTCGCGATGTCGCGGTACAGCGGCTGCTGGATCGGGTTCAAGGCGGTGGCGGAGGCGGTGGAGAGTTCGGCCTCGGTCTCGATCGACCCGCACCGGGTCGAAATCGTCATTCCCCGCGATTTCGAGGTCCCGCCGGGCGGGCTCAACATTCGCTGGCCAGATCCGCCGCTCGACCAGGAACGGCGGTTGCACGGCCCCAAGATGGACGCAGTCGCCGCCTTCGCGCGCGCGAACGGCATCGATCGCGTCGTCTGGGACAGCCGCGCCCCTCGCCTCGGCCTTATCAGCACCGGCAAGGCCTATATGGACCTGCGCCAAGCGCTCGACGACCTCGGCATCGGCGAGCGCGAGGCCGCCCGGCTGGGGCTCCGGCTCTACAAGGTGGGGCTGACCTGGCCGCTCGAGGCCGAGGGCGCCCGGCGTTTCGCCGCCGGTCTCAAGGACGTACTGGTGGTCGAGGAGAAGCGCGGGCTGATCGAAGATCAGCTCATGAAGCTGCTCTACCACCTGGACGCCGCGCGCCGGCCGAGCGTTGTGGGCAAGCGCGACGAGACGGGCCGCGTGCTCCTGCCGAGCGAAGGCGAGATCACGCCCACCATGGTGGCGCGTGCGCTGGTGGAGCGGCTGAAGCGGCTCGACGGCGAGAGCCCCGAGCTCAATCAGCGGATGGCGCGGCTCGAGGCTTTGCAGCGCGTGGGCGACGCGCCGCAGGTCAAGACCCAGCGCACGCCGTTCTTCTGCTCCGGCTGCCCGCACAACACCTCGACCAAGGTGCCCGAAGGGAGCCGCGCCGGCGCCGGCATCGGCTGCCACGCCATGACGATCTGGATGCCGGCCCGGCGCACCACCACCTGGACTCACATGGGCGGCGAGGGCGCCAACTGGATCGGCCAGGCGCCCTTCACGCGCGAGAAGCACGTCTTCCAGAACCTGGGCGACGGCACTTATACCCACTCGGGCTTGCTGGCGATCCGCGCGGCGGCCGCGGCGGGCGTCAACATCACCTACAAGATCCTGTTCAACGACGCTGTTGCCATGACCGGCGGCCAGCCCGCCGAGGGCCACATGAGCGTGCCGCAGATCAGCCAGCAGGTCGCGGCCGAGGGCGCCAAGAAGGTCGTGGTGGTGTCCGACGAGCCGGAGAAATATCCGCTGGGCGCGGGCTTCGCCGCGGGCGTCGACGTGCGCCACCGCGACGATCTCGACGCGATCCAGCGCGAGCTCCGCGACACGCCGGGCCTCACGGTGCTGATCTACGATCAGACCTGCGCTGCCGAGAAGCGCCGCCGGCGCAAGCGCGGGCAGTTCCCCGACCCGCCCAAGCGTGTCTTCATCAACGAGCTCGTGTGCGAGGGGTGCGGCGACTGCTCGGAGCAGTCGAACTGCATTTCGGTGAAGCCGGTGGAGACCGAGTTCGGCCGCAAGCGCGCCATCGACCAGAGCAACTGCAACAAGGATTACTCCTGCCTCAAGGGCTTCTGCCCGAGCTTCGTCACCGTTCACGGCGGCAGCGTGCGAAAGCCCGCGGCGACCGCGGCGCGAGGCGGCGGAGATCCCTTTGCGGGTCTGCCCGAGCCCGCGTTGCGCCCGCTGACGGAGCCCTACGGGATCCTGGTCACCGGGATCGGCGGCACCGGCGTCATCACCGTGGGCCAGCTCCTTGGCATGGCCGCGCACCTCGAGGGCCGCGGCTGTTCGGTCCTCGATTTCACCGGGCTCGCGCAGAAGAACGGCGCGGTGATGAGCCACGTCCGACTCGCGCCCCGGCCTGACGACATTCATGCCGTCCGGATCGCCGCGGGCGGCGCCGACCTCCTGCTCGGCTGCGACATGGTGGTGGCGGCGAGCCCCGAGGCGCTGACGCGCATCGAGACCGGCGTGACGCGCGCCGTGGTCAACAGCTATCTCGCACCCACGGCCGCCTTCGTGATGAACGGCGACATCGATTTCGAGACCGCGGCCATGCACAAGGCGCTGCGCACCGCGACCGGCGAGCGCGGGATCGAGTTCGTCGACGGCAGCGGCCTTGCGACCGCGCTCATGGGCGACGCCATTGCGAGCAACCTGTTCATGCTGGGCTACGCTTGGCAGCAGGGACTGGTGCCGCTCTCGCGCGAAGCGATCGAGCGCGCGATCGAGCTCAACGCCGTCAGCGTCGAAATGAACAAGCGCTCCTTCAGCTGGGGCCGCCTCGCCGCGCACGACATGCGCGGGGTCGAGGCCGCGGCGAAGCCGACCATGGTGTCCGAGCCGCCGAAACCAGCGGAGACTCTCGAGGAGATCGTCCGCCGTCGCGTGAGCTTCCTTGCCGACTATCAGAACGAGGCCTATGCCCAGCGTTATGCGGCGCTGGTGCGCGACATCGCTGCAGCGGAGCGCGCGCGGGCGCGCGGGCGGCGCGGGCTCGCCGAGGCCGTCGCCAAATCGCTCTTCAAGCTGATGGCCTACAAGGACGAATACGAGGTCGCGCGGCTCTATACCGACGGCGAGTTCCTGAAGAAGCTCGCGGCGCAGTTCGAGGGCGACTACAAGCTCAACTTCCACCTGGCGCCGCCGCTCTGGGCGCCGCGCGATCCCGTCACCGGCGAGATGAAGAAGCGTGCCTATGGCCCGTGGGCCATGCTCGCCTTCAGGCTGCTGGCGCGGCTGAGGGGCCTGCGCGGAACGGCCTTCGATCCCTTCGGCCATATGGCGGAGCGCAAGATCGAGCGGCGGCTGATCGGCGAGTACGAGGCCCTGGTCCATGAGTTCATTCAGAGCCTCACGCCCGAGAATCACGCGCTGGCGCTGGAAATTGCTCGGCTGCCGATGCAGGTCCGCGGCTATGGCCACGTGAAGCTCAAGAGCCTCGAGCGCTCCAAGGCGCGAGAAGCCGAGCTTCTGGCGGCGTTCCGGGCTCCGGCTCGTGCCGCGGCGGCGGAGTAGAGTTCCTTTGCTGCCACCCTCACACTCCCGCCGCTTCGCGGCGGGTCCCTCCTCTCCCGCTTCGATAGTCCCTTTCCCATGAAATGGGGGAGAGCGAGGAACCGGCGCGCCGCGCTGGGAGGGTGAGGGTCTTCCCACTGCACTCTGAATGAGGTCCTTCCCCGTGCCTGATACCCGCGCCAACATCCGAACTGCCGCCCAGCTCCTGGTGGCAGAACTCGTGGCTCATGGCGTCGATCGCGTGTTCTGCGTGCCTGGCGAGAGCTACCTCTCGGTGCTGGACGCGCTCTACGACGAGAAGCGCATCGATGTCGTGACCTGCCGCCACGAGAGCGGTGCGGGCTTCATGGCCGTCGCCGACGCGAAGCTGACCGGACGGCCCGGCGTCGCCATGGTGAGCCGCGGTCCCGGCGCCACCAACGCCTCGATCGCTGTCCACACGGCCCAGCAGGACGCGACGCCCTTCGTGCTGTTCGTCGGCCAGATCGAGCGCAAGGATCGCGGCAAGCGGGCGTTCCAGGAAGTGGATTACGCCCGCACCTTCGGCGACATGGCGAAATTCGTGACGGAGGTGCACGACCCCGCACGGCTCTCCGAGGCGATGGCGCAGGCGTTTCGCGCGGCGACCACGGGGGCACCCGGGCCGGCGATCGTGGTGCTGCCCGAGGACATGCTGGCGGAGAAGGCGCCGAGCACGGTGCAGGGGCCGCAGCCGCGCCTCAAGGCACCGCCCTCGCCGCAGAGCGTGGCCGACGTCGCAGCGCTGCTGGAGAAGGCCGAGCGGCCGATCCTGATCGCGGGTTCTCGCCTCGCCTCGGCCGAGGCGCGGACGGTGCTGAAGCGCGCCGCCGAGGCCGCCGGCGTCCCGGTGGCGTTGAGCTTCCGCCAGCAGGATCTCTTCGACAACGAGCATCCGCTCTACGCCGGCCACCTCGGCTACCTGCTGCCGAAGGATCAGGTGGCGCTTTATCAGGAGAGCGATCTGGTCCTCGCGGTGGGAACGCGGCTCGGCGACGTCACGACGCAAGGCTACGTCTTCCCGACGGCGCCTCGACCCAAGCAGTGCCTGATCCACGTCTACGACGACCCCGAGGTACTCGGCGCCGTGTTCGCCACCGACCTCGGCGTGCTGGCGGAGCCGGTGGCGTTCCTGGAGGCGTTCGCAGAGCACGCGGGAACAAGCCCCGGGCGCTGGGCGGCCTGGGCCGAGCGGCTTCATCGCGTGCCCGAGGGGATGGCGCGCTGGGAGCCCAAGGAGGCCGCGGACGGCGTCGTGTTTGGCGCGGTCATCCAGGGATTGCGGCGTCGGCTCGGACCGGACGCCGTGTTCGTCAATGACGCCGGGAATTTCTCGGGCTGGCTCGGCCGTTATTTCCCGTTCAAACCCTCGCACCGGCTGCTGGGGCCGGTCTCCGGCGCTATGGGCTTCGGCATGCCCGGCGCGGTCGCGGCGGCGCGGCGCCTCGGGCGGCGCGTCATCACGCTGATCGGCGATGGCGGGTTCCTGATGACCGGCAACGAGCTCGCGACCGCGATTCAGTATCGCCTGCCCGTCACGGCGATCGTCGCCAACAACAATTCCTACGGCACGATCCGGCTCCATCAGGAGAAATGGTTCCCGGGCCGCACCATCGCGACCGAGCTCAAGAACCCCGACTTCGCCCGCCTGGCGGAGGCGTTCGGCGCGAAGGCCTTCCGCATCGAGCGCACCGGCGACATCGACGCCGCCCTCGACGGCGCGCTCTCGGCGGATGGCGCGAGCCTGGTCGAGGTTCGCACCAGCCTCGAGCACATCTCAGCCTTCACCACGCTGAGCGCCGCCGCGCGGAAGCCGTAGCCGCCCTCATCTTCTCCGGCGCCGACGCGCTGGGAATGTGACGCTCGTGCTCATCCTGCGGCCATCAGCCCATTGTTTGCACACACGTCGCCGCGCGCATGGGTGATATCCGCGCAAGTGATTTGTGGCGCGTCGCTTGCAGCATAAATTATTGATCGGCCGCTCAGCACTCAGGCGCGGCTTCCCCACTTCCGGCAGGCGGAGCGATGGACGTCCGAGAGAGCGCGCATGATTGGACCTTGCAGAAGTTCGGCATCGGCCAGCCGGTGCCGCGGACCGAGGATCCGAAGCTGTTGAGGGGAGAGGGCCGCTACACCGACGACATCAACCTACCGGATCAGGCCTATGCAGTGATCGTGCGCAGCCGGATCGCGCACGGCGTCCTCCGAAAGGTGGACACAGCCGAGGCCAAGGCCATGCCGGGCGTGCTCGGCGTCTACACTGCGGCGGACCTCGCGGACTACGGCACGTTCAAATGCGTGATCTCGTTTCCGAACCGCGACGGCACGCCGATGAAATCGCCGGTATGGCCCGCGCTCGCGACCGACAAGGTGCGTTACGTGGGAGACGCCATCGCCTGCGTGGTGGCGGAAACGGCCGCCCAGGCAAAGGACGCGGCCGAGATGGTGATGGCCGACATCGAGGCGCTTCCGGCGGTGACCAGCGCGAAGGCCGCCGCCGAGCCGGGAGCGCCGCAACTCTACGACGACGTCCCCAACAACGTCTGTCTCGATTTCCACTTCGGCGATGCCGAAAAGGTGGCCGACGCCTTCGCGCGCGCGGCGCACGTCACGCGGGTCGAGCTCATCAACAACCGCCTCGTGGTCTGTCCCATGGAGCCGCGCTCGGCGATCGCGAGTCACGATGCCGCGACCGGCAAGTGGACGCTCCATGTCGGCTGCCAGGGCGTGTTCGGGCTTCGCAACCAGATCGCCAACGACATCCTGAAAGTGCCGACAGACAAAGTGCGCGTGCTCACCGGCAATGTCGGCGGCTCCTTCGGCATGAAGGCCATGGCCTATCCCGAATACACCTGCATCTTCCACGCGGCGCGCGCGCTCGGCCGGCCCGTCAAATGGACCGACGAACGCTCGGAGAGCTTCCTTTCGGATGCGCACGGCCGCGACCACGAGGTGACGGCGGAGCTGGCGCTCGATGCCGCGGGGCATTTCCTCGCGATCCGGGTGACGAGCTACGGCAACATGGGGGCGCACCTCTCGCCCGTGGGGCCGCTCCCGGCCACCATGAACGTCACCAAGAACATGATGAGCGTCTACCGCACGCCGCTTATCGAGGTCTCCACCAAGTGCGTGCTCACCAATACGACGCCGATCTCGGCCTACCGCGGCGCCGGACGGCCCGAAGGCAACTACTTCATGGAGCGGCTGGTGGAGACCGCCGCCGCCGAGCTCGGCATCGACAGCGTCGAGCTGCGCCGGCTGAACCACGTAAGGCCGGGCGAGCTTCCTTACAAATCGGCTGCGCAGACCACCTACGACAGCGGCGATTTCACGGCGCTGCTGGACCAGGCGCTGGAAGCCGCGGACTGGGAGGGCTTCGCGCGGCGCAAGGCCGAGAGCCGCGCACACGGCAAGCTGCGCGGCCGCGGCATCGGGAACTACCTCGAGGTGACGGCGCCGCCCACGAAGGAGATGGGTGGCATCCGCTTCGAGGCCGACGGTACCGTCACGATCATCACCGGCACGCTCGACTACGGCCAGGGGCACGCTTCACCCTTCGCGCAGGTGCTGACGTCGAGGCTCGGCATCCCGTTCGAGCGCATCCGGCTGCTGCAAGGCGACAGCGATCAGCTCATCGCGGGCGGCGGCACCGGCGGTTCCAAGTCGATCATGGCGAGCGGCGCCGCGATCGTCGAGGCCAGCGACAGGGTGATCGAGAAAGGCAAGCAGATCGCGTCCATCGTGCTGGAAGCGGCGGTGGCCGACATCGAGTTCGCGCGCGGCCGCTTCACCATCGTCGGCACCGACCGCTCCGTCGGGATCATGGAGCTCACGGAGCAGCTACGGTCTGGCCTCAAGCTGCCGCCGGACGTGCCGCAGTCGCTCGACGTAAAGCACGTCTTCGACCAGGCGCCCTCGGCCTTCCCGAACGGCTGCCACATCGCCGAGGTCGAGATCGACCCCGAGACCGGCGTCGCCGAGGTCGTGAAATACACGATGGTGAACGACTTCGGCGTGATCGTGAACCCGCTCGTGGTCGAGGGCCAGCTCCACGGCGGCGTGGTGCAGGGCATCGGCCAGGCGCTGATGGAGCGCACCGTCTATGACGACGAGGGCCAGCTGCTCACCGGCTCCTACATGGACTACGCGCTGCCGCGCGCGCCCGACGTGCCGAATTTCTCCTTCTTGAGCCACCCGGTGCCGGCGAAGACCAATCCGCTGGGCGTCAAGGGCTGCGGCGAGGCCGGCTGCGCGGGCTCGCTGCCTTCGGTGATGAACGCCGTGGTGGACGCGCTCTCTGAGCTCGGCATCCGCCACATCGACATGCCGGCGACACCCCAGCGCATCTGGCAGGCGATCCAGAGCGCGAAGGGAGGATGAGGGTCCTACCGCTCGCTGAAGAGCACGCCGCCTTTCGCCTTGGACTCCTTCGATGACTCTACGATCTGCACCACGACCGCTTCGGCGGGGACCTTGAAATTCCGCACGACCGCTTCGGTGATGTCCTTGACGAGGCCGCGCTTCTGCTCGACCGTTCGGCCTTCGATGGCATAGACGATGATCTCGGGCATGGGTGACCTCTTTCAGCGGTCGACGGAAAAGCGATACTCGGTTCGCGAGCGGAAAGTCTCGCCGGGCCGCAGCACCGTGCTCGGAAAGCCCGCCTCATTCGGAGAATTCGGGAAATGCTGCGTCTCGAGGCAGAAGCCGTCGCTCTGGCGATAGGCGCGGCCGCCGGCCCCGCGGTGCCGGCCGTTTAGGAAATTCGCGGTGTAGAGCTGGACACCCGGCTCGGTGGTCAGCGCCTCCATCACCCGGCCGCTCGCCGGATCGCGCGCACGCGCGGCGATCCGCGCCTCGCCGGACGGGTTGGGCCGCAACACGAAATTGTGATCGTATCCACGGCCCCGCAGGATCTGCTCGTCCCGATCCCGGATACCCGCACCGATCGGTTTGGGCCGGCGGAAGTCGAAGGGCGTGCCGGCGACCGGGCGGATCTCGCCGGTCGGGATCAGCTCCGCGGTGACGGGCGTGAAGGCATCTGCGGCGACCATGAGCTCGTGGCCTTCGACGCTGCCCGCACCCTCGCCCGCCAGGTTGAAGTAGGAGTGGTTCGTGAGGTTGAGCACCGTGGGTCTGGTCGCGGTGGCGCCGTAGTCGATGCGGATCGCGTCGGCAGCGAGCGTATAGCGGACCTCGACCGCGAGCTCACCGGGATAGCCCTCCTCGCCGTCGGCGCTTACGTAGCGGAGCGCGACCGCCGGCCCCGCCGCGTCGGTCGCGACTTGCGCCTGCCAGACTCGCTTGCTGAAGCCCTTGTAACCGCCGTGGATCGAGTTCGGCCCGTTGTTGAGCGGCAGTTGATAGGCGGTGCCGTCGATCGTGAACCGCCCGCCGGCGATCCGATTGGCGTAGCGGCCGACGGTGGCGCCGAAGGACGCATCGTCGGCGAGGTACTCGGCGAGGCTGGCATAGCCCAGCACGACACTCCCGATGGCGCCCGTGCGATCAGGCACCCGCAGGGCGGTCAGGATCGCGCCGTAGGTGATGATCTCCGCCGCCAGATCGCCGTTCCGAAGCATGAAGCAGTCGACGGCGGTGCCGTCGGGAAGCGCGCCATAGGGCTTGCGGTCGACGGGGCCGGGCATGAGCGTCACCCCCGGAACCGAGTGCTCGGCCGGCCGCGCACGCCAAGCCCGGTCACGGCAAAGAGCCCGCCCGAGAGCGGCGCCTTGTCCCGTGCGGCCTGGTCCAGGTTGATCGAGGCAGTGGTGACGTAGAGCGTGGCGAGGTCGGGGCCGCCGAAGCAGCAGCTGGTGGTGAGCGGCACGGGCAACTCGAGCACGCGTTCGATCGAGCCGTCGGGCCGGTAACGCGTCACGCGCCCGCCGCCCCAATGGGCGCCCCAGACGTGATCCTCGGCATCGACCGTGAGCCCGTCGGGAAATCCCTGCCCTTCCGGCACCTCCGCAAAGGTCCGTCGCGCGCCGAGGCGCCCGCCCTGACTTTCGAAGGCATAGGCGTGGATGCGCCGCCGAAACGTGTCCGTGAAGTAGAGCGTGCGCGCGTCGCCGCTCCAGTCGATGCCGTTGGTGCAGACGAATCCGATCTCGAAGCGCTCGACGCTAAGATCGGGATCGAGACGATAGAGGTGGCCGGTGGGCTCGCGCTCGGCGTCGTCCATGCTGCCCGCCCAGAAGCGCCCGAGCGGATCGACCTTGCCGTCGTTGAAGCGATTGCCGGGGAGGTGGCGCTCGGGATCGACGATCGGCCGCACCGTGCCCGTAGGGAGGTCGATGAAGGCGAAGCCGCTCTTGAGCGCGGCGACGAGCCCCTCCCCCTCCCGCAGACCCACGGCTCCGATGCGGTCCGGCATGGGCCAGCGGCGGGTCCGGCGCGCGGCGACGTCGGTCGCCAGCAGGGCGGGCGACTTGATGTCGACCCAGTAGAGCGTGCCGCTGCGCTCGTCCCAGACCGGGCCCTCGCCCAGCACCGCGCCTGCGGGCGCCACGCACTCGATCGCGAGGCTCATCGCGGCCGTCTCAGGTGCGGCCGCCGTCGACGACGAAGGTTTGCGCCGTCACCAGCCGGCTGTCGTCCGCCGCGAGCCACAGCACCATGCGCGCGATGTCGGGCGGATAGAGCTTCTCGGGAATGCACTGGCTCTTGATCAGGTTCGCTTCCGCCTCCGGCGTGAGCCAAAGCTCGATCTGGCGCGGCGTCATGATCCAACCGGGCATGACGGAATTCACGCGGACGTGATGCGAGCCAAGATCGCGGGCGAGCGCGCGCGTGAGGCCGATCACGGCGGCCTTCGCCGTCAGGTAGACCGGCATGCCCGGGGCCGCCATGCGGAAGCTGATCGATGTGAAGTTGACGATGCTGCCGCCGCCCGCCGCGATCATCTCGTCCTTGAGTGCCTGCGCCGCGAAGAACTGGTGGCGCAGGTTGGTGGCCATGCGCTCGTCCCAGTATTCCGGCGTCACCTGATCGATGCCGTGCCGGTCGTCGCGCGCGGCGTTGTTCACGAGCACGTTGAAGGAGCCGCCGAGCCGGCCGCGCAGCCGGTCGATCGCCTGGCGCAGCGCCGCGATGTCGCGGAGATCGGCCTTTGCGAACTGAGCGGCCTCGCGCCGGTCGCCCAGCGAGGCCATGAGCCGCTCCGCCGAGGCTTCGTCGAGATCGATGAACCCCACGCGGGAGCCCTGCGCCACGAAGTGCTCGACGATGCTGGCACCGATGCCGGACGCGCCACCCGTCACCAGCACGCGCCGGTCTCGCAAGCTCGGATAGATCGCAAAGCCGCTCATGCCGTCCCCGTCGAGAGAGCGGCCAGCTTCCCCGGGCCGCTCCCCCTGCGTCAAGCCGGGGCGCGGATCAATGTCGGTGACGCGCCGCCGGACACGCCGGACTCGGGCCTGTTGAGCTTCCAACCCTGCCGTGCCACACTCCCTTGTCAATCTCCTTGGGTCGGCCTCGTTGTTGCGCTCTTGAGCGCCAGACCCGGTCCCTTCCCATCGACAGGTTGGCCCGTCGCGGCCAGTCGCAACGGCACTTCTCGCCATGGAGGGACTTATGCCGACAGGTACAGTCAAATGGTTCAACACGCAGAAGGGCTACGGCTTCATCAAGCCGGACGACGGCCCGAACGACGTATTCGTGCACATCTCGGCGGTCGAGCGCTCCGGCATCGGTAACCTGCAGGAAGGCCAGAAGATCAGCTTCGACATCGAGACCGGCCGGCAAGGCAAGCCCTCGGCGGTCAATTTGAAGAACATCTGACCCTTCAGTCACTCAAGCACCGAGGTCGAAGCTCATGCAGGTGTTCGTGCGCGACAACGACGTGAACGGCGCGCTGCGCGTCCTCAAGAAGAAGATGCAGCGCGAGGGTCTCTTTCGCGAGATGAAACGCCGCCGTTCTTACGAGAAGCCATCGGAGCGGCGGACTCGGGAGAAGAGCGAGGGCGCACGTCGCCTCCGAAAAGCCCTGCGCAAGCGCATGGAGCGCGAGGGCTACTAGGCGGCGTGACCAACGGAGATCGGCAATGAGAAACGCTGAACGAGACGCTACCGCCCGGCTCAAGGCCGAGGCCGTGTTGGCGAAGCGCAAGAAGCAGGACGACGAGATCATCCAGCAACGCGAGAAGGAGCGCGAAGCGGTTGCCGCGAAAGTGGCACGGCTGCGTGAGCTTCGGCTCGCCAAGGAAGCTGCGGAGGCTCGGTCGAAGCCCGCGCCAAAGCCGAGGCGGAGCGCGCTTCCGCGGCGCTGACGCTCAAGTCGTGGCGGCTCCGCGTGCCGATGAACTGGCCCGCGAAGCTCCGCCAATATGCTCACGGGCTCCTTCCAAACGAATCGATCCAACGATTCCCGCGGTTTTCGGCCGTCAACGCGCTCTGTCCGCGGACGTGCAACTCCCCAGCCGGCCCACCGCGGGCCAGATGCCCTGCGCATTGAATTTTGGTGCCCGCTGCCGGACTCGAACCGGCACCTCCCTTTCGGGAGTTCGGATTTTAAGTCCGATGCGTCTACCAATTCCGCCAAGCGGGCAGGTCGGGCGCGCAACCTAACGCGGGGGACCCGAAGCGGCCAGCGAAACTCGGGAATCCCGGCGAGCATAAATGAATGTTACCGGATTTGTAGCATCTCGATAAAATTAGCATCGAGTATTATTCTACATCTTCAAGAAAACCGATCATCAATGCTTAACTAAATCTTCCCGGAATGCTACATTCTGCCGCAGTCATTGGTCTTGACGGGAGATCGGGGTCATGTGCTCCACCATCGATCGTTTCCTGGGCTACTGCGGGTATATGCCGACCACGACGAAGCTCACGGTGCTTTCCGTGGTGATTGCGGCGTTCCTGGCGATGGCGCTGACCGCGCGCAGCTGACGCGCGCCTTCAGGCTGTTTCCTCGCTCGGCGTGCCGCCGAGCCCGCGCACCAAGCCAGCGACCTCTTCGCTCGCGAGCCCGAGGCGGCGCTCGTCCGGGCTGCGCAGCACCAGACTCACGCCATAGGAGCCCCGGCGGTACCAGGGGTAGGACCCGATGTCGATATCGGGATAGCGGGACTGGATCTCGCCCAGGCCCTTGGCAAGCTGACCCTCGGCGAGCCCGCAGGAGATCGCGCGCGAGAGCACGGGCCGGCCGCCGCGGAGCTCGCCTTTCAACCCCTCGAACATCGCCTGCATGATCTGCGGGACGCCCGCCAGCACGAACACGTTGCCCATGCGGAAGCCCGGCGCGCCCGAGACCGGGTTCAGCACCAGACTGGCGCCCTCGGGCACATGGGCCATGCGGAGCCGCGCCTCGTTGAGCTCCAGACCGCGCTCTCGGTAGCGCTGCTCGAGGATGCGCTTCGCCTCCTCGTGCAGGATCAGCGGCACGCCAAAGGCGCGCGCCACGCACTCGTTGGTGATGTCGTCGTGCGTCGGACCGATGCCGCCGGTGGTGAAGACGTAGTCGTACTTGGCGCGTGCCTCGTTCACCGTCGCGACGATCGCGTCGGCGACGTCGGGAATCACCCGCGCCTCGCGGAGCCGCACGCCCACCTCGTTGAGCCCCTTGGCGAGGTAGTTCAGGTTCACGTCCTGCGTGCGGCCGGACAGAATCTCGTTGCCGATGATCAGGACGCAGGCGGTGACGGTCTTCTCGGCCTCCATGCAGGCTCCCACGGCGATACCGCAAATTCTTCTTGGCGCCCCGGCACCTTGATGGTTCAAATTTTAACCGCCAAGGTGCCGAACTCGCCACGAGTTTCGTCGTCATCTCGCTGGAGCCTCCGGGCTCGTCGCCCTCATGAAATTCCCCCGCCCGCTGGTGCGCGGCACGCTCATTCGCCGATACAAGCGCTTTCTCGCCGACGTCGGGCTCGAGGACGGACGCGAGGTCACCGCCCATTGCGCCAATCCGGGCGCGATGCTGGGCGTGACCGATCCGGGTCTGCCGGTCTGGCTCCTCGAGAGCCGCGATCCCAGGCGCAAGCTGCAATGGTCCTGGGAGCTGGTGCGGACCGAGGGCACGCTGCTCGGCGTCAACACCGGCGCGCCCAACAAGCTGGTGCCGGAGGCGCTGGCGCGCGGGGCTATCCGGGAGCTCCGGGGTTACGACACGGTTCGGCGCGAGGTCGCCTATGGGCTCGGGAGCCGCGTCGACCTGTTGCTTTCGGCGCCCGGACGCCCCATCTGCTACCTCGAGGTCAAGAACGTGCACCTCAAGCGCGGCGACCGGGCGGAATTCCCGGACTGCGTGACGGCTCGTGGCGCCCGGCATATGGGCGAGCTCGCTCGGATGGCAAAGGCCGGACACCGCGCGGTGGTGCTGTTCGTGGTGCAGCGGGGGGATTGCCGGTTCTTCCGGGTGGCGGGCGATCTCGATCCTGCCTATAACCGGGCATTCGAGGCGGCTCGGGCCGCCGGCGTCGAGGCTCTGTGCTATGCTTGCGACGTCGGCGAGGCTGGAATCGATATCGCGGGTGCGCTGCCGGTGCACCCCTGGACGGATGGCGTAAGCTAGGTCATGAAAGAGTCGATGAACCTCTCCATCACAGCCGAGCAGCCGCGCGTCGTGCAGCGCGAGCCCAGCGAGCGTGGGATCAAGCTCCACGGGCCCGAGGCTTTCGAGGGCATGCGCAAGGCAGGGCGGCTTGCCGCCGAGGTGCTCGATTTCATCACGCCGCACGTTGTGCCGGGCGTGACGACGGATCAGCTGGACCGGCTCTGTCATGAGTTCATCGTCTCGCACGGCGCCATCCCGGCTCCGCTCAACTACCGCGGCTTTCCCCGCTCCATTTGTACCTCGATCAACCACGTGGTCTGCCACGGCATCCCCGGCGACCGGCGGCTGATGGAAGGCGACATCATCAATCTCGACATCACCGTGATCCTCGACACCTGGCACGGCGACACCAGCCGCATGTTCCTGGTGGGCGACAAGGTACCGCTGAAGGCGCGCCGGCTCGTCGACCTCACCTACGAGGCGATGATGGCGGGAATCGCGGCGGTGCGCCCGGGCGTGCGCGCCGGCGCCATCGGCCACGCGATCCAGACGCTGGTCGAGAGCCAGCGATTCTCGGTCGTGCGCGACTTCTGCGGTCACGGGATCGGGCGCATCTTCCACGACGCACCCTCGATCCTGCATTTCGGCACGCCCGAGGACGGACCCGTGCTCAGGCCCGGCATGTTCTTCACGGTCGAGCCGATGGTGAATGCCGGACGCTTCGAAGTGAAGATTCTCTCGGACGGCTGGACTGCCGTTACCAAGGATCGCTCGCTCTCGGCCCAGTTCGAGCACACCATAGGCGTGACCGAGACGGGTTACGAGATCTTCACCCTCTCGCCCAGGGGCTGGACCCGGCCGCCCTACGCCTGATCGAGGCCCCAGGAATCAGGAAGCCAGCAGCCATCGCTGGCTGCTGGCTCCCGGGTACGTGGATGCGCGGATCAGTGGATCCGGAACGAGAACCCCACCGACGGGCCGTAGTAGTAGTAGGGCGCGGGCGCGTAGTAGGCGGGATAGTACGGATACGGCGGATAGTAGTAGGGCGGCGGGTAGTAGCCGGGACCGTAGACCGGCCCGCCGATCCACACCCAGGTGCCGCCGTTCCAGTGCCAATAGCCGCGCGCCTCGGCTGGCTGCGCCGCGATGCCGATAACCATGGCGACCGCCAGCCCCAGCGCGGCCATGCGCGCCATCCGCCAGAAGGCTCCGAGCTTGGTCATGGTCACTCCTCTCTTTGCTTTCGCGAATTCGATGCTCTTAGACGATAACGGCGAAAGTGGGCCGTCTCCTCCTGATACGCTGTGACATTGATTGGCATCCCCGCCTCTATTTGGGGTCGTGACCAAGGTCACAGGCCCGAAACCGGGAAATGCTGCGGTTTGCGGGCAATGCAGGGTTTACCAGACCTTCACCACAAGAGCGCAGTCTGTCGCAGGACGTCCTGAGCCCGCGGCAAAGTGAACCGACTGACGGTGACGCTGCCGACTGAACGCAGGCCGTGTGATATGATCGCGTCAATTCAAAGGAGCCAGCCCATGTGGCACGTGCCCTTTGTGGATTATGACTTCTGCGACTTCGTGACCTTCACGCTCGCGGGCATGGCCTTCGCGCTCTGCCTCTACGCCGCCACATAGATCGCTGGCCGCGTCTTCTCCCTTGATGCACGCGCCCCCGCGCCGCGATAGGGTTGGGCGTGGGCGAGCGGGGGAAAGATGGCAGCGGCAGCGGCTCCGACAAGGGTGCGTCGAAGCCGCATTATCTCGGCCACCGCCAGAGGCTGCGCCAGCGCCTGATGGAGGGCGGCGCCGACGCGCTCCCCGATTACGAGCTGCTGGAATTCCTGCTGTTCGCCGGCCAGCCGCGCGGCGACACGAAGCCTCTCGCAAAGGAGCTCCTGAAGCGATTCGGAGGCTTCGCCGGGGTCCTGAGCGCCGAGCCGGAGTCGTTGCGGGCGGTTGCCGGTATGGGCGAGGTCTCCATCGCGGCGCTGAAGGCGGTGCGCGAGGCGGGACTACGGCTCCTGCGCGCCGAGGTCTCGGAGCGGCCCGTCCTGTCCTCGTGGAAGCAGCTCCTCGACTACTGTACGGGGGTCGCGGGCTTCGTCGAGATCGAGGAGTTCCACCTGCTCTTCCTGGACCGCAAGAACGTGCTGATCTCCCATGAGCGCCAGCAGCGCGGCACGATCGATCACACGCCCGTCTATCCCCGCGAGGTCGTGAAGCGCGCGCTCGAGCTTGGCGCCTCCGCCCTCATCATGGTGCACAACCATCCGTCGGGAGACCCCACGCCCTCGAAGGCCGACATCGAGATGACCCGCGAGGTGCAGAAGGCGGCGGCGACGCTCGGCGTCACGCTCCACGACCACGTGATTCTCGGCCGCGGCCGGCACACCAGTCTGAAATCCCTGGGACTGATCTAGCGGCCCCGCCGCGGCTCGCTGCGCGCCCAATGAACGCCACCCTTGCCCTGTGCAATCTCGTCGGCGCCCAGGAAAGGGACGACCCGGGGCCCAGCGCGGCTATCGTGTGGCGCTCGAGGTCCGCCAGGCGCGGAGACGGGTGTGCGCCGATCGCCTCACGAGGACACCCCGGAAATCCGGTAGGTCCTCAAGTGATCCGGCAGCGGCCACGCGACGGCGGGATCCGGCACGTGGGGGATGGGAGTGACGCGGCCCCGCCAGGCTGCGGCCATGATCTGCATGGTCTGGTAGACGAGCGTGTTCCAGCCAAGGTCCCTCAGATAAGCGAGGCCCTGCTCCACGTCGGGTGAGGCCAAGTCGTGGAACAGGACCAGGGCATCCGCCGCAGCGACGATGTGCGCGGCTTTGGCGTCGTTGAGCGGCGCCGGACGCTCGTGGCTGCCGTCGATGAAGATCAGCGGCCAGCGACGATCGAGCAAAGCTGCGAGCTCGAACACCTTGTCGGGGCTGGAGCCGGGAAACAGGCGGACGCGGTCTCGAACGCCGGCGCCGATCAGGGACTGCGCGACGCTGCCGTGGAAATCGGGATTGGCCAGAAGCGGATCCACCACGTCGAGCCTCACGCCTGCAAGGGCCAGGTGGCAGGTGGACCAGCCGAGCCAGCATCCCACCTCGAGCGCGGCCGAGCCCTCGAACAGCAGCGCCGTGTTGTAGAGGATGTGCGCCTCGTCGCGGCTCACGAAGCCGGTATCGGGCGACCGCCGATCCGCGTACCAGTTGTGCGGAATCTCGCGCCGCAGGAACGGCCATGGATGCTGTGCGGGGTTGCCGATCGTCATGAAGGGGAATGCGGCGTCCGGCTTGATGCGCTTGAGGCCGGGCGAGACGTAGTCGCCAGGCGGAAACTGCGGCGCACTCAGATTGGATTCCGTCATCTCAGTCGATCGACCCCTCAATCGCTCACAAGCTCGATGTCCGCGAGATTGCCGGCAAAGTGCAGGAAGTACACCTCAGCCAGCACCCGGCGCACCAGCTCGCGGTTCTCCTCCGGACGCGCGTCGCCGAAGTAGAGGCCATATTTGTACTCGTACCAGACGGCATTGAACTTCTCGTCGAGGAAATGAATGAGCCCGGCCGCCGACAGCTCGTGGGACACGTATGCCTGCTCACGGTACTGCTCGGCGCCGGCGACGGGGTACTTCTCGTAAATACTCTCGAGTATGCCCGCGAGGCCGCGCGGAATCGCAAGCACCCCGGTCTGGATCATCTGCGTCGGGTCGCCCGCAAGTCCGTGGTTCTCAAAAATCCCCGCGCAGAACGCGTCGGGCGAATAGCCCCCGCATATTCGGCGGTGCGCCGCCGCGAAGAGCGGGTGGCGGAGCAGCGCGTGGTAGCGCACGGCGCCGATCCGGTCGGACGGCATTCCCTCGAGGATGCTCGGTGCGTCGCGCGCGTTGATCACGATGTCCGCGTCGACCCAGACGAGATGCTCATAGCTCCCGAGCTCGGGAATCGCTCCGATCAGCAGCTTCTGCCAATTCAGCCCGCGGCGCCTCGCGAGCTCGCTTGCATCCAGGGGATGATCGATCAGGCGGATATCGAACCCGTGCTGCGACGCGTAGGCCGTCCAATTGGGCGCGCAGTATCGCTCCCATAGCGTGCGGTAGCGATCGCCCACGACCATGGTCACGATCGCGGATTTAGCCATGCGAGCGGCTCGCGTCCGCGGGCGTCCGTCGCATCACGCCTACTCCGCCTTGAGCACGAAGAGCTTGTCGGCGCCGGACTCGGCGCCCCAGACCTCGCCCTTGCGGCCCGCGAGCTGGCGCACACCAGCGTTGCGGTCCGGCAGCGGATAGGATTCGAACGTCTCGGTCTTGGGATCGAAGCGCAGGATCGCGTTGGCGTCCCAGTCACTCACCCACACCGCATCGGTTTCGTCGACGTAGACCGCATAGGGCTGGGGCCGGTCGCCCGGCAGGTGCCAAGTCTTCCACGCTTTCGCGTTGGCGTCGTAACGGAACAGGTCGCCGCTGTCCCAGCCGGTGATCCAGAGCCCGCCGCGGCTGTCGGTCCAGACGCGGCGCGCGCCCTGGTGCGCGACCGGCGGCTCCAGCACCTCGGCCTTGCCGGTCTCGAGATCGATCCGGCCGAGATAGCTGCCGGCGAGCGAGGCGTAGAACACCTGGCCGTCGGGCGTCGTCGTGATGCCGTAGGGACCGGTGCCGCGCGGCGCATCGTACACCGAGACGGCGCCCGATTTCGGGTCGAGCCGTCCATAGATGCCGTTCTGGCCGGTGAACCAGAGCGCGCCCTGCCGGTCGAAGCTGGCGGTATTGAGGTTCGCGTTGCCGCGCTCCCTCGGCAGCGGAAACACCTTCGTCGCGCGCGTCAGCGGATCGACGCGCACGATCGCGTTCTGCCCGCCGTCGGTGACCCAGGGCGCGCCGTCCGGACCGACGATCACGCCGTGCGGCGCGGCGCCGCGTCCGAGCGCGATCAAGTCCGACCGCCCGGTCCCGGGATCGAGGCGTCCCAGCTTCCCGGCCGCCTGTGCGGTGAACCACACGGTGCCGTCGGGCGCGGGGTAGACATCGTGCGCACCGGCACCGGCGAGCACCGGATAGGTCTGGTAGACCATCTTCGCCTGCGCCGCGCCGGCCGCCGCGAGCACCGCCGTCAGCGCCATCGCGAATCGGATCATCCGAGCCTCCGGTCACTCGCCCGAGTAATCTAGTCCCAACGCCCTCGCCCTCCCATGCCCTTTGGCGAGGACATGGGGGGAGGGTCTGCTTGTCGCGCGCGCCGCACTGGGCTAAGCAATTCCGCATGATTCCCCGCTACAGCCGGCCCGAGATGAGCGCCATCTGGGAGCCGCAGAACCGCTTCCGCATCTGGTTCGAGATCGAGGCGCACGCCATGGACGCGCTCGCGGCCAAGGGCGTGATCCCCAAGGCGGCCGCCAAGGCGGTCTGGGAGAAGGGTGGCTTCGATGTCGCGCGCATCGACGAGATCGAGCGCGAGGTGAAGCACGACGTGATCGCGTTCCTGACCAGCCTTGCCGAGCACGTGGGGCCCGAGGCGCGCTTCGTCCACCAGGGCATGACCTCGAGCGACGTGCTCGACACCTGCCTCGCGGTGCAGCTGAAGCAGGCCGCGGATATTCTGCTCGGGGATCTTGACGCGCTGCTGGCGGCATTGAAGCGCCGCGCCATCGAGCACAAGATGACCCTCACCATCGGGCGGAGTCACGGCATCCACGCGGAGCCGACCACGCTCGGTCTCAAGCTCGCGGGGCACTATGCCGCCTTCGCCAGAAACCGCGAGCGGCTCGCACGAGCGCGAGCAGACGTCGCGACCTGTGCCATCTCCGGCGCTGTCGGCACCTTCGCGAACATCGATCCCGACGTGGAGGCCTACGTCGCGAAGAAGATGGGCCTCGCCGTCGAGCCGGTCTCGACCCAGATCATCCCGCGCGACCGGCACGCAGCCTTCTTCGCGACGCTCGCGGTGATCGCGAGCTCGCTCGAGAACCTCGCGACCGAGATCCGCCACCTCCAGCGCACCGAGGTGCGCGAGGCCGAGGAGTTCTTCTCGGCGGGCCAGAAGGGCTCCTCGGCGATGCCGCACAAGCGCAACCCCGTGCTCTCCGAGAACCTGACGGGCCTCGCGCGGATCGTTCGGAGCACGGTCATACCGGCGCTGGAGAACGTCACCACCTGGCACGAGCGCGACATCTCTCACAGCTCGGTCGAGCGCGTGATCGCGCCCGACGCCACCATCGCGCTCGACTTCGCCCTTGCGCGCGCCGCGGGTCTCGTCGAGAAGCTGGTCATCTATCCCGGGGCCATGCGGGCGAACCTGGACCGCTTGGGCGGCCTCGTCCATTCCCAGCGCGTGCTGCTGGCGCTCACCCAGGCCGGCATGAGCCGCGAGGACGCCTACCGCACGGTCCAGAGGAACGCCATGCCCGTGTGGGAAGGCCGCGGCAAGTTCCTCGACCTCCTCAAGGCCGACCCCGAGGTGACCAAGCTGGTCAAGTCCGCCGAGCTCGAGACGCTCTTCGACGAGGCCTACCACACTAGGCATGTCGACACGATCTTCAAGCGCGTGTTCGGCTGACCCTCGCCCTCCCGTGCGCTGAAAGCGCATGGGAGGGCGAGGATGCCGCAACCCTCTACGTCGGAATCCCCAGCTGCTTCTTCGCCTCGGCGTGGCAGCGGGCGAGCTCGGTGCGGACGCGGGCGGGGTCGAGGCTGACGCCCTTGGCCCGCGCGTCGCGCACGAAGTGGGCGATCAGGTCGTCGTCGCCATGGTGGCGCACCTCGCCCTCCACGATCCCGCGGGCATAGGTCTCCGCGGCCGCGCCTGAGAGGCCGATGCGCTCGGCCACCCACAACGCCGCGAGCTTGTTCCGGCGCGCCTTGGCCTTGAAGGCCAGCTCCTGGTCGCGCTCGAACTTCTTCTCGAAATTGCGCTCGCGCTCGTCGAAGCCCGACATCGACCATCCCCCTTTGCAAAGCAGGGACGCGCGCTCCGTAGGCGACGACCCGGCGCCGGCATTATATCGTGCCTTGCCCGTCACGCGAGACCCCGCCGCCCCATGTGCACCGTCGTCCTGCTGCGCCGCCCCGGTCACGACTGGCCGCTGATCCTCGGCGCCAACCGTGACGAGATGGTGACGCGGCCATGGAAGCCGCCGGCCCGGCACTGGCCGGACCGCCCCGAGGTGGTGGCGGGCCTCGACGTCGAGGCCGGCGGATCCTGGATGGGGATCAACGACGCGGGGGTGGTGGCGGCGATCCTGAACCGGCACGGCACGCTCGGCCGCGCCAAGGGGTTCCGCTCCCGCGGCGAGCTGGTGCTGGAGGCGCTCGACCACGCGGACGCGGTCGAGGCCGTGCGCGCGCTCAAGCATCTGGAGCCCGGCGCCTACCGCCCCTTCAACATGATCGTCGCCGACAACCGCGACGCCTTCTGGCTCCGCCACGCCGATCCCACGGGGACGCTGGGCCTCACCGTGACGCCGGTCGGCGAGGGCCTCTCGATGCTGACGGCGGGCGAGCTCGACGATGCCGAGGTGCACCGCATCCGCCGCTACCGGCCGCGCTTCGCCAGCGCGAAGCCGCCCGATCCCGATCGCGGCGACTTCGCGGCGTGGCAGGCGCTCCTCGCAAGCCGCGACACCACGGCGGAGGACGGCCCCACCGGCGCCATGCGATTCGAGACCGAGACCGGCTTCGGCACGGTCTCGAGCGGCATCGTGGCGCTGCCCGAGCCCGGTCACCGGAACCCTCGCTGGCGCTTCCGCTTTGCCTCCTGGGCGCCGACGACGGAGCCCTGGAAGGAAATCCCGCCTTAGGGTCCTCCGCGCTAAGCCTTTGTTTTTTCGGAGTCGGCGGCCATCATTGTTTCGGGGGCCAAGCCTTGCTATACAGCAGCCCCATACCCCCTCAGGAGGAGTGCGGCGCCGCTGCCGGGTCACGCCGGACCCGCCCACCCGTTCATCCCCCCGATATGATCAAGGTATTCAAGGCCATGTCGCGCCGCCGCCAGATCTATGAAGGCAAGGCCAAGGTGCTGTTCGAGGGCCCCGAGCCCGGGACCCTCGTGCAATATTTCAAGGACGACGCTTCCGCCTTCAACAACCAGAAGAAGGGCACGATCACCGGCAAGGGCGTGCTCAACAACCGCATCAGCGAGTACCTGATGGTGAAGCTCGCGGAGGTCGGCGTGCCCACGCACTTCGTGCGGCGGCTCAACATGCGCGAGCAGCTGGTGCGCGAGGTCGAGATCATCCCGATCGAGATGGTGGTGCGCAACATCGCCGCGGGTTCCTTCGCCAAGCGCTTCGGCATCGCCGAGGGGACGCAGCTGCCGCGCTCGATCATCGAGTACTACTACAAGAACGACGCGCTCGAGCGGCCCATGGTCTCCGAGGAGCACATCACCGCCTTCGGCTGGGCGAACACCCAGGACCTGGACGACATGATGCAGATGTCGCTCCGGGTGAACGACTTCCTCACGGGGCTGTTCCTGGGGATCGGCATCAAGCTCGTCGACTTCAAGCTCGAGTTTGGCCGGCTCTGGGAGAACGACGAGATGCGAATCGTGCTCGCCGACGAGATCAGCCCCGACAACTGCCGGCTCTGGGACCTGAAGACCAACGAGAAGCTCGACAAGGACCGTTTCCGCCAGGACCTGGGCCGCGTCGAGGAAGGCTACCAGGAGGTGGCGCGCCGGCTCGGCATCCTGCCCGAGGGCGGCCCCGCCGACATGAAGGGGCCGAAGACGCTGCAATAGCGGTGCGCCCTTCGACTCGCCCGCTCGCGCGGGCGGCTCAGGGTGAGGCGCACCTTGCTCTTGTGGCATAGGGAATGGTCCTCATCCTGAGCCGCGCGAAGCGCGGGTCGAAGGACGCAGGATCCGTCGACCGAGAGGGGACCAAGAGATGAAGGCGCGCGTCCACATCATGCTCAAATCGGGCGTGCTCGATCCCCAGGGCAAGGCGATCGGCCACGCGCTGGCCTCGCTGGGCTTTTCGGGTGTCAACGAGGTGCGCCAGGGCAAGGTGATCGAGCTCGACCTCGCGGAGACCGACCGCGCCCGCGCCGAGGCCGCCGTCAAATCCATGTGCGAGAAGCTGCTCGCCAACACCGTGATCGAGACCTACGCGATCGAGATCAAGGGGTGAGCGACCAGCGCGGGCGGGCCGGGCGAGCCGGCGGCGTCCCGAACGATCTCGTCGCGGCAGACCGTCTTCGCGAAATTCGTCCTGCCGTCGCTTTGGATCGGCATTTTCGGGCGCGGTGACCCTGGCGCTCTGGCTCGGGTTCTTCCCGGGCCGTCTTCTGGACGACCGCCGCCCGCCTGAAGCGCGTGCGCATCGCCGGCGAGTCCCTCTACGCCTCCAACTACGTCACCGAGATCCGCGTCCCGCTCTCGGACATCGGCGCCGTCAGCGAGAACCGCGCGCTGAACCACGACCCCGTCACCGTCACGCTCGCGCACGACACCCCATTCGGCTGCTCGATCACCTTCATGCCGAAACTGCGCCCCTTCCTCCTCTGGCGCTCCTCCCCATCGTCGCCGAGCTGCGGGCGCTTGGCCGCCAACGAGTCTCAGATGCGATAGTGCGCGTACCGGAATTCCTGCCCCGAGAGTTCCGTCAGCAGGTCCGCGGCGCTGTCGCCATCCAGGTAGGCGGGCGTGCGGATTTCGAGCCAGCACCGGCCCGCCGCCATAGTATGATCCCAGTCTAGGTCGAGGATGCCGTAGCCTTTGCCGGTCTCAGGATCGATCCATTGTTGCGTGGGGTCGCGATACCAGCGACCCATCAGCTGCCGCCAATCCGCGCAGACACGATCCGTGCCGGGAATCCCCGGCGGGTGGAAGAACCCTTCACCGGAGACAGCGAATATTCTCTCTCCGAAATCCTCGAAATAGATTTCCATTCCCCAGTGCGCTGCATCGGCTGGTTCTCTCATGTTGCTGAGCTGCCAGTAAAGCAGCCCGGGCGCGAATCCTTCCTGCTCCGGAAAGAAGAAATTCGGCGAGAGATATCCGTGCCGTTGCATCGATGCGACGAACTCGGGGATCGTGAGTTCGCTGCCATCGATTACGAAGGACGCCGGCACGAGCTCAATGCGCTTGAGCCCATCGAGGATGGTATGAAATCCGTGAAAACGATCGGGCGCGCGCTCATCGGGCCGGCCACGATCGGCGACGATCCGGTTCCACAAATGACGGGCAACACTGAAGTCCAGGTTGCGGATCCTCGGATCGCGCAGGAACTCGCACTTCAGCAATTGTGCGCGCAGCCGAGGCCAATCCGGCTTCGGTTGCAGTGGGTCCGCAGGGAACAAATTCATGAAACTCTCGCCCATGGCGTATTCGCTCCGTTGAAAACTCAGCCGTCAGGCCATGGCTTCAGCAACAAGAGGCAGGCATCGATGGCGCTCGCGGCCTTCACGTGACCGGCATCGCTGGCGTCGAAGACATCCTTGCAGGCCGCCATGAAGAGCCCGCCCCCCGCACGACGCTCAACGACGGTGCGAGCCGGCGGTGTCACGCGGCGCGCAAAGCGCTCGGCGAGATAGAAGGCCCAGGAGCCCCTAAGCCGCCAGTGGAGTAGTTCGCTGTCTCGCCCCGCAGTCTGAGCCGTGCGGCTTGAAGAGGAGATCCAGCCCAAGTCGACCTCCCACGTATCGACCATCGAGAACAGGATCGGCTTGAGCCCCAGCAGCATCTCGGCCAGAGCCCCGGGGTTGCTGCCCGCGATGATCGCGAGCTCGACGCGATTAGGGAGCCAGCCGCGATCCACATCCTCCGAACCGGAGCCCACGTGCAAATGGAGATTGAGCCATTGCGAGCTGCCGTTACCGTGAGTCGCCGTCAGCTCCCAGCCATCGGGCCGGATGCGGGTGCGGCTCGTGTTGTGCACGCGGCAGCTCCTGAAGAGCCGCGGCAGAGCGCCGCTGCGGCAGAGGTCGCGCAAATTCCGTGTCGGAACCTGCTGGCCTGTACCGGTCCAGCACAGCGTTCGGAAATCCGGATGAATGTCCCAGAGATGGTTGAGCCACCGCCCGCAGCGCGACGCGCACTCCTCAAGCGTCTCCGCGCGGAAACCCCAGCCCGCTTCGACACTGAACAGGTCGATGCAGCCCATAGGCCACCGCGTCAGCAGGCCTGTGACGCTGAAACCAAAGTCGGTCGGCCGTCCGCCCCGACACCAATCCAATATTTCGGCGCGCCTGGAGATGCCAGCCGGCGCATTTGCTCGAGGAAGCCCGAGCTGGGCGCCTGCAGGAGCAATTCGCGTTTATCCCGGCGACCCGAGATCGGTGGGTCCCAAATGACCCTTACATTCCAGAAATTCGCCTCAGCGTAGGCCCCCAAGATATCGGCAATTGGTTTCTCTGCCACGTGCCATTCAACACGCTTGCCGAAAAATGCTGCTGCAGCAGCTTGCCTGGTCATTTGGCGGACATCGGCGTCCCACCCTGTCCAATATGGCGCCCATTCGCCGTCGGGGGTTAGGTGCTGCTCAAATCCCTCCGCCGATCGGCCCTGCACTCACGCCTCCGCCTTTCGTTTGATCGAGTGGATAGAACAAAACAAGAACACTTGTCAAGCATATTCGACACAGCGTCCATCGCGACCGAGCGCAACCGACCTGTGCTAAGACGCGGGCGCCATGACGTCGTCTCGTCCGATCATTCGCCCGAAACTCTCCGCCGTTGCGCCCTGCTTCAACGAGGCGGCGGGCCTGCCGGAGTTCTATCGGCAGCTCACGGCGGCGTGTCGCGCCGCGGCGGGCGAGAGCTACGAGATCGTGCTGGTGAACGACGGGTCGCAGGATGGGACGGGCGATGTGCTGCGCGCGCTCGCGGCGAGCAATCCGCACGTGGTCGCGATCAATCTCGCGCGCAACTTCGGCCACCAGAGCGCGCTCACCGCGGGGCTCGAACATTGCCTCGGCGAGCGTGTCCTGATCATCGATGCGGACCTGCAGGATCCGCCGGGCCTGCTGCCGGAGATGATGGCGCTGATGGACGAAGGCGCCGACGTGGTCTACGGCCGGCGCCGCACGCGCCAGGGCGAGCGCGCGCTCAAGAAGACCGCAACCTGGCTCTTCTATCGCCAGCTGCGGCGGCTCATCGACGTCGACATTCCCGTCGATACCGGGGATTTCCGCCTGATCTCACGGCGCGTGCTCGACATCCTGAATGCCATGCTGGAGCAGAACCGCTTTGTCCGCGGCATGGTGAGTTGGATCGGCCTCAAGCAGGTGCCGATCCTCTACGACCGCGCGCCGCGCCGGGCCGGCGAGAGCCACTACTCCTTCCGCAAGCTGCTGCGGCTCGCGCTCGACGGCATCACCGGCTTCTCCGTGCTGCCGCTCCGCATTGCGTCCTACTTCGGGCTGGTGACCGGCATCATCGCGCTCACCATGCTGGCCTACTCGCTTGGGAGCTGACTCCTGGGGGCGCCTCCGCCCGGCTGGACCAGCCAGACGACGATCATCCTGGTGATCGGCAGCGCGCAACTGATGGTGCTCGGCATCGTCGGCGAGTATATCGGCCGGCTTTACATGGAATCGAAGCGGCGGCCGATCTACCTGGTGGACAGCATCGTCCGGAAACAGGCGACCGAGACCGTCTCGTCCCCAAAGCCCCCGCTCACGCACCCATCGTAGAGAAGACATGAGGCGTGTTCCGGTGGCCATCGCGCGTCCCGCAGCCCCAGGCCTGACGCGCCGGCGGCTGGCGCTCCCCCTGATCGTCGCGGCCTTCTATGGGAGTCTGTTCGCGGTGAGGAGCCTGGGCTTTACCAGCCTCTATACGAACCTGCTCTACGGCCTCGGCATCGTCCCCTTCGATTTTCCCTTCGTCGACGCGCACGCGATCCTCGCTGCCGCTGAATGCCATCGCGCAGGGATCGCAATCTACCCGACCAATCCCTGCGACGCCCTGCTGAGGCCGCTGCCCTATTCCCCGCTCTGGCTCGACCTGATCCCGCGGTTCATGACCATCGCCCACACGCCTGGGCTGGGAATCGGGTTCGTCCTCACGTTCTTCGCGGGCCTCTACCTTGTGATACGGCCGTCCTCCGGCTGCGAGCTGCTGCTGATGGCACTCGCCTCGACCTCGACCTGCGTCACCTTCGCGATCGAGCGCGGCAATGCGGACCTCCTCATCTTCGCCCTCGCCGCGGGGACGGCGGGGATGTCGGGGCTGGGCCCGAACGCGCGGCTCGCTGCCTATGCGCTGGGCTTTGCTGGCGGCACCTTGAAGTTCTATCCCTTCGTCCTGTTGTCGCTGGCCTTCAGAGAGCCGGCCAAGCGCCTCCTCACCATTGCCGCGACGTCGGTCCTCGGCCTCGTCGCCTTCGGCGCCTATTACTACCGAGGCATCCAGGACTCCCTGGGTGCAATTCCGTCGGGCGCCTATTTCGGGGACTGCTTCAACGCGCAGAACCTCCCGTTCGGGATCGCCGACCTCGGCGGCTACGACGACGCCGTGGCCTGGACGATCCTCGCGGGCCTCGTCGCGGCCTGCCTCTCCCTCGTGACCTTGCTCGCGCGCCGATTTCTGTCCGATCGCTCCACGCCGGACTTGAGCATGCTCGAGGCGCGCGCCCTGCTGACGGGGTCGCTGTTGATCGTGGGCTGCTTCTTCGCGGGACAAAGCGTCGGCTATCGCGGGATTTTCCTGCTGCTGGTCCTGCCGGGGTTGCTGCAGCTCGGCCGCGGCGCCGGCGCGTCGTCCCTGCAGGGGCTTCTGCGGCTCACGACCGCGGCGGTTCTCTTCCTCCTCTGGGAAGAGGGGATCCGCCACAGCTTCGAATGGGGCCTTCGATTGACCGGGGTCGAGGACGCCATCCCCGGCATCCCCAGCACGGTCTTCTGGGTCCTGCGCGAGCTCGTGTGGTGGTGGGTGGTTTCGGTGCTGGCAGCGATGGTCGCCCTCTTCGCCCTCCAATCGCCACTTGGCCGCGAGGCCGCGCGGGTCTTCTATCCAGCCTTTGAGCTACGGAGCCGCCCATGACCAAGCCTTTCGTCAACGTCGCCGACGTCCCGCTCTCGTTCAGTCTTTTCACCTGGCCCAGCGGCGGCCTCGATGATTGCGACAGCGAGACCTGAGCCCGGAGCATGCCATGCCGGGGAAACGCATCCAGATCGACGACGAGACCTGGGCCGCGCTCGACCTGCTCGCGCGCGACCGCATGATGAGCTTCCAGGAGCTCGCCGACGAGGCGCTCCGCGACCTTTTGCGGAAACACGGCCGTCCCGCAAGCCTCAAGGCGGCACTCCGCCAGAGCCTCGGGCAAGGCGCCACGGTCCACACGCTGCCCTCGCGGCCGAAGAAAAGGCCGGGACGGAGGGAATAGCCTGCAGAGCCGCAGCGGGCGCAGGTCGACCTGCCGCTCGGCTCGGGCTCTGTCCTTGATCGGGGCACGCTGACGGGCTATCTCAAGGCCGCCCCGCCCCCCTCCCGAGTCGAGGCATTGCCCATGCAAGCCACCGTCATCGTCTTCCCCGGCTCCAACCGCGAGCAGGACATCATGGATGCGCTTCGGCGCAGCTCCGGGAGGGAGCCGAAGCGCGTCTGGCACGGCGACAGCGAGCTGCCGAAGGCCGACCTCATCGTGATCCCCGGCGGCTTCGCCTATGGCGACTATCTCCGCTGCGGCGCCATGGCCGCGCACTCGCCGATCATGCGAGAGGTCAAGGACCGCGCCGCGCGCGGCACGCCCGTGCTGGGCGTCTGCAACGGCTTCCAGGTGCTGACCGAGGCGGGGCTGCTGCCGGGCGCGCTCCTGCCCAACCGCACGCTCAAGTTCCACTGCTTCGACGTGCACCTGCGGGTCGAGACCAGCCAGAGCCTCTTCACCTCGGGCTACGAGACGAGCCAGGTGATCCGCGTGCCCGTCGCGCACCATGACGGCAACTACTTCGCGGACGATGCGACCCTCGACCGGCTCGAGGACAAGGGCCTCGTCGCCTTCCGCTACTGCGATTCCGAGGGCGAGATCACCGAGGAGGCGAACGACAACGGCTCCGCCCGCAATATCGCCGGCGTCTTCAACGAGACCAAGACCGTGCTGGGGCTGATGCCCCATCCCGAGGACGCCACCGACCCGCTCCAAGGCTGCACCGACGGCAAGCCCTTCTTCGACGGCATCGTCGCGGCCCTGGCGTGACGGCGGCAGGTACCCTCACCCTCCCAGCGCTCCGCGCTGGGCCCCTCCCTCTCCCACTTCGTGGGCGAGGGGCTAGCGAGCCCCTCTCCCGTGAAACGGGAGAGGGAGGGACCCGCTGCGAAGCAGTGGGAGGGTGAGGGCAATGACAAGCTCCAACATCTCCCCTGAGGTCGTCCGGGAGCACGGACTCACGCCCGGGGAGTTCGAGCGCGCGGTCGCCATCATGGGGCGGACGCCGAACCTGACCGAGCTCGGCATCTTCTCGGTGATGTGGAGCGAGCACTGCTCCTACAAGTCCTCGAAGAAATGGCTGCGGCGCCTCCCCACCACGGGACCGCGCGTCATCTGCGGCCCCGGCGAGAATGCGGGCGTGATCGACATCGGCGACGGCGACGCCGCGGTCTTCAAGATCGAGAGCCACAACCATCCGAGCTTCATCGAGCCCTACCAGGGTGCCGCGACCGGCGTCGGTGGCATCCTGCGCGACGTCTTCACCATGGGCGCGCGCCCCATCGCCAACCTGAACGCGCTCCGCTTCGGCGATCCGAAGCATCCCAAGACCCGGCATCTGGTGGCTGGCGTGGTGGCGGGGATCGGCGGCTACGGCAATTGCGTGGGCGTGCCGACCGTGGGCGGCGAGTGCAATTTCCACCCCGCCTACAACGGGAACATCCTCGTCAACGCCATGACCGTCGGCATTGCCCGCGCCGACCGGATCTTCTATTCGAAGGCGGCGGGGCCCGGTAACTCCGTGATCTACGTCGGCGCCAAGACCGGCCGCGACGGCATCCACGGCGCCACCATGGCATCGGCCGAGTTCAACGCCGATGCCGAGGAAAAGCGTCCGACCGTGCAGGTCGGCGACCCCTTTACCGAGAAGCTGCTGATAGAGGCGTGCCTCGAGCTGATGGCGGAGGACGCGATCGTCGCGATCCAGGACATGGGCGCGGCGGGCCTCACGTCGTCGTCGGTGGAGATGTCCGGCAAGGGCGGGCTCGGCATCGAGCTCGACCTCGACAAGGTGCCGACGCGCGAGACCGGCATGACGCCCTACGAGATCATGCTCTCCGAGAGCCAGGAGCGCATGCTCATGATCCTGAAGCCCGGCAGCGAAGACATGGCCGAGCGCATCTTCCGCAAATGGGAGCTCGATTTCGCGAAGATCGGCCGCGTGACGGAGACGGGTCGTCTGGTACTGCGCATGGGTGGCGCGGTGGTCGCCGATATGCCCGTGGGTCCGCTGGTGACGGAAGCGCCGCTCTACGACCGGCCATGGACACCGGCGCCAGCGCCGCGCGAGATCGCCGCGGGCACGGTCGCGGCCAAGCTCGGCGTGATCGAGAGCCTGCAGAAGCTGCTCGGCACGCCCGATCTCTGCTCCAAGCGCTGGATCTGGAAGCAGTACGACCATCTCGTCATGGGCAACACCGTGCAGCGGCCTGGCGGCGACGCCGCCGTCGTGCGGCTCGAGGGCTCGCGCAAGGGCCTGGCGCTGGTGGTGGACTGCACGCCGCGCTATTGCACGGCCGATCCCAAGCGCGGCGGCGCGCAAGCGGTGGCCGAGACCTGGCGCAATCTGACGGCGGTTGGCGCAACGCCGCTCGCCATCACCGACAACATGAATTTCGGCAATCCCGAGCGGCCCGAGATCATGGGGCAGTTTGTCGGCTGCGTCGAGGGCATGCGCGAGGCCTGCCTCGCCCTCGACTACCCCGTCGTCTCCGGCAATGTCTCGCTCTACAACGAGACCAACGGCGCGGGCATCCTCCCGACCCCGGTGATCGGTGGCGTCGGCCTGCTCGCGGACGTCGGCAAGTCCGTCTCGCTCGGCCTGACGCGCGCGGGCGAGAGCCTGGTGGTGATCGGCGAGACCAAGGGCCATCTCGGCGCCTCGCTCTACCTCCGCGAGATCGGCGGCAGCGAGGCGGGCGCGCCGCCGCCGGTCGATCTTGCGGCCGAGCGGCGCAACGGCGACTTCGTGCGCGCGGAAATCGAGGCGGGCCGCGTCTCCGCCTGTCACGACATCTCCGACGGCGGGCTCCTGGTCGCGGTCGCGGAGATGGCGATGGCGGGCACTGTCGGCGCCACCGTTACCGGCATTCGCGATCATGCCGCCGCCTTCGGCGAGGACCAGGCGCGCTACATCCTGGCGGTCGCCGACTGGCCCGACCTCCTCGCCCGTGCCAAGGCAGCGGGGGTCCCGGCAACTTTGCTCGGCACGACCGGCGGCGATGCGTTGACAGTCGAGGGCCACGGTGCCATATCGACCGCAGAGCTCAGGCGGACGCACGAGGCATGGCTGCCGAACTACATGGCAGCACCCTGAGAACGCTGGATAATCCGGAGCAACCCCTTGGCGATCGACGCGGCGACCATCGAGCGGCTCATCAAGGAAGGGCTGCCGGACGCGCGCGTCACCATCGAGGACCTCCGGGGCGACGGCGACCACTACGCCGCCCACGTCGTCTCCGCGGCCTTCAAGGGCAAGACCCGGGTGCAGCAGCACCAGATGGTCTACCAGGCGCTCCGTGGACGCATGGGGAACGAGCTGCACGCGCTCGCGCTCCAGACCAGCCCGCCCGAGGACTGAGCCAGGCTATATTTTCTTACCGCAAGGACATCCGACACATGACCGATCCCGTCGTTGCCGACCGCATCAAGCAGGACATCTCCGATAACCCCGTGGTGCTCTACATGAAGGGCACGCCGGTCTTTCCCCAATGCGGCTTCTCCGCGGCGGTGGTGCAGATCCTCACCCACATGGGCGTGAAGTTCAAAGGCATCGATGTGCTCGCCGACCCCGCGCTCCGTCAGGGCATCAAGGATTTCTCGAGCTGGCCGACGATCCCGCAGCTCTACGTCAAGGGCGAGTTCGTCGGCGGCTGCGACATCGTGCGCGAGATGTTCGAGAGCGGCGAGCTCAAGGACCTCCTGCAGACCAAGGGCGTGCAGACCCGCGCGGCCTAGTCGGCGCTCCCCGCACCCACACAGCGCTTCGCGCTGGATCCCTCCGTCTCCCGTTATACGGGAGAGGGGCCGGGTTACCCCTCGCCCACGAAGTGGGAGAGGGAGGGATCCATCGCCGCGAGGCGATGGGAGGGTGAGGGTCAGCGCGGCTCCAGGAACAGCTTGAGGCTCTCCCCGCTCCGTCCGGCCGCGAACATGCGGTCGAACGCCTCCATCGGGTAGTTCTCGCCGAAGAGGTCGTCGACCTTGATGCGGCGCTCCGCCAGCAGGCGCACGGACTCCCCGAAGTCGCCGTAGTTCACCGCCGAGAAGGTCACCTCCTTCTTGACGCAGCGGGCGACGCTCAGCGAGACGGGCTGGTAGCGGCGGCTCTTGAGCACGATCCGGCCGCCGGGCCGGGTCATGTCGAGGATATCCGAAAGCGTCTCGGTGGTGGCGAGGGTCTCGATCACGAAGTCGAACTCGTCGGCGAGCTCGCGGGCCGCCTCGCTCGAGGGCTGCATCACCCGCACGTTCTGGAACTGGTAAGCCTCCAGGATGCGGAGCGTCAGCTCGGCGATGCGGTTGTCGCCGTAGACGAGGCCTTTCTCCTCCGGGCGGATGCCTGATTTGAGCACGGCGAGCGAGGCCGCGACCGGCTCGGCATAGGCGCCGTGCCGGAACGGCAGCGCGTCGGGCATCGGGTAGACGGCGCGCTCGGGGATCTTCACCAGCTCGGCGAAGGCGCCATCGGTCTCCAGGCCAAGCATCGATGTCCGCTGACAGAGATCCGCGCGTCCGCTCCGGCATTCGCGGCAGGCGCCACAAGCGATCACCGGAAAGACCGCGACGCGGTCGCCCGCCTTGGCGCGCGAGACGCCCGAGCCCACTGCTTCCACCACGCCCGCAAACTCGTGGCCGAGCACCAGCGGATCGCGCGTGCGGATCACGCCGTCCGCCACGAACACGTCGGTGCGGCAGAGCCCGGCGCTCCTCACGCGCACCACCACGTCGTCGTCGCGCTCCACCATGGGATTCTCGATGGTGCCGAGCGTGACGGTCTTGCCGTTCTTCACGATGGCCTTCATGTCGCGACTCCAAGCCGAAAGCTGCGCTTGCTCGCGGAAGTAGCACACCGATTTCGGCGCCACAAAAACGAGAGCGGTGTGGAGGCTGGCGGGACCACACCGACTCGCGGGAATCCGTGGCGTTCGGCACCCGAGAAATTATTTTCGGCGTGCGCGTTTCCCGACTCGCGGGCGACCCGCGACTCCACGGAGTCGCGGCCGCGTCAGTCGAAGCGGAAGGCGGCGAGGCTGAGGCTGCCGAGGCTGAAGCCGGAATAGACACGCCGGCCGCGGGAGCCGCGCCCGCCGGCGCCGGCCGCCACGAAAATCGGCAGCAGGTGGTCCTCGGTCGGATGCGCGCGCCGCGCCTCCGGTGCCCGCTCCCAATCCAAGAAGGTCTCGGTGTCGCCCGCCTCGACCGCCGAGGCGAGCCAATCGTCGAAGGCGCGCGCCCAGGCGGGCGTGCCGCCGTTGCCGCGGTCGAGGTCGCGCAGGTTGTGCACGGCGCCGCCGCTCGCGAGGATCAGCACGTTCTCGTGGCGGAGCGGCGCCAGCGCCTCGCCCACCTTGAAGTGCCAGCGGGAGTCGCGCCGCGGCTGGATCGCGAGCTGGGTCACCGGCACGTCGGCGTTCGGGTAGATCGAGCGCAGCGGGCACCAGGCGCCGTGATCGAGGCCGCGTCCGGGATCGATCGCGGGGCCGAGCTGCGCCGCCTGCAGCAGCTCCGCCGCGCGGTCTGCGAGCGCGGGCGCGCCCGGAGGATCGTAGTGCAGCCGGTAGAGCGACTCGGGAAAGCCGTAGAAATCGTAGATGGTCTCGGGACGTGCGGCCCGGCTCACTGCCGGCACGGTCGTCATCCAATGGGCGGAGACGCAGAGCACCGCATCCGGCCGCGGCAGGCTCCTGCCGAGCTCCTCCCAGAACCTGCCGGTGGCGCCGGGATCGAGCGCCAGCATCGGCGAGCCGTGCGAGACGAAGAAGGTCGGAAGCGGCGCGCTCAAGACTTGGCCTCCGCCCGTGCGCGGTGGCGCTTCGGCGGCACCACCAGCACGCGGTCGACGCGACGGCCGTCCATGTCCATCACCTCGAAGCGGAAGCCCTTGACCATGATGTGGTCGGCGACCGAGGGAATCCTGTTCATCTGCGCCATCAGAAAGCCGCCGAGCGTGTGAAAATCGCCGCTCTCCTCGCCGGGCAGGCTCGCGAGACCCGTCAGGTCCTTCACCTCGTCGATCGGCACCATGCCGTCGACCAGCCATGAGCCGTCCTCGCGCCGCACCACCGGCGCATCGCCGGGGCCGCCTGGCTCGGCGATGTCGCCCACCAGCGCCTGCAGGATGTCGTGCAAGGTCACGACGCCCTCGAAGGCGCCGTACTCGTCGACCACCAGGGCCATCGGCTCGCCCGACTTCTTGAAGATCTCGAGGGCGCGCAGCGCCGTGAGTGTATTCGGGATGTAGAGCGGCCGCCGCACGACGGCGCGGAGGTCGAAGGGCTTGTCCGCGAAGATCTGGCTCAGGAGGTCCTTCACCTGCACCACGCCCACGACGTGCGCTGTGCTGCCCTCGACGACGGGGAAGCGCGAGTAGTCGCTCTCGGCGACCCGGCGGCGCTGTTCCGCGACGGGATCCGTGAGGTCGAGCCACTCCACCTGCGTCCGCGGCGTCATCACCGCGGCGACACGCCGGTCGCCCAACCGGAACGCCATCTGCACGATCGAGGTCTCGACCGCGTGAAAGCGGCCGGCGGCGGTGCCCTCCCGGAGCATCACGGTGATCTCCTCCTCGGTGACGCCCTCATGGTCGGGCTTCACGGGAACCAGGCGGAGCACCAGGTTGGTCGAGGCGCTCAGGATCCACTCGAGCGGACCCGCGGCCGACGCAAAGCCGCGCATGAAGCGCGCGAAGCCAGCGGCGATCGCCTCGGGCCGGCTGATCGCGATCCGCTTCGGCACCAGCTCGCCCAGAACCAGCGTCACATAGGAGATGCTCACCACCACCGCGGCGATGCTGATCGCGTGCGCGTACTCGCCGACGAAGCCGGGCACGCGCTCGAGCTCGGTCGCGAGGCGGTCGCCCAGAGTGACGCTGCCCACGGCGCTGGCGAGCACGGAGATCACGGTGATGCCGATCTGCACGGTGGAAAGGAAGCGGCCGGGCTCGTGCGCGAGCTCGAGCGCGACGCGCGCGCCGGCTTTGCCGCTGTCGGCGGCATGCTGCAGCCGGGCGTGGCGCGAGGCCAGCATCGCCGCCTCCGCCATCGCGAAGAGTCCGTTGAGCAGAATCAGCAGCAGGACGACGGAGATCTGGAGCGAGAGCATGGCAATCCCAATCTCAGGTCGGAAGCGAGAATTCCAGATTATAGGCCGGAAAGCGCAAAAGGCCGCTCTCGGGAGAGCGGCCTTGCTTGACGCCTCGGGGAAACCGGATCAGCGCGAATAGAACTCGACCACGAGGTTCGGCTCCATCGGCACGGGATAGGGCACGTCCGCCAGCTTGGGCGCGCGGATGAACCGGCCCTTCATCTTGTCGTGGTCGACCTCGATGTAGTCGGGCACGTCGCGCTCGGCCGACTTCACGGACTCCATCACCAGCGCCATCTGCTTGCTCTTCTCCTTGAGCTCGATGGCATCGTTGTCGGCGACCTGGAAGGACGGAATGGTCACGCGCTTGCCGTTGACGCGGACGTGGCCGTGGTTCACCAGCTGGCGCGCAGAGAACACGGTCGGCGCGAACTTCATGCGGTAGACGACGGCGTCGAGCCGGCGCTCCAGCATCTCGATCAGCGCCTCGCCGGTCTCGTGCTTGCGGCGGAGCGCTTCCTCGTAGATGCGGCGGAACTGCCGCTCTCCGATGTTGCCGTAGTAGCCCTTGAGCTTCTGCTTGGCCATGAGCTGCACGCCGTAGTCCGAGGGCTTCTTGCGGCGCTGGCCATGCTGTCCGGGGCCGTAGTCCCGGTTGCGGTTGAGCGGGCTCTTCTGCCGCCCCCAGAGATTGACGCCGAGGCGCCGGTTGATCTTGTACTTCGAGGAGTCGCGTCTGCTCATGATCTCTCTGTGGTTCCTGGAATTCTGGTTGTTGTCCCGATAGTCCCCGGGCCTCGCGGCCGGCGGCGGGGTGTCACCACCCACATTCTCGGGAATTAAGGCCGCGGACTATAGCGGGGCATGCTGGGAAGTCAAACGAGACACTACCCCTGGCCAACCTCCACAGGACTCCACAAATACCCGGTGGTTCTCCATAGGGACGGGGCGCAGTCTCCCGCGGTAAGCCGTTGGGGGTACTGGGGTTTGGGCGGACATGAAGAGGCTTGATCGCCTCGCTTGTGGCGGCGTTTTCCGGCACTTAGAGTCCGGCCCGCGGGCAGGCTCGCCATCGCCGCGAGCAGCCCGATATCTGTGCTCGAGGTAATCTAGGATCGACCAATGGCAGCCGACCTCGTCCAAGAGTCCGCGACACCGCGCACCGCAGCGGGCGCCAAGCGCATTCTGCTCGTCGACGACGACCGCGATCTCACCGAGATGATCCGCGAGTATCTGGAGCCCGAAGGGTTCGCCGTCGACGTCGCGTATGCCGGCGACGGGCTCACCGCCGGCGATTTCGAGGCCCACGACCTGATCCTGCTCGACGTCATGCTGCCGGGCGTCTCCGGGCTCGAGCTCTTGAAGCAGCTGCGCCAGCGCTCGGGCGTGCCGGTGATCCTGCTGACCGCGCGCGACGGCGACACCGAGCGGGTGGTCGGCCTCGAGCTCGGTGCCGACGATTTCGTGCCGAAGCCCTTCAATCCTCGCGAGCTCGTGGCCCGCATCCGCGCGGTGCTCCGCCGCGGCGTCGGCGGCCGTGCGGGCTTCGATCTCGTGGTGGGCGACCTCCATTTGAACGCGGCGGCACGCAGCGTGCGCTGCGCCGGCCGGCCGCTCGACCTCACCACAGCCGAGTTCAACCTGCTGGAGCACCTCCTGCGCAACGCCGGCCAGATTGTGACCCGCGACGAGCTCTCCGCCGCCGCCTTCGCGCGCCAGCAGACCTCGCGCATCGACCGCAACGTCGACACGCTCGTAAGCAAGGTGCGGCGCAAGCTCGATCCCAGCGGCGATCTCGAGAGCCGCATCAAGACCGTGCGCAACGTCGGCTATCTCTACGCCTTGCCGCTGGAGTGACAGAGCCAGCCATGCGCCTCATGCCGCGCACGCTCTTCGGCAAGATCTTCCTCTGGTCGGCCTTCGCCCAGGTGCTGACGCTCGGCAGCATCCTGGCGCTGGTCACCTTCTACATCCCGGACTCCGAGGGCGCGATCAACAACGCCTGGTCCGCCTACGCGCACACCGCCGTCGTCCTGCTGGAGAAGTTCGGGCCGCAGGCGCTCGATGAATTCCTCACCAAGACCGGCGAGGACACGCTGCTGCAGCTCCGTTTGCAGGCGACGCCCTCGGGCAATTCCTGCACGCCCGAGACCGTGCCGGCGGACGGCGCGCAGCTCGGCGCGCCACCCGACGAGAACACCACCACGATCGCGGCGAGCGGCCTCGAGGGCGACTACTGCCTCAGCGTGCACGCGACCGCGGGCGGACTGCCGGAGACGCCGAAGGAGCGCCGCTCGAGCCTGCAGATCATGATCCTGCTGGAGCTCTTGAGCTGCGCCGCGCTCAGCTACGGCGTCGCCCGCTATCTCTCGCGGCCTATCTCGGAGCTCCGGAGCGCCGCGGCGCGTCTCGCGCAGGGCGACCTGACCGCGCGCGTCGGCGGCAAGCTCGCCGACCGCAGCGACGAGGCGGCGGGCCTAGTGCGCGAGTTCGATCAGATGGCAGACCAGGTGGCCGACCTCATCGACGCCCAGCGCCGGCTCATCGGCGACATCTCGCACGAGATCAAGTCGCCGCTCGCTCGGCTGAGCGTGGCGCTCGGCCTCGCCCGGCGCACCGCCGAGACCTACGCGCCCCGGCAGTTCGACCGCATGGAGCGGGAGCTCGAGCGCCTCACCATGCTCTCGGGCGAGCTGCTGACGCTGGCGCGGCTTGAGCAGGGTCCGCAGCCAACGCCGCTTGCCATGGTCGATCTTGGCGAGGTGGTGGAGCGCGTGGTCTCGGACGCGACTTACGAATCCCAGGCCCGCATGGGTGACATCGCGCTCCACAAGCACGAGGGGCGGCTCCTGGTGCACGGCGACGAGGACTTGCTGCGGCGTGCCATCGAGAACGTCGTGCGGAACGCCATCTTCTACACCTCGCCGGGCACCAAGGTGGAGATCGCCCTCGCCTGCCGCGATGGCCGGTCGGCGCAGCTCGAGATTCGTGACCACGGCCCGGGCGTGCCTGAAGAGGCGCTGCAGCGGCTCTTCCAGCCGTTCTATCGCGTCGACCAGGCTCGGGCGCGCAAGACCGGCGGCGCCGGAGTCGGCCTCTCGATCTGCGAGCGTGCCGTGCGGCTCCACGGCGGCACGGTGGCGGCGCGGAACGCGAGCCCGCGCGGGCTCATCGTCGACATCTCGCTGCCCTTGGCCGAGGCGGAGGCACGGGCCGCGCCCGCGGAGGCGGAGCGCGCCTCTGTGCCGGTGCCGGCTGCCGTGCGGCGGCCGGCACTGGTAGGCTGGCTCGGGCGCTTGGCCGGCATGGGATGGCCGAGGCTCGGGCGCGGCACGGATGCCGGGCGCGACGCGCCGCGGGAGGCTCTGACGCCATGAACCGATCGTGCGTCTGGCTTTGCACGCTCACCGCCGCGACCGCGGCGGCGGCCGGTAACGTCCGTGCCGCGACGGTCCATGGTCCGGTCGCGGTCCACGGGCTGATGCACGCGGCGGCCGGTCCCGAGCCGCGTACGCCCGGTCCGGGATCGAACGCCGTCATCAAGCCGCCCGCGCCGCCGTCGAGCAACTACAAGTTCTCGGGAAACTCCTTCAATCTCTCGGTTACGAGGAACGGCAAGCCGTTCTCGACGCCTTCGCCGCCGCCCGTGACGCCCCAGGGGAGCGAGAACCGCCCCGGACTCATCCGGCGCATGCTCGACTGGGCACTGGGCGACTGACTTTCCCGATAACTCTCAAGCTTTCTCCAAACAACACGACACGGACTGCCGCCAGGATGGCAAGGCGCGGCTGAGGCCGCAGCCTCGCTTCACCTTTCGGAGGAAGCAGTCATGGCCCGCTCTCGCCCACGGGGCTCCCGGCTCCGGTCGCTCACCGCCTATCGCGTGACGTCCTGGGTAGGGCGCGCCGGCGTCGCGGCGGCGTTCCTGCTGCACGCGATGACCCTGGTGGACAGCAGCTGGGCCCAGGCGGGCCATGTCTGGCCGTCGCCGGGCGTGCCTGTCTCCTTTGTCTTCGGGCTGCTGGAAGGGCTGCGCTACCTGACGCTGGTGGTGGAGCTGCTGGGTGCGGCGCTGCTCTTCGTGCCGGGCTGCACCGCGGTCGGCGCCTTGATGCTAAGCGGCACCGCTTTCGTGACGCTCTTCGCGCACGTATTCGTGCTCGGCGGGGATCCCTTGGGCTCGCTCTTCCTCTTCCTCGCAAGCGCCGCGCTGGTCGGTCAGCGCCGCCGCGAGCTCGTCGCTATCTGGCGCTTCCACACTCGCGCGCACCGCCCGTCCGGGCTCGCGGTGGCGCGGCAGCGGTAGGCGGTAAATGCGTCTCGCCGCGAGGCGGTGAAAGCTTATTTCTTGGCGCCAGCCTTGGGCCGTCGCCGCGGCCCGGCAAACGCGGTGACCACGCCGTGGAGGGTGCGGAGCTCCTGCTCCGTGCATTGCGCGCGCAGGAACAGCGAGCGGAGATTGCGCACCATGCTCGGCCGCTTCTCGCGGTCACGCAGGAAGCCGTTGAGGATCAGCTCCTCCTCGAGGTGATCGAAGAAGCGCTCGAATTCCGCCTGCGTCGCCGGGCGGCTGTGGCCGACGTGGAGCACTTGCGCCGCCGTCTCGTCGCCCGTCTTGAACCACTCGTAGCCGACGACCAGCACGGCTTGCGCGAGGTTGAGCGAGGAGAACGCGGGATTGAGCGGCACCGTGATGATGGTCTCGGCGAGCGACGTCTGGTCGCTGGTGAGGCCGGTGCGCTCAGGCCCGAACAGGATGCCGCAGCTCTCGCCCGCAGCCATATACGCGCGGATCTCGCGCACGGCTGCGTCGGGCGTGAGGATGCGCTTCACCATGTGCCGGTTGCGCGCGGTCGCCGCGTAGACGTGGCGGAGGTCCGCCATGGCATCCTCGATCGAGCCGAAGAGCCGGGCTCCGTTCACCACGATGTCGGCGCCGCTCGCCGAGGTGATCGCCTTGTCGTTGGGCCAGCCGTCCCGCGGGTTCACCAAGCGGAGATCGCCGAGCCCGCAATTGAGCATGGCGCGCGCGGAGGTCCCGATGTTCTCGCCGAGCTGCGGCTCGACCAGGATCACCGCCGGCCCCGCCGCGATCCGCGGCCGCCGCCGATTGGTGCCGGCCATGGCTACCGCCGTCCCGCCCGCCAGAGCTTGTAAGTGAGGCTGTCGTGGAGGGCCTGGTAGGAGGCGTCGATCACGTTGGCGGAGACGCCGACCGTGGACCAGGTTTCGCCGCCGGGGCCGGTAGTCTCGATCATCACGCGCGTCACCGCCCGGGTCGCGTCCTGGGGCGTCAGGATGCGCACCTTGTAGTCGGTGAGCCGGACATCCGCGAGTTCCGGAAAGACCGGGATCAGCGCTTGGCGGAGCGCGGTGTCGAGCGCGTTCACGGGACCGTTGCCCTCGGCGACGGTCATGGCGCGCTGGCCGCCGACCTCGACCTTGATGGTGGCCTCCGAGAGCGTCACCAGCTCGCCGCGCGCGTTCCAACGCCGCTCGTCCAGCACGCGGAAGCTCTGCAGCTTGAAATACTCCGGCACGCTCTCGAGCAGGCGCCGCGCCATCAGCTCGAAGCTCGCCTCGGCGCCGTCGTAGGAATAGCCGTCGAACTCCCGCGTCTTCACGAGCTCGAGGAGCTGCCCAAGCTTCGGATGGTTGGGCTCGACCTCAATGCCGATCTCGCGAAGCCGCGCCAGCAGATTGGAGCGCCCGGCCTGATCGGAGACCACGACGTGACGGCGGTTCCCGACGGATGCAGGGTCGATGTGCTCGTAGGAGCGCGCGTCCTTCTCGACCGCCGAAACATGAAGCCCACCCTTGTGCGCGAAGGCGGCTTCGCCGACATAGGCCGCGTGCCGGTTGGGCGAGCGGTTCAAGCGCTCGTCGAGAAGCCGCGAAACGTGCGTCAGGCGCTTCAAGCCCGCCTCGCCGAGACCGGTGGTAAACCCCATCTTCAGCATGAGCGATGGAATCACCGAGACCAGGTTCGCGTTGCCGCAGCGCTCGCCGAGGCCGTTGAGCGTGCCCTGCACCTGGCGCGCGCCCGCGCGCACCGCCGCGAGCGAGTTCGCCACCGCGTTCTCGGTGTCGTTGTGGCAGTGGATGCCGAGCCGGTCGCCGGGCACGGCGCGCGCGACCTCGCCCACGATCCGCTCGACCTCGTCGGGCAGTGCGCCACCGTTGGTGTCGCACAGCACGATCCAGCGCGCGCCCGCGGCGTGCGCGGCCTTGACGCAATCGAGCGCATAGCCCCGGTTCGCCTTCCAGCCGTCGAAGAAGTGCTCGGCGTCGAAGATCACCTCGTCGAGCCGGCCGCGGAGATGGGCGATCGACTCCGCGATCATGTCGACGTTCTCCGGCAGTTCGGCGCCCAGCGCCACCTTCACGTGGAAGTCCCAGGTCTTGCCCACGAGGGTCGCGACCTTGGCACCGCTCGCCAGCGTCGCCGCGAGCCCGGGATCGTTCGCGGCGCTGCGCCCCGACCGCCGCGTCATGCCGAACGCCGCGAGGCGCGACTGCTTCAGGGCCGGCGGTTTCGCAAAAAACGCATCGTCGGTCGGATTGGCGCCGGGCCAACCGCCCTCGATGTAGTCGATGCCGAGGAGATCGAGCTCCCTCGCCAAAGCCGACTTGTCGGCGGCGGAGAAATCCACGCCCTGCGTCTGCGCGCCGTCGCGCAGCGTGGTGTCGTAGATCGAGATGCGCTCGCCTGTCATGGCGGTTGCCGCCCGCCACTAAGCGTGCTTTTCCCTTTTTTGCCATGCCCGGGCTTGTCCCGGGCATCCGCGTCTTTTTTCTTTCGACACGAACACGTGGATGCCCGGGACAAGCCCGGGCATGACGGCTGAGAGTGTCTTTGTGCCCGTCGGGCCATTGATCAGCTCGCCCGACGCCAGAGCGTGGTGCCGTCGGGCTTGTCCTCGAGCACGATGCCCTTGAGCGCGAGGTCGGTGCGGATGCGGTCGGCCTCAGCAAAATTCCTCGCCTTGCGCGCGGCGTTGCGGGCGGCGATCAGGCTCTCGATCTCGCCTGTCTCCTGAGCCCCACCGCGCAGCCAAGCCTCCGGATTCTGCTGCAGCAGGCCGAGGACGAGACCGCCCGCGAGCAGCTCACCCTTGAGCCGGGACTGCTCTTCGCGATCAAGAGCCTTGTTGAGCGCACTGAGCAGCCTGTGCAGCTCGGTCAATGCCTCCGGCGTGTTGAGATCATCGTCGAGCGCCGCCTCGACGGCATTCGGCAGATTTGTTCCCGAAGGCGGCGCCACAGCGTCGACGCCACGCAGCGCGAGATAATACCGGTCGAGCGTCTGCTTCGCCTGGTGCAGGCGCTCCCCCGTGAAATCTATGGGGTCGCGGTAGTGCGCGGTCAGCATCGCATAACGCGCGGCCTCTCCTGGCGCCTGCGCCAGCACGTCGCGGATGGTGCGGAAGTTACCGAGCGATTTCGACATCTTCTCGCCCTCGAAATTGACGAAGGCGTTGTGCACCCAATAGCGCGCGAGCGGGGCGCCGCCGTGGGCGCACTCGCTCTGGGCGATCTCGTTCTCGTGGTGTGGGAAGATGAGATCGAGACCGCCGCCGTGGATGTCGAAGGTCTCGCCGAGGAAGGTCTCGGCCATGGCGGAGCACTCGATGTGCCAGCCCGGCCGGCCGCGGCCCCAGGGGCTCTCCCAGCCCGGCAAGTCCGGCGCCGAGGGCTTCCAGAGCACGAAGTCGCCGGGGTCGCGCTTGTATGGGGCGACGTCGATGCGCGCACCAGCCAGCAGCTCGTCCTGGCTCCGCCGCGAGAGCTTGCCGTAGTCCTTCATGCTGCCGACTGCGAACAGCACGTGGCTCTGCGCCTCGTAAGCGTGGCCGCGCTCGATCAGCGTCTCGATGAGCGAGATCATCCTCGGCACGTGCTCGGTCGCACGCGGCTCATGACTCGGCGGCAGGTTGCCGAGCGCCGCCACGTCCTCGTGGTAGGCCTTGGCGGTGCGCTCGGTCACCTCGCGGATCGTCTCGTTGTTGTCGCGCGCGGCCTTGTTGATCTTGTCGTCGATGTCCGTGATGTTGCGGACGTAAGTCACGTGCTCGGCGCCGTACCGGTGGCGAAGCAGCCGGTAGAGCACGTCGAACACGATCGCCGGGCGCGCGTTGCCGATATGCGCGAAGTCGTAGACCGTCGGGCCGCAGACGTACATGCGCACGCGCGTGGGGTCGAGCGGCCGGAACACTTCCTTCCGGCGGGTGAGCGTGTTGTAAAGCGTAAGCGGCACGGGCGTCGCGATCCCAAATAAGGTCGAGAACGCCGAGGGGTAACAGATTCCACCGCGGGGGTCACGCGCCCCGTGAGCGCAGGCCTATGGCCCGGCGAAGCGGATCGAGTTGAGAAACCGCTCGGCGTCCGGCTGGACCGTCGGGCTGCGCGGACCCAGTAGGCGACCTCGCCAGCTTCAGCTGCGCCGTTTCGGCGGCGACGCCGTCGCGGTCGACCCCGTCCTCGGTCATCGTGGGCTTGCCCGGCGTCGACACCACGAAGTCGGTGCCGGGCAGGCGGAACTCCTGCCATGGTCCGGTCGCGGCGACCGCCGGCGCAACCGCGCCGAGACACACTGCGATGGCAAAGAGCCTTGCGACCTTCATGAGGCAGAGTTGGGACCGCCGCCCAAAGAGCGGGGATCGCTAGGCGGTGCGCCCCTGCAAGCGATGTAGCGCGCGCTCTCGGCCGATCAAAGGAAGCAGATTTCGGAGCTCGGGTCCCTGCTCGCGCGCGGTGAGCGCGAGCCGCAGCGGGTGAAACAGCGCCCTGCCCTTGCGGCCCGCGGCGGGCGCGATGCGGTCCGTCCAGCTCTTCCACGTCGTGGCGTCGAAGGGCTCCGGCGGCAGCAGCGCCGCCGCTTGCGCGAGGAACGCCGCATCCTCCGCGGGGATCACCGGCGCGATCTTGCCGGCGCAGACCTGCCACCAGTAGCCGGCATCGGCTACGCGTTCGAGATTGGGGCGCACCGCCTCCCAGAAGACGCGGCTGGCGCCTTCCGGGAGCCGCGCCCGCACCGTCTCGAACGGCATCTGGTGCAGCAGCTTTGCGTTGAGCGCGCCGAGCTCGGCGGGATCGAGGTGTGGCTGCGCGCGGCCGAATTTCTTGAGGTCGAACTCCGCGATCAGCGCCGCGAGATCGAGCCGCGGCTCGACCGCGTCGGAGGTCCCGAGCTTTGCCAAGAGGCTGTTCACGGCCATCGGTTCGATCCCGGACTCGCGGAGCGAGGCGAGACTCAAGCTGTCCATGCGTTTGGAGAGCGCCTCGCCGCCCTTGCCCGTGATCAGCGACAGATGCGCGAATTCGGGTGTCTTGAATCCGAGTGCCGCGAAGATCTGGATCTGGAAGGCCGTGTTGGTGACGTGATCCTCGCCGCGGATCACGTGAGTGACGCCGAGCTCGCCGTCATCCACCACGGAGCTGAAGGTGTAAAGCGGCATGCCGTCGGCACGAACCAGCACGGGATCGCTGAGATGGGCGCCCTGGATCGCCGTGGGTCCGCGCACCAGGTCCTCCCAGGATATGGCGCCGGGCTCAAGCTTGAAACGCCAGTGCGGCGCCTCGCCGGCGGCTGTCCGCCGGGCGATCTCGTCCTTTGTGAGCGCGAGCGCCGCGCGGTCGTAGATCCAGGGCTGGCCACGCTGCTGCGCGAGCTTGCGCTTGAGATCGAGCTCCTCGGCGCTCTCGAAGCAGGGATAGAGCCGTCCCGCGGCCTTGAGCCGCTCCGCGGCGGCGGCATAGCGCTCGAGCCGCGCGGACTGCTTCTCGAGCTCGTCCCAGTCGAGGCCGAGCCAGGTGAGATCGGCGGCGATCGCCTCGGCGAACTCCGCCCGCGACCGGTCGCGGTCGGTATCGTCGAGACGCAGCAGGAACCGCCCGCCGCTCTTGCGCGCGAAGAGCCAGTTCACCAGTGCCGTGCGGGCATTGCCGAGATGCAGGCGGCCCGTGGGGCTGGGCGCGAAACGGACTTTGGTCATTGCGTCAGGGTGACAACGGGCTCACAGCTTGACCGGCGCCTTCTGCGGCACCGCCGATGCGCCCTGGAAGCGGTTGGTGATGGGATAACGGCGGTCGCGGCCGAAGGCGCGGCGGGTGATCTTGACGCCGGGCGGCGCCTGCCGTCGCTTGTACTCGGCGCGGTCGAGCATCTGCCAGACCCGGCGCACCGTCGCCTCGTCGTGGCCGCGCGACACGATGGCGTCGACAGGCATCTCGTGCTCGACCAGGCATTCCAGAATGTCGTCCAAGACCGCGTAAGGCGGCAGGCTGTCCTCGTCGCGCTGGTTCGGCTTGAGCTCGGCGGAGGGCGGCTTCTCGATGACGCGCTCAGGCATCACGCGCCCCTCGGGCCCGCGCAGCCCCGCGGGCCGCGCCTGGTTGCGGAGCTTCGAAAGCGCGAACACCGTCATCTTGTAGACGTCCTTGAGCACGGCGTAGCCGCCGCACATGTCGCCGTAAAGCGTGGCATAGCCCACGGACATCTCGGACTTGTTGCCGGTCGATACCACCATCCAGCCGAACTTGTTGGAGAGCGCCATGAGCGTGATCCCGCGGGCGCGCGACTGAATGTTCTCCTCGGTGATGTCGGACTGCCGGCCCGAGAAGGAGTCCTTGAGCATCGCACCGAACGCCGCCATCGCGGGCTCGATGCTGATGCTGCGGTAGTCGATGCCGAGCAGCTTCGCCACCGCCTCGGCGTCCTCCAAGCTCTCGCGGGAGGTATAGGGCGACGGCATCATCACCGCGTGCACTTTGTCGGGCCCCAGCGCGTCCACCGCGATCGCCGCGGTGAGCGCGCTGTCGATGCCGCCCGACAGGCCCAGCACCACGCCGGGAAAGCGGTTCTTCTCGACATAGTCTTTGAGACCCAGCACGAGCGCGTGATAGACCGCCTCGAGCCCCTCGCTGGGCGGCACAATTACGCCGGGATCGATGGTCCAGCGCGCGCCCGCGCGCCGCCAATGCGTGGTCACGACGGCTTCGCGCCAATCCGGTGCCTGCGCCTTGAGCCCGTACTCCGCATCGAGCGCGAAGGAGGCGCCATCGTAGACCACCTCGTCCTGGCCGCAGACCTGGTTGACGTAGAGGAGCGGCAAGCCGGTCTCCTTGATGCGCTCCACCGCCAGCGAAAGTCGCTGATCGCGCTTGTCCGTCTCGAAGGGCGAGCCGTTGATCACGATCAGGAGCTCGGCCCCCGACTCCTGCAGGGTCTCGGCTACGTCGGGGAACCACATGTCCTCGCAGACCATGACGCCGAGCCGCACGCCGCGGAACGCCATCGGCCCCGGCGCCGGGCCTGCCGTGAAGACGCGCTTCTCGTCGAAGACGCCGTAGTTCGGCAGCTCGTGCTTGAAACGCATGCTCGCGACCCGGCCCCCTTCGAGCAGCACCGCGGCGTTGTAGACCTTGCCATCCCGCCCCCACGGCGAGCCCACGATCATGCCGGGCCCGTTCCGCGTGATCGCTGCGAGATTCTGCACCGCCGCCTCGCAAGCCCGGACGAAGGCAGGTTTCAGCACCAGATCCTCCGGCTGATATCCGGAGACGCCGAGCTCGGTCGCCACCACGAGATCCCCGCCTTGGCGCGCCGCTTCCGCATGCGCATCGCGCAGCTTGCGGATGTTTTGCGCGATATCGCCCACGGTGGGGTCGAGCTGGGCGATGGCGATGGCGAGATGGTCCATGAACGAAGCTCTTGGCCGTTAGCTGTCAGCTCTAGGTCCGCCTCGGCGCGAGCCTAATGCTCAAGTTTAACATAAGAGGCAATGCGCGCCACCGTCGCCCAAGGTAGGGCAGGGTCACGCCATTCGCACGGCTTAAAGCCAAGAACTGAGAGCCAATAGCTGAGAGCTAGACCGCAACCCGGAGCCCGGTCGTCTCCAGCACCCGCTCCGCCGGGAAGGCGATCCGGACACTCGTACCCACGCCGAGTGTGCTCTCGATGTGCACGGCGGCGCCGTGCAGCTCCGACAGAGACTTCACCAAGGGGAGCCCGAGCCCGGTACCGTCGTGCCGGCGGGTATACTCGTTGGCGACCTGGCCGAAGGGCGTGAGCGCGATCGCCAGGTCCTCCGGCGACATGCCGATGCCGTTGTCCGCCACGGCGAGGTCGAGCCCGCCGTCCCGCGCGCGCGCCGCCCGCACGGTCACCCGGCCGCCCGCGGGGGTGAACTTGATGGCGTTGCTCATCAGGTTCAGCAGAATGTGGCGGATCGAGCGCTGATCGGCGTAGAGCGGCGGCAGTCCCGCGGGCATCTCGCGCTGGAGCGAGACCCGACCCTGCCGGGCGCGCTCCGAGACGAAGCGCATGGCGGCGGTGATCTGCTCGTCGAGATCGATCGGCTCCTCGAACAGCACCATCTTGCCGTCCTCGATCTTCGCCATGTCGAGGATGTCGTTGATCACCGCCAGCAGATTCTGACCGCTGACGTGGATGTCCTCGGCGTACTCCCGGTATTTCTCCGGAAAGATCGGCCCCACGCTCTGGCTCCGGATGAGGTCGGAGAAACCGATGATGGCGTTCAAGGGTGTCCGGAGCTCGTGGCTCATCACCGCGAGGAAGCGTGATTTGCTGCGGTTGGCGCTCTCCGCCGCGTGGCGCGCCTCCTCTGCCTCGCGGTTGCGCCGCGCAGTCCGTGCGAGGTTGAGCTGCAGCAGCGACAAAGCAGTGGCGACGCCGGCGTAGCGCGCGCCGGTGGTGACGATGAAGCCGCGCATCAGCGCCGAGGGGTTTTCGGTGGCGATCAGGCTCTCGAGCGCCTCCACCTGGACGCTGCTCTCGACCACGAGCGGCGCTGCGTCCATCAGCGTCGTGATCGGCTTCTGCGCGTAAAGTGCGCGGCCGTAGTCGTGGGCAAGCCGCATGGTGAGCTCGTGCCGGTTCACCAGGCCGACCGGCATGTCGTAGTCGACCACGGGCACGGCAATCAACTCGGCATCGCCGCGGAAACGGTCGTAGACCACCGCGCAGCGCGTGTCCGGCGACACCGGTGCCACCGGAACCGCCACCGACGCTAGACGGTCCTCGGCCCAGACCCGGGATCGTGATGCGCACTCGCTCGTCGCTTGCATGCGATGAGGCCCCTCGTTTGGCCGCCCTTCTAGCAATCCGCGGGTTAATTCTTGGTTGTCTGAGCGAGTATTTCAGTAGGTCCGGAGGCCAATATTGAAGTGGGAGCGTGCTATATTACAGTTCTGTGTCGCTTATGTTTCACCGAACCGCCCGCAAGCATGCCCGACTTGCCGCCACCGGCCAAAGCGGAGAAGCTGGACGGCGGTCGAACCCGATTCGGCAGGAGAGACGCGATGGCGACCGTCACGCTACCGAAGACCCAGCAACTCGCCGACGAGCGGCAGCTCCGCGTCGACCTCGCCGCCGCGTTCCGGATCTCGGCGATGCTCGGCTGGCATGAGGGGGTGGCGAACCACTTCAGCGCCGCGGTCTCGGCCGACGGCAAAAAGTTTCTGATGAATCCCTGCCGCCGCCATTTCTCGCGTATCAAGGCGAGCGACCTCCTGCTCCTGGACGCCGACGACCCCGACACGCTAAAGCGGCCTGTGGCGCCCGATCCGGCGGGCTGGTGCATCCACGGAACGCTGCACGCGGGCGCGCCGCAGGCGCGGGTCATTCTGCACCTGCATCCGCCCTATGCGACCGCGGTCTCCTGCCTCGCCGATCCCGAGATCAAGGCGATCGACCAGACCACCGCGCGCTACTACAACCGCGTCGCCATCGATCGGGAATTCGGAGGCATCGCCGACAACATGGCCGAGGGCCGACGCATCCTGGGCGTGCTCGGCAACCGGAAGTGGATGATGATGGGCGGCCACGGCGTGCTGGTGGCGGCCGACACCGTTGCCGAGGCCTATCACGACCTCTATTACCTCGAGCGCGCCTGCCAGACCCTGACGCTCGCCCGCGCGAACGGCACGCCGCTCAATCTGCTGCCGCACGAGGTCGCCGAGCGCACGGCCGAGGGTTGGACCAAATACACCGCCTCCGCCTTCGCGCATTTTGCGGAGATGAAGGCGATCCTCGACGAGAAGGACCCGAGCTACGCCGAGTAGGGGCGCGCGATCAAGTCAACGCGGCCTAGTCCGCCCCGTCCTTGCGTTTCCTGAGCAGGAACTCGCGGCCCACCTTGACCAGCGGCTTGCCGTCGTAGGCGACGATGTCGGCCGTCGCGTAGGTCTCGCTCCAGATCTCCGGCAGGTAGGAGCCGGTGCCGACCACGTCGATCGGCGCCGCGGCGGCGGCCATCATGCGGCACTTCGCGGGCGCGAAGCCCGAGCTTGCGACGATCTTGACCTTCGCGAAGCCCGCCGCGTCGAGACTCTGGCGGAGGTGCCAGACCGCCGCGGCGCTGACGCCCGTGCCCACGAGGTAGCGCAGCTCCGCCTCGGTGCGGTAGCCGCGGATCGACTGCGGCGCGTGGCGCTCCAGCACGTCGTAGGAGCGCGCGAGATCGAGCCCCTCGACATAGCGGCCGCCGTGAGTGTCGAGCCGCAGCGCGAGCTCGCCCCGCGCTGCCAGATCCGGAAAGCGCGCGGCGACCGCCAGGGAATCCGTGATCTCCTTCGCGAAATAGTCCACCAGCACGGTCAGGGGCTCGCGCGGGAAGGTCTCGTGGAACATCTCGGCCGCGCGCACCGTCGAGCCCGCGTAGCCGATGAGCGCATGCGGCATGGTTCCTCGGCCTGTGTCGTTCCCGAAATAGGGCGCCGTCGCCTCGGTGGCGTTCGCGACGAAGCCCACGGCGCCGACCTCGCGCTTGGCCGCCATCGAGCCGACCGCCGCCGCATAGGCCATCATCTCCGCCATCTCGGCACCCGCGCAGTGCCGTGCATCCATGGCAAGGAACGCGGTCTTCGGCAGGTCCACGCACATGTTGTAGGCGTTGTAGGCGGCGACGCAGGGCGCGCCCAGGCGCTGCAGGTAGAGCGTCTCGAGATCGACCAGATGATAGAGCGAGCCCGTCAAGTAGATCATCGGCTCGCCTGCACCCACCCAGTCGCCCTCCTGGTACATGAGCTCGATCTCGAAGCGAGTGCCGCGCTCCTTCTGCATCTGCTCCAGGAACTCGATCATGAGTCTGGGCGTGCAGATCACGGGCCGGCGCAGGAAGATAGCGTAGGTGACGCGCATGTCGCCGAAGCGCCGCACCACCTCCTTGGTCTTGAGGAAGTAGGCGTCGCTGAGGCGCGCGACGTCGTGGGGCGACGGGCTCAGCGCGGCCTCCCGCTTGCGAGGCGTCGTCCGCTCAGGACGCAGCGGCGATCTTCCGCTCGACGCCCGAGCGCTTCTTCTTGAGCGCTTCGGCGAGCCAGAAGGCGAGCTCGAGCGCCTGGCTGGCGTTCAGCCGCGGGTCGCAGTGGGTGTGATAACGGTCGCCGAGCGCGGTCTCGGTGATCGCTTGCGCGCCGCCGACGCATTCCGTCACGTCCTGGCCGGTCATCTCGAAATGCACGCCGCCCGCATAAGTTCCCTCGGCCTCGTGCACCGCAAAGAACCCCCGCACCTCCGCCATGATCCGGTCGACCATGCGTGTCTTGTAGCCGGTGGAGGACACCACGGTGTTGCCGTGCATGGGATCGCAGCACCACACGACCTTGCGTCCCTCGCGCTCCACCGCGCGGATCAGCGCCGGCAGGTTCTTCTCGACCTTGTCGGCGCCCATGCGCGCGATCAGCGTCAAGCGGCCGGGCTCGTTCTCGGGGTTGAGCACGTCGATGATCTTCAGGAGGTCCGAGGGATCGAGGCTCGGCCCGCACTTCATGCCGATGGGATTCTTGACGCCGCGCAGGAACTCGACATGGGCGCCGTTGAGCTGCCGAGTGCGGTCGCCGATCCACAGCATGTGAGCGGAGCAGTCGTACCAGTCACCGGTCGTGGAATCGACCCGCGTCAGCGCCTGCTCGTAGGGCAGCAGCAGCGCCTCATGGGAGGTGAAGAAATCGGTCTCGCGAATCTGCGGCGTCGTCTCCGACGTCAAGCCCACCGCCGCCATAAAGTCGAGCGTTTCGGTCAGCCGCTCCGCGAGCTCCTTGTAGCGGTCACCCGCGGGGCTGTTGGCGACGAAGCCCTGGTTCCAGGTGTGCACGCGATGGAGATCGGCATAGCCGCCTTGCGCGAAGGCGCGCAGCAGGTTGAGCGTGGCCGCCGACTGGTTGAAGGCCTGCACCATCCGCTGCGGATCGGGCCGGCGTGACTCCGGCGTGAACTCCATGCCGTTGATGATGTCGCCGCGGTAGGAGGGCAAGGTTACGCCGTTCTGCGTCTCGTTGTCGGCCGAGCGGGGCTTGGCGAACTGGCCCGCCATCCGGCTCACCTTCACCACCGGGCAGGTCGCACCGAAGGTGAGAACCACCGCCATCTGCAGGAGCACGCGGAAGGTGTCGCGGATGTTGTTCGGGTGAAACTCGGCGAAGCTCTCGGCGCAGTCGCCGCCCTGCAGCAGGAAGGACCGGCCCTCGGCGACGGCGCCGAGCGCGCGCTTCAAGCGCCGCGCCTCGCCCGCGAAGACCAGCGGCGGATAGGTGCGCAGCAGCTTCTCCACGGACTCCAGCGCCGCCGGATCCGGATACTCCGGAACCTGCCGGATCGGCATGCTCCGCCAGCTGTCGAGATTCCATTTCCTCTGCGTCATGACCGCCTCTCACCCGCGAGCCCACCCTCGCGGAAACCGAAGCCTATACCGCGATTGGCTGGGCGATGCCAAGGGCGGGGCGGGCAGGCAGCTCCGCGGGATCAGTGGCCCTGTGTCGCGAACCAGACAGTCGGCTTGCCCTGCACCCCGGCCTTGGCCATGGCGTCCTTGAGCGCCGAGCTCTCGCTAAAGCTCCGCGCTTGCTCGAGCGTCTCGAAGTCGTGCCAGACCGTGAGATCGTTGGGGTCGTCGAGGGTCTGGAACACGGAGTGGCCGCTCGCGCCCATGTTTCTCCGCTGGGTCTCGAAGGCTTCGTACGCCCTGCGCCACGCCCGGTAGTCTGCAACGCGGTGACGGACGAAGACTCGGATCATGCTGGCCTCTCCGTTCAAGCTGCGGGGACGTTAGCACGCACCGCCTCACTCGTCGTGCGTCGGCTCCGCCTCGCCATCGTAGAGCACCTGGAGGACCACGAACCAGCGATAGCGCTGATCGAGCACGGGCTCGCCGGGATTGCCGAGGGTGCCGCGCTCGGTGATCGGGACATGTGTCAGGCGCACGGCATCCTCGACGTTGCCGCCGACGATGTCGAGGGTGCCCGGCGCCACGCTTACCACGATGCCGCAATGGCCGGGCCAGAGATACGTGGTCGGCAAGTCGCGGAAAGTGAGATCGGCCGCGCGATAGCGGCCGCGGCAGATGAGGTCGCCGGGCTTGGGCGGATAGATCTGTGGCGGCTCAGCACGGAGGATGGGCGAGCGGCCGGCCGCCGCGGCGTTCACGTACTCGGAATGATTGGCCGCATAAGGAAATCGGTCGCCGGCCCCCGCGATCCGCATCACGTAGGAGATGAAGGCGGCGGACCATGCGTAGCGCTCGTCGTCCGTGAACGGGAAGACGTTGCCGCGCGCATCGTGCTTTCCCGTCCAGGCGCCCGCGCTCTCGCCCGGGCTCTGCCCGAGCCACCAGTATTCGCCGACGCGCTCCCAGAGTCCCGGCGCTCTCTCGGGCTTCTCCAGGGGCGAGCCCGCCTCCCGGCCCTCGAGCGCGGGGGCGTCGATCAGCGATCCGAAAAGCCGCCATTCCCGCAGCGCGATCGCCACGGCATTCGCGCGCACGAACGGCTCATAGGGCCGCGCGGCGAACGGCGGCACGCGGCTCGGTGACGGCGCACAAGCACCCAGCAGCAGCGCCAGCGAGAGACCGAGAAGTCTCAGGAACATGCGCGATGCACCCAATCCTGTCCCTCCCCGTCCCTCAGGAGGAGTTGGCAAGAGGCGCCGGGAATAATCCTTTCCTCTGAGACAGCAAGACGTCTGACATCGTAAACAATTTCTTAACCGGTTGCGCGGAGGCTGGCCTAGGATCGTTATTGCATCGCCGAAGCGCTTGGTTGCGCTCTCTTTTTCCACGAGGCTGCCGGGATGTCCGCCATCGAGCAACGCGTGCGCGCCGAGCAGCTGCGTATGCTCTTGAGATCACCGGTCTCGTTCGCAAGCTCGGCCCTCAGCGTGGTGTTCTCGGCGATCGTGCTCTGGGGCCGTATCGACCTTGGGCTGCTGCTCGGCTGGGTGGGCGCCAGCCTTGCGTGGATCGGCTTTCGAACCGTGCTCTGGTTCCGGTTCCGCCGCGAGCTGACCGACGAGGCCTCGATCGTGCGCTGGGCGCGGCCGGCGGTCGGCATCATGGCGATGAGCGGCTTGCTGTGGGGCCTCTTCGGCGCCGCTTTCTATCTGCCGGCGGGCGAGCCCGAGATCTCCGCTTTCATGATCCTGGTGGTCGCCAGCATGCTCGCGGGCGGCGCCTTCGTGAATGCCGCTTACCTGCCGGCCTACAACGCCTTCATCACCTGCTGCACGCTGCCGATCGCCACGGCGGCCTTCCACCACGCGACGCCGGCCTCGATGGTGTTTGCGCTGATGACGCTCACCTATCTGGCCTTCATGCTGGCCATGGGCCGCACGATGAACGGCAGCATCGTCAAGACGATCGGGCTGCGCTTCGCGAACGCCGACCTCGCCGCCAACCTGCGGCAGGCGAAGGAAGCCGCGGAGGTCGCGAGCCGGGTCAAGTCCGAGTTCCTCGCCACCATGAGCCACGAGCTCCGCACGCCGCTCAACGCCGTGCTCGGGTTTTCCGAGATGATCCGCGCCGGCACGTCGGGCCCGATCGACGCGAAGTACCAGGGGTATGCCGCCGATATTCATACCTCCGGCGAGCACCTGCTGGCGCTGATCTCGGACATTCTCGATATCTCCAAGATCGAATCCGGCCGGCTCGAGCTGCACGAGGAGCGCGTCTCCCTGAGCGCGCTCGTCGCTCGCTGCGCGCGGCTGATCGCGCCCCGGGCGGAGAACGGGGAGATCGCCATCGCCGAGCGGCTGCCGTCCGACCTTCCCGACGTGATCGTGGACGAGGTCCGGATCAAGCAAGCGCTGCTCAACCTGCTCTCGAACGCCGTCAAGTTCACGCACACCGGCGGCCGCGTCACCGTCTCCGCGCACGAGGCGGCGGACGGGTCGGTCGAGATCTCGGTCGCGGACGACGGCATCGGGATGCGGCCCGAGGACGTGCCCGTGGCGCTCGAGCCGTTCCGCCAGGTCGACAGCCGGCTCTCGCGGCCCTATGAGGGCACCGGGCTCGGCCTGCCGCTCGCCAAGCGGCTCATCGAACTCCACGGCGGCAGCCTCGAGATCGAGACCGCACCGGAGCGCGGCACCTGCGTCACCTTGCGGCTGCCGCCCGAGCGGGTGATCCGGCGTCAGAGTCCCGCGCTCCACGGGGCCGCGGCCGATTAGAAGCGTTTTCCGCCGAGGCGGGTGCCGGTTCGGCGCAGAAAATGCCGCCAATCCCAGAAGCCGTTGCTCAACCCGGCGGCTTGGCGCCGCCCGGGCCGATCTTGCGGAACAGGAACCGCTGGGTGAGACGCGCCCGGCGCGGATCGAAAGGCTCGGGCACCGAAGTGCAGCGCGGCCAGTGCAGGATGAAACCGGGGTAGGCCGCGAAGCGATTGTAGCGTCCCTCGATCTCGTAGACCGGCTCCCAGTTCTCGGGGTCGTCGAGCTCGTAGCTGTCCATCGCGCGATCCGACGCCGCCTCCACGAGCCAGCGCTCGTAGGCTTGCCGGTCCTGCGCCGTCAGCAGGCCCACGAGCCCGAGCGGCTTGTTCCGGTAGATCATCGTGCCGCCCATGGAGGGATTGTTGAGATAGACGATGGCGAGCAGCGGAGTCTCGTCGAAGTGCGGATGCTTCTGGAACTTGTTGAGCTGGCGCGCGGGCGTGGTCACCAGCGAGAAGTCGGTGCGCAGGTCCGAGACCTCCAGCGGCAGGCGAGACAGGTCGCGCAGGACCTTGCAGACGAGACCGCGGGAGGCAAGCACTTGGCGCTCGTGCTCGTTGCGCGGCGTCGTCCCTTCGTAGAGGAACTCGTGCGTACCCGGGTAGAGGCCCTGCCGCGGGCCGTAGCGTCGCGTCAACGCGAATTCCCGGACCGCGTCGGGGTTCGCGTAGAAGCCGTCGATCAGCACGATGGGGAAATGGCCGTCGACGAGCTCGACCTTGACCTCGATCGAGGCGGCAAGCCGCATGTCCGGCGTCATTGCGGGCGCCATCTCAATCCGCGGCGATCTCCGCCTTGGGCTCCGGCACTTTGTCGCGCAGCGTGACGAATTCCTCCGCAGCGGTCGGGTGGATGCCGATCGTGCGGTCGAACTGCCGCTTGGTCGCGCCGCACTGAAGCGCGATCGCGAGGCCCTGGATGATCTCCGGCGCGTCGCGTCCGACCATGTGGCAGCCGAGCACGCGCTCTGTCTTGCGGTCGACCACGAGTTTCATCAGGGTGCGCTCCTTGCGGCCCGAGAGCGTACCTTTCATGGGCCGGAACCGGGTGCGGTAGACGTCGATCGCGCCGACCTCCTCGCGTGCAGCCTGCTCGCTCAGGCCCACCGTGCCGACTGGCGGCTGGCTGAACACCGCGGTCGGCACGTTCCGATGATCGACCGTCATGGGATTGTTGTTGAAGAGAGTCTCCGCGATCGCGCGGCCCTCGGCGATCGCCACCGGGGTCAGGTTCAGCCGATCGGTGACGTCGCCGATGGCGTAGATGTGCGGCACCGCCGTGCGCGAGCGCGAGTCCACCGCGATGGTGCCCGACTCGTCGAAGGTCACGCCGACCTCGCCGAGACCAAGATTGCCGGTATTAGGCCGGCGGCCCGTCGCATAGAGGATCGCGTCGGCGGCGATCTCTTCGCCGTCGATGGTCGTGGCGACGAGCGCGCCCGCTCGCCGGTCGATGCGAGCGATCTGGGTTCGCGCGCGGATCTCGATGCCGCGCGCGGTCAATTCCTCGGTGAGCGCCGAGCGGACGTCATGGTCGAAGCCGCGCAGGATCTGGTCCGCCCGGATCGCCACGGTCACCTTGGAGCCCAGCGTGCCGAAGATGCCCGCGAATTCCATCGCGATGTAGCCGCCGCCGGCGATGAGGACGCGCTTCGGCAGCGCCTTGAGATCGAGCGCCTCGTCGGAGCTGATCGCATGCTCGATGCCGGGGATCGCGGGCATCACCGGCCGCGCGCCGGTGGCGATGATGATGTTCGCGGCGGTCAGCCGCTTGCCGGCGACCTCCACGGTATGCGGATCGACGAGCTGCGCGTGCCCCTCGAAGATCGCGACATTGGCGCCTTTCAGCAGGTTCACGTAGATGCCGTGGAGCCGGTCGAGCTCCCTGTCCTTGGCGGCGATGAGGCGCGCCCAGTCGAAGCGCCGCTCGCCGAGCGTCCAGCCGAAGCCCGCGGCATCCTCGAAGGCGTCCGCGAATTCGGCGCCGTAGACCAGCAGCTTCTTCGGCACGCAGCCCCTCAAGACGCAGGTGCCGCCGACGCGCACGGATTCCGCGATCCCCACCTTGGCGCCATAGGAGCCCGCCCGCCGCGAACCCGCGACGCCGCCGGACCCCGCGCCGATGGTGAAGAGATCGAAATCGAACCGGGCCATACGTGGCCTCCTTGGATTACGCCGTCGCCGCTGCTAGCAAAGAGAAACCATGACCCCGCAAGAGCTGCAAGCCCGCGTCCTCTTCCGCGACGGAAGCATTCTCGTGATCGACAAGCCCGCGGGGCTTGCCGTGCATGCAGGACCCAGCACCGCCGAGAGCCTCGAGCGCTACCTGCCGGCGCTGCGCTTGGGCATCCGAGAGGTGCCGCGTCTCGTGCATCGCCTCGACCGCGACACCAGCGGATGCCTGGTGCTGGCGCGTCACGCGCGCGGGGCCAGCAAATTGGGCCGGCTGTTCTCCTCGGCCGCGGTCAAGAAGACCTACTGGGCGATCGTCCAGGGCACGCCGCCTCTACCCGAGGGCGCGATCGACCGACCGCTCCGCAAGATCACGCGCAAGGAGGGCTGGCGCGTGGCTCCGGATCCCGCAGGCCGGAGGGCCGTCACCCGGTATCGCGCGCTGGGATCGAGCGATGGCCTCACCTGGCTCGAGCTCTCACCCGAGACCGGCCGCACCCACCAGCTCCGCGTCCACTGTGCCGCCGAAGGCTTTCCGGTGCTCGGCGATCCCGTTTACGGCTGCGACCCCGAGCCGCGCGTGCCGCTGCATTTGCATGCGCGGTCGGTGACCATCCCGCTCGGCGGCGAGCGCGGCGCCATAACGGTCACGGCGGAGCCGCCAGGGCATATGATCGCGGCGCTGAGCGCCTGCGGTTACGGCAGCGCGCCGACCCAACGGACCGGACGGGCGCTCCTCTAGAAGAAAACGCCGTAGACGACGTCCTCCACTTCGCCGGTGTGCAGGTTCACCAGCAGCAGATCCGGACCGAAGCGCACCCACATGTAGCCGGGCAACGGCGCCTCGAGACCCAGCGCACCCCAGCCGACATAGTAGTAGGCGGGCGCGAACAGGAGCGGCGGCAGCCGAACGCCAATCGCCCATCGGCGATAACGCCAGCCGTGCGGGTACGAATAAGCGGGCCCGTGAATGCGTCCGAACCAGCGGCCTCGGTGGTAGAACTCGCGCGGCCGTGGCGGCAGCGGACGCACCATCTGCGGCGGGCGGTGCCCGGGCTTCACCGCAGAGGGTGGCTTCCCGTGCGGCGGCGGGCGGTGCGGCTTGACCGCCGACCGGCCGGTCGTCGGTTTGTTCGGTTTCGCCGAGGGTTTGTGGGGCCGCTTGGCGCCGGGATTGGGCGCGCCGGACTGGCTGGTCTGACCGGACTGGGAACTGGACTGCGCGATCGAAGGCGAGGGCCACAGCAAGAGCAGCGCTGCCGCGGCGACCAGTCCCCATTTCATCATTCGTCGCCTCACCGGCTGGTCTCCCACGATAGTGCGCAAGCCTTGGCCGCGATCGCGGGGCGGACGTTGCGATGGTAGTCGCCTCTACTCGCCGATGGCACTGACGCTCGCCGGATCTACCGTTTCAGCACCGCCGATGGCGGGACAAAAAGGCATGGCCGAGCGACCGACGCGCCACGAGCGCGGCGCTCAGATCCCGCCCATGCAAAGGTACTTCACCTCGAGGTACTCCTCGATGCCGTACTTGGACCCCTCTCGGCCGATGCCGCTTTCCTTGACGCCGCCGAAGGGCGCGATCTCCGTGGAGATGATGCCCTCGTTGATGCCGACGATGCCGTACTCGAGCGCCTCGGCGGCGCGCCAGATGCGGCCGATGTCGCGGCTGTAGAAATAGGCGGCGAGACCGTAGACGGTGTCGTTCGCCATCTCGATCGCCTGCTGGTCGGTCGAGAAGCGGAAGAGCGGCGCCACCGGGCCGAAGGTCTCCTCGCGCGTTACCTTCATCTGCGTGTTGACCTCGGTCAGCACCGTCGGCTCGAAGAAGCTGCCGCCCAATTTGTGGCGCTTGCCGCCGACCACCACCTTGGCGCCTTTCTTGACGGCGTCGCCGATGTGGTCCTCGACCTTCTCCACAGCCTTCATGTCGATGAGCGGGCCGATCACCGTGCCGGCCTCGGCGCCGGGACCGACCTTCATGGCGCCCACGGTGTCCGCGAGCTTCCGCGCGAAGGCGTCATAGACGCCGTCCTGCACCAGGATGCGGTTGGCGCAGACGCAGGTCTGGCCCGCGTTGCGGTACTTGGAAGCGATGGCACCCTTGACGGCTTGATCGAGGTCGGCGTCGTCGAACACGATGAAGGGCGCGTTGCCGCCGAGCTCGAGCGAGAGCTTCTTCACGGTGCCCGCGCATTGCGCCATCAGCACCTTGCCGATCTCCGTCGAGCCCGTGAAGGAGAGCTTGCGCACGATCGGGTTCGAGGTCATCTCGGCGCCAATCTCGGTCGCGCTGCCGGTGACGCAGGAGAGCACGCCCTTGGGCACGCCCGCGCGCTCCGCGAGCTCGCAGAGCGCCAGCGCCGAGTAAGGCGTCTGGCTCGCGGGCTTCAGCACCATGGTGCAGCCCGCAGCGAGCGCCGGTCCCGCCTTGCGGGTGAGCATTGCCGACGGGAAATTCCACGGCGTGATCGCGACGGTGACGCCGATCGGCTGCTTCAGCACGACGATGCGCTTGTCGACGCCGTGGGAGGGAATGGTGTCGCCGTAGATGCGCTTGCCCTCCTCCGCGAACCACTCGATGAAGGAGCCGGAATAGGCGATCTCGCCGCGGGATTCCGTGAGGGGCTTGCCCTGCTCCGCAGTCATGAGCTGCGCCAGATCCTCCTGGTTCTCCATGATCAGGTTGAACCATTTGCGCAGGATGTTCGCGCGCTCCTTCGCGGTCTTGGCGCGCCAAGCGGGCAGCGCCCGGTCCGCCGCCTCGATCGCCCGCCGCGTCTCATTGGCGCCCATCTTCGGCACAGTGCCCAGAATCGAGTTGTCCGCGGGATTGTTGACCGAGATGGTCGCGCGGCTGTCCGCATCGACCCACTTGCCGTCGATGTAGCACTGCTGCCGGAACAGCGATTTGTCTTTGAGCTGCATGGTGTCCTCCGGGGATGAGTGAGGGATTGAGTGGACTATAGACCCGGGGCCGGTGCTTGTTAATGGCGGCAGAAGGGCGCACTGCGCCAATCTCTCACCGACAAGCACCAGGCGATCCCGCACGCTCTCAGTTTCGTCATGCCGGGCTTGTCCCACCGCTGTCCGGTTCGCGTTTCGACACAGCGCGGAAGAGTCTCGGGCCGGTCGCACTCTCCCTTTGTCGTCACCCCCGGGCTTGTCCCGGGGGTCCATGTTTTCTTTTGCCGCCAAAGAACACGTGGATGCGCGGGACAAGCCCGCGCATGACAACCGGAGTGGTGGTTCTGAACGCGAGCCGCGCCTACTCCACCGTAACGCTCTTCGCGAGGTTGCGGGGTTGGTCGACGTCGGTGCCTTTGAGGACGGCGACGTCGTAGGCGAGGAGCTGGACGGGCACGGAGTAAAGCAGCGGCGACACGAAGGGATGGCAGCGCGGTACCTCGATGCCGTGGAAGAGCTTGCCGCCGAAGCGCGCGAGACCCTCCTTGTCGGAGATCATCACCACCTTGCCGCCGCGCGCCAGCACCTCCTGGATGTTGGAGCAGGTCTTCTCGAAGAGATCGTCTCGGGGAGCCAGCACCACCACTGGCGTTTTCTCGTCGATGAGCGCGATCGGGCCGTGCTTCATCTCGCCGGCGGCATAGCCCTCGGCATGGATGTAGGAGATCTCCTTGAGCTTGAGCGCGCCCTCGAGCGCCAGCGGGAAGCTGGTGCCGCGGCCGAGGTAGAGCACGTCCCGCGCACCGGCGATCTCCGCCGCGATCTTCTGGATCGCCTCGTGCCGCTGCAGCACCTCGCTGGCGCGCGCCGGCACCTCCGTGAGCGCGGTCGAGAGCGCCGCCTCGTCTTGCGCGGTGAGCGTGCCGCGTGCGCGCGCAACCGCCAATGTAAAGCACGCGAGCACCGCGAGCTGCGTGGTGAAGGCCTTGGTAGAGGCGACGCCGATCTCCGGTCCGGCGTGGGTCGCGAGCACCGCGCCAGACTCGCGCGCGACCGTGCTCTCGGGCTGATTCACCACGGCGAGGAGATGCTGACCCTGCTCCTTCGCATAGCGCAGCGCCGCCAAGGTATCGAGCGTCTCGCCGGACTGCGAGACGAACACCGCGAGCCCGCCCTCGGGCATGGCGGGTTGGCGATAGCGGAATTCGGACGCGATTTCCGCGTCGACGGGAACGCGCGCGAGCCGCTCGATCCAGTATTTCGCGATCAGCCCCGCGTGATAGGCGGTGCCGCAGGCGATGAAGGCGATCTTCGGCACGGCGGCGAGATCGAAGGGCAGGCTCGGCAGATGCACCGTGCGGGTGGTCGGGTGGAAATGCGCCATCAAGGCGTCGCCGATCACCACCGGCTGCTCGTAGATCTCCTTCTCCATGAAATGCCGGTGATTGCCCTTGCCGATGAGCGCGCCCGAAAGCGCGGTCTCTCGGATCGGCCGCTTCACCTCGCGATTGGTCCGGTCGTAGACGGTGGCGCCCGCCGCGGTCACCACGGCCCAGTCGCCCTCCTCCAGGTAAAGGATCTTCCGCGTGAGCGGCGCCAGCGCCAGCGCGTCGGAGCCCAGGAACATCTCGCCGTCGCCGAAGCCGATCGCAAGCGGGCTCGAGCGGCGCGCGCAGATCAGCAGATCCGGCTCGCCCGCGAACAGGATGGTGAGCGCGAAGGCGCCCTCGAGGCGCGGGAACACCTTGGCCGCGGCCTCGCGGGGCGTGAGGCCCTGCTTCAATTCGTGCGTAAGCAGGATCGCCACCGCTTCGGTGTCGGTCTGCGTTTCGAAGCGGTAGCCCTTCGCCGTGAGCTCGTCCTTTAGCTCCTGGAAATTCTCGATGATGCCGTTGTGGACGACCGCGACCCTGTCGGTCGCGATCGGGTGCGCGTTGGTCTCGTTGGGGACGCCGTGGGTCGCCCAGCGCGTGTGCGCGATGCCGATCCGGCCGGTGACGGGCTCGCGGCTCAACCGCTCGACCAGCCGGTCGAGCTTCCCCTCGGCGCGCCGGCGCTCGATGTGACCGTCGACCAGCGTGGCGACACCCGCGGAGTCATAGCCGCGGTACTCCAGGCGCCTGAGGCCGTCGACCAAAAAATTCGCCACCTCGGCGCGGCCGATGATGCCGATGATGCCGCACATCAGAGCTTGCTCCGTTCCTTTGCCTTCGCCCGCTTCGCCGCGGCACCGCGTTCGCGCAGGACGCGGGCTGCCCCCCTTTTTTCCACTTGCTGGCCTCGGCCCAAGGCCAGGGCATCCGCCGGAACGTTCCGCGTGATCACGGAGCCTGCGCCCACGATGGCATTGGCGCCGATCGTCACCGGCGCCACCAGCGCCGCGTTCGACCCGATGAAGGCGCCATCCTCGATCCGCGTCTCGTGCTTCAGGAAGCCGTCGTAATTGCAGGTGATGGTGCCGGCGCCGATGTTGACCTCGCGGCCGACCACGGCGTCGCCGATGTAGGTGAGATGATTGGCCTTGCTGCCCTCGCCCAGGCGCGCCGCCTTGAGCTCGACGAAGTTGCCGACATGGACTTTGGCGGCGAGCTCGGTGCCGGGCCGGAGCCGCGCGAACGGGCCGACGATCGCGCCGTCCCCGATGATGGCACCGGCGATGTGACTCATGGCGCGGATCTCGACGCCCTCGCCGATGCGCACGCCCGGTCCGAACACCACCGACGGCTCGATCACGGTGTCGCGGCCGACCACGGTGTCCGCGCTGAAATAGACCGTCGTGGGGTCGACGAGCGTGACGCCCGCTGCCATGTGCTTGGCGCGCAGCCGCTGCTGCAGGGTCGCCTCGGCCACCGCGAGCTCGGCCCTCGAGTTGACGCCGACCGTCTCCTCCGCGGGCGCCTCGATGCAGCGGCAGGCGAGGCCGCGCTTGCGCGCGATCGCCACCACGTCGGTCAGATAGTACTCGCCCTTGGCGTTCTTGTTCTCGATCGCGCCCACGAGCTCGGCCGCGTGGCGGCCGTCGAGGGCGATCATGCCGGAATTGCAGAGCGTGATCCGGAGCTGCTCAGGGGTGGCGTCCCGCGCCTCCACGATCGCCTCCAGGCTGCCGTCGGAACCGAGCACCAGGCGACCGTAGGCGCCGGGATCCGGCATCCGCATGCCCAGCACCGTTACCGCCGCCTCGGGCGCGCGCCGGCGCTCGTCGAGCAGCGACGCCAGCGTCTCGGTCCTGACCAGGGCGGCATCGCCGACGAGCACGAGCACATCGCCGTCGAAATCGCCAAGCGCCGCCAGCGCCACCTTGACGGCATCACCGGTGCCGAGCGGCGGCGACTGCACCACGGTTCGCGCGGGCGCCGCCGCGTCCGCGACGGCGTCCATGTTCCTGCCGATCACGACCAGCGTATGCTGCGGCTGCAGCGCTGCGGCGGCATCGAGCACGTGACCGAGCATCGGCCGATGCGCGATCTCATGCAGCACCTTGGGCCGTGCGGATTTCATGCGCGTGCCATCGCCCGCCGCGAGCACGATCACCGCGAGCGCGCTCATGACGGGGTCCGTGCCAGTGTGCGAAAGCAGGTTCGGCGCATCCAGAGCAGCTGACAGGTGGCGCGACGCGCGCGAAACTGGCATAAGGCCGCGCCGGTCCCCAAGTCAAATTATGTGAACGATCATGACTAACGAAGGGTAAATGGTGGCTGTTCTCAAAGGCTTGGTCTTCGATCTCGACGGAACCTTGGTGGACAGCCTGCCGGACCTGCTGGAGGTCTTGAACCAGGTCCTGGCCGATTTCGGCGTGCCCGAGCTGACCGCAGCCGAGGCGAAACCCATGATCGGTGACGGCACGCTGAAGCTGGTCGAGCGCGCGCTCGCTGCCCGCGGCGTGACGCCGGACCAGATCAAGCCCACCCAGGCCCGCTTCCTCGCGCTCTACGAGACTCGGCCGACGCGCCTCTCGCGGCTCTATGCGGGCGTCGCCGATGTCCTCGCGGAGCTCGCGGACGCCGACTGGGTCTTCGCGCTCTGCACCAACAAGCCGGAGCGGGCGACCCGCATCATGCTGAGCGAGCTCGAGCTCGACGGCTTCTTCCGCGCGGTGGTGACGGGCGACAGCCTGCCGCAGAAGAAGCCCGACCCGGCCCCCATGCGCGCCGCGGTGGCCGCGCTCGAGGTGCCGACCCATCGCGCCATCGCGGTGGGCGACCACGCCAACGACCTCCGCGCCGCGCGCGGCGCCGGCGTGCGCTCGATCTTCGCGCGCTACGGCTATGGCGTGCTGACGCCGGACCTGCCGAAGCCGGCGGCGGTCCTAGGCGCCTTTGCGGACCTGCCGGAAGCGCTTGCCCGGATCGACTTTCTCTGAGATTGACTTCGGCCCCCGACGCCGCCCATTGTCGGACGGCACGAGGGGCGCTTCCGCACGCCATGAGCGAGGGGTTTCGAGGCCACGCCGAGATCGAGCTCGACACCGAGCGCCTGCGCGCCAATTTTCGCGAGATCGCGCGTCGGGCCGGGCCGGGCATCAAGATCATTCCCGCCATCAAAGCCGATGCCTATGGGTTCGGTGCGGTCGAGACCGCGAAGGCGTTCGAGCGTCTGGGCGCTTTTGCGCTCTTTACCGGCAATATCGAGGAGGCAATCGCCGTCCGCGCCGCAGGCGTGCGCATTCCCGTCGTCATGTTCGGCGCCTACCTGCCGGATGACGTCCCGCTCCTGCTGTCGCACGGTCTCATACCCACGGTCTACGACCGCGAGTTCGCCACGGCGGCGAGCGACGCGGCCGGGGCGCTGACCGAGGTCTATATCAAGGTCGACGCCGGGCTCGGCCGGCTCGGCGTGCCGATCGCCGAGGCGGCGGAATTCATCCGCTGGGTGAGCGCGCTGCCCAACCTCGCGATCGGCGGCGTCTATACGCACTTGCCCTTCGCGGATGGAGACGGCGTCGCCTGGGCAAAGAAGCACCTCTCCGAGTTTGACGAGCTGCTTGGCACGCTCGCGGCCGGCGGCATCTCGGTACCGGTCGCCCAGGCACGCGCCAGCTCCTGCATCGCCGCTGGCCTGGCCGACCGGGCCAACGCGGTCTGCGTCGGTCACCTTCTCTACGGCCTTAGCCCGTTCGCCGAGAGCTATTCGCCGGGGCTTTCGGGCATCGAACCGGTGATCCGGGCGATCCGCTCGCGGCTCATCCATGTGGGGCGCCATCCCCAGGGGTCGGACGTGGCGATCGCCGGCAGCTACGGCTTGCGCCATGGCCGAACCACGGGCGTGCTGCCGGTCGGCCGATCGAGCGGGCTTGGCGACCTCGATCCCGCCGAGCCCGCTCATGCCCTCGTTAAAGGCCAGCGCGCACCGCTGATCGGCATCTCGCTCGAGCACACCACCATCGACCTCGAGGGGATCGCGGATCCCCGGGTCGGAGACCCCGTAGAGCTGGTATCCGAGACGACCGAGGGCGGTTCGACACTCGCGGCGTTCGCGCGGGCGCAGCGCCGGTCGGCGCTCACCACCATGGTGGCCCTCTCCGGACGCTGGCGCCGAATCTATATCGATCCCGTCAAGGACGTCTGGAGCGCCTTCAATCGGACTCCGTGACGCCGACCGCGGGAAGCGATGGGAGGTGGAGATGAGCGTCGATGCCGTCTTGAGCGAGCAGCAGCTCCGCGAGTTTCGCGACAACGGGTTCACGTTTTTTCCGGGCCTGCTTTCGCCCGGTGAGGTGGCACCCGTGATGGAGCGGGTCAGGCGCCTCAGCGCCGGCGAGCGGCGGCGCGAGGTGATCCTGGAGAAGGACGGCAAGACCGTGCGTTCCCTCATGAACGCGCACCGTTTCGACGACGTGATCGACCGCCTGGTGCGGCATCCGAAGCTGATCGGCGCCGCGCGCCAGCTCGCGGCGAGCGATGTCTACATCTTCCAGAGCATCATCAACCTCAAATGGGCCTTCACCGGCGACGTCTGGCCCTGGCACCAGGACTATCCAACCTACATGGAGGACGACGGCGTGCCGACGCCTCGGATGGTGAACGTGCTCGTCTTCCTCGAGGAGGTCACGGAGTTCAACGGCCCTCTGATGTTCATCCCCTGCAGCCACGAGGTGGCGCCGCGGGTCACCTCGCTCGATACCGAGAAGACCAGCTATCCCGCGCGCTGGACCACCGTCGACCTCGTCGAGACGGAGGCGAGAAAGCACGGCATCGCCACGCCCAAGGGACCGCCGGGCTCGGTGGTGTTCGCGCACACCAATATCCTGCACGGCTCGGGCCCGAACATGTCGCCCTGGGGCCGCGCCATGATGTCGCTCACGCTCAACTCGGTCGAGAACCGCCACACTGGCTCGCGCCGGCCCGACTGGGTCGTGCTCAACGACTTCACGCCCGTGGTGCCGGCCGGCAGCGCTTGACACCCGCGGGCCTGCCGCCCTAAACCCTCGGCCTCCGGGCGCTTAGCTCAGCGGGAGAGCACACCCTTCACACGGGTGGGGTCGTAGGTTCAATCCCTACAGCGCCCACCATCCTTTTTCCCTGAGAGCCGGCTCGCGCCACCGCATTCGATGCGGCGGCGAGACTCTCTCGCGCAACAGGGAGGCGTCTCACCTCGCGGCGGGGAATTGGCGCTGGGAGAGCCGCCCGGGACGGGCAGCCCCGCTACGGCGCGTAGCTCACGTCCTGCAGCCGGATCAGCCCGTCCGGATGGAAGCCGAACCCCTTGAGCTTGGCCGTCATGGCCATGATCAGGGGCGGGTGATAGAGGTAGATGATCGGCTTGTCGTCGACGATCTGATCGATCGCCTGGTGATAGAGCTTCTGGCGCGCCTCGAGGCTCTTTGTCTCGGCCTGGCCGCGCAACAGCAACGACTCCGTAGTCTCGCTGCAATACCTGGCGTCGTTGGTCGGCGACTTGCAGCCCAGGAGCGTGTAGATGTTGCCGTCGGGATCGACGCGGCCGCTCCAGCCGATCAGGCTCGCCTGGTAGTCGCCCTTCGCCTCCTGGGAGAGCAGGGTCTGGAACTCCAGCGTCTTGAGCTTGACCTCGATGCCGGCCTCGGCCGCCATCGATTGCAGCATCTGCGCGAGCTGGATCTGCTCGGAGGTGTTGACCACCATCAGCTCCAGCGACGGATGCTCCACGCCGCTTGCCTTGACCAGCTCCTTGGCGCGCGCGACGTCTCGCGGCTTCAGCGGCCGGTCCGGCGAATGGAACGGATTGCCGACGGGCTGCGGCTGGTTGTCGGGCACGCCGTTGCCGGCGAACAGCACCTGGTTGATCGCCTCGCGGTCGATCGTGAGGTCGAGCGCCTCACGGAGCTCGCGGTGTTTCTGGAAATCCGGATTGCCGCCGGTGCCGTTGGCGATGTTGATGGTAATGCCGTTGTACTGGATGCTGGGCCCCACGAGCACGTTAAAGCGCGGATCGGCTTTGAGCCCCGCAACGTCGCTCGCGAGGATGCGCTCGGCGAAATCGAGGGCGCCCGCGCGCAGATTGGCGAGCCGCACCGCCGGATCGGGCACGATCCGGAACTCCACCTTGTCGATGTGGATGCGGCCGGCGTCCCAGTAGAGGGGATCGCGCACCAGCGTAATGTGATCCTGGATCACGCGCTCCGCCATCTTGAAGGGGCCCGAGCAGGCGGGTGCCTGGTCGAACCCGGCGGAGTTTTGCAGCGCTTTCGGCGACGCGACGAGACCCGCGCGATCCGAGAGCTGCGCGATCAGCGGCGCGAAGGGGTTCTTGAGGTTGAGGCGCACCGTCAGCGGGTCGATCACGTCGACGGTGTCGAGCGCCGCCACCTCGGATTTACGCCGGCTCTCCGGCAGATGCATGGCCCGGTCGAGGTTGAGGGCAACCGCCGCCGCATCGAGATCCGTGCCGTCCGAGAATTTCACGCCGGGCCGGAGCTTGAAGGTGACGGTCTTGCCGTCGTCCGAGGTCGACCAGGAAAGCGCCAGTTGCGGCTTCATGCTCAGATCGGGCGCCGCGTCGATCAGCTTGTTGCAGAGGCTCGTGAGCACGATGCGCCCGACGAAGCTGTAGGCGCGCGCGGGGTCGAAACTGTCGGGATCCTCCTGGAGACCGATACGGATCACCGATTCTGCCTGTGCGCCGCCGATCGCGAGAACTGCGAGCGCAAGACCCAGCGTAAATTTTCTAATGATTGCGTTGAGCATCACCGCCCCCTCCACCTCGCGGGCCGCCGCATTCTTCGGGCGCACGGGACTATCGTCAAGCGACACCCAAAGGTCCGCGCGGGGCAGCGCCCCGGATTCGGCTTGCCTCGCTCCGGCGGGGAGGCGCTATGCTCCGCGCCCCCGTTCACCAAGCAAGGAATTTCCGCCATGGCGTTCTCGATGTCCCGGGCCTCGCTCCCGGTGTTCGAAATCGGTCTTAACGCGCTTTCGGCCAATCTCGACAAGGCCGCAGCCTTCGCCGCCGCGAAGAAGATCGACCCCTCCGTGCTGGTCAACGCGCGGCTGGCGCCGGACATGTTCCCGCTATCGCGCCAGGTCCAGATCGCCACCGATCAGGCGAAGAATGGCTCCGCTCGGCTCGCCGGTGTCGAGGCTCCGAAATACGAGGACAACGAAACCACCCTCGACCAGTTGAAGGCGCGGATCGCCAAGACCCTCGCCTATATCAAGACGCTCGATGCCCGCCAGATCGACGGCGCCGCCGACCGTGAGATCAACTTCCCCCTTGGCCCGAACAAGGGGCAGATGAAGGGCGCCGACTATCTCAACCACTTCGTGCTGCCGAACTTCTATTTCCACGTCACGACCGCCTACGACATTCTCCGCCACTGCGGCGTCGAGGTCGGCAAGCGCGACTTCCTGGGCGCCATTCCACTGAAGATGGTGTAGCGCTTTCTTCCGGTCGTCGCGGCCGGACGGTCAATTCGCTCGGTCATCGTCACCCTTGCACCCCGGCCTTGTCTTGAGTATTGTCCTGGCACTCCGGAGCGGCGAGTGCTAGCAACTCGCCGTTTCCGTTTTCAGAACAAACACTTAAAGGAGAGGTTCTATGCGCTTCCGTCCTTTGCATGACCGGGTGCTGGTGCGCCGGGTGGAGCAAGACGAAAAGACCGCCGGCGGGATCATCATCCCCGACACGGCTAAGGAAAAGCCCCAGGAGGGCGAGGTGGTGTCGGTCGGCGGCGGCGTGCGCGGCGACGACGGCAAGATCCACCCGCTCGACGTCAAGGCCGGCGACCGGATCCTGTTCGGGAAGTGGTCGGGCACCGAGGTCAAGCTCGACGGCGAGGAGCTCATCATCATGAAGGAGAGCGACATCCTCGGCGTCCTCGAGGGCAAGAAGGCCGCCGGCAAGAAGGCCGCCTGAGCAATAACCAGAGATCAGGAGAACATCGATTATGGCTGCTAAAGAAGTTCGTTTCAGCGGCGACGCGCGCGAGCGGATGCTTCGCGGCATCGACATTCTCGCGAATGCCGTCAAGGTGACGCTGGGCCCCAAGGGCCGCAACGTCGTGCTCGACAAGTCGTTCGGCGCGCCCCGGATCACCAAGGACGGCGTCACCGTCGCCAAGGAGATCGAGCTCGCCGACAAGTTCGAGAACATGGGCGCCCAGATGGTCCGCGAGGTCGCCTCGAAGACCAGCGACCAGGCGGGCGACGGCACGACGACGGCGACCGTGCTGGCGCAGGCGATCGTGCGCGAGGGCGCCAAGGCGGTGGCCGCCGGCATGAACCCGATGGACCTGAAGCGCGGCATCGATATCGCCGTCGAGGCGGTGGTCGAGGACGTCAAGAAGCGCTCCAAGAAGGTCTCGACCAACGAGGAGATCGCCCAGGTCGGCACCATTTCGGCGAATGGCGACAAAGAGATCGGCGAGATGATCGCCAAGGCGATGCAGAAGGTCGGCAACGAGGGCGTGATCACGGTCGAGGAGGCGAAGAGCCTCGAGACCGAGCTCGACGTGGTCGAAGGCATGCAGTTCGACCGCGGCTACATCTCCCCCTACTTCATCACCAACGCCGAGAAGATGGTGGCCGAGCTCGAGAGCCCGTTCATCCTGCTCCACGAGAAGAAGCTCTCCGGTCTGCAGCCCATGCTGCCGCTCCTCGAAGCGGTGGTGCAGTCGGGCAAGCCGCTCCTCATCATTGCCGAGGAAGTCGAGGGCGAGGCGCTCGCGACACTCGTCGTCAACAAGCTCCGCGGCGGCCTCAAGGTCGCGGCAGTGAAGGCGCCGGGCTTCGGCGATCGCCGCAAGGCGATGCTCGAGGACATCGCGACCCTCACCGGCGGCCAGCTGATCTCCGAGGACCTCGGCATCAAGCTCGAGACGGTGACGCTCGACATGCTCGGCAAGGCGCGCCGGGTGCGGATCGAGAAGGAGAACACCACGATCATCGACGGCGCCGGCAAGAAGAAGGACATCGAGGGCCGGATCGGCCAGATCAAGGCGCAGATCGAGGAGACCACCTCCGACTACGACCGCGAGAAGCTGCAGGAGCGGCTGGCGAAGCTCGCGGGCGGCGTGGCGGTGATCCGGGTCGGCGGCGCGACCGAGGTCGAGGTGAAGGAGCGCAAGGACCGGGTTGACGACGCCATGCACGCCACTCGGGCTGCGGTCGAGGAGGGCATCGTCGCCGGCGGCGGCGTGGCGCTCCTGCAGGCCACGAAAGCCCTGTCCAAGATCAAGGTCGATAACGACGACCAGCGCGTCGGCGTCGACATCGTCCGCAAGGCGATCCAGGTGCCCGCGCGGCAGATCATCGAGAACGCCGGCGCCGACGGCTCGATCGTGGTGGGCAAGCTCCTCGAGAGCAACGATACCAACTACGGCTTCGACGCCCAGACCGGCGAATACGTCAACATGGTGAAGGCCGGCATCATCGACCCCACCAAGGTCGTGCGCATCGCGCTGCAGGATGCGTCGTCCGTCGCGGGCCTCCTCATCACCACCGAGGCGATGGTGGCCGAGAAGCCCGAGAAAAAGGCACCCCCGATGCCCGGCGGCCACGACCACGGCGGCATGGGCGGGATGGACTTCTAATAACAACAACGCTTACGCAGGAAACCTGGGGCCGCCCGCGAGGGCGGCCCTTTTTCTTTGCCTTAATCGGATCGGCGCTGCGCCACGAGATGCGCCGCGCTCTCGATGCAGACGAATTGCATCCAGCCGGGGTGCGGCTTCGAGAGCGGGCAAACCTCGTAATCGCCGTAGACGACCGTCTCGCCGGGCTCGCCCCGCGACAGCAGAATCTGGATCTCCGGCTGCACCGTGACGCCGCCCCCGGTCGCATCCTTCACGCCGAGCAGACGGCGCGTCCCCACCATCCAGATGCGGATGGGAATGCCGTTGTAGACGCCCAGCCGACCGTGCACGGTGAAGCAGGCGTCGACGACCGTAGACGCACCCTTGCACGGCGGCGCCGGCTCCTCGGCCAAAGCCGCAGCGCTCGCAACGAAGACGAGGGCCGCGACGGTGGCGGCTTTTCGGCTCACTCCGCGTCCGGCTGCTCCTCGGGAAATGCCGCCGCGATCGCTGGCACGCCGCGGCAGGTCTCGAAGATCCGCATGATCGTCGGATAGGGCGCGAAGTCGAAGCTCTTGTGCCGCTGCGCGTTCACCACCTGCGGCACCAGGCAGCAGTCGGCGAGCGTCGGACCGTCGCCGTGACAGAACCGGCCGGTCTCCGCCTCGCTCGAGAGCCGCCGCTCGATCGCGTCGAAGCCGAGCCTGATCCAGTGGTTGAACCAGGCCTCGATCGTCTTCTCGTCGTGCCCCAGGGGATCGGCGAGATAGCGAAGCACGCGGAGGTTGTCGATCGGGTGGATGTCGCAGGCGACCGCCTGGGCGAGCGCGCGCACGCGGGCCCGGGCGATCGGCGTCGGCGGAAGAAGCGGCGGCTTCGGACGCGTCTCGTCGAGATACTCGATGATCGCCAGCGACTGGCTCAGCACCAGGCGCCCGTCGTCCTCGAGCACCGGCACCAGTGCCTGAGGATTGAGCTTCAGGAACTCGGGTGTCGATTGCCGATTGCTCCGCAGGTGGATCGACGCCTGCTCGTAGCCGAGCCCCTTCAGGTTGAGGGCGATCCGCACCCGAAACGCAGCGGACGAGCGGAAAAATCCGTAGAGCTTCATGGCACCCGAGCCTCCCACCTCTTTCGCGCCGAGCTTAGTTGGCCCGCGGCGAGGTCACAACCCACGCCATCTCACGCGCGGGCATCGACGTGCTCCTCCCGCGCCGCACCCCAAACCTCTCGTGCGGCTCCTGCGTTCAAGGCCGCGATGCCCAGGCCGACGATGAGATCGGGCCAGCCTGAGCGCCAAAAGGCCGTGACGACGCCGGCGGCGACGATGGCTATGTTCGCAAGCACGTCGTTGCGCGCCGAAAGGAAAGCGGCGCGAGTCAGGCTTCCGCCATGGACGCGGACTCGCGCCAGCATGAAGGCGCAGCTGAAATTCACCGCGAAGGCTCCGAGGCCCGTCACCGAGAGCGGGATCGGCGCGGGCGGCAAGGGTGCCATGAACTTCTCCCAGGCCGCGAGCAGCGTCGCGATGCCCGGGATCAAAAGCACGCCCGCGAGCGCCATGCCGAGTCGGGCGCGCGCCGCCAGGCCCCAGCCGAGCGCCAGAGAAATGAGCAGATTGACCGCGGCGTCCTCGAGAAAATCTATGCTGTCGGCGAACAGAGATACCGAGCCGATGGCGAGAGCCATGCCAAACTCGACGCCGAAATAGGCGAGGTTGAGGATCGCGACTGCGATCACGACGCGCCGAAGCCGTCCATGAACCGCGGGTTCCGCGGACGGTCCGCTCACGCCGGGCACCGGTAGCGCACGACTCTCTGATCGATCGCGCCGAAGATCGAGCGGCCCTCGGCATCCTTCATCTCGATGCGCACGCGGTCGCCGAACTTGAGGAAGGGCGTCTTGGGCGCGCCGGTCTCGATGGTCTCGATCATCCGCCGCTCCGCGAGGCAGGCGGAGCCCGCGGCGGGATCGCGGTTCGAGACCGTGCCTGAGCCGATGATGGTGCCGGCCTCGAGCTCGCGCGTCTTCGCGGCGTGCGCGATCAGGGTCGGGAAATCGAAGTTCATGTCGCGGCCGGCATTGGGTCGGCCAAAGAGCTTGCCGTTGATGCTGCTCGTGAGTGGCAGCGCCACCGTGCGGCCGTTCCAGGCGGCGCCCAACTCATCCGGAGTCACCGCCACCGGCGAGAAGGCCGTCGCGGGCTTGCCATGCACGAAGCCGAAGCCCTTCGCCAGTTCCGGCGGGATCAGATTGCGAAGGCTCACGTCGTTCACCAGCATCACCAGCCTGACGTGCGCACCGGCCTGATCGGCCGTGATCCCCATGGGCACGTCGTCCACGATCACCGCAACCTCGCTCTCGAAGTCGATGCCGTAGGCCTCGTCCGCCACCAGAATGTCGTCGGTCGGACCGATGAAGCTGTCGGAGCCGCCCTGGTACATCAGGGGATCGCTGTAGAGGCTCTGGGGCATCTCGGCATGCCTCGCCTTGCGCACGAGCTCGGCGTGATGGAGATAGGCGGAGCCGTCGAGCCACTGGTAGGCGCGCGGCATCGGCGACGCCGCGGCGCTCGCGGCGAAAGGCTCCGAGTCGATTCTCCCCTGCTCGAGTTGGGCCGAGACCGAGCGGAGCGCGAGCTCCGTGCGCGGCCACTCCTCGATCGCGCGCTGCAGTGTCGGCGCGATCTCCGGCACTGCCGCGCAGCGCGCGAGGTCGCGGCTCACGACGACCAGCGTGCCGTCGCGGCCGCCGCGCTTGAGGCTCGCGAGCTTCACGGCGCCTCCGTCTTCCAGGAATTGACGTAGTCCTCGACCTCGACGCCCGGAGGCAGGCGGCATATCTCGAGCGCGTCTCGGCTGTCCAGCATCACCGCGACCTCGTCGGTCGCGGGCTTCTTGGGTTTGAGCGCGCCGGCAAGCGCCTTGGGATGCGGCCCGTGCGGGAAGCCGCAGGGATGCAGGGTCACCATGCCCGAGTGGATGTTGTCGCGCGAGAAGAAATCGCCGCGATGATAGAACAGCACCTCGTCATAATCGTCGTTCGAGTGGAAGAACGGCACCTTGAGCGCGCCGGGATCGCTCTCGAAGGGCCTCGGCACGAAGGTGCAGACCACAAAGCGGTCGGCGAGGAATGTCGTGTGCGCCGAGGGCGGCAGATGCGCGCGGTGGCTCATCAGCGGCCGGATGTCGCGCCAATTGAGCCGCACCGGTGCGAGATCGCCGTGCCAGCCGACCGCGTCCAGGGGATTATAGGGATAGGTGATGGTGGAGAGCGCATTCCGGCGCTTGACGCGCACGCTCCACTCCTCGCGCTTGCCCTTTGGCGTCTGCTGCGCCTTGAAGGCGTCGTCGATCGCGGGCACGTCCAGCACCGCGGGATCGAAGATCGCGTGGTGGCCGACGACGCCTTTCTCCGGCAAGCGGTAGCCGTCGTTGGTCGCCTCGATCATCAGGAGCACGGCGGCGCCCTCGCAGGCGATGCGCCACTGCGCGCCGCGCGGCAGCACGATGTAGTCGCCGTCGCGGAACTCCAGATGGCCCCAGTCGCAGAAAAGGTCGCCCTTGCCCTCGTGCACGAACAGAAGCTCGTCGCCGTCGCCATTACGCACGAGGTGGTCCATCCTGCCGCTGGTGCGCCAAAGCCGGTAGCGCAGATGCGCGTTCCGCAGGATCTCGTCGGCCTCCCACGGCGAGGCTGCGGCGTCGTTGAGCTTCGCGAGGTCGAAGGCCCTAGGGCGCAGCGGCCCCTCCCAGCGTGTCCAGCCCGTGGGTGGATGTGCGTGGATCATGTGCGTCGCCGGCCCGAAGAACCCCTCCTTGCCGAGCTCGCGCTCGTAGGTGCCCGGCGGCAGATCCGCGTGCGCCTGGCGCGACACGACGCCCTCGACACGCGGAAACCGGATCCAGCTTTTCATCGTCTCGCTCCCGTTGAAGAGGGATCACCACGGAGTGCAGGAAGTACACGGGAGGGGACCGCCTCTCTCTCAGCGTCATGGCCGGGCTTGTCCCGGGCATCACGAGCGAGGGAAATCTGGCCTGGTCCGTGTCCTCCGTGCTCGCCGTGATGCAACTCAACTTTTCAACACGCCGCGGCGGATCTGGTCGAGCTCGATCGATTCGAAGAGAGCGCGGAAGTTTCCCTCGCCGAAGCCCTCATTGCCCTTGCGCTCGATGATCTCGAAGAAGATCGGGCCGATCACCGTGTTGGTGAAGATCTGCAGCAGCAGCCCGCCGCCCTTGGTGGGCGCGCCGTCGATGAGAATCCGGTTCCGGCGCAGCCGCTCTAGGTCCTGGCCATGGCCGGGGAGCCGCGCGTCCACCTGCTCGTAGTAGGTGTCGGGCACGTCCATGAACCCGACGCCCTTGGCACGCAACGCTTCCACCGTCGCGAACACATCGGAGGTTGCGAGCGCGATGTGCTGGATGCCCTCGCCGCGGTAGGCGGCGAGGTATTCCGCGATCTGCGACTTGTCGTCGGCGCTCTCGTTGATGGGGATGCGGATGCGGCCGCAGGGACTGGTCATTGCCTTGGAGCGCAGCCCCGTGAGCTTGCCTTCGATGTCGAAATAGCGGATCTCGCGGAAATTGAAGAGGTTCTCGTAGAACGACGCCCAGAGCGCCATGCGGCCCTTGTGGACGTTGTGCGTGAGATGGTCGACGCCGACGAGCCCAACGCCCTTGGGCCTCGGCTCGGCGCCCGGCAGCGGCACGAAGTCGACGTCGTAAATCGTATGATCGCCGTAGCGATCGACCAGATAGAGCAGGCTGCCGCCGATCCCTTCGATCGCGGGGATGTTGAGCTCCATGGGACCGACCTTGCCGGCGACCGGCTTGGCACCCAGCCCGATCGCGCGCTCGTAGGCGCGGGCGGCGTCACGCACCCGGAAGGCGATGGCGCAGACCGAGGGACCGTGCAGGCGGGCGAAGGCCTGGGCGAAGCTCTCGGGTTCCGCATTCACCACGAAGTTCACATCGCCCTGGCGATAAAGTGTCACGTTCTTGGAGCGATGCCGTGCCACGGCGGCAAAGCCCATGCTCTCGAAGAGCCGTCCGAGCGCCATGGTATCGGGCGCGGTGTACTCCACGAATTCGAAACCGTCGGTTCCCATGGGATTGTCCCAGAGGTCCCGCGGCGCTGCGGCCGGGATTTCGGCGGCGAGAGGCATGCGCGTCCTCCCTCGATCGGTCTGGCCGGGGCTTGACCCCGGCGGTCATGGCCAGCAATTTAGTTTCAAATGAAACCAAATCCAAGCCCCCGACGGCCGGCGCCGGCCGCCGACAGAGAGGGTCTCGTCCTCGAGCACTTCCTGCCCTACCGGCTCTCCGTGCTGATGCTGCGTATCTCCAGCGCCATCGCCCGGAGTTACGAGCGGCGGTTCCGCTTGAGCGTTCCGGAATGGCGGGTGATGGCGGTGCTGGGGCGGTTCGGCCCGCTCTCCGCGAGCGGCGTCGCCGAGAAGACGCAAATGGACAAGGTGCGGGTGAGCCGCGCGGTCGCGCGGCTGCTCAAAACGGGCCGGGTGAGCCGGCGGATCGACCGGATGGACCGGCGCCGCTCGATCCTTTCTCTGACGCCCGCAGGCTCGGCGATCCACCGCGAGATCGTGCCCCACGCGCGCCGCGTCGAGGCGCGGCTCCTCGCCGGGCTCAGCGATGCCGAGCGCGACACCCTCGACCGGCTGCTCGCGAAGCTCGAGGCGCGGGCCGAGACGCCGTTCGTCGCCGAGGCGGATTAGCTCGGCCGCGCAGGTCCGGCGGGCATCGTCGGCGCAGCGGATGCCCAGAGCTGGACGTCGGCGAGTTTCGTGCTCGGGGCCTGCGTGCCCGCGGCCTGAAGCAAAGCCGAGATGACGGCGGCGAAGATCGCGACCCGGCCGATCTGCCGCTTGCGGCGCGCCGCCGGAGAGACGTTGGCTGCCGCCTCGGGAACCCGGATACCCCCCGACCACAGCCACAGGAAGAGACCGAGCACGGCCATCAGAGCCGCACTCACGTGCAGGACATCGGGCATGTCGTCCTCCATCATGGGGCGTCGTCTGTGCGACGCTTCGCCATCGATACTTGCATCGGTTTTTAGGGAAATAAAGTTAACGGCGCCCCGATCGGATAAAAATCCTGTTGAAAATCCAAAGCCGGCCGACCCGCTCGCCGGCAGCTCAGGGTTAATTCGCTCCCGCGGCTCCGGTCGCTACGAGCCGCCTCTCGTCCCGCTTGCATGGCCGGGGCGAAGCGCCGGGCGAGCAGCCGCCGTGCCGGCTCGCGGCGCCCGCACTCGCGGAGTGCGGCGATCAGCGTGTCCTCGAAAACCTCGCGCCGGGCGTGGCCGCCGGCGATTCGCGGGAGATCCGTCATCACCTCCGCAGGAAGCGTCGGCGCGCCGGCGTTGGCCGACCGAATCCGACCGACGGCGCCGGCGTGGAGAGCGAGCGCCGGCGTCGAGCCCGTGGTCACCGGCAATCCGAAGCGGTCGAGCGTCACCGCATCCCTCCGACTCGGAACTCCCGAGTCTCATGAGATCAACCGCAAGAGGCAGGGCAAGCTTGCGACGCCCGCAGCCGAGCATTCCCCCGCCGGAGCCGCCCTGGTATAAGGCGCTGGTACACGAGCGCGCAGCGAGGGACGCCGGTGGCCCGCGCCACGATCTTCATTCTGAACGGACCCAACCTCAACATGCTCGGCGTGCGCGAGCCGCAGATCTACGGCAGCGACACGCTTGCGGACATCGAGGCGGCCTGTGCAGAGCGCGCGGGCGAGCTGGGTCTCGACATCGACTTCCGACAGTCGAACCACGAGGGCCAGATCGTCGACTGGATCCAGGAGGCGCGGCAAGGCGCCGACGGCATCGTGATCAACCCGGCGGCGCTCACGCACACGTCCGTCGCCGTGCACGACGCGCTCAAGATCGCGGACGTGCCGGTGATCGAAGTGCACCTCAGCAACATCCACCGGCGCGAGGAATGGCGGAAGCATTCCTACGTGAGCGCGGTTGCGACCGGGGTGATCATGGGCCTCGGCGCCCAGGGCTACCTGCTGGCGCTCGACGCCATGGCGAGAATCCTTGAAGCGGCAACAGACAAAGCGGACTGAGGGAGGCGAAAGCCCGATGCCCGGACGCAGCGATCTTCCGATCGACAGCGACCTCGTCCGCACGCTGGCGGCGCTGCTCGACGAGACCGGCCTGACCGAGATCGAATATTCCGTCGGCGACCGGCGTATCCGCGTCGCGCGCACGGCGACGCTCGCCTCCACCGTCAACGTCTCGGCGCCCGCCACGGCGGCACCGGCGGAGGCGCCCGCACCGGTCTCGACGGTGGCGCCGGTCGATCATCCCGGCGCGGTCAAGGCGCCGATGGTCGGCACGGCCTACATAGCGCCGCAGCCGGACCACCCGCCCTTCGTCAAGCTCGGCGACCGCATCGACAAGGGCCAGGTGCTGCTGATCATCGAGGCGATGAAGGTGATGAACCAGATCCGGGCGCCCAAGGCGGGCCGCGTCGCCGAGATCCTGATCGCCGACGGCGCGCCGGTCGAATATGGCCAAGTGTTGATGGTCATCGAGTAGCCGGGTCCGCCGGGCGATGTTCGAGAAGATCCTCATCGCCAACCGCGGCGAGATCGCGCTGCGCATCCACCGCGCTTGCCGCGAGATGGGGATCAAGACGGTGGCGGTGCACTCGACCGCCGACGACACCGCCATGCACGTCCGGCTCGCGGACGAGAGCGTCTGCATCGGGCCGCCGCCCGCGCGCGAGAGCTATCTCAATATTCCCGCGATCCTGTCGGCGGCGCAGATCACCGGCGCCGACGCAATCCATCCGGGACTGGGGTTCCTGGCGGAGAACCCCGGCTTCGCCGAGATGGTCGAGGAGCACGGCTTCGTCTTCATCGGCCCCTCGGTCGAGCACATCCGCACGATGGGCGACAAGGTGGCCGCCAAGCGCGCTGCGGTCGATCTCGGCATTCCCGTGGTGCCGGGCTCCGAGGGCGCCGTCGAGAGCCTCGATCACGCGATCTCCGAGGCGCGCCGCATCGGCTATCCCGTGCTGATCAAGGCCGCAGGCGGCGGCGGCGGGCGCGGCATGCGCGTCGCCCGCACCGAGGCCGAGCTCACGGAGATGCTGCCGGCGGCGCAGCGGGAATCCGCGGCCTTCTTCGCCAATGCCGAGGTCTATCTCGAGCGCTACCTCGGCCATCCCCGCCACATCGAGGTGCAAATCCTGGGCGACGGCAAGGGCGGCGTCATTCACCTCGGCGAGCGCGACTGCTCGCTCCAGCGCTCGCACCAGAAGGTGCTGGAGGAGACCCCTTCGCCCGCGCTCAACGCCGAGCAGCGCGCCGAGCTTGGCGCCGTCGCCACCCGTGCGATCGCCAAGCTCGCCTACAAGAGCGCCGGAACCATCGAGTTCCTGTTCGAGGATGGCAAGTTCTTCTTCATCGAGATGAACACGCGGCTCCAGGTCGAGCATCCGATCTCGGAAATGGTCTCGGGCATCGACATCGTGCGCGAGCAGATCCGCATCGCCTCCGGCGCGCCGCTGGGCTACCGCCAGGCCGACGTGAAGCTCACCGGCCACGCCATCGAGTGCCGCATCAACGCGGAGAACCCCGAGATCTTCACGCCCTCGCCCGGCGTCATCACCGGCTATCATGCGCCCGGCGGCATGGGCGTGCGCGTCGACAGCGCGCTCTACCAGGGCTACAGCGTGCCGCCGCACTACGACAGCCTGGTCGCCAAGCTGGTGGTGCACGGAACCAGCCGCAACGAGTGCCTGATGCGGCTGCGCCGATCGCTCGAGGAGTTCGTGATCACCGGCATCGACACCACCATCCCGCTGCACCAGCGCTTGGTGGCGGCGCCCGACTTCATCAACGGCGCCTACGACGTGCACTGGCTCGGACGGTTTTTGGAGCGGTGATCTTGCGTCCTTTGACACACTCGCTAACGCGAGTGCGCTCAGGATGAGGACCGTTCTTAATGCCATCGGCAATTCGTCCTCTCCCCTGAGCGCGCGCCCACAGGGCGCGTGTCGAAGGGCGCAGGATGATCTTGCAGCGTGCGGCCGAGCCGCACATCATCGCGGCATGATCGAGCTCTCGCCTGATCTGCTGTTGCGCGCCTATGCGGCCGGTCTCTTTCCGATGGCGGAGTCCGCCGAGGATCCCGATCTCTTCTGGATCGATCCGGATCCGCGCGGCGTGCTGCCGCTCGATCGCTTCCACCTGCCGCGCCGGCTCCGGCGCACGCTGCGCTCCGGGTATTTCGAGATCCGCATCGACAGCGCCTTCGGCGCGGTGATGCGCGGCTGCGCCGAGCCCACGCAGATCCGGCCCAAGACCTGGATCAACGACGAGATCCTCCGCCTCTATGGCGCGCTCTACGAGCAGGGCTACGCGCACAGCGTCGAGGCCTGGCGCGAGGGCGAGCTGGTCGGCGGGCTCTACGGCGTCGCGCTCCGCGGCGTGTTCTTCGGCGAGAGCATGTTCAGCCGGGTGACCGACGCCAGCAAGGTGGCGCTCGTGCATCTGGTGGCCCGCCTCGTCAAGGGCGGCTTCCGGCTGCTCGACACGCAGTTCGTGACCGACCATCTCCGCCGCTTCGGCGCCGTCGAGATCCCGCGCGCCGACTATCACCGGCAGCTCGAGCGCGCGCTCGCGGTCGACGCCTATTTCGCGGAGGGCTTAGCCGAAGATCCCGTCTCGGTCTTGCAGTCGAGCACGGTCACGTCGTAGACGGGGTGCTCCAGCGTCGAGAGCGACGGGCTCTCCGCGAACATCCAGCCGCTGAAGAGATGCGTCACGTCGGTCGACGCCTGGCCCTGGGGCCGAGCCTCGTCGATCTCGAGGAACGCCACCGTGTTGGGCGGCTCCTCCGGCGGCTTCTTGTCGCAGGCACGCGCGGTGATCACCAGCGTGCCGAAGTGCACGGGCTGATTGAGCGGCGCCTCCACCGTCGAGACCCGCGCGGTGGTCTTGTCGAGCCCCTGCAGCACGGCGACGGTCATCGCCGGCGCGGCGGCGGTGGCGGCTGGCGCTTTCGCGGGCGGCGCTGGTGGGGCCTTTTGCTGAGCGTGACCAACGGGCGCCATCGCGATCAGCACGGCCATCGCGAAGACCAGTACGCGCGGCCTGTCCATGGAGCGCCCGTCGACACGCGCCTGCTGCGCGCGCTCAGGGTGAGGATGTATCGTCGAGGGCATCAAGAACGAGTCCTCATCCCGAGAGCACTCGCGCGAGCGAGCGTGCGAAGGACGCATGATGTCGATCTGGCCGATGCGCGAGCATCACGCCCGACTATGGCAAGAGCGTGGCGCGTCACCGCACATAGTGCAGCTTCTGGAAGCCGCGTCGGTACTCGATGACCTCCGGACGGACCTGCACCGGGTCCTCGTTGCCGCGGAAAACGCGGGCGATGAAGCGGGCAATGTCGGGCATGTCCTTCGGTTCGAAACCGAAGCGCGTGATCTCCTGCGTGCCGATGCGGATGCCGTTGAGGTCGCCCTCGACCGGCGCCACCGGCAAGCCGATCCCGCACAGGAGCACGTTCGCCTGCGCGAGGCGCTTGGACGCGGTCTGGCCGCCGCCGAAGGGCGCGGCATGGATCGCCAAGTGGTGGCTCTCGGTGTGCCCGCGGCCCTCGACGCCGTGCACGGGAAGACCCTCGGCGGCGAGCGCCGACCCCAAGGCCTTGGCGTTCTCGATACACATCGCGGCATAGCCTCGGCCGTGCTCGAGCAGATCGAGTGTCGCGATCGCCAGCGCCGCGGTCTTGCCGAGATCGAAATTCGCGGTCATGCCGGGATAGGCGATCTGGTCGAGGCGCTCGGCGAGCCGCTTCTCGGTGGTGAGCACCAGGCCCGCGGGCGGGCCGCCATAGGCCTTGTAGGTGGACATGGTCATGAGATGGGCGCCCTCGGCGAGCGGCTGCTGGAAGCGTCCGCCCGCGATGATCCCGCCCATGTGCGCGGCGTCGTAAAGGAGATAGGCCCCGACCTCGTCCGCGATCTCCCGCGCCTCGCGGACCGCATAGGGAAAGAGGCAAAGCGAGCCCGCGAGCGTGATGACCCGGGGCTCGAGCCTGCGCGCATCGCGGCGCAGCCGGTCGAGGTCGACCGCCATGCGCTTCGCGTCATAAGGGACGGGATGCGTCTCGAGACCGTATAGCCCCGCGACGCCCGCGCGGTGGTGCGTGACATGGCCGCCCATCTCCGGCGGGAACGCCATGATGCGATCGCCGGGCTTGCAGGTCGCCATGAAGGCGTAGAGGTTCGCGAGCGCGCCGGAGCCCACGCGGATCTCGGCGTAGGGTGCCTGGAACAGACGCCGCACCAGCGCCTCGGTCACCACCTCAAGCTCGCCCGCATGCTCCATGCCCATCTCGTACTTGTCGCCGGGATAGCCCAGCGACGGACGGTTGCCGAGCGAGCGCGAGAGCAGCGCCGCGGCGCGCGGGTTCATCACGTTGGTCCCGGCGTTGAGCCCGATGCTCTCGCGGTCCATCAGCCGCTCGTGCGCGTCGACGAGCCGCATCACCTCGCGCTCGATCGCGCCCGCATCGAGCTCCCTGACATGCGCCTCCACCTCCGCCACCACGCGTGCGCAATCCGCGGGGAGCCAGGACTTGTCGCTCTCGAGTTCCGTGCCGGGTGATTTCACGACTGGTTTCCTTCAAGTCTGATCGCGCGGAGCGGGCCGTCTAGGGTTGTCCGAGGACCTTGGCCGGTTGATTGCGGAGCGTGAGCCCGGTGCCTAGGTACTTGTCGAAGAACTTCGCGATGGTCGTGAAGGCTTCCTTCGTCTCGGGCACGTCCGGGTTGAAGTCGTACTGGGCGTGGGACATGCCTTCGTAGACCTGGAGATCGGCGACGACGCCGGCGCGCAGCAGCTTACGATGCGTGCGCACCGTAAGCGAGAGGAAGAGGTCTCGCGTGCCGGTGGTCAAGATGGTCGGCGGAAAGCCGCGGAAGTCGCCGTAGATCGGCGAAAGCTGCGGGTCCTTCATGTCGTGGCCGTTGGCGTAGAGCTTCGCTGCGTGGCCGAGCCAGCCGTCCCAGGTCACCAGCACGTTGTCCACCCACTCGTTCGTCTCGTAGCTGTCGCCGATCTTGGCGAGATCGGCCCAGGGCGTGCCCGGCGCGATCGCGCCCGGCAGCGGCAGCTTCTCGGCCTTGGCGCGCAGCACCATCGCGAGCGTCATCGCGCCGCCCGTCGACGTGCCGAAGATCGCGATGTTGTGCGCCCGCTCCATCTTGAGCGCGGCCTTGTAGACCGCCATCGCGTCGTCCATCGCCGCGGGATAGGGGAAGTCCGGCGGCATGCGGTAGTCGACGGAGATCACCTTGAAGCCGCCGAATCCCGCCATCATCACCGCCTCGGGGAGGCCCGCCTCACCGGGCCCGAGCACGTAGCCGCCGCCGTGCACGTGCACCAGCAGCCGGTGCCGGTTCGCCGGCGGGATCCTGCCGGGCGTCACGATGAAGGCATGGATGCCGGCGATCGTGGTGCTCTCGACCTTGACCCCGAGCTTCTCCTTCATCGCGGCGAGCGCGGCAATGCTCGCCTGCGCGCGGCTGTCGACCCAGTCCTTCCATTCCGCGGGCGTCTGCGGATCCACATTGAAGGTCGCGGGATAGGGTGCGGCGATCAGCTTCTGCAGCTCCGGGCTCACCTCGGCCGTCGGCACGGGAATCACCCGCGCCGAGACCGAGCGCGGCCCGGGCTGGGAGTTCGCCGCAGTCTGCGCCGCCGCGAGCCGATCGTAGCCCGGCGGATGATCCGTGATGGCGGTCTGCGGCTGCTGGGTGCAGGCGGCAGTCAGGCTCAGTCCGACCGCGAGCAGCAGGATGTGTCGGCGCGTCATGGCTCATCTCCCCCGGGGTCCCGATGCTAGAGCATTTTCTGCCGGAGTGGGTATCGGTTCGGTGCCGGAAAGGGGCCCGGCCCGAGAACACGAGGCGGACGATCCGGAAATAAAAACCCGGTGGTCCCGGTCGAGATACGTAGGACTACCTACCCGCAACACTACGTACAGATCGCAGCGCGCCGGGCCGCCATAATGATGAACATAGGTCGCTTGGGGATTCTTTTTTGCCTCGGGAGCATTTTGCGGACGGGCTTGCTCCGGCATCGGAAGCGACCACATCGACCCCTATCAGGGCAAGCGACCGGGAGCCTGGTCATGACTGACAGAACGCCTTCCGAGATCGACCGCGAGCCGCAATTCTCGTCCACCGTCATTCCGTTCGAGCCGGCCGCCGCCTATACGCTCGGCTACGCCGACGGCCGCCGTCTGTTCGCCGAGCAGCCGGATGCATCGGTGCAGCCGGTGCGCCGGCGGTTCCTCGCGCACGCCGATTTAGGCGACCCATCGCCGGCGGAGCAGGCTTATCTTGCGGGCATCCGCGATGCCGCCGCCGACAATCTGCCCTCGCCGCCCGTCAAGCCCCATCGCCACGCCGCCTGAGCCGATCCGTCATTTGACCTGAGGCGTCGCGCGATCATAATTCGCGCCGCGCCTACGGCTGATTCCACGGTCATGGTTAACGCCGGGATCGGAATTGCCGAGGCCAGGGAGCGGCCTGATGGGTCTCACGACGGCATTCCTCGCGATGCTGGCAGCGAGTCTTGTGCCGGCTGTGGCGCCAGGCCCGCACGGCGAGGCGCGCATCGTTCCCGCCGCGCTCTCGCCGACCACCGACATCATCGTGACGTTCGACTTCTGGCGCTTCGACGGCAGCTGGAACGTCGTGGTGTTCTGTCCGGAATCCGACGGTGCGCCGGCCTCCGCCTTTCGCTTCATGGCGCGCGTCAAGGACGGCGTGCTGCACGGCGAGCGCGGCAGCGCGGGCGCGCGCGGCTGGATGATCCTCGACGGCGCGATCCAACCCGACGGTACCGCGCGGCTCGACGCGAGCGGCATCACCAACGACGCGGACGAGCTCCGCGGCGTCACTCCGGCCGACACCTCCTATGCCTATCGCGTGCAGGCGCGCTTCGAGGGATCGCACGGCATCGGGGGGCGTATGGAAGGCCGCAGCTGTACCTTGCACTTCACTCGCCAATAGGAGCCGGCCGGGCGCGCGCGTTGTACCCGCACAATGCCGGTGGCGCCGCATGTCCGCCGCATGGCTGCCTTGCACGCTTCCGCCTTCGGCGGACTCGGCTGATACATTAGCGTGCGCCCCGTCGATCGGCATCGGGATCGGACATCGTGGACGCGCTGACGGCGGAACGCATCGCAGAGCTCGAGAGCGGCATCGAGACCGCCTACGCGTGGCGGCGCCTGATCCTCTCGCTGCTGCTGAGCACCATCGGTGGCGTCGGACTGTGGTCGGCGGTGGTCGTGCTGCCGGAGATCCAGGCGGAGTTCGACGTCGCCCGCGCCGGCGCGTCGCTCCCTTACACCATGACCATGGTGGGCTTCGCCTTCGGCGGCATCGCGACCGGGCGACTCGCCGACCGCTTCGGTATCATCTTCCCGGTGGTAGGCGGCGCGGTCGCGCTTTCCCTGGGGTACCTCGTCTCCGCGGAGACGACGAGCCTCTGGCAGTTCGTCGCCGTGCAGGGCGTGATCATCGGCCTCCTCGGCAGCTCCGCCACCTTCGGACCGCTGATCGCCGACGTCTCCCACTGGTTCACGCGCAATCGCGGAACCGCGGTGGGTGTCTGCGCGAGCGGCAGCTACCTCGCGGGCACGGTGTGGCCGCCGGTGCTGCAGCACTTCATCGACGGCTATGGCTGGCGCGCGACCTACGCGGGCGTTGGCGTCTTCTGCTTCCTCACCATGCTGCCGCTGAGCCTCGCGCTGCGCCGGCGCACGCCGGTGCTGCACGGTGCCGCGCCCACCGTGAGCGCGGATGCGGGCGCTTATCGGATTTCGCCCGCGGTGCTGCAGGGTTTGCTGGTGGCTGCGGGGTTCGCTTGCTGCGTCGCCATGTCGATGCCGCAGGTTCACATCGTCGCCTATTGCGCGGATCTCGGCTACGGCGTGGCGCGCGGCGCGGAGATGCTCTCGCTCATGCTGGGAACCGGCGTGGTGAGCCGCCTCGCCTCGGGCTGGATCTGCGACCGCATCGGCGGCGTGCGCACGCTGCTCCTGGGCTCGTTCTTCCAGTGCCTGACGCTGATCTTCTATCTGCCCTGGAACGGTCTCACCTCGCTCTACGTGGTCTCGGCGCTGTTCGGGCTCTCACAGGGGGGCATCGTGCCGTCATACGCGATCATCGTGCGCGAGTATTTCGCGCCGCGCGAGGCGGGCGCGCGCCTCGGCCTCATCATAATGGCGACCATCTTCGGCATGGCCGCGGGCGGCTGGATGTCGGGCGCGATCTTCGACATGACCAGCTCCTACCGAGCCGCCTTCGTCAACGGTATCCTCTGGAACCTGCTCAACCTCTCGATCGCGTTCTGGCTCCTGCGCCAGCCGCGTGCCACCGGCGCTGCCCGGGCGTAAGGAAAAGAAGAAAGGCCTTAGCGCCGGGGACGCTAAGGTCTTTCTTCTTTCTTGTAGGGGTTGACGAGGCTCTCGACGAGCTTGCGCACGACGTCGCGGAACTGTCTCTCGTCGCAGCCCATGAGGATGGCGTCCTCGAGGGCCTCCTGGGACATCTCCTGGATCTCCGCGAGGTTCTCGTTCAGCACCTTGATCTTCTCGAGGCAGGAGACGGGCTCGCCCTCGGGCGTGAGCCAGATCGGGAACTCCGGTTTCGCGGGCTTCTTGGCCACGGCTCAGACCTGGCGAGGCTTGGTCGCGGCGAAGCGGAGCCGCACGTAGTCGGTGACCCAGACGCCCGCGGGATCGACGAGTTTCGGCCGGAGCTCCGTCTCGACCTCACGCTTGAGCGCCGGCCGCTCCGCCGCTGGAACGGCCGCGAGGAAGCTCTCGGCGAAGGTATCGAGCCAGTCTCCGAGCGGCCCCGGCAGCGGAGTCGGCCGCGGGATGAGGGCGATGCTCTCCACCCGGAATCCCCGCCGCTCGAGCCGGGCGCGGTATTCGTCGGGCGCCGGGAAATACCAGGGGATCGCGGCGCGGCCGTCGAGGCCGCGGCGGTCGTGCGCGGCCACCAGCGATCTCACGATCGTCTCGACGTTGCCGGCGCCGCCGCACTCCGCCACAAACCGGCCGCCCGGCTTGAGCGCGCGCCAGACGCCCGCGATCACCGCGTCGGGATCGCGCATCCAGTGGAGCGCCGCGTTGGAGAACACTGCGTCGAACTCGTTCTCGAAAGTCAGTCTCGTGCCGTCCACGACACGGGCGTCGAGGCCGCGGGCGCGCGCGGCCTTGATCTGGTCGGCACTGGCGTCGACCGCAACTACGGTCGCGGTCGCCGCTATCTTCTCGGTGAGCGCGCCGTCGCCGCAGCCGAGATCGAGAATCCGCTCGCCAGGCCGCGGCGCCAGCATCTCGAGGAGCGGCGCTCCCAGCGCCGCGACAAAACCCGCGTTCTCCTGGTAACGCCGGGGATCCCAGCGCTGATCGATGACCCGCTCGCCGGGGACGGCGGTGTTACTGGGGCGCCGGGGCATTGCTTCCTTGCGGCGCCGGCGCGGGAGCCGGCGCCCCGCCGCCGGTGTCCTTGCTGCCGCCAGAGTCCTTCTTGGTCTGGCCGAAGATCAGCTGGCCCACCGCGTTCTCGAGGTCGAAGGGCGCCTGGGTGTGCTCGATCCTGCCGCCGGGCTGGATGAAATCGTCGTCGTAGCCCGGCTCGAGATCGACGAACTTGTCGCCGAGCAGCCCGCTCATCTTGATGCTGGCGATCGTCTCCTTGCTGAGCTTCAGCGCCGGATCGATGCTGAGTCGCACGACCGCGACGAACTCCTTGGGATCGAGGGTGAGCGAAACCACCTGCCCCACCTTGATGCCGTTGATGCGCACGTCGGTGCCATCGCGGATGCCGTCGACGCGGGAGAACTGCGCCGTGTAGACGGTTCCGGTTCCCGCGGTCACCTTCGTGGTGGTGTAGGCGAAGAACAGGAACACAGCGGCGACCACCAGGACCACCGCGCCCATCACGGTCTCGACGGCGTTGCGACTCATGGCGTGAGATTCCTCCGAGCGGAGACGGGAGTCACTCCGGCTGCCACGGCTCGTAGTCGGCGGTGGTAGGCGCGCGGTGCCCGCCCTTGAGGACGGAGCCGGCAGGGCGATAGGCGAGGCGCGTCCCCGTGAGGTTGGGGAGATGCGGCTTCTGCCAGGGGTATTTCGGCTTGCCCGCGTCGGCCGGAACCTCGTCGATGGTGTGGTGCAGCCAAGCGTGCCATTCCGGCGGCACCTTGGAGGCCTCGGCCTCGCCCTTGTAGATCACCCACCGGCGCTCGCGGCTGTCGAAGCCGCCGCCGCGGCGGAGCTGACGCGCCGACTTCTCCCGGTAATACCGGTTGCCGAACTGGTCGGTGCCGACCAGCTTGCCGTTCCACAGCGTGAAAAGCCACGTGCCGATGGTCATATTCCGCGCGCTCGCCGCCTTCCGCCTCGAGCCCAGCTGCCCTTATAACTGGGCGCGACTATGACATCCATCAACGGCTTGCGTCCAGCCCCGGCACCCCCGCAGCGGATCGGGATCGGGTTCAGCATCCTCTCCTCGATGAGCTACGGCAGCGCCCCGATCTTCGTGCGCTGGGCCTATGACGCGGGCGCGGTGCCGCTCACGCTTCTAGCCTCGCGCTATGTGATCTCGACCCTCGTCATTCTCACGGCGCTGCGGATCTCCGGGCGCCCGCTCGGCATGCCGGCCGACCGCCGGTTCGGCGGCGTCATCGCCGGCCTGTTCTTCTCGGTGATGGCCTTCGGATACCTGTTCGCGATCCAGCGCATTCCCGTAAGCTTCGCGGCGCTCCTCGTGTTCACCTATCCGCTGCCCCTGGCGCTCCTGGGCCGGCTGCGCGGCGAGCCGCTCAGGCCCGCGCGCATCGTCGCGATGATCGCCGCGTTCGTCGGGCTCGCGGTGGCACTCGGGGTCGAGATCGGCGAACTCGATCTCCTCGGCATCGCGTCCGCCACCGTCTGCTCCCTCGCCTACGCCTTCGCGGTGTTCTATTTCGGCGACACCACGCGCGGCGCCGATCCGATGGTGGTGATCCTGCACGCGACCGCGACCGCGGGCGTGATCTTCGTGCCGATCGCGCTGATCGAGGGGTCCTTGACCCTGATGCCCGGGACGGCGCTTGGGCTCGTGGGCGTCGCCGGCGTGTCGGCCTCTTATCTCATCGGCGTGTTCTGCTTCTTCGCGGCGCTGGTGCGGATCGGGCCGATGAAGGCGGCGTTGCTGGCGCAGCTCGAGCCGGTGGTCAGTATCCTCTCCGCCGTCCTTATTCTTCAGGAGCAGTTGAGCCCGGTGCAGACGCTGGGGATCGCGGTGGTGCTGGGCGCGCTCGCGAGCCTCGCGCGCTGAAGGAAGATCGGCGGAAATCCGGGCGGGAGTCTTAACTTTTAGACTAGCTCTATGTATCCTTTGTGACGAACCCCCAAAATCTTGTTGCGAACGCCAGCCGTTGTGGCACCCTACGCCACATCTTGTGATCGCGAAGCGCCCCGCTACCACATGCGGGTGGATGAAGAAACGGCGTCGGGCGTCAGAAAACAAGAGATCAGCAAGCGAATTTGGGGTTTGGGGGAAGCGATGAGGATCGAGCGGCGATTCACCAGAGCAGGGCAGGACGCTTACGCCGACATCGAGTTCAAGCAGGCGACCAGCGAGATCCGCAATCCCGACGGCTCCCGCGTGTTCCACCTGCCCGACATCGAGGTGCCCGCGGAGTGGAGTCAGGTCGCGTGCGACATCCTCGCGCAGAAATATTTCCGCAAGGCCGGCGTGCCGAAGCGGCTCAAGCCCGTGGCCGAGAGCGACGTGCCGGACTGGCTCTGGCGCCACGTGCCCGACGAGGCCGCGCTCGCGGAGCTTCCGGCCGACAAGCGCGCGGGCTCCGAGACCTCGGCCAAGGAAGTCTTTGATCGCCTCGCGGGAACCTGGACCTACTGGGGCTGGAAGGGCGGCTACTTCGATCAGGAGGAGGACGCGCAGGCGTTCTACGACGAGCTTCGCTACATGCTCGCCAAGCAGATGGCCGCGCCGAATTCGCCGCAGTGGTTCAACACCGGGCTCCACTGGGCCTACGGCATCGACGGCCCCGCGCAGGGCCATTATTACGTCGATTACCGCACCGGAAAACTCGTCGCGTCAGAGAGCGCCTACGAGCACCCGCAGCCGCATGCGTGCTTCATCCAGTCGGTCGCCGACGACCTCGTGAACGAAGGCGGCATCATGGACCTCTGGGTCCGCGAGGCGCGCCTCTTCAAGTACGGCTCCGGCACCGGCTCGAACTTCTCGAAGCTCCGCGGCGAGAACGAGAAACTCTCGGGCGGCGGACGCTCCTCTGGCCTGATGAGCTTCCTCAAGATCGGCGACCGCGCTGCGGGCGCCATCAAGTCCGGCGGCACCACCCGGCGCGCCGCCAAGATGGTGACGGTCGACATCGACCATCCCGACATCGAGGCCTACATCGACTGGAAGGTGGTCGAGGAGCAGAAGGTCGCGGCTCTGGTCGCGGGCTCCAAGCTCGCGAGCAGGCACTTGAACGCCATCATGGCCGCCTGCCACTCGCCCGAGGCGAAGGCGCTCGGCGAGAAGCAGTACGATCCGCACGCCAACGCCGGCTTGAAGCGCGAGATCAAGGCCGCGCGGCGTGCGATGATCCCCGAGAACTACATCCAACGGGTCATCCAGTTTGCGGGCCAAGGCTACGAGCGGATCGATTTCCGCACCTATGATACCGACTGGGACAGCGACGCCTATCTCACCGTCTCCGGCCAGAACTCCAACAACTCGGTGCGCGTCACCAATGCGTTCCTGGAACGGGTCGAGGCCGATGGCGACTGGCAGCTCACCCGCCGCGTCGACGGCAAGGTGCACAAGACGGTGAAGGCGCGAGAGCTCTGGGAGAAGATCGCGCACGCGGCGTGGGCCTCCGCCGATCCCGGCCTCCAGTACGACACCACCATCAACGATTGGCACACCTGCCCCGCGAGCGGACGGATCAACGCGTCCAATCCTTGCTCGGAGTACATGTTCCTCGACGACACCGCCTGCAACCTCGCCTCGCTGAACCTGCTGGCGTTCCGCAGGGAGGACGGGCGGTTCGACATCGAGTCCTACGTACACGCGGTGCGGATCTGGACCGTCGTGCTCGAGATCTCCGTGCTGATGGCGCAGTTCCCGTCCAAGGAGATCGCGAAGCGCTCCTACGAATTCCGCACGCTGGGCCTCGGCTACGCCAACATCGGGGGGCTCCTGATGGCTTCTGGCCTCGGCTACGACAGCGCCGAAGGCCGTGCGCTTTGCGGCGCGCTCACCGCGATCATGACCGGCATCTCCTACGCAACCTCCGCGGAGATGGCGGGTGAGCTCGGCGCCTTCCCGTCCTTCCCGCAGAACCGCGAGGCGATGCTGCGTGTCATCCGCAACCACCGGCGCGCGGCCTACGGCGAGCGCGCGGGCTACGAGGAGCTCGCGATCCCGCCGGTGCCGCTCGACCACGCGAATTGCCCGGACCCGGCCCTCGTCAAGACCGCGCGGCTCGCCTGGGACAGCGCGCTCGCGCTCGGCGAGGCCCACGGCTTCCGCAATGCGCAGGCGACCGTGATCGCGCCCACCGGCACCATCGGCCTGGTGATGGATTGCGACACAACCGGCATCGAGCCCGACTTCGCGCTGGTCAAGTTCAAGAAGCTCGCGGGCGGCGGCTACTTCAAGATCATCAACCGGATCGTGCCCGAGGCGCTCAGGACTCTCGGCTACGCCAAGAGCGAAGTCGAGGCGATCACGCGCTACGCCGTGGGCCACGGCACCCTCAAGGGTTCGCCGCACATCGGCCACGACGACCTCAAGGCAAAGGGTTTCACCGAGGGCGCGCTCGCGACGCTCGAGACCGCGCTCGCAAGCGCCTTCGACATCAAGTTCGCCTTCAACAAATGGACGCTCGGCGAGGAGTTCTGCAAGGCCGCCTTCGGTTTCTCGGAAGCGCAGCTCGCCGACGCGGGTTTCGACATGCTGGCGGCGCTCGGCTTCAGCAAGCACGAGATCGAGCACGCCAACACCTACTGCTGCGGAGCCATGACCCTCGAGGGCGCGCCCTTCCTCAAGGCGGAGCACTTGGCCGTCTTCGACTGCGCCAACCCCTGCGGCCGCATCGGCAAGCGCTTCCTCTCGGTCGAGAGCCACATCCGCATGATGGCGGCGGCGCAGCCCTTCATCTCCGGCGCGATCTCCAAGACCATCAACATGCCGAACGCCGCGACGGTCGAGGACTGCAAGGAGGCCTACGCGCTCTCCTGGCGCCTCGGCCTCAAGGCGAACGCGCTCTACCGCGACGGCTCCAAGCTCTCCCAGCCGCTCCAGGCCTCGATACTCGAGGACGACGACGAGGACGTGGTGCCGGAACTCCTGGAGAAGCCGCTCGCCGAGCGCGTGCCGGTGATCGCCGAGCGCATCGTCGAGCGGGTGATCGAGCGCGTACAGGCGGCGGCCGAGCGCCGCCGGCTCCCCCATCGCCGCAAGGGCTACACCCAGAAGGCGATCGTCGGCGGCCACAAGGTCTATCTGCGCACCGGCGAATACGAGGATGGCAAGCTCGCCGAGGTGTTCATCGACATGCACAAGGAAGGCTCGGCCTTCCGGTCGCTGATGAACAACTTCGCGATCGCGATCTCGATCGGGCTGCAATACGGCGTGCCGCTCGAGGAATTCGTGGAGGCCTTCACCTTCACGCGCTTCGAGCCATCGGGCATCGTCGAGGGCAACGACGCCATCAAGATGGCGACCTCTATCCTCGACTACATCTTCCGCGAGCTCGCGGTGTCCTACCTGAGCCGCAACGACCTCGCGCATGTGCAGCCGGCGGACCTCACGCCCGACACGCTCGGCAAGGGGATCGCGGAGTCGAGCCTGCCCGAGGGTGCGCCGAGGCCCGACGTCGCCGCGGTCGTGCGCAGCGTTGCCTCCACCGGCTACGTCCGCAGCAAGCTCACGGTGTTCCAGGGCGGCGCCGCGAAGGCGGTGCCGATGCAGACCACGGGGCTCGCCGGCAACGCCGCGATCGACGTAGGCGTGGCGGCCGCGAGCGTCGCGGCGCAGGGCGTCGTGGCCGAGGCGACGGTGAGCGTCGCCGCCGCGGTCGACGCGCGGCTCGAGCAGATCCGCACGGCACGGCTCAAGGGATACGAGGGTGACAGCTGCACCGAGTGCGGCAACTTCACGCTGGTTCGTAACGGGACCTGCCTCAAATGCGACACCTGCGGCCAAACGAGCGGCTGCAGCTAGATCGTCGCAGGGCAGCCCCGGCCCAAGCCTCCCGGCCGGCGCTGCAGGAATGAGGCAGAAATTAGGGGTGCGGTCTTTCCAGGCCGCACCCCATTTTTTGCGCCCGGGGATGCCGCCGCCCCTCCTGCCCTATCACGTCATGGCCATCCACCCCGCGCCGGCCGTGCTCCCCCCCCCCGTTGGCCGGCGTCAGCGGCGGCGCCGTCTCCCCCGGCGCCGCCGCAGTCACGTGGCGGTGAGGCTCGGCGTCCTTAACAGTCCGTTCACGTCATGGATGCTAAGCGGGCGCCATGAAAAAGCTTGCGCTCGTTCTCCTCGCGGGTGTGCTGGCGTTCGGCGCCGTGCTCTACCTGGCGGTCTGGCGCCCGCTGTTCGCGCTGCCGGAGACGCTGCCGCGCGCCGAGCAGGCGCTGGCGACGCCCGACCTGCTCGTGCTCGCGGGCGTGAACGCGAAGCAGGCGGTCTTCCTGGAGCGCTGGTTCATGGATACGCCGGCGGCGTCTCCACCGGGCAGCGCGCTCCCCGTCATCGGCGAGCGCAGCCTGCTCGATCATCTCCGCGGCGCCCGCGTGGACCCCCGGCGCGATCTCGATTACGTCCTCTACGCGCTCTACCCCGGCAAGGACGCGGGTGTGCGGCAGGCGATCGCGCTCATGGGCCGGTTCGAGCCCGCAGCCATCGACGCCTATCTCAAGGACGAGTTGCACGCCGAGCCGGTGACACGGGCGGGACACGCCGCGTACGAGGTCACCCTGCCCGATCCCAATTCCTGCAAGACCGCCGGGAGCTGGATCGTCACCGCCGAGCCCGGCTCGATCCTGCTCACCGATCCCGTTTCCTACGAAGCGCTCGCGCCGAGACTTGCGGGCCAGCCGCAGGATGCCGGCGCGCTCCGGTGGTGGCACGATCTCGCACGCACGGACGTCGCGGGTGTCGCGATCCGCCGTCCCGATAGATGGGAAAGCGGCACGCCGATTCCGCTCGTAGGCTTGGCCGGCAATGCGCTGGCGCCGCAGCTGGAGGCCTTCGAGCGCGCCTATCTCGGCCTCGGCATCACCGCCGTTCCGCCGGCAGGCGATCTCCGCGTGGTATTGGACGCCCGCGACGCCGGCCGCGCCGCCGAGCAGATCAAGGCTTGGCAGCGCGCCGTCGACGATTCGCGTGCGCGCTGGACGACCGCCATGCCGGCGGTCGCGCGCCTCTACGAGGACCTGAGCATCAAGACAGAGGGCGCGCGCAGCACGGTCGACGTGACCATGAGTCGCGCCACCCTTGGCCGGCTGCAGGATCTCGGCAGCGAGCTCGTCTCGCAGATCTTCGGCGGCTTCGGCATCAATTCCGATGCGGTAGGGTCGACCGCCGCCGGCGCCGATCAGATCGAGACCAATCCGCCGAAGTTCGAGCCGACGGCTTCGACCGTGGCGCTCCGGGCTTACGATCCCAAGGCGCAGTTCGCGGAGCAGGTCGATGCCGGCGCCGGTCCCTTCGGCGTACGGCTCGACGCGATCCGTCTGGCGCCGAAGCCGGAGGGCGGGCTGGAGCTCACCATTGCGGGTTTTGCAAACGGCATTCCGAACATCGCGTCGGATCCCGGCCGCGCGAAGCTCGCGGTCGACAGCGTAACCTCCGTCGGCGGGCAGGAGCTGCTGAAGCGCGAGGATTGCGGACGCGAGCGCAATGGCAAGCCCGCGGATTTCGCGAGCTCGATTCCGCCGCGTCTCTCCGCCACCAAGACCGTGCACCTGATCCCCGGCGATGCCCGTTCGCTCCGGCGCATCTCCGGACATATCGCGCTTCGCCTGCCGACCAGGACCGAGGCGGTGACGATCGCCGATCCTAAGCCCGGCACGGCCGTCGAGAAGCACGGCGCCCGCATCACGATCAACCAGCTCGCCGGCGGCACCCTCGCCTACCAGGTCACCGGCGACCGCAACCGCGTGCTGCTGGTCCACGCGCTCAACGCCAAGGGCCAGCCGCTCGCAAGCTCGATGAAAATGTCGGGCGATCTCCTGCTGGGAAGCGGTTTTGCCGGCCGTATCGACTACAACGGGACCATCGCGGCCCTCGAGATCGTCTTCGCGGCGGAGGAGCAAACCGCGGAGTTTCCGTTCGCACTGACGGATTTCTCCTTCGCCGGCGAGAAGCGCCCCGTGGCGCGCGACGACGCGCCGGACTTCCAGCCTCTGAGTCCGCAGGCGCTTCACGCGCAGTACCCGAAGCCGCTCCCGCCGCCGGAGAAGCCGGAGCCCCGGCTCGCCACGTCCGAGGTCGCGCCTTTCGAGATCTCCCTCGACAGGGCACAGGCGTTCTTCCAGCTCGGCCTCACCGTGGGCGTGCGCGGTCCTGATGCGCCAGGCTTCCGCCGGCGCTTCGATCTCGGACAGCTGCAGCTGACGCGCGTCAGCCTCAAGGATGGTACCGCCCTGAGCCCGCCCGAACCCGGCAAGGCCGACCGCTCGGTCTGGTCGGCGCCGCTCCGCTTCACGTCGTCGCCGAAACAGGGCGTGCTCTCCGCGCCGCTGAGCTTCTCGGTCGATACCAAGGCCAAGCCGCAGGATCTGAAATCGGTCGAGGGCAAGCTCACGCTGCGCTTCCCGCGCGCGATCGATACCGTGCGCCTCGACGACCTCGGCGTTGGGCAGACCGTCCAATCCGGCGGCATCAAGGGCACCATCGCCGCGCGCAGCCGCCAGGGCGTGACCATCGAGACGAGCGCGGACGCGGAGCGCGTGGTCTACGTTCGGCTGCTCGACGCCCAGGGCCAGGCCCTGATGTTCGGCAGCCCGACCATCGCCGCCCTGCCCGACGGCGGCACGCGCATCGACCTCTCGCCCTTCGATCCGCCGGCGCGCGCGGAAGTCGTGATCGCCCGCGAGCTCGAGACGGAGACGCTCCCGTTCAGCTTGACGCTGCCGTAGACCCTGAAACTCAGTTCCCGCTGCCGCCGAGAATGCCCGGCAGCGCCGCAGCGGGCAGGCGGTAGAAGCCATCGGGCGGCCGGAACAGCGTCGGGTCCTGCGGCGCCAGCCGGACGTTCGAGAGCGTCCAGCTGACATGCGTGCGCCGGCCGCCGGTCTCGACCACGTTGCCCTCGCCGCGCATGGGGATGCCGGAGGACGTCAGCCAGACGAAGCCCTCGATGCGGGTCCCGTCCGAAGCGTTGTGGTTCACGCGATATTTCGTGGTGACGACGCCGCCCTGGCGCTCGGTTCCGACGGGGGCAGCCAGGACGTCGGGCATGCCGAGCTCGTGCACGGCGAGGTCGATCGGAAAGTCGATGTAGGTGCGCACCGACGGCACGATGTAGTAGCCGCGGCCGGCCGCCAGGTTGAAGATCGCGACCTGCTCGATCCCCGCCATCATCTGCTCGTGCCGCTGCATCCCCGGCACCGCATAGACCACGCCGTCGAAGTGCTGCCCGTTCACGCTCAAGGTGCGATCGGCGCTGTAGGCCACGCCGGTATCGCCCAGCATGCGTGCAAAGGCCAGCGGCGGTGCCAGCATCAGCATCGACAAGGCGAGCGCCGCGCCAAGCCATCGGCGGACGCTGGCAGCAATCGTCACGGAGGCAGGCATGCGGCCTGCCTAGCGCAAGATTGCGGCGGATTCGGGGCACCCCTGGATCGCGCATCGGGCGGGCGCTATCCTCGCTCTCCCCGCAGGAACCAGAGGGATCGACGAACATGCCGGGTCGGATCGAGGCGCGTCTCAAGGAGCTCGGCATCGAGCTGCCCAAGGCCGGCGAGGTTGCCGGCAACTACGTGCCCACCGTGAGGACAGGCGATCTCCTGTTCGTCGCGGGGCAACTACCGGTGTGGATGGGCGAGCGCCGCTTCAAGGGAAAGCTCGGCCGCGAAATCACGATCGAGCAGGGTCAGCAGGCGGCGCGGCTCTGCGGCCTCAACATCCTGGCTCACGTGAAGCACGCGCTCGGCGGCGATCTCGACCGTATCGTGCGCTGCGTGCGCCTGGGCGGCTTCGTCAACTCCGCCGAGGGCTTTTCCGAGCAGCCGCAGGTCGTGAACGGCTGCTCGAACCTCATGGTGGAGGTGCTGGGCGAGCAAGGACGGCACGCGCGCACCGCGGTCGGCGTCAACGTGCTGCCGTTCGACCTCGCGGTCGAGGTGGACGGCATCTTCGAGGTGCGCTGAGGCATGCCCGACGGCGGCGGCCCCGCCCGCGTCCGCATCGCCGAGGCACTGGCGGACGTGCCGGCCTCGTCATGGGACGCCTGCGCCGGCTCCGACAATCCGTTCCTCTCGCACGCCTTTCTCGAGGCGATGGAGGCGAGCGGCTCGGCGGCCGCGCGGACCGGCTGGCTGCCCCAGCACGTTCTGGTGGAGGACGACGACGGCCGCCTCCTCGCGGCGGCGCCGCTCTATCTTAAGAGCCACAGCCAGGGCGAATACGTGTTCGACCACGGCTGGGCACAAGCTTATGAGCGCGCCGGCGGCAGCTATTACCCGAAGCTGCTCTCCGCCGTGCCCTTCACGCCCGCCACGGGGCCGCGCCTCCTGGTGCGCCCCGATGCGCCGCCCGGCACGGCGGAGACGCTGATCGCGGCGCTCATCGAGGTCGCGCGCGCCCACAAGGTCTCCTCGCTCCACGTCACCTTCCCCGCGCGCGCGGACTGGGAGGCGCTGGGCGCCGCGGGCTTCCTGCAGCGCCAGGGCCAGCAATACCACTGGGAAAACCGCGGCTATGCCAGCTTCGAGGACTTCCTGGCCGCGCTCAATTCGAGGAAGCGCAAGCAGATCCGCCGTGAGCGCCGCGACGCGCTCGAGAACGGCCTCGAGATCGAGACGCTGACCGGGAGCGCGCTCGAGCCTCGGCACTGGGATGCGTTCTACCGGTTCTACCGCAACACTGTCGACCACCGCTGGGGCGGCGCCTATCTCACGCGCGCCTTCTTCGACCTGCTGCATCGGCGGCTCGCGGACCGGGTGGTGCTGGTGATGGCGCGGCAAGGCCAGCGCTACGTCGCGGGTGCGCTTAACCTGCTCGGAAAAGACACGCTGTTCGGCCGCAACTGGGGTTGCATCGGCGACTTCCCGTTCCTGCACTTCGAGGTCTGCTACTACCGCGCGCTCGACTTCGCGATCGAGCGCGGGCTCGCGCGCGTCGAGGCCGGCGCCCAGGGACAGCACAAGATCCAGCGGGGCTACCTCCCGACACCCACCTACAGCGCTCACTGGGTGCGCGACCGCGGCTTTGCGCGGGCGATCGAGGATTTCCTCGCCCGCGAGCGCGCCGCCGTCGCCGCCGAGATGGACGCGCTGACGCAGGAGCTGTCGCCCTTTCGCTGCGAAGGGCCGTAGGCGGCCGAGGCCGCCGATGAGCGAGACCAACGTCGCAAACGCCATGCTCGATCGACGCGCCTATATCAGCTTCGCCATCGTGCTCGCGGTTGCGATCCTGGCGGCCGGCGTCGCGGTGCTTTGGGCCTCCAGCGGCGAGTCCGACGTGACGTTCGAGGGCGATGTCGCGCTTGCCATCGGCGTGTTCGCGACCGTGATATTGGCGGGCGGCTTGATGACCGTGATGTTCCTCAGCGACCGCACGGGACGCGACCGGTAGGCGAGCCTCTTGGCGTGGCGCCGGCCTCGTGAGTTAATTGGGGCGGAACTCGCGAACCCATGGGAGATGCCCATGAAAAATGCAGGGATGATCGCGGCGGCCATGCTCGCACTTGTCGTTGCCACGGGCGCCGTCGCCGCGACCAAGACCATTACGGTGACGCCGGACCAGGTGAAATGGGCCGACAACAAGAGCCTGCCGTCGGGCTGGCAGAGCGCGGTCCTGGCCGGCGATCCCAGGAAAAAGGGCGGGTACGTCGTGCGTGTGAAGATTCCGCCGAATGCCGGCTTCCCCCCGCACAAGCATCCGGACGTCGAGACCATCACCGTGATCTCCGGCGCCTTCGGCATCGGCCAGGGCACTTCCGGCGACAAGACGCAGGGCCAACTGCTTCCGGCCGGGTCCTTCTACCGCCTGCCCGCGCACACTGCGCATTACGCCTGGACCGAGGGCGACGGCGCCGTGATCCAGGTGGAGGGCAACGGGCCCTTCGTCGTGCAGGCGATCAAGCCGAAGAAGTCGGCGAAGGGATCGTGAGCGGGGAGGACCGCGACCTCGGATGAGCCTGGCGGTCCAACGGGTCGGCGAGGCACTGGGCGCCGCGGCGACCGGCATCGATCTCAACCGTCCGCTCGACGGCGGCACGCTCGACGCGCTCCATCAGGCGCTCCTCGACCATCTCGTGCTTGCGATCCGCGAGCAGTCGCTGACTCCCGGTGCCTATCTCGCGGCCATGCGCGCCTTCGGCAAGCCGATGACGCAGGTGCGGGCCGGCTCGCGCCATCCGGAGGTGCCCGAGATCATGATCCTCTCCAGCGAGGACCGCGACGTCATGGGCGGCGGCCAGCGCCTGGTGGTGGGCGCGCACTGGCACAGCGACGACAGCTACAAGGCGGTACCCTGCTCGCTCACCATGCTCTACGGCGTCGAGGTCCCCGAGACCGGCGGCGACACGCAGTTCGCCAACATGTACCGCGCCTACGACGACCTCCCGCCGGAGACGAAGCGGCGGATCGCCGGCCTCGAGGTCGTGCACAAATACGACTCGCCGCGCAAGGGCACGGCGATCGCGACTCTGCGGGCCGACGAGGCGGCGCAGCTGCCGGACGTCGTGCATCCGCTGGTGCGCCGGCATCCCGAGACGCATCGCCAGGCGCTCTACATGAACCCGAACCGGATGTCGCACGTGGTCGGCATGGATCGCGGGGAGAGCGACCGGCTGCTCGACGAGCTGACCCAGCATGCGATCCAGCCGCGATACCAGTACCGGCACAAATGGCGGCGCGGCGACATCGTGATCTGGGACAACCGCTGCACCATGCACAAGGCGAACGCGGACTATCCCGAGGGCGCCAGGCGGTTGATGCATCGAATCATCGTCGAAGGCACCGTCCCGGTGGCATAAGGAGAGCAGCGATGGCGACTGTCAGATATATCGTGCGGGACGTGAGCCAGGCGATCGCGTTCTATCGGGAGAGCCTGGGCTTCGAGGTGAAGCAGCAGTTCGGCTCCGCCATGGCGATCCTCGCGCGCGGCGACCTCACGCTCTGGCTTGCGGGCCCGCCCGCCTCGGCCTCGAAGCCCATGCCGGACGGCCGCAAGCCCGAGCCCGGCGGCTGGAACCGTTTCGTGGTGGAAGTCGACGACCTCGCGGGCCTGGTCGCGAGTTTGCGTCAGCGCGGAGTCAAGTTCCGCAACGAGATCCTCGAGGGCCCCGGCGGCCAGCAGATCCTCTGCGAGGATCCGTCCGGGAATGCGATCGAGCTCTTCGAGCCGCGCTGAGCATCGGCCGACTATCGCGCGCTCTTGATCCAGCGGGCGATATCGCCGACCACCTCGTCCTCGATGCCGAGATAGCCGTGCCGCGATAAGGCCTCGCAGGGGTCGCTCTGCGGCGGACTGCCACCGCTCACGGCGATCAGCTCCTTCCGCGTCGCGTGCTTGAATTGCTCCATGAGCGGCGCCACACCACCGAACGTCGCGGCGACGCAGCCGTCCTCCTTGTTGTGCACGAACAGCGTGGGAACGGTGATCGCCCCGACATCGACGACGGCGTTGATCGGCTGCGAGCGCTTCGTCGGCGCGGTCATGCTCGACGTGAGCACCAAGCCGTCGGGCCCGCCGGTCTTGAGCCGCGCGGCCGCATTGGCCGCGGAGATCGTGCCCATGCTCGTGCCGACGAGCCAGACCGGCACTGGTGCCTGCTGTCGCGCGTAGGCGATGACAGCGGCGATGTCCTGGGCATGCTCCGCCGTGCCGCGGAAGGCATCCACGCCGCCCAGGTGATCTGAGGGGACATCGACCGAGAAAACGAGGAAGCCCGCCGCGGCGAAAGCATGGCGCGTCCGGATGAGGAAGTTGCCTCCATAGATCAGGGGGGCGCCGCGGGGATCGCGCTGGATCTGGCCCGAGCCGTTTCGTTTGAAGAGCGTGCCGGGGCTGCCGGGGAGCAGGATCACGGTCGCGACCGGCTTGCCCTGGACCGGCGTTCCCAGGAAAGCCTGGGTCACGCCCGGCCGCGTGGGCAGCTCCACCACCGTCTCCGCGGCCCGGGCCGGCATCCCCGCCGCCAGCGAGAGCCAGACCGCGAGCAGCGACGCGCCGAACAGCGCCAATCGACGGGTGGACGTCATGCGCGGCGCCAGCGTGCCAGCATCTCGGCAGCGGTGCCGAAGCGAAGTTCCGCGCGGGGTCCGGGCGGCGCGCCGTCGACCCAGGCGGGGAACAGCGTCTCGATCAGTACGGGTTCTTCGCTGACGCGATGCACCAGGCGGCGCTCGGCGATTTGCGGGTGGTCGGGCAGGTCCCCGAGTTCCACCACCGGATGGAAACAGCAGTCGGCGGGATCAATCACGCGCTCCCAATGCGCGAGCGGCCGGCTTGCGATGAGCGCCGTCACCTCCGCGATGAGCGAGGTCTGCGGCAGCGTATCGTCATAGCGCCCGACCCACTCCTCGCGGCCGACCGCGCGGCAGAAGGCCGCCCAGAACTTCCGCTCGACGGCGCCGAGCGTGATGAATCTGCCGTCGCTCGTGCCGTAGACGTGATAGCGGGCGGCGCCGCCGTTCAAGGTTTGCGCACCGCGATGCGGCTCCTGCCCAGCCCTGCCTGCGAGCGTCATCGGGATCGCCTGCCAGGCGAGCACGGTCTCCGCGAGGCTCACGTCGATGAAGGCGCCGCGCCCGCTCTCGCGCCGCCGGAAGAGCGCCGCCGCCGCCGCGAGCGCCGCCTGGAGCGCGCTCGCATGATCGGCGGTCGGCGGATAGGCCGCGACCGGCCGCTCCTCCGTCCCCGAGGCCGCGAGCCCGCCCGCGAGCGCCATGTAGTTGATGTCGTGACCCGCGCGCGTGCGATAAGGCCCGGTCTGGCCGAAGCCGGTGAGCGCCACGTGGACTAGGCCGGGATTGAGGCGCTCGAGGGTCTTGCGATCGAAGCCGAGCCGGTCGAGCACGCCCGGCCGGTAGCTCTCGACGAGCACGTCGGCGGCCGCGATAAGATCGGCGAAGGCACGCTTCCCCGCATCGGTCTTGAGGTCGAGCTCGACCACCGTCTTGCCGCGGTTCATCAGCTTGTAGGGCGCGCCCACGCCGTCGGGATCGAGCGGCGGAAAGGTCCGCATGGGCTCGCCGCCGGGCGGCTCGACCTTCACCACCTCCGCGCCGAGGTCGCAAAGATGCAACGCCGCCTGCGGCCCCGGAATGAACTGGCTCACGTCGACGACGCGAATGCCGCGGAGGAAGTCGATTGCCGGCATGGAGTCTTCTTAGCAGCCCTCACCCTCCCATGGCTACGCCATGGGTCCCTCCCTCTCCCACTTCGTGGGCGAGGGGTTAATCCGGCGCTCGATGCAAACTAGCCCCTCTCCCGTGAAACGGGAGAGGGAGGGACCCATCGCTCTCGAGAGAGCGATGGGAGGGTGAGGGTTAACCGAAGACTCCGGTTACTCCACGAACTCCGGCTCTTTGCGCGAGGGCTGCGGCGGGGCTTCCTCGAAGCCGAAGCTGAGCTTGCCGTCCTTGACGCGGACGTGGACCACGCCGCCCTTGACCAGCTTGCCGAAGAGAAGCTCCTCGGCGAGCGGCTTCTTGACGTGCTCCTGGATGATGCGAGCGAGCGGCCGCGCGCCGAACAGCTTGTCGTAGCCCTTCTCGCCCAGCCACTTCCGCGCCTCGGGATCGAGCTCGATGGTGACGTTGCGGTCGGCGAGCTGCTCCTCGAGCTGGAGGATGAACTTGTCGACCACGCGGCCGATGGTCTCGGGCGTGAGCGCCGCGAAGGAGATCACGGCGTCGAGGCGGTTGCGGAACTCCGGCGTGAAGAGCCGGTTGATCGCCTCCTCGTCCTCGCCCACGCGCACCTCGCTGCCGAAGCCGATCGCGGGCTTCGCCAGATCGGCGGCGCCGGCATTCGTGGTCATGATCAGGATCACGTTCCGGAAATCCACGGTCTTGCCGTTGTGGTCCGTGAGCTTTCCGTAATCCATCACCTGCAGGAGGATGTTGAAGAGATCCGGATGCGCCTTCTCGATCTCGTCGAGCAGCAGCACCGAGTGCGGATGCTGGTCGATCGCGTCGGTGAGGAGCCCGCCCTGGTCGAAGCCGACGTAGCCCGGCGGCGCGCCGATGAGCCGCGAGACGGTGTGCCGCTCCATGTACTCGGACATGTCGAAGCGGGTGATCTCGATGCCCATGGTGCGCGCGAGCTGGCGCGCGACCTCGGTCTTGCCGACTCCGGTGGGACCGGAGAAGAGATAGCTGCCGATCGGCTTCTCGGGCTCGCGCAAGCCGGCGCGCGCAAGCTTGATCGCCGACGTGAGCGCGTCGATCGCCTTGTCCTGGCCGAACACCATGGTCTTGAGGTCGCGCTCGAGGTTCTTGAGCACTTCCTTGTCGTCGCGCGAGACGCTCTTGGGCGGAATGCGCGCCATGGTCGCCACCACCGCCTCGACCTCCTTGGTGGTGATGGTCTTGCGGCGGCGGCTCTCGGGCAGCAGCATTTGCGCCGCGCCCACCTCGTCGATCACGTCGATCGCCTTGTCCGGGAGCTTGCGGTCGTTGATATAGCGGAACGACAGCTCCACCGCCGCGCGGATCGCGTCCGCGGTGTAGCGCACCTTGTGGTGCCGCTCGTAATACGGCTTCAGGCCGCGCAGGATCTTGACGGAGTCCTCGACCGTCGGCTCGTTCACGTCGATCTTCTGGAAGCGTCGCACCAGCGCGCGGTCCTTCTCGAAGTAGTTCCGGTATTCCTTGTAGGTGGTCGAGCCGATGCAGCGGATGTTGCCGCTGGCGAGCGCGGGCTTCAGCAGGTTGGAGGCGTCCATGGCGCCGCCCGAGGTGGCGCCCGCGCCGATCACCGTGTGAATCTCGTCGATGAACAGGATCGCGCCGGTCATCGCCTCGAGCTCCGCGAGCACCGCCTTGAGCCGCTCCTCGAAGTCGCCGCGGTAGCGCGTGCCCGCCAGCAGCGCGCCCATGTCGAGGGCGAAGATCTGCGCGTTCAAGAGCACATCCGGCACCTCGCGCTGCACGATGCGGCGCGCCAAGCCCTCCGCGATCGCGGTCTTGCCGACGCCGGGCTCGCCGACGTAGAGCGGGTTGTTCTTGGACCGGCGACACAGGATCTGGATCGTGCGCTCGACCTCCGCCTCGCGGCCGATCAGCGGGTCGATCTTGCCGCTCTTGGCCTTCTTGTTGAGGTTGACGCAATAGGCGTCGAGCGCATCGTGGTTGCGCTTGGAGGGCTTCTCGAGCCGCTCCTCCTCATCAGCGCCCTGGACGCGGCGGGTCTCCGAGCGGCCCGGCGCCTTGGCGATGCCATGGGAGATGTAGTTGACGGCGTCGAAGCGCGTCATGTCCTGCTCTTGCAGGAAGTAGACCGCGTGGCTCTCGCGCTCCGCGAACATCGCGACCAGCACGTTGGCGCCGGTCACCTCCTCGCGGCCCGAGGACTGCACGTGGATCGCCGCACGCTGCAGCACGCGCTGGAAACTGGCGGTCGGCTTGGCATCGTCGCCGTGCGAGGAGATCAGGTTCGCCAGCTCGTTGTCGACGTAGGCGAGGATGTCGCGGCGGAGCTTCTCGAGATCGACCGTGCAGGCGCGCAGGACCGCGACCGCGTCCTGATCCTCGGTGAGCGCCAGCAGCAGATGCTCGAGCGTCGCATACTCGTGGCGGCGCTCGTTCGCATAGCCGAGGGCGCGATGGAGGGTCTTCTCGAGATTCCGCGAAAGCATGTAGGCGTGGTCCTCTTTCTGATCCTGTAGCTACCGCCGCCTCGCCCCGGTTATTCCTTCTCCAGGGTGCATTGCAGCGGGTGCTGATGCTGCCGGGCGAAGTCCATCACTTGCGTCACCTTGGTCTCCGCCACTTCGTACGTGTAGACGCCGCAGATTCCGACCCCGCGGCGGTGTACGTGCAGCATGATCCGGGTTGCCTCCTCGCGGGTCTTGGCGAAGAAACGCTCCAGAATGTGCACGACGAACTCCATGGGCGTGTAGTCATCGTTCAGCATGAGGACCTTGTACATCGACGGCTTCTTCGTCTTCGGCTTCGCCTTGACGATGACGCCAGTGCTTGGTCCCTCGCCGTTGCGTTTATCAGGATCGCTCATGGAGCCCGACCGATGGACACGCCATGCCCCATGATATTGGCATCGCGCGCCCGGGGGGAAGGGCTTTCCCGGCCTCTCAAAGTCGTGACCTCCGCGGGAGCGCGCGCCCCGCATCGCCTCGAGAATGTGACCACATCGGTTAATGCCGGCATAAAACGGGCAAAAGTGAGGCCCGGCGGGCTCCGCCGGGCCTGAAAACGCGACCCATGCCTGCGGCCGCTGCAATTCTCGGCGGCCGGCGCGAGGCCGGCCGGGACTCACGCCGCGAGCGGCTTCTTGAGCGCGTCGATCGCTCTCTCGGCACGTGCGCCCAGCGGCTCGTAGATCTCGCTGGCGGCCTTGAGCCCGAGCTCGGAGAGCCGTGCGCCCGCGAGCATCATGCGCTCCACGCAGCCCTTGGCGTAATCGTAGTGCAAAGCCGCGACGTCCTCGACGGACTTGGCATCCACCATCCCGGCGCCCATCGCCGCGGCATTCTCCACTGCCGTCCGCGCCAGGCTCACGACCTCCAGGCTCATGCGCTCGAGCGCCTGGCTCAGCGCCGCATTGGCGGCAACCAGCGCAGCCAAGGTCTCCTTGCCTTGGCTCGCGAGGTCCTCGTAGCCGAGGCGCAGGCTCTCTGCGGCGCCCCGGGCGGTGGGCCAGGTCGGCGCGGAGAGAGTCGGCAGCGTCGTCGTGGCGGCTGCTGTCCGTTTGCGGGTCTTCTGTGCCATCTGGAACGGCTCCTCTGAAAGTCCGGATCCTGCCGGTCGGGCGGCCGACGGTTCCATCCCGATGTTGCGCTGCAGCAAACTCAAATACCACGACGTTAAGGCCATTTGCAAGAATCGGAGGGTGACACCACTAGCGTTTTGGTTGCACCGCAGCGCCGAGCGCTCCTATCGGGCTAGGTGAGAATTGCCCTGCGGATTCAATCGGGTCCACAAACCAATTCGCGCAAAGCATCGGGAAATCATGGACATCGCTGAGAGAGTTCCTTAACCTCGTTGTGTTCGGATTGTGGCCCGAACCTTGGCGGAGGACTGCGTCGTGGGCGTTTGGGGATTTGGCGGGTCGCGCGGCGTGCGGGCCTATGCCGGGCTCGCGGTTTTGGCTCTGATCTTCGCACTCTGGCCGGTGTCATCGGCGGACGCGAACCGCAAGGCTCATTTCGTTCATTCCGGCCAGAGCAGCGGCCGTCAGTCGCTGACCTCGATCGTCATCGACGCAGACACCGGGGACGTGATCAGCGAGTCCAATGCGGACGCGCCGCACTACCCGGCCTCGCTCACCAAGATGATGACGCTCTACCTCATCTTCGAGGCGCTGGATAAGGGGCGGATCAAGCTCGATACGCAGCTGCCGGTTTCCGAGCACGCCGCCGCCCAGTCGCCCACCAAGCTGGACCTGCAGCCCGGCGAGACCATCAGCGTCAAGGACGTGATCCTCGGCCTCGTGACGCGCTCGGCGAACGACGCCGCCGTGGTCGCCGCGGAATGGCTCGCCGGCAGCGAGGAGATCTTCGCCCAGCGCATGACGGCGAAGGCGCGCGCGCTCGGCATGTCGCACACCTACTTCCACAACGCCTCGGGCCTGCCGGATCCCGACCAGATCACCACGGCGCGCGATCTCGCCAAGCTCGCCCGCGCGCTCTATCGCGACTTCCCGGACATGTATCCCTTCTTCGCGACCCGCGAATTCATCTTCCGCGGCGAGGTGATTACCACCCACAATCACCTCATGGACCGGTTCGACGGGATGGACGGCATCAAGACCGGCTATATCCGGGCGTCCGGCTTCAATCTCGCGGCCTCCGCCGTGCGGAACGGCAAGCGGCTCATCGGCGTGGTGCTGGGCGGCGAGAGCTCGCGCGCCCGCGACGTCCGCATGGCCTCGCTGCTGAACGAGGGCTTCAACCGGGCCGCGCCCGATACGATGGATACGCTCGTCGCGTCGGCGAGCGCGCCGCCGAGCATCGCCAGCGGCGACGGCGCCTTCGAATCCCAGAGCTTCGGCGCGCGGGCCAAGCGCGTGCTGCATCACCTGTCGCCGATCGGCACCGCCGAGGCCTCCACCACGCGCGCCGCGCGCGGCAGCGAGACCGAGACCGGCCGCTGGGGCATCCAGGTCGGCGCCTTCGCCCAACAGAGCGCGGCCGAGAAGGCCGCTCGCGCGGCGCTCGCGGCGTTGCCGAGCGCCAAGGGCCACGCGGTGAGCGTGTCGAAGGACCGCTACTACCGCGCCCGCATCGGCGGATTCAGCGAGAAGGACGCCGAGCGCGCCTGCCAGGTGCTCCACAAAAAGCGCCACGAGTGCTCGCTGGTCTCCCCGAGTGCCCTCCGCGTCGCCCAGAACTAACCGCAGCCTGCACTGACGCCCCGCGTCCGTCCGAAATCCTAAAATGCGGGTGGCGTGATGCCGCTCGCCTTGAGCTGTTCGCCGAGCTCGTGCTTGAGGCGATCGAGCGCCGCGGGGTCGCGGGCCTCGGCGCGGGCGACCAGGACGGCCTGGGTGTTGGAGGCGCGGAGCAGCCACCAGCCGTCGGCGGTCCTGACGCGCACGCCGTCGATGTCGGTCATGTCGGCGCGGGCCTGCTTGAGCCGGTCGCGGACCTCCGCCACCACCGCGAACTTGCGGCTCTCCTCGCAGGGGAAGCGCAGTTCGGGCGTGTTCACCACTTGCGGCAGCCGGTCGCGCAGCTCGGCGAGGCTCGCCTCGCCGCGGCCCAGGATGCCGATCAGCCGCACGCCCGCGTAGAGCGCATCGTCGTAGCCGTAGTAGCGATCGGCGTAGAAGATGTGGCCGCTCATCTCGCCCGCGAGCGGCGCGGAGATCTCGGCCATCTTCGACTTGATGATGGAATGGCCGGTGCGCCACATGAGCGGCGTCCCGCCGACGCGCGCGATCTCGTCGAACAGCACCTGACTCGCCTTCACGTCGGCGATGACGGTGGCGCCGGGCTTCGCGCGGATCACGTCCGCCGCCAGCACGGTCATGAGCTGGTCGCCCCAGAGGATGCGGCCTTGCGCGTCGACCACGCCGATGCGGTCGCCGTCGCCGTCGAAGGCGATGCCGAGGTCGGCGCCCTGCTCTTTCACCGCCGCCTGCAGCTGCGCCAGGTTCTTGGCCTCGGTGGGATCGGGATGATGGGCGGGGAAACGTCCGTCGATCTTCTCGTTGAGGAGGACGTGCCTGCCCGGGAGCTTCCGCGCGAGCCGCGCGAGCGCCTCGCCGGTGGCGCCGTTGCCGGCGTCCCATACCACCTTGAGCGGCCGCTTGCCGTCGTAGTCCGCCACAAGTCGCGCCACGTACTTGTCCAGCAGCTCGACGCTCGTGATCTTGCCCTCGCCGCTGCGGAAGGCGCCGCGGGCCGCGATCTCGCCGAGGCGCTGGATGTCGGCACCGTAGAAAGAGCGCTTCTGCAGCACCAGCTTGAAGCCGTTCTGGTCCGGCGGGTTGTGCGAGCCCGTCACCATGATTCCGGCGGCGACGCCGAGCGTGTAGGCAGCGAAATAGAGCATGGGCGTGGGGCCGAGCCCGATGCGCGTCACGTCGATGCCGCTCTCCGTGAGACCCCGCACCAGCTCGCGCTCGAGCGCGGGCGAGCTCAGCCTTCCGTCGCGCCCTACCACCGCGCTCCTGCCGCCGGCCTCGGCGATGACGACGGCGAAGGCGCGGCCGAGCGCCCGGGCGTCCGCCTCGAACAGCGTCTTGTCGACGGTGCCGCGGATGTCGTACTCGCGCAGGATGGTGGGATCGAAGCGATGGCCGCCCGCGCGGCCGCCCTCATTGGCCATGGCTGCTCCGGAGCTCAGGAGACCTTGCGGCGCGGCGCCGCCGGCTTGCGATCCGCCGGCTCCGGCGCGCGGTCGCCGCTGTGCTCGTCGAGGATGCGCCGCATGTCGCCGGCGAGATCGGGTCGCGCAAGCGCGCAGGCGACGGTCGCCTCGAGGAAGCCCGCCTTGTCGCCGCAGTCGAACCGCCGGCCCGCAAAGCGGAAGCCGTGGAAGGCATGCTTCCCGCCGATCATCCGCGCGAGCCCGTCCGTGAGCTGGATCTCGTTGCCGGCGCCGCGGCCGATCCGGCCCAGATGCTCGAACACCTCGGCTTCGAGGATGTAGCGGCCGATCACCGCGAGCGTCGACGGCGCCTCCTCGGGCGTGGGCTTCTCGATCACGCCCTTGGCGCGCACGAGCGCGCCGTCCTCTTCGACGACGTCGAGGATGCCGTAGCGCTTGGTGTGCGGCCGCGACACGTCCATCACCGCGATCAGATTGCCGCCGACCTTCGCCCGTGCCTCCACCATCTGCTTCAGGCAGGGCGTCTCGCCGAGGATCAGATCGTCCGGCAGGATCACCGCAAAAGGCTCGTCGCCCACGATGTCGCGGGCGCACCAGACCGCGTGGCCGAGGCCGAGCGGGCGCTGCTGGCGCGTGTAGGAGAGCTGGCCCGGCTTCGGCATCCAGCCGTTGACGGCGACGATCTCCGCGGCCTTGCCGCGCTCGCGCAGCGTCGCCTCGAGCTCGAAGGCGTGATCGAAATGGTCCTCGAGCGCGGATTTGCCGCGACCGGTAACGAAGATGAATTGCTCGATGCCCGCCGCCTGCGCCTCCTCCACCGCGTACTGGATGAGCGGCTTGTCCACCACCGGCAGCATCTCCTTCGGCATCGACTTGGTCGCCGGCAGGAACCGCGTGCCGAGACCGGCGACGGGGAAGACTGCCTTGCGGACGGGACGTGTCATGGGCGGTCCATCGGGGGATGAGCGGCTCGCGGGAGAAACGGAGCGCCCCATCCGGTTGTTCCCTGATATTGGGCGCGGCGTTATACCGCAAAGCCCGCGCCCGACGCGAGTCCGGGCCGGTCATGTCCCCAAGAGGACATCCTTGGCACGGTTAACTTGAGCCGCGAGCGCGTCGGAGCCCCCCTGGTCCGGATGGATCTTGAGCATGAGCCGGTGGTGCGCCGCCTTGATCTCCTCGGCGCTGGCGCCGGGCTTGAGCCCGAGGATCGCGAGCGCCTCATCGGGCGTCATGGCGGCCGAGGCCGAGGCGGGCGCCGAGCCGCCGCCGGCTCCGCCCCTCGACGCCTCGCGCCAGTCCGGCATGAAGCGGTCGAGATAGCTCTCGATCAGGCCGACGGAGGCCGGATCCTCGGCGCGCACTTCGCGCCAGAGCGCGATCAGCGAGCCGTTGTCGAGCTCCTCAAGGCGGCGGCCCTGGAATCGACCTTTGCGGACGGTGCCGCTCATGGTGCCGCTGTCGTGGTCGAGGCTCATGCGGAGGTAGTCGGTCTCGACCTCGCTCACCTGGCCGCGCGGCGCGCCGGAGCCGCCCGCCCAGCGGCGCCAGATTTTCTTCCCCCGCGCGAGGAACGGCGCCGCGCCGCCGAGCGCCACGAGCACCGGCATGAAGCGGCCGCTCTCGACCAGCAGCACCGCGATCGCGATCGCCACGAAGATGCCGAGCCACATCAGGAAGCGCACGATCAGCGCCGGCGGCAGCGCCACGAACGCTTTGCCTGCCGCCAGCAGCAGCACGAGGAGCGCGATGCCGCCGATCAGGTAGAGCGGCATCAGGCGCTCCCCATCTGGCGCGTGATCAGCAGCGTGGCGCCGCCGGTCTTGCGCGAGTAATCCGCCAGCGCCTTGCGGCCGCCCGCCGCGAACACCGCCACGGCGCCCAGGAGCTCCTTGAGCTGCTGCGCGCTCGCGCTGTTGAAGGGGCAATAGGCGCCGCGGGAGAGGCGCGCGATCTCCTTGAAGGCCCGGCCGGCGACCGCATTGTCGCCCTCGTGAAACACGAAAGCGGGCACGTTGAGGAGCGCGAGCTCGCCCGCAAGCCGCGTTAGGTCGTCGAGCGATTCCTCCATGGCGTCGCCCACGAAGACCAGCGCATTGACCTGCCCCGACTTCGCCTCGTCGATCGCGTGCTTGAGCACGCGGGCGATCTGCGTCTCGCCGCCGACGCAGCTCACCTTGCGCATGGCCGCGTGCAGGTCCTGCGCGCGCGAGAGCCAGCGGCTCGCCTTGCATTCGCCGAAGCCGCGGTAGAAGACCAGCTGCACGTCGAGCCCGCCGAGGCTCGCGGTCGCCTCGAACATCTCGCCCTGCAGCCGGCAGGCATGGTCCCAGGTGGGCTCGCGGCTCGCCGTCGCGTCGAGCGCGAAGATCAGCCGCCCGCGGCCCGAGGCCGGCCGTACCGCCGGCATCGCTGCCACCCGCTTCAGGAACGCCTCGACCTCCGCCTGCTTGGACGCGGCGGGAAGCTGGCCCTCGGAGCCCTTCTTCTCTTCCGCCATGCCCTCAATATGGGGCCGCTCGGGTAGCGTTGGCTAGACGCTCACGCCCTGGCTCCATGCCAGCCCTCCCCGCCTCGTCATGGCCGGGCTTGCCCCGGGCATCCACGCGTTTCCGCAGAAAGAAAAAGTCATGGAGGCCGGGACAAGCCCGGTCATGACGATTGGGAGAGAAGCTGATCCTAACGAAGCGGCGCCTGAGCTATCCGAGCTTCGGCTCCGTCTTCCTGATGCTCTCGCGCGTCGCCATCGACCGCCACCAGCGGCGCAGGCGCTCGTGCGGGCCCAGGATGTCGCGGCCTTCGGGGGTCAAAGAGAAATAATAGTAATGCGGTGCCACCATGAGGTCGGCGAGGCTCAGCCCGTCGCCCGCCATGAAGGGGCTCTCGCCCTTGAGCTGATCGAGCGCCTCGATGCAGATCTTCGCCTTGGGCAAGGACGCTGCGACGCGTGCCTCGTCCGGGCTCTTGCCGTGCCGCGTGGCCAGCAGGCGCTGGTAGGAGATGCCGAAGCTCACGTCCATGAACATATAGGCATCGACGATGCCCATGATCTGGTTCATGCGCGCGGCCTCGCGCGGATCGCTCCGTTGCAGCGAGGGGCCCGGAAACGCCGCGTCGACGTAGCGCAGGATCGCCTGCGTCTCGTAGAGCGGAAAGCCCTTGTGCTCGAAGGCGGGGATGCGCCCGAAGGGCTGCCGCGACAGGTGCGGCTGCTGCTTCATTTCGGGGATGGCCATGTTGACGAAGTCGTAGGCGACGCCCTTTTCCTCGAGCCCCAGCCTGGCGCTTCGCACATAGGGACTGCCGTCGACGCCGTAGAGGATGGTGTCGGCCATCGTATCCTCCTGCAGAAGAGCTACGCCGCCCTGGCCCACACCGCGGTGTCGTGGAAGACGCCGCCGCCGTTGGGGCGGCCGGGGTCGGCGGAGATCAGCACGTTGATGCCGAGGCCCTCCTCGTAAGCCGCGTTGGGCCAGATGCCCTCGACCACCAGCACGCCGCGCTGGAGGCCGTCGAATGCCTTGGCGTTGACCACCACGCTGCCGAGCCGGTTGCCGAGGCGCACGCGGTCGCCGGTCGCGAGGCCGAGCGCCGCGAGGTCGTCGGGGTGGATCAGCACGGCGGGCTTACCCTCGCGCGCCACGCCCGAGGGCGTGTTGTTGAAGGTGCTGTTGAGGAAGGAGCGCGCGGGCGGCGCCATCATCCGGAAGGGATGCTCGGCGTCGGCCTTGTCGATGATGTCGACGTGGTCGGGGAGTGCCGGCAGCTCGTGATGCAGGGGCCCGAGCGATTTCCAGTCGGCCTTGAAGTGGAAGCGCTTGTCGGCATGCCCGAAGCCGTCGAGGAAATGCGCGGTCTCGAACGGAAGCGAGCGGTCGATCCAGCGCCCCTGATAGAAGGCATCGGGGCCCGGGAGCCCGGAGAGGCGCAGGCTCTCCGTGATGATCTCCATCTCGGTCATGGCGAAGCCGCGGTGCTCGGCACCGAGCCGGCGCGCGAGCTCGCAGATCACGTAGTGGTTGGTGCGCGCCTCGGCATGGGGCTCCACCGCCTTCCGCGCGATCTGCAGGAAAACGTGGCCGCCGCCGGTATAGATGTCGTCGTGCTCGAGGAAAGTGGTGGCGGGCAGCACGACGTCGGCCATCGCCGCGGTCTCCGTCATGAACTGCTCGTGGACGCAGGTGAAGAGGTCGCTCCGCCGAAATCCCTCGCGCACGCGGAGCGTCTCCGGCGCCACCACCATGGGATTGGTGTTCTGGATCAGCAACGCTGTCACTGGCGGGCCGTCGCCGAGATCGCGCTTGTCGCCGGTCAGCACCGGCCCGATCCGCGACTGGTCGAAGATGCGCGTCGCGGGATCGAGCGCGTCGAGGCCCTCGATCAGGGTGCGGTCGACGCCGTAGATGCCGGCATTGGCGAAGAGCGCGCCGCCGCCCTTGTATTGCCAGGCGCCGGTCACGGCCGGGAGGCACGTCACCGCGAAAAGCTGCGCGGCACCGTTGCGCGAGCGCGAAAAGCCGTAGCCGACGCGGAGAAAGCTCTTCTTGGTGCGGCCGTAAAGCCGGGCGAACTCCACGATCTCGGCGGCGGGGACGCCGCTGATCGCCTCGGCCCACTCGGGCGTGCGCGTCGCAAGATGCGCCTCGAGCGCCGCCGCGTCCGACGTGTACTTCGCGAGATAGGCGCGGTCCGCAAACCCCTCCTTGAAGAGCACGTGCATCGCCGCGCAGGCGACGGCGCCGTCGGTGCCGGGCTTCGGCATCAGGTGGACGTCCGCGGTCTCGGCGGTGGGTGTGCGGTAGGGGTCTACCACCACGAACTTGGCGCCCCGCTCGCGCCGCGCGCGCGTGATGTGGGTCATCACGTTGACCTGCGTCGAGACGGGATTGCCGCCCCAGACGATCACCAGATCGGACTCCGGAATCTCCAGCGGGCTCACGCCCCGCTTGACGCCCGTGCCGGCGTTCCAGCCGGCATCCGCCAGCGTCACGCAGTAGGTCGAATGCTGGCGCGAGTATTTCATCGCGTAGCGAAGTCGGTTGATGCCGTCGCGTTGCACCAGCCCCATCGTGCCGGCGTAGTAGAAGGGCCAGACCGTCTCGCTGCCGTAGCGCTGGGCCGCGCGCGCGAAGGCGTCGGCGACGCGGTCGAGCGCCGCCTCCCAGGAGATCGGCTTGAAGGCCGCGAAGCCTACGCCCTTCTCGCCGACGCGCAGCAGGGGCGTCGAGAGGCGCAGAGGATGATGCTGCCGCTCGGCGTAGCGCGCGACCTTCGCGCAGACCACGCCCGCGGTGTAGGGGTTGTCGCGCGCGCCATGGATCCGCCCGACGGTGCGCTCGTCCAAGCGCTCCACCTCGAGCGCGCAGGTGCTGGGGCAATCGTGGGGGCAGACGGAATAGGCGCTATCGAGCGGCACGGAGATGGACCTCGCGTTATTTGGAAGGACTATAAACCCGTGTGGCTCATCGCGAAAGCCGGACGCCTCGGCCTCCGCCCGTGGGTGCGTATTCGGCACACGCCTGCGGGCGCGCGCCCAGGAGCGGATTTTTCTTCGCGCCATCCGCCGAGCGTCCGCGCGTACCGCATACACCAATTTCGCGTATGCCATGATCGCATCGAGAGTGTCGGCGCGCGTCTCTGCGATGGGCGTTATGCCTTGAATGTCGATTGACACGCAGGGACGGACTTTGTCCAATCTTCGCGATGCCGACGGCGCAAGCGCGCGAGAACGGCTGTTTCAAAAAGGGGGGAAACCATCTTGAAAGCAATCACCGCTCTGCGCGTCGGTGCATGCCTGCTGGTGGGCGCGCTGGCCGCCGGTGCGCCGCAGGCTCGAGCCGCCGACAAGCCGCTTCTGCACGTGACGCTGATCGAGGCCACGCCGGCCTTCCACAGCCTGCCGGTGTTCGCCCTCAAGCAGATCGGCAAGGAGTACAATCTCGAGGTCGAAAATCTGCAGATCCAGGGCGGCGGCGAGGCGGGCGTGATCTTCGCTGGCGGCCAGGCGGACATCATGATGTCCGGCTTCGACAAGCCGATCGAGTTCGCGGCGCGCGGCATGATCGACGTGAAGGTGTTCGGCGCCATCCTGAAATCGATGAACTGGTCGCTGGTGGCGCCGACCAAGTCCGACATCAAGACCGTGGCGAACCTCAAGGGCAAGTCCGTCGGCATATCGGGACCGGGCGCATCCTCCGACATGCTCATGCGCTGGGCGCTCAAGAAAGAGGGGCTCGATCCCGACAAGGACGTGACCTTGATCGCTCTCGGCTCCGTTGCAAATCTCTACTCGGGCGTCGAGAACGGAAAGGTCGACGCGGCGGTGCTGGTGCGGCCGTTCCTCTCGAAGGCGATCGACACCGGCATGGCGCGGGTGGTCGGCGATTGGGAGGCGATGAGCTATCCCAACCTGGTCTCGATCGCGCGCGCCAAGGACCTCCAGGATCATCCGGAGCTGTTCCAGCGCTTCCAGTCGGCGATCCGCGACATCCTGCACCGGTTCCAGACCGACCGCGCCTTCGCCATCAAGATGGCAAAGCTCGCCTACCCCAACGAAACCGAGGACAGCCTCTCGAAGCAGCTCGATTTTGCCATGAAGGTCTATTGGAACCCCATGGACGGCGACATGGGGCGCGATCTCTATGATCATGCGGTCGATGTCCTCGTCGGCTCCGGACGGGTCACCAAGGACAAGATCCCGAGCTTCGAGAGCCTAGTGGTCAAGCTGCCGGAAGGCTGACGCGCGGAGCGGCGCCGGCGTGCCCGTCTTGGCCGACACCGAGGTCGCACAGCCCGCGCGCAGGGCCGGACGCGCCGCGCCGGCGATCGACGTGAGCGGGCTCTCGCTGCGCTACGCGCCGACCGGGCACCGGCGTCAGTCCAACCTCGCGCTGGCCAGCGTGTCGTTCCAGGTGCGCCCGAGCGAGTTCGTGGCGATCATCGGGCCGAGCGGGTGCGGCAAGAGCACGATGCTGCGGATCATCTCCGGTCTCCTGTCGGCGACCGAGGGCGAGGTCCGCGTCGACAACCTTCCCGTCACGCGCGTGCCCGAGGCGATCGGCTTCCTTTTCCAGTCGGACGCGCTGCTGCCGTGGAGGACCGCGCTCGAGAACGTGGCGGTCGGCGCCGCTCTCGCGGGCCGCGGCCGCCGCGAGGCCGAGGAGACCGCCCGAGGTCTCCTGCACGAGCTGGGCCTCGGCAAGGCGCTCGAGAAATATCCTGCCGAGCTCTCCGGCGGCATGCGCAAGCGGGTGGCGCTCGCGAGAACCATGGCCTACGAGCCGCGGGTTTTCCTGCTCGACGAGCCGTTCTCGGCACTCGACGCGCAGACGCGGATCCACGTCGGCAATCATTTCCTCCGGATCCTGGAGCGGCTCGGCCAGACCGTCCTGGTGGTGACCCATGACATCGACGAGGCCATCGCCATGGCCGACCGCGTGCTGGTGATGACGGCGGCGCCCGGCCGGATCGCGAAGGAGTTCGCAATCGATCTGCCCCGGCCCCGCGACTACTACGACTCCCGCTTCGAGCCCGGCTTCCGCGATCTGCAGGAGCGGATCTGGGAGATCCTGCGGCGGGAGATGGAGGGCGTGCTCGGCCATGAAGACCGCGCCTGACCGCGTCGCGGGCGGCGCGCCGCCCGGCGCAACCGCTGCCGACGAGACGGCCTACCAGCAGAAGCGCGCGGCACGGTCGCGCGAGGTCCGGCTCCGCTTCTACGTCGACCGCGCCATCGCGATCCTCGTCCCGCTGGTCGGCTGGCAGGTGCTCTCCGACCATTGGGTCGGCGGCAAATGGATCAGCAGCCCGCTCGGCGTGCTCGACCGGATCCTGTCGATGGCGCGGGACGGCAGCCTGCAGATGCACACCTGGCAGACCCTCGAGGAAGCGCTCGTCGGGCTCCTCCTCGGCGTGGTTCTCGGTGTCGTGCTGGGTCTGCTGCTCGGCTTTTCCAAGCGGCTCTCCGACGCCGTCGACCCCATCATCATGGGCTTCTACAGCCTGCCGCGCGTGTCGCTCGCGCCGCTCTTCATCATCTGGCTCGGCATCGGTCTCTTGGCGAAAGTCGCGCTGGTGGCGTCGGTCGTGCTGTTCGTGGTGCTGTTCAACGTGCGCGAGGGCGTCCGCACCATCGACCGCGAGCTGCTCGACGCCTTCCGCTCCATGCGGGCATCGCGGAGCGTGATGATCCGCTCGATCGTCATCCCGTCGCTGGTCCCGTGGATCTTCGCCTCGATCAGGATCGGCATCGGCATGGCGCTGATCGGTGCGGTGGTCGCCGAGCTGATCGGCTCCTCGCGCGGACTCGGCTGGTACGTCATGCACTCGACCGGCGTCTACGACATGACGGGCTCGATCGCTGCCCTGGTGGTGCTGATGATCCTCGCGATCATCTTCAACTGGGTGCTTGCGGTCGCCGAGAAGCGCACGCTGCGCTGGCGCCGGAGCGCGGATATCGGCTTGGTGGCCTGAGGGCGCCCGCAGAAGTGACTCGGCTCGAAGAGGAAATGGAATGACGACGGCAACCTCCGCAACCACGACCGCTGCGCGCACGCTCCTCGACCGGATCTGGGACGATCACGTCGTCCGCCGCCTCGACGACGGCACCGATCTCCTGCACGTGGATCGTCACCTCGTCCACGAGGTGACGAGCCCACGGGCATTCGACGGGCTGCGCCGGCGCGGCATCCGCGTCCACAGCCCAGAGCTCACCTTCGCCGTGGTCGACCACATCGTCGCCACCAGCACGGACCGCACCGACGGCACCAACCCCGCGGGCCTGCCGTTCATCCAGATGCTCCGCCGCAACTGCGCGGAGTTCGGCGTGACGCACTTCGACATCGACGACCGCCGGCAGGGCATCGTCCACGTCGTCGGACCCGAGCTGGGCATCGACCTGCCGGGCTGCACGCTGGTGTGCGGCGACAGCCATACCGCCACCAACGGCGGATTGGGCTCGCTCGCCTGGGGCATCGGCGCGTCGGAGGTCGAGCACGTCCTGGCGACCCAGACGATCCGGCAGCGGAAGCCCAAGCAGATGCGCATCCGCTTCGAGGGCAAGCTCGCCGCCGGCGTCTCCGCCAAGGACATGATCCTCTACGTCATCGGCCGGCTCGGCACCGCCGCGGGACAAGGCCACATGGTGGAATACGCGGGACCCGCGATCTCCCGGCTATCGATCGACGAGCGGCTGACGATCTGCAACATGTCGATCGAGCTCGGTGCGCGCGCGGGCCTGATCGCGCCGGACGAGGCCACCTTCGCCTATCTCTCCGGCCGCGAGTTTGCGCCGTCGGGCGCCGCCTGGGACACCGCCCTCGCCTACTGGCGCACGCTGCGCACCGACGACGACGCCCGTTTCGACCGCGAGTCCGCCATCGACTGCGGCAAGATCGGGCCGCAGGTCACCTGGGGCACGAGCCCGCAGGACGTGATCTCCGTCGACGAGCCGGTGCCGCTTCCCTCGGATGCGGCGGACCCCGTGCGCCGCGCCGCGATCGAGCGGGCGCTGTCCTACACCGGGGTCACGCCCGGCAAGCCTCTGCTCGGGCAGGAGATCGACTACGCCTTCATCGGCTCCTGCACCAACGGCCGGCTCTCCGATCTCGCCGCGGCCGCCGCGGTGGCTCGCGGGCGCAAGGTGCCGCCGGGCGTGCGCGCGATGGTGGTGCCGGGATCGACGCAGGTGAGGCAGGCGGCGATCGCGGCCGGGCTCGACAAGATCTTCATCGAGGCGGGCTTCGAGTGGCGCGCGGCCGGCTGCTCGATGTGCGTTGCCGGAAACGGCGACGTGGTGCCGCCCAAGAAGCGCTGCATCGCGACGTCGAACCGCAACTTCGAGGGTCGCCAGGGCCCCGGCAGCCGCACCCATCTCGCGAGCCCCGCCAGCGTCGCCGCGGCCGCGGTCAGCGGCCGCATCGTCGACGTCCGCACCATGCTGGGGAACTGAGGACCGTCATGGAAAAATTCGAGACGCTCACGGGGATCGCCGCCTCGCTGCTGCAGGAGAATATCAACACCGACGCCATCATTCCCGTGCCCTGGATCGTGAATTACGGGCGCGACCTCGGCCAGGGCCTGTTCGGCGGCTGGCGCTACGATCTCGCCGGCAAGGAGAACCCGGACTTCGTCCTCAACCGTGCTCCGTTCCGCCAGGCCAAGATCCTGCTTGCGGGACGCAACTTCGGCTGCGGGAGCTCGCGCGAGGAAGCGGTCTGGGCGCTGCTGGGATTCGGCATCCGCTGCGTCATCGCGCCGAGCTTCGGCGACATCTTCTTCGAGAACTCGTTCAAGAACAGCCTGCTGCCCGTGGCGATGGACGCGACGGACATCGCCGCGCTCGCGCAGGACCCGAAATTCGCGGCCGAGCCGATCCTCTCGGTCGACCTGCGGCAGCGGCGGGTCGGCATTCCCGGCGGCAGCACCAGCGTCGAGTTCTCGATCGCCGAGGGCCGCCGCCAAGCCCTGCTCTCGGGCCTCGACCACATCGGCAGCACGCTTGTTTATTCCGCCGACATCGCGGCCTTCCAGGCGAAGGACCGGCCGCGACGGCCCTGGATCTACCGCCCGTCCGCCACCAAAGCCGGATAACCGCCATGCCCACCGCCAAGACGTCCCTGCGGCGCCTCGTCGCCGAGGAGAAGCCGCTGATCACGCCGCTCGCGCACGACGCGCTGAGCGCGCGGATGATCGAGCAGGCCGGCTTCCGCTCGATCGCCATCGGCGGCTCCGCCATGCTGGCCGCGCGCTACGGCCTGCCCGACATCGGGCTCGCGGCGCTCGGCGAGATGGCGGCGGGCGTGCAGGATATCATCGCCGCGACCGGGCTTCCCGTCATGGTCGACGGCGACGACGGCTACGGCGATCTCGAGTCCGTCGCGCACATGGTCGAGGTCTACGCCCGGCTCGGCGCCAGCGGCATCGTGCTCGAGGACCAATTGCGCGGCAAGAAGCAGCCCGGCGATTCCGGCGCGGTGGGCGTCGCCGATGTCGAGGACATGGTGCGGAAGGTGAAGGTCGCGGTCGCCGCCTGCTCCGGCACCGAGATCCAGATCATCGCACGCTGCGACGCCTACGCCTTGGAGGGGCTCGACGGCGCGATGCGGCGCGCGCACCGCTATCTCGACGCCGGCGCGCATGGGCTCTTCGTGCCAGCCATCAAGACGGCGGCAGAGCTCGCAAGGCTCGGCCGCGAGTTCAATGGCCGCCATCTCCTGACCGCCGTGTTCGAGGGCCGGGAAACCTGGCTGCCGCCCGCCGAGCTCTACGGCATGGGATTCCGTCAGGTGGTCTTCCCGGGCCTGCTGATCACGCGGGTCGCCCAATGCGTCCACGGCGCGCTTCGGCAGCTGCGCAAGCACGTCGCGGGCGAGGCACCCATGCCGCCCCTCGCCGACGCCGCGCAGGCGCAAGAGAACCTCAGGACGGCCTTGATGTTCGAGAAGTGGCTGTCGATCGGCCGACAGGTCTGAGACGACCGATAACAGGGGACCATTCCATGCAGCTGAGCCGCGACCTCCTTAAGAAAGCCTACCGCGACATGGCCACGATCCGCGCCTTCGAGGAGCGCGTGCACCAGGAGTTCACGAAAGGCGCGATTCCCGGATTCGTGCATCTGTACGCCGGCGAGGAGGCGTCGGCGGTGGGCGTGTGCCTGCACCTGCGTCCCGACGACTACATCGCCAGCACCCATCGCGGCCACGGTCACAGCATCGCGAAGGGCTGCGACGTCGCCGGCATGATGGCGGAGCTGTTCGGCCGCGAGAACGGCCTTTGCGGCGGCAAGGGCGGCTCGATGCATATTGCGGACCTCGACCGCGGCATGCTCGGCGCGAACGGCATCGTCGGCGGCGGCCCGCCGCTGGTGGTGGGCGCCGCGCTTACCGCCAAGACCCTCGGCCGCGACGGCGTCGCGGTCTGCTTCACGGGCGACGGAGGATCGAACCAGGGCACCACCTTCGAGGCCATGAACATGGCGGTCGTACTCAAGGTGCCCGCGATCTTCGTGTTCGAGAACAACGGCTACGGCGAGGGGACCGGACACAGATACGCCGCGGGCAATCCCGACATCGCCGGCCGCGCCGCCGGCTTCGGCCTTCCCGCTGTGCGCGTCAGCGGCGACAACTTCTTCGCCGTCCACGAGGCGGCGGGCGAAGCCGTCGCGCGCGCCCGGGCGGGGCAGGGGCCGAGCGTCATCGAGGTCGATACCGTCCGCTTCTTCGGCCACCACGCGGGCGACGCGCAGCTCTACCGCGGCAAGGACGAGGTCAAGCGGCTCCGCGAGGAGCGCGACTGCCTCAAAAACTTCCGCAAATCCGTGACCGAGGCCGCGCTCCTGACCCCGGCCGAGCTCGCCGAGATCGATGCGGAAGTCGCAACCGTGATCGACGATGCCGTGAAGACCGCGAGCGCCGGTGCCGTACCGGCCGAGACCGAGCTCTTCACGGACGTCTACGCCTCATACTAGGAGCCAACCCCGTGCCCCTCAAATCGACCCGCCAGGCGATCAACGAGGCCCTCGCCCAGGAAATGCGCCGCGATCCCCGGGTGATCGTGATCGGCGAGGACGTCTCCGGCGGCGCCGGGACCGACGGCCAGCGCGACGCCTACGGCGGCGTCCTCGGCGTCACCAAGGGGCTGATCGGCCAATTCGGCGACCAGCGGGTGATCGACACGCCGATCACGGAATCCGCCATCATGGGCGCCGCCGCCGGCGCTGCGGTGACCGGGCTCAGGCCGGTCGCGGAGCTGATGTTCTGCGATTTCCTCGGCGTCTGCTTCGACCAGCTGCTGAACCAGGTCGCCAAGTTCCGCTACATGTTCGGCGGCAAGGTCAATACGCCGCTGGTGGTCCGCACCATGATCGGCGCGGGCCGCGGCGCCGCGGCGCAGCATTCGCAGAGCCTCTATCAGCTCTTCACGGCGGTGCCGGGCCTCAAGGTGGTGGTGCCCTCCAACGCCTACGACGCCAAGGGCCTGCTGATCCAGGCGATCCGCGACGACGATCCCGTGATCTTCTGCGAGCACAAGCTGATCTACGACCTCAAGACCGAGGTGCCCGACGAGGCCTACCGCATCGCCTTCGGCGAGGCGAACATCGTGCGCGACGGCGACGACGTGACCGTGGTGGCGCTCGCGCGGATGGTGCACTTTGCCGAGGCGGCCGCCACGACGCTCGCGTCGGAAGGCATCGAGTGCGAGATCATCGATCCCAGGACTACGTCGCCGCTCGACGTCGACACCATCGTCGAGAGCGTCGAGCGGACAGGACGGCTGGTGATCGTCGACGAGAGCACCCCGCGCTGCGGCGTCGCCGCGGACATCTCGGCGATCGTGGCCGAGCAGGCCTTCGGGGCGCTCAAGGCGCCGATCCGCCGGGTGACGGCGCCGCACACGCCGGTGCCCTTCGCGCCCAACCTCGAGAAGCTCTACATCCCCGACGCCGCGCGGATCGCCGCAGCGGTGCGCGAGACGCACGGATTCCGCAAGTGACCGGGGCGTCGCTCACCGCGATCACCATGCCCCAGTGGGGGCTCACCATGACCGAGGGGAAAGTCGTGGGCTGGCTCAAGAAGCCGGATCAGCCGCTGACCGAGGGCGAGGAGCTTCTGGAGATCGAGACCACCAAGATCACGAATGTCGTGGAAGCGCCCGTCGGCGGCACGCTCAAGCGGATCGTCGCCGAGGCCGGAGCGACGCTGCCCGTGGGCGCGCTGCTGGCGGTGATCGGTCCCGCCGGCGCCTCGCCAGCGGACGTCGACTCCTTCGTGCGGAATTTCCGCGTCGTCGAGCCCGCGAAAGAGGCGGTCGGCGCGCAGGCGGAGACTCTCACCCGCGAGATCGAGGCCGGAGGACGCCGCCTGCGCGTCCTCGAGACCGGCGAGGGCGGCATTCCCGTCGTGCTCGTCCATGGCTTCGGCGCCGACCTCGGCAGTTGGATGTTCGTCCAGCCGTCATTGGCGCGAGGCCGGCGCACCGTCGCCCTCGATCTCCCGGGCCACGGCGGATCGACGAAAGACGTGGGCTCCGGCGACCGCAAGACGATGACGGTGGTGCTCGCCGGCGCGCTGGAGGCCCTCGGCATCGGTCGCGCGCATCTGGTCGGACATTCCCTCGGCGGCGCCATCGCGGCCTCGCTCGCGATTGCACGTCCGGCTTCGGTCGCGAGCTTGACCTTGATCGCCTCGGCGGGACTCGGGGCCGAGATCAACCGATCCTTCATCGAGGGCTTCGTGCGCGCGGAGCGACGCAAGGAGGTTGCCGAGCTGCTCGGCGTGCTCATTCACGATCCGGGCGCGGTCAGCCGCCGCATGGTCGAGGACGTGCTGCGCTACAAGCGGCTCGACGGGGTGCCGGAGGCGCTCGCCGCCATCGCCGCCGCCTGGTTCGCCGACGGACGGCAAGCGGTCGATCTCCGCGCCGAGATCGCCGCCCTCGATATCCCGATCCAGGCGATCTGGGGCGAGACCGACCGCGTGATCCCCGCGAGCCACGCCAAGTCGCTGCCGAAATCGGCTGCCGTCCACGTCCTCGCCGGGACCGGCCACATGCCGCACATGGAGCGCGCCGGCGAGGTGAGCCAGCTGATCGACCGGGTGGCGCTCCGCGAGACGTAGCGCACGTCTCTCCCGCGCCGCGGCCCCTTACGCCAGGCGCTCCCAGACCAGGGTCGAGACGCTCATCCTGCCGTCGCGGGGATTGGGCGCGGGCGCCGTGGTGAGCGTCAGGCGGTTGCCGTCGAACTTGTAGAAGCGCACGACGTCGGTGCCCGTCCAGGCCTGGTTCCAGGACTGCTCGACGTGGTGGATCACGCGGCTGGGCTCGATCGTGTAGCGCCCGGCATAGGCGACCATGCTCTTGAAGAGCGAGAACGCCTCCGCCTCGGTGGGTATCGCCGCGGCGGGCGCCTTGCGGTTCTCGGCGAGGACCAGCGCGCTCATCCGGCCGTCCGCCGTGTAGATGAGCGTGCCGGTGGGGTGGGCGCCCCAGAGCGGCGTCGTCTCGCCGGTGTCGAGGATCTTCCGCTCGGTCGCGCGCAGCGTCCAGGTGCCGACGAAGGGATTGCTCACGGGCCGACGCTCAGCCGACGGCCGCGGCGGCGCGCGGCAGGTGCTCGGTGAGCCGGCCGCCGAGCCGCACCGGCTCCACGCGGCGCGCCAGGCCGGTCGCGTCGTCGGTCTCGACGAAGACGGCGCACAGCGTACCCTCTCCGTCCGCCGCCTTGAGCCGTTCGCCCGGGATCTTGGTCACGAAGCGCGCGACCGCGACATCCTTCTGCATGCCGATCACGCTGTCGTAGTCGCCGCACATGCCGCAGTCCGTCTGATAGGCCGTGCCCTTCGGCAGGATCTGCGCGTCGGCGGTCGGCACGTGGGAGTGGGTGCCCACCACCACGGAGGCCCGGCCGTCGGCGAAATGGCCCATGGCCATCTTCTCGGAGGTCGCCTCGCCGTGGAAATCGATCACCACCGCCTGCACCTCGCCGAGCGGATGCAAGCCGAGCTCGCGCTCGACCGCGGCGAAGGGGCAATCGATCGCGTCCATGAAGAGTCGCGCCATCGGGTTCAGCACCAGGATGCGCCGGCCGTCGCCCAGCTCGAACACCCGCGCCCCCGCGCCGGGCGTGCCCGCCGGCAGGTTGAGCGGCCGCAGGAGGCGCGGATCGCCGCCGATGTAGCCGAGCAATTCCCTTTGGTCCCAGACGTGGTTGCCGGTGGTGATGACGTCGGCGCCCGCCGCGTAGAGCTCGGCGCAGAGCTTGTCGGTGATGCCGAAGCCGCCGGCGGCGTTCTCGCCGTTCACCACCACGAAGTCGAGCCCGAGCTCGCGCCGGAGCCGCGGCACATGCGCCGCCACCGCCTCGCGCCCGGAGCGCCCCATCACGTCGCCGCAGATCAGAAGTCTCATGCCACGCCTCGTCTACCGCATAGTGCTCTTTTAAACCCCTCGCCCCCGAAGCGGGAGAGGGGTTTGCCGGCGCTCATCTGATGATGACGACTCTCTCCGTCACCACCTGGTCGAGGGGCTCGTCGCCCGCGGCGACGGGTACGCGCTCGACTTCCTGTGCATCGAAAGCGAGACCAACGGCAAGAGTCCCGCCCCTCGCGCGAAGCGTCGCCAGCGTCCGGTCGTAGAAGCCGGCGCCGTAGCCCAGCCGCCGGCAGGAACTGTCGAAGGCGAGCATGGGGACCAGCACCAGCCACGGCACCACCTCGGGCGCGTCCGAAAGCGGCGCCTGGATGCCCATGATATCTGGCGCGAGCGGGTCGCCCGGCGACCACGCACGAAAGACGAGCGGCTCGCGCTTCGCGATCGAAGCCGGCAAGGCGAGGCGATGGCCGCGCCGGGCAAACACCTGCATGGCAGGCCTCGGGTCGAGCTCGTCACGGATCGGCCAGTAGCCGGCGATCACCGCATCGGCCCGCGCGAACTTTTCCTTGGGAAGCCACCTGGTCAACCCGTCGCGCAGAGCGATGCTTGCCGCCGCGCGCGTCTCCGCCGGGATCGCTGCGCGCCGCGCCCGCATGAGCTTGCGGAGCGCCGCCTTCTCCGCGGCGATCGCCTCGATGCTCATCGATGAGAGAGGTCGGATGGAGCCGCCTCGGCCGTCGGACTTGACGAACCCTCTAGGCCCGCTTTTCGCAGGTGGGCGCCGTGTACCGGAACCAGGGCTCCGGCAGGGACAGCTCCCAAGAGGTCGATATCGGCCCCGGGGTTTGTGCGACCTAACGCACCAGGCAGCCCCATCCTAGGGAGCAATGTGGGATGATTCCAACCGGACTGCAATCGCTTCGATCCGCCGGGCGAGTTCCTCGAGGCCCTGGGCGAGCGCGGCGGTATCGACGCCGTTGCCCTGGCCCGAGGCTTGCCGGCGCAGCGTCGCGTGGGCATCGGCGAGCTCGTCGGTGATCATCAGCGCCGCCATCACCAGGAGACGCGCCTCGCCGATCTGGCCGAGCTTCGCCACGAACTCGCCGGTCTTGCGGTCGATGTACTGGCCGAGCTCCTTGATGCGGCCCTCCTGCCCTTCCTCGCAGGCGACGGGATAGCTGCGGCCGTTGATGGTCAGGTGAACCTCGGGCATCAGCCCTCCAGGGCGCGGTCGAGCCGGCCGATCGCCTGATCGAGGCGGGTGGCGACGCTCTCCGTCACCCGGCTCAGCGCCGCATATTGCGACTTGGCGTCGGCGAGGGCGCGCTCCAGCTCCGCCCGGTCGTGCGGCGCACCCGCCTGCTCCATCGCCGCCTCGAGGCGGAGCACCGCCCGCTCCAGGCGCTTGGCCGCCTCGACCACCCTGCTGAGATCGCCCATGGCACGGATTGCCGCTGTCCCCCGAGTGGGGTCACCTTACGCGCGCCTCAAAGCCACCGTCAATGCGGGCCGCGCCACCCGGCACGGTGCGCATTGAAGCCGCCGATCGCGCGCTCCAGCACCGCGCGGTCCTCGCGCGTCGGCGCCTCGTCGATGATCCGGATTGGCTCTCTCATGGCGGGTCCGGATTTTGCCATCGCAGGACCGCCGCGGCGGCTCCGTCGACGGCCAGAGGGCGATTGACGCCGCAGGCGGCGCTCGGCAAGGTGCGCCCGTGCACGCCGCCTACTCATGTCACATCGATGACCGCCCCGCACTCGCCTAGCGCCGAGGCGCCGCCGCTGCCGGCCCCGAAGGATCCCGAGCTGCGCGAGATGGCGAACGCCATCCGGGCGCTCTCCATGGATGCCGTGGAGAAGGCCAAGAGCGGCCATCCCGGCATGCCCATGGGCATGGCGGACGTGGCGACGGTGCTGTTCACGAAGTTCCTGAAGTACGATCCGAAGAATCCCCACTGGCCCGACCGCGACCGCTTCGTGCTCTCGGCCGGTCACGGCTCGATGCTGCTCTATTCGCTGCTGCATCTCACGGGCTACCCGGAGATGACGCTCGACGAGCTGAAGCGCTTCCGCCAGCTCGGCAGCCGCACCGCGGGTCATCCGGAGTACGGCCATGCGCCGGGCATCGAGACCACCACCGGGCCGCTCGGCCAGGGCCTCGGCAACGCCGTCGGCATGGCGCTCGCGGAGCGCATCCTGAACGCCCGCTTCGGCGACGATCTCGTGGATCACTACACCTACGCGATCGCCGGTGACGGCTGCCTGATGGAGGGCATCAGCCACGAGGCGATCTCGCTCGCGGGCCATCTGCAGCTGCGCAAGCTGATCGTGCTCTGGGACGACAACTCCATCTCGATCGACGGACCGACCTCGCTCGCGGTCTCCGACGACCAGCTCGAGCGCTTCGAGGCCCACGGCTGGAGCGTGGCGGCGGTCGACGGCCACGACACCGACGCGATCGCGGCGGCGCTCGAGACCGCACGCGCGAGCAATCGCCCCTCGCTCATCGCCTGCCGCACCATCATCGCCTTCGGCGCGCCGAACAAGGCCGGCACCGCCGCGGCGCATGGCTCGCCACTTGGCGCCGCCGAGATCGAGGGCGCCCGCAAGCGCCTCGGCTGGCCCTACCCGCCCTTCGAGGTGCCGGAAGCGATCCGGGCGCGCTGGCAAGCCGCGGGCGCGCGAGGCGCGGATCTCTCGCGCGCCTGGCGCGAGCGCCTGGCCAAGGCGCCGCCGGCGCTCCGGCAGGAATTCGAGCGGCGCCAGACGGGCGAGCTGCCCCCGGGCTGGCGCGAGGCGCTCGCCGGAGCCAAGGCGAAATTCGTCGCGGAAAATCCGAAGATCGCGACCCGCCAGGCGTCCGGCACGGTGCTCGACGCGCTCGCCCCCGTGGTGCCCGAGCTGATCGGCGGCTCCGCGGACCTGACCCCCTCCAACAACACCAAGGCCAAGGCCCAGGCGGTCATCACACCGAAGAATTACGGCGGCGGGTACCTGCACTACGGCGTGCGCGAGCACGGCATGGCCGCCGCGATGAACGGCCTCGCGCTCCACGGCGGCATCGTGCCCTACGGCGGCACGTTCCTGATCTTCACCGATTATTGCCGGCCGTCGATCCGGCTCTCGGCCTTGATGGGCGTGCGCGTCATCTACGTGATGACCCACGATTCGATCGGCCTTGGCGAGGACGGGCCCACGCACCAGCCGATCGAGCAGCTGGCGGCGCTGCGCGCCGTCCCGGGCCTGCGCGTGTTCCGTCCGGCGGATCCCGTCGAGACCGCGGAATGCTGGGAGCTCGCGCTCTCGGCGCCGAAGACCCCCTCGGTGCTCGCGCTCACGCGCCAGGCGCTGCCGGCGCTGCGGCGGGACGCCGAGGTGAACCGCTCGGCCCGCGGCGGCTATGTGCTGGCAGAGGCAGAGGGCGACCGCCGGGTGACGCTGCTGGCGACGGGCTCCGAAGTCTCGCTCGCGATCGGCGCCCGCGATCTCCTGAAGGCGAAAGGTGTGCCCGCCGCAGTGGTCTCGCTGCCGTGCTGGGCGCTGTTCGACGCGCAGGATGCGGCCTATCGCGCGAGCGTGCTCGGCAAGGCGCCGCGGGTCGCGGTCGAGGCCGCGGCGACCTTCGGCTGGGAGCGCTACGTCGGCGAGGGCGGCACCGTCGTCGGCATGCGAAGCTTCGGCGCCTCCGCACCCGCCGAGGACCTGTTCCGGCATTTCGGGTTCACGGCGGAAAAGATCGCCGAGGCGGCGCTGGCGCGGATTTAGCGGACTCGCAAGGACTTCATGCAACGGTCTACCATCGAGAGCACGGAGAAGAAGACAGCAGGGCGGCCGCCTCTGACATCGTCATGGCCGGGCATGGCGAGGACGAGACAGGCTTCTTCTCCTGCGCCCTCCGCGCTCTCCGTGGTGAGCAAATAAACGGAGGAGCTGATGGCCACACGCATCGCGATCAACGGATTCGGCCGCATCGGACGGCTGGTGCTGCGCGCGCTTCACGAGGCGAGACGCGACGACGTCGAGTGCGTCGCCATCAACGACCTCGGCTCGGCGCACGCGAACGCGCACCTGCTGAAGCACGACAGCGTGCACGGGCCTTTCCACGGCGAGATCAAGACCGGCGACAACTGGATGGACCTCGGCCGCGGGCCGATCAAGGTACTCGCGGAGCGCGACCCCGCGAAGCTGCCGTGGAAAAACTTGAAGATCGACGTCGCGCTCGAGTGCACGGGCCTCTTCACCAAGCGCGAGGCGGCGGCCAAGCACCTGGAGGCCGGCGCCAGGCGCGTCCTGGTCTCGGCGCCGGCCGACGGCGCCGATTTCACGCTGGTGATGGGCGTCAACCACGACGGTCTCGACGCGAAGCACGCCGTGATCTCCAACGGCTCCTGCACCACCAATTGCCTGGCGCCGGTCGCCTATGTCCTGCACGAGGGCGTGGGCATCGAGCATGGATTCATGACGACGGTGCACTCCTACACCGGCGATCAGCCGACCATCGACACGCTCCACAAGGACCTCCGCCGCGCGCGGGCGGCCTCGCTGTCGATGATTCCGACCTCGACCGGCGCCGCCAAGGCGATGGGCCTGGTGATGCCGGCGCTCAAGGGCAAGCTCGACGGCACCTCGATCCGCGTGCCCACGCCGAACGTGTCGCTGATCGATCTCGCCTTCACCGCGGGCCGCGACACGTCGGAGGCGGAGATCAACGAGCTCATGGAGAGCGCCGCGAACTCCAACCGCTTCCGCGGCATCCTCGCGGTGAACAAGGAGGAGCTGGTCTCCAGCGACTTCAACCACAACCCCGCGAGCTCGACCTTCGACCTCACGCAGACCAAGGTTCTGGGCAAGCGCTTCTGCCGCGTGCTGTCGTGGTACGACAACGAATGGGGCTTCTCGAACCGCATGGTCGAGGCCGCCGCCGTGGTCGGCAAGCTCGCCTGAGCGACCCCTCGGGTGTGAGCGGCAAGCGGATCATCGTCCATTCGCTCGCCCACGCCCGCGCCGCCCTCGCCGCCGCCCGCGCGCTCGACGTGCCCGTGACGCTCGCGAGCGCCAGGGGCGCCGGCGGTTACGGCGGTCCGCTCTGGTTCAAGGCGCTGATCGACGCCGCACGCGCGGATTTCCCGGAAGTGACCGCGACCGCCGTGCTCGACTGCGGCAGCGAGCCCGGCACCACGCTGGCGGCGCTCCGCGAGGGCTTCAAGCGCGTGCGCTTCACCGGCAGCGACAAACCGCTCGGTGCGCTCATGGAGATCGCCCGCCAATCCGGCGCCGAGATCGAGACCGGCGAGCCGCCGGAGGCGCTCGATCTCCTCACCGAGCGCGATCCGGAGACCGCCGCGCGCCGCTATCTCGCGGCGACGAAATAGGGCGCTCGCTCGTGCATGAGCGTGCGGGCCTGTCGCGGACCGGCCATCTGGGACCCGCACAGGTGCAGGGATCTGGAGTGAGGGCCAAATAGAAAATAAGATTGGCAAATGCTGACCGACGCACAAAAAGAGATGTTCCGGCAATCGGGCTACATTTGTCCCCTGACGGCTATCGACGCGGGCACGTCAGCAAGGATCCTCGCGCAACTGGAATCGTTCGAGGCGGCGCATGGCGGCTTCGGCCAGCTTCTGCGTTTCAAAGCGCATCTTCGCCTTGCCGCTCTCATGGAACTCGCGACGCACCCGCGCATCCTGGATGCGGTCGAGGACCTGATCGGGCCCGATATTCTGCTCTTCACATCGACGCTTTGGCCCAAGAACGCCGGCGACGGCCGCTATGTCTCCTGGCACCAGGATTCCGCCTATTTCGGTTTCGACCGGCACGAGGAGGTGACGGCTTGGGTCGCGCTCACCCCGAGCCACGCAGGGAACGGCTGCGTTCGCGTCATGCCGGGGAGCCACCTCGGCCCCGAGTACCGGCACGAGGAAACCTTTGCCAGGGACAATCTGCTGATCCGCGGCCAGACGATCCACGGCCTTGACGAGGCGAAGGCGGTCAACCTCGAGCTCGAGCCGGGCCAATTCTCCCTGCATCAGGAGCGCACGGTCCACGGTTCGCAACCGAACACGTCGCGGAGCCGCCGGATCGGCTATGCGCTCTTCTATATACCGACCCACGTCGGATCGACGCTCGGCCGCCGCGCAGCCCTGCTCGTTCGAGGCAAGGACGCGTATGGAAAGTGGGATCCCGATCCGGTGCCGCGCGGCGACGACGATCCTGCGATCGCCGCCTTCATTCGCCGGTCCTTCCATCAATACCGCGATCAGGAGCCAGGCGCTGTCCCGGCTTGATGACGCGTTGGCCTTGGCCCGAGGTGCTCCATGATCTCAGACGACATCTTCGACGCCCGACACTACGCGGATGTGCGGCGTCCGCTCGCGCAAGCGCGTACATTGCCGCGCTGGTGCTACACCTCGGAGGCATTCTACCAGCGGGAAATCGATCGCATCTTCATGAGGACATGGAACTTCATCGATCGCGTCGACGCGGTTCCCAATCCCGGCGACTACCTCGCGGTGGATACCTTCGCGGGTCCGGTGCTCGTCGTGCGAGACCGCCAGGGCACGCTTCGGGCTTTTGCGAACAGCTGCCGCCATCGCGGCGCCCGTCTCCTCAAGGGCAGCGGCAATTGCCGGGGCATCGTCTGCCCCTATCACAGCTGGACGTATGGCCTGGACGGCGCGCTGCTGGCGGCGAGAGGCATGGAGCGGACCGAAGGATTCGAGACCGGCAAATACGGACTGAAGCGGATCCGGCTCGAGACCTGGGGCGGCTTCATGTTCATCAACTTCGATCCCGCGGCCGAGCCGCTGCTCGAGTACCTCGGGGAGCTCCCGCGAAAATTCGCAAGCTATCGCTTCGACGACATGATCTGCACGCGGCGCACCGAGTACGAGGTCGCCTGCAATTGGAAGCTCATCATCGAAAACGCCCACGAGGACTACCATACGCAGACCGTTCATAGGAGCTCGCTGGGCAACCAGGTGACCGAGCCGGAGGAGAATCCGATCGGCAACTGGGATGCGCTCTTCCTCCCGCTCGAGACCTCGGTTGCGGTGCTGCCGGGCGAATCCGCTCCCTTTCCTCACATCGCGAATCTCGAGGGGAAGCTCGGGCACGGAACCTACTTCACGCTGCTCTATCCCGCGACCCAGTTCGCCTGCGTGCAGGACTGCATGTGGTGGCTCCGGGTGACGCCGCTTGGACCGATGGCATGCCGGATCAATTTCGGCTTCTGCTTCCCGAAGTCGACCGCGGCCCGCCCCAATTTCGCGAGCGAGGTCGAGCCCTACTATCGGCGCTGGGATACAGGGATCGACGAGGACAACGACACCGGCAACCTTCAGCAAGCGGGCCTGCGCTCGCCGCTCTATGAGCCGGGACCGCTCTCCTGGAAGGAGCCAAAAGTGCGGAGCATCGCGCTCTGGATCTTGGATCGCGTCCTCGATGAGCGAGCGCCCTCATCGCCCGGGGCGGCGCAGTAGACGGAGGACTTCGAGCCTCTCGCTCGACTTTGCCGGTCCATGCACCATCTGTTATATCCCCGCCTCATCAGGGCGCCCGGGCAGCGGCGCAGGAGGAGATCATGGGTCTGAGCGAGCAGGTCAAACGCATTCTCGACGGCTACGAGAGCGACAATCCCGGGACCAAGGCGAACCTCGCGCGGATCCTGATGCAGGGCCGGCTCGGCGGCAGCGGCAAGCTGGTGATCCTGCCGGTGGACCAGGGCTTCGAGCACGGGCCCGCGCGCAGCTTCGCGCCGAACCCGCCCGCCTACGATCCGCACTATCACTTCAAGCTCGCGATCGACGCCGGGCTCTCGGCCTATGCGGCGCCGCTGGGCTTCCTCGAGGGCGGCGCCGCCACGTTTGCGGGCGCCATTCCGCTGATCCTCAAGGTCAACAGCGCCAACAGCATGTCGCGCGCCAAGGAATCGCCGACCCAGGCGATCACCGCCGGCGTCAAGGACGCGCTGCGGCTCGGTTGCTCGGCCATCGGCTACACCATCTATCCCGGCTCCGACCTCGCCTACGACATGATGAGCGACATCGCCGAGCTGGCCCGCGAAGCCAAGTCCTACGGCCTCGCGGTGGTGATCTGGTCCTATCCGCGCGGCGGCGCGCTCTCCAAGGCGGGCGAGACCGCGATGGACATCTGCGCCTACGCCGCGCACATGGCGGCGCTGCTCGGCGCGCACATCATCAAGGTGAAGCTGCCGACCGAGCACCTCGAGCTCGAGGCCGCCAAGAAGGTCTACGAGGCGCAGAAGATCGACATCCGCACGCTGGCATCGCGCGTCCGCCACATCGTGCAGTCCTGCTTCGCGGGCAAGCGCATCCTGGTGTTCTCGGGCGGCGAGGCCAAGGACCTCGACGGCCTCTACAACGAGGTCCGTGCGATCCGCGACGGCGGCGGCAACGGCTCGATCATCGGCCGCAACACCTTCCAGCGCCCGAGGGAAGACGCACTCAAGATGCTGGACACCATCATCCAGATCTACCAGGGCAAGGCTTGATCGCCGCCGAGGGGACGCGGCTCTACCTCGTCACCCCCGCCTCGCTCGATCCGCGGCAGTTCCGCGACAAGCTCGCCGCCGCGATCGACGCCGGCGACGTGGCCGCGGTGCAGCTCCGCCTCAAGGACGTCGACGACGACGCGATCCGCCACGCCTGCGATGCGCTCCGGCCGGTGGCGCAGGAGCGCGGCGTCGCCTTCCTCCTGAACGACCGGCCCGACCTCGCCGCCGAGACCGGCTGCGACGGCGTCCATGTGGGCCAGCAGGACACGCCCTACGCCGAGGCGCGCAAGCTCATGGGTCCCGGCGGCATCGTTGGCGTCACCTGCCATGCAAGCCGCGACCTCGCGATGACCGCCGCCGAGGCCGGCGCCGACTACGTCGCCTTCGGCGCCTTCTTCCCGACCACGACCAAGGTGAGCGGCCATCGCGCCGACCTCGAGATTCTTCGCTGGTGGTCGGAGATCATGACCGTGCCATGCGTCGCCATCGGCGGCATCACGCCCGGGAATTGCGGCCCGCTGGTCGCCGCCGGCGCGGATTTCCTCGCGGTGGTCTCCGCCGTGTGGAACGCGCCCGAGGGGCCCGCGGCAGCGGTCAAGGCGTTCGAGCGGGCGATCGCCGAGGCGCGCGGGTAACTCGAGCGCGGGATATGGCCCCTCGCGACCGCGACCTCGATCCATCTCATCGGCGCGCGCCATAGCGGAGGATGCGAGCCCGGCTGTGACACGCCGGTGTCAGGCGCGCTCGCGCTTACTTGCACCCCGGGAGCCCTGCAACATTATCTTCGCCGCAACCGGCAAACGGGGGCGGAAGCTTTCGATCGATCCCGCCGAGCTCAGAGCGGCGTGAGTCAGGCGGCCGACGCCTGCGGCCCCGCCTCTGCGGTGCCGATCAGCGCACCGATCGTCTTCATGAGCTGGTCGTCGTCGAACGGCTTGTTGAGGCCGGCGTCGGCGCCGAGCGCCGTCGCGATGGTGACGTAATCGGAGTTGCCGATCCGGCCACCTCCGGACATCGCGACGATCCTCGCCTCCGGGAACTCCTGGCGCAGCTCGCGGATGAGCGTAATGCCTTCCTTCTCCGGCATGATGATGTCGGTGAGCACGAGGTCGGGCTTGTGCTCGCGGTAGAGCCGAAGGGCCTCGATGCCGTTCCCGGCGGGGATCACGGTGAAACCGTGATCCTCCAGCAGCATGGTGACGGCCCCCATGACCATGGCGTCGTCATCGACCAGCAGGACGGTCGGTGGCCGGGCGACCGGCGCGGTGGCGGCAGGGAGCGGCATGTTCGTCATGATGGCAAGCCTCGGCGGACGGACTGAACCCGAATATCCGGCAGCTATATGGACCCGCGTAGATTGTGCGAACCTTAATCGGGCCGCCCGCTACGTGTATTTACTTATGCGGCAAAATGCTCACGCGACCGGTGCCCAGAGCACGTCCTCGATGCGCTCGGCGCCCGTCGCGAGCATCACCAGTCGATCGAAGCCGAGCGCGATGCCGGCAGACGGCGGCATGCCGTGGGCGAGCGCCGAAAGGAAATCCTCGTCGATCGGATAGGCGAAGCCGTAGCGCGCCTGCTTCCTCGTCTGGTCCAGCTCGAACCGCCGGCGCTGCTGCGCGGCGTCGGTGAGCTCGCCGAAGGCGTTCGCGAGCTCGAGACCGCAGACATAGACCTCGAAGCGCTCGGCAAGCCGGCGATCCTCCGGCTTCGGACGCGCCAGCGCCGCCATGGAGATCGGATAATCATAGAGGATGGTCGGCGCGCCCACTCCGAGATCGGGCTCGATGCGCGCCAGGAAAATCCGGAAGAACAGGTCCTCCCAGTCGTCGCCCGCATGCGGCGCGATGCCGAGGGGCCGCGCCGCATCGGCGAGCCGCTCGAGGCTGGGCCGCTCCGGATCGGGCGCCGTCGAGAGGAGATCGACGCCGCAACGCTCGAACGCCTCGGCGACGCTGAGGCGCTGCCAGGGCGCCGAAGGATCGGCGGCGCGGCCTTTCCATCGGAAGGCGTTGCCGCCCGCCGCCGCGAGCGCCTCGCGCAGCAGCATCTCGCAGTCGTCCATGAGGTCGCGGTAGGAGGCGTGCGCGCGGTACCATTCCAGCATGGTGAATTCGGGATGGTGCGTCGCGCCGCGCTCGCCGTTCCGGAACACGCGCGCGAGCTGGAAGAGCCGCGGCACGCCCGCCACCAGCAGCTTCTTCATGGCGAACTCAGGCGAGGTGTGGAGATAGCGCGCGCGCCTGCCCTCGCCCGGCTCGTCGAGCTGGGTCTCGAACGCCATCAGGTGCGGCTCCATGCCCGGGCTCACCTGCAGCGCCGGCGTCTCCACCTCGGCGAAATCGCGCGCCGCGAAGAAGGCGCGCGTCGCCGCCGCGACCCGACCGCGCGCCGCCAGGAATTCCCGCTTGCGCGCGAACCGGTCCGGCCGCCACCAGCCGTCGTGCTCGGTCATCGCCGCGATTTCATCTGCAGAGGCATTCTGCGTCCTTCGACTCGCTCGTCCTCATCCCGAGCGCTGCCTGGGGCGCCGAGGGACGCTCGCGGCTCAGGATGAGGAAAATTCTTGATGGCATTAAGAAAAGCACCTCATCCTGAGCCGCGCCGAAGGCGCGAGTCGAAGGACGCAGTGAGGTCCGTCCAGATTAATGTCCGGCATGGCCGCCGCCGTCCCCATGTCCACGCGAGCCAACATCGGGACCTTGGACACCGCCCGGCGACCACTGATCCCGCTCCCGTTTCGACGGGGCGCGTAAGAACCATCCCGCCCATGACCGCCGCCACTAAATGCAACGTCGAGACCATCGGCGTGGCTCCTCAAAACCCGAACATGTTCGCGAGGTCGCCGATCGCGGGCCGGTTCTGCGGCACGTAGGGATCGGCGGCGGACGCCACCGGATTCGGCAGGTTGTCGCGGCTGCGCGGCGAGAGCGGCGACAGGCCCCAATTCATCTCGATGAACTTCAGGATCGAGGCGTGATCGTAATAGGTGTGATCGACGAAGCCCTTCTTGGCGAAGGGCGAGACCGCCAGGAGCGGAATGCGCGTGCCGTCGCCGAAGAAATCCAGGATCTGGATATAGCCGGAATCGTAGGAGCCGCCGCCCTCGTCGGTCGTGACCAGGATCGCGGCGCCGCTCCAGACCTCGGGATGCGCCTGCACCTTGGCGACGAGGTCCCGGATGAAGGCCTCGTAGCGCGCCGCATAGGAATAGGCGGGGTGGCCGGACTCCGGATTGGGCGGCGTCACGAAGGCGACCGCCGGCATCGTCTTTTCGTCCGCGAGATCGCGGTCGAGCTCGGCGAGGCTCACGAGGTTGCGCTTGAGCGCGCCGGTCATGATCGCGATCGAGTGGGTGAAGGGATCGCAGATGTCGCAGTAGAGCTGCCGCGAGATGCCGTCGGCGGTGCGGCCGCCCTGGTACCATTTCCAGCTGACGCCCTTCGCCGCCAGCGCCTCGCCGATCGTCGGCGCGACCTGCGGCGGCAGCGTGTACTGGTCGGGACCGAGCGGCTTGCGCTGGCCCTTGTAGTCGAAGCCGGTCGCGTAGTTGTTGACGAGGTAATAGGCGCCGGGCGCGCAATTGCCGTCGTTGAAGGTCTTGTAAGGGAGCGCCGCCAGGTAATCGCGGATCGCCTTGACGCCGGGTTGGCTCGCGTCCGCGCAGGCGACGTAGGAGCCCGACTTGTAGCCGGACTGCGTATACCAGTTGTTGGTGCCCGGCCGCGGATCGGGATTCTCGATCTGGTTGGCGGGCGGCACCGCGAGCTTGCCGTCGATCAGATACGTCGCGGCGTCGCCGGTCGCGAGCATGAAGTAGTTGGCGCCGGTGCCGCCCATCACGGGCTGATGATAGTTGTCGGCGAGCGCATAGCTCCGCGCGAGCTCGCGGAAATAGGCCGCATCGCCCTTGGCCATGTTGTAGAAGCCCATGGCGACGCCGCCCTGGTTCGTGCCGGAAGCGGGATCGTCGCGCTTCTTCGATCCTTCGCCCGAGGTCTCGGCGACCCAGACGAAGAGATCGTTCCGCCCGCCGTCGAACTGCTGCCACATCTGGAAGAAGCGATGCACGGGATCGCCCACGGCCGCACTCCAGTCGGCATAGCGCGTGATCGGGAAGGGACCGTTCGGCAGGCTCGCGGGAAAGCGCGGGTCGGCCGCGAATTGCGGCTGGCCCAGCGCATAGGTCGTGCCCGGCTGCGGCAGCGTCTCGTAGGCGCCGGTGCGCGGCGGCGTTACCAGATAGCGCTCGCGCACGGCGGCCGTGCTCTGCGCCGCCCGGTCGAAATGCGGACCCGGCGATCCCTCGGCCGTGACGATGCCCTTCGAGAGCAAATTCGCGACGCTCTGCCCGGCCGGCGGCTCGTAGGTACCGAAGAGATTGTCGAAGCTCATGTTCTCGCCGATCACCACGATGAGGTGCCGGATCGGCGTCTTCGGCAGCGACTGCGCCCCGGCCCCCGCTGCCGCAGCGGCCATGGCGGCGAGCGCGCTCGCGGCAAGGGCGGCGGAGCGAAAGCGGATCATGAGCGGGCCTCCGGGCGGCGGCGACGAGCCCAGGCCGCCGCGAACACACTCTGCCGACAGCCCCGGATTTGCCAAGCCCCTCTTCCCTCCGCGGAGCCAAGCTGGTAGGAAGCTGCGCCCCCGCGGCGGCGGCCCGAGGTCAAGCCTTCGGCCGCCCGGCGGGATTTCCTATTTCAAGAGCCAATCCATGAAGATCAACGCCATCGACATCAAGCCCGGCAACGTCCTCGAGCACTCGGGCAAGCTCTGGGTCGTGCTGAAGCGCGAGCTGATCCAGCCGGGCAAGGGCGGCGCCTTCGCGCAGGTCGAGATGCGCGACCTCAAGACCGGGACGAAGACCAACGAGCGCTACCGCACCCAGGAGACGGTGGAGCGCGTGCAGCTCGACGAGAAGGAGATGCAATTCCTGTTCATCGAGGGCGACCACGTGACCTTCATGGACACCGAGACCTACGAGCAGATCATGGTCGACCGCTCGCTGATCGGCGAGCCCGCGGACTTCCTCAAGGAAAACATGATGGTGACCATCCAGCTCTACGAGGGCACGCCCATGTCGGTGACCCTGCCGCAGACCGTCGTGATGACCGTGGTTGAGGCCGACGCGGTGGTGCGCGGCCAGACCGCGTCTTCCTCCTACAAGCCCGGGAAGCTCGACAACGGCCGGCGCGTCATGATCCCGCCGCACATCGAGGCCGGCACGCGCATCGTCGTCAACACCAGCGACGGATCCTACGTCGAGCGCGCCAAGGATTGAGCCGCGGACGCCCGCGCCGCCATGGCCGTCCGCTCCGCCCTGATCAACGTGATGACCGCCGCCGCCCTCAAGGCAGCGCGCGGCATGATCCGCGACTTCGGCGAGGTCGAGCAGCTGCAGGTCTCGGTGAAGGGACCCGGCGACTTCGTGACGCAGGCCGATCTGAAGGCCGAGAAGGTGCTGCGCGCCGAGCTCGCGCGGGCACGCCCCGGCTACGGGTTTCTGATGGAGGAGAGCGGCGCCACGCCGGGAAGCGACAACCGGCATCGCTGGATCGTCGACCCGCTCGACGGCACCACGAACTTCCTGCACGGCATACCGCAGTTCTGCATCTCGATCGGGCTCGAGCGAGACGGCGAGATCGTCGCGGGCGTGGTCTACGAGCCGATCCGCGACGAGATGTTCTGGGGGGAGAAGGGCCAGGGCGCCTACGTCAACGACCGACGCCTTCGGGTCTCGGCGCGGCGGCAGCTCTCGGAGTCCGTGATCGCCACGGGCATCCCGACCATTCGCGGCAAGATTGACCGCGAGCTCTATATGCGCACCCTCGGCGCCGTCATGGGCGCCACGGTCGGCGTGCGCCGCTTCGGCGCCGCCGCGCTCGACCTCGCCTATGTGGCGGCGGGCCGGGTGGACGGCTTCTGGGAATTCGGGCTCCAGCCCTGGGACATGGCGGCGGGTATCCTGCTGATCCGCGAGGCCGGCGGCTATATCACGGGGCTGACGGACGGCAAGCACGACCCGATGGCGTCCGGCGACGTGATCGCCGCCAACGATCACCTCCATCTGCCGCTGGCGGCGCTCATCAAAGAAGCCATGAAAACGCCCGGAAGAACCTGAAATCTCCGATAAAATCTCTTAGTAGCGACATCCCCGCCGGCGCGGTATTTTGGCCCCGCGAGTAGTCCGGGCGCGCGGGCGACCGCCGCCCTTCTGGGAAAAGTTGGGGTCTAGGTCATGGGTAGGACGGCGACATCGGCCTTGCGGCGCGACACCGTTTGCCGCGCGGCGATTTTGGCTGGCGCATTGCTGGCGGCGGGAGATCTTCCCGTGGCGGCACAAACCATGGTGTTGGGCGGCCCGACCGGTCCCGATGTCGTCGTGAACGAGGCGGTCATCGACTCCCTGGGGCCGCCCGCGACATTGCCGGGACTGCTGCTGCAGGAGAATACCGGCGGCGCCTCGTCTTCCGGGCTGCGTCCGGTCTATTTGCACCCGCCGCGATCCCATCGGACCGCGTCGTCGAGCAGGACCAAATCCGCGACCGAGCAGACGGCGCAAACGGCCGAGGCGGCCGGAGCTGTGCCGGCGCCCACGACAACCCGCCGGTCGCATCGCGCGACCGCCGCTCGCTCGGAAACCGTCGCCGCCGCGCCGACGCAACCGAGGTCGCCGCGGCAGCCCGGTCCGCGCGCGCAGCCGGTCCAACCGGCCGCGCTCGCGAGCGCGGCTCCGCCGCCGGCGCCGGAGCCTGCCACCGCCGCGCCGCCGGCAACGGCGAGTACGACCGCCGCGGCACCGACGCCCGCGCCGAGCGCACCCGTCGCCAGCATCGTCCGCCGCTACCCAGTCCCGGCGAGCCAGACCGCGTCGGCACCGGCCTCGCCGCCCGCTCAAAGCACGCCCGCACCCGCCCCGGCACCGCCGCCGAGCTCGCCGCCTCAGACCGCGGCCGCCGCCCAGCCCGCGGCGCCGGCGCCCGCGGCGCCCCCGCCGAGCCCCTCACCCGCTCCCGCCGCGGCTCAGCCTGCGGCGGCGCCCGCCCAAGCTGCCTCGCCCGCGCCCGCGACCCAGGTCGCTTCCGCCGCTCCGATGCCGGCACCGGCGACGGTTGCCCAGCCGGCGCCGCCGCCCGCACCCGCGCCGAGCCCGCAGCCCGCGACGACGTCGACGCCCGCTCCGCAGGTCGCGGCGCTGCCGCCCCAAGGCGGCCTGCCGGCGCTCCCCGCGCGGGTGGTGTTCGCGCCGAACCTCACGGACATGCCCGATCAGGGCAAGCCGGCCCTCGACAAGGTCATCTCGGCGATGAAGGCCGACGAGCAGATCCGTGTGCAGATCGTGGCCTATGCGAGCGGCCTGCCCGACCAGGCAAGCCAGGCCCGCCGCGTCTCGCTCTCGCGCGCCATCAGCGTGCGCTCCTATCTCATGGAGCAGGGCATCAAGAGCGTGCGGATCGACGTGCGCGCCATGGGCAACCGCGCCGACAGCGGCGGGCCGCCCGACCGGGTCGACGTCGTGGCGATCGACCGGTGACCTGCGCGGCTCATCATAAGGGGGGCGCCGAGCCGTGAACCGACCGTCACGCTACCTGCGCAACATGGCGATTTTCGTCGTGATGGTCGCCATCGTGGCGGGGGCGCTGGGGCCGTCGCTGTTCACGTATTTCATGGGGAATCCCGGCGTCAACGGCGTGATCGTCGGCATCGTGCTCGTGGGCGTGCTCTATATCTTCCGGCAGGTGTCGCGCCTTTATCCGGAGATCGGCTGGATCGAGCGCTTCCGCCGCAACCAGGCCGATCCCGTGCGTGTGCCGCGGCTGATCGGGCCGCTCGCGCGGCTGCTCGCCGACCGCAAGTCCGGCCGTGTGAGCCTCACCGCCGCCTCGATGCGATCGCTGCTCGACGGCATCGGCACGCGCCTCGAGGAGACGCGCGAGACGGCGCGCTACATGATCGGGCTCCTGGTCTTCCTCGGCCTGCTCGGCACGTTCTATGGCCTGCTGCAGACCGTGGGCGCAGTGGGCGGCGTGCTGGCGGCGCTTGGCATCGGCGGTACCGATGCCGCGCGCGCCTTCAACGACTTGAAGCAGGGGCTCGAGGCGCCGCTCAGCGGCATGAGCACGGCCTTCAGCTCCTCGCTCTTCGGACTCGCGGGCTCGCTGGTGCTGGGCTTCCTCGACCTGCAGGCGGGCCTGGCGCAGAACCGCTTCTACAACGATCTCGAGGAGTGGCTCTCGGGCATCACGCGCATGACCGCCGGCGGCAGCGCCTTCTCGGAGGTCGGCGACGCGCCGGTCCCGGCCTACATCCAGGCGCTGCTCGAGCAGACTGCCGACAGCCTGGACGGGCTCCAGCGCATCCTGAGCCGCGGCGAGGAAAGCCGGATCGTCGCCAACACCAACGTGGTCTCGCTCACCGAGCGCCTGGGCACGCTCACCGACCACCTGCGGTCGGAGCAGAGCCTGCTGGCAAAGCTCGCCGAGGGCCAGATGGAGCTGAAGCCCGTGCTGCAGCGCCTCGCCGAAGCTTCGCAGAGCGCCTCGGCCCAGGAGGAGACCCGCTCGCATCTGCGCAACATCGAGCTGCACCTGGCGCGGCTCTACGAGGACGTCTCGCAGGGCCGCGGTACCGCGGTGCAGGAAATCCGCAACGAGATCCGCCTCCTCGCGCGCACCATTGCGGCGCTCGCCGAGGAGACGGAGCACCGCTAGGCCGTGGCGCTCCCCACCCGTCGCCAGCGGCGGCTCGGCATCGACATCTGGCCGGGCTTCGTCGACGCGCTCGCGCAGCTGCTGATCGTCATCATCTTCGTGGTGATGATCTTCACCGCGGCGCAGTTCTATCTGAGCAACGCGCTCTCCGGGCGCGACACCGAGCTCGCCACCTTGCGCCGCGACATCCTGGACCTGAAGGAGCAGCTCAACCTCGTGCAGAAGGACCGCGACGACCTCAAAGTCAGCCTAGCTCAGACCTCGAGCGAGCTGCAATCCTCGATCGCCGCGCGCGATCAGCTGCAGGCGGACGTCGCGGACCTGACGGCACGGGTCGACGAGAGCCGGTCGACCGCGCGCAACGAGCTCGAGGACAAGGATGCGGCGATGCGCGAGAAGGAGACCGCGCTGCGCGCCTCGCAGAACCTGGTGGCGCTGCTCAACCAACAGATCGCCGCCTTGCGCGACCAGCTGTCCCGGATCTCGGCGGCGCTCGATCTCTCCGAGCAGAAGACCAAGGACCAGGACGTGCAGATCGCCGATCTCGGCAAGCGCCTCAACGCCGCGCTCGCGAGCAAGGTGCAGGAGCTCGCGAGCTACCGATCGGAGTTCTTCGGGCGGCTGCGCGAGATCCTGGGCGACCGCCCGGACATCCGCATCGTGGGCGACCGCTTCGTGTTCCAGTCGGAGGTGCTCTTCACGCCGGGAAACGCCGACCTCGGGCCCGATGCGCGCCACGAGCTCGACCTCCTGGGCGGCGCGCTCCGGGATATCTCGCGCAAGATACCCGCAGAGATTCCATGGGTGCTGCGCGTCGACGGGCATACCGACAAGCGGCCGATCAGCACGGCGCAGTTCCCCTCCAACTGGGAGCTCTCGACCGCGCGCGCGACGGCAGTGGTCAAGTACCTGATACAGCAGGGAATTCCCGCCGATCGCCTGGCCGCCGCGGGGTTCGGCGAGTTCCAGCCGATCGATGCCGGCGACAGCGACGACGCCTACCGAAAGAACCGGCGCATCGAGTTCAAGCTGACGGAGCGCTGAGCTCCATCCCGCCGGAGTTGCACCGCCGGGCCGCCTTCGATATAAAGCCGCTCCTCTCGCAAAGGACCGGGCTCATGAAGGAAGGCATCCATCCCGATTACCACGAGATCACCGTGGTGATGACCGACGGCTCCACCTACAAGACCCGCTCCACCTACGGGAAGGCGGGCGACACGCTGCGCCTCGAGATCGACAGCAAGTCGCATCCCGCCTGGACCGGCGGCCAGCAGAAGCTCCTCGACACCGGCGGCCAGCTCGCGCGCTTCAACAAGCGCTTCGGCAGTCTCGGCGGAGGCGCCGCACAGGCCGCACCCAAGCCCGCCGCGACGGGCGAGAAGTCCGCCCCGGCTGCCCAGGCAAAGAAGAAGAAGTAGGCCGCGGCAGCTGCATCCTGCGCCCTTCGACCGATGCGCCGGGGCGCGTGGTTCGGGGTGAGGGATATCGGTGCCGGCAGAAATAAAATCGCCTCAACCTGAGGTACGTGCCGAAGGGACGCGAGTGGAAGGACGCACAGTCCGCGATCCCGCCTCTCGCTAATTCACCGACCGCCTTGCGAGCTCGTCGAGCCGGGCGACACGGACGTAGAGGCGGTGGCTCTTGTCGAGGAGATTGACGAGGCGCTGGGGCAGGCCGCGCCAAGCCTGCTCGTCTTGGGTCATGCAGACGGCGACGTCAGTGAGCGCTTGCTGGTCCGAGAGCGCCTCGGCGCGGGTGATCTCGCCGGCATGGACGGCGCGCTGGCTCAAAAGCCAAGCCATGATCTGCGTGAGCCGCGCCGTCATCCGCATGGTCTCGGAGCAGAGCCGGAGCCGGTCGGGCGCGGCCAGCGTCTTCCGGTCGATGGGCTCGAGCACCTTTAGATAGGAGCGCGCGGCCTCCACAAGGTCGACCGCCTCGTCGTAGGTTCGGCTGAAGAATGCGGTGGGCTGCGCGTCCAGGATCGAACTCCGTCCATCCGGATTCTTAACATCGCGTCCGGGCCCTGGCCAGCCCTGCGGCGAGTCGCCACCCCTTGAAATCGCAGGGTTTATCCCCATCTCCCCGGGCGTCGGACGCCGCTTCGTCGGGTCCGGCAACAACCATCCCGAGAGGCCCGGCCCATCCTGGGCGGGCAGGTTTCGGGTCCATGTTGCTCAACGGAGGATATGGTCATGAACGCTTTCGATTTTTCTCCCCTGTTCCGTTCCACCATCGGCTTCGATCGGCTGATGCAGCTCGCGGACGCCGCGACACAGACCGACGGCGGCTACCCGCCCTACAACATCGAGGTCACCGGCGATAACACCTATCGCCTGACCATGGCGGTCGCCGGCTTCAAGCCGGAGGAGCTCGACGTCACCGCGAAGGAAGGCACGCTCGTCGTCAGCGGCAAGGCGAAGCAGGAGGCCGAGCAGCCCCGCACGCTCTACCGCGGCATCGCGCGCCGCGCCTTCGAGCGCCGCTTCCAGCTCGCGGACTTCATCCAGGTGAAGAGCGCGAGCCTCGAAAACGGTCTCCTGAACGTGGAGCTCGAGCGCGTCATTCCCGAGGCGCTGAAGCCCCGCAAGATCGAGATCGGCACCGGCAACGGCGTGAAGCCGATCGAGCAGAAGGCGGCCTGACACCGGCTCGATCGAGCAAGCTCCTTACGAGAGAGAGACGGCCGGCTCCCCCGGCCGTCTTTTTTTGTGATCGACGACACGTAAGAGCGAGTCCTTACTAGCCCCTCGCCCGCGAAGCGGGAGAGGGAGGGTCCCACGGCGAAGCGGTGGGAGGGTGAGGGTCGCCGGCTCTACTTGAAGCATGGCCAACGACAGAGCCCGCGCCCTGCGCACCACTATGAGCGACGCGGAGCGCGCCGCGCCTGCGCAATCGGCGTTTCGTCGGCTAGACGTTTCGCCCCGGCATCCGGCGGGCCGTGCCGCTCAGTGCTTCAGCCGCCCCACCGCGTTCGATAGCAGCAGGTAGAGCTTGCCGACGTCCGCCGTCACGAAGGTGGCGCCGAGGACGTCCTGGTGGTCGACCTCGCGGGCCTGCGCGAGCAGGGTCTCGAACTGATTCAGGTAGCGCAGCACGTAGTCGCGGAAGTTCGGATCCTGTTCGAACTTGCGCTTGATGGCCGGCGGACCGTCGCGGTCCTGCATGCGCAGGAGCTGACGGGTGAAGATCGCGCGGTCGCCGCCGTGGAAGCGCTTCCAGACCTGCTCGGGAATCTCCTCCTCGAGCACGCGATTGAGGTCGACGGCGATCGACTGCAGGGTCTCGATGATGAAGGTGGCGCCCTTGAGAAAGGTATCCTGCTGCGTCTCGATCGCGGCCTTGCGCACGCGCTCCGCCTGCTCGGCCGAATCGGTCGCGTTCTTGACCAGCTGATCGATTTGGGTCTGGAACAGGTTGGTGGCGTCGCGCGCGCGGCTCGCCGCCTCCTCGGCGGCGGCGGCGAGCGCCGTCGCCTGGCGGCGGTAGAGCTCGCCGATTCCCTCGAGCCGCTCCACCGCCTTGTCGCTGGTGGCGTTCAGCTCCTGGGTCTGCTCGCGGAGCGCGCTGCGCACGGTCGTGATCCGCGCATTGGCGTGTTCGGCGGCACCCTGGAGGTCGCGCTGCTGGCGGCGCAGCGCCTCGTTCGCCTGGTCGCTCCGGAGCGCCAGGGTCTCGCCGGCCGCGGAGAGGGCCAGCGCCTGGTTGCGCGCCTGCTCGCTCAGCTCCTTCACCCGCGCGGTCAGGCTCTCGCTAGCGGTAGCGAGGTTCCCCACCCGGTCGCCGAACAGCCGGCCCGTCTCCTCGATGCTCTCGGCGGCACGGTCGGCGGCATCGGCGATCTCCTGGATCTGCTGCCGGTAGACCGCGCTCGCGTCGCGGAGCTTCGCGTTGGCGCCGTCGCTCGCCGCGCTCACCTGCTGCGTCCGTTCCGAGAAACGGTCGCCGAGCTCGGCGAGACGCGCAGCGGTGCGGTCGACGGTCTCCTGAGCGTCGTGCGCCCGGTCGCGCAGCAGTTCCGCGATCTGCGTGAGGCGCTGCCCCGCGCTGTCGGCGGTGCTGGCGACGGCGCGGCTCTGCTCCGAGAGCAGCTGGCTCACCTCCTCGGTTCGGCCGAGGGCGCGCTCGGTCGACTGCATCACCTCGGCGGCACCGCCCTTCAGCATCTCGTTGATCGACGCGCCCAGGGTGCCGAGCTGGTCCGACATGCCGCGGAGGTCGCGCACCTGCTGCTGCACCACGATCCCGATGGCGTCGGTCTGGCTGAGCGCCTCGGTCGCGGCATCCTTCAGCTGGCGCGCCTGCTCGCGGAAGGTATCGCCGACCGAGCCCGACCGCTCTACCGCCTGCTCCGAGGCGCGCGCGAGCTCCTGGATCTGCTGCTGCAGCAGGGAGCGGATCTCGCTCACCTGGGCCGCCACCGCTGTGCGCGCGGTGTTGAGGCGGCCGACCTGCTGATTGAAGGCCTCCTGCAACTGCGCGACCTGAGCCGCGGCGTGCTCCATGCCTTCCTTGACCTGCCCCACCTGTTGCGCCAGCGAATCGCCGATGTTCTGGATCTGCGAGTTCGCCTCGGCCGCGACGCCCGCGAGACGGTCGGCCTGCAGATCGAAGCCCTCGCCCGCGCGCCGCACGCGCGCCACCGCCTGCTCGGCCACCGATTGCAGATCCATGGCCTGGTTTCGCAGTCCCGAGGCCGCCTCGGTGACCCGGCCCGCCGCCCCTTCGGCAATGGAGTTCAGGGACTCGCCGCTGTCTCGGAAGCCCTCGGCGGCCTGGCGCACGGCGCTGATGCTGCTCTGCGCGGAGGCGCTCAGGTCCTGGCTGCGCTGGCGCAGCTGCTCGCCCACGGACTGAAGCCGCACCGCCACCTGCTCGGTGCTGGCGAAGAGCTCCCGAGCCTGCTGGCGCAGGGCCTCGCCCACCTCCTCGATGCGCGCGCTGGACTGGCGCGTCATTTGCGTGACGTGGTCCGCCTGGCCGCTCAACCCGTCGTTCACTTCCTTGAAGCGCTGCAGCGCCTCGGTCGCGGTATTCCTGAGGCTCTGGGTCTGGCGGGTCAGAGCCGCCGCGAGCTGCTCCGTCTGGGCTCCCGCCTGCTCGCTGAATCGCGAGAGTTCGCCGGTGAAGCTGCGCAGCGCATGGGTCAGCACCTCGCTCTGGGCGGCCGCCTTGCCACCGGCGACGGTCATCGCCTCGGTCCCGTTCTGCAGCGCCTCGAAGCTGCGCCGCGCACTGGTGGTGAGGTTGACCGCGGCCTGGTCGAGCCGCTCGGTCGCGCCGGTGAGCTGCTGCTCCACCTCCTGGCTGCGGTGGAGCACGCGATCCGCGGCCTTGCCCGCGACCTCCGACACCATGGCATCGAAACCCTCCAGCGAGGATTCGAGCCGCTCGACCGCGGCGGAGAGACCGTCTGCGGAGCGCTCCGCGGAGGATTGGAACTTCTCAAGCGCGCGGTCGGCGGCGCCCTCGAGCGCGCCCACCGCCTCGCGGCCGGCGGCCTCGAGCTGCTCGGACGCCTTCTGTGCGCCCGCGGCGAAGGCCCGGCTGATCGCCAGCTCCACCACCGTGATCTGGCCCGCCAGCCGCTCGGTCGCGCTGGCGAGATCTCGGCCGACCACCGCCTCGATCCCCTGGGTGTGCGTCTGGAGCACGCTGGTAAGGCGCGCCACCGTCTCGGAGGTCGCGATCAGCTCGCGCTCCGAGCGCTCGGCACGCTCGGCCGCCGACGTGACGGAGGTGACGATGGTCTCGAGCCGGCTCGCGAGCGCGGTCGTCGCCTGCTCGAGCCGCTCCACCGCCTGGGTCGAGGAAACGCTTAAGGCTTCCGCCAGGACGCGCAGGTTGTCGCCAGCCTCCCGCGCGCGCGCCTCGGCGGTGGGCGAGGGAAACGCCAGGGCGGCGGTGGCGTCGGCGAGCCGGCGGGAACTCTGGGTCAGCGATTCCGCGCGCTGGTAGAAGCCCGTCACCACCCAGATGAAGGCGACGGGCGCGAGGACGCCGAGCGCCGCGATGGCGATCTCATGGGGGAGCAGCTGGAAGAGCACGTCCCAGCCGACCTCGGTCTGGATGTAGAAGGCGCACAGCAGAATCCAGATCGCCGACAGCGTCGGCCCCGACAGCACCAGCCGCAAAGCCCTGGACAATGTCCTTCCCCCGCTAAGACTTGAGCCCTTTGCCTCCCCTTTCGCCTGAACCTCGCTCATCCCGGACTCGCCGTCAACGCCGGGATGGCCGCCCGAGCCGCAGGTGGCCGGCGCGGGCGCGGTGTCGGACTCGCCCCCTTGGCGCCCGCGGCCGAGTGCGATTTGATCCGACGGCATGCAGGGAGCGGGGATAACCTATTTCTACGTGCTGTCCGAGCGGCCGCCGGTTTACGTGGTGTCGTCCGGCTCGACGCTGAGGACCGGCGTTGCCCTGGCGCTGCACCATGCGCGAGGGCGGGCGTGTCACATCCTGGCGCGTCCGAGCTGGTACCTGCCGTCCCTCGCGCCCACGATCGTCGGCATGGACCGCTGGCTCCGGCGGCAGCATCCGAGCGCTCGGCTTGTGTCGATGGCCACCACCCGGGCCGACGCGGAGTTCATAGCGAGCCAGGGCGTCGACGCGATCTGGGCGCACAACACCGCCTTCGTGGACGAGCACGTCTTCTATCCCGAGCCAGGCGCGGCGAAGCTCTATGACGCCGTCCATAACGCGCAGACGAAGCCCTTCAAGCGACATGAGCTCGCCCACGGCGTGCCGAATCTCGCGCTGATCACCTATGCCGAGACCGAGAGCGCCCCGACGGTGCAGGACGTCGCCCGGCAGTACCGCCATCTGAGCTACGTGAACTGGTCCGAGCGCGACGGCTTCCGGAGCCTCGACGGCGACGGCATTCGGTCCGTTCTCAACCGGGCGCGCTGCGGCCTCGCGTTGTCCGAGCTGGAGGGTCCGCACAACGCCGCCATGGAATATTTTCTTTGCGGCCTGCCGCTGGTGACGACGCCGGGCAGTGGCGGACGCGAGGCGATGTACGACCCGCGCCACGTGACCATCGTCGAGCCGCGGCCGGAGGCGGTGGAGGCGGCCGTCGCGGCCTATCGGCAGCGCGCACCGGATCCGCTGGAGATCCGGGCGAGCGCGCTTGCCAGGGCCCGGGGTCACCGCGGTCGCCTCATAACCTGGCTGTCGCGCCTCTCGGGAGAGGACCTGTTCCGGCACGCCGACGAGAACCTCTGGCTGCCGCAGTTCCGAGACAAGCTCCGGCAAACCTGGCGCGTCGAGCCGCGGCCAGACGGGAAATTCGACGCGACCGCGATCGCGGGCTGGGCGCGCCCCCATCTCTGACGCCCGAGACATGCTCCGCAGCAGGTGACGACAGTGACAGCCGATTCTGAGCCTCCGCCCGCGTTTCTCGGCTCGGTCACCGGCCTTGCCGGCGTGCCGATCTATGTCGATCTCCGCGACGAGCGGGCGCGGCGCCTTGTCGCCGCCGGCGGAAACTTCAATCCGCCGGCGCTCGCGATGTGGCACGCGCTGATGGCCGAGGCGAGCTGGACGCACGTCGTCGACATTGGCGCCAACTACGGCGAGATGCTGGCGAACGGCGGATTACCGAAGGGCGCGCGGATCGTCGCGGTCGAGCCGAACGTCCGCGTCCTGCCATTCCTGCGCAAGACGCTGGCGCAGCTCGCGGGCGTGCGGCTGCTCGAGGTCGTCCTATCGGATCGCGAGGGATCCTCGGAGTTTCTGGTGAACCCGGCCTGGTCGGGCCTCTCCCGCATCGTCCCTCGCGGACAGGGGAACCGGATGGTGCCGACGACGACGCTCGGGCGGCTCCTCAGGGCCGAGGGCATGCCGCTCGGCGAGATGCGCGTCCTCCTCAAGATCGACGTCGAGGGGCACGAGATCGGCGTCCTCCGTGGCATGACCGAGGAGCTGCCGGCGCTCGGGAACTTTGCCGCGCTCATCGAGGTCGCACACATGTCGGAGCCGGACCGGAGCTGGATCGCCGCGCATTTCGACGTGCTCGGCTGGAACACCGGGACGAGGCGCCTGCAGAGGACCGAGCGCCTCGACGGCGAGGAAATGAAGGCCGCGTCCCTTTACGATCAGGACGCGGTGATCCGCCGGAAGACGCCGCAGCGTCGGCGCTAGCGCGTCTCCGGCCGGACCAGGAGCCGTTCCAGCGCCGCACGCATGCCCGGCGGAATCGGCACGGGCCGGCGGCTTTCGCGGCCGACGAAGACGTGGACGAAATGGCCGGTCGCGGCGGGCGGCTCGTCGCCTCGGCGGAACAGGCCGATCTCGTAGCGCACGCTGCTGTTGCCGAGCCGGCCCACGCGGAGTCCTGCGTCGACCATGTCGGGAAACTCCAGCGAGCGGTGGAAGCGGCACTGGCTCTCGACGGCGATGCCGATCACCGCGCCCTTGTGGATGTCGAGCCCGCCCGCCTCGATCAGGTACTGATTGATCACGGTATCGAAGTACGAATAGTAGACCACGTTGTTCACGTGGCCGTAGATGTCGTTGTCCATCCACCGCGTGGGGATCTCGAGAATCCGCGGATAATCCGCGCGCCGCTCCTGCTCGCCCTCGGCCATGCGCCCGTCGCCTCAGAGTACCGTCTTGAGCGCCGCGAGCGTCGCCACGGGCTCCTCGATCATCATCATGTGGCCGACGCCGGGAAGCACCGTCGCGCGTGCGCCCGCCATGCGCTCGGCGAAGGCTTTGCCCTTCGCCGCCGGCGTCATGCGATCCTCCGCGCCCAGCAGAAACAGCGTCGGACAGCGGACGCGCGCCGCCGCCTCGGCCGCGCCCTTGTAGGCGGCGCAGGACAAGAGATCGGCGGTCAGGCTCGCCGCGGGCGAGCGCTCGAGGAGCCGCATCGCCTCGCCCGAAAGCCAGAGGCCGGGTGCCGGCGTGCTGCCGAAGCGCGCCTGCGCGCCGAAGCTCCAGGCGACCATGAAATCGAGCGCCGCATGGGCGCCTTTCCGCGCGGCCTCCACCAGGTCCGGATGCACGCCCATCTCCGGCACGAATCCCAGCAGCGCCAGCCCCTCGACCACATCGCGGGCGTGCGAAGCCGCCTCGAGCGCCACCAGCGAGCCCATGCTGTGGCCGGCGATCCGCGCCTTGCGCGCGCCCGCGGCGGCGAGCACCTCCAGCACCCACTCCGCCATGGCGCCGATGCCGGAGAGCGCGGGGCCTTCGCTCTGCCCGTGCCCCGGCAGGTCGAGCGCGAGCACGCTGCGGCCGTGATGGGCGAAGGAGCGGGTCTGCAGCGCCCAGACCGTGTGGTCCATGCCGGCGCCGTGCAGGAACACGGCCGCGGGCAGCGCCGGATCGAAGGCGCGGCCGCCGGTGCCCGCGAAGACGCGCTTGCCTCGAACCCGGAGCTCCATGCCCGCTATTCCGCGGCCTTCGCGAGCGGTTTCTGCGCGGCGCGCAGCGCCTGCGCGAGATCGTCGATGATGTCCTCGGGCTCTTCGAGACCGACGGAGAGCCGGATCATGTCCTCGCCTACGCCCGCAGTCTTCAGCTGCTCGGCGCTCATCTGCTGATGCGTGGTGGAAGCGGGATGGATCACCAGGGTTTTGGCATCGCCGACGTTCGCGAGATGCGAGATCAACTTCACGCTGTCGATGAAGCGCGCGCCCGCGGCGCGCCCGCCCTTGATGCCGAAGCTCACCATGGAGCCCGCGCCCTTCGGCAGGAGCTGCTTCGCGAGCGCGTGATCGGGATGGCTCGGCAGGCTCGGGTGGATCACCCAGGCGACGGCGTCGCTTTGCGTCAGGAATTCGAGCACGCGGCGCGTGTTCTCCATGTGGCGCGCCATGCGGAGCGGCAGGGTCTCGACGCCCTGCAGGATGTGGAAGGCGTTCGTCGGGCTCATGCAGGCGCCGAAATCGCGCAGGCCCTCGGCGCGCGCCCGCATCACGAAGGCCTGCGGCCCGAACTCCTCCGCGAAGTCGATGCCGTGATAGCCGGCATAGGGCTCGGTCAAGGTCGGGAACTTGCCCGACGCCTCCCAGTCGAACCGGCCGCCGTCGATCAGCGCGCCGCCGATCGCGACGCCGTGGCCGCCGAGCCACTTGGTCGCGGAATGCATGATGATGTCGGCGCCGAGGTCGAGGCAGCGGCAGAGATAAGGCGTCGCGAACGTGGCGTCGACCAGGAGCGGCAGGCCCGCGTCATGCGCGACCTTGGCGACCGCCGGCACGTTCAGCACCTCGAGGCCGGGATTGCCGAGGATCTCCGCGAAGACGAGGCGGGTCGCGGGCTTGATCGCCGCGCGGAAGCTCTCGGGGTCACGCGGATCGACGAAGCTCGCCTCGATGCCGAAGCGCGGCAGCGTCAATTTCAGCAGGTTGATCGAGCCGCCATAGAGCGAGGCCGCCGCCACGATGTGGCCGCCCGCGCCCATGAGGGTCGCGATCGCCAGATGCAATGCCGCCTGGCCGCTCGCGGTGCAGATCGCGCCGACGCCGCCCTCGAGCGCCGCCAATCGCTCCTCCAGCACCGCCACCGTCGGATTGGCGATCCGCGAATAGATGAAGCCGGGCTCCTCCAGGTTGAAGAGCGCCGCCGCGTGATCGGTACCGCGGAAGACGAAGCTGGTGGTCTGGTAGATCGGCACCGCGCGGGCGCCGGTCGCGGGATCGGGCCGCTGGCCCGCGTGAAGACTGAGCGTGGAAAATCCCGGAAATTTCGCCTCGGCCATGGCCCGCCTCGTCGCTCGCGCCTCGAGGCCTCAACCATAGCCGATGTCGGCGCACGAAGCGAAGGAGCCGCCCCAGAGGGACGGCTCCCGACTTGCCAAGGAACGATACGACGACAAATGTGCGGAGGTTGCCTGGACACGTGTCGTCGCGTCCGAGAGTGCGCCCGCAGGCCTTAACGGCCGGCTAAAGCGGCGGCGGAAATAGCCAGCATTCTAGCGATCGGCCGACGGCCATCAGAGAGACCGCTGCGGACCCGTTCTCACCGTCGTCATGGCCGGGCTTGTCCTCGGCTGTCCGGTTCGGCGACATGGGTTGCGCTTCCATTCGAGGAAGACTCTAAAGAGTCGTCATGCCCGTGCTTGTCACGGGCATCCATGTGTTCTTTTGCTCCCGAAGAACACGGGGATGGCCGGAACAAGTCCGGCCATGACGACAACGAGGGGAGTGCGTCTGGCGGGAGACTTTCCGGCGCTGCAGCGAAACGCGAACCGGTGAGCCGTGGGGCAAGCCAGGGGTGACGAATGGGAAGTCGTCGGCTCTCGAGAGAAACCGGCGCTACTGCGCGACCCAACCACCGTCGATCGAGATCGTGGTACCCGTGATGGTGGCGGCGGCATCGCTCGCGAGGTAGACGGCGAGCGCGCCGATCTGCTCGGGCGTGCTGAACTGCAGCATCGGCTGCTTCTCGCGCAGCAGGTCGTTCTTCGCCTTGTCGACCGGGATGTTCTCGGCCTTGGCGCGCGCCTCGATCTGCTTCTGCACCAGCGGGGTCAGCACCCAGCCCGGGCAGATCGCGTTGCAGGTGACGCCGTGATTCGCGGCCTCGATCGCCACCACCTTGGTCATGCCGACGATGCCGTGCTTGGCGGCGACATACGCCACCTTGTTCTCGCTCGCGACCAGGCCGTGCGCGGAGGCGATGTTCACGATGCGGCCCCATTTCCGCTGCTTCATCAGGGGCAGCGCCGCCTTGGTCGCGTGGAAGGCCGCGGACAGGTTGATCGCGATGATGGCGTTCCACTTGTCCTCGGGGAACTCGTCGACCGGCGCCACGAACTGGATGCCCGCGTTGTTGACGAGCACGTCGACCGAGCCCAGCTCCTGCGCCGCCTGCTGCACCATCTCACGGATGTCGCCGGGCTTCGACATGTCCGCGGCGGAATAGCCGACCTTGACGCCGTGGGTCGCGGATATCTCCCGGCGGAGCTTCTCGATCTCCGCCTTGTCGCCGAATCCGTTCAGCATGATCTGGGCGCCCTCGGACGCGAGCGCGCGGGCGATGCCGAGCCCGATACCGCTGGTGGATCCCGTGACGATCGCCGCCTTGCCTTTCAACATGGAAATCTGCTCCTGACTAGGTGGTCCGTCTGAGAAACATGGTGCGCCTCGCGGCGCACCCCAACCCTCTCCCGCGAGGTGCCACAACCAGCGTTACCGCTTGAACAGCGCCTCGGCGCCCGATTTCTGGGCGCGCTTGCGGGCGATCTCGGCCTTGGCGCGCTCGATCTCGGCCTCCAGGCCGGCGATGTAGCTCTCGAGCGCAGCGATCGCCATCGGTGCCAAATCCTTGAGCACCGGCTTCCTGTTGCGGGGGAGATCGTCCTCCTCGTCCATTCCGTGCGTCTCCTCGCCTGTTGCCAGTGTCGCGCGTTCCCGCTATTCACGCAATCCGCCGCCCGGCCGGCTTTCCTGAAATTCCCGCAAGGAATCGCCCGATGACGACCCTTCCCGCGACCATGACCGCCATCGAGATCAGCGAGGCTGGCGCGCCCGAGGTGCTGAAGCCCGCGAGCCGGCCGATGCCGCTTCCGGGCATGGGTGAGGTGCTGATCGAGGTCAAGGCCGCCGGCGTCAACCGACCGGATATCCAGCAGCGCCTGGGCCAATACGATCCGCCGCCCGGCGCCAGCGACATCCCGGGCCTCGAGGTCGCCGGCGTGATCGTAGCGGTCGGGCTGGGCGTGCCGCATCTCAAGGTCGGTGACGAGGTCTGCGCGCTGGTGGCGGGCGGCGGCTATGCGACCTACTGCGCGGCGCCTGCGCCGCAGACGCTGCCGATCCCCAAGGGCCTTACCATGGTGGAGGCGGCGGCGATCCCCGAGACGTTCTTCACCGTCTGGACGAACGTGTTCGAGCGCGCGCGCTTCCAGCCCGGCGAGAGCATCCTGATCCACGGCGGCTCCAGCGGCATCGGCACCACCGCGATCCAGCTTTGTCGTGCGCTTGGCGCACATCAGATTTTCGCGACCGCCGGCAGCGTCGAGAAGTGCCGCGCCTGCGAGGCGCTCGGCGCCACCCGCGGCATCGACTACAAGATCATGGACTTCCTCAAGGTGGTGCGCGAGCTGACCGGCGGCCGCGGCGTCGACGTGATCCTCGACATGGTCGGCGGCGACTACTTCCAGAAGAACCTGAGCGCGCTCGCGATGGAGGGCCGGCTGGTACACGTCGCCTTCCTCAAGGGCAGCAAGATCGAGGTCAATCTGGCGCCCATCATGATGAAGCGGCTCACCGTGACGGGCTCGACGCTCCGGCCCCGCACGGTCGAGCAGAAGGGTTCGATCGCCGCGCAACTGCGGCGCACGGTGTGGCCGCTGCTCGAGAAGAAGATCGTGAAGCCCGTAATCTATCGCACCTTCCCGCTCGCCGAGGCGGCGGCGGCCCACCGCCTCATGGAAACGTCGGAGCACATCGGCAAGATCGTGCTGGTGGCGTGAACGCCGTCATCGCCGGGCTTGTCTCACGGCGTCCGGTTCAGCGAATGTGTTGTGCTTCCATTCGAGGAAGACTCTCAAGACTGTAAAGAGTCGTCATGCCCGTGCTTGTCACGGGCATCCACGTGTTCTTTTGCTCGCGAAGTACACAATGCGCGGAACATGTCCGCGCATGACGACCGCTGGGGATCTTCAGCCGATTGGAAGCACAACCCGTTTTGCCGAACTGGACACGCGTGGGACTAGCCCAGGCATGACGAATGGCGATGTCAGTCTCTCTGTGGTGGGCCTCACTTCCCCTTCGCCGGCGACCAGTCGTAGACGCGGGCGAGCGTGCCGCCCATGAGCTGGGCGCGATCGCTATCGGAGAGGCGGTCGGTCACGCGGAAGGCCTCGACGCCCTCCTTGTAGGTGAGCAACGCCACCGCGCGCGTCCAGTCGGTGCCCCATAGGCAGCGCTCGAGGCCGAAGGCGTCGAGGATGCGCCGGATCGGGTCCCAGATGTCGGGATAAGGGAACGGCCGGTGCGAGAGCGTGCAGGCGCCGGTGATCTTGACCACGACGTTGGGATAGGCCGCGAGCGCGAGCAGCTTCGGCAGCTCCACCCAGGGCCGATCGGGCGGCGGCGGCTCGAACGGCTGGTGCAGGCCGAGGTGGTCGATCACCAGCTGCGTCCTCGGGTTGCGCGCAGCGAGCCCCTTCACCTGGTCGAGCCGGCCCCAGCAAAGCAGGTTGACGGGAAACGACTGCCGTGCCGCCTCGGCGAGTACGCGGTTGATCCCGGGATCCGCGGGATCCTCCGCGGCGCCGCGCGCCAGCATGATGCGGATCGCGACCGTACCCGGCGTCGCCTTCCAGTCCGCAATCGTGTCGCCCACGCGCGGATCGGTCGGGTCGACCGGCTTCACCAGGGCGAAGCGGGTCGGATGCTTCTTCCAAACCTCGAGCGCGTAGCTCGCGTCGTAGCGGTACATGCTGTAGGGCGAGACCAGGATCGCGCCGTCGACGCCGACCGCGTCCATCGCCTTGACCATGTCGTCGCCGGTCACCTCCGGCGGACCCTGCAGGTGCCCGACCCACGGGCGGCCAGGGTGGTTGCGCTCGTAGCAATGCACTTGGGCGTCGAGGGTGAGCATGGGCCGCGTCTCCCGCATTTGGTCGGGCATGGGACGCCTCGACGCGGGACGTGTCAAACGGCGCCCTCGCCCAATTCTCACCGATCTCGATGCGAGCCAGGCCAGTGGAAAGTCGGCGTCCTGAGCCTCGTAACCATGCCTTCGCGGCCCTTCCATCGCGGGTGGCCAGAGGCTATATACGTCATATCCTTGTCATGATCCGCGTTCGCTGCTGGCTTCCGGGAAGCCCAGGAACGCTCAATTATTCAAGCACTTAGGAGCGAGATATGTCCCTGCCCCTCATGCCGAAGGCCACCGCCGTTTGGCTGGTCGAGAACACCAGCCTCACCTTCGACCAGATCGCCGACTTCTGCGGCCTGCATGCCCTCGAGGTGCAGGCGATCGCCGACGGCGAGGTGGCCGCGCAGATGCAGGGCCTCGACCCCGTGGCGAACGGCCAGATCAGCGCCGAGGAGATCAAGCGCGCCGAGCAGGACCCGACCGTGCGCCTGCAGCTCGCCGAGCAGGCGCAGCCGGTGCCGCTGGTGAAGCACAAGGGCCCGCGCTACACGCCGATCTCCAAGCGCCAGGACAAGCCCGACGCCATCGCCTGGCTCCTCAAGAACCATCCGGAGCTCAGCGACGGCCAGATCTCGAAGCTGGTGGGCACGACCAAGCCCACGATCGCGGCCGTGCGTGACCGCACGCACTGGAACTCGCCCAACATCAAGCCGCGCCATCCCGTGGCGCTCGGCCTTTGCACGCTTCCCGAGCTCGAAGCGGCGGTGAACCGCGCGAGCAAGGGCAAGCGCAAGGCCGTGGTGGACGACATCGCCGAACCCATCGGCGGCGAGAGCGCGCCCGCGGCGTCGTGATTTGTGTCTCGGCACGGTACGCTGGATAAGGTCACTGCGTCCTTCGACTCACGCGCTCGCGCGCGTGGCTCAGGATGAGGTGACCTTATCTTGATGCCATCAATGGGTTGCCCTCGTCCTGAGCCGCCTGCGTAAGCAGGTGAGTCGAAGGACGCAGGGCGTTTATGCAAGCGGAAAGCACGGACCGCGTCTCGCCGCGCACCTGGCTCGGCTTTCTCGCCATGTGCCTCGGCATGTTCATGGCGGTGCTGGACATCCAGATCGTCGCGAGCTCGCTGCCGGAAATCCAGGCCGCCGTCGGGATTCCGAGCCACGAGCTCAGCTGGGTGCAAACCGCCTACCTGATCGCCGAGGTGATCGCGATCCCGCTCACGGGATGGCTCACGCGGCTCATGACGCTGCGCGGCATGTTCGTCTCGGCCACCGCGGGCTTCACCGCCGCAAGCGTCGGCTGCGCGCTCAGCAACGGCTTTGCCGCGCTGGTCGCCTGCCGCGTGATCCAGGGCTTCTGCGGCGGCGCCATCATTCCCGCAGTCTTCACTTCGGTCTTCGTGCTGTTCCCCCGCTCGCGCCAAGTGCGCGCGACCGCGATCGGCGGCGTCTTCGCCGTGCTGGCGCCGACGCTCGGCCCGGTGGTCGGCGGCTACATCACCGAGACCTACTCGTGGCATTGGCTGTTCCTGATCAACGTGGCGCCGGGGATCCTGGTGACGCTCGGCGTGGCGCTGACGCTCCGCACCGGCCGCGCGGATTGGTCCCTGTTGCGCTCCTTCGACTTCGCGAGCCTCGCCCTGCTCGCGGCCTGCCTCGCGAGCCTCGAGATCCTGCTCAAGGAAGCGCCCCCGCGCGGCTGGACCAACCCCTTCGTGCTCGCGCTGCTCGCGCTCTGCCTGACCACCGGCGCGGCGGTCATCCCGCGCAATCTCCGCCGCCCCCGGCCGCTGATCGCGCTGCACTGCTTCCGCGACCGCGCCTTCGCGATCGGCTGCGTCTACAGCTTCATCCTGGGCGCCGGGCTCTACGGCTCGGTCTATCTCGTGCCGATCTTCCTGGGCTTCATCCGCGACCACACGCCGCTCGAGATCGGCTTGATCATGCTGGTGGGCGGGGTGGCGCAGCTGCTGGTCGCACCGATCGCCGCGCCCATGGAGCGGCGCATCGACCGCCGGCTGCTCACGGGATTGGGCTACGGCGTCTTCGCCGCGGGGCTGATCGCAAACGGCTTTGCGACCTTCGAGACCGACTACGACGGTCTGTTCTGGCCACAGGTCCTGCGCGGGATCGCCGTGATGTTCTGCCTGCTGCCGACCACGAGCCTCGCCCTCGAGGGCCAGCCCGCCGACGGCATCGCGGACGCCAGCGGCTTCTTCAACCTGATGCGCAACCTCGGGGGCGCCATCGGCATCGCGCTCATCGACACCGTGCTCGAGCTGCGCCCGCCCGTGCACGCGGCGCGGATCGTCGAGCGCCTCCAGGCCGGCGACCGCGCCACCGCCGCCTTCGTGGGTCTGCCGCTCGACCGCTTCCACGGCGTGCCGCTCGGCCCCATCGACGAGGCGACCAAGGAGACCGTGCGGCCGCTGGTCGAGCGCGCCGCCGCCGTCGCCAGCTTCAACGACGCCTATTTTCTCATCGGCGGATTGTTCCTGCTCTCGCTCGCCCTGCTCCCGCTCCTCCGCCCGACTCCGGCCCTGCCAGAGAGCGTCGAGCCGATATCGGGCGTTTGAATTCGATACGACGGAGCGCGCTGACCTTCCCTCCCCGCCTCAGGGGAGAGGGGGTGAGGTGTGCTTCCGCAAGCCCGATCCAATTTGCCCTCCGCACCCGCCTCACCTAGCCTCTCCGCCCTGAAGCGCGGAGAGGAATTCGGTCGGTGCGTGCCTCGGCGAAGAAGCGAACCCGGCGGGAGCCGGCAACCATCCGCGATTTCCTCCGCCTCGCCGTGCGCCGCTTCTCGCGGTCGAGGCTCAGTTACGGTCACGGCACGGACAACGCGCGGGACGAGGCGGCGTTCCTGATCCTGGCGGGACTGCGCCTGCCGATCGATCGGCTCGATCGGGTGCTCGACCGCACGCTCGGGGCGCGCGAGCGCCGGCGGGTCGAGGCGCTCATCGGCGCCCGCATCGCCACGCGCAAGCCCGCCGCCTATCTCCTGCACCGAGCCTATGTCGGCGGCGTGCCGTTCTACGTCGACGAGCGGGTGATCGTGCCGCGCTCCTTCATCGCGGAGATCCTGCGCGGACCGCTCGTCCCGGCACTCATCGGCGACCCCGCGCGCGTTCGCCGCGTGCTCGACCTCTGCACGGGCTCGGGCTGCCTCGCGGTGCTCGCGGCGCGCGCGTTTCCGAACGCGCGAATCGACGCGACGGAGATATCCGCCGACGCGCTCGCGGTCGCCCGCCGCAACCTGCGCCAGGGCCGCCACGGCGCGCGCATCCGCCTCCTCGAGGGCGACCTCTTCGCGCCGGTCGCCGGCGAGCGGTACGACCTGATCCTCGCGAATCCGCCCTATGTCGACGCGCGCGGCATGGCGCGGCTCCCCAGGGAATACCGGCACGAGCCCGCTCTCGCGCTCGCGGGCGGCGCCGACGGGCTCGCGATCATCCGGCGCATCCTCGCGGAGGCGCCGGCGCACCTGACACCCGGCGGCGGGCTCCTCTGCGAGGTCGGCCGCGGCAAGCAGCGCCTCGAGGCCGAATACCCGCTGCCCTTCCTGTGGCTCGACACCGCCGCGAGCCAGGGCGAGGTGTTCTGGCTCGATAGGGCAGGCTTCGGACGCTAGAGCATGCGCCAGAACGACACAGTGCTCTCGCGGTCGACGGTGCATCGGTCGATGCCGATGTCGCGGAGCATCCGGTCATCGAGGCTCGCGAGGAAGCGCCGGCCGCGCCCGCCATCGCGCCAGACCGCGATGCGCGCGATCCAGCGGCCGAGCGGCGGCGGATGGGGCCACCATGTCCGCAGGTCCGAGACCGGACCCTCCGTCGCCGACGCCGCGGGATCAAGATCGCGCGAGTAGGGCTCGCGCATGTGTCGAGGCCAGCCAGATGCCGATGCCGACGCCGGCCACGCCGACGAGCAGGTTGAGGCCGATCGGCTCGCCGATCAGCAGCGCCGCCAGCAGCGCCGCGGTGACGGGATTGAGCGTGATGGTGTTGGCGACGCGCGTCGGCGTGGTCCGCTCCAGCGCGAGCACCCAGAGGAAGAAGGTGAGCGCGCCGCCGCTCGCGCCGAGATAGAGGATCGCGGTCCACTGCGGCCAGCCGAAGCCTCCGGCCGCGGCGAGACCGCCCGCCGCCCAGGCGACGACACCGATCGCGGCGGACCCTGCGCCCATGCCGATCGTCACGAAGGCGAGCGGGCTCGAGCGCGCGATGAACGGCCGCGACCAGACGTTGTAGACCGCGAAGCACAGCGTCCCCGCCAGCATGATGAGATCGCCGCGCCAAGCGCCGGCAGGCGCGGCGGCGAGTCCCGAGATCAGCGCGATGGCGACGCCCGCGATCGCAATCAGCACGCCCAGCGTCTTTCGGGCGGTGAGCGGCTCCGCCCGCAGCAGCGCCGCCACGGTCATGGTGACGAGCGGCAGCGTCGCCAGGGCGAGCGCGCCGCGCGCCGCCGTCGTGTAGACGAGCGCCCAGGCAAAAACGCCCTGGAAGATTCCGAAGAACAGAATGCCGAGCGCCGCAACACCTGGCCAATCCGCTCTCTGCGGCCATCGCGCCTTGAGCAGGAGCGCCACCGGCACGAGCAGGAGGAAGCCGAGGCCGAAGCGCAGCGCCGAGAGAGTCGACGGATCGACGGCGCCGATCGCGAAGCGCGTCACCGCGGTGTTGGTGCCGCCGAGCGAGCTCGAGAGCACCGCCGCCAGCACGCCAAGCCCCTCGCCCGCACGCCAGCCGGTGCGCGCGGAGACAGATCCGGCCCAGCCGCTCGAGATATCGCTGTCGCCCATGACGGGCGATGCTGGCCGTCGCCCGGCCCGCCCGCAACTACCCCACGGGTATTATTGGAGAATCGCGCGGTCGCGAGCGGCCCGCCGCCGATCTCGCCCGGACATGGTCACGGCCGGCCGGCCTAGCGTTTCGTTAACCATATCAGCCTACCTTGCCGGGCCATGTCCCGCCTCGTCACACCGAGCCGGCGCGAGTTGCTGATCGCGACCGGACTTTGCGTGCTCTTCGGCGCCCGCGCGGCGGCCGAGCCCTCGGTGCCGCGCCGCCTCAAGCTCAAGAACGCCAACACCGGCGAGAGCTTCGACGGGCCCTACCGAGACGCCCAGGGGCCGATCGCGAGCGCGCTCCAGGACCTCGCGGTCTTCCTGCGCGACCACCACGCCAACAAGCTGGGGCCTGTGCACGTCGATACCCTCGATTTCCTGGCGGACGTGATGGACGCCGTCGGCCTCGCGAGCGGCACGATCCTCTCCGCCTACCGCACGCCCGAGACCAACGCGATGCTCGCGACCTACATCGTGGGCGTCGCGGAGAAGAGCCAGCATCTGCTCGGCCGCGCGCTCGACGTCACCTTCGACGGCAAGCTTGCGGAGGCGCACGCGGCGGCGCGGAAGCTCGAGCGCGGCGGTGTCGGCTGGTATCCGCACTCGAACTTCATCCACCTCGACACCGGGCCGTTGCGCCACTGGGAGCGCGACGGCAGCGACATCGAGATCCTCTTCGCAAGCGCCGAGCCGCGGCCGCTCGGCCATACCCATGCCGAAAAGGCTTCGAGGCCCGCCGCACGCTTCGCGTCGCGGCCCGGCATGCCGCCCTGCCGCGAGACGACCCAGAGCGGCGTCGTCGTGGTGCGCGGCAGCGCCTGCACGCTCTGAGAGCGCCCGCGGCCTCGCGTGGCGCCGGCGGGTTCGATCTTTCCCGTCGGGCGGCGGGCGCGGTAAGCTTGCGCTGTGAGCCTCGCCATCGAGCCCATCGATCCCGTCCACCGGCCCTTCTTCGCGGGCGTGGTGACGGGCTGCGACGTCAGCCGGCCGCTCTCCGACCAGGATATCGCCGCGCTCCATGCCGGCATGGACCGGTTCGGCGTGCTGGTGTTCCACGGCCAGGAGCTCGACGACGAGCAGCAGCTCGCCTTCAGCCGAAGCCTCGGGCCGCTCGAGCAGGCGACCGGCGATATCGTGAGCGCGCCCGCGGAGCGGCGGCTCAGCATGGACGTCAACGACATCTCCAATCTGGACAAGGACAGCCGGCTGCTGGCGCGCGACGATCGCCGGCGCCTGTTCGGGCTCGGTAATCTGCTCTGGCACTCCGACAGCTCGTTCAAGCCGGTTCCGGCCAAGTATTCGATCCTGTCGGCGCGCCGGATCCCGGCAACCGGCGGGAATACCGAGTTCGCGGACATGCGGGCCGCCTACGACGCGCTCGACGACGCGACCAAGCGCGAGATCCACGACCTCATCTGCCTGCACAGCCAGCTCTACTCGCGCAGCATCCTCGGGTTCACCGACTTCACCGACGAGGAGCGCGAGAAATGGGCGCCGGTCCGCCAGCGCCTCGTCCGCCGGCATCCGAGGACCGGCCGCCTCTCGCTGTTTCTCGCGAGCCATGCGGGCGCGATCGAGGGCTGGCCGGTGCCCGAGGCCCGCGCCTTCCTGCGCGACCTCACGGAGCACGCGACCCAGCGCCGGTTCGTCTACGTCCACGTCTGGCGGCAGCACGACCTCGTCATGTGGGACAACCGGGTCACCATGCACCGCGCTCGCCGCTACGACCACCGGGAGGTCCGGGACATGCGGCGCACGACGCTCACCAACGAGGTCTCGAGCCTCGAGCAGGCGCCCGGGCCGCTCGATCCGGCGCCGGCCGGCGTTACCGCGGCGCTTTGAGGGCGCGCTCGATCACGGCCACGAGTTGCGCCATGCGAAACGGCTTGGACAGCGTTTCGACGGCGCCGAACTCCTTCGTGAGCGCGAGCAGGCGCGACTCGGCGGACTCGCCGCCCCCTGACATCGCAACGATGCGCGCCTCGGGATCGATTCGCCGGATATCCCGGATGATCTCGATCCCGTCCTTTACGGGCAACAGGAGATCGGTGATCACGATGTCCGGCCGGGCCGAGGAGTAGCACCGAACCGCCGCGTCGCCATTCTCCGCAAGGACCACCTCGTAGTTCATCCGCTCGAGCACGAGGCCCATGGAGTCGCGGATGGCCTCGTCGTCATCGACGATAAGGATGCGGGCCATCGGAAAGAACAGGGTCGGTGAGAACGCGTGGCATTCCCCTTTCTCAGTCAAACGGCACCGCTTGTCCAGTTGGTGCTCGACTTCCGGCGCCATCGCACGACATGCGATCGTAAACAGCCACCGCAGCGATTTTCTAACCAACGCCGGCGTTGTGCCCGCCCGGGTGCCGGGACGAGAGACCGACGACTCGGTTCCGACGTTGATGCGGGCAAAGGGCCGCCGTCGTAATATCCGCGCCGGGCGGCATTCGGATTTGGCGGCCGTAGGGGGAAATGCAACCGCACCCGGGAAGCACCGATCGCATCGTCGGCTGGCGCCGGCTATCGCTCCGGGCCCGTCTGGTGGTGCTGGTGGTCGCAAGCCTCGTGCCGCTGATCCTTTTCACCCTCGGCCGCCGTTACGTGGACTATCAGGACTCGATCTCGGCGTCCGGACAGCAAACCTTGGCGCTCACGCGCACCGTCGGTCTGGCCGTCGAGAACGAGTTGTCGGCCCGCGTCGCCGCGCTGCGGTCGCTGGCCCTCTCCCGTCCCTTGCGGGAAGGGAACCTGGCGGTCTTTCGCGTCCAGGCCGAGACCGTTATCGCCGAGCAATTCCCGGGCTCGAACATCCTGCTCGCGCGCGAAGACGGCCAGCAGGTCATGAACACGCTCGTTGCGCCTGGCGCGCCGCTGCCGGTGAGTCCCTACCTCGAGGCGATCCGCCAGGTCTTCGCGACCGGCCGTCCGGTGGTGTCGGATCTCTACCGCCGTGCCTTGGGCGGCACTCCCGCCATCGCGGTCCTCGTGCCGGTGAGGGGGGCTGACGATCGCATCGTCTATGTCCTGGCGACGGTTCCGCCGCTGACCGTGTTCGCCGAAGTGATCGATCGTGCTCGGATTCCCACCGGGTGGGTCATGTCGATACTCGACCGCCAGGGCGTGATTGTCGCCCGCAGCCTCAGTCCGGAACGGTTCGTCGGCGAGAAAGCCAGTCCGGTCCTGCTCGAGCATCTGACCGCCGAGCGCGAGGGGACGTTCTCGGGCCCTTCGCGGGAAGACATTCAACTGGTCTCCGCGTTCAGCCGCAGCGAACGGTTCGGCTGGACGGTGTCCGCCGGCGTTCCTCTGAGCGATCTTTCGCGGCAGGCGGAGGTCGGGGCAGTGCGTTTTCTTGCCGCGGCCGGTGTTGCGCTGGCGATCGGTCTCGCCCTGGCCCTGGCCCTGGCACGGCAGATCACCGGTCCGATGACCGCGCTTCGCCGGTACGCGACCGCCGTGACCCGGGACGAGGCTCTCAAGCCGTTGTCGACGGGACTGCGCGAGGCGGACGACGTCATGCATGCGCTTCGGGCGGCCGAGGAGGATCGCCGCGCGGCGCGCTCGTTCGCCGACCGGGTTTTCGAGACGTCGCGCGACCTGATTTTGGTGGTCGATCGCGGAGGAAATTTCCTCCAGGTGAGCCCGAGCTCGGAGCCACTGCTGGGTTACCGCCCTGACGAGATGATCGGCCGGAATGCGATCGACTTCATCTTTTCGGAAGATCTCGAGAGCACCCGCCAATGGATGCGGCGGTCGCGCCGCGAGGGCGTGCAGAGCCGGTTCGAGACGCGCTACGTGCACAAGGACGGTCGCGTCGTGGCGCTGGATTGGACCGGCGCGTGGGTTCCGCACGAAGAGCGCCATTATTTCATCGGCCGCGACATGACGGCGCGGCTCGAGGCCGAGCGGAAAGTCAGGGCGCAGCTCGAGCGCCTGAACCTCCTGAATCAGATCACGCGCGCGGTCGCCGAGCGCCAGGACATCGCCAGCATCTTCCAGGTGGTGGTGCGCAGTCTCGAGGAGCAGCTCCCCTTGGATTTCGCGTGCCTGTGCCTCTATGACAGCGCGGGCCACACGCTGAAGGTCGCGGGCGTGGGCGTGAAGAGCAACCCGCTCGCACTCGAACTGGCCATGCCCGAGCAGGCCAGCGTGGCGATCGACGAGAACGGTCTCTCCCGCTGCGTGCGCGGAGAGCTGGTTTACGAGCCGGACATCGCAGCGGTCGCCTACCCGTTTCCCCGGCGGCTGGCTCAAGTCGGGCTCCGGTCGCTGGTGGCGGCGCCGTTGCAGTCCGAAAGCCAGGTCTTCGGTGTCCTCATCGCGGCGCGCCGCCAGTCCCAGGGCTTCAGCAGCGGCGAGTGCGAATTTCTTCGGCAGTTGAGCGAGCATGTGGCGCTCGCCTCCCATCAGGCACAACTCTATGAAGCCCTGCAGCGCGCTTACGACGATCTGCGTCAGACGCAGCAGGCGATGATGCAGCAGGAGCGGTTGCGCGCGCTCGGCCAGATGGCGAGCGGCATTGCTCATGACGTCAACAATGCCCTGGCGCCCGTCTCGCTCTACCTCGACTCGCTCTTGGAGACCGAGACGGATCTGAAGCCCGAATCGCGGCAGTTTCTCGAGACCATCCAGCGTGCGACCGACGACGTGGCCCGGACCATAGGCCGGATGCGGGAATTCTATCGCCAACGTGAGCCTCAGCTCGACTTGAAGCCGGTGGCGTTGAATGAGCTGGTGCCGCAAGTCATCGACCTGACGCGCGCGCGTTGGAACGACATCCCCATGCAACGGGGAGTCGTGGTGGAGGTGCGGACCGAGCTCGCCGCAGGCCTGCCGCCGATCATGGGCGTGGAAAGCGAGCTCCGCGAAGCATTGATCAACCTGATCCTGAACGCCGTCGATGCAATGGCCGAGGGAGGGACCATCACGTTGCGGACGCGCGTTGCCGGGGAGCCGGGAAGCTCGAGCATCCAGGTCGAGGTGGCCGACACCGGCACCGGCATGGACGAGGACACCCGCCGCCGCTGCCTGGAGCCATTCTTCACCACCAAGGGCGAGCGCGGCACGGGCTTGGGGCTCGCCATGGTCTATGGCGTCGTTCAGCGGCATGGCGCGGACCTCGAGATCGACAGCGCGCCCGGTCAAGGAACCACCGTCCGCTTGAGTTTCCAGCTCGCTGCGCCCTCGGCTACGCGGGCGGAAGCCGCCGCCCCGACCTCGACGCCGCGGCGGCTCCGGGTGCTTCTGGTGGACGACGACCCGCTGGTGCTGCGGTCGCTCCGCGACATCCTCGAAAAGGACGGTCACGTGGTGGCGGCGGCGAGCGACGGCCAGTCCGGCATCGATGCATTCGGCGCTGCCCAGCGTCGCGGCGAGGCTTTCGACACGGTCATTACCGATCTCGGGATGCCGCGCGTCGACGGCCGCAAAGTCGCGAGCGCGGTGAAGGACGCCTCGCCCTCGACATCGGTGATCATGCTGACAGGCTGGGGACAGCGCCTGTTGTCCGACGGGGGCATGCCGCCGCACGTCGATCGCGTGCTCGGCAAACCGCCGCGCCTGCGCGAGCTCCGGGAAGCTCTGGCGCAGACGTCGCGCTGAGCGCAGCGGTCGACTGGCAGACATCCCCCTCGGAGAAGCGGGCGTAATGGCCTCGTTCCCCCTTTTCCTTAAAATTGAATCGATCTGCCGGGACCCGGGCGTTCGATCTAGTCCTCGGATTCGGCGGGATGTTCTCGCGGCGTTGCTCGAATGCGGCATCGCGTCCGCTCGCGGGACTGGATTTTGACACGCCGCCCGAGAGTTGCGCCGAGCTTAGACTTTTTCGGTAGCGAATGGGGACGCGCGCGCCGGGAGCCGACGGTGCACGCTGAACGGATCCCGGGGGTCCGATGGCGCTTTCCAGGGCACATGTTGCATCCGTTCGCCGGCATTCTCCGGCCTGCCGCTTCGTGTTCACGGGCCTGGTCGAGCGGGCTGGCGCGTCCTCGCTTTCGATCCTGCCCGCGGGCCCGGAATCGGCGGTGGTTCGGGTCGAGCGGGTTCACCACGGCACGCAGGCGCTGCAGGATCAGACCGGCCAAGCCGTCACGGTACTGCTGACGGAGTCCCTCGATACCGCGCGCGGCGAGCGTTGCGTGTTCTTCACCGACCCCGTGTTGTTCGGCGAGGCAGTGGGTGTCCGCGAGTTGGCGCGCATCGAGGCGCCGGAGGACCTTGACGCGCTTCACGACCTGGTGGTTCGTGTGCGGCGGGAGGCGAGATTGAACGACCTTCGCCGGCATATGACTTCCGCCGATGCGGTGATTCACGGCCGGGTCGTGAGCGTGCGCCGCGCTTCGGACCGGGCCGAGCCTCCCGCGTCCGAGCATGATCCGTTGTGGTGGATCGCGCGCATCCGCGTGCGCCGCGCGCTCAAAGGCAGGCAACGCGGCGAGATCCTCGTGCGCTTCCCGAGCAGCCGGGACATCGCCTGGCATCGGGTACCCAAGCTCGAGCGCGGACAGGAGGGAATATTCATCCTCCACCGCGACGGAGCCGAGCATGGCGGTGCGGCGCTCGCGATCCTGCATCCCGACGATTTCCAGTTAGGCGATATCGACGAGCTGCGCGAGATCGCCGACCGCGCCTGATCGAACCGCCAGGCGCGTCTGCCCGCGATTTTCCGACCCGGGGCCTTGGGGGAGTTGAGCGATGGCTAGGCGCCATATCCGCGTCGTCAACATGATCCCGCGCTCCATGAGCGGGGAGACCAATCAGGATAGCGAGCCCCAACTCACCGTCGATCCGGAGCGGCGACGCACGATCGTAGGGACCGCGTTCACGCCCGACCCCGGCGGCGGTCCGCAGGGACCGGTATTCGCCAGCGTTGACGGAGGCGAGACCTGGACCCTGGATCTGGTGATCCCCGGCGGCGAGCCGAACGATCAGTCCGTTCGGTTCGGCGGCGGCTCGGCGCTCTACGCGGGCATCTTGCGCGGCGACGTGTTCCTCCGCCTCAACATCCTCCGGAGCGCGCCTTATTCGCCCTCGACGGTGATGCAGACGCTGGTGCAGCGCGATTCCGTCGATCAGCCCTATGTGGCCGCAACCGTTGCCAAGGGGCGCGACAAGGTCTACGTCGGCAACAACGATTCGAAGGGCGGCTCGGTCGATCATTCGGCAGACGCGCGCACCGCTCCGCCGCCCGCGGGATTTTCGCAGACCCTGATCGATCCACGCCTCAGCATTCGGGATTCGCCGTCGATCCGGCCCGCACCGCATCGCGACGGCACCGTCTACGCCGCGTACTTCAGCTGGCGCCAGACCTCGCCGAAGGTGCTGGCGGACGTGGTCGTCGCGCGCGACGACAATTTCGGCACGGGCGCCAATCCCTTCACCGCCCTCGCCGACAGCGGGGACGGTCTCGCGGGCCAGCGTGTGGCACTCTCCGTGCCGATCCCCTGGTTTTTCTATACGGCCAACGAGCGGCTCGGCAGCGCGCTGTCGATTGCGGTCGATCCCACCAACAGCCGCATCGTCTACCTCGCCTGGGGAGACGGTTCCTATCCCGGCAGCCAGCAGACTCTCCACGTCCGGCGCAGCAGGGACCGCGGCCAGACCTGGTCGGGCGATCTCGTCGCCGTCGCCAACGCGACCAACCCTGCGCTCGCGATCACCGCCGACCGGAAAGTCGGCTTCTTCTACCAACAGGCGACCGGCTCGGGCGCCACGCAGCGGTGGGAGACCCACGTGCAGGTTACGCGCAACGCGTGGAAGACGCCGGCGCGCGACATCCTGCTCGCCAGCACGCCGGTGGACAATGCGACCTACCAATACGATCCCTATATCGGCGATTACGCCGACCTGCAGGCAGTGGGGCGCGATTTCTATGGGATCTTCTCGGCGCACAACCGGCCGGACCACGCGAATTTTCCGCACGGGGTCCGCTACCAGCGCAACGCCAATTTCGTGACCAAGCAGCTCCTCAACGTGAACGGCGTCACGCCCGTTGCGGCCTCGATCGATCCGTTCTTCTTCCATATCTTCTGGCGTGAGGGACGCGAGGAAGAGGAGCGGGAGGCGTTCGGGCGTGAGCGGCTGCGCATTCGAGGTCTCGAGTACGAGCGGCTGAAGATTCATGAGCTCGACTTCGAAGCGGACGGGGACTCCGACGACGGGGACGAGGACGATCGCGGGCGCGGCGTCTCGCGTCTGATCCGCCGGCTTGCGGACCGGATCGAGGATCTCGATCGGCGGGAAAGAGAGGAAGAAAAAGAAGAGAAAGAAGAGAAAGACGCAAAGGAAGGCGACGAGGACGACGGCGACGAGGATTGACCGCCCAAGAAGACAATTGGAGCAGCGACGACCGCGAGAGCCGTCTTGCCGGGGTCAATCTATCCCTGAGGTTCCGTGCATCCTGCCGACGCAAGGCCGAGGCTCGCGGCGACGAGCCACGCCGCCGCTCGCTTCATCATGGCGGGAGCCGCATCTCTACGGCGGATTGCCAGCATTTCTCATGTTGTCCGGCTGCGACGAGGGGCCCGTCGTCGAGGCCGAGCCGACCCGCGGCATCGAGGACGGAGGGGTGCGCGGCGCCGGATAGCTCTCTGCCGCCACCGTACTCGCGGGCATGCCCGAAGCGCTCTGCTCGGGGAGGCTCGAGAACCACAGATATCCGTCGTAGAGCCCGTCCGGATTGAAATAGACGAAGACGAACATCCGCCGGTCGTCCGCGATGGTGCCCTCCTCGTAGTAGTAGGACCACAGTGTGTGCGCCTTCGGCTGCGTCGGCATCTGGGAACCGCCTTGGCCGAACGGCTCGCCGAGTACGCGCGCCACGTCGGCCTTCGTCGACTGAAGCAGGACGAGCTGCCGCTCGAGCGCCGTCACGTCGGGCCGGCTCCCGGCGCGCACCTTGATGCTGCCGCACCCTCCGGCGAGCAGTCCGGCCGCAAGCACGAAAACCAGCAATCGTAGGCGGGCATCAGTTGGGCGCACGGATCACCTCCCCTCGCGAACTCATGAACACGCGCTCATGCCGGCCTCCAACGGTCGAGATCCGGCTCGGTCGAGCTACTCCACGATGACGATGCCTTTGGTGGCCTTCATCTGATCCACCGACGAGAACCAGAAGTGACCGTCGTACGTACCGTCCCGGAGCATGACGAGCAGCATCTTGAGATTCACATTCGACCCGTTCGATTGGACGTATTCGTAAAACCAAACGTCGCGCCGGACCGAATTGGGCTCGTCCGCGAGGCGCGCAGCGCCCTTGCCGCGCGGCTCGCCGAGCGCCAACAGGATATCGGCCGGCGTCGATTTTCCGCGCACCAGCGTCGCGAGCCGATCGGTCTGCGGCTTGGCGCCGAACGTGACCGATTGCGCGCAGGCGGTGAGCGTGATGCACACGACGATCAGCAGGGCTTGCAGAAGGCGGGGCGCGGTCATGGTCGGATCCCTCAGTTGGGCTTGGCTGCCGCGGTGCCGGCGTTCGAGTACCACATGTATCCGTCGTAGCGATCGCCGTCGAAGAACACGAGCAGGATTTGCTGCCTCATGTTCATGACGACCGTGTCGTGCACCGCTTTCGCGTCCGTGACTTTCATCTCGTGGTACATCCACACGTCGCGCGGCCGGTAGTCCGCGATGAACAGGTATCCGCCCTCGCCCGAGGGATCGCCGAGCGCCTTTCGAACGTCGTCGCGCGTCGATACGCCGAGCACGAGCTCGGAGGTGAGGGGCGCGACCGGGGGCATGCGACCCACCGAGGCCGATGGCGTGCAGGCGGCGCCCGCCGCGAGCATCAGCGCCGCGACCGCGGCGAGGCCGCATTTCCGCGGGAGGATGAACCGGTTCGTGTATCTCCGCGTCATGGTGGCTCCGTTGTCGAATTCGGCGTCATGGATTCCAGCGTCGCGAGGACGCGATTGCCGAGGTCCTGGCAGGCCTGGCTTTCGGTCGCCGGCGAGTACCCGGCGGCCAGGGGCACGATCACGAGCGCCGCGAAGAACCAGCCGCGCCCCGACGCGCTTCCCTGCGATGCGGTATTGCGTCCGGTCTTCACGTCGAAGATCGCGAGCGAGTAGTCCGACTGCTTGTCCCAGGATTCACCGGCCAGCGCCACGCCACCGCCGGCTCCGCCGAGGGCGCCGAAGAACCCCTTGTCGTTCCTGATTTCGGTCAGCGCGCTCGCATAGAGGAGATAACGGACGTTGAGCGGCGCGATGCGCTCGCGCAGCACCTCGCTTTCCGCCAGGAGCTTCATGCTGTCCGGGCTGATCGGCGCGTTCTCCGACGGCAGGTCGGGGAAGGCGATTCGCGCGAACTCGCCTTGAGAGACGATGCGGACCCCGGGGTGTTTCTGGACGATGCTCTTGACGGCGCATGCGTTGGCGTCGCCGGCGAATTTGCTCTGCTTGTTTTGCCAGCTGAAGACGAACTGGGGCGACTCGAGCGCGACGATCGACTCCGACGGCGCGATCCAGCTCAGTGCCTGACCGGCATGTTCCGGTGCGCGGGCCGCGGGGGGCTCTCGGGCAGCGGGCGCGCACGCGGCAACCAAGAGGCTCGCAGCGAACGCGCTGAGGGCCGCGCGCCTCATCACGGCGCGCGCCGCCAGCAGAAGCGTGACGCTCGCGGCGACGAGCCACGTCGCGGCTTGTCGCGATGGCGAGAGCCGCTCGCCGCTAGGGCGGGTTGCCCGCATTTCTCATGTTGTCCGGCCGGGAGTTCGGAGTAGCCCTCGCGCGTGCACCTCACGGCGATGTCGTCTCGGGTTCTCAGCACCAGGACGGCAATCGCTCCGAGCGCCTGCATCGATCCCTCCACGCGGCATGTCGAGCCCTGACCCGGCGGTCCGTGCTGATGCTCCGATCGATGCCCTGGCAATGGGAAGCCGACCGGAGCGCCATCAAATCGGTCCCGACCTTTTTCGAGCGTCGTGAACTCTAGAGGGGTGGCTTTGGGCGCGTCCCGAAATAGGGCTGAACAAACGACGAAAAAACGACGAATAAGGCGCCGTCACCCGCGGTTTCGGGGCCGATGGGGCGCGGGGAGGCGCTTTGGCCGAGACCGACCGCGGCGCCGCGGCGGGTCCGACTAGCCGTTGCGAACGAAATGGTGGAAGTATTTGTCGGTTATGCGGTCGGTGACGACGATGATGCAAACGTCGGTCGTATTGAAATCCCTGTCGATCACCGCACCGTCGCCGATCAGCGCGCCGACGCGCAAGTAGCCCTTGATCAGCGGCGGCAGCGCCGAGATGGTTTGCGCCTCCGCCAGCCCGGCACTCACGCTCGTGGGGTCGATCTCGTCGAGCTTCAGAATATTCATCGCGACGTAGCGATCCGGCAGCGCCCGAGCTCGCAGGCTCGGCGGTGCGAGGTGATAGTGGTGGAGGTAGCTGAGTGCCGGCGCGAGAGCCTTGGTGTCGGTGCCGGGCAGACTGGCGCAGCCGAACATCAGCTTGATGTGATGCTTCAAACAGTAGTGGCCGACACCGCGCCACAGGAGTTGCATGGTCGGGCGGGTGCGATAGGCCGCCTCCACGCAAGAGCGGCCCAGCTCGAGCAATTCGCCCTCGACGACGAGCAGCGGCGCGATGTCGAATTCGGTCTCCGTATAGAAACCGCCGTGCCGCTCGGCGACCGACCGGCGGAGCAAACGATAGGTCCCGACGACCGCACCGCGGCCGGCGCCGCGCGTGCGGTCGATGACCAGAAGATGATCGCAGACGTCGTCGAACCGGTCGCGGTCGCGCCGGTTGCGCGCCGCCTCGGCGCTCGGTCTCGCGCCCATCTCCTCGAAGAAGACGCGGTAACGCAGCGCCTGAGCAGCGTCGATCTCGTCCGTCGTCTCTGCGAGGCGGACCTCCAGGTGATCGCTGTCGCGGCTCTTTCTCCGCGACTCGTCGAATGGACGCGAGCGTCGCGACTGCAGTGCCATGGCTCTCCCCCGGCGCCTATGGATGAATTCTAATCCGGCGCGATCGCTGCGTCGGCATCATTGTTGTGTGCCCGGGTTTCCGATTGGCTCCGGCGGCACCTCGGGTGCCACCAGCCACTCGGCCCGCGCCCGCTCGATCTGTTGCGTCAGCGTATCGTCCGCCGTCGTCGTGCAGCTGCCAAGTGTTTGCTCCGTCGAGAGATCCCATTGGGTGGAGTCGAAAAAGAAGAATCCACCCCGCAGCCGTAGGGCTTGAAATACCGCGGCAAACCGTCCGTCGGCCGATTGCAGATAGGCGATGGTGACGGTCCCGATCACGACACGCTCGGCCAGGTTAGCGAGCACGACCGGAAACGGGTCTCGTTCATCAAGTCTCTTTCGAGCAGAGGTCGAAATCCTCAAAGCCCCGCGCGCCGGCGCTCGAGGCCCCGGGCAGCAGCGCTGCGCACACGAGCACGACCCTCGCCGCCTTGTATCGGCGACTCGAGCGCGGCAAGAGGCTCAGCGGGCTGAATTCAATCGCAATACCTTCAAATTCACAGCAGCGGTTCCATCGGGAGCGCAGACCGATCGCATCTGCAAGAATGATGCGCGCCCACGTGATAGCGCCAGAGAGTATTCCGAGCGCGCCTGGCGTTACGGCGTTGGACCGAATTTCTGTCATCGGCGCGATCCTGCAATCCTACGGCACGCCGATGATGAGCGCGGGCCAGTACGTCACGAGCAGGAGCACCGCAAGCAACACGGCGACAAAAGGCATGGCGCTGCGCGTCACAACGGCGAGCGAAGTCTCGAAGCGGTAGGAGGCGAGGAACAGGTTCATGCCGAGCGGCGGCATCAGGTAGCCGAGCTCCAGGTTCACCAAGAAGATCATGGCGAGGTGGATCGGGTGGATGCCGAAGGCGGCGCTGATCGGCTGCACCAGAGGCACCGCGATGATGATCGCGGAGAAGCCGTCGAGGCAACCCACGGCCAGGAGGAAAAGGTTGAGCGCGACCAGGAAGAGGAGCCTGGATTCCACGTGCGTCTTGACCCAGAGCGCGGCTTGCGCGGGGATCTCGGCATCGACCAGGTAGTTCGTCAGGCCCATGGCGACGCCGAGGATCACGAACACGCCGCCGACCAGCGTCGCCGATTTCACCAGCACCCGCGGCAGGTCGCTGGTGGGGCGGAGGTCGCGGTGGATGACGGTTTCGACCACAAAGACATAGACGACGGTGACCGCCGCCGCCTCGGTGAGCGTGCTGAATCCGCCGAACACGCCGAAGAGCGCCACCGCGGGAACCATGATCTCCCACTTGGCGTCCCAGACGGCGGCGAGCGCCTCCGGTGCGCTGAAAGGCGGCCGTGCGACGCCGGAGCGCGCGCCCCTGATGACTCCGCAGGCGCAGATCCCGACGACCATGAGAAGTCCCGGACCGATCCCGGCCATGAAGAGATCGGGGATCGAGATGTGCGCCACCACGCCATAGAGAATGACCGCCAGGCTGGGCGGGAACAGCAGGCCGATCGACCCGGTCGAGGTCACGAGCCCGAGCGAGAACTGCTCGAGGTATCCGCTCTTGACGAGGACGGGCAGGAGCAGACCGCCCAGCGCCAGGATGGTGACGCCGGAGGCGCCGGTGAAGGTGCTGAAGAACGCGCAGACCAGCGTCGCCGCGATGGCGGTGCCGCCGGGCAGCCAACCGAACCAGGCGCGGAACAGCCGCACCAGGCGGAGACTCGCGCCGCTTTCCGCCAGCAGATACCCGGCGAGCGTGAACAGCGGGATGGTCGGCAGCGAGGGCGACGCCACCACCCGATAGGTCTCGACGGGGATCGCCGCGATGGGCACGCCATCGGCGAAGAAGAACAACAGCGCCATGCCGCCGAGCGCGACGAAGATGGGTGCGCCCAGCAGCACCGCCGCCGCGAGCAGCATCACCCCCGGCCAGACCAGCTGCTGCGCAAAAGGCGCCAGCAGAAGACCCGTGGCCGCGATGGCGGGCATGCCGAGCGCCGCGAGCGCGCGGGCGCGCCAGCCGCCGGCGTCGAGCACGAAGCGCAGCGTCATCGCGGCGAACGCGATCGGCAGGATCGCCTCCGCCGCGGCGACCGGCAGCCAGCCGCCGATGTGCAGCGGCTCGCTCGTCTCGGACCGGACGAACTGGAACGAGGCCCAGAACAATCCGCCGGAGACCGCGGTCGACAGGAACGCCACGAACTGCTTCGCCGCCGGTTTGATCTTCGACAGCGCCGGCATGCCGGTCGAGAGGTCGAGGTGTCTGCCCTCGCGCGAGGCCACCATCGCGCCGAGATAGGCGACCCACAACGTCAGGTTCTCGACATAGCCGGTGGTGCCGGGGATGCCGACGGCGAACAGGGTCCTGAGCGTGGGCTCGATTGCTGGCAGAATCGCCATGAGCGCGAGCGCCGCCGCGGCGAGACCGTCCTCCACCCGGCGCGCTGCCACGGCGACCGACTGCGCTTGCGCCCAGGCGGCCATGTCACTGGCTCGCTTTCCTGGCGCGGTATTCGTCCCTGAGGCGCTCGACCTCCGCGACCATCGCCGCCGGGACCACCTTGCCGACCAGATAGGGATAGCTCGCCCGGCCGATCGCCTCCCACTCCTTGACCGCGTCGGGCGGCACCGCGTTGACCGTCAGCCCGTGGGTTTTCATCGCGGCGATCGCCTCGTCCTCCAGCGGCCGGATCTTGGCGCGCGCCCGCACCGCGATGTCCTGCGCCGTGCGCGCGAGCGCGGGCCTCAATTCCGCCGGCACGCCCTGCCAAGCCTTGGCCGAGACCACCATCGCCCCGACCAGCGGCGCCCATTTGACGTCGGTCATCTGATTGGCGAGGCCGAACCACTGGAAGGAGAGGGCGGCGATCGGCGTGGTCGGAAACGCGTTGATGAGGCCGGACTGCAAACCCGTGTAGATGTCGGTCGCCGCCATGGGCACCGGCTGGAAGCCCATCTGCTTCATCACCTCGGCATAGGTCGGGTCGCCCTCCCAGGTGAAGATCTTCAGCGACTTCATCTCCGAGGGCCTGATCACCGGGCGCTGGGTGAAGAAATGCACCCAGCCCGCGTCCGCCCAGTTCAGGATCTTGAACCCGTGCTGCTCGGTGATCGTCTCGAGCCTCGGCCCCAGGCGGTCGCGCACATGGTCGAGCTCGTCATAGGAAGCGAGCATCATGGGCATTTGCAGAGCCTGGATCTCCGGCGTGATCTGCGCGAGACCGGCGCCCGATAGCGCCGCCGCCTGGAGCTGGCCGACCCGCATCTTGCGGATCATGTCGGGCTCGTCGCCGGCGACGCCTCCGGCGTAGATGCGCAGGCTGACGCGGCCGCCCGAGACCGTCTTCCAGCTTTCGCCGATGTCGATGATGACGTCGTGCCAGGGCGAGCCCTCCGGCGCGAGGGTCGCGAGCTTCAGCACCTGGGCTCGCGACGGCGGCGCGAGGAGGGCGAGGAGGAGCGCGACGAGCGCGATCGGGAGGCGCGGCATGTGCTTTACTCTGTCAGCTCGGCGGTGACGAAGAGGTCCGACATGCGCGTCTCGAGCCACTCGGCGCGCCGGATGGCGAGGGTGTTGACGAGGCGCAGCTCGGGCACCCGCTCGGGATCGACGGCGAGCGCCTTGCCGACCAGCTCGCGGAATTCCCGCGGGTTCTGCTCGTGCACCGAGATCGCCTCGGCGAGAGCGAGATAGACCGAGGCGCGCTCGCCCTTCGAGAGCTCGAGCGCGCGCGCGAAGTGGCGCCTCGCCTCCGCCGCGCTGCCGCCGGGGCGGCTCCCTTCGTACGTCACGAAGAACTCGTGCGCGGCGCCGTTGTCATAGGTCTCGTCGAGCTCGAGCACGCGGGCGACCAGCGCGCCGGCGCGGGGCAGGTCCGCGATGAGCCTGGTATCGCGCTTGTTGGTGCCGAGCGCCGCGGCCCAGCCCGCGCCCGCCCAATAGAGCAGCGGCGCGTCGGGCTTGCGAGTCATCGCGAGCGCGCTCGCCGGGTTGCGCGCGAAAGCGGCGGCGAAGCCGGGGTGCGCCACGTCGAGGCCGTGCATGGCGTAATCGCGGCCGCGCAGGAAGAGCCGGCTCGCGCGGGCTCTGAGCGCGCGCGCGGCCGCAAGGTCCGTCGCCTCGAGCCGGTCGGCGTCCTGGCCCAGGATATAGGCATAGCCCACGAAGCCATTCGCCGCGGCAAGCAGCAGCCCCTGGTGATCGGGATCGACCGCCAGCAGGCTCTCATAGGTCTTGAGCCCGAAGGGGATCGCCTCGCGCACGAGATCGGGATCGTCGTCGGATTGATAGACGCCGCTGCCGCCGGAGATCGCATCGCCGACCACATCGACCGCGGTGCGCTTGACGGAGCAGCCGGCAGAGAGGCCGGCGGCGATGACGGCACCAATGAGCGCTGTGACTGTCCGTGAGATCATGACTGCCTCCGCGGTATCACGGCCGGATACGCTCGAGATTGGGGGATTGCGAAATTCGCCGCATGCGCGCGCGGTAGAGGAAGAGCGCGCCGGGACCGAGCGACATCAGGAGCAGGGCGATGCCGGTCGCCACCCCGAAGCTGGTGACCTCGGGCGCAGTGCACTCGTTCCGCTGCCGCACGATGACGTGCGAGGGAACCGCGACGAGCAGCTCGAGCACACTGCCCTTGATGAGCCAGCGGTGAATGCGCGTTTGGGGATCGAAGAGCCGCTCGCCCATCCGCCCGAGGATAAGCGCCCAGACGAGCCAGACCGTGAGGCACGCCGCGAGGATGATCCAGCCATCGGTGTCGCCTGCGGCATGACCGATTGCCTCGCGTGTCGCACTTGGAAGCGCGGTGATGAGGTTGGTGGCGGCGGCGCCGAAAAGCAGCGCGAACGCCAATCCTGCCGCCGCGGCGGAAACCCAGATGTGCCGCCGGGGACGCAGCTTCCTCCGCGCGGGATCGACGGTCACGAGAAGCAGGACGAGCGGGCCGCCGGCCAGCAGGGCGGCCCACACGATGAGGGCCGTTAAATTCCAATCGCCCCCGAACGCCCTCTCCAGGTGCTCGAGCCACGGGGCCGCGCCGATGTTGAGTGCGATCAGAGAGAAAACCGGGCTCAGCGCGGCGATCACCGCGATGTAGAAGCCGGTGATGAGGGTGCCCCAGTTGCGCACGGCTTTTTCTCGATGCGCTTCGGGCCGCCGCGCTACTTGAAGGTGGTCAGGGTGTACTGGGCAATTTCCTCCGCGGCTTTCTGGATGGCGAAATCCATCGAGCCGCCGAACGCGCCGCTGCCGATCTTGCCCTCGGACATGATCTTGCTGAGCTGCTTGCCGCTCTTGTCCGCAAAGACCGCCTGGACCGTGATCGAGCCCTCGCCCGCGTTGCCGAGCCCGCCGAAGAACCAGCGCGTGAACTGGTCGCCGGGATTGTATTGGACGAACTGATAGGTGAGGCTCACATCATCGCCCTGGGTGAACCCGCCGGGCTTGTAGAGTTGCGCCTCGAGCCTGCTTCGGAAGAGCGCGACGACGGACGCCGGACAATTGACGGTCGACGCGCCCTCGCGCAGCGCCACCGACGACGCCTTCACGACCTCGGTTCCGGGCTCCATCACCATCGTCTTGCCCGCGCCGCAGGCCGCCAGCGTCAGCCCGGGCGCCAGCACCAGGAGCATGATCCTGGCGCCCCTGCGCACGTCTTTCATGACAACTCGCATGTCCCCCTCCTCTCCACTCCCGGCGCACCCGGGCGGCGGCTACCTCGCGCGATCCCTCTGGCTTTGGGAAGCGGTTTGGGCTGCCATCCCTCGTCGTCGCGCCGCCTCGAAGCCGATCCTCGCGGGCGGAGCTCGATGCCTGCGAGGCAGGAGCCTTCTCGCCTGCCAAGCCCTTTAGCCCAGCGGCCCGCGGACCGTCCTGAAATAGGACTGAACAAACGACGAAAAATCGACGAATATGGGGGCCTGCGTGCTAAAGGAGCGGTGCCGGGGCATGCTCACGCCGCAGGTGCGAGTCTACGAATTCGGCGGCTACACGCTTGATCTCAATCGCGGATGCTTGCGCGAGGCGGATCGCGAAATAAGGCTGCGCCCGAAGTCATTCGAGGTCTTGACCTACTTCGTGAGCCACGCCGGCCGCCTCCTCTCCAAGGACGAGCTGATGGAGGCGGCCTGGGCGGGCATCACCGTGACCGAGGATTCCCTGGTGCAGTGCGTCAAGGAGATCCGGCGCGCGATCGGCGACAGCGCCCAGGAGTCGATCAAGACCATCCCCGGCCGCGGCTATCTCTTCGACCTCGCGGTCTCTACGGTGGCGCCGGCGCCGCAGGCGGCGGCGACGGAAACCGCCGGCCCGCTTCCCGCGCCGCGGCTCATTCGCGCCCTCGACCGGCGGCTCGTCGCGGCGGCGATCGGACTCCTCGTGCTGCTCTCCGCCGGCATCGGATGGTGGCTGCGGGCGTCGGCGCCGTTCGAGGGCTCGACGGCGACAGCGCCGCCGCGCCTTTCGATCATCGTGCTGCCCTTCGCCAACCTGAGCGGCGACCCCGCGCAGGATTATTTCGCCGACGGGGTCACCGACAACCTGACGACCGATCTCTCGAAACACATTTCCGGCCTGCTCGTGATCGCGCGCAACACTGCCTTCACCTTCAAGGGCAAGAACGTCGACGTCCAGCAGTTGGGCCGCGACCTCGGCGTGCACTACGTGCTGGAAGGCAGCGTGCAGCGGAGCGAGGATCAAGTCAGGGTGAACGCGCAGCTGGTGGACGCACAGAGCGGCGCGCACCTTTGGGCCGAGCGTTTCCAGGAAGAGCGCCGCGAGCTCTTCGCGCTGGAGGACCGGATCACCGGCCGCATCGCGAACACGCTCGGGATCCAGCTCGTGCAGGCCGCCGCCCGCGTGACGGATCCGCGCAAGTCCGACCCCGACGCCGCCGATCTCGTCATGCAAGGCCGGGCTCTGCTCAGCCTGCCGGAATCACGGGAGAACCTGGAGCAGGCGGAGGCGTTGTTCCGCCAAGCCATCGCCGCCGATGACCGCAACGTCCAGGCGAACGTAGGGCTGGCCTACGCGCTCAGCGGGGTGTTGCTCAACTTTTTCGGGGAGCTTACGCCCGATCGAGACGACCTGCTGCGGCAGGCGAACGAGGCGGCCGACCGGGCGCTGACACTCGATTCCGATTCTGCGTCGGCCCACGAGATCAAGGGCGTGATCCTGAGAAGCGAGCACAAGAATCTGGAATCGACGCATGAATTCGAGATCGCGATCGCGCGCGACCCGAACTCCGCCAGTGCCTACGACAATCTTGGTGCCGCGATGTACCGGCTCGGCCAACCGGAGAAGGGGATCCCGCTCATAGAACGGGCCTTGCGCCTCAGTCCTCGCGATAGCGCTCTCAGCATCTTCGAGTGGCATTTGGGAACGGCTCACCTGTTCTTGCACGACTACGACCGGGCGATCGAGCATTTCCTCAAGGCCCGGGCCGCCAATCCGCAGTTCCAATGGCTGTCCTTCCATCTCGCGGGCGCCTACGCGCTGAAAGGCGATGACCAGACAGCGCGAGCGTACCTGGCTGATGCCCTGAAGTGGCGACCAAAGGCCACAATGAAGGGAATGAGGGCGGTCCGCGAATCGGACAATCCCGAATATCTCCGAATGCGGGAGGAAACTCTGATCGCGGGTTTGCGGAAGGCGGGTCTGCCCGAGCAATAGCGCCGCCGTCACTCCGACGCGACCCTAGTGTCCCGCCCCAGAAATTCGCAGGCGAATTTCTGGGATGAGCGGGCCACTAACGTATTGAATCTAATGTAATGATTCTGAAGTTCGCCTTGCGAACTTCAGAATCATCACACTAGGGGCCCGCGATGGGCCGGGCTTTGGCTCGCGCTGTTGCAATGCCGCCCGGCAAATTGCAGTGTCGGCGGCCCGCGCCGCCCGGCGCGGGGGAGCGGGGGACCGAAGGGGAAGCTCAGCGATGACATTGCCGCCGATGCTGCGCGACCGCCTGGCGCTGCCGGTGATCGGCGCACCGATGTTCACGGTCTCCGCGCCCGATCTCGTCATCGCTCAGTGCAAGGCCGGCATCGTCGGCAGCTTTCCCGCGTTGAACGCGCGGCCGCCCGAGATGCTCGACGAATGGCTGACGGCGATCGAGCGGGAGCTCGCCGCGCACGACGCGATGCACCCTGGCCGGCCCTCGGCGCCCTTCGCCGTGAACCAGATCGTGCACAAGTCGAACGTCAGGCTCGCGCACGACCTCGACGTCTGCGTGAAGCATCGCGTGCCGGTCGTCATCACCTCGCTCGGCGCGCGGGAAGAGGTGAACGAGGCCGTGCACGGATATGGCGGGATCGTGCTGCACGACGTCATCAACAACACCTTCGCGCGCAAGGCCATCGACAAGGGCGCCGACGGGCTGATCGCGGTCGCGGCCGGCGCGGGCGGCCACGCGGGCAGGATCTCTCCCCTGGCGCTGATCGAGGAAATCCGCGCCTGGTGGGATGGTCCGCTGGTCCTCTCGGGCGCGATCGCCACGGGCCGCGGCGTGCTGGCGGCGCAGACGATGGGCGCCGATCTCGCCTATATCGGGTCCGCCTTCATCGCGACGCACGAGAGCAACGCGGCGCCGGCCTACAAGCAGATGATCGTGGACTGCGGCGCGTCGGACATCGTCTATACGAGCTTCTTCAGCGGCGTTCACGGCAACTATCTGCGACCCTCGATCGCTCGAGCCGGCCTCGATCCGAACGCGCTGCCGGAAGCCGCGCCCTCCAAGATGAGCTTCGCCGACGGCAGCAGCAAAGCGAAGGCATGGCGGGACATCTGGGGCGCCGGCCAAGGCATCGGCGCGATCAAATCGATCGTGAGCACCGCCGAATTGGTCGAGCGACTGAAGCGGGAATACGACGCCGCGCGGGCGGGACTGGCGCTCGCGTAGATGCGCCGTCTCGCGCGATCGCGGCCCTCGGGCGCTCAACGAACAAGCGCTTCAGGCCTTGGGACCACGTTCCATTCTAGCCGCTCGCGGGTGTAGGATGCCGGCCCACAGAGTGGTGTCATGGCGGCCTCGGCCACGAATAACCCGAGATCTGTTCATCAGGGGCAATCAAGCCAAAGGGGGAAACCGATGAGGATCAAGACAGCGTTGAGCGTGCTGGCCGGCTCTGCATTACTCGCGGGGCTTGTCTCGACGTCCCATGCACAACACGGGATGGTGAGTGACGCTGCCCTGATGGCCAAGCTGAAGAACGCGGCTCCGGCCACCATCGTCGCGCATGCGACCATCCTGAACATGGGCTCCGATGGCAAGATGAAAGTCATTCGGCAAGGGACGAATGGCTGGACCTGCATGGACCCCGGCGAGTCTCCGATGTGCGCCGATCAGGCGGCGATGGAGTGGGTGGACGCGTGGCAAAAGAAGGGACCGGCCCCGCAGAAGTTGGGCTTCATCTACATGCTCCGGGGCGACAACGGGGCGAGCAACACCGATCCCTATGCCACGAAAAAAACTCCCGACAACAACTGGATCAAGACCGGCTCGCACGTGATGATCGTGGGCGCGGAAGCGAAAAGCATGTCGCAGGCATACACGAGAGCGGCTAAGCCCGATCCGACGCAGCCTTACGTCATGTGGCCGGGAACCCCGTACGAGCATTTGATGTTGCCCGTGAAGTAAGAGGGGTAACCGAGGATGGCGACGAGACGGCCGTAGCGTCGGCGCGCCGTCTCCCTCGTCCTATTTCAGTCGCGAGGCCGGGAAATAGACCCCCAGCAAACGCCGGTCCCACCACTGGCCCTTCGCCTTCTCCTCGGGGCTCGCGTAGGTGTAGTCGTAGTAGAGCGCGCGCACGAATATGGGCGGCGTCTCCGGGAACGGATTCTTCTCGAGGAGCGCCATCACCGCGGGCTCGTTCCGCAGCACGCGCTCGAGGAAGCGCGGGAACCAGCGCAAGCGCCTGGGGTCGTCGAGGGCCGCGAACCACATCTGCCAGTCGAGCCGCGGCTGGTGCGGGATGTTCCAGGAGGGCGCGCGCATGACGTCGCCGGGCTTCCAGGGGAACTCGTACTCGTGCCACTCGGTGCCGTCCGCCGAGCCCTCGAGCACGATCTCGTGGCGCGCCGTGGTCATCACCGCAAAGAGGCCGTAGGCGCCCACGAGATGCAGCGGCGCGATCACGTCGTCGACCGCGCGCGCCAACGCCGGCGGATCGCCGCCGAAGCGCTCGTCGAGTTCGACCACGCTGCAGAACACCGTGACGAGCGCCAGGGCGCCGACGACGATCGCGACGGGCCGGCGCGGCTCGCGACGCACGGCGCGCGCCGCGAGCCGCGGGATGAGGCGCCGCGGCAGGATCCGCTCCACGGCCGCGTCGTCGAACAGCGGCAGGCAGAGCAGCATGGTCTGCAGGTTGAACCAGTTGTAGTTGCCGGTCGCGAAGATGCAGGCCTCGAGCAGCAGCGTGCCGAAGCCCGCGAAGAAGCGCAGGCGGCGCGGCGCGAAGAACAGGAACGGTAGCACGAGCTCGACGAAGAAGGTGGCGCCGGTCGCGAATTCGAGCGCGCCCGCCGGCAGCCGCGCCGCGTACCACGCCACCGGCGTCGGCAGCGGCTGGGTCAGGAAATGATAGGAGAGCGCCGAGAGGTTCCACCAGTTGGGATCGCCGCTCGCGAGCTTCACCACGCCCGACATGAACATGAATCGGAAGATCAGCCAGCGCAGCAGCCAGATGCCGGGCGTGGTGGCGAAGCTCAGGATGATCGCGACGAAGCCGGTCTCCAGCAGGAAGATGTCCCACTGGAACGCCATGAAGGTCTGCCCGGCATAGAACAGCGAGAGATAGAGCGCGTGGATCAGGAACAGCGAGAGGCGCGGCAGCAGGCTCGCCGCCAGCAGCAGCGATGCCGCCGCGCCCGCCCAGCACACGGCCAGGATCGCGGCATCGCCGTCGTCGAGCCAGAACAGCATGGGCATCCGCAGGAACCGCTCCGGCCCGAGGCGGCGCGCAGCGGCGTCCGTGAGCTCGGGAAGCGGCAGGATGCCGTGGCTCCCGATCAGCCCCTGCGCCTGCACGGCGAAAGAGAGGAAGGCCGCGAGATAGACGAGCCCGAAGAGGCGCAGGAACAGGAAGGCCACGAGATCGTGGCGCGGCGGCTCGTGGCGGCGGCCCCACAGGATGAGGCTCGCGCGGTAGAAGGCGGGGCGATGCGCCGCGACGAAGGCGTAGGCGAGCTCGGCGACCGCCGCGAAGCCCGGCAGATGCCGGTAGAGTCGGAGCCAGACCCCCTGCCCGCGCGCGTGGCTCAGCGTGAGGAAGCTCGCCTCGGCGGCGCGGGCGCGCGTCCCGTCGGGCGCCAGGTACTGCACCGCGCGCTGGAATTCTTCCGCCGCGATCTCCGGAAACCGCGCGCCCACCTCTTGATACGGGCGGTACTCGACGCGGTCGCCCGTGAGCGCCTGCCAGTACCGCGCCCAGTAACCACAGAAGCCGCAATCCCCGTCGTAGATCAGCAGCGGCCGAGCGGCCGTGGTCCGGTCCTCCTGCGGCGCCCCCATGCCAGCGATCCCGCCGCTTACCCGCGCTTCGGCGCGAAGGTCTTGCGGCGATTGAACCGGGTCTGGAAGTAGACCTGCTCGTCGAAGGTGCCGGCTGCGTAGGCGCCGGTGCTGGGGCTGCCCGCCACCGAGAGGTTGGAGCGCGAGGGATAGCGCGCCACCGCCTCCTCGACGATGTCGACGCCGAGGCCCGGCGTATCGGGCACGGCCAGGTGACCTTCCACCGTCTTCGGCACCGGCGTAATCACCTCGTAGCGGCCGGCCCAGTCGTCCTCCAGCCGCTCGAGGATGAGCGCGTTCGGGATCGCCGCCAGCAGGTGGAGCGCCGCGAATTCCGCGACCGGACCGAGCGAGCCCGAATGCGGCGCCACCGCGATGTGGTGCGCCTCGGCCATGGCGGCGATCTTCTTCATCTGGGTCAATCCGCCGGCGCGGCCGGTGTCCGGCTGGATCACGTCGACGAGCTCGCGCTCGATCAGCGCCCGCATGCCCCAGATGGTGGCGAAGCGCTCGCCCGCGGCGACGGGGATGTCGACGCGCCGCTGGATGCGCTCGAGCGCCTCGACGTTCTCCGGCGCCACCGGATCCTCGAAGAACAGGAGATCGTAGGGCTCGAGCCGCTTTCCCGTCACGATCGCGTCCTTCGCGGTCATCCAGGGCGGCCCGTGCAGGTCGACCATGAGGTCGACGCCGTCGCCGACCGCGCGGCGGATCGCGTCCACCTTCGCCACGATGTCGGCGACGCCGCCGGTCTTGATCGCGGTGATGCCGCGGTCCCTGAGGCTCACCGCGACCTCGGGCGTGCTGGCGTGGCCGTAGATCCGGATGCGGTCGCGCAGCTTGCAGCCGAGCAGGTTCCAGACCGGCGTGCCGAGCACCTTGCCCTTGATGTCCCAGAGCGCCATGTCGATGCCGCTGAGCGCGCCCGCGCCCACCACGCCGGTCATGCCGTGCGCCATCATGGCGCTGAAGCACTTCTGCCAGAGCCGCTCGATATGCGTGGGATCCTCGCCCAGGAGCAGCGGCGTCAGGTCCTGCACCGCGCGCTCCACGACGCGCGGCCAGCCGCTGCATTCGCCGACGCCGGTGATGCCCGCGTCCGTGTACACCTTGAGGAAGAGCCAGTTGCGCGTGCCGCTGGTGCCGCTCTCGCCCTTGGCCGCATCGCTCCGATGCGCCGTGGCATAGGCGGCGTCCGGCGGAAACTGCGCCTGCATGAGGAAGGTCTTGATCTGCGTGATGCGCACGGGACGTGCCTCGCGGCAAGTGAGGCGGCGATCATAGGCCCCTCGCCCCCGAAGCGGGAGAGGGAGGCTGAGGGTTGCGAGCCCTCAAGACGGTCGAAGCGTCGCCCACACCGGCGCGTGATCGCTGGCGCCCGCCTCGCCGCGCACCGCCTTGTCGACGCCGCCGTCGATCAGCCGCCCGGCCGCGACGGCGTTCAGCAGCAGGAAGTCGATGCGGAGCCCGGCGTCGCGCGGCCAGCAGTCGCGCTTGTAGTCCCAGTAGCTGTACATGGCGGCGTCGGGGTGGCGCGCCCGCACCGCATCGACCCAGCCTTGCCTCAGCAGCTCCGCGAAGAGCGCGCGCGGCGCCGGCTGCAGCAGCGCGTCCTTGCGCCAGGAGCGGCTGCGGTAGATGTCGCGCTCGGTCGGCACCACGTTGAAGTCGCCCGCCAGCACCACCGGCGCCTCGAGCGCGTAAAGCGTCTTGGCATGCGCGATGAGCCGCCGCATCCACGCGAGCTTGTAGTCGAACTTCGGGCCGGGCTGCGGATTGCCGTTGGGCGCGTAGAGGCAGGCGACGAGAATGCCGCTCACGGCGGCCTCGAGATAGCGGCTCTGCCGGTCCGCGCGGTCGCCGGGCAGCGCGTCCCGCGTGACGTGCGGCTCCGTGCGCGCGAGGATCGCCACGCCGTTATAGGTGCGCTCGCCCCTGGAGATCGCGTGATATCCCGCGCGCTCCAGCGCCGCGCCCGGGAAGCCGGCGTCGGTGCTCTTGATCTCCTGCAGGCAGGCGATGCCGGGCCTCGATCGCTTCAGCCACGCCAGCAGGTTCGCCAGGCGCTTGTTGACGTCGTTGACGTTGAAGGTGGCGATCTTGATCGGCGTCGCCCGGGGGAGACGACCAAGGCGAGAGTGCGAGCCGGCGGCGTTTCTTCCGCGCTGCGTTGAAACGTGGACCGGAGAGCCGTGGGACGCGCCCGGCCTCGGCGGCCGAGTGGCTGGAGACGCAAGAGCGAGGCGGTCGAGCCGCTCCGCCAATCCATCGAGCCCCCACTCCCGCGCGAGCGCGGCGGCCTTGTCCCAGGTGGGCCTTTGCGCGCCGAGCCTCGGCAGCGGCGCTCTGGCGTCCATGGTGGCGATCTTCTTGTAGACGCGGAGGTACGCCGCCTGGCCCGCGAAGCGTCCGCTCGCGAGCACGCGCTCGAGGCTGCCGTAGCGCTTGAGCAGGTCGGCCGCGCCCTTTGCGCCGACGCCGCGCGCGCCCGGCAGCCGGTCGGAGGGGTCGCCGCGGAGCGCGATGAAGTCCGGCACCTGCCGGGGCTCGACGCCGTAGCGCTCGCGCACCTCAGCGGGCCCGATCCGCGCCATCTCGCCGGCGCGGAGCGGATAGAGCACGGTGGTCCGCCCGGAGGCCAGCTGGAAGGCGTCGCGATCGCCTGACGCCACCAGCACGGTGCCGCCCTTCCGCTCCTCGCGCTTCGCCGCCGCCGCCAGGAAGTCGTCGGCCTCGTAGCCGCGCCCTTTGGCGTTGGCGAAGCCGCAGGCCGCCACGAACTGCGGCAGCGCCTCGAGCTGCTCCACCAGCTCCTCGTCGAACTCGCGGCCGCCCTGGTAGTCCGGATAGAGCTCCTGCCGGTAGGTCTCGGCCTCGAGCGTGTCCCACCCCACGATCACCGCGCGCGGCCGCTCGGCCGCGACCAGCCGCAGCAGGAAATTCGCGAAGCCCAGCACCGCGCCGCCGCCGAGAGCGCCCGCGCGGCGGATCGATTTCGGCAGCGCGTGGTAGGAGCGATGCGCGAAGGAATCGCCGTCGATGACGAGCAGCGGTCTCCGGTCGGGCTTCCTGGCGGGTCGCATGGGTCAACGGCAGGGCGCGGGTTGCGCCGGCGAATGGGAGACGGGATGATGGCGCGGCCCGAGGCCCCTGTCATTTCTCGCGATGGAAGGAGCGCGACCATGGCTTATGAAGGGATGATTGCGGAGACCCTCTTGGTTCCCGGCGACAAGGGCGAGCTGATCTCCGCCTACGTCGCGCGGCCGCTCGGTCCGGGGCCCTACCCCGGCGTGCTGCTCTTCCATCACGCGCCCGGCTGGGACGAGTGGTACCGCGAGACCACGCGCAAGTTCGCCCATCACGGCTACGCCGCGATCAGCCCGAACCTCTACCACCGCGCCGGCGAGGGCAGATCCGACGACGTCGCGGCGAAGGTGCGCGCGGAGGGCGGCGTGCCCGACGCGCAGGTGATCGGCGACGCCGAGGGCTCGGTCAGGTGGCTGCGCGCCCAGCCCTGGCTCAACGGCAAGGTCGCGGCCTTCGGCACCTGCTCCGGCGGCCGGCACGCGTTCCTCTACGCCTGTCATACCAAAAGCATCGACGCCGTCTGCGACCTCTGGGGCGGCCGCGTGGTCATGAGCAAGGAGGAGCTCAACCCGAAGCAGCCGACGGCGCCGATCGACTTCACCAAAAACCTCGCCTGCCCGCTGCTCGGCCTGTTCGGCAACGAGGACCGCGCGCCCACGCCCGAGCAGGTGAACCAGCACGAGGCCGAGCTCAAGAAGTACGGCAAGACCTACGAGTTTCACCGCTACGACGGCGCCGGCCACGGCATCTTCTACTACGACCGGCCGATGTACCGCGTCGAGCAGGCGCTCGACGGCTGGCAGAAGCTCTGGGCGTTCCTGAAGAAGCACAAGGTGGCCTGAGCCGCGCCATGTGCACCTCGATCGTGGAAGTCATCGGCGTCGAGGGCGCCGGCAAGGGCGATGCCGGTTGGTTCGCGCTCGACCGTGCGGTGGTCTCCTACGATCACCCGCATCACGCGCTCCTCGAGGAGGCGATCACCCTCGATTTCGTGAGTGCGACCCTCGGGCCCGGCGCCCGCGTCGCCGTCGAGCTCACCCTGCACTCGGCGAAGCGCTTGAGCGCCGCGCTTGCCCGCGCGATCGCCGCGGCCGAGGCGGCGGAAGCGGCGCGACCGCGCGGGACGTGACAGCCAAGCTCCACCCCCGGGGCGCAGAGGAATTGTCCGATCGGCCGCCGGAGCGGCTTTGCCCGCCGGTCCCGCGCATGGTGGAGTCCGGGCGTGGCCCCTTCTATAGTCGGCCCCGCCGATATGCCGGCACGATGGGAGCGGGAATGCGGCTCGGTGCCATCGATCTTTGCGCGGGAGCGCTCGCGCTGGTCGCGGCCTCGGCGACGGGCGCGTTCGGCTCCGAGATCGCGGTGTCGACGCCCGGCAAGACCGTGGTGCAGGACGGCGCGGGCGATCTTCTGCTGGCGAATTGCGTGGGCGCGCGTGCGGCCATGCCGTGCACGCTTCCGGTCGGCGCGTCGCGGAGCGCGCCCGCCTGGCTCGACATCGCGTCCGCTGAGATCGAGCAGATCGATGCGGCGACCGTCGAGATCTCCACGGCGGTCCGCGCGCCCGTTCCCGCCGAGCGCCCGCCGGTTCCGGTCCTGATCTACTACTGGCAATTCCAGGACGGCTGCACCGTCTCCTCGCCCACGGACAAGGACGGCGTCAACGTGTTCTGGAACGGCCGCGAGTGGAGCGCCCACTGGTTCGTGGTCGGAGGCTGCAACCCGCGGCGCGTCTCGATCGGCGAGGCCGTGCCCTTCCGCTTCGAGGGCGCGCGGGTGACCGTCCGCGTGCGCCTCGCCGACCTGATCACGCGCGGCGGCGCGCCGCTCGAGTGGTTCGCGGGGACGCGCCTCCTCGGCTTCAGTCATCCGATCTTCACCCGCACGCTGCCGGTCGACGTGGCGCCCGACGTCGTCGCCCTCGATCCCCGGGACCCCGAGACGCCAGTTCATCCCGAGCCGCCCGCGCGCTGGAGCCCGCGCTGAGGGCGGCGCGCGCCCTTTGATTCAGGTAATTCAGCGGACATAATGCATGATCGAGGGCTCGCGCGGCGAAACGCGAATTCAGTGTCGTGTCTCCCGAATTATGAATTACGCGGTCGGAGCGGTCGGGAGGCTGACCAACAGGAGGAGCCATGGACATCGGATTCAACGCGCCAATGGCGGCGGCCCTGGCGGAACCCGAGACGCTCACCCGGATTTGCGTCGAGGCCGAGGCGTTGGGGTTCGCGTATGCGACGTTCAGCGACCACGTCGTCATCCCCTCGACCAGCGATGCGCGCTATCCCTATTCGGAGACCGGCGAATTCCCAGGGGCATCATGGGCTCAGCGCCACGAGCAATTGACCGAGATCGCCTTCATCGCGGCCAAGACCTCGCGTCTGCGGCTGGTGACCTCGGTTATGGTGGTCGCGCACAGGCCCGCGGTGCTGTGCGCGAAAATCCTGAGCACCATCGACGTCCTGTCTGGCGGTCGACTGATCGTGGGTGTCGGCGCTGGCTGGCTCAAGGAGGAATTCGAGGCGCTCGGCGCGCCTTCCTTCGCCGCTCGCGGCGCGGTGACGGACGAGTACCTGCAGGCATTCCGGGTGCTGTGGACCGATGACGCGCCCTACTTCGAGGGCGAGCACGTCAAGTTCGCCGGCATCGTCTTCGAGCCAAAGCCGGTGCAGAAGCCGCACCCGCCGATCTGGGTGGGCGGCGAGAGCGGGCCTGCATTGCGCCGCGTCGCTCGCCTCGGCAACGCCTGGTATCCGATCGGCACCAACCCCGCGCATCCGCTCGATAGCCTGGCCCGCTATCGTGCGCGCCTCGCTCGGCTACGCGAGGCCGTTGGCGATGCCGGCCGTGATCCCGGCAGCATCGGGCTTGCGTATCGTGTCGCACGCTACGGCGCGGATCTTCCTCCAAAGGCGGGCGACGGCGAGCGGCGACTGTTCTCGGGCAGACCGACCGACATAGCCGCCGATCTCCGCGATCTCGGCGCGCTCGGCGTCACGCACGTCGATTTCAGCTTCGCCGGCGCCACCGCGGACGAGATGCTCGATGCGATGCGGCGCTTCCGCGACCAGGTCGTCTCTCGGATATAAGGCCCCTGCCGGCGCACAGTACGGCCGCCGCGAGACTGGACACCACGCCAACAGCGGCGATGAAGAGCTCGAGCCTTGCCATTCAGTTCACACTCTCGCCCACCGTAGCACCGCCCGCATGGCGCTTGGTTCTGCCAATTTCGGGGACATAACACGTAATTGAGTGCTCTCGCGGCAATGCGCTGTTCGGTATCGTCTCCCTGAAATTACCCGGCGGCGCCCTCAGGCCATCGCGTTTTCGCGGTGGCCCGGCGGCTGCACGGCGCCATGGCGGTACCAGCTGATTGCGTCCTCGAGCCGGTCGTCGCCCCAGAAGAGCTCGCGGCCGATCGCGAAGGTGGGCGAGCCGAAGATGCCGAGCTGGCGCGCCCGGGCGGTCTCGGCGTCGAGCTTGTCCGCCACGGCCTGGCTGTTCGCGAGCCGCAGCACGCGCGCCGGGTCCTGAGCGATCTCCTTGAGGGACTCCGAGAGATTGGGCTCGCTGCCGGTCTCCTCTCCCTGCTGTAACCAGCGCCGGTAGGCGACGCGGATGAACGCGACGCCCCAGCCCTCCTCCATGCCGAGGAGCGCCACCCGATTGGCGGCCGCCGAGTTCCTGGCGGGATAGGGCGCAGGCACGCGAACGGGAATGTCGTACATCGCCGCGCGCCGCTCGAGGTCGCGCCACATGTAGGCCATCTTCGCGGGCTTGTCCGCGAAGGGCACGTGCTTCATCTCCTGCAGGATCGTAAGCAGGTGAAACGGCCGCCAGCGGAACGGAATCTCCGTCGCCTGCTCGATCTCCGGCAACCGCGTCACCGTGAGATAGGAGTAGGTGCTTCCCAGCGTGAGCCAGAAATCGATCGGCTGTTGGCGCGCCATGTCACCGCTTCCAAAGCGCTGCCGCGATCTTGCGAGCGGGGGATGAAAAACACAAGCCGCCGCACCCGCTGCTCCGAGGACGGATCATGGCCCGAGAGGATCGCAAAGAACCGTCTTGACGACATACCGACCGGTTGGTATGTATGGAAATCATGACCGCGGCGGCCACCATGGAGCGCGACGCCCGCACCCGCCTTCTCGACGCGGCGATGCAGGTGATCCGCGCCCAGGGCTACTCGGCGACGACGGTGGACGACATCTGCCGGGCGGCGCGGCTCACCAAAGGCGCCTTCTTCCATCACTTCGAGAGCAAGGAGGACCTCGCCGTGGCGGCGGCCGCGCACTTCTCGCAGATGGCGGAGACGCTCTTCGCCGCCGCGCCCTATCGCAAGCTCGCCGATCCGCTCGACCGCCTGCTCGGCTACATCGACTTCCGCGGCGCGATCATCGGCGGGCCGATCGCGCAATTCACCTGCCTCCTCGGCACCATGGTGCAGGAGGCCTACGACACGCACCCCGCGATCCGCCGCGCCTGCGCCACCGGGATCGGCGTCCACGCCGCCGGCGTCGCCCGCGACATCGCGGCCGCGAAGGCGCTCTACGCGCCCGACGCGCCCTGGTCCGCCGAGAGCCTCGCGCTCCACACGCAAGCCGTGCTGCAGGGCGCCTTCGTCCTCGCGAAAGCGAAGCACGGCCCCGAGGTCGCCCGCGAGTGCGTGTCGCATCTCCGGCGCTATATCGAGTCCCTGTTCCATCGGCCCGGCGGCAAGAAGGAGTGACGACCATGGCGATCCCACGCGGCAGGTTCATCTGGTACGACCTGATGACCACCGACCCCAAATCCGCGGCGGCGTTCTACGCCGACGTGATCGGCTGGAGCACGCAGGATCATCCGATGGCCGGCGGCGGCACCTACACGATCTTCAGCAAGGGCTCCGCGATGGTCGCGGGACTGATGTCGATCCCGGACGAGGCGCGCGCCCGGGGCGTGCCGCCCTGCTGGTCGGGCTACGTCTCGACCGACGACGTCGATGCCGAGGTGACGCGCGTCGCGGCGGCCGGCGGCTCGGTCAAGCGCCCGCCCGCGGACATCCCGAACGTCGGCCGCTTCGCGGTCGTTGCCGATCCCGGCGGCGGCGCGTTCCTGCTCTTCAAGCCCAACAGCGACGAGCAGCCGAAGCCGGTTCCGCGGATGGCGCCGGGCCATTTCGGCTGGCACGAGCTGATGGCGGGGAATCTGGAGCGGGAGTTCAAGTTCTACTCCGGCCTGTTCGGCTGGACGAAGGACCGCGGCCACGACATGGGCAACCTCGGCATCTACCAGACCTTCGCGACGGGCGGCGCGCCCTGCGGCGGCATGATGACCGTCTGCGCGCAGATGCCCCGTCCCGGCTGGAACTTCTACATCGCGGTCGAGAGCGCGACGGCGGCAACCCAGCGCGCGACGGCGCGCGGCGCGCGGATCGTCAACAGCGTGATGCAGGTTCCCAGCGGCGACTGGATCGTGCAGGCGCGCGACCCGCAGGGCGCCTATTTCGCGATGGTGAGCACGGCGAAGTAGGCCCGCGACGTTCGCGGATCGGACCGCCTACGCGCGCATCGAGGGTTGGCGTGGCGGCTCGATGCGCGCGGATCGGACCGCCTACGCGCGCATCGAGGGTTGGCGTGGCGGCTCGATGCGCGCGGAGAAAAGCCAACCCCCTAGATCTCGTCCTGACGCGGCTCGTTGCCGATCGTGCAGCGCACGCGGTCGAGCATCCACCTCGGGTGCTGGTCGAGCCATTGGGTCGCGAGCTCCTGCCCGCGGATCGCGCAGTTGGCGAGGCCGAGCTCCGCGGTGTCGGCGGGCTCGGGAAAGAGCTTCTGGCACTGCGTGGGGTTCGCAGCGAGGCAGAACACGATCGACAGAGTCACGAGCATGGGCGTCACTCCTCGGCAGCGGCCCTCGGGGACCGCGATCCCCGTGGCTTCGATGGTCTCCCCGCAGGCTTAACGAAGACCTAACGCGGTGGGGGACCCGCGGGATCCCGGACCAGGCCGATGCCCGATAGGCGGCGGCGCCCGCCGGTGCTAGTCTCCCGGCCCCTTGACCTCGAGATGAGCGATGGCCGACCCGTCCGACAAGCGCGAGGAGCAGACCGCCGGCGAGCCGGCGCCGAACGCGCCGGAAGCCCCCGCCGTCCCCGTCCCCGCCCCCGCTCCCGCTCCAACCGAGAGCTCGACCCAAGCCGCGGAAGCACCGGCGCCCGCTGACGGCGCGCAGCAAGCCGCGGCCGCGGACATGCCGCCCCTGAAACGCCGGCGCCGGCGACGCCGCCGGCGCCGCCGCCATGGTCCGCCGGCGCCGGGCACCGATTCCGCCGCCGCCACCGCCGCACCGCCGGGAGCGGGAGCGCCGGCGGCGGACGCGCCGGCATCCGAGACCGCGTCCTCATCCGAGGGCGCACCGGCGGCAGCTGATCCCGCGAGCCCGCCGGCCGAGGCCGCGGCATCCGCCGCGCAGGCAGCGGGCCCGGCGCCCGCGGGCGAGCAGCCGCGTCGTCGCCGGCGCCGGCGCCGCCGGAGAAAACCCGCCGAGGGCGGCGTGGCGCCCGGCACGGCAGCGCCCGGCACCGAGCCCGCGTCCGCCGACGCCGCGCAGCGTCCGGAGGGCGAGGGTCGCCCGCCGCGGCGGGAGTGGCGCAACCGGCCGCCGCGGCACGCTCGCTCCGGCGAGAGCCGCGACGGCGGGCACCGCGGCGAGCGTGCCGACCGTCCGCCACGCGAGCGCGGCGCGGAAGGCCGCGGCGAGTTCCGCAAGAAGGGCCGCGGCCGCGGGCCCGGCGGCAAGGGCAAGCGTCCCTTCGGCCGCGAGCGCGAGGAGCACGGCAGGAAGCCCGAGCAGAAGCTCTACGTCTCGGAGTCGACCGTCGATCACGGCTTCCAGGATGTGCCGCCCGCCGAGGAGGGCGGCGAGGCCCGGCGCGTCGACTGGACCATCACCAAGCGCATGGTGGTGGACCAGCGGAGCACGCGCACGGTCTCGGCGGTCTACGTCCTGAAGCGCGAGGGCACCGAGACAGAGTTTCCGTTCCTCGCCGCCGCCCGCGAGGCCGTGAACAAGAAGATCGTGCATCCCGAGAAGCTCACGCGCCCGAAAGAAGACTACGCCGCGCTCTACACCAAGAAGTAAACGCGCGCCGTCCTCTGGTCTTGCGGCCCTCCCCCTCTATGCGCTTGCGCAGCGCCTTGCGGAGGCGACGTTCCCGACTGCCTGCTGATATGTCTGTTGGGATGCACCCGTCAGTTGCGCAGGGCGTATTTCTCAATCATATCCATGCGCGGTTCCACCCCAAGCCCGGGCTCCGCCGGAACCCGCGCTATTCCATCCTTAATCTGGATGGGATTTCGAACTAGAGCGCGCGACAGTTCGCTTGGCTCCACGCAATATTCCATGATGAATGCGTTCGGTATGGCGGCAAGGAAGTGGAGCGACGCCGCGGTATTTACGTCGGTCGTGAAATTATGATTGATGCACTTCAGTCCGCGCGCCGCTGCTCGCGCCGCTATCTGCATCGCCTGAGTCAAGCCGCATCGCGTCATGTCAATCTGTACGAGATCGATTTTGCCAAGTTCCATCAGTCGATCGAAGCCAGCTATGGTGCATTCTTCCTCGCCTGCGGCAATCGGGGTGTCCACGGCTCCTGCAACATGCGCGTATCCCGTCAGATTGTCGGGGTGGAGTGGTTCCTCGATCCAAAGCAGATTCACCGGCTCAAAGAGCTTGGCACGCCGGATTGCGGTTTTAGCATCCCAAACCAGTCCAACATCGAGAATGACATCGCATTTGTCCCCCACGGCGTTTCGAATCGCCGTAAGCATTGCGAGGTCCGTCTCGGGATCCTTGCCGAAGGGCTCCCACCCAAATTTAACGGCAGTGAAGCCCGCATCGACGGCCTTCTTTGCTCTGTTTGCAGTCGCCTCGGGTGTGAACTGAAACATGTTGCTCGCATAGACGCGAATGCTGTCTCGAAACGCGCCCCCTAGAAGGCGGTGTACGGGCTGTTTGAATGCCTTGCCCTTGATATCCCAAAGCGCCAAATCGACGCCGGCCATTGCCTGTATTGCGGCACCTTCGCGGCCGAAGTAGAGCGTGCCTTCATACATCCGCTTCCACAGACGTGAGATCTCCAGCGGATCCTGGCCTATCAGCAGGTCGCGTAGCCCAGTCGCGAGATTGTGAGAGAATGGCGCTTCGACGACGGCTTTGGTCACAAGGGGGCAGCCATCGACCTCACCCCAGCCGATCAAGCCGGCATCCGTCGTGACTTTGATTAGAAGGGCGTCCTGAGAGCTATCCGTACGCCGCTCAACCACAGGAAGGCGAAGATAGATCGCCTCGACATTCGTGATCTTCACAGACATCCTCCATGCGTGGTGGGCAGACACAGGGCAGATTCGAATCACGACCGCCGTGATCGCTTGCGCAACCATTTAACTTGACTGCGGGGCGAACCGCGCGCCCTGCAGCTGCACGGTTAATCACGCAGCGCTCTGCCGAGGCCGGCTCCGCGGTTTATCGACAGGGTCGATCGAAGGACGAACGCGCTTGCGACGTTGCTCTGCGATGACCGCGTCGAAATCGACCATTTCAGTGTAACGGACGATGTGGTCATGGAGCGCTTTATCGATTGCCCGTATGCGAGCCGCCTTTATCAGTCGAAAGAGTTCGACGTGTGAGCGGTAGATCCAGTCGACGTCTTCCCTGAGCGCCGCCAATCCAAAAATGATGGTGAGCTTTCGGGCGAGCGTCTCCCAGACTTGTAAGAGAGCGTCGTTCCCGCCGATTCGGCAAAGTGCACGGTGAAATGCCGTATCGCTTCTCGCCAGCGCAAAGGCGTCTTGTTGCTCGGCGGCCCACCTCATCTCGCTGAGAGCCGCCTCCATTTCCGAGAAGGCGCCAGCGTCCCGACGATAGGCAGCCCTGAGATCTCGAACTGCCAATTGCTCTAGGCTGCTTCGGACCATGAGGATCTGATGGAGTCGCCTACCGTCGACCTCCATTAGGCGCATGCCCCGGTAGGGTGTATTGACGACGATACCCTGACTCTCCAGCAGTCGGAGTGCTTCACGAACGGGGACGCGGCTCACATTGAGTTCATTGGCAATATCCGCCTCGACCACGCGGTCGCCGGGCAGGATGTGCCCCTCAGCAGCGGCCTTTATAAAAGCCTCCACCACCTGATCGACGAGCGTAATCGGGCGAAGCGCTGCCATCCGTTGCTCCGGCCGGTCGCCGCCCGAAACTCCCACGGTGCGAGGTGCTTTGTTCTTTCCAGATACCATGAGATCAGCCGCGCGCGCTCCCCACCTCCAACCGACCGGAGTTTATCCGTTCATTATCATATTCTCCACCATCGTATTGACGTATACAATCTCAATGTATATGAATCGTCCACTCACAAGTGGGAATGCGAGCAATGCTGACGCGCGACCAGATTGATGAGTATTCCGAGCGTGGGTTCACGATCGTAGAGGGCGTGCTCGATGGCGCCACGCTCAAAAGAGCGCGCGCGATCATCGATGGCATCGTGGCAAATGCGCGGTCGGTTACCCGCAATGATCAGATCTACGATCTCGAGGAAAGCCACACTCCTGCGACGCCGAGGGTGAGGCGGATCAAGGAGCCGGTTGATCGGGATCCGCTGTTTTGGGAACTCTTGCGCTCTGATGCCGTTATCGGTCCCGTCAAGCAATTGATCGGGCCAAACCTGCGACTTCATGGAAGCAAGCTCAATATGAAGGCGGCGGGATATGGCGCCCCTGTCGAGTGGCACCAGGATTGGGCGTTTTATCCGCACACGAACGAGGACATTCTGGCGATCGGCGTCATGCTCGACGATGTGACGCTCGAAAATGGCCCTTTGCAGGTCATCCCGGGTAGTCACCGCGGACCGGTCTTCGACCACCAGAATGACGGGTTTTTCGTGGGCGCGATAGATGTTGCGGGGGCTGGTCTCGACGTCAAAAAGGCAGTGACGCTGACCGGCGGCGCCGGCAGCATGACGATCCATCACGTCCGTGCGGTTCACGGGTCGGCGCTCAATCTATCAGGTCGGTCCCGCCGCGTGTTGTTCTACGAAATTGCCGCGGCGGACGCTTGGCCGCTCACAACCTTTCTTCCGAACTACCGCGATTTTGAGCAGTTCTTTAGCGAGCGCATGATCACCGGGACGCCGACACTCGAGCCCCGCATGGCATCGGTGCCCATACGCATGCCCGGTGCGCTCCGCCGTAGCTCAGAGTCGATCTACAATCTTCAGCTGGCGAGCAAGCGTTACTTCGGGACTTTTCAACAAGCCGGTTGAACGGCAGGCATAAGCGCCGTGCCGCACCGGCTCCGCCACCGGGAGGGAATTCCAGGGATCAGTCACATCACTCAGTGAGTCGTCGCGATACGCGGCGTCAACAGACGGCATAAACGTCGAAGGAGGAATACGGCTATGGGCGTCTTTTTGCGAACCCCATCAAACGTAGAAAAACGGATCCGACGGTGGTCCGCTGGTTTGATCGCGTTACTGCTGCTGGTGCCGCTTTTGCTGATCTCAAGCCACGTTGGCTATGCGGCGGGGCCCAATGACGAAAGTGCGACCAAGGCAATGGAGCAATGGGGCTGGTCACCTATGGCCGGCTCTATCCCGCCCTTCGCGTGCAAGGACGACTCCTACGACCGTGCCGTGCGTGACGGCATCACCTTCGGTACCTACGATCTGCAGCCGTACTTGTTTAAGTCGGCGAACGGCGAGCCTCAGGGATTCGAATGGGATCTGCTCAAGGCCACATTGGCGTACGCGGGTATCAACAACATAAAGATGCTGTACGCCGACTATGGAACATTGCTCCCCGGACTCGTGGCGAAGCGCCTTGATCTCTTCCCTGCACATGAGACACCTGAACGTCTCAAGCTCATAGCTTTCACCGGCCCGGTCTATTGGTATGGTCCGGCAATTGCCGTTCCTGCAGGTAACCCCGCCAAAATTCAGTCCTACGATGACTTGGTTCGGTCAGATGTAACCGTTGGAGTCGTCAGCGGATCAGCGGCACAGCTTTACATGGAGCGAGTGAAAGGGCACATCGTTCCCTACAAGGACGAGCTACTTGAACTTGCCAGCCTGGTCCAGGCACGAGAGTCAGCTATTCTCGAAGACGCACCATTAATTGCGCAGTACCTGAAGGCAAAGCCGGACGCAAAGATCGACGTCCTGACCTCAGTTCAGCTGCCACCAAAGACTCTTGCGGAAATGGGGTACGCTTATTTTCGATGGGGAGTAAGGAAAGAAGACTGCAGTCTTGGGTTGGCGATCTCGCGCGCTCTGATCGAAGTCCGTGCTAACGGAGTCATACGGGACATTCTCGAAAAATCGGGCATGGGCAAATACGCAAAGGTTAATATACCCGGCCTAAGCGACTAGTCGGTTCGAGATGCGGGGAGCGCGGTCGTTCGTGACCGTGCTCCCTGCCATTAACACCCCGCTCTGCATTACGCCTCGATGTTCGATAAACTCGGCGCCGAGTGTGACATCGCTCTACGTGGCATTTTGCCCCGTCCTGACCACGTGACCGTGAACGGATACGCACAGACCTTCGAATTTGTGCGCCTCGTAACCCAGGCTTGGATTGCTGGACGAGGGCCGCACCATTGACTGCGCGGTGGCACGCTTAATCGCAGCGTGGGCTTAACTCACTCCCGAAGAAAGGCACTTTGATGCTATTTGACTCGCAGCTCGCTCGCGATTCCCTGATTCCTCTTCTCCTGGGCACGGAGATAACCGTGCTTTTCACGATCCTCGTGATGATCATCAGTCTTATAGGCGCCGTTCCGATCGCGCTCGCGAGGCTTTCCAGTTATCGCCTCATCAGATGGACCGTGTCGATCTACGTGAACGTGTTTCGCGCGACCCCACTCTTGATTCAACTCATATACATTTACTATGCGCTACCAGTTTTCGGAATTCGGCTCTCGCCGTTTACGGCAGGCCTCGTTGGGCTGTCGCTCCATTACATCCCTTTCATTGCAGAAGTATACCGTTCCGGGATTCAGGCCGTTCCCCAAGGCCAACGTGATGCAGCGCAGGCTCTCGGCCTCAGTCGCTGGCTGATCAATCGAAAGGTGATTTTTCCGCAAGCCTTTCGAATCGTTATTCCGTCGTTGGGAAATTTTTTCGTCTCTCTAGTGAAAGATACCTCGCTGTTATCGGTCTTGACCGTGACGGAACTCGTCTTTTCCGGTGAGCTGATCGCTGCCCGCACATATGATTATTTTACCGAGTACACGTTGGTCTTCGTCTTTTATCTCGTCCTGGGCTCGTTCGCCATCTGGATAGTCCAATGGGTGGAACGGCACGCGCCTGGTGTCGGCTCCATGAAAATGCCCGGGCGAAGGCTAATTCTCGGGGTTGCTGATGCAAAAACAACGGGAAGCTAGAGCGGCGTTCGACTGACCTACTGGATCATATCGCTCGCTGCGCGACGCGCGAGGCTCAGCAACAAACGTGCTGTCTCCTCATCTCTTCGCACGCAGCACGGAGCCCTGGCAGCGCTTTCGGCGTTTGCCCGACCTCAACAGCGCGCCGCACCATCATCTCTCGATCCGCCAGCGTCAACCTTGTGCGCGTCCAAACGGTTTCTTTGAGGTTTGCTATGGCATATCCAACCTCGGCCTCCTTGGTCGGAGACAAATGAACAACCTATCGAGATTTTACAGCTGGTTTCTTGGCATTTTCCGCACCCAACCAGTGCCTAGTTCGGCAGAGAATGCGCTATCTCCCGACCTGGAGCGGCGTGCCCTTGGCGACGGCGGCGATGTCGTAGGGCTCCTCGCGGAGCGTCTCGGCGTTCCACATGCTGCGCGGCGTCGTCAGGAAGGGCCCGTCGTAGACGTGGATGGCGCCCGAGAGCTTCTCCACGGGATTGATCACGGAGTGGATGACGTCGCGGCCCAGAATCACGGTGTCGCCGTCGCCGAGCGCGTCGCCGCCCGCGGGCTCGATCGGGAACTTCCGGCCCTCGGCGGCGCGGCGCCAGAACACGTTGTCCTCGCGCCCGCCGTAGATGCCGATGACCGCGCCCATCCGGTGGTCGTGCGGGAAAGTCACCTGCTTCGGCGCCCAGATCACGTTGAGCACGGTGAGGTCCGGCGCGTCGTGCAGCACCTGCGCCGCCGCCTTCTCGGGCGTGCCGATCGCGCGCAGGAGCGAGGCGGGCTCGGCGACCGCACGCGCCACCACCTCGCGCAGCGCCTGCCGCGACCGCTCGGCGAGCGCCCCGCGCAGATCGGCGATGAACCGGTCGAGATCGAATGCCATGGGCCGCCCCCGTCGCTGGCGTCGCCGGCATTCTCGGCGAACGCGGCACCCCTGTCGAGCGAGCACACGGCGGCCGCCGCTCGCGAACCCGATTGACCCAGCTCAATACGCCGGCGCGTGCCGGCGGCTATGACTGGAGGCGTCTTCTCCCGGGAGGCGCCGATGAGAGAGATGCGTACCGCCGTGATCGCCGCCGCCGCGGCGCTTGCGCTCGCGGCCTGCGACGGGTCCGGCCCCGGCGACCGGCCGCAGGAATACCAGATCGACCAGGACGTCTACGCCTCCCACGGCGCCGGCGCGCCGACCAGCACCAACCAGGGAACGCCCGGCTTCGAGACCTGGCGCCGCAAGGACTCCGATACCTTCGGCCACACGAGCGGGCATTAGTCTTTGGTCTGAAGCACGCGCCCCTGCCGGCGCTATCGCCTGAGCCGGCGCGGGTCGAGGTGGTGGCGGAGCTTCCGCGCCTCGGGCTTGAGCTCGGCGACGAGCATCTTGCCCTCGACCCAGGCTCGATCGCGAACGCGGCCGGGCGCGCGTTGTCGGCGACGACCTCATACGAGAGCGTCCATTCCTCGTCGTCCGCGATCGGCAAGGGATCCGCGCGCTCGGCCTTGGTGTCGAGACCGACGCAGACCACCGCGCCCTCCGGGCTCGGCGAGCCCGCGATCACCTCGAAGGTCTCCTCCTTGTCGGGCCCGATGGTGCGCGCCGCCCGCTCCTCGCCGGGCTCGGCCGCCACGCGGCTCATCGGGTAGGGGTAGTCCGCGCGCCAGGCGGCCGATCGCGGCCTCGGCTCGATGCCGCGCAGCAGCACCCGCACGTTGGCGGCGACTGCGCCGCCGGCGTTGGCGACGATCATCCGGTAGTGCCGCCCGGCCTGATCGGGGTGGAGATAGGGCCCGCTCACGTGGAGCCGCGGCGGCTCGGTCTTCCGCCGCACCCACATGACCCCCGCCGAGAGCTCCGGAAACGCCAGCAGCGCCGCGACGATGAGGCCGAGCAGGAAGATCCCGGGATAGACGGCGTTGTTGACGAGCCAGAGGTCGAGCGAGACCGCGAGCCCGGCGACCCAGTTGAGCGCCGCCGGCTCCGCGAAGGGCCAGCCGAAGAACGCCACCGCGGCGGCGGCCAGCACCAGCAGCGCCGCTCCGAGCCTGATCCATCCGGCCACGGCCGCTCCCTCCAAGAGCCGGTCACTGCGAGGGATGCGCGCGGTCGTCGGCCAGCTGCTTCAGCACCGCGACCAGATCCCCGTCGGCGCCGTAGCCGAAATTCACGAACACGAAACCGTCCTTCTCGGGCCTGACCTCGGCGACGACGCTGACGTCCTTCTCGCGCTTTCCCTTGCGCACGCCGACGACGTTGACGAGATAGAGCCCGTCCTTCTCGGTCACCGCGCCCACCACGTATTTGTCGTCGGGATCCTGGGAGTTGAGGAAGGGATCGAAGTCGAGGCCCACGATGTCGTCGGGCGATTTGCGCGCGGCCTCGGCGTCCTCCTTGAGCGCCTTCAGCAGCGGCGGATCGAAGAGCGCGCCGCGCTTGGCGATCGCCACGTTGGAGCTATCCTCCTTCAGGTCGGGCTTGAGCGCGATCGGCACGTACCAGTCGTAGAACTTCTTGACGAACGCCGCCGCGCGCTTCTGCCCGGCCTCGTCGGCCCAGGCCGTGGACGCGGCCAGCAGAGCGAGCGCGAGCAGGATCGATGCGGTCCGTTTCATGCTGGGTCCCCCAACCGGTCTGAGTGCGCATTCTACACCCGCCATGCCCCGGCTTGTCCCCCGGCTCTCCCGCCGAGCGAAATGGGTTGCGCTTCCATTCGAGGTAGCGTCTAAAGAGTCGTCATGCCGGTGCCTGTGACACGGGCTGTCCCGGATTGGACTTGCCCGCGTGCCGCGCTACGCTTGCATCGGAACCCCATAGGGAAGCGAGGAGGACGATGAACGCCGACGCCAAGAAGACCGTGCTGCGCATGATTCCCTACGGCATCTACGTGCTCACCGCCGAGGACGGCGCCGGCAACGTCACGGCGACCACCGTGAACTGGGTGACGCAGACCGCGTTCGCGCCGCCGCTGCTCGTGGTCGGCGTCAAGACCGATTCCGGCGCCTACAAGACCGTTCGCGCAGCCAAGAGCTTCGCTCTCAACATGCTGGGCAAGGAGCACAAGAGCCTGGCCTTCACGTTCTTTCGGCCGACCGACGTCACCGACGGGAAATTGAGCGGCCAGCCCTACCGCAAGGGCGCGACGGGCGCGCCCATCCTGATCGACGCGCCGGGCGCGGTCGAATGCAAGGTCGCCGCCGTGGTCGAGCAGGGCGACCATCACATCGTGGTCGGCGAAGTCGTCGAGGCTCACCTCAACCGGCCGCCGGCCGGCCGGCCCGACGCCGCCATCCTGGAGATGAAGGACCTCGGGGACAACGTGTTCTACGGCGGGTAGAGCGCCGCCTGCCGCTCGCCCACCGCATTTTCACCGGTAGCTCGGCGGGATGTGCCATTTGCTGCCGTAGAGCAGCTCGGCACTCTCGGGGAAAAAGGGAACCAGGCCCGCGCCGGGATAGTTGGTGAGCTCGCCGAAGACGATCCGGCCGTCGAGGTTGTACAGGTCGACCCGGACATAGTCCAAACCCTTGCCGAGCTCGTCCGCGAGCGAGAACATCACGTCGAGATTGCGCGGGAATGCCGGAGGAGTTGGCGAGGCGGAGTACCGCTGCGTCCAGATCGGGATGGGATTGCGATTCCGGTCATAGTCGTTTCTCGCACCCCGGCCGAACTTGTCGCTGGCGACCTGCAGGAACTCGGCGCGTCCGTCGAAGGTATGGAATTTCCAGTCTGTCGCCGTGATGCCGCCGCTGTCGGTCAGCAGCTCCTCGCAGAAGATCGCGGGCCGAATGTCGCGATAGGCCCACTCGCGAAAGGTGTCATAGTGGTTCGTGCGGAGCCACTTCTCGAAGTACGGCACCAGCTTGCCGACATCCACGACGGATTTGTCGAAGACGGCGATGTTCATTCCGCAGCCGTGGTTCGCCTTGATCATGAAGCGCCGCGGGAGCGTCTCCCAGGCGATCTCGCCGGGCGATCGGCAGATCTGGTAGATGGCCGGCAAATAATCGGGACCGATTCGCTCGGCGACGTAGTCGCGCGCCTGCAGCTTGTCGGCGAGCCGCGTCAGGACCGGGCGCCGGTCATGGATCATCTTGTAGATGATCTTCTCGTTGAAGGTGGCGGGGTGTTTCAGATCGGGAGGCCGGCCGTGCACCTTCTCGAAATTTCGGACGATGATGGCCGCGTCGTCGTCAGGCTGTTGCATCGACCCGCCCTGATTCGTCGGACCGGAGGAATGGGGTCGGAGTTGATTTGGCACCGATCCCCGCGCGCTCAGCCGGTCCTGACGAAGTCGTATCTGCCCAATGCCTGGACGAGGAGGTAGCGCGAGGTGCCGTCCCCCGCGTTGCTCACATAGTGCACCGTCCCCGGCGGGACCTCGTGGCTCTCGCCGGGCCTGAGGACGAGCCGTTGCGGGGGCTGCCGGAGGCTCACGCCGATCAGCCCCTCGAGGCAGTAGACCCGGTCCGACACCTGCGAATGGTAGTGCCAGGGATTGCCGTCGCCGGGCTTGAGCGTGTACTCGACGATGCGCACGTCGGCGGTCTGCACGAGCAGCTTCGCACGGTGCGCCGCTTGGGTGACCTCCGCCGGAGCATTCGGCCGCTCTTGCATGATCCTCTCCTAATCCCGGTGGGCCCGCTTTCCAGCCTAGAACATTTCCCGCCGAAGTGGATGCCGGTTCGGCGTAGGAAATGCGACCAAACCAAAGAATCGAGAGCATGTCCCGATTCAGCTTAATCGGGACATGCTCTCGACGAACGCCGCTCGCCCGGGAACTCGCGGGTTCACCGGCCGCCGCGCCGCCCGGGAACTGGGACCGGAGCCGGAAACGGGGCCGGGGCGGCAGGCGTCCCGTCCCGGCGGCGGGATCAGCTTTCCGGCCGTTCCGCGCCGGCGGGCGGCGTCTGCGCTTCCGCGGCCCGCCGGTCGGCCTCGCGCGCGTCGGCGACGCGGTCCGCCACGAGCTTGTCGATCTTCGCCTTGAGCTTCTGGCGGAGCTCGTCGGCGAGCCGGGGCGGCTGGACCGCCAGCGCGCCCGGCCGGAACAGGCCGAGATGGCGGCAGAGCGCCTCGAGCGCGCGCTCCTTGTCGTGCAGGATGACGCGGGTGGCGAGGCCGTCCTGGCGCTTCACCACCGCGATCTCCTGGATTGCCGCGCGCTCGTCCGGCGAGATCTCTGCGGGCGGCCGCAGCGTCGCCTCCTCGCTCGACCAGTCCATGATCTTGCCGATGTCGGCGAAGGCGATGCGCGCGAGCTCCGCGATCACGCGCTCGGCGGTGACCTGGACCCGGGCGCGGCGCTCCGCGAGCCGCGCCTCGATCGCGGCGGCGACGTTGGGGCGGCGCGTCAGGAAGGCGCCGTGGGAATAGGCGCTCGCCTCGGAATAGCCCGCGCGGATTGCCGCGTCGGTCGCGTTCATGTCGAGGAGATACTCGTCGACGAACCGCCGCTGCTTCGGCGAGAGCGGCCTCGAGGGCTTGGTGCCGTTGAGACGAGAGGCGCGCAGGGACGCGCGCGGCGGCAGCGTGGTCATGGCATCGCTCGGATGGTCGGAGAGGCGCCGGGAACCCCTGGCGCGGTTCCTCAGCGTTCCCGTTCCGTACCAGAACAGTCCGGATTTGTCAAGCAGAATCAATGGCCGCGAGCGCGCGCTCCGGTGCGATCGCCCTCTGCCGTAGGGCCGTCCGGTTCGCATTTCGACGGAGCGCGGAAGAGTCTCCGCCCGGTCGCGCGCTCCCCGTTGCCGTCACCCCCGGGCTTGTCCCACGGCTGTCCGGTTCGCGTTTCGATACGGCGCGGAAGAGTCGTCGCTCGGCCGCACTCTCCCCTTTGTCGTCACCCCCGGGCTTGTCCCGGGGGTCCACGTTTTCTCTTGTCGCGAAAGAACACGTGGATGCCCGGGACAAGCCCGGGCATGACGGCTTCTGATAAATGGTGAGAAATGGGGTCAGAGTGGATTTTTACTGCTGGCTCCTTGTCTTTGCGGACACTGCCCCAGTCTTCGGTTGCATTACACAAAGTTGTACTATAAAAACTAGCGCAGGACTTGTTGCACAGCGCCGCATGGAGCACCTGGAAGACGGCGCTTGGGGGGTATCGCGATGACAGGCGTTATCGTGTGCTCCGCGCGGGCTGCGCGCTTGGCGGCGTGCCTGGCAGTGGCCGGCTTGGCCGGCTGCGCGCTCATAGATCCTTTCCCGGACTCCCCCGATGAGGACAAAGCCAGATCCGCGGTGAGCACCGGCGCGGAGCGCGGCAGTCCCGACGCGACCTTTGAGGCGGCCATCGACTACGCGCGCAACGCCCAGGCCAATTACCGGACCTGGCTCATCCATCAAGATCAGACCAACCTCTGGCTCGGCACCGGTGCGCTGGCCATGGCGGGCGCGGCGCTCGGTCTGGGCACGGTGGGCGGGCAGACCGCTGCGGTCGCCGCAACCGGAACCGCCGGCGGCGCGCTGGTGGCACTGGACCAATGGATCATCGGCACGCCGTCGAAGGACCCGAGGTACAAGGCCTACACGAGCGGAATGTCTCAGCTCCAATGCGTGATCGACGACGCCTGGGCGGAAAAGCCGCGCATCTTCGTCCTCACGGACAAGAGCCCGACGAAGGCCGAGGAGCCGCCGAAGCCGATGGACGCCAGCAAGACGCTGGGCGAGTTATGGTCCCAGCAGAAGCGCCTGGAGCGTGCAAACGATACGCTGTCCGCGACGGCCGCCCGGAGCATATGCAGCTCATCGCCCGATCTGCGGGCCGCTCGGCTGGTGGGCGCCGAGGCACTCGCCGACCAGCATCGCGCCCAAGCCGTGGCGCTCGCCCTCGCCAATGCGCCGCGTGAAATCGTGGCTGCCGTTCATACCGTCGACCAAAATGCGTTCGCTCAAGCCCAGGCGGGCATTCCAGATATCTCGAGCTTGCCAAAGGTGAGCTCCATCGCAGGAAAGGCGCCTTCGAAGGGAGCTGCCCCTGCATTCACCGCCCAAGAGTCAAAGGAGAAAACTAAACCCGCTTGCCCTATTCCCGCGGCGATCGAGACGGTCACATCGCTGGCAAAGACCCTCGAGGCCAGCCTTGCGGGCGTGAAGATCGCGCAACAGGGCTTCGCCGAGTGCATCAAGCCGCCGCCGAGCCCGACCGACGGCAGCGGCAAGGACCAGCAGGCCTCGACACCGTCGAAACCGTCGCCACCGGCCGCGCTGAAGGTTCTGCCGTCTTCCGATTTCCTGATCGCGCCGAAGTCGTCCCAAGGCCTCTCGATCAGCGGCGGCCATCCGCCCTACGACCTCATCATCGTCGATCGAGGTCTCGAGGTCTCCGAGAAGACCGACAGCGGCGGCGCGGCAGGCGCTTCCGGCGCAGCGGAACTCCAGCTGAAGGTCGAAGGCCCCGGCGATGCGACCGAGGAGCCGCGCCGCCTCCTGATCACCGACCAGGCCGGAGCACAGATCATCGTCCAGGTACAGACGGGCCAGCCCGCCAGGCCATGAGCATCACGAGGCCCGGTGCGTCGAGCGACCACACGGCAGGAACGGCGTCATCGTGCATTTAGCCGGCGCCGGTCCGCGGGTGCCTTGGGCACAGGCTTGTGATTTGAGTGAGATCGGACTGGGAATTTCCGCTCCGCGGAGCGGCTGACGGGATCGAGGAGGTTCGCATGGCTCGCAAGACGGCGCCCCGCGCGCGGCCGCAGCCGCGGCAGATCTTCGGCATCACGCCGGCGGGCACGCCGGACATCCGCTCGCTCCTCGAGACCTTCATGGGCATCGGGGACGCCAGCCCCGATGGTGTCTTCGCCTATTTCAGGATCGTCGCCTGGCTCTATCACATGGGAGATGGCGGCACCCCGGACTGTCAGACCACGGTGATCGCCGTCTATGGCGCACCGGAGCTCGCCGGTGCCGACGGGCCGCTCGGCGCCTACTTGACCTTCGGTCCCTGCCCGCCCAATCCCACGGGTGGCGGCTTTCCGCCGGGCTACGATGCCACGAACCGGATGCTCTATCTCTATTATCGCCTTGACCAGTTCCAGCAGGTTCGCGAGATCCTGGGCTGGGTGGGCGGTGCGACCGCGGTCTATCTCTATTACAACGAGTTCGGCGCCACGAAATGGGCCGAGCTCTTCCACGTCCCGCTCCAGCAATCGGCGCGGCAGAACTCGCCCGTGAGGCGGCGAGCGCGCGCACGCTAGAGCAGGAGAAAACCACCCGGACCTCATTTATCCCGCGCTTGAGCACCTGGGCTATCTGTCGGCACCGGTCGCCGTTGCGACAGCCTCGAGCGCCATGCGCCCCTTTTCACCTTGTTTCCCGGTGCTTCTGCCCAACCAGGCTGGGATATGTCGACCGCTCGAGCCTGATGGGTGGACAACATGCAACCAGGTGACCCGGTCGCTGCGATAGGCAATCTGGTTTAGCCGTCGCGTTCCCGGATGAAGCTTTTTGACTATCCGGAAGCAGAGCTCGACCCACTCATCGGCGTTGCTCAAGAATACGACGACGCGTAGCCGAGGAGGCAGAATGCTCAAGAAGCGCTCTGCGCAAGTCGTAACGATCCCCTGACCAATGGGGTCGACGGAGGCAGCACTGATCACGTCTCCAGTCTTCATAGGTTTCTTCGTGACCGGATCCAGCTTCGCCAGGGAACACCGCACCAAAGATCCAAAATGGAAATCCGGATCTCTTGTCCTTATCAAGTCGTCGACCGTCCTACTGCTACCAAGAAGCCCCAACATCTGAAGAATTCTTGTTAGGTTCTGCCTCATTCCCGCGAAGGGAATTGCATCCAGGTCGCCACGCGCCCGGATTACTGCGCATTGCCTGTCTCCCTTTGAGAACCCCAGTACCATTACTTCCGGATCACGGCCGCCCCATGCAAGTGGGTTATTCTCGAGCTGCCAACCCGCCCTGTTAATTGTCGAACGCCCCCATGTGGGCGAGCCGTCCGTAAAACAGCGGGTACATGCGATCTTGCCATGATCCGGAAGCAAACCACCGTCTGAAACAGCCGGCATTGCGACGTTGTCCATGGCACTCACCGAACAATGATCTGGTCAGGGCAAATCAGATTCACCTGCCCCGAGTTCTCACCCCGCATGCGGAGGTGAAAGCCTCGTTGAAGGAAGCTGATCACGTCCAAGATTGTCGGTACCGCAATCTGGTTCTCGGCCTTCTTTTTCGCATCACCCAACGTGGGATCAGCCACGCGAAACTGGCCGTCCCTCGCACGATGCGGGACGTACCTTTCTCCTGTGCTTCTGAAACGCTCGATGATAGGCATGCAGTTCTCCCAAAAGACGATGTGATAGACTCGCAACGAGAATGATTTGATCAAAAGACAATTGGAAAAGCGATAGGATTCTTGTTTCCTAGCGATTGCACTAAGATTGGCCCGAAAGTGTCTGGGGTGGGCGCTTCTGGGAAGCGGTGCGGCGCGCCGACACGCGGCCGCGGATTATCTCGAAGAAGCATAGTCGACTCGTAGTCCTAGCGCGGCACGTCATCGTCATCAGGCACCTGCTACTGCGTCGGACAAATGGAATCAGAGCCGATCTACCGCGGATAAACCTCTCATTGTGTCTCCGCGTGGCACTCCCTGGTGGGATCGACGACCTTCTCGCCGACGGGATTGCAGACGAGAACGCTCTTGCCCACGTCGGAGGGGCGGACGGCGGTCCCGCTCCCGCGAATGGCTCCGCCGATCGCCTCGACGAGAATCTGTCCGCCGAGACTGATCCCCTCGTTGATCGCAACGTCACAGCCGGCGACGGTCAGCCCGAGGCCGAGGATCGCAAGGAGCCGCATGACGAGCGCGGCAGCCGCGAGGGAAACCCGTTTCATGACTTGGCCCCTCCTTGCCCAGGGGACTGGAGATTTTACGTGGACGAGCGGAAGCCTGCAATTTGCGCGTGTAAGCTGAAATCGAGGAAGACAGGAGAGAGCTCTACTCTGACCCCATTTATTCGGCTGCGGCCGAGCAACCGGGGGCCGTCCTCGATTGAGCCTTCAGGACTGTCTGACTACGGTCTATCTTTCGTAGGCCCAAACGGTCTTTCGATCGGTTGCTCGCACATGGCCAAGTTCCTGCGCATCGGCGTCCATCAATCGAACGTCTCCGGATACACGTCGAAGGCATGGTGGGTTCGCCGGGTCGGCTCGACGGTGTTCCTGAAATGGGGCGCCGTCGAGGTCCAGGGCGTGGGCGATGGGCGGAAGATCTACTGGACGCTGCCACCGCGGGCGAAAGCGGTTCGGTGCGGCACGGTCGAGCGCGCCAAGGACTATGCTGCAGCCGCCATCGCGCGGCGACGCAACCACCGCTATGAGCTGCTCCCTGGACATATCGCGATCCGGCGCCGGCCTGCCGATCGTGGCGCCGAGCTCGAGAAAGCGCTCGCCACGATCCTGTTCGTCGACATCGTCCGCTCCACCGAGAAAGCCGCGCGGCTCGGCGATGCCCGTTGGACGCAGGTGATGAATCACTATTACGCCGCCGTCCGTCGAGAGCTGAAGACCGCGCGCGGAAAAGAAGTCGTGACGACGGGGGACGGACTGCTCGCGACGTTCGAGGCGCCCGCTGCCGGCGTCCGGTGCGCGACCGCAATCCGCGAGGCGGTGCGCACGCTGGGCCTGGAGATCCGGGTGGGGCTGCACGCGGGCGAATACACGGTGATCGGCGCCGACGTCTCCGGTCTCGCCTTTCACATCGGCGCGCGCGTCGCCGCCAAAGCGCGTGCCGGCGAAGTCCTGGTCTCGAGCGCGGTCAAGGATCTGATGTCGCAGTCCGGCATCCGCTTCGGGGATCGCGGCGTCCACCAGCTCAAAGGCGTGCCCAAGCGATGGCGCCTGTACCGGGTCGAGGACTAGGAGATTGGGGGCTGTCCTCTATTTCGTTTCTCGGGAATACGGTGACCCGAGGAACGTCTTCTAGTCACGAGGTTGCGCGCTATTACCCGGAGGGCACTAGGGCACACCGATAACTTGGACCACTCCTGTCTTCGGCAAATCGGTTTCCGACGTAAAGGTCGCTCGCAGCAAACTCAGCAACGTCATTGTCCGCGTGGAGAAGCCACCCTCCGACCCAGTCGGCACACTGTAGACATGGCCGCGATACTCGACGGTTACCATCGGTTCTTTAACCCGGTCCGGACTGTCGACGACTATAATGGGCTCAATCACGCCGGAAGACGCGCGAACGCCTATGTCCACATTAGGGTCGGCAGCCTTCGCCTTCACCACTTCGCCGAGATACTGAATGACGGCGAGGGTGGATCGCGGGAAAAAGCCGATGCTGGCAACAACAGTGACCGATGGCTCATTCGGCGACACAACTACGTGCGGGTTCACTGAATTGGTTGGGGCACTAGGAGCGGAACTCGGCGGCGGAAAAATCGTGATGGGGCGATCGGTTCGCAGCTGTGGAAACAGCTTTTTCGCGCTGTCTAGGTTTTCCTGAAGGCGCATTTGCAGCGGCACACTCAGTGCTTTTGGACCGCCGGCGGTTTTCTTGGCGTCCTCAATCTGTTTATTGGCTTCAGTCAACTTCTGCTCGGCCGCAGCCAGCTCACTTGATCGTCCTTCGAGCGACACGATGAACGTGTACAGTTCCTTGCCGCCGGTCTTGTAGGTCTGGGGGTTCTGCTTAGCGCGGTCGCACGCATCCTGATCATAGAAATCCTTGTACGCCTGGGCAGGAAGCGCATCCTGGCCGCCAATATCAAAGCAGATTTTGCTGACCTGTACTTTCTTCTGGATCTGATAGGTCTTCGGATTGTCCGACACCTGGACCAACTCGAAACCGGAGCTCACGAGTTTCGAGAGGAAGTCCGGACTCTTCGCGGCACTCTCGTCGAGAGGAGCGCCGATGTTCTGGACTCGAACCACGGCCTCTGTCGAAAGACCAAGGTCTATCAGACGTCGAAGGATCCTTCGGAACTCTTTATAGGTCGAGTGCAAAGGTGAATTGTAGTAATCGATACCCCCGACCTCCAATTTTGCGATGAATAGATTGAACAAAAATTCGTGGGGCGTTGCCGATTCAACATAGTAGTCGATAGTGTCCATCGTGAGAGGCAGCGACATCCCTCGGATGAATTCCTTCGTGTTCGCATTACCCAAGTCGAACGTGGGATTCTCGGTGATTTGCGCGCTTGGCGTAAGAACGAAATTCGCAGCAACGCCTAATGGATGACCGGCCGCGACCCCAATCGGTGCACCCGATAGCGGCGCCGCTAGATTGAAGCCCGTCGTGAAGGAGCGATTCCCTCTGATAGTAGAGAGGTTCGAGAACTGGAAGGGGTGACCCAGAGATGCACGAACGATATTAAGCACGATCTCGCGGTTCTGAACGTCCGCGAAGCTCGCTTGAAACTCGGCTGTGGGTCCCCTGACATCCTCTGTGTATGCGCAGCCCCCCAACCCGCTTAGCGTTGCAAGAGCCAAAGACACAGCACCAGCCTTCGCGATCTTATTCATGCAAGCCCCCTATAGAGGGCTAAAGCTTACATAAATTAATAGGTGTAGAAAAGTTAAACAATCTACTTTCGGTGGTGGCCATCATCGCCGTCTCACTCGCCTAGCCGCTGAAGCTCCGGACTCGGCACCGGTACCGGGAAAATGGAGTCTCTCCGGTCTGTCCCCTAACTTGTGTCCCCTGTGCTTCCGCCGGTGCGGATACAGTGACAGGAGCAACGTTTTCTAGCCACGAGCATGCGGAGCAAAATGCAACGTTGCTCCTGTCACCGTATTCTCTCGTATACAGTGACAGGAGCAACGTTTTCTAGCCACGAGCATGCGGAGCAAAATGCAACGTTGCTCCTGTCACCGTATTCTCTCGTATTCTCTCGCTGGGCCTGGAGATCCGGGTGGGACTGCACGCGGGCGAATACACAGTGATCGGCGCCGACGTTTTCGGTCTCGACTTTCACATCGGCGCGCGCGTGGCCGCGAAAGCGCGTGCCGGCGAAGTCCTGGTTTCGAGCGCGGTCAAGGATCTGATGTCGCAGTCCGGAATCCGCTTCGGGGATCGCGGCGTTCACCAACTCAAAGGCGTGCCGAAGCGATGGCGCCTGTGGAGGGTTGAGGAGTAGGCAATTGCGGGTCTGCCGCCTAATTTGTGGGAACTGCAGGGGGTGCCAGCGGAATTATGCCGTCGCAATTGTAAGCTCGGCTTCAACCGTATCCTCGTCGGCCTCAACATCCTCGCCTTCTTCCGGAACGGTGCCTGTATAAGCGGCCTTCCCGGTCGCTTGCTCGATGAGCGACAAGAGTTGCCTCTGCCGATCTTCCATGAAATCGTCGAATCTGTCGGCGCGCAAAAGCGATGGGTCGATCAGATGAGACTTGAGATAGGCATCGAGCCTATGGCCGTCGATCGATGGTGTTGTTGGACTACCTTTTTCCAGCTTTGCGATATACTCGGATGGGGCAACACCGCCGATGATTCGGTTTGTCCTATAAGAAAGTGGCGTCTTGTTGATGATCGAATCGAATATCTTCGGCTTGATGCCGTGTTTCTTACACCAGTCTTGCGGAAAGATGTGGTGGATGTCCACATTCTCGCCGAAAAAGATCGTGTGATCAAATTTCTGGCCCGAGCGAAAATCCTGTGCTCCTTCCTTCATGAGCAGAGCGTTGACGCCCTTATAGGCGGCCGAGAGACGCATGCGCATGGTTTTCAGTCGGTCGGCGCGGAACATGGTTTCGCTGACCGTGGACGGCTCGGGCCCGCCCTTCAGCCAAACCGGCACTTCCATGAAGTCGCGGGCTATGCGCGTCTCGACCGCCGAGCCATAAAGCTCGCCAAACACGCCGTTCCAGTACCAACGAACCAGCATCGCCCGGTTCGCATCATGCTCCCAGGCATCACCAATATCCGCGAGGATGGCGGCCAACGGTACGATTTGCGACTGATAGGGAAGATCAAAGATACGATAGATATGGAGCATGTGTAGGAACTTGGCTGCCTGCACAAAGCCGCGCTCCACTTGCGTTTCATATTTCTTGTATTCTTGAAGCGGTAAGTTCAACAGCGCCTGGCGGTTGCCCGAAACCGCTGGTAGCTCCTTGCCCTGCTTGCCAGTGGCCTCAGCTGCGCGTCGGCAATCGCGTGTAAAAAAGAGCGAGATAGCTTGAAGAAAATCGGTGTTACTCACATCGGCAACGATGCCTTTGGTCGTACCGGCCGGTCGAAGGGTCTCAACCAGACGCCGGTGGCGCCCCTCCGTCTGGTCGTCACCGTACCAGTCTTTGCGGAGCTCGTGGCCGGAGGCGGCATACATTGCCGTCACAAGCTCAAACGCGTCCAGCGCTTTACCTCCGGTGTTGACCTTCTCGAAGACAACGCATACCGCTTCCTTTGAAGTCGACCGATCTAGCGTGATGACAGGAACGCGGTAATATTTGAAGTTTTCGAGAATCTGGCGCTTGAACGTTCGGAACTCCTCACGAACCTTCTCGTTCTGATCGCCACGCCAATAATTGTCGAAACCGTCCTGCCATTTATCCCAATCAAAGACCTTGGAGACCGGGTACATGAGGCAAGCATATTCCCGCTCGGGCGTTGAAACATCGACATCGACTTTACGTCCGAAATCGCTGCGGACAATTCGATCTTCCGGCACACCGATGATCGCCTCCTCACGATCGATCGAAGGATCAAGTGCTTTGTAAATGTCGATATAAAACCAGCGCTTCACCTTTTTCTTTTTTGGTGTTTCAGTTTCGGTGACTTTTCCGCGTAGAGTGACCTGATAAAGCGAAGTCATCCGCTGCTGGCCATCAAGCAAGAGCGACTGGGGCGTAGCGGCTTTCGCTTCGGGCGGCGCACCTTCGATGGGCCTGGGCTTAAAATTGACCGGACCACCGGTATCGAGCGACATCAGCGCACCAACGGGGAAAGCTCGCGAGACCGAAGCGATGAGACTCTTAATGCGATCTTCGTCCCAAACCCAGCTACGTTGAAAATCCGGTAACTGAATGACGCCGCGCTCACAGTCGTCGAGTAGCTTGTTGAGGTCAATCGGATTTGTCTGAAACGTTGATCCGGCCATTATTCAATCCTCGTGAGAAGCTCTCTACTCAGATCGCATTTCCGCAACTTCCATACGCCGCCCGACAATCGGGGTCCGTCCCCGATTTTCCGTCCTCAGAAAACGTTGCTCCTGTCACCGTATTCGCAGCATTCGGCCGCCCTTGCATCCCCCGCCTCATTATTGGTCAATTCTACTCTGACCCTCTTTGCCCATCCTCGCGACTGGCATCTGGACCTCGCGACGGTTCCCGGATCGGCGCGACTGTGCTCAAACCTTAGCCTTCACGCGTAGGAAGTTCACGAACGCGGAACACGTAACGAGCATGAACAACGCATCCTCATAGTTAAGTGACGGCTCGTCGAGTAGTGCATGGCGAATGCCCTTTGCATCGCTAGTGTAGCTGTACAGCTTGATGAACGCGTCCTTTTGCGCGCCGTGAAAGTCGAAGCCCTTCCGCTCCATCTCCTTCAAAGCATCGGCGAGGGTTAGCTTCGTGCCTGTAATCACGCGGCACGCGGCCTCGACCGCGCTGATCGATTCCTTGATGGAGTTGCGGTAATCCGCGCCCGGTCGTCGGCTCAAGTGATCGAGCGCGGAGCGAAGGTGCGCGCCCACTGGCGAAAAAGCTCCCTCAGCGCTCTGTGCGGCATCGATGGCGTCCAGCTCCGCCTCGGATGTGCTTTTGACGAAGCGCGCACCTGCGGCACGGTAGCCAGATCTCTCGCGCTCAAGAACTTCGTTGAGGGCGGTCACGACCGCCGTTGTATCGAATTGATCGGCAAACCGTTCCAAGCAAAACTCTAAGAAGTCGTATACGTCGAACCAATCGGCTTGCTCGAAAAACCACTTTTTGATCTCGTCTCGGCAATCCTGCCACCAGTTAGGAATCGAGTCTGCAGCCCACTTGAAGTAGTCTGTCCAGATAGCGTGAGCTCGGCTCGCTAAGTCCACGTCGCCATCTAGCGCCACATCGTCTTGCGGGAAGTAGAAATGCGTCAGCAAATTCCAGAGCCCCGTGCGAAGGTCGTCGTCCATCCCATCCGTTTGGACGGCTGATCGTGCAGGTCGGTGGCCAAAACGCTCCGCAAAGCGCGCCATAATCCCACTCGCTCGAATGAAGAAGTCCTGTGTGGAGATTAATCACTTCTACGCATTGCTATAATAATCGGTCGTTTGAAATTGCCAAGTCGCTAGCACCCCGTGGGGAATTCGAGCCCCGTTTGCGGCGGTAGAAGTTGCCGCCCCTAAATAAACCCCGCCCTCCTCAGTCCCTCCGTGATCTCGCCGAGGATCGCGGGGTCGTCGATCGTCGCGGGCATCTTGTATTCCTCGCCGTCGGCGATCTTGCGCATCGTCCCGCGCAAGATCTTGCCGCTACGCGTCTTCGGCAGGCGCTCCACCACCAGCGCGGTCTTGAAGCTCGCCACCGGCCCGATGCGGTCGCGCACGAGCTGCACCGCCTCGGCCTGCACCTCGCTCCGCGATTTCTTGACGCCGGCCTTCAGCACCAGGAAGCCCAGCGGCACCTGGCCCTTCAGTGAGTCGTGGACGCCGATCACCGCGCATTCCGCCACGTCGGGATGCGCCGCCAGCACCTCCTCGATCCCGCCGGTGGAGAGCCGGTGGCCCGCCACGTTGATGATGTCGTCGGTGCGCGTCATCACGAAGACGTAGCCGTCCTCGTCGATGTAGCCGGCGTCCGCGGTCTGGTAGTAGCCGGGAAACTCCGCGAGATAGCTCTGCTTGAAGCGGTCGTCCGCCTGCCAGAGCGTCGGCAGCGCGCCCGGCGGCAACGGCAGCTTCACCGCGAGCGCGCCGATCTCGCCGCGCTTCACCTCGTGCCCGTCGGTGCCGAGCACGCGCAGGTCCCAGCCCGGCATCGGCTTGGTGGAGGAGCCGAGCTTCACCGGCATCAGCTCGATCCCCGCGGGGTTCGCGGTGATCGGCCAGCCGGTCTCGGTCTGCCACCAGTGGTCGATGATCGGCACCTTGAGCTGCTGCTGCGCCCACTCGACGGTCGGCGGGTCCGCGCGCTCGCCCGCGAGGAAGAGGGCGCGGAATTTCCCGAGGTCGTATTTGCGGATCAGGTGCCCGTCGGGGTCCTCGCGCTTGATGGCGCGGAAGGCCGTGGGCGCCGTGAAGAGCGCCACCGCGCCGTGCTCGCCGATGATGCGCCAGAAGGTGCCGGCATCGGGCGTCCCCACCGGCTTCCCCTCGAACAGGATCGAGGTGCAGCCGTAGATCAGCGGCGCATAGACGATGTAGCTGTGGCCGACCACCCAGCCCACGTCGGAGGCCGTCCACCAGGTCTCGCCGGGCGCGATCCCGTAGACGTGCTTCATCGACCAGTGGAGCGCCACCGCGTGCCCGCCGTTGTGCCGCACGATCCCCTTGGGAATGCCGGTGGTGCCGGAGGTGTAGAGGATGTAGAGCGGATCGGTGGCGGCGACCGGGACGCAGGCCGCGGGTTTCGCTTTCGCCACGAGCTCCGCCCAGTCGCGGTCGCGGCCCTTGACGAGCTCGGCGCGCGCCTCGGGCCGCTGGAGCACCACGCAGGCCGCGGGTTTCGATTTCGCCAATTCGATCGCGTGGTCGAGCAGCGGCTTGTAGGGGATGACGCGCTGCGCCTCGATGCCGCAGGACGCCGAGAGGATCACCTTGGGCTTGGCGTCGTCGATGCGGGTCGCGAGCTCCGGCGCCGCGAAGCCGCCGAACACCACGGAATGGATGGCGCCGATCCGCGCTGAGGCGAGCATCGCCATCGCCGCCTCCGGCACCATCGGCATGTAGACGAGCACGCGGTCGCCCTTCTGGACGCCGAGCGATTGGAGCGCGCCCGCGAGGAGCGCCACCTCGTCGCGGAGCTGCCGGTAGGTGAATTTCTTTTTCGTGGACGTGACGGGGCTGTCGTAGATCAGCGCGGTCTGGTCCGCGCGCCCCTTCTCCACGTGGCGGTCGAGCGCGTTCCAGCAGGTGTTGAGCCGGCCGCCCGCGAACCACAGATAGAACGGCGCGCGGCTGTCGTCGAGCACGCGGTCCCATCGCTTCTCCCAGTCGATCGCCTCCGCCGCCTCGCCCCAGAATGCGTTGGGATCGGCGAGCGACCGCCGGAACATCTCCTCATAGCGCCCCATGGCGCCGCTCCCCGTCCGTGGTTTTGGTTACCAAGAATTATGATCCCAATCCCCGGGCTTGGGTAGCGGCCGGCGGTCGCACGCCGCACCCTCACCCTCCCACGCTCCTCCGCTTCGCTCCGCACCCTCACCCTCACCCTCCCACGCTCCTCCGCTTCGCTCCGGAGCGCGGGTCCCTCCCTCTCCCGCCCAAGCGCGGGAGAGGGGCTAATAAGAGCCCCTCGCCCACGAAGTGGGAGAGGGAGGGACCCAGCGCGCAGCGCTGGGAGGGTGAGGGTCCGGAGGGCATGGGAGGGTGAGGGCTTGGGAGCGCTGGGAGCGTGCGGGCCGCGGTGCTAGGCTCGTTGCCATGGCGAACAAGAGAGCGCGGCAGTTGCGCGCCGCCATGACCGACGCCGAGCGCCGGCTCTGGGCCTGTCTCAGGAACCGCCGCTTCGTCGGCTACAAGTTCCGCCGCCAGCATCCGCTCGGTCCCTTCATCGCGGACTTCGCCTGCATCGAGCATCGCCTCGTCATCGAGGCCGACGGCGGACAGCACGCGGAGAGCGAGAGCGATCCGCGCCGCACCCGATGGCTGGAGACGCACGGCTGGCGCGTCTTGCGTTTCTGGAACACCGACATCCTCAAGCACACCGACGACGTCCAGGAGGCGATCTTGGCGGTGCTCGAGAAGCGGCTCTGACCTTCACTGTCCCCCGCCACCCTCACCCTCCCATGGCTTCGCCACCCTCACCCTCCCATGGCTTCGCCACCCTCACCCTCCCATGGCTTCGCCATGGGTCCCTCCCTCTCCCACTTCGTGGGCGAGGGGCCAATAAGAGCCCCTCTCCCGCGCTTGGGCGGGAGAGGGAGGGACCCAGCGCGCAGCGCTGGGAGGGTGAGGGTCGGAGCTACGGGCGATGCCCGTGGTAAACGCATCCTTTCCATTTGATGCGATATCGCGAAAAGTCTCGGCGATAGTTTCGACAAGGTGCGGGGAGCTGTGACCTCTGTCACAGCCCCGGGATGCCTCCGCGGCCATCGTCGCGGGCCATGATCAGCTCCGACACGCAAACCCACGCCCCCGCGCGGCCCGACTGGACCTACTCGGTGCCGCCGCCCAAGGTCCTCTCGCCGATCTGGCTGCTCGAGGTGGCGGCGATGCTCAGCGTCCCGCTCGCCGGCGCCGCCGTCATCGCCGGCGCCATCGCCTTCGGCTGGATCAACGTCAGCTAGCCCGCGCGGGCGCTCTCCGCGCCGGCAGCGTCATGGCCGGGCATCGTCCCGGCCCCTCCACGGGTTCCGTCTGGACGACCGGAGCGCGCGGACCCCCGGGACAAGCCCGGCCATGGCGGTTTAGAGTGAGCGGCGACCGGGTCTGGAAGCGCCGCCTATGACCAATCCCTACGAGATCGGGCTCGACCGCAACGCCGCGAACTACGTGCCGCTCTCCCCGCTCACGTTCCTGGAGCGCACGGCGGCGGTCTACCCCACGCGGACCTCGGTGATCCACGGCGCGCGGCGCTACACCTGGGCGGAGACGCAGGCGCGCTGCCGCCGGCTCGCGAGCGCGCTCAAGAACCGCGGCATCGGCAAGGGCGACACGGTCGCGGTGATGGCGCCCAACGTGCCCGAGCTCCTGGAGGCGCATTTCGGCGTGCCGATGGCGGGCGCGGTGCTGAACGCGCTCAACATCCGGCTCGACGCCGAGACCATCGCGTTCATCCTGACCCACGGCGAGGCGAAGGCGCTCATCACCGACCGCGAGTTCTCGCCCGTGATCGAGACGGCGCTGGCGCGCCTCGAGCGCCGGCCGCTGGTGATCGACATCGACGACGCGCTCGCGGTCGGCGGGAAAAAACTCGGCGCGATCGACTACGAGCAGCTCCTCGGCGAGGGCGACCCGGCCTGGCCCGGCGAGCGGCCCGCGGACGAGTGGGAGGCGATCGCGCTCAACTACACCTCGGGCACCACCGGCAATCCCAAGGGCGTGGTCTATCACCACCGCGGCGCCTATCTGAACGCGATCGGGAACATCCTGGTGTGGTCGATGCCGCAGCATCCGGTCTATCTCTGGACGCTGCCGATGTTCCACTGCAACGGCTGGTGCTTTCCCTGGACCGTGACGGCGATGGCGGGGACGCACGTGTGCCTGCGCCGCGTCGAGGCGAAGCCGATCTACGCGGCGCTCGCCGATCTGGGCGTCACCCACATGTGCGGCGCGCCCATCGTGATGACCATGCTGCTGAACGCGGCCGCCGCCGACCGGCGCGAGCTGCCGCGGCCCGTCGAGATCATGACCGCGGGCTCGGCGCCGCCCGCGGCGGTGATCGAGGGCATGGAGAGGCTCGGCTTCAAGATCATCCACGTCTATGGCCTGACCGAGGTCTACGGGCCCTCGGTGGTCTGCGCCTGGCACGAGGAGTGGGACGCGAGGCCCGCCCCCGAGCGCGCCGCGCTCAAGGCGCGCCAGGGCGTCAACTATCCCGTGCTCGAGGGGCTGATGGTGGCGGACCCCGCGACGCTCGCGCCGGTGCCCAGGGACGGCGAGACCATGGGCGAGATCTTCATGCGCGGCAACATCGTGATGAAGGGCTATCTCAAGAACCCGAGCGCCACCGAGGAGGCCTTCGCCGGCGGCTGGTTCCACACCGGCGACCTCGGCGTCTGGCACGCGGACGGCTACGTCGCGCTCAAGGACCGCTCGAAGGACATCATCATATCGGGCGGCGAAAACATCTCGACCATCGAGCTCGAGGGCGTGCTCTACCAGCATCCCGCGGTGATGGAGGCGGCGGTGGTGGCGCGGCCCGACGAGAAATGGGGCGAGACGCCCTGCGCCTTCGTGACGCTGAAGCCCGGGCGGGAGGCCAGCCCCGAGGAGATCATCGGCTTCTGCCGCGAGCGCCTCGCGCGCTTCAAGGTGCCGAGGACCGTGGTGTTCGGGCCGCTCCCCAAGACCTCGACGGGCAAGATCCAGAAGTTCGTGCTGCGCGAACAGGCGAAGGCGCTGGGCTCCTGATGGGCCTCGCCCGCGCGCGGTCGAGCGCGCCGCTGATCGCCGCCGTCTACACTGCGGCTATCTTATTGAGCGCGCTGCTTATTTTCTGGATCGAGCCGCTTTTTCCAAAAATGATCCTGCCGGTGGTCGGCGGCACGCCCGCCACCTGGATCACCGCGCTGATGTTCTTCCAGGCGGCGCTGCTGGCGGGTTACGGCTACAGCTTCCTCCTCGCCCGCCTCGCCTCCCTGCCGCTCCAGGCCGGGGTGCATACGATCCTGCTCGGGCTCGCCGCCCTCGCCCTGCCGCCGGCGCTCCCCGCCTCCGCCCATCTCTCGGACTACCCGGCGTTCCAGGTGCTCTTCATGCTCACCGCCGGCATCGGCGCGCCCCTGCTCGCGCTCTCGGCGACGGCGCCGCTGCTGCAGCACTGGTTCACCCGTACCGCCCACCCGCACTCCCACGACCCCTACTTCCTCTACGCCGCCAGCAACGTCGGCAGCCTCGGCGCGCTCCTCGCCTTTCCGCTCCTGGTCGAGCCCACGCTCGGCCTCCGCTTCCAGACCCATGCCTGGGCGCTGGGCTACGCCGCGCTCGCCCTGCTGATCCTCGCTTGCGCCGCCCTCGCCGGCCGGAGCGGCGACCCGGACCCCGAGCCCGCCGCGGCGCTCCCGACCCCTGCGCATCCCTGGCGGGAGCGCGCGCTCTGGCTCGTGCTGGCGGCCGTCCCCTCGAGCCTGCTCTCGGGCACCACCACGAAGATCACCACGGCCGCCGCGGCAGGACCGGTCTTCTGGGTGGTGCCGCTCGCGCTCTATCTCCTGAGCTTCGCGCTGGCCTTCGAGCGCCGGCGCCGGCTGCCGCTGCGGCTCGCGCTCGCCGGGCAATCCCTCGCGACCGCGCTGATCGTCGTCGAGGCGCTGATCCACGGCGCGTTCGGCGACTGGCCGGTGATCGCGGTGCTCATCGTCCTGCTGTTCCTCAGCGCCTATGTCTGCAATTGCCGGCTGGCCGACAGCCGGCCCGGCCCGGCGCGCACCGGCGAGTACTATCTCTTGATTGCGCTCGGCGGCCTCGTCGGCGGCACCTTCAACGCTCTGATCGCACCGAGCATCTTTCCGGACGTCGTCGAGTATCCGGTAACGCTCGTGCTCGCCATCGCCCTCAGGCCGGCGGGAGGTGTGCCCGCCCGGGCACGTGACGCCGAGATCCCGCTGGTGATCGGCGTGACGGGCGCAGTTGCGATGGCGCTTGGCTTTGGCTTTGGCCAGCCAGCGGTGGCGCCGGTAATCAGCATCGTCTTCGCGATCCTGCTGTTGACGCTATCGCGTATTCCCGCCCGATTCGCCCTAGGCCTCGCAGCAACTTTCATGGTAGCCGCGATCCCGGCGCTCGTCGCCCCGCCGCTGAACCGCGAGCGAAACTTCTTCGGCGTGATCAAGGTGCTCGACGACCGCGAGGCGGCGCTCCATTTGTTGGTCAACGGCTCCATCCTCCACGGCCTCGAGAGCACGGAGCCCGCAACGCGGGACGAGCCCACCAGCTACTATCATCGGGGCGGGCCCGTCGGCGATGTCATGGCGCTGCTGGGCGACCACCTCGCCGGTGGCGCCGCGGTGATCGGTCTCGGCGCCGGCACCGTCGCCTGCTACGGGATGGCCGGCGCACCCTGGACCTTCTATGAGATCAACCCGGCAGTGGTACGGGTCGCTGCGGATCCCCGCTATTTCCGCTTCTTGAGCGACTGCCAGCCGGACGCACGCATCCAGCTCGGCGACGGACGCCTGCTGCTGGCGAGCGACCCCCGTCAATACCCGCTGATCATTCTCGACGCCTTCAGCTCGGACGCGGTGCCGACGCACCTGCTGACGCTGGAGGCGCTCTCGGCCTATCTGGGGAAGCTCGCGCCCGGAGGCCTCATCGCCATCAACATCTCGAACCGCTTCGTCGACCTGCAGCCGATCCTCGCGGCGGGCGCCGAGCGGCTCGGCCTCGCGGCCGCCTGGTGCTTCGACACCACGACGGACCGGCTCGCACGCTCGAGCAAATGGCTCGTGATGGCCCGTGCGAAAGAACTCCTCGCCCCGCTGCTCTCCCGGCCCGGCTGGGCTCCCGCGAACTCCGGCGGTGCCGAAGCCTGGACCGACGACCGTTCCGACCTGTTCCTGCCGCTGCTCTGGCACCTGCGCGACGGTCCCTGAATGGACGACTGCGCGCACGCCTCGGCTGCGGCGCGGATGCGCCAGCCGTCAGGGCTCTCCTCGCGAAGTACTTTAGTGTCCGTGCTCGAGCAGTTGGATTTCGTCTTTGATCTTGAGTTTCTGTCGCTTGATATCGTGGATCAGGTCTTCGTTGGGCATCGGCCGGTGGATCTCTTCTTGGAGCGCGAGTTCCAGGCTCTGATGCCGGGCGCGAAGGGACTCGATACGATCCTGCAGCGACATGCCGCTCCTCCTTGTCAGACGAGCACTGATCCATGGTCCTCCTGTGGAGGGCCCGGATCAATAGGGATATGCTGTCGCACCTGCCCGAGGTCCAGTCCTTGGGCGGTCTCTCGGACGGTCCGGAGTTTGCATGCGCGGTAAGCCTCGCTTAATCATTGGGTTGAGTGGCGCCTCGGGTGTCGTCTATGGCGTGCGGCTGCTCAAAATGTTGCGTCCGATGGAGGTCGAGACCCACCTGGTGATGACCAAGGCATCAGAGGTCACGCTCGCCCACGAAACTGACCTTCGAGTCCAGGACGTTCGCGACCTTGCCGACGAGGTGCATGGAATCGCCGATCTGGCAGCGCCGATATCCTCGGGCTCATTCAAGACCCTCGGCATGATTGTCGCGCCCTGCTCGATCAAGAGCGCCGCGGAGATCTCCGGCGGCGTAACCGCGACGTTGTTGAGCCGTGCCGCCGACGTGACACTGAAGGAGCGGCGGAGGCTTGTGCTGATGGTGCGCGAGACGCCGCTCCACACCGGTCATTTGAGGATGCTGACGACGCTCTCGGAGCTCGGCGCCGTGGTGGCGCCACCAGTGCCGGCCTTCTATGCCAAGCCTGCGAGCCTCGATGCCATGATCGATCATACCTTGGGCCGCGTGCTCGACCTGTTCGGCCTCGAGTGCGGCACGCTCGCGCGCTGGGGCGAGCCGAGGCCCGAGGGCATTGAGCCCTTGCGCCGGCCTCGGTCTCGCTGAGTTCTGGCGCAAACAGAATCAATCGTCGCCTAGCGAAATACCCAGGCCGCGGGCAGTGCGCACGAGCGCGCCCAGGGGGTCGACGGTTTGCGGTGACACGATGGCGTCGGCCAAGGGCACGTCGACCACCGCGCGATTCTGCCAGGCCACCATGCGGTCAAACTCGCCGCGCGCCACCAAGTCCACAGCGTGAACCCCGAATGCCTGCGCCACGAGCCGGTCGCTCCAAGTGGGTGTGCCGCCGCGCTGGACATGCCCGAGCACGGTCACACGGATCTCGGCGCCCGTGAGCGGAGAGAGCACCTCCGCGAGCCGGTGCCCGACGCCGCCGTAGGTACCCGTTTGACGCTGCCGGACGCGCTTGCCACCGGGATCGGGCACGGCCTCGGCCACCACGATGAGCGCGAAATTGCGACCGCGCTTGCGCAGCGTATCGATGTGGGCGGCGACCGCGGCGGGCTTGTAGGGCACCTCCGGAATCAGGATTACGTCGGCGCCGCCGGCGATCCCTGCGGCAAGCGCGATATGCCCGGCGTCTCGACCCATGACCTCGAGGATCATGATGCGGTCGTGGCTCGCGGCCGTCGGCTGCAGGCGGTCGAGCGCTTCGGTCGCGACGCTGACTGCCGTATGATAGCCGATCGCGCTCTCGGTCGCGCCGACGTCGTTGTCGATCGTCTTGGGAATTCCCACGAGCTTGATGCGTCCCTGCTGCGCCAAACGCCGCAGGATGGCGAAGCTGCCATCGCCCCCTACGCCGATCAGCGCGAAGGCGCCGGTGGAGCGAAATCCCTCGATGACCTCATCGGAACGGTTGCGTTTGCGGCCGCCTGCGCTCGGGAATGCGAAGGGATTGCCTCTGTTGGTGGTGCCGAGGAACGTGCCGCCCATGCGCAGCAGCGCACCATCGTCGATGTTCAGCCCGAGTTCGACCGCATCGACGGGGCGCCGCAGCAGGCCGAGAGTGCCTTGCCGGATTCCGATGACCCGCCAGCCGTATCCCTCCACCGCCCGGTGCACAACGGCTCGGATGACCGCATTCAGGCCGGCGCAGTCCCCGCCGCTGGTGAGCAGGGCTAAGGTGCGCCGAGACTCGGTCTTCGCCATGAGGACGGACCTCCCATGCAAAGCCGGGGGCGCCCGTCGCCATCCTCGGCTGAGTCTGGTATAATACTTCTTAACCACCGTAAAATTTGCCAGCCTTGCCGCGTCCGATGGACCTGGATGTCGAAGCCATCAAAGCTCGCCTGGAGCAGTTGAGATCCGAGCACCGAGATCTCGATGACGCGATCGCGCGCCTCTCCGAGGCGGCGCCGTTCGACACGCTCCAGGTTCAGCGGCTCAAGAAGCGCAAGCTCGTGCTCAAGGACCTTATCACCAGGCTCGAGAGCCAGCTCGTGCCCGACATTATCGCGTAGCCAAGCGCTCAATCAGGCCAGCGGAGCGCCGCAGCGACCCGAGCCCGGCGCCGCTCGGAATAGCTGCGTCCCGGCGGACCGTTCCCGGCGCGAGCGCGGGCGAGCTCAGCCACCAGCCGATCGGCCACCATCTGGGCCTCGCCGTCGTGCAGGTTGCAGGGATCGAGAAAGAAGTATCCGTGCTCGGCCTCGTGGTCGCGGACGATCACCGGCGGCTTGCCGCGCGCCAGCGCATCCGCGAGATCCCAGGCGGTGATGCGGGCCTCGATGGGGTCGACCGCGAGTTTCACCCGGTCGAGCGGATTGTTAGTGGGGTCAGGCACGATCTCCGCAGTGACGCCGGGAAGCCCCTTGAGCCGCGCGATCCAGAGATCGAGGTGACCCTGCTCGCGCGCCCGTACCGCTGCGTGGTCGCGCTTCTCCCAGGCCTCGAGAGCCGCGATCGTGCCAACCACGCTCTCCTTCCCCACCTTCATGCCGCGGCCGATGCCGAGGTTCTGCAGGAAGGCCGCGCGAACGAGGTCCTTGCGCCCCGCGACGATCCCGGCAGTTGGACCGCTCAGAAACTTGTGCGCGCTGTAGATCGCGATATCGGCGCCGGCAGCGAGGAAGCCGCGCAGGTCATATTCGGAGGCGAGATCCGCGATGACCGGCACGGCGTGCGCGTGGCAGATATCCGCGAACTCCGCGAGCGGGAGCTGCCCGAACTGCACGGTGTGATGCGAGACCACGTAGAGCGCGGCGGCAGTCCGTTCGCTGAGCGCGGCTTCCAGCTGGTAGGCCTGCGCCCGCGTCGCGCCGCCGACCGGCACCGGTGTCGCGCCCGCGAGTCGGATCGCCTGCTCCACCGGCGCACCGTAGTAGACCATGTGACCGCGCATGATCGGCACCTCGTTTCTCATGCCGGTTGAATCCGGGAGCTGCTCGACGCGGGCGAGGTCGGCACCGGTCATAGCGCCCGCGATGGCGATGGTCATGCCGGCGGCCGCCGACGCCGTCACCAGCCCGGCCTCGCCGCCGGTCAGCCGGGCGATCACCGCACAAGCCCTGCGCTGGAGATCGTCGATCTCCACGAATTCGGGCAGCACCTCCGTCATCGCCTGGGCAACGCTCTCGAGCGCGATCGACGCGCCGAGCGCGGTCATGGTGCCAGATACGTTGATGATGGGCCTCAGGCCCAACCTCTCGCGAATGGTGGACCGGCGCATGGCAACTCTCCTTTGCTGAGCCGATATTTGAAACCGAGCAGGCACTTCCGATCGGCGGGCGGGCGGACTAGAGTGACAAAGGGGTTGCATCAAAGGGAGCGAAAAATGACCGACCGCACGGAAAGACGGAACCTACTGAGGCTCGGCGGTGCCGGCTTGGCGATCGCAGCGGCGGGTACCGCGTTGGACCCCGGACGTGCCGCGGCCCAGTCCGCGCCGACGAGCTTGCTGCGCACGGTACTCGACCGCGGTAAGCTGATCGTCGGCACGGGATCGACCAATCCGCCCTGGCATTTCGAGGACGACAAAGGCCAGCTCACGGGCATGGACATCGCGATGGCGAAGATCCTGGCGAAGGGCCTGTTCGACGACGTCACGAAGATCGAGTTCGTGCGCCAAGAGGCAAATGCCCGCATTCCCAACATCACCAGCGGCAAGGTCGACGTGGTGATCCAGTTCATGACGGTGTCGCCGGCGCGTGCGCAGCTGGTGGCGTTCTCGCGCCCCTACTATGTCGAGGGTGCGGCGCTGCTGACTTCGCCGAAGTCGAAATACAAGACCTACGCAGACCTCAAGGCCGCCGGCAAATCGATCAAGGCCTCGGTGTTGCAGAACGTCGACGCGGATACGCTCGTGCACAATGCGCTGCCAGACGCCGAGGTGATGCAGCTCGACAGCCAGGCGAACGTCATGCAGGCCGTGACCTCGGGCCGCGCTGACGTGGGCGTGGTGGACGCCTCTACGGTGAAGTGGCTCGCCAAGCGGAACCCGGGGGACTACGCAGATCCCGGCTACGCTTACGAGGCGCAGCTCTATAGCGCGGCGGTGCGACAGGGCGATCCCGATTGGCTGCATTGGATCAACACCTGTTTCGATGTCGCCATGCATGGCCATCAGCCGGAGATCTACACCAGCGCCTTCGAGGAATTCTTCGGCGAGAAGCCGCCGGTGCAGAAGCCCGGCTTCCCGCCGATCTGATCCTCCTGCGATCGCACGGCCCGCCGCAGCGGCGGGCCGTGCCGACCGGGACCCGCGTCGGTGCAATATCACCTTAACTTCAACCTAGTCTGGAAGTACTTCGACAAGCTGGCCTGGGGCTGGGTGCTGAGCCTCGAGCTCGCGGTTGTCGGAATCGCCATCGGCATTGTCATCGGGCTCGGCCTTGCGACGCTGTCGCACGGTGCGGGACGGATCGTCCGCACGGTGGTCGCGGCCTATGTCGAGTTCATCCGGAACGTGCCGCTGCTGTTGCTGGTCTATCTGGTCTTCTACGGCATCCCCAGCGTCGGCGGCTTCGCTTACGATGCGACCACCAGCTTCGTGCTGACGCTCGCGGTCTATGCCGGCGCCTATTTGGTCGAGGTGTTTCGCGCGGGGCTCGACGCGATTCCGAAGGGTCTCATCGACGCCGGGCGCGCGATCGGGCTGACCCCGATGCAGCTCGGGCTCTCCGTCCGGGTCCCGACCATGATCCGGATCGTGCTGCCCTCATTGGGCAATGCCTTCATCTCGCTGTTCAAGGACACCTCGCTCGCGACCGTGCTCGCGGTGCCCGAGCTCACCTATGGCGCCAATTGGATCTACACCAACACCTTCCGCATCGTAGAGGTATACGCGGTGGTGGCGCCGATGTATCTCGCGACCGGCTATGTGCTGCTCCTAGGCCTCAGGCTGCTGGAGCGGCGTTTCGCGATCCGCCGCCGATGATCGACGTGATGCTCAAGGGCCTGCCCTTCCTGTGGCAAGGGCTGTTGGTGACGCTGGAGGTCTCGGCGATCGTAGTGACGATCGCGTTGCTGGCGGGCGTGGTCCTGGGCGTCGGCTTGAGCTACGGCTCGCCCTGGATCGCCTGGCCGATCCGGCTCATGAGCGATTTCGTGCGCGGCCTGCCGTTGCTGGTGCTGATTTTCTCGATCTTCTATATGTTGCCGCTGACGGGGTGGCAGATCAGCAACTTCTGGTCGGCGATTGCCGCGCTCGCGGTGTTCGAGACCGCCCACGTTTCGGAGGTTGCGCGCGGCGCGATCCAGTCGATCCACCCCGGACAGAACGAAGCGGGAAAGGCGATCGGCCTTACCTTCAGTCAGCGGATGCTCTACGTAGTGTTCCCGCAGGCGCTTCGGCGCTTCCTGCCGCCCTGGATCAACACGGTCGTCGACACGGTCAAAGGCAGCTCGCTGCTGGCGCTCGTCGGCATCGTCGACTTGATGCTCTCGATTCAGCAGGTGATCGGCCGCACGTTCAAGCCGATGCCTATGTATGTCCTGGGTGCGCTCATGTATTTCGCGATCAACTATACGCTATCGCAGATCAGCCGGCGGCTCGAGGCGCGGTTCGCTTATGTCCGGGAATGATCGGGTGTCGCTCGTCCAGGTGCGAGGCCTCACCAAGGCTTTCGGTACCAATCAGGTGCTGAAGGGCGTCGATCTTGACGTCAGCAAGGGTGAGGTCGTCTCCATTATCGGCGCGAGCGGCAGCGGCAAGACCACGCTGCTTCGCTGCGTAAATGTTTTGGAAACCTACGACGGCGGCTCGATCCAGGTCGACGGTGTCGAGGTCGGCTATGCCGAAGCGAATGGCCGCCGCCGTCCGCGCCGCGAGCGTGAGCTCGCTCGGATCCGCGCCGACATCGGCATGGTGTTTCAGCTGTTCAATCTCTTCCCGCATCTGACAGCGCGCGACAACGTCATGCTGGGACTGTGCAAAGTGCGCGGAATGGGCCGCCGGCAGGCCCGGGAGGTCGCTGAACAGTGGCTCGCACGCGTCGGACTCGGTGACAAATTTGACAGCTTGCCGATCGAGCTCTCGGGCGGTCAGCAGCAGCGAGTCGGGATCGCGCGCGCGGTCGCCATGAGCCCCAAGGTGCTGCTGCTCGACGAGATCACCTCCGCCCTCGATCCGGAACTCGTGGGCGAGGTGCTAACCGTCGTGCGGGAGCTCGCGCATGAGGGGATGACCATGATCCTGGTCACGCACGAGATGTCATTCGCGCGCGATGTCTCCTCGCGGGTCGTGTTCATGGACGCCGGCCGCGTCGCGGTCGAGGGGCCACCCCGCGAGGTCTTCTCGGCGCAGGCACAGACCAACGAGCGCCTGCGCAACTTCCTCGCGCGGATCGAGCTGAAGCAGGTCTGAAGAGCTAGGATGCGGCTGCCACGGAGCGCTCGCGCTTGCGCGCGTACATGGCCTGGTCGGCCGCCTCGAGCGCGTCGCCCGCATTGTCGTTGCCAGCGAAACAGTGCACACCGTAGGAGATATCGAGGGGTAAATTGCGCCCCTGCCAGGAAAGCGGGCGCTGCTGCACTGCCTCGGCGAGCTGCCCGGCCTTGGCCTCGGCGATGGAGCGGTCCGCCTGCACCATGAGCACACCGAACTCGTCCCCGCCGAGCCGCGCCACGACGTCCGCGTTGCGCACCTGCTCGACCAGAATACGCGCGACCTGCAAGAGCGCAGCGTCGCCGGCCGCATGGCCAAAGGCGTCGTTGATCGACTTCAGGTGATTGACATCGATGTAGACGATGCTCGCGGGTGTACCGTACCGCTGACCGAACCCGATCATGCGCGTGACCTCGCGCAGGAACGCGCGGCGGTTGGCGATCGGGATCAGCGGATCCTCGTCGGCAAGCCGCTCGAGGAAATCGATGCGCCCGCGCGCGTCGCTGAGATTGCGCCTAAGCTGATCGATTTCGGCGAGCAGCGTCATCATCGCTTGGCGCACCCTGGGCGTGAGCTCCGGCTCGGGGATGCCCGACAGAAGAACGGCATCGAGCGGTGTCGCCGCACCAGATCCGGACGCAGCAACGGCTCCGGCGCCTGTCGGAGACTCCGTCCGACGGAGCGCCGAGATACGAGAAGACGACTTGGTGTTGCGGATTTCCATCGGCGGGAAGTGCTACTCTGAGGCGGGCGCAACCTCTGGCGCCCGGCGGCAGGAGACACTGTTTGCCTTAACAAGTGGCTAAGACCCGGCCGTAGGCTTGCTTGCCCTCGTTCGCCGCGTACCCAATAATGGTTATTTTCCCCAAGCTTGAAGGAGGCGAAGGGCGCATGGCGGGAGAGCGGCCGACGGTCGGCATCATCATGGGAAGCCAATCCGATTGGGACACCCTGCGCCATGCGGCCCAAACTCTGCAGCGTCTGCAGATCCCCCATGAAACCCGCATCGTCTCGGCCCACCGGACACCCGAGCGGCTCTATGCCTATGCTCGGGAGGCGCGAGGGCGCGGGCTCAAGGTGATCATCGCGGGTGCCGGCGGCGCCGCCCACCTCCCGGGCATGGCTGCCTCCATGACGCCGCTCCCCGTGCTCGGCGTACCCATTGAGACCCAGACCCTCAAGGGGATGGATAGCCTGCTCTCGATCGTGCAGATGCCCGGCGGCGTGCCGGTCGGCACGCTCGCGATCGGCAAGCCCGGCGCGATCAACGCGGCCCTGCTTGCGGCGGCCATCCTTGCCAACAGCGACTCGAAGATCGCCGCCGCGCTCGACCGCTACCGGGCCGAGCAGACCGCGGCCGTGGCGGACCGTCCAAGCGACGCGGCGGCCTCCGCCGGATGATTCCGCCGGGTTCCACAATCGGCATCCTTGGCGGCGGCCAGCTCGGCCGGATGACCGCCCTCGCGGCCGCAGCACTTGGCTACAAGAGCCATATTTATTGCCCGGACCGCAGCGGACCGGCAAAGCAGGTCACCGCCTTCTCCACCACCGCGCCCTACGAGGACCAAGCGGAGCTCGCCAATTTTGCCGATGCGGTGGACGTGATTACTTTCGAGTTCGAGAACGTGCCTGCGGAGACCGCGGCATTCCTGGCGGAGCGCAAGCCCGTGCGACCGAGCCCCACGATCCTGGGCATCGCCCAGGACCGCCTGCGGGAGAAGGACTTTCTCCGAACGATCGAGGTGGCGACCACTGAGTATCGCGAGGTCACCGGTCCTGCTTCTCTCTCGCGCGCCGTCCGCGATCTGGGTCTACCGGCGGTGCTGAAGTCGGTTCGTTACGGCTATGACGGGAAGGGTCAGGTAAAGATTGCGGGCGACCCTGACATCGAACGCTGCTGGACCGAGATGGGCGGACCAGTCGGCATCCTCGAAGGATACGTCGATTTCGCCTGCGAGATCTCCGTCATCGTGGCGCGGAGCGGTCCAGGCGTGCTCGCAACATACGCGCCCACCGAGAACCAGCATCAGAATCACATCCTTGACACCACGATCGTACCTGCGCGGGTCAAGCCGGAGGTCGCCATGCGCGCCGAGGCAATCGCCCGCCACATCGCCGAGCGCCTCGACCTAATCGGTCTCGTCGCCGTGGAGATGTTCGTGAGGCCAGACGATCAAGTGCTGGTCAACGAACTTGCACCGCGCCCCCACAACTCGGGCCACTGGACCATCGACGGCAGCGTCACCAGCCAGTTCGAGCAGCTGGTACGTGCAATCTGCGGCTTGCCGCTGGGCTCGCCCGAGCGGCATTCGGACGCCGTGATGAAGAACCTGATCGGCGACGACGTCGAGAAGTGGCGAGAGGTGTTGTCGGAACCCAACGCCAAGCTGCACCTCTACGGCAAGGAGAAGGCGCTGCCGGGCCGCAAGATGGGCCACGTTACGCGCCTCACTCCTCGCCGCTGAGGTCGATCGCTACTTTACTTCAGCAGACCTTCGGCCTTGAGCGCGGCTTGCACCGAGGGCCGCTGCGCGATCTTGTCCACGTAGGACTTGATGACCGGCCACTTCGCGAGATCGATGCCGACGTACTGCGGCCAACCCAGCACGGTGAACAGATAGCAATCCACGGCGCTGAAACCATCGCCGAAGGCATAGGACCGGCCCTCGAGCCGCTTGGTCAGATAGTCGAACTTGGGCGCGAGCCCGTCGCGCAGCACCTGCTTCCAGGGGTCGGTGAGATTCGGATTGAACAATGCGCCGATGCCCTTGTGGAGCTCGGTCGCGACGTAGTTGAGCCACTCCAGCGCCTGGTAGCGCTCGAACCCTGCCGCGGGCAGCAGCTTCGCCTCCGGTTTCTTGTCGGCGATGTACTGCACGATCACCGCCGCCTCGGTGAGCGTACGTCCATCGTCGAGCTGCAACACCGGCACGTAGCCCTTGGGATTGATCTTCAGGAAGTCGTCACCGGATTTGGTCTTTTTCGTCTTTGGGTCCATCTGCTCAAGCTCGAAGGAGAGGCCGCTCTCGCGCAGCGCGATATGCGGAGAGAGCGAGCACGCACCAGGGAAGTAGTAAAGCTTCATTGCGGGCAACTCCCGTATTGGTTTCGATCGTCTTGGAAAGCGGACGGGAAGAGCCGATCCCGTCGCCTCCCGGAGGCTATATCGCTTCCGTAAATATAGCTACCGCTATTTCAGAATTATGACGCGCGGGCGGCTTTCCTTCGGGCCGGCGATTCTCCATACTTCCGCACAACCCAGGTCGAAACCGCCGTGAAGCAACGTTACTGCCCAGAGCTCTGTCCCCTGTTCCAGGCTGCGCTGGACGTGCTCGCCCGACCCTGGAACGGCCTCGTCATGGCTTTGCTGGCAAACGCGGGCCCTCTGCGCTTCAGCGAGATCCGGGAAAGGCTGGACGCCATGGGCGACCGGATGCTCTCGGCCCGGCTCAAGGAGCTAGAGGCCAGGGGCCTCCTTGAGCGCACGGTGACACCGGGACCGCCGGTCAAGGTGACCTACGCGCTGACCGAGCTCGGCCGCGGTTTCGGTGACGTGCACCGGGCGCTCGGCCGCTGGGGCGAGAAGCTGGCCGCAGCGAGCCGACCGAAGTCGCGGCCTCGCCGCATGCGTCGGCTGCCCGCGCCCACGCGAGCCGCCGGCACACGTTGACCTTCTACGCCCGCGGGCAAGCGTCGAAGGCGATGGAAATGCGGCGCTGGTTCGATTCGAAGGGGATTGTGTGGTGATAGAAATAGGAGGGGAACAGGATCATCAGCCCCTCCTCCGGCCGGATGGTGAGCGCGTGCGGCTGTCTTTTGAGCGGGAACTGTTCGGGCGGCGGACCTAGCTCGAAGAAGCCGGCCTTTCCCTGCCCCGGCGCACCCACGAGATCCGGGAGTTGCGGGTAATAGACACCGCTCAGATAGCCGTCCAAGTGGATGTGTGGCGTCAGATTGCCCTGGAAGTGCAATACGGCGGCCCAGGACGCGAACTCCCATTGCTTCGGCGGATGCGCGAGGAAGGGGTGCGTCGCATCCGGCGGGATGGCGGCGATGTAGTCCGCGACCGATCGGCGCACGATGGCCTCGAAGGCCGCTACCGGGCCCTCGCTTGGCCCGAAGAATGTCTTCGTGATCGCGAGCGCGGGGTGGTGGTAGTGCGGATCCGCTTCCTCCGGGACATGAAGCGTCGGATGCGCGAGCGTGTAGTACACCAACGCGCGGTTGAATTCTTTGAGGCTACTGTAGCTCGGGGGCGGCTCGATCTTGATCTGGCGCACCAGCTTGAAGTCGAGCAGATAGGCGGCGGCCTCGCGCTCACCCGCCTCGCAGAGCGCCAGCGCCTTGATCGAGAGCGCCTCGATATTCCCGGGCGAGACCGTCAGCCAGCGATCGCAGGCTTCGATCGCAGGGAGCGCCTCTCCGGCGCTCAAAAGCGCGTTTGCAAGGTTGCTGTAAGCGAGCGGCCAGTCCGGCCTGCAGGCAATCGCGGCGCGATAGGCCTCGATCGCGGCGGTCCGCTCGCCGACGCGCTCGAGAGCGATGCCGAGATTGCGCTGCACCTCCGGCGAATCCGGCACGAGACGCAGCACTCGGCGATAGGTATCCGCTGCCTCGGCGTCGCGGCCAAGCGCATGCAGAGCGTTGCCGAGGTTGTTGTGGGCAGCGACGAGATCAGGCTTGAGCTCGGCCGCTTGGCGATAGGCGTCCGCCGCGGCCTCGCTTCGGCCGAGCTTCATCAGGGCATTGCCCAGGTTGTAGTACGCCTCGACGAAGTCCGGCCTTTGCCGCACCGCCCGAGTGTAGAGCTCGGCCGCCTGGTCGGCGCTCCCCATCTCCAGCGCGATCATGCCGGCGAAGCCGAGCACGTCGGGCCTGTCGGGCAGCTGCGCAAGAATCTCGCGGCAGAATCGGAGCGCATCCCCGAGACGGCCCGCGCGGTAGGCGCCGAGCGCCTGTTGCCGCAGCTGGGCGAGATCGGACACCGGAGGATTTGCTGCCACCCTCCGCGTCAGCGCCGCCGCGCCAATCGGAAGAAGAGCAAGGGGTCCGGCAGCTGCGAGGCCAATTCTCGCAGGCGCTCCGTGACCTTCGGAACGGTCATCACGTCGGCGAGTCGCCGCTCGAGGAAACTCAGCGTGTCCGCGCGTTCCGGCGAGCGATCGTCAAGCCAGTAGAGCGTGGTGGCGCCATAGATCCCTGCGAGCAGCGCTCGCTTGGTGTAGAAATTGAAATCGGTCGAGCTGTCGCCAGACGCGTACCAGATCGCGTCGACGGCGTCATAGAGGAGCCTGACGCCGAGCGCGAGATTCTGTGGCGCCGTCAGCAGAGCCAGGGACCGTCGCACGGCTTCGCGATGCGGCGACAGCACCTCGAGCCGCGCCCGCACCCCCATCGAAATCCTCTCGCGCACCTTGAGCCCGGAGAGGTCGCGTCCCTCGAGTACCCGCAAAGTCTCGCGATCGGCCCAATGGCTGAACCAGGCGACGAGCTCGCGCGCTCCGCCGGGACATAGGCTCCGCAGTTCGCTGCTCGAGAGCCCGACCCGCTCCGCTGCGCGAGTGATCGCCGCCTCGGTCCAACCGTCGAAGGGCACGTCCGGCAGGATCGCCGCGAGGAGTGCGTCCTTCGCCTGCTTCGGCTCCACGACGCTACTCCGCTGCCTTCGCCAATGCGGCCGCGAGATCGACCGGGTAGCGCTGCCATTCCTCGACGAAAGAGAGCAGGCGGTGATCGGTCATGCGCTGGACGTAAAGGATGCCGTCGAGGTGATCGCACTCGTGTTGCACCACGCGGGCATGAAAGCCCTCTACCTCGCGGTCGATCGCCTTGCCCTCAAGGGTCGAGCCGCGATAGCGGATGCGCGAGTAGCGCGGCACAGCGCCGCGCAGCCCCGGGACCGAGAGGCAGCCCTCCCAGCCGATCTCCCCCGCCGTGCCCAGCGGCTCGATCACTGGATTCACCAGCGCGATCAGCTCCATCGGCGTGTCGAGCGGCCGGCCGGTCACCCGGTCGGACGGCACCTTGAAGATGACCACGCGCTCGGAGACATGCACCTGGGGCGCCGCTAGCCCGGCACCGCCGATGTCCTCCAGGGTCTCGATCATGTCGGCAACCAGCGCCTTGATGCGGGGCGCGGTCGGATCGGAAACCGGCGCCGCCACTTGGCGGAGCACCGGGTGGCCCATGCGGGCGATCTTCAGGATGGCCATGGAGCTACTATGTCCGGCAAACCCCACCGGGTAAAGCAAGGCCGTCCGGCACCCCGTGGGGCCGGCTTCTCTTTCCTTGGCCGCTATGCTATATATTCGTCTGGATTTGGGTGGGCCGCAGTGCGTGTGCGGCCCGTTTTGCGTTTCAGCCCCCTCCGGGGGTACCAGCGAAAGGAGAGTCCACCTCGTGCAAGTCCTTGTGCGTGACAACAACGTCGATCAGGCCCTCCGGGCGCTCAAGAAGAAGCTCCAGCGGGAGGGCGTGTTCCGAGAGATGAAGATCCGCAGGAACTACGAGAAGCCGTCGGAGCGCCGGGCGCGAGAGAAGGCCGAAGCCGTGCGTCGTCACCGCAAGCTTCTGCGCAAGCGCATGGAGCGCGAGGGCTATTAGCCGCGCCTCCTGCCGCGGCCGATCACGATACCGCAGGCGAGCAAGATCATTTGAAGGCCCCGCTCTCCACAATGGCGGGCGCCTTGTGGATTCCGCCGAAACTCAGGATGCGCAGCCGCCAAAGCCTGACCGGCCAAACCTGATAATTGGCGCGGAGAGATTGACCGCGTATTCATCCGCCGCCGTCGAGGCGGAGCCGCCTCACCCGCCCATCGCCTTGACGATCTCCTCGCACATCTTCTTGGCATCGCCGAACAGCATCATCGTGTTGTCGCGGTAGAAGAGCTCGTTCTCGACGCCGGCGTAGCCCGACGCCATGGAGCGCTTCACGAACAACACGGTCTTCGCCTTCTCGACGTCGAGGATCGGCATGCCGTAGATCGGCGATTTGGGATCGGTCTTGGCGGCTGGATTCGTGACATCGTTTGCGCCGATCACATAGGCCACGTCGGTGGTGGCGAAGTCGCGGTTGATCTCCTCGAGCTCCAGGACCTCGTCGTAGGGTACGTTCGCCTCGGCGAGCAGCACGTTCATGTGGCCGGGCATGCGGCCCGCTACGGGGTGAATGGCGTAGCGCACGGTAACGCCTTCCTTCTTGAGGAGATCCGCCATCTCGCGGAGGGCGTGCTGCGCCTGCGCCACGGCCATGCCGTAGCCCGGCACGATGATCACGGAGCTGGCGTTCTTGAGGATAAAGGCCGCGTCGTCGGCACTGCCGGATTTGACAGTCCTGTCGCCCTTGCCCGCGCCCGCCGCCACCATGCCGCCCTCGGTGCCGAAGCCGCCGAGGATTACATTGAAGATCGAGCGGTTCATCCCCTTGCACATGATGTAGCTGAGGATGGCGCCCGAGGAGCCTACCAGCGCGCCAGTTACGATGAGCAAGCTGTTCGCCAGCGTGAATCCGATGCCGCAGGCTGCCCAGCCCGAGTAGGAGTTGAGCATCGAGATCACGACCGGCATGTCGGCGCCGCCAATCGGCAGAATGAGCAGCAGACCGAGCGCCAACGACAGCAGCACGATCAGCCAGAACAGCAGCGCCGACTGGTCGATCACGAAATAGACGACCAACACCGCCAGCACGATGCCGAGCACCGCATTAAGCGGATGCTGGCCCGGGAACACCAGCGGCGCGCCGGTGATCAGCGCTTGCAGCTTGGCGAAGGCCACCACCGAGCCGGTGAAGGTGATCGCGCCAATCGCCGTACCGAGGCTCATCTCGACCAGGCTCTGGCGATGGATCGCGCCTACCGCGCCGATGCCGTAGGCGTCGGGCGCATAGAAGGCGGCGGCTGCGACGCACACGGCGGCGAGACCCACGAGGCTATGGAACGCGGCGACCAGCTGTGGCAAGGCCGTCATCTGTATGCGGAGCGCGATGAAGGTGCCCGCCGCGCCGCCGATGATGATCGCAATCGCGATGCCGACGTAGCCGCTCATGATCGGCAGCGCGAGCGTGGTGCCGATCGCAATCACCATGCCGACGATGCCGTAGATATTACCGTGCCGCGCCGTCTCCGGCGACGACAGGCCCTTGAGCGCCATGATGAAGCAGACGGAGGCGATCAGGTAGAGTAGGGCCGCGAGATTCTCGGTCATGTCAGCGGACCCCGCTATTTCGCCTTCTTCTTGAACATCTGCAGCATGCGCTGCGTCACGATGAAGCCACCGAAGATATTCACCGAGGCGAGCGTCACGGCGAGCAGACCCATGGCCTCCGAGAAACTCCGGCCGGCCGAGGCGATGAGCGCGCCGACCACGATCACGCTGGAGATCGCGTTGGTCACGCTCATCAAAGGTGAGTGCAGCGCGGGCGTGACCCGCCAGACCACGTAATAGCCCACGAACACCGCGAGCACGAAAACGGTCAGGAAGAACACGAAGAGGTCGGCGTGGCCGGCCGTCTGCGCCGCCTGCGCTGAAAGCGCACCCACTTGCTGCGCCAGCCCGTCAAGTTGGCTGGCGAGCGCGTGCGCTTGCCCCGCGAGGTCCTGGGCGCGACTCGCGACAGGTGAAGTATCCATGGCGTCAGCCTCCTGCCGCGGCGGGCGCAGCGCCCGCGAGTTGCGGATTTACGACCGCGCCGTCCTTCGTGAGCAGCGTTGCCTTCACGATCTCATCAGCGGTGTCGATCTTGAGAGCCTTGTCTTTGTCGATGAGGATGGCGAGGAAGTTGAGCAAGTTCTTGGCGTACAGCTGACTCGCATCGACCGCAATGCGCGAGGGCACATTCGCATGCCCCACGATGCGCACGCCGTTGGCGCTCACGGCCACCTCGCCGAGCCGGCTGCCCTCGCAATTGCCGCCCTGCTCGACCGCGAGGTCGACGATCACCGATCCTGGCTTCATCACGTCCACCATCGCCGACGTGATCAGGATCGGCGCCTTCCGACCTGGAACCAGCGCCGTGCAAATGACGATATCCGTCTTCTTGAGCGCTTCGGTCACGTGCTCACGCTGTCGCCGGGCGAAGTCGGCGCCCATTTCCTTGGCGTAGCCGCCCGCAGTCTCCATGGCCTTCATGGCCTCGAGATCCACCACGAGAAAGCTGGCGCCGAGGCTTTCCACCTGCTCCTTGGCCGCGAGCCGCACGTCGGTCGCGGAGACGATGGCGCCGAGCCGCCGGGCGGTCGCGATAGCCTGCAGCCCCGCAACGCCGGCGCCCATCACCAAGACGCGCGCGGGCGGAATGGTGCCTGCCGCCGTCATCATCATGGGCATGGCGCGGCCGAATTCCGCGGTCGCGTCCAGTACGGCCTTGTAGCCCGCGAGATTGGACTGTGAGGAGAGCACGTCCATCGACTGCGCGCGCGTGATCCGCGGCACCAGCTCCATGGCAAAGGCCGCGATGCCGGCCGCTGCATAAGCCTTCACGTCGTCCAGGTGCTGCAAGGGCTGCAGCATGCCGATGAGGACGGTGCCACGGCGGAGCGCCGCGACCTCGTCGAGCTCGGCCTCGCCCGCCTGCAGCGGCCGCTGGACCTTGAGCACAATGTCGCCGGCGGCAAGCGCCGCCCGTGCATCAGGAGCGATCGTCGCACCCGCCGAGCGATAGGCGTCGTCCGGAAACGAAGTGCGCTCGCCCGCTCCCGTTTCCACCACGACTTCCATCCCCTGGCCGACAAGTCGCTTCACCGTGTCGGGCGTGGCCGCCACTCGGCGCTCGTGCGGGCGGCGCTCCCTGGGAATGCTGATCTTCATTCGGCGTCTCTATGTGGTCGTGGTGCGAGAGAGGTCCGAAGCGGAGCGGCTGTGCGCTCCACCTAGGCGGCACCCGTGCGGGCGCCGACACAATGCCGCGCGAGGCGTGGTTTGTGAAGCCTTCGCGGTTGCGGCATTGTGCGACCCTACGCGCTCATTTAGCGAGATTGGCCGCGCGTGCGACCGCGGCCTCACAGAGGCTTGTGCGGCCATGCTGCTGATCGATCGTCGCCTTCTCGAGCAGGAGGCGGACCTCCTCGCGGCGCTTCGCATCCTGCACCTGAGGGAGCTTCGCCTGAAGGGCCGCGATGCTGCCGGCGCAATCGGCCTGAGCGACCGCGGCGGAAGCCAGCACCCCCACCAACCCCAGCGCCGCCGCTGCCCCTTTCATCGACGTCACCCGTTGCATAGAATACCCATAAATCGGTGGACTAACCCGATTCGCAGAGATTTCCAAGAGCATTCAATGCCTTGGGACTTGCTTTTCCAGATACCTCAGAGGCCTAAGCCGCTTGCCCCAAGGGAATAAAGCCAATCAGGATCCGTTATTGTCTCGTCAGGCCGGTTTGAGCGACCCGGCGGCGTCGGGGTTCCGTCCAGTGAGCGCTCGCTTCAGCGACCAGCTCGTGGCGGTGCTACCCCGTCTGCGACGATTTGCGCGCGGCCTGACCGGCTCCGTGGCCGAAGCGGATGACTTGGTTCAAGCGGCCTGCGAGCGGGCACTGACTCGCGAGCACCAGTTCCAGGAAGGCACCCGTTTCGACAGCTGGATGTTCCGGATCGTGCAGACCATCTGGATCGACCAGATCCGCGCGCGGGACGTTCGCAAGGAGGAGCCGGAGACCGAGGCGGAGCGCATCGGCAGTGACGAGCCGATGCGTCGAGTGGAGGCCAGGCTGGCACTGGGCGAGGTGCGCTTGGCTCTGAAGGAGCTACCTCCCGAGCAACGGGCGGCGCTGCTCCTCGTGACGGTGGATGGGCTGAGTTACAAGGAGGCGGCTGCAGTCGCGGAGGTGCCTGTGGGCACCATCATGAGCCGGTTGGCACGCGCCCGGATGGCGCTCCAGGCCAAGGTGGGCGGCGGTCGCGGGAGCAAGGACGATGGCGAAACCAAGCGATGAGCAGCTGATCGCTTATCTCGACGGCGAGTTGGATGCCGCGAGCTCTCGGGAAGTCGCAGCGGCGATCGCAGCCGATCCCGCGCTTGCCCGGACGGCGGAGACGCTGGTGGAGACGGCCGCCGCGCTGCGCGTGGCGTTCGACGACGTGCTGCACGAGCCCGTGCCGGAGCACCTGCTTGTAGCGGCGCGCGGCGGATTGGGCCAAAGCAAGGTCGTGCAGTTTCCCGAGTCGCGCAAGCGCGCGGCGCAGAACGAACGTGTGGGTTGGCAACGCTGGGCGACGCTGCCCGTCGCGGCCTCGGTCGCGGGCCTGATCGTCGGTGGCGGGCTCGGATATCTCATCGCAATGCAGTCGGGCGGTCTCACACCGCAGCCCGCCGAGCAGGTGGTGGCCGCGAGTTCGAACTGGCTCGACAACGTCGCGGGCTATCACAAGATGCTGGTGAACGCCGGGCCGAACGATACGGCGCTGGTCGATATCCCCGCCGATCCGCAGAGCGCCGGCGGGCGCAAACTGGCGCTGCCACAGGATTTCCACCTGCCCGATCTCAAGCCCTGGGGCCTGACCTATCAGGGCGGCCGGGTACTGTTCATCGAGGGACGGCCGGCGACGCAGCTCTTCTACACGACTGATAACAAGGCGCTGGGTCCGGTGACAGTGGTGGTGGGAACCACCACGCTGCCGGACAAGGCGCCGACGCCGGAGCAGCGCGGCGACATAAATCTGCTGTGGTGGCGCCACCACGGGCACGAATACGCCGTGGTCGGCACCGCGAACCTCGGCTATCTCTGGAACATCCACAACGATCTCGCTTGGCAGCTGGACGCGATCTGATCGCATCCGGCGGGTGTTGCCAGTCTAGATCTCGGCGAGTCTCCGCCGCTGGCGCCCTGCCGCATCGAAGTTCGCTGGGTCGAGCCAGCGTTCGTAGCGGGCCCTCAACGCCGGCCAGTCGCGATCGATGATCGCGTACCAGGCGGTGTCGCGGTTGCGCTGCTTATAGACGGTTGCCTGGCGGAAGATGCCTTCGTACTGAAAGCCCAATCGCAGCGCGGCGGCGCGCGAGGGTGCGTTGAGCGCGTCGCACTTCCACTCGTAACGCCGGTAGCCGAGTTCGTCGAAGACGCGCCGTATCATCAGGAACATGGCCTCGGTGCCGACCGAGGTGCGCTGGAGCGGCGGTGCGTAGTTGATGTGCCCGACCTCGATCACGCCCGGCCCGGGATCGATCCTCAGATAGCTCGCCACGCCGGCCGCCCGGCCGGTTTTCAGGTCGATGATCGCGTGAAACAGCGGATCGTCGCCGAGGCAGGTCGTGCGCATCCACTGGCGATAATCCTCGAGCCGCTCGTATGGCCCATAGGCAAGGTAGGTCCAGTTCCGACCCGCCTTGTCCTGGAGATTGGCGGCGTGCAGATCGGCCGCGTGGCGCTCGACGTCAAGCGCCTCAAGCCGGCAGAGCCGGCCCTCCATCGGCGTGCGCGGCGGCCGCGGCCGCGCGCTCCAGCCCAGCAACGGGAACCCGATGGGTTGGCCGAGATGATTGACGTGATCGGTCATGGGCGCACCGCTCCGCTTGCTGGCTCAGCAGAGCACAGCTGATACCGAAGGCGCGGTGCCGCGTCTAGGCGGCCGCGCCCTTAAATTGCGTGTTGTATAGGTCGGCGAAGGGGCCGCCGCGGCGCAGGAGCTCGGCGAAGCTGCCGTGCTCGACGATGGTGCCGTCGCGCAGCACCAGGATTACGTCGGCGTCGCGCACGGTCGAGAGCCGGTGCGCGATGATGAAGGTCGTGCGCCCCTCTGTGAGCCGGCGGATCGCCGCCATCACCATTGCCTCGGTCTCAACGTCGAGAGCGGATGTGGGTTCGTCGAGGATCAGGATCGGCGCGTCCCGCAGGATCGCGCGCGCAATGGTGAGCCGCTGCTTCTCGCCCTCCGAGAGCGTGCCGGCGCCCTCGCCGATCACGGTGTCGTAGCCCTGCGGCAGCGAGCGAACGAGGTCGTGGATGCGGGCGAGGCGCGCCGCCTGCTCGATCTCGGCATCATCGGCGCCGGGCCGGCCATAGGCGATGTTGTCCTTGACCGAGAGGGGGAAAACCAGCGGCGGTTGTAGCACCATGGAGATCTGCCGGCGGAGCTCTGCGATCCGGTATTCCGTCACCGGCACTCCGTCGATCAGCACCGTGCCGGCGCTCGGATCGAAGAAACGCGGCAGCAGCCCCAGCAGTGTCGACTTACCAGCGCCAGTCGGACCCACCACTGCCACCTTGGTGCCGGGTTCGATCTTGAGGTCGATGCCCTTGAGCACCGCGAGATCTGCCCGGTAGCCGAAGGAGACCCCGCGCCACTCGACAGCGCCCTGGGCGCCCGCCGCAGGAAAACCGCGCGTGCCGTCCTTGAGATCGGCCTCGACGTCCAGAAGCTCGAAGCAGCGACGCGCGCCGACCCGTGCGCCCGCGATCAGGCCCCAGCTCTGGGTAATCTGGTTCACGGGCTGGTAGAGCTGCGCCAGATAGGAGATGAACACGATGAGCTGCCCGAGGCTGAGGCGCCCGCTCAGCACCGCGCTGGCGCCGACATAGACCACTAGCGCCGTACCGCCGGCGATCACCACGTTCACTACGCCGGAGTAGAGCGTCTGCCAGCCGTAGAGCCGGAGCGTTGCCAGCAGGCTCGCCCGGCTCGCGCCCATGAAGCGGCGATGCTCCTCCTCCTCCTTGGTAAAGGCCTGCACCACCTTGATCGAGCTCATCGCCCATTGGACGAGGCTGTAAACGAGGCTCTCGCGCTCGCGCACTTCAGTCGCGAGGGTGACGATCTTCCGATTGAAGAGACCGATGAGGACGAAGAGCGCCGGCACCACCGTGAGCGCGATCAACGTCAGCATCCAGTCGAGCCGGACCAGCACGACGATCATGCCCGCGAGCAGGATCAGCGCCGACAGGATCGGCAGAACGCCGTTCATGATCAGCGTCTGGACCGCGAAGCTGTCGGAGGTCACGCGATACATGAGATCGCCGACCTTCTGCCGGCTGTGGAAGGCGAGCGAGAGACGCTGTAGATGCGCCATCAGCGCGCCGCGGAGGTCGTTCACCATCCGCTGTCCGACGCCGATGGTGGTAATGTTGTGCAGGAGCGTCAGGAGACCGCTGCCGAGATTGACCACCACCAAAGCGACACAGGCGCCAGCAAGCAGCGTAGCCACCGGCCAGCCCGCGAGCCAGCCGGCCGCCGCCGGCTTGCCGCCCAATACCTGGTCGATCACGACCTGCAACGGCCAGGGCTTCAGCAGCTCGAAGCCCGCGATCAAGAAGACCTGGGCCAGAGCGAACAGGAAGCGCCAGCGGTAGGGCGCCAGGAATGGAATCAGCCGGCGCAGCACCGGGAAAGCTCCAGTGTCAGGCGACGCTGGGCGCGAGCGAGGTCTCCGTGGGAGCCTTGTTGATCGGCGCTACCGGCAACAGCCCGGCTTCGATCGCCACGGAGTCGATGAGCCCATGCATGACTTGGCCGAACTCGACCGTGTGCCGCACGATCACCAAGCCGTGCGCGAGACCCACAGCGGCGATGGCGAGCGCCACGATCGGTGCACCCAGCGCCAGCGATAGCACCGACGCGGCCAGGTAGCTGCGCAGCACCAACTTGGCGAACCGCGACAGCGTCAGCATGCAACGCACGCGCAGCAGGCGCTTGTTACCGCCGTGGTTCTCGACGCAGCAGAGCACCAAACCCCGCGTCCAGACTCCGCGCGCCACCTTGACGTCCCAATCGCTCCAGCCAGTATCCATCACCACGAAATACTTGAGCGGCGTCAGCACACGCATGAGTCCGCCCAGGAGCGCCTCCTTCTCGTCACCGCGCTCGCTCCAGTAGGAGAGATAGAGCGCGCGGCCGAGCCAGGAGATTCGAGCCTTCTGCTCGACGGAGCCGAGCGAGCCCTCTGGTTCTTGCGGATGTGCCGCCTTGAAGCGCCACTTGAGCCGCTCCCAGCCGCGCACGATCGGGCCTAGGTAGACCAACAGCGCCACTAGCGCGCGCGCCTTTAGCCCACGGAACCTCGGATCGATCGGCGCTTTGAGCGCAGTGTTGACTGCAAGCGTCCAGGTCGTAAGGAGCGGCAGGGCCAGGAGCCAGAACCAGCCCTCGCCGATGGCGCCCGCCGCCGCGAAGGCCAGCGCCGCGACGTTCCACTCGAAGCTCAGCGGGAGCACCGCCGTCAACGACGAGGGCGGCTCGTACATGGTCTGGAACAGTCCGCGGCCGAACACGCCGGAGTAGATCAGCGGTTTACGTGAGACCAGCAACGAAGCCGAGAGATCGCCGTAGATCCGGCCGAGCCACTTCGCCTGGCCGAACAGGTTGAACCGGAGCGGATGCTTCGCATAGACCAGCGCCTCCGCCTTGCCGTAGCCGCGCTGCTGGCCGATATAGGCGGTGACCGTGTTGCGCCGGAAATGCCAGACCACCGCCGCCGGGCTGAAACCGATGACGTGGCCCGCATCCTGGAATCGCCAGCACATGTCGACGTCGTCGCCGGCCGCGCGATAGACCGGATCGAAGCCACCGAGCTCCAGCAGCACGTCGCGGCGGAACGCCATGTTGCAGCCGGCGATGTGCTCGGCCGTATCGTCCGTCAACAGCACATGCGTGGGCCCGCCCGGCGACACCGCGACGGCGGAGGGCACGAGGCTGTCCTCCGGAGGCGGAAAATTCGGCCCACCGCAAGCGACGAGTTGCTTCCGCTCCATGGTGGAGACGAGATATGTCAGCCAATCGGGATCGGCGACGCAGTCGCTGTCGGTATAGGCCACGATCTCGCCCGTCGCCGCCTCGGCGCCGACGTTGCGCGCAACGCTCAAGCCCTTGTTGGGCTGGCTGATGATGCGCGCGTAGGGAAAAGCCTGGGAGATCTCGAGCGTGCGATCGGTCGAGCCGTCGTCGACCACGATCACTTCATAGTCGGGATAATTGAGATGCTCGAGGGAGGCGAGACAGGCCTCCATTGTCCGCTCGGCGTTGTAGGCGCACACCACCACGGAGACTCGCGGGCTATGCGGCAGGCCCGGCGGGATCGGCTCCTGGAAGCGGCGCGCGACCGCGCGATACGCGGGCTTCGGCAACCGGTCGCGATCGACAAGGCCGAAGGCCCAATCCTCGATCAGGTGCCCGCCCGTAAACCACTCGTCCGTCCAGGCGAAGACGAAAGTCCCTGCAACGCCCATATCGAAGGCGGCACGGATCTGCCAGGACAGGATCTCCGCCTGGGCCTCCCGGCCCTCGCGGAAAGAATCGATGCCGAACTCGGTCAGCACCAGCGGCCGGTCGACGGCGAGATTGTGCAACCTCGAGAGATAGCGCCGGAACGCGCTCTCGTCGTGGAGGTAGACGTTGAAACAGACGAAATCCGTGAAATCGAGGGCCAGGTACTCGGTCGAGGGGAAATTGGCGTAACTCACGAGACCCGTGGGGTCGACGGACTTGACGGCCTTCATGAGCCGGATCAGGAATGCGCGCACGCGCTCGGCGCCGTGCCAGCGGACCATATCCGGCGGGATCTCGTTGCCGATGAGATAGGCAAAGATGGCGGGATGGCGGCCGAGCCCGTGCACGGCCTCGGTGACGTTCCGCAGGATATCCGCCTGGATCTTGCGGTCGTCGAGGAATGTGACGTGCTGCGACCAGGGAATGCCGACGAGCACCCGGAGGCCCGCCTCGGCTGCCCGGTCCAGGAGCCACACCGGCGGCGGCGTGAACACCCGCACTACCGTGGCGCCCATCTCGGCCATCAGGCGAAAATCCCGCACAACCACATCGCATTCCGGGAACTGCTTACCGTGGGAGCCTGCGACGAAGGGTCCGTAGGTCACGCCCTTCACGAAGAACTTCTGATCCCCGGTGAAGAAGAACTTGCCGCGCACGTGGATCGGCGCCAGGGTCGCCGCGCTCGCGCACGGCAATAGCGGCAGCAGGACTGCGGCCTCGTTCATCTACTTCGCCTCCGTGGCGGCTGGTTAGTTCCCGGCCGCCGACTGCCGCGCTTGGGCTCCCCGGCTGTGCCAGGCCCAGGCGGTCTTGAGAATGCTGTCGAGATCGGAAATCTTCGGGGTCCAGCCGAGGAGCTCGCGCGCGCGGCTCGCGTCGGCCACCAGCACCGGCGGATCGCCAGGCCGCCTCGGCGCCTCGCGCCGCGGCACGCGCCGGCCAGTCACGCGCTCGGCCGCCGCGATCACCTCGCGGACCGAATGTCCGACCCCGGTGCCGAGATTGACGGAGATGCTGAGCCCGCCCTTGAGCAGCAGCTCAAGCGCCTTCACATGGGCGTCGGCCAGATCCTGGACATGAATGTAGTCGCGAACCGCGCTACCATCGGGCGTCGCATAGTCGGTACCCAAGACATCAAGGTGGGAGCGGCGACCCAGCGCCGTCTCCAGGACCAGTGGGATCAGGTGGGTCTCGGGCTGGTGGTCCTCGCCGATCTCGGTGTCCGGGTCGGCGCCCGCCGCGTTGAAATAGCGCAGCGCAGCATGGGTGAAGCCGTGCGCCGCACCGTACCAATGCAGCATGCGCTCCACCATTAACTTGCTCTCGCCGTAGGGATTCACGGGCCGCTGCGGGGTGCTCTCGACGATCGGTACCCGATCGGGCACCCCATAGGTGGCACAGGTCGATGAGAAGACAATGTGGCGCAGGCCGGCGCTCCGCATCGACTCCAAAAGGGTCAGGCTGTTCGCGACGTTGTTCCTGAAGTAGAGGCCGGGCTCCCGGACTGATTCGCCCACATAGGCGAAGGCCGCGAAATGCAGCACCGCGGCCACATCGAAGCGCTTGATCGTGTCGCCGAGCCGGTCTCCGTCGGCCAAGTCGGCCTCCACCAGCGGACCCCAGCGGACGGCGTCCCGGTGGCCCCGGACGAGGCTGTCGTAGGTGATCGGCCGATAACCCGCCTGGGCAAGCGCCTTGCAGGCATGGCTGCCGACATAGCCGGCACCCCCGGTTACCAGAATGGTCGTGCTCATCGCCTTGTCGGAGTGCCGCTCGCGCTGGGACAATTGTCCCTCAGAACGGTCGCCGACGCCCCCTTCTTCCGCAGCGGCTTATATTTTTCGACCGCACGTCTCTACGATGGCACGCCCGTTATCGCAAGCCCTCCAATGGCATTGCTGGTGGCGCGATGGGGCATAGTTAAGGCTCTCTGGGGGGCCATTTCTTGACTGGGACCGGGGCCTGGGGAGAATGGCTCCCAGCGCCTCGGCCCGGCCCCAAGTCGGGCGCACCCGGACCTGGGTGGGACAAAGCTGTGGCGCCGGGAGGGGGACCCCGCATTTGATGTAGGATCGCGGCCGGAGGCCCCTCTTGGCCGGCAGCCGGAATTTTGCCGCAGGGCTCGCGTTGTCCCGCGGAATTGATCAGGAGCGGACATGCGTATCGCGGTCATCGGCACGGGTTATGTCGGCTTGGTCTCCGGCGCTTGTTTTTCCGAATTCGGGGTTTCCGTCACCTGCGTCGACAAGGATGCGGGGAAGATCGAGCGGCTTCGGGCGGGCGAGATCCCGATCTACGAGCCCGGCCTTGACGAGCTCGTCGCGAGCAACGCCCGGGCGGGGCGGCTCTCCTTCACTACCGACCTCCCCGCGGCGGTCCCAGGCGCCGACGCAGTCTTCATCGCGGTCGGCACGCCCTCCCGTCGGGGCGACGGGCACGCGGACCTCAGTTACGTCTTCGGCGCCGCCGAGGAGATCGCCCGGGCGCTCACGAGCTACGCGGTAGTGGTCACCAAGTCGACGGTGCCGGTCGGTACCGGCCGCAGGGTCGCGCAGATCCTGCAGAGGATTCGCCCCGAGGGCAGTTTCGATGTGGTCTCGAACCCCGAATTCCTGCGCGAGGGCTCGGCGATCGGCGACTTCATGCGGCCCGACCGCGTGGTGATCGGCGCCGAGAGCGAACGGGCGCGCGAGGTCATGCGGGCGCTCTACCGGCCGCTCTATCTAATCGAGACGCCGATCGTCTTCACCGCGATCGAGACGGCCGAGCTGATCAAATACGCCGCCAATAGCTTCCTCGCTACCAAGATCTCGTTCATAAATGAGATCGCCGAGCTCTGCGAGAAGGTCGGCGCAGACGTGCAGGACGTGGCCAAGGGCATCGGCCTCGACGGCCGCATCGGACCGAAGTTCCTGCACGCGGGACCGGGTTACGGCGGCTCGTGCTTCCCCAAGGACTGTCTCGCCCTGGTGCGCACCGCCCAGGAGGTCGGCGCCCCGGTCTCGATCGTCGAGCAGGTGGTCGCCGTGAACGACGCGCGCAAGCGCAAGATGGCGGAGAAAATCGTCAAGGCCTGCGGCGGTAGCGTCGCCGGCAAGACGCTGGCGGTACTCGGCCTCACCTTCAAGCCAAACACCGACGACATGCGCGAGGCGCCGAGCCTCGCCATCCTGCCGGCACTGCAGGAGGCGGGCGCCGAAATCCGCGCCTTCGATCCCGAAGGCACTGACGAGGCCCGGCCTCTGCTACCGGGCGTGGCATTCACAGGCAACGCTTATGAGGCCATGGACGGCGCCGACGCCGTGGTGCTGCTGACGGAGTGGAACGAATTCCGCGCGCTCGACCTCGCGCGGGTGCGACGTCTCCTCAAATCGCCGACGCTGATCGACCTTCGCAACGTCTACAAGCCCTCCGAAATGGCCGCCGCCGGCTTCTTCTATTTCTCGATCGGCCGCCGGTCCGTCGAGCCCGCCCGTGCCGAGCAGCGCGTCCTTTCCTCCCGGAGCTGACATGACCCCGAAAAAGCAACGCATTCTCGTAACGGGTGGCGCCGGCTTCCTCGGCTCGCATCTCTGCGAACGTCTGGTGGCGCAGGGCCACGACGTGCTCGCGGTCGACAACTACTTCACGGGCCGCAAGGACAACATCGCTCATCTCCTCAAGGAATCGAACTTCGAGGCGATGCGCCACGACATCTGCTTCCCGCTCTACGTCGAGGTGGACGAGATCTACAATCTCGCCTGCCCCGCCTCGCCCGTGCATTACCAGTTCGACCCCGTGCAGACCACCAAGACCAGCGTCTCCGGCGCGATCAACATGCTGGGCCTCGCAAAGCGCGTCCGCGCCAAGGTGTTCCAGTCCTCGACCTCGGAGGTCTACGGCGACCCGACTGTGCATCCGCAAACCGAGGAATACCGGGGCAACGTCAACCCGATCGGGCCGCGCGCCTGCTACGACGAGGGCAAGCGCTGCGCCGAGACGCTGTTCTTCGACTATCACCGCCAGCACAATCTACGTATCAAGGTGGCGCGGATTTTCAACACCTACGGACCGCGCATGCACCCGAACGACGGCCGCGTAGTCTCGAACTTCATCGTGCAGGCGCTGCAGGGCGAGCCCATCACAGTATACGGCGACGGCAAGCAGACCCGCGCCTTTTGCTATGTGGACGACCTCATCGAAGGCTTCCTCCGGCTCATGGCCTCGCCTGACGAGGTGACGGGCCCGATCAACCTCGGCAATCCCGTGGAGACGCCGGTGATCGAGCTCGCGGACAAGATCATCAAGCTCATCGGCTCCAAGTCCAAGATTGAGATGCGGCCTCTTCCGGTCGACGATCCCGTGCAGCGCTGCCCCGACATCAGCCGCGCCCGCAATCTCCTGAACTGGGAGCCGCGCGTGCCGCTCGACACCGGTCTCGAGCGTACCGTCGCTTACTTCGACAGGCTACTCTCGGATACCGGCGGCCAGTCGAGTGTGACGCGCCTGAGGGCCTAACGATTACCGTCACCCTCCCGTTGCTGACACGACGTTCCCTCGCGGCGGGAGGCGAGAGCTAGCTCGTGCCGCAATGCACGCGGAAATAGGTCTTCGGAGTCTCCACGTGCTTCGGCGTCAGCACGATGAGACGCACCCAGCCAGTGAAAGTGGAGGTCTGGTCCCAGTGGGTGGTGATGGTACGGCCGTCTCGCTTTGTGAACTGCAGCACGCCGTCCTTTCGGGTACCGTCGCTCTTCACCCACCGATAGGTCACGAAGGTCGGCCCGTCGGTCTTGATCTTGCCGCTGAAGGACACGTGGGTCGGATTGCAAGTGGTGCCGGCCAACCGGGCGTGCTGATCGAGGGTCACGCTCTCGACCGTGCCCTGGGTCGGCTGCTCGGCTCCCTCTGATGACTGATCGCTCGTGTCCTGGCTTTGCTGCGCCAGGACCGGTGCCATGGACAAGGCCACGAACAGCGCAAACGATGCTGTAACGGTTCTCATGGCTCCCTCTCGACAGTGTGTCTCCCGTCTCACCGGCGTGAAACGGTAGGTCGGGTAAGCCGGAAATCAATGGAGGTTCTGGCACCACAAGTGCGGCGCGCTCAAATCACCGTCAGACTGGGCCGCACTACGGTCCGGTCGGGCCGCGAGATTTGAATCCCGCTATGATGCCCCTGGAATTCATTCCGTTCGACGGGAGCGGTGCAATGTCCGAGGAGCGGGTTCTGCCGATGGACGGGCCGGTACTCGTCTTCGGCGGGCCCTATAGCAATCTTGAAGCAACTGTGGCGGTGCTCGCCGAGGCACGCCGCCGCGGGATTCCGCGAGAGCGTGTCGTCTGCACCGGCGACATCGTGGCCTATGCCGCCGATGCCGTCGCCACCGCCGCTGCGATCCGCGAGGCCGGCATCCGCGCGGTGATGGGGAACTGTGAAGAGTCGCTGGCGGCGGGCTCGGAGGATTGCGGCTGCGGCTACGCCTCGGGCAGCGCCTGCGACCGGCTTGCCAGCGAATGGTACAAACATGCACTCCGGACGCTCGACGGCGAAAGCCGCCGCTGGATGTGCTCACTGCCCCGGCAGTTCACGCTCGAGATTGGTGGGCGCCGGCTGCGTGTGATCCACGGCGGCGTCCGGCGGATCAACCGCTTCATCTTCGCCTCGACGCCGGAACCCGTGAAGCGCCGCGAGATCGAGGACCTCGCGGAGGATGGCGTGATCTCGGGCCACTCGGGCATCCCCTTCACCGAGATGGTCGGCGGCAAGCTCTGGCACAACGCCGGTGCCATTGGCATGCCGGCCAATGACGGCACGCCCCGCATCTGGTTCAGCGTGCTCACGCCGACAGACCACGGGCTGCGCATCGAGCACGTGCCGCTCGAGTACGACCATCGGAGCGCTGCGCGGAAGATGCGCGCAGCGGGCCTACCCGCAGGATATGCCGACGCGCTCGAGACCGGCCGCTGGCCGAGCCTCGACGTGCTGCCGCCGGCCGAGCGCGCGGCAGCGGGGTGCGCCATCGAACCAGGCGCGGTGCTCTGGCCCGCTCCCCGAGGAGATCGGCGCGACGCGGTAATGGCTAAATGGCCCATCGCACCTCGGAAACTCCCTGACAACCGCCCCCTCTCCCCCAAGAAATTCCGCGATGCCGCCGTCACCGCGACGGGCGAGCCGCGCGCCCGCGTGGCGTTCGAGGCACTCAGGACCCTTTGGTTCAACACCGGCACGCTCTGCAACGTCACCTGCCATCACTGCTACATCGAATCAAGCCCGCGGAACGACCGGCTCGCGTACCTGACGCGCGGCGAGCTGCGCGCTTACCTCGACGAGATCGAGCACAACCGGCTCGGCACCAAGGAGATCGGCTTCACGGGCGGCGAGCCCTTCATGAACCCTGATATCCTGGGCATGCTCGAGGACTGCCTCGCGCGCGGCTTCCGGACGCTGGTGCTGACCAACGGCATGCGGCCCATGCAGCGCCTTGAGGCACCGCTGCTCGATCTGCAACGCCGGCTTGGCGAGAAGCTCACCATCCGGGTGTCGCTCGACCACTACACACGCGAGCTTCACGAGCAGGAGCGCGGCCCCAACACCTGGCAGCCGACCGTGGACGGCCTCACCTGGCTGGCCTCGAACGGATTCGACCTCGCCGTCGCGGGCCGCATGATGTGGGGTGAGAGCGAGACCTCTGCGCGCCAGGGCTTTGCCGAATTCTTCGCCGATTGTGGAATCGCGATCGATGCGAATGATCCCATGCGGCTCGTGCTGTTCCCCGAGATGGACGCGGGCGCCGACGTGCCCGAGATTACCGACGCCTGCTGGGGCCTCCTCGGCGTCTCGCCCGCGGACCTGATGTGCTCCTCCTCCCGCATGGTCGTGAAGCGCAAAGGCGCCGACCGCCCCGCCGTGGTCGCCTGCACCCTCCTTCCCTATGATCCCCAGTTTGAGCTTGGCCCCACCCTCGCGGACGCTGCCGTCGCCGTTGCTCTCAACCATCCGCACTGCGCCAAGTTCTGCGTGCTCGGACGCGGCTCGTGCGGCCGCACGTAGAGCCTCAGCTCCCGAACTTTCGCTCCCCAGCCTCGACCGCGGACGGCAGTTCATTCTCCGCCGATGCCAGCGGGGAGGCTCAGCGCGCGGAATAGGCGCGAGCACGTGTCGCCGCCAATCCCAAGGCGCGAGCTGACCGCCGTCTGAGCTTACGTGCGCTCGTCTGAGCGTTCGGGCACGCCCGCGGCCTTGAGCGCTTTCCTCTGCCGTCGCGCCAGCGCGTCCGCGTCGAAACCATCGATCAGCCCATGGAACATGCGGTGCCAGTTGATCTCGGCCTTCAGGTGCATGAACACCGAGCCTAGCCCGATCGCCGCACGGTCCATGAACACGAACTCGCGAGGCGGCCGCACACCGCCCAACCGCCGGATCTCGCGATGGACATCGGCCGCGACCTCGTGGCCGTAGCCACCGGTCTGTGGTTCCTGGATGCGGCGCTTGCGGTCATCCATCAACGGTGCATAGAGGAAGCGCGCCCAGCGGTTCAGCACATCGATCATCTCGCGCGAGAGATTCTTGAATCCCCAGCTCTCGTAAGCAGCGACCGCCAGCGCCTCGTCCTCGCGATCGAGCGCGTGATAGAGGTCGATCACACCTTTGACGAAGCTCGCGGGGAAAATGCGCACGCATCCGAAATCCAGCAGGTTCACGCCGCGGTCGTGCCGTACCGTATAGTTGCCGAGATGCGGGTCGCCGTGAATGACGCCGTAGTGGTAGAAGGGCACGTACCAGGCGTGAAACATATTGCGCGCGATCTCGTTGCGCTCGCCGAGCGGCGCCTTGGCAGCCTCGAGGAGCGGCGTGCCCTCGAGCCAAGTCATGGTGAGAAGCCGGCGCGTCGTGAGCTCAGGCAGCACCTCGGGCACGTGCACATGCCGCTCGCCCGCGAGCGCCAACCGATAGAACCGGAGATGCGCGGCCTCGCGGAGATAGTCGAGCTCCTCGCGGAGCCGCGCCGAGATCTCCTGGTGGATCTCCGACATGGTGACGGCGCGGTCGTACCGTTCGTAGATGCCCAGCGCGAGGCGGAGCTGCGTCAGGTCCGCCTCCACCGCGGATGCCATGTCGGGATACTGCAGCTTACAGGCGAGCAGTCTTCCGTCGAACGACTCCGCTCGGTGCACCTGGCCGAGCGAGGCTGCGCGCGCCGCGTCGCGCTCGAAACGGCGGAATTTTTTCTCCCAACGGGGGCCGAGCTCGCTCGCCATGCGGCGCTTCACGAACACCCAGCCCATGGGCGGTGCGTTCGACTGCAGCTGCGCAAGCTCGCCCGCGTATTCCCGCGGCAGAGCTTCGGGAATGGTGGCGAGCAGCTGCGCCACCTTCATGAGCGGCCCCTTGATGCCGCCGAGCGCTGCCTTGAGATCGGCGGCATGCCTTGCGCGATCGACCGGGAGACCCAGGTAGCGCGCTCCCGCGATCCGCACCGCGAGCCCGCCCACGGTAGTCGACACCTGTGCATAGCGCCGCATGCGACCGGTGAACGTGCTGCCGTTGGTCATACGCGAATCTTCACGACACTTGCGATCGTCATGCGGGGACTCGAGCAGCAAAAGCCCGGCGATGACTATTCGAAAAAGAACGCGCGGAGATTGTCACATCACCCCATCTTCTCGAGCTCGTCGATGAAGGTCGCGATGACCGATAGACCCTTGTCCCAGAACTTCGGGTCGCTGGCGTCGAGGCCGAAGGGAGCGAGCAGCTCCTTGTGGCGGCGCGTCCCGCCCGCCCGCAGCATGTCAAGGTACTTCTCGGCAAAGCCCTTGTCGGCGTTCTGGTAGACCGCATAGAGCGAGTTGACGAGGCAGTCTCCAAATGCATAAGCGTACACGTAGAACGGCGTGTGGATGAAGTGCGGGATGTAGGCCCAGTAGTATTTGTATTCGTCCTCGAAGGTAATCGCTGGCCCCAAGCTTTCGCCCTGCACCGACATCCAGATCTGGCCGATGCGGTCGGGCGTGAGCTCGCCCTGCCGTCGCTCGTCGTGGACGCGCCGCTCGAACTCCACGAAGGCAATCTGCCGCACCACCGTGTTCAGCATGTCCTCGACCTTCGAAGCCAGCATGACCTTGCGGCTCTTGCGGTCGGTCTCGGCCGTGAGCAGCGCGCGGAAGGTCAGCATCTCCCCGAAGACCGAGGCGGTCTCGGCGAGCGTCAGCGGCGTATCCGCCATCAACGCACCCTGCGAGCCCGCCAGCACCTGGTGCACACCATGGCCGAGCTCGTGGGCGAGCGTCATCACGTCGCGCGTCTTGCCTTGGTAATTGAGCAGAAGATAAGGATGCGCACTCGGCACGGTCGGATGCGCGAAGGCGCCGGGCGACTTGCCAGGCCGCACCGGCGCGTCGATCCAGCGCCCCTCGAAGAAACGCTTGCCGATCCTGCCGAGCTCCGGCGAGAAGCGATCGTACGCCGCGAGTACGGTGTCGCGCGCCTCCGACCAGGGAATGATCCGGTGCGGCTCCTCCGGCAGCGGCGCATTCCGGTCCCAGTAAGGCAACGTCTCGACGCCGAACCACCTCGCCTTCAGCCGATAATAGCGATGAGCCAGCCGCGGGAACGCCGCGCGCACTGCAGAGATCAGCGCGTCGACCACCTCGTCCTCGACGTAGTTCCCGAGGTTGCGTGAGGAGATCGGCTTCGCATAGTGCCGCCAGCGGTCCTCGATCTCCTTGTCCTTGGCGAGCGTGTTGGTGATCAGCGAGAAGAGCCTCGCGTTCGTGCCGAGCACCTCACCCAGCGACTTTGCCGCCGCCTTGCGAAGCTTGGGGTCGGGCTCGGAGAGCAGGTGTAGCGCCTCGGCGATGGTGAGGCTCTTGCCATCGACCGGAAAGCGCAGCGCCGTCATGGTTTCCTCGAAGAGTCGAGTCCAGGCGGCACGGCCGGCGACGTGCTTCTCGTGCAGCATTTTCTCGAGCTCGTCGCTCAATTGATGCGGCCGGAACACCCGGACGTCCCGGAGCCATGGCGCATAGTGCGCGAGGACCCGCGCCTTGAGCTTCTCCGCGAGGTCGGCGTCCTCGAGCTTGTTAAGCTCGAGCGTGAAGAACAGCACGGTTGTGCCGATGTCGGTCACCCGCTCCTGCATCATCTGGTAGAAGCGGCCGATCTCCGCATCCGACATGTCGCCGGCATAGATCAGCGACGCATAGCTCATGACGCGCTCCAGGGTCTCGCGGAGCCGCTCGTATTCCTTGATCGCGGCACCCAGGGCCTCGCCCGAGAGCGCCGCGAGCTTGCCCTGATAGCGCTCGGCGAAGGACTTGGCATCGGCGGCCGCGCCGTCCAGATCTCGCTTCAGCACCTCGCTGTCCCGGCCGGGATAGAGATCCGTGAGGTCCCACTCCGGCAGAGACCCGAGTTCGCTCTCCTCCGGCGCGGTTGTCGTACCTTGCGTTGCCATAACACCCTTTCCTGTCGCCGATCAGCACCTTGGATATAGGCTCACCGGGCCGGACCGCAACGCAAGATCGCTGCTATTCCGATCCTCGCGGAAACCCCGTACAAACTGGCGGGCAAGAGACTCCCCGAAAGGGGCCAGGGAGGAGACCTCTGAGGGACGACGACTACCGGAACTGCCGAAACCTCGTTGCGATGTTCCTCGACGAGGCCACGCGTAAGGGCGACCGGCCCTTCCTCTGGGCGAAGCGCGAGGGCGCTTACCGTGCAATCTCGTGGCGAGAGACCGCGGAGACCATCAGTGCGCTCTCGCGCGGGCTGCGCGCGCTAGGGATCAACACCGGCGAGCGCGTGGGGTTGGTCTCCGAGAATCGCCCCGAATGGGTGATCGCCGATCTCGCCGTCATGGCAGCAGGCGCCATCACCGTGCCCGCTTACACGACGAACACGGTCGACGACCATCGCCACATCCTCGCGAACAGCGGCGCGCGCATCGTGATCGTCTCGACCAATGCGCTGGCCTCCCGCGTGCTGCCGGCGGCGGATCAGGTGACCTCCATCGAGCACGTCGTCACCATCGATCCGCTGACGACAGGCCAGGTCTCTCATCCTGAGATCCACGGCTGGGCCGACGTGATCGCATCCGGAAAGGCCTTGCCGGACGACGTCGCCGAGATGGTCGGACGGATCGGCCGCGACGACACCGCCTGCCTCATCTACACCTCCGGCACCGGCGGAGTGCCCAAGGGCGTGATGCTGAGCCACACGAACATCCTCGCGAACTGCCGCGGCGCGTACCACCTGCTCGAGACCATCGGCTACGGCGACGAGGTGTTCCTCTGCTTCTTGCCGCTGTCGCATTCCTACGAGCACACGGCGGGCATGATGTTTCCGATCTCGCTGGGCGCCGAGATCTATTTCGCGGAGGGCGCGGAGACGCTGCCCGCCAATCTGCTGGAAGCTCGGCCCACGATCATGACCGCGGTGCCCCGTCTCTATGAGACCATGCACCAGCGCCTGCGGCGCACCATGGAGCGCGACGGCGGCCTCAAGGCGAAGCTCTTCGAGCGCGCCCTCGAGCTCGGCCGCAGGCACTATGAGGACCCGCGGAGCCTTTCCATGCGCGAGCACCTCCAGAACTGGCTGCTCGGCATCCTCGTCCGCAGGAAGGTGAAAAAGCGCTTCGGTGGCCGGCTCAAGGCCATGGTGTCCGGCGGCGCGCCGCTCAATCCCGAGATCGGGAAGTTCTTCCTGGCCCTGGGCGTGCCGCTGCTGCAGGGCTACGGCCAGACCGAGGCATCGCCGGTGGTGAGCGCCAATCCGCCGAACCGCATCAAGATCGACACCGTGGGCCCGCCGCTCGACGGCGTCGAGCTGAAGATCGCCGAGGACGGCGAGATCCTCGTCCGCGGCGAACTCATCATGAAGGGTTACTGGAACGACCCAGAATCGACGGCACGCGCGCTGCAGGACGGCTGGCTGCACACCGGCGACGTGGGCATGCTTGACCCCGACGGCTACATCAAGATCACCGACCGCAAACGCGACTTCATCAAGAACTCGGGCGGCGATATGGTGTCGCCCGCGCGCGTCGAGGGTTATCTCACCATCGAGCCCGAGATCGGCCAGGCCATGGTCTATGGCGACCGCCGGCCCTACTTGGTCGCCGTGATCGTGCCGCACGCGGAGCTGATCCAGAGCATCGCGCATGCAGCGGGCACCAAACCCGACCTCGCCGAGTTGCAGGACCACCCCGATCTCGTCAAGGCCGTCGGCGCCGCGGTGGCGCGGGTCAACGCCGTGCTCTCACCGATCGAGCGCGTGCGCCGCTTCATCCTGGCCCGCGAGCCCTTCACCACGGCGAACGGCCAGATGACGCCCACCCTCAAGATCAAGCGCCACGCCATCCGCCAAGCTTACGGCGAGGCGCTGGTCCGGCTCTACGAGACGAAAGCGGCATAGCAGCGGGGAACGGATGCGTCAGTAGCCCGGCGGTCCCGGTGGCACCGGGCCGCTGGGCGCGAGCGCGCCGTCGGCGTCGTGCTGCTCGTCGCCCCTGAGCGGCGGGCAGAACACACTGAGCAAGTGCACGTCCGTGACCGCGCGGAGCTTATGCCGGTCCTTCGGGCCGACGAAATAGGCCATGCTCGGGGTCAGCCGCCAGGATTGCCCGGTCGCGAGGTCCGTCACCTCCGCGGTACCGGCGATGACGTGATTAGCTTCCCAATGGTGCTTGTACCAAAGCACCGCCTCGGCACCGGCGCTCAGATGCACGTCCGAGAGACTGAACCCGACGTTGTCTGCCTGGGTCAGCATGCGGATCGTGCGCGCCTTGCCGTTCGCCACGACGATTTCCTTGCCCGCCGCGCGCATCTCGTCCGCACTCCTCACGAACATGCGCTGGCTCGTCTTCGGCATCGGACCGCTCGCGGCGTAGGCGCCATCGGCATCGTGCCGTTCGTCGCCCTTTAGCGGCGGGCAAAACACGCTGATGTGCTGCTCCGCGCCGATGATGTGGAAGCGGTGCCGGTCGTTCGGCCCAACCGTATAGAGGACACCCGACCCAAGCGCCCATCTCTGCCCACTGGTGAGGTCCGTCACCTCGCCCTTACCGGCGATGATGTAGTTCGCTTCCCAGTGATACTTGTACCAGAGCTTAACGTCGGAGCCGTTGCCGATCCGGTTCTCGTTGTAGGAAAAGCCCAATCCGTCGCCGGCAGTGAGAAACCTCGCGGATTGCGTGGTGTTGTTGACCAGCGACTTGACCATGCCGGCCTTCTGCCGGTCCTCGAAGCTGCGGATGAACATTGGCGCCGCCTCCTTGGCCCAATCGATGCGAGGGCCCTCAGAGTCCGTGATACTCTCGATACCAGCGAACAAATCTCGGCAGCCCCTCGTCGATGGTGGTCTTGGGATCGAAGCCGAAATCACGCCGGGCCGCAGCGATGTCGGCGTAGGTTGCGGCCACGTCGCCCGGCTGCATCGGCGCGAGCTCGCGGCGCGCGGGCCTGCCAAGTGCTCGCTCGAGCACCTGGACGAAGCGCTCCAGCTCTTCGCTGCAGTGATTGCCGAGGTTGTAAACGCGGTGCGACGCTCCCGCACGCTCGTCCGCCGGCGGTCTCGTAAGGCAGGCGAGCACGCCCGCGACCGCGTCGTCGATGTAGGTGAAATCGCGCCGCATCTTGCCACGATTGAAGAGCTTGATCGGCTTGTCCGCGAGGATCGCCTGGGTGAAGAGCCAAGCCGCCATATCCGGCCGACCCCACGGCCCGTAGACTGTGAAGAAGCGTAGCCCGGTCATCGGAATCCGATAGAGATGCGCATAGGAATGCGACATCAGCTCGTCCGCCTTCTTAGTAGCGGCGTAAAGCGACTGCGGCGTATCGACGGGATCGGTCTCGCAGAAGGGCAGCTTGGTGTTCCCACCGTAGATCGAGGAGGAGCTTGCATAGACGAGATGCTTGATCCCAGCCATGCCGCGGCAGGCCTCCAGCACCTCGAGATGCCCGACGAGATTGGCGCTCACGTAGGCGCGCGGCTCGATCAGTGAGTAGCGCACGCCAGCCTGCGCCGCGAGGTGTACGACGCGATCGATGCCGCGGTGCCGCGCGGCGAGATCCGCGACCGCACCACGCTCGGCAATGTCGAGACGCTCGAACGTGAAGCCCCGGACCTTCCGCAACTGATCGAGACGCGCCTCCTTGAGGCGCACGTCGTAATAAGGATTGAGATTGTCAATGCCGATGACGGATTCGCCGGCGTGCAGCAGCGCCGAGGCCACGTGAAACCCGATGAAGCCGGCGGCACCGGTGACGAGGACGGCCATGAACCCTACGGATGATGAGTGAGTCCGGCGGCTTATAGCGCGGGCTAACATGGATGTCATCCAGGGGCGTTGGCAAGCACCGGAGGCTCACCTAATCTGACGGCTCTGCGCGCTTGAGGAAGGGCATGCCATGAAGAGCTATGACGTCGTCGAGTTCCGCGGTCCGCTGCAGCTGACCGAGCGGCCGACGCCCAAGCCTGCGGGCACCGAGGTGCTCCTGCGGACGCTCGCGGCCGGCGTGTGCCACAGCGACATTCACATTTGGGAGGGAGAGTACGACCTCGGCGGCGGCCGCAAGCTCAACGTGCGCGAGCGCGGCATGACGCCCCCTTTCACCATGGGACACGAGATCGTCGGCGAAGTGGTTGCGCTCGGCCCCGAAGCCGAGGGCGTCAGGATCGGCGACCGGCGCCTGGTGCATCCCTGGATCGGCTGCGGCGAGTGCGTGGTCTGCCGCAAGGGCGAGGAGCAGCTCTGCCTTCGGCCCCGCTTCCTCGGCGTGCACAAGCCCGGCGGCTACGCCGATCACGTGCTGGTGCCACACGCCCGCTACCTCGTCGACTTCGGCGGTCTCACGCCTGAGCAGGCGGCACCCTATGCATGCTCGGGCGTGACCACTTATGGCGCGCTCAAGAAGATCGATCCCGCCGTGCGCGAGAGCGAGCCGGTGGTGCTGATCGGAGCCGGCGGTCTCGGCCTGATGGCGATCACGATCCTGAAGGCGATGGGCGGCCGCGGCGCGATCTCCGTCGACATCGATCCCCGCAAGCGCGAGGCCGCGCTCAAGACCGGCGCCATCGCGGCGATCGACGGCTCAGCACCCAATGCCTCGATCCAACTCCAGGCCGCGACCAAAGGCGGTGCATACGGCGTGATCGACTTCGTTGGTTCCGGCGCCACCGCCCGGCTCGGCACCGACGCCCTCGCCAAGGGCGGTCGCTACATCATCGTGGGTCTGTTCGGCGGCGAGATCACGCTCTCCACCCTGTTCCTGCCGTGGCGCGCGATCGCGATCCAAGGCTCTTATGTGGGCAGCCTCGGCGAGCTCAAGGAGCTGATGACGCTCGTCAAGGCCGGCAAGGTCCCGCCGATGCCACTGACACGTCATCCGCTCAGCGAGGCCAGCGCCACGCTCCAGAAGCTGCACAAGGGCGAGGTGATCGGCCGCGCCGTGCTGACGCCTTAACCGGAGATCGGCCGGAACCGTACCGGCAGCGCCTTCACGCCGCGGAGCACGAGGCTGTCGCTCCAGTCGGGCTCGTCGACCGCGAGCGCGAGGGCCGGGAGGCTTTCGACCAGCGCCTTGACGGCGATCTGGCCTTCGAGCCGGGCGAGCGGCGCGCCTAGGCAGAAGTGGACGCCGAAGCCGAAGGAGAGATGCCGGCTATCGCCGCGTGTCACGTCGAAGCGATCGGGATCGGCGAACACGCGGGGATCGCGATTGGCGGCGTTCAGCAGAGCGAACACGCGGTCGCCCATGCGGATCAGCGGAGTTGCCTCGTCGAGGCGCAGATCCTCGAGCGCGATCCGCGTCATCGCCTGGGTCGGGCCGTCGTAGCGTAGCATCTCCTCGACCGCGCTCGCCGCGAGGCCGCCGTCGCGGCCCAGCGCCGCCTGCGCCTCCGGATGCCGCAGCAGCGCCAGCATGCCGTTGCCGATCAGATTCGTGGTGGTCTCATGGCCCGCGAACAACAGCAGGATGCAGCTCGCCACCAGCTCATCCTCGCTGAGACCGGAGCCCGCCTCCTCAACGGCGAGCAGGGCACTCAGGATGTCATCCTTCGGCTGCTTGCGGTGCTCGGCAATGATGCCTCGGAAATAGGCGGACATCTCGCGCACGCCTCGCTCGCCGCGCTCGCGCTTGTCGGGCGTGGCGAGCGCGCTCCCGACGAAAGCCGCGATCTCATCGGACCAGGTCTTGAATCTATCGAGATCCTCGATCGGGACGCCGATCATGCCGGCGATCACGCTCGCCGGTAGCGGATAGGCGAAGGCGGCGATCAGGTCCATCTCGCCGCGTCCCGCGACGCGCGAGATCAGATGCGCGACGATGCGCTCGATCATCGGCCGGAGCGCCATCACCGCCCGCGGCGTGAAAGCCTTGTTGAGGAGCCCGCGGCGCCGCGTGTGGGCCGGCGGATCGTTGAACACCGCCCACATTCCCAGCGTTTTCAGCAGCTCCCCCACCTGCGCCCGCGCGTCCCGCTCGAGGTGGTCGCGGAAAGGCGTGATCCGGTCGGCGCTGAAGCGCGGATCGTTCAGCGCCTGACGCACGTCGCGATAGCGCGTCAGCACCCATCCGCCGAGCACCTCGCTCCAGTGCACGGGATCGCGCTCGCGCAGCTCCGCGAAGATCGGAAACGGGTTTGCGATGACCTCGGGCCGGCGCGGATCGTAATCGACGGACACGGGACGGACTGCCGCGCCCTCAGCGCGCCGCCGTCGCGATGCCGTCGGCGAGCAGCCGTGCGAGGCAGCCGTAGCTACGGTCGTTCATGTGCAGTCGGTCGTCCGCCAGCGCCGCCTCGATCGGCATCACGCCGGTGTCGTTCCAGGCGTGCATGACCTGGAAGCGGCGGAACACCGGCACTCCCTCGGCGAGGCCCGCCGCCGCAATGGCGTGCAGCATGTCGTGATAGCCCGGATGCGCAAGCACCTCGGGCGCGTACTGCAGGTCCATCAGGATGACGTCGATGCCGGACAACTCGAGGCGCCGGATGCCGTCGCGCAGAACGCCCGCCGCGTCGGCGGCGTCATCGTCGTGCAGGACGTCGTTGGTGCCGACCTGCCAGATCACGAGATCGGGCCCTGCGGCGATCACGTCACGCTCGATGCGGTCCGTCATGGCTCGCATGCTGTCGCCGCCGACGCCGCGATTGAGCACGCGCACCTCGGTACCGAAGCGCTGCCGGAGCTCGGCCTCGAGCCGGCTCGGATAGCTGTTCTCGGGTCGTGTGGCGCCCACGCCCTGTGTCGAGGAGGAGCCAAGCGCCACGACGGTGACGGGCTCGCGGGCCTCGAGCCGGGCTGCGACGTGCGGCAGCGAGACGGCGAAACTCGCAACACCGCCCGCAGCGTGACAACGATCGCCGGTGGCGCCGCGTTCGATCCACGGTGACGCTGCCGCCGCCAGCACGAGCGCCATCGCCCAGAGCAACAGATGTCGGGCAGAGCGGAACAGGCGCAGCCGCGGGAAATTCATCGGACGGCGTAGGCGATGGCGTCGGCCATCCGCTCACCCAGGCATTGGTAGACCCGGGTCGCAAGCTCCCGCCGCTCGCTCTTCGGCACGTCGGTGAGACTGAACACGCCGGTGTCGCTCCAGTATTTCATGATGTCGTAGCGGCGGAAGACATACGCACCCGCCAAATCGCCGATCTCATGCAGTCCATCGAGATAGGGTGCGAAATTGATGACCGAGACGGTATCCGGCGAATACTGCATGTCGATCAGCATCGCGTCAATCCGATGCTCATGGAGCTGCGCGATGACAGTCCGCAGGGTGGCGGCGAAATCGTCGGGGTCGGTTCCGCGTACCGCATCCGCAATGCCGACTTCCCAGAGCACCAGCGCCGGCCTGACATCGATCACGTCCCGCTCCATCCGCGCCGCCATCTGCTCCGCCGTCTCACCGGCGACGCCCTTGTTCTGCACGGTGAAAAGCACGTCGGGATAGCGGCTTCTCAGCGCGAGCTCCAACTGATGCGGGTAGGCGGCATCGCCGCCGCCCGCCGCTCGGCCCGTAGTGGAGGAGCCGCCGATCACTACGATTTCCACGGCTTGCTTGGCCTTCAGCCGTTCCGCCACCTGGGGAAGCGGCGGATCGTCTTCAACGAGCACCGGCGGAGCGTCGCATCCCGCCGCGGGCGGAGCGTCCTGAGCCGGAGCCGGCAGCGGCAGCAGCGCGACGAACGCAATCAGAGAGAAAAGATGCTTCAGCCCCATGCCCGTCACTCCGCCGCCGTCGCGGATGGTCCCGGCCGATTAGCTTTCTTGTACCACGCAATGATGAAGGCCGCGGAAATCATCAGGATGATCCCCGCCGCGTTCACCAGGAGCTGCACCGAGAGCCGGTCGGTGATCTCCGCCAGCACGAAATGCCCGAGGACGGCCAGCAAGATGCCGAGACAGAAGATGTAGAGCGAGTTCTGCCCGCACCGCACGATCGCCCGCGCGACTGGCCCCTGGAGGAACGCAGACCCTCGCGGCAGCAGCGAAACCGCCGTGACGGCGAGCGCCAGGAAGTTCACCAGACGGACCGGCGAGAGAATTGTCTTGTCGATAGCAGGCAACCACAGCTGCTGCGCCAGGATCGGCGGGAAGGGATCGTAGAGCCAATGCACGAGCCAGGTGAGGCTGACGAACGCACAGAAAACGGCGGTCCCCGCGGCAAGCCTGGGGAGCCAGGGCCAGTCCGGCAGGACGCGCCGCCCGAGCGATTGAAACCGTCCGCACACCGCCCCGATCACGAACAGGAACTGCCAGGAGAGCGGATTGAAGAACCAGGGGCGGCCATCCGGATACAGGTGGAGCGTCCAGCCCCAGCGCTGGACCGCGCAGTACAGCAATCCTGACGGCACGAGCGCCCAGAGCGCATGGCGCTCGATCAGCACCAGCACCATCGGGAAGAACGCCAGCATCACGATGTAGAGCGGCAGGATGTCGAGGAAGGTTGGCTGGAAGCGGAGCAGCATCGCCTGCACGATCGCAAGATGTGGCTCGTTCAAGAAATTGCCGACGCCCATTTCCTCCGCATACATCGGGTTGTCCGCGGCGTTGAGGGTGTAGGAGACCTCGGCCGTGAAGATCACGAACAAGAAGACATGGGCGACGTAGAGCTGCCAGACGCGGCGATAGGTCTGCGCCGCCGCGAGCAGAAAACCGCGCTGACGCAGCACCGTGCCGTAGACGATCGCCGCCGTGAATCCCGAGATGAAGATGAAGGCTTCGGCCGCGTCCGAGAAGGCGATCGACCGCAGTGTGAAATAGGAGAGGACGTTGCCGGGAATATGGTCGATGAAGATCAGGAACAACGACAGGCCCCGGAAGAAATCGAGGCGCAGGTCGCGGGGCGGCCGTGCGACGGGCGCGGCCATCCGCGGGCGTCTCAGGCTCAGGCCTGCGGAGCGGCGACGCGGACCAGCTGCTTGCCGCGGTTCGCGCCGGCGAGCATCCCGATGAAGGCGCGCGGTGCCGCGTCGATGCCGTCGGCGACGTCCTCCCGGAAACGCAGCTTGCCCTCGCGCAGCCATTGCGAGACGTCGCGGCGGAATTGCTGGATCTGGTGGCGCCAGTCCCAGACCAGGAACCCCTCCATTCGCGCCCGCTTCACCAGCAGTTGCCGGTTCCAGCGGATGCCGATGTCCGGCGACTCTAGACGGTCATAGAGCGAGATCCCGCCGACGATGATAACGCGGCCGTGGAGCGCCAGGTTCGCGAGCGCCGCGTCGTGCAACACGCCGCCGACGTTGTCGAAGAACACGTCGATCCCCTTCGGGGCGAGCTCCGCGAGCTCGGCGCCGAGCGCGTCGCGGTCCTTTCCCGTGTAGTCGATGGCGGCGTCAAAGCCGAGAGTGTCCTTGACGTAGGCGATCTTGTCGGGTGCGCCCGCGGTGCCGATGACGAGGCAACCCTTGAGCTTGGCGATCTGCCCGGCCACCTGCCCCACCGCGCCCGATGCCGCGGAAATCAGCACTGTCTCGCCCGCCTTCGGCTGGCCGATCCCGAGAAGCGCGCAATAGGCGGTCTGCCCGGGCATGCCCAGCACCCCCAGAAAATAAGAGAGCGGCATGCCTTGCGGATCGATGCGCTCGACCTCGCCCGCGGGCAGCAGTGCGTATTCCTGCCAGCCGGCCCGCGCCAGCACCTTGTCGCCGGCCTTGAGCGCGGGCGCCCGCGACGCCACCACTTCCGAGACCGTCTCGCCCGTCATGACCTCACCGATCTCGACCGGCTTCGCATAGGAGCGCGCGGCGCTCATGCGCCCGCGCATATAGGGGTCGAGCGAAAGCCAGAGGGTCCGGAGCAGGACCTCGCCCTCCCGGGCCTCGGGCACGTCCGCGACGTCGATCTTGAAGTCGCTCTCCTGGACGCGGCGATTGACGGGGCGATCCGCCAGCAGCACACGGGTGTTCCTGAGAGCGGCCATGTCGGTCTCCATCCGGGAATGCGGCGAGGATCATAGCGGCGCCCGGCGCGCGCATGAAAGCCCTGCCCAGCCGCGGGCAACGCGAGTAGGATTGCCACGTTGGGGCAGCCGGGGAGCGGCAGTGAGAGGGGCCATCGTCGCCCTTGCGCTTTGGGGATTGCTGGGCGTCGCAAGCGCCGCCCGCAGCGAGGACGCGTTTCTTCCGGCGATTGTGTATGACGTCGGCGGCAAGGCCGACAAATCCTTCAACGAGGCAGCCTTCCGTGGCGCCCAGCGCTTCCAGGCCGAGACCGGTATCGCCTTCCGCGAATTCGAGATCACCAACGAGACCCAGCGCGCCCAGGCCTTCGCCAACATGGCGCGGCGCGGCGCCAGCATCGTGGTCGGCGTGGGCTTCACCCAGCGGGCGGCGCTCGAGAGCATCGCACAACAATACTCCGACAAGAAGTTCACGCTGATCGACGCCGTCAGCAAGCTGCCGAACGTGCAGTCCGTGGTCTTTCGCGAGCAGGAGGGCAGCTTCCTCGTTGGCGTGCTCGCGGCCATGGCCTCCAAGAGCCACAAGCTCGGCTTCGTCGGGGGCATGGACATTCCGCTGATCCGCCGCTTCGCCGCGGGGTACGCCGCGGGCGCCCGCTACGCCGACCCCGCAACGGAGATTTTCGTCAACATGACCGGTACGACGCCTGCCGCCTGGCAGGATCCTGCCCGCGGCGCGGAGCTCGCGCGGAGCCAGTTCGACCGCGGCGCCGACGTGGTCTATGCGGCCGCGGGCTCGACCGGGCTCGGCGTCCTGCAGGCAGCGGCAGACGCCAAGAAGCTCGCGATCGGTGTCGACTCGAATCAGGACCACCTGCACCCCGGGACCATGCTGACCTCAATGGTGAAGCGCGTCGATCTCGCGGTCTATCAGGCCTTCCGCTCAGCCAAGGACGGCACCTGGAAGGCCGGCACACGCAGCCTCGGCGTGGCCGAGGACGGCGTCGGCTACACGGTCGACGACGACAACGCCGCGCTGGTCACGCCCGAGATGCGCGCCAAGGCGGACGCGGCGCGCGCCGACATCATCGCGGGAAAGATCGCCGTGCCGGACCAGCTCGCGCCGTGAGCGGCACCGCGGCCGTGGTGGAGCTCCGCGGCATCTCCAAGCGCTTCGGCAGAATCGAGGCCAACCGCTCGGTGTCGTTCAGCATCGCCCGAGGCACGATCCACGGTCTGATCGGCGAGAACGGCGCCGGAAAATCGACCCTCGCCCACATCCTCTATGGCTATGTGACGCCGGACTCCGGCGAAATCCGGATCGACGGGCGGCCTGCCGTGATCCGCAGCCCGCGCGACGCCATGGCCGTCGGGATCGGCATGGTTCACCAGCATTTCATGCTGGTGGACACCATGACGGTGCTCGAGAACCTGATGCTGGGACAGGAACGAGGGCCGCTGCTCGCCCGCGGCGAGGCGGCGGCCCGCGCGACGCTCGGGAGCTTCTCGAGTGCCAAGGACTCAAGGATCGATCCCGATGCGGTGGTCGAAACCCTCCCGGTCGGGTTGAAGCAGCGCGTGGAAATCCTCAAGGCGTTGCATCGGGGCGCGGAGATCCTGATCCTGGATGAACCGACCGCGGTGCTGACACCCATTGAGGCCGCGGCGCTCTTCGAGGAGCTGCGCGCGCTCTCGCGCTCGGGGAAGACCATCCTGCTAGTGACCCACAAGCTCAAGGAAGTGATGGCGGTGACGGACGCGGTTACCGTCATGCGTCACGGCGAGGTGGTGGGGGAGCTTGAGACGCGGAGCACCACCCCAGCGGCGCTGGCCGCCTTGATGATCGGGCGCGCGCCACGACCGCCTTCGAAAGCGCCGGCCGCCCCAGGCGCGCCGGTGCTGGAGGTCACGGGTCTCTCCGCGGTGGATGCACAGGGCATCCGGTGTCTCGACGACGTCAGTCTCGTGGTACGGGCGGGCGAGATCGTGGGCATCGCAGGGATCGCAGGAAACGGACAATCGGAGCTCATCGAGGCGCTGGTAGGGCTTCGGCCGGTACGCAGCGGCACGATGCGCCTGGACGGCGAGGATATTGCCTTGCTCGGTATCGGAGCACGCCGGCGGCGCGGCCTCGGGCACATTGCCGAGGACCGCCTCGACCTCGGCGCGATTGCGGGTTTCTCGGCGACGGAGAACGCGCTGCTGGGCCGGCAGGAAGGCGCCGACTTCACTCGCCGCGGCCTGTTACGCGAGGCCGCCATCCGCAAGACGCTCGAGGGCTGGATGCAGGCTTACGACATCCGGCCGGCCGAGCCGGAGCGCAGCTTCTCGCAATTCTCCGGCGGCAATCAACAGAAGCTGGTGGTGGCGCGTGAGCTCGAGCGGAGACCGAAGCTCCTGGTTGTGGGGCAGCCCACGCGCGGGATCGACATCGGCGCCGCCGAGCTCATTCACGCCCGGCTGCTGGCGCTCCGGGAGCTCGGCGCCGCCATCCTGCTGATCTCCGCCGATCTCGACGAGGTGCGACTCCTCTCGGATCGGATCCTGGTCATGTGCGACGGGCGGATCGCCGGCGAGGTGCCGGCCGAGGCCGCAGATGAGAGCCGGCTCGGCCTGCTCATGGCCGGCGCCGCCGAGGCCGCATGAGACCGGCGCTCCCGCTCTTGCGCAGGGCGGAGCCGGTGATGGTTCCCGCGATCAACCTGACAGCGGCGCTGGTGCTGTCCGGCCTCGTCGTGCTCGCGACCGGCGCCGATCCGCTCGCGGCAATGTCGGCGCTCGCGACGGGCGCAGCCGGCGACGGCGCGAGCCTCGGATACACGCTCTACTACGCCACGAACTTCATCCTGACGGGGCTCGCCGTCGCTCTGCCGTTTCATGCGGGGATCTTCAACATCGGGGGCGAGGGACAGGCCTATATCGGCGGGCTGCTGTCGGCGCTGGTGTGCCTCGCGCTGGGCCCGAGCCTCGGCTCGGCCGCGATTCCACTGGCGGTGCTCGCGGCGGCAGCCGGCGGCGCGCTCTGGGCGCTGGTGCCGGCCTGGCTCTTCGTCGCGCGAGGCAGCCACGTGGTTATTACCACCATCATGTTCAACTTCATCGCCTCGGCGGTAATGACGTTTCTGATCGTCAACGTGCTGATCGCGCCCGGCCAGAGCGCGCCGGAGTCCGTGCCGTTTCCGGCAGCGGTCTCGATGCCGAGCCTCGGCCCGATGCTGGGCCCCTCGCCGCTCAATCTCACTTTCCCGTTGGCCCTGATGCTGGCGGGAGCCGCCTGGATCTTTCTGCGCTTCAGCCGCGCGGGGTTCGAGGTTCGCGCCGCCGGCGCGAACCCGCACGCCGCGCGTGCGGCCGGCATCTCCGTCGGAGCCGCCGTGGCGCTGTCGCTCACGCTCGGCGGCGCCCTCGCTGGCCTGGTCGCGGTCAACGAGCTCATGGGCGCGCAGCACCGGCTGCTGCTCGATTTCCCCGCGGGCTACGGATTCATGGGCATCGCCGTCGCGCTGATGGGGCGCAATCATCCGTTCGGCATCTGCCTCGCCGCCCTGTTCTTCGGCGCGCTCTACCAGGGCGGCACGGAACTCAGCTTCGAGCTGCCGCAGGTGACGCGGGACATCGTGGTCGTGATGGAGGGCCTCGCCGTGCTGTTCTGCGGCGCGCTCGAGAACTTGTTCCGCGCGCGGATCTCTCGTTGGCTCGGCCATGAGGCGTCCGCATGAGCGACGCCGGCGCCGAGCTGCTCTCGGTCCTCGCCGCGATGCTCAGGCTGGCGACGCCGCTGGTGCTGGCAGCGCTCGGTGGGCTCTTCTGCGAGCGCTCCGGGATCATCGACATCGGCCTCGAGGGCAAGATGCTCGGGAGCGCCTTCGCCGCCGCCGCGGCCGCCGCGCTCACCGGCTCGGCCTGGGTGGGACTCGTCGGCGGCATCGGGGTCGCGACGTTGCTGGCGCTGCTCCACGCCTTCGCCGCAGTGACGCAGCGGGGCGACCAGGTGATCACCGGCATGGCGCTCAACATCCTGGTTGCGGGCCTCGCGCCGGTGCTCGCGACCTCCTGGTTCCACCTCGATGGCATGACACCGGCGCTGCCGCCGACGGCACGGTTCGAGGCATTGACGCTGCCGGGCGCCGCGGCATTTTCGGGAGTTCCACTGCTCGGTCCCGCCTATCTGCGCGTCATCAGCGGCCACAACGGCTTCGTCTATGGCGCGATCCTCGCAGTCGCCCTGGTGGCGCTGGTGCTGCACCGCACGCGCTTCGGCCTCAGGCTCAGGGCAGTCGGCGACCATCCGCAGGCGATCGAGACCGCCGGCATCTCGGTCGCGTGGCTGCGCTATCGCGCCTTGCTGATGACGGGTGTGTTGTGCGGTTTGGCCGGTGCCTATCTCTCGATCGCGGCCGGCGCCGGCTTCACGCGGAGCATGACCGCGGGCCGCGGCTATCTCGCGCTCGCGGCCCTCATCTTCGGGCGCTGGCGCCCGCTGCCCACGGCGCTCGCTTGCCTGCTTTTCGCCGTTGCAGACGCCGCGCAGACACGTCTCCAGGGTGTGGCCCTGCCTCTGGTCGGCGTGGTGCCGGTGGAACTCGTGAGCGCGATCCCTTACGCGCTCACCGTGCTGCTGCTCGCGGGCTTCGTTGGCTCCTCCCGGGCGCCGCGCGCCCTCGGCATCCCCTACGCCCGCGGCCGGTGATGGCGACGGACCCCGCAGAGCGCGCCGCGGCGATCCTGGAGCGACGCCTCGCCGGTCTCGCGCCGAGTGTCGCGGTCATCCTCGGCTCCGGCCTCGGCGGTTTCACGCAGGCAATCGATAGGCCGCGGACAGTGCCTTACCGCGCGCTGCCGGGATTTCCGCGCACCAGCGTCGACGGCCACCCGGGTGAGCTCTTCGCGGGCCAGATTGCGGGCCGGCACGTGATCGCGCTCGCCGGCCGCGCCCACGTCTATGAAGCCCTGCCCCTCGACGCCTACCGCGTGCCGGTGCGTGCGCTGCGACGCCTCGGGGTCGAGATCCTGGTGCTCACCAATGCCGCGGGCTCGCTCCGCAGGTCGATGGCTCCTGGTCGGCTGATGCTGATTGCGGACCACATCAACCTGCTCGGAATGAATCCGCTTTTCGGCGCCGACGATGGCCGTTACGGCCCTCGCTTTCCGGCCATGACCGACGCCTACGATCCGGAACTGCGTCGGCGCCTCAAGCGGGCGGCACAGCGGGCGCATATCCCGCTGTCGGACGGCGTCTACCTTGCCTGCGCGGGCCCGAGCTTCGAGACCGCCGCCGAGATCCGCGCCTTCAAGCGCCTCGGCGCCGACGCGGTCGGCATGTCGACCGTGCCCGAGGCGATCGTGGCGCGGCACTGCGGGTTGCGCGTCGCCGGACTTTCGGCGATCACCAACCTGGCATCCGGCATAGCTGCAACCGCGCCCTCGCACGAGGAGACGCTTGCCGTCGCCGGCAGGGCCACCCGCCAGGTGACACGGCTGCTCACGGAATTCCTGAGGGATATGCCAGCGCGTCCGTGATCGGGTTTCACCCTGGCATCAGCCGCGCGTGCGCCGCGACCTCGACCGAGCCGTCGTAGATCATGCGCAACGCCACCACCGTGATCATGGCGAGGCCGAGCCAGGAGATCCAGGGCCGGCGCTCGAGCAGCGCGGCGAGATAATGGGAAGCGACGCCCATCAGGGCCACGGAGACTGTCAGGCCCGCGATCAGGATCACGAGGCTGCCCCGGGCGGCTCCCGCCACGGCGAGCACGTTGTCGAGCGACATGGAGACGTCCGCCAGCGCAATTTGAAAGCAGGCTTGGAGCAGGGTCTTGCGCTTCGCTCCGCCGGCGAAGCCGTGGGCCTCGGTCGGACGGCCCCTGGGGTGGATCTCGCGAAACAGCTTCCACGCGACCCAGAGCAGCAGGATGCCGCCAGCGAGCGTGAGGCCGATGATATCGAGGAGGTGCAGGGCCGCACCCGCGAAGGCGATCCGCAGCACAGTCGCGATCGCAACGCCCCATAGGATCGCCTGGCGCCGGCGATGCGCCTCCAGCCCGGCTGCCGCCATGCCCACGACGAGCGCGTTGTCGCCCGCGAGCACCAGGTCGATCATCATGACCGACGCCAGCGCCCAAACCTCCTCCAGACTAAATCCGAACGCCATGTTGAATCCCCGAGCGCCGGCCGGCGCCGCGCAACCCTGAATCGCGTCTGCGCAGGATGCAAGCGAAGCTTGCGCACACCCGGATTGCGTGCTCGGGTCGGAGACCGCAGACTGCGGGCGCATCACTCCCGGCGGTCATGCTCACCTCTCCGACGATCCGCTTCGCCTTCTTCGCTTCGGTGAGCAACGCCACTATCGCCGTTTTGATGGCGTTCTGGCCGCTCTGGCTCAACTCTCGCGGGCTCGATGCGACCGAGATCGGCATCGTCGGTGCGGTCCTACTCTGGGTCCGCGTACCGGCAACGCCGCTCTTCGGGATGCTCGCCGATCGCCGCGGCAAGCCTCGCCTGGTGATGCTCCTGCTCGCTGGCGGCAGCCTGGCGATCTCGTGTCTTTTCATCCCGGCATACGGGTTCCTACCGATCCTGCTGATCTCCACGGCCTTCGGCACGCTCTTCTGGACTATCGGACCGCTCACCGAGAACGCGATCTTGCGCGCGTCCGTGGACTACGGCCGGGTCAAGCTCTGGGGCTCCTTTACCTTTCTCGTGATGACGATTGTCATCGGGCGCGTGCTGGTGACCGCGCCACGAGACACGCTGCTCGTGCTGTTGCTGGGCGGTTGCGGGCTGATATTGGCCGCCATCTGGATGCTGCCGGCAGCGAGCAGCCAGGCGCAGCGCCGCGACCCCAGAGGCTGGCGCCTGCTGGTGCACCCGCAGCAGGTGCTGTTCTTCTCGGCCGCCGCGCTCATCCAGGCGAGCCACGTCCTCTATTACAGCTTCAGCGCACTCTACTGGCACGACCTGGGCTACAGCACCGACGCGATCGGATGGCTCTGGGCGGAGGGCGTCGTCGCCGAGATGATACTGTTCTATTGGAGCGGCCGTCTGCTCCGCCGGGTGCGACCGACCCACCTGATGGCGCTCGGCGGCATCGCGGGCGTGATCCGCTGGACCACGCTGGCGACGGCGACCGCACTGCCAGCGGTCGCCGCCGTCAATTTCCTGCACTGTTTCACGTTCGCATCCGCTCATGTGGGTGCGATGTTCTATTTGCTGCGCAACACGCCGAGCGCGCACGCGGGTACGGGACAGACGCTCTATACGGCGGCACAGTGCATCGGTTTCGGTGCGGTTTCGCTGTTCTCGGGAGCACTCTACGAGGCAGCGGGCGGGAGCGCCTTCCTGGTGATGGCAGGCATGTCGGCAGCGGGGGCGCTGGCCGCGCTTGGGCTCTCGCGGCTGGCGACGAATTCTTAAGGCTTTATCGCCAGACTTCGTCTCGATTTTTCGAGGAATCGCCCATGCCCGTCGTGAAATCCCGCAAGACTCGTCCGTCGCCTTCCACGTCTATCGTTCTGCGGCGCGCCCGCGGCCGGTTGCGCGTGCGTCGGGCCCAGCGGGAGACCAGCTTCGACCTCATGAGCACCGTGGCGCGCGACAGCGCCGATCCCGGGATGCCGGAGCCCGGCTGGCCCAGCGAGGATGCTGCGTTCCTGACCGCCGTGCTGCGCGCCCAGCGCGTGCCCGAGCCGCTGGTTCAGCGGATCTCGGCGGCGATCCCGCTGCATGTTCCCAGCAACAGCACGCTTCCGGACCGCCTCGCGGAGGCGCTCGCCATCGGCCTCGATTTCGGCCGACTCGAGGACATTCTCAATGCGCCGAGCGTGCTGGTCGCGGGACCCGTAGGCGCCGGCAAGACCACGGTCGCTGCCAAGATCGCCGCGCGGTCGGAACGGGCCGGCTTGCGCTTCGCCACGGCACGCGTGGGCCGCATGGACGAGTCGAGCCAGCTCGCGGAATACGCCGCCACTTTGGGTGCGCCGATCATCGACGCCCCGACACCCGCCCGGCTCGGCACCGCCCGCCAGGCCGAAGGCATGCTGGTGATCGATACCGGCGGGGTCGATGCGGCGGACGCACAGGCCTGGGAATCGCTCCGCCCCTGGATCGCCGCGGCCGGCGCGGTGCCACTGCTGGTGCTACCGGCGAGCGCGCCCGTGGAGGACGCTATCACCGCCGCGCGCGCCTTTCGTTCGCTCGGGGGCCGCCACATGGTGGTCACCCGCTTCGACATGGTGCGCCGCGTCGGTGGCGTACTCGGTGCCGCGCTCGAGGGTATTGAGCTCGCCGCGGTGAGCGTCACGCCCCACTTTGCCTATGGACTGCGGCCGCTCACGGCCGACGTGCTGGCGCGCCGGCTATTGTCGGGCGCGCTCGACAACACACGCTGGCAGGCACCCGCCGCCTAGCTTCGGTCCAGCTCCGGCGTTATTTGCAGGCGAGATAGGTCGCGCGGTGTGCAGCCGCCTGCGACGCTGCGTAGGCGCGGAACTCCTGAGAGCTGCCAATGCTGTTCGCGGTCACGATGAGGGAGTTGCTGGGCTGGCAGATCTCGCTCGAGGCGTGCTGCCCCGACGCAATCGATTCCTGATTCGCAAGCCGCGTCATATAATTCTCGAAGGTCACGTCCGCGCGGCGCTCGCCCGCGCGCTTGAAGTGATCGATCATCTGGCGCTGATACGCCATGATCGCGTCGCGATTGCGCTGCGTGAACAAGCCGTAGGTGGTATCGCGGCAGATATCGCTCAGCACCATGAGCTGCGCCTGGAACCGCACCGCCTCTTCCGCCTCGAGGTCGGCGTTCGAGAAACATTCGCTCTTCGAGGCCGCATTGGCAGCCATGGCCGCCAGACTCAGAGCCAATCCCAGCACCGCTACGCGCCGCATGCGCCCCACTCCCCTCGCCTCGACTCCCCCGTCCCAACGGGCCTTATTTTCCCTAAAGGAAGATGCAGCGGCGAACAACTCAAAACTTCATGACAATTTTGCCCGCCCGCCGGTTGAGCCCGACTCCGACCCGAGCGGCACGCGCTCTCGCGGGCTCGGCCGCTTTACCATTCGGAAAGGGTCACGTCGCCAGGATGATGCTTCCCCGGAGGGCGCCATCGGGACGCTGATGCGCCGGAGAAAGGCCCCATGCTGGGTTGGACGCTACGGATGGCGACGGTGATCCTGCTTGCAAGCGCCGGGCTGGCGCTCGCGCTGGCGCCAGGCGGCATCGTCGACCGCTTTCTCGATCGCCAACGATCCGAGGCAGCAGGCGCCGCACGGGCGGCGGCCCTTCAGGCCGTGCCCGTCCCGAATGAGAGTGTCTTTCGCCGCGCTCGCGACGGCCATTTCTACGTGGAGGCGCAGATCAACGGAGCCAGCGTCAGGTTCCTGGTGGACACCGGTGCCACCTACGTCTCGCTCTCGCCGGAGGACGCGAGGGCCGCTGGCGTCAGGGTCTTCGACTCCGACTACACCCTCCGGACCATGACGGCCAACGGCGTGAGCCGCGTCGCGCCGGTGACATTGCGGCAGGTCGAGCTCGACCAGCTGCGCCTGTTCGATGTGCGCGCGGTGGTCATGGAGCGGCCGATGCCGGTCTCGTTGTTGGGCATGAGCTTCCTCTCCCGGCTCCAGGGATACGAGACGAGGAACGACGAACTCGTGCTCCGCTGGTAGCGGACGGTCTCAGGGATCGACCCGGCGACCTTGGGCGGGCGGCACCCGCCGGCGCCGCCGGTGCCAGAGCAGCGTAAGCGACCCGCCGGCCACCACCGCAACGAAGACGCCGAGCGCCACCAGACGGAATTTCTCCGCGAGGTCGCCGAGCATTGCCTCAGAGGCCTGCCCGAAGAGATAACCGGCGCCGACGAACGCCACGGCCCAGAGCCCTGCTGCAGCAAAATTGAGAGACAGAAACCGCCGCCAGTCGATGCCGCTGATTCCCAGCGCAAACGAGGAGATGTTGCGAATGCCGTAGATGAACCGGAACGAAAGGATGAATCCGATGTCGAACCGCCGCACCCAAACCAAGGCCTGGTCGACGCGCGTACGCCAATAGGGCCGGCGCTCCAGCAGCTTCAGGCCGAAGTGCCGACCGATCCAGAAATAGAACTGGTCGCCGGCGAAGCTGCCGAGCCACGCACCGATCAACAGGAGCGGTGCGTTCAGGAGGCCTTGCGCGGCCGCGAAGCCGCAGAACAGCACGAAGGTCTCGCCCTCGAAAAACGTCCAAACGAAGGTGAAAACGTAGACCCAGAGACCGTGCTGGCGGATTAGCTCTTGGACGTCCATCAACCGCGTTTCCCGTCCCCGCTCGTCGAGCCCTGTCCTAGCGGGGTGGCCGATCCTATGCTTTGGGGCTAGGCGCGGTCGAGGGGAGAGTTGCGCGAGCGCGCGCTTGACTCAAGAATGGACACGCTTTTCAGCCGGGCATGGTGGCGCGGCGCCGGGGTCAACAGACGAGGGAATTGGTGGAACCACAAGAGGTGCAGGAGATTGGTGACACGATTGCCGAGGGCAGCGGCCGAGAGCGTGCGGAGACTCGATTCCGCCGCGCCGCTGCGGTGATCCTCGGCGTGATCGCCATGCTGCTGGCGATCGCCTCGCTGCTCGGCGAGACCGCGATGAAGAACACCATCAACTTCAACATCAAGGCCTCCGACACTTACGCCTTCTACCAGGCGAAAAACGAGCGGCAGACGGTGCTTCAGCTGGCGGCCGACCAGCTGGAGGCCCTGACGACCAGCCATCCCGAGTGGACCGCGGACGCGCGCGCGAGAGCGGACAAGCTCGTCTCTGACTATCGCGCCACGGCCGCCCGCTACGAGAGCGACCCGAAGTCGGGTGAAGGCAAGAAGGAGCTGCTGGCGAAGGCGCGCGCCTACGAGGAGAAGCGGGACCACTCGGAGCAGCAAGACAGTAACTATGATTACGCCCGTGCCCTCTTCCAGATCGCGATCGTGCTGGGCTCGGTGAGTATCGTCGCACTGTCGATGCCGTTGCTCTGGCTCGCCAGCGGCCTCGCGGCCGTTGCGACGCTGCTCGCGATCAACGGCTACTTTCTGTTCTTCAGCCTTCCCCTGGAGTAGGGGTAAATGGAGATCGGCCGCGTCGCCGTCGTGGGCACTGGCGTCATGGGGCGTAACATTGCCGCCACCTTCGCGCGCGGCGGCTTCGAGGTGCTCCTGGTGAGCCGCAATCCCGTCGGAGTCAAGGACCTGCGCCTGCAGCACTCGATGGCGCACGGGGCATATCGCATGATCGACGAGGGCGCGGCCGATCCCGCCACCATGGATCTCGTGCTGAAGCGCATGCTCGGCCCCCGCCTCGCGATGACCGGCCTCTGCGAGCGAAAAAATTGCGCTGGCGTGATCATGCAGGCGCAGCAAGGGATCATGCCGCACCTCAATCATGACCGCACACCCGGCCCCTGCTGCCAGCAGCTCGCGGCCGAGGGTCACGATGGCGTCAAGACCGGCTGCGGCCTTTACCACTGGGCCGGCAAGGATCTAATGGGGCTTCGACGTAAGAACCCCGACAACCTCCGGCGCATCCTCGCAATCGCCTCCGAATAATCCTCCAACCACAGGAACCTCGCTCATGGCAACCCAAGGCCCGCTCCTGCTCACCGGCGCCGCCGGCGCGCTCGGTCAATCGCTGCGTCCGCATCTCGCGAAACGCCCGGGCGGTCTGCGAAGCTCCGACATCCGCGATCCCGGCAAGCCGTTTTCCAGCGAAGAGATCATGGTGGGCGACCTCGGCGATGCTCGCTTCGTCGACCGCATAGTCGCGGGCACCTCCGCCGTCGTGCACCTCGGCGCGGTCTCGACCGAGGATGCCGTCGACAAGATCTTCCACGCGAACATCCACGGCACCTATCACGTGTTCGAATCGATGATGCGCCACGGCGTCAAGCGCATGGTGTTCGCAAGCTCGAACCACGCGATCGGTTATCACCGCGTGACCGACCGGCTCGACGCTACGGCCGTGCAGAAGCCCGACACCATGTACGGAGTGAGCAAGGCCTTCGGCGAGAATCTTGGTAGCTTCTTCTCCGACAAGTTCGGCCTCGAGGTCGCCTGCCTGCGCATCGGCTCGGCCTTTCCGGAGCCGACCAACGTGCGACAGCTCGCGACCTGGCTGAGCTACGCCGACCTGCTCCGGCTGGTGGTCGCCTGCCTCGACGCGCCCAAGCTCAAATTCGCCATCGTCTACGGCGCCTCCAAGAACAGCCGCACCTATTGGGACAACTCCAGATCCGGTATCGATTTCCGCCCGCAGGACAGCGCCGACGGCTATGCCGCGAAGCTCATGCCCGGCGGCGTCGATCCCCGCGACCCGAAGGACCCTGCGACGCATTTCCAAGGCGGCTTCTACGTGAACCTCAAACTGGGCGAGAAGCCGAAGCTGTAGGCGGCTTTGACCCGGCGTCGTGATCTCGGCTAGGCTGACGGGCCAAAGAGAACTCATGCCGCCATCTCGCCACAGGACCACCGCGCCCGGCACAGCCCTGTCGCTGCGGCCGCTTGAGGGCGGGCTCGGCGCTGAAGTGCTTGGCCTGCAGGTCGCCCATGTCGACGACGCTCTCTTCGGGGCCGTCTACGCGGCGTTCCTGAAGCATCAACTGCTGCTGTTCCGCGACCAGGACCTGCCGCCTGCGGCGCAGGTCGCCTTCGCGAGGCGCTTCGGCGAGGTGCAGGTGCATGTGATGGACCAGTATCATGCAAGCGCCTATCCGGAGCTCTATACGCTCTCGAACCTCGACGCCGAGGGTCGGCCGAGCGGCAAGCACCCCGATCGCGGCACCATGGCCTGGCACACCGACGGCTCCTGGCGCCGCACCACCGGTCAAGCGACCATGCTCTACGCCGAGCAGATTCCCGCGACCGGTGGTGGCACCAGCTTCGCCGATATGTACTCGGCCTACGAGGCTCTCGAGGCCGCCGAGCGCGACCACCTAGCCAAGCTGCGCGCCGTCCACAACCTGAACTTCTCGCGCAACCGCCGGCACGGCGAGGAGCCCATGACGGAGGCGCAGCGCGCCGCTGTGCCACCGGTCGACCATCCCATCATCCGCACGCATCCGGAGACCGGACGCAAATGCGTCTTCCTCGGCGACCACGCCGAGACGATCATGGGCATGGATTACGAGGAGGCGCGCCGCTTCATCGATGCCTTGAACGACCGCATCGTCGGCCTCGCGCGCACCTACACGCACCGTTGGCGGCCGCGCGATTTCATGGTCTGGGACAATCGCTGCCTGCTGCACAAGGCCGGGAGCTACGACACCGCCCGCGAGCCCCGCGTCATCCGCCGCTGCACGGTGCTCGGCGAAATCCCTGCGTAAGCCCGGCGCTCAGGCGCCCCTGAACCGAGGCTTCCGCTTTTCCTTGTAGGCGGTGACGCCCTCGGCGAAGTCGGCGCTGCCGCGCACGCGGGCGAGCGCCTGGCTGGTCTCCACCATTCGCTCGACCGGACCCGCCGGCAGCACGACATCGTTCACGAACCGCTTGAGGGTCGCCAGCACCAGTGGCGCCATCTCCGCGAGCTCGCGCGCCATCGCGATCGCCTCGCGCTCGTGCTCGCCGTTGGGCACCACGCGGTTGACGAACCCGACCTCGTAAGCGCGCCGGGCGGGGACCTTGGTGCCCAGCAGCATCACCTCCATGGCGAGCTTGTGCGGCATCCGGCCCGCAAGCGAGCTGATCATGCCTCCGGTGAGGCCGAGCTTCGCCTCGGGATAGTAGAACTGCGTGTCCTCGGTGGAGACCATGAGGTCGCACATCATCACCATCACCACGCCGCCGCCCACGACCCAGCCGCTCGTCGCGGCGACGATGGGCTTCCCGGTCTTGAAACCAACATTGGGGATGCAGCGCCAAAGCTCCGGCAGATCGTTCACGTCGGCGCCCGCGGTGAAGGCGCGCGTTCCCGCCGCCGAGAGCACCGCGACGCGCTGCTCCCCGCGGTCGAAGTCTTGAAAGGCTTTCTGCAGCTCCACGGCCACGCCGCTGCTGATGGCGTTGAGCCGTTCGGGCCGGTTGATGCGGACGATCGCGACGGGACCCTGCTCCTCGACGGTGACGATGGACATGAAGACCCCCTTGTTCAATCCATGAGCGCGCGGGCATCGACAATGACGCAGCCCTCGCCGGCGCGGCGGACGATCAGCGGATTGACATCGAGTTCCTTGAGCCGGCCGCCGAGGTCGTGGGCGAGCCAGCCGAGCCGGACGGACGCATCGATCACGGCCTCAACGTCGAGGGGCGGCCGGCCGCGCACACCCCGCAGGATCGCGTACACCTTGAGCCGCGCGAGCATGTCGCGCACCCCCTCGGCCGACACCGGTGCCGGTGCCATCGCGACGTCCTTCAAGAGCTCGACCAGGACGCCGCCGGCACCGATCACGATTTGCGGCCCGAATTGGCCGTCGACGGTAGCGCCCAGGATCAGCTCAGCTTCTCCTGGCTCCATCCGCTGCACCAAAAATCCCTCGAGCCCCGCGACGCGGCGCCGCATGTTGTCCAACGCATCCACGAGATCGGCGTGCGACGCGAGGCCGAGCGCGATGGCGCCGAGCTCGCTCTTGTGCACGAGATCGGAGCCGAGCGCCTTGAGCGCCACGGGATATCCCAGCCTCGCCGCCGCGGCGCAGGCACCGTCCCGGTCGGCGCAGAGAGCCTGCGCTGCCACCGGCAATCCGTAGGACCGGAGCAAGCTCCAGAGGGTCGCAGGATCGAGCGGGCCCGCCGGCAGCCCAGGCGGCACGGCGGGCAAGTCCGCGGGCCTTTGCGGCGGTGCTATCTCCCGCTCGCTCGACCAGTCGAGCCAGGCGCGCATCGCACGGACGGCGTCGTCGAGGCTGTCGGTGAACGGGAGCCGGCGTGTCACGAGCTCAGCCCGCGCGGCCTCGGCGGCTCCGCCCGGCGCCATCACGAAGACGCAGGGCTTGCCCGCCGCGAGCGCCGCATCCGCGATCTTGCCTGTCGTGCGCGCGAGCATCGGCGCGGTGGTGATGAGCGCGAGCGTCACGTCCTCCGCGGGATCGGCGCCCACGATCGCCATGGTCTCGTCGGCGATCTCCACGGCCTCGCCGCCGGCGAGCCGGCCGCCGAGATCGATCGGGTTCAGCGCCTGGCCTGGCGAGAACAGCCGGCCGAGGCGCTGCGCCGTCTCGGGCGCGAACCGGGTAAGACCGATACCGACTTCCGCCAGCCGGTCCGCCGCGATCGCGCCGCCGCCGCCGGAGGTCGTGAGGATGTTCGCCGAGCGCACCTTGCGGCCGGGAAAGCGGACGAGGCTCGCGGCCAGCAGCACCATGGCGTCGAGGTCATCCATCAGCACGACCCCGGTTTCACGGCAGATCGCCTCGAGCGCCCCATAGCTGCCGGCGAGGCTCGCGGTGTGGGAATAGGCGGCGCGCGCCCCGAGCTCGGAACGGCCTGCCTTCACCAGCAGCCAGGGCTTGCCGGCCGCGCGGGCCCGGCGCGCAAGCGCGACGAAGCGATCCGGGTCCTTGAAGCCCTCGACATAGGTGCAGATCACTCGGGTGCGCGCGTCCTCGAGGAAATACTCGGCGAAATCACAGATCTCGAGATCGGCCTGGTTGCCGACGGATACGCAATGCGAGAAGCCGATGCCGCGCGAGCCCGCGCGGTCGAAGATCGTCGCCATGAGCGCGCCGCTCTGGCTCGCGAAGCCGATCGGATCGAGCGCAAGGCGCTCGACCTCGAGAGCCGGCGACGAGCACAGCACCACGCGGTTCGCCGGACTGATGACGCCGAGGCAATTGGGCCCGATAAGGCGCATGCCGCCGGCGCGGGCGGCGCGCACGATCTCCGCCTCGAGCGCGGCGCCCTCCGGTCCCTCGTCGGAGAACTTGCTGGTGATGATGATGCCGCAGCGCACGCCGATCCCGGCCGCCTTCGCCACCATCTCGGCGACCCGCGGTCGCGGCACCGCCATCACCACCATGTCCGGAGGCTGCGGCGTGGCGCCGATGTCCGGGTAGGTCCTGAGGCCGAAGAGCTCGGGCCGGTTCGGATTGATCGGATAGACCGTGCCGGCATAGCCGTGCTTCAGCAGCATGCGGTAGAGCCGGCCACCGAACTTTGTCTGATCCTCCGAGGCGCCGATCACCGCGACCGAGCGCGGCGCCATCAGCTCTGCGATGGGCGCGGGCGGGCGGCCGAAAGCGGGCAGATCGGATCGAGTCATGGTGTTTTCCCCGGCGGGAGTTTCCCTCGATCGCATGCCGCCGGCAAATGCCCCGCTAGGCCTTGCGGGTCCCGCTGGGTCCGTACCGGACCGCCTTGACCTCCTCGACGACGACGAGGCCGCTGCCGATCATGCGCTCGAGGACCGGCAGGAAGGCGGATATCTTCGCCTCGGTGTCGACCATCTCGATCACCACCGGGCGGTCCTCCGACCGCCGCAGCAGCACCTGCTCCCTGAGGCTCGCGGGGCCGAAGCCGACGATGCCGCGGGAGGCCGTGAGCCCATTCATGCCGCGCTCCCGCGCCTTCGCGGCGATCGCCTCATAAAGCGGCTCCTCGGCGCGGTCGGCGCCGGCATAGGTGTCGTCGTCGCCGATGAAGATGCGCAGCAGCAGGGATTTTTCAGGAGCGGGCATCGAGGTCTTCCCCTCAGCATCGCCGTCGGCGCACGATAGGGATGCTGGCGACGATCGTCCATCGGGCGCCGTCCCTTATTGATGCAAATCAAGGCGCGGCTGTCGCCTCGCGCCCAGGCTGGTCCACCCTCGGAGGCGGAGCGATCATGATCAAGACCGTCCTTGTGCCCGCGACGGGCGCCGATACCGACACCGCCGTGCTTGGCGCCGCCCTGGCAGCAGCCCGGCGTCTTGGCGCGCATCTCGACGTGCTGCACGTGCACATGGATCCCCGGGAGATCGCCGCCGCCTTCGCTACCGACATCGGCGGCGGTCTGGTGTCCGCGGGCTTGATCGAGAGCCTGGAGACGGAGGCCGACCAGCGGGAGCAAAAGGCCAAGAAGGCGTTCGATGCCTTCTGCGCGCGGGAGAAGCTGTCGACCGGCCCCGCCACGCCCCAGCCGGGCGCCACCTCCGCGCAATGGCACCGTGAGATCGGCAACGAAGCCGCCTGGATCGCCGAGTACGGGCGCACCTCGGACCTGCTGGTGGTTGGCCGGCCCGAGGACAGCGAGGCGCGCGAGACGCTCGAGGCCGCCATGCTCGACACCGGCCGCCCGCTGCTCATCCCCGGCACGGCGCCATTCAACCCCGAGGTCGTCGCCATCGCCTGGAAGTCGACGCGCGAGGCCGCGCGTGCCGTGACCGCCGCGGCGCCGTTCATAGGGGCGGCGAAGCGGGTGGTGGTGATCAGCGTCGCCGAGCACGACCGCATGGACCGCGACAGCGCCACGCGGCTCTTCGCAACGCTCCAGCGCCACAACGCCGCCACCGAGGCGCGCGATGTGCCGTCGGGCCCGCACGGCACTGCCGAGACCCTGCTGGCCACCGCCGCCGAGGTCGGCGCGGGCCTGCTCGTGATGGGCGGTTACAGCCACAGCCGCGTGCGCGAGCTGGTGCTGGGCGGCGTGACCGCGCACGTGCTCCGCAGTGCGGCCATCTCCGCACTCATGGTTCACTGAGCAGATGCGATCAGTCCATGCCGTAAACACGGCGAGCTGTGCTCGCACTCACCTTGCCGTTCCGCACGTCCGCTTCGACCCGAGACGCCGGGCGCCGACCGGGCTCGCCGTAGCCACCGCCGCCTGCCGTCTCCACCACCACGCGATCTCCGGGATGGAGGGTGGTGACGATCTTTGAAGGAATTTCCTCGATACGCCCGTCGGCGCGGATGATCTCCGAGCGCGCACGCGCACCCTCGGCGCCGCCCGCAAGCCCGGAAGCCGCGCTGAAGTGCCGCTCGCCCCGGTGCGAGAAAGAAATCTCGCCCTCGAGCACCTCGTACTCGCGCACCACGCCGAGGCCGCCGCGGAAAGCGCCGGCGCCGCCGGAATCCATGCGCAGCGCTACCCGGTGCACTCGGATCGGCGCTTCCATCTCCATCGCCTCCACCGGCAGGTTCATGCAATTGGTGGCATCGGTCTCGATGACATCGACGCCGTCCTGACCTGAGGCGGCGCCGCTGCCGCCCGCGATGAGTTCGCCGACGACGTAGCGAGAGCCGTCCGAGCGCCGCCCGCCGAAGGCCAGCACCAGGAGCTCGCCCGCCGATGCGGCCGGCACCTTCCTCGGCAGCACCGGCGCCAGCGCACCGATCATGCAGGTGGTGATCCGCTTGATCGTGGCGGTGCGGGCGTTCACCGGCGCCGGCTCCTCGGGATTGACGATCGATCCCTTGGGGAGCCGCAGCGCCAGCGGGCGAAAGCATCCGCCGTTGGTGGGGATGCGCGGGTCGGTGAGCGCACGCACGGCGAAGCACGCGGCGGCCAGCGAACCCGAGGGCACGCAGTTGAGGGGCCCGCGTACCTGCGGGCTGGTGCCTTCGAAATCGAAAGTGATGGTGCCGTCCTTGACTATGGCGGCAACCTCGATTCGGATCGGTGTCTTGAGGTCGATACCGTCATTGTCGAGGTAGTCGACGCTGCGATAGACGCCCTCGGGGATGGCAAGGAGCGCCTTTCGGGTCATGGTCTCCGAGCGCAGCAGCAATTCGTCGAAGATCGCGGCGAGCTGATTGTCGCCGTAGCGCTCCGCCACCTCGCCGAGCCGGCGCGATGCCACGGTGCAGGCTGCCACCTGGGCGCTGAGGTCGCCCATTACCGTGTCGGGAATGCGGACGTTCTGCCGCAGGAGGCGCACCAGCGTGTCGTTGAAGACGCCGGCCTCGCGGAGCTTGAGGGGCGGAATGCGCAGGCCTTCCTGGTAGATCTCGGTCGCGTTGGTGGGCACCGACCCCGCGGACATGCCGCCGATGTCCTGATGGTGAGTCATGGCGCCGCTCAGGGCGATCGCCTTGCCTTGGTGGAAGACCGGCATGATCACCGCGATGTCCGGCAGATGCGTGCCGCCGACATAGGGGTCATTGAGAATGTAGGCGTCGCCCTCGGCCATGGAGTCCAGCGGATAGGATTTCAGCACCTCTGCGACGGCCGGAATCAGCGTGGCGAGATGGATCGGGATCGAGCAGGACTGCGCAAGCGTGGTGCCATCAGGCGTGAACAGGCTCGCGGAGGCGTCGAGCCCCTCTTTCACGATCGGCGAAAAGGAGCTGCGCAGCAGCGTCGATTGCATCTCGTTGGCGATGCCCTCGAGCTTGTGGCGCACCACCTCGACCGTGATGGGATCTAGCGCTGAGTCGAGGCTGCGTACGGTCATGGGCGTGTTACCTCAGGACATGCTCAAAATCAGCGTGCCGTTCTTGGCCACCTCGGCGCGCCAGCCGGGCTCGATCAACGTCGTGGTGTCGCCCTGCTCGACGATCGCTGGGCCCTCGAAACGGGCGCCGGGCGCGAGCGCCCCGCGCTCGTAGATATCTGCCTCGACGTATCCGCTCTCCGCGGTCAGAATTGAGCGTCGCGTTTTCCGGCCGGGGCTGCGGGTCGGTGAATATTTTGCCGACCGCGATACCGCCGCGGCAACGCGGTGAACCGCCCGAAGATTGACGATGCGCGCGGGGGCATCGGTGCTGTGGCCGTAGACGCGATCGTGCGCCGCGCGGAAATCGCGATAGAGGGCGGCGAGCGGATCGGACGCCGACGGCGACAGCGGCACGTCCAGATGATAGGACTGGCCCAGGTAGCAGACGTCCGCGGAGTAGATAATCCGGCGGCGCTCCAGCGGCACGCCTTCGCTCTGCATCAACTCCGCACAGGCGCCGTCGAGATCGTCGAGCGCGCGCCGGACGTCGGACCAGGTGAGGCCGTCGAGCGCGCGCGGAAACGCGCACGAGACCTCATGCTCGATGGGCGCGTGCAATAGGCCCTCGGCGGAAAGCACGCCGGGGTGCAGCGGGACAATGATGCGGGCAATGCCGAGCTCGCGGGCGAGCGCCGTCGCGTGCAACGACCCCGCGCCGCCGAGCGGCACCAGCGTGTATCCGCGCGGATCGATGCCGCGCCCGATCGAGACCAACCGGATCGCCTCCGCCATCTGCGCGTTCACGACGCGATGGATACCGAGAGCCGCGGCCTCGACTGGCATTCTCAGCGGCTCGGCGATCTCGCGCCGGACTGCGTCGTGCGCGCGCCCGGGGACCAGGGTCAAAGACCCGCCCGCAAAATACTCGGGATCGATGTAGCCGAGCAGGACCGAGGCGTCGGTCACGGTGGCGTTCTCGCCGCCACGGTCATAGCAGGCAGGACCAGGCTCGGAGCCTGCGGAGTGCGGCCCGACCCGCAGAGAGCCCGCGTCGTCGAGCCACGCGATGCTGCCCCCGCCGGCGCCGATGGCGTTCACGTCCACCATGGGCACGCGCACGCCGTAGCCGCCGATCTCGCCCTCGGACCGGATCAGCGGCTGCCCGCCGCTCACCAGCGCGATGTCGCAGCTGGTGCCGCCGACGTCGATGGTGATGAGATCATCGATGCCAAGCGCGCGGCCAACCTCCAGGCCGCCGATCACGCCCGCCGCAGGACCCGACAGGAAGAGCCGAACCGGCCGGCGGCGCGCGATCCGCGACGACGCAACGCCACCCCGCGATTGCATGATCTGCAGGGTCCCCTTGACGCCGGCCTCCGCAAGATCGCTTTCCATGCTTGCAAGATACCGATCGACGATGGGCTTCAGATAGGCGTCGAAGGCGGTGACGCAGGTACGCTCGTATTCGCGGAACGCGGGATCCACCTCCGAGGAGAGCGACACCATCACATCGGGCGCGAGGCGCCCGATGATCTCGCGAATGCGGCGCTCGTGGGCCGGGTTGAGGAAGGAGAATAGCAGGCTCACGGCGATGGCGCCGACGCCCTCTTCCTTGAGCTCGCCGACAGCGCGCTCAACCGACGCCTCGTCGAGCGGCACCAGGACGGCGCCGGTCGCGGTGACGCGCTCGCGCACCTCCTTGCGCAAGTGCCCCGGCGCCAGGAAACCCGCGGCCTCGGGCTTGAGCACGAGCTCGTACATGGCGTGTCGCATCTGCCGGCCAATCTCGAGTACGTCCCTGAACCCCTCTGTGGTGATGAGGCCGATCTTGGCCCCCTTGGCCTCCAGCACCGCATTGGTCGCGACGGTGGTCCCGTGCACGAACCTGGAAATCGTCTGCGGCGCGATCGTCCAGTCGCGGCGCATGAGCTCCAGCGCCGCGCGCACCCCTGCACTGGGGTCCTGGCGGGTGGTCGGGATTTTGACCAGATGGACGGAACCATCCACGGCGCGACAGACCACGTCCGTGAAGGTGCCGCCGATGTCGACCCCAATCTCCACCAATCCCGCACCCAGATCTTGCCGTCCCGCCGGTCTGAACCTCGGTCCCGATGTTAGTCCGACCTACAGCGCCGGTCATGTGGCTCGCCACGCTTGCCAGCCCAGCCCTTTCCGATGATCATTCCTGCTGGCGCAGGACAAGCGTCCAGGGGAGGTCCAAGATGTCGCACACAGGAAAATCCGTCTCCGCAGCCGTGGCCCTCGCGCTTCTAGCGGCCGTGGCGCCAACCGCGCGGGCCGACAACACCCAGGGGATAACCGCAACAACCATCAAGATCGGCAATCTCGGGCCGTTCAGCGGCGAGAGTGCGGTGTTCAATCCCTTGAACTACGGGCCCGAGGCATATCTCCGCTACATCAACGACCACGGTGGTATCAACGGACGCAAGTTCGAGACCGTGTTCGCTGACGACGCCTGCAACGAGGCGAAGGGTATCGCCGCAGCGAAGAAGCTGATCTACGAGGACAAGGTTTTCATGATCATCGGCCATCCCTGCAGCGGTGTAGCGATGGCGATCAAGCCCATGGTCGACAAGGAAGGCGTGCCGTGGGTCGGCCTCTCTGCAAATCCGAAGATCACCAACCCCGTGACGCCCAGCATGTTCCACGTCGGCTACACTGGTACCGCTTCGGGCGAGGCGATGGCGAGTTTTGCCATGAGCCAGCCAGGCGTTAAGAAGATCGCGCTGGTGCAGCACAGCAACGACTGGGCGCACGGCTATTGTGAGCCCGCGACCGCCGTCATCAAGAAGAACGGCGGCGAGATCGTCGCGGATGCCGCCCTCGAGCGCGGCTCGACCGACGCAACAGCCCAGGCGCTCCAAGTGAAGGCCTCGGGCGCCCAGGCGGTGATGGGCTGTCTCTATCAGCCGGAGCTCGTGGTGCTGCTGCGCGACTTGCACAAGTTCGGCGTGAAAGTGCCGGTGCTGGGCGCTCTCGGCGCGGACTTCGAGCAGACCGTCGCCCAGGTCGGCGATCCCGATGCGGTGAAGCAGATCTTCTTCCAGCCCTATCAGTTCAAGTCGCCGCTCGGGCAGGGCTCGCTCAAGGCATTTCACGACATGTTCCTGAAATACCTGACCAAGGAGGAGCTGCCCAAGTCCGGTGAACCCACCAACTTCTATTATTTCGGCGTGCCCGCTGCGATCGTCACGGTGGAGGCGATCAAGCGCGCCGGTCCGGACCTGACCCGCGAGAAGTGGATCGCGGCGATGGAGTCCCTGAACAAGTGGGACACCGGTGTCTTCGCCGACACCGAAACCATCACCCACGACAACCACGACGGCGTCCACCTCATGTACGCCGTGGGCCTCAACGCCGAAGGCAAGGAGACCGTCTACAAATCCTGGGGCGTGCCAGCGGAGTAAGAGCGATCTCGCCCACAAAGGCTGAAGGCGCTGCCGCGCGCCCGCACCGCGCGGTCTCCACCTGAGAGACCGCGCCCGTGCTCTCCTTCCTCCCACAGCTCGTCGTCAGCGGCATCGCCACGGGTATGCTCTATGCGCTGATGGCGCTTTCCATGACCGTGGGCTACCGCGCGACCACGGTCGTCAATTTCGGCCACGGCGACATGCTGATGGTCGGCGCCTACGCGAGCTACATGCTCGTGGCCGGTGTCGGCCTCCCGTTCGGCCCCGCGATTGTCTTCGCGGCCGCGTTCCTTTTCCTGCTCGGCTTCGCCGCGCAGCGCTTGCTCATGCAGCCGATCATCGCGGGCCCGCATCTCTCGCTCGCCATGATGGCGCTCGCCGTCGGCTATGCGCTTCGCGGGTTCGCCCGGATCGAGTGGGGCAATGACGTCCTGAAACTGCCGCGCGCCTATCCTTCCGGTGCCTTCATGCTGGGTCCGGTGGTCGTGACCATGGACGACATCGTCATCTCCGGCGTCGTGCTGGCGCTATTGGCGGTCCTGTTCCTGGTATTCAACGTGACCGCGATCGGCCAAGTCATTCAGGCCGTGTTTCAGACCCAGCGCGGCGCCGCGCTGGTGGGCATCAACGTGCGGGCGTTCCACGCGACCATGTGGGGCGCGGGCGCCGCGCTCGGCGCGGTCGGCGGCGTGCTGATGGCGCTCATCGTGCCGCTGACCCCCGACATTGGCGTCGCAACTCTGGTGCGCGGATTCGCGGCGATGACTCTGGGCGGTTTCGGCTCGCTCCAGGGCGCAGTGATCGGCGGGCTCTTGCTGGGCATCATGGAGAAGGTGCTCGGTTTCTACGTTTCGACGGTATTCATCGACATCACCGCTTATCTCGTGACGATCCTTGTGCTTCTGATCCGGCCCAAGGGCCTGTTTGGGCAGCACGCGACGCTCCGGATCTGACGGCGGCGGGCCATGCGGGGCGGGCGGCGGATAGTCTGGCTGATCCCGCTGCTGCTCGTGCCCCTGCCGCTCGTTCTCGACCAGTACCAACAGTACGTCGCCAACTTGATCCTGGTCTATGTCCCCGTGGGCGTCGGCTTCAACGTGGTCGTCGGCAATTTGGGCCAACTCGCCTTTTCGAATGTCGCGTTCTTCGGCATCGGCGCCTATACGGCCGGGATCCTCATGCTGAAGCTGGGCCTGCCGTGGTGGATCACGGTACTTCCCGCCGGCGTGATGGGCGGGATTGCCGGTGCGGCCGCGAGCGTGCCGGCTCTCCGGGGCGTACGCCTCTTCTATCTCGCGATCATGACATTGGCATTCGGGGAGCTGATGCGCTGGGTCTATATCCGCTGGGAGCCCGTGACCGGCGGCTCCTTCGGCATGGCCGTTCCCGAGGCGAGCGTTCTCGGCTGGGCTCTCAATGTCGAATCTCGAAAATTCTACGCGTTTCTGGTTTTGGTGGTTCTGGTGATTATGCTTACCGACCGCCTGCTGCGCTCTCGCTTCGGCCGCGCTTTCGTCGCGATCAAGGGCAACGAGGAAGCGGCGGCGGCGATGGGTATTCCGACCGACCGCTACATTCTGCTGGGCTTCGCCTGGGGCGGCTTCGTTGTGGGAATCGCAGGGTCGATGTACGCGGCGCTGGTTGGGCATCTTTCGCCGGCGTCCTTCGACTTGACCGAGCTCATCCTCCAATTCGCCATCATCATGGTGGGTGGGCTCGGGAGCCTCGCGGGTTCGGTGCTGGGCGCGGCGCTTCTCACTGCGGCGCCCGAATTTTTCCGCGACCTGCCGGGCTTCGAGGAGCTGCTCTTTGCGGTGCTGATCATCGTAGTGATCCTGTTCCTGCCGCGCGGCCTCGCGAGCCTGCTTGCGCGCGCCCATCCGCTCTTCGACGACCGCTATTTCCGGGAGTGAGATGGCGGCGCTCCTCGAGATCTCCGACGTCAGCGTGCGCTTCGGCGGCCTCACGGCGGTCGATGGCGTGTCGTTCGAGGTCTCGGCCGGCGAGGTCTGCGCGCTCATCGGCCCGAATGGCGCCGGCAAGAGCACGCTCTTCAATGCCGTTGCCGGCAACGTGGTGATCAGCTCCGGTCGAGTTCTGTTGCGCGGCGCCCCGATCCAGCATCTGACCCCCCACGAGATTTCGGCTCGCGGCGTCCGCCGCACCTTCCAGAACGGCGGGCTATTCGCGCACCTCACGGCGCTCGAGAATGTGCTCGTGGGCCTTCATACCCAGGTCGCGAGCGGTTTCCTCGGTCTGCTTTGCGGCGCCGAAAGCAGCCGACGCGCCGAAGCCGCGGCCACCCGGCGCGCCCGTGAGCTCCTAGCCCTCATGGAGCTGGATCAAGTCGCCGACCACCTCGCGTCCGAGCTTTCGGGCGGGCAGCAGCGCATGGTGGAGATCGTGCGGGCCCTCGCGACCGACCCGCCGCTCCTGCTGCTCGACGAGCCCGCCGTGGGATTGGCACCACCAATGCGCGACAGGCTCGGCGGGATCATCCGGCGCCTCGCGAAAGAGCGCGGCCTGGGCATCGTGCTCATCGAGCACGCGATCGAGCTGGTTATGAGCGTCTCCGACCGCGTGATCGTGCTCAACTACGGTCGCAAGGTGGCGGATGGATCGCCCGCGGAGGTGCGTGCGGACAAGCGGGTGCTGGAGGCCTATCTCGGCCATGCCTGAGCCCATGCTTGCCGCCGCCCGTATCGAGGCTGGCTACCCCAACAAGCAGATCCTGTTCGGCCTCGATTTCAGCATCGCCGAGGGCGAGGTCGTGGCGCTCCTGGGAGCCAATGGCAGCGGCAAGTCGACCGCGCTCAACACCGTCAGCGGTTTCGTGCGGCCCTTCGCGGGCTCGATCCGGCTCAAGGGCGCCGAGATCGCGGGCCTCGCCCCGCACCAGATCTTCCGCCGGGGCATCATCCAAGTCTCGCAGACACGCGATCTGTTCGCGGACATGACGGTCGAGGAGAACCTGAGACTCGGCGCCAGGGTCCGACGCACCGACGAGGCGGCGCAGCTTGAGAGTATCTACGCCGCCTTCCCGCGCCTGGCGGAGCGGCGCAAGCAGGCGGTTCGCCTGATGTCCGGCGGCGAACAGCAGATGGTCGCGCTCGGCCGCGCGCTCATGGGAAATCCGGTGCTATTGCTCTTGGACGAACCCTCCGGCGGCCTCGCACCCGCCTTCGTTCAGGAGATCGCGCAAATCATGAAATCGCTCCGCGAGCGCGGTACCACCATGATGCTCGTCGAGCAGAACATACGGCTGGCGCTCGCCGTCGCCGACAGATTCCTGATCCTCCGCGACGGTCGCGTTTCCGAGCGCCACGACGTGCACTCCCGCGCCCTCGACGAGGCGGATATCGTGCGACGCATCTATCTTTAGGGCGGACACATCTCGGGGCTCGGACTCGCTTCCCCCGATCCGGTCATGCCCGGCCTTCGGGCCATCCGCCCAGCGCTTTTTCCTTCGTCGCGCGAACAACACGCCGATCGCCGGGACAAGCCCGACTCCGACGTCAAGAGGGATTTGATCACGCTGGAATGGATACGCCTCTCGGCCCCATACCTACCTTCCCGGATAGGCCTTGAGAGTGCAGCAGCCGCGTTTTCCCGCCGTCCAGGTGTCGCATTCGAAGCGGAAGCCCGCTCCCTCGAACTTGCCATAGTCGATCGCCGAACCGATCTCGCACATTTTGGCGACCTCGGCGTCGGAGAGCCCGTATGCCTGCCATGCCTCCTTGAGAGGACAGGTGACGTTCAGAACCTCGAAGGCTTTGTCGTCGAGGCGCTTGACTTCCGGGTTGAAGATCTTGCCGCCGCCGGCGGAGTGCGCGAGATGGTATTCCGCCAGGGCCCGCATGCGGTCGGGCGCGAACTGCTTGATCGAGGCCGCCATCTCCTGCCCGCGGCGATAGATGGCGGCGCGCATGATCTTGGTCGCCTCTGCCTCGCCATGCGCCTTGCGAAGCTCGTCGAAGATCAAATAGTAGAGGATCGCCCGGTTCGCATTGGCGGCGCGGAGTTCCTGCTCGAGATCTTCCTTTGTCATGGTCTCTGCCCCCTGCTAGCTTTTTCGGCCTATCGCCGCGGGCCTCGCGGCGCCGAGGAGCATATTGAATGACATACCGCGTGGGTGTCGACATCGGAGGCACCTTCACCGACCTCTGTGCCTTTAACGAAAAGACCAACGAGCTCCACACCCTCAAGGTGCTGTCAACGCCGGACCGGCCGGGCTCGGAGGTGATGGAAGGGGTGCGCCAGCTCGAGGCACGCTACGGCGTCAAGCCCGGCAGCATTACCTATTTCACGCATGGCACCACCGTCGGCGTGAACACCGTGATCCAGCGCAAGGGCGTAAAGCTCTGCCTGTTCACCACCGAGAACTTTGGCGACGTGCTGGAGCTCGCGCGCCTGAAGACGCCCAATCCGTGGGACCTCCTCTCGAGCCGACCGCCGCCGCTGATCCCCAGGGATCGCGTGCTCCCGGTAAAGGAGCGGATCGCCGCCGACGGCGGCGTAGAGACGCCCGTCGATGAGGCGAGCGTGGTCGCCGCCGTGAAGCAAGCGCGGGCGCTTGGCGCCGAGGGCATCGTGATCGCCCTCATCAATGCCTATCGCAATCCCGCGCATGAGCATGCGGTGAAGGCGATCGTGAACCGCGTGGCCCCGGGGCTCCCGGTGTTCTGCTCGAGCGACGTGTGGTCGGTGATCCGCGAATACGAGCGCACCACCACGGCGGTGATCCACGGCTATGTGCAGCCACGGGTCGAGAAGTACCTGGCCTCGCTGCAGAAAGCGCTGCGTGAGGCCGGGGTTCCGGCGGAGCCCATGGTGACCAAGTCGAACGGCGGCGTCATGAGCGCCGAGCTCGGAAAGACCCATTGCGCCCAAATGATACTCTCCGGCACCGCCGCGGGCGTGATCGGCGCGGCCTACGTGGCGGGCCTCGCGGGCTTTCCCGCCACCATGAGCCTCGACATCGGTGGCACCAGCGCCGACGTCGCTTTCATCCGCGATGGCGTCCCGCAATACGGTGTCGGCGAGATGATCGGCGAATTCCCGATCTTCATTCCGACCGTTGCCGTGAGCTCGATCGGCGCCGGTGGCGGGTCGATCGCCTGGGTCGACGATCTCGGCGTGCTCAAGGTGGGTCCGGAGAGCGCCGGCTCGACGCCAGGCCCGGCCTGCTACGGGCGCGGCGGCACGCGCCCGACGGTCACCGACGCCTTCGCAGTACTGGGTTGGATCGGCGGTGGCGAGCTCGGTTACAGCGCGATCCGTGTCGACGTCGAGAAGGCGCGGGCGGCCATCGCCACCGTCGCCGACCGCACCGGCATGAACCTGGTGGCCGCGGCCGAGGCGATCATCGAGATCGCGGTCTCTGGCATGTACATGGAGGTGAGCAAGCTGATCTCGCGCTACGGCGTCGATCCTCGCGACTACGCTCTCCAGGCGTTCGGCGGCGCCGGGCCAATGATGGCGTGCTTCCTCGCGCGCGAGGTGGGGATGGAGAGCGTGGTGATCCCGACTACGCCCGGCGTCCTGAGTGCGCTCGGCGGCCTCATCGCCGACATCAAGAACGATTTCATCACGACGGTATTCGTGGAGCTGGGAGCCGAGGCGCTGCCGACGATCCAAGGCGGGTTCGAGACCCTCGAGAAAGCCGCGCTCCGCTGGCTGCGTGACGAGCAGCGCTATGGCGGCCCATACCGCTTCATCTACTCCGCGGACATGCGCTATCAGGGCCAATCCCACGAGATCGAGACCATGCTCGACGCCGCGCAGGTGAAGCACGGCGATATCGCGGGCATCGCCGAGGCCTTCCACCGCCGGCACGAGGAGGTCTACGACCACGCCGACCGCGAGGCGCCGGTGCAGATCATCAATCTGCGCCTGGTGATCGCGGGCGAGAGCCCGAAGCCGCAATTCCCGCGCACTCCGGAAGTTGCGGGCGCCGCGTCGCCGAGCGACCGCGCGCGCGTGTTCCTGGAGGGTGCAGAGCGGGATATCCCCGTCTTCGCGCGCGCGTCGCTGGCTCCCGGCCAAACTTTCGAGGGGCCGGCGGTGGTAACGCAGAGCGACTGTACCACCTGCATTCCCGGCGGCTTTCATGCCCGGGTCGACGCCTATCGCAATCTGATCCTGACCCGCGGCGTCGCGCACGGCTGGATGCCGAGCGCGAAGTGGTCCTGATCCGCGGCGCACAGAAACAACGAGGAGACGGCTGGCCATGCCCATCGACCGCGTGACCTTGCAGATCCTGGCGAACCACTGCGCCGCCGCCACTGAGAGCATGGCGCAGACTCTCTTCCGCACTGCGCACTCCACCTTCGTCAAGGAGACCGAGGACTTCACCACCGGCCTCGCGACGCCGGATGGAAAGACCTTCGCCTCGCCCTTCGACCTCGGCGCCACCTGGTTCTTTGGCCTCGATTACGGCCGCGTGCTCAAGCTGGTGGACGGCTATGAGGACGGCGACCTCTGCATGACCAACGATCCCTACAGCGGCTTCGTGTGCACGCATTCGCCGGACATCCATCTCTGGAAGCCGATCTTTCACGAGGGCGAGATCATGTGCTTCGCGGTTGGCCACGTGCACAACACGGACGTCGGTGGTGCGGTGCCCGCGAGCCTCTCGCGGGCAAACGTCGAGGTCCACCAGGAGGGGATCCGCGTACCGCCGGTGAAGCTCTACCGGCGCGGCGAGCTCAATCGCGATATCCGCGACATCATGCTGCTCAACGTGCGCATGCGCGAACAGAACTGGGGCGATCTCAAGGCCGAGATCGCGGCCATGCGGACCGGTGAGCGGAAGGTGCACGAGATGATCGCGCGCTTCGGCGCCGACGTGTTCCGCGAGGGCATCGGCGACCTTCTCGATTACGGCGAGCAGCAGGCGCGCAACGTGATCCGGCGGATTCCGAACGGAGAGTATTTCTTTGCGGACTACGTGGACGAGGACAGCGTGGAGGGCTACCCCTGCAGGATCGCGGTCAAGCTCGTCGTCAAGGACGACGAGCTGATCCTTGATTTCTCCGAGAGCGATCCGCAGCTCACCTCGTCGATCAACATTCCCACCGGCGGCGACGCGCATCATGCACTGGTGATGGTACCGGTGATGTACGTGCTCTACGCCCTCGATCACTCGATCCTGCTCAATGCGGGCCTGATGCGCACGGCTTCCGCGATCCTGCCCAAGGGTTCGATGGTGAACCCCGTGTTTCCGGCGGCGGTGGGGATGCGAAGCCTCAGCTGCATGCGGCTGCAGTCCACGGTCTTCGGCGCCTTTGCCCAGGCATTGCCGGACGTGGTGCCGGCGGCGTGCGGCGACGGCGGCCCGCTCATAAACCTGCGCACCACCGACAGCCGCACCGGGCGGCGGCTGATGGCGAACCTCGACCCGATTACCGGAGGCGGTGGCGGCACCTCCTTCCGAGACGGCACCGAGGGCTCCGGCGCCAATTTCGGCTTCCTCAAGAACACACCGGTAGAGATCAACGAGGCCGAGGTGCCTGTGAAGATCCTGCGTTACGGTCTCAAGCCGGATTCCGGCGGAGCGGGTCGCTATCGCGGCGGCCTGGGGACGACGCTGGAGTTCCAGGTCTCGTCGCCCGACACGGTGGTGACCGCACGCAACCGCGACCGCAGCCATTTCGCGCCCTGGGGCAGCCGGGGCGGCGAGGCCGGCAAGCCGTCGGAGTTCCTGCTCAATCCCGGGACGAATCACGAAGTCAATCTCGGGAACACGGACGTCGTGACCGTACAGCCCGGCGACGTGATCCGGATCACTTCGGCGGGCGCCGGCGGGTGGGGTAACGCACTCGAGCGCGAGCCCGAGCGCGTGCTGGCGGACGTGCGGCGCGGATTTGTTTCGGTTGAAAAGGCGAAGGAGGAGTACGGCGTGGTGATCCAGGGCGACGCAGTAAATGGCGCGGCGACCGACGCGCTCCGCAAGACGCTCGCCACCGAGCGCCCGCGTACCGGCTTCGGTTTTAACCCCGAGCGCGTCGCGTTCGAGCGCCTATGGACGCGCGCCAGCTACGAGCGCCTCATTGCCCTGCTGGCGACCCTGCCCATCGAATGGCGGTTCTTCGTGAAGCATCGCATCTTCGAGGCGATCGAGCGCTTGCCGGAGCGCGAGCGAACCGGCACGGGCACCGAGGTCGAGCGCATCTTCCGGCAGGTGACTGCGACCTACCCGCAGCTCAAATTCGTTGCCGGCGCCGCGGAATAGCGCGCTTTTGCGCCTGTCCGCATACAATCAAGGGCGGCTGGCCTCGCATTGCTTCCATGCGGCCTTGAGGGTTGGTGCTGCGTGCGCCCGATGCTACTGAGGCGAGCCAGCCCATAGGGAGCGCCTCGATTGGCCATCGCCACGCAGACCACATCCGTTAACCGAATCCACTACGGCTGGATCGTGGCAGGCGTGACGTTCCTCGCGCTGCTGGCGGCCGCCGGTGTGCGCTCCTCGCCCGGCGTCTTCATCGTGCCGATCGAGATGGAATTCGGCTGGAGCCGCACGACCGTCTCGGCCGCAATCGCGATCAACCTGCTGCTCTACGGGTTGCTGGGTCCCTTCGCTGCGGCCTTCATGGACCGGATCGGAATCCGTGCAACCGTCATCATGGCCTTCGGCATCATGGCCGTAGGCACGCTTGGGACCCTCGTGATGACAGCGTCCTGGCAGATGATGCTGCTCTGGGGCGTAGTGATCGGCACCGGCAGCGGCATCGCCTCGCTGGTGATCGGCGCGGTCGTCGCCAATCGCTGGTTCATCGCGAGGCGCGGCCTCGTAATGGGGCTGCTCACCGCGAGCTTCGCCGCCGGCCAGCTCATCTTCCTGCCGCTGCTGGCATCGATCGTCGCCCACCACAGCTGGCGGTGGGCCACGATCATGATCACTGCGGTCGTCCTGCTGATGATTCCGGTCGCCGCGCTGTTCCTGCGCGACTACCCGCGGGATTGCGGCCTCAAGCCCTACGGCGCCCCGGACAACTTCATGGAGGCGCCCGCGCCCATGCGGGTGAACCCATTCGCGTCGGCGATCTCATCTCTGGGCGAGGCATTTGCCTCGCGCGACTTCTGGCTGCTGTCGCTGAGCTACTGGGTGTGCGGCGCCACCACCAACGGCCTCATCGGGACGCACCTGATCCCGTTCTGCATCGAGAGCGGCATCCCCGCGGAGACCGCAGCGGGCGTACTCGCGAGCATGGGCATCTTCAACTTCATCGGCACCACGGCCTCGGGCTGGCTCAGCGACCGGTTCGACAGCCGCCATCTCCTGTTCATGTATTACACGCTGCGCGGCATCTCGCTGCTCTTCCTTCCTTACATATTCGATTTCTCGTTCTTCGGGCTCACGCTCTTCACGGTATTCTATGGACTCGACTGGATCGCGACGGTGCCGCCGACCGTGCGGCTCGCGGGCAACTCCTTCGGCGTGGCGCGCGCCGGCATGATGTTCGGCTGGATCACCGCCATGCACCAAGTCGGCTCGGCGACCGCCGCCGCAGGCGCCGGCTGGCTCCACGACACCATCGGCACCTACACGAGTTCCTTCCTCGCCTCGGGCGCGCTCTGCTTCGTCGCCGCCATCGCCGTCCTGCCGGTCGGGCGCCGGCCCGAGCCGGGCCGGCCGATCGCGGCCGCCCAGGTTGGTGCAGGCGCCTGAGGAGCCGCCCCAACCCGTTCTCCCGACAAGGCAATTGTAGGGATTGCCGCCCTCCGCTTAGAATTGTTGGCCACACCAACAATCAAGGCCGCACAGGCGGCCCAGGGAGGGCAGGATGCATCGCGGTCTGATCGGCCTTGGAGTTGCTGCGGCTTTGGCGGCAACGGCGCTCGTGCCCACGGCCCGTGCCCAGGACAAGGAGGTCCACCTCAAGCTTTCGCATTGGGTTCCACCGGCGCATCCGCTGCAAGCCGCGCTCGAGGCCTGGGCCGCAGACATCCAGAAGGCCTCCAATGGCAGCATCAAGTCGACCATCTTCCCGTCGGAGCAACTCGGCAAGGCGTTCGACCACTACGACATGGCGCGCGACGGCATCGCCGACTTCGCCTATGTCAATCCCGGCTACCAGCCCGGCCGCTTCCCGATCGTCGCGGCGGGCGAACTGCCGTTTCTTATGGCCGATGCCAAGGGCGGTTCCGCGGCGCTCGACGCCTGGTACCGAAAGTACGCGCCGACCGAGATGAAAGACGTGCACTTCTGCCTCGCCTTCGTGCACGACCCCGGCACCTTCCACAGCCACAAGAAGATCCTGGTGCCCGCGGACTTGAAAGGCCTCAAGGTCAGGCCCGCTAACGCCACCATCGGCCAGCTCATGACCCAGCTGGGCGCCACCAACGTGCAGGCCTCGGCGCCGGAGGCGCGCGATGTACTGGCGCGCGGCGTCGCCGACGCGATCACCTTCCCCTGGGGCTCGATCGTCCTCTTTGGCATCGACAAGGTCGTCAACTTCCACATGGACGCTGCACTCTACGTCACCACCTTCGTCTGGGCGATGAACCAGGCGAAATACGACGCGATGTCCGCGGCGCAGAAGAAGGTGATCGACGACCACTGCACCACCGATTGGGCGGTAAAGCTCGCCTCGCCTTGGGCCGATTTCGAGGCCAACGGCAAGCCAAAGATCAAGGCCGAGCCCGGCCACGACGTCTATCCGCTGACGCCGGCGCAGCTCGAGGAGTGGCGCCAGGCCGCCGCGCCGTTGCAGCAGAAATGGGCCGAGAGCGCGCGCAAGGCGGGCGTCGATCCCGACAAGGCAATGGCCGAGCTCAAGGACGCCCTGAAGAAGCAGAACGCACTTTATTGAGCGCACCGATGCGCCCGCGCTCGCCTTTCTTGCCCCTCTCCTCCCGCTTGCAGGGGGAAAGGACAGCTGAGGCGGGTGTCAATGACTTGCAGAGCAGGCGCGGGTAGGACCGGCGTGTGGCGCAGATACATGGATGGGTTCATCGACGCCATCGAGATGGTGGCGGCGCTGTTCGTCGGCATCGTCGCCGCCGACATCTTCATCTCGGTGCTGCTGCGCTATTTCTTCAGCGTCTCGATCCCCGACGGTTATGACTTCGGCCGGCTGCTGCTGGGCATCCTGATCTTCTGGGGCATCGCCGCCACCAGCTATCGCGGGACGCACATCACCGTCGATCTCGTCTGGAGTAACGTGGGGCCGAGGCGGCAGCGGTTGATCGACGTGTTCGCGACGCTGGTGCTGCTCTTCGTGGTGGCGGTGCAGACCTACACGCTCTTCGACAAGGTCCGCACGACTATGGCCGACAACGTGCGCACCTTCGACCTCAACCTGCCGAACTGGCCGTTCTTCGCGGTCGCCTGGGCGGGCGACGTCTCGGCCGTGCTGCTGATCGCCATCCGCACCTACCGGCTGGTGTTCCATCCCGAGCAGATGCGGGGCCCCCAGACCGTCAAGCCGGCGGAATGAACGGTGGGCACCGACGCCGTCGCTATCGCAGGCTTTGCGACGCTGTTCCTCCTGATGCTGCTGCGCGTGCCCGTCGGTATGGCGATGGGGCTGGTGGGTGTCACCGGCTACAGCTACCTGGTCGGCGCCGGGCCTGCGCTGAAGCTCGTCGGCCAGACCTCGATGCGAACGGTGACAGACTACACCTTCGGCGTCATTCCGATGTTCCTGCTGATGGGCGCCTTCGTCTCAGCCTCGGGAGTGAGCCGCGAGCTGTTCCGCGCGGCGAACACGGTGGTGGGTCACCTCCGGGGCGGGCTCGGCATCGCCACCATCGTCGCGTGCGGCGGCTTCGCCGCGATCTCTGGTTCCTCGGTCGCGACCGCGGCAACCTTCTCGGCCGTGGCCTATCCGGAGATGCGGCGCTACGGCTACGCGCAGTCCTTCGCGACCGGCGTGATCGCCGCCGGCGGCACGCTCGGCGCCATGTTGCCGCCCTCCACCGTGCTCGCGGTCTACGGCATCATCACCCAGCAGGACATCGGGAAACTGTTCGTGGCGGGCGTGCTGCCGGGCCTGCTCGCCATGCTGATGTATGTCGCGACCGTCGGGATCATAGGCCGGGCGCGGCCGGGGTTCCTGCCTGCGGGCGAGCCGAGCTCCTGGCCCGAGCGCCTGCGCGGCATCGGCGGCGTCTGGGCGCCGCTGCTGCTGTTCGCCTTCGTAATCGGCGGCCTCTATGGCGGGCTCTTCACTCCCACCGAGGCGGGCGGCATGGGCGCGGGCGGCGCCTTCCTTCTGGGTGTCGCGCGCCGGCGACTCTCGGGCGCTGGCATCCGCGCCTCGCTCCTGCAGGCGACGCGCACGGCGGCGGCGGTCTTCACGGTGCTGATCGGCGCGCTGCTCTTCGGCTATTTCCTCACCATCACCGAGACACCGCAGAAGGTCACGATGTTCCTGACCGGCCTCGGCCTTGGCCGCTACGGTGTGCTGGCGCTCATCATGGCGATGTACCTGGTGCTGGGCTGCCTGATGGACGCCATGGCCATGATCATCCTGACCGTGCCGATCATATTCCCGGTCGTCACGATCACGCTCGGCTTCGATCCCATCTGGTTCGGGGTGATCATCGTGATGACCGTGGAGCTCGGCCTCATCCACCCGCCCGTCGGCATGAACGTGTTCGTGATCAAGAGCGTGGTGAAGGACGTGAGCTTCACCACGATCTTCGTGGGCGTGATCCCCTTCGTGATCACCGATCTCGTTCGCCTGGTGATTCTCATCAGCTTCCCGGCGCTTGCGACATTTTTGCCCGGGCGGATGTGAGCGGGGACCGACGCCGACTCTTGCCGGTCTCGGCCGGGATCGCGCATTCTGCGGCCGGTCATAGGGGAATTTCGACGCCGTGAGAGAGCATCCGCTGTCGCCGCTGCTGTCGCCGCGGTCGATCGCCTTCGTGGGCGCGAGCCCGCGGCCCGATACGCTCGGCAACGACATGCTGAGGATGATCGCGCGCTCGGGCTTCGAGGGTGCGATCTATCCGATCAATCCGAATTACCAGGAGATCGAGGGTCGTCGCTGCTACCCGAGTTTCGCGGAGCTGCCGGAGCCCGTCGACCTCGCCGTGCTCGGCGTCTCCAATGCGCGGCTCGAGGCATCGCTCAAGGAAGCCATCGCGCATAGCGCCCGCGCCGCGGTGATCTTCGCGAGCGGCTATCTCGAGAATGACACCGACCCGCCCTTGACCCGGCGCATCACCGCGCTCGCGCACGCGGCGGGGATGCCGATCTGCGGCGGCAACGGCATGGGCTTCTACAACGACGTGGGCCGCGTCTGGGCCGCTGGATTCGCCAACCTTCGCGAGCCGCGCCCCGGCCACATCGCTTTCATCTCGCACGCGGGCTCGGTGTTCGGCGCCTTCGCGCACAACGACCCGCGCTTCCGGTTCAACCTCGTGGTCTCCGCGGGGCAGGAACTCGTCACCACCGCCGCCGAATATCTCGACTACGCGCTTGAGCTCGACTCCACCCGAGTGGTCGGCCTCTTCCTCGAGGCCGTCCGCGCGCCCGCCGAATTCTCCGCCGCGCTCGCCAAGGCGGCCGAGCGCGACATCCCCGTGGTGGTGCTGAAGACCGGGCGCACCGAGGCAAGCGCTGCGCTGGCGCTCAGCCATTCCGGCGCCATTGCCGGCAACGATGCTGCCTATCAGGCGCTGTTCGACCGCTACGGCGTCACCCGCGTCGACACGCTCGACGAGCTCGCGGCGACGCTGCTGCTTTTTGCGCAGGGACGGCCTGCGGCATCGGGCGGCCTTGCGGCGATCCAGGACTCCGGCGGCGAGCGCGAGCTGGTGATCGACCTTGCGGCCCGGCACAAGGTACCCTTCGCCAGGATTGGCGCCTCCACCGTGGCGCGGCTCAAAGAGCGGCTCGAATACGGCCTCGAGCCCGTCAATCCGCTGGACGCTTGGGGCACGGGCAAAGACTTCATCGACATCTTCTCCGAATGCTTCTCGGCCCTCGTCGATGACCGGGACGCCGGTCTCGGCATCTTCTTCAACGACCTCCGGGACGGGTTCTATATCCACGACGGCTTTGCCGAGGCCGCCCTGCGCGTCCACGCCGCCACGACGAAGCCGATCGCCTACGCCACCAATTTCAGCGCCGTGCGCCACGACAGAATTGCCCTGCGCCTGAGCGAGGCCGGCGTCCCCGTGCTCGACGGCACGGTGCCCGCGCTGCTCGCCGCGCGTCACATGATGGCCCGTCGCGACTTCCGCGCGCGGCCTGCGGACGCGGTTCCCACGGCCAGGCCGACGCGCGATTGGCGCACACGCCTCGCCGCCGGCGGCCTCGATGAGCACGAGGCTCTGGCGCTCCTCGGAGATTACGGCATCCCGACGTCTCCGGCCCGCGTCGTCACGACGGAAGAGGCCGCGAGGGCCGCCGCCCGCGAGATCGGCTTTCCGGTCGCATGCAAGACCGCAATGCCCGAGATCCAGCACAAGACCGAGCGGCGCGGCGTCAAACTGAACCTCGCTGACGAGGCCGCAGTCGGTGCAGCCTACGCGGACCTCGCGGTCCGGCTCGGGCCTCGCGTGCTGGTGACGCGGATGGCGGACCCCGGGATCGAGCTCGCGCTCGGACTCGTCAACGATCCGCAGTTCGGGCCGGTGGTGATGGTGGGTGCCGGCGGCACCCTCGTGGAGCTGATGCGCGATGCGCGCTACGGTCTCGCGCCCTTCGGGCCGCGGACGGCACGACGCCTGCTCGACGGGCTCGCGATCCGTCCGCTGCTCGATGGCATGCGCGGCGCGCCACCCGCCGATATCGACTCCGCCGCGGACGCGATCGCGCGTTTCTCGGTCATGGCCGCGGCGCTCGCGGACGCGATTGTCGAATGCGATCTCAATCCGCTGATCGCAGGAGCGAGGGGCGCGGTCGCGGTCGACGCGCTGATCATTCCCAGGAAGGCCTGACGCCCATGGACCTCACCATTCCCGACACCGACCTCGCGCTCAAGCGCAAGGCAAAGGAATTCGCGGAGACCTGGCTCTTCCCTCAGGAGGAGGAACTGGAGCTCAAGGGCCACCTGCCGCCGGAGACACTCGCGCGACTCCGTCGCGCCGTGGTCGAGCACGGCCTCAACGGAATCAACCACTCGCGCGAGAACGGCGGCCAGGGCCTCACGATCTTCCAGCAGATGCTGGTGAGCGAGGAGCTCGGCAAGGCGACCGGCGCGCTCTGGGCCATCGTCTGGCATCCCGCCTACCCGCTCCGTTTCGGCACCGAGGCGCAGCGGCGCGAGTACCTGATCCCAAGCTGCCAGGGGAAGCGCCGCGGCGCCTTCGCAATCACCGAGCCCGGGGCGGGCTCCGACCCTCGCCTAGTGCAGACCCGCGCCGACCGCCGCAACGGCAAGTACTACCTCTCCGGCGAGAAGTGGTTTGTCACCACCGGCGACTATGCGGACTACCTGATTGTCCACGCGCACGTCGACGGCGATGCTTCGAAGCCTACGCTGTTCCTCGTCGACAAGAATTTGCCCGGCGTGCGCATCAAGCGCGTGCCGAAGTTCATGCACACCTATGTCTTCGAGCATCCGGAGTTCGTGTTCGAGAACGTCGAGCTCGGCGAGGAGGAGGTGCTGGGCAAGGTCGGTGACGGCTTCGAGCTCACCAAGGACTGGTTCGTGGAGGCGCGGCTGCAGATCGCGGCCAACTGCCTCGGTGCCGCCATCCGCGCAGCGGAGATCGCCAACAAATACGCGGCCGAGCGTGTGCAGTTCGGCCGGCCGATTCGCGATTTCCAGGCGATCGAGTTCATGCTGGCGGACATGGCGGTCGAGATCATGGCGACCAAGAGCCTGGTCTACCGGGTCGCCTGGGAGATCGACCGCGGGGCCGACCGCAAGCTCATCCACGCGCGCGCGAGCGCGATCAAGCTGCAAGCGTCGGAGATGGCGGGCCGCGTCATCGACAAGGCGCTGCAGATCCTCGGCGGCCGCGGCTACATGCGCGAGAATCCGGTCGAGCGGCTCTACCGTGACATCCGCGTCGACCGCATCTGGGAAGGCACCTCGGAGATCCAGCGCGCGATCATCGGCGGCCAGATCAAGAAGCGCGGCCTCGGCCCCTACGTGGAGTGGATCTGACCGAGACGCGTCCGTTCGGTCGTTCCGACAGCCCTTCTGACCTGCTTTCGCGGGCAATCCGGAGCGCTTTGGGTTTCCAGGCGCCCGTGCCTAGGCTTTCGCATCGCGAGACCGAGACATTGACAAGGGGCCGGATTGGTCGATCATGAATGAATGTTCATTTAGAAGCCGTGTCATTGGCCCAATCGACCGATACCAAGACGGCGATCGAGCAGGCGGCCCTGCGGCTCTTCGTCGAGCGCGGCATTGCCGAGACCTCGATCAAGGAGGTCGCCCGCGCCGCGAAAGTCTCGCAGGGCGCCATGTACGTTCACTACACCAGCAAGGACGAATTGGCCTGGCAACTCTTCGCGAAGAATTACTCCGAGATGGGCCACGCGCTTCGACACTGCGCGCAGGAGCACCGCGACCTCGAGGCACAGTTCAGGGCCATGGTGTACTATGTCTTCAAGAGGTTCGAAGAGGATTGGCTCCAGGTCACCTATGTCTTCTTCGCGCGGCACCATCACCTGCGGCGTGTCACGCGCAGGATGGGGAACCCGTATCTGGCCTTTCGGAACGTGATCTCGCGCGCCATGATGCGGCGCCAGATCCCTCGGCAGGACCTCGACCTCGCGGCATCGCTCGTGATCGGGGCGCTCATTCAAGTCATCGACACGCGCATACTCGGCCGCATTTCCAGCAACCTGCCGGAGCAGGCGGACCGCGTGGCGGGTGCACTGGTAGGTCTGCTCAGAGCCTGATCGTGTAGCACTTCATTTTCTCTTGGGATGAATGAACGTTCATTCAATGGAGAAGAAGATGCCGACGTCAATCGACAATCTACGCGAAGTCGCCCGCCGCTGCAGCGCGGGCGAGCCTCTGCCGGCAAGCCTCGCGACTTGGCTCGGCAAATCACTCGACGAGTTCCTGTCGCATAAACGCCGCAGCATCGAGGATGCGCTCGGACTGGTATGGTCACGCGGAGGCGTGCCGTGGTGGCTCGACGAGGCAATGCGCAAGCGCGACGCCGCGCTCCGCGAACTGGCGCAGCGCTTCTATTGCGGGCAAGCGGTGTCCCGCCAAGCCGCCGCGATCTATCGAGCCGCGCTGCGCTATGCGGGATCGCGATGGCACAGCGACTGCGCGGCGGAACAGCTGCCGCCGGAGCATTCCGGCACGCCCTACGAATGGCTGTGGCGCGCGTTCAAGTCCGGAGCCGCCATGCCGCTCGGCGATCGGCAGCTTCGGCACATCCTGACGCGCTGACCTGCGCCTCGAGCGCTCTCGCACCGGCCCCGCGCCATGCTCGATTTGCCTGATACGAAACCCTTCCTGGAGCGCCTCTTCCGGCCGACAGCGCATCTGCTGGGCCGCCTGGGCATCCGGCCCAACGCGCTCACGCTCACGAGCCTCGCGAGCTCGACCTTGGCCGGCGCGCTCGTACTTGCCTTTCCGAGCGCGACTTGGCCGCTCTCGACCCTGCTAGCGGCCTTGTTGACGCGGCTCGCCCTCAACCACATGGACGGCATTATTGCACGTGAGCATGGGATGAAGACCCGCTGGGGTGGCCTGCTCAATGAGATCGCGACACCGGCCGAGGACTTGGCCCTCTACCTGCCGTTGGCCGCGAGACCCGAGATGCCGACGGCGCTCATCGTAGTCGCCGTGATGCTCAGCGTGCTCGTCGAGATTGCGGGCCTCTCGTCTCTCGCGATCGGCGGCACGCGCCGCTTTGACGGACCGATGAGCAAGGTCGTGCGCGGCGTGCTTTTCGGGGCGATCGTGCTGGATGCCGCATTCGGTCTGGCGCCTGCGCTTTGGGCGCCGGTTGCTCTGACTTTGATCCTGGGCCTGCTCCTGGTAACGGCGTGGAATCGCTTGAGCCGCGCCGCGGAGGAGGCGCGGCCATGAGCTTGAGCGCCCTGTCCCCCTCCCTCGTCTTCGTACTGGCCGGGATTGTCGCTCTGCTGCTGCTCGCGACCTCGACACTCGGCCTTGCCGCCGCAGCAACCCGCGCATTCGGCGGGCCGAGTTGGATTCTCGCATCACCCATCCTGCCGGAATTGAAAGCCCGGCTGCGCTCATGGTGGGTCATGGCGGCCACTTTCGGCACCTGCCTCATCGTTGGCCGAGCGGCATCGCTTGCTTTCCTGGGTCTCGTGAGCTTCCTGGTCTTGCGCGAGTATTTGAGCGTGACGCCGTTCCGATCCGTCGACCGCATGGGCTTGTTCGTGGCCTACGCCATGATCCCTCTGCAATATGGCTGGATCGCGCACGGCCACGCGGAGGCCGCCGCCATGGTCCCTATTGCCACGCTCGCGGCGCTCGGAGCGATCGTGACAATACGAGGCGCCGCACAGGATTTCCTGCGCAGTTCCGCTCTCGTCATCTGGGGCGTACTGGTCGCGATCGTGGCGCTCGGACACTTGGCGCTGATCGTCTCGATGCCGGCATCGCTCGGCTACATCGCGGGTGGCCCAGGCTTGCTGCTGTTCGTCGTCTTCGTGTGCCAGATCGGTGACGTCGCGCAGTACATCACCGGCAAGAGCCTGGGCCGCCGCCGTGCGGTGCCCGCGATCAGCCCTAACAAGACGATCGCCGGTTACGTCGGCGGCCTCGCCGTTGCGGCGTTCGCCGCAATGCTGCTCGGTCCCTACCTCACACCCATGAGCCGCGGCGAGAGCTTCGCCGTCGGTGCGGCCCTTGGCCTTCTCGGTTGCCTCGGCGGGCTCACCATATCGGCATTCAAACGCGATCTCGGAATCAAGGACATGGGCCGACTGCTGCCGGGCCACGGAGGCGCGCTCGACCGCGCGGACAGCTTGGTCTTCGCGGCGCCATTCTTCTACCACTACCTCGTCCTCGCGCACTGAGGCGGCGGCGGTGCGAGACCTTCTGCGCGTGTGGTCTCACCGCATCGTGGTTCGGCCCCTGATGCGCGGGCTTTGCGGATTGCGGGTCATGCATGACGAGCGGCTGCCCCGGGCAGGTCCCGCGATCCTCGTTGCCAATCACAACAGCCACTGGGATACGTTGGCGCTTTTTGCGCTCTTCTCGTCCGCCGAGGCGGCATCGCTCCGCTCGGTGGCGGCGCAGGATTATTTTCGGGCGGGATCGCTCGTCGGTTGGATCGCACGCCGAGTCCTGGGTGCCATCGCCGTCCATCGTGCCTGGCGGCCGGCGGCGGGCGACCCTCTCGCGGCTTGCTCGAGCGCGCTCGACTCCGGCGAGATCCTGATCCTCTATCCCGAGGGAACGCGCGGCACGCCGGGACTCATGAGCGAGTTCAAGGCCGGCGTGGCGTACCTGGCACGGCGGCATCCGGACGTGCCCGTGGTGCCCATCACGTTGAGCGGACTGGACCGCGTACTGCCGAAAGGCGCGGTGGTGCCGCTGCCGCTCACAATCCGAGTGGACGTAGGCCGTCCGCGCTGCTGGGCGGGCGGCGATTGCCGCGATTTCATGGCGGAACTCCGGGCGGCGCTCCTCGGCCCGCTCGAAACAGGCGTAGAAGCTCTCGCCGTGGAGCCTAACCGCCCAGGCTGACGCCCACCAGTTTGCCGATGGCGAAGGTGATGGCGGCAGCGCCGTAGCCGATCATGAGCTGGCGGACTGCCGAGAAGGCAGCGCTGCGTCCGGTAAATACGGAGGTGGCAACGCCGATCACCGCGAGCGCCACACCCGCGAGCGCGAGGCTCGCAACGACCGCGGTCGGACCGCTCAGGAAGAAGAATGGCAGCACCGGGAAGATCGCGCCCACGGAGAACAGCCCGAAGGACGTGCCGGCGGCCACATAGGGCGAGCCGCCGAGCTCGTCGGGATCGAGTCCCAGTTCCTCGCGCACCAGCGTATCGAGCGCCGACTTGCGGTCGGCCAACAGGCGTTTTGCGAGCGAGCGCGCCTCCTCCTGGCCGAGCCCCTTGGCCTGGTAGATCAGAGCGAGTTCCTCCTGCTCCTCATCGGGATTCTGCTCGAGCTCTTGCGCCTCGGTCTTGACCTGGCTCTCGTAGAGCTCGCGGGCGTTCATCACCGAAAGCCACTCGCCCATCGCCATGGAGGAGGCACCCGCCACCAGCCCCGCGAGCCCCGTGAGCAGGACCGTGTGCTCGGCGACCGCCGCACCGACCACGCCCATGACCAGGCTCAGGTTGGAGACGAGCCCGTCGTTGGCGCCCAGTACCGCGGCTCGGAGCGCGTTGCCACCGACGTTGCGGTGCCGACCCTCGAGCTTCGCGAGCGCGGGGCCGATGGCTCCCTTCGGCGAGTTCTCCAGCACCGCCGTCACCACGCGGGAATGCGAGCGTTCGGCGCTCGGCAGCCCGCTTGCCGCCGCCTCCGGCTGGGTGTCGTAGCGGGTGACGTCCGCACGCTCGAGGCCGGCCACCGTCGGCAGCACGAAGGTCGGGCCGAACCAGCGCGCGAGCCGAATCAGCAGCCGGGTGCGCCAGCCTGCCCGCAAGGCGGGCAGCCGCGCACCCACCTGTGCGAGCTCCTTGCGCCAGAACTCCGCGTGCGCCTCCTCGACCGCAGCGAGCCGTCGGTAGACCTCGGCGAGCTGCGGGTTCTTCTCGGCATCGGCGAGCGCTCGGTAGAGCGCGGCACTGTCGATCTCGCCCTGCAGATTCGAGCGGTAGCGCTCGCCGATCTCGGCCCGGGACTCGGTCATCGGGGGGCTCCGCTCCTATGGCGCTTGCGGCGCGCACGCTTGCCCTGGAGGATAGCGTCATGCGGCTCGCAGGGAAAATCACTGTCGTGACGGGCGCCGCCAGCGGCATCGGGGCGGCCATCGCCGGGCGCTTCGCTGCGGAAGGCGCCGAGACCGTCGCGGCGGACCTCGCTTGCGCCGAGGAAAGCCTCGCTTCCGGCGGAGCCCCTGGGCTTCATCGCCACAAACTCGACGTCGCCGACGCCTCGAGCGTGGCACGGCTCGTCGAGGCTGTCCTCGCGCGCTTCCGGCGCATCGACGTACTCGTCAATTGCGCGGGAATCGGTGCCAACAAGCCGTTCCTGGAGACGCCGGTCGAGCTCTTCGACCGCATCCTTTGCGTCAACCTGCGTGGCGTCTTTCTCTTGAGCCAGGCCGTCGCGCGCACGATGACCGAGCGAGGCGGCAGCATCATCAACATTGGCTCCGTCTCCGGTCTGCGCGGCAATCTTGGCCGCGCCGCCTATGGCGCCTCCAAGGGTGGGCTCGTCACCATGAGCGAGGTGATGGCGGTCGAACTCGCGCCCCACAAGATCCGCGTCAACGTCATCGCTCCGGGCCCGATCGAGACGCCGCTGATCCAGACGATGGTAACTGCCGCGGAGCGCGCCATGTGGACCCGGCGGCTGCCGCTCGGACGCTATGGCACCGTCGACGAGGTCGCGGCAGCGGCGGTCTTCCTCGCGAGCGACGAAGCCTCCTTCGTCACCGGCCACGTGCTTGCGGTCGACGGCGGCTTTCTTGCCGGGGGCGTCACGGAGTCCGCGCCGAGAAATTGACCCGGCTGCGCCCTAGTTTCGCCGCAAAACTCGCCGATCCTTAACCGGCGTACGGCTGCAGTCGACGGCCGGCGCGGCAAATTCTGGGGAACGCGATGCGCAGTTCGGCGAAGATCGCCGCGGCGATGCTTTTGCTGTGCCTCGGCGCGGGAGAGACGCAACCGGCGCCGGTCGCGGTATCGATTCCTGTCCACGCTGCGCAGGTGGTGTCCGGCGCCGTCGAGCAGACCCTCTACACGCGCCTCTACGACCCAGCTTATGTCCAACTCGCCTATCCCGGTGGCGATCCGCCGCCGGACCGAGGTGTCTGCTCCGACGTGGTCGTGCGCGCGTTCCGCCGCGCCGGCATCGACCTTCAGAAGGAGGTCCACGAGGACATGGCGCGGCATTTCTCGTCCTATCCGAATCCGTGGCACTTGCGCGGCCCCGATCCGAACATCGATCATCGGCGCGTCGCCAATCTCATGACCTATTTCCAGCGGAAGGGAAAATCCCTGCCGGTGACGAAGACACCCGAGGATTATCTCCCCGGCGACGTCGTTGCCTGGGACCTCGGCAACGGCCAGCTACACATCGGCGTGGTGAGCGACACGCGGGCGCCGGTCCGCGGCTACGAGATCGTGCATAACATCGGCGCCGGCGCGCGGCTCGAGGACGTGCTGTTCTCCTGGAGCATCGTCGGCCACTACCGCTATTTCTGAGCCTTCAATAACGCGGGATTCATCAGCGTCGTGTCCTGCCCACGGACGGGATCGGCGATCGCCTGCTCCAGGGTGTGTGCCCATTTCCACTCGGTCGAGGGCCGCGATCGGCCGTCGCTCCCCACCTGGTCGAGGCCCCAGTAGATCTCGAGCCGGTGCCCGTCGGGGTCTCGGAACTCGACCGCAATCTGGCAGCCCGCGCGGCGCCGGCCCTCGAAATCGATCTGCACTTTTTTCGAGCGCAGGAATTCACGGGCCCGGATCACCTCGTCGAGGGTACCGACCTCGAAGGCCATATGGTTGAGCTCCATGTTGGGCGAATGGCCGGGCATGATCTGCACCAAGGCGACGCCGTGGTGATCGGCGTTGCAGCGCATGAACACCATGCCGCCCGGCACCATCCCGTCCGGATAAACATCGGAAACCTGGAAGCCCAGGACCTCCGTGTAGAAGCGCACGGAGCGCCGCATGTCGCTCACATTGAGCACGACGTGGCCGATCTTGTTGATGTGGAACGGCAGGCCTTGGGGACGCTTCAGCTGCTTCAACTCCTCGGGATCGAACGGCATGGGCGGCTCCTGGTGCGGTCCATGGGCGCTGGACGACGAGCAACAGGTTAGCGGAGATCGGTTACGGAAGTCACCCGGCGCGAGGCCGAGTCGAGCCTCAAGCGTTGCGCCGGACCTGCCAAGCCCAGGCGGTCTCTAAAATGCGATCGAGCGAAGACTGCCTGGGACTCCAGTCCAGCACCTCGCGCGCCCGGCCCGCCTCGGCGACCAGCACGGGCGGGTCGCCGGCGCGCCGGTCGGCCTCGCGCCGTGGAATGCAGCGGCCGGTGACGCGCTCGGCGGCGGCGATCACCTCGCGGACCGAGTACCCCTTGCCGGTGCCGAGGTTGAGCTCGAGGCTCGCACCACCGCGCAGCAGATACTCGAGAGCCTTGACGTGCGCCTCCGCGAGATCCTGGACGTGGATGTAGTCGCGAACCGCGCTGCCGTCGGGCGTCGGATAGTCGGTGCCGAATACGTCGATCTGCTCGCGCTTGCCGAGCGCCGTCTGCAGGACCAGCGGGATCAGGTGCGTCTCGGGCTCGTGTCCCTCCCCGATCTCACCGTCGGGATCGGCGCCCGCTGCGTTGAAGTAGCGCAGCGCCGCATGACTGAAGCCGTGCGCGGGGCCGAACCACTGCAGCATGCGCTCGACCATGAGCTTGCTCTCGCCGTAGGGATTCACCGGCCGCTGCGGCGCGCTCTCGGGGATCGGACTGCGCTCGGGAATGCCATAGATGGCGGCCGTGGAGGAAAACACGATGCGGCTCACGCCTACGGAGCGCATGGTCTCCAGGAGCGTGAGGCTGTTGCCGACGTTGTTCCCGAAATAGCGTTCGGGGCTGGTCATGGACTCGCCAACATACGCCAAGGCCGCGAAGTGTATCACCGCGGCGACCTCGAACCGCCTGAGCGCGTCGGCCAGCCGCTCGGTGTCGGCCAGATCCGCTTCCACCAGTGGACCCCAGCGCACGGCCGCGCGATGCCCCCTGACAAGATTGTCATAGGTGACGGGCCGGTACCCGGCCCGCGCCAGGCTCTTGCAGGCATGGCTGCCGATATAGCCGGCGCCGCCGGTCACCAGAACGGTGGGGGTCACGGGATCCGTCTCTAGGCGGAACCGCGGATCGAAGCAAGGGCTTCCCGGCCGTTCCTTAAATTGTCGCGGATCGCCTTGACGGTCGGTCGAGGTTGGCGAGAATCCCGCTCGCCCGTCGCACCGGTGTTCATGCCCCGACAACCTTCGTTTTCCATCGTCATCAACACGGACAATCGAGCCGGCAGTCTCGGCAGGACTCTCGAAAGTCTGCGCCACGTCGATTACCCAGATTTCGAGGTCTGTGTCGTCCAGGGCCCGACGCCGGACGGCACGGGCGAGGTGTTGGAGCCGTGGCGCGGATCGGTCAAGCTCGCGCATTGCCCGCTGCGCAACCTTGCGATCTCCCGCAACATCGGGATCGCCCTGGCGGCGGGCGAGATCGTGGCCTTCATCGACGACGACGCGGTGCCGGAGCCGGAGTGGCTGCGCGATCTCGCGGCCGCCTACGGGTCAGCCGGCGTCGATGCTGCCGGCGGCTTCGTCCACGATCACACCGGCGTCGGATTCCAGTGGCGCTACGCCACCACCAATCGGCTGGGCGCGACCAGGACGGACTGGGAGCGCGCGGCACCGGAGCTGAACGTGCCGGGCACGCCGGATTTTCCGGCGCTCCTAGGCACCAATTGCTCGTTCCGCCGGCAGGTGCTCCTCGACCTCGGCGGCTTCGACGAGGAGTACGAGTATTATCTCGAGGAGAGCGATCTCTGCTGCCGTCTCGTCGACCGCGGCGGCAGGATCGCGCAGCTCGCGGGCGCCTACGTCCATCACCAGCTTCGGCCCGGCGGCGGACGCACCCGCCGCCGCTCGCTGCGGAACTGGTACCCGACGGTCAAGAACAAGATCTACTTCTCCCTGGTGAACGGTGGCGCGCAGCTCGGCATGGCCGCAATCGTGCGCGACGCGGACTGGTTCGTCCGCTTTCACCGTGAGGGGCTGGAGAAGGATATCGCCCAGGAAGTACTCGGCGATGCCGATCGCGCGCGGTTCAACGAGGAGGTTGCACGAGCCTGGGGAGACGGCCTCACGCGCGGCCTCGCGGGCGAGCGCCGGCTCATGCGCGCCGAGACGCTCCGCGATTTCGCCCAGCCGTTTCTGCCCTTCACCGCGACGGTTCCCGCTGGCGGCCGAAAGACCTTCTGCTTCCTTACCCAGCATTATCCGCCGGGCCCCAGCGGCGGCACCGCGCGACATGTCACCGAACTCGCGCGCGGCATCGCCGCGCTCGGCCATCACGTGCATCTCCTCACCAGGACTACCGAAGCGCACGAGGTCGATCTCGACCGCGGCATCTGGGTACATCGCGTCCCCTTGCGCAAGGAAGCGGCGCCGCCGCGGCTCGCCGTGCCCGGGGACATCTGGAGCCACGCCGTGGCGATGCTACGCGAGGCCGCGCGCATCGCCAGCCGGCGGCCGGTCGACGGCATCTATGCACCGCTCTGGGACTGCGAGGGGATCGCAGCCCTCGTGGATGGCCGCTGGCCGCTGACAATCGGTCTTCAGACGCCCATGCAGGCCTTTCTCGCGAGCCAACCGCGACTGCGAGACGACCACCGCTTCATGGCTGAGCGCGGTCGGCCGACGCTCGCCCTCGAGCGCCGTCTGCTCGAGGGCGCCGCGGGCATCCATGCAATCAGCGGCGCCATCGCCACAGACATCGAGCGCGGCTACGGCATGATGCTCGGGCCGCGGCTAGCACTGGTACCGCTCGGCCTCGAGGATTGGCGCGACCGTCCCGCGCTCGCAGCGCCGGAGTTGCCGCCGGGGTCCATCCGGCTTCTGTTCGTCGGCCGGCTCGAGCCGCGCAAAGGCATCGACGTGCTGCTCGATGCCGCCTCGCGCCTGCTTGCACGCTTTCCCTCGACGCACCTCGACATCGTCGGCAACGACAGGCTGCCAGCACCGACGGGACGGACCTACCGCGAGCTCTTCGAGGCCGATCCGGCGAGCGCCGCCATCCGCGATCGCGTCCATTTTCGCGGCGAGGTAAGCGAGGAGGTGCTGCGCGGCTTCTACCGTGCCTGCGACATTTTTGTCGCGCCCTCGCGGTTCGAATCCTTCGGTCTGATCCTGCTGGAAGCGATGATGTTCGCGAAGCCGGTGGTGTGCTGCCGGGCCGGCGGCATGCCGGAAGTCGTGATCGACGGCGAGACGGGCCTCCTCGCCGAGCCCGGCGACGCCGCCTCGCTGCTCCGCTGTCTCGAGCGGCTCGTCGAGGATAGCGGCTTGCGCCGACGTTTCGGCGAGGCCGGCCGGCGGCGCTACGAGGAGCGCTTCACGCCCGAACGCATGGCGCGCGAGGTCGCCGCCTTCCTCGGCGAGGTTGCCACGGCGCATCGCGCCGGCAAGGCCTCGTCGCCGCGCGCCGCCGCGGAATAGGGCGTGCGGTTCTTCGCCAAGAGGTCGATGCGCATCGCGGTCGTGGCCTCGGTGATCGCGCGGCACGACGCGATCTCCATGGCGGCGCGCGACACCGCGCGGGCGCTGCGCGAGGCGGGCTTCGCGGTGGATCTCTTCACGCTCCGCAGCGATTTTCCCGAGCTGGGTGCGCATCGGGTTCGCGATGGGGCCGCGCTCGGAGCTCACCGCGCGTATCGCGCCGCCGACGCGGTCGTCTGCCATTTCGGCGTGTTCAGCCCGATCTTCGAGGAGATCGCGACGCGGCGAGGGCCGGCGCGGCTCGTCCTGCGCTTCCATAACGTCACTCCGCCGGAGCACGTACCGCCGGCACAGCGGGCCCTGGTCGAGCGATCCCTGCGGCAGTTGGACACGCTCCTGGGCGCGGACGCCTTCTGGGCGGACAGCCCGACGAACGCCGAGGTACTGACGGCGCGCGGCGCCGACCGCCGCAAGATCGAAGTGATCCCGCTCGCGGTGGATCGACCGGCGCCAGCCACGCTCGAGGGCAAGCTCACGTCACCGGTTCGGCTGCTGTTCGTCGGCCGCCTGGTACCGTCGAAGGGTGTGCTCGACTTGATCGAGACAGTCGATCTCGTACGCGCACAAGGTGCGGTGCCGTTTCGGCTCGACATCGCGGGCAACGAGGACTTCTCCGATCCTGCTTACGCCGCGGAGGCACGAGCCGCCGTCGCCACACGCGGCCTTTCCGAGATCGTGACGTTCCGCGGCGCGGTCGAGGACGCCGAGTTGGAGGCGCTCTATCGGGGGGCGCACCTCCTCCTCATTCCCTCCTATCACGAGGGGTTCTGCCGGCCGGTGATCGAGGGCCTTCGCGCCGGCTGCGTTCCCGTGGGATATGCGGCCTACAATCTGCCTCATGCCGCCCACGGGCTCGGCCGGATGGTCCGCGTGGGTGACCGCGAGGCCCTCGCCTCGGCCTGTCTCGACCTCATGTCCGCGCTGGCGCCGCGTGACGCATCCGCAGACCCCGTGCTACCGCTCGATGCTGGACCGCTCAGCCCGTCCGCCTTCGACGCGGCGGCGCGGAGCTACGTCCAGGAGTTCGGCTTCGAGCGGGTCGCGGCGCAGACGGTGCAGGCCGTATCGGAGCTTGAGCAACCCCACCGCGGCCGCTAGAAGGGGGCCGTGAAATCAGCGGACGAGGCCTATGAAACGAGCGTTCATCACGGGCATCACCGGCCAGGACGGCGCTTATCTCTCGCAGTTCCTGCTGAGCAAGGACTACGAGGTCTATGGCCTGGTCCGGCGGAGCAGTTGGAGCGAGGGCATGGATGCCCGGCTCCGCTGGCTCGGCGTCGCCGACGACGTGACGCTGGTCGACGGCAACCTCACGGACCTCTCGAGCCTCGAGCGCCTGCTGCGGCAGATCCGGCCGGACGAGATCTACAATCTCGCCGCGCAGTCCTTCGTCAAAGCGTCCTGGAACCAGCCGCTCCTCACTGGCGCGGTCACCGGTCTCGGCGCCGTCAACATGCTCGAGGCCGCGCGGCTCGAATGCCCGCAGGCGCGCTTCTATCAGGCATCGTCCTCGGAGATGTTCGGCCTTGCGCAGGAGCCGACGCAGACCGAGAAGACGGCGTTCTATCCGCGCTCGCCTTATGCGGTCGCCAAGCTTTACGCGCACTGGATGGCGATCAACTATCGCGAGAGCTTCGGCATGTTCACCTGCAGCGGCATCCTCTTCAATCATGAGTCGCCGCTCAGGGGCATCGAGTTCGTTACCCGCAAGATCACCGACGGCGTCGCGCGGATCAAGCTCGGCCTGCAGGAGAAGCTCACGCTCGGGAATCTCCACGCCAAGCGGGACTGGGGTCATTCGCGCGACTACGTGCGTGCGATGTGGATGATGCTGCAGCAGGTCGAGCCCGAGGACTACGTCATCGCGACGGGACGTACCACCAGCGTGCTGGATTTCTGCCGACTGGCCTTCACGCATGTGGGGTTGCGGGCTGAGGAGCACATCGCAGTCGACGCGCACTATCTCCGCCCGGCCGAGGTCGATTACCTCATCGGCGACGCGAGCAAGGCCCGGGCAAAGCTCGGCTGGTCGCCCGAGGTGACGCTCGAGCAGCTGGTCCAGGAAATGGTGGACTGTGACCTGAAGCGCCTGCGCGACGAGTTGAAGATCACGGCCGGGATCGCACGGTCCTAGAGCATGTCCCGATTAAGTTGAATCGGGACATGCTCCAGCCTCTTTGGTTTGGTCGCATTTTCTTCGCCGAACCGGTGTCCACTTCGGCGGAAAATGCTCTAGCCGCCGACCGGTACCGCCTGCCACATCGCCAGTCGCGGAACCTCGCCCTCGACGGCGACAGCGCCATGGAAGCCGGGCGGCATCGAGAGCGTGCGGAGGGACCATGTCGTCGCCGGCTCCTCGGTGCGCACCATCATCGTGTGCTCACCATCTTGGGTGGCGCGCGACCAGGTATCGATCGAGCGGAGGTGGCCCGAGACGCCGGTGCCGGCGGCCTTCAGCACGGCTTCCTTCCGCGTCCAAGCCGCGAGCAGGGTGGTGGCGCGGCGAGCGTCGGCCAGCTTCTCGTATTCCTGCAGCTCGCGCGGGCCGAGGATGCGCCGCGCCAGCAAAGCGGCATCTGTCAGCGGGCGCACGGCCTCGATGTCGATGCCGACTTGGCGGCCTCGAACGAGGGCCACCGTTGCAAGGTCGCCGGAATGGGAGAGGTTGAAGCCGGGCGCGATCGCGTCATGACCGACCAGGAAGAGCTTGCCATGCGCGCCTGCGCGCAGCTCGAGCGAGCCCGGCGGCACGCCCATGACCGCCGCCAGTACCGACCGCAGAAGCCATCGCCCGGCCACGAAACCGCGCCGCACCGGGGCCGCCACCAGACGCTCGGCACGCGCGGTCTCGTCGGGCGTCAGGATATTGCTCGGTGCGTCCGGCAGCGCCGCCAGCGAGAGAAGCACCACCTGCAGCGCGCCCGTCTCGAACCCGGCGCGGATCGCCTCGAGCGGCACCGAGTGCGAGGAAGCGGCCAGCGGCCGCAGATGCGGCCCCTCCATCGCCATCAGGCGCAAGCCTGGCCGAAACTCAGAGCGCGTCGAGACGCACCTCCTTCATGGGCACGCCGACGAGGCCGCGCCGGATCGGACTCTCGACCGCCCGCAGCCACACCGCGTCCTCGATCCATTGCAGATGCGTGTGGTCCGACTGGATCCCCTCGATGATCGAGGGCGCCAGCGAGTAGTCGCCGACGGCGAGATACGGCATCTGGAACCGGAAGCGCGCCGTGAAGGCCTCGCCGGCCGGCACGCGCGGCGGATTCGACCAGTAGCTCAAATGCGTGTTGTCCCCGAGCACGTTCTGGCCCAGGCGGTCGCGCAGGATGAAGCCCACGATCGGGCGGGTCAGCAAGCGCTCGGCTCGGCAGCGGATCCGGAGCTCGACCTCGGCACCGCCCGAGGCCGACCGGAGCCGGTCGCCGCCGGGCTCGTAGAAGCCCGCATGCTCGATCACCGCACCGCCGTGCCCGTACCAGGGGGCCTCCGGGTCGAAATCGTCGATCTGGATGCGGCTGGCGCCGATCCAGCGGGGGTCGCGCAGGACCTCGGGAATCGACGGCGCGGGACGCGTGGGCTCGGCGTCTTCGCCGGTGTCCTCCATCGGCTGCAATAGGTCGGCGGAGAGCGCCATCTGGTAGCGCCGGCACACCTCGCGCGCCGCGCCCTCGGCGCGCACGACGCCGTGGTCGAGCCACAACACCCGGTCGCAGATGCTCATCACCGCGCCGCTGTCGTGGGACACGAAGAGCACGGTGCCGCGGCGACGGAACTCCGTCAGGAAGCGCATGCATTTCTGGCGGAAGGCGCCGTCACCCACCGAGAGCGCCTCGTCCACCACCAGAATGTCCGCGTCCACATGCGCGCACACCGAGAACGCCAGCCGCGCATACATCCCGCTCGAGTAATGCTTCACCGGCTGGTCCATGTAGTCCCCGATCCCCGCAAACTCCGCAATCGCTCCGAACCGCGCCGCAATCTCCCGGTCGCTCAACCCCAGCACCGCCGCGTTCACCCACACGTTCTCACGACCCGTGAACTCCGGGTTGAACCCAGCACCCAGCTCCAGCAGCGCGCCGATCCGACCCCGAACCTCCAGCTCACCACGGCTCGGCCGTACCGTCCCGCAGATCAGCTGCAGCAGCGTCGATTTGCCCGACCCATTCCGGCCGATCAGCCCCACCGTCTCTCCCGATCGCACCGAGAGATCCACATCCCGAACCGCCCAGAAGTCCTCGTGATACCGACGCCGAAGAACCAGCTCCTTCAGTCGGTCCTCCGGACGACGATAGATCCGATACGCCTTCCCCAAGCCCCGCGCCGATATCACAGCATCAGACGACATCGGCGGCCCCTTCCGGAACGCGCGAAAGCCGCGCGTTGCTTCCCGCCGACCCAGCCGGGAGATTCGGCGGGCCCTGCGTCAGGCGATCGAGCTGCGCCAGAAGATCCGCCACGCAGTCCGCCCAGCTCCGCGGCCGGAAGGCTTCGCGGATGCGCGCCTCGCGGCTCGCGTGGTAGCCGGCGTCGAAAATTGCGCGCTCGATCGCGGCAAGCGCACCCGCCTCGTCCCGAGGATCGAAATAATCGACGAGGTCGCCGCCCGCCTCGGGGATCGCGCCGACATTGGACGCGACGCAGAGCTTGCCCTGCTCGAGACTTTCTGTGACCGGCAGCCCCCATCCCTCCATGAGGCTGGGGAATACCGTGAAGAGGCACCGCCGGTAGGCCTCGGCCACCTCCGCATCCGACAGACCCGAGCGGATGCCAACCTTGGCGCCGAGAGTCGGGTCGCGGGAGAGTTCCGACAGGAGATCGTCGACGAGCCAGCCGACGCGCCCGACGAGCACCAGAGGCGGGACCGCCTCGGCGCCATGGCGCTCGATCAGGCGGCGCCAGACCCGCAGCAGAAGCGCGTGGTTCTTGCGCGGCTCGATGGTCGAGACATAGAGCACGAACCGCTCAGGAAAGCCGGGGCCCGTCCCAGGCTCCATCGGAGGCGCGGCGAAGCCGCAGCCGAGCCGCAGGACTTCCACCGGGGGCAAGACGATCCGGCGCTCCACACCGAGCTCGAGCAGGTCCGCGCGAGAGTGGCCGGAGATCGTGAACAGGAGGTGGGCGTTGGCGAGAACGCCGTCGAGCCAGCGGCCGAAACGCCGCCGGAGCGCAGGGTCGACCCACTCCGCGTGCGCGACGGGAATGACGTCATAGATCAGCACCGCGATCCGCACGCCGAGTGTCCGGCGCGCCCGGTCGAGCATCTCGACGTAGCGCGGGTTCTCCCAGCTCGTCCCGAGCGAGAGCAGGAGATCGCCGCGCCGGAAGCGCTCGGTCCGGGTGCCGAGCGGCGCCGGACGCAGATAGACGAGCCGTCGCGCGCGCAACATCCGGCGGAGCGCGCGGATGAGACGGCCGATGGGCGAGCCGGACGCGCGCGGAGGGTCGTGGAACACGCGGGCGAGCGTCGCGGGATCGACACGCTCGAAGCGTTCCACAGAACGCTCCAGCCGGCAGAATCGGACCGCCGCCCGCGGCCAGCCGAACCGCGCGAGGGCCGTGTAGATCTCCATCTCCACCCGCTGGATGCCGCTCGGCCGCTCGCGGTAACGGAAGAACTCGAGGAAGCTCCCGACGTCCACCCACAGAGTAGGGTGCGCGCGCTCTCGGGATTCCGACTCCGTCACGGCTATCGAGCCGCCTGCTTCGGCTGCAACGGCTCCACGGGCATCGCGGAGCCCGAAGCCTCCACCGCGAGGTTCACCGATCGCATCAGGACGTTCACGAGCCCATGGCTCGGATGGCGTGAGTGGACCGACACGAAGAGCGTGTCGCGCAGTCGCGCCACCATGCGCGAGTGTCCGGGCGTTCCGTCGTAGATCTCGGCCTCGAGCGCATACTCGCCGCTGCGAAGATAAGGCAGGCGGAAGCGGAAGCTGGCCCGAAACGCCCGGCCGGCCTCGAGCGGGACGGGCGCGGGCTCACCGCCTGCATATGTATGATCGCCGAAGAGCGCCTGGCCCAGCCGGTCGCGCAAGACGAAGCCCACGGTGGGGCGAGCGAGCGCACGCAACGCACGGCCCTCGACGAGCAGCTCGAGCTCCTCGCCGCCGGAGAGCGACCGCAGGGAGATTCCGGCCTCCGAGCGGAGATCGATCCGCTCGATCGCGGCGCCACCTTCGGGATCGGGCGCCTCGTCCGGATCGAAATCGGGCGCGGGCGGCGCTTCCGCCGACACAGCCGTCGGCCGCGACGGACGCGCCTCCGCCGCCTGCCAGCCGCGGCCGCCCAGGCGGAAGCCCTCGTTTTCCTCGGTCGACTCCGACGAGAGCGACGCCTCGTAGTGCCGGCACACCTCGCGCGCGGGACCCGCCGCGCGTACGGCGCCTCGCTCCAGCCAGAGCGCCCGGTCGCACAGCCTCGCCACGACGGCGAGGTCGTGGGAGACGAACACCAGCGCGCCGCGCCGCCGGAACTCGTGCAAGTACCGCATGCACTTCTGCTGGAAGGCGCCGTCGCCCACCGAGAGCGCCTCGTCCACCACCAGAATGTCCGCGTCCACATGCGCGCACACCGAGAACGCCAGCCGCGCATACATCCCGCTCGAGTAATGCTTCACCGGCTGGTCCATGTAGTCCCCGATCCCCGCAAACTCCGCAATCGCTCCGAACCGCGCCGCAATCTCCCGGTCGCTCAACCCCAGCACCGCCGCGTTCACCCACACGTTCTCACGACCCGTGAACTCCGGGTTGAACCCAGCACCCAGCTCCAGCAGCGCGCCGATCCGACCCCGAACCTCCAGCTCACCACGGCTCGGCCGTACCGTCCCGCAGATCAGCTGCAGCAGCGTCGATTTGCCCGACCCATTCCGGCCGATCAGCCCCACCGTCTCTCCCGATCGCACCGAGAGATCCACATCCCGAACCGCCCAGAAGTCCTCGTGATACCGACGCCGAAGAACCAGCTCCTTCAGTCGGTCCTCCGGACGACGATAGATCCGATACGCCTTCCCCAAGCCCCGCGCCGATATCACAGCATCAGACGACATCGGCGAACTCGCCGCGCACGAACAGGAACCAGGCGCGCCCCGCCCAGGCGAAAATCCAGGCGATGGCCCCGTAGAGCGCAAGCGCGGCCCAGTTCGGCCATTCAGCCAGGAACAGCGCCGCGCGCACGGCCTCGATCACGAAGGTCAGAGGATTGAGGTAGAGCAGGCTCCGGATCGGTTCGGAGACGGTGGAGAGCGGGAAGAAAACCGGCGTCAAGAACATGGTCACGGGCGCCAGCACCAGGACCGCGTGGCGGAAGTCGCGGACGTAGACGCCGAGCGCCGACAGGAACCAGATGAAGCCCATGGCGATCAGCGCCAGCGGCAGCACCAGGACCGGGATCGAGAGCACCGCCAGCGGCGGCAGACCGTCGATCGCGACATAGAAGACGAGCAGAATCGCGGCGCCCACCAGGACCCGGAACAGCGCGCCACCGATCACGACCCAGGCCAGGATCTCCAGCGGAAAGAGCACCTTCTTGACGTAGGCGATCTGGTCGGCGAGCAAAGCCGGCGCCCGCGTGAGGCATTCCAGGACGAAGTCGAAAAGAATGAGCCCGGAGAAATAGAGGAGCGCCACCTGGAGCGTGCTGCCTTCCAGCCCCGGCCAGCGCACCTTGAACAGGAAGCCGAACACGAAGGTGTAGAGCGACAGCATGAAGAGCGGCACGATGCCGGCCCAGAGCTTTCCCAGCAGCGACCCTCGGAACCGCGCCTCTATCTCCCGCAGCGTCAACCGAAGCACCAGCTGGCGGTAGTGCCAGGCGCAGCCAAACACGGCCAGCGGCCCTCGGCCCTGATATTGGCCTCTCGGAACAATCATTGGTCTCTCACCGATTTCGACCCGCAGCCTCTGCGATGAGCCGCATTATCTCTCGGCAACGTGTCCTGCGCCCATCCGCGTTCCGCCCGCCGCGCGCCCGAAATTGAAATGCTTGTTAAGATTTCCAACGCCGGCTCAAGCTCTCAGTCGGCGGGGGATTGGTCAAGCCCGAGGAATTGTAGAATAATGGATCGGCCATCCCTGAGACAAAGGACCGCACATTGATCGTCCGCGCGCGTGCACCGCTCCGGCTCGGCCTCGCCGGGGGCGGCACCGACCTCTCCCCGTTCTGCAACCTGTTCGGCGGCTGCGTGCTCAACGCCACGATCGATCTCTACGCCTACGCGCACATCGAGACGGCGCTCGACAACAGCCTGCGTCTCTCCGCCCAGGACACCGGAGCTGAGCTCGCGACGGCGGCCGTGCCCGCGCTCGAGCTCGGTGGCCCGCTCGCGCTGCACAAGGCCGTCTACAACCGCATCGTGCGCGACTTCTGCGGCGGCCAGCCGCTCGCCATGCGGCTGACGACCCACTGCGACGCGCCGCCCGGCTCCGGCCTCGGCTCGTCCTCGACCCTGGTGGTCGCGATGATCAAGGCGTTCGTCGAGTGGCTGCGCCTGCCGCTCGGCGAGTACGACGTGGCGCGGCTTGCCTTCGAGATCGAGCGGCAGGACGTCGGGCTCAGCGGCGGCCGGCAAGACCAGTACGCCGCGACCTTCGGCGGCTTCAACTTCATGGAGTTCTACGCGGACGAACGCGTGATCGTGAACCCGCTCCGGATCAAGAACTGGATTCTGTCGGAGCTCGAGAGCTCGATCGTGCTCTACTCGACCGGCGTCTCCCGTCTGTCGGCTGCGATCATCGATGAGCAGACCCGCAATATGCGCGAGCCCGGCAGCGCGTCGATCGACGCGCTGAAGCGCCTCAAGGAAGACGCCATCGCCATGAAGGAGGCTGTCCTCAAGGGCGATTTCTCGGCCCTCGCCGAGCGCATGCGGGATTCCTGGGAAGCAAAAAAGCTCACAGCCCACGGCATCACCACACCCGAGATCGATGCGCTCTTCTTGCGCGCGATGGAAGCCGGCGCGCTCGCGGGCAAGGTCTCGGGCGCCGGGGGCGGCGGCTTCGTCATCTTCTTCGTCGACCCCGGGCGGCGCATTAACCTGATCCGCGCGCTCAGCGGTCTCAGCGGCGAAGTCCGGCCGTGTCATTTCACCAAGCGGGGCACCGAGGGATGGCGGCTGGACTGAGGGAGCCGATGGACGCGGTGATCCTCGCGGGCGGGCTCGGCACGCGCTTGCAGGAGAAACTGCCGGGCCTCCCGAAGGCGATGGCGCCGATCGCCGGCAGGCCCGTTCTGGCGTGGCTGCTGGACGAGCTCGTCGACGCGGGCTTCCGTCGCGTGATTCTGTCGGTCGGCCATCTGGCGGACGCGATCCGCTCGGCATTAGGCGAGACCTACCGCGCGCTCGAACTCACCTACGCTGTCGAGCGGACGCCACTGGGGACCGGTGGCGCGCTCCGCCACTCGCTCGGGACCGCAGACGCCGGCGATCGACCGATCTGGGTGATGAACGGCGATACGATGCTGAAGCTCGATCGGCCAAGCATGTGGGCTGCGCATCAATCCCGCTGCGGGGATCCACGGGCGATCACACTGGCGTCGGTGCCGATATCCGATACCGCGCGCTATGGAGCGCTGGAGGTTCGCGACGGACGGGTTCTGCGTTTCGGCTCCTCGAGCGGCCCCGGGCTCATCAACGCCGGGACTTATCTCCTGCACCGGCGCGTCTTCGACGGTTGGGATTTGCCTCCGGCGTTCTCGCTCGAATCGGATTTTCTGGCGCCTTTTGTCCATCGGTTGCAGATCGCTGCGTTCTCGACCGATGGCTGGTTCATCGACATCGGCGTCCCCGCCGATTACGAGCGCGCCCAGACGGAGGTGCCGGTGGCGTTTTCCCGGTCAGCCGCGAGGATCCGCCGGACCGGCCGTGGCTACGCGCGCGCCCGTCGAGCAGAGATTTGAGGTAGAACGACTTGGTCAGGCTACGGAATTTGTCCGATAATCCGGCTGTTTGCGACGCCGGAGAGGCGCCGCGGCTCGACGGGGACGAGGGACGACAGGTCGAATGAGGATTGGCCCCCGCGCGCCATGACCGTGGCGCAGCGTCATATGTTCCGCCGCGTGCTCGGCGAAACGGCCGGGCTGAGCGTGGCGCTCTGCCTGATCATTCTGCTGCTCGGGACCCAGTCGCTTCTCTACCTGCTGGCCGAGCGTGCGATCTCCTTGAAGCTGTTCCTCCAGGCCGTGATCCTGCTGGCGCCGGATCCCATTTATCGGGGCGTGCCGTTCGCGATCGCCATCGCCATCGTGCATGCCTATCTCAAGTGGGGCCGCAACAACGAGATCGTCTCGCTGCGAATGGCGGGCATGTCCGACCTGTCGCTGGCGGTGCCGGGCTTGGCGACCGCGCTGGTCGCCACGGTGTTCGCCGCGTCGACCTCGCTCTACCTGCTGCCGATCGCGTTCCGCTCCTTCGAGGACATTCGGTACACCGCGAAGTTCAACCTCTCCCTCGGCCTCCTGGACCAGGGATACCTGCAGCAAATCGCGCCCAACATTTCGATCTCGTTCCGCCGGCGGCTATCCGGCAGCGAGATTGGCGGCGTGACGATCCTCGATAGCCGCAAGCAGGGCGAGGTGAGATACCTGCTAGCTGACCGCGCCCGGCTGCAGAACCCTGAGAACCCCGACGGGCAGCGCCTTCTCGTGCTTCTACACGGCAGCTACCAGATCCGGCGCGGCTCCGAGGAGCGGCTGGCGCCCGTGGTCTTCCAGGAGCTGACACTGCCGATCGCCGACTCCGCCGACGGATCGTCGCGGGTGAGGGAGTGGCACGGCTTCTACGAGGAGAGCATCGGCACGCTTCTCGATCCGCCGTCGGAGGTGCGGGAGGACCCGGAGCTTTACGGCAACTATGTCGCCGAAGGGCATATGCGCGTCGCGACCCCCCTCTCGTGCCTGACCGGCGCCCTGTTCGCGCTCGGCGTGATGCTCAACGCGAAATACGAGCGGCGCTCGGCGCCGCTCAAGAGCATCGTGGCTGCTTTGACAGGCGTGGCGCTTTGGCAGAGCCTGTTGATCGGCGGCCATGCGCTGATATCGCGCGTGCCGGCGTTTGCGCCGCTCATCTACGTTCTCTGTGCACTTCCCGCCGTGATCGGCGCGCTGTTGCTGGCGTCGAGGCCGGCGCGTGCACGGGCGGCTCGCCGCCTCTCGGGCGTGCCCGCGCCGATGGCCGCCGCGGATTAGGCCCTCAGCCCGCTCTGATCACTCGGCTGTCGAGGCCGATGCCGCGATCCGTCACGAAACGCCAGAGCGTCCCGAGCCGGGAGCGATGCCGGAAGCGGTCGTCGTAATACCGGGCCGCGAGCGCGTGCAGCCGGCCCAGCCGAGGACCGGCCACGGCCGGGAAATCGTGATGCTCGACGTGGAGGCCGTGATTGATCGAGAAGGCGTTCATCGGCCCGTAGTAGGACGATGTTTCCTCGCCTCCCTCGAAGAGGATGTGCTCTTGCAGGATGTGCGCTCCGGTCGGATGCGGGCCGACCGCGAAATAGACGGAGAGCGCCAGATAACCCAGCGCCCGCGGACCGAACACGTACACGACCACCACCGAGGCCGCCAGCACGGCCACGACATTACCCACGAGCCAAGCATCGACGGGGATCTTCCGCCGCACGGCCAGCGGGTTGATCACCGCATAGGTGAACGGCTGCAAGAACAGCCAGAGGAGCTTGCCGATACGGCGGCGTCCCACCAGGGCCACTTCCCATCGCGCAGGCACGTCAGCGTCCAGCCCGGCCTGCCCGAGGAAACGGTGATGCAACACGTGATAGTGCCGGAACGCGATCGCGCTCGGCAGGACTGCGGGAAGGTTCACGAGGATCCCGAATGCCTTATTGGCCGCCGGCGAGCGGAATACCAGATTGTGGGAGCACTCGTGGACGATCACGTTGAGCTCGTAGCTCAGAAATGCGCCGACGGCGCAGGCGGCGCCGAGCACGAGCCACCACGGCGCATCGGCGAGCGCAGCCGCGAGTCCCAGCTGCGCCGCGACGACGAGCGCGCCCAGGAGCGCCGTCTCCCGGCACGGGCCGAAGAGCTGCTTGACCTCGGGGTGCTCGCGCAGGATCGCGCGGCGCCGCTCCCCGTGCGAGAGCCCGCTAGCCACGGCGAGCTCGCACGCCGAGCGTCCCGAAAACCGCGTCCCACACCGGCGAGGTCACGCCGAAATTCCGGTGATCGTCGACGTAATGATGCGCGAGATGATGACGCTTGAGATAGGCGCCGATGCGTCCCGGAAGCCGCCAAGCGTGGCAGGCATAGTGCACCATGTCGTAGGCGACATAGGACAGGCCGAACACGCCCGCGAAGACCAGACCCTCGTCTCGGCCGAGCGCTGCGCGCGCGATTCCGAGCACCACTGCGAAGATCGGCAACGAGACCACGGGCGGCGTCAGCCGGCGACCGGCGTCGTTGGGATCCAGATGGTGCGATCCGTGCATCATGAAACAAAAGCGGGCCGCACGCGGGACCAAGCGATCGAGGTGAAACACCACCCGATGCAGGGTGTATTCGAAGAGCGTCCAGACCAGCACCGCAGCGCTGGCGAGCCACGCGACCTCCGAGGCCTCGAGCCCGCTGCTCGCGCCCCATGCAAACAACGCACTGGATAGCGGGACCCACAGCAGCGGCACCGTTGCCGGCTTCGTCCGCGTGAGCCGCTCCAGCGCATCGCTCTCGAAGAGCCGCATCTCGGCGCGCCGCGCGCCCGCGTCACGCTCGATAGGTGCCTGAGCCTTCATGTGCTCGAAACTCGCATCTGCGGCGGATGCTTGGCCAGAGCCATGGAAGTGTCAATCCGCCAGATCGCCGAAGGCGTCGGGCGATCCCGGCTCGGCAGTTTTCGGCGTGCGCACGAAGGCCGAGGATCGCCCCAGGAAACCCTCGATCACGCCGCGCAGATTTGCGACCGCCAAGCCGATGAAAAGCCCGATCACCAGCGGCAAGCCCCCGAGTGCCGTCCAGATGCTCGCGCCCCGGATTCGCATCTGGCCAAGCACGACCATCGCAGAGGTGGCGGCCACCGCCTGCAGCAGGGCCACGCACAGCAGCGTGGTCGGGACGCGAGAAAATTCCGCGCCCCAGGCGATCTCGACTGCACCCGTCGCCAGGGCGACGCCGGCCACCGGCCCGAAGGCACTGCCAAGGAATTGCAGCGTCGACATCACCTTGCTCGTAAGCGGAAGCTTGGATCGCCACACCCGCCGCGCGAGCTTGCGGGCGACCTCGCTCGGTCCCTTCACCCAGCGGAACTGCTGCGTGCGCCAAGTCGAAAAGCTCTCGGGCAGCCTGCCCGGCACGGCCACGCTGACCAGGAACATCGCGCGCCAGCCACGAAGCTGCACGCGGTAGCTCAGGTCGAGATCCTCCGCAAGCGTGTCCGACTGCCAGCCTCCAGCATCTTCGATCGCCGCGCGCCGCCACACGCCGCAGGTACCGTTGAACGGCAGCACCAGCCCGATCCAGCTGCGCGTCGCCTGCTCGATGCCGTAATGCGCATCGAGAATGCGCCGCTGCACGCGGGTGAGCCAATTCCGGTCGGGATTGAGGTAATCGCAGCGAGCCTGAACCAGCGCAATGCCGCTGTCGCTCAGCAGCGGACGGAGGCACCCGCGCAGGAAGTCTGCGCGCGGACGGTAGTCCGCGTCCAGGATCGCCACGAACTCCTGCCGCGACCGCGCGAGGCCCGCGGCGAGCGCGCCCGCCTTGTAGCCCGTCCGCGACTCGCGATGCAGCAGCACGGCATCGATGCCCTGCTCGCACAACTCCGCCACCGCCGCAGCCGCTATCAGTGCGCTGCCGTCCGTGCTGTCGTCGAGGACCTGAACGTGCAGGCGATCACGCGGCCAATCGAGCGCCCCGACACCTCGGCAGACGTCCTGCACCAGCGTCTCCTCGTTGAAAGTCGGGATCTGGACCAGCACGTCCGGTAGCTCGGCGTCGGGCGGCAGGGGCGCCGCAAGCAGACGAGCCTCCGCAGCCAGGGCCGAGCGACCGCGGCGCAAGTTCTGCACGACGATCCAGGTCGCTGGCAAACCCATCATCCAAAGGGCCGCCAGCGAGAACAGCAGGATGACGTGGTTTGCGAGCGCCAGAGAGTGGGGCATCGGCTCACTCGGACGGACGCTCATGCGGCATCGGAGTCAGCGGCTGCGACCCGAGCCCTAGCTCCGAGCCCCGCTTCGGGGTCGAGATCCAGACCGACTGCTTGCCGCGCGCGAGAGCGAGCACGCTCACCGCGCCCGCGAGCTGCGCGCAGAGGAGCACCGAGACCGCCGCGAGAGCGTGTGGCACTTCGCGCCAGAAGCTCGCGTTCCGCAGCAGCCGCTGGGCCAGAATCATGCCGACCATCGCGCAGGCGATCTCGGAGAGCGCAATCGCCGCGAGGAGGGGTACCGCGGTGCCCATCGGTCCGCCGAGCACGAGGTGAAGCACGGCGGCGACCGCTATTGCGCCGAGGATCGGCGGAAACACCGCATTGACCAGGCAGATGGAGGCCGCGAGCTTGCTGCCGACCGCAAGATCGCTCCGCCAGACGGCCGGCAGATACTTGCGCGTCGCCTGCGCAAGGCCGTTGCTCCACCGCTGTTGCTGCCTCAGCCAGACCGCTTGGCTCTCGGGGAGCTCCGCGGGAACCGCCACGGTCGCGAGGCAGACCGCCCGCCAGCCCCCCAGCAGCGCGCGGTAGCTGACGTCGAGGTCCTCCGGCAGAATATCGGACGCCCAGCCGCCGAGTTCGTCGACGGCGGCACGGCGCCACACCGCGCAGCTCCCGGTGAATTGCACGAAATAGCCCGACCACGAGCGGGCGGTCTGATGGACGACATCGTAGGCGTCGATCGCATACTGCTGTGCGCGCGTGAGCACGTTCTCCTCGGCATTGAGCCCGCTCCACCGCGCCTGCACGAAAGCCAATCCGGGATCGGCAAGCAGCGCGCCCATGCAGCGCCGGAGGAAATCCCGGCCGGGCACGAAGTCGGCGTCGAACAGGGCGATGTAGTCGCAGCGCGAGTGCTGCAGGCCCGCCTGCAACGCCGCGCCTTTGAATCCCGCCCGATGGGAGCGACGGAGCAGCACGGCATCGAGGCCGCGCGCCGAGAGCGATGCCACCGCCTCATCCGCGATCTCCTGACTGCCGTCCGTGCTGTCGTCCAGCACTTGGATATGCAGCTTCTCACGGGGCCAGTCGAGGTCGCCACAGGCGTCCGCGACGCGCCGGATCACCGCGCCGTCGTTGCAGGTGGGCAGCTGTATCAGCACATGCGGGAGCGCGTCGTCGTCCGGTAGCGGTCGCGCGAGCAGTTCCCGTTCCGCCGCCATCCCCCGGCGGCGCAGGCGCGCGTGCTGCGCCACGACCCATGGCAAAGAGGCCGCGGCCACGCAAAAGCAGGCGAGCGCCGCCACCAGAACGCCCTGGTCGAGCAGGCGCAAGGCATCCAGTGTCATGACAAAAGAGTTAGTCAATTCTTCTCGAGACCGGCCCACCCCAGGGGTTCGGGACCATAACATCAATGGAGAGGCGCTGCCACAAAGTGGCAATCCCCGGGGAACTTCTGAAAGCGGTTCACTTCTGCGCCGCTCGCCGCTATACCCCGAAGACTTCTGACTTGGGCGTCGCATTCGGCGGCGCTTCCTCGACCTCGATCGGGCTCATGCGCGACCCTCGTGCGATCCTCATCACTGGAGCGAGCGGCGGCATCGGCGGTGCGCTCGCGCGCGCTTATGCCCGGCCCGGTATCCGTCTCGCCCTCACGGGCCGAAATGCCGAGCGCCTCGAGGTTTGTGCGGCATCCTGCCGCGCCGCCGGGGCGGAAGTGCGCGCGGAAGCCCTCGACGTCGTGGATACGAAGTCGGTTGCCGCCTGGGTCGAGGCGATCGACCGGGATTGGCCGCTCGACCTCGTCGTCGCCAATGCCGGGATCACCGGCGGGCTCTCCGGCGAGCAGCGCAGCGAGAACTTGGCCGACGTGCAGCGGATGATGAGCATCAACTTCGGCGGCGCGTGCAACACGCTGCATCCCGTGATCCCCGCCATGCGGCGCCGGCGGCGCGGCCAGCTCGCGCTGATGAGCTCCCTCGCGGCGCTGCGCGGCCTGCCCTACTCGCCCGCCTATTGTGCCAGCAAAGCCGCGCTCAAGGCCTATGGCGAGGCGTTGCGTGCATGGCTCAATCCCGAGGGCATCGAGGTGACGGTGGTTCTGCCGGGCTTCGTCGACACACGGCTCGCCGACCACGTTGCGGGGCCGAAGCCGTTCCAGATGACCGCCGAGCGTGCCGCCGCCATCATTCGCCGGCGGCTCCGGCGCGGTCCAGCGCGAATCGCGTTTCCGATCCTGCTGCACGCGGGCGCGCGCCTGCTTGCAAGCCTGCCCGCGGACGTAGCCGACCGGTTGCTCAGCTCCTTCAAGGTCGAGATCCAGCACTACGAATGACGGATGCTCTCGAGGTCCGGGAGGTGCGGACCCGCCGCGACCTCCGGCGATTCCTGGACGTCCCCTATCTCGTCTACCGCGGCGACCCCCACTGGATTGCGCCACTCCGCCAGGAGGTGAAGAAGCTCCTCAGCCGCACGAAGAACCCGTTCTTCGAGCATGCCGAGGCCTGCTACTGGATCGCGGAGCGGGACGGCCGGCCGGTGGGCCGTATCAGCGCGCAGGTCAATCGGCTGCACTTGGAGACGCACCGCGACGCCACCGGGAATTTCGGCTTCCTCGAGGCGATCGACGACGCCGCGGTCTTCGAGGCGCTGCTCGCCACGGCCGCGGACTGGCTGCGGGCTCGGGGCATGAAGTGCATGCTGGGGCCCTACAGCCCCTCCATCAACGACGAGATCGGCGTGATGGTGGCGGGCTTCGGCCGGCCGTCGGTAATCGGAATGGCGTACTCCCCTCGCTATTACGCCGCGCGTCTCGAGGCGGCCGGCTTCGCCAAGGCCAAAGACGTGCACGCGCTGCTGTTCGACATGGCGGGCGACGACATCCGCGAGGTCGACCGGCTCAAGCGCGTCACCGACCGAGTGAACGCCTCCGGGCAATTCACCATCCGACCGATCGACATGCGCCGCTTCGAGACCGAGATGCGGAACGCGATCGACGTCTACAACGACGCCTGGAGCGAGAATTGGGGTTTCGTCCCGGTCACCGAGGCGGAGGTGAAGCACCTGATTGCGTCCGTACGGCCGATTGTCGATCCAAAATACGTGCTCCTGGGCGAGGTCGACGGCGAGCTCGAGGCCATATTCATGACGCTGCTCAACCTCAACGAGGCAATCGCGGACCTCGGTGGACGATTGGCACCGTTCGGCTGGGCGAAGCTGCTATGGCGGCTGAAGCGGCGCCCGTTCAAGTCGGGGCGCGTCATGCTGGCCGGCGTCAGGAGGCGCCATCGGAACTCGCTGCTGAGCCCGGCGCTGCTCTCACAGATGCTCGCCCGCACCATCGAGACCGGACGCGTGTCCGGCGTCGATTGGCTCGAGCTGTCATGGATTCTCGAGGACAACGCCCGCTCGATGGCGCTTTGCCGGCGCGCGGGCGGCCGGATTTACAAGACTTATCGCATTTACGAGAAGCCGCTCGTCTAAGCGAGCGGCCGGAGCCTCATCCGTTGCGCAGCGCCTGCAGCTCCTCGGCGATCACCTTCGCCGCGTGCCGGATCTGCTCTTCCGTATGCGTGCAGGTGAGGAACAGCCGGAGCCTCGCCTCATGCTCGTCCACGGCCGGGTGCAGGATCGGCTGCACGTGGATGCCCCGGCGGAACAGTGCCTGAGTCAGGCGGATGCAGCGCATGCTGTCGCCGACGATCACGGGGACCACCGAGTAACCCTGGGCGGAGCCCGTCGGCAGGCCGTGCTGGCGAGCGACCTCGAGGAACAGGCGGCCGCGCTCGCGCAGGCGCTCCACCCGCTCCGGCTCGGCCTGCATCACGCGCAGCGCGGCGATCGCGGCGGCCGCATCGGCCGGAGACTGGCCGACACTGAACATGAAGCCCGCCGCACCGTAGCGGAGCGAGAACATCAGCGCCTCGCTGCCGGTGATATAGCCGCCGCAGCTCGCCAGCGCCTTGCTGAGCGTCCCCATCCAGATGTCGACGTCCGAGCCCTTGAGCCCGAAGTGCTCCCGGATGCCGAAGCCGCGTTTGCCCATCACGCCGAGGGAGTGCGCCTCGTCCACCATCAGGAAGACCTTGTGGCGATCGCGCAGCTCGATGAAGGCCGGCAGGTCGGGATAGTCGCCGTCCATGCTGTAGATGCCCTCGATCACGATCAGCACGCGCTCGTAGTCGCGCCGGCGCTGCCGCAGCAGCTGATCGAGCGCCCGCCAATCATTGTGCGGGAAGGCGATCCGGCGGGCGCGGGAGAGCTGAGCGCCCATGATCACGCTGTTGTGGATCAACTCATCATGCAGGATGAGATCGTTCCGCCCGAAGAGATGCGAGATGGTGGCAACGTTGGTGCCGTAGCCGCTGACGAACACCAGGCAGTCCGGCGTGCCGTACATCGCCGCCAGCGCCTGCTCGAGTTCGCGATGAAGCGGCCGCTCACCACCGACCATGCGGCTGCCGGAGACGGAGGTGCCGTAGCGCTGGACCGCGCGAGCGACTGCGGCGGAGACCTCGGGATGGCCGGACAGGCCGAGGTAGTTGTAATGCGAAAAGGTGACGTAGTCGCGCCCGCCGATCGAGGTGGTATTGCGCGCGATCCCTTCGTGCATCCGGAAATAGATGTCGCTGACCCCGTAGCGCTCGCCGAGCGGGCGCATCGCCGTGTAGAGCGGGTGATGGTCGAAGCGATAAAACGACTTCGGCAGATCCTCCAAGAGCTCGACGGCTTGCTCCGCCGGAACGTCCGGCCTCTCCGCATCCCCCTGCGCCCTGCGGTTCCGCAGCAGCCACTTCGCGAGATCGCGCTTCTCCTCGGGCGACAGCCGCGCGGCCATCGCCATGATATCCGTCATTGAGCTGCCCCTTCTCCGCCGCCACGCGTCGAGATGTTCTGCCCGGCCCCCCGCCGCGGCGAACCGGTCGACAGGATCATGGCGTTATTGTTCATGCATGGGAACCAAAGGATGCCAGAGGGACACCGGGAAGTTGCGGCAGCTGTAACCCGATCGTCACCGGCAAGTCCACCTCGAACTCGTCGAGTTTGTTGCAGCGGCTGCGTCGCAGCGGCCGGTCGCCGGTTGGCACCCTCACTGCTCATTTGAATGTGCTCCGGATTCCTCGGTGCCACCGCATGCGATGGTATCGTCCGCCATTTTCCTGTCAAAAGCTACATGATCGCGGCTTGAACAATGACACGAGATTTATTCTTGCCTCAGGCCCGCTGCATGCAAGCGCATGACCAGGTTCCCGTGCGGATCGACCCGCACCGACGCGCCAGGCCCCACGACGGCGGTCGATTCCGCCTCCTCGATCAGCACCGGTCCCGGGATTGCGGCAGCGCTCGGCGAGAGACGGTCCCGGGCGAAGACGGGCACCTCCACGAAGCCGCCGCGTTCCTCGAAGTAGGCTGGCCGACGTTCGATTAAGGCATTCCCGGGGGTCGATCCGGCATCCCGGAAGCGCAGCTCGGACGCCGCGGGCGGCGCCAACACGCGCACGCGCCAGGACACGACCTCGACCGCAAGCGCGCCTAGGCTCCGGCCGAACCGAGCCTCATACTGGGCATCGAAAGCCCGGCGCCACGCACCGGCGTCGCGCCGCGTGCGGCCGGCAGCATCGAGCGGCACCGTCACTTCGAAGCCTTGGCCGACGTAGCGCATATCGGCCGAGAGCCCCACCGCGATCTCCTCGTCCCGCACCTCCGCCTCGCGCAGCACCCGCCGACCGCGCGCCTCGAGCTCGGCAAGCGCCTCGTCCACCAGACGCCAGTCGAACGCATCGAGCCTCATGATGAGGCTTCGGGTGCATTCGACGCTCCGCGGCGCCACCAGCATGCCGATGGCGGAGGCGACGCCGGCACCGCGCGGGAAGATCACCTCGCGGAGATTGAGCAGGCGCGCGATCTCGTAGGCGTGCACGGGACCCGCGCCGCCGAAGGCCACCATGCGATAGCGCAAGGGGTCGCTGCCGGACTCCGCGATATGCACGCGGGCGGCGGTCGCCATGTTATTGTCGACCACGCGGGCGATGCCGGCGGCGGTCTCTGCCACGCCGAGGCCGAGGCGATCGCCGAGGCGGGCGAGCGCCGCCGTCGCCCGCGCGCGGTCGAGGCGCATGCGCCCGCCAAGGAAACGGTCGGGCGCGAGATAGCCGCGGATCAGGTCGGCGTCCGTGACCGTGGGATCCTCCCCACCCCGCGCGTAGCAGGCGGGTCCAGGAGCTGCGCCGGCGCTGCGCGGGCCCACCCGCAACAAGCCGAGGGCGTCGACCGCGGCGATGCTGCCACCGCCCGCGCCGATCTCGATGAGCTCGATGGTCGGAAGGCGCAGAGGCAAGCCGCTGCCCTTCTTGAAGCGCTGCAGGCGCGCCACCTCGAGCTCGTGGCTGCGCTGCGGCTGGCCGCCGTGGATCAGGCTCACCTTCGCCGTCGTGCCGCCCATGTCGAAAGCGATGACATCGTCCCAGCCCGCTTGGCGCGCGAGAAAGGCCGCCCCCATGCCGCCGGCTGCCGGCCCCGACTCCACCAGCGCGATCGGCTGCTCGGAGGCCGCGCGGGCCGTGGTGATGCCGCCGTCGGACAGCATGATGAAGAGCGGCACGCCCAGTGAGCGCTCGAGTTCAAGGAGATACTTCAGCGCGATCGGGGCCACGTAGGCATTGGCGACGCAGGTGGAGAAGCGCTCGTATTCCCGCACCTCCGGAGCGATCTCCGACGAGGTGCAGACGGCGAGGCCGGGATCGGCTGCGAGCACCACCTCCTTCGCGCGCAGCTCGTGCGCGGGATTGCGGTAGCTGTTGAAAAACGCGATCGCGATCGACCGCGCGCCGGCCTGCCGAAGCTCAAGCGCCGCCGCGCGCACCGCCCCCACGTCTAACGGCAGCACCGCACGGCCGTCCGCGGCGATACGCTCCGCCACGGGCTTCCGGAGCCGCCGCTCGACCAGCGGCGGCGGGCGCTCGAGCTGGAGATCGAAGGTGTCGTAGCGGAGCTCGTTGCCGATCTCCAGAACGTCCCGGTAGCCCTCGGTGGTGATCAACCCGACCGTGGCGCCCCGCCGCTCGATCAGCGCGTTGGTGACCAGGGTCGTGCCGTGCACGACGCTCTCCGCCCGCGCCTCGAGCGCGGCCAACCCCTCGACGATGGCGCGGCGCGGGTCATCCGGCGTGGTCAGCAGCTTGTTGACGCTGAGGGTGCGGGTCTCGGCGTCATATAGGACGATGTCGGTGAAGGTTCCGCCGACATCGGCGCCCGCGAGGTACCGGGTCATAGACCATAGACCTCTCGCGCCGCCGACTCCGAGATCCGTCCCGCCTCCAGGTCGGCGCGCACGGCGTCGCGATCGCGCTCCCGGGGATCGCCGAAGCCGCCGCCGCCGGGATAGCGAATGCGCAGCCGGTCGCCGGCGGCGATAGGGCTCTTGCCCTTGAGCGCGAAGCCGCCGTCGCGCCCGTTCCACACCACCCGAGAGGACGCGCCCGAGCTGCCGCCCAGAACGCCGCGCGCGGGATGGCGGACGCGCTCCACCAGGAGCGAGAGCGTCGCGGGCCGGTCTCCGGTGAGCTCGATCTCGACGTCCTGGCCGAGCCCGCCGCGGAACCGGCCGGCGCCGCCGGAGTCGCAGGCGAGCTCCTTGCGCCAGATGCGAAGCGGCGAGAGCGCCTCGATGATCTCCATGGAGCCACACACGACGTTGGAGGGGAAACACGTGGCCGACAGCCCGTCTCGGCCCGCCCGCGCGCCCATGCCGCCGTTGATGAAGAGGATCGCCGTGTAGCGCCGCCGGTCCTCGCGATAGCCCGAGACCAGCACGCGCAGCGTGGGCGCGCTGCCGGATTCCGCGACGATGCGCTCGCCGAGCACCGGCGCCAGCGCTTCGTAGATCGCGGCCGCGAGGCAGTGGCCGACCAGCTGGCGCGCGTGCACCGGCGCGGGGAAGCGCGGATTGAGGATCGAGCCCTCGGGCGCCGTCACGTGGATCATCCGATAGGTGCCCTCGTTCCGCGGCGTCGCGGGATCGAGCGCGCATTTCACGGGGTAGCAGGAATACGCCTCGGTATAGTTCATCACCGTGTTGAGAGCGCGGCCTACCTCGGGCGAGGTGCCGGCGTAGTCGATGAAGAGCTCCTCGCCGCGCTTCGTCACGGCGCACTCGATGTGCACGGGCTCCTCGCCGGTACCGTCGAGGTCGAGCGCGCTGCGATAGGTGCCGTCGGGGATCGCCGCGATGGCGGCGCGCATGGCGCGCTCGGTGCGTGCGCAGATCTCGCGCGCGATCGGCGCGAGATCGTCGATGCCCTCGCGCGCAATCAAGTCCCGCAGGCCCCGCGCGGCGGTCTCGCCGGCGGCGATCTGCGCGGAGATATCGCCGAGCACCTGGTCGGGAAGCCGCACGTTGGCGCGGATCATTGCCTGCACGTCCGGATTCGCGCGGCCTTCGACGAGATAAAGCAACGGCGGGATGCGGATGCCCTCCTCGAAGACTTCGCGCGTGTCCGCCGACCACAGCGTGCCGCCGATGTCCGCCATGTGCGCGATGCTGCCAGTCCAGGCGATGAGCCGGTCGCCGGCGAACACGGGTGCCACGATGGTGATGTCCGGGAGGTGGCCGGAAGTGAGCCAGGGATCGTTACAGATGCCGACGTCACCCGGTCGCCACTCCGGTGCCGGCCGGACCTTCAAAAAATGCGCGAGGGTGCGCGACAGCGTCATGTTGAAGGAGGGAATGCCGATGGTGTTCTCCGCCATCGCATTTCCCAGGGCGTCGAAGATCACGCAGGCGAAGTCGTTCGACTCCCGGACGATGGGCGAAAACGAGGTGCGGCGGAGCGTCGCCGCCGCCTCGTCGGCGATCGCGATGAGGCGCGTCCAAACCACCTGAAGCGCCACGGGATCGTCGACGATGGTGCGATTGCGGCTCGGCGCGGGACTGCTCTCCATGATCACCTCATGGGCGCATGAGTCTCGCCCGCGGCACACGTTGTTTTCTGGGCTTTTCAAGAGCGGCCAAAATTGTTAACAGCGTTGCACCGGGTGTCAAGGCAAGGAGCCGCAGCGCGAACATGGCAGCACGAGGAGAAAACCCCGCCGGCGGCTCCTGGCACGCGATCACGCAGCAGGTGCTCAAGCGCAACCAGGTGCGGCTCGCGGTCTACGTGCCCGATCGCGTGCTGACGCCGTTGATCCGCGCGCTCCACGAGGACAACGACTTCACTGCCTTCGCGGCGACGCGCGAGGAGGAGGCGCTCGGCATCCTCACGGGCGCCTGGATGGGTGGCCTGCGCGGCGTCCTGATGATGCAGACCAGCGGCTTCGCGACGCTGCCCAACGTGCTCGCCTCGCTCGCCGTACCCTATCAGATCCCGCTCATCATGATCGTCTCCGAGCGCGGCACGCTCGGCGAGTTCAACCTGGGCCAGGCCATGGTGTGCCGGACTATGCGGCCGGTGCTGCAGTCGCTCGGCATCGAGCATCACACGATCACCCGAATGGACGAGCTCGAGTTCATCCTCGACCGCTCGATCAAGCAGGCGGTCGCGACGCAGGCGCCAACCTGCCTCATCCTTTCGCCGCTCCTGACCGGCGGCAAAATCTTCTCCCAGTGAGGCGCCGGCAATGCCACCCAACGAGCCCAAGGTCCTGAACCGCTTCGACATCACCAGGCGCCTGGTAGCCCTGCTCCGGAACGAGGAGGCAGTCATCGGCGGTATCGGCAACACCAACTTCGATCTTTGGGCCGCCGGCCGCCGGCCGCAGAACTTCTACATGTTGGGCAGCATGGGGCTCGCAATTCCGATCGCGCTCGGGGTGGCGCTGGCGCAGCCAAAACGCAAGGTGATTGCGCTTGAGGGCGACGGCTCGCTGCTGATGCAGCTGGGCGCACTCGCCACCATAGCGACGCTGCGACCTAGAAACTTGATCATGGTGGTGATGGACAACCGTACCTATCAGATCACGGGCTCGCAGCCGACCGCGAGCGCCTTCGGCGCCGACTTCGTGGCGATCGCCCGCGGCGCCGGCATCGCGCAGAGCGACTGGGCACTCGACGAGGCGAGCTTCGAGCAGCTCGCCGCCCGTGCCCTGGCCCAGGACGGGCCCGCCTTCATCGCCGCGAGAATCGACGACAAGCCGGCCGTCGCCACCACCGAGCGCGATCCTACCCTGCTCCGCGACCGCTTCATGCGCGGCCTCGGCGTCAGGGAATAGATCTTAGCCGAGCCGTTCCACCAGCAGGTTCAGCGCGGCTTCGGCGAAGGCGCGCATGTTGGCCGCGCGATCGGGGCTGCCGGTCTCGAGCGTGATCGCGTGCTCGCCGGCGCCGACCACCGCGATGCAGGCGTGACCCGCGCGGTCGCCGTAGCGGTTGCCGGTGGGGCCCGTGGCGCCGGTCTCGCCGATGCCCCAGTTCGCCGAGAATTTCTGCCGCACCGTGCGCGCCAGCAGCAGGGCATAGGGCTCGGTCGCGGGCCGCACGCCCTCGAGCGCCGAGGCGGGAATACCCAACAGCGCCTCGCGAGATTGCCGCGTATAGACGATGGCGCCGCCGAGGAAATAGGCGGAGGCGCCGGGCACCGCGAGCAGCGCCGCAGATATGAGCCCGCCCACCGAGGATTCCGCCACCGCGATGTTCTCGCCGCGGGCCTTCAGGCGGGCGCCCACCTTCTCGGCGAGCGGCAGGAGCGACTGCATCGCGCGCCCCGCCCCGCTCAGGCGTACTTCACCGAGGGCGGCGCGGGCTTCGCGGGCAGTTCCGAGATCGTGACGATCTCGGCCGGATGCGATTGCGGCTTGGCGTCACCCTTGCGCCAAAGCCAGTAGACGTTCTGCGGATTGCCGTTGACCGCGACCACCTTGTGGTTCCCCTTGTTGTCGATCGCGTGGATGGTGACGCGGCCGATGAGACCGCCCTTGAGCGCCTTCATGTCCTCGACCGCTTCGCGAACCGCCTTCTCGACGCTCATGCCCATCTTCATGTAGAGAACGACCGAGCGCGAGGTGTTGCAACGGATCGTCATCTCGCCGGCGCCGGTGCAGGCGCAGGCGCCGTAGCGCGTATCGGCGTACATGCCGGCGCCGATCACCGGACTGTCGCCGAGCCGGCCCGGGTATTTCCAGGCCCAGCCCGACGTGCTGACGCCGCCAGCGATCAGGCCCTTCGAATCCTGCGCGATGAAGGTGGTGGTGTCCTTGCCGATCTCGGGATCGACCGACTGCTTGCAGAGATCGATCAGCGGCGCCTCGGACCAGCGCTTCTTGGAGGACTCCGGCACTTCGTGCTCGTACCAGCGCTGCCAGACGCGCTTTGAATCCGCGATCAGGTTCTCGCCGGCCTCGGCGCCGATCTCGCGTGCGAAGCGCTCGGCGCCCGCGCCAACCATGAAGACGTGCGGCAGCCGCTCCATCACGGCGCGCGCGATGCTGATGGGATGCAGGAAGCCCTTGACCGCGCCCACGGAGCCCGTGCGCAGCGTGGTGCCGTCCATGACCGAGGCGTCGAGCTCGACCTCGCCGAGGATGTTGGGCCAGCCGCCCTTCCCCACCGTGCGGATGCTCTCGTCGATCTCCACCAGCTTGATACCCGCCTCGATCGCGTCGAGCGCCGGCTTGCCCTCGGCGAGCAGGCGCGCCGTGACTGGCACGCCCGGCGTGCCCTCGTTGTTGGTGACGACGATCATTGGAATTTCTCCCGCGAATAAAACTAGAGCGGGCGCAGCGGGATCACCCGCCGCGCCCGCTCCCGAGTTAACGACGAAGCTGCGCCGGTGTCGAGAGAGCTACTCCCAGAAGGCGTCGATGATCGTCTCCTTGTCGTCGCCGATCACCAGATTGAGCCGGTTCATGTTGTGGGTGATGCCGGCGACGCCGTGATCCGGCATGATCACGCGGAAGTTCCGGGGCAGGTCCTCCTCGCGCACGACGCCCGCGGTTCCCGGAGCCGCCTTGCCCTTCTCGACATATTTCTTGCCGATACAGGCCTTGCAATCCTCTTTCGAGATCTTCACCTCGGCACTGCCCGGGAGCTGCTTGAGCTCCAGCGTGTTCGCTGCGGCGCGCACGCGGACGCCCTTATACGGATGCCCGACCTCGAGCGGGAAGATCGCGTCCATAGGCGCGAAACCCATCGGCTTCTGCGAGGTGAGCGGGAAGACCGCGATGAACTGCAGATCCAGAATTCCGTCCGTGCCCGCCCCGCTGAAGAGCGGCACCAGCTCGGCCGCGCTCCAGCCGCCGGAGCCGGCAAGCCCCCGGACGCGGATCACATCCTGATGCGGCTCCAGCTGGCTTCGGAATACCTCCACGCTGGTCACGTAAAGCACCGGCAGCTCCGGCGGCGGCCCGGATTGCGGCCGCCCGGCACTGCCGGCCTGCGCATTTTCGGGCCCGCCGGTCGAGCCGGCATCAGGCGCCTGGGCGGATTGCGCCAGGGCGTATCCAGCCAGGCCCGCCTGCAGGACCATAGCGAAAGCAAGAGCGCACACGCGAGCAAACGGCCTTATCATTGTGTTCCTCCGCTTCATGGATTGCTCGTTGGAATAACTGGACACGGGGGTCATGCCGCCGGCAAGCTCGCCGCCGGGGCAGGCATGGCGGCCGCCCTCAGCAGCGTCGGCTCGGCGCGGTCGAGCGCGTCGAGCACCAGATCCGTGGCACGCATCTTCGTCAGCCGGCAGAAGGCGGTCTCCGTGCTGATGAAGCTGCCGTTCTCGGCCAGCTTGTTCACGGGCTCCCCGCCGCCGCATACGCTGAAATACTCGCAGCTCTCCCGGCACATTGCGACGCCCGCGTCGATGTCGGCGCGCATGCGCAGCAGGTTGGGGCTTTGCTCGAGATCGGCGAGCGCATCCCGGTTGACGTTGCCAATCACGAAGTCGCCGTAGGCGGGATTTTTGAGGCCCAGGAGTTCTGGCGAGAAGGTCGAGAGATTGCCCGCGTGATCCATGCTCGTCACCGCGAAGGGCTCGACCAGCTCGTTGAAGTACCCGACCTCCCTGGGCCGCAGCACCTGCCGCAAAGCGTGGTCGATCTCGCGGATGAAATTGATCCTGCCCGGCGATGCCGCCGAGAGGCGCCAGAACTCCGACAGGAAATTGGCGTAGGCGGTCTCGACATCGGACCTGCCGAAGGACTCCGACACGTGATCGCCCTCGGACTCCTCGACGTTGAAGCAGACGTGCTCGATGCCCTCCGAGACGTAGAAGTCGAACATCTCGCGCGGGTTCGCGAGCGCCTCGCTCGACAGCACCGATATCGTGTGGAAGGGCACGCGATGCTTGCGCAGGAGGCGGATGCCCCGGATCGTCTTGTCGAAGGTACCTCGGCCCGAGCGCGTGACGCGCTTGAGATCGTGGAACCGCTTCGGTCCGTCGATGCTGACTCCGACGTTGACGCGCGCCTCCAGCAGGAACTCGCACCACTCGTCGTCGATCAGCGTGCCGTTCGTCTGGAAGGCGTGGGTGAGCGAGAGACCCGCGGGCTTGAGCTCCGCCACCAGGTCGAAGGCATCGCGGTAGAACGCGATCGGCATCACCATAGGCTCGCCCGCGTGCCAGATGACCGTGATCCGGTCGCGTGCCCAACCGGATTGGAACACCTGCGTGAACAGGCTCACCAGCGTCGAGCGCTCGACGACAGCCTTCGAGCTACGATTTGGAAGATAGCAGTATCTGCAATCGATGTTGCAGAAGGGGGTCGGCTGGATGACCAACAGATTTATCTTGGGCATGTCGGCGCCGGCCCCCCATTCGTTTGTCGCCCCTGGGGCCTACCAGTTGCCCCAGCCGCCGTTGTGCCAGCCGTTGCCCCAGTTGTGCCAGTTGTTCCAGTCGTGCCAGTTGCCCCAGGGCGGGCCGATGAAGATACCGAACCCTCCGTTGCCCCAGTTGCCCCACGCGAGCTGGCGCTCGCCGGTCGGTGACTCCGTCGCGACGACGGTCTGGCCCAGGACCTCGGACATCGCGCCACGGATGGCGTCGAGGCGCTCCGATACCCGAGGCGCGGGTGTCGCCGGCGGCTCGGCGCTGGCGGGATGCTCGCGCGCGACGCTGGGGGCGCTCGAGGCCAGCAGGATCGACACTCCGACCGCGCCGGACGGCGCCAGCGCAGACAGGACCTTCAAGTATTTGCTGTGCAGAGACAACGAACCCTCCCTTGTCAACTGCTTGCGCGCCCTCGGCCAGACCGATGAACAGGCGCCGCAGGCAAAAACCCTAGCATGAAGCCAAGCTGCCTCCAACTAGCGCACGGGGGTAAGTCCGCACTCTAGGTACGACAGTACGACGAAGACCTACGACAAGTACGACGAAGCCGGTCCGCTCGCTGTGACATACGCCACTACGCTGTGCGGAAATCTCCGCCGCTCAACCGCTGGGCGGTGGCAAAAATCGGGCAAACTGCACCTCAACCTCCTTCGGATCGAGCGCCAGTCCGAAGACGACGCCGGCGGCCATGTCGCCGGGATAGATCTCATCGAGGCCGCGGATGAGCCCGTCGATGACCGCGGCGGCAACCGCCTCGGGCGCGAGCTTCGGAATGGTGAGGCCACGCGTCATGTCGGTGTCGACCGCGCCCGGCAGCACGCCGATCACGCGCGTGCCCTGGGCCGCAAGCTCGGCCCGCAGCGCCTGGGTGAGCGAGAGCGCCGCCGCCTTGGAGGCGCAGAGCGAGCCCATCATCGGCAGGTTCATGTACGCGAGGATCGACAGCATGTTGACGATCGTACCGCCGCCGTTCCGGCGCAGGACCGGCGCGAAGGCGCGGCAGAGCCGGAGCGGGCCGAAGTAGTTCGTCTCCATCTCTGCGCGGGCGTTTGCCATGGCATCGGCGGACGAGAAGGCCTGATTGAAATTGAAACCGGCGTTGTTGACCAGCAGCGTCAAGTCGCTCGCGCGCTCTGCGGCGGCCGCTGCATCGGCGTCGCTGGTGACATCGAGCTTGATCGGGACAAGCCGGTCGGGCGCGCTCGCGACGAGCTCCGAAACTTGGGCGGGAGTCCGCGCGGCGCAGTAGACGCGCTTCGCGCCTGCCTCCAACAGGGCTCGCACCACGCACGGGCCGATGCCCCGGGAGGTTCCGGTGACGAGCGCGACCGCACCCCGAATGGGATCGGCTGCTGCGGCCGCCCGAGCGCGGAAGCGACCGCTCGTCTGCTTGAAGGCATGATGCAGCAGCGTCGTGTCGTCACCCAGCACCACGCATTGGAAGCCCTGACGCCGGCGGTCCGAGGCCATCGTGCTGTAGAGCGTGAAGATGCCGCAGGGAGTGTCGGCCTTGCGGCAAGCGGCCTTCACCGCCGCAATCGCAGCCTCGTGCGCCGGGCCCAAGTCCGGGAACACGCCCAGCGACAGCGCGAGGTCACCGGTGCCGATGAACACCATGTCGACGCCGGGCGTCGCGGCGATCGCCTCGGCGTTCTCGACGCCGCGCTTGGTCTCGATCATCACCGCCACCAGCACGCCTTCGTTGGCGGAGGGCACATAGCGCTTGAAGTCCATGAGCGGCCTCACCCCGCCGCCGGAACGGTGGCCGAGCGGCGGATAGCGCGCAGCGTCCACGGCCTGACGCGCCTCCTCCGCGCTCTCCACCAGGGGCACGATCACGCCAACGGCGCCCGCGTCGAGCGCGCTGCCGATCTCGGCCGGGCCGTTCCGCGCCACCCGCACCAGCGGCGCGGACTTGGCGCGGACTATGCCGATGGCGCCCTCCAGCGCCTGCCGCTCCCAGAGCCCGTGCTGCAGGTCGAACACGATGGCGTCGGGCCCGCTGTCGGCCGCAAGCTCGGCGGCGGCGGCCGAGCCCAGCGCGAGCCAGATGCAGCCGATACAATCGCCGCCGCGGATCCGCTCGCGCAGGTTTCGCGCGAACGGCCCCGCGCCGCTCAAGCCCAGGGACCCTCGATGACGCCGCGGGTCTCTTCGACCGCGACCTGCCAGAGCGCCAGCATCTCCTCGTCGGAGCGCCGGTAGAGGCCGCCGAAATTGCCGTCGCCCAAGTAGGCGCGCACGCCCTTCGGATCCATCATGCGCATCCGCTCGATGTTGATCATGGGCTTCTGCCCGTCGGGCGTCACCACGTTCGGCACCCGCGTCCACGGGAAGTTCTCCATCCAGGAGGCGTGGCTCGCGACCGGATCGATCTCCTGCACCTTCTTCCAGGTCTTTGGTGCGTTGTACCAGTTGTAGAAGCGCACGACGTGGCCGGGGTTCTCCATCATCCACTCGAGCGCGGCGGCGCCGGCGGGCGCATTGCCGCCATGGCCGTTGACCAAAAGGATGCGGCGGAAGCCGTGGCGCGCCAGGCTGTCGAGCACGTCGCGCACGATCGAGATCAGCGTCGACACCCGGAGCGTCACGGTGCCCGGGAACGCAGTGAAATAAGGCGTGGTGCCGTAGTTGATGGTCGGAAAGACCGGCACGCCCAGGGGCTCCGCCGCCTCGACGGAGACGCGCTCGCTGAGGATCAGGTCGACGCCGAGGCTCAGCTGTGCATGCTGCTCGGTGCTGCCGATCGGCACCACGGCGCGGTCGTCGCCCTTGAGATAGGCCTCGACCTGCATCCAGTTCATCTCGGTGACCCTCACGGGCGTGCTCCTTCCTCGATCGCGATGCCGACCAGCGGCTCGCCTACGCTGATGGCGAGGCTGGTGACGTTGTAGATCACGGGGCCGGAGACCTCCGCGGCGATCCGGTGCTCGCCAGCTCCCGCGAGATCGTAGATGACGCCGAGCGGCGCGCCGCGCTCGACACGCGCTCCCGGCGAGACCGCGCAATGCCAGTAGCCCGCGACCGGCGCGGTCGCCACCTTCATGGTGTAGATCGGCGGCCGCGCCGTCTGTCCCGCGCGGTCGGGCAGCATGCCGAGCTTGCCCATGATGCGTTTGACGCCAGTCTCGATGAGCGTGACGCTCTCCTCTGTCCAGAGGCCGCAGCCGCCGGATTCCAGGAGCACGCCGGGGATGCCCTGGTTGACCGCGGCGCGATAGCTGTGCCCCTGCGCCATGCTGCGCATGACGTACGGGAAGCCGGCGGCGACCGCAAGGTCCCGGCTCACATCGTGGCCGTCTGGAAAGATCGCGAAGGGAATCAGCGCCTCGATGATGTCGCCGCAGTGCAGGTCGATGTAGGCGCTCATGCCCGGCATCGCCGTGCCCGAGACCCAGGCCGCCAGCCGCTCGCTCGGGCTGCCGTCGGTCTTGCCCGGAAAGACCCGGTTGATGTTCTTGCCGTCGCGCGGATTGAAATAAGGGCGGTGCTGCCAGAACGCCTCGATGTTGAGGATCGGCAGGACCGTGAGCTCGCCCACGAGCCCATCGAGCGGCATGCGCGTCAAGCGGCGCGCGGCCTCGATGCTGGAATACTCCGCCCCGTGCACACCCGCCGTGACCAGGAGCCTGGGTCCCGGCGAGCGTCCGCGCAGGATGGTGCAGGGGATGGAGAGGCCGGGCTCCGGCTCGACGAAGCCCGACCAGCGGTCTTTGCCCGCGCTCGCGGGCGGGTGCAGCGGCATGGCTCTACCTCGGACGCGTGCGGATTACCGGTAGACTCGGTGGCAGCGCCGCTCCCACACGGGGACCCGACCGTGCGGCGTGTGCTTCCAGACCCGGACATTGTGGCAAACGGTGTGGTACCGGCGATGGTGACGATGGTGACCATGGCGACGGTGGTGGCTCGACTGCATGCCCGGCGGGGGAGGGCTCGCCGGCGGCGGGCCGGCCTGGGCGATACTCTCATTGGCCGTCGGCGCTGCCTCGACCGGAGACAACGCCACCGCGCCGAGCGACAGCATGGCGAAAGCCGCAATGAGCCACTTACGCATCCACCCCTCCTTCGTTTTTGATCCGCCGAGTACCAGCTCCGAGCCGCCGGTTCGGCACGCGTCGCGGTTTGGTCCCGAGCGGAGCTAGTTTGCCCGGATGGCGATGCTCTGCGCAACTGCCGCGCGGCAACGTCGCCGCGGCGGCGATGTCCGATCACGGGGAATGGCGGCTTTCGCCTCGGTCACTGAAACCCCGGGCGCGGCACGGTGTCCATCAGCGCCGCCGCGAACCCGCCGTCGACCGCGACGTCTGCGCCGTTCACGTAGGCCGCCCGATCGCTCGCGAGATAGAGCACGACGTCCGCGATGTCCTCGGGCGCGCCGATGCGTCGGCTCGGCACCACCTGGGCGCGGCGCTCGCTGACGCCAGGCGCCCGGTAGAAGGCCTCGCTGAGCGGCGTGCGGATCAAGCCGGGGCTCACGACATTGCTGCGGATGCCGGCGGGGCCCCACTCCACCGCGAGCTGGCGCGACAGGATCGCGACGCCCGCCTTGCTCGCGCTGTAGGCGCCGCTGCGTGGCTGCGGGTGATGCGCGGCGACCGAAGCGACGTGCACCAGGCTGCCGCGGCCGCGCGCGAGCATCGGTTTGCCGAAAGCCTGCGCGCAGATCAGGTAGCCCGTGAGATTGACTGAGAGGAGATGGTTCCAATCCTCGAGCGACAGGCTCTCGAGCGGCCCCGCCCGCAGGAGCCCCGCGTTGTTGACCAGGACGTCGCAAGAACCGAGGCGCCGCCCCACCTCGTCGGCCGCCGCGTGGACGCTAGCGCCGTCGGAGGTGTCGCATTCGATCGCGAGCGCGCGGCCGCCGCCGGTGCGGAGCGCCGCGGCAACCGCCTCGCCATCGCTGCGATTGCGATCGAGGAGCGCGGTGACCGCGCCGGCGCCGACCATCGCGGTCGCGATCGCGCGGCCGATGCCGCTCGCGGCGCCGGTCACAACGCAGATGCGGCCCGCGAGGCCGAGCCAGTCGCTACCCTTCATCTGAACTCGCGCCGGTCACGGCGAGGAGCCCGAACGCTTCGCTACGGCTTCTTGGGCTGAGGCGGAGGCGCCGTCACCTGGCGCCAGGGCGTCGGGCAGTTCTGGACCTGCGGATAATATCCCTTCGGGTCGTCGCAGTAGTACCAGGACTGCGGCGGCGGCGCGCCGGTTGCCTGCGGCGCCGGCGGTGCCTGCGGAGGCGGCGCGTAATAGCCCGGCGGCGGCGGCGGCGCGCTGTAGTAGGGGTAAGGTCCATAGGGATAAGGCCCGTATGGGTACCAGTACTGGACCAGCCGAAGTTCGCCGCCGGATTTGAGATCCGCGCCCGCCTCCGGGAGCGCTGCTGCCGGGAGCGAGCCGGAAACCACAGCGCACACCGCAAAAACGGTAGCCCTGATCGCGACACCCATGTTCGCTCCCCCTTCCTCTGCGCGCGGTCGATGCGCGAGCGGCGCGCGACGTGTTGGCGCCCCTGGACGGGCTTAAACCCCCACGCTCTCGCGAGCAACAGATTTTGAGGCGGTTGCGCTCACAGCTATCTCAAATAGTTAGAATGGAAATGTGCAGATTAGGTGCATGATTTTGAGAGGAGCCAGGAGACATAATGAGTGACGAGACGGCTGGCCCGTGCACTCGAACAAAGTGCGAGGCTTTTCTCATCGAGGCGGCCGTAACCGAGCGCCTTGCGCGCATCGATCTCGGCCTCGCTCTTCCCACGGTCATGGCTCGGTGACGCGTATGATCTCCGCGGACTTCGGCTGAGAATCGACCGGTCCCAGGAGGACGAACTTGTAGAAACCCTGTTTGAGACTGAAGGACATTGTTCCCGCCGGTCCCAAACGTCTACCCGTCGCAGGCTTGCTCGCCTCGCCGATTTGGCATTGATCGAGAGTCGTGTGCACCCAACCCTCGCCAGGAATTGTAACGCGGTACTGCCCACCCTTGAGCCAGAAGCGGCTTACGATCGGTCGCGACTTCACGAGCGGTTCACGCAGGCCGCCGCCCTCATCAATCGTCACGATGCCGTCATTCGTTTGCATCGCCAGATCCCAAAATGCTTTGCCACGCTACTTCTTTCGCGACAGTCGCTACCCAGCCGGACATGCCGACCCCATTGGCCGAGGCCCCAGGCTTCGAAATGACTTGCGCCGGCCCGCTTTCTCCATGGCCTCACCAAAACTCGGCTGCAGCTCTTCCGCTTCGCCGTAGATTTTGCCGCGCAGCAGGCGCGGGACCTTGAGAGCTTCGAGGCCGTGGTCGCGGCACCCTCGGCCGACTGCTCGGCTGGTGCGGATGAGGCCGAGGGCGATTGCTAGGGCTTCTTCGTAGCTCTGCACCACACGTCGGCTGCCAGACCACCATGCCAGCAGTGTACCATCAAGTGCGCCGAAGAGCTTGCTGGGACCGGTGACGTGGACCCCATCCGTGGGACCACGGATGAGGTCCACTTCAACTTTCTGATATTACCGCCAAATCTGTATTTTCGGTACGGTTACGCCCGATGTTGAGGCTGGGCGGCGACACGGGTTTGTGCCGGGGAAATATTGGGCGATCCTTGGGTTCTCCGCAGCCTATGAACGTTGCCTCCTTGTAACAGGACCCTCGGATACCCATTTCTGTTCAGTCAACCCTCTTGGGTCGGCCTCGAAATCGTGACCTCAACCGAGTTCCGACCCGCGGTCCCATCCAATTCAAGTTTGACCCCTGACGCACCCGCGTCGCGGCGTTCTCGCATATGGAGGGACTTTCATGTCCATCGGTACAGTCAAGTGGTTCAACTCAGTCAAAGGCTACGGGTTCATTCAGCCGGATGACGGCTCGAAAGACGTGTTCGTTCACATCTCGGCGGTGGAGCAGTCCGGCATCGGGACCCTCCAAGAGGGCCAGAAGCTGAGCTTCGACCTCGAGCGTGGCCAGCAGGGCAAAACCTCGGCGGTCAATCTGAAGTCCGCCTGATCTCGACGGGGCGGCTTCGGCCGCCCCTTTTCATTTGCGCGGGAGGTGTTCGCATGGCCAAGGAAGACCTCCTCGAATTCGACGGCACGGTGCTGGAGCGCCTGCCCGACTCCCGATTTCGGGTGCGGCTCGACAATGGGCACGAAGCTCTCGGCTATAGCTCCGGCCGATTGAAGAAGCATCGCATCCGCATTCTCGCAGGCGACCGGGTCACCATGGAGATGACGCCTTATGACCTGAGCAAGGGCCGGATCTGCTCCCGCGAAAAAGACGCGCGCGCTCTTGCGCCGGGGCGTCGGCCGTCGCGCTTCAAGCGCGGCCGGTAGCGCCGATGAGGTACGGCCCTGAGAGGAGATCGTCGCCGCTCGTCGAGATCATGCCGCACGACGGTGGAAGCACGCATGCCAACTTATCGTTGTTATTTCCTCAACAGTGCGGAGCAAATCGTCGGAGCAGCCACGCTCATTTGCGTCAACGACGACGCCGCGAGACAACGGGCCGACGAACTGCTCCGCAACCCACCGCCTCGCGGTGGTCCCATTCATTCGGTTTTTGAGATGTGGCTAGGCCGTCGCTGCGTGTATCGAACGCCGGCTCCCTCATGGCATTAGCTCGCACAGGAATCTTCCTCGCGCCGAAGCTTTTGCCGTCCAGCCCGCGGCGGCACTCATCGAGGCCGGCAGGGAAAGACCTCGGCCGCAAATCTCAAGGCCGGGTGATCGGTGACGGACGGCTTCCATTCCATTCCCCGTTTTTTCCCAAGACCGATCGAGCCGGTCTCGGCCATCCTGTCGACTAGCTGCGAGGTAGAGGCTCATGCAGGTATTCGTGCGCGACAACGACGTGAACGGCGCGCTACGCGTTCTCAAGAAGAAGATGCAGCGCGAGGGCACCTTCCGCGAGATGAAGCGCCGGCGTGCCTATGAGAAGCCGTCGGAGCGGCGCGCCCGGGAGAAGGGCGAGGCCATCCGCCGGCATCGCAAAGTGCTGCGCAAGCGCATGGAGCGCGAAGGCTACTAGGAGATCAAGCATGAGAGACTCAGCACGCAACGCCGAGGCCCGGCGCAACGCCGAGGCTGTGCTGTCGCAGCGCAAGAAGCAGGACAACGAGATCTTGGAACGGCGCGCGCAGGAGCGCGAAGCGGTCGCGGAGAAAGTGGCGCGCCTACGCGAGCTTCGCTTGGCCAAAGAGGCCGCTGACGCGCAAACTACCCAAGCCGCGGATAGGTGGCGCAGGTCGCGCGGCGTGTGAACATTCCGGTGGGTGTGCATTCACCCCGCTGGCTCTCGCGTGACGGTGCCAGCAGTGCAAGGCATCCGCCGTTGATTTGACATTGTCCGGATCGCGCGCCGGCCAGCCGCAGCCGAATGTCTATGCTCCGCCCGCGCATCGGCCAGGTGAAAGGAGATGACAATGAAGAGCGCAGAGCGCCGAGACGCGCCACGGCGCACGGCCCGGTCGATCGCGGATGTGCGCCGTAAGCGCGACGACGTGAAGCGGCACATCGAGAAGGAGCGCAAAACCCTCGAGGAGAAGGCGGCGCGCTTGCGGGCCCTCAGATCGGCGAAGGAGGCAGCGGACGCGATCTCTGCCGAAGCGGCTCCCGCGCCGCATAGGGCTCGAGCCCGCCCCGCCCAAGGCTGACGTGCTGATGGGGAACATCACCCTGAAGTTGCAGGGAACCGAGATCTTCAGATGGTCCGGGGACGATCTCAAGGCTCGGAAACTCGAGGTTGCCTTCGACGACATCGCCGGAAATCGCGGTGTCACTCCAGCGGTTCTCGCATCCAGCATCGTGACGCAGCTCCCGGAAATAGGCATCGTGGACGAGAAGCGTGCCCAGACGCTTCAGTTGATGGGCATCATGTATTTCATTCTATCGTGCGAGACTAACGACCCCCGCCACGCCGGGAAGTACCGGGACTATGCCGGGATGTCCGAATTCGAATTCGACTTGCAAATTCGCGGCCGGGAAGTTCGCGTCGAGCTCACTGCGGCCGCGTGGCCCGATACCTGACCCGTCTCACCCCTGGCAACGACGCGCCTCAGCAGCTCCTCCGGAGATGGCCATCGACTCCTCGAGGGACGCTGCCGAAAGACCGTTCGACTGCGTGTGTTGAGCCCGATCCAACGTGAACCTGACGATAATGACGAGCGAAAGCGGCGCTAAGCCGGCCAGCGCGAGTGGATCCAGAGCCATTGCTCGGGGCGGGCGCGGATCCAGTCTTCGAGCACGGCATTGACGCGGGCCATGGTTCCAGCAACGTCGCGCCGGGCGTCGCCCGTCTCGGCCATCTCGATCGGGCTCATCACGGTGCACCGGAACCGGGCGCCCTTCAGGCGCTCGAACCTCACGGGTATGAGCGGACATCCGAAGCGATAGCCGAGGCGCGCGATGGCCGGAGCCGTCATGGCGGCTCGGCCAAAAAACGGCACGGCGATGCCGTCGTTTTGTTTCTGATCGACGAGCAATGCGATGCTGCCGCCCTGCCGGAGCTGGCGCACGAGCTCGCGGCCACCTTCGGCCCCCTTCGGCACGGCGCGACGCCTGTGATGGAAGCGACGCATCATTCGGTCGACCCAGGGATTGTTGGCGGCGCGATAGACGGAGATCAGCGAGGCACCCATCAGCCGATGTACGGCCGATGAGCCGATCTCCCAATTGCCGAGATGGCCGCCGAAGAGAATGCCGGGCGTGCGGGCAACCACGAGTCCCGCAAGCGCTTGGCCATTTACGATCTCGACCCGGCCCGAGCCTGATGCACCGATACGGCCCAGGTGTGGATATTCCGCCATCGCCCGGCAGAGATTATCCCACATGCCCCGGAGGATCCGGCGGTTCTCGGCCTCGCTGTTCTCCGGCATGGCCCGGCCGAGGTTCCGTAACGCCCGCCGCGAGAGGCGGAGGCGCGGACCCACGATGCGTCCGACGAATCCGCCGAATCCCGAAGCCCAATCGAGGGGGAGGCAGGCGAATATCAGCATGACGACGAGAAGGGCGGCCGCTTCGGCGAGATGCGTGACCCGCAGTTGCGCCCGGCGAAGGCGCTCGAGCCAAATCCTCCGCGAGGTCCCTCTGGGGATTGCGGTAATGGTGCGTTCTTGACTGGTCAAGATGAAACCGGCTTCTGCTGTTGGGAGTGATGAGCAGTCGAGCTCTGCTCAACCTCGGGCTCCGACATGGTTTCTCCGGGCAGCGCATCGCTCGCGAGCGCTCGGTCCAGCTCGACCGGATCAATCGCAACTACCTCGCTGAGCCCCGCGGAGGGCTTCGTGCCCTCGCGCCACCCCGGCAACCTGAGCCACGTCGCCGTTCGGCGATAGGCACTGAAAGACAGGCTCGAAATCAACTCCTCGTCCGTCTCGACGGTATAGATTCCCGCAGGCTGCACGCCCTCCAAGCCGCTCAAGGCGAAGGGTCGCCTGAATGTCACCGTCTTTACGGTCGTGCGCGTCATCATCGGCGATAGGGCGCTCGAACAAACCGTGCAGGTCTAATAGTCCATGCCGCCGCCCGCCGGCATTGCGGGCTCGGTCTTCGCCTTCTCCGCGACCATCACCTCGGTGGTGATCAGGAGCGCCGCGATCGAGGCCGCACCCTGTAGAGCCAAACGCACGACCTTGGCAGGGTCGATGATGCCGGCCTTCACCAGGTCGGTATAGACGCCGGTTTGCGCATTGTAGCCCTGGTTGGCGTCTGCTTTCTCCAGGAGCCTGCCGATGACGACCGAACCGTCGGCGCCGGCGTTTTCGACGATCTGTCGCGCGGGCGTCTGCAGCGCTCGGCGCACGATGTCGATCCCGACCTTCTGATCGTCGTTCGCTGCCCTCAGCTTGGCGAGCGCCCTTATGCCGTAGAGCAGGGCGACGCCACCGCCGGCGACCACGCCTTCCTCGACCGCGGCACGCGTCGCGTGCATGGCGTCGTCGACCCGGTCTTTGCGCTCCTTCACCTCGATCTCGGTGGCGCCGCCGACGCGAATGATCGCCACGCCACCCGACAGTTTCGCTAGCCGCTCCTGCAGTTTCTCCTTGTCGTAGTCAGAGGTAGTCTCCTCGATCTGCGCCTTCATCTGGGCGATCCGGCCCTCGATGTCCTTCTTCTTGCCGGCGCCGTCGATGATCGTCGTGCTCTCCTTATCGATCCGGACCTTCTTGGCCCTGCCCAGCATGTCGAGCGTGACGCTCTCGAATTTGATGCCGAGATCCTCGGAGACGAGCTGGCCGCCGGTGAGCACGCCAATATCCTCCAGCATCGCCTTGCGGCGATCGCCGAATCCCGGGGCCTTCACCGCCGCCACCTTGAGGCCGCCACGAAGCTTGTTCACCACCAGCGTCGCCAGCGCCTCGCCCTCGATATCCTCCGCAACGATCAGCAGGGGCTTGCCGGACTGCACCACGGCCTCGAGCAGGGGCAGCATGGCCTGCACACCCGGCAGCTTCTTCTCGTGGAGGAGGATGTAGGGCTCCTCGAGCTCGCAGAGCATCTTCTCGGCGTTGGTCACGAAATAGGGTGAGATGTAGCCGCGGTCGAACTGCATGCCCTCGACCACGTCGAGCTCGGTCTCGAGCGATTTGGCCTCCTCGACCGTGATGACGCCCTCGTTGCCGACGCGCTGCATCGCCTTGGCGATCATCTCGCCGATCTCGCGATCGCCATTGGCCGAAATCGAGCCAACCTGCGCGATCTCGGCGTTCGTGGAGATCCGCTTGGAGCGCTTCGCGACGTCCTCGACGACCGCCGCCACGGCGATGTCGATGCCGCGCTTGAGATCCATCGGGTTCATGCCGGCGGCCACTGCCTTGACGCCCTCGCGCACAATCGACTGCGCCAGTACCGTCGCCGTGGTGGTGCCGTCGCCGGCCCGCTCGCTGGTGAGCGTGGCGACCTCCTTGACCATCTGCGCTCCCATGTTCTCGAACCTGTCCGTGAGCTCGATCTCCTTCGCCACCGTCACCCCGTCCTTGGTGATGCGCGGTGCGCCGTAGGATTTGTCGAGCACGACGTTGCGGCCCTTGGGGCCCAGCGTCACCTTGACAGTGTTGGCGAGAATGTCGACGCCGCGGAGCATCCGCTCGCGCGCGTCGGTGTGAAACCGTAATTCCTTGGCTGCCATGCCTTGCTCCTTAAGCTGCTTTGCGCAAACGAGAGTTCTCGATCACGCCCATGAGATCCGTTTCCAGGATGAAGGTCAGCTCTTCGCCATCGAGCTTGATCTCGGTACCGAACCATTTCCCGAACAGGACGCGATCACCGGCCCGGACCGCGAGCGGATGCACCGCTCCGTCCTTCGAGCGAGCGCCCGACCCGATCGCGACGACCTCACCCTCCATCGGCTTCTCCTTCGCCGTGTCGGGGATGCCGTCCGTCCGCTCCTCGGGTCCCACGCGGCGGATCACCACGCGGTGGTGCAAGGGACGAAAGTTCATAAGCCTCTCCGGAAACGTGGTTCCCGCGGCACGGATCTGCGCGCCTTGCGAGGCCAGGTATCGTCAGCGATGCCGTAAGCGCGCCGGAGACAGCGGCGGCGGTTTGCGCCAGAGCGGGGTCCGCTCGGCCGCAGGGCCGACGCCTGCGGCCTCCCGGGCCTTAGCGAGCCAGGATTGGCGAGCGTTCCAGCCCTGGTGCGGCCACGGCGCGCCGGCGGGACAGCTCGCCTCGTACATCTTCCGGGCAAGCCGCTCGATGCCGCGTGCGCTAAGCAATTTCGCTCTCCATGACCACGCGCAGATGCCCGTCCAAGAGGGACTGAACGCGATAGCCATGCATGCCATGCTCGATCGGGAGCCGGCGTATCACTTTGAACTTCCCCAGCTTGCTGGAGATGTAATGACTCGGGACCAGACTTACGGTGTCGCCCGTGGTGAATTTGGGCTCGATCATCGTTGAGGCGCCTTTGCTGGCTCAGTCGGACCGCGTACCTGCTCGGGTGTGCTCCTACTCCGACGGATGAGCACCGGGAATCGACCTGGAGGCATGGCCACTGACCCATGGGAGCTGGCTGCCGGCCGCCATGCCCAGGACTGCGACCGCTCCCAGGGCGACGACGATCAGCCAGACCGCTGGGATGCGCGCTCTCTTGATCGCATCAGCTTTTGCCGAGTCGGCTCGAGCGGCCGAACCACGTTGAGGCAAGAACTCGACCAGGCGGACCGCGATCCCCCGCGTCTCCGACAGCTCCCAACGGCCGACCGGCAACCGAGCGATCATTCCGCTCAGCGTCGCAATCGCAAAATCCTTCGGCAAGTCCGACAGACGAGCGGCCTCGAGCCAGGGATCGAGACCCAGCCGCGTGAACGCGGACAGCACGCTGAGCGGCATTCCCGTCCTCTCGTTCCCGATCGTCGCGAAGAGAAAATCACCGAACTCGGTATCCAGGAGCGAGAACTCCGCCGGGAGTGCCATCCCTGTCAGGCCGCAAGCCGGCGCGCGCACGCGTCGGTCACGTCGAGGTCGGCCAGCGGTGCACCGGCCGTCACGACCCATTTCTTCGCGAGTTCGTTGCGGGCGCTCCAGTCGAGCGCGCCGGTGTCGGCGACGTCGGCTTTCGCCCGAGCAGCGCAGATCATCGCCAATTGCTCGGTGACGTTGTCGCGCACCTGCGCTTGTGCAGTTGCGTGCGTGACTTGCCAGCCCATGTAGTTGGAAATCAGCGGTCCCGCCACCAAACCGATCGCCAACGCAAATACGATGGGTTTCGCCGCCTGCCATTTCGCCGTTGCCGTCTGCATGCTTGTCACTTTGTTTCCTCCCTGGGACGTTGATCGGTCTCGGCGAGCCCGCGCTCAGACATCGCGATGCCAGTTCACGCGCATCAGATAGTCGGTCTCGTCGAAATGGTGCTCGAGGGTGCCCTGGAATGTCCGGTGGATCGCCGCGCCGATCCGGCGCGGCAGTTGGATATCGGTCGTGGTGATCACCACGCGGTCTTCGCCTTGCTCGATGCCAATGATCCGGTTGGCCGGACGCTCACGCTTCTCGGCCAGCCCTTGCTCGTCGGCGATGCGGATGATCTCTCCGCGGTTCGGCCGAACGAGACTACCCGTGAGCATGACCACGCCTGCTGGGTGGTTGTCGTTGCTGCGGTGGCAGGCTTGGCACACCGCCTCCCGGGCATCGACGGGGCGCGGACCCCATTGCCATCGACCCGCGCGGTAAATCGCGCCACATTGTGGACAGATGGCAGGCGTCGTGAGCTTGCCGAGTTGCTTATAAGGATCGACACGGCGCCCATTCTGAGCGTCGCTCCAGCGCCGCCCTTGCGGCGGCAGCAGCAGTGGCGGAGCGCCTCGCGGCATGAGCATTTCCTTTTTTGCGATTGGCACGGGCGAGCGGACGGCGCACTCATCGCGCCCTTTCGCTCAATTCGCCCTAAGACGTCGTGCCCGTCTACAAGTGGGGACTGAATGATTCTTTACAATGGCGAAAAGCAGGTTCCCAACTGCGCGGGGGCAGGAAAAGTAGGCCAGGAACACTGTATCAATGTACTCGACGCGCCGAGACATCCGGACTCCAGTAGCGCCACGCGGACCGCACAGCACCAACCAATCTCGTACTTCGCTCCATTGGCGTCACTGCTGGGCGGCTCGCGCTTTATCATTGCAACCACTGCGGCGCAGCCCTATGCTTCGAAAGTCAATCGACCTTGGGTCGGCCTCGTTACGCTCTTCCGAGCCAGAACCCGGTCCCATCCAGATCCACCTTTTGACCCGTGGCACGCTGGTGCCGCGGTATTTGTTCATGGAGGGACTTTTGTCCATCGGAACTGTGAAGTGGTTTAATTCGCACAAGGGTTATGGCTTCATTCAGCCTGACGACGGCCAGAAAGATGTCTTCGTGCACATCTCGGCGCTCGAGCGCGCGGGGATCGGCAACCTGCAAGAAGGCCAGAAGCTCAGCTACGATCTCGAGCGCGGCCAACACGGCAAGACCTCGGCGGTCAATCTTCAACTGACCTGATGGGCGACGGGGCCGCCGAAGCCGCCCCGCTTCTGTTGTGGGAACATATCTCGAAGCGGATCCGGCAGCCCTGGCGCCGGCAGCACGCGACGAGCCCAATCATTTGATGCCGTCGGAAAGGCGGAGCAACGGGTATGGCAACGCATCGTAAGATGATGGTCAGCGGGGATCATCTCGAGCCGCTCGACAAGGGTCCGCCCTGGACCGTTCTTTGGGACACAACGACGCGGCCCGAGGGCGAGTGGAGCACCGCAGGCGCGCGGAGCGAGGCAACTGCGCTGGAGCGCGCGGCACACTTTTTGAAGCTCGGCTTCGCGGTTCACGCGATCAAGGATCCTTCCGGGGCCGTGGTCATGGATGCGACAGCCATCGTCGATCGATTGACGCCGGCCGTGGCTGAACCGCAGAGCCCATTGCCCGAGCCGTCGAACGTCGAGCAGTCAGCCCGTCAATTGTTGCGCGGCTTCCTCGAGGGTTATGGAGCGACGCCGGGCCGCATGCTCGCCGCCACCTCTCTGCGCGCGTTGCTCTCGGACCAAGGCATGCGTCCCGCCGAGTTCGAGCGGGCGGTGACCTACGCCAGGGACCATGGTTGGCTGATCGTCGCGGACGGCACTCTGACATTGAGACAACCGGGATACGAGATCGGGGTCACTCAGCGGTATACGCTCAGCCGTCCTTCCGGGGAGACGGGGAACTCGTGACGTTCAAACCAAATTATCGACAGCAACGCGCCGAGAAAGCCCGCCTCAAGGAGCAGCGCAGACAGGAGAAGCTTCTTAAGCGTCAGGAAAACGTCGCCAAGCGCAAAGCCGCGCGAGAGCTCGGATCATCGAATGAGGAGCCGCGAGGGAGCTGAGAGGCGAGAGCCCGACCGGGCGCTCGAGTTGCTTGTCGACCGGCAGATCCACCGTGTCGGCCTTGCTGCCGCTGGCCTCGCCGCCGCTTGGCTGATTGCAGTTGCGGCGGCGGCGGGCAGGGCAAGCGTCGTCTTGCCCGTCCTGATCTATGCCGGGGGATTCCTTGCAATGCTGGGCTGCTCCGCGGCATACAACCTCGCGGCGGAGTCACCCCGACGGGAATGGCTGCGCCGGCTCGATCATGCCGCTATCTTCCTGATGATTGCCGGAACCTATACGCCGTTCACGACGACCAAACTGAACGGAAGCTGGTCGACCGCCATGACGGCGGGAATTTGGACCGTTGCCGGCGCTGGGATCGTGATCAAGCTTTTCCAGTCCCACCGCTTCGAGCGACTATCGCTCGTGTGCTATCTCTCGCTGGGATGGGTCGGCCTCATCGCCTTGCATCCGCTCGCTGCGGTACTCGATTTCAAGACCCTGATCCTGCTCGGGATCGGAGGCATGCTCTACACGCTTGGCGTGATCTTCCACCTTTGGCGCAGCCTGCCGTTCCAGACTGCAGTTTGGCATGGTTTCGTACTATTGGCCGCGGGGTGCCACTACGTGGCGGTGCTCCATGCGCTCTAGGATGATTGTCGCGGTCTGGGGTTAATGCACTCGTGACGGTCAATCGCGAGCGACCGTCAGGGGCCCGCGCATCACAGGGATACGCTTGTATTAGCCGTGCTGATGCGCTTAGCCATCAGCGAACGAGACAAAGATAGACCACGCCCGCCGCGATGGTGGCGAGCATAGCTGCCCAAAAGAATATCCGGGAGGGATGCGGGCCGGGCGCGAGCATCATCTCCTCAGGAGCGGCCAGCGCCAGCGGCACTACTGCAACCTGGCTCGCCGAGCGCGCCGAACGAGGAGAAAGGCCAAAGTTTCGACGGAAGCGGGAGCCCATGAGCATTCTCCCAATATTGGAGGCGCGGCAATTGTCTCACGCGCGGCGCTAAGTGGATAGCATCCAAGCCGGCATGGCCAGGGGAGGTGCCGTGCCCTCATCGGCGCATGGTCTCCTATCCGATCGGGACGACTCATATGGCTGCGGGCGCGGAGGAGCGGTTCAACATGCAGAAGGGCTACGGGTTCATTACGCCCGGCGACGGTGGTCAGGATGTCTTGGTGCACATTTCCCGCGGGGCAGCAATCGAGGCTGCCCGAACTCGGCAACGATCCGGCGGTCGAATTCCAGATCGAGCACGGGCGGAAAGGCAAGAGAGCCGCGTCAAATCTGAAGCTGCGTTGATTTGCCAGGGGGTCCGGGCATGAGGCCGAGACGGCCGCTCTATATCGACAGTCCGCTTTCCCGTTTCCTTGGCGCCTGCCTGCTAGTCGTGGCGATTGCGCTTGCGGTTCTGTGGTCTCTCGGGCTCCTGGGGCGATAATCCATGACAATGCATGTTAGAGAAATCGCGACCAGACGCCTCAAGAGAACCAAATGATCTCGGTCCCAAGCCTCGCCGGGCCTGCTCCGGCAGCGGCGTGAGCGCGGAGCGCAGACCCTGGACTCGCCCGAATTGGTCTGTCGGGCGCCGGTGCGGCTCGAATGCTGAATCTCCTCATGGCGCATCGCGACCTCGGCCAGGTTGCCGGGAAGCTCACCGGTCGCGGTCCGGTGGCCGACCTGGAAGAGCCAGCGTGTCCTGCCTCGGCCCGTCATCGACCACCCACTGCAGAGGCGTGTTTCAGATCAAGCCGCCGTCCCAGTAGTGCTCGCCCTCGATCTCGATGGCGGGAAAGCCGGCGGCGCTCAGGACGGAACGTGTGCGTGGTCCTATCGAAGTAGGCGAAGTTGCCGCTGCGCACGTTGTCCGTGTGCTGCAGCCCCGCCAAGATAGCGAGAGCGGGCGGGTCTGGTAGGGACTTGCCCGTAGCCACGGTCCGCCAGGCGGCGCGTTGACGCGGCGTTAGCGCTTCAAAACGGCGTAAACCGTCTGCATCTGGCTGAAATTCGGATCGAGCGACAGCACGCCTTCCGGCGTCATGCCGATGACGAATTCCTTATGCAGCTCAGGAATCTTGAAATAGAACATGTGATAGAAACCGGGATAGGTGATGATGTCGCCGTTCTCCGGCGCGCCGTGCCGCTGCGGCAGGCTCGTGATCGGCTCGGTGATGCCGACCTTGCCCAAGACATATTGCGCATAGGCGGGTGAAAGGAAGCCGGTCGTCGGATCGTTGGCGCCGCTGAAAGGCAGCTTGCGACGCGCGTCCTCGAGCGCCGTTTGCAGAATCTGAAATCCCTTCGGCCCGGCGGCGCCGTAGGCCATTTTCTCATCGACCTCGGTGACCGCCACGATGTGCGGCTTGAAGTCGTAGATCTGGTGGAGCTTTGCCTCGAGGTCCCTGATCTGCGCCTGGCTTGCCGAGATCGCTGCGTCTGCCTCCTGCTTCTGCTTGAGGAGCACGTCATATTGCGACTGCGCCGCGGCGAGTTGCGACTGAGCAGAGGCGAGATCCCGTCGCGCGCTCGTGAGTTGCTGGTTCACTCCCTCATATTCCTGCTCGGCGCGCCGGACATTGCCGGCGAGCGTCCACAGCGTCCACAAAATCACCAGCACAACGATGACATAACCGACGGTACCGATGACAAAGCCGCGCCGCATCTTTTGCTGGAAGCCGGTCCACACCTGGTCGTCGCGCTCTTCGGATGAGGTCATCATTCAGCCCTTCGCTTCTGCCTTGGCTGGCGGCGCTGCCCGGCGCAGCATGCCGATGACCCCGGCGACCGGCGCGGTTAGACCTGAGCGCAGCATCATCCCCTGATATTGCCGCACCTCCGCCTCGATGCGTTGGCGCCGAGCCGGCGTGGCGCTGCGATATTCCGCCGCCTGCATGCGCAAGCTCACGAGATGCTGCGACAGAATGAAGGCGGTGGCGAAAGGGAAATAAGAGAAGGCGACGGTTGTGGCAAGGATCGCCGTCACCCGCAGCGCCAGCACGAGGCCGACGCCGAAGATGGCCACACCAAGCCCGATGCTCACGGCTATGAAGACACCGAGATCATGGCACGCGATATGGAGCGCGGGGTAGCTCTCACGGGGCCTCGGCACCACTCGTCCCCTCGACCAAGCCACACGCACTTAAATGCCGCTGCCGCGTTCCCTCGCGGCGAGCGCGGCACAACAGTGTGTGGCTGGAGCGCCGACGAAATCAAGGCCTACCCGCAAAGAGGGACGCAGGCCGCAAAAAGAACTTCGCAATGTGCCCGGTTCGAAAGACTGATGTTCACCGGGCGCCGGGCCACGTTCGCATTGTCACGTACCGCCGAGCTCGTGGAGGCCCCCTAATGGTACCACCGAGATTTCCGCTATTTCCGCTTTTATGCCGGTACCCCAGGGCTAAGCCGACGTAACGAATTCATGAAACCACGCCGTGGCGGATTAGGCAGACCCACCGCTCTGTCTGTGTCCTCGGTGCAAATAAGCTCAGGCGCGTCAGGCGTTTTTCGCTGCGCGCAGAGCTGGGATGTTCGGCAGTTAGACTAGTGGTGCCCCTGGAGGGACTTGAACCCCCACGCCCTTGCGGGCAACAGATTTTGAGTGTGTTAAGGGCCGGTGCGCTGCGTTTTGCTCCGGTGAGACGGTTGACCAGAAACCTGCGTGAAATGGGGACATCTTAGCTATTTCCCTTGTTTCCGTCATGCGACCCCTTATGATGCTCTCTGCTTACCCGATGCTTACCCGGCCAAGGTGCCATCGGGTCAACCGGCACGTAGGGGTGCTCCATGAAGCTCACAGAACGGCTGGTCGCCAGCCTCAAGCCCTCCAAGGCGGACCTCATCGCCTGGGACGATGCCCTCCCCGGCTTCGGCGTGCGCGTCAAGCCGTCGGGCGTAATGTCCTACCTGATTCAGTACCGCAATGCCGACCATGTTTCAAAGCGCTTCACCCTTGGCAAGACGACCGAGCTGAGGCTCGAGGAAGCCCGCAGGCGGGCCGCCCGGCACCTGGGGGACGTCAAGGACGCCAAGGACCCCGCCGACCCCGCCACCGAGCGCCGGGAGCGACGGCAGGCGGCGACGGTGGTCGACCTGTGCGAGCGGTACCTCTCGGACCATGCCGAGGTTCACGCCAAGCCGCGGTACCTGAAGGAGCTACGGCGCATGGTCAACACCAAGATCAAGCCCGCCCTGGGCACCAAGCCTATTCGCTCAATCACCCGCGCCGAGGTGCAAGCCTTCCACCTTGGCATGCGCGAAACCCCCTACGAGGCAAACCGGGTGCTGGCCACGCTCTCGGTGATGTTCAAGCTGGCCGAGCATTGGAAGCTGCGGGACGAGGGAACCAATCCTTGCCGCGGCATAAAGCGGTACCGGGAGAAGCGACGGGAGCGATTGTTGACGGACGCCGAGGTGAGCCGGATCTACTCCGCAATGGCCGAAGCCGAGCGGACCCGCACGATGCCGGATGGAGCCATCCTCGCATTCCGCCTGCTGTTCAGCACGGCATGCCGCGCCAGCGAGATACTGAATTTGGAATGGAGCTACGTTGACGCCGCGAACGGGAACCTCGTCTGGCCCGACAGCAAGACCGGGTTCATGCGGAAACCGCTTACGAAGGAAACCCGCGACCTGCTGGCGAAGGCCGCGCGCGTGGTCGGCAATCCCCACGTCTGCATTGGAGCCGATCGCACCGGGCAGATGACGCTGCACGCCCTGGAAGCGGCTTGGCGCCGCCTGCTGAAGGCAGCGAAGGTCGAGCATTGTGGCCTGCATGCGATACGGCACCGGGCCGCGACCGACATCGCGAACAACCCCGATATTCCCATGCACGTCGGGATGCAACTCACCGGCCACAAGACTGCCGCCACCTACCTGCGCTATCTGCACGCGCACAAGAAACAGGCGCATGAGGCAGCCGAGCGGGTCAGCCGGCAGCGTCTGGCCATGCTCAAGCGCCCGCCCGGCAAAGTCGTGTCGCTTGGGCGCGGAGCTAACCCTGTATAGGCTTCAGAGTTGGCGCGGCTAGGTTTGGCCGCCGAAAAGCGAGGCCCTACCCTCGCCCGCCGCGCCAACATGGCAATCTCGGGCAAGTTCATTCGACTCCCGAATTATCCCTTCTTCCAGAGGCCCTTATCGACAGCGCCAATGTGAAAAAATGTTGATGCGCCCGCAATTCCGGCGCGTATCTTAGTGAACCATCGCATCCGCTAGTGAAGGGCATACGATGGTCAATATTGAAGCTGGACGCGCCGCCAGCAATCTTCACGGCGCTAATCCCGACAATCGACTTGTTAACGAACACGAGGCCGCGGCGCGCCTCGGCTTAACCGTGGCAACGCTCAGGCGTTGGCGCTGGGCCCGACGCGGACCGCGGTGGATCAAAGTTGGCGCTGCCGTGAGGTACGCACCCAGCGACATCGGCGCATTCATCGAAGCCGGCCGCCAGCACCCCGACGCCGCATAAGAAACGCCCCGGTCGCGGTCTGAACACCGCGCCGAGGCTTTACTTCGTCTTATCCTTCGCAGGGAATCGACCTGATGAAAGTACGCTCTCTTGCTCGACATATCAACCCTCTGCCTCTTTTCGAATGGGCCGACGCCCAAGCTGACCGACGCTACCGGGCGAATTATGCGATTGCCTGGTTGCGGCGGCATCATCCGCTTTCGCCCACAAAGGCGGCGCTCGTCTGCGAGCTGGCCAACATCGGGAGCCGCGAGCGATGAAACGCGCTCGCCGAAGAAAATCGGCCGGGGATTACGAGCGCTGGGTGGGACTCCCTCACTGGATGCTCCGTAGTCCGGCATGGAAGTCTCTCTCACCGAATGCCAAGGCGCTGCTCATCGACGTTTGGCAACGGCACAACGGAAGCAACAACGGCGAGATCAGCTACGCCGTGCGCGAAGCCGCGGAGATCGGGCTCGGTCGGACCACGGCCGCTCGTGCTTTCGCCGAGCTCGTGGAGCGCGGGTTTCTGGTGATGACCAGGGATTCCGCCTTCACGGTCAAGACCCGCGCAGCGCGACTCTGGCGCATCACCGCCGTACCCTGCGGCGAGAACCGCGCCACGAAGGATTTCATGTGCTACTCGGCAACCCCCGACGGTGCCGGCGAGCGGATCGCGAAATCTAGGATACAGTCCGTTCAGGGGGACACACAGTCCCCTATCGCGGACTGTGACCGCGCCGACGCAACAATATTGCCGCTCACGGTCCGTGCAGCGGGACTGTCGGCAACAAAAACCACCTCTGCACAGTCCCACCAGGAGGACACTTCTATTCTACCAGGTGGTAGCAGATCAAACGCAGGCGCTCCGTCGCCCGAAAAGGTATAGATGAAATCGGACGCCAGCCACACAGACGACGTATTGCCCCAGTGCCTCTGGTGTGAACGACATCTCCGGACCGGGCGGCGGCGCGGGAGTCCCAAACGCTTCTGCTCGCCAGCGCACAGGAACGCCTTCTGGAGCGCCGCGCGGCGCTGGACGATGCAGGCCATCGAGGCGGGCCATCTATCGCCGGAAGCCCTCAAGGCTACTCAGCGAGGCGTGCACGCTTTCTACGGCGCAGGCAATTTATCGGGTGCGGCAGGCTCCCCCGGAGCCGACCCAGGTCATCAAACCGCCCTCGAGCCATCTCTGGGAAGCCAGTGAGCGAGAGACAACGGAGAATGCTAGTGAGCGTGAAAGCAAGACGGTCCATGCAAGGTCCAAACGAAAAGTCGAGTGAGGTCGAGCGTGCGGCCAGGGCTGCCGCTGATAACTACGCGAAACCCGCCTACCAGCGGACGGCCGCTGAGCAGATGCTCGTCAGCGAGTTTGGCGAACGGATCAAGGCGACGCGACCCGCGCCGCGTTTCGAGGTTGCTCATGCACCCCGAAAGCCGGCTGCCATCGCTATCGACCACACAGACAAGTTCCTTGGAGCGGCGGCATTCTGGAATGCTTTCGGCACTACCAACCCCGACTTTGCTGATTGGCTTCTTCATCAGCTGGTGAACGCCGGATGCCAAGCAACGCCAAGCACGCCGCTCGAGGAACGCGACCTTAACGGCGCTGCGGCAGCAATGGCAGGTATCGGGCCGCGGAACGAGACAGAGGCGATGTTGGCGGCGCAGATGGTTGCGGTCCATGCCGCCGCTATGGGCGCTCTGCGACGGCTCAAGGGCTGCGAGACAATTCCGCAGCAGGACTCGAATGGGAACCTTGCGACCAAGCTGCTGCGCACGTTCACGGCTCAGGTCGAGGCCTTGCAACGCCTCCGGGGCAAGGGTCAGCAGACGGTGCGCGTCGAGCACGTCACCGTGAACGCCGGGGGCCAAGCCATCGTCGGCACCGTGACTGGCGGGACCGGGGGGAAGGAAAAATCAGAGGAACAACCCGATGCAAAGCAACTTACCCATGCACCAGGCCAAACGCTGCCGGGCGAGATCGAAGCGGACAAGGAACCCGTGCCGGTCGCCCGCGGTTAGAGGATATGCGGTGTGCCGAATGCACGGCGCCGGCGGTGGTGCGCCGAAAGGCAACAGGAACGCGCTCAGGCACGGGCGGTACACTGTCGAAGCCGTCAACCGGCGGCGCCTACTCAGCGCCGTGGTGAGCATTGCGCGGCAGACGTTGGATGAATTGTGAGGCAAAACTGCCGATGGCCTAATCGCAAGCAAGCATCTGCTCAGTGGCCATCGGCTATTAGGAGTTGGCGCGGGTAGGTTTGGCCGGCAAAAAGGGGCCTTTACACAGGCCATCAGCGCGTCGAACTCGGCGGGTCGTTGATGTACCCTGTCGCGTGATTCCAAGAGCGCGAACGTGAACCAGTTACAGGAGCACCCGCGCCAGAAGCATACCTGCCGCACCGCCGGCCAGGAGGGCGAGCAGAACTCCACACCAAAAGACTCGACGCCAACCCCGGTCCTCTCGCCATCCTTCCGTATGGATGACCAGCTTTCCCTTTTCCTGGTGTTCAATCACCTCATGATGCCAATCCACCACTTTGCAAAATTGGCGCACGAGTTGCCGCTCACGCTCGGTGTGTTCCAGTTCCAAGCCGAAAAACGGGCCGCCTATGGAATAGGGATCACACTTGTATCGCCACATGCGGCCGTCCCATTGCGGCCAGGGGACTGACGGGCGCTGGTCAGTTTTTTCGTCCTGTGTCTCCCGCTCGATCGCCTCCTTTTTCATTGAAGATCTCCCTGGGCAATATTTCTTTTTTACCGGAGGAAGGGGCCTCAAAAATGGCGCCACTCAAAGGCAATCAAGACACCGAGGATTAAGAATAGCCAGCCAAGCCGCCTGCCCATCCCGTTGAGGGTTTCTCGGAGTTGCGCAAGCGAACGGGCGACCAATTCCGAGCTCTCCTTACTCGCAACACCCTCGGCCAGCATGTGAACGTCCGACTTGGTTGCGGGCTCCTTGGATAGCTGATTGGCGAACCATTGCGGATGCTCCTTCATCATCCGTTCTTCCACGGCATTGAACACGTTGGCCGCCAGTAGGTCGGAATGCTTGTCGTCGCGCACGGCTCGCCAGCAGATCTGCTGCAAAGCCTCGCGCGTTTCTGGACGTCGCCATAACTCTTCGTTATGGACTGCTTCGTTGACCGCGAGTTCTTTATCCTTTTCGTAGGCCGCCACGATCTGCTCGGGGGTCAGTGCCATACTTGCGTAAGCGGCGGCCCGGAACGCCGGATCATCACTCGCTAGCAGCTCCGGCCCAATTCCTGATTTTTTGCTCAGCGCTAGCTGCGCGAGACCCTGTCTGACTCTCCCGTAGCCGCCAAGGTTTCCCCGCTCGATAGCCGCCGCTTCGTCCTTGAGAGACTTCGCGTCAGCTTGATCGGGATGCCAGCGCTCAGTGAGTTTCAATGAATCGATCGAGGAATGACGCCAGACGGCTTGGTAGAGATAGCTTAAAGCGTGAGCCCATACGGGCGTAGTTGGAGCGGTACCCGCGAGTTTCCACGCGGCATTGAATACACTGTTGTACCGGTACTCGGCGTAGCCATCCATCCATCGCTGATCGTAGGGCGCCTTCATCCGAGAATTCCGTGTGAGAGCATACAGGGCTACGAGGCGACGGTCCTCATTCAGCGCCTGCCACGACTCTTTGCTATCGAGGAAGCTCTCGAGGAACGAGTCGTCTAGAGAAGGATTTTCGAAGAGGGCCGCAATCTCATTGTAGTCTGCCCGGGCTAACCAGCCGGGGAACTCATTTTCGGGGACTAGAGCGGAAGGGAAACCCCGGAGGCCCATCCTGGCCTTGGCCAGAGACTGGTTGGCAAGGATCGCCAACCGCAGTGCTTTGGCTTGCCTGTTATTGGCGTCCGGTCCGCTCGCCTTCTCGAACAAGGCCCGCGCGACATCGGGATAGACGCAATAGCGGGCCAAGGCAAAGTCGATGAGCGGTTCATTGCGCGCCAGGAGGGCTTGCTCAAGATCCTCGTCAGCTTCTTCAATATCGCGGAACAGCTGGACGTTCGCCGACCTGGACTGCAACCAATCAACGACGATCTGGGGCGAGGCGGCCAGGAGTTCAGCCTCCTTGATCAACGTTCGATAGTTACGCATCACGTGAGCGAGCTGCCGGCCATCGTACCCAGACCATTGCGCTCCCCCTCAGATGAACACGCGCCTTCTGCTTACCCAGTGCTTACCCGACTTCCCATACTCTGAAAACGGTCACTAGTTAATTTACTAACATATTGATTTAGTTGGTGCCCCTGGAGGGACTTGAACCCCCACGCCCTTGCGAGCAACAGATTTTGAGTCTGCCGCGTCTACCATTCCGCCACAGGGGCCGCTCGCTGGCGGGCGGCAATATAGCGGCGGAGGATGCCCGGTCAATCGACGCGGCGGCGCCGCGGCCCTTGCACCGCCCTCGGCCCTGAGGCTAGATCGCGCCCGCTGCAGCCATCCGGCCCTGCCTTGCTCGACCGCATCATCGCGCCCGTCGCCGCCTTCATCGTCGCGACCATCTCGAGCCTCGGCTACGGCGGGATCGTGCTGCTGATGGCGATCGAGTCCGCCTGCATCCCGCTGCCGTCCGAGGTCATCATGCCCTTCTCGGGCTACCTCGTCTCGACCGGGCGCTTCAACCTGGCGCTGGTCGCGACCGCGGGCGCGATCGGCTGCAATGTCGGCTCGACCGTGGCCTATGCGATCGGCCATTGGGGCGGCCGGCCGCTGGTCGAGCGCTGGGGCTCGATCGTGCTGATGGGCGAGCGCGAGCTCGCGGTGGTCGACTGGTTCTTCGCCCGCTTCGGCGGCATCGCCGTGTTCGTCGGCCGGCTGCTGCCGGTCGTGCGCACCTTCATCGCGCTCCCCGCGGGCATCGCGCACATGCCGCAGGGCAGGTTCCAGCTCTACACGTTCCTGGGATCCTGGCCCTGGTGCTACGCTCTCGCCTATGTCGGCGAGCGGCTCGGCGAGAAATGGGATTCCGATCCTCGCCTCAAGGCCTTCATGCATCGCTTCGACGGGGTTATCGTCGCGGCCATCGTCGCTTCCGTCGCCTGGTACGTATGGGCGCACTGGAAGCACCGGGTGAGACGAAAGCATCGAGCGCGCAAGCCATGACCGCCGCCCGTCCCGTCCTGCTCCTGGTGCTCGCCGCCAGCATCGCCGTCGTCGGCGGCGCGCTCATGATGCAGTACGCCGGCGGCCTGCAGCCCTGCGAGCTCTGCCTCGCGGAGCGCTGGCCCTATTACGGCGCGATCGCCGTCGCGGGCCTCTCGCTCGCGACGGACCGGCGCCGCGCGCTCTGGGGAATCGGCCTTCTTGCGCTTATCTTCCTGGTGAGTGCCGGCCTCGCCGCCTATCACGTCGGGGTCGAGCAGCATTGGATCGCGGGCCCCACCGCCTGTACGGGCGGCGCCAGCGGCGCCAAGAGCGCGGAGGAGCTGATGAAGTTCCTGCAGAACCAGCAATCCGTCCGCTGCGACGAAGTGCAGTGGACGCTCCTCGGCCTGTCGCTCGCGGCCTGGAATGTCGTGACCTCGCTCGGCCTGTTCGCCGTGAGCGCCGTCGCCTACGCCCGCCTGCCCCGGGAGCGGCTGGCGTGACGGCGCCACCGCGGCTTCCCGGCGACCCCTCGCCCGCGGAACAGGCGGAGCGCATGATCCGCGTCGACCACGCCGGCGAGTATGGCGCCGTCCGCATCTACGAGGGCCAGCTCGCCGTACTCGGCAAATCCGCGGCGGGCGGCGTCATCCGCGAGATGGCCGAGCAGGAGCGCAAGCACCTCGAGCGCTTCGAGAAGCTGGTGGTCGAGCGCCGCGTCCGGCCGACCGCGCTGTCGCCGCTCTGGCACGTCGCGGGCTATGCGCTGGGCGCGGCAAGCGCGCTCCTGGGCGAGCGCGCGGCCATGGCCTGCACGGTCGCCATCGAGGAGGTGATCGACGAGCACTACCGGAGCCAGGCGGAGAGCCTCGGCGACGACCCCGACGAGTCGTCGCTCCGCAAGACCATCGAGGAGTTCCGCGCCGACGAACTCGCGCACCGTGACATGGCTCTCGCCCACGACGCGCGCGCGGCGCCCGCCCACGACCTCCTCACCGCCGGCATCAAGCTCGGCTCCCGCATCGCGATCTGGCTCTCGACGCGGATCTAGGCGGCACCCTCCCTCTCCCACTCCGTGGGAGAGGGGCCAGCAAGCGCGCCGCTTTGAAACCCCTCTACCGTGGAACGGGAGAGGGAGGGACCCAGCGCGAGCGCTGGGAGGGTGAGGGTAAGTCCCGACAATGCTATGACAGAACCATGAGCGACGTGCTTTTCCCGGACCTGCTGATGCTGACCGAGCATGGCCTCGGCGCCGCCGAGGAGGTGCTGGCGGCGGCGCGCCGGCGGCTCGAGGAGATGGTGGCGCCCAAGGGCACGGTCGATCCCGGGCGGCTCGACGCGCACCAGTTCGCAGCCCACGGCTTCGCCTGGCTCGCCACGTACGTGACGGCGCTCCGCGAGCTCCGCCGCTGGGCCTTGCGGCTGGAGGCCGCGCACCGTCTCGGCGAGCCGGAGCGGCTCATCCTGCAGATCGGCTTCGGCGAGTACCTCGCGCAGATCGTGGGCGGCATCGCACTCTCCCAGGGCGAGATCGCGCGGCCCGCCGACCTCGGCCTCGACTGGGAGAGCACGGCGCCGCTGCGCCGGCCCGAGCCGCACCGGCTGATCCGGCGCGGCAACACGGAGCGCGTCCGCGCGCGGCTGGCGGAATTGCTCAAGGACGCGCTCGAGGGTGCGGGCTTCGGCGCGCTCGGCATCGAGGATCCCACGCTCGAGCTGGTGCGCGACCAGTTCCGCCGCTTCGGCGCCGAGCGCGTGGCGCCGCATTGCCACGGCTGGCACCTGCGCGACGAGCTGATCCCGCTGCCCGTCATAGAGGAGATGGCGAGCCTCGGCGTCTTCGGCTTGACCGTGCCGGAGGAATGGGGCGGCCAGGGCCTCGGCAAGCTCGCGATGTGCATCGTCTCCGAGGAGCTGTCGCGCGCCTATATCGGCGTGGGCTCGCTGGGGACGCGCTCGGAGATCGCGGCGGAGCTGATCCGCGCCGGCGGCACCGAGGCGCAGAAGCAGCATTTCCTCCGCCGGATCGCAAGCGGTGAGATCCTGCCGACGGCCGCCTTCACCGAGCCCGACACCGGCTCCGATCTCGCGAGCCTCAAGACGCGGGCGGTGCGCGAGGGCGACCTCTACCGCATCCACGGCGCCAAGACCTGGATGACCCACGGCAGCCGCTCCGATCTGATGACGCTGCTCGCGCGCACGGACGGCGGCGAGCCCGGCTATCGTGGCCTCAGCATGTTCCTGGCGGAGAAGCCGCGCGGCACCTCGGCCGACCCCTTCCCTGCCGCGGGAATGCGCGGCAGCGAGATCCCGGTGCTGGGATATCGCGGCATGAAGGAATACGAGGTCGCCTTCGACGGTTTCGCCGTGCCGGCGGAGCATCTCTTGGGCGGCGAGGAGGGCCAGGGCTTCAAGCAGCTGATGGCGACCTTCGAGAGCGCCCGCATCCAGACGGCCTCGCGCGCCGTCGGCGTCGCGCAGAACGCGCTCGAGTTGGGGCTCAAGTACGCGATCGAGCGCCGGCAGTTCAGCCAGCCGATCCACGGCTTCTCGCGCGTCGGCGGCAAGCTCGCGTGGATGGCGGTCGAGACCATGATCGCGCGCCAGCTCACTTGGTTCGCCGCGCGCGAGAAGGACAGCCAGCGCCGCTGCGACATCGAGGCCGGCATGGCGAAGCTCTTGGCCGCGCGCACCGCCTGGGCCAACGCCGACAACGCGCTCCAGATCCACGGCGGCAACGGCTACGCCCTCGAGTACCCGATCTCCCGCGTCCTCTGTGACGCCCGCATCCTCAACATTTTCGAAGGCGCCGCCGAGATCCAGGCCCAGGTGATCGCACGGGGACTGCTGGGCGGGCGGAACTGAGGCGCGGCGACTCATCTCAAGATGGTTGGGTCGGCGGCAGACGGGGAATGATGATATGCGGGCACTGTTGTTCTTAGCCGTTGCAGTCGTACTTGGCGCCGCGTCGATCGCGCGAGCGATCGAGCAAGCCGAGCCGACACCGCAGCAGAAGGCACGTTGCGACAAGGCCGCCACGGATCAGGGCAAGCGCTTCTGTCTCGCGGGCTACGGCGTGCGCGGTCTGCAGTTCCCGCAGACAGCGATCGAGGGCGGGCCCGGCACTAGCGTTCCCTCGATGGCGATCTACAAACCTGCCGGTCCCGGACCGTTTCCGGCGCTCGTGCTGCTGCATACCTGCGCAGGCCTTTCCACTAATGACCAGATGCCGGGCTGGGTGCACACGGCATTGGCCAAGGGCTACGTCGCTTTCGTTCTGGACAGCTTCAGCCAAAGAGGCTTCGGGAGCGACTCCGTCTGCAACGGCGGATGGCCCGGGATAGCATCGATCGCCGTGCGGGCGCGCGATGCATTTGACGCTCTGGATCATCTCGCGCGGCTTCCGTTCGTCGACAAGACCCGCATCGCCGCCATGGGCTTCTCGCACGGTGCGCGCGTCGCCTATCTGCTAACGAGCGAGCGCGTCGTCAAAGCTTTCGCGAGCGCCGGCCGCTTCGCGGCTGTCGTTGCGGTCTACGGCCAGTGCTTCAGCCCCACACATAATCTGGACTATGTCCACGACGACATCTCGATCCCGCTATTGGCACTGCTTGGAGCGGAGGATCACGATGGCGACCCCAAGGAGTGCATTCCGCGGCTGGACAAGGTCAAAGCCGGCGGCGCGCCGGTGCAATCGCATGTCTTCGGCGGAGTCGGCCATGTCTGGGATCAGCCGAGCCGCAGCCCTGGCAAGCGCATGCCGTTAAATGAGCCGCCGGGCTGGACATGGTTTGGCTACGACGCCAACGTTACGGAGCAATCGCACGCGCTCGCCTTCGACTTCTTCGCCCGCGCGATGCGCTGAAAATCCTCGCCGATCTTTCCAGGCCCATCACTGGAAAAGAGGGCCAGGGGAGATCAGAGGGGACGTTCCCTTGCCGGCGCTTCACGAGCGCGGGACCGGCACACGGCGCCTATTGTCCGCACACCGGGCACGCCCACTCGTCGCCGCGCTTGCGGACCGGATGCATCACGTTCTTGCTGGGCTTGAGTGCGTGGTAGAGGCGGCACTCGCCCTGGTACGCGAGGAGCGCCGACTCCGCGGTGGCGTAGGCGAAGGCCGCATAATTCCCGACGTGGCGTTTGAGCTTGGTCGCGAGGTCGTCGTCGGAGCGGCCGACGTAGGTCACGGACATCACCTTGTTCTCGCCGAGCGTGCCCAGCACGTAGAAGCCGGGCGTCTTCGGGCGGATTGCGCCTTCGATATTCTCGTGCGTCAGCACGTCGGGATCGTTGAGCTCGGGGATCGGGATCGGCTGGTTGCTGCGCATCGGGGCTTCCGTGGGCGGGCGCCGCGAGCCCGCTGGGATCGCGTCTCGACCCGGCCTATATTACATCGATGGAACATTTCCTTCCCGTCCTGATCGTGGTGGCGATGCTGGCGACCCTGGGGGTGCTGGGCCTCGGCCTTCTCTCCATGGCTCGGGGCGACAGCGCGCGGCGCTCGAACAAGCTCATGCAGTCGCGCGTCCTGCTGCAGGGGATCGCACTGCTGCTGTTCCTCGTGTTCATGTGGCTGTTCCGGCGCTGAGGAGCGCGCGATGGTCAAGCTGACGCGCATCTACACCCGCGGCGGCGACCGGGGGGAGACTTCGCTTTCCGACGGCACGCGGGTCAAGAAGAGCTCGCTCAGGATCGAGGCGATCGGCACGGTCGACGAGGCCAACGCTACGATCGGCCTGGCCCGGCTCGGGACCGGGAGCCACGCCCAGGCCGGGCCTGACCACATGCTGGAGCGCATCCAGAACGACCTCTTCGACCTCGGCGCCGACCTCTCCACGCCCGAAGGCGGCGGTGGCTCCAAGGGCCCGCTGCGCATTCTGCCAACGCAAGTCGAGCGGCTCGAGCACGAGATCGACACCATGAATGCCGAGCTGCAGCCGCTCGAGTCCTTCATCCTGCCGGGTGGCACCGAGCTCGCGGCGGCGCTCCACCTGGCACGTACCGTCGTGCGCCGGGCCGAGCGTCTCGTCGCGGCCCTCGCCGAGCACGAAAGCGTCAATCCCGAGGCGATCAAATACCTTAACCGGCTCTCCGACCATCTCTTCGTGCTCGCGCGCACATCGAACGACAAAGGCCTTTCCGACGTGCTCTGGCGGCCGGGCGCCAACCGTTAAGGAGGGCTCGCCCGCCGTCCTGACAGGAAGCCCTTGCCTTAGGCTTTCGCAAATGCACAATCCGGCGCCACCCTCGAGCGCAGCGGGATTTTGCTCATGAAAGTGCTGGTCGCGGTCAAGCGCGTCATCGACTTCAACGTGAAGATCCGCGTCAAGGCGGATAAGACCGGGGTCGAGACCGCCAACGTCAAGATGTCCATGAACCCCTTCGACGAGATCGGTGTCGAGGAGGGCATCCGCCTCAAGGAAAAAGGCATCGCGACCGAGATCGTGGCGGTGTCCCTGGGCCCGCAGGCCTGCCAGGAGACCATCCGCACCGCGCTCGCCATGGGCGCAGATCGCGGCATCCATGTGCTGACTGATGTGGAGCTGCAACCGCTGGCGGTCGCAAAGCTGCTGAAGGCCGTGGTCGCCAAGGAGCAGCCGAGCATCGTCATCCTGGGCAAGCAGGCGATCGACGACGATTGCAACCAGACCGGACAGATGCTGGCGGCGCTCCTCGGCTGGCCCCAAGGCACCTTCGCCTCCAAGATCGCGATCGCCGACGGCAAGGCGAGCGTCACGCGCGAGGTGGACGGCGGGCTCGAGACCGTCGAGCTCAAGCTTCCGATGGTCATCACCACCGACCTCCGGCTCAACGAGCCCCGCTACGCGTCGCTCCCCAACATCATGAAGGCGAAGAAGAAGCCGATCGAGCAGCTGACGCCGGAGGCGCTCGGCGTCGATCCGGCACCGCGTCTCGTCACGCTCAAGGTCGAGGAGCCGCCGAAGCGCCAGGGCGGCAAGAAAGTGGCGTCGGTCCAGGAGCTCGTCGAGAAGCTCCGCACGGAAGCACGGGTGATCTGATGGCCGTCCTGGTTCTTGCCGAGCACGACAACGCGAGCCTCAAGCCCGCGACCCTCAACGCGGTCGCGGCGGCTCAGGCGCTGGGCGGCGATCTCCACGTGCTGGTGGCGGGCGCCAATTGCCGGCCCGCCGCAGAGGCGGCCGCGAAGGTCAAGGGCGTCGCCAAGGTGCTGCTCGCCGACGACCCCGTGCTCGCCCATCCGCTCGCCGAGGATCTGGCACCGCTGATCGTCAAGCTCGCCCAAGGGTACAGCCACGTCTTCGCGCCCACCACCACCGCCGGCAAGAACGTGATGCCGCGGGCGGCGGCGCTGCTCGACGTCGCGCAGATCTCGGACATCACCGCGGTGGTCTCGCCCGATACCTTCGTCCGGCCGATCTATGCCGGGAACGCACTCGCGACCGTGCAGTCGAAGGATAAGGTCAAGATCATCACCGTCCGCGGCACCGCTTTTCCCGCGGTGCCGGCCGAGGGCGGCAGCGCCGCCATCGAGGCGATCTCCGCGACGGGTTCGGCGGGTCTTTCGACCTACAAGGGCGCAGAGCTCTCGAAGTCCGAGCGGCCGGAGCTCACCTCGGCGCGGATCGTCATCTCGGGCGGCCGCGGCATGCAGTCCGGCGACAACTTCCACCTGCTCGACAAGATCGCTGACAAGCTCCACGCGGCCGTGGGCGCCTCGCGCGCGGCGGTAGACGCGGGCTTCGTTCCCAACGAGTACCAGGTCGGCCAGACCGGCAAGATCGTGGCGCCCGACCTTTACATCGCCGTCGGCATTTCCGGCGCGATCCAGCACCTCGCGGGCATGAAGGACTCCAAGGTGATCGTCGCCATCAACAAGGACGAGGAGGCGCCGATCTTCCAGGTCGCCGACTACGGTATCGTCGGCGATCTCTTCAAGATCCTGCCCGAGCTCGAGGCCGAGCTCGCCAAGCAGGTCAAGTAGCGGCGCCAGGGGCGCTGCGTCCGGCCTCGAGGAGGCTACCCATGATCAAGACCATCGGCATCATCGGCGCCGGGCAAATGGGGACCGGCATCGCTCACGTCTGCGCGCTTGCGGGCTTCGACGTGCGGCTTGCCGACGTGGACGCCGCGGCGCTCGAGCGGGCGCGCGACAACATCGACAAGAACATCGCGCGCCAGGTAGCGCGCGGCAAGGTCACCGAGGGCGACAAGGCCGCGGCTCTGAAGCGGATCTCCACCGGCACGGACTACGCGGTCTTCAAGGACTGCGACCTCGTCATCGAGTCCGCGACCGAGAAGGAGGCGGTGAAGCGCGACATCTTCAAGCAGCTCGTGCCGCAGCTCAAGGCCGACGCGCTGGTCGCCAGTAACACCTCGTCGATCTCGATCACGCGGCTCGCCGCCGCCACCGACCGGCCCGGCAAGTTCATCGGCATGCACTTCATGAATCCGGTGCCGGTGATGACGCTGGTGGAGCTGATCCGCGGCATCGCCACCGAGGAGACGACGTTCCAGGCGGTGCGCGAGCTCGCGGTGAAGCTCGGCAAGACGCCGGTCGCCGCCGAGGATTTCCCCGCCTTCATCGTCAACCGCATTCTCCTGCCGATGATCAACGAGGCCGTCTACACGCTCTACGAGGGCGTGGGCTCTGTGGAGGCGATCGACACCGCCATGAGGCTCGGCGCCAACCACCCCATGGGTCCGTTCGAGCTCGCGGATTTCATCGGCCTCGACACCTGCCTCTCGGTGATGCAGGTGCTCTACGAGGGTCTCGCCGATTCCAAGTACCGGCCTTGCCCGCTCCTGGTGAAATACGTCGAGGCCGGCTGGCTCGGCCGCAAGACCAAGCGCGGCTTCTACGACTACCGCGGCGAGAAGCCGGTGCCGACGCGCTGACGCGCCTGAACGGGCGCACCGCCCCGGCCGGACTCGGAGGTCGCCGGGCATCGAACCAAAAGCGCGCACTGACCCCATCCGGCCGGGATGTGCTCTCCCGCGGAGGCCCGCAACAGCGTCGACGCGAACCCCTCGCAAGACTTGAAATTTCAGTTCAATGACAAGGGGATCGGCCCTGCTTCGGCGCTTTGCAATAAGGGCGCCACTATGGCAGGATCGCGCCCCATGACGTGGCGACACCCTAGACGACCGACCCAATGCCGGTGAGCCCCGACCGCTGTCCGGCATTGGTGCTCAACGCGGATTTCCGTCCGCTGAGCTATTTCCCGTTGTCGCTGTGGTCGTGGCAAGACGCGGTAAAGGCGGTTTTCCTGGACCGCGTCAACATCATCTCCGAATACGACACTGTCGTGCGCAGCCCCACCTTCGAGATGCGGCTGCCGAGCGTGATCTCGCTCAAGGAGTACATCGCGACCGCGCGGCGGCCGGCGTTCACCCGGTTCAACGTGTTCCTGCGCGACCGATTCGTCTGCCAGTACTGCGGCGAGCCGCGACCGTCGCACGATCTCACCTTCGACCATGTGGTGCCGCGCTCGCGCGGCGGTCGCACGACCTGGGCCAATGTCGTGACGGCGTGCTCGAGTTGCAATCTCCTCAAGGGCAACCGCCTGCCGCAGGAGAGCGGCATGCATCCCGTGACGCCGCCGGCGCAACCCACGACGCTGCTGTTGCAGGAGAACGGCCGGGGGTTCCCGCCCAACTATCTCCACCACAGCTGGCGCGACTTCCTCTATTGGGACACCGAACTCGATCCCGCGTAAGCGGGCGCGCTCAGTCGGACCATCGGATCACGGACGCGGTGTCGTGAAGCGCCATGGCGCGAATCCGCCCTGGCCGAGATTGTCGAGCGTGGCTGAGCCCGGCTGATGCGAGACGGTGATGTCTTGATCGATGTCATTCTGCGTCGTCTGGCTGTCCTCGGCGACGCAGGCACCGAGCGCCAACATGGCGACCGCAGCGAGGCTCACCAACAGCGGCTTGGTCATAGGGCTCTCCGGATGGATTGACGGGCAGGTGGGGAGGCCCGGCACCCCTGCCAATGGGGCCCGCTCACATGGCTGGGACAATCCCCGAGCAAAGCCGTGGCACCGTGGCGGCACCGCGGCGGCTGTGGCGACCCCCCTGACGCGCAAGATTCTGGATCCCCCTCGGGGCTGACCTCCGTCCCCAACGGCGCCCCGGAACACCATGCAGCATCGCGTGGCGGTTTCCCAGCGCAATCGCAGCGAATACCGTTGATCGCCGCTGCCTCCATGCGCCGCCGCCGAAGTTGACCGGGGGCCAAGCCGCTTCTACTGTATCCGCCATGGCATTGCGCCCGGACTTCCGGCTCGGCCGGCGAATTAGCAGCCCGATCCTCATCGAGGATCGGATCGCTGCCGTTCGCCCGTCCAACGCCGCCGAGGAGTCATCCCGTGTCGCAAGCCGCAGAGAGTACCGTTCAGCCTTGCGCTGAACCCACCACCCACTGCTTCTCCGTTCACGCCGCCGCAGAGCCGGGAGTCATGCCCCGGGTGCTTGAGCTTTTCGCCAAGCGCGGTCTCGTGCCATCGTCGTGGACGAGCCGAGTCGGCATCGAGCATGATCTCACCATCGACATTCAAATGGCCGGCATGAGCGCTGAGACGGCGGACTACGTCACGAGATGCCTGCGCCAGATCGTGGGTGTGCAGGTCGTGCTGGCCTCGCGCAAGCGGACCGCAGTCTTGTCGTCCGCATGAGCTTGCTGCGCCATATCGAGGCCTGCAACAGCTATCGGCCCGAGCGGTTCTTGCCGCTGTTCCTCGGCGGCGAGCGCGTCGGCTTCGTCCGCCGAGACAACGCCGAGGTACTGCGGCGATTTCCGCACGTCTTCGAAGTGGGCCCGGAGAGTCTGCGCATCCTGCCGCGGGAGAACGGCGCCGCGATCACGGCAGCTCTCGACGAGGTCGTGGAGGCGCTGGTCGCCGACGGGTTGATCGCCAAATGGCGCGACGAGGTGTTCGCGATCACGCCCCGCTGGGGTGAGCCGCCGCTCTTTACCCTCGATCGCGGCGCCGTCAGCTTCTTCGGCGCGCGCGCCCACGGCGTTCACATGAACGGCTATCGCCGCATCCGCGACCGGATCTGGCTGTGGATCGGCCGGCGCAACCCCCTGAAGCTGGTGGCTCCGGGCAAGCTCGACAACCTCGTCGCGGGCGGCATCGGCGGCGGGCTCGGCGCGCTGCAGACCCTCGTCAAGGAGGCCGGCGAGGAGGCCTCGATCCCCTCCAGCGTCATCGCGAGCGCCCGTGCCGTAAGCGCCGTCACCTACAGGATGGAGGTGCCGCAGGGCCTGCGCGATGACGTGCTCTTCGTCTATGACCTGGAGACGCCGAACGACTTCGAGCCGCAGAACACCGACGGCGAGATCGTGGAGTTCATGCTGATGGAGGCGCGCGACGTTCTGGCGCGCGTGCGCGACACCGACGATTTCAAGTTCAACGTGAACCTGGTCCTGATCGACTTCGCGATTCGCCATGGCCTCGTGACGCCCGAGGATCCCGAGTACCTCGCGCTGGTCGCCCGCTTGCGCGCGGGCGACGACTAGATTCCCGCCATCGCCCGTACTTCCGCTGGCGTCTTTCCACCCTCGCGGAGCGCGCGCAGCGTGAGCGAGCGGTCGCGCTTGGCGAAGCGCTTGCCGCTGGCATCCGTGAGCAGCCGGTGGTGCCAATAGCGCGGCGTCGGCAGCTCCAGCAGAGCCTGGAGCAGGCGGTGCACATGCGTCGCGCCGAAGAGGTCGCGCCCGCGCGTCACCAGCGTTACGCCCTGGATCGCGTCGTCGATCGTCACGGCCAAGTGATAGCTCGCGGGCGTGTCCTTGCGCGCGAGCACCACGTCGCCGTGACTCAGCGGATCGGCGGCGATGCGTCCGGTCTCGGCATCCTCCCACCCGAGCGGCCCCGCCCGCGCGGCCGCCTGCGCCATGTCGAGGCGCAAAGCGTAGCTCCTGCCGGCGGCGATCCGAGCCTGACGCTCGGCTGCCGGAATGCCGCGGCAGGTGCCGGGATAGAGCGGACCGTCGCTGCCGTGCGGCGCGGCGCCCGCGCGATCGATCTCCGCCTGGATCTCCGCGCGGGTGCAGAAGCACGGATAGACGAGGCCCATTGCCTCGAGCCGGCGGAGCGCGGCGTGATAGTCATCGAAATGGTCGGACTGCCGGCGCACGGGCCCGTCCCATTCGAGGCCGAGCCAGGCAAGGTCCTCGAGGATCGCGTCGGTGAACTCGGCCCGGCAGCGGCCGCGATCGATATCCTCGATGCGCAGCAGAAACCGCCCCGCGGACCCGCGGGCACAGACCCACGCGAAGAGCGCGGCATAGGCATGACCGAGGTGCAAGAGCCCGGTTGGGCTCGGTGCGAAGCGGGTGACCACCGTCGGCGCCATGTTGCGGGCGAGAGTATCAGAGCGACCTCGCGCGTGACATGCGCGCCCGGCTCGTCTAAGTCTCCGCCGCTCGACCGGAGGCTAGGAAGGCATGCGTCTCACTCTCGATGGTCCGCGCGAGCCGCCGCGCCGCGGCGGCAAGCCCAAGTCGTTGGTGGTGCTCCTGCATGGACTTGGCGCCGACGGCAATGACCTGATCTCGCTCGCGCCCTATTGGGCGCCGCACTTGCCCGAGACAGAGTTCCTGTCACCGCATGCGCCTTTCCCCTGCGACATGGCGCCCTACGGCTATCAGTGGTTCAGCTTCCAGCAGCGCAGCCCCGAGGCGGTGCTCGCGGGCGTACGCGCGGCGGCACCGTTCCTCGACGCCTTCCTCGACGATGTCCTGGCGGCCCGCGGCCTCGACGAGAGCCGGCTTGCCCTGGTGGGTTTCTCCCAGGGCACCATGATGTCGCTCCACGTGGGCCTGCGCCGTGCGACGCCAGTGGCGGGCATCCTCGGATATTCCGGCCGGCTCATCGGCGCGGAGGTGCTCGCGGAGGAGATCCGGTCGAGGCCGCCGGTCCTCCTCATGCACGGCACCGCCGACGAAATCGTGCCGTTCGAGTCGCTGGCGCTCGCGGAGCGGCAGCTGACCGCGCTCGGCGTGCCTGTCACCACCCTCGAGCGGCCGGGCCTCGGCCACAGCATCGACGAGATCGAGCTCGCCAAGGGCGGCGAGTTCTTGAGGAAGGCGTTCACATCCGCCGGCAGGTGACTAGCGCTCCGCGCTCCAGGTCTCCGGCGGGTTGGGCGACAGCAGGCGGTCGATCAGGCGGCGGGCGGCGGCGCTGTCCCAGGACGCGGCACCCATGAGGCGCCCGACCTCGCGGCCCCGGCGGTCGATCAGGATCGTGGTGGGAAGCGCGTCGCTCTCGAAGGCGTGGAGCGCCTTGGTCTCGGGATCGAGATAGATCGGCAGCTTGGTGAGTCCGAGCTTCGCCACGAAAGGACCGACGACGCTCTCGCCCTTGCGGTCCTCGGAGACCGCCAGGATCGCGAGCGGCGTCCCTGCCCGCTCCGCCGCGAGCGCCTCTAGGGCCGGCATCTCCGAGACGCAGGGCACACACCAAGTGGCCCAGAAATTGATCAGCACGGGCCGGCCCTTGAGGTCTGCGAGGCGCACCGTCTCGCCCGTGCGCGCGGTCACCGTGACCTCCGGCGCTGGCCGTGGCGGAGTCGTCGGGCTAAACTGCGGCAGCCCGGGCTCGGCAGCGCCGCCCGCCGCGACGTCCGCGGCGCCCGGCAGGCAGAGACTCAACACCAGAATGATCGCGCCACCGAACCGCATGCACCCGCTCTCCGCGCCTTCCCTCCGAGAAGATGGCCTCGGCGGCGCGGCACGTCCAGGAGAAGCGCGCGGCCGATTGCCGCGCCGCCGCGTCCTCACGGCCGCGCTTGGTCTGCTGCTGGCGGCCTGCGGGCGCAAGGCGCAGCCGGAACCTCCGGCCGGCACGCCCAAGGACGCCTTCCCGAAATCCTATCCGCCCAAGGGTACATGAACGACGTCTCCGAACCGCGTCTCGCCCCGGCGGGCGTCGTCTACCGGGCGGGCGAGCTCCAGATGGAGGCCGTGCCGCTCGCACGCATCGCGGCGGCGGTCGGCACGCCCGTCTACTGCTATTCGAGCGCGGCGATCACCGGCGCCTATCGCCGCTTCGCCACCGCGCTCGAGGGCGACGATGTCGCCATCCACTACGCGATCAAGGCGAACTCGAACCAGGCCATCATCCGGCTGCTGGCGAAGCTCGGCGCCGGCGCCGACGTGGTGTCGGAGGGCGAGCTGCGGCGCGCGCTCGCTGCGGGCATCCCGGCGGACCGCATCGTGTTCTCGGGGATCGGCAAGACCCGGGACGAGCTTTCCTTCGCGCTCAAGCAGGGGATCGCCCAGATCAACGTGGAGTCGCTGCCGGAGCTCGAGCTCTTGAGCGAGGTCGCGCAGGCGCTCGGCCGCCGCGCGGATCTGGCGCTCCGCGTCAACCCCGACGTCGACGCGCGCACGCATGCGAAGATCTCCACGGGCAAGAAAGAGAACAAGTTCGGCATCGACCTCGCCCACGCGGCGGGGGCCTACCGGCGCGCGGCGACGCTTCCCGGCCTCAGACCGACCGGGCTCGCGGTGCACATCGGCTCGCAGCTCACCGACCTCGCGCCCTTCGAGGCGGCGTTCCGCCGCCTCATCGACCTCGCGACCGATCTCCGCCGCGAGGGTTTCGCCGTCGAGCGGCTCGATCTCGGCGGAGGCCTCGGCGTGCGCTATCGCTCGGAGACGCCGCCGACGATCGAAGACTACGCCGCGCTCGCCCGCCGCCTCACCCATAATCTCGGCTTCCAGCTCTCCTTCGAGCCCGGCAGGGCGCTGGTGGCGAATGCGGGCATCCTGCTCGCCCGCGTGATCTATGTGAAGCAGGGGGTGACGCGCCGCTTCATCATCCAGGACGCCGCCATGAACGACCTGATCAGGCCCGCCCTCTACGAGGCCTGGCACGAGATCGTGCCCGTGCGCGAGCCGCTCCCCGGCGCGCCCCGCGAGCCCGCCGACGTGGTGGGGCCCATCTGCGAATCGGGCGATCTGCTGGCGCTGGCGCGGCCACTGCCGCCGACCGCGGCCGGCGACCTGCTCGCAATAATGTCAGCAGGCGCCTATGGCGCCGTCATGAGTTCCGGCTACAATACACGGTTGCTGGTGCCGGAAGTTCTTGTTCACAATGACGAATTCGCAGTCGTCCGGCCGCGGCCGAGTTACGAAGATGTACTGGGCCAGGATCGCGTGCCGCCCTGGCTCGGCTGAGCCGACGTTTGGTCAATTTTTGGCACGCGGCTCGCCTGTCGAGCCGAGCATTCATTTCCGGTGAAAGGGCTTCACATGCCCGAGAGCGCAACCGCTAAGTCCGCCCAAGCGCCCGTCGGCAGCCTGCTTTCCGCGCGCATCGGTCTGGCGCGGGCGGCGGTGTTCTGGGAGCGCTGCTGGCCCGAGTTCGCGGCGGCCCTGGGCGTGCTCGGCGTCTTCGTGGCAGCGGCGCTCTTCGATCTCCCGGAGATGGTGCCGGGATGGGTGCATGCGGGCGCGCTGGCGCTGCTCGCGGCGCTGCTCGTCGTCGCGATCTGGCAGGGTGTGCGTGCGCTGCGCTTTCCCGGGGAATCCGAGGGGCGCCGGCGCATCGAGGCCGCGAGCGGCCTCGAGCATCGCCCTCTCGCCACCCTCGCAGACCGGCTCGCCGGCGGCGGCGGCGATCCCGTCTCCGTCGCGCTCTGGCAGGCGCATCGCGAGCGCATGGCGCGGCGCGTGCGCAGCCTCCGCGTCGGCGTGCCGCTCGCGGGTTTCCTCGGCCGCGATCCCTACGGACTTCGCGTCGTCCTCACCATCGCGCTGCTGATCGGCTTCCTTTCGGCCGGCGCCGACAGCGGCGACCGCGTACTGCGTGCGCTCGCGCCGCAACTCAGCTTCACGCCGGGCGTCGGCGCGCCCGTCACCCTCGACATCTGGGTGACGCCACCGGACTACACCGGCGACCCGCCGCTCTTCCTGCAGCGCGACGCGGCCAAGGATCCGATCCTGGTCCCGACCGGCAGTACGGTGCTGGCGCAGGTGTCGGGGGGCAGCGAGCAGCCGAAGCTGGAGATCGCCGGCAAGTCGACCGAGTTCGCCCGCATCGACGCCAAGAACTTCAAGGGCGGCGCCACTCTGACTGCGGGCGACCGGCTCTCGGTCACCCAGGCCGGACGCACGCTCGGCTCCTGGCCGATCAAGATCGTGCCGGATCTGCCGCCGACCATCACCTTCGCAAACATCCCGCAGAAGCAGGCGCACGACCAGTTGAAGATCGAGTTCCGCGCCGCCGACGATTACGGCGTCGAGGGTGCGAAGGCGGTGATGAAGCGGGTCGACGGGCCCGACGACGACCTCATGACGCTCGACCTGCCGCTTCCGGGCCTGCATCTCAAGGCGGCTCGCAACGCGGCCTTTTACGACCTGACGCCGCACCCCTGGGCCGGGCTCCCTGTGGAGATGCATCTCGAAGCGTCAGACGCGCTGGGCCAGATCGGCAAAAGCGAGACTGTCACGCTCACTCTGCCGGAGCGCATCTTCCACCATCCCTTCGCCAAGGCGCTCATCGAGCAGCGCAGGGAGCTCACGATCCATCCGAAGGACCGCGACGTCGTCTCAGAGACGCTCTCGGACCTCTCCCAGCGCCCGGCGTTCTTCGACGACGACAAGGTGGTGTTCCTGGGTCTGCGGATCGCCGCGATGCGGCTCCAGCGGGGCGACGCCAAGACCGCCATCCCCTCCGTGCAGCAGCTGCTCTGGGATCTCGCGCTCCGGCTCGAGGACGGCCACGCCACCATGGCCCAGCGCGACCTGCGCGACCTCATGCAAGCGCTGCAGGACGCGATCAACCGCAACGCGCCAGATTCCGAGATCGAGCGGCTCACCAAGGAGCTCAAGGACGCGATCGACCGCTACCTGCAGGCGCTCGCGCAGAACCTGCAGCGGCAGAATGGCGAGGACGCGCCGCCGATCGATCCGAACCGGCTGATGTCCGAGCGCGACCTTCAGCGCATGCTGGATCGCGCCAAGGACCTCGCGCGCATGGGCGCCAAGGACGCCGCGCGGGATCTGCTCTCGCAACTGCAGAACATGCTGGAGAACCTGCGCATGGCACAGCCGCGCCAGATGCAGGGCAACGGCAACCAGGCGATGCGCGATCTGCAGCAACTGCAGCAGCGCCAGCAGTCGCTCCTCGACCGCACCTTCCGGCAATCGCGCCAGGGACAGCAAGGGCAGCAGGGACAGCGCGGCCAGGGACAGCGCCCGGGTCAGGGACAGGGCGACGCCGCCGAGCAGGATGCGATCCGCCGCATGCTCGGCGAGGTCATGCGCCAACTCGGCGAGCAGGGCGACGTGCCCCAAGCGCTCGGCCGCGCGGATCGCTCCATGCGGGACTCCTCCGAGGCGCTGGGGCGCGGCTCGCCCGGCGACGCCGTCGGTCCCGAGACGGAGGCGCTCGACGCGCTCCAGCAGGCGACCAAGGAGATGATCGACCAGATGACCGGCGCCTTCGGTGGCCCTGGCAATTTCGGCGATCTGCCGGACGGCACGCGGCCCAATGCGGACCGCGATCCGCTGGGCCGGCCTACCGGCGACAGCGCGGAGGGCACCTACACCGACGGTCGCCTGCGTATGGGGCAGAGCAAGGACGACAGCTTCGGCCTCGAGCGCGCCAAGGAGATCCTGGACGAGCTCCGCCGCCGCGCCGGCGACACGTCGCGGCCCCCCGAGGAGCACGACTACATCGACCGCCTGCTGCGGCGGTTCTGAGAGGCGCGTCTAGGCCTCGAGCTCCGCGGCGACCGCCGCGCAGATCTCCTCGAGCGTGAACGGCTTTTCGACCACCCGGTGGATCAGCGCCTCAAGGTTGTGCGCGCGCCGGCGCTCGTTCGCGTAGCCGGTCATCAGCAGAATCCGCATCTTCGGGTAGTCCTTGCCGGCCTTGAGGGCAAGCGCGATCCCGTCGAGGCCGGGCATCACGATGTCGGTGAGCAGCAGGTCGAAGCGCTCGCCGCGGAGCGCCGCCAGCGCGGCGAGCCCGTCTCCGACTGCGACCGTCTCGTGGCCGCAGTGGCGGAGCGCGCGCTCGACGAAGGCCTGCACGGAGACCTCGTCCTCGGCGATCAGGATCTTGCTCATGCCGACCGCTCCGTCGCCGCCGCTCTCGCCGCGGGTGCTATCCGCCGTCTCCGGCGAAGGTCACCGACATGTCGGTGGCCGACTCGTTGGGCCGGGCCACGCTGGTGGTGAAGGGCACGCTGGCGCCCGGCAACAGCCGCTCTGTGCTGACGTCGAAGCTCCAGGATTGTACCACCCGCTTGCTCGCGTCCTTGAGCTCCACCTTGAGCTTCGGCACCTGCTGCGCCTCGGGCGAGATGTTCGCGACCTCGCCCTCGATCACCAGGCGCGGCACGCCGTTCTCCTCGTCACGCCGGGCCTGCGCGGTGACCTTGAGCACGTCGCCAGGCTGCGCCACCGCGAGGCCGAAAAGAGCATAGAGCCTCGCCGAGGGCGGCCAGGTCCGGATGACGGCGTCGCGCTCCCACACGGCGGCGCCGGCCGCCAGACCGACCACCAGCAGGAGCACGATCCATGCCACCGCGAGCCAGGGGCGGCGGCGCGGCGCGGCGATCGCGGGCAGCTGGATCTTGTGCTCGGGCTCCTCCTCGAGCGGCGGCCGCTCGAGTGTCGGCTCGATGCGTTCCGGGCGCGGCGGCTCCGACACCGGCACCGGCGCAACCTGCTCAAGCGCCGCGAGCGCCTCGGGTGGCGGCTTGTGGTGCCAAGTGTGCGAACACTGGGCGCACCGCACCCGGCGACCGCCCGCACCGAGGGCGCGCGGATCGACCAGGTATCGGGTGCTGCAGTTCGGGCAGACGACGATCATGCGCGCGGAAACTCTCCCTAAAAGCGCTTATAGGGCGCGGCTCCCGGCGAGGCAAGGAGAGCGGCCCCGCGAGGCGTCGAGTCGCGCGCGCCCACGCTTTACGCCACGCGCGCGCTCATGCAGAGTCCGCGGCCCGGAGGGGCGCCAGCTTGGTTCGATTCGAGAACGTCGGCATGCGGTATGGCGCGGGTCCCGAGATCCTGCGCGACATCACGTTCCGCCTGGAGCCCGGCTCCTTCCATTTCCTCACCGGCAGCAGCGGCGCCGGCAAATCGAGCCTGCTCAAGCTGATGTACCTGGCGGAGCGGCCCTCGCGCGGGCTCATATCGCTGTTCGACCGCGAAATTGCCACGACGCCGCGGCGCGACATGCCGGGCCTGCGGCGCAAGATCGGCGTGGTGTTCCAGGATTTCCGGCTCATCGACCATCTCTCGGCTTTCGACAACGCGGCACTGCCGCTGCGCGTGGCGGGCGTCGACGAGGCCCAGATCAAGGAGCACGTGACCGAGCTCCTATCCTGGGTCGGGCTCGGCGATCGCCTCAACGCCAAGCCGCCGACCCTCTCGGGCGGACAGCAGCAGCGGGTCGCGATCGCGCGCGCGGTGATCCGCCGGCCGAGCCTGCTGCTCGCGGACGAGCCCACCGGCAACGTCGACGAGGATTTGGCACTGCGGCTCATGCGGCTCTTCGAGGAGCTCAACAAGCTTGGCACCACCCTGGTGATCGCGACCCACAACCAAAGCCTGGTCGGAAGGTTCGACCATCCGAGCCTGCACCTCTCGAATGGCGAGCTGCGCGTCGAGCGCGCGCCGAACCGGAGCCCGGCATGATATTCCGCGCGCGCCTCGACCTGCCGCTCGAGCGCGACGGCTCCGGGCGGTTTCTGCCCTGGATCGTTGCGCTCATGGTGTATCTCGCGAGCCTGGCGCTCGCGGGCACGCTCGTGGTCCGCGACGCGGTCATGCGCTGGGACCGCGGCCTCAGCGGCACCCTCACGGTGGAGCTGCCGGCGGCTTCGGCCGGGATCCGCGACGACGGCGCCGTGGCCTCGGCGCTCAGGATCTTGCGCTCGACCCCCGGCGTAGTGCGCGCAGATCCCTTCGACGCCGAGCGCACCGCGGAGCTGCTGGCGCCCTGGCTCGGCACCAACGTTGACACCGCCGACCTGCCCCTGCCGCGTCTCATCGACGTGCAGATCGAGCCACACCTCGAGGTGGACCTCGGGGCACTCGCGCAGCAGCTCGCCGCCGCGGTGCCAGGTGCCCAGCTCGACGATCACCGGCGCTGGCTGAGCCGCGTGCTGCGGGCGGCGCTCGCCATCGAGATCGTCGCCGGGGTGATCGTGGCGCTCGTCGGGCTGGCCGCCGTGACGGCCGTGATCTTCGCGACCCGCACCGGACTCGCGGTACACCAGGGCATTGTCGAGGTGCTGCATCTGATCGGCGCGCGCGACGGCTACATCGCGCGCCAGTTCGAGCAGCACGCGCTGCGGCTCGGCATCAAGGGCGGGCTCGTCGGCCTCGTGCTGGCGATCGTCACGATCGCTGGCATGGCGGCCGCGACAAGGGTGGGCGCGCTCGACGATGCCGCACGGGTGCTGCCGGCCTTGCGCGCGCCCGCGATCGAATGGGTGCTGCTCGTTTTACTGCCGCTCGCTGCGGGCCTGATCGCCATGCTGACGGCGCGCATCACCGTGCTCCGCGCGCTGAAGCGCCTGCCCTGACCCGCATGCGCCGGCCGCTGCGCAACCTGACCATCCCGCTGGCGCTGCTGTTCCTCGCCTATGCCGGAGGCCTCGTGTGGTTCGCCGAGGGCATCCCCGTGACGAGCGAGGACACCGACACGACCACGGACGCGATCGTCGTGCTGACCGGCGGCAGCCAGCGCGTGCAAAGCGGGCTGCAGCTGCTCACGGCGGGCAAGGCGAAGAAGCTCTTCGTCTCGGGCGTCTATCACGGTACCGACGTGACCCAGCTCCTGCACGCGCAGCGCCAAGCTCCCGAGGCCGTACAATGCTGCATCGTCCTGGGCCACACGGCCGACAACACCTTGGGCAACGCGCTCGAGACGGCGGCCTGGATGCGGCAGGAGGGCTATCACTCGCTCCGGCTCGTCACCGCCAACTACCACATGCGCCGCGCACTCCTGGAGTTCGCTCGCGTCATGCCGGAGGTACGGATCGTGCCGCACCCGGTGTTCCCCGAGAACGTCCGGCAGGACCGCTGGTGGGCCTGGCCGGGCACCCTCGACCTCATCATCGGCGAGTACGACAAGTATCTTTGGGCGGTGGCGCGGCCGTGGCTCTCCAGCAGCAAGCCCGACGTCGAGCCGCCCGCGTGACCGCGCTGCGCTCGGTTCTGTTCAATCTCGCCTTCTATACCTGGACCGCGGTGCTGGGAATCGTGGCCCTTCCCATGCTGCTCGCGCCCCGGGTCGCCGTCATGCGCTTCGGCCGCTGGTGGTCCCACACCGTGCTCTTCCTCGCCCGGATCATCGCCGGCATCGAGTACGAGGTCCGGGGCACCGAGCATTTGCCGCGCTCCCCCGCCATCATCGCCATGAAGCACCAGTCTGCCTGGGACACACTGGCGGTGCCGGCGCTGATCGGCGACGCCGGCATCGTGCTGAAGCGCGAACTGCTTTGGATTCCCTGCTACGGCTGGTATGCGCGCAAGGCCGGCATGATCCCGGTGGACCGCGGCGCGGGCGCCACCGCGCTCAAGGGCATGGTGCGGCGCGCCCGGGAGGTGGCCGCGCAGAACCGGCCGATCGTGATCTTTCCCGAGGGCACGCGCACCGCGGTCGGAGCCAGGCGCGCCTATCATCCGGGCGTTGCGGCGCTCTATACGCAGCTCGGACTTCCCGTCGTGCCGGTCGCGGTGAATTCCGGCCTGTTCTGGCCGCGGCGCAGTTTTCTCAAGCGGCCGGGCCGCATCGTGGTCGAGGCGCTGCCGCCGCTGCCGCCGGGCCTGGACCGCAAGACATTCCTCGCGGAGCTGCGGTCCCGCATCGAGAGCGCGACCGAGCGCCTGGTCGCGGAGGTGGAATCCTGAGGCGCCCCAGTCATTTCTTTGCCGAGCGGCTGGGAGCATAAAGCCTCGCTCGCCCGGCACCGTTGCTCTCGCGCCGCAAACAGGGGACATTCCTTCCGCCATGACCGAACCCTTTCCGCTAGCACCTTCCCTCTGGGCCGCGACCGGCGCGGCCGCGCCGCCCGCCCCGCCGCTCGAGGATTCGACCTCCGCCGATGTCTGTATCGTCGGCGGCGGCTACGCCGGGCTCTCCACCGCGCTGCACTTGGCCGAGCGCGGCATCCGCGCTCTGGTGCTGGAGGCGCGCGAGCCCGGCTGGGGCGCCTCGGGCCGCAATGGCGGACAGGTGATCCCCGGTCTCAAGTTCGATCCCGACGAGATCACCGCCATGTTCGGCGCCGAGCGTGGTGAGCGGCTGATCTCCTTCGCCGGCGGCACCGCAGACGTGGTCTTCGATCTCATCGAGAAGCACCGGATGGACGTGCCGCACACGCGCGCCGGCTGGATTCAGGGCGCGCACAACCCGGCCAGCATCGAGCTCACGCGCAGCCGCGCCGAGCAGTGGTCAAAGCGAGGCGCATCGACCCAGTTCCTCGACAAGGCCGAGATCGCCCGCCTCACCGGCACCGACAAGTACGAAGGCGGCTGGCTCGACCGCCGCGGCGGCGCCATTCAGCCGCTGAGCTACGCCCGCGGCCTCGCCAAGGCGGCGCTTGCCGCCGGCGCGCGGATTCATGGCGAGACCGCGGCAACGCGGCTGGTGCGCGCGGGCGCGCGCTGGACCGTCGAGACCTCGCGCGGCAGCTCGGTCACCGCTGATCGCGTGGTGATCTGCACCAACGGCTACAGCGACGAGCTCTGGCCCCGGCTCCGACGCACGGCAATCGCCGTCAATTCCTATCAGATCGCGACCGAGCCGCTCACCGACAACCTCCGGCGCACCGTCATGCCCGAGGGCCAAGTCCTGTCGGATACGCGGCAGCTGCTGATCTATTTCCGTCTCGATCACGAAGGGCGTTTGCTCATGGGCGGCCGCGGCCCCTTCCGCGAGCCGAAGAGCGAGGCCGATTGGGCGCATCTCCAGCGCGTGATCGGCAAGATGTTCCCGCACCTCGCGAGCGCGCGGATCGCCTTCCGCTGGTGCGGACGCATCGCGGTCACGCGCGATCACCTGCCGCACCTGCACGAGCCTGCGCCCGGTCTCCTGGTCGACATGGGCTGCCAGGGCCGCGGCATCGGCCTGCAGACCGCCATGGGCAAGGCGATGGCCGAGTACATCGCCACGTCCAACGCGGCGGCGCTGCCGCTGCCCTTCTCGGCCATCGACCCGATCCCGTTCCACGGCCTGCAGCGCCTCTATGTCGGCGCGGCCGTCACCTGGTATCGCCTGACGGACGGCGGGCTGCGCCGCTGACCGCTCAGGGTGCCTTCGGGAAGATCGGCATCTCCGCGATGATGGAGGTGCGGATGTGCGGCCAGCTCGCGGGGATCGGCGGGAACGGTGCGCTGTTGCGGAGCATGTTGCCCGCGGCCTCGTCGGCGACGCTCGAGCCCGACGAGCTGAGAAGCATGATCTGAACCAGGTTCCCCGAGGGATCGATCACCAGGTTGTAGACGACGAGCCGCTCGCCGCCGCCCATGAACTCGGAAGCCGGCGGGTAGATCCGGTGGCTATCCACGATCTGCAGAAGCTTGTTGAGATAGGGATCGCCCGCCAAGTCGCGCGTGCCGGTGCCGCCCCGCTGAGACGGCAATCGGATCGAATGAAACAGCGGGCCGGGCGGCGCCTCCGTGCGGGGCTCCGCCGCCGAGGCAGTCTCGCGCTCCGATGACGTCGGCGGCGGGACCGGCGCGGGCTCTCGGTTTCCAGCGCGGGTCGGCGTTGGCGCGGGCTTCTTCTGCGCCTGGGCCGGCTCCGCGGGCGGCGGCGACTTCGGTTGCGGCAGCGCCGGCTGCGGCTTGTCCTCCTGCTTCGCCTCGGTCTTCTCGTCCGGGCCGGACATGCGCGGCGTGATCTGGGGCTGGGGCTGCTCCGGCTGCGGCGGCGGTGGCTGCACCTCGGGCTTGGGTGCGGGCGGCGGAGGCGGCGGCTCGTAGACGAGGGTGACGGGGATCGCCGGCGGCGCCTCCGCGCGCGCGAGCGCCAGGTTCAGCAGCTTCGCCCAGTCGACGATGCAGAAGACCGCGATCGCGATATGCAGCAGGAGCGCCGCGGCAATCGCCCAATAGGCGACTCGCTCCCGCATGCTGAGCCCGGGCGAGGGCACGAGCCGCTGCCCGGCTTCCTCGAGGATCGCTGTCACCCTGCTCTCGTCTCCGGCGCCCGTAGGGTTATGCCTGAAAGAGCCCAATTCCAAAACCGCTGTCATTATGGAGAAATGTGGTCGCCGACGCAGCACCGCAGCCCTGCCCTTGTTCGGGCACAGATCGGCGAATCGGCATCTTGCCGCGACGGGGAGGCCGTCCATGTTCGAGGGATTCATCCGTACCGAGATGGTTACCAGCGGCGCGCGCATCCATTTGCGCCACGGCGGCGAGGGACCCCCACTACTGCTGCTCCACGGCAATCCGCTGACGCATGTGTCCTGGCACAAGCTCGCGGGTCCGCTCGCGCGCAAGTTTCATGTCGTCGCCGCAGATCTCCGAGGCTATGGCGACAGCGTCGGGCCGGAGGACGGCGGCGAGAACCACATCAACTACTCCTTCCGCGCCATGGCCCAGGACCAGGTCGAGGTGATGGAGCGGCTCGGCTATCGGAACTTCTTCGTGGCGGGCCACGACCGCGGCGCGCGCACCGTGCACCGCATGTGCCTCGACCATCCCGGCCGCGTCGCGAAGGCGGCGGTGATCGACATTCTGCCAAGTCACTACATCTGGAGCCACACCTCCAAGACCTGGGCGCTCAAATCCTGGCACTGGCCGTTCATGGCGCAGCCCTACGATCTGCCGGAACGCATGATGGCCGCAGTACCCGCGCGATGGTTCATGGAAAGGAAGCTCTCGAAGCCCGGGATCGGCCTCGGCTTCTTCGATCCCGAGGCCTTCGCCGAATACGTCCGCTGCTTCACCTGGAAGACGATCCGCGGTTCCTGCGAGGATTATCGCGCCTGCGTCACCTGCGACCTCGAGATGGACGAGGCGGACGTGCGCGCCGGCAACAAAGTGACGGCGCCGCTGCTGGCGATCTGGGGCGCCAGGAGCCACACCGGCACGGTCTACGGCGACGTGCTCGCGATCTGGCGGACGTACGCGACCGACGTCACCGGCGGCCCCATCGACTGCGGCCATTATGTGCCTGAGGAAGCGCCGGAGCCGACGCTGGAATGGCTGCTGAAGCATTTCGGGTGACGGGCCAAAGGCTTGAAAAATCAGGATGAACAGCCTATTTATAGGTCGGTTGCCGCGAGCACAATTCTGGAACATAATGTGAACTTGCCCGTCCTGAGGAGCGCGTGATGGCGTCCGTCGCCGCCATTTCCCAGCAGATCTGGGACATGAAATACCGGCTGAAATCGCCGGATGGCGCGCCCGTGGACAAGACCATCGAGGACACCTGGCGGCGCGTGGCGACAGCCCTGGCGGCGCCCGAGCGCGACCCCGCGCTCTGGGCGGAGCGCTTCTACGAGGCGCTCCGCGACTTCAAGTTCCTGCCCGCGGGCCGGGTGGTCGCGGGCGCCGGCACCGCGCGCAACGTCACGCTCTTCAACTGCTTTGTTATGGGCGCGATCCCCGACGATATGTCCGGGATCTTCACGCATCTGCGCGAGGCCGCGCTCACCATGCAGCAGGGCGGCGGCATCGGCTACGACTTCTCGACGCTCCGGCCCAAAGGCGCGCCCGTGAAGGGCGTGGGCGCCGACGCCTCGGGCCCACTCTCCTTCATGGACGTCTGGGACGCCATGTGCCGCACCATCATGAGCGCTGGCTATCGCCGCGGCGCGATGATGGCGACGCTCCGCTGCGACCATCCCGACATCGAGGCCTTCATCGAGGCGAAACACGAGCCCGGCCGGCTTCGCATGTTCAATCTCTCGGTGCTGGTCACCGACGCCTTCATGGGGGCGGTCAAGGAAGACGCGCCTTGGGAGCTCAAGTTCGGCGGCACCACCTTCAAGGTGCTCCCGGCGCGCGAGCTCTGGGACAAGATCATGCGCGCGACATACAGCTACGCCGAGCCCGGCGTGATCTTCATCGACCGCATCAACCAGCGGAACAACCTCTCCTACTGCGAGACCATCAGCGCGACCAACCCCTGCGGGGAGCAGCCACTGCCGCCGTACGGCGCGTGCCTGCTCGGCTCCATCAACCTGGCAAGCCTGGTGCTCGATCCCTTCGCGCCGGAGGCGCGGCTCGACATGGCGCGGCTCAGGGAGGTCGTGCCGGTGGCGGTCCGGATGATGGACAATGTCATCGACGTCTCGCGCTTCCCGCTGGACCAGCAGACCCATGAGGCGCACGCCAAGCGGCGGATCGGGCTCGGCGTCACCGGTCTCGCCGATGCGCTCATCATGTGCAACGTGCGCTATGGTTCGGCGCGCGCGGTCGAGCTCACGGAGAGCTGGCTCAAGGCGATCGAGCGCGAGGCCTATCTCGCCTCCGCGGCGCTCGCCGGCGAGAAGGGCGCCTTCCCGCTCTTCGACCAGGAGAAGTATCTCGCGGGCGAGACGATCCGAGGCCTCGACGCCGACGTGCGCGAGGCGATCGCGCGCCATGGCATCCGCAATGCGCTGCTCACGTCGGTGGCACCCACCGGCACCATCTCGATCCTCGCCGACAACGTCTCCTCGGGGCTCGAGCCCGTGTTCAGCTTCCGCTACACGCGGAACGTGCTGATGCCCGACGGCACGCGGCGCGAGGAGGAGGTCAGCGACTACGCCTACCGGCTCTATCGGCGCCTCAAGGGCGAGAACGCGCCGCTCACCGACGCGTTCGTCGACGTCGAGGCGCTCTCGCCCAGCGATCACGTGGTGATGCAGGCCGCCGTGCAGAAATACGTCGACAGCTCGATCTCCAAGACCATCAACGTGCCCGCCGATTTCGCGTTCGATGCCTTCAAAGACGTCTACCTCCAGGCATACGAACTCGGTTGCAAGGGCTGCACCACCTACCGCCCGAACGAGATCACCGGCGCCGTGCTGGAGGCGAAACCCGAGCGCGACCGCGAGCCGGCCCCGCAGCCGGAGCTGCCGCTGCCGCGGCCACAGCCCAAGGCAGCCGACGTCTACGAGGCGGGCGCCGTCGTCTATATGACGCAGCCGCTCAGCCGGCCGGAGGCGCTGCCAGGCCGCACTTACAAGCTCCGCTGGCCCCCCGCCGAGCACGCGATCTACATCACCATCAACGACATCGTGCAGGACGGGCGGCGCCGGCCCTTCGAGATCTTCATCAACTCCAAGAGCATGGAGCACTACGCCTGGACGGTGGGCTTGACGCGGATGATCTCCGCGGTATTCCGGCGCGGCGGCGACGTCTCCTTCGTGGTGGAGGAGATGAAGGCGGTGTTCGATCCCAGGGGCGGCGCGTGGATGGGCGGGCGCTACGTGCCCTCGCTGCTGGCGGCGATCGGCGACGTGATCGAGCAGCACATGGTCGACATCGGCTTCCTGCCGCCGCGCGAGCAGAATCCGGCACTCGCGGAGAAGCGCGCGGTCGCCAATCTCCCCGGCACCAGCGAAGGCCGCCGGATGGCACAGTGCCCCAAATGCGGCGAAGCCGCGCTCATCCGCATCGAGAACTGCGACCAATGCACGAGCTGCGGTTACTCGAAGTGCGGGTGAACAAGCCTCGCCGGCAGCTGATATAATCCGACGACGGTGGGGTGCGGCGGGAACAGCCGGTGACTTGGCAGCCAGGGGACCTTTCGCCAGACGCTCGGCGTGCGGCCGAGGCGGCAGCCGATGCAGCGGGTGTGCCGCTCGCGGACTGGTTCGCGGACGCCGTGCGCGCCGCCATCATCCGCGAGCTCGGCAGCATCCCCGCCGAACTCGCGCCGGAACCTGAAGCGACGCCCGAGCTAGCCGACCTGCCGGAGCCCGTCGAGCCGCCCGAGATCGCGGAGGTGCCGGAGGCCGCCGAGGCGACGGAATCCTCCGAGCGCCCGGAGGCCGGGGACATGCCGGAGACCGTTGAGGCGCAGGAGCCCACGGCGAGGGCACGGGAGCCTGATCCCGTCCCTCCGGTGGTACCGCTCGAGCGTACCGCGCCCCAAGCCCCCGCTCCGGCGGTAGTCGCGCCAAAGCCCGCGCCAGCGGTGGCGCCGATCCCCTTCGTCGCCGACTACGGCCCACGGCGCATCTCGCTCGAGGCGCAACGGCTGTCGGCGAGCGGCTTGACGGGCTGGCTCGCCTCGAAGATCGAAGGGCCGCCGACCAACGCCACGGCGGCCGCTCGGCCGCCGGGCGCCTCGGCGCCTACGCCTCGGCCCAGCCCACTCGATCTGTCGGCGCCGCCCTCGACACCGGGTCCGATGCGTGCTCCGACTCCACCTCCCGAGCCTCGCGCCGCGCCCCCGCTGCCTCGCCAGACCACTTCCGCGCCTCTCCCGCCGCTCGCACATCAGCCCGCCGGTCTCCCGCCCCGGCCTGAGCCCGCCCCGTTACGCCCGGCAGAAGCGTCGCCACCGTCCGCGATCGTTCCGCTGTCGCTCCCCTCGGGTCCCGTGTTCGCCGTGGCGCTCCGAGATTTGCGCCCCGCCCGCATCCGATCGCGGCGACCGGGGGAGACCGAGCCCACCATCGCGGCGCTGACCTCGGACGTCTTGGTCCACGGCGTGCGCGAGCCGGTCCTGGTGCGGCGCCTCGCGGAGAGCTCCGGCTCTTTCGAGGTGGTGGCCGGAGAGCGCCGGCGCCTCGCTGCCGAGCGGACGGACCGCAGCGAGATACCGGCGGTGCTGGTCGAGGCGAACGATGCGGAGGCGCTCACGTTGTCGCTCGCGGAGAATCTGGGGCGGGGCGACTTCTCTCCGCTCGACGAGGCCCGGGCCTATCTCCGGCTGCTCACGGAGTACCGGGTCAGCCCGGCGGCCCTCGCCCAGCGGCTCGCGCGGGAGCGCTCTCACATCGCGCTCGCGTTGCGGCTGCTGGGGCTTCCGGCAAAGGTTCGCCAATCGATCGACAGCGGCCGTCTGAATGCGGCGCAGTGCTATGCCCTTCTGAACGCTGCCGATCCTGAGACTCTCGCCGAGCAAATGATGGAGTCCGGCAGTGGCGGGGCAGCCTAGCCCCAGCCGAGGCGCCGATCGGTTGGCAATCCGTTCCGAGCGCCCTATAAGGGGTCTATCCCCCAGAAGGAGCATGCGGGGAAGGAAGGCGCTGGGCAAATCGTAGTAGGACCATGCGGATTCGAGTTTCTCCATGACTGCCGAGACTGAGGTCAGGCCGCGCCGCTCGGCGCTCGCCTCCGCCCGCGTTTGGGCCGGGGTGGAGCTGCCGCCTGACTTGCGCAGGGGCGTGGAATCCGCGGCAAAGGCCGCTGGCATCGCGCCGGAGGCCTGGCTGACGCGGACCATCCTTTCTGCCGCGGTCGCCGAGAAAACCCGCGAGCCGGAGCCGAGCCTCAATGAACGGCCGAACCCCGAGGTGGCGCGTTCGCTCGCCGTGCTCCTTTCGGCGGCTCGAGCCCGCTCGCGGGAGCGCCAGGCCGAGGGCTCTCCGCTGACGCTGGTGGAGACCGCACCGAGCGAAGCGGAACCGACGGCTCCGCGAACTCCCGCGGTCGCGCTCACGGCGGAGCGCACCGATCGGCAGCCGACCGAACAGCTACCGACGCTCTACTACGCCGCGCCGCAGCCGGGCCGGCGCGGCCTCGCACTGACGCTCCTCGGCGTCGCTGCCATCGTCGCCTTCGGCGCCTGTGCCTTCTACATCCGATATGGCGGCACGCCCTCCGCCGTGCAGCCGGTACTCACCGTCGCTTTGCCGCGGACCGGCGGCGGAACTGCGCCGGTGCCCAAGCCCGAGAGCACGATGCCGCAGCCGACCGCGGCGGTAAGCGCACCCGCGCCGTCTCCTGATGCCACCGCTCCGTCCCCCACTCGCGTCGCGCCGCAACCCGCATCGAGCGCGCCGGCAATCCCCGCCCCGAGTGCACCTGCCGCTCCCGCGCCGACCGAGGTCGCTGCGCCGGCCCCGATTCCGCCGGTACCGCCGCCGAGTCCACCTGCGGAGCAACCCGCTCCGCAGCCGACCGCGGCCGCAGCGCCCCAAGTTCAGACCGCTGCTGCGGCCAACCCGGCGCCTTCGCCCGCACCGGCCACGGCTCCATCGCCACCCGAGACCGAGGCTTCGGCGCCCGCGCAGCCCCCGCCACCCGCAGCGAGCACCGCCGCCGCCTTGCCTCCCGGTGTGGGGCCTCGGGTGCAGCCACCGCCGGCGCCGCGTGAGGTGGTGATCGGCGACTATAACCTCGGTGTGCGCTACGCGTTCGGGAACGGCGTCAAACAGGACTACAAGAAGGCGGCGGAGCTGTTCCTGAAGGCCGCAATGCAGGGCCTGCCCGATGCGCAATACAACCTCGGCGCGCTCTACGACAACGGCCTCGGCGTTCCCAAGGATCCCGTTCGCGCCGTCATCTGGTACCACAGTGCCGCCGAGCAGAATCACCCCTCGGCCGAGCTCAACCTCGGCCTCGCCTATGCGAACGGCACCGGCGTGGCGCAGGACTATGCGGAGGCCGCGCGGTGGTTCAGGAAAGCCGCGGAGCAGGGCGTGGTCACCGCGCAGTACAATCTGGCCGCGCTCTATGCCAATGGGCGCGGGGTCGAGCAATCGCATGTCGATGCCTATGCCTGGTTCAACATAGCGGCCGCCTCGGGCGATCTCGAGGCGCGGGACCAGATGCGTCGCGCCGCGGAGACCATGTCTCCGCAGCAGCTCAAGGCGGCTCGCGCGCTCGCCGTGAAGCTCGCCGAAGGAGTGAAGCGGCCAGTCCCCGGAACCGTGCCGCCGGCTGCGGGCTCCCGGAGCTCGTCGGTGCAGCCGGCGGGTGCCGGGACCCAGGCGAGCTCCGAGGCCACGGCGAACTCGACCGCGGCACCGGCTGCCGCGAGCACGCTCGCGCAGCCGATCGACAAGGCGCAGGTTGCGGAAATCCAGCGCTACCTCGCCCGGCTCAGCTTCGATCCGGGACCTGCCAACGGCGTTCTCACCGACAAGACGGCCGAGGCGATCCGCAGGTACGAGACCGACCGGAAGCTCAAGGTCGACGGCGAGGCGAGCCGTGCCTTGCTGTTCCGGTTGAAGGCGGACGTCGAGCGGCTGCAGAAGCCCTGACGCCCGGCAGCGCTACTTCGTCTGAAAGGCCACGTCTCGCGGCCGGCCGGCGAGGCTCTCGCCGCCGTCGAGCGTCAGCACTTGGCCCGTGAGGGAGGGCGTGGCGAGGATGAACCGCACCGCACCCACGATATCCTCGACGGTGCTGCTGCGGCCGAGCGGCGTCGCCCGGAACGCCCGCTCGAAGGATTCCGGTGTCTGCTTGCCGCTGATCAAAGTCACTCCGGGCGCGATACCGCAGACCCGGATGCGCGGCGCCAGCGCCAGCGCCAGCGTCTCGGTGAGGCCGCGAAGGCCGACCTTGCTGATGGTGTAGGACAGGAAATCCGGATTGAGATTGCCGACCTTCTGATCGAGCAGGTTGATGATTACGCCCTCGCCTTCCGCCGGGATCTGCCGGGCGAAGTCGCGGCAAAGGAAAGCGGGGGCCGCGAGGTTCGCCGAGATATGGGCATCCCAGGAAGACCAACTCAGCGTGTCGATCGTGTCGTACTGGAAGCTCGCCGCGTTGTTCACGAGGCAATCGATGCGGCCGACCTTCTCCAGCGCACGCGGGAACACCGCTTCCACGTCGGTCCGCGAGGCAAGGTCCGCCTGCACCAGCTCGCAGCTGCCGCCCGACCGCGCGATGTCCGCGGCCAACGCCCGCGCCTCCGTTTCCGAGCGACTGTAGTGCACCACCACGCGCCAGCCGCTCGCCGCAAGGTCGCGACCGATGGCCGCGCCAATCCGCCGGGCGGCCCCCGTGACGAGAGCGGTGCGCTGGCTCGCCATTCCCGCTCAGGCGCTCCTCGGCCTGATCCGATAAATCTCGACGCCGGCACCCGCGGCCTCGTTGAAGATGTCGGGCTTGACGATCGATATCCGGCAGGCCTCCACCGCCGCGTCGGCGAAGCAGAGCGCGACCAGCTCCTCGGCGAGAGTCTCGAGGAGCGGCGTATGCGGCCGGTGCGACCAACCCCGCAGACCCTGACGCACGCGGTCGTAGTCGATGACGGGCTTGACGCCGTCCGCCGCCGGACCGCGGCCGAGGTGAGCGAACATCTCGACCGTCACCAGCAGCCGGCTCGGCCGCTCGGGATGCTGCTCCCATGGGTGCAAGCCGACGTGCGCCTCCACTTCGACGTCGCGCAGCACGACGCTGATGTAATCCTCGCGCGCGTCCCAGAGCGGGCTCGGCCGCGTTTTCTGTTCCGGTGTCACCGCCATGCCCGGCATTTAATCATCAGCGCCCCAAAGGGCCAAACGCGGACTCAGCGCAGGGCTCCGGCCGCGACCCACCACTGCGGATGTGCCGCGCGGAGGCGCCCCACGGCCGCACACGCCGAGGCCTCCTCGGTAAAAAGCGCAAAGCAGGTCGCGCCGCTCCCGCTCATGCGAGAGATAAGAGCGCCGGGCTCTCCGTCGAGCACGCGCAGGACCTCCGAGATATTCGGCGCCAGCGACACCGCCGCCGGCATCAGGTCATTGCGTCGAGCCGCCAGCAGGCGGGCAAGCTCCGCGGCGTCGGCCGGCGCAGTATCGAACCGGGCGGGCTCGGAAAACGCACCTGCGCGAGCCTTGAAGACAGCGGGGGTTGCGAGATGCACGCCCGGATTCGCCAGCGCGACCCAGCAGCGCGGGAGCTGCGGCGCCGGCGCGAGAGATTCCCCAATACCGCCGACCCACGCGGGCTCGCCGAAAAGGCACACGGGAACGTCGGCTCCCAGGCCCTGAGCGAGGCCCTGGAATTTCCGCTCGCCAAGATCGATCCGCCACAGCTCCGCGAGCGCTTTCAATGCAGCGGCGGCATCGCTCGACCCGCCGCCGATGCCCGAGGCGACCGGCAAATTCTTCTCGAGCCTCAGCTCGACCCTTGGCTCGATGCCCGCACGCTCCGCCAATGCTACGGCCGCCCGCCAGACCAGGTTGTCCGGCGCGGGCGCATTCCGGAGGCTCGCCGCAAAGGGGCCGGTGATCTCGAGGGAGAGGCTCGGAGCCGCGCGCGCCGCGACGACGTCGGCGACATCGGCGAAGGCCACCAGGCTGTCGAGAAGGTGATACCCGTCGGCGCGGCGGCCGATCACGTGGAGATAGAGATTCAGCTTCGCCGGTGCCGACCGCCGGATCCACGTCACCGCGAGAAGGCTCAGCCGCCGCGCGAGTTCGCCGCGTTCGGCGGCGCCGCCAGGCCCTTGTCGAGCTTCGCGTCGATGGTCTTGACCTCGTCGGCCTCGGGCTGGAATTGCAGGGCGCGCCGCCACTGGTAGCGCGCCTCGGCGGTCCGGCCGCTCCGCCAATAGGCATCGCCGAGATGGTCGTTGATCGTCGGATCCTCTGGCAGAAGCTCAATCGCGCGCTCGAGGTATTGCGTCGCCTGCGGATACTCGCCGAGCTGGAAATGCGCCCAGCCTAGACTGTCGACGATGTAGCCGTCGTTTGGCCGCAGCTCGACCGCGCGCTCGATCATCTTGAGCGCCTTCTCCAGGTGCTCCCGCTTCTCGACCCAGGAGTATCCGAGGTAGTTGAGCACCAGCGGCTGATCCTTCTGCAGCTCGAGCGCGTGAAGGAAGTCCGCCTCCGCGCGGGGCCACTGCCCGGACCGCTCCAACGCGATGCCGCGGCTATAGAACAGGCTCCAGTTGCGGACCTCGGCCGGATCCGTTCGCGCGACAGCGCCGTCGTAGGCCGTCGCCGCATCCGAGAAGCGGTTGCGGCCGCGCAGAATGTCGCCGAGCTCGATCAACGGCTGCGCAGCGGTCGGACGCTCCGCGGCCATCGCGTTGAGCTCCTTGACGGCGTCGTCGGTGCGGTCGAGCTCGTCCAGCACCTGGGCGGCGCGCAGGCGCGCGCCCCAGCTGAAGGGCGAGGCGCGATCGATAGAGGCGTAGAGCCTCAGGGCCTCCTGGAGACGCTGCTCGGATTCAGCAATCTCCGCGACCAGCAACTGCGCGAGCACGTATTTCGGCGCGAGCTCAAGCGTGAGCCGGGCGTAGACCAGCGCCAGGTCCTCGGTGTCGCGCTGATTGAGCACGCTCGCGAGATCGAACAAGGCCTCTGCCAGGCCGTCCTTGAGGTTGCCGACCGTGGCGGGCGGCGTCTGTCCCGCCGCGATGCGGGCGAGGCTCGGCTGGACGAGGTCGCCGTTCTCGCGGTTGTCCTTGAGGAATCGGTCGTAGGTCGCCTTCGCCTCGGCGACCTGGCCATGGCGCTCCAGGAAGCGCCCAGCGACATCGGCGGTGCGCCAATTCAAGCGCTCGCTGCCCGTCAGGACTTTCTTGTAGGCTTGGCTCGCGCCATCGACGTCGCCGAGATAGTCGTCGATTAGCGCGAGGTGGAACTGCTTGAGCTGCTCGAAGCCGCGCATCTTGTCATACTGGTCGAGCGCCGCGAGCGCGCCTTTCTCGTCGTGCTGACCGGCCTTGGTCCACGCCATGATCAAAGGCACTGAGAAGCGCAGTAGACCGTCGGCGGGGAGCTGCTCGGCAGCCTTCGCCGCGCCGGCATCGTCGCCTGCCTTTGCCCGCTCGATCAGCAATACGAGCGAGGCGAGCCCGGCGCGCGGATCGGCGGCGACCAGGCGCTTGGCGAGCTCGGCGGCGCGCGGCGCATCGCCTTCGGTGAGCCGCAGCAGGAATGCCCGACGGAGCAGATCGATATTGTCGGGATCGTGCTTGAGCGCGCGCTCCAGATACTCCGCCGCAGAGCCGTAAGCATGCTCGTGCTGGGCAAGACTTCCCGCGAGATAGCTGCCGAGCGCGCTTTCCGTCGCAACCGGGTCGTCTGCGACCGGAGGCGCCGTGCGCGCAGTCGTCGCACCCTGAGAGGGCGCCTGTCCGCACGCCGCCACCACCGCAGCGACCGCCAGGACCGCCGCCCGCCCAATCATCCCCAATCTGCTTGCCATTCGCGCCGTGCCTATCCCATTCACCGGCCAAAGACTATCACAAGAAGCCATCTTATCGGCGGCCTGCAAGCGATCACATGTTCGGATAGTTGGGGCCGCCTCCGCCCTCGGGCACCACCCAGTTGATATTCTGGCGCGGATCCTTGATGTCGCAAGTCTTGCAGTGCACGCAATTGGCCGCGTTGATCTGCAGGCGCGGATGTCCCTGGTCATCCCTGATGAACTCATAGACTCCGGCGGGGCAGTAGCGCTGCTCCGGTCCGTCGTATTCCGCATAATTCACCGAGAGCGCGATCTCGGGATCCTTGAGCCGAAGATGGATGGGCTGGTTCTCCTCGTGATTGGTGTTCGAGATGAACACCGAGGAGAGCCGGTCGAAGCTGACTTTCCCGTCGGGCTTCGGGTAAGCGATCGGCCGGCTCTGCGAGGCCTTCTTCAAGTGCAAGTGATCGGGCGTGTGGCGGAAAGTCCACGGCGCGCGACCGCGCAGGACGTAGGTATCGAGCGCGGCGTAGGCGAGACCCGGCAGCAGCCCCCAGCGAAACCCCGGCCGAATGTTGCGCACCCGATAAAGCTCGTCCCAGATCCAACTCGCCTCCAGCGCCGCTTGATAGTCGGTATCCGTTTCCCCCTGGAGCTGCCGGAACACCGTCTCGGCGGCCACCATGGCGGATTTGATCGCGGTGTGGCTGCCCTTGATCTTGGGCACGTTGAGGAAGCCCGCGGCGCAGCCGATGAGCAGCCCGCCCGGAAACGACAGCTTCGGGATCGCCTGGAAACCACCCTCGTTGATGGCGCGCGCGCCATAGGCAATCCGGCGGCCGCCCTCGAAGGTTGGCCGGATCACCGGATGCGTCTTGAAGCGCTGGAACTCCTCGAAGGGGCTCAGGAACGGGTTCTCGTAATCAAGCCCGACCACGAACCCGACGGCCACCTGATTGTTCTCGAGGTGATAGAGGAACGAGCCGCCGTAGGTGTTTCGATCGAGCGGCCAGCCCACGGTATGGAGCACCTCGCCGGCACGGTGTCGCTCGGGCTTAACCTCCCAGAGTTCCTTGATGCCGATGCCGTAGGTTTGCGGACCCGCATCCTTCCGGAGACCGAAGCGCTCGACGAGCGCTTTGGTCAGCGACCCGCGGCAGCCCTCGGCGAACAGGGTTCGCTTGCCGCGCAGCTCCACGCCCTCCTGGAAATTCTCCGTGGGTTTGCCGTCGCGGCCGACGCCCATGTTTCCGGTCGCCACGCCTGCGACGGTGCCGGTGTCATCGAACAGCACCTCTGCGGCAGCGAACCCGGGGTAGATCTCGACACCCAGCGCCTCGGCCTCGCGCCCGAGCCAGCGGCACACGTTCGCGAGGCTCACAATGTAATTGCCGTGATTGTGCATCTGCGGAGGCGTCGGCAGGCGGATCGCCCGCTTCTCCGTCAGGAACAGGAACCGGTCGTACTCCGCGGGCGTGACCAGAGGCGCGCCACGCTCGCGCCAATCCGGGATGAGCTCGCTGAGCGCGCGAGGCTCCATCACGGCTCCCGAGAGGATGTGCGCGCCGACCTCCGAGCCCTTCTCGAGAACGCAGACCGAGAGTTCCGTCTTATGCTCGGCCGCGAGCTGCTTGAGCCGGATCGCCGCCGCGAGCCCGGCCGGACCCGCGCCCACGATCACGACGTCGTATTCCATGGTATCGCGCGTCATGGCGTCGATCGGCCTCGAAGTCGGAGAACCCGCGAATTGGGGCTGGACCGCACTATAGTGGATGGCCTCTAAAGAGCCAGAGGGCGGAGTATCACAGATGCGGCGAAATTCTCGGCTGGTTCGTCGTCACCTCTTCGCCCAGCGACCCGTTAGTATCGCGCCATGACCGCCCGCCAGCCGCTCGCCGCCCTGCTCGATTGGTACGTCGCCATGGGTGCTGACGAAGCGATCGACCCTGAGCCGCATGATTGGACGGCGACGGCGCCGGACGCGCCGCGCGCGGTCCGCTCGCCTCCGCCAGTTGTCGCTCCGCCATCTCCCGATCCGCCTCTGGTCGCGCCCAGGGCGGCAACCGCCAGCGCACGGGAGCTTGCGGAGCGCGCGCAGAGCCTGGCGGAGCTCGAGGCCGCGGTGCGGAGCTTCGACGGCTGCGCTCTCAAGCGCACCGCGACCAATACGGTCTTCGCCGACGGCAATCCCGCAGCTCCCGTCATGATCGTCGGCGAGGCGCCGGGCGGCGAGGAGGACCGGATCGGGCGCCCGTTCGTCGGGCGGGCGGGACAGCTTCTCGACCGCATGCTGGCGGCGATTGGCATCGATCGTACCGGTGCCTACATAACGAACGTGCTGTTCTGGAGGCCGCCGGGTAACCGGAAGCCGACGCCCGACGAGATCGCCACCTGCCTGCCGTTTTTATGGCGGCATATAGCGTTGATACACCCAAAAGTGGTCGTGATGGCGGGCGGAACGTCCGCGAGCGCCCTCCTCGGCAGGGGCGAGGGGATCATGCGCCTGCGCGGCCGGTGGTTCGATCTTCCCGTACCGGGGCTGTCCGCTCCGGTACCGGCGCTCGCGACCTACCACCCCTCGTTCCTGCTGCGCACCCCCGCGCGAAAGGCGGAGGCCTGGGCCGACCTTCTGAGCCTTCAGGCTCGGTTGGAGCAGAGAGGCTGACCAAGCCCGACCGAGAATTGCCGGAAGGACCCTGTGACCCGCGTCACAGGGGCAAATCATGGCGGAGCGCTTCAGAGAACCCAGAGCAGTCGAATCCAAGAGATTCGTTGTAAATCAGGGGCCTCCGCAAGAAATCCCCACGGTGCGCCTTAAATCGTCACATTCCTTTAAGGAATTTTGCCTTGCCCTTCCGACCCCTATCGTCTAATGGGGCTTTATGCGCCATTGGCAATTGGGGGCCGGGTCCTCGGCGACTTGGCGGAAGTTTCATCTGTGCGCGCTCATAAGCGCGTCGTTGCTTGCCCCTCTGGGCGGGTCGGCGACCGAGAGCCAGCGCATGGCTGTGCTGCCGCCGCCGAACGGCGTGCGCGAAGCGGATCTACCGCGCGTGCTCACTAGCGAGGACGTCCAGCGCTACCGGTGGATCTTCCAGGTCCAGGAGGCCGGAAACTGGGCAGCTGCCGATTATGAGCTGAAACTGCTCAAGGATCGGCTCTTGGTAGGCCACGTCCTGGCCCAGCGCTACCTGAGCAAGACCTACAAGGCGAGTTATCGGGAGCTGGCGGACTGGCTGCAGAATTACGGCGACGAAGCGGACGCCGCAGCGATCCATGCGCTTGCCGTCCAGCGCAAGGCCAGTGGCGCCCCGGCGCCGACGAAGCCTGGCGCCTGGGCGCCGGCACTTCGCTATGGCGGTGAGGGGGATCTCGATGCGTTGGTGGCAGCGGACGGAAGCCGCAGTCCGACGGATCTCGACAACGGCTATCAGCCCAAGGACGAGCTTCAGCGCATCGCCAAGGTTAACCCGGCCAAGGCCGAGGCCTTGCTCAATGCGATGGATGCCAAACACCTGCTGGACGATGCCGATATCGACGATGTGCGGGCGGCCATTGCCGACGCCTACACGGCGGCGGGCGAGGCGAAGCGTGCGCTTGCTATCAACGCCACCCGGCGGGTCGCCGCGAAGCCGCTGGCGGACTGGAATGCCGGGCTGGCGGATTGGCGAGCGAAGCGCTACTCGGACGCTCGGCAGCATTTCGAGGCCGCGGCAAAGTCGCCGGACGCGAAGCCCGGCCTAGTGTCGACGGCGGCCTTCTGGGCCGCGCGGGCGCAACTCCGCGATCACAAGCCGGAGCTGGTGAGCTACTGGCTCGGCATCGCCGCGCAAGAGCCCTACACCTTCTATGGCCTGCTGGCACGGCGGATGCTCGGGGTCGACAGCTACTTCGATTTCGATACCGGTACCTTCACCACGTCGAGCGCGCGCACCCTTCTGGCCACAACGTCCGGCCGGCGGGTGCTGGCGCTGATTCAGCTCGGGGAGAACCAGCGCGCGGAGGCGGAATTGCGCTTGGTCTCAGCAGCAGGCGACTCGAGCATGATGCCGGCCATCGAATCCTTGGCCGACCGCGCCAACATGCCCGCACTCAGCTTCCAGCTCGCGGCGTTTCTCTCCCACACCGACGGCCGCAACCACGACCGTGCGCTCTATCCGGTACCCAGATGGACGCCCAAGGGCGGGTTCACCATCGATCGGGCGCTCCTCTTCGCGATGATGCGGCAAGAGTCCCAGTTCATGGTGCAGGTGCGCAGCTCCGCGGGTGCGCTCGGCGTGATGCAGCTTATGCCGGCCACCGCCCGTTCGATGGCGGCGCGCGCGGGTCTGCCGATTCCCGACCGCAGCAATCTCAGCGATCCCGAGGTCAGCCTGACCCTCGCACAGGAGTACATCAATCACCTGCTGGCGACGGACAAGATCGGCAACAACCTGCTGCTGCTGATGGCTGCCTACAACGCCGGTCCCGGACCGATCTCGAAGTGGCTGTCGAGCGACGACCTGCGCGACGATCCGTTGCTGTTCATCGAGAGCATTCCCAATCGCGAGACCCATGGGTACGTCCAGCGAGTGCTGGCGAACTACTGGATCTATCGCATGCGGCTCGGGCAGCCGACGCCCGACCTCGACGCGCTGGCGGCCGGCAATTGGCCCACCTACACCGCTCTCGATCCGCCGAGCGGAACGAGTGGCGAATATGCCGCGAATTGACGAAACCCGGCCGTTCCTCCCCGTCAACATCGCGATCCTGACCGTCTCCGATACGCGGAGCGAAGCCGACGACAAGTCGGGCGCGACGCTCGCGGAGCTCGCGAGCAAGGCGGGCCACCGCGTCGTCGCTCGCCGCATCGTCAAGGACGAGCAGGCCGCCATCGTCCAGCAGCTCAAAGCCTGGATTGCCAATCCCGATGTAGACGTGGTGATCTCGACCGGCGGCACGGGCGTCACCGGCCGCGACGTCACGCCGGAGGCGTTCCAGCAGGTCTACGAGAAGGAGATCACGGGCTTCGGCGAGCTATTCCGCTGGCTCAGTTATCAGAAGGTCGGCACTTCCACGATCCAGAGCCGTGCGACCGGCGGCGTCGCGGGCGGAACCTACCTGTTCGCGCTGCCGGGCTCGCCCGGCGCCTGCCGCGACGGCTGGGAGATCCTGGGGCCGCAGCTCGACAATCGGCACCGCCCCTGCAACCTCGTGGAGCTCATGCCCCGCCTGCAGGAGCACTTGACGAAACCGGCCGTCGGCTCCTGAGTGCGTCCCGCGCGCGCCAGCGCGCATGGCTTTCCCGATCGTCCACGTCCTCGAGCGTCTCCAGGAGCGCGACCGAGAAACTGCGCGGCAGTCTCGCGCGGGTATCCGCGAGCGCGTGCCGGCTCGACCAGCGGACGCCCTCGAGCGCCGCCGCTCCGATCGGACGTAGGCGCTTGAGTCCGATCAGCCAATAGCCGCCATCGACGGCCGGACCCAGCACCACGTCGCGGCTTCCGAGCGCCCGGAAGGCAGTCGCGATGTGGCTCGGCCGGAGGTCGGGAATGTCGGAGCCCACGATAACGGCCGGGCCCGGCGGCAAGGCGTCGAAGACGCGCATCATGCGCCGCCCCAGATCGCCCGCACCCTGGTCGAGCCGAAGACTGCGGCGGTCCCAGAATCCTCCCACGCGCGCGCGCAGCGGTGTCACCGCGATCGACGTGCGCCAGCGCCTATCGCGCCCGACCATGCGGAGCAGACGCGTTGTGGTCTCCCGATAGAACCGCAGCGCCGGCACGGCGCCGATGCCGGCAGCGAGCCGCGACTTCACCCGACCGAGGCGCGGCGCCTTGACGAAGATCACGACGTGCCGGTCTCGGCGCCCGCTCATTCGTAGAACCGAGCGATGAGGCCGGGCGGCATGCCGAGGAAATAGAGCGCGAGGCAACCGAGATTGCGGAGCGGCCGCAGAAGATAGCCCTCGCGCCGGTAGCGGTCGGCGGAGGTGATCGCCGCCGCGCCCAACGCGACGAGGCGCTTCCGGCCGATTCGCCGCGCGAGGGCCACGTCCTCCATCAGGACCAGTGGCGGAACGCCGCCGAGCGCTCGGTAGAAATCCCGCGCCAGGATCAATCCCTGATCTCCGTAGGGCAGCCCCAGCGCCCGCGATCGCCATGCGACGATGCGCTCGAGCCGCCGAGCCGCCGGCCTTCCGTCGTCCAGCCGATGGGCGAGGTAGCCGGCGCGTTCGCGATTGCGTCGATCTCCGATGAAGCGGGCGATCTCGGCGGCGTAGCCCGGCGCAGGGCGCGTGTCCGCGTGAAGCAGGAACAGCCAGTCGCCGGTCGCGGTGTCGGCGCCCGCCGCGAGCTGAATGCCGCGCCCGCGCGGTGCGGTCACGACGCGCGCCCCTGCGGCCTCCGCAATCGCCCTCGTCGCATCGCGGGAGCCACCATCCGCCACGATGATCTCGCGGATCAACCCGCGTGCCTCCTCGAGCGACGCCAGAGTCGCGGGCAGGCTCCGCGCGGCATCGAGCGTGGGGATGATCGTGGAGAGCGGCGCGTCGGAGCTCATTGCGTGCCAGCGGCTTTGCCCGCAAATTTACCGCCGTACCGGCGCGGCGCCAAACCGCCGGCCCGAGAGATGGAAACAGCCGCCTTGGTCGATCGCGCGCTCATCGATGCTCTGCACCGTCTCGCGCCAACGCGCACGCTGCGTGTGGACGAGGTCGTGCCGATGACCGAGAAGGGCGTCAATCACGACCACTACCGGCTGGGTGCGACGCGCCTGGTGCTGCGCGTACCGCGCGCCACTCCCTGGCTCGGCGACGCCGCAGCGCAGCTCGCCCAGGAAGCAGCGGCCTTCGAGCGCGCGGAGCCCAGTGGCGTGACGCCTCGGCTCGCCGCCGTGCTCGCGCCGGCCGGCGCGCTCCCGCGGGGCGCGCTCGTGGTCGAGGAAATCGCGGGACGGCTCGCGGAGCTGCCGCGCGATCTCCCGGCGATCGCGCGCGCGTTGGCGCGCCTGCACTCGCTCACGCTGCCGCCATCGGCAAAGCGGCCCCCCCTGCCGGATCACGGCATCCTCGGCCCATTCGGTGCGACGCTGGCGGTGATAGCACGGCAGCGGGAGTTTCTGGCGCGGGTGGAGCTACCGGCGGCGACCCGGCGGGCCCTCGAAGCGGACTATGCCGCGGCCGAGCACGATGCGGCCCTCGCGACGCCCGCGGACCAGCCGCTCGCGCTCGTGGGTACCGACACGCATCCCGGAAATTTCATCGTCCGGGCAGACGGATCGGCGGTGCTCGTGGACCTCGAGCGCGTCTGCTACGGCTCGCCCGCTATCGATCTCGCCCATGCGACGCTCTACACCTCCACCACCTGGGATCTCGAGGTGCAGGGCGTGCTGACGCGCCGCGAGATCGCGGATTTTTATCTCCGATATCTCGCGGGGGTCGACGCAGAACGCGCTACCGCCTTGCGGCCGTGGCTGCTGCCCGCACGGCGCCTCACGTGGCTTCGCACCATGATCTGGGCCGTGCGGCTCCGCGCGCTGATGACGGCCGGCGACCTCGTGATCAACCCGCGCCTCGCCCGCCACGTCGAGGCTCGGCTCGCCGATTTCTTCGACCCTGCCACCGTCGAGCGCGTGCGGGCGGAGTGGCTCGGTGCGGCACCGTTGCCACCGGACGACGTTCTTGATTCGTTCTCAGGGCCGCGCTAGTCTCCGCCAATGAGCGCGACGGATGCCCCCCTGCGGCCCCGCAAAGGCCGAGGCGCCGTGGGCAACGCCACCGGCCGGTACGAGACCGAGGTGCGGGTCGCCTTCGACGATGGCTGGGGCAGCCTCGACGAGGAGCCACTGCCGCTCGACACCACCTACACCCGCGACAGCTCGCGCAGCATCATCGCCTACAACGAATCCCCGGATATCCCGTTCGACCGCTCGATTAACCCCTATCGCGGCTGCGAGCACGGCTGCACCTACTGCTATGCGCGCCCGACCCACGCCTACCTCGGCCTCTCGCCCGGGCTCGATTTCGAGAGCCGAATCTTCGTGAAAGAGGACGCCGCGGCTCTGTTGCGCGCCGAGCTCGGCAAGCCCGGCTACAAATGCGCGATGATCGCGCTGGGGGCCAACACCGACCCCTATCAGCCGATCGAGCGGAAGCTCAAGATCACCCGAAGCGTCCTCGAGGTGCTGCGGGAGTTCCGGCATCCCGTAGGGATCGTCACGAAGTCTGCCCTGGTGGCACGGGACATCGACATGCTCGCGGAGATGGCTCGCGACCGCCTCGCCATGGTCGCAGTCTCCATCACGACGCTCGACCGCGCGCTTGCCCGCAAGATGGAGCCGCGCGCGGCCACGCCGGAGCGCCGGCTGGAGACCATTGCTGCGCTCAGCGCCGCAGGCATCCCGACCATGGTGATGACGGCTCCGATGATCCCGTCGCTCAACGACATGGAGCTCGAGCGCCTGCTGGAGGCGGCAGCGGAGCGCGGCGCCAAGGGCGCTGGCTACACGCTCCTGCGCGTGCCGCTGGAGATCAAGGACATGTTCGAGGAATGGCTCGCCACGCACGCCCCCAACAAGGCCAAGCACGTGATGTCCCTGCTTCGCGACACCCACGGCGGCAAGCCCTACCTGTCCCAGTGGGGGACGCGGATGCGCGGCATCGGCCCTTACGCCGACATGCTGCGCGCCCGGTTCGAGCGGGCCTGCCAGCGCCTGAAGCTGAACGAGCGGCGCGAGCTCTGGCGCCTCGACACGTCGCTGTTCCGGCCGCCGCCAAAAGCCGGCGATCAGCTGAGCTTGTTCTGAGGAGAAGCCAGCGCCATGAAGTCCGATGCCGGTCTTATCGCCCAACGGCCGAAGTCCCGGCCGTTCTCCGCGATATCCTGGTTGAAGCCGTTGGAGACCCGGTCGTCCCCGCCGGAGGCGAAATAGAGCGTCACGTTGATGGCGGAGAGGACGGCATGGTCGATCTGCTCAGGCGCAACGCCATAGCGGCGGATCGCCTGGAGAGCGCGGGCGACGGAGGGCGCCACGGCGGGCCCCGACCGCTCGGCCCTGCGGTCTCAATGCCCTCCAGAAGCGAGCGCGGTCGACATCGCCAGAACGGTCAGCGCCGCCAGCGGCACGATCGCGGCGGCAACGATCCGCTCCGCGAGGCTCCAGCGCCGCCAATCGGCCATGAGATCGCGCGCCGCCCGGGTTCTCGGGGGGCTTGCCACGCGCCGCGGGCTGGTCTTTTCGCTCGTCACGTCAAACCGCGTCATGGTCATGGCCGCTCTCCTCGTCGGGCCGGGCCTGGAAGCACCCGCCCGTACCCGAGGACTTAGCGGCTCAGTCAAAGCCGAATTATTGGGAAGAGTACCTAAGGACTCCTACCTATGCCTTAAAGGCGCAGCCGCCGGCGCGGAAATCTCACCCGCGCTTTGGCCACGGAGTCCGCCCCGGCCACCGGGGTCCGCGCATAGGCCCGCCAGCCGCCCTCCGGCTGTGCCAGCCGGTCGGCTACCACCGCCAGCGCGAGCGGGTTGCTCGGCAGCGTGCTGTGCGTGCCCCGAACCTCGACATTCTCGCGCTGGGCACCGCTCTGCTCGAGGCAGCTCTCCCAGGCGACGATGCCGTCCTCGCGGGTATAGACCGCGGTGACGGGAACCGAGTCCGGCGGCGGCCGGTTGAGGTCGGCGAGCTCGAGCCCGAGCGCAGTGCGGTGAAACCGCGCGAGCAGGCGGAAGAACACTGCAAGGCTGGTGGCGGTCGGCAAGCGCACCGGGCTGCCCAGCATGATCACCGCGCGGACGTCGCCGGGAAATTTCTTGGCCAGCTCGCGCGCCAGCAGGCCGCCGAGGCTGTGGCCGATCAGCGTGACCTTGCGGCCGTGGCGGCGGCGGATCTCCTGGAAACGGCGCTCGATCGCCGCGATGGCGTAGTCCGTCGGACCCCAATTGACGCCCTCGCCCCAGCCGTAGGCCGCGTAGCCAAGCTGGTCGAGCAGGCGGCGCAGGTGGCGCGTACGGCCGTCGTTGGTGAGGAATCCCGGTAGCACGAAGACCGGATGCCCATCGCCGGGCGGCGCCTGCCGCAGCAGCGGATGATGGAAGAGGCGCGGCCGCGGCATCAGCACGGAACGGAATTCGCGGAACAGCCTGCGCTTCGGCGGCGGCACCGCGATCCGGCCTTCGGTGTCGAGAAACGGCACGTTCATCATGAGCTCCGCGATCTCGGTTCAAGAAACGCGCCTCGCTTGGTCTTGTGCCGAAGAATGATGACGAAATGAAGGCGATCCCGAGGAACTCGCTTGATCGCAGCGTGGCTGCCATGCCCAGATCCCGGGATGAACGCCGGGGACGACATCGCCATCACCACCGCGACCGCGTGCGACCTCGACGGCATCCTGGCGCTCCAGGAGGCGAACCAGCCGGAGCGCGGCGGCACGCTCTCCGCGCAGCTCAGCCGCAAACAGCTGGACTCGATGCTCGCGGATCTCCCGCTGCTGATCGCCCGCCGCGGCGCAGCAGTCGTGGGATATCTGCTCGCGGCCTCGCGGCAGACAGTGGCGGAGGTGCCGGTGGTCCGCGCCATGCTGAGCGCCTATCCGGGCAAGCCCGGCGCCTATGTCTACGGCCCCATCGTCGTCGCCGAGCCGGAGCGCGGCCGCGGGCTCGCGCAGCGGCTCTTCGAGTCGCTTGTGAAGCTCCTGCCGGAGCGCGAGGGAATCCTCTTCATCCGCGCCGACAATTCCGCGTCTTTGCGGGCGCACGAGAAGATGGGCGTGGTGCCGCGCGGCACCTTCCGCCACAATGACCGCGCGTACATCGTGCTGTCCTACGGGGGATAGGTCTCTCCGATGCCGAATTTCGCGCGTGAGGCGGCGCTCGGCGGTTTGGTGTGCGGCATCGACGAAGTGGGGCGCGGCCCGCTGGCCGGTCCGGTGGTCGCGGCGGCGGTGATTCTCGACCGCACGAAGATGCCGAAGTCGCTCCGCAAATGCATCGACGATTCCAAGAAGCTCGGCGCCGAGGCGCGCGAGGAGTATGCGGAGGCGCTCCGATCCTGCGCGGCAATCGGCCTCGGCGCCGTCTGCGTCGCCGAGATCGACCGCATCAACATCCTGCGCGCGAGCCTGCTCGCCATGCGCCGCGCGGTGTCAGCGCTCCCGATCCAGCCCACTGTCGCGCTGGTGGACGGCAACCAGGCACCAAGCCTGCCCTGCCCGGTGCACACGGTGGTCGGCGGCGACGGCCTCTCGCTCTCGATCGCGGCGGCCTCGATTATCGCGAAGGTCGTTCGCGACCGGCTGATGCACCGGCTCGCGCGCCGCTATCAAGGCTACGGCTGGGAGACCAATGTCGGATATGCCACAGCCGAGCACAGGGCAGCTATTGTGCGTCTCGGTCTCACGCCCCACCACAGATTGTCGTTCCAGCCCGCTCCCGACCTCTTTGGATTCGAGTCTAGGGAATCCCCTTAGTGCTTTGACTCATAAGAGGTATTGACGCGTCGAGTCGCGGACTCCAGAGTGCGCCCTTCGCCTCGGGGGGGAGCGGGACGTGCTGACAGGGCTGCGAGAGAATTCCGTGCTCATCGGCGACTGCGCCGAGGAGATGGCTCGGCTCCCCGAAGCCTCGGTCGATCTCGTCTTCGGCGATCCGCCCTACAATCTCCAACTGGGCGGCGAGCTGCTGCGGCCCAACAACACGCGCGTCGACGGCGTCGATGACGCCTGGGACAAGTTTGCAGGCTTCGTCGAGTACGACCGCTTCACGCGCGACTGGCTCGCCGCCGCGCGCCGGCTGCTCAAGCCCGACGGCGCGCTCTGGGTGATCGGCAGCTACCACAACATCTATCGCGTCGGCGCGATCCTGCAGGACCTGGGGTACTGGATCCTGAATGACATCGTCTGGCGCAAGACCAACCCGATGCCGAACTTCCGCGGCCGGCGCTTCACCAACGCGCACGAGACACTGCTCTGGTGCGCGCGCTCGCCCGACTCCCGCTACACCTTCAACTACGAGAGCATGAAGGCGCTCAACGAGGAGCTGCAGATGCGGAGCGACTGGCTGCTCCCGCTCTGCGGCGGCAGCGAGCGCCTGCGCGGCGACGACGGCCGCAAGTCACATCCGACCCAAAAGCCCGAGGCGCTGCTGCACCGCGTGCTCATGGCGTCGACCCGGCCCGGCGACCTCGTGCTCGATCCCTTCTTTGGCACGGGCACCACTGGTGCTGTCGCCAAACGCCTCGGCCGTCGCTTCATCGGCATCGAACGAGATCCCGCATACGCGGCCCTCGCCCGCGAGCGCATCCGCGCGGTGAAGCCCGCCGAGCTCGAAGCCGTCGTGGCGCCGCAGAAGCGCGAGGAGCCGCGCATTCCCTTCGGCGCGCTGGTCGAGTGCGGCCTCCTCAAACCCGGCGACGTGCTCTATGACGCGCGCCGGCGTTGGACCGCCAAGGTGCGCGCCGACGGCACAGTGATCTCCGCAGACGCCAAGGGCTCGATCCACCGCGTCGGCGCCCACGTTCAGGGCGCGCCCGCCTGCAACGGCTGGGCCTTCTGGCACGTGGAGCAGAAGGGCACGATGGTGCCGATCGACGTGCTGCGTCAGCGCGTGCGTGCGGAGATGAGCGGCGGCTCGAGTTAGTGAGACCAGCCTACAGGTTCCGGCAGCAGCGGTTTCTCTGTGTTCTTCGACACGCACCCTCGCAGGTGCGCGCTCAGGACAAGGGGGGCTTGGAAGCGCGCTTTCCAGCTGATCCCACAAGAGGCCGTGACGGCGATACCCCTGACCTTCCACGCCGGCTGCGCCGCGCAATGCCCAGGGCGTGGTTGACCACCTTTTTCATCACCGTGGGAAGCGCCTGGTCCGAGAGGCGATCGAGCGGGACCCAGTTGCCCACGCCAGCCTTGGCGCGCGCGTCGGTCTCGCCCGCGAGCACCGCGAGTTCCAGGTGGAAATGGGTGAAGGTGTGGCGGACCGTGCCGGGGAGCCGTACCCAGCTCGCGCGCACGGGCGCCGCTTCGCGAGCCTCGGCCTCGGAGACCGGCGTCTCCGTCCATTCGGTCGAGGGCACCTCGATCATGCCGCCGAGCAAGCCCTGCTCCGGGCGGCGGCGCAGGAGGACGGAACCGTCGGGACGCACCGCCCAGAAGGCGATGCCGCGCCGGGTGGGCCGCGTCGTCTTGGCGCGGCGGCGCGGCAAGGTTTCGGCGATCCCGAGCGTACGGCCGCGGCAGACCGCCGCAATCGGGCACAGAATGCATTTGGGCGCGCGCGGCGTGCAGACGGCTGCGCCGAGATCCATCAGCGCCTGAGCGAAGTCACCGGCGCGCCGGTCGGGCACCAAGCTCTCCGTGAGGCGCCGCAGCTCCGCCTTTGCGCGCGGCAGCGGCGTCTCCAGGGCAAAGAGCCGCGCCACCACGCGCTCGACATTGCCGTCAACGGCGGCGGCCTTGCGGTCGAAGGCGATCGCCGCGATCGCCGCCGCGGTGTAAGGACCGATACCCGGCAATTCCCGCAAGCTCTCGATCCCGTCGGGAAAGCGGCCACCGCACTCCGTCACCACGGCCCGGGCGCAAGCGTGCAGGTTGCGAGCGCGCGCGTAATAGCCGAGGCCCTGCCAAGCGTGCAGCACGTCGTCGAGCGGCGCCTGGGCGAGCGCCTCGACCGTCGGAAAGCGGTCCACAAAACGGTCAAAATAGGCCCCTACCGTGGCGACCGTGGTCTGTTGCAGCATGATCTCGCTGAGCCAGACGCGGTAGGGATCCGGCCTTTCGCCGGGCTTCGCGCGCCAGGGCAGCGTTCGGCGATGGCGGTCGTACCAGCGCAGGAGATCGCGGGCGATGGTATCAGTCTCGGAGATGGTCTCGGTAGCGGTCGTGCTCATCGGGTCGAGCCCATGGGCTCCCTTGGATGGAATCCTTCGACGACGGCGTGACCCGCCGGTACCATCGCATGAGATCGGAGCGTCACCAAGATGGCAGTAAGCGGCGACGGCGAGCGGCGGCGCGGCAAGATGCGGTCGGTGGGGCAGGAGCTGCCGCGGATCGCGGGCCGCGCGCTCGGCAAGCGAGGCCTCGGCGAGGGGGCGCTGCTGGCCGAGTGGAGCGCGGTGGTGGGCGAGCAGCTCTCCGGCGAGACGCTGCCCTTGAAGCTGAGCTTCCCGCAGGGGCGCCGCCAGAACGGTGTCCTCAAGCTCCGGGTCAGCTCTGCGGCCGCGTTGGCGGTGCAGCACCGTGAGCCGCAGATCCTCGAGCGCATCAACGGATTCTTCGGCTATGGCGCCGTCGCCCGACTCGCCCTTGTGCAGGGTCCGATCCCCGGCAAGGCCGAGACACGGCCCCCGCCACGGCGCCCCCTCACCCCTGCCGAGGCCGAGCATCTCGCCTCACGCGTCGCGCAAGTGCCTGATCGCGGCCTAAAATCTGCCCTCGAGCGGCTTGGAGCGGCGGTGCTCACGGAGCAGCGCCGCTGACAGGGACCCGCTCGGCTTGCTTTGCCGGAGCGCAACACCTAGCATCAACATCTAGTGGTCTGGAGCAATAAATGTCGAAGATTTGGACAGCGTTAGCCGCGATTGCCGTCGTATTCGGCCTTTCGGCCAGCGGCTTCGCCCAGTCGATGCCGCAGCCCAAGCCCACGGACCGGATCCTCGGCAAGGCCGACGCGCCCGTCACGATCTACGAGTACGCGTCGCTCACCTGTCCGCACTGCGCCGACTTCGCGGAGCACACGCTCCCGAAGCTGAAGTCCGAGTGGATCGACACGGGCAAGGCCCGCCTGATCTTCCGGGATTTCCCGCTTGACGAGGGCGCCGTGCGCGCCGCGACGCTGGCGCGCTGCGCGCCGCCCGAGCAGTTCTATGCCTTCGTCGAAGCGCTCTTTCACAGCCAGGCCAACTGGGTGTCCGGCCGCATGGACAAGGTCGACGCCTCGCTCGGCAAGCTTGCGAAGGTGGCGGGCATGAGCGACGAGCAATTCGCCGCTTGCATGAAGGACGAGGCCGCTAAGAAGGGGGTGCTGGAATCCCGGCTGGAGGCGGAGCAGCAGTACAAGGTGGAATCGACGCCGACTTTCTTCATCAACGGCACGCGCCTCGAGGGTGCCCAGCCCTTGGCCGAGTTCGAGAAGGCGCTGAACGCGGCGTCGAAATCCTGACAGGGCTGGCGTTGCGGGCGTACGGATTCAGAGCGTGAAACGATAGGAGCATCGTGCAGTTCTCCAAGTTGCGGTTGACTGGGTTCAAGTCCTTCGTGGACCCGACCGACCTGGTGATCGAGCCGGGATTGACGGGCATCGTCGGCCCGAACGGCTGCGGCAAGTCGAACTTGGTCGAGGCGCTGCGCTGGGCCATGGGCGAGACCTCGGCCAAGCGCCTGCGCGGCGGCGAGATGGACGACGTGATCTTCGGCGGCACCGGCACGCGGCCCGCGCGCAACGTCGCCGAGGTCGGGCTCCATCTCGACAATTCGGGCCGGACCGCGCCGGCGCTCTATAACGAGCACAGTGAGATCGAGATCGTCCGCCGCATCGAGCGCGGCGCCGGCTCCGCCTATCGCATCAACGGCAAGGAGGTCCGCGCGCGCGACGTGCAGCTGCTGTTCGCCGATCTCGCCACCGGGGCGCATTCCACTGCCATGGTGAGCCAGGGTCGGATCGGCTGGATCATCGGGGCGAAGCCGATCGAGCGCCGGGCGCTTCTGGAGGAGGCGGCTGGCATCTCCGGCCTGCACGCGCGCCGCCACGAGGCCGAACTCCGCCTCAAGGCCGCCGAGGCCAACCTCACCCGACTCGACGACATCATCCGCACGCAGGAGGAGCAGCTCGAGGCCCTCAAGAAGCAGGCACGGCAGGCCGGGCGCTACCGGCGCCTCTCCGACCACATCCGCCGCGCCGAGGCGATGGTGCTGCACCTGCGCTGGCTCAGGGCCAACGCGGAGCTGGAGGCTGCGGTCGAGCGGCTACACGCGGTCGAGGGTCAAGTAGGCGAGCTCACCATGTCGGCGCTCGCCGCCGAGCGGACGCGCGAGGGCGCGGCGAGCGCGCTGCCGGGTCTGCGGCAGAGCGAGGCCGCGGCGTCAGCGGAACTGCAGCGCCTGACCCTCGCGCGTCAGACCCTCGAGGACGAGGAGCGCCGCGTGGCGCAGGCGCGGGCCGCCGCCGAGGAGCGCCTCGCTCAAGTGACGCAGGACAGCGCACGCGAAGCGACACTCGCGGCGGACGCCCAAGCGGCGCTCGATACGCTCGCACGCGAGCGCGCGGAGTTGACCACCGCCCAGGCCGGCGAGGCCCAGGAGCAAGGTATCGCGGCGGAGGCGCTGCGCCTCAGCAGCGGCGAGGTCGCCGAGCTCGAGACCGAGATCGAGGCGTTGACCCAGCAGGCGGCGGCGCTCGAGGCGCGCCGTGAGGCGCTGCAGCGCGAGGAATCGGAGATGGGGTCTCGACGCACGCGGCTCACCGAGCGCGGCGCCGAGCTCGACCGCCAGCGCGCGACCCTGGTGGCCGATGCGCTGCCGGACGGAATGCTGGAGTCGGCGACGGCCCTGGTGACCGCGGCCGAGGAGGAGATGGCGCGCGCCACCGCCGCGGCGGATGCCGCCGAGCAGGCACTCACCCGCGCGGAGACCGCCGAGCAGGCAGCGCGTACGCCCTTCGAGGCCGCGCAGAGCCGGCGCCAGAAGCTCGACACCGAGGCTCAGGCACTGTCCGAGTTGCTGGCGGCGACCGCGAGCCACCACGCGGCGCCCCTCATCGACGTGCTGCGAGTGGAGGCAGGCTACGAGGCGGCGCTCGGCGCGGCGCTCGGCGACGATCTGACGGCGCCGCTCGATCCCGCGGCGCCGCTCCATTGGGAGAGCCTGCCGCCCTACGACAGCCCGGCTGCGCTCCCCGCCGGCGTCGAAAACCTCGGCACGCATGTGACGGCGCCGCCGGTTCTGAGCCGCCGGCTGAGCCAGATCGGACTCGTGCCGGACGCCGCCACCGCCGAGGCGCTGCGCGAGCGCTTGAGCCCCGGCCAACGGCTGGTGAGCCGCGATGGCGCCCTCTGGCGCTGGGACGGGCTCACACGCCGTGCGGGCATGCCGACCTCGGCCGGCCAGCGGCTCCGGCAACGGAACCGGCTCACGGAACTCTCGGACCAGCTCGCCGGTGCCGCCCGAGAGGTCGAGGAGACCAGCCGCGCGCTCGAGACCGCCCGTGCGGCGGTCGCGACCGCGTCGGTCGAGGCGCGGCAGGGGCGCGCGGCGGTGCAGGAGACCGTGCGGATGCTCGCGGTCATGCGGGAGCGCCAAGCCGTCTTTGCCCAGCGCCAGGCCGAGACCGATTCGCGCCTCGCCGCGCTCAACGAGACGGCGCGGCAGGTCTCGGCGGACTTGGCGGAGGCCGAAACCCGCCAGACCATCGCGCGCGAAACCCTGACCACGCTGCAGGACCCCGCCGTCGCCCGCGAACGCGTCGGCGCGCTCAGGCTGACGCTCGCGGAGAAGCGCACCCGCCACGCCACACAGCAGAGCGAGCTCGATCGGCTGCTGCACGCCGCCGCGATGCGCCGCACCCGGCTCGAGGCGATCTCGGCCGAGGAGCAGTCCTGGCGCGAGCGCTCGGAGGCTGCCGCACGGCAACAGGCCGCGCTCGAGGAGCGGCGTCTTGCGCTCGCGCAAGAGATCGACGAGCTCGTCCGGAAACCCGAGGAGCTGGCGCGGAAGCGGGAAACGCTGTCGGAGGCGATCGACCGCGCGACCGAGAAGCGCCGCGAGGCCGGCGACCGGCTCGCGCTCGCCGAGGCGCAGCTGGCGGAGGCGGAGAAGGCCGCCAAGGCCGCGGAATCGGAGCTCGCTGTGGCGCGCGAGGAGCGGGTACGCGCCGAGGGCCTGCGCGATCAGGCAGTGCACGGCTGCGACGAGGTGGCGGCGCGGGTCGCCGAGCGCCTGGGCACCACGCCCGACCGCATGCCCGAGGTGGCGGAGATCGAGCCCGACGAGGCACTGCCGGAGCTTCCGCACGCGGAGACGCGGCTCGAGCGGCTGGTGCGCGAGCGCGAGACCATGGGCCCGGTCAACCTGGTCGCCGAGGCGGAGGCGAACGAGCTCGAGCAGCGCGTGAACAGCCTCAAGGCCGAGCGCGAGGACCTGCTGCAGGCGATCGCCAAGCTCCGCCAGGGCATCAGCGCACTCAACCGCGAGGGCCGCGAGCGGCTGGTGGCGGCCTTCGCGAAGGTGAACGAGCACTTCCAGGAACTGTTCGTGCGGCTGTTCGGCGGCGGCCGCGCCCATCTGGAGCTCCGCGAGCCCGAGGAAGGCGGCGACCACAAGGACCCGCTGGAGTCCGGGCTCGAGATCATGGCGAGCCCGCCGGGAAAGCGGCTCCAGAGCCTGTCCCTGCTGTCGGGCGGCGAGCAGGCGCTGACCGCGCTGGCGCTGCTCTTCGCGGTCTTCCTCACCAACCCTGCGCCGATCTGCGTGCTGGACGAGGTGGACGCACCGCTCGACGACGCCAACGTCGACCGATTCTGCCGGCTGGTCGAGGAGATCGCCCAGAGCGCCCTTACGCGGTTCCTGATCATCACGCACCACCGCATCACCATGGCGCGCATGGATCGCCTCTTCGGCGTCACCATGGCCGAGCGCGGCATCTCGCAGCTGGTCTCTGTCGACCTGCAGGCGGCCGAGCAGTTGCGTCAGACCGCGTGACCGCGTGAGCTGCCCAAGATCGAGACGGAAGCTCCCTCACTTTTTCCGAGGAAAGAGGGATGCGTAGCCTTAGCGAGCGGGAGCGAGCTTAGGTGGGGCTCGGTTTGGGAGGACCTTTCGGCCACCGTGGGATTCCTCTGGAACCCACGGAACCGGATCCAAAAGGGCAGCGGCCGCGACCTTGCGAACCTTGACAGTGGGGTTACCCGACCAATAAGGTGCGCGCCGTTTCGGCGCTCCTGGCGGTCGGAACGGGGGGCGATTTGCACCGGTAAAAGGCGGTCGCGATGACCGAGCCCGAGCGGCCCGACCCCCTCGCTGCGCTGGGAGAGCGTCTCGAGAGGGCACGCCGCACGCAGGAGAGCGGGCGGCGCGTCGCCGGCGGGGAAGCCGATGCATCGTCGCGAGCGGCGATGGGCATGGGCTTCCGCATCGGGCTCGAGCTCGTGGTCGCGGTCTGTTTCGGCGTCGCCCTCGGCTGGGCGTGCGATCGCTGGCTCGGAACGCGGCCCTGGGGACTGCTGGTGTTCCTCTTCCTCGGCATCGGCGCGGGCATGACCAACGTGTACCGCGTCGTCAAAGGCCTCGGGATGACGGTAGGCTACAAGGGCGACGGGCGCCAGGACGCGGCGACCGGCGCGGGCAAGGGCGACAAGGGCGACTGGGACGACGACGAGGACTGACGTGGCGGCACCGGAAGCAAGCCCTCTCCATCAATTCAATATCGAGCACATCGCCGACTTCCACGTCGGCGGGCTCGACCTCTCCTATACCAACTCCTCGCTCCTGATGACGATCGCCGCGGTGTTGATCACGGTGGTGATGGTGGCTGCCACGCGCAACGCGTCGCTGGTGCCGGGACGGCTGCAGTCGCTGGCGGAGATGCTCTACGACTTCGTCGCCAAGATGGTGGACGACAACGTCGGCGAGGAAGGCCGGCAGTATTTCCCATTCCTGTTCACACTCTTCATGTTCATCCTGTTCGGGAACCTGCTGGGCATGGTTCCCTACAGCTTCACCTACACCAGCCACATCGTGGTGACCTTCGCACTGGCGGCGACGGTGTTCATTGGCGTGACCCTGATCGGCATTGCCCGGCACGGCTTCCGCTTCCTCGGCCTGTTCGTGCCGCACGGCGTCCCGGCGCCGCTGCTCATCCTGCTGGTGCCGATCGAGCTGCTGTCCTATTGCATCCGGCCCTTCACGCTCTCGATCCGGCTCTTCGCCAACATGGTGGCGGGCCACACCATGCTGGTGATCTTCGCGGGCTTCGTCGGCTCGCTCGGCGTGTTCTTCTTCGCGCCCATCGCGATGGACGCGGCGCTGGTGCTCCTGGAATTCTTGGTCGCCGTGCTGCAGGCGTACGTTTTCACCATCCTGTCGTGCCTCTACCTGCGCGACGCCATCCACCTCCACTGACCCCCTGAGAGGACTGACCCATGGATCTCGCATCGGCCAAGATGATCGGCGCCGGCCTCGCCTGCATCGCGCTCGTGGGCGCGGGCATCGGCATCGGCAACGTGTTCGGCTCGCTCATCAACTCACTCGCGCGCAACCCCTCGGCCCAGGTGACCACCTGGGCGTTCCTCGGCTTCGCGCTCGCGGAAGCGACGGGCCTCTTCGGCCTGCTGATCGCGTTCATGATTCTGTTCGCGTTCTAGACCAGGCCTAGACGCGCGTCAGGGCACGAGCGATGCCGCAGCTCGATTTCTCGACCTTTCCGTCCCAGATCTTCTGGCTGGCGGTGATTTTCGTGCTGCTCTACCTGCTGATGTCGCGAGTGGCACTGCCGAGGGTGAGCGCGGCGATCGTGGCGCGGCGCGCGAAGATCGACGGTGACCTCGAGCGCGCGGCGCAGATGAAGGCCGAGGCCGAGGCCGTGATGGCCGCCTATGAGCGCTCGCTCGCCGACGCGCGTGCCCAGGCCCAGGCGACGCTCAAGGAGGCGATGGACCGCTTCGGCGCCGAGGCCGCCGAGCGCCAGCGGCAGGCGGCTGAGAAGCTCAACGCCGAGACCGCCAACGCGGAGAAGCGCATCGCCGCCGCCAAGGCCGAGGCGCTTGCAGGCCTGCGCACGGTCGCGATCGACGTCGCACGCAGCGCCACGGCCAAGCTCGCGGGAGTCGACATCGACGAGGGCAGCGCCGCCGCCGCGGTCGACCGCGTCATGCGGGGGCGTGCCTGATGATCCGGGAGATCTTCCACGATCCCGAGCTCGCGGTCGCGATCGCCTTCGTGATCGCGGTGGCGCTGGCGGCGCGCCGCGTCTGGGCCGCGCTCGCTGGCATGCTCGACGAGCGTTCGGCCAAGATCAAAGCGGAGCTCGACGAGGCGCAGCAGCTCAAGGACGAGGCCCAGCGGGCGCTCGGCCAGTTCCAGCGCAAGCAGCGCGATGCGCTGCAGGAGGCGGCGTCCATCGTGGCGCACGCGCGCGAGGAGGCGGCTCGGCTTGCCGAGCGCGCCAAGCGCGACCTAGAGGCCGCCATCGACCGCCGCCAGCGGCTCGCCGCCGAAAAGATCGCGCTCGCCGAGGCCAAGGCACTCGCCGAGGTGCGGAATGCGGCCGTCGACATCGCGATCGATGCCGCCCGGGAGGTGATCGCCGAGCGCCTAGGCGACCGCCAGGGCGCCGCACTGGTCGATCAGGCGATCGCCGAGTTGCCGCAGCGCCTCAATTAGAGCCGACCGGTCGCGGCTGACCGATTTCCTGCATCAGGCCGAGCCTGCTCCCCAGCCATTTTGTGGTCGGCGCCTGGATCAGGATCGTCATCAGGATCGCGATGAAGGTGACTGACGCGATGACTCGGGCGCCCGGCGCGCCCATGCCGACCAAAAGGCCCGCGAGCGCCCCCGGAATGACCCCCGTCTCCCGCGTCCAGCACATGAACAGGACCTCGCCGAAACTCCATTTCGCCCGCCGGTCCGGCAGAGCGCACAGGAACACGGTCAGGGGACGCGCGACCAGCATGAAGACCGCCACGACCACGACGCCGCCGACGAGATACTGGCTCATCAGCGCGAAATCGACCTGCGAGCCCAGCAACAGGAAGATGAACAGCCGCATGATGAAGGCGGTGGTGGTCACATAGTCGTCGAGCTGCTGCTGCTCGCGCCCGTCCATCTCGAAGCCGAACGCGTCCTTGTTGCCGATCACCATGCCAAAGACGAAGACCGCCATGAAACCGCTGGAGTGCAATCCGTCGGCGACGAAATAGGCGCCGATCACCGCGACCAGCGTCACCACCGGCGCGTATTCCAGCAGGAACGCCCAGCGCTCGTGCGCGATGAGCATCGCGGCAAGGTATCCAAGCACGAAGCCCGAGGCGATGCCGAGCACCGACTCCTTGACGAGGTCGAGCAAGGAGGCGCCGAGAGAGAACTCGCCCGTCCCCGTGACCACTCCCAGAACTGCAAAAGTAAGGATGGCGCCAGTCGCGTCGTTGAAGGCCGACTCGCTCATCACCGTCTGCGCGACGCGGTCGCGCACCTTGACCTGCCGGAATATCGGGACAAGCGTGGCGGGGTCGGTGGAGGCGATCGCGGAGCCGAGGAGCAGCGCGGTCGTGAAGGGTATCCCGAGGACCCAGTGCGCGGCGACGCCCGTCACGACCGCGGTGACGACAACCCCGATCGTGGCCAGCACCACGATAGTGATCCAAACCTGCTTGAGTACGCTGAATCGGAGCGACGCGCCGCCGTCGAAAAGCACATAGCTGGCGCCGAACAAGAGCACCAGCTGGTTCAGCGACGAGTCCGCCTTGATATCGACCAGCCCCAGGGCCTGCGGCCCGATCAGCATGCCCACGATGAGGAACACCGCGACGTCGGGAACCTTGATCTTCTGCGCCAGCAGACCCGTAAGGGTCCCGATGGCCAGGACAAGCCCCCCCTCCTTCAAGATCTGCTTGGCGATCTCAACCGACGCTGGCGCCTCCAATCTGTTCCCCCTCTTCTCCGCCCCCAGCTCGCGGAAACAGTATCTCCCGAGCCGCAATCGCGGCGCCAGCACTTCCGCCCGGGCGTCCCGCGATCTCTTGTTGCCCCTCGCGCGAATTCTGAGATATTAGACGAGCTCTCGATCACGGGCTAATACAACAAAGAATTACACGCGGGAGAGGTAGCTTGGGCTTCCTGTTGAGGTTGAGCGGCCTGATCGACGGGCTGAACGAGCACGTCGGCAAGGCAGTCTATTGGCTCGTGCTGGCCGCGGTGCTGGTGAGTTCGGGAAACGCCACGATCCGATACACGTTCGACACCAGCTCGAACGCTTGGCTGGAGCTCCAGTGGTATCTCTTCTCGGCGGTGTTCATTCTGTGCGCCGGCTACACGCTCCGCCACAATCAGCACATTCGGATCGACATCATCAACAGCCGGTTTCCCAAGCCGGTTCGCGTCTGGATCGACATCATCGGCGGTCTTCTTTTCCTGCTACCGATGACCGTGATCATCATGGTGCTGTCCTGGCCGGTGTTCGTCGATTCCTTCCAGCGTCACGAGATCTCCAGCAACGCCGGCGGCCTTCTCAAGTGGCCATTCAAGCTGATCGTCCCCGTCGGCTTCTGTCTCCTGGCGCTGCAAGGGATATCGGAGGTGATCAAGCGAATCGGCTATCTCGCGGGGATGGCCCCCGATCCCACCGCCACTGCGCACGCGCACGGCGAAGAATCGCACGCGAAGTAGCCAAGCAGCATCGCAGCCATGGCAAATTTCCTCGCCGCAAACCTGGCGCCGCTCATGTTCGCGGCGCTCGTCGTCGGACTCCTGATCGGCTATCCCGTCGCGTTCTCGCTTGGCGCGGTCGGCCTGAGTTTCGGCTTTATCGGCATCCAGCTCGGCCTGCTCAATTTCGAACTCATCCAGGCCCTGCCCCAGCGCGTGATCGGCATCATGAGCAACGACACGCTGCTCGCGATCCCGTTCTTCACCTTCATGGGATTGATCCTGGAACGCAGCGGCATGGCGGAGGATCTGCTCGACACCATCGGGCAGCTCTTCGGCCCGCTCCGTGGCGGTCTCGCCTATGCCGTCATTTTCGTGGGCGCGTTGCTGGCGGCGACGACGGGTGTGGTCGCGGCATCTGTGATCTCGATGGGATTGATCTCGCTGCCGATCATGCTGCGCTACGGCTACGACCGCCGGCTCGCCGCGGGCGTGATCGCAGCTTCAGGCACGCTTGCGCAGATCATCCCGCCGAGCTTGGTCCTGATCGTGATGGCGGACCAGCTCGGCAAGTCCGTCGGCGACATGTACCAGGGCGCGTTCATTCCGGGCCTGACGCTCTCGGCGCTCTACGCCCTCTATGTCGTGATCGTCTCGATCGTCCGGCCGAATGCGGCGCCTGCGCTGCCCGCGGAAGCGATCGTCGTGCGCGACCGGGACGGCCGGGTGGGCTACGCCTCGCTCGGCGTCATCGTGGCCGCGGCATTTGCGGGTGCCTACTTCCTCGCGGATTACCTGCACGTGATCTGGGCATCGGCGCTCGCCGGTCTCGCAGCGTACGTGGTCGCGGTGGCCGACAAGCACCTGAGCATCGGCCTGCTGAGCCGGCTCGCTCAGCAGGTGGTGATCGTGATGATGCCGCCGCTGGCGCTGATCTTCCTGGTGCTGGGCACGATCTTCCTCGGCATTGCCACGCCGACGGAGGGCGGCGCCATGGGCGCGACGGGCGCGCTGCTGCTCGCGCTCGCCAACAACCGGCTCGACTGGAGCCTGCTGCGTCAGGCGATGGACACCACCGCGAAGATCTCGTCCTTCGTGCTGTTCATCCTGATCGGGTCGACGGTGTTCAGCCTGGTGTTTCGCGGCGTGAACGGCGACCTCTGGGTCGAGAGCCTGCTTACCAGCCTGCCTGGCGGTCAGGTGGGGTTCCTGGTCTTCGTCAACGCCTTCGTCTTCGTGCTCGCCTTCTTCCTCGATTTCTTCGAGCTCGCCTTCATCGTGATCCCCCTCCTGGGGCCGGTCGCCGACAAGCTCGGCATCGATCTCATCTGGTTCGGCGTCCTGCTGGGCGTCAACATGCAGACCTCCTTCATGCATCCGCCCTTCGGCTTCGCGCTGTTCTACCTGCGGAGCGTCGCCCCCAGCGAGGAGTTCGTCGACAAGATCACCGGCAAGGTCACGGCACCGCTCACGACCGGCCAGATCTATTGGGGCTCGATCCCGTTCGTGGCGATCCAGCTCGTCATGGTGACGCTGGTGATCGCCTTCCCGAACCTGGTGCTGGTCGCCCTCGATCACGGGCCCAAGATCGATCCGACCAAGGTGCAGATCCAGATTACACCGCCGTCCGATCAGGGTGACACGGACCAGCCGCTGCAAATCCTCAAGTAGCGCAAACAAGAAGGGCACCCGATCGAGGTGCCCTTCCCGGCCGAGCTCCGTGGATCAGCCCGACTGGTGGCGGAGCATGAAGCTGTCGAAGCTCTGCTCCGAAACCTGGAACCACTGGAGCTCGTCGCCGCGGAACTTCTTCCAGGGTTCGTAGACCTTCTTGAACTTCGGGTTCTTCGCCGCCGTCTCGTCGTAAAGCTCGTGCGCGGCCTTATAGCAGGCCTCCAGCACCGGCTGCGGGAAGGGCAGCAGCTTGATGCCGCCGGCAACCAGCCGCCGTAGCGCCGCCACGTTGTCGGTATCGTATTTGCCGATCATCCAGTTGCGCGCCTGGGCCGACGCGGCTTGGAGCACGGCCTGGTAGTTCTTTGGCAAAGAGTTCCACTTCTCGAGATTCACGTAGAGAGAGAGCTGCGCATTCCCCTCCCACCAGCCGGGGTAATAGTAGAACTTGGTCACCTTGTAGAGCCCGAGCTTCTCGTCATCGTATGGCCCGACCCATTCGGCGGCGTCGATGGTGCCCTTCTCGAGCGCGGGATAGAGGTCGCCGCCGGCGATCACCTGCGGCACCACGCCAAGCTTCGCCAGCACGCTCCCGGCCCAACCGCCGATCCGGAACTTGAGGCCCTTCAGGTCATCGACCGTCTTGATCTCCTTGTTGAAGAAGCCACCCATCTGGGCACCGGTGTTGCCGGCGGGAATCGGGTAGATGTTGTAGTCCTTGAAGAACTCGCGCAGCAGCTCGGCGCCGCCGCCGTACTGCATCCAGGCGTTCTGCTGGCGCGTGTTCAGGCCGAACGGCACCGTGGTGTCGAAGGTGAAGGTCGGATCCTTGCCGACGTAGTAGTAGGACGCGGTGTGTCCGAGCTCGACGGTGTTGTTCTGGACCGCATCCAGCACCTGCAACGCCGGCACGATCTCGCCGCCAGCGAAGGTGCGGATCTCGAACTTGTTGTCGGTCATCTCCGCTACGAATTTGGCGAGCTGCTCGGCACCGCCATAGAGCGTATCCAGGCTCTTGGGCCAGCTCGCTGCGAGGCGCCATTTGATCTCGGGCTGGCTCTGCGCGATCGCGGGCGCCGCGATCGAGGTTGCCGCAAGCCCGACGCCCGCGGTGGTGATGAATGAACGCCTCTTCATGGCAATCCTCCCTGGTTCGCAACGTCCCCGGAAGCCCAGGGCCGCCTTCGGTTCCCCGCAATAATACAGGGCTTCCCGCATTTGGGTAGTCCGGAGCGGCGGAGAGAGGGTGGAGAGGGCCGTCATGGCCCTGGGGCCGGATTGTTAATCCCGACAGGCCCGTCTCGGGCCGCGGGGACCGCACTCGCCATCCCAGGAGCATGCGACCTTCATCGAGATCCGGCCTGAGTGTCCTGGGGTGGGGCATCACCGAGGGATTGGGAAATCACGTCCGAAGCCCTCACGCGCCAATTGCCTGCTCGGCCGCGATGTACTCAAGTCCGAGATCGCGTGCGACAGCGGCGTGGGTGATTTTCCCGGCATGGACGTTGAGGCCGTTGCGCAGATGCGCGTCGTCCGCGAGCGCCTTCCGCCAGCCTTTCTCGGCAAGCGCCACGCAGAACGGCAGCGTCGCATTGTTGAGCGCAAAGGTCGAGGTGCGCGCGACTGCGCCGGGCATGTTGGTGACGCAGTAGTGGATGACGCCGTCCACGACGTAGGTGGGATCGGCGTGAGTCGTGGGCTTGCTGGTCTCGAAGCAGCCGCCCTGGTCGATGGAGATGTCCACCAGCACGGAACCCGGCTTCATCTTGCGCACGATCTCGCGGGTCACCAGCTTGGGCGCAGCCGCACCCGGCACCAGCACGGCGCCCACCACCAGATCCGCCGCCAGCACCTCGCGCTCGATGTTGTCGAGCGTCGCAAACAGCGTGTGCAGCTGCGAGCCGAACTGCATGTCGAGCTCGTTGAGCCTGCGCAGCGATTTGTCGATCACCGTCACATAAGCCTCGAGCCCCATGGCCATGCGCGCGGCATTGGTGCCGGAGACGCCACCGCCGAGAATCACCACTTTCGCAGCGGCTACCCCGGGCACGCCACCCAGCAGCATGCCCATGCCGCCCTGCTCTTTTTCGAGACAATGCGCGCCGACCTGGATCGACATGCGGCCCGCCACCTCGCTCATGGGCGCGAGCAGCGGCAACCCGCCGCGCGCGTCGGTCACGGTCTCGTAGGCGATCGCCGTGACGCCCTGGCGCATCAGGCCCTGGGCCTGCGCCTTGTCGGCGGCGAGATGCAGATAAGTGAAAAGCACCTGACCCTTGCGCAGCAGGGAAATCTCCTGCGGCTGCGGCTCCTTCACCTTGACCACGAGTTCGGCCTCGCCGAAGACTGCGGCGGCGGTGGAGAGTACCTTCGCGCCGATCGCGGCGTAAGCCTCGTCGGGAAAGCCGACGCCGGCGCCTGCGCCGGTTTCCACCAACACCTCGTGGCCGCGATGAACCAGCTCCCGCACGCTGCCGGGTAGGAGCCCGACGCGATATTCATGAGTCTTGATTTCTTTCGGCACGCCGATGCGCATGACGCGAGTCTCCTTGGAGCGCTGTCCCTTGCTGGGCGCGGAGCCTATCACGCGGTCCACGCATGCGAAATCATGCGCGGCGAAGCGCAGCGCATGTCAGGCCTGCGGCCAAATTTTCGAAAGGCGATCTGTCGCACCCCGTCTCTTCAAGGCTTGACTCACCGCCGCAGCGCCGAAACGACCGCAATCAGAGAAAGTCTCATGGGCACGTCCCCTGTTGGGCGTGATGAGCTGCTTCGATGCGCGCGGCAAGCCGCACCGGGCCGCACTCTGCGCTAATATTGCCCGCCATGCTCCGCCGCTCGCTTCTGACCATGCTGATCTGCGGTGTCGTCACCTCGGGGGCGCGCGGGCACTCCTACGTGCTGGGTGCAGTCGAGATCGGCCACCCCTGGGCGCGGCCGACGAGCGCCGAGCTCGGCGCGGTGTATTGCGTGCTGGCGGTCAAGGGCGACGCGGCGGACAGGCTGAGCGGCGCCGACACGGCGATCGCACAAAGGGTCGAGCTGCGCAATGCCGCGGGCGAGGCCGTGCCCGCGATCGAGATCGCGGCGAAACGGCCGGCGGTGTTGCGGCCGGGGAAGCCCTATCTTGCGCTCGTCGGCCTGAAGCGCCCACTCAAACTCGGCGACAGCTTCGCGCTGACGCTCCGCTTCGACCTCGCCGGGGAGATCACCGTGACGGTGCTGGTCGAGAACGTCCCCGGCGGGTAGGGTTCGTCTATTGCCGGTAGCTCGGGTCTTTGGAATCGAGCAAGCGGAGGAGCGCAGTCCAGGTGCGCTCGCCCGGGTTCTCGAACGACTCCGACTGCCTCGCCGTGTGCTCCGAGACCTCGGCCGAGAGCGCGTTGATGCTGCCACCTGACCCCATCAGGTCTATCTGCACGCGGCAGGACTGCTCGAGGTAGTACATGAGCTGGAATGCCTCGGGCACGGTCCGGCCGGCGGTCAGGAGCCCGTGGTTGCGCAGGATGAGTACGCGCTTGTCGCCGAGGTCGCGCACCAGACGCTGCCGCTCGTCGAGGTTCGTCGCGACGCCCTCGTAGTCGTGATAGCCGACCCGGTTGTAGTAGGCGGCGGAGAACTGGTTGAGGGAGAGCAGACCCTCCTTCAGGCAGGAGACGGCGACGCCGGCGCGCGTATGCGTGTGCAGCACGCAGTTCACGTCGGGACGCGCGGCGTGGATCGCGCTGTGAATCACGAACCCCGCGTAGTTGACGCCGTGCTCGGCGGGCTCGACGACGTTGCCGTCGTAGTCGATCTTCACCAGGCTCGACGCCGTGATCTCGTGGAACATCATCCCGTAGGGATTGATCAGGAAATGTCCCGCCTCATTCGGCACCCGCACGGAGATGTGGGTGTAGATGAGATCGTCCATGCCGAAATGCGCGATCAGCCGGTAACAGGCGGCAAGGTCGATCCTTGCGTCGCGCTCGGTGCGATGGTCGGTCTTCAGGGCAACCACGGTCGACATGGACGGCGTCTCCTGGAGTCAGGAATGGCTCGAGTCTAGCGGCCGGCAGCAGCAGCGGCCAGGGGCACCGATGTCGCGCCGCCGATCAGCCGGCGCACCCGCTCGGCGATCGCCAGGGAGGCCGTGAGGCCCGGCGATTCGATTCCGTAGAGATTGACCAGGCCCGGTATGCCGTGATCCTCCGGTCCCTGGATCACGAAATCCGCCGCGGGCTCATTCGGACCGCTGATCTTCGGGCGGATACCAGCGTAACCTGGCTGCAAAGCGCCGTCCGGCAGGCCCGGCCAATAGGTCCGGATCGCCGCATAGAATCGCTCGCCGCGGGCGGGATCGACGTTGTAATCGACGCCGCCGATCCATTCGGTGTCGGGCCCGAAGCGTGCCTGCCCCGCCATGTCGAGCGTGAGATGCACGCCCAGCCCCGCGGTCTCCGGCGCCGGATAGACCAGGCGCTGAAACGGTGACCGGCCCGTCAGGCTGAAATAGACCCCGCGGCAGAAATAGGCGGGCGGGATACTCGCAGCGGGAATCCCGGCGATGCCGCGGGCGAGCGCCGGTGCGAAGAGCCCCGCGCTGTTCACCAGGAGGCTTGTGCGGAGCCGCATCGGCTCCTCGCCGCCGACCTCCAGCAGGAATCCGCGCCCGTCGACCCGTCCGCGCAACACCGGCGCCCGAAACGCCACTGTGGCGCCTGCAGCTTCGGCATCGCCCTGATAGGCGAGCATGAGCGCGTGGCTGTCGATGATGCCGGTCGAGGGTGAGAGGAACGCCTTGATGCAGGAGAGCTCCGGCTCGAGCGCACGCGGCTGGTTGCCGCCGAGCCATTCGAGGTCGTCGACGCCGTTCGCGTGCGCACGCTCCCAGACCCGCTCGATCGACGGCAGGTCCTCGTCGCGGCAGGCGACCAGCAGCTTGCCGATCTTCTTGTGCGGCACGCCATGCTCGGCGCAGTACTGGTAAAGCGCGCGCCGGCCCTCGAGGCACAGCACCGCCTTGAGGCTGCCCTTGGGATAGTAGAGGCCGGCGTGGATCACCTCGCTGTTTCGGGATGACGTCTCGGAACCGATCCAGCGCTCCTTCTCAAGCACCAGCACCTCGTGCCCGTCGAGCGCGAGCGCGCGCGCCACCGCAAGGCCCACCACGCCCGCGCCCACCACTACGCACTCGATCTCGGACTCGCTCAACCCATGCCTCCGGCCGGACGCCGGCGCATCCTCGTCAATCGAGTATTCGGAGACAAGCGACTCGGCGCATAGCGGCATTGTGGCCGAAGGGGTTGTGCCGGAAGGTGGCCAACTCTAGGGTCTCCGGGCTCAAAGCGGCGGGAATCCGCGGATTTTGGAAGGGAGCGAGATGACCGGGAGACAGCAAGCGCGGACGGCCTTCCTGCTGGCGATCTGCCAAGCCTGCTTCCTCTCGGCATCCTCGATCGGCGTGGCCTCGAGCGGGCTCGTCGGCACCGAGCTCGCACCAGCACCGGTGCTCGCGACCCTGCCCTACTCGCTGATCGCGACCACCAACGCCTGCGTCACCGTGCCGGCCTCGTTCCTGATGGCGCGGATCGGCCGACGCGCGGGCTTCGTGCTCGGCGCGCTCATCGGCGGGCTCGGCGGCGCCATTTCGGCCTGGGCGATCTTCCGCCAGAGCTTCCCGCTGTTCTGCCTCGGCAACGCACTCTGGGGCTGCTTTCAGGCGACGGCGCAGTATTACCGCTTCGCCGCCGCGGACGCGGCCGCGCCCGCCTTCCGCAGTCGCGCCGTCTCCTACGTGCTGGCGGGCGGCGTCGGAGCCGCGGTGATCGGTCCGGAAATTGCGGCGCGCTCGCGCGACCTGCTGGCGCCGGTCGTTTTCGCGGGCTCGTTCCTGGCGATTTCCGTCCTCGCGGCCTGCACGATCCTGACGCTGGCTTTCCTCGACATTCCCACGCCCGGCCGCGCGGAGCGTGCGAAAGCGGGCGGCCGGCCCTTCTCGGAGATCGCGCGGCAGCCGATCTTCGTCGCGGCGGTCGCGAACGGCGTCATCGGCTACGCCATCATGAGCTTCGTCATGACGGCCTCGCCGATCGCCGCCGTGGGCTGCGGCCTCACGCCCAGCGACGCCGCCGGCATCATCCGCTTCCACCTGATTGGCATGTTCGCCCCGGCATTCTTCACGGGCATGCTGATCTCGCGCTACGGCACGGTGCGCATCGCCCTCACCGGGACTGCGCTGCTGGTGCTCTGCGGGGTCGTGGCGCTCTCGGGCACCAGCAAGCCGCATTTCTGGGTGGCGCTCGCCCTTCTCGGCTTCGGCTGGAACTTCATGTTCGTCGCCGGCACCACCCTGCTGACCCAGGCCTATCGACCGGAGGAGCGTGCGAAGGTGCAGGGCTTGAACGAGTTCCTGATCGCGGGCTCCGCCGCCCTCGGCTCCTTCGCCTCCGCGGGCGTCTACGCCGGTTTCGGCTGGAACGGCCTCAACCTCGGCGTCATGCCGCTCCTCGTGCTCTGCGCGGCGGTCACCCTCTGGTACGCGACGAGCCAGCGGGCAGCGGAGCGCGCTGCGGCGGCGTGAGGGGCTCAAGCGCCCGCGGGGTCGGTCAGCCGGACCCTGCGGGCGACGAGCTTCAGCCACGGCGCGAGATGGAAGACGCTCATCAGCACGTACATCGGAGCCATTCCACTCAGCGCCGATGCATGTGACCCGGCGGAGCACAGACCTTCATGTGGGCCGCCACCCAGGATGCCCATAAGAGCCGCCATGAATGCGAAGGTCGGCATGGCCCCGAGTGGGAGCCAGTCGGCCGCGCGGAATGTCGCAACCTCGTCACCGCGCGGCACGGCATCAGGCACGCAAATAGCGCTGGGTGTCATGACCGTCGAGTCTCTGAGTGTGCGTCGATCGAGGGTGCCAGCCCTTAGCCGCCGGACGCGAGAACTACGCTCTGCAGCAGCCAAGGCGGTCGCTGGGCGCTTGCCCATACTCGTCGTGGCGGCGCCACCAGACGCCGCCGCTCTCGTTGCGGCCTTTGGGAGCGCGGTCGAGGTACTGGTAAGCGCCCCAGATGCCGTCCACCCCGCGGGCATAGGTGGAATAGGCGTGGTAGACGACGCCATCCTCGAGCGCGAACGCACTCAGGCCGGGCCGGTCGCGCGAGTAGGTCGGCGCATCGGTTCCGCACATGGCGGCGAACTGGGCGACCGGCGCCGGCACTTGCGCCGCGTCCATCGCGTGGCCGCCGCGCTCGTAGTTGTATTCGATGGCGCCGCTACGCTGCTGCTCCTCGGTGAACGAGACGTTGAAGTCGAAATTGAATTCGCTGGTCCGCGAGGACGCCCACGGAAACGCCCAGCCCATGCGGCGTTTGTAGGCCTGCAGATTTGCGAGCGGTGCCCGCGAGACCGCCCAGAGCATCACGTCGTGGTTGGCGAGGTGAGTCGTGAATCCGTTGAAGCCGTCCGCGATCATCGAGCATGAGGGGCACCCCGCGTTATAGTGCGGCCCGAACATGAAGTGATAGACCAGGAGCTGGGAGCGTCCTTGGAATAGATTCTTGAGTGTCGCGCTGCCCTCATCGGTCTCGAATCGGTAGTCCTTGTCCACGCGAACCCACGGCAGCGCCTGCCGCTGCCGGGCCACCTCGTCGCTGCGCCGCGTCAGCTCCTTCTCGGCCTTCAACAGCTCGAGCCTCGCGGCCAACCATTCTTCGCGTGTCGCGGTCGTGTGTGTCGTCATCGTCCTCTCCCTTGGGTGGTGGGTTGTCGTGAGTTAGAGATAAGGACGGAGCCTGGAGGCGCGGGAGTGACAAGTGTGGCGGGATTCCCATGGACTCGTTGATCGCCGCGGCTGCGCATGCGCTCGCGCGGGGTGATCCCCTCGGCGCGCTCAACCGGGTCGCGCTGCGCGACGACCCGCCGGCGCTCGCTCTACGAGGTATCGCGATGGCGCAACTTGGTGATCTCGTTCGTGCCAGGACGCTGTTGCGGCGCGCGGCCCGTGGCTTCGGCGTGAAAGAGGCCGTGGCCCGCGCACGCTGCATAGTCGCCGAGGCCGAGATCGCGATCGCCTCGCGCGATCTCGGCTGGCCCGCGAAAACGCTGGATACAGCGCGGACGATCCTCCAGGCACACGGTGACCGCGTGAACGCCGCGCATGCGGGCCTACTCGAGGTACGGCGCCTGCTCTTGATCGGGCGCCTCGATGATGCCGAGCGGAACCTCTCCGAAATCGACTCCGCACTCTTCTCGCCGGTCTTGCGAGCTGCCCACGAGCTGGTCGTCGCGGGTATTGCGATGCGCCGGCTCCGAATAACGGTGGCGCGGCCGGCGCTCGCTCGAGCGCAGATCTGGGCCCGGCGCGCCGGTATCGCACCGCTGACTGCGGAAGTCGAGAGCGCCCATCGCGTGCTGAGTGCGCCGGCAGCGCGCTTGATTGCCCACGGCGAGGAACATTCTCTTCGGCTCGACGACGTCGAAGCCTTGTTCGCCTCGCCAGCGCTCGTGGTCGATGCATGCCGTTATCGGGTGCGCGACGCCGAGACGGCCGTCTCCCTCGCGACCCGTCCGGTGCTGTTCGCGCTCGCCCGCGCGCTCGCCGAGGCCTGGCCCGGAGACGCGCCGCGGGGCCTGCTGCTCGCGCGGGCATTTCGGGCGAAGCACGCCGATGAGTCCCATCGCGCTCGGTTGCGGGTCGAGATCGGGCGGCTTCGCCGGTTGCTGCGGCCGCTCGCGGAGCTGAGCGCGACCGAGCACGGGTTTACTCTGGTGCCGCGCCGCGCCCGCGAGGTGGTCGTGCTCGCGCAGCCCGTCGAGGAGGAGCACGGGGCGGTGCTCGCATGCCTCGCCGATGGCGAACCCTGGTCGAGCTCGGCGCTGGCGCTTGCGCTGGACGCGAGCCAGCGCACGGTGCAGCGGGCGCTCGACGCGCTGGTTGCGGCCGGCAAGGTCCAGTCCTTCGGTCGCGGGCGAGCGCTCCGTTGGATGACACCGCCGCTGCCCGGATTCACGACGACTTTGTTGCTCGCAGCGCCGCTGGCGGGCGATTAGCATCGCCGGATGACATCGAGGAGCCAGCATCCATGAAGCGCAGAGCGGCCGAGATCCTCCGTGAGTACGGGCCCTTCCCGGGTGTCGATTGGGTACACGGCGTCAGTTATGACGGCGAGAACGTCTGGTACGCGGCAGGCGAAAAGCTGAACGCATTCAACCCCGGGAGCGGAAATACCGTGCGCTCGCTCGACGTGGCCGGCCATGCGGGCACGGCCTTCGACGGCACACACCTCTTTCAGATCGCCGAGGACCGCATCCAGAAGCTCGATCCCAACACCGGCCGCGTGGTGGCGACCATCCCCGCGCCGGGGGGTGGCGGCGACTCGGGCCTTGCCTGGGCGGAAGGAACGCTCTGGGTCGGACAATATCGGGCTCGGAAGATCCACCAGATCGATCCCGAGACCGGGGCCATCCTTCGCACCATCGACTCCAACCGTTTCGTCACCGGCGTGACCTGGGTCGATGGCGAGCTCTGGCACGGAACCTGGGAGGGCGACGAGAGTGACGTACGCCGCATCGATCCGGGTACCGGCGAGGTCCTGGAGAGCCTGCAGATGCGGTCCGGCATCGGCGTGTCCGGTCTCGAATCCGACGGCGGCGACCGGTTCTTCTGCGGTGGTGGACGAGACGGAAAAGTGCGCGCGATCCGCCGCCCGAAACGAGGGCCCGCGGCGGCGTGAGTCTGCGTCGAAGCAGAATATCTAGGAAACCGAGTTCGGACGCTCACCCAGGTTCCGCGCCACCGTGATCAGATAGCCGTCGGGTTCCTGCACAAAGAACTCGCGCTCGCCGGTCTCCTGATCCCCCGCTTGGCGCCAGATCGCCCGCAGGACGTGACGTGATAGATCGGCCATCCGCGCGCCCCGAGCGCCGCCATCGCGGGTTCGAGGTTCGAAAAATTGAGCCGAAACATGACGCCCGGCCAAGCGGATACTCGAAGGACCCAGTTTCCCACCAGTCATGCCGCTGGCAGACCATGATCGGGTGGCCTTCTACATGCTCGAGGTAGATGAAGTTCGCCTCGCCCGCTCGACGTGCAACTCGGGCGCGAGCGGGGCCCAGCCCGACTTCGGCGCACCACCGGCCTCCACTCACCCTCCGGTCAACTCGATCCACTCCTGCTCGGTCAGCATGGTGACGCCGTATTCCTTCGCCTTCTCGGCCTTGGCGCCGGCGTCCTGGCCGACCACGACGTAGTCGGTCTTCTTGGAGACGCTGCCGGCGACGTTGGCACCGAGCGCCTCAGCACGGCCCTTGGCCTCGGAGCGCGTCATGGTGGCGAGCGAGCCCGTGAAAACTACGGTCTTGCCGGCGATCTTGGAGCCTGCCGACCGAGGGTCCTCGAAGTCGAGTACCACTATCTCGCTCAGGAGATCGTCGACCAGCTTGCGGTTATGCGGCTCGGCGAAGAAGCCCACGATGTCGGTCGCCATGTCCTCGCCGATGCCGCCGATGTTGTTGAGGGTCTGCCAGGCCTCGCTCTCGGGATCTTTGGCCGCGACCATCTCGTGCCGCCAGCGCTCGAGCGTCTTGTAGTGCCGCGCCAGGAGCCGCGCCGTGGTGTGGCCGACCTGCGGAATGCCCAGTGCGTAGATGAACCGGTCGAGCGCGATCCGCCGCCGCGCCTCGATCGCGGCGACGAGCTTCTTGGCGCTCACCGTCCCCCAGCCGTCGCGCTCGGCGAGCGCAGCCTCGTGGCGACGCAGCCGGAAAATGTCGGCGGGAGTCTTTATCAATTTGTCGGTCCAGAGCTCCTCGATGCGCTGCGCACCGAGCCCGTCGATGTCGAAGGCGTCGCGCGAGGCAAAGTGCTTGAGCCGCTCCACCGCCTGCGCCGCGCAGATCAGGCCGCCGGTGCAGCGGCGAACCGCCTCGCCGGGCTCGCGCACGGCGAGGCTTTGGCAAACCGGGCATTTCTCGGGGAACACGTAGGGCTTGGCGCCGCGCGGCCGCTTCTCCGGCACGATGCCCACGATTTGCGGGATGACGTCGCCCGCACGCTGCACGATCACGGTATCGCCGACCCGCACGTCCTTGCGGGTGATCTCGTCCTCGTTGTGGAGCGTCGCCCGTTGGACGACCACGCCACCGACAGTGATCGGCTCCAGCACAGCTACCGGCGTCAGTGAACCCGTCCGGCCGACGCTGATCAGGATGTCCTTGAGCACCGTGCGCGCCTGCTCGGCCGGGAACTTGTGCGCGATCGCCCAGCGCGGCGCGCGCGTGGCCATGCCGAGCCGCTCCTGCAGGTCGATGTCGTTCACTTTGTAGACGACGCCGTCGATATCGTAGGGCAGATGCGCGCGCTCGTTGGCAAGATCGCGATGGAACTTCAGCAGCTCGTCGACGCCGTGGCAGAGCCTCGACTTCGGATTCACCGCGAAGCCCCATTCCTTAAGGTGCTTCAGGATATCCGAGTGACTTTTGGCGAAGCGCTCGCTCGTCTCACCCAGCGCATAGCCGAAGAACTTGAGCGGTCGTCCCGCCGTGACCCGCGGGTCGAGCTGGCGGAGCGAGCCAGCGGCGGCGTTGCGCGGATTGACGAAGGTGGGCTCGCCCGCCTTCTCGCGCTCCGCGTTCAGCTCGAAGAATCCCTTGTGCTCGTAATAGACCTCGCCGCGCACCTCGAGCACGTCGGGCCAACCGCGGCCCGCCAGCTTCTTTGGGACGGTCGTGATCGTCCTTATGTTCTCGGTGACGTTCTCGCCGGTGACGCCATCGCCGCGGGTGGCACCCAGCACCAGCCGGCCCTTCTCGTAGCGCAAGGTCGAGGAGAGCCCGTCGATCTTGGGTTCCGCCATCACTGCAATCTTGTCCTCGGCAACGCGCGCGAGATCCTCCGGCCGCTTGAAGAAATTCCGGATGCCCTTGAAGAAGTTGCGGACGTCCTCGTCGTCGAATGCATTGTCCAGCGACAGCATCGGCAGCGCGTGCTGCACCTTCGCGAAGCCGCCGGCCGGCGCCGCACCGATCCGCCGGCTCGGGCTGTCGGAGCGGATCAGCTCCGGAAACCGCTTCTCCAGGGCCTCATTGCGCCGGCGCAGCCGGTCGTACTCCGCATCCGAGACCTCGGGCGCGGCTTGCTGATAGTAGAGCCGGTCGTGATGCGCGATCGCCGCCGCAAGCCGCTTCAACTCGGCGGCGGCTTCTTGCTCGGAGAGATCCCAAACTGGGCGCTCTTCCCTCGCGCCGCGCTTCGGGCTCATGGACGGGCGGGGCCCAGCAGGCTCGCCGCGGCGGCGCGCGCCTCCGCCGTGATCACGCTGCCGGAAAGCATACGGGCAATCTCCTCCTGGCGCTCGGCGGCACTGAGCTCCGCCACCGTGGTGAGCGTGTTGCTGGCCGCCTGCCGTTTCGCGACCCGCCAATGATGGGTGCCCTTGGCCGCCACCTGCGGCGAGTGCGTCACCACCAGCACCTGCAGCTTCTCGCCGAGGCGGTGGAGCCGCTCGCCCACCGCCGCGGCGACCGCGCCGCCGATTCCGCTGTCCACCTCGTCGAACACCAGGGTAAGCGCGGGCAGGGTGCGCGCCAGCACCACCTTGAGCGCCAGAAGGAAGCGAGCGAGCTCGCCGCCCGACGCGATCTTGGCGAGCGGGCCGGGCGGCGCGCCCGGATTGGTCTGCACTTCGAAGTGCACGCGCTCGGCGCCCCACTCCGCCCACTCCTCCTCCGGAAGCACCGTCAGCACCGTCGCGAAACGCGCCTTGTCGAGCTTGAGCGGCTTGAGTTCCTTGGCAACCGCGGCGTCGAGCGCCTTGGCGGCGCTGCGCCGGCGCTCGCCCACGCGGTTCGCGAGCGAGACGTAGTCGTTGCGTGCCTCGGCCTCGCGACGCCGAAGCGTCTTCACCTCGGCGCCGCCGTCGTCGAGTGCCTCGAGTTTGCGGGCGATGTCGGTCCGCAGGTCCACGAGCGCATCAACCGCTACGCCGTGCTTGCGGCCGAGCGCGCGCAGCGCGAACAGCCGCTCCTCCTGTTGCTCGAGGCTCTGGCCAGCAGGACCGAGCTCCCGCAACGCCGCCTCGACCTGGGCAATCGCCTCGCGCAACTCGCTCGAGGCGCGCTCGAGCGCGCCGACTGCGGGATGGAGACGCTCTCCTAGTTTCTCGCGCAGGCGCTCGAGCGGGCGGAGGGCGGTGCTGACCGCACGCTCGGCGCCGCGATCGCCTGCCAGCTCGATGAGTGCGGCCTCCAGCGCCTCGCCCAGCTTCTCACGCTGCTGGAGGAAGGCCCGCGAATCCGCCAGACGCTGTTCCTCGCCGCGCTCCGGCTTCAGGGCATCGAGCTCACCCAGGGCGTGGCGCAGATAATCCTCGTCGGCACGAGCCTTGGCGAGCCGCTGCTCCGCCGCCTCCCGAGCCTGCCGCGCCTCGCGCCAGCGGTGCCAGGAAGTCCGCATCTTCGCGAGCTCGGCGCCATAGCCGCCGAAAGCGTCGAGCGCGTCTCGGTGCGTCGATGCGTCCAGCAAGCCTCTTTGCGCGAACTGGCCCTCGATCTCCACCAGCATCTCGCCGAGGTCGCGCAGCAGGCCGACGCTCGCGGGCTGGTCGTTGACGAAGGCGCGGCTGCGGCCGTCCGCGGCGAGCACCCGCCGCAGCACCAGCACCCCGTCGCCCTCGCCTTCGAGCCCATGCTCCACGACGCGGGCGCGCGCGGGATGCTCCGGCGGCAGCGCGAAGACCGCGGTCACCACCGCCTGCTCGGCGCCCTGGCGCACGAGCCCGCTCTCGGCACGGACGCCGAGCGCCAGGCCGAGCGCATCCAGCAGGATCGACTTGCCGGCGCCGGTTTCGCCCGTGAGCACGCAGAGCCCTGGATGGAAACCGAGTTCCAGCCGGTCGATCAGCACGACATCGCGGATGGTGAGGCTTTGCAGCATCGGCGCGGATGATAGCCACGCCCGTCACGCCCGGCCAGACCCGGGCGCTCAACCGATGATCGGCGTCGGCTCAGAAGATCGAATCGACTACCTGCGTGAACCACCCCTTCGTCGCGCGCAGGTCCGGCGGCAGGTCCCGGGAGTTGGTGACCAGGGCGTAGCTGTCCCGGTACCACTCGCTGCCGGGGTAATTGTACCCGAGCACGGCAGCCGTCCGCTTGGCCTCGTCGTTGAGGCCGAGCGCCAGGTAGCACTCGATTAGACGATGCAGCGCCTCCGGCACGTGCGTCGTCGTCTGATAGTTGTCGACGACATTTCGGAACCGGTTGATCGCCGCGAGATACTCCTTGTGCACCTCGTAGAAGCGCCCGATCTCCATCTCCTTGCCCGCGAGATGGTCCCGCGTCAGGTCGATCTTGAGCCTCGCGTCGCGGGCGTAGCGCGTCTCGGGGAAGCGGCGCACCACTTCCTGCAGCGTTTTGAGCGCGTCCTCGGTGATGCGCTGGTCGCGACCGACGTCGGTGATCTGCACGTAGTAGTCGAGCGCTTTCATGTAGTAGGCGTACGCGATGTCGGGATGGCCGGGATGCAGCTGAATGAACCGGTCGATCGCCAGGATCGACTCGTCATAGTTGCTGGCTTGGTAGAGCGCATAAGCTGCCATCAGCTGGGCCTTTGTGGCCCAGATCGAATAGGGATGCTGGCGATCGACTTCGTCGAATTCCTTGGCGGCCTGGGAGTAATTCTCGTTCACCATGTCGTCCATGGCGGTGTTGTAGAGCGCTTCGACCGGGCGCTCGACGTAGGTATCTTTCTTCTCGGCCGCGCAGGCGGCGAGCGCGAGCGCCGCGGTGACCACGAGAAGCCGCAACGGCATCCCAGTTCGCATAGCTACAAGCCCCAACCCAGTCGCACCAAAGCCTGCTCCAGGCGGCCGCCCAAGGCGCGCCACCCCGGCGGCCCTTATAACATGGGCCGGCAGCTGCAAACGACTCCCGAAAGAGCGCGGAGCGACGGGTGCTTAGGCGCGGGCTAGGCGTGCTCCCGAGGCCCAGTTCGCGGCCTCGGACAGCTCGGCCGCGCCGAGCGTGGTGCGGCACCATGCGGCGCGGTCGGCGAACAGCGCCTCGAGGAGCCGGCGGTTCGTCGCATGGCCGGAGCGCACGCCCCGGAAGTGGCCAATGATCGGCCCGCCCGCGAGATAGAGGTCGCCGACGGCGTCCAGGACCTTGTGGCGCACGAACTCGTCCGCGAAGCGGAGACCGCCGACATTGAGCACCTTGCCGTCGCTGACCACGACGGCGTTGTCGAGCGAGCCGCCCCGAGCGAGGCCCGCCGCGCGCAACCGCTCAACCTCGTCCAGGAACCCGAAGGTTCGGGCCCGCGCGAGATCGGTCCGGAAGGTCTCGCTGTCGATGGAGATGCTGATGTCCTGCTTGCGCACCGCCTGCTCGGAGAAATCGATCTCGAAGGCGACGCTGAACCCGACGTCGGGCCTGAGCTCCGCGGCGCAGGCGACGTCATCGACCCGAACGGGCTTCAACACCTTGATCGCGCGGCGCGGCGCGTCCTGCTCGACGACGCCGGCGCGTTCGATCAGAAACAGGAACGGCTCGGCGCTGCCGTCCATCACCGGGACTTCGGGACCGTCGAGCTCGACGATGGCGTTGTCGATCTCAGCGCCGGCGAAGGCGGCGAGCAGGTGCTCGACGGTCGCAACTGACACCCCTTCGCGGTTCGTGAGCGTGGTGCAGAGCGGCGAGGCCTGGACATTGCGCCAGTGGGCGGCGACGCAGGCACCGCCGCGGTCGCTGCGGCGGAAGACGATGCCACTGTCCGTCGCCGCCGGATGCAACGTCATGGCCACGCGCGCGCCCGTGTGAACACCGACACCACGGCACGGCATCGCGGCCTTGATGGTCTTCTGTGGAACTACCCCCAAATGCACGACTTCCCCCAAGTTGCAGCGCGCGACTTGCCCCCGCGCCCGACAGAGCTAACAGTTCAAAAACCACCTGAACAAATCACACTTTATGAATAATTGTGACACCAATCACTTAATTAAATCAAATAGATAAGGGCGCCCTTCGGCGCTCTCTCAAGCCTTTGTTAGGGATTGCCGGGACCGGACAGCGGCTCGTCCGCTGTCCGGCCTCGAGACGAGAGTTCAGTTCGCTTGGCGCCGGAGAAACGCAGGAATCTCAAGGAGATCCTCTTCCCGCTTGCTCATCGTGACCCGGTCCGCGGGATCGAGAGGGCCAAGCCGCGGCTGTTGCGGCTGCGGCGGAGGCGCCGGAGTCGAAGCCACCGGGGCCGCGGTCACGGGCGGAGGCTCCGCCGGGACCGAGCGGCCGCGGCCGACGCCGGTCACCCGCTCGAACAGGCTGGGCGTCCGGGTCTTGAAGGCCGGCTGACCCCGCCCGCCGTTCGCCATGGCGGCGGCCGCAAAGGGATCCGGGGCCGGAAGCGGCGCCGAGGCTGCCACTGGACGGACCTGGGGCTCGATCGGCTTCGGCGGGATGAAGGCGTCGTCCCGCACGATCGCCCGCTCGATCGACTCAGCTGCGGGAGCCGCGACAGGGGGCTGCGGCACGGGCTTCGTCACGATCGGCTGAGCCACCGCGACGGACTGCGCGACCGCCTGAGGCTGGGGCGCCGCCACGGACTGGGGAGGCGCCACCGGCTGGGGCTGCGGCGGAGCCACGGCAAGCGCGCTCGTGCCGGCGACCACCGGCTGCGGAGCCGCCGCGATGGCGGCAGCCGCGGCCGTGATCGGACCTACAGCGACCGCGGCGGGTTGCGGGGCCGGTGTCGTCACGATGGGAGCGACCGGCTCGGGCCGCGAGCGGTCGCTCACCAGGCTGATCACCGGACGCGGCTGTGCCATGGCGGCGGCATCGATGCCGGTCGCCACCACCGAGATCCTGACCCGGCCCTGGAGGGCCTCGTCGAAGGTCGAGCCGAAGATGATGTTCGCCTCGGGATCGACCTCTTCGCGGATGCGGTTCGCGGCCTCGTCGACCTCGAACAGCGTCATGTCGGGGCCGCCGGTGATGTTGATGAGCACGCCCTTGGCGCCCTTCATGGAGACGTCGTCGAGCAGCGGGTTCGAGATCGCCGCCTCCGCAGCGTCGATCGAGCGCCGGTCGCCCTCGGCCTCGCCGGTACCCATCATCGCCTTGCCCATTTCGGCCATGATCGCGCGGATATCCGCGAAATCGAGGTTGATCAGGCCCGGCATCACCATCAGATCGGTGACGCCGCGCACGCCCGAGTAGAGCACGTCGTCCGCCATCTTGAAGGCATCGGCGAAGGTGGTCTTCTCGTTCGCGACCCGGAAAAGGTTCTGGTTCGGGATGATGATGAGCGTATCGACGTATTTCTGCAGCTCCTGGATGCCGGCCTCGGCGGTCCGCATGCGCTGCGAGCCCTCGAACTGGAAGGGCTTGGTCACGACCCCCACCGTGAGGATGCCGGCCTCGCGTGCCGCGCGCGCGATCACGGGTCCGGCGCCAGTGCCGGTGCCGCCACCCATGCCGGCGGTGATGAAGACCATGTTGGCGCCGCCCAGCGTCTCCATGATCTCCTCGAGCGCCTCCTCGGCGGCGATGCGGCCGACGTCGGGACGCGAGCCCGCGCCCAGGCCTCGGGTCACACCCACGCCGAGTTGAATCCGGCGCTCACACAGCGACTGCTTCATCGCCTGCGCGTCGGTGTTGCAGACGACGAAGTCGCATCCGACGAGATTCGAGCGGATCATGTTGTTGACCGCATTACCACCGGCGCCGCCCACGCCAATCACGGTGATACGTGGCTTCAACTCGTGCTGCTCTTGGGGTACCGAAATGTTGATCGTCATCCTGTCCTCCGCGTAACTCCGTGGTTCCAGCCGGTCGTCCACCGACCGGAATTGTGGTCCCGGCCCCCGCGGCATGGGGGCCGGGTGAGATCAAATGTGCTCGCGGATCCACACGCCGAAGCGGCCGAAGAGACCGCTCGGCTCCTCCGCGAGCGCGGGACCCTGCCGCAGGGTCTCGGCCCGCTCCGAAAGTGCGAACTGAACCAAGCCGGCGCTCGTGGCGAACGCCGGCCCACCCGTTGCCTCGGCGAGCCCGGAAATGCGCAAGGGCTTGCCGACGCGAACCTGCTTGTCGAGGATCAATCCAGCGAGCTCGCGCATGCCGGGGAGCTGAGCCGCTCCACCCGTGAGCACGACGCGGCGGCCCGCGACCTTGTCGAAGCCGCTAGCCTCTAGGGAATTCCGCACGAGCTCGAAGGTCTCTTCGATCCGCGGGGCGATGATCCCGACCAGAAGCGATTTCGGTACATGGCTGACCTCGCCCTCTTCCTCCTCGCCGACCTGCGGGACCGTGATGGTCTCGCGCTCGTCCGCGGGCGAGGCGATGGCATTCCCGTGCAGCGTCTTCATGCGCTCGGCGTGCACCACCGGCGTCGAGAGGCCGCGCGCGATATCGTTCGTGACGTGGATGCCGCCGACGGGCACGCTGTCGGTGAACACCAAGTTGCCCTCGAAGAACACCGCGATGCCCGTCGTGCCACCGCCCATGTCGATGACGGTGACGCCGAGGCCCGTCTCGTCAGGCACCAGGGCCGAGAGACCCGACGCATAGGGGCTCACCACCAGCGCCGCGATGTCGAGATGGCAACGCGCGATGCAGGCGGCGAGATTGCGCACGGCGCCCGACATCCCCGCCACGATGTTCATGTTGACGCCGAGCCGCTGACAGAACATGCCGCGGGGATCGCGGATGCCGCGGCTGTCGTCGATCGAGAAGCCCACGGGAATCGAGTGGATCACCTCGCGGTCGGCGGCCTCCTTGAGGTTGTAGCCCTGGTTCAGCACCTTGCGCATGTCGGCGTTGGTGATCTCGCGGCCGTGGATCGGAATCTCGGCCTTGACGATGCGCGAGGGCGCGAAGCCGCCGGAGAGGTTCACCACCACCTCCGAGACCGTCTCGCGCGCCATCTCCTCGGCGGCGTGAACAGTGCTCAGGATCGCCTGGCTTGCCGCCTCGAGATCGACGATGAGGCCATTGCGCACACCGCGCGAGACCTGGTGACCGATGCCGATGATGCGGGGGCCGCCCTCCTCGACGCGCGCGAGGAAGCAGCAAAGCTTGCTGCTGCCGATGTCGAGGGCGGCGATCAGGCTGCCGCGGGCGCGCTCGCCGCGCTTCCTCATGTGGCTCTCCCAAGGTTCTTCTTCTTTATCGGCGCGGCGGGCTTCGCGGGCTCTGGCACCTGCAGCACCAGCCGGTCGGGCAGCCGCAGGTCGACTTTCAGGATGTCGCGCCGCAGGAGACCGTCGGTGCGGTCGAGCTGCGCAAGTTGATGCCAGGCGGCACCGACGTTGTCCTCCGGCAGCGCCACGTCGATGCCATTGTCGAGCTTCAGGTTCCACCGCCGTCCACCCACCCGAACCGCGGCGGAGACGTGCGGACGCAGCGCGGGCTCGCTCGCGAGCAGGTCGAGCAGCGCCGGTGCCGCCTTGGGTGCGTCGTCGCCCACCAGGATGATCAGGTCCACGAACTCGTCGAGGCTCGGCACTGCGATGACGGAGCCCTCGCGGTCGATCAACTCAAGCCTGCCCTTGCGCTGCCAAAGTGCGAGCGGTTGCCGCTCGGTCACCCGCACGTAGAGCGTGTCCGGAAACACGCGCTCGACGGAGGCGGAATGGATCCACGGCAAAGCCTCGAGGCGCGACTTGGCGGCAGAGGGGCTCACCGAGAGCATGGGCGTGCCGCGCACGACGCCGAGCGCTGCCAGGATCGCGTCACCGCCGGTGCGGCCGCGGCCCTGCACCACGACATCGTCCACAGTCAGGCCGGCTTCCGCCGTGAGGGCGAGCAGCTTGCTTCGGACCTGCTCAAGGCGGTCGGCGTCCCAGCCGCTCCGGTGCACGGCGAACGCGCCGCCGGCGAGGCCGGCGACGACGAGGGCGGCGGCCCCCGAGCGCCAGAGCCAACGCGGCATGCGGCGCCGGCGCGGCGCGCGCTGCAGGCGCTGGGGATCGGGATCGGCGGTCAGAAGTCGCATGCCGCGTTCTCCACCATCCAACGCACCAGCGCAGGGAACTCGATGCCGACGTGACGGGCGATATCCGGCACCAGCGAGGTCGGTGTCATGCCCGGCTGCGTGTTGATCTCCAGGAGCACCATCCGGCCGGGCTCGCCCTTGGTGTCGTCGTAGCGCAGATCGGCGCGGCTCACGCCGCGGCAGTGCAGGGCCTTGTGCGCGCGAAGCGCAATGTTGAGCGCCTGCTCGTAGGCCGCCTTGTGGATTGGGGCGGGCATCAGGTGATCGGAGCCCCCGAGCTCGTACTTCGAGGTATAGTCGTAGAACGTGCCGTGCGGCCGGATTTCGAGCGCGCCAAGAGCGCGGTCGCCCATCACTGCCACGGTGATCTCGCGGCCCGGCACGAAGCGCTCGACCAACGCCTCCTCGTAGGCCCACTGGCCCGCCTCGACGGACCAGGAGTTGTCGTTGGGGCGCACGATGCGCACGCCGACACTGGAGCCTTCGTTCGGCGGCTTCACCACGAAGGGGCGCGGCACGGGATCGCCGGCGGTCAGCGCCGCGCGCGGCACGACGACGCCTTCCGGAACCGGCAGCCCTGCGGAGGCAAAGATGGCCTTGGCGAGCGGCTTGTCCATCGCGACCGCGGACGCGAGCACGCCCGAATGCGTGTAGGGAATCCGCAGGAACTCCAGCACGCCCTGCACCGTGCCATCCTCGCCGCCACGGCCGTGCAGCGCGTTGAACACCACGTCGGGCCGCGGCTTCAGCAGCTTCAAGAGCTTGTCGAGGTCGCGCGGCACGTCGATCGCCGTGACGTCGTAGCCTTCGGCCTTGAGCGCCTTGGCGCATTCCTTGCCGCTCGAGAGCGAGACCTCGCGCTCGGCGGACCAGCCGCCCATGAGCACGGCGACGCGGGTCATAGTGCCGCCTCCTTGAGACCCGCCGCCGACCGGCCGACGCGGCGAATCTCCCATTCGAGCGTCACGCCGAATTTGTCGAACACGCGCCGGCGAACCTCCTCGCCGAGGCCTTCGATGTCCGCGGCGGTGGCGGTACCGGTGTTGATCAGGAAATTCGTGTGCTTTTCAGAGACCATGGCGCCGCCGCGCGCAAGGCCTCGGCAGCCGGCGCGGTCGATCAGCTCCCAGGCCTTGTGGCCCGGCGGATTGGCGAAGGTCGAGCCGCCCGTGCGCGCGCGGATCGGCTGGCTCGCCTCGCGCTCGGACTGAATCCGGTCCATGCGCTTCTGGATCGCGTCGCGGTCGGTCTCGACACCGCGCAGGACCGCGCCCGTGAAGATCCAATCCTCGGGCACGCCGCAATGGCGGTAGCCAAGGCCCATCTCGGCAAGGCCGAGCTCGTGGCGCCGGCCGGTGTTGTCGAGCGCGGTCGCGCTCTCCAGCACGTCCTTGATCTCGCGGCCGTAGGCGCCGGCGTTCATGCGGAGCGCACCGCCGATGGTGCCTGGAATGCCCGAGAGGAACTCGAGCCCGCCGACCCCCGCAGCGCGGCAGGCGATTGCGACATTGAGGTCCAGCACGGCGGCGCCGGCGGCGACACGCGCGCCGCTGATCTCGATCGCGGCGAAGCCGCGCCCGAGCCGCACCACCACACCCTCCACGCCGCCGTCGCGCACCAGCAGGTTCGAGGCAACGCCGATCACCGTCACCGGCACGTCCGGCGGCCGCTTGGCGAGGAACTCCGCGAGGTCATCGGGATCGGCCGGGCGGAACATCACCTCGGCAGGACCGCCGACGCGGAACCAGGTGACGGCGGCGAGCGGCGCGTCGGCCGTGAGCCGGCCGCGCACCGGCGGCAGCCGGTCGATGAGGTGCTGGGTCTGGCGCGCGGTCATCATGCCGCCGTTCCCGACTGGGTCATGGCGAAGAGCCGACCGAGCTCCGCTGGCAACGCCTGCGCCCAGGAGGTGATCGACCCCGCGCCCAGGCAGACCACGTAGTCGCCGGCCTTCACCAAGCTCTGGATGAGCGGCGCGAGTTCCTTGGGTCCGCCGAGCGGCAACACCGAGCGATGTCCGCGGCTGCGCAGGCCTGCCACCAACGCGTCGCGGTCGATCCCGGCGATCGGCGCCTCGCCCGCGGGATAGATGTCGGCGACCACCACGACGTCGGCATCGTTGAAGCAGGTGCAAAATTCCTCGAAAAGGTTGGCGACGCGCGTGTACCGGTGCGGCTGCACCACGGCGACCACGCTGCCGGCAGCCGCCGAGCGCGCCGCCTTGAGCACCGCCGCAATCTCGACGGGATGGTGCCCGTAGTCATCGATCACGGTGACACCGCGGACCTCGCCGATCTTGGTGAAGCGCCGCTTCACGCCCTTGAAGCTTTGCAGGGCCGCGCGGACCACCGTGTCGGAAAGACCCATTTCCTCCGCGACCGCGACGACCGCGAGCGAGTTCTGCACGTTGTGCTGGCCGAGCATGGGCAGCCGCAGACCGTCGATGGTGCGGCTGGTCTCCGCATGCCGGTCGGTCACCACCACGTCGTAGCGCGCGCCCTCGCGGCCGATATCGATATTGACCGCACGGACATCGGCTTGCGGCGAGAGCCCGTAGGTGATGACGCGGCGTTCCGCGAGCTTCGGGATCAAGCCTTGCACGACGGGATGGTCGACGCAGAGTGTGGCGAAGCCGTAGAACGGGATGTTCGCGACGAAGCTCTCGAAGGCGTGCTGCTCCGCCTCGAAGCTGCCGTAGAAGTCGAGGTGCTCGGGATCGATGTTGGTGACCACCGCGATCGTCGCCGGCAATTTCACGAAGGTGCCGTCGCTCTCGTCGGCCTCCACCACCATCCAATCGCCGGCGCCGAGCCGCGCGTTGGTGCCGTAGGCGTTGATGATCCCGCCGTTGATCACGGTGGGATCGAGCTGCGCGGCGTCGAGCAGCGCGCCGATCATCGAGGTGGTCGTGGTCTTGCCGTGCGTCCCCGCGACGGCAATCGACCACTTGAGCCGCATAAGCTCGCCCAGCATCTCGGCGCGGCGCACGACGGGCACGAGGCGCGCGCGCGCCGCCAGCACCTCGGGATTGTCGGGCTTCACCGCGGAGGACACGACCACCACCTGGGCATCGCGGAGGTTCTCCGGCCGGTGGCCGATCTCGACGGCGATGCCGAGCTGCCGCAGCCGCTGCACGTTGGCGCCGTCGACGAGATCGCTCCCCTGCACGACGTAGCCGAGGTTGTTCAGGATCTCGGCGATCCCGCTCATGCCGATGCCGCCGATACCGACGAAATGAATCCGGCCGATGTCGAGGGGCAGCGCCTTCATGCCGCGGCCTCCGCACCGGATTCGGCCGCCGTCGCCAGCACGAGATCCGCGAGCCGCTCCGCGGCATCCGGGCGGCCGAGGGCGTGGGCGGCGTCAGCGGCCTTGGCGAGCATCTGCGGCGCCTCCATCAGGGCCTCGAGGCGGCGGGACAGCACCTCCGCCGTGAAAGCCTGCTCGCTCATGACCCAGGCGGCGCCCGCGGTCTCGAGGGCGCGGGCGTTTGCGGTCTGGTGGTCGTCTGCCGCGTAGCGATAGGGCACCAGGATCGCGGGCCGCCCGACCACCGTGAGCTCGGCCACGGTCGAGGCGCCCGAGCGCGCGATCACCAGCTGCGCACGCATGAGCCGCGCCGGCACGTCGTCGAAGAACGGCCGGATCTCGGCCGCGATGCCGCACCTGGCGTAGGCGGCGCGCACGGCCTCAAGATCCTCGGGCCGCGCCTGCTGCGTGAGCCGGAGGCGGCGGCGCAGCGGCTCCGAGAGCCTCGCGAGGGCCTCGGGTATCACCGCGCTCAGGACGCGCGCGCCTTGGCTGCCGCCGAGCACCAGCAGCTCGAAGGGCGCGGCACCGCTAGATGCCACGTAAGGCGTGCCGCCGAGGGCGGCGATGGCCGGCCGCACGGGATTGCCTGTCTCGGTCACCCGCCCGCGCTCGGCTGGGCCGAGGCCCGAGACTTCCGCAAAAGAGGTCGCGATCCCGCGCACGCGCGAGGCCAGCAGCCGGTTCGCGCGACCCAGGATCGCGTTCTGCTCGTGGATCACGGTCGGCCGCTTTTGCCACGCCGCCGCCAGCATGGTCGGCACCGAGGGATAGCCGCCGAAGCCAACCACCGCCGCCGGTCCGAGCGCGCGGAGCTTGCGCCCGGCCTGGAGCGTGCCGAGCGCGAGCTCGACCAGGCCCAGCGCCTTGCGCAGCAGGTTGCCGCTGAAGCGGCCCGCGCGGATCCGATGCAGCGCCACGCCCGGGAAGCGCTCGCCGAAGGCCTCGCCGCGGCTGTCGGTCATCAGCGCGACGCGCCGGCCGCGAGTCAGGAGCGCTCGCGCCAGCGCCTCCGCCGGGAACATGTGGCCGCCGGTGCCGCCGGCCGCGAGGACGACGAGGCTGCTCATGTCTCGACCCCGCCGAAGCGCCGCCGTGTCAGGGCGAGCGCCATGCCCATGCCGAACGCGATCGCGACCATGGAGGAGCCACCGTAGGAGATGAACGGCAGCGTCATGCCCTTGGTCGGCATCAGGTGCAGGGTCGACGCCATGTTGATGATCGCCTGCAGCCCGAACTGGGCGAAGAGGCCGGTCGCCGCCAGCATCACGAAGAGGTTCGGCTCCTGGATCACGCGCGTGAAGCCGCGCAGCACCACGAAGGCGAAGAGCGCGACGATCAGCAGGCAGGCCGCCAAGCCGAGTTCCTCGCCGGCCACCGCGAAGACGAAATCCGCGTGGGCGTCGGGCAGCACCTCCTTGATGGTGCCCTCGCCGGGCCCGCGGCCCCAGAGCCCGCCATTCGAGAAGGCCTCGATGGAGCGGCTGACCTGATAGCCGTCCCCGCCGCCGCGATCGAAGAACTGATCGATGCGCGCGGCCACGTGCGACAGGGTGAAATAGGCCGCGACCACGCCGATCACGCCGCATCCGAGACCGGCCGCGACCCAGTAAAGCCGAAGCCCCGCGAGGAAGAATTGCGCCAGCCACACCGCAGACACCACGGCGGCCATGCCGAGATCCGGCTGCTTCACCAGCATGGCCAGGACCACCACGAAGAGGCCGAGCGAGATGGCGTTGCCGGGGAAGCTTGGATTGGCGCGCTGCTCCGCGAACAGCCAAGCCGCTACCACAGCGAACGTCGGCTTGACGAACTCCGAGGGCTGCAGGGCGAAGCCGCCCAGATTGATCCAACGCCGCGCGCCCTTGATGTCGACGCCGACGACGAAGGTGAGCGCGAGCAGCGCCATGGCGACGACGAAGCCGATCACGGCCAAGCGGCGGATCGCACGCGGGCTCTGCAACGAGACGATGAACAGGAGCGAGACCGCGAGCGGCAACACTGCGAAGAACCGCTTCACGAAATGCAGGTTGTCCGCGCCGATGCGATCGGCGACCGCCGGACTCGCGGCCATGACCATGATGGCGCCGAAGCCGATCAGCCCCAGCAGCGCGGCCAAGGTCCAGCGGTCGACGGTCCACCACCACTGGGCTATCGGGCTTTGGTCGACCCGTGCGAAGCTCATGGCTGCCTCGCGAGCTTGCCGATCAGGTCGCGGAAGGCCTCGCCGCGAGCCTCGAAATTCGCGAATTGATCGAAGGAGGCGCAGGCCGGCGAGAGCAGCACCACCGCGCCGGCGATCCGCTCGGCCCGGGCTGCCGCTGTCGCCTCGGAGACGGCGGTGGCGAGGTCGCCGGAGCGGGTGTGCGGTACCGCGTCGCCCAAGGTGCGCGCGAAGGCGTCGGCGGCCTCGCCGATCAGGAAGGCGCGGCGGATGCGCGGGAACAGGGCGCGGAGCGGCTCGATGCCGCCCGCCTTGGCCACGCCGCCCGCGATCCAGTAGATCACGTCGTAGCAGACGAGCGCACGCGCCGCCGCGTCGGCGTTGGTCGCCTTGGAGTCGTTGACGTAGGCGACGCCGTCGATGGTCGCGATCAGCTCCTGGCGATGGGCAAGGCCGGGGAAGCTTTCGATCCCCGCAGCGGCCGCCTCCGCCGGAACACCGACGCGGCGCGCCGCCGCGAAGGCTGCCGCGGCATTTTGCCAGTTGTGCCGACCCGGCAGCCGCACCGCACGGCGCATGTCCAACACGCGCGCGGGCCTCGCGCCGGTGGCGTCGGTCATGACGCCGTTCTCCACATAGACGCCGCCCTCGACCGCGCGCTCGCCGGAGATCGGCACCACGGCCTGGCGCCGCAGCGCGCGCAGCTTCGTCGCGATGCCTCGGCAGATGTCATCGTCCATGCCGATTACCGCCGACTGGCTCGGCTTTTGATTCGCGAAGATGCGCTCCTTGGCGGCAACGTAGCCGGACATGCCGCCGTGCCGCTCGAGATGATCGGGCGTCACGTTGAGCAGCACCGCGACCTCGCAGGCGAGCGACTGCGTCAGCTCCAGCTGGTAGGAGCTCATCTCAAGCACGTAGACGCCGTCTTTGCCGAGGCGCGCGAAGGAGAGCACGGGCGTGCCGAGGTTGCCGCCGACGGCGATCTCGCGCCCGCTCCCCTTGAGGATGTGGCCGATAAGCGCGGTCGTGGTCGACTTGCCGTTGGTGCCGGTGACCGCGAGGAAGCGCGCGTCGGGCGCGCTCCGCACCAGGAGCTCAATGTCGCCGATGAGCGGGACTTTCGCGCCCCGCGCCGCAGCCGCGGCGGGGTGCGGCTTCGGATGAGTGTGCGGAATGCCCGGCGACATCACGAGGGCAGCCATGCGGCGCCAGTCGACGCTCACGGGGTCCGCGATCGGAACGCCCGCGGCCGCCGCGGCCTCGCGCCGAGGCGCCGCATCGTCCCAGGCGTGGACGCGCGCGCCGCCCGCGCGCAGCGCCTGCGCCGCCGCAAGCCCGGTGCGCGCGAGCCCCAGCACCGCCACGTCCCGTCCCTCGTATGCGGTCACGGGCACCATCCGCTCACCTCAGCTTCAAGGTAGCGAGGCCCGCGATCGCGAGGATCGAGGCGATGATCCAGAACCGGATGACGATGGTGGGCTCCTGCCAGCCCTTCTTCTCGAAATGATGGTGCAGCGGCGCCATGCGGAAGACGCGCTTGCCCGTGAGCTTGTAGCTCGCAACCTGCATGATCACGGACACGGTCTCCAGCACGAAGAGGCCGCCAATGATCGCCAGCACGATCTCGTGCTTGGTGATGACGGCGATCACGCCAAGCGCTCCGCCGATCGAGAGCGAGCCGGTGTCGCCCATGAACACCATGGCGGGCGGCGCGTTGAACCAGAGAAACCCGAGTGCCGCCCCGACCATCGAGCCGCCGAAGATCGCGAGCTCGCCGGTCCCCGGCACGTGCTGGATCTGCAGGTAGTTCGCGAAGTTGACGTTGCCCACGAGATAGGCGATCAGCGAGAAGCAGCTTGCGGCGATCATCGCCGGCACGATCGCGAGGCCGTCGAGGCCATCGGTAAGATTGACCGCGTTCGATGCGCCGGTGATCACGAACACGCCGAGCGGCAGGAAGAGCCAGCCGAGATCGGGCAGGATGCTCTTGAAGAACGGCACGGCGAGCGAGGTGCCGAGCGGCTCGCGGGTGATGTAGATCACGGCAAGGGTCGCCGCGGCGCTGAGCGCGACCTGCGCCAGGAACTTGGCCTTGCTCGATAGGCCGCGCGACGATCGACGCGTCAGCTTCTTGTAGTCGTCGAAGAACCCGATGGCGCCGAAGCCCACGGTCACCAGCAAGGTCACCCAGACATAGGCGTTGGTGAGATCGGCCCAGAGCAAGGTCGAAGTGGTCACCGCCAGCAGGATCAGGAATCCGCCCATGGTGGGCGTGCCCTTTTTGCGCAGCAGATGGCCCTCGGGCCCATCGACGCGGATCGGCTGCCCCTCGGCCTGCTTCGACTTGAGCCACGAGATGACCCGCGGCCCCGCGATGAAGCAGATGACGAGCGCCGTCACCACCGCGCCGCCGCTCCGGAAGGTCTGGTACCGGAACAGGTTGAACGGCTCGAATTTGCCGGCGAGGGGGAACAGCAGGTGATAGAGCATGCGGGCTCAAGCCTTGGCTGCAAGGGCGCCGGCGCGCGCGCCCTTAAGCAGCGGTTTGACGATGTCGGCCATGCGGCTGCCGAGCGAGCCCTTGACCATGACCACGTCGCCGGGGCGCAGGGAGGTGATGAGTGCCGGCACGAGCTCGGCCGAGGTCGCGGCATGCGCGCCGCGCCGCCGCTCGGGCAGGGCTCGGTCGAGGTTCTGCATCTCGCGCCCGACCGTGAAGACGAGATCGACGCCCGCAGCCAGCACGGGCTCGGCGAGCTCCGCGTGGAGCCGCGAGGCGGCCGCGCCGAGCTCCAGCATGTCGCCGAGCACCGCGATCCTGCGGCCGCCCGAACGCGGCACGATGGTGCCGAGCACCGCGAGCGCCGCCCGCATGGAATCGGGATTGGCGTTGTAGCTCTCGTCGACGAGATCGGCCTCGCCCCCTGCGACTGCAATGCGGTGGCGCCGCCCGCGGCCGTCGAGGGCCTCCAGCGATCCCATCACGGCGGCCGCGATACTGACGTCGGCCCCGGCCGCCTTCACCGCGCCCATGACGGCGAGGCTGTTGATCACCCAGTGCCGCCCGGGCACGCTGAGGCAGTAGTCGATGATCTCATCCGCCACCATCGCGCTGACCGCACTAGCCGTAGAGTAGAGATGGCTCTCGATCAGGCGCACCGCCGCCTCTGCGTGCTCCCCGAAGCCGAGGACGCGCGTAACGCCACAGGCGCGCGCGGCGGCGGCGAGCCGCTCGAAGTGCGCGTTGTCGCGATTGAGCACCGCCACGCCGTCGCGCGACATGCCCTGGAATATCTCCGCCTTCGCATCTGCGATCGCCTCCACCGAGGGGAAGAATCCGAGATGGGCTGGCGAGATCGTGGTGATGACAGCGACATCGGGCCGGACCAGGCGCGTCAGCGCGGCGACCTCGCCGGGATGGTTCATGCCGATCTCGAACACGCCGTATGCGGTGTCCGCAGGCATGCGTGCGAGCGACAGCGGCACGCCCCAGTGATTGTTGAGGCTCGCGGCCGAAGCGACCGTGGGCCCCTGTCGCTCGAGCGCGCGTCGCAATGCTTCTTTCGTGCCGGTCTTGCCCACGCTGCCGGTGACCGCGATCACCCGGGCGGTGCAGCGGTCGCGGCCTGAGCGTCCGAGGGCGGTGAGCGCGGCGAGAGTGTCCGGCACCAGCACCAGCGGCGCGTCCGCTGGGACTCCATCGGGACGGCGCGAGACCAGCGCGCCGCCGGCACCGCGTTTCAGCGCGTCCGCGACGAAATCATGGCCGTCGAAGCTCGGCCCGGCCAGCGCCACGAAGAGGTCGCCCGCCGCTACGGTGCGGCTGTCGATCGAGACGCCGCCGACGCTCCAGCCCGCGGGCCCCGCGCCGCCGGTCGCCGCGATGATCTCGGCCGCGGTCCAGAGAGCGCTCACGAGCGGCCCCTCGTGTGCAAGCCCGCGGCGCCGCGGGCGACCTCGGCGTCGTCGAAGGGATGCGTGACATCGCCGACGATCTGCCCGCGCTCGTGGCCCTTGCCGGCGATCACCAGGAGGTCGCCGGGCTGCAGCATCTCGATGGCCCGGGCGATCGCGTCGCCGCGGTCGCCGATCTCGACGGCGCCGGGCGCCGCGGCGAGGATCGACCGGCGGATCAGCGCGGGATCCTCGCTGCGGGGGTTGTCGTCCGTGACGATCACCACGTCGGCGAGCCGGGTTGCTACCTCGCCCATCACCGCGCGCTTCCCGGCATCGCGGTCGCCACCGGCGCCGAACACCACGATGAGCCGGCCGCGGCAGTGCGGCCGCAGCGCCGTCAGCACGTTCTCGAGCGCGTCGGGCGTGTGCGCATAGTCGACGTAGATCGGCGCGCCGCTGGGACTCGTCGCGACGTGCTGCATGCGGCCGGGCGCACCCGCGAGGCCGCCGAGCGCCGCGACGGCGGCATCGCGCTCCGCTCCGGTGGCGAGCGCAAGCCCGAGCGCCGCCAGCGCGTTCATCGCCTGAAAGCGGCCGACCAGCGGCAGCGCCACGGTGTAGCTCCGGCCCAGCACCTTGAGGTCGAGCTCCTGGCCCGCGGCGCCCGGTCGCGCCGCCAGCAGCCGCAGCTCAGTGCGCACGCCGGTGCCATAGGCATAGATGGTGTGCGACCGGCTCCGGCAGAGGCGCGCCAGCGACTCGAACTCCGGAGTATCCGCGTTCAGCACCGCGGCGCGGCCCCGCGGCATCACCTCGCCGAAGAGGCGCGCCTTCGCGGCGAGATAGGCTTCCATCGTGCGGTGGTAGTCGAGGTGGTCGCGCGAGAGGTTGGTGAACGCCGCCGCGGCGATGTCGAGTCCGTCGAGCCGAAACTGGTCGAGCCCGTGGCTCGAGGCCTCAACCGCGACATGGTCGATGTCCCGCCGTGCGAGGGCCTGGAGCTCGCGATGGAGCGTCACGGGATCGGGTGTCGTGAGCGCGCCCCCGCGCTCGAAATCGGGCCCCACGAGGCCGAGCGTGCCGAGGCTCGCCGCCGGATGCCCAACGCGCTGCCAGATCTGCCGGGTGAAGGCGGCGACTGAGGTTTTGCCGTTGGTGCCGGTGACCGCGGCGATGGTCTTGGGCTGCGGCGCGTAGAAGCGCGCGGCCATCAGCGCGAGTCGCAGTCGCGGATTCGGATCCACCACCACCGAAACGCCGGGATACTCCCGGTGCAGCGCCGTCAGTGACTGCGCATCGTCGATGAGCAGCACCGTCGCGCCGCGCTTCACGGCATCGCTGATGAACATCTTGCCATCGACCTTGATACCGGGCAGAGCCGCGAACAGGAAGCCCGACTCGACAGCGCGCGAGTCAGCCGTGAGGCCGCGGATATCGGGATCGCCGTGTGGCGCGGTGACCGAGGGCGCGAAGGAGCCGTCCATGAGCTCAGTTAGCCGCAATCTTTCGTCCCGAGGGTGACGTGAAGTTCACCAGCAAAGCGCGGCGAATTTCGGGCGACTCTTCGTCTACCGGTGGAATTCCTACGATCGGCGCCATGCGCTGCACGATTCGGCTCACCGCGGGAGCCGCGACCCAACCACCGGTCGCCTCGCCCATGCTCTTGGCATTGGCGTGAGGCTGATCGATGCTCACCATCATGACGTAGCGCGGCTGGTTGATCGGGAACACCCCGACGAACGACGACAGCAGCTCCTTGTGCGCGTACCCGTGGCGGCCGACTTCCTCGGCTGTGCCGGTCTTGCCGCCGACGAGGTAGCCGGGCGCCGCCGCGAACTTACCGGTGCCCTGCTCGACTACGAGCCGCATCAGCCGACGCATATCCTCGGAGGTCTGTTTCGACAGCACGCGCACGCCTTGCGGCCGATAGTCGTCCGGATGCTTCAAGAAGGTCGGGCGGTGCAGCACGCCGCCGTTCACCACGGCGCTGACCGCGGTCACCATCTGCAGTTGGCTCACGGAGATGCCGTGACCGAAGGCGATCGTCATGGTGTTCACGAGATGCCAAGCCGCCGGCCATTCCGGTCTGCCGATCTCGGGGATTTCCACCTTGGGCTCGGTTAGCAGGCCCAACCGGCCGAGAAAATCCTTCTGCCGGTCCGCGCCGACATCCACCGCCATCTTGGCCGAGCCGATATTCGACGAATACATGAAGATCTCGGGCACCGTGAGCCAGCGCGCCTTGGCGTGGTCATCGTGAATGGTGAATCGGCCGATGTGGATCGGCGCGGTGGCGTCGTAGCTGCTGGCGAGCGTTGCGACTCGGTCGTCGAGCGCCATCGCGGTGGTGAAAATCTTGAACACCGAGCCCATCTCGTAGGTGCCGAGCGTTGCCCGGTTGAACAGGCTCTCCTCATTGGCGCTGCTCATATCGTTGGGATCGAAGTCAGGCAGCGACGCCAGCGCCACGATCTCGCCGGTGTTCGCGTCGGCAATGATGCCGGAGCCGCCCTTGGCGTTGAACGCCGTGATCTGGGCCTGCATCTCCTCGATCAGGATGTATTGCAGCCGGGTGTCGAGCGACAGCTCGACCGGGTCGTCGCTGGTCTTGAGCTCGTCATCGAGGCCGCGCTCGACGCCCGCGAGCCCCTTGTTGTCGGCAGCGTCGACGTAGCCCACCACTGCGCCCGTCAGTGCGCCCTTGGGGTAGACCCGGAAACCCGTGGTCTCGAACTTGACGCCGGGAATGCCGAGATTGTTCACGGCGAATTGCTGATCGGGCGTCAACTGCCGCTTCAAACGGACGTATTTGCGCCCGGAGCTCAGTTTCGCCTGCACTTCCTGTTGATTGAGGTCCGGCAGCACCGAGACGAGCTTGCGCGCCGCCGCTGCCGCATCGTCGACCTGCTTCGGATAGGCGACCAGCGCCTGGCTCTCAAGCGTCCGCGCGAGCAGCACGCCATTGCGGTCCACGATGTCTGCGCGGGTCGCCTCGGTGTGCGGCTTGACGTGGGCGTGCGTGAGCTTGCTCTCGCCGCCGCTCAGCACCGTGAGATCGACCAGGCGAAAGCCGATCACGCCGAAGGCGAGCGCGAACAGCACGCCCGTTAGCAGCAGCCGCGTGCGGCTGGTCTCCATCAGCTCCTTCTCGGGGCCTTCCTTGGGGAGCGCCCCGCAGGGCGCGGGCTTGTAGTGTCGCGGCCGACACGGATTCTCGTCTCCATGGAGCTCGGGTCTCATCGGGCTGCTCCGGGCTTGGCGCTGACGAGGTCCGGGCCGCCTGGCAACCGGATCGGCGGACGCGCGCTCGCCTGCGCCGCGGGCGTGCTCGCTCCGGCGGGCGCCTCGCCGGCACGAAACGGAATCTGGTCGAGGCTGCCGAGCTGCGTGCGGGTCACAGGCGCGAGCGTGAGATAGCGCTGGCGCAGCTGGTCCAGCCGAGCCGGCTGGTTCAGGTAGCTCCACTCGGCGCTCAGCACGCGCAGCTGGTCGCGGTCGGCGTCGATCGAGCGGTTGACGCGGCCGAGTTCGTCGTCGACCTGCGCCACTTGATATTTCACCTCATAGGTGGCGAAGCCCGCGATGACGACGACGCTGAGCCAGCCCCAGGTGGCGAGCCGGAACATGCTCATGCGGCGATCCCCACCTCGGCGGGCCACGGCGGCGCGGCCGTGCGCTCGGCAGCACGCAGCCGGGCGGAGCGCGCCCGCGGATTGCGCGCGACCTCGTCGGCGGTCGGCCGGACCGGCTTGCGTGTCAGCACCGCGAAGGTCGGCGCGCGCGAGGCAACGCTCGGCCGGTGCCGCGAGCCGCCGCTGCCGCCGCTGCGCGCTCGGAGGAAATCCTTCACCTTGCGGTCCTCGAGGGAATGGAAGGCAACGATCGCGAGGCGGCCGCCCGGCTGCAGCAGCCGCTCGGCGGCGCTGAGCACGTGCTCGAGTTCGCCGAGCTCGTCGTTCACCTCCATGCGGAGCGCCTGGAAGGTCCGCGTCGCCGGATCGATGCCGCCCGTGGTGGGCACGACCTTGCGCACGAGAGCCGCGAGCTCCGCCGTGCGCGTGAGCGGCGCTGCCGCGCGCGCCCGCACGATCGCGCGCGCGACGCGCCGCGAGTGTCGCTCCTCGCCGTAGACGTAGATGAGGTCGGCGAGCGCCGCCTCCGGGAGCGTGTTCACGAGCTCCGCCGCCGTGACACCCTCGCACGACATGCGCATGTCCAAGGGGCCGTCCGCGCGGAAGGAGAATCCGCGGGCCGGATCGTTCATTTGATCCGAGGAGAAGCCGAGGTCGAGTGCGATTCCGGTAACGCGCGCGATGCCGAGCCGCGCCAGGATCTGCTCGAGGTCGCCGAAGCGGCCCTCGACCACGGTGAGGCGTCCCTCATAGCGGCTCATGAGCGCACCGCCGCGCGCGACCGCCGCGGGATCACGATCGATCGCGACCACACGGCAGCGCGCGGCCTCGAGGATCGCCCGGCTGTAATTTCCGGCGCCAAATGTGCCGTCCACGTATAGCCCGTCATCGCGTGGCGCCAACGCGGCGATGGCTTCGGCGAGGAGCACGGGCACATGCACACCCGCGGACTCCGATCTCGAATTCATGGGCGCGGTCACCGACGCTCTCCGGGTGCCGGCGGCACCGTCATGCCCTGCCGGCGCGCGCGCTCGCGCAGCTCGGACTGGTGCGTCTTGAAGCGCTCCGGCTCCCAGATCTGGAAGGTGCGGCCCTGACCCACGAAGGCCGCGTAATCGGTGATGCCCGCGTGTTCCGCGAGAACCTGCGGCAGCATGATGCGGCCCTCACCGTCGAAGGGGAGCTGCTGCGCATCGGAAAAAATCACGGATACGTTCTCGTAGGAGTCCGAGAACTGACCCATGTGCTGATCGATGCGGCTGCTCATTTCCTCCATGCGGTCGATGCCGCTGGCCTCGACGCAGGGCAGCTTGACGGAGGGAAAACCGATGATGCCGAGGAAGCTCTGTCCCGCGAGCGCCGCGCGAAAGCTCGCCGGCACGGACACGCGGCCCTTGCGGTCGACCTTGTTCACGAACGTGGACAGGAATAACGCCACCCTCGTCCCCCACTGTCCCGCAATGGCCTGGGCACCGCACCCTTCGGAATGGGTCGCGGCATGCCCCATTTGGGACAACATGGGATATCATGGGTGAGCATGGGCGTCAATGGAATATGCCAGTAAAACAATGGGTTTTTGAGAAATAGCGGGCGAGCTGTTCCGGACAAGCGCTAGTCGAGGCCAGGTCTCTGCCCCCTACTGCTGGGACTTTCCATGAATTGTTCTTCTATTGTTCTTTAAGGAACAAAGAAGAGCGCCAGACGGCCTGTAAGCCGGGTTCTGTCCCTGCCGTTGCCGGCGGGGGATGACCATTCCTCTGGGACGCCCGTCGCCGGACGCCTCGCGCGACCGACCCGGACGGCGGCGCGAAAGCGCACCTGGCCCTTGCGGGCCTGCCGCCCCTACTTGGTCTTGCTCCCGGTGGGGTTTGCCGTGCCGTCGCCGTTACCGGCGGCGCGGTGCGCTCTTACCGCACCCTTTCACCCTTGCCGCCCGCTCGGAAGCGGGCTCGGCGGTTTGCTTTCTGTGGCACTGTCCCTGGGGTCGCCCCCGCCGGGCGTTACCCGGCACCGTGCTTCCGTGGAGCCCGGACTTTCCTCCCTCCGCCCGGCTGCCCGAGCGAAGAGCGGCCATCCGGCCGTCTGGCGCCCTGAACTTGGGGTGGAGGCGTCGACCTGTCAATCAAGGCACGGGGACGGGGTATCAGGATCGCCGGCGGAACCGAAGCGCGCTCACGGCGCGGGCAACGGCGGCGAGGCGGGCAGCGGTCTCCTCGTCGAGGACACCGTCAACGCGCGCCGGCCGGAACCTCCGCTGGAACGCGATCATGACTTGGCGCGTCTCGTCGTCGAGCGTGCCCGAGCCCGGCGCTCGGTAGCCGATGGCCGCCAGCATCGCCTGTGCCGCCGCGATATCGGCGGGCGGCGGCGCCCACTGCGTAGGCCAAAGCCCGATCCCCGCGCGCGCCAGGCGCGGCCAGTCGAAGAGCTCGCCGGGATCCTGCTTCCGCAAGGGCGCCACGTCGGAGTGACCGACCACACGGTCTCCGGGTATCGGATGCCGCTGCAGCAGCGCTCGGGCGAGCAGCTCGAGCGCTGCCATCTGCTGTTCGGGAAAGGCGCGATAGCCCCACTCGTGCCCGGGATTCACCAGCTCGATGCCGATCGAGACGCCGTTGACGTTCTCGGTTCCCTGCCAGAAGGAGACGCCTGCGTGCCACGCGCGCCGATTCTCGTCGACCAGTCGCCACACCGCGCCGTCCTCGTCGATCACGTAGTGCGCGCTCACCCTGGCCGAGGCGTCGCAGAGCCGATCGATCGCCTCTTGCGCCGTCTTCATGCCGGTGTAGTGCAGCACCAGCATGTCGATGCGCCCGCCTTCGGGCCGCGCATCGTGATTGGGCGTGCTGCGTTCACGAATCTGCATGGGACCGCCGAGGCGGAGTATCCCCGATTCGGCACGCTGGCGGCCAGGACTCATGCGCGCCGTCAAGCGCCGCCGAGTGTGGATTGAGGCCGATCGGCCGCGGGCGTATAGCTTCCCCTATGTCAGAGCCGTCGTCGTCCGCGAGCGCGGAGTGTTCGCGCTGCCTCAAGCCGCGCGCGCTCTGCGTCTGCGCGGAGATTGCGCCGATCAGGAACCGGACCGCGGTGCTGATCCTGCAGCACCCGCAGGAGCAGGACCGGGCGCTCGGCACCGCGCGGCTCGCGAGCCTGCAGCTCTCGAACGCCGTGCTCAAGATCGGGCTCTCCTGGCCGAGCCTCTCGGCGGCGCTCGGCCGACCTGCCGACCCCAAGCGCTGGGCCGTCGTCTACCTCGGCTCCGCCGAGCCCGCGGAGCTCGCACGCGGCCGCGACGTGCTGGTGCTCGATCGCGCCGGCAAGCCGGTGGCTGAACAGGACGCTGCGCTCAAGGGGATCGAGGGCCTCGTGCTGCTGGACGGAACCTGGAGCCAGGCGAAGACCCTTTGGTGGCGCAACCCCTGGGTCCTCAAGGCCAAACGGATCGTGCTGAACCCGAGCCGTCCCTCGCGCTACGGCCTGATCCGGCGCGAGCCCCGGCGGGACAGCCTGTCCACTCTCGAGGCGGCGGGCATGGCGCTCGCGCGGATCGAGCGCAAGCCGGAGATCGAGAGCGAGCTGGCCGCGACCTTCGAGCGGATGCTGGAGCGGGCGCGCAGCATCGCCCTCGACGCCGAGGGCGGCAATGACCGGCGGTCACGGCAATCCCGAGATCGGCGCCGTGCCCGGCGAGGACGCCGGCCATGAGCGCAGCTCCCGGGGTCCGAGCGCTGGTCTTCGACGTGTTCGGCACCGTGGTCGACTGGCGCACGAGCGTAATCCGCGAGCTCGAGACCTTCGGCCGCGAGCGCGGGATAGCCGCGGATTGGACCGCGCTCGGCGATGCCTGGCGCGCCGGCTATCAGCCCGCCATGGACCGTGTACGCACGGGCGAGATCGGCTGGGCGGCCCTCGACGATCTCCACCGGCAGACGCTGGAGTGGCTGTTGCCGAGATTCGGCATGACCGGCCTGTCCGAGGCCGATAAGGACCACCTCAACCGCGCCTGGCATCGCCTCGACCCGTGGCCGGACGCCGTTGCGGGCCTAACGCGCCTCAAACGCCAGTACGTCATCGGCACGCTCTCCAACGGCAACGTGGCGCTGCTGCTGAACATGGCGAAGCGAGCGGGGCTGCCCTGGGACATGATCTTCTCGGCGGAGCTGGTGCGGCACTACGAGCCCGCGCCCGAGACCTATCTAAGCGTGCCCCGGCTCCTGCGCATCGAGCCCGGCGAGGTCATGCTGGTCGCCGCCCACAACAACGATCTCGTCGCGGCGGCTCGCGAGGGCCTCAAAACCGGCTTCGTCGCGCGCCCGACCGAATACGGCCCGCGCCAGACCCGCGACCTCGAGGCCGAGCACCGGTTCGACGTAGTCGCGCGGGACTTCGTGCACTTGGCGGAGCTGATGGACACCTGAAAAAGGGGAGATCATGCGGATTCACCTCCCCGCGCTGGCCGCGCTTTGCATCGCCGGTATCGGCCCGGCCTTCGCCCTGTCCTACAACGGACAGTGGGAGGCCTCGGGGCCTGCCGTCATCGGTCGGCGTTGTCCCGCCTACGACGCGCATATCGTCGTGCGCGGAAACACCATCACGATCAGGCTGGGCGGCGGCGCCCGCAATTACGTGCTCAAGGGCCAAGTGGCGGCAGACGGTTCCTTTACCGCCGAGGGGCTCAACGGAGAGACAAGCGCGACCGGAAAATTCGCCGGCAACGACGTCGAGATGGCCCTGATCCGGTCCTGCGGCAACGCGCCGGGCTCAGGACACCGCGCGTCGTCTCAGTAAGCGCCCGCGTACCGCTGCTGGTGCGTCGCCGCGTGCAGGTGGTTGATCATGGTGACGAAGTCGAAGACCGGCAGCCCGACCGCATCCTGCACCGCGCGCGCGTAGGGCGGCAGCATCGAGCATTCGAACAGGATCGCGCCCAAATCGGGCGCCTCGCGCACGATGTCGCGCACGGTCGAGACCACCTCGGCCTCGACCTTGTCGGCGTCGATGCTGCCCTTCTCGTCGAAGACCGCGGTCTTGAACTCCGGCTTGTCCTGCAGGCCGCGGATGATCAGTGAATTCGCGGTGGTGATGCCGTTCCGCGCCAGGAATTGCGGCGTCAGGTTGCTCGAGTCCGCGGTGATCACCGCGATCGGCCGAGCGGGCGCGAGGCTTGCCGCGATCAGCGGCAGCTGCAGCAGGCTCGACATGCAGACCGGGATCTTCACGGCCTCGCGCACGGCAGCCTGGAACTGCAGCATGAAGCCGCAGTCGCTGCTGATCGCGCGCACGCCCTGCTTCTCGAGCTCGAGCGCGGTCTCCACCGCCGCCCGCGCCAACTCCGGCGCGCCCGCTAGACACGCCTTGGTCGAGAGCCCCGGCACCACCTTGTAGATCACCGGGAAGTCGTAGGTGTCGGCATTGTCGACGTCGCCCGGGATGAACGGCAGCGAGCAGTCGAGCTGCAGGATGCCGACCGATATGCCGTAGTTCCGCGCACCACGCCGTGTCTTGTAGATCGCCATCGCGCCACCTCAGAGGCCAGATCGTCGCGGTAGCTTAAAGCATTTCCGGCAAAAGCGCATGGCGGAGCGAAAGTCGCGGCAATTGCGCCCCGTTCAGCGCACGGGCATGCGTGCGCTGCTGGCGATCACCACGCCCGTGATGATGAGGCCGATGCCCACGAAGTGATAAAGGTGCACGCTCTCGCCGAGAAAGACAACGGCGAGCAGAGTGCCGAACGCCGGCAGCAGATGGAGCAGGAAGCCGGACCGGTTCGGCCCCACCTGTGCAACGCCGTAGTTCCAGCAGACGTACGCGAGCAGCGAAGCGAAGAGCCCGACGTAGAGCGCCGCGCCGACCGACGCCAGCGACAGCGTCGCGGGCCTGAAGAGCAGCGTCTCCGCCGCGTACATCGGCGCCAACATCAGCACGCCGGCGAAGCTCAAGGCGAACAATAGGCCGAGACCGTCGAGCTCGCGCGGCCGGCGCTTCAGCAGGACGCAGTAGATGCCCCAGCACGGCATCGCTGCGAGGATGACGAGGTCGCCCAGGGCGAAGCGGAAATGAGCGACGCCGAGGAGGTCGCCGCGCTCGATGATCACCACGATCCCGAGGAAGGAGGCCAGCATGCCCAGGAACTGCCACGGGCTTACCCGGTCGCGGTCCACCAGCCACGCGCAGAGAATGATGAAGAGCGGTGCCGCCGAGTTCAGCAATACGGCGTTCACCGTCTCGGTGCTGCGCAAGCCCAGATAGGCCAGCACCTGGAAGGCGACGACGCCGGTGGCGGAGAGCGCGAAGATCAGCAACCAGCGCCGGCGCAGCACCTCGCCCTTGCCCGCGAGCCGCGGCAGCGCGAAGGGCGCCAGCACCACGAGCGCCACCGTCCAGCGCCAGAAATTGAGCGCGACCGGCGGCATCTCGCCGCGGATCGCCCGGCCAACCACCCAGTTGCCGGCCCAGCAGAGGGTGGTCACCACGATGCCGGCGTAGGGCAGCAGCAGCCTGAGCCGCGCCGGCGGAGGTCCGATCGCAGGGCGTGCGGCGTCGTCCGACATCGGGCGGAGAATGATCGGCGGAGGATCGGCCGGTCAATCGCGAGGAGGCGCAGGGCTGGCCTGCGCCGCCCTGGGATGGTCTCGCGTCAGACGGCGAGCGGCGCGGTCGCGGCCTCGAGCCAGACCCGCGTCTCCGCATCGACAAGCGGGCCGATCTCGCGCCGCACGCGGGCGTGGTAAGCATCGAGCCAGGCGATCTCGTCCGCCGTCATCAGTGCCCGTTCGACAAGTGCACGGTCGATCGGCGCTAAGGTCAGTGTCTCGAAGCCCAATAGCTCCCGCTCGGCATCCTTCACCGGCGCCGGCGTCACCACCACGAGATTTTCGATCCGGATGCCGTAGGCGCCGGTCTTGTAGTAGCCGGGCTCGTCCGAGACGATCATGCCCGGCAGCAGCGGCTGGGTGTTCGGCATCTTCGAGATGCGGTGCGGCCCCTCGTGCACGTTGAGATAGCTGCCGACGCCATGGCCGGTGCCGTGGTCGAAGTCGAGCCCGACCTGCCAGAGCGCATGGCGGGCGAGCGCGTCGAGCTGCGAGCCGGTGGTGCCCTTAGGGAAGCGGCACATGGCGAGCGCAATGTGGCCCTTGAGTACGCGCGTGAACCGGTCGCGCATCTCGGCCGTCGGCGTGCCGATCGCGACCGTGCGGGTCACGTCGGTGGTGCCGTCGAGATATTGCCCGCCGCTGTCTACGAGATAGAGCGTGCCGGGCTCCAGCGTCTTCTCGGTCTTGGGCGTCGCGTGATAGTGCACGATCGCGCCGTTGGAGCCGGCACCGGAGATGGTGTCGAAGCTCAGGTCGCGGAAGTTCTCGCCCTGCCGGCGGAACGCCTCGAGGCGGTCTGAGGCGGCGATCTCTCGGAGTGTCCCTTTAGGTGCCTCGTGCGAGAGCCAGGCGAAGAATCGCGCGAGTGCCGCGCCGTCGCGCCGGTGCGCAGCGCGGGTGCCGTCGAGCTCGACGGCATTCTTGCTCGCTTTCGGTATCAGACAGGGATCGGCGCCCCGGTGGATCTGTGCGCCTGTGGACTGCAGGCGCTCGAAGATCCAGGCGGCGGCGCTCGCAGGATCGACCTGCACGCGGCGGTGCGCGGCCCCGAGCGCATCGAGCGCCGGGCCGAACTGCGCGGGATCGCGGACGCTGACGCCGTTCCCGAGGTGCGGAAATGTCGCCGGCGTGAGCTTTCGCCGATCGATGAAGAGCTCGACCGAGCCGTCAGCCGCGATCAGTGCGAAGGAGAGTGGCAGCGGCGTGTGCGGCACGTCGCCACCGCGGATATTGAGGAGCCAGGCAATCGAATCGGGCGCCGTCACGACCGCCGCGTCGATCCGCTCGCGCGCGAGGGCCTCGCCGATCGCGCGGCGCTTCGCCCCAGCGCTCTCGCCGGCGAAGCGGAGATCGTGGGGCACGACGGGCGCCAGTGGCGCCGGCGGCTGGTCGCGCCATATCGCGTCCAGGGGGTTGCTGTCGAGCGGCCTGAGGCTGCCGCCGGCCTGCTCGGCTGCGCCCCGCAGCCGCTCGATCTCCCCGACCGTGTGCAGCCACGGGTCGTAGCCGAGGATCTCGCCGGGCTTCAGCGCTTTCGCGATCCAGCCGGGCGGCGGATCGTCGATGAGATGGTGATGCTCGAACACGGCGCCATCAACTTCCGCGGCCGCCTGCAGCGTATACCGCCCGTCGACGAAGACCGCGGCGGTCTCCGGCAGCACCACCGCGAGCCCCGCGGAGCCCGTGAAGCCCGTGAGCCAAGTGAGCCGCCGCGCACGCGCCGGCACGTACTCGCCCTGGTGCTCGTCCGCGCGCGGCACGAGGAAGCCATGCACGCCGCGCCGCGCGAGCTCGGCCCGCAGCTCTGCCACGCGTGATGCCGTGGCGCCGGGTTGCGGGTCGGCTGACGGCGCCTGCCGCGCGACCTCCGCTCTCAGCGCCGAGAGTTGCGTTGCGAGGTCGGGCGTCATGCGCGGCGCCACCAGCTCGAGCCAGGTGCGGCCATCGAGGCTCGGCGGAGCCGCCAAAAGACCTGCGACAAGTGCGCGCACGCCGGCAGCGTCGTAGGGCGAACCCGCCTCCCTCAGGAGGGTCTGCAGCGCCGCATCGCCGCGATAGACCCCACCCAAATCCGCTCGATCATCCATGACACGAGCCTCCCGTCGGGGTTGACCCTAGGCGTGCCAAATTCCGAACACAAGAGTTAAAGAACCATTGCACCCCAATGACATAGATCACACCCGCCATGCGTAACCGGTAGTTCTGGCCTGCGCTAATTCGGCTTTAACAGAGGGCGCATATGCTTACTTATGCTGCACATGCGAAATGGCTTTTCGCACCTGCGCATTCGTGAGGAGTTTCGACCATGACTATGCTTTCCCGCTTCGCCGACGGTCTGATCGGTCGGTTCGAGAACTGGCGTGCGCGCGAGCGGGCCTTCCGCGAGCTCTCCGCATTGGACGACCGGTCGCTCGCAGATATCGGCCTCTCACGGGCGGACATTCCCTACGTTCTCGCCCACCAGCCGGTCGAGCGCAGCGGAAGCCAGCTCGAGACCGAAGTTGCCAACGAAAACGTGCGGCACGCCGCATAACGGCACGTCCGCACGCCTCGGGTACACATCTTAGTCTTCTTTGGTCTCCGTCCTCGACCCGGCGCGTAAGCGCCGCGGTCCTGGACGCGCCACTACACCGCGAACCAGATCAATCCCAGCGAGATCGCGCCGGCTGCCCAGCAGTAGTAGGCGAAGGGATCGAGCGCTTCGAAGTCGTGGCGCTTGAAGTATCGCATCAGGAACGCGACGCTCACGAACGCCGTGACGCCGGACACCACGCCGGCGAGCCAGGCGATTCCATTGATGTGAGCGCCCTCGCGCAGGAGCTTCGGCACCTCGAGCACCGCCGCGCCCAAGATGATGGGCGTGGCGATCAGGAACGAAAAATGCGCGGCGGCCTGATGGCGTAGGCCGATCAGCAAACCTCCAACCATGGTGGCGCCCGACCGCGAGATGCCGGGGATCAGCGCCGTGCTCTGCAAGAAGCCGATCAGCAATGCGCCGCGCCAGCTCATCTCGTCGAGGCGCCCGTCGCCACCACGCCGGCGCAGCCGCTCGCCCACGAACAGCACGGCGCCGTTCACCAGCAGGAAGATCGCGGCTACCACGGGTGCGCCGAAAAGCGTGCGGAAACCGTGCTCGAGGAGGAAGCCCAGGATCACCGCGGGAATGGTCGCGACCACGATCAGGAGCAGCAAGCGCCACTGCCCTCGCCGCTCACTGGGCGAGCTGCGGCCGAGGATGCCGAGCAGCAGGCCGATCCAATCGCGCCAAAAATAAAGCAGCAGAGCCGCCGCCGTGCCGAGGTGCAGCACCACCAGGAACGGCAGGAAATACGGCGCCTGCTGATCGATCTGCCAGCCCAGGAGCCGCGGCAACACCACGGCGTGGCCAAGGCTGCTCACCGGGAATAGCTCGGTCAATCCCTGCAGTATCGCCATGAAGATCGCTTGAAAGCCGGTCACGGGTCTTTCTCTTCCTCTTCTGTGGGCTCGATCCTCGCGCGGCGTAGGACCAGCGTGCGCCAGCCGTCGACGGTGATCCGCCGGACCAGGCTCAACCGCTGAGCCCGATGCGCCGCCAAGACGTAAGGCTCCTGCCAATCGATCAGGCCCGCGAGCACGGCGAGGCCGCCGGGCGCGAGCGCACGCCGAAGATCGGGCGCCATCAACGCGAGCGGACGCGCCAGGATGTTGGCGAGCACGAGATCGTAAGGCCGGCTGGAGCGAATGCGCCGACTCCGATAGCCGGCGCTCTCGCATGCGGCGATATGGCGAGCAACGCCGTTCCGCCGCGCGTTCTCCCGCGCCACCCGCACGGAGCCCCGATCGATGTCCGCCGCCAGCACGCCGCGGCCGAAGGTCTTGGCGGCAGCGATGGCGAGGATGCCGGTGCCGGTCCCCATGTCGAGAACGCGCCGGAAGCGGCGGCGCCGGGCAAGACCATCGAGCGCGCGGATACAGCCTTCGGTGCTCGCATGCTCGCCGGTGCCGAACGCGGTGGCGGCATCGATCAGCAACCCGATCGCGCCCGCGGGGATGCCGCCCAGATGATGCGAGCCATGGATGAAATATCGGCCCACCCGGCGCGGCGGAAAGCTCTCCTGGTTCTCGCGCACCCAGTCGCGGGCCGGCAGCTTCTCGATCACGGGCTTGGGCGCCGGCCCGCGGCCTGCCCAGGCGAGCTCGAGCATGGTCGCGAGCTTGACGCCGGCGAGCGGCACCTCCGAGAAGCCCTCGACGAGCCACGCGCCGCCACCGGATTCCTCAAAGGCGCTCACCGCGCGGCAGACGGGTTCCAGTGCCGCGACCGCGCGATCGGCGAGCGCCGCATCCGCCGTCCTGAGCTGGATGCGCCAGACGGCGCCGGAGGCCCTCACCCCGCGAGGCCGCGGAGCGCGTTCCGCTCCGCGGCGATCGCCTGCTCGAAGATCATGCTCTTCCAGTCATCCTTGTCGCCGTAGAAGGCCTCGCGCACCTTCTGCTTGATCTCGCGGCCTTGCGGGCTTTGCGGGTCGCCGTGGATGTGCAGCCAGTTGTCGGCGCGTACGGCGTCGAGCACCTGCTGCAGCGGCAAGGTTCCGTATTCGAGCGCGAGACCGGTGAACTCGGCGCGCGGCAGCCGCTTCTCGAGCCCGGTCAGGATGTCGCCCTTCACGTCCGCCGAGGTCGAGTTGCCGAGCTGCGTCGAGGTGATGCGGTCGCCGAACCATGCCCGGGCGCGGGCGAGCGCGGGCGTGCTGGGCGCGTGGGTCACGATCGGCTCGCCGTAGCCCCAGGGGCCGAGGCCTGTGTGGTAATCGATCAGCGCCAGGCGCCGAGCGTGTCCGGCATGCTCCGCGAGCACTTTCAGCAAGGTCTCGCGCGACCAAGTCGGCCGGGCGCCGCCGTAAAAGACACCATCCGCGTGGTTGTACTGCCCCGCCGTCACCGCGAACTGCAGCGCCGCCATGCCGTGCTTCTTTGCGTAGGCCTCGAGCCGCTCGCGCGCCGCGGCGAGCGCGGTCTCGGCCCAGTCGCTCGGGCAGATCGCGTCGGCCAGCTGGTCGTAGCCGGGATTGCGCGGCAGCGACGCCGAGTGATCGACGAAATTCCGGTTGAGATCGACGTTGTCCTCGGTGACTCGGCGCAGCCAGGCGAAGCCATAGGGATTGATCGCGTGGATCGCGACCAGCGCCGTGTCGGCTGGAAGTTCGCGCCCGAGCCCGGCTTCGAAGCTGCCGACCTGGGCGCCGGAACCGGCGAAGCCCTCGGCACCATGGGTCGCGGAAATCGTGATCAGGATGCGGCCGGCATCGCGCGGGCCGAGGCGCGCCACGTCGGTCGAAAGTTCCTCGCCGCCCGGTCCCTTCGCCTGGGGATTGACGTAGGCGGAGAGCGCGGCGCCCGCGCGCGTCGCTGCGTCGCGGAACTTGCGCCGGGCCTCGCTGTAATCTCGCGAGAAATAGTCGCGTACGGCCATCTGCCGCCTCCTCGCTCTCAGGCTCGCTCGACGAAGCTGTCCATCACCATCTTGTCTCCGGCCTTGTCGAAGGCGATGGCGAGCTTGTTGTCCTCGACGCGCTGGATCGTGCCGTAGCCGAACTTCTGATGGAAGATGCGGTCACCGGACTTGAAGCCGCCGACCCGCCGGACCTCCTGGCCACGCACGGGCACAGCACGGCCTTCGATCAGCGGCGCGCCCGAGCGCGGCGACCAGCGGGGCGCACGCAACACCTCGGTCTTGCCCCAGCCCGCGAGATCTCGAGGCTCGGCGAGGCCCGGCATCAGCCCCGGCTCCGCCAGCATCTCCACGTGTGCGCTCGGCAATTCCTCGACGAAGCGCGAGGGGATCGAGCTTTGCCACTGGCCGTGGATGCGGCGATTGGCGGCGAAGCTGACGGACGCGCGCTTTCGCGCCCGGGTGAGGCCGACATAGGCGAGGCGGCGCTCCTCCTCGAGCGCCTTGATGCCGGTTTCCTCGAGCGCGCGCTGGTTCGGGAACACGCCCTCCTCCCAGCCCGGCAGAAACACGCTGTCGAACTCGAGGCCCTTGGCGCTGTGGAGCGTCATCACGTTGACCATGTCGCCGCCGTCGGTTTCCGCGGCGTCCATCACCAGGCTCACGTGCTCCAGGAAGCCGCCGAGGTTCTCGAACTCCGCCATGGCGGCGACCAGCTCCTTGACGTTCTCGACCCGGCCGGGCGCGTCCGCGGATTTGTCCTGCTGCCACATCTGGATATAGCCGGACTCTTCGAACACCAGCGCGGCCAGCTCCGTATGCGGCAGCGAGGCTTCCTGGGTGCGCCAGCGCTCGAGGCTGATCAGGAAATCGCGGATCGCCTTGCGCGCCCCCGGCTTGATCTCGTCGGTCTCGACGATCTTATGCGCGGCAGCGATCAGCGGCGTCTGCTGGGCGCGCGCGGCGGCATGCAGCGTCTGCAACGTCGCCTCGCCGATGCCGCGGCGCGGCACGTTGATGATGCGCTCGAAGGCGAGATCGTCGGCGGGCTGGTGGATCAGGCGGAGGTAGGCGAGCGCGTCGCGGATCTCCTGCCGCTCGTAGAAGCGCGGGCCGCCGATAATCCGATAGGGCAAGCCGATCTGGATGAAGCGCTCCTCGAACTCGCGGGTCTGGAAGCCCGCCCGCACGAGGATCGCGGTCTCCGAGAGCTGCTCGCCCTTGCGCTGCAGCGATTCGATCTCGTCACCGACCCAGCGCGCCTCCTCCTCGGAATCCCAGACCGCGCGCAGCCGCACCTTCTCGCCCTCGTTGGTCTCGGTCCAGAGCGTCTTGCCGAGCCGGCCCTCGTTGTGAGCGATCAGCCCGGACGCAGCCGCGAGGATGTGCGGCGTCGAGCGGTAGTTCTGCTCGAGCCGGACGATCTTGGCGCCGGGAAAGTCCTTTTCGAAGCGCAGGATGTTGCCGACCTCGGCGCCGCGCCAGCTGTAGATCGACTGATCATCGTCGCCGACGCAGCAGAGATTGCGGTGGCCCTGCGCCAGGAGCCTGAGCCAGAGGTACTGGGCGACGTTGGTGTCCTGGTACTCGTCGACCAGGATGTAGCGAAACCGATGGTGATAATCCGCGAGCACGTCGGCGTGGGTGGTGAGCAGCGTCAAGTTGTGCAGCAGCAGATCGCCGAAGTCGACGGCGTTGAGCGCGAGGAGGCGCTGCTCATACTCGCGGAAGAGTTCGCGGCCGCGGCCGTCCGCCACCACGGCGGCTTCGTCAGCCGGCACCTTGTCGGGCCCGAGGCCCCTGTCCTTCCAGCGATCAAAAGCCGAGAGCAACATGCGCGGCGGCAGACGCCGGTCGTCGATAGCGGCCGCCGCGATGATCTGCTTCACCAGACGCAGCTGGTCGTCGGTATCGAGAATGGTGAAGTTCGACTTGAGTCCGATCCGCTCGGCGTGGCGGCGGAGAATGCGCGCGGCGATCGCATGGAAGGTGCCGAGCCAGATCCCGTCCACGGCGGCGCCAATGATCGACTCGAGCCGCTCGCGCATCTCGCGCGCCGCCTTATTGGTGAAAGTGACCGCCAGCAGCTGGCCCGGGAAAGCCCGTCGCGTGGCCAGAATATGGGCGAGCCGCGTCGTCAGCACGCGCGTCTTGCCGGTGCCGGCGCCCGCCAGCACCAACACGGGCCCATCTATGGCTTCAACGGCTTCACGCTGCGGCGGATTGAGCGCTGCCAGATAAGGCGGCGCGGCGGCGGCCACCATCGACTCGATCGGCTCGGACATGCGTCGCTATAGAGCAGAGATGGGGTGGCGCGCAAACGCCCACTACGGTCTGGATGCGAGCCGAGCGGCGCCGCTGACCGCCTGCTTGAGCGCGGCCTCGAGCAGCTCGAGGCCGAGGTCGATCTCGGCCTCGCTGACCGTAAGAGGCGGCGCGATTCGCATCACGCCGGCGGAGTGGCCGGCGCGGACGATGTTGGCGCTGAGACCGACGGAGAGCGCGGTCTCGGTGACGGCGTCGGAGAGCGCTTGCGCGGAGCGGCCACTGCCGCCGCCGTCCGGCGCGAACTCCAGGCCCAGCAGCAACCCGCGGCCGCGCACGTCGCCGATGCAGGGATATCGCTGCTGGAGATCTTTCAGACCCTGCTTCAGCCGGGCGCCGAGCTCGCGGGCTCGGACAGCAAGGCGGTCGCGCTCGACGATCTCGACCACCTTGCGGCCGACGGCAGCCGGCAGCGGGTCGTTGACGTGCGTCGTATAGAAGAGGAATCCGCGCTCGTCGCAGGTCTTCGACATCTCCTCGCCGACCATGACCGCGGAGAGCGGCAGCCCCGCGCCCAGCGTCTTGGAGAGCACGAGCAGGTCCGGCGTCACGCTGTCGCGCTCGAAGGCGAACATTGTGCCGGTGCGGCCCATGCCGGTCTGCGCCTCGTCGAGGATCAGGAGCATGCCGCGCTCGTGGCATTTCTTCTTGAGCGCCGCCAGGTAGCCCTCGGGCAGCTCGATGATGCCGCCGCTGCTCAGCACGGGCTCGGCGATGAAGGCCGCGAGGTTGCCGGTGCTCTGGCGGTCGAGCAGATCGAAGGCGTCGTCGAGCTCGGCCTGCCAGCTGATGCCACCGAAGCGCGGATGGTAGGGATTGGGCGCGGGAATCGCGAAGGAGCCGACCGCCATCGGGCCGTAGCCGCGCCGTCCGGCCTTGTAGGTCGCCGACGCCGCGGCGCCGGTCATGCCGTGCCAGGACTGTGCGAAGCCCACGACCTCCCAGCGGCCGGTCACCAGCTTGGCGATCTTGATCGCGGCCTCGTTGGCCTCGCCGCCGGTCGAGAGCAGCATCACCTTGGGGAGGCTCGGCACCAGCCGCGCGAGCGCCTCTGCAAGCTCGACCACCGGCTGGCTGATCATCGAGGAGAAGAGGTGATCGAGCCGGCCGGCCGCCTCGCGAATGGTCGCAACGATCTCCGGATGGCAATGACCGAGGATCGCGCTCATCTGGCCCGAGGTGAAATCCAGCACGCGGCGCCCCTGCGCGTCGTAGAGGAACACTCCTTCCGCGCGCACCGGCACAAATTCGACGAATGATCCGCCGTAGCGCAACAGATGCCGCTGCGCCCGCGCCAGTATCTCGGTCTCGCGACTTGCCGGTCCTCTACCTTCCATCGGATATCTCCAGTTATGTCTCGAAACAATACCGCCGACGCGCACCCGCTGTCACGAAATGGCGCCGCTCGTGCCCCGGGGGCCCATGCTATCGTTTTCAGACGCGCACCACGAAGGAGGAATCGCCCATGCCCGTGAGCCAGAGCGACAAGGCCGTGCGTTTCAGGAAGCTGCACGACGGTCCGGGCACTTTCATCATTCCCAACCCCTGGGATGCCGGCTCCGCCCGGATCCTCGCCGGGCTGGGCTTCGAGGCGCTCGCGACATCGAGCGGCGCCGAGGCGGGCGTCCTCGGCCGCCGCGACGGCGCGGTGACTCGCGAGGAAGCCTTGGCCCATGCGCGCGCCATCGTGGAGGCGACGGATTTGCCGGTCTCCGCCGACCTCGAGAAGGGCTTCGGCGACGCGCCGGATGCGGCGGCCGAGACCATCCGCCGCGCCGCCGAAGTTGGCCTGGTCGGCGGCTCCATCGAGGACGCCAGCGGCAATCCGCAGAAGCCGATCTTCGACATCGGCCACGCTGCCGAGCGGGTCGCGGCCGCCGTGGCGGCGGCGCGCAAGTTGCCGTTCCCATTCACGCTCACGGCGCGCGCGGAGAACCACATCCGCGGCGTTACGGACCTCGACGACACGATCAAGCGGCTGCAGGCGTATGAGAAGGCTGGCGCTGACGTGCTGATGGCGCCGGGTCTGCCCGACCTCGCCGCGGTGCGCAAGGTCTGCGCGTCGCTCTCGAAGCCGTTCAATTTCATGGTGGGCATCAAAGGCCGCTCCTTCACATTCGGCGATCTCGCTGGCGCCGGTGTGCGCCGCATCAGCCTCGCAACCTCGCTCTACCGCGCCGCCATGACCGGATTGCTGAACGCCGCAAGGGAAGCAAAGGAGCAGGGCACTTTCGGTTACCTCGACGGGATCATGGCGACGCCGGAGCTGAATGCATTCATGCGGGGGTGAGGGATTTGCACCAGCGCCGTGTTTCCTTCGACACACTCGCTCTCTTCAGGAGCAAGTGCGCTCAGGATGAGGCGAGAGTACGGATGGCACTAAGAGTGTTCGCCTCACCTCGATACGCACCCGCAGATGCGTATCGAAGGGTGCATGGACGTCAATCCAGCGACACTGCTAAGCCAGCACCGGATACCCCGCCCTAACCGCCGCCTCCTCCGTCGCCGGCATCGCGGCATAAGTCTTCGCCTCCGCCGGTGCGAAGCTCTCGAGCGCGAGCGCGCGGCACAACTCCGCAGGCGCTCGCGTGAACGTCCGCGTCAATAGCGCCGCCTGCTCGAGATCGCTCCCAGCCGACGCCACCAACAACGGGACCGGCCACGGGTCCGTGCTCTCGATGATGCGGGTCTGCCGGGTCATCTCGGGCTCGTAGAGGCGGAGAAGGTCGTGGCAGAGGCTATCGAGAGGCGCTACGTCGGTCGCGCCGGCGACGAGCGCCTCGAGGGCGCGGCGCGGCGTGAAGACGGGGCCGACGGTCTCGGCGTAAAGCTTGGGCCGCTCAGGCGTGCGGTAGCGCAGCAGATGATGGCGGACCGCGTTGTAGCCGGAGTGCGAACTCGGGATCGTATAGGCGAGCCGCTTCCCGAAGGTATCGGCGAGCGTCCGGTAGGAGCTGTCGTTCTTCACGATGAAGTCGGTGAAATAGACGGGCTTGCCGCCGTAGCGGGGCGAAAGCGGGACCGGCGCCGCCACCGGCACAAGCGGGCGCGGATCTTTCGCAAAAGGCAGGCCGCACATGAAGGTCGCGGCGAGGTCCGGACGCTCCCACAGCGCCTCGAGCTTCGCGGGAAAGGCGTGGTCGACGATCTCGAGCGGGACGCCGCTCTCCTGCGCGATCCACTCGAAGAGCCGACGCCATGCCGCGGCGGCGCCGGGCGCCACCGAGTACATGCGGGCATTGGCGATGCGCGCGGCCATCACCGTCACCCCTGAAAGACCAGCTTCTGGCCGATGCCCATCTTGCGAGCCTTCTCGAGCATGGCGTGGCCCAATGCGATGTCGGTGATGCTGAGTCCGCGGTGCCAGAACAGGATGGTCTCGCGGTCGCTCTCACGGCCGGGCTTCGAGCCCGCGACGATTTCCCCGAGTTCGGCGTGGAGCGTCTTCTCCGAGAGCTTGCCCGCCTCGACATGGGCGCGGAGCGCCCCGAAGGGCCCCTGCCGGCATTGACCCCAATCGTCCACCACCAGCTTGTCCATGATGTCCGTGAGCGACAGCTCGAGCGCGCTCATGGTGCCGTAGGGCACCACGAAGGCGCTGGGCTTGATCCAGTCGGTCTTGAGGAGCGGTGCAGGTTCGACGAGGCGCGCGGCCTCCACCACGATGTCGGCGCCCCGGATGCAACTCTCCCAGTCCTCGGTGACGATGACGGGCTTGCCGAGATCGCGCGCAAGCCGCTCCCCGAAAGCGGTGCGGCTCTCCGGTCGGCGCGAGTGCACGCGGATCTCCTTGAAGCCGAACAGCCGGTCGAGCAGTCGCACATTCCAATAGGAGCTGCCGCGCGCGCCGATGTGGCCGAGCACGGCGCTGTTCTTGCGCGCGAGGTGCTTGGCGCCGATCGCGGTCACTGCCCCCGTCCGCATGTCCGTGATGTCGCTCGCGTCGATCACCGCGACGGGCATGCCCGTGACGGGATGGAACAAGTTCAGCAGCGCCATCTCCGAGCGCAGGCCATGCTTGTAGTTGTCGACGTAGTCGCTGACGATTTTCACCCCGGCGACGCCGAGCGGCGCCGCGTAGCCGCGCAGCACGTTGAAGTGTCCGTGGATGGTCTTGGGGTCGGGCACCAGGTGGACGCGCGGCTCGATCACCGTCTGGCCGTTGCCCTGCGCGCGGATCACGTCCTCGGTCGACTTGAGGATCTCGTCGTCAGTGAGCGCGAGCTTCTCGACCTCGGGACCGCCGAGATAGGTGATGTCGATCTTCGGCATGTTTTCCTATCCGCGCATGCGAGTACCGTCAGGATCGAACAGCGGAACGGGCGCGATCGCCGCGGGACGGCGGTTGCCGATGATCTCGACCTCGAAGCCGTCGGAGGCGCCGGCCAGCTCCGCCGGGATGTAGCCGAGCGCCACCGATTTCTTCACGTGGTGCGCATAGCCTCCGGAGGTGATCCAGCCCACCACCTTGCCCTTGTGCCAGACCGGCTCGTCACCGATGCAGTCGGCGTCGTCGGCGCTCACCACGAAGGTCACCAGCCGGCGCTGGGGACCCGCCTCCTTCTCCTTGAGAGCGGCGTCGCGGCCGATGAAGTCGTTCTTGCGCAGGTGCACGAACCGGCCGAGTCCGGCCTCGAAGGGCCCGTAGATCGGCCGGTACTCCCGCGCCCAGCTGCCGAAGCTTTTCTCCAGGCGCAGCGAGTTCAGCGCCCGGGCGCCAAAGAGACGGAGGCCGAAATCGCGGCCGGTCTCGGTCAGGAGATCGTACAGCGAGCGCTGGTAGTCGACGTCGACCCAGATCTCGTAGCCGAGATCGCCGGTATAGGTGATGCGTCCGACCTTGGCTGGGATCATGCCGAGGTCCATCTCGCGGAACGAGAGGAACGGGAAGGCCGCCGTCGAGACGTCCTCGCGGGTCAGGCGCTGCAGCAGCTCGCGCGAACGCGGTCCCGCGATCGAGAGGCCAGTGAGCTCGGAGCGGAGCGGCCGGATGGCGACGCCGCGGTCCGGCAGCTGCGTCCCGAACCAGCGCATGTGATATTCCTCGGCGACACCGGATCCGAAGATGTAGAAACGCTCGGGCGCGGCCTTGGCCACGGTGAAATCGCCGATCAATTTACCATTGGGATTGAGCATGGGAGACAGAGCGAGCCGGCCCTGCTCGGGCATGCGCGCCGCCAGGAGATGCGACAGCCACGCCTCGGCACCGGCGCCCGTCACCTCATACTTGGCGTAGGTCGAGATCTCCATGAGGCCGGCGCCAGTGCGGACGGCCTGGCATTCCGCGCCCACCACGGCGTGCGCATTCGAGCGGCGGAAGGTCACGTCCTCCTCGGGCTTCATGCCATCGCGCGCGAACCAGAGCGCATGCTCGAGCCCGAAGGAGACACCGAACACGGCACCCGCCGCCTTCAGCCGGTCATAGACGGGCGTCGTGCGCAGCGGCCGCGCCGCCGGCAGCTCCTCGTTGGGAAAGCGTATCGAGAAGCGCCGCGAGTAGTTCTCGCGCACCTTCGCGTTGGTGTAGGCCATCGTCGCCCAGTCGCCGAAGCGCGAGATGTCCATGGCCCAGACATCGAAACCGGGATCGCCGTGGATCATCCAGTTCGAGAGCGCCAACCCGACGCCGCCACCCTGGCTGAACCCCGCCATGACGGCGCAAGCGGACCAGTAGTTCTTGAGGCCGCGCACCGGTCCCACCAGCGGATTGCCGTCCGGAGCGAACGTGAAAGGGCCGTTGACGATCTTCTTGATGCCGGCGCGCCCGATCGGCGGGAAGTGCTTGAAGCCGAGCTCGAGCGACGGCGCGATGCGGTCGAGGTCCGTCGGCAGCAGGGCGTAAGTGAAATCCCACGGCGTCGTGCGCTCGGACCACGGCGTCGCCGCCTTCTCGTAGGTCCCCATCAGCATGCCGCGCCCTTCCTGGCGCATGTAGATCTCGCCCTCGGGGTCGACGATATGCAGCACCTCCCTGGGCGAGGCGACGACCTCGGGGATCTCCTCGGTGATGAGGTAGTGGTGCTCCATGGCAAGCACCGGCAGCTCGAGGCCGACCATGCGGCCGACCTCGCGCGCCCAGAGGCCCCCGGCGTTGACGATGTGCTCGGCGTGGATCGTGCCCTGCTCGGTGACGACGTCCCAGGTGCCGTCGGGCCGGTGCTGCAGGTCGGTGACGCGGTTGAAGCGGTAGATCTCGGCGCCCTGGATGCGCGCGGCCTTGGCGTAGGCTTGCGTCACACCGGACGGATCGACGTGGCCCTCGAGCGGGTTGTAGAGCCCGCCGACGAAGTACTTCTTGTCCATCAACGGGAAAAGCTTCGCGGCCTCGTCCGCAGAGACCAATTCCTGGCCGAGGCCGAGGTAGCGACCGCGACCGCACATCAGCTTGAGCCAGTCCATCCTCTCGCGGGTCGCGGCGAGCGAGATCCCCTCGGTGAGGTGGACGCCGCAGGACTGACCGGAGATCTGCTCGATCTCCTTGTAGAGGTTGATCGTGTATTGCTGGAGCTTGGCGACGTTGGGGTCGCTGTTGATGGTGTGCATGCCGCCCGCGGCATGCCAGGTCGAGCCCGAGGTGAGTTCATTGCGCTCGACCAGCACCACATCCTTCCAGCCGGCCTTGGTCAGGTGATAGAGCACGCTGCACCCGACCACGCCTCCGCCGATCACCGCCACCTGTGCGTGAGATTTCATCGCCCGCCCGATCCCCTGCTGCCGGTTCCCGTGGACGATCATAGGTCAGAAGCTCGCCGCGCGCACCGCCAGGAGCCGTCGCCCGGCCCGCGCATTGGCGGTGCGAACCTTGCGCTACCCCTGACTTCGCATTAGCGTTCCTGGCAGGTGCGGCCGAGTGTCCGTAAGAAGACAGCGGCGCCCGCTAACAATGCCGAACAGAGGAGGAGAGACCGCAATGGCGTCGAGGAAACCAGGGACATCCGATCATCCGAAGGTCCACGAAGCGTTCCGTCTGATGAAGAGCGGACGCATGGACCGGCGCGAGTTCATCCGCGTGGCGGCGCTGCTCGGCACCTCCGCGACCGCCGCCTATGCGATTGCGGGACTGCCCGAGCCGGCTTTCGCCGCATCCAACCTGCCTTTCGGACCTGATGATCCCAAGGCGAAGACGGGCGGCATCTTGAAGATCGCGATGGCGGTCCAGAAGATGGAAGACCCCGCCACATATTCCTGGGTCGAGATGTCGAACCAGACGCGACACACCCTCGAATATCTCGTCATGACCGGGCCGGACAACGTGACGCGGCCCATGCTCGCGGAGAGCTGGACCGCCGCCGAGGACCTCAAGACCTGGACCTTCAGCCTTCGCAAGGGCGTCATGTGGCACACCGGCGAGGAACTCACCGCCGATCACATCAAGTGGAACGTCGAGCGCTGGCTCGATCCCAAGACCGCCTCGTCGAACGTGGGCCTCTCCGTATTCTCGGCGATGGTCGACACGACCGACGAGAAGGATGCCAAGGGCAAGCCGATCAAGCGCATGACCAAGGGCGCGATCGAGGTGATCGACAAGTATACGATCCGCTTCCACCTCAATAAGCCCGTCCTGTCGGCACCGGAGGATTGCTACAACTATCCGACGGCGATCGCACACCCGTCCTTCAAGCCACCGCTTTCCGACAACATGATCGGCACCGGACCGTTCCAGCTGGCCGAGTTCCGCGTCGGCGACCGCTGCATCCTGAAGCGCGTCACCAAGATGAAGGACGGCAAGGACTTCAATTACTGGGGCGGCAAGGTCTATCTCGACGAGATCCACTACTACAACTTCGAGGCCGACAATCAGCTGCCGGCCTTTGCGTCCGGCGACGTCGACGGCGTCTACCAGTTCACCGTCGAGCAGATGGACCTCGCGAAGTCGCTGCCGGGCGTCATCCATGTCGCCCGCACGGCGCAGACCATCGCCTGCCGCATGCAGGTCGATCAGAAGCCGTTCTCGGACAAGCGCATCCGCCAGGCGGTCTGCATGTCGGTCGACAACGAGAAGGTCAAGAAGCTGGTCTACGGCGACGCCGGCGACGTCGGACAGAACCACCACGTGGCGCCGGTCCACCCGGACTTCCAGGCTCTGGCGCCGCTGAAGCGGGACACCGCCAAGGCGAAGCAGCTCCTCAAGGAGGCCGGCGCCGAGAACCTGGAGATCACCATTGACGTTGGCAATACCGACGGCCCCTGGCACCAGACCGTCGCCGAGGCGATGCGCGACCAGATGAAGGAGGCAGGCATCACGCTCAAGATCAACGTGATGCCGGCGGCGAAATACTGGGAGGTCTGGACCAAGACGCCTTTCGGCATCACGGCGTGGACGCATCGGCCGCTCGGCACCATGGCGATGTCGCTCGCCTATCGGACCGGCGTCGCCTGGAACGAGACGCACTACGCGAACCCCGAGTTCGACAAGGCGCTCGACGCGGCGGAAGCGACGCTCGACGTGAACGAGCGCAAGCCGAAGCTCGCGAAGGCAGCGCAGATCCTGCAGGACGACTGCATCATGATCATGCCGCTGTTCCGGCCGATCTACACGATCGTCACCAAGAACGTACAGGGCTACGAGGGCCACCCGACGCAGTACCACCAGTTCAACAAGGTCTGGAAAGCCTAGGCCTCTGTCGACGTCGGCCCGGGAGGACGGCTCCCGGGCCTGACGTCCTCAGGCAAAAGCCGTCACAGAACTCCTGCATGCTCAAGCTCATCGGCAACCGCCTGCTCCAGATGCTGCTCATCATGGCGGTGGTCTCGCTGGTGATCTTCGCGATCTTCGACAGCGACAGGTTCAAGCGACAGATCGCGGTCTCGGAGCTCGGCGGCTTCGCCGTCGAGACACTCTCGGATCAGGACTACCAGGCCTGGCTCGACCGCAAGGGCCTCAATGTGCCGTTCTACGAGCGCTACCTCAAGTGGGTGAGCGGCGTCGTGACCGGCGACCTCGGGCGCTCCTTCGAGAAGGACGAGCCGGTGAGCCGGCTGCTCCGCGACCGCCTGATCAACACCGGGGTCTTGGCCTTCTGGGTGTTCGCCCTGATGGTGCCGATCTCGCTCACCCTCGGAATCATCGCCGGCATGAAGGAGGGCGCCTTCCGCGACCGTGCGGTGTCCTTCATCGCCGTGCTCACGACCTCGATGCCGGAGATCGCCACCGCGATCATCCTCACGGTGATCTTCGCGCTCGGCCTGCAGTGGGTGCCCGCCAATTCGGCCATGGTGAACGGCTGGGACTGGCGGCAGCTCGCGCTCCCGGTGGGGACGCTGGTGCTCTACGACTTCGGCTACGTCACGCGGATGACGCGGGCCTCCATGGCGGAAGTGATGACGTCGCAGTATATCCGTACCGCGGTGCTGAAAGGTCTGCCGCACCGGCGGGTGATCCTGCGCCACGCGCTCCGCAACGCGCTCATCGCGCCGTTCACGATCATCGCGCTGCAGCTCAACTGGATCCTCTCCGGTGTGGTCGTGGTCGAGGTGTTCTTCGAGTATGCCGGCTTCGGCAAGATGCTGCTCGATGCGGCGCTCTTCGGCGACGTCTACGTGATCCAGGCGGCGACCCTGGTCGCCGTGTTCGTCGCCGTGGTCTCCCAGATCATCTCGGATGTCGGCTACACGTTCCTGAACCCGCGCATCCGGTTCAGCTGAGGGGCCGCGGTTGGCGAGCGTCGAAGCCCTTGCCCCTCCCTCCTCGACAGCTCCGGTTGCGTCGCAGGCACCGCTATCGCTCTTGAAGCGCCTACAGCGGCCGCGCGTCACCCTGAGCCTGCTCCTGCTGATGTGGGTGCCGCTCACGGCATCGGTGATGTTCGGCGGCTATGTCGGCGAGGCCTTCAGGACCTGGGTGATGCTGCCCGCGATCCCCGCAACGGTCGCGCTCTACGTGATCGCAGTCGCGTCCTGGCGCGAGTCTACCATCGCAATGGTCGGCGTGAGCCTGGTGTTCTTCTGGCTCTTCATCGCAGTCGCCGTGCCGTTCCTGCCGCTGATCGATCCGAACAAGCCCCTCGCGCCGTTCGCCGGGATCGGCGTCGAGCGGAGCGGCCATCTCTTCCTGCTGGGCGCGGACCTCAAGGGCCGCGATATGCTCTCGCGCGTGCTCTGGGGCTGCCAGCGCGTGCTGGTGTGGGGCGTCACCGCGACGCTGGTCGCTTATATCGTCGGCTCGATGCTCGGACTGATGGCCGGCTATCTCGCGAAGTGGTGGGACCAGGCGATCTCCTTCATTGCGAACGTGCTGCTGTCATTCCCGGTGATGGTGCTGTTCATCCTGATCTTGAACTACCTGGGCGCCAGCGGGTTCAACATTGTGATCGCCGTAACCTTCGCCTCGGCGCCCGCGATCATGCGTATCGTGCGCGGGCTGACGCTCGACACCAAGACCCGAGACTACATCTTCGCGGCGCAGACGCGCGGTGAGCATCCGCTCCGCATCATGATCTTCGAGCTGCTGCCGAACGCGCGCGGGCCGATCATCGTCGATGCCTGCCTCCGCCTGGGCTACACGACGGTCGCCATCACCACCCTCACCTTCCTCGGCCTCGGCCTGCAGCCGCCCGATCCCGATTGGGGTCTGATGATCAAGGAAGCGGCCAAGGTCGCGATGCTCTGGAAGTTCGCCTACATGCTGCTGATCCCCGCACTCTCGGTCTCGAGCCTGATCCTCGGGTTCAATCTCATGGCCGACGGGCTGCGCGAGATGAGCCTCCGGGATTGACGGGACGCACGGAAGTGGCCGAGCAGACACCCGTTCTCGAGTGCCGCAATCTCTCGATCTCCTATCACACGCGGGCGGGCGAGGTGCCCGCGGTGGTCGATTTCAACCTCAAGCTGATGCCCGGCGAGGCGCACGGCATCGTCGGCGAGTCCGGCTGCGGCAAGTCCACGGTGGCGCTCGCGATCATGAACTACCTCGGCAAGAACGGCGCCATCGTCGGCGGCGAAATCCTGTTCGAGGGCGCAGACATGCGGGTCATGACGGAAGAGCAGCTCCGACAGATCCGCGGCTCGAAGATCGCCATGGTCTATCAGGAGCCGATGGCCTCGCTCAACCCGTCCATGCGGATATCGGAGCAGCTGACGGAGGTGCCGCTCTACCACGAGGGCGTCACGCGGGCGGAAGCGCTCGCGCGCTCGGAGAGCATGCTCGAGCAGGTGCGCCTCCCCGATCCCAAGCGGATCATGAACTCCTATCCGCACCAGATCTCGGGTGGTCAGCAGCAGCGCGTGGTCATCGCCATGGCGCTGCTCTCGAAGCCGAAGCTGCTGCTGCTCGACGAGCCCACCACGGCGCTCGACGTGACGGTGGAGGCCGGGATCGTCGAGCTGATCAAGGAAATCTCCGCGACCTTCGGCACCTCGCTCATCTACATCTCGCACAACCTCGGCCTCATCGTGGAGACCTGCAACCGGGTGACGGTGATGTACTCCGGCGAGGCCGTGGAGACCGGCGACATCCGCAGCGTCTTCAGCGACATGCGGCATCCCTATACGCGCGGCCTGTTCAATTCGATCCCGCTGCCGGGCGCGGACAAGAACGCGCGGCCGCTGGTGGCGATCCGAGGGCAGCTGCCGCTGGCCCACGCGCGGCCACAGGGCTGCTACTTCGGGCCGCGCTGCGACCACTTCTTAGCGGGCCGCTGCGACAAGCGGCCGCTGCCGATGGAGCCGGTCGAGGCCGGGTCGAGCCACGCCGTGCGCTGCGTGCGGTTCCGCGAGATCGACTGGGAGGCCGCCAAGCCCAAACCGATCGAGCGCGAGCCGGTGAAGCCCGGCGAGATGGTGCTGCACGTCGACGACCTCACCAAGCACTACACGATCGAGAACCGCGCCGCTTTCCTGGTCGGCTCGAAGAAGACCGTGAAGGCCAACGAGAAGATCACCTTCCGCGCCCACGAGGCGGAGACGATCGCGATCGTCGGCGAGTCCGGCTGCGGCAAGTCGACTTTCGCGAAGGTGCTGATGGGCCTCGAGGACGCGACCGGCGGCAAGGTGCAGCTCGGGGACCTCAACCTCGCCAACCTGCCGGTGCAGCAGCGCGACCAGAGCACGATCTCGCGCCTGCAGATGATCTTCCAGAACCCCTTCGACACGCTGAACCCGAGCCACACGGTGGGCGGGCAGATCGCGCGGGTGATCAAGAAGTTCGGCCGGGAGCGCGATCCGAAGAAGATCGAGGAGCGCGTCTACGAGCTCCTCGACATCGTGAAGCTGCCGCGCGAGTTCGCCAAGCGCCGGCCGCGCCAGCTCTCCGGCGGACAGAAGCAGCGCGTCGGCATCGCGCGCGCCTTCGCGGGTGATCCGAAGATCGTCGTGGCGGACGAGCCGGTCTCCGCGCTCGACGTCTCCGTGCAGGCGGCGGTCACCGCCCTCCTGATGGACATCCAGCGCGAGAACCGGACGACGCTCCTCTTCATCAGCCACGACCTCTCGGTGGTGCGCTATCTCGCGGACCGCGTCGTGGTGATGTACCTCGGCCAGATCATGGAGAAAGGCGCCACCGAGGAGATCTTCTCGCCGCCCTATCACCCCTATACCGAGGCGCTGCTCTCGGCGGTGCCGATCGCCGATCCGCGGGTCAAGAAGCGCAAGATCGTGCTCCAGGGCGAAATGCCCTCGCCCTCCAACCCGCCCAAGGGCTGCCCGTTCTCCACCCGCTGCCTCTACATGATCAAGGGGCTCTGCGACACCATCCCGCCGCCGCAGCGTACCTTCGCCCACCGCCACGTCATCGCCTGCCACCTCGACGAGGCCACCCTCAAGGCGATGAAGCCGGTGATCACGGTGGAGGATGATCAGATGGTACCTACCGCAACCGAGAGCGAGGCGGCTCCGACCACCTCATGAGGAGTGCTTTGCGTCCTTCGACTCGCTCGCCGCGCTCGCGGCTCAGAATGAGGTGAAGTTATCGTGGCAAGAAAAGAAGGCTCTCTCATCCCGCACCGGCGCGAAGCGCCAGGTCGAAGGACTCATTGATTGAATCCAAGCGGATCAGGGTCTAGCGCCGCCGATAGTGCAACGCCACGATGCCTGACTTGAGCGGTGTCGCCGAGACGAACTTCAGGCGCAAGGATGGCCGCAGCCGGGGAAACAAGTACGGACCGTGCCCGGCAACCACGGGGTGGACCACGAAGCGATACTCGTCCACGAGGCCGAGGCGCTGAAGCGCCGCTGAAAGCTTGGGGCTGCCCACCAGCACTCCGCGCGGCGTCGCCTTCTTGAGCGCCTTCACCGCCCGGGAGAGGTCGCCCTCGATGTGATGCGTGTTGCGCCACGGGAAGTCGCGGCGCGTCGTCGAGACCACGTACTTGGGCTTGGCCTCCAGCTTCCTCGCCCAGTTCCGGCTCGCCGGTGCAGCTTTCGGATCTCGCGCCACCTGCGGCCAAGCGTCCTCCATCAGCTCGTAGGTCCGCCGCCCGAAGAGCATCGCGCCGCCCTCGTCCATCACGCGCGTCCAGTAGCGGAGCATCTCGTCGTCGGCGACCCCCTCGCGGTGGTCGTAACACCCGTCCAGCGTCACATTGAGCGCGAAGGTCAAAATCCCCATGGCGCCGTCTCTCTCCCAGGCCACCCGGCTTCAGCCGCCCAACACCTCCTCGAACGGGAACGTCGACAGCAGCTTCGAGCCCTTGTCGGTGATCAGGACCTGCTGCTCGAGCTTGACGCCCTCGCGGCCGCCCTCCTCGCCCATGTAGCTCTCGACGCAGATGGTCATGCCGGGCCGGAGCTCGCCGTCGTAGGCGCTGCGCTCGCGGTCCTGGATGTGGGTGATCTTGGGCCACTCGTCGCAGAGGCCGACGCCGTGCGCGACGCAGGAGTAGCGGTTCTTCACGAACGCGTTCGGGATGCGCCAGGCGAGGTCGCTGGCCTCGCGGAGGTTCATGCCCGGACGCATCAGCTTGTCGATGTTGTGATGGATCTGGTCGAGGGCGAGGCCGTAGAGCCGGCGCTGCTCGTCCGTGGGCTTGCCCGGTCCGCAGAAGAAGGTGCGGGAGATGTCGGCGCAATAGCCGAACGGGCCGATCAGGTCGGTGTCAAAGCTCACGAGGTCGCCCGGCCGGATGATCCTGTCGCCGCATTCCTGGAACCAGGGGTTCGTGCGCTCGCCCGACGACAGGATCCGCGTCTCGATCCACTCGCCGCCCATCCGGATATTGGTCTCGTGCAGGATCGCCCAGAGCTCGTTCTCGGTCATGCCGGGCCGGAGCGCCTCGTGCATCCGCGCCATGCCGGCCTCGCAGACCGCGAGCGACTGGACCATGCAGGCGATCTCGTCCTCGGACTTGATGGCGCGCGCGAGCTCGCAGGGCCCCTGCCCGTCCAGGATCTCGATCCCGAGCGCCTCGAGCGCGTGGGTCCCCGGCGGATCGAGCTTGTCGACGGCGAGGCGCTTGTTGCTCTTGGAATGCGCCGCGAGGACGTCGGCGATCTCCGCCGCCCAGGTCTTTGCCTTCTCCTCGAGGCGGCTGCCCGCGCCGAAGAAATAGATGCTCTTCGCGGGCCGCGTCTCCTTGATGGTCTCGAGGTCGGCCGACAGATGCTCGCAGTTGTGGAAGTCCCACAGGGTCGCCTGTCCCTCCGCCGGCACCAGGCAGTAGCGCGCGGGCGAGGTATGCGAGGTCCAGACCGACATGTTCCGGCTGCCGGTGGCGTAGCGGATGTTCATGGGGTCGCTGAGCAGCGCCGCCGGACAATCCAACTTCTTGAGCTCGGCCTGGAAGCGGCCGAGCCGATAGGCGCGCAGCCGCACCATGTCGATCTGCCGCTCGTTGTCCTTGACCCCCGCGCTCGCCCAGCCGGGTGCGAGCCGCCGCTCCTGCATGTCGCTCATTCCGTCATCCCCCTCATCGGCCGTGCAACTGCTTGGCGAATTGCCGGTTGCGCGCGTGCAGGCCCTTCGCCGAGCCGAACACATAGTGCTTCGACATGTCCGGCGAGTACCGGCTCGCGGGCGGATGACGACCCAGCGCCTCCGCGAGCGCGCGGATGTGATGCGGCCCGGCGCCGCAGCAGACGCCGAGATAATGGACGCCCATGCCGTAGGCCTCTTTGCCGAACTCCGCGATCTCGTAGCGGTTGCAGGTGAAGGGATCGAGCGCCACGGGGAACGGCCGGTCCTCCGGGATACAATCGCAGGCCTTGTCGTGCAGCGACTGGAAGGTCGGCTCCTTCGGCGTGGTCCGATAGGGCACGGGCAGCGCCGCCACGTGGCAGCCGACGGCGCGGCGGATCCTCTTGAGCAGCGGCAGCATGGTGCGCGGACCGCGCGAGCAGTTGAGGCCGACCACGTCGGCGCCGCCGTCCTCCAGGCGCTTCATCGCGTCGACGGGGTCCCAGCCCTCGCGCGTCTTGCCGTCGGTCAGGATCGCCATGGTGATCACCGAGGTCAGTCCCGCCGCCTTGATCGCCTGGAGTGCGATCAGCGCCTCGCCGCCGTGCGAATAGGTCTCGCCGATCATGAAGTCGACGCCGGCATCGACCGCCCAGCCGATCTGCTCGTCGAACATCTTGCGCGAGGCCTTGTGGCTCGCGCGATCGTCGGGAAGATACGTGGTGCTGTTGCAGATGTTGCCGGCGAGCAGCGTGCCGGTCGCCTTTGCGACCTTCTTGGCGATCTTGAGCGCGGTGCGGTTCATCGGCGCCAGCTCCTTCTCGCGCCCGATCAGCCGGAGCTTCGCGCGGTGGCCGTAGTAGGTGAAGGCCTCGACCACGTCGGAGCCGGCATGGACGAATTCGCGGTGCAGCTGCTCCACCAGCTCCGGGTGTTCGAGCACCACTTCCGGCACGAAGGCGCCGGCCTGGAGATATCCCCGCCGCTCGAACTCGAAGAGATAGCCCTCGGCGCAGATCACCGCGCCCTTGTCCAGCCGCCGGAGCAGTTCCGGCTTCGACGACGATCTGCCCTTCGCCCGACCACTCGCCTTCATAGGCCCTGTTTCCTCCGGCTGCCGAAATTCGCACGGCACAGCAAATACCAAGACCGCGGGTACCGCAACCGCTCGCGGCGCATTCACTTGGGCCCTTCTTGTGCCACGCCGCATTCGATGCTGATATCGCCAGCGCGGAACCAATGGGAGGCGGACCATGGGGTGGATCACTCGAAACACGGGGCTGGCAGTCGGGCTCGGATTGTTGTGCGCGGCCGGCGCTCCCGCGGACGCCAAGAGCCTGCGGCTCAACATCACCGCGGATCCCTCGCAGATGGACCCGATCACGGAGTCCGAACTGATCGCCGGCGACATCATCCGGAACATGTACGAAGACCTCGCCGGGATCGACAAAGACGGGAAGATCATCCCGGTGCTTGCCACGGAGTGGCAGGCGATGGACGGCGGCAAGACCTGGCGCTTCAAGCTGCGCCAGGGCGTGAAGTTCCACACGGGCCGCGAGATGAAGGCTGCGGACGTCAAACGCTCCTTCGAGGCGCTGTTGACGCCGGCGCTCAAGCCCGGCGCCAGCCAAGTCTATCTCAAGGACGTGGTCGGCGCGCAGGACATGCTCGACGGCAAGGCGACCGCGCTCGCGGGCGTGAAGGTGGTGGACGACACCACTGTCGACATCACCTTCAACAAGCCGGACGTGCTGTTCCCGATCTATCCCGTGCGCATTTTCGACGCGGACGTGCTGAGCCACGGCGCCGACTGGTTCCTGAAGGAATCCGCCGGCACCGGCCCATTCCAGTTCGTCGACTGGAAGCGCGGCTCCGAGGTGCGCGTGAAGGCGTTCCCGGGCTACTGGGGCGGCGCGCCGAAGATCGACGAGGTGGTTTTCCTGGTGGTGCCAAACATCGAGACCTCCCTATCGCTCTACGAGACCAAGGGGCTCGATCTCGTGGAGGTGCCGCCGAGCGGGACGCGCGCCGTGCTGAAGGATCCCCGCTACGAGAACCAGACGCTGCGAGTGCCCGCGGCGCAGATCAACTACCTCGGCATGAACCAGAACCTCTATGCGCCCTTCAAGGACAAGCGGGTGCGCGAGGCGATCAACCTCGCGATCGACCGCGACGGCTTCGTGAAGGGCATCCTGGGCGGCGCCGGCCTGCCGCTCTATGGGTCGATCACCCCGGGCGTCGCCGGCTATGCGCCGGTGCCGAAGATTCCCTACGACCCCGAGCGCGCCAAGCAGCTCCTCGCCGAGGCCGGCTTCCCCGGCGGCAAGGGCCTGCCGCCGATCGACATCCAGGCGACCGCGGTGCAGAAGGACGACCTCGCCGCCTTCGCCGATCAGTTCAAGAAGGTGCTGGGCATGGACGTCAACGTGAAGGTCGTCGAGCGCGCGACCCACATCAAGCAGATGAACGCCGGTGAGGTCGCTTTCTTCCCCTGGGGCTGGACCGCCGACTATCCGGACGCGCTCTACTTCCTGTCGCAGCTCTGGGACTCCCGCAGCCCCTACAACCGCGTGAGGTGGAAGAACGCCGACTACGACAAGCTGATCGACCAGGCCCAGGGTGAGCCCAACGCCGAGGCCCGCTACAAGATCTATGCCCAGGCCGAGAAGATCATCCTCGACGACGTCGGCATGGCGCCGCTCTATATCCGCACGCAGATCTGGCTGAAGCAGCCCAACGTGAAGAACGTCTATCTCACGCCCTTCCGCATGCTGCCTTATGCCAAGGTGGAGATGGAGTAGCGGGCCGGGACTTGCTAACCTACGTCGCACGGCGGTTCGCTGAGCTGGTCTTCGTCCTCGTTGCCGTTCTGATCCTCGCCTTCGCGGCGAGCCGGCTGATGCCCGGCGATCCCATCGGCGCCATGCTGAGCGACCGATCCGGCGACGCGGCGCTCGAGCAGCGCCTCCGCGCGGAGTACGGCCTCGACGCGCCGGTCCTGCAGCAATTCTGGATCTACGTCCGCGGCGTCGCGCGCGGCGAGTTCGGCCTCTCCTACCGTTTCGTCGGCGTCCCGGTGGTGGAGGTGCTGGGCGACAGCCTCAAGATCAGCCCGCTGCTGGCGCTTTCCGCGCTGACCCTGGCGGTACCCCTCGGCGTCGCCGCGGGCGCGCTCGCGGCGCTCAGGCACAATCGCTGGACCGACACCTCCGTGATGGCGGTGATGATCGCGGGCATCTCCGTGCCGAATTTCGCGAGCGCCGCGTTCCTGGTCTATCTGCTGGCGATCCGGCTGGGCGCGCTGCCGGTGGCAGGCTGGGGCACGCTCCAGCAAACCGTGCTGCCGGTGATCGTACTGGCGCTGCAGCCCACCGCCTATATCGCCCGCCTCGCCCGCACCTTCATGCTGGAGGTGCTGGCGCAGGACTATATCCGCACGGCGCGCGCCAAGGGCATGCGCGAGCGCATCGTGATCCTGCGCCACGCCCTGCCGAACATACTGGTGCCGCTGCTCACCACCATCGGGATCATCTTCGGCACGCTGCTCACCAGTACCTTCGTGGTCGAGACCATCTTCAACATCCCCGGTCTGGGCCGGCAGGCGATCCAGGCGATCTTCGCCCGCGACTATCCCGTCACCATCGCGGTGATCCTGCTGTTCACCTTCTTCTACGCGGGGATCAACCTCCTGGTCGACCTGCTCTACGGCGTGATCGATCCGCGGATCCGGCTCGAGGCCCGGCGATGAGCGCCGTCGAGCTCGCGTCCGAGCGGGAGCGCGACGAGCTCCGGCGCCGATTCCTGCGCAACCGCAACGCCGTCATCGGCGGCGCGCTGGTCGGACTCGCGGTGCTGACGGCGGTGTTCGCCACCACGCTCGCGCCGCATTCCTACACCGAAACCAACATGCTCCTGGTGTGGGGCGAGCCCGACGCGGATCACGTCCTCGGCCTCGACTCCCTGGGCCGCGACATCCTGAGCCGCATCCTCGTGGGCGCCCGCGTCTCGCTCGGCGTCGCCGCCTCGGTGCTGGCGCTCACCCTCGCCGTCGGCACGGCGGTCGGCATGGCCGCCGCCTATTTCGGCGGCTGGATCGATACCGTGACGATGCGCGCCGCCGATATCATCCTCGCCTTCCCGGAGCTGATCTTCGCGATCCTGCTCGCTGCCGTGCTCGGACCCGGTGTGTTGACGGTCGTGCTGGCGCTCTCGACCACGTGGTGGCCCGGTGTCGCGCGGCTCGCGCGCTCGCTGGTGCTCGGCCTGCGCACCGAGGCCTTCGTCGAGGCCGCCGTCGCCAGCGGCACGCGGCCGGCGGCGATCATGTTGCGGCACCTGCTGCCGAACATCGTGGCTCCCCTGATCGTGCGCGCCTCGATCGGCGTCGGCTTTATCATCACCGCCGAGGCGACCTTGAGCTTTCTCGGCCTCGGCGTGCAGGAGCCGACGCCGAGCTGGGGCGGTATGATCCGCGACGGGCTTACGGTGATGCGCACGGATCCTTATCTGGCGATCGCTACCAGCGCGGTGCTGGGCGTCACCATCCTCGGGTTCAATCTCCTGGGCGACGGGCTCCGAGACCTGCTCGATCCCCGCGCGAGGGACCGGTGAGCCTGCTCGAGGTCGAGGACCTCGCGGTCTCCTTCGCACGCGCCGGCCGGCGGGTGCGAGTGCTCGACGGCGTCTCGTTCGCGATCGAGCCCGGTGAGATCCTCGGCGTCGTCGGCGAGAGCGGCTCCGGCAAGACCGTGACCGCGCTCGCACTCGCACGGCTCCTTGGCGAGCAGGGCGCGATCGAGCGCGGGCGGATCCGGCTCGACGGCCGCGACCTCGCGACGCTCTCCGCCGGCGAGATGACGCAGGTGCGCGGCCGCGACCTCGCCATGATCTTCCAGGAGCCGATGACCTCGCTCAATCCGCTGCTGAAGGTGGGCTTCCAGGTGGCGGAGGTTCTGACGGAACATCTTGATCTCGGCCGTGCCGAGGCCATGCGCCGTGCCGTGGCACTGCTCGACCAGGTCGGCATTGCCGACGCGGCCCGCCGTGCCGAGGCCTATCCGCACCAGCTCTCCGGCGGAATGCGGCAACGCGTGATGATCGCCATGGCGCTGGCGTGCAAACCCAAGCTGCTGATCGCCGACGAGCCCACCACCGCGCTCGATGTGACCATCCAGGCGCAGATCCTGGCGCTGCTGCGTGAGCTCCGCGACCGCACGGGCGCCGCGGTTCTGCTGATCACCCACGATCTCGGCGTGATCGCCGAGACGGTCGACCGCGTGCTGGTGATGTACGCGGGCGAGATCGTCGAGGAAGCGCCGGTCGAGCGCCTATTCGCGGCGCCGGCGCATCCCTATACGCGGCTCCTGCTGCGCTCGATCCCCTCGGTGGAGGCGAAGCGGCCCCGGCTCGACGCCATCGCGGGCGCACCGCCCTCGCCGCAGCGGTTCCCGTCGGGATGCCGGTTCCACCCGCGGTGCCCGCTGAGCGCCGCCCCCTGCGTCGAGGGGTCGCCGCCGCGCGAGGCCGCGACCGGCGGCGGCAGCGTCCGCTGCTGGCGCCAGGCGGATGTCCGACAGATCGAGGCGTTGGCGTGATGAGCGCGGCCCTCCTCGAGATCGACGCGGTGAGCCGCGATTTCGGCACGGGTGGCTCGATCCTGGCCCGCGGCGCTGCGCGGCTGCGCGCCGTCGACGAGGTGACGCTCTCCTTGCAACCCGGCGGGACCCTCGGCCTGGTGGGCGAGAGCGGTTGCGGCAAGACCACGCTCGCTCGCCTCGCGCTCCGGCTGCTGGAGCCGAGCGCCGGGCGCATCCGCTTCGAAGGCCGCGATATCAGCCACCTGAGCGAGCCCGAGCTCAGGCCGCTGCGCCGGCATTTCCAGGCCGTGTTCCAGGACCCGTTCTCCTCGCTCAACCCCCGCATGCGGGTCGGCGAGATCGTGGCGGAGCCGCTGAGGAATTTCGGTGTCGGCGCCGCCGAGCGACGACAACAGGCGGCGGAGCTGCTGGAGATCGTCGGACTCCCGGCCGATGCCGCGCGGCGCTATCCGCATGCCTTCAGCGGCGGCCAGCGGCAGCGCATCGGCATCGCCCGCGCGCTCGCGCTGAAACCGCGCCTCATCGTCTGCGACGAGGCGGTCTCCGCGCTCGACGTCTCCGTTCAGGCGCAGATCCTCAATCTGCTGGGCGAGTTGCAGCGACGCTTCGGCATCGCGCTGCTGTTCATCTCCCACAACCTCGCCGTGGTGCGCCACGTGAGCCACCGGGTGGCGGTGATGTATCTGGGCCGGCTGATCGAGCTCGCCGACGAGCCTGCTCTCTTCGCGCGGCCGCTGCATCCTTATACTCAGGCGCTGCTGGTCGCGGTGCCTCTGCCGGATCCGCGCCGGCGGTCACACCGGCCGGTGCCGCGCGGCGAGGTGCCGAGCCCGATCGATCCGCCGACGGGCTGTCATTTTCATCCGCGCTGCCCGCGGGCGGCCGCGGAATGCCGGGCGAGCGTGCCGGCCTTCCGCGAGGCCGAGCCCGGCCGCTGGGTGCGCTGTCACTTTCCGGGTTGAGGACCCATGATGATCATCGAGCGGACGCACTATTACGCGAAACCCGGTCTCGCCGACGAGGTGCTGGCGATCCGCCGCCGCGCCTGCCTGGTACGCATGGGCCTCGGCCTGCCGGCCGGAAAGATACGTACCAAGACGGACGGTGACGGACCCGATGTCGCCTGGGAATGCGGCTTCGCGGACGAAGCGGAGCACGCGGCGGATCTGGCGGCGCGCGCGGCCAGCGCCGATTTCGAGGCAGTGCGCAAAGACATGCGTGCGGCCATCGAGCGCTTCGAGCGTTGCATCGAGCGCGACGCGGGCATGGGCGAGGCGCACTGGAGCGGCGACCGCGACCTTCTCGACCTCGCGATCGTGCCGGAGGAAATTCGCTTCCGCAGCGGCGAGCTGGAGCTCGTGGGTTACCTCTACCGGCCGCCGGGACCGGGTCCCTTCCCCTGCATGATCACCAACCACGGCAGCGGGATCGCGCAGGGGACGCAGGACGTCTGCCGGCCCGGCACCGCCGCGGTGCTGATGAGCTGGGGCATCGCGTCCTTCCTGCCGCACCGTGCCGGCTATGGCAATTCGCCGGGCCGGCCCTGGCGTGCGGATGTCTCCGCGGAATTCGGTACTGCCGAGTACGACGCGCAGCTGGTGAGCCGCATCGATCGCGAGGCCGACGACGTGGTGGCGGCCCTCCATGCGCTGCTGGCCCACTCGGACATCGTGCCGGAGCACATCGGCGTCATGGGAAGCTCGTTCGGCGGCATCACCACGCTGCTCGCCGCGGCGAAATCCGACCGCTTCCGCTGCGCGGTCGAGTTCGCGGGCGCGGCCATGAACTGGGAGCGCACGCCGAGCCTGCGTGCGCATATGCTCGCGGCGGCGAGGAAGCTGAGCCACCCGATCTTCTTCATCCAGGCCGCGAATGATTACAGCATCGGACCCACGCTGGCGCTCGCGCAGTCGCTCGAGGGTAGCGACAAGGTGGTGGAGTCCAAGATCTATCCGCAATGGGGCCTGACCCCCGAGGAAGGCCATCTCTTCGAGAGCCGCGGCGCGATGATCTGGGGCGCCGACGTCCGCAAGTTCCTGGAGCGGTGGCTGTGAGCGGCGCCTGGATCGAGGACCTCACATGGCCCGAGGTCGACGCACGCCTGAAGGCGGGCGCGCTCGTGGTCGTGCCCGTGGGCGCCATCGCCAAGGAGCACGGCCACCATCTCCCCATGAAGACGGATTGGCTGGTGGCGCGGGAGCTCGCGCGCGGGGTGGCGGCGGCACTCCCGGTGCTGGTGGCGCCGATCGTGTCCCAGGGCTACTACCCCGCCTTCACCCGCTATCCCGGCAGCCAGCACCTCTCGGCCGAGACCTTCTCGGCGGTGATGCGCGAGCTGCTCGCGAAGCTCATCGCCGACGGCGCGCGGCGCATCGCGGTCATCAACACCGGCGTCTCCACCGAGGAACCCCTGCAGATCGTGGTACGCGACCTGCTGGCCGAGACCGGCGTGCGCATTGCGGTCGCAGACATCCGACAGCTCGGCAAGGCGGTGCAGGCCACCGGCGGCCAGAAGCTCGGCGGACACGGCGACGAGTGGGAGACCTCCTGCATCCTCGCGATCGAGCCAAGCCTGGTGCGCATGGACCGCGCGGTCGAGGACTACGGAACGACGCTTTCCGAGCCCAAGACCGTGTTCCGGCGTCCCACGCGCTTCAGCGGCGATCCCGCTGATGGACCCGACTACAGCCGGACCGGCGTGCGCGGCGATCCTACGCTCGCCACCGCCGAGAAAGGCCGCGCGCTCCTCGCGGAGATGACGCGCGAGCTGATCCACGGGCTGGTCGCCCTCCACCCCGATCTCCAGGCCTGATGCATGCCGCGTCTGCCGCTACCCGAGACCTGGGACGAGGAGACCGACGTGGTGGTCGTCGGCTGCGGTTATGCCGGCGCGGTCGCAGCGATCAGCGCACGGGAGGCCGGCGCGCGCGTCACGCTCATCGAGAAGATGCGCGAGCCCGGCGGGATCTCAGTTTGCTCCGCAGGCGGCGTCCGCGTCGCGGAGGATGCCGACGCCGCCTTCGAGTATCTCCGCGAAACCAACGGCGGCACCACGCCCGATCCGGTGCTGCGCACTCTCGCGAGCGGCATGACCGAGGCCGAGACCTTCGTGCGCGCGCTCGGCCGGGAGTGCGGCGCCGTGATCTCGCGCCGCCCCGCGGCCGGAAACTATCCGTTCTCGGGCCATCGCACCTTCGGCTTCGTCTATGTGGACGACGTGCCGGGCGTGGACCCCGCGCGGCTCTATCCGCATGTGCGGGGCTCCAAAGCCGGCGCGCTGCTGTTTCACGTGCTCCTGCAGGGCCTGCGCCGGCGCGGGATCGAGGTCCGCACGGAGACCCCGGCACGCCGTCTCCTTGCGGACGCCGGCGGCACGCTCCGCGGCATCCAGGTGGAGGCGGCCGGCCGGCTGCGCGCGATCCGCGCACGGCGCGGCGTGGTGCTCGCCTGCGGCGGCTTCGAGGCCGCGCACGACATGCAGGCGCAGTTCTGGCAGGGCAAGCCCGTGCTCTCCGCAGCGGTCCGCGGCAACACCGGTGACGGCATCCGTTTGGCGCAGGAACTCGGCGCCGAGCTCTGGCACATGTGGCACTACCACGGCTCCTACGGCTTCCGGCATCCCGACCCCGCCTATCCCTACGGCATCCGCACCAAAAGGCTGCCGGATTGGCTGCCGGGCGAGGGCCCGCGCGGCGACGTCGTGATGACCTGGATCGTGGTCGACCAGATGGGCCGCCGGTTCATGAACGAGTATCCGCCCTATCTGCAGGATACCGGTGCCCGGCCGCTCGAACCCTACGGTGCCGAGCGACAGCGCTTCGACCGCATCCCCTGCTGGCTGATCACCGACGAAGCCGGGCGCAAGCGCTATCCGCTGGGCCGTCCGACTTACAACGATCCCGCCGTCGGCTACGACTGGAGCGCGGACAATTCCACCGAGATCGAGCTCGGCATCCTTCGACGCGCCACGAACATCGCGGAGCTCGCGCGCCTGATCGAGGTCGACGCCGGCGTGCTCGGCGAGACCCTCGCGCGCTGGAACCAGGCTTGCGCGAGGCGGAGCGACCCCGAGCACGGCCGGCCGCCCAGCAGCATGACAGCGATCGCGGAGCCACCGTTCTACGCGGCGCAGCTCTGGCCCGTCGTCTCGAACACCCAGGGCGGGCCGCGCCACGACGAGGCGCAGCGCATCATCGACGTCTTCGGCGCGCCGATCCCGCGTCTCTACGCGGCGGGCGAGCTTGGCAGCGTATTCGGCCACCTTTACATGTCCGGCGGCAACCTTGCAGAGTGCTTCATCGGCGGCCGGATCGCCGGCCGAGGCGCCGCCCAAGAAATTCCGCACTGACCATCGGAGACCTTTCATGAAAGCCGTGGTGTTCCATGCACACGGTCCGCTCGAGAACATTGGCATCGAGGACATTCCGGCTCCGAAGCCGGCGCCGGGCGAGTGCCTGATCCGCGTGAGGGCGGTGAGCCTCAACGGCTTCGATCCGATGATCCTGCGCGGGATTCCGGGCCTTCGAACGCCCATGCCGATGATCCCCGGCGCCGACGTCTCCGGCGAGATCGTGGAGCTGGGCTCGGAGGTCGACCGTACCCGCTGGAAGGTCGGCGACCGCGTCGCGGTGATCCCGAACCGGAAGCCTTCGGGCATGATGGGCGAGACGCTCCGCGGCGGCGCCTGCGAGCTGATGGCAATCTCGCCGGAGTGGCTGCTGCCCGTGCCGGACAAGGTCACCCATGAGCAGGCGGCCTGCCTGCCAACCGCCTACGGCGCCGCGATCCGCATGATGTACACGCGCGGCCAGATCCAGGCCGGCGAGAAGGTACTGATCCTCGGTGCCAGCGGCGGCGTCGGTACCTGCTGCGTGCAGCTGGCGAAGCTCGCGGGCTGCCACGTGGTTGCGGTCACGAGCTCGCCCGACAAGGCCGAGAAGCTGAGGGATCTTGGCGCCGACCACGTGATCGATACTTCGCGCGAGAACTACGTCGAGGCGGTGGTGAAGACCTACGGCAAGCCGCGCACCTACGAGGGCGGTGGCGGGGTCGACGTGGTCGTGAACTACACCGGCGGCCCGACCTGGGCCGAGTGCTTCCGCACCCTGCGCCTGCGCGGCCGGCTGCTGACCTGCGGCGCCACCGCCGGCTACGACCCTAAGACCGACATCCGCTACATCTGGTCTTTTGAGTTCAACATCATCGGTTCGAACGGCTGGACCCGCGAGGACCATGCGGCACTCCTCGACATGATCGCCGACGGCCGCCTCAAGCCGGTAATACACTCGGTGTTGCCGCTGGAGCGTATCCGCGAGGGTTACAGCGACCTGACCGACCGGCGCGCGCTCGGCAAGATCGTTCTGATCCCGTGAGCCCCGCGCTTGGCCAAATCGGCTGCATCTGGCAAGACTGAGCGCCACCGAGGGGATAGGAGATGACCGACCGGCGACGCGACAATCTCGGCTATTTCTTCAACGACGCGGTACCGCGCTTCCCGACGAAGACCGCGATCATCGATCTCTCGGGCGCGACGCCGCGCGAGGTCGCTTATCGCGAGCTCGACGAGCGGCACGATCGGGTCGCCGCGCTGCTGACCGCGCGCGGCCTCAGGCCTGGCAACCGGTTCGTCATGGCGGTCGGCAACCGCTTCGAGTTCGTGGAGATCATGTACGGCGCCATGCGCGCCGGCATCGTGCCGGTCCCGATCAACACCAAGCTCGGCGCGGAGACGCTCGACTACATCGTGAGGAATGCCGGCTGCGTCGCGGCGGTGGTGGAGCCCGGGGCGTGCCCGCCCATCGTCGGCGTGGTCGACGCGATCGGGCTCCCGAACAAGCTCGCCCTCGACCCCGCGCCCGCGGGGTGGGAGCGCTACGAGTCCGTGCTCCAATCGACGCCGCCGCGCTTCGATCCGCCGGAGCTGGCGCCCGACCACATGTCGTTCCTGCCCTACACCTCCGGCTCGACCGGGCGGCCGAAGGGCGTGGTGCTGACGCACGCGGGCCAGCTCTGGTGGATTCGCTGCGTCAACAAGTATTGGCCGACGACCTCGGAGGACCGCGCGCTTGCGGCGGTGCCGCTCTATCACAAGAACGCCATGGCGGGCGCGGTGAAGCCGATGCTGCCCATGGGCGGCTCCGTGGTGATCCTGCCGAACTTCGAGCCGCGCCGCTTCCTGCAGGTGCTCTCGCACTACCGCTGCACGCACGCGGGCGGCGTGCCCGCGGTGTTCACGCTCATGCTGCAGCAGAAGGACCTGATCGAGAGCCTCGACTTCTCCGCGCTGAAGGTGCTGAAGATCGGCTCGGCGCCGGTGCAGGAGGAGCTGATGATTGCGGTCGAGAAGGCCTTCGGCGTGGCCGTCGGCGAGAGCTATGGCCTGACCGAGGGCGGTCCCGTGATGATCGGCCCGCCGCTCGACGGCCGGAAGGTGCCCTTCGGCAGCTGCGGCGTCGCTTGGCCCGAGGGCGAGGTCAAGATCGTCGACGCCGCGGGCCAGGACAGCGACTACGGCGAGCTCTGGGTGCGCAATCCCGGCGTGACGCCCGGCTACTACAAGCTGCCGGAGGTGAACAAGCAGCGGCTGGTGGACGGCTGGCTCCGCACCGGCGACCTCTTCAGCCGCGACAAGGACGGTTTCTATTACTTCCGCGGCCGTACCGACGACATGTTCAAGAGCGGCGGCGAGAGCGTCTATCCGAAGGAGGTCGAGAACCTGCTTCTGACGCATCCGGACGTAGCCGACGTCTCGGTGGTGCCGCTGCCGCATCCGACCAAGGGCGAGGTACCCGTGGCAATGGTCGTGCTTGCGAAAGGCGCCAGATCGACCATCGAGGACCTCAAGGCCTATTCGCTCAAGAACGGCCCGGCCTACGCCCACCCCCGCCGCATCCTCGTGGTGCCGGAGCTGCCGCTCAATGGCGCCGCTAAGATTGACCGGCTCGAGGTGAAGCGCCGGCTGGCCGCCGAGTTCGGCGCAAGCATCGGGAGCGCCGGATGACAGCCGCCAGCGGCCTTTTCCTCGATCATGTGGCCGTGGTGGTGCCCGATCTCGCGCGCGCCGCGCGGGTCTACGAGCGCCTCGGCTTCCGGCTGACGTCGCAGAGCTCGCACAAGGGACCACTCAAGCCGGGCGGACCGCTCGAGCCCTATGGCAGCGGCAATCATTGCGCAATGTTCGCCGAGGGCTATCTCGAGATCCTCGGCGTCACCGACCCAAGGCGCTACACGGGCGAGGTGACGCCGCAGCTCGAGAAGTACACGGGGCTGCACCTGATCGCGCTCGGCTGCCGCGACGCGGGCCAAGCCGCGCGCGACCTCGGCGGCCGGCTCGGTGCCGAGCTCGGCATCCGCGACCTCGGCCGCGACGTGCCCCAGGTGAGCGGAGGCACCAGACCCAGCGCCTTCCGAATCGTGGGCCTGCCGCCCGGGACCTTTCCCGAGGCAAAGCTGTTCCTGATCGAGCACGTGACGCCCGACGCGCTCTGGCAGCCGGCGCTGCTGCCGCAGCCGAACGGCGTCACCGCGCTCGCGTGCGCCGTGCTCTGCGTCGCCTCGCCCACGGAGACTCGAAAGCGCCTGCAGCGGATCATCGGACGCGCGGACCTGGCCCTCGCCCGCGGCGCGGTGGAGATCCTCGACCCCGCCGGGCTCTCGGCGCGCTACGGAGTTTCCCCGCGCACGGTTCCGATGGGGGCGGTGGCGCGCTTCGCGGTCGGCGACCTCGCGGCGACGGCCGACTACCTCCGCCGCCAGGGTGTCGCCGCCCAGGAGCGCCCGGACCGACTTTGGGTCGGGCCCGACGCCGCCGAGGGCGCGATCGTCGAGTTCGTGCCGGCGTCCTCCGCGGCCAGGCGCTGAGCCACCGTGACAGAGCCCCTCACACTCGAGCGCCTGCAGCGCTATCTCGATAATTCGCCCTTCATCGCCTTCATGCGGATGCGCGCGAAGGCGGTCGAGCCCGAGAAAGACACCGTCGTGCTGGAACTCCCCATGCGGCCGGAGTTCGAGCGCGGCAAGGGCACCCAGCAGTATCACGGCGGCGTCATCGCTACCTTCATCGACGTCGCCGGCGACTTTGCGCTCGCACTGGTGGTGGGCGGCCCGGTGCCGACCATCAATCTGCGCGTCGACTACCTGCGGCCGGCGTCCAAGACCAATCTCACCGCCACGGCGCGCGTGCGCCGCGCCGGCCGGACGGTCGGCGTCGTCGACATCGACGTTCACGACGACCAGGGTAAGCTGGTCGCGGTCGGCCGAGGCTGCTACAGCGCCATACCCGGCTGAGCACTTCGCCGGGTCCGGTTTGTGGACAGCTTAGTCGCCTTCGCTATATAGCAAGGCGCGACCGAGCCCCGACGCCGTCCCCCCGCGCTCCCATCCGATGCAGAACGCCATCGTCGTCCTGTTCTTCGTGCTGACCTACCTCGGCATGGCCGCCGGCCGGTTGCCGTGGCTGCAGGTCGACCGCACGGGCATAGCGCTCATCGGCGTGATCCTGCTGCTGGTGACGCAAGCCAGCGACATGGACAGCCTGATCGGCAGCATCGATCCCGAGACGCTGTTCCTGCTGTTTGCGCTGATGATCATCTCCGCGCAGTTCGGCGCCGCGGGCTTCGTCGATCTCTGCGTGCACCGGCTGATGGCGGTGCGGGCCGCCCCGACCGTCCTGCTCGCGCTCACGGTCGCGGTCACCGGTGCGCTCTCGGCGGTGCTTGCGAACGACATCCTGCTGTTCGGCATGACGCCGCTGCTGATCGCGGGTGCGCGCCGCCGCGGCCTCGACTCGCGACCCTTCATGCTGGCGCTGGCCGGCGCCGCCAACGCCGGCTCCGCCGCGACGATGATCGGCAATCCCCAGAACATCGCGATCGGCCAGGTCGGCAATCTCAGCTTCTGGACCTTCCTTGGCGCTTGCGGCGTGCCGGCGATCGTCGCCCTCGTCGCGGTCTTCGGGGTGGTCTGGTTCCAGTGGCGCCGGCGGATGGAGAACATCGAGGTGCTGCCGCCGAACCTGCCGGAGGTGCCGATCCATCCGCACGACCGCATCCAGAGCCTCAAGGGCGTCGTGGCCGTGGTGGCGCTCCTGATCTGCTTCATGACGCCGTTCCGGCCCGAAAGCGGCGCGCTGTTGATCGCGGCGCTCCTGCTGGCGAGCCGCAAGGTGACCAGCCGCGCCATGATCGCCGCAGTGGACTGGCCGCTGATCCTGCTGTTCGCCTGTCTCTTCGCGGTGACCGGCGCGCTCCGGGACACCGGCATCCCCTACCAGGCAATCGCGACGCTGCGGAGCCACGGCCTGATGCCCGACAACCTCACGCTGCTGACGCCGCTCACGCTGCTCATGAGCAACACCATCGGCAACGTGCCCTCGGTGATCCTGATCCTGCAGACCTGGTCCGACGTGACGCCGGAGGTGCTCTACGGCCTGGCGCTGCTCTCGAGCCTCGCCGGCAACCTGCTGCTGGTGGGCAGCCTCGCGAACCTCATCGTGGTGGAGCGTGCGGCGGCGTTCGGCGTGCGCATCAACTTCGCCGAGCATGCGCGCAGCGGCATTCCGATCACGCTGATCTCGATGGCCTTCGCGCTTTGCTGGCTCGCCTATTGGGGCTGGCTGCCGATCCTGCCGGGCGGCGCGGACTAGGGATGGCCGGGATCACGCTGCGCTTCGCGACGGCCGAGGACGCGGGCATCCTCCTCTCGCTCGTGCGCGAGCTCGCAATCTACGAGGAGGCGCCCGACGCGGTGCGCGCGACGGAAGAGGATTTTCGCCGGCACGGCTTCGGCCCGACGCCGCGCTTCGAGGCGCTCATCGCCTTCGTCGAGGGGCGCCCTGCAGGCTTCGCGCTGTTCTTTCCGAACTTTTCGACCTGGCTCGGCAAGCCCGGCCTCTATCTGGAGGATATCTTCGTCTCGGAGTGGGCGCGGCAGCTCGGCGTCGGCCGCCGACTAATGGCGCGGCTCGCGGCAATCGCAGTCGAGCGCGGCTGGGGCCGGCTCGACTTCTGGGTGCTGCACTGGAATCCCGCGCGGGAGTTCTACCACCGGCTGGGCTTCCGGCACATGGAGGAGTGGCTCCCCTACCGCGCGGAGGGCGAGGCCCTGCGGGCGCTCGCGCGCGAGGACGCGGCCGAGTGAGCCCCGAGGTGCGCGCGTTCCTGGAGGCGTCCGGTGCTTCCTACAAGACGCACGCCCACGCCCCGCTGGTCTCCTTCGAGGACGCCAAAGACGTCCTGCCGTTCGACTCCGGCTCGATGGTGAAGGGGCTGGTGTTCCGCACGCCCGACGGCCGCTTCGTGATCGTGGCGCTGTGCGGCGCCGACCGCGCCGACTACAAGAAGATCGCGGACGCGCTCGGCATCCGCCGCGCCGACCTCCGCGCCGCCGATCCCGCCGACGTCGCGGCAGAGCTCGGCATGCAGCTCGGCGGCATCGTGCCGCTCCCCATCAAGGGAGCCACGGTGCTCATCGACCGGGGCGTGGCGAGCCTGGATAGGATTTTCTGCGGCAGCGGCCGCAATGACGTGACGCTGGAGATCGCCGCCCACGACGTCGTGCGCATCAGCTCCGGCCACGTCGGAAGTTTCGCGAAAGCAATCGGCTGAGCCTAGGCCGCGCCGTGGGCAGCCGCCGCCTCGGCAAAGACTTCGGGTGGAACGTCGTCCTCGGCGACCACGCGGTTCCGGCCGGTGCGCTTGGCGTGGTAGAGCGCAGCGTCGGCGCGGCGGATCAGCTCGGCGAGGTCCTCTCCCGGCCGGTAGGCGCTGGCGCCGATCGAGAGCGCGATGGTGCCGAATTCCTCGCCGGTGTCCTTGCGCACGACCTTGTGGCGGACCATGGTGCGGCGGATCTGCTCGGCGACCGTCACCGCGTTCTCGAGGCGGGTCTGCGGCAGCACGATCGCGAACTCCTCGCCGCCGAAGCGCGCAGGCGTGTCGCGGCCCTTGACGCCGTCCGCCAACGTCTTGGCGACGAGCCGCAGCACCTGGTCGCCGAGCTGGTGACCGTAGGTGTCGTTGAAACGCTTGAAATGGTCGATGTCGAGCATCAGCAGGGCCAACGGCTCGCCGGTCTCGACCGCCGTGCGCGCGGCCTCCGCGAGCCGGCTCTCGAAAAGCTTGCGGTTGGGAATGCCCGTGAGCGGGTCGGTGAGCGCCTCCCGCCGCACGGCCTCGAGGTTCTGCCGGAGCTCCGCCACCTCGCCGGAGGCACGGCTCAGGCGATCCTCGAGCGCGCGGTTCTTCTCGGCGGCGCTATGCGTCTCGACCAGCAGGTTCGCGATGATGCCGCGCACGCGCTCGGCGCTGATGCCGCCCTCGAGCTGGCTCGAGACGTCGCCGAGGGTCTTGTTGAGGCTCTCGGTGTCGCCCGCCGCGGTGGCGATCACCTTCATCACGCGCTCGACCGCGTGATCGAGCTCGGCGCTGGTCTTCTGCAGCACGCCCAGGTGCCGGTTCACGTCGCAATAGCGCTCGTAGAGCTCGTTCGAGATCTGGTCGGTGAAGGGCTCGTTGGCGGCGATGCGCGCGTCGATCTGCTGGCAGAGCTCCGGCGCGGCACCGCTCGCATAGGTGAACCAGACCATGTAATTGTGCGGCGTCGGCGGCACGCCGTGGCTCAGCATGGCCTTGAGCGCCTGCTCGCTCAGCTTCGCCGTCCGCGGAAACTCCGCAATTTTACCCATCTGGACGCGACCTCCCGCGGGCGGCGCACCGGCTGCGCCCGACCCTGCCATGGTTCCCCGAAATGATAGAGATTGGGTAAATTCCGGCGTCACCCTGCTTCTCCAAGGTTCTTTCCTCCATGAGCCACCCCTACCCCCTGCCGCCGCTCGACCTGTCGGCCCCTCTCGACCGCCACCGCGAGACGGTCCGGCCCGAGTGGATCGATCCCAACGGGCACATGAACGTCGGCTATTACCTCGTGGCCTTCGACCACGCGAGCGACGCGATCTGCAAGCAGCTCGGCGTGGATTGGGACTACACCAAGACCGGGCTCGGCACGGTCTTCGTGGTGGAGGCGCACGTGAGCTACCATCGCGAGCTGCACGCGGGCGATCCCCTGCGGTTCACCACGCAGCTGCTCGATCACGACGCCAAACGCATGCACATCTTTCAATCCATGTACCATGCGGAGCAGGGCTGGCTCGCCTCGACCAACGAGCTTCTGATGATGCATATGGATCTCAAGACGCGCCGCCCGGCACCCTGGCGCGAGGAGACCATGCGCCGGATCGAGGCGATCGCCGACGCGCACAAGGTGCTGCCGAGACCCGAGCACGCAGGCCGAGTCATCGGCATCCGTCGCAAGGGCTGATCGGAACCCGGAGGACATCATGAGGCTTTGCCGATTCGACAACGACCGCCTGGGCGTGGTGACGGGCGCGGATGTGCGCGACGTCACCGCGGTGATCGAGCGGCTGCCCGCGCGGCGCTGGTCCTTCCCACAGGGCGATCCGTTGATCGCAGCCCTCGGCGAGCTTCGCCCCGCGATCGAGGCGGAGGCGAGGCGCGCGCCGGCGCGGCCGCTCGCCGGTGTCGCGCTGTTGAGCCCGATTGCCAACCCCAGCAAGATCGTGGCGGCGCCCGTGAACTACCGGCGCCACCTCGAGGAGGCGCGCGCGGACGCCGCGATCCACTTCCAGAAACAGGTGGAAGAGATCCAGAAGATCGGCCTCTTCCTCAAGGCGACCAGCGCGTTGGTGGGACCGTCGGAAGGCGTGGCGCTCCGCTACCTCGACCGCCGCAACGACCACGAGGTCGAGCTCGCACTGTTGATCGGCACGCGGGCCGACCGCGTGCGAGCCGCCGACTGGGCGAAATATGTAGCGGGCTATGCCATCGGCCTCGACATGACCATCCGCGGCCCCGAGGAGCGCAGCCTGCGCAAGTCCGTCGATTCCTACTGCGTGGTGGGTCCGTGGATGGTGACCGCCGACGAGATCGTCGATCCCGCGAACCTTAACTTGTCGCTCGCCGTGAATGGCCAGCCGCGGCAGAAAGCGAACACGCGTGACCTAGTGCTCGGCCTCGGCACGCTCGTCGAGCTTGCCTCGTCGTTCTACACCCTGCTGCCCGGTGACATCATCCTGACCGGCACGCCCGAGGGCGTTGGCCCCGTCCGTCCCGGCGACGTCATGGAAGCCGCCATCGACGGCATCGGCGCGATGCGCGTCGAGATACGGACCGCCTGAGACGGGCCGACCTTGACACGAGCGAGTTTCGATATATCTTAAGACTGTATCGAAACTCTATCGAGAGACTTACTGAATGTACGGTTATCACGGTTGCGGCGGCGGGCGACATGCCCGCGGCGAGTGGGGCGGGCGCTTCGGGCGCCATGGGATGCGGGGCGGCGGCTGGCGCGGCGGGCGTGTGTTCGACCATGGCGACCTTCGGCTCATCATCCTGCAGCTCATCGCCGAGAAACCACGCCACGGCTACGAGCTCATCAAGGCGATCGAGGAGCAGCTCGGCGGCTCCTACAGCCCGAGCCCCGGTGTGGTCTATCCCACTCTCACCATGCTCGAGGAACTCGGCTACGCCACGGTCTCGCCGACCGAGGGAGGCAAGAAGCTCTACACGGTCACGCCCGAAGGCACGACCTTCCTCGAGGCTAACCGGAGCGGGGTCGAGGCGGTATTCGCGCGCATGCGCGAGGCCGGCGCAGCCTACCGCGGCGGACCCGCGCCACAGATCCTGCGCGCCATGGAAAATCTTCGCATGGCGCTCCGCATGCGGATCGCCCGCGGCCCGCTTACCGAGGAGCAGGTTCGCGCCATCACCGCAGCGCTCGATGGGGCCGCGAGGGAAGTCGAGCAGAGCTGATCCCGTTTACTGCGCGAGGAAGCCGCCGTCGGCGCAGAGATTGTGCCCGACCACGAAGGAGGCGGCCTCGGAGGCGAGCCACAGGATCGCCTCGGCGACTTCCTCGGGCTCGCCCATCCGGCGGAGCGGCAGGCCCGCCGCTATGGCCTCGAGGTCCGCGAGACCCGCGCCCAGCATCATTGGCGTCACCACCCGTCCCGGCGAGACCGCGTTGATGCGGATGCCCTGCGGCGCATATTCCATGGCCGCCGAGCGGGTCAGTGACAGCACCGCCGCCTTGGAGGCCGAATAGAGCGCGAGGCCGGGATTGGGATTGCGCAGCGCGCTCACCGACGCGACGTTGACGATGCGCCCGCCTCCGCCTGCCGCCAGCATCGCCTTGATCTCCGCGCGCATCGCCTGAAAGAGCGCGCGGACATTGGTGACGAAGACCCTCTCAAAAGTACCGTCGCTCTGCTGTGCCAACGGCGCGCGCGGCTCCTGGTAGCCCGCGTTGTTGACGGCGATGTCGAGGCGGCCGAATAGCTCGAGGGCGCGCGCCACCATCTCCTCGGGCTCGCCCGCGGCAGCGAGGTCCGCGCGCAGGAACTCCGACGGCGCGCCGAATGTGCAGCATTCGCCGCGGACCGTCCGGCCGCGCTCGGCATCGCGCCCAACGATGACGACGCTCGCACCTCGGCGGGCAAAGGCCAGCGCGGTCGCGCGTCCGATTCCGGACGTCGCTCCCGTCACCAGCGCGACCTGACCTCCGAAATCGGTGTGATTCTCGGCCATGGCTCTCTCGCTAAGGTCGCGCCACGCTTCTGTATTGGCGAAAATTGCACCAGGAGATTCTTGCGGGAGCGCACGAGTGGACGCTCGACGCGCGAGCGGATAGCGTCGCTGACAGCTTTCGACGATCGGCGATGCCGCGATCAGATGATTTCCTGCTTTCTCGACTTCTTCGACCGGCACGGCACCACTCTGCTGGCGAGCGGGCTCTTCATCGGGCTCATCCTGCAGCCGCTTGCGCACGCGATCTGGCCGCTGCTGCCCACGCTGGTGTTCCTGCTGACCATGACGACGATGTTGCGCATCGATTGGCCGCAGGTCGTCGCTCATGCCCGGCACCCTCTGCGCATCGGTCTGCTCGTGCTCTGGGCGCTCACGGTCTCACCGGTACTGATGGCTGGGGTCGTGCGGATCCTCGGTATTCCCCTGGGGCTCGCCCAGGCGCTGGTGCTCTGGTCCGCCTCGCCGCCGCTCATGGCTTTGCCGGCGATCGCGCTGCTGATGGGGCTCGACGGAGCCTTGGCGCTGCTGGTGATGGTGAGCGCCACCTTCCTCATGCCGCTGACCTTGCCGCCGTTGCTCCTCGGACTGATGGGGCTCGACCTCGGTATTGGAATAGTTCCGCTCATGGTTCGCCTGGCCGTTTTCGTCGGCGGTGCCGGAGTGCTCGCGGGCCTGCTGCGCTGGCGCATGGGACCCGAGCGGCTCGCGGACCACGCCTCGGAGATCAGCGGGATCAATGTGTTCCTTCTGGTGCTCTTCGCGGTCGGCGTGATGGACGGCATGGCGCGCCATCTCCTCGACGAGCCACTGCGCGTGCTCGGGTACGGGATTGCCGCGCTCGGCGCGAGCGTTGCCCTGCAAGCGGTGAGTGCCCTCGGTTTCGGCTGGCTCGGGCGCGCCCCGGCGCTGACGGTCGGCCTGATCGGCGGCAACAAGAACATGGCGGTGGTCTGGGCGAGCCTCAGCGCGGGCGCCGCAGGCTCGCCCGACCTCATGCTTTACTTCGCGTGCGCGCAGCTGCCGATCTATCTTCTGCCGGCGCTGCTGGCGCCGATCTATCGCCGCCTCGGCGCTACTCTGTCGCGCGCCGCACCCGCTGATTGACGCGCCTTCGGGGCGACAGTAGGGTCAGTTCAATCATCGCCGGGCCACCGTTGCCCGCGCGATCCACGGACCTGATCGGGGAGACACATCACATGAAATCGAAATTGCTGGCGGCGACAGCCGCCTTGGCCCTGGCCGTCGCCGGCGGTCACGTCGCGTCCGCGAAGACGCTTGTCTACTGTTCGGAGGGAAGCCCGGAGAACTTCTATCCGGCCATCAACACCACCGGCACATCGTTCGACGCATCGTCGCGCCCGATCTATAGCCGCCTCGTCGAGTTCGAGCGCGGCAGCACGAAGATCGAGCCCGGTCTCGCCACCAGCTGGGACGCGACCGAGGACGGACTCAGCTACACCTTCCATCTGCGCAAGGGCGTGAAGTGGCAGACTACGAAGAACTTCAAGCCGAGCCGCGACTTCAATGCAGACGACGTGATCTTCAGCTTCGCGCGCCAGTCTGACAAGAACAATCCCTGGTTCAAGGTCACCAGCGACAATCACTCCTACTACAACGACATGGACATGCCGGCGCTGGTGAAGTCGATCGACAAGATCGACGACTACACCGTGAAGTTCACCTTGACCGCACCCGAGGCCCCCTTCATCGCCAACATGGCGATGGATTTCGCCTCGATCATCTCCAAGGAATACGCCGACCAGCTCATGAAGGCGGGTACGCCCGAAAAGTTCGACCAGGAGCCCGTGGGCACCGGGCCGTTCGAGCTCGAGGCCTATCAGAAGGACGCCGTGATCCGCTTCAAGGCCTTCGCCGAAGGCTGGCGCGGCAAGCCCGCGATCGACACGCTCGTCTACGCGATCACGCCCGACGCGTCCGTGCGCTTCGCCAAGCTCAAGGCGAACGAGTGCCAGATCATGCCCTACCCGAACCCGGCGGATCTGCCGGCCATGAAGGCCGACCCGAACATCAAGGTGCTGGACCAGCCGGGCCTCAACGTCGGCTATCTCGCTTTCAACACGACCAAGAAGCCGTTCGACGACAAGCGCGTGCGGCAGGCGATCAACTACGCGATCGACAAGAAGGCGATCCTCGAGGCGGTCTATCCGGGCGTCGGCGTCGCAGCGAAAAACCCGATCCCACCGTCGATGTGGTCCTATAACGACGACGTGAAGGACTATCCCTTCGATCCCGCGAAGGCGAAGGAACTCCTCAAGGAGGCCGGTCTGCCGAACGGCTTCGAGACCGATCTCTGGTGGATGCCGGTGCAGCGGCCCTACAACCCCAACGCCAAGCGGATCGCCGAGCTGATGCAGGCGGACCTCGAGAAGGTCGGCATCAAGGCGAAGCTGGTCTCCTACGAGTGGGGCGAGTACCGCAAGCGGGCCCAGCAAGGCGAGCACCAGATGGCCGAGCTCGGCTGGACCGGCGACAACGGCGATCCCGACAACTTCATGTATGTGCTGCTCGGCTGCGCCGCCGCGAAACCCGGCGGCAGTAACATCGCGAAGTGGTGCTACAAGCCCTTCGACGATCTGCTGGTCGCCGCCAAGCGCACGCCCGACGTCGCCAAGCGGACCGAGCTCTACAAGCAGGCGCAGGTGATCTTCAAGGAGGAGGCGCCGTGGTTCACCATCGCGCACGCCGTGCAGAACGCACCGGTGCGCAAAGAAGTGGTGGGCTACAAGCTGAGCCCCTTCGGCCAGCATGAGTTCTTCGGCGTCGACTTGCAGTAGATCTGAAGTGGAGTGAGTAAGGACCGGCGGGGCGGTTGAGCGAGCCCCGCCGGTTCGGCTTTCCGGACCATGCTGCGTTTCTTTTTCACTCGACTGGCACTGGTCATCCCGACGTTCATCGGGATCACGCTGCTGGCGTTCCTCCTGATCCACGCCGTCCCCGGCGACCCCATCGAGACGCTCGCGGGCGAGCGCGGCATCCCGGCAGAGCGCCACGCCGAGCTGCTGCACGAATACGGCTTCGACCGCCCGCTCTATGTGCAGTACGTCGCCTATATAGAGCACGTTCTACGCGGCGACCTCGGCCGCTCGCTGATCACCCATGAGCGCGTGATCGCGGAATTCACGCAGCTGTTCCCCGCCACCATCGAGCTTTCTCTCTCGGCGATGCTGTTCGCGGTCCTGTTGGGGCTTCCCGCGGGCATCCTTGCGGCCGCAAAGCGGAACTCGGTCCTCGACCACGGCGTGATGGCGATCTCGGTGACCGGCTACTCCATGCCGATCTTCTGGTGGGGCCTGCTCGCGATCCTGCTGTTCTCCAACACCTGGCATCTGACGCCGGTCTCGGGACGGATCGACGCCGCCTATTTCCCCGATCCCGTCACCGGATTCCTGCTGATCGATTCGCTGCTGTCGGACCAGGAGGGCGCCTTCCGCTCCGCCGTGAGCCACTTGATCCTGCCGACGATCGTGCTCGGCACCATTCCGCTGGCGGTGATCGCACGGATGACGCGCTCCTCGATGCTGGAAGTGCTGGGCGAGGACTACATCCGCACCGCGCGCGCCAAGGGGCTCGCGCCCTCGCTGGTGGTCGGCGTGCACGCGCTTCGCAATGCGCTCATTCCCGTGATCACGGTGATCGGCCTCTTCGTCGGCTCGCTCTTCGCGGGCGCGATCCTGACCGAGACGATCTTCTCCTGGCCCGGCGTCGGTAAATGGCTGGTGGAGGCAATCAACCGCCGGGACTACCCGGTCCTGCAGGGCGGCGTGCTGCTGCTCGGCTGCTCCGTGATGGCCGTCAACGTGCTCGTGGACGTGCTTTACGGCTTCATCAATCCGCGCATCCGGCACACGCAATGACCGCCGAGACCGATGCCGAATCCCTGGTCGGCAGCCCCGCGCCGCCGCATCCCCTGCGCGAATTCTGGTTCTATTTCAGCCAGAACGCCGGCGCGGTCGCGGGCCTCGTCATCATATCCGTCATTATCCTGCTCGCGCTTTTCGCCGATCAGGTCACGGCGCAATCGCCGATCGAGATCCACACCGACCAGTTCCTGCGGCCGCCGTTCTGGGAGGATGGCGGCTCGCTGACGTTCCCGCTGGGCACCGACCCGATCGGTCGCGACATGTTCTCGCGCCTCGTGCACGGCACCCGCTACTCCCTGCTGATCGGCTCCATGGTGGTGTCGATCTCCCTCGCCGCGGGCATCTGGCTCGGGCTTATCGCGGGCTTCGCGCGCGGCGTGATCGAGATCATGATCATGCGGCTCATGGATATCATGCTGACCATGCCCAGCCTGCTGCTCGCCATCGTCATTGTGGCGATCCTTGGGCCGGGCCTCACCAACGCCATGCTGGCGGTCTCGGTCGTGGCCTTGCCGCAATACGTGCGCATCACGCGCGCCGCCGTGCTGACCGAGCTCGCCAAGGAATACGTGATCGCGTCCAAGACCAACGGCGCCTCGGTCCTGCGGCAAATGTTCCTGACCGTGCTGCCCAACTGCCTCGCGCCGCTGATCGTGCAGGCGACGCTCGGGTTCTCCGTCGGCATCATCGACGCGGCGGCGCTCGGGTTCCTCGGCCTCGGAGCGCAGCCGCCGACGCCGGAATGGGGCACCATGCTCGCCGACAGCCGCGAGTTCCTGCAGCGGGCGTGGTGGGTGGTGACCTTCCCCGGTCTCGCGATCCTGATCACGGTGATGGCCTTCAACCTCATGGGCGACGGCTTGCGGGACGCGCTCGATCCCAAGCTCAAGCGCTGATGCCGCTCCTCGAGATCGACAACCTCTCGGTCGAGTTCCCGACCACCGGCGGGCGGCTCAAGGCCGTCGATCGAGTCTCGCTCGCGCTCGACGAGGGCGAGGTGCTCGGCATCGTCGGCGAGTCCGGCTCGGGCAAGAGCGTCACCATGCTGGCGATGATGGGCCTGGTGGCCTATCCCGGCGAGGTGCGCGCCGACCGCATGAGCTTTGCAGGGCAGAGCCTGCTCAACCTCGGGGATCGCGAGCGCCGACGCATCGCCGGCAAGGACGTGGCGATGGTCTTCCAGGAGCCGACCAGCAGCCTCAATCCCTGCTTCACCGTGGGGTTCCAGCTCGGCGAGACGCTCCGCGTCCACGAGGGCCTCGACCGCAAGGCGCGGCGCAAGCGCAGCATCGAGCTCCTGGAGCAGGTGGGCATTCCCGCGCCGGAGAGCCGGCTCAACGCCTTCCCGCATCAGCTCTCCGGCGGCATGAACCAGCGCGTGATGATCGCGATGGCGATCGCCTGCAACCCGCGGCTCCTGATCGCCGACGAGCCCACCACGGCGCTCGACGTCACCATCCAGGCGCAGATCCTCGATCTGCTGCTGTCGCTCCAGCGCGAGCGCGGCATGGCGCTGATCCTGATCACCCACAACATGGGCGTGGTGGCGGAGACGGCGCAGCGGGTGATGGTGATGTACGCGGGCCAGGTGGTGGAGGAGCAGCCGGCGGCGCAGCTCTTCTCGGCGCCGCGCCACCCCTACACGGCGGCGCTCCTCTCCGCCCTGCCGGAGCGCGCGATCGGCCACAACCGGCTCCCGACCATCCCCGGCGTGGTGCCGGGCTTGCACGACCGGCCGACGGGCTGCCTGTTCAATCCGCGCTGCCGCTATGCGGATGCGCGCTGCCGCTCGGAGGAGCCGCGGCTCGATCGCGTCGGCGGCGTGCGCGTGCGCTGCCACTATCCACTCGATGCCGCGGCCCCCGCAGGAGCCGCCGAGTGAGCGCGGTCGCCGAAGCACGCGACCTCGCGCGGCACTACACAGTCCGCCGCGGCCTCTTCGCGGCGCCGGCGGTGCTGAAGGCCGTGGACGGTGTCTCCTTCAGCATCGATCCCGGTCGCACGCTGGCGGTGGTCGGCGAGTCCGGCTGCGGCAAATCCACCTTGGCGCGGCTCGTGACCCTGATCGAGCCGCCCACCAGGGGCGCCTTCAAGCTCATCGGGCGCGACGCCGTGACGGTTGCGCCCGCCGACCGCACGCCGCTCCGGCGCGCCGTGCAGATCGTGTTCCAGAACCCCTACGGCTCGCTCAATCCGCGCAAGAAGATCGGCGCCATCCTGGAGGAGCCGCTGGTGATCAATACCGGCCTCGCCAAGGCCGAGCGCCACGCGCAAGTCCGCGACATGATGGAGAAGGTCGGCCTCAGGCCGGAGCATTACCACCGCTATCCCCACATGTTCTCGGGCGGCCAGCGCCAGCGCATCGCGATCGCGCGCGCGCTCATGCTGCGGCCGAAGCTGGTGGTGGCGGACGAGCCGGTCTCGGCGCTCGACGTCTCGATCCAGGCGCAGGTCTTGAACCTGCTCCGCGAGCTCCAGGTCGAGTTCGAGCTCTCGTATCTGTTCATCTCCCATGACCTGGGCGTGGTGCACCACGTCTCCGACGACGTCATGGTGATGTATCTGGGCCGTCCCGTGGAGCAGGGTCCCAAGGACTCGATCTTCCGGAAGCCGCTCCATCCCTACACGCGCGCGCTGCTCGCCAGCACGCCCAGCGTCGAGAAGAAGCGCGAGCGCATGGTGCTGAAGGGCGAGCTCCCCTCCCCGCTCAATCCCCCCGCTGGCTGCGCCTTCCACACCCGCTGTCCCTTCGCTCGGGAGCGCTGCCACGCGGAGCGGCCGGTGCTCCGGAAAGTCGGCGACCGCGACGTCGCCTGCCATTTCGCGGAGGAATTCGCTTAAAGCGCGTGCCTCGCCTGTGGCGACGGCAGCTTCGCTTCGGGCCGGTCGAACACCCAGGGATCTCGAGGGGCGGAGGCGTTGAGGATCAAGGCAACCAGGCCCGCTAATAGAAAGCCGCCTAGTCCGGCCAGCAGCAGCTGCCGGCTCCAATAGCCACGCCCGGTCGGCTCCGCTTGCTTAAACGGCGGGGTGGAGACCTGCCTGCGGTTGGCTCTCGGCGCGAAGGCTTCAAAGGTCCGCGTGGACGTCGAGGCTCGAGGTGCGACCGGCGTCGCGCCGCCGCGTCGGCTTGAAAGCGCTTTTCCCTTGTGTGCGGCCATGATTTGGCGTCACCCCCTCGCGGAGGAATGTTAGCCGGCACAATGGCTAACGTTTCCTTAAGCGGGCGCGCAAACAGGGGATTTTAGCCGCCTTGTCTCTGACGCCCCCCTGCAAGACGTCAAACGACCGGATCGTTCCAGCATCGCTAACTCTCTATTTACCGTTGTGCGCTCACTTTCTGGTGTCGCGAAGGCAAGCCAATTCTCGGGGTAGTCGTGATGAGCGGCAATGCAGTGCCTCACCCGGACACACCGGCGGAAAAGCACGATGCGCGCGGATACTTGCGCAAGCGATCGCTGCTGCCGGCAACGCTGGTGACCGAGCAGGGATCCGTGGACTGTCGGGTGCTGGATTTCTCAACGGGCGGCGCAAAGCTCGAGTGCGCGGAGGCTCCTGACGTGGGAGGGAGGCTCACCTTGATGATCGAGGCGGTCGGCACTTTCGCGGGGCGGGTGATCTGGCGCCACGAAGCTCACGCAGGCGTGCGATTCGATACGAATACCGGGACGGCAACGACGCAGGGCGGATCAACGGTGCTCACCCCGATGCCATCGGTTGTCGAGCCGCCCGCACCTGCGCCTGAGGCCGAAGCGACCCCCGACGCGCCGGTCGAGCAGGGATTGCAGGTCGAGGCGGTTGCCAACACGGCTGGCGCTGCAAACGACGACGGCGCGACCGCCGAGGAGCCGGCAGCCGGTGAGCCCCCGCTCGCTCCGCCCGTGCGGCCCAAGCAACGGCACGCGAAGGCGATCAGACTCAAGCCCGATGGCGAGGAAGTCTTCGCCCTGCCGGCAGGGCAACCTCTGTTTCGCACCGGCGATCCCGGCGGACGGATGTACCTCCTCCGCGCCGGCAAGCTGGAGGTCCAAGACGGCGACAGGGAGCACGAGGAGATCGAAAGCGGCGCCATCGTCGGCGAGTTGGAACTGCTCGAGAAGGATCTGAAGAGACGCACCACCGTCGTCGCGCTGACGGACTGCGAGCTCATGGAGATCGATGGACGTCGCTTCCGGGCGCTCATCGAGAAGCGACCCGATTTCGCGCTGATGGTCATGCACACCCTCTCGGGACGCCTTCGCCACATGGGAGATCTTCCGATCCCCGACAGCGACGGGATCCCGTCGGACGATCAAGCGGCGAGGGCACCGGCGCCGACTCCTTAAGTGGGTCCGGGGAAATCGCTCAGCGAAGCTTAAGAGTTCGACGCCTATACTGCCTCGCCATGCCTGAGCTGATACCCGCTGAAAGCGGTCGCGACGCCGGCAGCGACCATCGCGCCGATCGCGATCGGTTCGCCGCCTTTGCGCTCGCCGCGGCCGACCTGCTCATCGAGGTCGGCCGCGATCAACGGATCGTCTACGTGGCGGGCGCCACTCGCAGCTTGACCGGCCGGGACGCCCGGCACCTCGTCGGCCGTGAATTTCGCGATCTCTTCGCCGAAACGCATCGGCACTTCGCTCGCACGCTCTGCCGCAGGGTGCAGCGCCGTCAGCGCATGGAGCCGGTCAAGGTTGACCTGGAGCGGCATGGCGGCTCGAGTGTCAGCGTGATCCTCAAAGGGTGCTGCCTCGCGGAGCGGCCCGACACGCTCTACTTCACCGTCACCCGCGCCGTCGATCTCGACGCCGGCGAGACCGCTCACCGAGACGAGGAGACGGGCCTTCTCGCCGGTCCCGCATTCGAGCGAGCCGCGGCCCGTGCGCTCGGCAATCCGGCGGAGCGAGACGTCAAGTTGACCATGCTTGACGTCGATGGGATCGACGAGTTGCGCGACAAGGCCGGAGACGGTGCGGTATCGAGCTTGCTCGGCGAGATCGGTGATTTTCTTGCCGCGCACGCGATTGACGGCATGAGCGCAGGGCGGATGGCCCCCAATCGCTTCGCCGTGCTTCACGACAGCGCCAAGCCCGCAGATCTGCAGGCCGAAATCGAGCGCCTGTCTCGGGCAGGCGACGGCTCCGGACGAGGCGTCACGGTCAAGGAGCAGGACTTGCGGCTCGTGCCCGAGGGATTGACGCCGGCAGATGCCGAAAAGGCGCTCGCCTACACGCTGGGTCGCTTCGCTTCCGGCGGCTGCGGAACGATCCGCTCGCTGGCTGACGGCTTCCGCGAGCTCGTGGACGATACGGTCGATCGCATCTCGCGAATGCGCAGCACCATCAGCGAAGATCGCCTGAATATCGTTTTTCAGCCGGTGATCGATCTCACCGACCGGCGGCTCCATCACTACGAGGTACTCTCGCGTTTCGAGGGTGAGCGGTCACCGGCGGAGCTCGTCAGGTTCGCCGAGGGCGTCGGCATGATCGAGGAGCTGGACCTTACCGTCTGCCAGCGCGCGCTCGCATGCATGGAGTCCTGGAACGACGGATCCGAGCTGACGCTCGCCGTGAACCTGTCCGGCCGGTCCCTCGGGAGCGATGCCTTCGTCGACGCGCTGGAAGGTCTCCTCAAGCCTCTCACCAACCGAGCTCGGCTTCTGTTCGAGATCACAGAGACTGCGGAGATCACGGACCTGCCGCGCGCCCAACGCATCATCCAGGAGTTTCGCCGCTTCGGCCACAAAGTCTGCCTCGACGATTTCGGCGCCGGCGCCGCTTCCTTTCCCTATCTCCAGGCGTTGACGATCGATTTCGTCAAGATCGACGGCGCCTATGTGAGCCGCATGCTCAATGCCATGCGCGACCATGCGATTCTCAAGGCCATGGTGCAGCTCTGCAGCGACCTCGGCACCGCGACGATCGCCGAGATGATCGAGACGGAGACCCAGGCGCAGCGCCTCGCCCAGACCGGCGTCCGGTTCGGGCAAGGCTATCTGTTCGGCCGTCCCGCCCCGAGCCCGACACCCCCCGGCGTACTCTCGCGCCAAGCTTCTCCGTATTCTGTCCCGACCGCCCGGCGAAAGGGCGTCGTCGCGGGTTGGCGGTAGGGACCGGGCCCAGGCCCTAGCTTCCAGGCCGCCAGCGCAGCAGGTAGCGCTCAAGCCGGTTGATGCCGAGGTCGATCAGCAGCACCACGGCGGAGGTCAGTATCAGGCCCGCGAAGACGCCGGTGGTGTCGAACACGCCCTCGGCCTGCGCCACCACGTAGCCGATGCCTCGGGCGGCGCCGAGGTACTCGCCCACCACCGCCCCCACCAGCGCGAAACCGATGCTCGTGTGCAAGCTCGAGAAGATCCACGCCATGGCCGAGGGAAGATAGACGTACCGCAACAGCTGGTGCTCGCTCGCCTGCAGCATGCGCGCGTTGTCGCGCACCACCGGGTTCACCTCGCGGATCCCCTGAAACGTGTTGAAGAACACGATGAAGAACACCAGGGTCACCGCGAGCGCCACCTTGGAGGCGATGCCAAGGCCGAACCACAGGATGAAGATCGGCCCGAGGATCACCCGGGGCAGCGCATTGAGGATGCGGATGTAGGGATCGAATACGCGGGCGAGCAGCTCGACGCGCGCGAGCGCCAGGCCGCAGGCGACGCCGAACACGGTGCCGATGACGAAGGCGAGCAGCGCCTCGATCAGCGTGGTGGCGAGATGCGGCCAGATGAAGCCGGAGACGATCCATTTCGCCATTTGAGTTACGATGGCGGAGGGCCGGCTGAAGAAGAAGGGGTCGAGCCGGCCCGTCGCGGAGAGAAACTCCCAGACCCCCATGACCACCGCGAAGAATCCGATCTGCAGCGCGAGCACAAAGGCGCGGCTCAGCGGCGGCTTTCCGGTGGTGGCGACGCGTAACGCGCCGCTCTCCTCGCCGGTGCTCATCGGTTGCCCGCGGCGTAGGACTGCCGAACCTCGTCGCGCAGATCCGACCAGATCCGCTTGTAGAGCTGCATGAATTCCGGATTGAGCCGGATCTCCGCGACGTCGCGCGGGCGCGGCAGAGTCACTTCGTAATCGCCCTTGACCCGCGCGGCCGGCCCCGCGGAGATCACCACCACGCGGTCTGCGAGCGCGATCGCTTCCTCGAGGTCGTGGGTGATGAAGAGTACGGTCTGCCGGCTCTCCTGCCAGAGATCGAGCAGCTCGTTCTCCATGATCTGCCGCGTCTGCACGTCGAGGGCGCCGAAGGGCTCGTCCATCAGGAGAATGCGGGGATCGACGATCCAGCTCTGCGCCACCGCCACGCGTTTGCGCATGCCGCCTGAGAGCTGATGCGGGAAGCGATCCTCGAAGCCCCTGAGCCCCACCCGCTCGATGAAACGGCCGGCCCGCTCCCGGGCCTCGGTCTCCGGCACACCGCGGAACACGAGCCCGAGGGTGACGTTGTCGAGCACGGTCCGCCAAGGCAGCAGCGCGTCCTGCTGGAAGAGATAGGTCGCATAGCGGTTGATGCCCTGGACCGGCTCGCCGAAGACGCGCGCTCGCCCCTCGGGCGGCATCAGCAGCCCCGCGGCCACGTTGAGCAAGGTGGATTTGCCGCAGCCCGAGGGCCCCACGATCGCGACGAAGGTGCTCTCGGCGATCTCGAGCGAGATGTTGCGCAAGACCGTGTGCACCTCACCGCGCGGCGTCGGGAAGCGCACGGTCACGCCCTCGAAGGCGACGGCGGGGGTGCTCATGGCGCGGACGCGGCCCTCGTCTCAGCTGCGCCGAGAGCCGCCCTGCCCCGGGTCTAGTTCATGAGGCCGAGCTTCTTCCCCGCGGCCTCCGCGAACTTGTTGTCGTAGGTCTTGGTCACGTCGACCTTGGCGTTGGCGATCTCGGGATCCGAGCCCGCGAACACGTCGAGCACCGCCTGGGCACCCTTCGGGTCCATCTTCCCGTCGATCGAGTACTGCGGCATCGTGTTCTTGAGGGCCGCGAGATAAAGCGCCTTGTCGGGGCCGACCAGATTGTCCGGCATCTTCGCCATGATCTCCTCCGGCGTGTGCTGGTGGATCCACTGCAGCGTCATGACGATCGCCTCGGCGAGCGCCTGCGACTCCTTCGGGTGCTTCTGGACCCAGTCGGTCTGCGTATAGAGCGCGCCCGCGGGATAGGCGCCGCCGAGCACCGCAAGCGTGTCCTTCTCGCTGCGGGTATCGCTGAGGATGCGGATCTCCGGATGCTTCATCTGCAGGATGGTCGGCACCGGCTCGACCAGCACGCCGGCATCGACCTGGTTCTGCTCGAGCGCGGCGACCGAGGTGGCGCCGTTGCCGATCCCCACCACGGCGGTCTTCGAGGGATCCTCGCCGCTCTTGCGCAGGAGGTACTTGAGGAAGAAGTCGGTCGACGAGCCGGGCGCGCTCACGCCCACCTTTTTGCCCACGAGGTCCTTCACCGAGGTAATGGTCGCCGACTGCGCGGGGGACACCATCAGGACCAGGCCCGGGAAACGGTCGAAGATCACGATCGATTCCAGGAACTTGCCCTTGGCCTGCAGCTCCACGGTGTGGTCATAGAACCCGGAGACCACGTCGGAGCTGCCGCCGAGCACCGCGGTCAGCGCCTGGGATCCGCCCTTGAAGTCCGCAAGCTCGACCTGGACGCCCGCCTTCTTATAGTTGCCGAGCTGCTCCGCGAGCATGGTCGGGAGATAGCAGAGGCAGCTGGCACCGCCGACCGCGATCTTGACCGTGGGCAGATCGTCGGCGCGCGCCGGACCGCCCGCGACGAGCAGGAAGAGGGCACTTGCCGCGAGGGCGCCCCAACGCCAGCGCCGGCCCCTGCCGCGTTCTGATCGATTTGGACTCATAAGGTTTTCCTCCTTGGATTTTCTCCGGGGCGCCGTCGGGACGCCATGGGCTAGACTTGCCACATTCCGCCGCGCCACGCCAGCGGGCGACGCGGCTCTCGCGGGAGCACGAACCTGATGCCCATCGGCCTTCTGCCCACCACCGTCGTCGGCAGCTATCCGCAGCCGGATTGGCTCATCGACCGCAACGCGCTCTCGGCCCAGGCGCCGCCGCGCATCCGCCTCGAGACACTCTGGCGCGTGCCTAAACCGTGGCTTGAGCAGGCGCAGAACGACGCGACGGTGCTGGCGATCCGTGACATGGAGCGCGCCGGCATCGACATCGTGAGCGACGGCGAGATGCGCCGGGAGAGCTACTCCAACCGCTTCGCGACCGCCCTCGACGGTGTCGATATCGACCGGCCCGACGAGGCGCGCACCCGCACCGGCAAGATCCAGCTGGTGCCGCGCGTGGTCGGGCCGATCCGCCGGCGCCACGCCGTCGAGGTGGGCGACGTCGAGTTCCTCCGCCGCAATACCGACCGTCGGATCAAGATCACCCTCCCCGGCCCCTTCACTCTGTCGCAGCAGGCGAAGGACGAGCACTACAAGGACGAGGCCGCGCTCGCCATGGCGTATGCCGAGGCGGTGAACGCCGAGGCCAAGGACCTGAAGGCGGCCGGCGCCGACGTGATCCAGCTCGACGAGCCCTATATGCAGGCGCAGCCGGAGAAGGCCCGCGAGTTCGCCGTCGCCGCCATCAACCGCGCGCTCGAGGACGTTCCGGGCCCCACGGTGGTGCACCTCTGCTTCGGCTATGCCTACATCGTGAAGGGAAAGCCCGCCGGCTACGCGTTCCTGCCGGAGCTCACGCGAACCTGCGCCGACCAGATCTCGATCGAGGCGGCGCAGCCGAAGCTCGACCTCGGCATTCTCCGCGACCTCGCGCCCAAGACCGTGATGCTGGGCGTGCTGAATCTGGATGACCCCGCCGTGGAGGCCGCCGAGACCGTGGCCAAGCGCATCCGCGCCGCCCTCGAGTTTGCACCGCCCGAGCGGATCGTCCCCGCGCCCGATTGCGGCATGAAGTACCTGCCGCGCGAGACGGCCTTCGGCAAGCTCAAGGCACTTGCCGACGGAGCGACCCTGGTGCGGCGCGAACTTTAGACCGAGAAATACTTCGCCTGGGGGTGCGTGACCACGATCGCCGAGGTGGATTGCTCGGGATCGAGCTGATCCTCCTCGGTGAGGCTCACACCGATGGCGTCGGCGCCGAGTAGCCTCAGCAGCGGCCGCTGATCCGCCAGATTGGGACAAGCGGGATAGCCGAAGGAATAGCGGCTGCCGCGGTAGCCCTGGCTAAGCATCGCCTCGAGCTCGCGCGCCTCCTCGCCGGCAAAGCCGAGCTCGGCGCGGATGCGCTTGTGGACGTACTCCGCCATGGCCTCCGCCATCTCCACGGAGAGGCCGTGGAGGTAGAGGTAATCCTGGTAGCGGTCCTCATGGAACCACTCCTGCGCCACTTCGGTGGCACGCTTGCCGACGGTGACGACCTGGAGGCCGATCACGTCGCGCTGAGGATCGCTCACGTCGCGGAAGAAGTCCGCGATGCACAGCCCGCCGTCCTTGTTCTGTCGCGGGAAGGTGAAACGCGCGAGCTCGGTCGTACCGTCCTCGGCGTAGAGGATCACGTCGTTGCCGGTCGCCGCGCACTTCCAATATCCGTAGACCGCCTGAGGCACCATGATGTCCTGCTGGATCACGGTGTCGACCATGCGCTGCAGGATCGGGCGCAGCTCCTGCTGCGCCCAGGCCTTGAACTCCTCGAGGCTGCGGCCCTGCTTCCGGTAGCCCCAGTGGAACTGATAAAGCATGCGCTCGTTGAGGAACGGAACCAGCGCCTTCACGGGCACGCGCGCAATGGTGCGCGGTCCCCAGAAGGGCGGGGTCGGCACCGGCAGGTCATGGGTCAGCTCGGCACGCCGGAGCCGGATCTCCTCGAGATCGACCGGCCTCAACACCTTGGCGTCGGCGGCGCGGCCGAGCTTGCGCTTCTCGTTCACCGGCTTGTTCTCGGCCTTCGCCTTGAGCTCTGCGAGATGGATGTCGAAGCCGCCGCTCATCACCTTGTCCATGAGGTGGAGGCCATCGAAGGCGTCGCCGGCGTAGGCGACGCGGCCGCAGGCGTAGGCCTTGACACAATCCTCCTCGACGTAGCGGCGCGTCAGCGCGGCGCCGCCGAGCATCACCGGCACGGAGAAGCCCCGGCGCGACATCTCCTCGAGGTTCTCGCGCATGACCACCGTTGATTTCACCAGGAGTCCCGACATGCCGACGGCGTCGGCCTTATGGCGCTCCGCGGCGTCGAGGATCGAGGCGATCGGCTGCTTGATGCCGAGGTTCACCACGCGATAGCCGTTGTTGGTGAGGATGATGTCGACGAGGTTCTTGCCGATGTCGTGGACGTCGCCCTTGACGGTCGCCAACACCACCGTGCCCTTCTGCTGGCCCTCGACGCGCTCCATGTGCGGCTCGAGATAGGCCACGGCCTGCTTCATCGTCTCCGCCGATTGCAGCACGAAGGGGAGCTGCATCTTGCCGGCGCCAAAGAGCTCGCCCACCACCTTCATGCCGTCGAGCAGGAAGGTGTTGATGATGTCGAGCGCCGCATGGCTCTCGAGCGCAAGCCTCAGATCATCGTCGAGGCCGAGCCGGTCGCCGTCGACGATGCGCTGTTTCAGGCGCTCCTCCACCGCCGCCGGCCGCTCCTTCTTCTCGGCTCTCGCGGCCTGACGGTTCTCGAACAGCGCGATATATGCCTGGAGCGGATCGTATCCCGGTCGGCGGCGGTCGTAGATCAAGTCCTCGGCGACTCGCGCCTCCTCCTCGGGGATCTTGTGGAACGGCACGATGCGCGAGACGTGGACGATCGCGGCGGTGAGGCCGCGTTTCAGCGCGTGATCGAGGAACACCGAGTTGAGCACGTGCCGCGCCGGCGGATTGAGGCCGAACGAAATGTTCGACAGGCCGAGAGCAAGTTGACAGTGCGGCAGCTCCGCTGAGAGGCGCTCGATCGCGTCGAGGGTATGCAGGCCAAGCTTGCGGTCGTCCTCGTTGCCGGTGCAAATCGTGAAGGTCAGGGGATCGATGATGAGATCGGATTCCGGCAAGCCGAACCGGCCGCAGGCGAAGTCGCGCAGTCGCTTGGCGACCGCGACCTTGCGCTCGGCGTCCTTGGCCATCCCTTCCTCGTCGATGGTGAGCGCGATCACGGCGGCACCGAAGCGGCGCGCCAGCGCCATCCGCTTCTCCGCCGGCGCCTCGCCATCCTCGAAATTGATCGAGTTGATGACCGCCTTGCCGCCGTAGAGCTTGAGCGCGGCCTCGAGTACGCCGAGCTCGGTCGAGTCGATCACCAGCGGCGCCGTCACGCTGCCGCGCATGCGCTTCACCGCCTCGGTCATGTCCGCGATCTCGTCGCGGCCGACGAAGGCGGTGCAGAGATCGAGGGCGTTCGAGCCCTCCTTAACCTGCTCGCGCGCCATGGCGACACAGCCGTCCCAGTCGCCCTTCTCCTGGCGCTCGCGAAACTGCTTGGAGCCGTTGGCGTTGCACCGCTCGCCGATCGAGAGATAGGCGTTCTCCTGTCTGAGCGCGACCGGCTGATAGAGCGAGGCGAGCGACGGCACCCAGTACCGCTTGCGCTCGGCAGGCGTCGGACGCTTGCCTGCGACGCCCAGCCTTTTCAGCACCTGGTCGAGCGCCGCGATGTGCGCCGGGGTGGTGCCGCAGCAGCCGCCGATCAGGTTGACGCCGTCCTCCAGGATGAACCGCTCCTGCCACTGTGCCAGCACCTGCGGCGAGAGCGGATAATGCGCCTTGCCGTCGATGAGCTCCGGCAGGCCCGCGTTCGGCTGGACCGAGATCAAGCCGGGCCAGCTCTCGCCCAGCCACTTTACGTGCTCGGCCATCTCTTGCGGGCCGGTCGCGCAGTTGATGCCGACCAGCGGCACCGAGAGCGCATCGACGACTGTGGCGGCCGCGCCGATATCGGCACCCACGAGCAAGGTGCCGGTGGTCTCGACCGTCACCTGCACCAGGATCGGCGTCTCGGTCTTGGCGTCGGCGCGAGCGCGCTTTGCGCCGTTGACCGCGGCCTTCAGCTGCAACGTGTCCTGGCAGGTCTCGACCAGGATCGCCTCGACACCGCCAGCGATCAGCCCCGCCGCTTGGACCGTGAGCGCGTCCTCGAGCGTCTGATAATCGATATGGCCGAGCGTCGGCAGCCGCGTCCCCGGCCCGATCGAGCCGATGATGAAGCGCGTGCGGCCGTCGCACGCGAATTCCTCGCGCACCTCGCGCGCGAGCTCCACCGCCCGCTTGTTGAGGTCGAAGGCGCGGTCCTGGAGGCCGAACTCGCCCAGGGTCACCGGCGAGCCACCGAAGGTGTTGGTCTGGATCGCGTCCGAGCCAGCCCGGTAATAGCCGCGGTAGATCTCGCGGATCAGGTCCGGCCGGCTCTCGTTCAGGATCTCCGAGCAGTTCTCATGGCCCCAGAAATCGCGCTCGACGTGGAGCTGGCGTGCCTGGATCTCCGTCCCCATGGCGCCGTCGCACAAGAGGACACGGTCCTTGAGATAGTCGAGCAGATGAGTCACGTGGTCCCTACCCTAGTCGACGTTTGCACCAACGCGCGCCGGCGCCCGCACACCCAGCATGTGACAGATCGCCACCGCCAGATCGGCGCGGTTCAGCGTGTAGAAATGGAACTCGCGCACGCCTTCGGCTTGCAGCAGGCGGCATTGCTCAATGGCGATCGAGGCCGCCACCAGCCGCCGCGTCTCGGGATCGTCGTCCAGTCCGTCGAAGAGCCCGACCATCCACGCCGGCAGGCTCGCGCCACACTGCGCGGCGAATTTCCGGGTCTGGGCGACATTGGTGACGGGCAGGATCCCCGGCACGATCGGCACCGTGATACCGCGGTTCCGGGCACGCTCGACGAAGCGCAGGTAGACATCGGTGTCGAAGAAGAACTGCGTGATCGCGCGGGCGGCACCGGCATCGATCTTGCGCTTGAGGTTGTCGAGATCGGCCTCGCCGCTCTGGGCCTCCGGATGCGTCTCGGGGAAGGCCGCCACCGAGATCTCGAAGTTGGCCACGCGCTTCAGGCCGGCCACCAGGTCGGCCGCGAAGGCATAGCCGCCGGGGTGCGGACTGTAGGGTCCGCGCTCGGCCGGCGGGTCGCCGCGCAGCGCCACCACATGGCGGATGCCGGCTTCCCAGTAGTGCTCGGCCACGGCGTCGATCTCGCCGCGCGTCGCGCCGACGCAGGTGAGGTGCGCGGCGGGCTCGAGCGGCGTCTCCCGACGGATGCGCACGACGGTCGCATGAGTGCGCTCGCGGGTCGAGCCGCCGGCCCCGTAGGTCACCGAGACGAAGCGGGGCGACAGCGGCTCCAGCCGCTTCACCGCCTGCCAGAGCTTCGCTTCCATCTCGGCGGTCTTTGGCGGAAAGAACTCGAAGGACACCAGCGGCCGCTCGGCCCCATGCATCCACATGGGATCATGGCCGAGCAGCGCCTCTCGCCGGCCATGTGTTCCCGCGGCGAGGCTCATGACGCCACCCGCTCGGCGGCGGCAGCCTCGGCCTCCGCCCGCTGGGCGCGCGCCGGCGGACGGCGCCGGACCGACCACAACGTCACCGTCAGCGGATCGCCAGTTAGGTGCACGATCGCCTCTGTTTCGAGACCGGCGTCCTGGCACCATTGCACGAGCTCCTCGTCGGCAAAGCCGAGGCGCCGGTGCGCCTGCTCCGCACGCAGTGCCTCGATCTCGTGCGGCGCGAAATCGACGATCGCGAGCCGGCCGCTCGGCTTCAGCACACGCGCGGCCTCGCGGAGCGCGCGTTGCGGATCCTCGGCATAATGCAGGACCTGGTGGAACACGGCCGCGTCGAAGCCCTCGCTCGGCAGCGGCAGCTGGTACATGTCGCCCTGCCGGAGCGAGCAGTTGCGCAAGCCCGCGCGCTCCAGGTTGGCGCGTGCCACCGCGAGCATCTCGCGGGAGAGATCGACGCCCACGGCGTGCTCGACCCGCGGGCCGAACAGCTCCAGCATGCGGCCGGTGCCGGTGCCGACGTCGAGGAAATCGCCGATGCCGTTCGCCGGTAGCAGCGCAAGAAGCGCCGCCTCGACGTCGCGCTCGGCGACATAGAGTGAGCGGATCTTGTCCCACTGCGCGGCATTCGCGCGGAAGAATTCCGCGGCGGCGGCGGCGCGCGCCCGCTTCAGCGCCTCGAGCCGGTCGCGGTCGAGTTGCGCCACCGGGTCGCCCTGGGGCAGCAGCGGCAAGAGCGCCCGTGCGACATCGGCACCGACGCCCCGGCGGGCCAGGCGGTAGAAGGCGAAGGCGCCTTCCCGGAACCGGTCGAGCAGACCCGCCTCGCAGAGCAGCTTCAGATGCCGCGACACCCTCGGCTGGCTCTGGCCGAGGATGCCCACGAGATCGGTCACCGTGAGCTCGGCTTCCGCGCAAAGCAGCATCAGCCGGAGCCTCGTGGGCTCTGCGACGGCGCGCAGGCCTCCCAAAATCGCGTCCAACCCACCTCCTGTGAATGGGACCGATCCCATCATAACCACATAAGGATATCTTTATGCAATACCGGACGTGCCACCCGCACCCACACCTGCACCGTTACCCGAAGGCCTTGGCGTGGCTTGCTAATTTTCATGTCTTCGGCGTCACTGGCGCGGAATCGGATTTTGTGATACCCGAATCGACGTGGACGGTCGTCTGTCGGCGGAGGTGGTCGTTGTCCGCCCGCCGGACGAGGATTGGGGTAGCCGTCCTCGAACGTCGGAATTAGGGGGTTGTTTCTCATGGCAAGTCGTCGTGCCTTACTGGGCTTCGCGGCCGTCCTGGCTGCGAGCCTATCAATCGCGCCTGTGGCGCAGGCGGCGCAATCGAAGGAAGCCGAGACCTTCATCGGCAATCTCGCGAACGAGGCGCTCAAGGATCTCAGCGACAAGCTGCCGGAGCCCGAGCTCGAGAAGCGTTTCAAGGCGCTGCTCGACAAGAATTTCGACATGGCGCGAATCTCGCGCTTCGTGCTCGGCCGCTACTGGGTGACCGCTTCCGACAAGGAGAAGCAGGACTTCCAGAACCTGTTCGAGGCCTATGTCGTGCGTGCCTACTCAATCCGCTTCAGCGAATACTCCGGCGAGACCGTGAAGGTGACGGGCTCGCGGTCGGACACGCCGGACAACGCGGTGGTCATGAGCGACATCCTGCAGCCCGACAACGCCCCGCCGGTGAAGGTCGAATGGGTCCTGCGCAAGAGCGACAACGCCTTCCGCATCGCCGACGTGAGCGTCGACGGCGTCAGCATGGTGCTGACCCAGAAGCAGGAGTTCGCCGCGGTCATCGAGCGCAACGGCGGCGGCGTCGCGAGCCTCAACAGGGCGATCCAGGACAAGCTCAACGGCACCACGACCGCGCAGCAGTAGCGCGGCGCCCGGTCAAGCCCTGGTCAGGGGCTTGTAGCGGATACGGTGGGGCTGGTCGGCCTCGGCGCCGAGGCGGCGCTTCCGATCGGCCTCGTAGTCCTGGTAGTTGCCCTCGAACCACACGACCTGGCTGTCGCCCTCGAAGGAGAGGATGTGGGTCGCGATGCGGTCGAGGAACCAGCGGTCGTGGCTGATCACCACGACACAGCCTGGAAAGTCCACGATCGCATCCTCGAGCGCGCGGAGCGTATCGACGTCGAGATCGTTGGTGGGCTCGTCCAGCAGGATCACGTTGGCGCCGGACTTGAGCATCTTCGCGAGGTGAACGCGGTTGCGCTCTCCGCCCGAGAGCTGCCCGACTTTTTTCTGCTGGTCGGAGCCGCGGAAGTTGAACAGCGAGACATAGGCTCGGCTCGGCATCTTGCGCCGGCCGAGGTCGATCTCGTCCTGACCGCCTGAGACCTCCTCCCACACCGTCTTCGTGGGCGCGAGCGTGTCGCGGGACTGGTCGACATAGCCGAGCTTAACGGTCTCGCCGAGGCGCAGGGTCCCGCGATCGGGCTTCTCCTGGCCGGTGATCATGCGGAAAAGCGTGGTCTTGCCGGCACCATTCGGTCCGATGATGCCGATGATGCCGCCGGGCGGCAGTCGGAAGCTCAAGTCCTCGATTAGCAGCTGGTCGCCATAACCCTTGGCGAGATGCTCGGCCTCGATCACGAGGTCGCCGAGGCGCGGGCCCGGCGGCAGTACGATCTGCGCGGTCTCCGGCGCCTTCTCGCGGCTTTGCGCCACCAGGGTCTCATAGGCCTGGATACGCGCCTTGCTCTTGGCTTGACGGGCGCGCGGGCTTTGGCGCACCCATTCGAGCTCGCGCTCGAGAGTGCGCTGGCGGGCGGCCTCCGCCTTGCCCTCCTGCGCCAGCCGTTTCTGCTTCTGCTCCAGCCAGCCGGAGTAGTTCCCCTCGTAGGGGATGCCGCGGCCGCGGTCGAGCTCGAGGATCCAACCTGCAACCTCGTCGAGAAAATACCGGTCGTGGGTCACGGTCACCACCGTGCCCGGATATTCCGCAAGGAAGCGCTGGAGCCAAGCAACGGACTCGGCATCGAGATGATTGGTGGGCTCGTCCAGCAGCAGGAGATCGGGCCGCTGCAGCAGCAGGCGGCAGAGCGCCACACGGCGCCGCTCACCGCCCGAGAGCTTGCTCACGTCGGCGTCACCCGGCGGACAGCGCAGCGCGTCCATAGCGATCTCGATCGTGCGGTCGAGCTCCCAGCCGTTGACGGCATCGATCTTCTCCTGGAGCTCGCCCTGTTCCGTGAGGAGCGCATTCATCTCGTCGTCCTCGAGCGGCTCGCCGAGCTTGGCAGAGACGGTCTCGAAGCGCTCCATCAGCGCCTTGACCTCGCCAAGACCCTCGCGGACGTTGCCCGCCACATCTTTCGCGGGATCGAGCGCGGGCTCCTGCGCGAGATATCCCACCTTGGCGCCCTCGGCCGCCCAAGCCTCACCCGCGAAATCCGTCTCGACGCCCGCCATGATCTTCAGCAGCGTCGACTTGCCGGCGCCATTGGGCCCGAGCACGCCGATCTTCGCGCCGGGCAGAAACGACAGCCAGATGTCCTTCAGGACTTCGCGCCCGCCCGGATAGGTCTTCGAGAGACCTTTCATCACGTAGATGTACTGATAGGCGGGCATGCGAGAGCGCTCCGGGAATTGTGCGGGGGTGCGGGGCGCCTGGGGTAGCCGCGGTTCTGGGGGGCGTCAAGGTGTTTGTCTGCGCGTTGCGCGAGTGGCGGTGTCACATCGGGCATGGCCAGGCGGATCCGCAGCCCTTCCGCGCCGGCACGCATGGGGATCGCGCAACAGGGACGCTCCCCCGACGCGGGGCTTCACGTCAGCGGCGCCGTCGTAACGTAATTTGCGAACTGCCTTACCACATAGGCCTCACCCTCGAGCGGCGGCAACAAGGCGTCCGTCGGCTCGTCCCAGAAATCGGCGAGGTTCGCAGCGGCGAAATCCAACCCCACCGCGGCGATCATTCTTGCGCTTGCACCGACGCGCGGATTTACGTCGATGATCCGCCAGCGGCCGGCAGCGTCTCGCAGAAGCTCGAAATTGGACGCGCCAAAGAGCTTCAGCTCCCTCGCAAGCCGCTCCGCGAGCCTGGCGAGAGCGGGATCGTGGAATATCCGCATCTTGGTCTCGACGCTTCCGCGCTTTTCAAAACACTCCCTACATACGCAACGAAACGCGGTGGTGCGTCGACCGAGAAACATGTTCACCGATACGTCCGGCGCCTGCAGTGTTTCCTGCAGCAGCCAATGGCTCGGATCGACATTCTTCAATTCCGCCGCGTCATTGATCGTTCGAATGCCGGCTCCCCCGGTGCCCTTGCGCGGCTTTAGGATCGCAGGCAGCTGCATCTGCGCGAGCGCGGCCGCAGACGCGGGAGCGGTTTCCGGCGCGGGCAGGTCCTTTTCTCGAAGCCATCGATCCATCTCCCACTTGTCGTTGCAGAGCCGGACCACATCATAGGGCGGCGCAATGAGCTCGAGACCGGGCGGCAGGCTTCCTTCTGCCGCCAGGCGTGCTGCAACCTCGATCTCCTCGTCGTGCAGCGGCAGGTAATAGCTGCCCGGGTAGGACTTTGCGACGTTGCGGAGTGCTTCCGGGAACTCCGGCGCTCGCGCCAACGGAACCTGCACGAATGCATCGGCCAGCACGCTCGCCGCTGTCAGCTCACGCCTGCCTGTGTCGATTGCAACGACGAAGACCCCATCGCCGTATCGTTCGCGCACGGATTCGATGGTGCCGAACGCGTTCGTGCCGCCGGCCGAACCGACAATCAGCCGACGAGAATGGCGCATCAAATGGACCCGCTTCATCGCTTGTCTCCCGCCGCAGAGGCATTCGCGATTGTGTGCCCCATGGTGGCCTCCTCGGTTGCGCCGGTCGCTGTCACTCTATAATGGAAGGCAGGTGGCAGCGATTGATGGGGCTCGCCGGGCGTCGGCACCCCGCCGCGAGGAGGTTGAGAGCGATGGGCGCGATGCTGGTCACCGGCGGGAGCCGCGGAATTGGAGCGGAGATCTGCGCGCGGGCTGCAGAGCGCGGCTATGCCGTCGCTGTCAACTATCGCACGGGCGAGACGGAGGCGCGCGCCGTCGTGGCGACGATCGAGCAGGGTGGCGGCCGCGCCTTTGCGATCAGGGCGGACGTGACCAATGAGAACGAGATCAAGCGAATGTTCGACGAGGTCACGTCCCGGCTCGGCCCGATCACCGCGCTCGTCAACAACGCCGGCTGGGGCGGGCAGCACGGCCCGATCGAGGCCTGGGACGCGGAGGCCACTCGCCGGCTCATCGAGACCAACCTGTTCGGACCGATGCTGTGCAGCCGCGAGGCGGTCAAGCGCATGTCGAGGAAGCTCGGCGGATCCGGCGGCAATATCGTCAACATATCCTCGGCGGCCGCCCGGACCGGCTCTCCCGGCGTCTTCGTCCACTATGCCGCGACCAAGGGCGGCCTCGACGTGTTCACGACAGGTCTCGCGAAGGAGGTGGCCAAGGATGGCATCCGCGTGAACGCGGTGCGGCCCGGCTACGTCCGGACCGCGATGTACGAGGACGATCTCAAGCAGAGTCCCGACTGGGTCCGCTCGACCATTGCGGCCATTCCGCTTGGTCGGATCGCCGAGGTGCGGGACGTGGCGGCGGTCGTCTTGTGGCTCGTCTCCGACGAGGCGTCCTACGTCACCGGCAGCATCATCGACCTCTCCGGAGGACGCGCCACACAGTGAGCGCGGGCGCAATCTCGCCGCGGGTGGTGCCCGAGCGGCCGCGGCGATAGGATCAATGTCGATCGGAGGGGGGTCGATGGGAAAATCCGTCATCGTGGTCGGCGCGGGCGTGGTCGGCATGGGCTGCGCCGCCTATCTCCAGAGGGCCGGCCACAAGGTCACCGTGATCGACCGCGTGCCGCCGGGCCGCTCGACGTCCTTCGGCAACGGCGGCGGCATCGCCAGCACCTTCGTCCTGCCGCTCGCCATGCCGGGCCTCATGAAGAAGTACGTCAAGTACTACCTTGACCCCGAGGGCCCGGTCTCGCTGCGCTGGTCCCACATGCCGGCGATGCTGCCGTTCGTGTGGAAATTCTGGCGGAACTGCCGGCCGGAGCGCGTCAAGTACTGCACCGAGGCGCTCGCTGCCTTCATGCCGCCCGCCTACGACGCCTGGAAGCCGCTCTTCGAGGAGGCGGGACTCATGCCGCTGGTGCGCGCCGACGGCGGCCTATGGCTCTACAAGGACGCGGCCGCGCTCGATCGAGACGCGCCGTTCTGGCAAGGCCGCAAGGACAGCGGCCTCGATTTCGAGCGGCTCGGCGAGGATGAGCTCCGGCAGATGGAGCCCGCGGTCTCGCAGGACTGGAAAGCGGCCGTGCTGGAGCCGGATTGGCACTACGTGCGCAACCCCTACAAGGTGGTGGCGGGCGTCGCCGAGCTGGTGCAGCGGAAGGGCGGCACCATCCTCGAGGAAGAGGTGCTGGATTTCGATCGCGGCCCTGGTGCCGTGCGCGCCGTGATCACGAGCAAGGGGCGCCACGAGTGCGATGCGGTGTTGATCGCCTGCGGCGCCTGGTCGCATAAGCTCGCGCACAAGCTCGGAAGCCGCGTGCCGCTGGAGAGCCAGCGTGGCTATCACGTGACCCTGCCGCAAGCCGGCGTCGAGACGCGACATCTGCTCATCGTGGGCTCCGCCAAGATCGCCATCACCACCATGGAGATGGGAGTGAGGATCGTCGGTGCCTCGGCTTTCCCGGGCGTCGACGCGCCCGCCGACTGGCGGCAGGCGCAGATGGTGCTGAGCTGGGGCCGGCGAGTGCTACCTGGGCTCAAGACCGACGGGATGACGCAGTGGTTCGGCGAGCGGCCGCTCACGCCGGATTCGCTGCCCGTGCTGGGCCGTTCGCCGCATTTCGCGAACGCATTCTACGCTTTCGGGCACAGTCACATGGGGCTAACCACCGGCGCGATCACCGGCAAGCTGATGGCCGAAGTGGTCAGCGGCGGGCGCGCCAGCATCGACCTGACGCCGTTCCGCATCGACCGAGACTACTGACATCGAAGGAGAGCCGCGATGGCCGAGATTGAGGCGAAACTGAAGAAACTGGGTCTCGAGCTGCCGCAGGCGCTCAAAACGCCGCCGGGACTCAAGCTGCCGTTCAAGCCGGTGATCGTGCGCGGCAAGCACGTCTATATCTCCGGTCACGCGCCGCAGAATCCCGACGGCTCGATCGCCGGGCCGCTCGGCAAGCTCGGCAAGGAGCTCACGGTCGAGCAGGGCTACCAGGCGGCGAAGCTGGTCGCACTCTCGATCCTCGGCGACCTCAAGCGCGCACTCGGCGATCTGGACCGCGTCGCGGCTTGGCTCCGCGTGCTCGGCATGGTCAACGTCGCGCCGGGCTTCAACCAGACGACCGCAGTGATCAACGGATTCAGCGAGCTGATCCTCGATCTCTACGGTCCCGAGCGCGGCGCCCACACGCGCTCCGCCGTGGGCATGGCGGCGCTACCGCTCGACATCTCCGTGGAGATCGAGGCCGAGGTCGAGATCGCCGGCTGATCGCGCGGGCGCCGCGCGCCCCTGGGTCAACCGCTCAGCGCGAAGCCGCGGTAGCCGTCCGCCACCACCTTTTCGCAGATCTTGCGATACTGCGCCATGCCGCCCGCGTAGGGCATGAAGACGCGCGGCTTGCCGGGCACGTTCGCGCCCAGGTACCAGGAGTGGGTCGCCATCGGCAGCAGCGTGGCGTTCGCCGCCGCGTTCACCTGCTCGATCCAGGAGTCCATCGCTTCAGGACGCGCCTCGATGCGCTCGATGTGGTGAGCGCGCATGTGGGCGATGCAGTCCGTGATCCACTCGACGTGCTGCTCGATCGCGACCGGCATGTTGCAGAGCACGGACGGGCTGCCCGGCCCCGTGATCGTGAACAGGTTCGGGAATCCGGCGACCTGCAGGCCGAGATAGTTGCGGGGGCCCGCCCGCCAGACCTCGGAAAGCGCGAGACCGTCGCGGCCGCGAATGTCGATCCGCAGCAGCGGCCCGGTGAGCGCGTCGAAGCCCGTCGCGAACACGATGATATCGAGCGGATACTCCTTGTCGCTTGTGCGGATGCCGGTGGGCGTGATCGCCCGGATCGGCGTCGCGCGCAGGTCGACCAGCGAGACGTTGCCGCGATTGAAGGTCTCGAAGTAGTTGGTGTCGATCGGCGGGCGCTTCGCGGCATAGGGGTGATCGATGTTCGACAGGATGGCGGCGGTCTTGGGATCCTTCACGATCTCGCGGATCTTGTTCTTGATGAACTCTGCCGCCGTGTCGTTCGCCGCCTTGCTCTGGACGAGGTCGCGGAAAGTTGCGCGGAACTGCAAGCCCCCTTTCCTCCAGGCGGCCTCGTAAAGCTCTTTGCGCCGCTCGGGCGTCACGTCGAAGGCCGAGCGATCCTCGATCACAAAGGCATGCCCGTTCGGATTCCCGTGCATCAGGTGCCGTATCTCGTCGAAGTGCTCCTTCACGTAGCGCCTGAACTCCGGAGCGAGCGGCGTGTTCCGGGCGGGCACGCTGTAATTCGCCGTGCGCTGGAACACCGTCAGGTGCTTCGCCGTCTCGGCGATCACCGGCGCCGACTGAATCCCCGTGGAGCCCGTACCTATCTGCCCGACCCGCTTGCCGGTGAAGTCGACGCCCTCGTGCGGCCATTCGCCCGTGTGGTACCAGCGGCCGGCAAAACTTTCGATCCCGGGGATCTTCGGGACGTTGGCGGCGGAGAGGCAGCCGACCGCCGTGATAAGGAATTTCGTCGCGAGCTCCTCGCCATGCTCCGTGGTCACGCGCCAGAGGTTCGCCGCGGCATCGTAGCGGGCCGAGGTCACTCTCGTCCGGAAGCGGATGCTGCGCCGGAGGTCGAAGCGGTCTGCGACGTGGTTGAGATAGCGCAAGATCTCCCGCTGCTCGGGATAGCGCTCGGTCCATTCCCAGTCGCGCAGCAATTCCTCTGAGAATGTATAGCAATAGGTGTGGCTCTCGGAATCGCAGCGTGCGCCTGGATAGCGATTCCAGTACCAGGTGCCGCCGACATTGTCCGCGGCCTCCAGCACCTGCACCGAAAGCCCGAGCCGGTCCCGGAGGGAATAGAGCTGGTAGAGCCCCGAAAAGCCCGCACCGACGATCACGGCGTCGAGATGCGACTCCGGCTCGCTTCTCCGCGCCGCGCCGCCATTGGCCCCACTCACTGTCATGGCCGGAAACTCATCACCGATGCCTCCTGATGTGCGCAGGCGGCCAGCATGAGACCATCGCACGGCCACGTGCAAGAGACATCCCGGAATTGGCGCAGTTCCGGAGCCCCGTGCTAGGAATCGGCCGACCGGTCCACGCTCGCGTCTATCCGTTCCACGAGCTCAACCGGCAGCGGTCCCGCGTTCGCGGCCGCGACGCACTCCGCGAGCTCGCGGCGGTTCTTGACGCCGAGCACGAGCGTGTCGACACCGGGGATCCCAAGGGCGTAGCGGTGCGCGACGATCGCGGGGTTCTCGCCGAGCTCGGCGCAGAGGCGGCGGAAACCGGCGGCGCGGGCGTAATCGCGGACCTCCTCGTGGCCCGACGGGAGATCGCGGTCGATGGCAGCGGTGAGCGCGCCGGCCTGCACCGCGCGGATGCCCATGACGCCGACGCCATTTGTCTTCGCCGCCGCGATCACTGCGCGCGGCTTCGCGGGCCCGTCGAAGAACTTGAGCGAGCCCGGCGAGTCCAGGAGGTTCGCGATGCACTGCACCGCCGCGGGCGCGGGCCGCTCGCTCAGGAGCTTGATGATGGCGTCGGGATGGCCGATGCCGGTGAGGCCCCAGGCACCGATCAGGCCCTCGGCTTTGAGGCGCTCGAGCACGGGCCGGACCGTGCCGACGAAGCGCGAATAGGGCGTCATGCGCGTCGCCGCGGTCGGATGCCGGCGCATCGGGTGATCGTCCGGCGCCACGTTCGAATGCAGGAAGAAGAGATCGAGATGCTTGAGACGCAGGCGCGCGAGGCTGTTGGAAATCGACTGGCGGAGCCGCGTCTCCACCTCGGCAGCAGGCGTATCGCCGAGCAGGCACTTGCTGGTGACGCGCAGGCCCGCGGGCAGCTTTCCGCCGAAGGCGTCGCCCACGATGCTCTCGGCCTTGCCGTCGCCGTAGCGCGGCGCGAGGTCGAGCAGGTTGATGCCGGCGTCCACGGCGGCGCGCACAGTCGCGACGCATTCCTCGTCCGTCGTGGCGCCCCAGAGCATGCCGATGCCGCCACCGCCGAGCGTCAGCGCGCTGACGGGCGCGAGGGAGCCGAACGGATGGAGCTTCATGGGGTTCCTCCTTCGGCTGCGGGAGCCCGAGGCATTGCCTCGGCCGTAGTTGCGGAACCGCGGCCCGCACGATAGCCGGACCGATTACGCGCCGTGGGACATCGCCGGCGCCGGGCCGAATTCACGCTCGACCAAGTCCTGACCGATTCCGGCTATCTCCGTGGCTTCACCAGATCATGACCCTGCTGGTGTCGTCCTTCTACCCCACCTTCCTCGGCGCGGTCGGGCGACCCTCCGCCGTTACGGCTTCAGACTCACGCCACCGAAGGGCTGGCCGCCGAGGAAATGCAGCTTGAAGCCCTGCACCTTGTCGCTGATCGCGGCATAGGCGCTCACGTCCGCCAGCACGATCCCGGGCATATCCTTGTAGTAGACTTCCTGCGCCTTCTCGTAGAGCTCGGCGCGCTGCTCGGGGTCCGTCACGATGTCGGCCTTCTTGATCAGGTCGGAGAAGTCCTTGTTGCACCAGTGCGAGACGTTGTTGCCGCCGGCGATGGCATCGCAGGTGTTCCAAACCAGGAGCTCGCTGGGATCCGGATAATCCCAGGTACCGCCCATCTGAGTCACCGTCGCCTCGCCGGCGCGCCGGCGGCGCAGGAACTCGCCCCATTCGTAGGTGACGATGTTCGCCTTGACGCCGATCTTTGCCCAGTCTGCCTGCACGAGCTCCGCCGTGCGGCGGCCGTTCGGCATATAGGCGCGGCTCACCGGGATCGCCCACAGGTCGGTCGAGAACCCATCGGGATATCCGGCCTCGGTGAGGAGCTGCTTCGCCCGAGCGGGATCGTAAGGCCGCGGCTTCAGGGCCGTGTTATGTCCCCAAAGGGCCGAAGGCACGAGCGAGGCCGTGGGCTGGCCGCTGCCCTGGAACACCGCGTCCAGGATCGCCGGCACGTTGATGGCGATCGTCAGCGCCTCGCGCACGCGAATGTCGTCGAACGGCTTCTTGTCGACGCGCCAGGCGATCGTGCTCTCGGCGGCGATCGGCGCTCCGGGGACGACGACCCCAGGCGTCGTGCGCATCGCCGGCAGGTCCGCTGGGCTCGGATAGCGGAGGATCTGGCATTCGCCAGCGCGCAGCTTGGCAAAGCGCACCGCCGGATCCTTGGTGATGGCGTAGACCATCTGGTCGACCTTGGCCTCGCGCTGCGGCATGCCACCCTTAGCGCCCCAGAAGTCCGCGAACTTGCGGAACCGCACGAGGGAATCCAGCTGATAGTCCACCAGCTGGAACGGCCCGGTGCCGAGCGGCGCGAGGTCGAATTGCTCGGGCGTGCCCGCCTTTTCCATGGCTGCCGCGTATTCGGCCGACCAGACCGAGAAGGACTGCACGGTGAGCGCGCTCAAGAGCGACGCAGACGGCTCCTTCAGGTCGAACACGACGGTGTCGTCATTGACTTTGCTGACGGACTTGAGCGCGGGTCCGACGAAGTCGTCGTACATCGGGTAGTGTCCGCCGCTCACCTTGTTGTAGCTGTTCGCCTTGTCGTACATGCGCGAGAAGCTGAACACCACGTCGTCGGCATTCATGTCGCGGCTGGGCTTGAATTTGGCGCTGGACTGGAACTTGACGCCGTGCCGCAGCTTGAAGGTGTAGTGCAGCCCGTCCGGCGAGATGCTCCAGGATTCCGCGAGCCCGGGGATCACCTTCGATCCGCCGATCTCCATTTCCACCAGTCGGTCGGCGATCTGCTCGCTGACATCGAAGCTGGTATTGGAATCCGTGAGCGCCGAGTTGAGCGCATCGGGGCTCGCCTCCGAGCAGACCGTAAGCGTATCCGCCCGCACGCCGCCGCTCGCCACCAGCGCAACCGCCGCCGCCGCAACTCCCCAGAACCTCCGCATGGCACACCTCGCTGAGCTGCTTTTGCAAGATAGTGGGAGCGGCGTGCGCCACCTGTCAATTCGCGAGCGCCAGACGCACTTCGACATAGTCCACCGCAGCGAACTCCAGCGAGGCCGCGCCACGGGCCTCGTATGCAAGCGAGTCCTCGCGGGACGGCTTTGGACGCCGGCGCCCAGCTTGTCATAATGACATATGCACGCAATGGTCCAGTAATGGGCGATTTCGCAGAGGCTTTCCGGACCGCGGGACGGCTGATCCTCGAGGGGGATCCGGCTCTGGTTGCGATCGTCCTCCTCTCCTTGCGCGTGAGCCTCACGGCGGTGGCGCTGGCGGCGCTGCTGGGTCTGCCCCTGGGCGCGCTGCTGGCGCTCGCGCGCTTTCCCGGACGCGCCGGCGTCATCGTGATCCTCAATGCCTGCATGGGATTTCCACCGGTGATCGCCGGGCTCGTGCTCTATCTCCTGTTGTCGCGGGCGGGGCCGCTCGGGAGCTGGGGCCTGCTGTTCACGCCGACCGCCATGGTGATCGCCCAGTGCTCACTGGTGACGCCGATCGTCGCCGCGATCACGCGGCAGCTCATCGAGGACCTCTGGGCGGAGCATCGGGAGCAGCTCAAATCCCTGGGCGCCACGCGGCTTCGTGCCGCGGCGACGCTGCTTTGGGATGCGCGGCTCTCGCTCGGCACCGCGGTCCTCGCGGGCTTCGGCCGGGCGAGCGCCGAGGTGGGGGCAATCATCATCGTCGGCGGCAATATCTCGGGCGTCACCCGCACCATGACCACCGCGATTGCGCTCGAGACGTTGAAAGGCGACCTGTCGCTCGCACTGGCGCTCGGCTTGATCCTGCTGGCGTTGGCGCTCGGCGTGAACAGCGCAGCGCAGATTGCGAGCGAAGCGCTGCGTCGGCGGGCGAGCTAGCGACATGCACGGCGCGCCCTCGATCCTGCCGCTCCGCCTCGAAGGGCTGGTCTTTGCCGCGGGCGGCACGCGGCTCATCGACGGCATCACCGCGCGGCTGGAGGCCGGCCCGCGCACGGTGATCCTCGGGCACAATGGCGCCGGCAAGAGCCTGCTGCTGCGGCTCTGCCACGGCCTGCTGACGCCCGGCGAGGGTCGCGTCGCGTGGTCGGACCATGGGCTCGGACCGAGATGGGTGAGCCGGCGCCAGGCGATGGTGTTCCAGCATCCGGTTGTGCTGCGCCGCTCGGCACGCGCCAACGTGACCTATGGCCTGGCGCTCGCGGGTGTGCCCTGGCGCGAGCGCCGCCGGCAGGCGGAGGCAGCGCTGGCCGAGGTCGGGCTCGCCGATCTCGCGAAACGACCGGCGCGCGCGCTCTCCGGCGGCGAGCGACAGCGGCTGGCGCTCGCGCGCGCCTGGGCGCTCCATCCGGAGGTGCTGCTGCTGGACGAGCCCACAGCAAGTCTCGATCCCGCGGCCACGCGCGCGGTCGAGAACGTGATCGCAGCCTTCGACATGGCGGGCACCAAGATCATCATGACCACACATGATCTCGGCCAGGCCCGGCGGCTTGCGGACGAGGTGATGTTCCTGCACAAGGGGCGGCTCCTCGAGCACACCCCCGCCCGCGACTTCTTCGAGCGGCCGAGCACGCCCGAGGGGCGCGCCTATGTAGCGGGCGACCTGCTGTGGTGACCCGCAAACACCTGACGGAGAAAAGCACATGACACGGCGTCTCATACTGCTCGTGCTCGTCGTCGCGGGGTTCGCGTACTCCGCGGTACCGGCTGCAGCCGCAGAGAAATTCATCACCGTCGCGTCCACGACCTCGACGGAGAATTCCGGCCTCTTCACCTATCTTCTGCCGGCCTTCACCAAGGCCACGGGAATCGAGGTGCGCGTGGTGGCCGTCGGGACGGGACAGGCGCTCGCGATCGGGCACCGCGGCGATGCGGACGTGGTCTTCGTGCACGACCGCCCCGCGGAGCTCAAATTCGTCGAGGCTGGCGACGGCCTCGGGCGGCGCGAAGTCATGTACAACGACTTCATCATTGTCGGTCCGGCGAGTGACCCCGCAGGTATCGCCGGCTCGCACGACGCGGTCGCCGCCTTCAGGAAGATTGCAGCAGCAAAGACCATCTTCCTCTCGCGGGGGGACAAGAGCGGCACCAACGAGGAGGAGCTCCGGCTCTGGGCCGCGGCCGGGATCGACGCGAGGCAGACCGGAAGCGACTGGTACCGCGACACCGGCTCCGGCATGGGGGCCACGCTCAATACGGCCGCCGGCATCGGCGGCTACACCCTCGCGGACCGCGGCACCTGGCTCAGCTTCAAGAACCGCGCCGACCTCAAGATCCTGGTCGAGGGCGACAAGCGGCTCTTCAATCAGTACGGCGTGATGCTGGTGAACCCGGAGCGGCACCCCACCGTGAAACGCGAGTGGGGCCAGGCGTTCATCGACTGGCTCACCTCGCCCGCGGGGCAGGAGACCATCGCCGGCTACAAGATCGACGGCGAGCAGCTGTTCTTCCCGAACTACCGCCCGCCGGGATCCTGAGCGCGCCGTGCGCGGTCACTGCACGCGGTGCATGCGCAGGGATTGCGGCGTGAACTGGTAGATCACGGGGCCGTAGGCGGGCTTGAGCTCCGGCGCGCCGGGTACGTGGTGCATCGAGAGGTCGACGGGATCGTAGGTGTAGACCACCGGTCCCGGCGTAGCCGGCGTATTCCAGCCGGGCGGATAGAGATCGTGTCCGGCGGGCGCGGGCCCGGCTGCGAGCAGGCCCAGCATCAGTGCGCCTGTCCCGGCCGCGATGGCGAAACTGCGTTTGGCGATCATGTCGTTGCTCCTTCCGAGGGGGCCATGCGCGGCGCGCACGCCCGTGTGGCTCGCAAGGAAGACCCGACCGCGCGCCGATTCATTCCCGAGAAACCGCGAGGCCGAAACCCGGGCGTGAGCCGTCAGCGCTGCGGCCCGCAGGTGGCGAGGCTGTCGCAGACATGGTCGAGCCGGAGCGAGACCGGCAGGAACGCGATCGATACGTTGAGCGACAGCGGAAGCAGTCGATCGTCGTTGCTGAAGGTCACGTCGACCGGGCGCGGCGCGCTGTCGGGATCGCCGTCCTCGCTGGTTTCACCCTTGAAGCCCGCGATCGGCTTCAGCATGAGACGCAGGCGGATGACATCGGTCTCCGCACCGACGGAGACCACCTCGACGCCGACATCGAAGCGCCGCGCATCGTCGAACACGCGGATCGTGAATTCGTCGCCGGGCTTCGGCGGCCTCACCCGTAGCTCCTGGCGGATGTAGGCGAGCGCCGCCACGGGATCGACGACGTCGCGGCGGTGCCGCTCCGCAAGCGGGGGCTTGTGGCTGGTGTCTTCCTCGGTTCGCTCGGCGATCACGCCGCCGTCGCGCTGGACGAAGCGCAGGCTCGCGCGCTGATCGCGCCGCTTGCGCAGATCGTAGCGCGCCTCGTACCGCTCGGGCGCGACGCTGCCGTCCTGCACGAGCTTGCCCTCGCCCACGATCTTGGTACGGAATTTCGTGAAGAGCCGCGGCAATCCCTCGGTCTCCACCAGGATCTGGTCGCGATAGCTCGCTGGTGTTCCGTCGAGGCTGAGCCGTACCTCGGCCGCCGGCAAGCCGGCCCAGGTGGCGCGATAATAGGCGGCGAGCTCCTCGGCCTGGACCTCGCTGCCCCCGAGGGCGCAGAGCGAGGCGACAAGCGCAAGCGCCGACAAGCGCCGAATGAGGTGCATGGCGCCAATATACCGGTGGCGTGGCGCGACCGGGAGGTTCCGCCGCGCCCAGTTTGATGGAGATTCTTGTCGCGGCCGCGCGGTCGGATTTACTCTGAGCAGGCCGGGCTTCGAAAGGACCGATGTCGTGCCACCCCTCGCCTCCGCCATGCCTCGCAACCTGGCACCCGCCTACTACGTCGATCCCGAGATCTATCGGACCGAGCGCGACGCGATCTTCGCCCGGCACTGGCAGATGCTGGGCCCGGCGCGGCAAGTCGCCGAGCCCGGCCAGTACCTCGCGGTCGAGATCGCCAACTGGAAGCTCTTCGTGCTGCGCGGCGAGGACGGTGTGCTGCGCGGCTTCCACAACGTGTGCCGGCACCGCGGCGCGCGACTGCTCGAGGAGGGCACCGGCCACTGCCGGACGCTGCGGTGCCCCTATCATCTCTGGAGCTACGAGCAGGACGGACGGCTGCGCGCCGCGCCCTGGTTTGGCGAAGATCCCGGCTTCCGCCTGGAGGATTGGCCGTTGCAGCCAATCTCGGTCGAGACTTGGCGCGGTCTGCTCTTCGTCGCGATCGCGCCGGCGATGAGCCTCGCCGAGCAACTCGGCGACTTGCCCGAGGAGATCGCGGACTTCCCGATCGAGAGCTTCGAGCCCGCCGCCGACGAACGCTTCGTCATGTCGTCCAACTGGAAGACCTACACCGATAACTTCGTCGAGGGCTATCACGTTCCGGGCATCCACCCGGCCTTCAGCAAGGTGATTCAGTTCGACCAGTTCGAAACCGTGGCGCGGCGCGGGCTGGTGCGCATGACGGCGCCCCAGCGCAGCGGCTCCATCTACGGCGGCAAGTGGCTGTGGATGTGGCCGGCCTGGACGCTCTCGGTGTTCCCCGGCGGGATGAACACCAGCCGGATCAATCCGATCAGTGCGGGCAAGACAGAGCTCGTGTACCACTTCTATTTCGCCGACACCTCCGAGGCGACCGCCGAGCCACGCGCGCGCACCGTCGCCACCAATTGCGGCATCGTGCGCGAGGACTTCGGCATCTGCGAGCATACGCAGCGCAACTACGCCTCGGGCGCCTATACGCCGGGTCCGCTGAGCCCGCGGCACGAGCAGTCCGTCGCCTATTTCCAAAGCAAGGTGCTCGAGGCGCTGCACGCCCGCGACGCCAAAGCGGCGGAGTGATCGTCCGCACCGCGCCTCGGATTGCCCGCGCTCTCTCCAGGCGATAGGCTCTCTCGAGACCGACGTCCCTCGCGCGAGGGTGCTGCGGTCGTGCAACCAACGCAGGGAGGCAGGAATGGGAACCAGGACCACTGGGCGCGCCAAGATCGGGCGCCGGACCGTGCTCAAGCTGGCCGCGGGAGCGGGATTCGCCGGCGCCGGCAGCATCGCCCTCTCGCCGCGTCCCGCGGCGGCCGATACGACGCTCGCGATCTGGACCGGATTTCCGGAGCTGCAGCCGTTCTACGAGGCGGTTGCCAAGGCCTATTCCGCCGCGCATGCCGGCGTCAAATGCACGGTATTCAGCACGTCCCTGCGCGAAGCCGAGCAGAAGCTCTCGGCCGCAGTGCCCACGGGCACCGGTCCCGACATCTACGACATCGGCACGAACATTAGCGTCAACTTCATCGAGTCCGGCCTGATCGACGCGAACCCCGCGGACGTCGATGCGTACCTCAAGAGCGGCGCCTGGAACAAATTCGTAGTCGACTTCTTCACCCTCAATGGCAAGACCTATGGATTGCCGCTCATGGAGGGCAGCAAGGCCTCGATGTTCTACAACAAGACGATGTTCAAGGAGGCCGGGATCGCCAACCCGCCTACGACCATGGCGGAATGCGTCGAGGCCGCGAAGAAGCTCGTGAAATTCGACAGCAGCGGCAAGATGATCCGCAGCGGCATCAGCCTGCGCCTCTCGGGCCAGGGCAGCGGCATCACCGAGAAGTTCCGCTATCTGCTGGAGGGCGCGGGCGCCTCCGTGATCATCAAGACCGCGAGCGGCAAATATCACAACAACTTCGACAACGACGCGGGGCGCGGAGCGCTGCAGTGGGTCGTGGACGCCGTGCAGAAGTGGAAGATCGACGATCCCAAGGTACAGCACGACGCCGCTGCCTTTGCCGCCGGCACCACCGCCATGCTCTGGCGCGAGGCCTGGGTGATCGGCGAGATCCATGACAAGGCGCCCGGTCTGGATTACGGCGTAGTGCCGATCCCGAAATGGACGGCGTCGAGCCCCTACCGGATGCTGCTGCAGCCCTGGGGTGTCTACGTCAACGGCAAGAGCGCCAACAAGACCGCGGCCTGGGACTTCGTGAAGTTCCTGACCAACCCGGAGAACTCGTTCCGGATCACCGACATGACAGGCTGGGTGACCGAGCGCCAGGACGTCGACTGGAAGCCACTGCTGGCAAAGACGCCGCAGTTCGAGACCTTCGTCTCGCCGCCCAAGGGCATGGACTACTACGTGGAGCCGATCCTCGCGCCTTGGGACGAGATCCAATCGAAGATGGCGGACAAACTCACCGCCGCTTACATCGATCCCGCTCTCAATGGCAACCCCGCCAAGGTCGCCGACGCGATCAAGGCCATGGCCGCGCAGACCGACCAGATCCTCAAGGACGCGGACATGTACAGCGCCACCTGAGCGTGTTCTCGTACTTGCGGTCGGTCCCCTTCGTTCCGTCATCCCCGCCCCCGGGCGACAGTCCGGGGGCGACGCGGATGGCCGGGTCAAGCCGGTCAAGCCCTGCCATGACGGGAGGGGAGCGAGTCCGGAAAACAGGCGGCACTTAGGTCGTGGCCGCACAGGGCGCGACGATCGCTCGAGCGGGCCCCCTCGCCTCGCGCTGGAGCCGGATCCGGCGCAACCGCCAAACGCTGATTTTCTGCTATGTGGCGCTCGCGCCGGTGCTGGTGCTGTTCTTCTACGTCCGCGTCATTCCCATCCTAGAAAGCGTGGCGTTGAGCTTCTACCGCTGGGACCTGATCCGGCCGGTGAAGCCGTTCATCGGGCTTCGCAACTACACCGACCTGATCGCCGACGAGAACTTCCGGCTCGCGCTCGAGAACACGCTCATCTACTCGATCGCGACGGTGGTCATCAGCACCCTGTTGGCGCTCCCGCTCGCGGTGTTCCTCGCGCGCAAGGGTTGGATCGCCGCGGTCTACCAGACCATCTACTTCCTGCCGGTGATCACGCCGCTGGTGCCGATGGCGATCGCTTGGCGCTGGATCTACGACTACACCTACGGGATCCTGAACTACGCGCTGTCGTTCTTCGGCATTCCCGCGGTGCCCTGGCTTACCAGCCCCGACATCGCGCTCTGGGCGATCATCATCATGAGCGTCTGGAAAGGGCTCGGCTACAACCTGATCCTGTTCCTGGTCGGCATCCGCAACATCCCCGATTCCTATCTCGAGGCCGCGAGCCTCGACGGAGCATCGCCATGGCAGCGATTCCGGCACGTGACGCTCCCGCTGCTGAAGCCGATCCTGCTCTACGTACTGGTCACCGCGACCATCAACTCGTTCAACGTCTTCACCCAGGTTTACGTGATGACGCTCGGCTCCCAAGCCTCGCCCGGCCAGGCGCTCCGCGTGCTGGTCTTCGACATCTGGCAGAACGGATTCCAGTTCCACAAAATGGGGTACGGCTCCGCCGAGGCGATGGCGCTGACCTTCCTGGTTCTGGGCTTCACGGTGATCCAGTTCCGGCTGGTGCGGAGCCAGGAGGAGTAGATGCGGCGGCGGATGCGGAAATCGATCGGCGCCCGCCTCCTCACGGCGCTTGCGCACGCGATCCTGCTGGTGGGCGGCGTCGCCATGGTGCTGCCGATGGTGTGGATGGTGCTGACCTCTTTCAAGCCGGAGACGGAGATTGCGGTCTGGCCGCCGGTGTGGCTGCCGCAGGCACCCACGCTCGCAAACTATTGGGGCGTGTTCGAGACCGCGCCTTTCGGGCGTTTCTTCGTCAACAGCGTCGGCATGTCTCTGGCGGCGACGCTTAGCGTGATGGCGACCTCGCTGCTCGCCGGCACGGTGTTCGCGAAGTACCGATTCCCGCTACGCGCCGCGCTCTTCGGCCTGATCATCGCCACCGCCATTGTGCCGTTCGAGAGCTACATGATCCCGCTCTATCTGCAGCTCAACGCGATCGGCTGGATCAACACCTATCAGGGCATCGTGCTGCCGACTCTGTTCATGAGCTTCGGCATCTTCCTCATGCGCCAGCACGTGGCATCGGCGATCCCGACTGACTACCTCGAGGCCGCGCGGATCGACGGCGCCTCGGAGTGGTGGATCCTGCTGCGGATCGTGGCGCCCCTCTCGGCCTCGGCCTTCGGCGCCATCGGCATCTTCGCCTTCATCCAGGCTTGGGCTGCCTTCATCTGGCCGCTGCTGATCGCGAACGACCAGTCGCTTTTCAACATGGAGGTCGGCCTCACGGCCTTCCAATTCAAGTTCAGCACCGACTTCGGCAAGCTGATGGCGGGGTCGGTGATCTCCACGTTGCCGATGCTGATCGTGTTCTTGATCCTGCGCCGGCGCATCATCGAGAGCGTGGCGCTGACCGGCATCAAGGGTTGAGGCTGCACCCCTCAATGGGGAAGCGGCCACCGTATCTTTCCGTCGATCGGCGCCGGTGCTAGCATTCGCCGACTGCTCGGTGCCTCAATTGCGTACCGGGTCAGGGGACTATCCAGTCAACAACAAGCGAGAGGAGGCGGATATGTCAGAGCGCAATTGGGGTATCACTACGTTTGCCTTGGTATTGGGCGCCGTGGTCGGCCTGTTCCTATCGATCTCGGCGCAGGCCGCCGGTCCGGTCAAGGACGAACTGGGCGTCATCAGCATCCCGAAGGGCGCACCGATCACGATCGGCGGCATGTGGGTCATCTCGGGAGCCGACACGGCACTCGGCACCGATTCCAAGCGCGGCGCCGAGATCGCATTCAAGGACGCCGGCAACAAGATACTGGGCCACCCGATCAAGTTCGTCGTTGAGGACGACCAGTGCAACGCCGAAGGCGGCCAGGCCGCGGCGACGAAGCTCGCCGCCGTGCCGAACATCGTGGCCGTGCTCGGCTCCGCGTGCTCTAGCGTCTGCACGCCGGCGGCTCCGATCTTGTGGAAGGTCGGCATCGTGGAGCTCGGCACGGCCTGCTCCGCGCCGTCGCTCACGGCGGCCGACCGCAAGCCGACTTATGACGGCTTTGTGCGCACCATCTTCAGCGACATCGACCAGGGCGCGGCGGATGCGAAATTCCTCCACGACAGCCTCAAGGCGCAGAAGATCGTCACCGTCCACGACGGCAGTCCCTACGCGCAGCAGCTCACCGTGGTGACCGCCGCGAACTTCACCAAGATGGGCGGCACGGTGCTGTCGCAAGAGGCGATCGCGCCGACCGACGTCGACATGCATCCGCTTCTGACGCGCATCGCCACCGAGAAGCCTGACGTGATCTATATGCCGGTCTTCGTCGCGGGCGCCGCGCAGATCGTCCGCCAAGTGAAGGATGTTCCCGGACTCGAGAAGGTAACCTTGGTCGGCGGCGGCTCGCTGATGGCGCCGGACCTGATCAAGGCGGCGGGCACCGCGGTCGTCGGCTTCCGCATCGCCTATCCCGACGTGTCGCCGGAAGCGATGGGCAAGACCTATCCGAAGTTCCTCGAGGCTTACAAGAAGGCCTATGGCGAGGGTCCCATCTCCGGGTTCCACGGCCAAGCCTATGATGCGGCGGTCCTGCTGATTAAGGCGATCGATAAGGTCGGCAAGACGGAAGGCGGTACGACTTACATTGGCAGGAAAGCCCTGCGCGACGCGATCTTCGCGATGCCGGAATTCGACGGCGTGTCGGGACCGATCAAGTGCGACGCGCACGGCGAGTGCGGCAAGTTCAAGCCTGCCGTCTATCAGTACACCGACGCCGATCCCGCGACCTTCCTGATCGGCAAGAACCCCAAGAAGATCTGGCCGTAACCGGACCAGCGTTGCACGACGCGCGAAGCAGGCGTTCATCCCGCCTGCTTCGCGCCCTCGTTCCCATCCCGCTATAATCGCCGCTGATCCAGGCGTGCGCCCGGAGGGGTTGCGCCGCGTTGTCGCTTATTGGTCAGGAGTACCGGATATGAAGCTCGCCCCACTGATCGATCGCATCGCGAGTAAGGGCGCGGCGGCTTGGCAGATTCACTTCGATGCGCTTAAGAAGCGCGAGACCGGCGCCGACGTGATCCTGCTCACCGTAGGCGACCCCGACCAAGCGCCGCCCGGCGCGATCATCGAGGCGACTGTCGATGCGCTCCGCCGGCGGCGCACGGGCTACTCGCCGATCGTGGGCTATCCGCAGGTGCGCGAGGCAATCGCGGCCAGATTTGCGCGCCGCACCGGCCAGCCCTGTACCGCCGAGAACGTGGTGGTGGTGCCCGGCGCCCAGGCGGGACTCTATTGCGCGCTGCAATGCCTCGCGGGTCCGGGCGACGAAGTCGTGGTCGGCGAGCCGCTCTATGCGAATTATGAAGCCGTGGTGGGCGCCGCGGGCGCCACCATGGTGACCGTGCCGCTCCGACCCGAGAATGGCTTCCACCTCGACCTCGACGCTTTCGCGCGCGCCATCACGCCCAAAACCAGGCTGGTCTGGATCAATTCGCCGCACAATCCCACGGGCGCCGTGATGACGCGGCAGGAGCTGCAGACCGTGGCGGAGGCGTGCCGCCACCACGACCTTTGGCTGCTCTCGGATGAGGTCTACGAGGACTTGGCCTTCGCCCGGCCGCACGTGAGCCCCTGGACCCTCCCGGGCATGGCCGAGCGCACCGTGGTGGTCTCGAGCCTCTCCAAGTCGCACGCCATCCCCGGCTTCCGCTTCGGCTGGATCATCGGGCCGACCGTGCTGGCGAAGCCGATGTTCAATCTGCTGCTCTGTATGCTCTATGGGGGACCGCCCTTCATCCAGGACGGCGCGCTTGCGGCGCTCAAGGCGGAGCTTCCGGAGGCGGCGAGCCTGAGCGCCGATTACCGCAAGCGCTCGGCGCTGCTTGCGAACATCCTGACAGAGGCACCGCTCTGCAAGGTGATCCGGCCGGAGGGCGGGATGTTCGTGCTGCTGGACGTGCGCGCGACGGGTCTCGGATCCGAGGGCTTCGCTTACGGCCTCCTGGAGCGCGAGAGCGTCGCCGTGCTGCCCTGCGACGGATTCGGCCCGAGCGCGGCCGGCCATCTCCGCATCTCGCTCACGACCGACGAGGTTCGCCTTGCCGATGCCGGTCGCCGGATCGTCCGCTACGCGCGGCAGATCGCGCAGCGGAACGAGCCGACGCGCGCCACCGGCTGATCCGATTTATTCCGATCTGGACGGGACGAGGACGTGGTCGATATTGCGGTGGTGGTCCTGACCATCGCTGGCCTGCTGGTTCCCGTCAGCTTCATCCAGCCGGTTTCCGACCGCCTCCGCATCCCCCAATCCGTCCTGCTTGCCCTAGTGGGAGTTGGGATCGGAGGCACCGCCGCATTCCTGCTCTACACGCCGACGATCGACGTGCTCGACGACTTCGTGCGGCCGCTGGTCAATCTGCCACTCACGTCCGAAACGTTCCTCATCGTTTTCCTGCCGATCCTCCTGTTCCAGACCGCGCTCACCATCGACGTGCGGGAGATGATCGAGGATGCAGCGCCGATCCTCATGCTCGCCGTCGTGGCCGTGATCGTCGCGGCGGCCGGGATCGGCTTCGGTCTCTCGCTCGTGGGCGGCGTGCCGCTGGCAGTCGCGATGCTGCTGGGCGCGATTGTCGCAACCACCGATCCCGCCGCCGTGGTCGCCATCTTTCGTGAACTCGGCGCACCCGCCCGGCTGGTCCGACTGGTCGAGGGCGAGAGCCTGCTCAACGATGCGGCGGCGATCGTGCTCTACACCATCCTGCTCGAGGTGATCATCGGCGGACACCCTCCGAGCGTGCTGGCGATGAGCTTGCGCTTCTTGGTGACGTTCCTCGGAGGGGTGATCCTCGGCGTATTCGCGGCGCGCCTCTATGCCACACTCGTTCCCCTGCTCGATGGCGCAAAAGCCGCTGAGGTCTCGCTCACGCTCGCGCTCCCTTATGTGGTGTTCATCGTGGGCGACAAGGTGCTCGACGTGTCGGGCGTCGTGGCCGTGGTGGTCGCCGGACTCGCCGTCGGCGTCAGCGGACGAGCCAGGCTCACGCCGGAGAATTGGGCTTACCTCGAGAACTTCTGGGAACAGCTCGGGTTCCTGGCGGGCTCGCTGATCTTCATCCTGGCCTCGATTTTGGTGCCGAGGCTGCTTGGCACTGCGCCGACCGGCCGAGATCTCGTGCTGCTCGGCGTCTTGATCGCCGCCGCCTTCTCGGCCAGATGTTTGGTGATGTTCGCCCTGCTGCCGCTGCTGAGCACCGTCGGGCTCGGACAAAGGGTTAGCAATGCCTTCAAGATCGTGATCACCTGGGGCGGCCTCAGGGGTGCGGTGACGCTTGCGCTGGCGCTCGGCGTGACGGAGTACCCGAGCCTGGACCCCTCGACGCAGCGACTCATAGCCGTGCTTTCGACCGGCTTCGTGCTTTTCACCCTCCTGGTGAACGGACTGACCCTACGTCCGCTGATCAGGCTGCTTCACCTCGACCGCCTCTCGCCGCTCGACCAGGCGCTGAGGAGCAAGGTACTCGCGGCATCGCTCGCGGAGGTGCGCGACGGGGTGCACGAGATTGCGGCACAATACAAGATCAGCCCGCAGGTCGAGCGCGCGGTGGAGCAGCCTTACGACGAGCGCATCGCCTCGGCGGAGCTGAGCCTTGACCAGGCCATCTCGGACCATGACCGCATCACGATCGGGCTGGTGGCGCTGGCCAACCGAGAACGCCAGCTTATTCTGGAGCATCATCGCCAAGGCACCATCGAGCCCGCGGTGATCGAGCGGCTCCTGCTGGAGAACGGGAACCTGCTCGATGCGGCAAAGGCCGCCGGCATCGCTGGCTACGCACGCGCCGCGGAGCAGATGCTCCGCTATCGCTGGTCATTTCAGGCTGCCCATCTCATTCACCGACGTATCGGCTGGGATCGGCCGCTGCGGCGCGAGCTGTCCTCCCGGTTCGAGGTGCTGCTGGTCCGCCGTCTGGTGTTAGAGGCACTCAGCAGGTTCGCGCAACGTCGGCTACAACCGCTGCTCGGCGACACTGCCGCAACCGCGATCAACGATGCCGTCGCTGCACGCCTCGAAAGCGTGGGCCGCGCTCTCGAGGCACTCCGCCTGCAATACCCGGATCACGCGGACGCGCTCGAGCGGCGCTTCCTGCAGCAATCGGCCTTGCTCGCGGAATTCTCCACCTATCGGGAGCTCTTTGATGAGGGCCTGATCGGCCGCGAGCTGTTCGAGAACCTGCGCCGAGACCTGGAGGCCGTACGACGCCGGACGCGGGCGCGGCCGCCGCTCGATCTCGGATTGGATTCACTGCAACTGCTGAGCCGGCTGGACCTGTTCAAGGGCTTTACACAGGTCGAATTGCGTTCGCTTGCTCGGCGGTTTCGGCCCCGGCTGGCGGTTCCCGGCGAGGTCATCATCCGCAAGGGCGAGCGTGGGGAGAGCGCGTTCTACATCTCCTCCGGGGCCGTCGAGGTGTTGCTGGGAGAGCGGAACGTCAGGCTGGGGCGCGGCGACGTGTTCGGGGAAATGGCGCTATTGACCGGAAATCGACGCCTGGCCGATGTCGTATCGCTGGGCTACTGCCAGCTCCTGGTCCTGAATAAGCGCGACTTCCAGCGCTTCCTCGGCAAGCACCCCCACGCCATGGCGGAGATCCAACGAATCGCCGCGGCGCGCACCGTCATCAGCGACAGCCAAGGCGCCGCGGAAGCGCCGGCGTCAGCCCATACGCGGAACGCCTCGCCTCAATCCGCGTAGGATGGATCCTTGCGGTCGAGGATGCGCTTCAGCTCCGCGAAATGCGAAAACGCCATGTCCTTGTATGATTCCCAGCCACGCGCGGTCTTCTCCGCGAGCGCGTGCGGCATGACGTTGAGCTTCTGGCCGGTCGAATAGGCAAGCGTCAGCGTCTGGCAGGCCTTCTCGAGGTAGTAAAGGGCGTCGAACGCCTCGGCGACGGTCGAGCCGGCGACCAGCACGCCGTGATTGCCCATCATCATGACGCTCTTGTTGCCGAGCGCCTTCGCCAGCCGCTCGCCCTCGGCCTTGTCGTCGGCGATCCCGCCGAATCCCAGGTCGACGGTCACGCGGTTGTAGAACCGCGCCGTGTTCTGCTCGATCGGCTTGATCTCCGGATCGGCCAGCGTCGCGACCGCGGTGCCGTAGGCGGGGTGGCAGTGCAGCAGGCAGCGCGCATGGGGAACCATGGCGTGGATGTTGCCATGGATGCACCAAGCCGACGCGTCGGGCGCGTCCGGACGCTTCATGGTGTCCGGATCGTCCACATCCACCAGGAGAAGGTCGCTCGCCCGGATCATCGAGAAATGCTTCCAGCGGGGGTTCAGCAGAAACTTGCGGCCGTCCGGCGACACCGCGAGGCTGAAATGGTTCGCCACACCCTCGTGCCAATTGAACTCCACGGCGAGGCGGAAGGCGGCGGCGAGATCCACCCGCAACTGCCATTCCTCGGTGTCCCGCACCGGCTTCGTCTTGAAATTCGCGACTGTCGACACCGCTCTCCTCCTGTGGCTATCCGACGCGTCCAACCCGGTAGTCTACGCCCATCTGGGCGCGGGACGAAAGCGGCCGCTTCCGCTCGCCCTGCTCGAGCGGATCACCGCACGCGAGCTCCCCCTAGTAGAGCGGAGGCGCCTCGAGGTCGAAATAGACCCAATAAGGCCAGAATCCCGGCAACGTGTGGAGCGGCTGCAGGTAGCGGACATGGCGCTCGGGATACAGGTTCGTGATCCGGAAGCGCGGTTCGGGCCCCTCGCGGACTAGACGCGAGTCAAGGCTTTCGCCATGCGCCAGGTCGAGCGGACGCCGGCAGCAGGCCTCGTCCTGCGCGAGCACCAGTGGTCCGTAGAGGACCGCGACGCGCTTGGGATGCTGCGGGTCGATCGGCTCCATGCGGAGTCTCATCGGGACACGCACGATCACGGCGTCCCGCGGCTGCCACTCCCGCTCGATCGCGGCCCAGGTGTCCGGCTTGGCGGCAACTGGCGTGGGCTCGTCGTTGACCCAGACCTGCAGGCTCTCGCACCAGCTTGGAACTCGAATGTGGAGCGCGAACCGGCAGGGCCGCGCCATTTCAAGCGTCAATCGACTGCTGTCCGTGTCGGGAAAACTGGTTTCCTGGCGGAGGCGGATCTCCTGCCCGTCGCGCCGCCACGTCGCCTCGGACGGCACCAGCAGGTTGACATAAACGCCGCCGCCGTCGCGGAAGTAGAGGATGTTGTGGTAGTCGGCGACGGTCTGCCAGTAGGTACCGGAGCAGCAAGGCCATTCGTACCAGTAGTACTGCTTGACGCCGCCGGAGATACGGTAGTCGCCGTAGTAGAAGGTGCGCCCGTCGGGCTCGGTCGGCAGCGCCGCGCCGATGCCGTTGTAGAACGCGGTCTCGATCCAGTCGCCGAATCGCGCCTCGCCGGTGAAGCTCATGAGGTAGCGACAAAGCTTGAAGGCGGCCCAGGTGCCGCATGGGATTTCCGCGTGGTAGCCGTAGAGATCCAGCGACCGGCCGAGGCTGCCGTCGGGCGGCATCAGCCGCTCGTCCGGACCGAACCCGCCCGTGGCGTAGCACTGCGTGCGCCGCAGGAAATCATAGGCATTGATGCAGATGCGCAGGTAGCGCTCGTCGCCGGTCACCTTGTAGGCCATGGCCGCGCTGCTGAAGGAGTTGACGTGGCTGTAAGCGTGAACCGCGACGACGCCCGCAGGATCGGACGTCTCCGCGAACTTCCGCCAGTAGTCCTCGTAACGCCAGACGTCCGCGAATTCCTTGAAGACGCCGTTCCCGCTCGCGGCGAAGGCGCGGTAGAGGTTCTCCGGCAACGTGTACCACTCGGAGGTCCGGCCAGGCCCCACGCCCTGAAAATCGAAATTGTCTCCCGAGCGCCGCGAGCGGTCGAAGGTGCGCGATGCCCAGTCGACGGTGCGCGCGAGGAGCGCCAGCGCCGAGGGCGTACCGGCATAGAGGTGAAGGTCGACCAGGCCGCACGCGAGCTTCTCCCAGCCGTAGGGACGCATGCGAACGTCGCCGTCCATCCGGTCCAGGGTCTCGGTCCAGCCCTCGAGCAGCGTCAGCGCCTTCTCGCGGAGCGCGCGGTCGCCGGTCGCGCGGCTCATGCGCGCCATGCCGCTCAGCAGTTGCCCGAAGATCACCGAGCTCGTATCCCGGCACCAGCCCCGCATGGCCTCGCCCGGAGCCGACAGGCCGGCGTTGTGCCGAAAGCCCTTGAGTAGGTTGTCGTTGGGGATCGCGCCATAGACCTCGCGGGCGCGCTCGACCTGATCCTTGAATCGGCTGGGCAGCAGACGCACCCCCTCGTACTCGAAGGGTTCCAGTTTGGGCTCGATCATCTCGACTCCTCCGTCAGGCGGGCGCGCCGGCCTGGCCCTTGCGAATGCCGAGGTAGAGGCGCACCACCTCGGGGTCGGCAAGCAGATCGGCCGCACGGCCTTCCATGCGATTTTGGCCCTGCTCCAAAACATAACCGTAATCGGCGATCGCCAGGCACTGGCGCGCACGCTGCTCGACCATGAGCACCGAGACGCCGAGCCCGCTGATCGCCTTCACCTTGGCGAAGACCTCGTCCTGGATTTTTGGCGCGAGGCCGGCGGACGGCTCGTCCAGGATCAGCACCTTGGGATCGGACATGAGGGCGCGCGCCAGAGCCAGCATCTGACGCTGCCCGCCCGAGAGTGTCGCGGCACGCTTCGACAGCATGGCTCTGAGCTGCGGCAGGAAATCGAGCACGGTCTCAAGCTGGGCCGCGAAGCGATTCGGATTTGGCCGGGCGCCGATCTCGAGGTTCTCCAGCACTGACATGTCCGGGAACACGTTGGCAATCTGGGGCACCATGTTGAGGCCGAGCGCGGTGACCTCGTTGGGCCGCATCCCCACGAGATCGACGCTACCGCCGTCCGGCGCCGTGAGCGTGACGGTGCCGCGTCTCGGCCGGAGCAGGCCGTAGATGGTCTTGAGCAAGGTCGACTTGCCGGAACCGTTAGGCCCGATCACCGCCACGATACCGCCCCGCGTCACTTCCAGCGAGACGCCGTGCAGGATGTCCTCGCCGCCATAGCCGGCTGACAGATCGCGCACGACCAGCAGGCGTTCGGTCATGGCGCGCCACCCGGCGTGGCACTCGCTGGTGCGAAGCGGCCGAGATAGGCCTCGATCACGCGCTCGCTCCGCTGGATAGCGTCTGGCGTCCCCTCGGCGATAACACGGCCCTCGTCCATGACGATGACTCGGTCGCTGACGGACATCACCACGTCCATATCGTGCTCGATAACGCAGAAGGTGACGCCGCGCTCCGCGCGGAGGCGGCGGATGTGCTCCAGCAGCTGCTCAGCCAGCACGGGCGCTACGCCTGCCATAGGCTCGTCGAGCAGAATCATGCGTGGCTCGACCATGAGCGCGCGCCCGAGTTCCAGGAGCTTGCGCTGCCCGCCCGAGAGGGTGCCGGCATAGGCCTCGGCGAGCGGCAGCAGTCTCAGGAGCTCCAGGAGATCGAGGGCGCGGCGATGAACCTCAAGCTCGCGCGAGGCGACGCGCCGCGGCGCGAGCCAAGTCAGGCTAAGCCGCTCACCGGGCTGGTCCTTGCCGGCGAGCAGCATGTTGTCCATCACGCTCATCCGGGTGAGCACGCGCGGCGATTGAAAGGCGCGCACTAGGCCGGCACGCGCCACCAGGTCGTTGCGCAGGCCCTCGATGCGTCGCCCAGCGAAACGGATGGTGCCGGCATCGGGCTTCAGGAAGCCGGAGATGGCGTTGAAGGCCGTGGTCTTGCCGGCCCCGTTGGGACCGATAAGCGCGGTGATCGAGCCCTCCTCGACCACGAAGCTGGCCTCGTCGAGCGCCGCGACGCCACCGAAGGATTTCCGCAGACCCTGGACTTCGAGGAGCACGGCGGTCATTTCTCCAGCAGCAGCTCTTTGCGGTTGCCCAGCATGCCTTCCGGGCGCACCGCCATCAGCAGCACCAGGAGGAAGCCCACCAGGAACAGGCGCAGAAACGCCCGCGACCCCGAATCGATCAGCGAAAGAGGGAAGAAATTGAGGAGCCGCGTACCCGAATAGAGCAGGCTGAAGGCGACGGCGCCCACAGGTATCGCCAGCAAGCGGTTCATGCCGCCCAGTATCACGATCAGATAGGCATAGAAGGTGAGCGTCGGTTGATAGTCCTCGGGGCTGAAGACGCCGATCTGCCATGCCAGCAGCAGCCCGGCGATCCCCGCCAGGATCGCGCCCAGGGTCAGCGCCTGCAACTTGAAGGCAAAGACGTTCTTGCCAACCGCAGCCACCGCCGCCTCGTCCTCGCGGATCCCCTTGAGCACGCGGCCCCAGGGCGAGCGCTCGGAGCGCCAGAGCGCGAGAACCAAGACGCCCACAAAGCACCAGACCAGGATCGCGGACGCTGCATCGCGGCTAACGCGCGCGCCGACGATACCGGAAAGGCTTGCCGCGAAGCGGTCGAGGAAGGCGAGCCAGTCGCCGTTATAGAGTGCGATCTGCCCGGGACCAAGGAGCCCGATGGAGCCGACCGGGCCCCCCGTGACGTCCGGCAGGTTCATCGCGAGGTAGCGCACGATCTCGCCGCCCGCGACCGTGGCGATGGCGAGATAATCCGCGCGCAGGCGCAGCGTCGGGATGCCCAGAACCAGCGCCAGCAATACCGCGCCCACGAGACCCGCGCCGGCCGCCAGCGGCATCGGCACGGCGTAGCGCACGACCAGGATCGCCATGGTGTACGACGAGACGGCCATGAAGGCGACATGGCCGAAATTGGGCAGTCCCGCCAGCGAGAACTGCACGTAGAGGCCCAGCGACAGGATCGCGTAGATGCCGGCGATGACGGCAACGAAGGTCCAGAACGCGGGATTCAGCACGTCCATCAGAGAATTCTCGCCCGGCCGAACAGACCCTGCGGCCGATAGAGCAGCAGGCCGATCAGCGCCACGAAAGCGAGGATCGGCTTGAACTTCGCCTCGAGCCCGCCGGCGAGCCCGCTCCAGGTCGAGACCTCCATCACTAGACCAAGCACGAGGCCCGCGACCAGCGCGCCGTAGGCACTGCCGATGCCGCCCAGCACCACCGTGGTGAAGATCAGGAACAGGATCTCGAAGCCGAGGTTGGGGTCGAAGGCGCCCTGCACTGCCGCGAACATCGTACCGCCGAGGCCCGCGAGCCCGCCGGCGAGCAGCCAGACATAGGTGCCGACACGGTCGACGTTAATTCCGGCGACCGCCGCAAGATCGGCGTTGTCCGCGACCGCGCGCATGGATTTTCCAAGCGGCGTGCGCCCTAGGAAGAGTGCCATCGCTGGCGCCACCACAAGGGTGATTGCGATTGCGACCGCCTGTCCCGGCGAGATGCGCACCAGTCCAAGATCGTAGACCGCGCTCTGGTCGATCGCGTATTGTCGGATCTGCGGGCCTGCGATCATGAAGACGGCGTTGCGCAGCATGAGGCCGATGCCGACGGTGATCAGCGACATCGCCACCAGCCCGCGGCCCCGTAAAGGCTTCAGCACCAGGAGGTGGACGGCGAGCGCCAGCAGCGCGGTGGCGACGACCGCGCCGGCAGCAGAGACGGCGAGGCTCTGCGCCAGACCTGCATTGAGCACGAGTCCGACATAGGCGCCGAAGGTCAGGTATTCGCCGTGGGCGAAGTTCGCGACGCGGTGGATGCCGAATACCAGCGAGGCACCCACGCCCGTGAGTGCCAAGATGGTGCCGGTGATGACGCCGTTGAGGACCAGCTGCGCCAGCTCTTGCAGGCTCGCGTGCACGGTCTCCTCAACGAAGGCGCAACCAGTGCCTCACGGCTGGAACTTAATCGTGCTCACCACGGCCGACGTGCCGTCGGGCTTGTGCTGCCAGATGTCATAGGCGGTTGCGGTGACCCGGCCGGTGGGGGCGAACTGGATCGGCCCGGTGGCGCCGATGAAGTGCACCTTCTTTCCCGCAAGCAGGTCGGCGATCGCCTTGTCGAGCTGCTCGAAAGTGTAGGGCGTGCCGGGATCGTTGGTTACGGACACCACATGCTCGCTGATCTTGAGGGGATCGGAGGACTTCGCCTCGACCGCTCCCAGCAGCGCCACGAACACGCTGTCGAAGGCCTCAGCGAGGAAGGCCTGGAATTTCACGCCCTGCTTCGCCTTCTGCTCGAAGAGCGCCTTGAAGGCCGGGAACGACGTGCCCGAGGACGCATTCGCGATTGTGGCGCGCATGCCCGGATAGTTCTTGCTGCCGCGGCTCGCGCAGTCATTGAGCGTGTCGGAGCCGAAGCTCTTCGCAGGATCCCACTTCCCCGTGCGCGTCAGCGGCAGCGCCAGCTTCTCGAAGGTGTTGCAGAAATCGATGAAGAGCCAGCCGTCGGGATCGCCCTCGACGAGCTGCTGCGCCTCGCTATCGAGCGTGGGCTGCTGATGGTTGTAGATCACGAATTTCGGGATCGTGCCACCGCCCGCGAGCCACGCGTCCTTAAAGACGGCAGAGAGATTCGTGCCATAGGCGTCGTTCCGGGCGCCCACGTTGACCTTGGCGTTCTTGCCGAGCGCGTCGCCGATGATCTTGGCGAGCACACGCCCCTGCACGTCATCCGACGCAACCGGCTGCCACAGGATCGGCGTCGGTCCGGCATTGAGCTTGCTGAGCGCCGGGCTGGTGCCGCCCGTGAACATCAGCACGTTGTTTGGAATCGCGACGGCGGTCGCGGCGGCGGAGGTGACCGAGCTGTAGAAGTCGCCGATGATCACGTTGACGCGGTCGATCTGCACCAGCTTCTGCGCGGCCTCGACGCCGGCCTGCGCGTTTCCCTGGCTATCCTGGGAATCCGCGAGCTCTACGGAGATGCCGGAGAGGTTCATCGACTTCAGGGTCGCCGCCGCTTGGTCGACCGCGAGGCGCGCCGCCTCGTTCCACCCCTGCCCGCTTGGCGCGGGATCGCCGGTCAGGCCGGCGAGCACGCCGTACTTGAGCGTGAACGACACGTCCGCCGCCGTTGCCGGCTGGCTTGCGGCGGCACCGATCGCGATCGCGAGACCCACCGCCGAAAAGCTTTTCCGCATGGCAAAAATTCCTCCCTTGGCCGACGCGAATTTTTCCAATGCACCTGGCTAGAGCTCACCGCATTCTGGCGAAAACAGGACCTGCTGGCAAAGCGAAGGATCGATGGCCTCCTGCCCGAAACGGGTGCACCTGCGCCCGCTCGTGATGCGCCTCGAATCGTGCTAGCACTGCGCCATGACTGATGTTCCCGGAAATCGCTTCGTCGGCCGCCCGATCCTCCGGCGCGAGGATCATCGGCTTCTCACCGGCCAGGGGCAATTCATCGCCGACATCGTCCTGCCGCGTATGCTCCATGCGGTGTTCGTCCGCAGCTCGGCGGCCCACGCGCGGATCCGCACGGTCGACGTGTCTCGGGCTGCTGCGGCGCCCGGCGTGGCGCTCGCGCTCAGTGGCGCGGAGCTTGCGCGCCTGCTGCCGCCGGTGCCGGATGCGCAGCTCTCGCTCCCCAGCAAGTGGCGCGCCCAGGTCGAGCACAAGCTCCACAATCCGCAGCAGCCGCTGCTGGCGACCGACAAGGTCCGCCACGTCGGCGAAGCCATCGCGGTCGTGGTGGCGGAGAGCCGCGAGGCCGCCGAGGACGCGGCTGAACTGGTGCAGCCCGAGCTCGAGCCGCTGCCGGCGGTGGTCGATCCCGAGGCGGCGCTGCGCGCCGGCGCGCCGCTCGTGCATGAGCGCTTCGGCACCAATCTCATCGGCGAGTTCACAATCGGTAAAGGCTCTACCGACGCCACACTCGCCAAGGCGGCGCGGCGGCTCAAGCGCCGTTTCTATCATCATCGCTACAGCGGCGTTCCCATGGAATGCCGCGGCGTGATCGCCGCCCATGACCCACGCACGGAATCCATCACCATCTGGTCCTCGACGCAGGTCGTCCACTGGGTCCGGCGCGAGGCCGCGGGCATTCTGGGCATTCCCGAGTCACGCGTGCGCTGCGTGGCTCCCGACGTGGGCGGCGGCTTCGGCGTCAAGGGCCACGTCTATCCGGAGGACCTGCTGATCCCGTTCCTCGCCCGCCGGATCGGGCGCCCGGTCCGCTGGCTCGAGGACCGGCGCGAGCATTTCCTTTCGGCGACGCACTCGCGCGACCAGATCCACGAGCTCGAGATCGGCTTCGACGAGCAGGGCCGCATCCTCGCGCTGCGCGACGAGTTCCTCGCGGATTGCGGCGCCTGGAACCCGATCGGCGCGGGCATCATCTACAACACTGCCGCGCACCTGCTTGGCCCCTACAAGGTCGAGCACTTCGCCGCCACGGCCAAGGTGGTGGCCACGAACAAGGTGCCGAGCTCCGCCTATCGCGGCGCCGGCCGGCCCGAGGCGAGCTTTGCGGTGGAGCGCGGGATCGACCTCGTCGCGGCAGCGCTCGGGCTCGAGCCCGCGGAGGTACGGCTCCGCAACATGGTGCGCGCCGACGAGATGCCCTACGCCGTCGGCATTCCCTATCGCGACGGCGAGCCCATCGTCTACGACAGCGGCGACTTCCCGTCGGGACTTCGACAGGCGCTGGATGCGCTGGGCGGCGTCGCGGCCTTCCGCCGGCGTCAGCGGGAGGCGCGCGGCCAAGGCCGTTATCTCGGACTCGGACTCGGCTGCTACACCGAGGGAACGGGCGTCGGGCCCTTCGAGAGCGCGACGGTGCGGATCGACGGCTCCGGCAAGGTGTTCCTCTCCGGCGGCTCCTGCCCGCAGGGCCAGGGCATGGAAACGGTGTTCGCGCAGATCGTCGCCGACGCCTGGTCGGTGACGCCCGATGACGTCGTGGTGTCGCTCGCTGACACCGCCGCAATCCCCATCGGCTTCGGCACGATTGCGAGCCGCAGCACGGTGACGCTCTCGGCGGCGATCCATTACGCGAGCGAACGCCTGCGCAAGAAGGTGTTCTCGATCGCGGCGCATCTCCTGGAGTGCGCGCCGGCCGACCTCGAGCTGCGCCAGGGTGGCGTCGGCATCGTCGGCGTGCCCGCGCGCACGGTGACGCTCGCCCGGATCGCACAGGCGGCGCGTCCGGGCTGGGACCACGGTCGGCCCGAGGGTGTCGACGCGGGCCTCGAGGACACCTTCCATTTCGAGCCGCAGACCGTGACCTGGTCGTACGCCACCCACGCCGCGATCGTCGAGGTGGATATCGAGACAGGCCGGGTCGCCATCGAGAAATATGCGGTCGCTCACGACTGCGGCAACGTCGTCAATCCCCTGTTGCTCGAGGGCCAGATCACCGGCGGCGCCGCGCAGGGGCTGGGCGGCATCCTGCTCGAGGGCTTCGTCTACGATGCCGAGGGCCAGCTTCTGACGGGTTCCCTGATGGACTATGCGCTCCCTCGGGCGGACGACATGCCCTCGGATATCCGGCTGATCCACCTGCACTCGCCCTCGCCGCTCAACCCGCTCGGCGTCAAGGGCGTCGGCGAGGGCGGCGCCATCGGTCCGCCCTCCGCGATCGCGAACGCGGTCGCCGACGCCTTGTCGCCCTTCCGGGCGGAATTCAACGAGACCCCGCTCAAGCCCGAGCAGATCGTCGCGGTCGCGCGCCGCGCCAAGACCGGAGACGCCCGATGAGTATTGCCCGCCATTCCCGGCCGCCCGAGCTCCAGGGGATGCCGATCGACGAGATCCTGCGCCGCTACGTCGGCCGATTCCGCGACCGCAAGCCCGACTGGAACGCCTTCGAGGACGCGAAGCAGGAGGGCTACCGGCGCGCCCAGCACCGCTTCATCGGCGGCGGCGGCTCCGGCAAGCACAACGATCCCACGGTGATTCCGCCGCGCGGCTTCACCTTGAGCATCATGTACGTCCCGCCGGGCCAGGGAAACGCCGCGCACACTCACGAGGTCGAGGAGGTCTTCTTCGTGCTCGACGGCTTCCTCACCGTGTTCCTCGAGGACGAGACGGGCAAGCGGGTGGAGACGCGGCTCGGGAAATGGGAGTGCATCTCCTGCCCGCCCGGCGTGATCCACGGCTACGTCAACGACAGCCTCGAGCCCGTCTATTTCCAGGTGATGCTCGGGCGCGCGCGGCCTGAGACGATGGGCTACGCCGAGGACGACCTCTACCGCCGGCGAGACCACCACCTCAAGGCGGGCGAGTGACCGCCGGCGTCACTCGTAGATGATCACCCCCATCGGCGTCGGATTGAACCCGTTGCAGGGATTGCGCTCCTGCGGGCAATTCGAGAGGCCGATGAGCAGGTCCATCTCGGCGCGAAGGTCGTAGAAGTCGCCGGCGATGCTGGTGGGCTCCTTGATCTCCATGGTGCCCTTCTCGTCCACCTGCACGTTCATGAAGGGGACGAAGGCATTGGGGATGTCGCGGTAGTTGAACCCCCAGGGCCCCAGGGCCTGCGCGAGATTGCCGCGGCAGTTCGGCGTGTTCGGCACGCCGTAGCGGATGTGGTTCAGCTCCTCGCTGCACATCGGACCATAGGCGTAGCTGAGCTCGTTCGAGTAGCCGACGATCGTCATCATGGGCCGGCAGATGATCGAATAGATCACGTTGCCGGTGACGAGCTCGCGCCGCTTGTTGAGCAGCATCGTGTTGCCGAGGTTGAGGCACTCGCCGTGATCTTTCGCGTTGAAACAGACCACGTCGGGCACCTGCTTGCCCTCGATGTCGACGTGGCGCAGCACCTGCCCCGCCTTCATCTCGAAGGCGGCATAGCCGCGGGCCGGCATCACCCATTCCTTGACGATGCGTCCAGGGATGGGGTGCTTGCGCATGGGATCGTTGGAGAGTGCCATGAAAACCTCCTCAGCTCGGCATCATACCCGTGGCATAGATCTGCGCAGGGCTGACTGCAGCGGTCTCGAACTCGCCATTTCGCATGACGCGATCAGCAGAATGGGCAAACCGAGCATGACATCGGAGATACCTGATCGTCTATGATGAAAGCGGCCGCCCGCCGTGACCGAGCCGAGCACCCGAGTGGACCCGGGTCAAATCGAGCGATCATCCGCAGCAAGAGCCTTCGGCCCTCCAGCAGAGTATTTGCGTTGTCTCGATGCGCCACCTCATGGGACCTGCGATCTTGCGGAGCATCACGGCGGTGTGCCAGAAGCTGGGTCGCGATCACGCAGGTCCGCCGTCTGATAAGGGAGCGCGCATGGAGATCGAAGCGGCGTCGCTCGACAACGAAGCGACTTACAAACTTATGATCGGCTCGGTGGTGCCGCGGCCGATCGCGTGGCTCACCACCATATCGCCGTCGGGCCTGGTCAACGCCGCGCCGTTCAGCGCCTACACCATGGTATCGATCCGGCCGCCGATCGTGATCGTGAACTGCGCGCGCCGCGACGGCGTGTCCAAGGATACGGCCAGAAACGCCGAAGCGACCGGCGGTTTCGTACTCAATGTCGTCAGCGAGGACCTCGCGGCGCTCGTCCACAAAACTGCGGCGTATTATCCCCCGAACGTGAGCGAGACCGACACGCTGGGGATCGAACTCGCGCCCAGCCGGCGCGTTACGCCGCCGCGCATCACCGCGGCACCGGTCAACCTCGAGTGCAAACTACTGCAGATTCTCGAATTCGGAGAAGAGCACGATCAGAATCTGGTGGGTGAAGTCGTCTACTTTCACGTTCGAGATTCGATCTATGCCGACGGCAAGATCGATCAGAACCGGCTGCGCCCGCTCGCGCGGCTGGGCGGGCCTACCTACGCGCGGCTCGGCGAATTCATCACCATGCCGGTCGAGAAGAAAACCGACCAAACATACCGCTCCAGCGCGTAGTAATGTTCCTTCGCGTTTCCCTAGGCAATTGCATAAAATCCGACTTACCGACACATAGTAATGGACTAGCCAAGAGAAATCGTATCTCTTAGGGCCGGGGTGTTAAAAATGAGAGGTTGATGATGTCGTTTCTCGACAAGGTGAAGCCTGTCAAAGTTCAGGTGTTGGGCTCACGAGTCAGTCCCGAAGAAAAGTGCCGCGCGAAGATGATCGCTCTTCTGCGCAAACAATCGTCACCCAGAAAAACCAAGCGCAGCTGGTTCATCAACATCGGCGACCAGGAATATTTCGCGCCGCGCTATGCGAACGTCAACCTCGTGCAGCGCATGACTCGCGGGAAGAAGAACGCCTATCCCGTCTACAAGACGCGCAAGATGACGCTGCGGATGTTCGCCAAGGACGTCGAAGCCGGAAAGCTCGACCCGATCATGCTGGAGATCGCGCAGGAGCGCTCGAAGCAGCTGACGGGCAAGCGGCGGCGCAAGCGCGGCCGCCCGAGCGCTCAGAGTACCTGATTGCGGAGCATACTCTCGCCGCGCCAGAGCCGGTCGAGATTCTCCTGCAGGATATCGAGCACGTTTTCCTCGTAGCGCCGGGTCTCACCTGCGGTGTGCGGGGTGATGAAGACGTTCTCCATTCCCCACAGCGGCGAGCCCGCCGGCAGCGGCTCCTCGGCCGTGACGTCGAGCGCCGCACCCGCGATCCGCCCCTCGGAAAGCGCCTTGATCAAAGCGCTCTCGTCGGCGCATCGTCCGCGCGCGACGTTGACGAAATAGGCCGAGCGCTTCATGCGGCTCAACGCGTCCGCATCAATCATCCCCTCGGTCTCCTTCGTGAGCGGACAGGTCAGCACGACGTAGTCCGCCTTGGGCAGCAGCAGCTTGAGCTCCGCGCTCGGGTGGACGGCGTCGGCTTCGCCCTTGCCGAGCGCGGGATCGCGCCGGATGCCGATCACCTGCATGCCGAAGGCCCGTGCGAGCTGCGCAAGCCGGCCGCCGATAGCGCCCATGCCCACGACGATCACGGTCTTGCCGGCGAGCTCGTCCTCGCGCACCGACGCGTCTCCAATCATGTCGCGCCAGACCCGCTTCGCCTGGTTGTCGCGTGCCTCCGGAAGTCGCCGCGCGAGCGCCAGCATAAGTGCAAGCGCATGCTCGGAGACCGCCCGCGCATTGACGCCGCGCGAGCTTGCCAGCCGGATGCCGCGTTTCGACAGGAGCTCGCGCGAGAACTGGTCGGTGCCCGCCCCGATCGACTGGATGAAGCGCAGCCGCGTCGCCCGCTCGATCAGGTCGTTGCGCCAGAGGCCGGAGATCACCAGCACGTCGGCCTCGCCGATCCGATCATCGAGCTCGTCGCGGTTCCAGGCCTGGAAGCACTTGATGCCGGTGCGCCGGCGCTCGAACAGGGTCTGAAACTGGTATGCGACATGCGCAAAGCCGATGGTCAGCTTTTCCTTGGCTGGAAACATCCTGGGGCTCCGTTCGCGCGGGACGACGGGGAAGGCTCGCCAAGAGAATGCTCCGTCGGGATACGCTTGTCATCGTTGCCCTGCGTGCTATGGATTGGCGCAAGAGCCCCGCAAGCCTCAGCACCCACGGAGACCTATAATGGCTGAAACCGCCGCCGCGCCCGCCCGTGAAGCCTTCCACGGCCGCGCCCCCGCCGCCCGGAGTCCGGCCAAACGGATCTCGGGCGTGCTCTCGCCCGTCGTTACGCCCTTCAAGGCGGATCTGTCGGTGGACGCCGATCGGCTGGTGCGCCACTGCCGATGGCTGGTCTCGCAGCATTGCGGTCTCGCGGTCTTCGGCACCAATAGCGAGGCAAACTCGCTGAGCGTCGACGAGCGGCTCACGCTGCTCGACGCATTGATCGAGGCCGGGATCGATCCCCAGATGATGATGCCGGGCACCGGCTGTTGCGCCCTTACCGATTCGGTCAAGCTAACCGCGCACGCCGTAAAGCACGGCTGCGCCGGCGTGCTGATGCTGCCGCCCTTCTACTACAAGGGCGTGAGCGACGACGGACTGTTCCGGAATTTCGCGGAGATCATCGAGCGCGTCGGCGACGCGCGGCTGCGCGTCTACCTCTATCACATCCCGCCGGTTTCCCAGGTGCCCATCACGCTGGCGCTCATCGAGCGGCTGCTCAAAGCCTATCCGGGGACTGTCGCGGGCCTCAAGGACAGCTCCGGCGATTGGAGCAACACCGAGACAGTACTCAAGGCTTTCCGCGACGTCTTCGACGTGTTCGCGGGCTCCGAGGCGTTCCTGCTGGCGAACATGCGCCACGGCGGCAAGGGCTGCATCAGCGCCACCGCGAACATCAATCCGGCGGCGATCCACGATCTCTATGCTCATTGGCAAGAGTCGGATGCCGACGACCGGCAGGGCAAGCTCAACGACTTGCGCTTTGCGATGCAGAAGTTCCCGATGATCCCGGCGCTCAAGCACACGGTCGCACGCTTCGCCGGCGAGACCGCCTGGAAGACCGTCCGCCCGCCGCTGGCGCCCCTCACGCGCGAGCAGAGCGAGGGACTCGACCAAGAGCTCGACAAGCGCGGCTTCGCCATGCGCGGCTGGCCAATCCGCTAGGGGGCGGAGGCACGTCTCGCCCCGCCCGAGGGATCCGCCATGGAGACCGTGCTCGTCACCGGCGCGGCAGGGCAGATCGGCTCCGAGCTGATTCCGGCGCTGCGCGCGAAACACGGCGCGAGCCGAGTCATCGCCAGCGACATCCGCATGCCCGCATCGATGACCCCTGCGGAAGGCCCTTTCGAGCACGTGGACTGCACCAAGCCCGACCAGGTCCAGGAGGTCGTGCGGCGTCACGACGTCCGCACGATCTATCATCTCGCCGCCATGCTGTCGGCGGTCGCCGAGGACCGGCCCCAGGCCGCGTGGACGCTCAACATGAACGGCCTCTACCACGTGCTTGAGGTCGCACGGCAGTACAAGTGCGCGGTGTTCTTCCCGAGCTCGATCGGCGCCTTCGGGCCGACCACACCGCGCGACCGGACACCGCAGGACACGCCGCAGCGTCCGACGACGATGTACGGCGTCACCAAGGTCTCGGGCGAGCTGCTCTGCGACTACTACGCGCGCCGCTTCGGCGTCGATGTCAGGGGACTTCGCCTACCCGGCCTCATCTCCTATGTGGCGCCGCCAGGCGGCGGCACCACCGACTACGCGGTCGAGATCTTTTACCAGGCGATCCGCTACCGGCACTACACCTGCTTCCTCAGCAGCAATACCGCGCTCGACATGATGTACATGCCGGATGCGCTCAGGGCGATCTTGCAACTCATGGACGTGGATGCACGACGGCTCAAGCACCGAAATTCCTTCAACATCAGCGCGATGAATTTCACGCCGGAGCGGCTGGCGGCGGAGATCCGGATTCACATTCCCGATTTCGTCCTCGACTACGAGGTCGACCCGATACGCCAGGCGATCGCCGATTCCTGGCCGCGCTCCGTCGATGACAGCGCCGCCCGGTCCGAATGGGACTGGTCGCCGGCCTATGACATCGCCGCGATGACCAAGGACATGCTGGAGAAGCTCGGAACCAAGCTCAAGCCGGCGCGCTGAGCCGGATCACGCACGAGAGGATACGCCTATGCCGCATGAACGGATGGAAGCAAGCCTCCGGGCGGAGCTGAAGCGGCTCGAGGCCGAGGGACGCCGCAAGGGCGAGGAGACCGTCGTCATCGGCGTGCTGCCGCCGAGCGGCGGCCACGGCCCGCGCTTCCAGATCGAGGGCGAGGGCGACAAGCCTTTCCTGCGGATGAACTCCAACGGCTACCTCGGCCTGTCCCTGCGCGACGAGATCATCGCCGCCGAGCACGACGGTGTCCGCCGGTTCGGAACGGGCCCCGGTGCGGTGCGCTTCATCAGCGGCACCTGGGGACCGCATCTGGAGCTCGAGCGCTCGCTCGCCGCCTTCCACAGGCGGGAGGCCGCGATGCTGTTCAGCTCCGCGTATGCCACGGTCATGGGAGTCCTGCCGTCGCTGATCACGCCGGACACCGCCGTAATCAGCGACGAGCTCAACCACAACTGCATCATCAACGCGATCCGCCTCGCGCGCCCACGGGAACGGCACGTCTATCGCCATCTCGATCTCGCGGAACTGGAGGCGCGCGTGCGCGACGCCGCGCGATCCTGCAAGCGCGTCATCATCGTAACCGACGGTATCTTCAGCATGCGCGGCGACCACGGCCCGCTCAAGGAAATCGACGCCATCGCCCGCAAGCACGACGCGGCCTTCCCCGAGAATGTCCTGGTCGTGGTCGACGATTCCCACGGCGTCGGCGCCTTCGGCGCTACCGGCCGCGGCACCGAGGAGCACACCGGCACCACCGTGGACGTGCTCATAGGCACGCTCGGCAAGGCCTTCGGCGTCAACGGCGGCTATGTCACCTCGAGCGCCGCGGTGATCGAGTATCTGCGCGAGACCGCGCCACTCTACATCTATTCGAACCCGATCTCGCCGGGTGAGGCCGTGGCTGCGGCCAAGGCGGTGGCGCTGGTGGACAGTCCAGCCGGACGCGAGCTGCTGGCGCGCCTCAATGCGACGGCGCGACGGTTCAGGAATGGGCTCGCGCGCCTGGGGCTCGAGACGATTCCCGGCGAGCATCCCATCGTGCCGTTGGTGTTGCGCGATACGCCGCGGACCACGGCGCTGGTCCGGTACCTGCGCCGGCGCGGCGTGCTCGCGACCGGTCTCACGTTTCCGGTCGTCCCGCGCGGCGCGGAGGAAATCCGGTTTCAGGTCTGCGCCGATCATACGGCGGCGGACATCGACAGCGTCTTGGGTATTCTGGGGGAGTTCGCGCGGCAAGCCTGAGCCTGCCGCGATCCGCGATCCGGGGAGCGACGTTTGCGCGAGAAAGAGCTGCGTCTGGCGCTGATCTTTTTCGGCGGCGTGTCGCTCGCCGTCTACATGCACGGCATCAGCAAGGAGCTACTGAAGCTCATCCGCGCGTCGAGTGCGCTCCACGGCATCACGGACCGATCGGCACGCGCCTCGGCGTCGTTCTTCGATCGTGCCGACGCCGGGGATCCCGAGTTCGACACCGAGCAGGTCTACTTCGAGCTGCTGCGCGAGATCGGGCGGAAGCTCGAGTTGCGCGTGGTGATCGACATCATCGCGGGCGCCTCGGCGGGCGGCATCAATGGCACCATGCTGGCCCGGGCGATCTCCCACGACCTGCCGATGACCGCCCTGCGCGATCTCTGGCTCGAAAACGCCGACGTCACGGAGCTGCTCGACCGCGAGGCACGCGCACGGGTCTGGAGCAAGCTGTTCATGACGCCCGTCGTCTGGGGCCTCGGCAGGGCCGGATTGCTCGAGCAGACGGAGGATCCCGAGGTTCGGCGCAAGCTCTCGCTCTTCGTGCGCTCGCGCTGGTTCAAGCCACCGCTGGACGGCTTGCGCATGAGCGAGCTGATGTACGACGCTATCGCCGCGATGGGCGCGCCGAAGCACCCGCAGGCGTCGCTGCTGCCGTCCGGCCACCATCTCGACCTGTTCGTCACCCTGACCGACTATTACGGCTATCAGCAGCTCATCCAGATCCACGACCCCTCGCTCATTCATGAGCGCGAGCACCGGCACACCCTGCAATTTGGCTATCGCCGCTGGCCGAGCGGGGAGGTCGAGAGCGATTTCGATCTCGCCAACGCACCCGCCCTCGCCTTCGCCGCCCGCGCGACCTCCTCGTTTCCCGGGGCGTTCCCCGCCGCTCAGATCACCGAGATAGATCACCTTCTCGCCCAGAGGGGCATCACCTGGACCGGGCGGGACGCGTTCCTCACCACCAACTTCAAGCGCTACATCGAGGCGAACATCGACCCGGCGAGCGCCGCCTTCATTGACGGCAGCGTCCTCAACAACAAGCCGTTCCGCGAGGCGATTCTGGCGATCCGCGGGCGCGCAGCCTATCGCCAGGTCGATCGGCGCCTCATCTATATCGAGCCGGATCCCGTGCAGCCGGCGGCGCCGGTCAGCCGCAGCCGACCGGGCTTCTTCGCCATGCTCAAGGGCGCGCTCTCGGACATACCCCGCAATGAGCCGATCGCGGACGAGCTCGGCTGGGTCGGCGGCTTGAATGACAGGGTGATCCGTCTCAAAGCCATCGTGGACGCGGCGCGTCCCCATATCACCGATCTCGTCGCCGGCGTGATCGACGTACCGCCCGACCGGCCCGTCACCGTGGACCAGCTCCGGGTCTGGCGGGAGAAGATGACGATGCGGGCAGCACGCGACGCGGGCTTCGCCTACGAGGGCTATGTGCGCCTGAAACTCGCATCGGTCCGTGCGTTCATCAGTCAGCTGATCGTGACGCTGCGCGGGGTCGCACCCGAATCGCCGCTGGGCCGCGCGGTCGCGGAAATCGTGGACGCCTGGTGCATCCGCACCGGCGCAACCTATGAGCGGACCGAGAGCGACGCACTATCGGCCGAGATCGTGCACTCCCGCGATGGCCTGCCCCGCTGGATCAAGCTGCTGCTGGCGTTCGATGTCGACTTCCGCAAGCGCCGCCTTCAATTCCTGATCCAAGGCCAGAACCGCCTCTATCAGATGCTCGACGAGCATGCGCCCGAAAATCATGACTCCGCGGCGATCGATCGGCTGAAGCGGGATTTCTACCTGTGTCTCGAGGCGCTGCGCCGCCGCGAGTCCGCGGATTTCTTCAGCGCATCGACCCGGGAAATGACTGAGGCGCTGTTCCCGGCGGCGCCTACGGCCGCCCAGGCAAAGCAGCTTCCCGACTATGCCCGCGTCTTCGTCGAGCGTCACGCGGCGGCACTCTCGGCCCTGATAGACCGCTTGGCCGCCGAGATCGACCTCGACGCCGGCACCGAGGACATCGAGCGGCTGCTGTCGCGCATGGATCCCGCTCAATGGCGACCGGCGGCGCGGCGCGAGGTACTCGTGAATTTTCTCGGCTTCGCGTTCTGGGACATCCTGACCTTCTCCGTTACGAACTGGCGCGACGTCGGCGAATTCGACGAGGTGCGCGTCGATCGCATCAGCCCGGCCGATGTCCGAACGCTTCGCGAGATAGGCGCGGCCGGGAACCTCAAGGGCACGGGGTTCGCCCATTTTGCCGCGTTCCTTTCCCGCGCCTATCGCGAGAACGACTATCTGTTGGGGCGCCTGCATGCGGCCGACCGGCTGATCGACATCGTCTGCGATGCCGCTGGAGGCGGGCCCACCGAGTCCGTCGACATCGCCGCGCTCAAGAAGCGCGCGCTGCTGACGATCCTAGACGCAGAGGAAAAGTTCCTACCCCATAGCCGGAAACTGGTTTCCGAACTCCGCCGAGCCATCTCGACGATCGGTTGAGCGCCGATCCTGCCGTTCCGAGCCGGCAGCCCGGCGCTTGGGCGCCAGTGCACCGCTATTCGGACGTGAGGAACTGTCCCGGGTCATTTCGGCTTCGCCGGGCCGACGTCCAGAATAGCGCCGATTCCCTTGATCGGGATTGCGATCAAATCGGGACGGTTTGCCGCCTCGTAGGCGAGCTCGTAACATGCTTTTTCCAGCGCGAAGAGCTGGAGCAGGCGGCTCGCCGCACGCTCGTCCGCGGGATAGCTCGGAATCTCGGCGTTGAGTGCACGGTAACCCGCCATGAAGGCGTCGAAGGTCTCGTCGCGCCAGGCCATGGCCTGATGCACCGTAGAGTCAGCGACCGTGCCGGTGGTGGCGGCGACGTGCCGCACCGCCACCCAGGCCGCATAGTCGAAGGAGCGTAGCATGCCCGCGATGTCGCGCAGCGGTGAATGCTTCGCGCGCCGCTGGGCCATGGTCCTCGCGGGCTCGCCCTCGAAGTCGATGATGTACCAATCCTTCTGCGCCACCAGCACCTGGCCCAGGTGATAGTCGCCGTGAATACGCGTTTTCATCGCCTGGACCGGCTCCCGAGTGAGAGCGTCGATGCGGGCGAGGCACTCCGCCTGACGCGCCAGAAGGGCGCGCGCGCACTCCCGGTCTTCCCCCGGCAACATTGCGAGCCGCCGCTTCAGGGTGGCAAAGGACGTTGCCACCTGCCGCCGCGCCGCTGCGCGCCAAGCGGTCATGTCCTGAGGGCGGATGGGCTCGGGCGCGAAGTCAGGATCCTCGGTGGCTGCCGCGAGGGCGCGATGGAGTTCTGCCGTACGGCGACCCAGCGACACTGCCAGCTCCAGCTGATAGGCGTGCGGCAGATTGGATTCGGCGGGGAGCTCGCTCGGCGCGCTTCCGACCTGCTGCTCCTCGAGCCGCCGCACGACATAACCGGACATGTGCGTCCAGCCGTCGCCCTGGTTGCGCACGAACCCCAGGATGACCGCGATCGCCGAAGGAACGCCCTCGCCGTCGACGTGCTCGATCGTACCGTAGAGCGGTGGCGTGCTGGCAAAGCCCGCCTGGGTGAGAAACCGCGCCATCTCGATCTCGGGATGGAGTCCTCGACTGATGCGCCGATAGAGCTTGACAACGAGGTGCTCGCCGATCTGGATCGAGGAATTGCTCTGCTCGACCTTGAGCCGCCGCACCTCGACCGGGCTTGGGAGCTGCAGCTCCGCCATCCGTGGCGTGGCACGGCACACGATTGCGTCTGAATCCCTCTTGATCTCGAGATTCTGCCGGACCGCTTCGACCAGCATCATCGGGAAAGACTCAGTGGCACTGGCGTCGTAGAGCGCGCCCAGCATACGCCCCCGGCGGACGCGTGCGATGGTGAACGGCAACAGTGGCCAGCCAGGAGTCTCGGCCTCGCTGTCCGCGGAGACCGCGAGCGGCAGGCAATAGCGGTGCTCGCCACCTCGCGACAGCGACACGTCCACCGCCGTGAACATGCAAGAGACGCCGTCCACCTTGAGCGGCACGCCGAAGCAGATGCGGGTGCCGGTGATCTTCGCGTCCTTGGCGCCGAACCAGCGCTGCTTGGCGAGGAAGACCGGGAGCGCATCGGCCTCGAGCTGCGCTCGCGCCGGCTTCGCGAGCAGCTCCTCGAATTCGGCGCGCACGACCAGCGTGAGCAGATCCGGCGTCGGTTCTGGCAGGGGCTCGTGCCAGCTCGGCAGGTTCGCCTGCTCGGCGAGCAGGAACCAGTAGAAACCGTAGCCCGGCAAGGTCAGGAGATAGTGGAGGTCTCCCACCGGCGGGAACAGGCTCCGCCCGCCGAGTTCGACGGGGACGCGACCCCTGTAGCGGGAGAGATCGAGCTCCACCGCCTGCGCAGATCGAGCGAGGTTGAATACGCAGAGAATAGTAGTCCCCTCATGCTCGCGGAGATAGGCCAGGACCTTGCGATTGCCGGGGTAAAGGAACTGCAACGTGCCACGGCCGAAGGCCCGCTGGGTCCGTCGGATGGTGACAGTGCGCTTCGCCCAGCTCAGCAGGCTCGAAGAGCTGCGCGCCTGCGCCTCCACGTTCACGGCCTCGTAGCCGTAGATCGGGTCCATGATCGGCGGCAGGTAGAGGCTCTCCGGCGCCGCGCGCGAGAAGCCGGCGTTCCGATCCGGCGACCACTGCATGGGCGTGCGTACGCCGTTGCGATCGCCCAGATAGATATTGTCGCCCATGCCGATCTCGTCGCCGTAGTAGAGCACCGGCGTGCCCGGCAGGGACAGCAGCAATCCGTACATCAGTTCGATCTTCCGGCGATCATTCTCCATCAACGACGCCAGCCGCCGGCGAATCCCCAGATTGAGTCGGGCGCGCCGATCGGCGGCATAGTAGGTCCAAAGGTAGTCGCGCTCGCGGTCGGTCACCATTTCGAGCGTGAGCTCGTCGTGATTGCGCAGGAAGATCGCCCACTGACAGCGATCCGGGATCGACGGCGTCTGGCGCATGATGTCCGTGATGGGGTGACGATCCTCCTGGGCGATCGCCATGTACATCCGCGGCATCAGCGGGAAGTGGAACGCCATGTGGCATTCGTCGCCGTTGCCAAAATAGGCGAGCACGTCCTCTGGCCATTGATTGGCCTCGGCCAGCATCATCCGATCCGGGAAGCGCGCGTCGACCTCCGCGCGGATCTGCTTCAGGACGGCGTGGGTCTCCGGAAGGTTCTCGTTGCTCGTGCCCTCCCGCTCGACCAGGTAAGGGACGGCGTCGAGCCGCAGCCCGTCGACCCCCATGTCGAGCCAGAAGCGCAGAATGTTGATCACCTCACGCAGCACGCGCGGCTTGTCGAAGTTGAGGTCCGGCTGGTGGCTGTAGAATCGGTGCCAATAGTAGGCACCCGCGGTGTCGTCCCAGGTCCAGTTGGACTTCTCGGTATCGAGAAATATGATCCGCGTGTCCTTGTAGCGCTGATCCGTGTCGCTCCAGACATAGAAGTCGCGATAGGCCGAGCCAGGCTTCGCACGCCGCGCACGCTGAAACCACGGGTGCTGGTCGGAGGTGTGATTGACCACGAGCTCGGTGATCACGCGCAGATTCCGGCGATGGCATTGCTGCACGACCTCGCGGAAGTCGCGCAGCGTGCCATAGGAGGGATGGACCTTGTGATAGTCGGAGATGTCGTAGCCGTCGTCGCGCAGCGGCGACGGGTAGAACGGCAGCAGCCAGACCGCGGTGACACCGAGGTCCTGCAGATAGTCGAGCTTTCGGATCAGCCCCTGCATATCTCCGATGCCGTCGTCGTTCGCGTCGAAGAATGCCTTGACGTGCAGCTGGTAGATGACGGCGTCCTTGAACCAGACGGGGTCGCTGCGATCGAAGATGAAGGAGCGCGACCTCCGCGGCATCGCGGTCCACCTCAACGCTTAGGCCTCGGTAGTCGCCACGCGCCAGATCGCGCATGGATCGACGTCCGGATCTAGCCGAATGCGCTGGGTGCGGCGCCAAGTCGCGCAGTCGCCGCGCAGCAGCTCCTCGATCTCGATCGGCGCCGGGGCGCTGCCAACGGGCGGGTCCCAATCCCAGGCCCGGATCTCATGTTTCTCGGGACCGAAGTATTCCTCGCGACCGCGCGGTGAAGTCGCCTCGCAGAGCTCCCCGATCCGGGGATGGTCAGGAGAGCACTGGATCGCAAAGCCGAGCGCGATTTCCAGACCTTTCCGACGGGCGACCGGTCGGTCCACGACGACCGCAAGCACGCGGCCGTATCGGGCGCGTTTCGCGCGCGCGCCGATCCGCGAGCGGCCGGGAGACAAACTCTCAACCCGCGGTTCCGTCTGCAGCCTCTTAGAGCCGAAGCCCACCATCGCAAGACAGGATAGTCAGGCCAACGCGAGGCCCGATGGCGTCATTCTTGCGACCATCGGCGGGACGGCGCATCCACTCGGCCCGGTTCACCGAACCACTGCTCCAGCGTGCGGAGCGTGCGCGGTGGCAAAACTGTGGCGAGATCAGCCTTCGTGCACCGTGGCCACCCCCGAAAGGGCCGCGATGAGATATCCGCGGGACGGAATGACGATCTCTTTGGTGTCGAGCGGCGCGGTGCATCCTCCGGCTATCAGGGGCGTCACACGTTCGGTCAGGGTGAAGTGCCCATCGGTGTCGCCCAGATTGAACAGGCACAACACGCGATCCCGCTGGAATCGACGCTCAAATCCCAGGACCGGCGGCTCGATGTCGAGCAGGTGCAGCGTGCCCAGGCGGAGCGCGGCGTGGTCTCGCCTGAGCCGCATCAGTGCCCGCCAACCGGTCAGTACCGAGTCGGGGTCGTGCTCCTGCTGATCGACCGCGAGCGGCAGATGCGAGTCCGGGATCGGCAGCCATGTATCGGCGGCCGCGGAGAAGCCGGCCTGTGGCGCGCGGCGCTCCCACGGCATGGGCGTCCGGCTGCCGTCGCGCCCCTTGAAAGCGGGCCAGCAGGTGCGGCCGTATGGATCCCGCAACCGTGCTCGCGGAACCTCCGCCTGCGACAGTCCCAATTCCTCACCCTGGTAGAGCGTCACGGCGCCGCGCATGGTCGCGAGCAGCGCAAGGAACGCCTTCGCCGAGGCAGCGCTGCCGTCGCCCCACCGGCTCGCCACGCGCTCGATGTCGTGATTGCTGAAGGACCATACGATCGAGCCCTGATCGAAAGATTGGTTCGCTTGCGTAATCGCGGCGCGGATCGCGCCGACCTCGCTGGAACCTTTCGCCACATGGAGCAGGTAGGCCGCATGGAGCCGGCGGTGCTCGTGCCCGACATAGGTCGCGGCCCGCTCGAAGGCGTTTTCCAGGCTTCCCACGCTGCCTACCTCCGCGATCGAGATTGCGCCGGGATAGCGGTCGAGCAGAGCCCGAATGCGACCGAGCACCTCGAAAGTCGCGGAATTGCCGATATCGTGGCGATGCTCCTGCATCGCGTACGGCCGGAGCGGCGCCGCTGCGGAGCCCGTCGCGGGATTGTCGCGCAAGAGCGCATCATGGGTCATGAAATCGACCGCATCCATGCGGAACCCGTCGACCCCTCGATCCAGCCAGAAAGCGCCGATCTCCAGGAGCGCCTCGATCACGGCAGAATTCCTCAGATCGAGCTTCGGCTGCTCCGGGAGGAAGTGATGCAGATAATATTGTCGGCGCCGCGCATCCCAGCCCCACGCGGGTCCGCCGAACACCGAGAGCCAATTGTTGGGCGGCGTGCCGTCGGCTTTCGGATCGGCCCAGACGTACCAGTCCGCCCTGCCGTTGCGGCGATCCTGCCGGCTCTCCTCGAACCAGGGGTGCCGGTCCGAGGTGTGGCACCAGACCATGTCGAGGATGACCTTGAGGCCGAGCCCGTGTGCCCGCGCGAGCAGGCGGTCGAAATCCTCGAGCGTGCCGAATGCCGGATCGACCGCCCGGTAGTCGCTGACGTCGTAGCCGAAATCCAGCATCGGCGAGGCGAAGAACGGCGAAAGCCAGACACCGTCGACGCCGAGGCTCGCGACATAGTCGAGGTTCTCGGCGATGCCGGGGAGATCACCGATACCGTCGCCATTACTGTCGCGGAAGCTCCGCGGATAGATCTGGTAGATGACGGCCCCTTGCCACCACGCGTCAGGCATGACCGGCGATCACCCGTGCGACGTCCGCTTCCATCGCGATAGAATCTAGGAGCGCGCCATCCCATCGGCAAACTCAGGTCATGCATCGGGGAGCCCGCGGTCGACCCGCGGCTGAGGCGGCCGGTGCATTGATCAGGACAATCCCGCAACCGCGATCGCTGCGCGGCACCCTCCGGGAACCAATCTCGCCGCTCGCCGTTCCTTGGACGATGGACGAAACACCCGCGTACCCCTCCCTGCGCGGGCGGACCGCCTCCCCAAGCGGTCCTAATGATCCCCGGTCGGCACAGCGCCCCTCTGTGCGACCGGGGATCGCATGCTTGTGCGCCCGACCGCCAGCATCGTGAATTTGCTGATTCTTACCCCGCCAGCGCCAACACTCCGCGGGCTACCGCATGCCACAAAGCCGTCGTACTCGCCGGCACTTGCAGGAGCTTGATCGCCAGCAGGGTCCCCAGCCCCGCGACATAGGCCGGGTGCGGACGTCCGCGCGCGCGCCAATCGCGGACGATCGCGACAACCAGGAGAACGCACGTCACGAGTGCCGGCGGAACGTCGGCGCCGACCGGCGGTGGACCCACCGCGCCAGGCGGCGCCAGGAAGACCAGGAACCAGCGCGCTACGGCCGCATCGAGGATCGAGATCGTCGCGACCAGCATCAATCGCTTGTGCAGCTCCGGTCGCCTTGCATTGCCTATCGCGAGCACGATCACGACCGCGAAGAACAGGATGCTGCTGAGCGGCACGATCGCGAACGCCAGGCCCTCCTCGGCCTGCCCGATCGCTGCGGCGGATTTCATCTGGTTGATCGCGACCAGCGTGCCGAGGATCGTCATGGCCGTTGCGAAGGAGACGCCGATCATGCCGACCGCGCGATGCCGCGCCAGCCGGCCTGCTGCCGCCAGCCATGCCTGGTAGACGAAGAACACCGTCCAGGCGAAGAAGACCAGCCCGTGGATATGCACGATCGGGTTGGCCCTGAACGCTCCCCGCGCCAGCGGCATCCAATAGGTCGGCGCGAAGCCGAGAAAGGCAACCGCCGCGCAGCACACCGCCATATAGACGTAGAAAAAATCCACCCGTGACTGCGCCAAAACGCGCGGCCGCACTTCCACCGCCGTCGTCACCATGAATCCCCTCCTTGAATGTGCCGGACCTGCCAGGGGTCGCCAAAAGTGCAGGACCAATGCTGGCAGCAACCAGATCGTCTTGCCGCCGGGAGTTTGGTAGCGGGGGAGGGATTTGAACCCCCGACCTTGGGATTATGATTGCGAGGTGGGGGTGGTACAAGGGGTAACATGGGTAACCTTGGGATTGATTCCCACCCGCGTAGACTTGCAGTAACAGCTACTTACGCTTACCTTGGGTTACGTGGGGTAACAAGCCTAGACCCGGCATCTCGTTACCCCAGCCGTTACCCCAGCGCCCAAGGAAGCCCCCGTGACCCGAAAATTGCTGACCGATCTCGGCATCAAGGCGATGAAGCCGGCGCCCGCCGGCAAGCGGCCGATCATCTGGGACACCATGGTCCCGCACATGGGCGTGCGCATCACCGACAAGGGCGCCAAGACCTTCGTCGTCATCCGCCGCCTCGCCAAGGGCGACGAGCACCCCCTGCGCGTCACCATCGGCCCGTTCAGCGAGTATGCCGAGCCCGGCGGGCAGGGTTCCCTCGCCTGGGCGCGCGTGCGGGCGAAGGAAGCGCTGGAGGCCATTACCCAGGGCAAGCACCCGAAGGAGCTTGAGGACGAGCGGCGGCGCGAGGAACAGCGGCGCCGCAAGGACACTTTCGGGGGTGTCGCCGATGAATTCATCAAGCGGCATGTAGCCACGCTGCGCAGCGCGCGGGCGACGGAAGCACTGATCCGCCGCGAGGTGCTGGGCCAGGAGCCGCGCGTTGAGCGTGGGCGCGTCATGGAATGGCGTCCCGGCCGCGATGCGGTCTGGAGGGGCCGGCCCATCAGTTCGATAACGCGGCGCGATGTGGTCGAGCTGGTCGAGAAGATCTCAGATCGCTCACCGGCCCAGGCGCGCAAGGTGCTGGCCGCGCTCTCGAGGCTTTTCGCATGGGCGATCACACGGGACACCTACGGCCTGGAAGCCAGCCCCTGCGCGGCCGTCAAAGCAACCAACCTGATCGGCAAATCGGTGGCGCGCGACCGGGTGCTGAGCGACGAGGAGCTGTGGCTGGTTTGGCGCACGGCGAAGCGGATGGGCAAACCGTTCGGTCATCTGGTCCGCGTGCTGCTGCTCACCGGCCAGAGGTTGCGCGAGATTTCCGACGCGCAATGGCACGAGATCGACACGGCTACGCTTACCGTGCCCGCCGACCGCATGAAGGGCAAGCAAGCGCATAGCGTGCCGCTCACGGCCACGGCGCTTCGCCTGCTTACGGAAATGCCGCGGTTTGAGTATGGCGATTTCATCTTCTCGACCACCGCAGGCAAGCGGCCGATCTCTGGTTTCAGTAAAGCCACTGGCTCGTTGCGCCGCCGGATCGACCGCACGGCCAAGGCGCTATCAAAGCGAGACGGTAAGCGCCGCAAGGTGCGGCATTTCACGCTGCACGATCTGAGGCGCACCGCCCGCACAAGGTTGAGCGGGCTGGGTGTGTTGCCGATGGTAGCCGAGCTGGTGATCGGCCACCGCCAAAGCGGCATACACGCGGTCTACGATCTGCACCGCTACGACGCGGAGAAACGCGCGGCGCTTGAGCAATGGGAGAAGCGCTTGCTGGAGATCGTGGGCGATGCACCGCCCGCCGAGGCGAAGGTTGTGCCGATCTCAAGGCGACGGGTGCGGAGGTGACCGAGCACGCCCACCCTTCCCCGCTCCGCCCAAGCGCCAAGAGCTGGGGCGTGCCCGACTGGCCCGATGCAAGCGCCTACCCGAAACCGCGCGACCTCACGCCGCGCGGCTGGGTCTGGGAATTTCTCCGCCGCAATCCCGAATATAGACACGCCTGGGCATGGGAAGGTGACCAGCGGCTTGCGCGCGAGGCCCGGCGCTTCGGGTTGCGCCGTCCGCTCGATCCCAGCGAGCCCAATGATGATCCGCCGTTCGACGACGCGCCGGAGCCGCGGATCTATGAGGGGCCGGGCGAACATCTAGTGCAGCTATCGCGCAACGAGGTGGCGGTCGTGTTCGACACGACGCTGCCGATGCCCGACCAATTGGCCGCCGCAATGAAACGCTTGCCCAAACGTGCGGACGGATTGCGCATGCGGCTAGATAAATTTCCAACCTATCTCCGCTTGCTTGACGCCGCTGACGCCGAGGCGTGCCGCGGCGGCGGCAAGGTGAACCTCTCGCGCATTGCGAAAGCGATCTATCCCGACAAGTCCCCTGAGGCGGCGCGCGAGGCGGCGCGCAACGAAATGAAAGCTGCGGAAGCGTTGCGGTGGGGCAACTACAACAGCTTTATGGGTGCTTGGTACCGCCTGGCTACGCGGCGAGTGGGTAAATAAGCCAGGAGGATTGTTTACCCATTACGCGGTGCCCCCGTTACCGCCATGTAATGCGCTATGGCCCGTCTTACCGGAGGCACCATGGCGCAAACAGACACCAGCGCAACTGCGCTTCTGAGCCGCGAGAGTGACAGCGGCAATGCTAAAGCATCACCGCTGGCGCTGGTCGCGTTCGCCGACCTGAAACCACGCTTCGGCATTCCCTTCACGCGCGTCCACATCCTGAGGCTCATTGCCGAAGGAAAGTTCCCGCGTGCACGCCGGGTGTCCGCGAACCGTGTTGGTTGGCTGGTCAGCGAGATCGAGGAGCACCTGCGCGCGCTGCCGCCGGCCATGCCCAAGCCGGCGACGCCGGGCGCCAGACCGCCCCGGCGCCGGTCTAGGCAGGTGGCGGCGTGATGGCGGCGCGCGCGGAGGAAGGCTTTCGCCTCCGGTTCGAGACGCAGCAGATCGTCAACCACGCTTTCGACGCCATCGAGGCACTGCGCAGCGGCAAGATCACACCCGCGCAAGCAAACAAATTCGCGAAGGTGCTGCGGGAAAGGCAACGCAGCCTTGACGAGCGGGCGTCACTTGCCGTGCGGCGGCACGAGCAACGATGAGCTGCGATCTTTCCAGAACTGAGATGACCAAGCCGGGCCGCGCGGAACGCGGCGGTGTTGGATCTCGGAGGCACAAACCATGCCGGGGGCAGAAACGCGAACGCCGTGCGGGGCAGACGCACGGCGTTCGGCACAACAAGGGCAAGGCTTACTAGGCGGGCTGACCCTAGCGCCCTCAGCGGTGCGCCGCGAGGGCTTTCTGCGTGGCCCCCTGAGGGGCGTTCAACGGGCCGCGTGCGCTTCCGTGACGAGGCGTAGCGGCCCGACCGGGGGGCCAGCAAAGTGAGCCGAATAACCAGCGGAGACATCCGGCGCCTTGCGGAAGCAGGCGGCGGGCTCCTAGATGTTGGCGTCATTAGACGCGATGCCACGCTCTTTGAGAGCGAGCGCGCGCAAAAGGTGGTCAGCGCCTGGGTATTGGGTAGGCTGACATCACCAACACCGCCCCCGCTGTTCTGCTTCGGTTGCGACACAGAGATTCAAAATGCAACTGACGCGGGCGCACTCGTCTACTTCATGCCGGATGGTACCGAACTGAACGAGTTCATCGTGTCGCCCCTCTGCGCACGCTGCGCCGCGGGTGATCTCAAGGAGCTGGTGAGGCAACGCCTGCCTCAGCTATGGGAGGGGATACGGCTGATTGATCCTGTGCTGGTGCCGAACGGGCGGGGGCGCGCATGAAGGGGCTCGCCGCTGACCGGGCGGAACTCGCGCGTTTTGTGAACGCGATGTTCAAGTACGCCGCCCCAGGCACCTTTATCTCGCTGCGCGCCTTCACGCATTCCACGGATAAGCCAGTAATGCGGAACGGCGTGATCCCGTGCGTGTGCGTGGGCCACCCGGAACTCGTTACCCTCATTTGGCACCACGCTACTTGGGTCGCCAACTACCACGCGCCCGCGGTCTTCTGCCCGCCCGTCGCCACCTTCAGCAACAACCAGCGCGCCCGCGATGCGGACCTAGCGTGCGGTCTGGTGCTCTCGGTCGAGTGCGACCAGCGCCCGGCGCAGGCACGGGGTGAGGTAGAAGCTTTGCTTGGCCCCGCCACGCTTGTCGTGGCGAGTGGCGGTACGTGGCGGAATCCGACTGCCGGCGTAGAGGAAGACAAGCTCCATCTGCATTGGAGGCTGCGCGAGCCGACAGGTACGCGCGAGGAACACGACCGCCTGAAGCTCGCCCGGCGCCTCGCGGCGGCTCTCGTGGGCGCGGATGCGAGCTCTGGCCCTGTGGTCCACCCGTTGCGGTGGCCGGGCACATGGCACGTGAAGGACCCAACGCGGCCACGCCTTGCGCGGATCGTGGCTGAGAATGACTCGGAGATCGACCTCAGCGACACATTGGAGAAACTTGAGTACGCGGCGCGCGCTGGGGCCGGCTTTGAGGATGCGCGCCCTGAGGAATTATCGGGTGCGCGCCCTGACCAGCACTGGCGCAAGCTTGCCGACGGGGTCGATCAGGGCACCACCGGCCGGATTGATGCGGTCATTAGCGTGTTTGGCTACCTGCTACGGCGCGGCGTGGACCCTGACCTCGCGTGCGCACTCGCGCATGGCTTCAACGCCGAATGCTGCCGACCGCCTCTTGCAAGAGAGAAAGTATCCCGCGCGCTTGTATCGATCATGAACCGGGAGGCCGGCCGTGCGGGGTGACGAGGAGCGCGCTGCCGCGGCAGGCCTTAGGAAGAAGCAGCGCAAGGAAGCACCGACCAAGGCGCTAGAAATTATTCCGTTCGAGAAGATGCTGGCGCCCAACCTCGAGACCAGATCGATCGTAAAGGGCTTACTCGCACCCGCGGTGATAGCGCTGATCTTTGGCGAGTCCGGCTGCGGCAAAACCTTCTTCACTCTCGACCTCGCGCTCCATATTGCGGGCGGCATCAAGTGGTTTGAGCGCCGCGTCGCGCGCGGCCGTGTCGTGTACGTGGCCACGGAAGCCGGCCGTTCGATTCACAACAGGGTGGCCGCCTTCGCCCAACAGAACTGCGGCGATCAAAGCGAGTTCGACTTTGCCGCTGTAGTAAGCCCGGTGGACCTATGCCATCTCGGCGATGGTGATGACGTTGACCGCCTGATTGCGGTTATCGAGAAGGCGGACGTTGTAATCATCGACACCGTGAGCCGCGCGCTGGCTGGTGGCAACGAGAACGCACCCGATGATATGGGCGCGTTCGTCAACGCACTTGACCGCATACGCGCGGCGCTTGGGTGTACGGTTGTCGCCGTGCACCATGTCGGCAAGGACCCATCGCGCGGCGGCCGTGGGCACTCCCTCCTCCACTGCGCCGTTGATACAGAGATCGAGGTGGTGCGGCGTGAGGGCGGCGTGTGTGTGGCGACGGTCCTGAAGCAACGTGATGGGCCGGGCGGCGGCGAGATCGCGTTCACGCTTGCGCCGATAGAGTTGGGGCTGGATCAGGACGGCGATCCCGTCACCAGCTGTGTGGTGCGCCCATCGGATTGGGTGCCAGAAGCGAAGAGCAAAGAGGCGACCGGGCAAGCCGCGATGGCGCTTATGGTGCTGAGCCAAGCCCTGGCCGAGCATGGCGCGCCGCGGACCTTTGGTGATGTCCAACGCCGGGCTGTGAGGGTGGACGTTTGGCGGGACCACTTGGCAAAGAGCGCCCTCTTCGGCACCGGTAGCAAGTTCCGCAATGCATGGGCGCGGGCACACAACCGCCTTTTGCTGGATGGGCACGTTGGGTTCGCGGACGGCTTTGTCTGGGCGGCCAAGCCTGAGGAGCCCATGTAGGCGTAACAAGGCGTAACCGTTACGGCCGCCGTTACGCTTGTTACGGAGCCTAGGCGTAACAGGCGTAACACACCCCTATAGGGGTGTTACGCTGTTACGCTCCCAGGGTGCGCAACGGCGGTATGGGTGAAGATCGTGCCGGCCGCGCCGCGGCACCCCTGATTCCGTACACCCCACGCCCGCCCGCGCCCCGGCGTCAGTGCCCCAGGAACCGCCCGCCAGCGGCCATTTTCGCCATGCTTGGTACACTCAATCCCATGGCCCTAGTCACGGCAATCACAGGATAAGTGTTTACACACCAACGAATTTTTGCATAGGTCGCCAATGCCGCTGGCCGCCCTGTTTGCGCGTGGGGTAACGCCGGGGCAACGGAACCGGTGGAACCGCCGGTCACAACGAGGTGCCGCCGGCATGCCTGAGCTAACCAACACAGACGCACCCGAGGTAGCCGCCGGCTCACGCCGTCGTGCGCACCGGGTAGGGCCGCGGTCCCGGCCGCACATGCTGTTGCGGCTCGATAAACGCACGAGGGAATCTCGTCTGGTGGAGCGCGTGCGTGAGGAGTTGCGCGCCCACGTGGGCACGCCTTCGGCGGTACAAGCCGCGCTCATAGACCGTTGTGCCACGTTGACGCTGCTGTGCGCGCTCTCCGAGAAGCGCGCCATCGAAGCCGGCGGGCTCACTGAGCGCTCGAGCCGCGAGCATATTGCGCTATGCAATTCCCTGACGCGCGCTTTACGTCAGCTGGGCCTACAAGCTCCACCGCCACCGCGCGGCCCATCGCTTGCCGACCTCATGGCGCGTGACATCCAAAAGGCGGCGGGATGAGCGCCCGCGCACCGCACCCGCTCGATTTCTTCGGCCACCTCCAATGGCTGGACGGCCGCCCGCTGTTGCACACCATCGAGCGGTACCGGCAGGAAATCTTCACGCGCGCGCTCTACACGTTTGATCCTGACGGCCGCCCCCAGTACGACCGCGTGCTAAGCGGGCGCGCAAAGAAAAATTGGAAGACCGCAGACCTAGCTCTGGCGGCGCTTTACCGCTTCCTCGTCTGGCCATCGGCCGCGGGCAACGACGCCTTCATACTCGCAAACGACGAAGACCAGGCCGGTGACGATCTGGCCCTCGTCAAGAAACTGATCGCGTGCAATCCGATCCTGGCTCACGAGGTAATGGTCAACGCCAAGACGATCGTGCGCAACGACCACCGGGGTACCTTGCAGATCCTGCCCGCACGCGACATCGCGGGCTCACATGGCAAGACCTACCTGTTCATCGGCTTTGACGAAATCCACGCCTACCGCAACCACGACCTGTTTGAGGCGCTGGCGCCCGATCCCACCCGCGCGGATGCGCTGACCTGGATCACGAGCTACGCGGGCCTGCGGCACTCGCCCGGCGTGCCGCTCTACGACTTCATGCAAGCCGGTAAGGCCGGCCAAGACCGCCGGCTGTATTTCAGCTGGTACGGTGGCGACTACACGACCGATCCGGCCTTCGCCGATCTTCCGCCGGAGCAACGCGCAAACCCAAGCATGGGCAGCTGGGCCGACCGTGACTACTTGGAGCAACAGCGCGCGCGGTTGCCCACGCACAAATACCGCCGCCTGCATTTGAACCTGCCCGGCGCGCCCGAGGGCGCCGCCTTCTCGATGCAGCACGTAATGGCCGCCATCGTGCCCGGCCGCCGGCCATTGCCGTATCAACCGGGCATCGCCTACGAGGCCTTTTGCGATATGAGCGGAGGGTCGAATGACGACGCGGTTTTCGGCGTGGCACATGTCGAGAAGAACGGGCGCAAGGTACTCGACCTGCTGATCTCGCAATCCGGTAAGCCGCCGTTCAATCCGCGCAACGCTGTCCGGAAGTTCGTTGCCGCCGCGCGCGAGTACCATGTGCACCGCGTGGTCGGCGACAACTACGCGGGCGAGACCTTTAAGGCCGACTTCGAGGCCGAAGGTTTGATCTACGAGGCGTGCGCCGTGCCCAAGAGCGAGCTGTACGAGGCGCTGGAGCCGCGGCTCAACGCTGGCGAGGTAGAGCTCCTGGATATTCCCGAGCTCCAGGAACAATTGCTCACGCTGGTGTGGCGCGGCACCAAGATCGACCACGAGCCCGGCGGCCATGATGACTGGGCGAACGCCGTGGCGGGCGTCGTGTGGCTGGTGGCCGAAGAAAACGCCGGGGCAGAAGATTACGCGCGGCTAGGCCGTGACGATCAACCAAAGCCGCCGACGCCGGAACAGGTAGCGGCGGGCGCCGCGCACCGCGATGCGCTTGCCGGCCGGGAGGCGATGCTTGCGGCGGAACGGGCGTGGACGACCGGTGGACACGCGCGGCCCGACCGCCTCCGCGTCGGCGACGAGCCCGTGGTCATGATGAAGTTCGCCCAGGTGTGCCGCTTCAACGCCGGATATTTCACCGTCTATTTCCCCGCATACGGCGCATGGCCTGTGCCGGTACGCCTCGCGGGTCACCGGTGGCTCATTTCGCACGGCGCTGTCGCTGTGGCCGACCCCACGCCAGTGGAGCCGGCGCAAGAGAGCTTGCCCGCCCCCGCGGCCAGCGCGCCGCCCGTGCCCTTTCTTGGAATTGTTGTCCGCTAATGGAGGGATGCTGTGACCACGCGAATGCGCTTCATCGACGCCAGCCTGCCGCTCAGCTGCGATCAGCTCACGCGCCGCCGCACGCGCGATGCTGAAGGCCATCGGCTTGGCAGTCACCCGGCCGGCTGCAAGTTCAGCCAGGACGACGACGGCACGCTGCACGTCACCAATGCCCGCGGCGATCAGATTTGCCAGTACCCGCCGGCGCAGTACGAGATGCACGACGCCGGCGACATGATCCACGTACACAAGACGGGCGAGCACGACAGTTCGCGCTTCGAGCGTGAGCCAACCCGCGACCGCGCGCCCCGGCCTTACGTTGGCCCCGGCGCCCCGCCGCCGCCCGCGCAAACCGCTGGCCTTCGCCAGATGAACAAGATCGGGGACGCGCTGCGCGCAAAGTGGAGCGCTGACCATGCCGGCTGACCCGCGCATGCCGGCGCCGCCCACTTACTTACCCGGCGGCCCGGCGGAAGCCGGCGGCGGCGCGCAACCACCCGCGGCGGTGCCGCGCGATGGGCGCTGGGATCGGACCATCAGCTCAACCGGCGTGCCGCGGCCATCCGCCGGCTTCCCCGCGCAAGGCCCCGGCCCCAAGCCGGTGGCCCCGTTGCCGAGCGACAGGAGACCGTAGCCATGCCTGTCGTTGAGAAGGTCAACGCTGACGGCATCAGGTCGCTGAGCGGCCACGCCGACACCACTACGGTTGCGGAAGCATCCGCACGCCTGCGTGAGGTGGAAGCCGCATCGCCCTGGCTGGCGCATAAGCGCCCCGGTGGCGTGCTGGTGGTGGTGCCGCCGCCACTACCGGCACCACCGCGCCCGAACATGGAAAGCCTGCGGGCTGCACTTCGCAAAGCCCACGCGGAGCGCGATCAGCGCAAAGCTGCTGCTGAAAAGGCCTCCGCAGCCGACCAGCGCGCTACCGCTGTCGTGGCCCAGGCTGAGGCGGCACTTGCAGCGTTTGCGGGCCTGGACGACGAGCTTGCGGAGCACCACGCGCGGCAGATCCGAGAGGGTGAACAGCACGGCACGCTAGTGCTGGCCGCGCCGCTGGCCTTGGCTGAGCGGTTGAAGGCAAGGACCGAATGTGAGCAACGCTTGGCGGAAGCCGGCCGCGCCCGCGCCTTGCTGGCCGCTGAGGCTGAGCAAGCCCGCGCCAAACTTGCCAGTGCTGAGGGCGCCGTCAGCACCGCCGCCGCGGCCGTGCTGATGTCGTCGGCGGAAGAAATCGCGGACGCATTCGAGAAGGCCAAAGCGGAAGCGGATGCACTCCTCGACCGGTTGCGCGGCATGGCCGCAATCTGGTCCAACGGCGCGCCGCTTCAGCTGTCACCGCGCTTGCGCGACACGATCTCGCAAGCTGGCGGCCCGCGCCATGACGAGCGCTGGAGCAGTTTCATGGCCGCGCTGCGCGATGCTCCGGACGCGACCTTCGGCGCTGTATGAGTTCCCCACCAGGGCCGCCCAACATGGCCCTGGCACGCCCACTGGGTGGCGTGGTCCAGAAACCCAGCGCCCGCGGGCGCTTGCACCGCCGCGGCGGGAAGTCCCGGCGTCCTTCTCCTTGCGCCGTGTGGCCGTGGGCAGTCGGCGGTCCTGCGCACAAACAACACCGACCACCCGCGCGGTTTAGCAACCCGGCGGCGGGCCAAGACCTCGGTTGTCCAACGACCGAGTGCCCGCGCGGGAGCGTCCATCCGGCGGCGGGCATTTTTTCGGCATCAAGCAGCAGACACACCTTCGGTCGGACCGGATATAGTCCGCCGTACTTTGACCCATCAAAATCGCCATTCCCTTGGCATTTACCCGCCAAAGTGGCACCGTGCCCAAAAGGGCAACGCGGGGAAGAGGGAATGGTCGCGCTCAGGACCGAGCGGAGGGTTTTCATGTGGCGTATAACGCCGCGATGCGAACCCGCCGAAGCCGAGAAGGCGGTCACGCTTAGCGAAATCGTCGATATTCTTGAATCCGAGCATAAGGCTGGTCGAGCGCGAGCTTATCTTGCTGGCGGCAATCGGTTTATCGATGACGACGACTCGGACCGGGATGAGAAGAACCAACTCTATGTCGCCGATATCAGCCGCGATGCCGCAAAGAAGACCATAACGATTCTGGTCAACCGTGGTGATCCCAACGCGGTCTGGACGGCATATCTAGAGCCATCCGAAAACACAGTCCGAATCGAGCCGCCGAAGGAAAATGAGGCGCCGGGATATTCGGCCCATATCGTGTTCTCGACGGTAATGCACAAGGAGCAAGGCCACGTCCGCCACCGCGCCTGTTTCGAGCAGATGCCTCGGGTATCAAGCTCGCTCGTGTTGAGCCTGATCAATCGCGTTGTCAGTGCTGCCGTCAAAGGGAACCACAAATACACCTATACGGTTCCCGTGAAGACAAAACAGAAGATTGGCTCGCGCGCGAAGCCATACCGCCCTGTTCTCGCCGTAAAGCGCGTGCCCTCGGAGCGCCTAATAGACGATTTGCAGAAAGGCGAATTGTCTGGGGTGACGCTCACGAAGAAGGTGCTTTTCTACAACGGAGTTGGCCGCGACCAACTCGTCAAGAACCAAGAGGAAAGGATAACCATTCACACCGCGCCGGCAGCACCCAAGATGGTCGCCGCATTCGTGCGAGGCGTTGAGGCGCTGGCGAAAGAAAAAAGCTTTGAGACGATCACGTTTCACCTCGATAAGCTGCCCCATGGTCAGAGCAACAATCCGACCCTCACCCTCATTGAAGACGAAGAAGCGCTAGAGCAACTATATGTTCGCGCGCAAATCATAAGCGACTTCGGGGATTTATTTTTGGAGGCCTGCTACCCGTCGATCTGCAAAGAGATCGAAGAAAAGATGGTGGCGGTTCTTCACTCAGGGCATGGCTGGTAAGCCATGTGGTGGGCCGTCAAGCAGCTTGCCGTTCCGATCAACTATCTTCGAATTCGGAATGGCCGTGGCCTCTTTCATTCGAAGCGCACGTATGACTTTGTGCTGCCAATCCTGCTCGGCGTCGCCACATGCGCGTACTTCTGGTGGCTGTCGATCTCTCTAGCGATCTTCGATCATCCAGTGTTGATCAAGAGAATGTCCGACCTGCTCACCCTCATGATCGTGTTCTACATGGCCGCCCTGGCAGCCGTAGCAACGTTTGATCGCGAGGGGATTGACAATGAGCTAGAGGGCGATCCTGCGACCTTGCGAGTGCGAGAGGGTGGCAGGCGCGTGAACAAGAATCTCACTTATAGGCAATTCGTCTCCTATCTATTTGGCTATCTCGCGTTTCTATCGTTGGTCCTTTACATATTCGTAATGGCGGGAGCGACCGGGTGGAAGAAGCTAGAAGCACATTTCCAGGCTCAACCCGACATTCACCATGCGCTCGCTACGTATGTCGATCCGCTGCTGTCGTTCATGGTCTTTGTGCTGTTCTGGCAGTTAATCGTGACCTCGCTCCTCGGCATTTATTTTCTGACGGAGCGGATCCAGACCCTATACACAAAGCCGCCCGAGGATGGGTGCTAGAGTTCGTTTAGCCGCACGCAATCCTTTCCCGTTCCAAGGCCGTCCGAAGCGCGGGCGCATGATCGGCCGCACTTCTGAAATAGCGGATGCGCTTCAGTCAGCGTAGCGTCCCATTCCGGCCATGGCCTCACGCAACGTGAGGGCGGCGGGCGGATAGGTGCCTTCATCAACTCTAATGACACCGAAAGCCCCGTCCGCTTTCCTTACGTCAAGCATGAACCATGTCTGGTGACAGCCCTGAGGATCGGATGGGAACGTGTAGTTGACGCATCCTACCACGAATATTTGTACGCGTTTCCGATCGGGGTCGAAGGCAAGCCCTTCCTCAAGTTCCGCGCGTGTCAGTTTCGCATTCACTTGCATTCCAGCAAGACCCACGTTACGCGGGAAAACCTCTCCGGGGAAAAGAGTGATGGACATCCCGTACCGCTTTCCTCGCACGCTCTCACAGAGAGCGCGCTGTCTATCCAATGGGCGGTCGCCAGATTTCTGCGTCATTAGCCACACATGGTTGGTGATATTGAGCGCTGGTGCATTCCCCACGTTGGTCAGTTCGATCGCTACTCCGAAATCGACACTCTGATCATTGAACGCGAGCGGAAAGTGGCCGACCATCACGGTCGGGCGCACCCAAGCTCTATGGCTTGCGATGAGAGATTGCCGCGTAGCCTCGGCTGTCTTTGTGGCAGCATCGGCGGCAATGCGTGCCGTGTCGTCGGCGCGGCGTAGAAATCGGATTTGAACGAAGGATACGCCGACGAGAGCACCAGTGAAGGCCGCGAGGAAAAAAGTGTAGACCGTGATTGCATCCTGGGTTGCCCATTCCCAAAGAGTGTGAAGGCTGGTGAGGTGTGACACCTGGTCGCTGTGCGATAAGCCCGAGTACGCCCCGTAGAAAGCGAGAAAGACAAGCACGCACAGAAAGAGCGCGGCCTGCCAGTACGGCACACGGGGCTCTTTGATTTTTGTCTCGCGCTCCATCGGCATGTTTGGTGGCGTCGCTAGATCAGGCGGGTTTCCAGGTTAGCTCTTCTTCGATGTGGCGTTTTACTTTCCCGTCTAGCTTTTTCCACGCCGCCGTGTAGAGCGCTTCATAGTGCGGATACGCTTCAGGATTGTCCTTGCGTATAAATGCCAAGTAGCCCTTCAACACCGCATGCGTCCAGCAAATGCTGTACGCCCAATAGGTCTCGAAAAATCGCCGGTTCTTCCCTTTCGCCATCAGCCCGACGATGTCGTAGGTAGCACAGACTAGAGAGGCGGCCCTTTCCAGAGCGTGGTCGTTCTTCCACCAATCACCGGTCTTCCTGTCATGGTAAAGCCTGCGGCGTGCGGCCCTCGTTCGGCTGTCTTCTAGAAGTTTGAATAGTTCATATTGGCGGTAGGTCCGGATTTGAAGGGCCGCAATGGCGGCGGCCGCGACGGCAACGAGAGCTAAAGCGATCTGAGCTATCCAGTAACCCTGCTCCAATAATGGATGAACTTCACCGGCAATTTGTTGCATCCCCCTCTCCCTGATCTGCGCCATCCCAGGCGGATGGCCGATCATGGTACAACCATTGAGAGAGTGTCGGAAAGTTTGCGTCACCTCATGTTGAGTTGGCCAGCATAGGATGAACCGATGGTCGTGAAGAAGGCGGTCAAGATCGTAGCTGCATGGGTAGTGGTTCTCGGGTTCGTGTTCGGTGGATCATATCTGGAGGAAGCGCCCAAATATCACTTTGAACGACTGGCAATGGACGTAGGCCGCAGCGTGGCGGGCGCTCGCCTCCTCAGCACCACGCAGCCTCTGGAATTGACGTCGCCAATATCGTGGTTTTGGCCCGCTGCAACGACAGTGAATTTCGCAACACCTGATCCGATGATGCAGGATCGCTTCTACTTACTGTCGTTCGTCTACGAGCGGCACGAGCCGGATGTCCACTTGCTCGATGCTGATTGCGAGGCACGCAAAGGAGAGTGGTACGATCTCGATGAACCGGAGACCGCGCCCCCCGCCCGCGACGTACTTGGCGAGCCTGTCGTTGCTCGTGGTGGTAAGACCTTTCGCCGCTTGAGGACTCAAATCCCTTTTCCACCACAGTGGATACGTGCGTTCTGTGATACCGATTGGACGAGCGAGCGCAAGGCCGCCCTGGCAGCGAGATATAAGCAGTGAAACAGAAGGGGGAGTGATTCCGGCGTCACTTTTTATTGGCGCGAGGTTTGGGCATGCCAACCGGCCACACGACCCCGCTACCGCTCACGACCTGGGACCGTGATACGTTGCGCGCCGTTGCCGTGGCCTACCGCCAACATCGGCGCCTCGGTGCACGGGACCTGCCCGCGCGCAACGCCGCTGAGGCCGCCTACCTTGAGCGTTACCCCGCCACGGCACCCGCGGAGGCCCAGCGCACGGTGGCCCTCATGATCGCGGCCGTGGCGCGCGATCACCCGCAATGGTTCTGGCGAGGCGTTGGTGCCGTGCGCTGATCAGTCTTCGCTGACAGCAGTATGGCAACTGCACTCGGCAGAGCATCGCTCCGGTGCGGCGTCCTGAATGTAGTCGTCGCCCGAGAGCAGGGCATGTTCGGCACGTGCGAGTTCACGACCGAGATAGGCGGCGTGGTCTAGGCGCGAGAGCAGCGCCCGATCGATTGCCGTTATGTAGACCTCTGGTGCCGACCGACCTTCTACGATAGTCGTCAAGACACCGTTGTTCCGGTAATGCTCGAGACTGAGCCGACGACGCACGCGGTCGACAAAGATCACAAAGTAGCCTGCGGGATCGGAAATCATCTTATCCGGCACCGAGCCAGAGATGGGCTCAGGGACCCGGCTCGGGGTAAATGGATCGGCGACACCGGGGTCGCGACCGGTACAGCTCCGAATGGTGTCCGCGATGCGCTCCACCTCCGAGACCCCCGTCAGGTCCAAGACCTCGACCGTGCGGCGGAAGTGGTCGATCGCGGCAGGTTCGAGATTGCGCAGTACCGGCCGTTTGCCCTTAGCACCAATGATGCGTTGATCTCCATCGACGCCATTACGCGAAAGGGCGACGAGAGATTGTCCTGGCAGATGCCCAATCTTCTTTCGGCTGTCGGCACCGCATACCACCACAAACCGGATGAAGGGATTGCCCAGCACATTGGTGATGAGACGCTCGATGCCGAGGTTCTCGGTCTGGAGCGTGCCAGCAATCGCCACCCCCTGGAGCCCGGCAGTCGAGATCGGATCGATCAGCTCCGCGCTGTTCAACGTGCAGACCGCGATCGGCGCATGATAGCGCAGCACGCGGTAGGAGCCGGGTAGCGGTGGCCATCCCGCGCGTGTCTCGACGGCCTCCGTCGGACAGATCGCCGCATCCACGCCACAGCCGCCGGTCGCGCCTAGCGCATCGAGCGCGACCGCCGGATAGCACACATCGCAGCCCAGACACTCGTATCGCTGCGGCGCGATGCGCGCGTTTGCCTGATCGATGGCTTCGGCAAGCGCGGCCGTGCGGGACGATACGGGAATGGCGCGGCCGATCGCGTCAAGCGCATGGCGCAAGCAACCGCACGCCCAGCACTTCTTCGCCGCTGTTGCCGCTCGGAGCTGGTTTGCAGCTTCAGCCAACCCATGCTCGGTCGCTGGGCTGGTGTCGACTGGTGTATCCATGGTGCCCTCTGCTTCAGCATGACGTTTTCACGACCGCTCGTCTTGATCTGGGTCAACTTGGCCGCCATCGCGGCAGCGATCCCACACCCGCCGTTAAACCCCGCGCCAGGGCGCCTGCGGGCGCCGGCCCCAACGCTACCGGAAGAACGCTCATCGAGAACGCGCTGGCCTCATGCTAGAGGCGCAGCATGCTTGCCGCGCGCCTCGATCCACACGAAGCCTGGGTGCTGGCCAACGCCACATACTTCGTGGCCTGCGCCTTCCGCGGGCGCGGCCGGTATGAGCGCGCGGAGTGCGCTAGCCTGGAAGCCGCGTGTGCGGCGGCGCGCCGGCTCCGCACCGACCGCCCGGTTGGCATCTACGCGGTCTACGGCCGCCACCAAGCTTGCGTCGGCTTGGTCTAAAGCCCGGCCGTGGCCGCGGGCGCCGCGGTACGCACAACCCTTTAAGCCCCCACGGCGCCGCGTCTGCGGCCCGCCCAGGCACGCAGTACCCGCCCGGCGTAGATCAACCCACCGGCCGGGCTCGCGCGCCAGCGGGCCGCGCCGTTACCCCGGTCGTTACCCCGGTGGCCACGATCAGAAACGGCTTTTGCTAAGTGCTTGATTTATTGGTAGCGGGGGAGGGATTTGAACCCCCGACCTTGGGATTATGATTCCCCTGCTCTAACCAACTGAGCTACCCCGCCACCGAGAGCGCACGCATATAAGAGATGGCGTCCCGCACGTCAAGGAAGGGGGCTCCCGACCAAGCTCACCCTGGTTAACTCATCGGCGCCGACTGAGCTCAACGGCGAGTCACGATCGCTCTCGACGGCACCAACATCGAGAGCCGCGAGGCCATGGCAAGAAGGCTCGACCATCGACGGTGGCGCCCGCATCCACGCCGCGGGCTATGAACAACGTCTCGGAGCTAAGCTACTCCCTCGGCGGCCGCGGCATCCGCGGTCTCGGCTTGTTGATCCCGTCGAATCCATCCACCGCCCAACACACGCGTGCCCTCATAGCAGACGCAGGCCTGACCCGGCGCCACGCCGAGCGCGGGCTCGTCGAGCACGACTTCGCCGCCATTGGACGCATCGAGAAACAGCCGCGCCGGAAGCGGAGCTTGCGTCGAGCGCAGCTTCACCGAGACCCGCACTCCTTCGGGATCGGGCGCCGAAGCGCCGAGCCAATTCACCCCGCCGAGGAGCACGCGCCGCTGACCCAGGGAGGAGCGTGGGCCCACCACCACGCGCCGCCGCTCCGGCTCGAGCCGGAGCACGTAAAGCGGATCGCCGCCGGCGATCCCGAGGCCCTTGCGCTGCCCCACCGTGAAATGGATCACGCCGTCGTGCCGTCCGATCACGCGGCCGGCGAGGTCTACGATGTCGCCGGCCGCGTCGGCGCCGGGCCTGAGCTTCTGAACCAGGCTCGCGTAGTCGCCGCTCGGCACGAAGCAAATGTCCTGGCTGTCGGGCTTGGCGGCGACGGGCAGATCGAGGCGGCACGCGATCGCGCGCGTCTCCGCCTTGCCGAGATCGCCCAGAGGAAAGCGCAGGAAAGCCAGCTGCTCGCGCGTGGTCGCGAACAGGAAATAGCTCTGGTCGCGTCCAGTGTCGGCGGCGCGGTGCAGCTCCGGGCCGTCGGGTCCCAGCGCCCGGCGCGCGTAATGACCGGTCGCCAGCGCGTCGGCGTCGAGATCTCGTGCGACCGCGAGAAGGTCGCGGAACTTCACGCGCTCGTTGCAGCGGATGCAGGGCACCGGGGTCTCGCCGCGCGCGTAGCTCTCGGCGAAATCCTCGATCACCGCCTTGCGGAAGCGCGCCTCGTAGTCGAGCACGTAGTGGGGAATCCCGAGCCGGGCCGCGACCGCCCCGGCGTCGCGGATGTCCTGGCCCGCGCAGCAGGCTCTTTTTAGCCCGAGCGCCGCGCCGTGGTCGTAGAGCTGGAGCGTGATGCCGACGACGTCATAGCCCTGCCCGGCGAGCAGCGCCGCTGTCACGGAGCTGTCGACGCCGCCGGACATGGCAACGACGACGCGCGTCGCGCCGGGCGGCTTTGCCAGTCCGAGGGAATTAAGCGTGGCCACGAGGCGTCATCCCGTCATCATGTTCCGGCTGCCCGCGGGCAGGCTCACGGTGAGCCCGTCGAGCTCCTCGGTGATGATGATCTGGCAGCCGAGCCGCGAGGTGCGCGTCAGCCCGAAGGCGAGATCGAGCATGTCCTCCTCGTCCTCGGTCGGGTCCTTCAGCAAGTCGTACCACTCGGGGTCGACGATCACGTGACATGTCGAGCACGCGAGCGAGCCCTCGCAGGCGCCCTCGAGGTCGATGCCATTGCGGTGCGCGATCTCAAGCACCGAAAGCCCCAGCGGCGCCTCGACCTCGCGCCGCGCGCCATTCTGCTCGACGAAAACCATCTTCGGCATCAGATGAGTCCTGTCCCGGCTTGAGCGGGCATAGCGTCCTCCGCGGCAACCGCGGCGCCAAGCACGGGCGCATCCTCGGCCGGCGCCCCCTTGTAAAGAGCCGCGGCCGCGCGGCGCTCGATCACGCGCAAAATCGTGAGACCCGCCGCGACCGCCGCCGCCTCGATACCGTCCAGATCGGCGGCATCGACGGCCAGGACAGCGTGCGTCACCGGCCGCGCCAGTTGCTTCTCGGCCCGGCTCCGCAGGCCCAGCAGCAGATCCCTCGCGCCGCGCGCCCGCAGGTCTCTCTCCCCGTCGGCGCCGGGCAAGATCTCGCCGTTGCCGCCGACCGCGATCGCGACCCGGCCGATACCGCCGCCGACGATCTCGATCCCGACCGCGGCACCCCGGCCTTGCGCGGCGTCTCCCGGCGAGCCGTCGGGCTCCTCGATCTGGAACAGCTTCATGCGCGATCAATTCGTCGCCACGCCCGCGGGCGCGGCGTCAGACGTGGAAGGATTCGCCGCAGCCGCAACGACCCTTCTCGTTGGGATTGCGAAAGGTGAAGCCCGACTGCAGCCTGTCCTCCACGTAGTCCATCTCGGTGCCGATGATGAACATGGTGGCCTTCGGGTCGATCAGGACCGTAACCCCTTTATCCTGCACAATCTCATCGAACTTGCCCTTCTCGTCCGCATATTCGAGCGTATAGGTTAGGCCGGAGCAGCCGCGCGACCGAACGCCGACCCGGATTCCGACGGCGGGCTTGCCGCGCCTGGCCAGCAGCGCGCGGATACGGTCCGCCGCCGCGTCTGTGAGCGTCATTGCCTGCCGCAAAGCCATCCTCGGTCTCCTCGATCCATCTTGATACCTCCCGCGCAAGGCGCGGGCAACTACCGCTCTATATGGCTACGCCCGACCGATCTTTCAGGGAGGTCGCCTGCAGCCGCCGGACCGCCGCTGCTAGCGCGTCCACGGCGAAATCCACGTCGCGCTCGCCGGTGAACCGCCCGAGGCCAATCCGGATGCTCGACCGCCCGAGCTCGTCGGGAACCCCGAGCGCGCGCAGCACATAGGAGGGCTCGACCTCCGCCGCCGTGCAGGCGGACCCGGTCGAGAGGGCGAGGCCCGGGCAGGCCTCCATGAGTTCGAGCGCGCCGACGCCGGGAAACGTCAGGTTGAGATTCGCCGGCAAACGGCGCACGGGATCGCCGTTGAGACGGATCGTGGGCACCGCTGCGCGCAGGCCCGCGAGCATCCGCTCGCGAAGGCCGAGCAGCCGCTGAGCTTCCTCTGCCATCTCGCGCCCCGCGATCTCGGCCGCCTCGCCGAGTCCTACGATGAGTGGCGTCGGCAGAGTGCCCGACCTCAGTCCCCGCTCCTGCCCGCCGCCATCGAGCAGCGGCGCGATACGCGCGCGTGGGCGCCGGCGCACATAGAGGGCACCTACGCCTTTCGGCCCGTAGATCTTGTGGCCGGAAATCGAGAGCAGATCGATCGCCATGGCATCGACGTCGAGCGGCATCTTGCCGAAGGCCTGAGCGGCATCGGTATGGAACAGAATGCCGCGCGCGCGGCAGAGCGCACCGATCTCGGCGACCGGCTCCAACACGCCGATCTCGTTGTGCGCCGCCATCACCGAGACCACAGCGGTCCGGTCGTCGAGCGCCGCCTCGAGGCGTACGAGATCGACCAACCCGCTGGATTGCACCGGGAGAATGGTCACCCGGAACCCCTCGCGCTCGAGCCTGCGGGCGCTCTCGAGCACGCACTTGTGCTCGGTTGCGAGCGTCACCACCTGGTCGCGGTCCTCGCGATGGAACCGCGCCGCGCCCTTGAGCGCGAGATTGTTGGACTCAGTCGCACCGGAGGTGAACACGATTTCGCGCGGCTCGGCACCGATGAGCGCCGCCACCTGGCTACGCGCGCGCTCCACCGCCAGCGCCGCCTCGCGGCCGTAAGCGTGCGTGACGGAGCCCGAGTTGCCGAACTTCTCCGTGAACCACGGCAGCATGACCTCGAGCACCCGCGGGTCGACCGGCGTCGTCGCCTGATAGTCGAGATAGATCGGCCGGTCGTTGGGCCGCGTCTCCGCGATAGGTCTGGCAAATGCCGTCATGCTGCTGCGCTCCGCGTACGCCGATAGAGAGCGCTCCAGGCGTTCACCAGCCGGTCGATCTCGGCGCGCGTCGTGCTCCAACCCAGGCTCACGCGGATGGCACACTCGGCCTCTTCCGGCGATGCGCCCATGGCCGAGAGCACGTGGCTGCGCTTGACCTTGCCCGACGAGCAGGCGGCGCCGGCACTCACCATCACGCCTGCGAGGTCGAGAGCCATGACCTGGGTCGATGCAGGGACGCCCGGCATGCCGATCGAGAGCGTGTTGGGCAGCCGTGGCACATCCCGCGCGTAGACCCGCGCGTCCGGCGCCACGGCGACGAGTGCCGCCTCGGCGACGTCTCGGAGCTCCGTTCCATGCGCCGCTGTCTCCCACATCGCAAGCTCCGCCGCGACGCCGAAGCCAACGATCCCCGGCCCGTTCTCCGTACCGGCCCGGCGGCCGCGCTCCTGTCCACCGCCGCGCTGCAACGGCATCGGGTGCAGACCGTCGCGCACAATCAGTGCGCCAACGCCCTGCGGCCCGCCCAGCTTGTGCGCGGAAATCGAAAGCAGGTCGACGCCGAGCGCGCGCATCTCGACGGGAATTCTTCCCGCCGCCTGGATGGCGTCGCAGTGAATGATCGCGCCGTATCGTCGTGCGAGCGCCGCAGCCTCGGCGACCGGCTGGATCGCGCCGGTCTCGTTGTTGGCGAGCATGATCGAGACCAGCGCGGGTTGCGTATCCCGAGCGAGGAGCGCCTCGAGCGCAGCGATGTCCACGACGCCTGCCGGCGTGACGGGGACTACGGTCGCCTCCGGTGCCGCCTCGCGAACGGAATCATGCTCGATCGCGGAGATCAGGATCCGCCGTCCGGGGAGGCACAGGAGTGCGAGATGATTGGCCTCGGTTCCGCCACTGGTGAACACCACCTCCGCCGGCGCGGCGCCGACCAGCGCGGCCACCTGCTCGCGCGCGCGCTCGATCGCCTGCCGCGCCGCCCGACCCCAGCGATGAACCGAGGATGGGTTGCCAGTGCGCCGGAGCGCCTCAACCATGGCGGCCTCGACCTCGGGGCGCAGAGGCGCGGTGGCGTTCCAATCGAGATAGGCGAGCGGGAGCATGATCCGCCCCAGGGGCATTTCTCGCGGGCGGCTATTGCGCGGCGATTGCCTGCGCCGCAGGCTCGTGCGGACGCGGCTCCTCGATGATCACGCGGCTGGTGCCGAGCACGCGGCCCTCGACGACATCGGCGAGCGTCACTGAGCTCAGGTAGAGCTGGATCTGGTGACCCAGCTCTTCCCAAAGGTCGTGGGTGAGACAACGGGTCTGATTGCCGCGGCAGCCCACCGGGGCGCCGGGTGAGCAGCGCGTAGCGCGGATCGGCTCGTCGACCGCGAGAATGATGTCGGAGATGCGCGTGCCGTCGGCGCCGCGCATCAGCAGATAGCCGCCACCGGGACCGCGCACGCTGCGTACCAGGCCACCGGTGCGCAGCTTCGCGAACAGCTGCTCGAGATAGGAGAGCGAGATCTCCTGGCGCTCCGCGATCTCTGCCAGCGAGATCGGATTGCCCTTGCCGTGCTTCGCGAGATCGACCATCGCCATGACGGCGTAGCGGCCTTTGGTGCTGAGCCTCATGGGTTGCCTCCTCAGACCTTGCGGCGCTGCGCGATCGCCGGCTCACCCTCCATCGCGGGGAGCGGCAAGGCCGGGGTTCGCTCGGCCTCGACCTGATGCTCCACCTCCTGGAGGCGAGCCCGGAGCGACTGCACCTCGTCGAGCAGACCATTGAGCACCCGCGCGACCGGGTCCGGGATCTCGTCGCAGGGCGTGCCATAAGGCAGGAAGTCGCTGACCGTCTTGGCGGCGACCGGTCGCGGCGCGCCGACGGGTTTCGCGGGGATACCCACCACGGTGGTGCCCGCCGGCACTTCCGCCAGCACCACGGCGTTGGCGCCCACGCGGGCGTCGCGGCCCACCGTGAACCCGCCGAGGATCTGCGCACCGGAACCGACGATCACACCGTCGGAGAGGGTCGGGTGCCGCTTGCCGTGATGGAGGGATGTGCCCCCGAGGGTGACCCCTTGATAGAGGGTCACATCGTCGCCGATCTCCGCAGTCTCGCCGATCACCACCCCCATGCCATGGTCGATGAAGAATCGGCGGCCGATCTTCGCGGCGGGATGGATCTCGATTCCCGTGAGTAGACGCCCCACATGAGAAACGAAGCGGCCCAGGAGGAGAAATTTCCTCGACCAGAGCCAATGGGCGACGCGGTAAAACAATATAGAGTGGAAACCAGGGTAGCAGAGCACAACCTCCAGGCGGGAACGCGCCGCCGGATCCTTGGATAAGACCGTATCGATCTCTTCACGCAGGTTTTTGAAAAGCATATGAGCCACTCATGGTATTATCCACCGGCACGCCCTATGCGTTCGCGGCTAGGGCGTATTTAGGAACACCGAGTAATTGAGTCAAGAATATAAGGCTGATAATGCTGAATCTTGCGCGCTTCGTCCGAGTGGCACAGTCGGGAATTCGCGCCGCCTCCCGGTGCCGATAGGAGTCCTTCCGAGAGATGCCTGAAGTCATCATCAACGGCCCCGAGGGACGTCTCGAGGGCCGCTACCACCACTCGAAGCATCCGAATGCGCCCATCGCCCTGCTGCTGCACCCGCACCCGCAGCATGGCGGCACAATGAATAACAAGGTGGTCTACACGCTCTACCACGCGTTTGTGCGGCAGGGGTTCTCGGCGCTCCGTTTCAATTTCCGCGGGGTCGGCCGCAGCCAGGGCAGTTTCGCCCGCGGCGAGGGCGAGCTCTCCGACGCCGCCTCGGCGCTCGACTGGCTACAGGGCTACAACGCCAACGCGTCCGCGTGCTGGATCGGCGGCTTCTCCTTCGGTGCCTGGATCGGCATGCAGCTCCTGATGCGCCGGCCGGAGATCGACGGCTTCATCTCGGTGGCGCCGCCGGCCAATCTCTATGACTTCGGGTTCCTCGCGCCCTGTCCCTCGTCGGGTCTGATCATCCATGGCGACAAGGACCACCTGGTGCCGCTCGAGAGTGTGCAGAAGCTCATCAACAAGCTCATGCATCAGCGCGATATCACGATCGACTTCCGCCTCGTGCGCGGCGCCGACCATTTCTTCCAGAGCCGCCTCGAGGAGCTCGACGAGGAGGTCGAGGACTACCTCACCAAGAAGCCGAAACAGCACAAGATCGCGGCGAGCGGACGGTAGGTACCTTCTCAGCGCAATGTCTTGTCGCCCTCTCAGCGCGCAGCCGGCGCAGAAAGGGTTCTACGGCTTGCGCGCCGTGAAAATCTGAACGGCCAGCGGATAGCGGCAAAGCCCCGAGGGCAGGCGGAACTGCGTCATGTGCTTGTCCACGGCGGCGCGGGCTTGCGGCATTCTCTCCGGCGGCACGCCAATGAAGACCAGCTGTGCATCGTCCACAATGGCGTTCTCGGGCGCCTCGATCTCGTATTCGTGGAAGGCGACGGCGATATCGGCGAAGCCCGCCGCCTGCAGGATGCCGCGGACGTAGTCGGTATCGGCAAAGGCGAAGGGCCCGGTCGGGCTCTTGCCGGGCGCCGGCTGCGGCGGGGGCGGCACGAAGTCCTTGAGCGCCGGGCCGATGAACCAGGGGTTCTTGGCGAAGGACTGCCAGCACGCGAAGCCCAGCCGCCCGCCCGGGGCGAGTTGCATGCGGATGTTCGCGAATGCCGTCTTTGGCTCGTCGAAGAACATGACGCCGAATTGGCTCATGGCGACGTCGAAGGGGCCGCCGTCGATCCGGTCCTGCTGGACGTCTTTGATCTGAAAGGAGACGTTCTTGAGGCCGGCCGCGGCAGCACGGCTGCGGGCAAGCTCGACGAGGGGTGCCGAGATGTCGGCACCGATCGCCCGCCCCGTATTGCCGACGGCCGCCGCCGCGGCGCTGGTCGCGGGTCCGCCACCGCTGCCGATATCGAGCACGCGCTCGCCCGGTCTGAGCGCGAGCGCCCGCAGCAATAGCGGGGTGACGGTCTCCGTGAAACGCTCGCGCTTCGGCCAGAACTTGGACCACAGCGGATCGTTCCAGCGCTTGCGTTCGGTCTGGTTTGCTTCGGTCACGGGCCTCAACCTCCTTAATCCGCGAAGGGGTCGCGCACCAGGATCGTGTCCTCGCGCTCGGGGCTCGTCGAGAGCAGCGCCACCGGCGCCTCGATCAGCTCCTCGATGCGTTTCACGTATTTGATGGCATTGGCGGGCAGGTCGACCCAAGAGCGGGCCCCACGGGTGCTCTCCTGCCAGCCGGGGAAGCTCTCGTAGATCGGCTCGACCTCGGCCTGTGCGGTGCCGCTCGCGGGCAGGTAGTTCGTGGTCTCGCCGCGGTGGCGATAGGCGACGCAGACCTTGATCTCGTCGAAGCCGTCGAGGATGTCGAGCTTGGTGAGCGCGATGCCGGTGATGCCGCCGACCTTGATCGCCTGGCGCACCATGACCGCGTCGAACCAGCCGCAGCGCCGCTTGCGGCCGGTCACCACGCCGAACTCCTTGCCGCGCTCGCCCAAGCGCTGGCCGATCTCGTCGGTGAGCTCGGTCGGGAACGGGCCGCTGCCGACCCGCGTCGTATAGGCCTTGGTGATGCCGAGCACGAAGCCGATGCCGCCCGGTCCCATACCCGCGCCCGCCGCCGCCTGTCCCGCAACCGTGTTGGAGGAGGTTACGTAGGGATATGTCCCGTGGTCGACGTCGAGCATGGCGCCTTGCGCGCCCTCGAAGAGGATGCGTTTGCCCTGGCGCTTCGCCTCGTCGAGCCGCTCCCAGATGCGATCGGCATAGGGCAGCACCTTCGGCGCCACCTCAACGAGCTCCTTGATCAGCTGCTCGCGGTCGACGGGACCGGCACCAAGCCCGGTCAGCAGCGCGTTGTGATGCATGAGGAGGTGATCGATCTTCGCCGGCAGGGTCGCGGGCTCCGCGAGGTCGCAGACGCGGATCGCGCGGCGGCCCACCTTGTCCTCGTAGGCGGGGCCGATGCCGCGGCCGGTGGTGCCGATCTTCTGGGGTCCGCGCGCCTCCTCGCGAGCACGATCGATCGCCGCGTGCGACGGCAGAATCAGCGCGGCGTTCTCGGCGAGCTTCAGCGAAGCGGGTGTCACATGCACGCCTTTCGCGCCGATTGCGTCGATCTCGCGCAGCAGCGCCCAGGGATCCACGACGACGCCGTTGCCGATCACCGAGAGCTTGCCCGGCCGCACCACGCCCGAGGGCAACAGGCTGAGGCGATACTCGACATTGCCGATGACCAGCGTATGGCCGGCGTTGTGGCCGCCCTGGAAGCGCACGACCACGTCGGCGCGCTCGCAGAGCCAATCGACGATCTTCCCCTTGCCCTCGTCGCCCCACTGGGCGCCGATCACCGCGACATTGGCCATACTGGCGGAAACCTTTCGCGAAGCCGAATCAGCTTACGGGGAGAATTGTCTCACCCTCGAGGCGATGCCCGCAATCGAGACGCCGCGCCTCGGCGGCGGAATCTCGCACGGCCTCGAGTCCCGCTACTGTTACCCAACCTTCGCTGCGCAGGCGCTTTGCCGTCGCGGCATCGCTGCCCGCGGGCACATAAATCCGCCGAAGTCGCTTTTGCGGAGGGAGCGCGCGGAGGATCGTGTCGGTGTAGAGGGTGAGGCCGGTCGCGGGCTCGCCCTCGCCGTTTCCCGTCCGATAGCGTCCGCCACGGCCGAGCTCACCGCGCACGCCGCGCGCATAGAAAGTGAAGCTGACGCCCGTGTGGTACTCGAGACCGCGGTTCTCCACGGGATCGACGGTGATGACAAGGCCGGGAAGCGCGGCACCCAGTCGGTTGGTCACGTCGACAAGGCGTGCCCGCTCCTCCGCGGCCGCCGGCGGCAGATCGAGGGCCTTGAGCGCCTTGAGGGTGGTCGCCGCAACCCCCGCGCTCGCCAGCAGCTTGCCCAACACCTCCGCGGGCCGGCCGCCCACGGCCGCCACCGCCGCGGCGTCCTTGTGATCGAGCGCTGCGCGCAGACGGTCCTGCTCCTTGGCGTCGAGACCGAGGGCGCTTGTGATCGCGGGCACGAGCGTCGGCAGCGTCAGGTCAACCGAGAGGCCCTCGATGCCGAGCGCCTGCAGCGCCTCGGCGGCGAGCGCCACCACCTCGAGGTCCGCCGCCACGGAATCGGTGCCGATGAGCTCGGCGCCCACTTGGCCCACCTGGCGCTCGGGCCGAAGCTGGCTGCCCTTCACCCGCAGCACCTGGCCCGCGTAGCAGAGCCGGAGCGGCCGGGCAGCGTCCCTGAGCCGCGTGGTCGCGATGCGCGCCACCTGGGTCGTCATGTCCGCGCGGAGCCCGATCATCCGCTGCGAGACCGGATCCATCAGGCGGAACGTCTCTTTCGCCATGGCGGCGCCCGCGCCGCTCAGCAGGTTCTCCTCGAACTCCATCAGCGGCGGCTTGACCCGCTCATAACCATGGCTCTCCAGCACCGCCATCATGGCGGCCACCACGCGCGCCTCGACGGCGGCCTCGGGCGGCAGCAGGTCGCTGAGGCCGAGGGGCAGCAGCGCGGGGTGCAGGCTGTCGTTCATGGCGGCCTCCGATATCGTGATTCCCAGGGCTCGGCAAACGAAAATGCGGCCGTCCTCTCGAGCGTCCGCCAAATTCCTGCCCCGGCGGCGGAATGCCATCAATTCGACCGACTGGTTACCAGGCCTTAACCAACCCTGGTGTCTGATCTGTCCCCGCGAGGCGCGCGCGAGGCGCCCCCCGCAGGCAAAGGCATGGGCATGCACCGGGGAAAGGCGCTGTCGCGCCGCAGGGTCTTGGCTTTCGCAGGAGCGGCGCTCGCCGGCGCCGTCGCGAAGCCCGTGCTTGCCGCGCCCAGCATCCTCTACTTCCGGCGTCTCGCCCTCTACAACGTCAACACCGGCGAGTCCTACAACGCCGTGTTCTGGGCGAATGACTACTACATCCCCCAAGGCTTGAAGTCGCTCGACTGGGCCCTGCGCGATTTCCACACCAACACCACTCATCCGATCGACCCGCGCCTCCTCGACCTGCTGGCGTCGCTGCAGCAGAAACTCGACAGCAACGAGCCCTTCCTGCTGACTTCCGGCTACCGCACGCCCGAGACCAATGCGCGCCTGGTCGCCGAGGGGGCGGCCGTGAACAGCCTCCACATGCGGGGACAGGCGGCCGACATCTCGCTGCGCGGCCGAACCTTGAGCCAGCTCCACTCCGCAGCGCTCGCTCTCCGCGGCGGCGGCGTGGGCTACTATCCGAATCACGACTTCATCCACGTCGACGTAGGGCCGGTGCGGACCTGGACCGGCGGAGCTGGCACGACCTACGCCTCGCTCTCTCCCGCGGCACCCGCCAAGCAGGCTTCGGCCCCGCAGAGTGCGAACACTCCAGCTCCGGCCACTTCCAGGCCGTCGCAAGTCGTGGTCGTGCGCGGCGGCCAGCATCCCACCCGGACCGTGGCGCTTAAGCCCGGCGCTTTCCTGGTGCAATAAGCGGCTCGGCCGCTCTCAGAACCGCAGCAGCTTCGCCTGCAGCACGTCGGGAATCGCACAGACCTGATCCAGCAGGAACTCGCTCAGGGGTTGGTCGACCTGCACCAGGCAGATCGCGTCCTCGCCGGGCGCCGTCCGCCCGAGATGGAACGTCGCGATGTTGACGCCGGCCTCGCCCAGCGTCCGGCCGAGGTTGCCGATAAAGCCGGGCTTGTCCTTGTTGCGCACGAACAGCATATGGGCGCCGAGTTCGGCCTCCATCGGCACATTCTCGATCATGACGATGCGCGGCTCACGGCCACGGAAGAGCGTGCCTTCGACGCTGCGGGTGCGCCGCTCCGTCGTGAGCGTCACCCGCATCAGCGTGTGGAAATCGCCCTCCGTGGTCATGCGGGTCTCGCTTACCCGAATATCGCGCTCGCGGCAGAGCAGCGGGGCGTTCACCATGTTGACGCTGTCGAGCTGGGGTGCGAGCAGCCCTTTCAGCACCACGGCCGTGAGCGGTTTCACGTTGAGCTCCGCCAGCTGGCCCTCGTACTCGATCGCCACCGCACGAATCGGCGATTCCGTGAGTTGGCCCGCAAAGCTGCCGAGCTGCTCCGCGAGCTTCATGTAGGGCCGTAGCCGGAGAGCCTCCTCGGCCGTGAGCGCAGGCATGTTGAGCGCGTTCACCACGGCGCCCGTCAGCAGGAAATCGGACATCTGCTCCGCGATCTGGAGCGCTACGTTCTCCTGCGCCTCGGAGGTCGCCGCGCCGAGATGCGGCGTCGCGACCAGCTTCGGATGGCCGAACAGGATGTTCGACGTGGCGGGCTCCACGGCGAACACGTCGAGCGCCGCGCCCGCCACATGCCCGGAATCGAGCGCCGCCTTCAGGTCCGTTTCGCGAATCAACCCGCCGCGCGCGCAGTTGATGATGCGCACGCCCGGTTTCATCTTCGCAATCGCCTTCGCGTCGATGATGTCCCGGGTGGCGTCGGTGAGCGGCGTATGGAGCGTGATGAAGTCCGCGCGTCGGAACAGCTCGTCGAGCTCCGCCTTCTCCACGCCAAGCTCGACCGCGCGCTCCGGCGAGAGATAGGGATCGTAGGCGACCACCTTCATCTTGAGGCCGAGGGCGCGGTCGGCGACGATCGATCCGATGTTCCCGCAGCCGATCACCCCCAGCGTCTTCCCGAAGAGCTCGACGCCCAGGAAGCGCGACTTCTCCCACTTCCCCGCCTGCGTCGACTGATCCGCCGCCGGGACCTCACGCGCCAGCGCAAACATCAACGCGATCGCATGTTCCGCGGTGGTGATGGCGTTTCCATGGGGCGTGTTCATCACCACGATGCCGCGCTGAGTTGCCGCCGGCACGTCGATGTTGTCGACGCCGATGCCGGCGCGGCCGATCACTTTCAAGCGCTCCGCGCGATCGAGCAGCGGCCGCGTCACCTTGGTTGCGGAGCGCACGGCGAGACCGTCGTACTGCGCGATGATCTCCTTGAGCGCATCGGGCTTGAGTCCGGCCTTCACGTCGGTCTCGATACCGCGCGCCCTGAATATCTCGAGAGCACGCGGGCTCAACGCGTCCGCGATCAACACCTTGTGCATCGGGAGGGCTCCGGCACTGGAAGAATGGAGGCTCAGGCCGCAGCGTCGCGGCGGACCTCGCCATAGGCCCAGTCGAGCCACGGCAGCAGGGCTTCGACATCGCTGCGCTCGATCGTGGCGCCCGTCCAGATGCGCAAGCCCGGCGGCGCGTCGCGGTGGCCGGCGATGTCGTGCGCGACGCCCTCGGCGTCGAGCAGCGCCTCCAGCTGCTTCACCACGGCGCGCTGCGCCGCCTCGTCGAGTCCGCGGAACCAGTCGTCGGTGATCGCAAGGCAGACCGAGGTGCAGGACCGAGTGCGCGGATCGCGCGCCAGGAAATCGATCCAGGGCGTGCGCTCGACCCAGTCGGCGATCGCCGCCAGATTGGCCTCCGAGCGCGCGATCAGGCTCTTGAGGCCGCCGATCCGCTCCGCCCAGCGGAGACCGTCGAGCGCGTCCTCGACGCAGAGCATCGAAGGGGTGTTGATGGTCTCGCCCACGAAGATCGCTTCGTTGAACTTGCCCTTGGCATTGAGGCGAAACAGCTTTGGCAGCGGCCACCTCGGTACGTAACGCGCGGCGCGCTCGGCCGCGCGCGGGCTCAGCACGAGCATGCCGTGCGCGGCCTCGCCGCCCAGCACCTTCTGCCAGGACCAGGTCACGACATCGAGCTTCTTCCAGGGCAGATCCATCGCGTAGGCCGCAGAGGTGGCGTCGCAGATCGTGAGCCCTGCCCGGTCGGATTTGATCCAGTCCCCGTCCGGCACGCGCACGCCGGAGGTGGTGCCGTTCCAGGTGAACACCACGTCGCGCGCAGGATCGACCTGACGGAGATCCGGCACGCCGCCATAGGCGGCGCGAAGCATGCGGACGTCCTCGAGCTTGAGCTGCTTGACGGCGTCGGTGATCCAGCCCTCGCCGAAGCTCTCCCAGGCCAGAAGATCGACGCCGCGCGCACCCAGGAGCGACCAGAGCGCGAGTTCGACCGCGCCGGTGTCGGAACCCGGCACGATGCCGATCCGGTAGTCCGCCGGCACGCCGAGGATCGCGCGCGAGCGGTCGATCACTTCTTTCAACTTGGCCTTGCCGGCCTTCGAGCGGTGCGAGCGGCCGAGGCAGGCGTCGCGGAGCGCCTCAAGCGACCATCCCGGACGCTTGGCGCAAGGACCAGACGAGAAGCAAGGGTTGGCGGGCCGGGCAAGCGGCTTCATGGATCTATTCCTTCCAGAATAGCTGCGACCCGTTGGGGGGCCGTGTCCCGCCGCGGAAAGTACGGAGAGGCGCAAGCACCGTCAAATGAATTGGCGCCGTGGCGCTAGGAAGATCAAGCATTGCCGCTGCATCGCCACGCGCTACGAAAAGCACGCCTCCAAGAAGAACCGCTCAATACCTGCAGGACGCTCATGGCGACAGCAATGCTGCCGCCGCACGGAATGCGTCGAATATTCCTTGCTTGCGGGCTCTATAGCGATGCTGGTTCCAAACAAATGGCCCCGGATGCGCGCACTCGACCACATGGACGGTCGGGGCCCATGTCACCAATTTGCCGACGCGCCTAGCTTCGCCACCTACGAGAATGACACATCTTAGGTGCGGGAGTAGCGGCAAGAGACGTTCCAACATTGAGCTGCCTCGCTCCAGCATGTCGCGCGTGATCCTTTCCTTTCGGTCGCCCGACCAAGGGATGGCATTCCAGAACACTAACTTGCTATAGCTGATGCCTGCTCGAGCCAATACCTCGACCATGTTCCGGGCGGTAGCATCATTGTTCGCAAGGGACAGGAAATTCGTAGCCATAGCACCCAGTGGCCCCGGCCGCAGGAGCACTGCGAGAACTTGAGCCTCGCTACCCCCGCAGAACGGGTCAATCCACGGAACATGACTGCGAGTGTCGCGCCGCAGATCGTGAACCAGTTTGTTCAGCGACGCGACGCGCGAATCCCAAATATGGCTTTCTCGGACTTTCCAGGACGCCTCATCCCTGCATTTCCAGGGGCTGGTTTCGAATACATCTCGATTCTCTGTCTTCATAACAGAAAGGCCATATAGCTCCTCGCTCCTGGGAATCTGCGGATCTTCCGGCGCTAGCCTAATTCCACCTTTCGTCGCACCAAATGCATCGACGTGAAGGTGATTACGTCCTCGCCGCGCTGGTTCACGATCCGGTATTTGATGCGGAGCATGCCGCGGTCGGGCTTCGAGCGGGAGGGGGTCTTCTCCACCACCTCGAGCTCGCTGTGGAGCGTGTCGCCGGGCCGCACCGGCTTCAGCCACCGCAGCTCGTCGAAGCCGGGCGAGCCCATGCCGCAGGCACGGAAAGCGCCGGTCTCCAGCGCCATGCGGAACCCGATCGCGAGCGTCTGGAACCCGCTGGCGATCAGCCCGCCGTAGTTGCTGGCCTTCGCCGCCTCCACGTCGATGTGGAACGGCTGCGGATCGTAGCGGAGCGCGAAGTCGATGATCTGGCTCTCGGTGAGCGTAACGCCGGGCGTCACGATGCGCTCGCCGACCGCGAAGTCGTCGAAGTAGCGATCGCTCATCGCATCGGCTCAGCCGAGCGCGCCGGCGATGGCGTCGCCGAGCTCGCGCGTCTTGGCCTTGCCGCCGAGGTCCGGCGTCTTCGGCGCCTTGGGGTCCGCGAGCACGCGCGCGATCGCGGCCTCGATCGCCTGCGCCGCAGCGCTCTCACCGAGGTGATCGAGCATCATCGCGCCCGACCAGATCTGGCCGATCGGATTGGCGATGCCCTTGCCGTAGATGTCGGGCGCGGAGCCGTGCACAGGCTCGAACATCGAGGGCAGCTCGCGCTCGGGGTTGATGTTGGCGGAAGGCGCGATCCCGATCGAGCCCACCACCGCGGGCCCGAGGTCCGACAGGATGTCCCCGAAAAGGTTGGAGCCGACCACCACGTCGAACCAATCCGGATGGCGGACGAAATGCGCGGTCAGGATGTCGATGTGATACTGGTCGGTCCTGACCGCCGGATAGTCCTTGGCGACGGCGGCGAAGCGCTCGTCCCAGTAGGGCATGGTGTGGATGATGCCGTTCGACTTGGTCGCGGAGGTCACGTGCTTCTTTCGTTTCATCGCGAGCTCGAAGGCGAAGCGCATGATCCGGTCGCAGCCGCGCCGGGTGAACACGGTCTGCTGCATCGCCATCTCGAGATCGGTGCCGGCGTAGAGCCTGCCGCCGATCTCGGAGTACTCGCCCTCGTTGTTCTCGCGCACCACGTAGAAATCGATCTCGCCGGGCTTGCGGTCCTTGAGCGGCGTGTCGACGCCCGCGAGCAGCCGGATCGGCCGAAGGTTCACGTACTGCTTGAAGCCGCGCCGGATCGGGATCAGCAGCCCCCAGAGCGAGACGTGGTCGGGCACGCCCGGAAATCCCACCGCGCCCAGAAACACCGCCTGGCTCCGGCGCAATTGATCGAGTCCGTCGGCGGGCATCATGCTTCCGGTCTTGGTGTAGCGCTCGCAGCTCCAGTCGAACTCGCGCCACTTGAGCGCGAAGCCGAAGCGGCGCCCGGCCGCCTCGAGCACGCGCATGCCTTCCGGTACGACCTCCTTGCCGATGCCATCCCCCGGAATCGTCGCAATCTCGTACGTCCTCGACACGCTTTCCTCCGCGCTATTTCCGCGTCACCTTAGCGGAGCGACACTGTCGCGCAAAGGCGGAGCAGTCATCGAGGATCCAGGAGAAGAAGCGCGTGGGCTACGTCGAGCATGTGCTGCAACCCGGTGAAGTCCTGGTGCACAAGAGCAAGCTGCACTGGCTGATCTACTTGCCGGTCCTGCCGTTCCTGGCGGTGCTGCTGCTGGGCCTGGTGCTATACGGCGGACTGCGCGGCAATGCCGGCGACCCCGGCATGGCCGTTCTGCCGTCGATCCTCATCGCCGCGGGCGCGCTCGGCACGATCGTGACGTGGCTCAGGGCCTGGATCCGGCGCATCGGCACGGAGCTCGCGGTTACGGACCGGCGCGTGATCTTCAAGCGCGGCCTGATCCGCCGGCACACCGTCGAGATGAACATGGACAAGGTCGAGAGTGTCGATGTCGACCAGTCGATCCTGGGCCGCATCTTCAATTACGGCGATGTCACGATTCGCGGGACCGGCGCCAGTATCGAGCCGCTGCGCATGATCGACGACCCCCTGCACTTCAGGAGCCGCGTCACCGCGCGGTGAGCGGCGCCTCAATTCGATCACTGGAGCCGGTAGCCGCGAGCGCGCGATAGTTGCGGGCACGGCGCCTTGCTCGGCGCCGTTGGGTACCTTGCCTGGGAGGGCGCCATGAAGCGAGCTCGGCTCGCGCGGCCGCTCATGTTCGCGAGCGTCGCGTCGGTGCTGTCGGCATCGTCCACTCACGCTGCGGTCCGGAACCAGGAGGTCGTGATCACGGGCAAGGTGCTCTATGCCATGTGCACGAACGCCGATGCCGAGCTCGAGCGGCGTTGCACGACCTTCATCCGCGGCTTCCTCGACGGTGCTCGCACCGCGGCAGAGATGACGTCGAGCCAACCGTTCTTCTGCCTGCCGGAGACCGCGGGCACGGACCTCGTGGTGCTGGCCTTCACGAAGCAGGTCGAGCGCCTTCCTCGGTCCAGCATGGACGACACCGCCGCCAACGTGCTGCGGAATGCGCTCTACCTCGCCTTCCCCTGCACCTCGACGCAGTAAAGCGCCCACGCATCCCATCGATTGTCCGTTCCCGCTCGACCGCGGGCTGACGCATTGTCTCTGTTCGCCTCGGCAATTTTCGAGTACAATCTAGGGCAATTGTGACCACCCAAGCGAAATTGTCACCATGACAAATCTACAGTGGCAGCCCGATCTCGCCCGGCAACGGGGCCCACTTTACCGCGCCATCGCCGATGCGCTCGCGAGCGACATCCGGGCGGGACGCCTGCCGGTCGGCACCCGTCTGCCGACGCACCGGGATCTCGCCTGGAACCTCAAGGTCACCGTCGGTACGGTCACGCGCGCCTACGCCGAGGCCGAGCGGCGCGGGCTGATCTCCGGCGAAGTCGGACGCGGCACCTACGTACGGCCGACCGGCACGATCACGGATCCCGCGCTGAAGGGCGAGCCGATCGGCCCCGATTTCGTCGACTTGAGCCTCAACCGGCCGCAGACCGGCGAGGAGCCCAAGCTGGTCGCGGAGAGCTTGCGCGCGATTGCGGAGAGCCCGGACCTCGAGGCGCTCCTGCAGTATCAACCGCACGCCGGACGCGCCGCGGAGCGCGCGGCGGGCGCGCGGTGGATTGCGCGGAGCGGCGTCGAGACCAGCCCGTCCCAGGTGCTGGTGACGCAGAGCGGCCAGAACGCCGTCGCCTCGGTGCTCTCGGCAATCACGCAGCCGGGCGACACCGTGGCGGTCGAGAGCCTCACCTATCCAGGTGTCCGCTCCGCCGCAAGCCTCTTGAGCCTGCGCTTGGCGCCCGTCGCCATGGACGAGCACGGGCTGTTGCCGGATGCGGTGGCGGCGCTCTGCCGCGGCGGCAGCGTCAAGGCGGTCTATGCGCTCCCGACGCTGCACAATCCCACCGCGACCGTGCTCTCGGTCGAGCGGCGCCGCGCGCTCGCGGAGATCGCGCGCACCCACGGAATCGCGCTGGTGGAGGACGACGTCTACGGCTTCCTGCTGAAGGATGCGCCGCCGCCGCTCGCGAGCTTCGCGCCTGAGCGCAGCTTCTACATCACTTCCACCTCCAAGAGCCTGGCGCCGGGACTGCGCATCGGCTACGTGCACGTGCCCGAGGACGCAGTCGACCGCGTGGCGGCCGCCTTGCGCGCCACCATCTATATGGCGACGCCCCTGATGGCGGCGCTGGCGACCCGCTGGATCGCGGACGGCACTGCCGATCGGCTGGTGGCGCAGAAGCGCGGTGAGATCGCCGCACGCCAGAAGCTCGCTCGCGAGATGCTAGCGGACGCGAAGCTCACCGGAGATCCCGCGGCGCCGCATCTCCTGCTGTGGCTCCCGGAGGGCTGGCGCGCCGAGGCCTTCGAGGCCGCCGCGCGCCGCGAGGGAGTGGGCGTCACCGCCGCCACCACCTTCTGGCTCGGCCGCAGCAATCCGCCGAACGCCGTGCGCCTCTGCCTTGGCACGCCCGCGCACCGCCCCGAGGTCATACGCGGACTCGAGCGCATCGCGGCCCTGCTCAAGCGGCGGCCCGAGGCGGACCTCTCGGTGATTTAGGTACCGGCGGGCCGAGGCCCTAAGCCGGTAACGTCACTTCCAGTAGCGACAAGTCGTCGGCGCAGTGGTCGAGCGCATACGGCACGCCCGAGGGGATGGTGACGGCGTCGCCGGCTTCGAGGCGATGCGTGCCCTCGCACGAGAGCATCGCTCGCCCCTCGAGCACGAAGAAGAACTGGAACTCGCGGTCGTGGCTCTCGCGCGGTGTCTCCACGGCGCCCTTGGGCCGCACGACCCGGGCACCCGCGAGACCGCGGGTCGCCTCGCCCATGCCGGTATCGCGGCACTCGAAGCCGGGCGCGCGCCATGGCTGCCAGCGTGCCCTCTCGGCGACATGCCAAAGGAACCGCTGGCCGCCGAAATCCTGCTCGGGATCGAAGCGGCCGGTGGGCAAGGTCAGCGCGTTCTCGGCGAAGGTCTCGTGCACTGCCGGGCAGGCGATCTCGACCACCTCGAGCCCGGGCGAGCTCTCGAGCACGCGGTGGCGGATCTGGGGTGGCTGCAGCACGCAGTCGCCGGCCCGCATGACGAAGGGTGGCCCCTGGTCCTCGTAGACGAGCCGGACCCAGCCTATCCGGCAGAAGATCATCTGGAAGCGGATCTTGTGGAAGTGCACGTAGTCCGGCACCGGTCCGCCCTGCGGTATGCGGATGTGCGAGGCGATGAAGCGCCCGCCGAGCCGGCCTGGAATCAGATCGCGGTAGAGCATGCCGGCGCGGCCCGCGTCGAACGCTCCCGCGCCGCTCATGCGCGCAATCACGAGCTCCGGCCTGAGCGGCGGGATCACCACGGGCGTCTCCGCCTCCACCAGCTCGATCCGGGTGCCGTTGGGCGCGGTGAGCGTACGCTCGCCGCCCGCGACGGCATCGGGCTCGCGGCAAAGCAGGCGAATGCGCCCTGGCCCACCCTCGGCGCCTCGCTCCAGCCGGAGCCGGAGCCCGTGCCCGGCGAGCACCGCGACAGCCGGCGCATCAGCCGGAAAGATCGCCTGCAGCTGAAAGCCGAGGCGGTCCCTGAAAAACGCCAGCGTGGTCTCCAACTCGGCGCAAGGCACCGCGACTTCGGCGGCGGTGATCTGCTGCTTTTCGATCGCGATCATGGCGCGACGATAGCTTGATCGCGCGACCGTGGCCAGATCAGCGCGTTTCAGACTAAGCTGCCGCCCCGTGGCGCGGCCTTCGACTCTGCGCTTCGCACAGACTCAAGGACGAGGTTCATGGAGCATGGCAGAAAGAAAAGCCCGCAGCCTGAGCCACGATGCGAAGCATCTTGAGTCGAAGGGCGCGCCCTGCCGAGCAAGATAGGTTAGCCGAGATGCGAGCCGTTCGGACGCTTGGAATAACCCTCATCGCGATGTCCTCGCTCGCCGCCGTTCCCGCGCGAGCCGCGGACCAGTTCGTGATCGACCTCACCTATGTTTCCGTGATGGACATGGTGCGGCCGGAGGTGCGGCCCAACATTCGTGTGCACCACGACCTGCACGTCACGGTCGCGCTCGGCGGCCTCTCGGAGAATCGCGACCGCAGCACCAAGGGCTACTCCGACCGGAACGCCATGGCGCAGGTCCTCGACAGCACAGGGGACGACACGACCTACGCCTCCTGGCACACGGCGCCCGACGGCACGCTGGTGCGCGAGCAGAACGACCCCCAGAGCACTCGCACGATGACCGTCACGCTGCTCCCGAACGGCGGCTGCCGCCTGGAGGTGGTCGATCGCCTCAAGCCCGGCTTCACCGAGTACGAGTTCCTCCGCATCACCAGTCACACGATGGGGTTCTTCTCGACCTATCGCGTGGTGAGCGCGAGCTGCAAGATCGCACCGGCGCAATAGTTCGTTCACGCTCGCGCTCAGTTCGGAAGCGGAGTGCCGCGCGAGAATCGGTTCTCCAGCCCTATGTCGCGCGTCGGCAGATCCTGCGCCCCGTCCATCCGCAGGCAGTCATTCCGCACTTGACTTTGAACGTATTTTACGTTCATCTTGCGTTCGCCATGACCAGCGAGGCGAAAATCGAGGCGAACCGGCGGAACGCCCGGAAGAGCACCGGCCCCAAGACCGAGCGCGGCAAGGAGCGCGCGCGGCTCAATGCACTTCGGCACGGTCTCACGGCGAAGCAGCTCGTGGCGGAAGGCGAGGACTTCGGCGACTTCGCCCGGTTCAATGCGGAGCTGCGCGAGACCCTGTCGCCGGCGGATGCGGTCGAGGAGCAACTCGTCGAGTGCATCGCGGTCTCGACGTGGCGGCTGCGCCGGCTCTGGCGGGCAGAAGTGGGCGCAATCAGATTGTGCCAGGCCCGCACCGACAACTATTGGGACAAGTTTGCGATCGCTTACGCCGGCGCGCCCGAGGACCTGACGCGGCTCTCGCGCTACGAGGTCTCGATCGAGCGCCTCATCCAGCGCGCCTACGCCATGCTCGAACGCCGTCAGGCCCGCCGGGCGCGGGGAGAACATCGAAATTGCGAAACGAAGCCAAACCCGCTCGTTGAATCAGATGCATGACCATTTTGGCTTTCGCGGACGAAGCCAAATTCGTGCCCGGGGCGCCGAAACCGGGCGGAGAAGCCTCGTCAATTCCCGAGTTCAGCCCCCGCCCCATTCTTCCAGGCGGACCGTGTGCGCGTGGTTGAGCGGTCCGTGGCCCTGGCCGTAGCCGGGGGCGCTCGCGAGGGCGGCGACGAGGTAGCGGCGGGCGCGCTCAATGGCCGGGCGCATGCCCATGCCCTGCGCCAGGCCCGTGGCGATGGCGGAGGCGAGGGTGCAGCCCGTGCCGTGGGTGTGGCGCGTCTCGATGCGCGGGCTCGAGAGAATGTAGCCACCCTCCTCGCTCGCGACCAGGTCGCAGATCGTGTCGCTGTCGAGGTGGCCGCCCTTGACCACCGCGACCCTGGCGCCGAGCGTCAGCATCATGTCGGCGGCGCGGCGCATGTCGTCGATGTCGCGCACCGCCATGCCGGTGAGCGCCTCCGCCTCGGGCAGGTTGGGCGTCACCACCGTCGCACGCACGAAGAGCGAGCGCTTCAGTGTATCGACGGCGTCGCGGTCGAGCAGCCGCTCGCCGCTCGAGGACACCATGATGGGATCGACCACGATGGGAAGATGCGGCGCCAGCGCGTCGAGCGCCTCGACCAGCGTCTCGATCACCTCGGCGCTCCGCAGCATGCCGGTCTTGACGCAGTCCGCGCCGATGTCGGTGAGCACCACGTCGATCTGCTGACGCACGAAGCTGGCCTCGATCGGCAGTACGCCGAAGACGCCCAGGGTGTTCTGCGCGGTGAGCGCGGTCACCGCGGTTGCGGCGAAGCCGCCGAGCGCAGTCACTGTCTTGATATCCGCCTGGATCCCCGCGCCGCCGCCGGAGTCCGAGCCCGCGACGATGAGGACCCGCCCCTTCATTCCGCGGCCCGTTGCCCCTGCCCCTCCGCCGACCGAACCGCCGCCGCCACCGCATCGACCACCGAGGCAACCAGCGCCGCGTCCTCGCCCTCCGCCATGATGCGGACCAGCGGCTCCGTGCCGGACTTGCGCACCAGCAACCGTCCGCGGTCGCCCAGGCGCCGCTCGCCGTCGCCGATCGCCTCTTTCACCAGCGGATGCCCGACCACCGCGGCGTCGCGGACGCGCACGTTGAGGAGCCGCTGCGGCACAGGCGCGAACACGCCGCAGACCTTGCTGGCCGGCGCGCCGGTCTCGACGATCGCCGCGAGCACCTGGAGGGCCGCGATGAGCCCATCGCCCGTCGTCGAATGCTCGCCGAGGATGATATGGCCGGATTGCTCGCCGCCGAGGTTGCAGCCGCGTTTGCGCATCTCCTCGGTGACGTAGCGGTCGCCCACGTTCGTCCGGACGAGCGCCAGGCCGAGCGACTTCAGATAGCGCTCGAGCCCGAGATTCGACATCACGGTCGCGACGACGCAGCCGCCGTCGAGCCTGCGCTCCCGGTGCCAGCGTCCCGCGATCAGGGCCATGAGCTGGTCGCCATCCAAGAGCTCGCCGCGCTCGTCTGCGATCAGCAATCGGTCCGCGTCACCGTCGAGCGCGATGCCGAGATCGGCGCCGTGGGCGGTTACCGCGTGACGCATCGCGCTGGTCGAGGTGGTGCCGCAATCCTTGTTGATGTTGAAGCCGTCGGGCGCCACGCCCAGGGGAACCACCTCGGCGCCGAGCTCCCACAGCACGGTCGGCGCCACCTTGTAGGCGGCGCCGTGCGCGCAATCGAGCACGATCTTCAGGCCGTCCAGCCGAAGCCGCTTCGGGAAGCTCGCCTTGACGAACTCGATGTAGCGCCCGCCGGCGTCGTCGAGGCGCTTGGCGCGGCCGAGCTCGGCCGGCGGCACGCGGTCGATCGCGCCCGACGCCACCAGCGCCTCGATCTCTGCCTCGATCTCGTCCGAGAGCTTGTAGCCGTCGGCGCCGAACAGCTTGATGCCGTTGTCCTCGTAGGGATTGTGCGAGGCGGAGACGACGACGCCGAGATCGGCGCGGAGCGAGCGGGTGAGCATGGCGACCGCCGGGGTCGGCAGCGGCCCGACCAGCACCACGTCCATGCCGCGCGCGATGAACCCCGCAGTGAGAGCGGGCTCGAGCATGTAACCCGAGAGCCGCGTATCCTTGCCGATCACCACGAGGTGGCGATGGTCGCCGCGCCGCAGCACCTGGCCCGCCGCCATGGCGACCCGCAACGCGATCTCGGGCGTCATCGGCTCGCTGTTCGCCTTGCCGCGGATGCCGTCGGTTCCGAAGAGCTGTCGCGTCATGCGTATGTCCATCTGCCCCGTCTCTGCCGGCGACTTATAGCGCAGGGTACCCTCGCGGGGGTCAAGAAACCGATAAGGTCGACCCCAACCCCGCACCTTCCCAACGCTGACGCGCCGGGCGACCCCTCTCCACAAGGGAGAGGGTTACTCAGCGCTGATCTTCCCCTTCTCCTCTTGCGGGAGAGGGCTCGGGTGAGAGGTCGCGCCGAAGGAACTCAGCCGCCGGGCTGCGGCTCGGGCTCGAAGCCGCCAGCGGGCTTGCCGGTAGGCGGCACCGAGGAGCGCGGCCGCGGCGTGGTCTGCCGCTGCGGATCCTCGGCGGGGCCGCCGGTGTCGCGCACGATCTTCTCGCCGCGGATCACGCGCCTGATCTCATCGGCGCTCAGTGTCTCGAACTCGAGCAAGCCTTTGGCGAGCGCGTGCAGCTCGTCCATGTGCTCGGTCAAGATCTGGCGCGCCTTGCGCTCCCCGTCCTCGACCACGCGTCGGATCTCCTCGTCGATCAGCTTTGCCGTCGCGTCGGACATGTTCTTGCGCTGGGTCACGGAATGGCCGAGGAAGACCTCTTCCTCGTTCTCGCTGTAGCGCAGTGGCCCGAGCTTGTCGGAGAAGCCGAACTCCGTGACCATCCGGCGCGCAAGGCTGGTGGCGCGGCGAATGTCGTCGGAGGCACCGGTCGTGACCTTCTCGGTGCCGAAGATCAGCTCCTCGGCGACGCGTCCACCGAACAGGCCCGCAATCCGCGCCTCGAGCTCGTATTTCGAGTGCGAGTACTTGTCCTGCTCCGGCAGGAACATGGTCACGCCGAGCGCGCGGCCGCGCGGAATGATGGTGACCTTGTGCAGGGGCTCGTGGCCCTCGGTGTAGAGCATCACCAGCGCGTGGCCGCCCTCGTGATAAGCGGTGGTCTTCTTCTCGTCGTCGGACATCACCATGGAGCGCCGCTCGGCGCCCATCAACACCTTGTCCTTGGCGAGCTCGAATTCCGACATGGAGACCGAGCGCTTGCCCTTGCGCGCCGCCATCAGCGCGGCCTCGTTGACGAGGTTCGCGAGGTCGGCGCCGGAGAAGCCGGGCGTGCCGCGCGCGATGATGCGCGGGTCCACATCGGAGGCGAGCGGCACCTTCCGCATGTGCACCTTGAGGATCTTCTCGCGACCGACGATATCGGGGTTCGGCACCACGACCTGGCGGTCGAAGCGGCCCGGGCGCAGCAGCGCGGGATCGAGCACGTCCGGACGGTTGGTGGCGGCGATCAGGATCACGCCCTCGTTCGCCTCGAAACCGTCCATCTCGACCAGCAACTGGTTCAGCGTCTGCTCGCGCTCGTCGTTGCCGCCGCCCAAGCCCGCACCACGATGGCGGCCCACTGCGTCGATCTCGTCGATGAAGATGATGCAAGGTGCGTTCTTCTTGCCCTGCTCGAACATGTCGCGGACGCGGCTCGCGCCGACGCCGACGAACATCTCGACGAAGTCGGAGCCCGAGATGGTGAAGAACGGCACGTTCGCCTCGCCGGCGATCGCGCGGGCGAGCAGCGTCTTGCCAGTGCCGGGCGGGCCCACCAGCAACACGCCCTTGGGGATCTTGCCGCCGAGCCGCTGGAATTTCTGCGGGTCCTTCAGGTACTCGACGATCTCCTCGAGCTCGGCCTTCGCCTCGTCGATGCCGGCAACGTCGTCGAAGGTGACGCGGCCGACCTTCTCGGTCAGCAGCCGCGCGCGGCTCTTGCCGAAGCCCATGGCACGGCCGCCACCGCCCTGCATCTGGCGCATGAAGAAGATCCAGACACCGATCAGCAGCAGGCCCGGGAACCAGGAGATCAGCATGCCGAACAGCGACGGCACGTTCTCCTCGGACGGCGCGACCTTGATCTGAACATTGTTGTCACGAAGCGTCTTCACGAGATCGGGGTCGTTGCTCGGCGTATAGGTCGTGAAGGTGCTGCCACCCGTGCGCGTGCCCGTAATCGTGTTGCCCTGGATCTTCACCGAGGTGATCTGGTGGCGGCCGACGTCGTTCAGGAAGTCGCTGTAGAGCATCTCCTGCTGGCCGCTGCGATTGGTCGTGCTCTGAAACAGGTTGAAGAGGAGCATCACCAGCAGGACGATGATGATCCAGAGCGCGAGATTCTTGCCGAAGCTATTCACAGATCGAAGCCTTTCAAGGGCCTAGCCCCCGCCACCGGCCGGATATTACCACATAGCCGAAAAGGTGCCGGCGCAACCATCTTCTGAAGATAAGATGCACCTCGGATTAAACAACTGTAAACCTTGCAAAAGCCAGCGGCCGCGATGGCCGAAACGTGATTTGCACATCGCGCAACCAGTGCGCATCGGCGCGCCGCCAGCCGAGCGCGGGAACGGCCACCACGCCCGCCTCGTCTCGCAGCGCGGCAAGACCGGGCCGTACCGGACCCGGCAGCCATTGGAGGCGTTCTCGCGCCTCCGCTGAAAGGCTCAGTCGGTCCCGATCCAAAGCCCCCACCGCCGTGCCAGGAGGACAGGCAGTTCCGGTCGTGACGCGAAACCGGCGGTCCCAAAGGCAAATGCGGCCGGGCAAGAGCGCCACGGGTGGCTCGATCTCGGCTGACTCACGGCAGACCATGACGCGGTGACCCTGCGGAACCAGACGGCAACCGCCGAGGGTGCGGCCTCTCGCGAGGTCTTGCCGGACGAGCGCTTCGTAGAGTCCCTCGAGCCGCTCGACGCGTGGAGGATAATCCGCGCCGCCGATGGTCATGAGCACCGCCGCGAGCGCCCGCAGGGCGAGCTCCGGCTCGCTACGGCGGATCACCTCGCTCTCGAGCCACGCGAAACCCGAGGGATGCAATTCCACCGCCTGAGCCAAGACGGCGGCAGCGGACGCCTCGAGCGCCTGCCGCGCCCGCCCAAGATGGCGCATGGTGTTCTCGAGCCGCTGCGGGCTCAGTCCCTCGTCGGCGAGCAGGCCGCGGGCTTCGCGCAGACGCACCCGGGCGAACGCCCGGTTTCGGTTGCTCGGGTCTTCGATCCAATCCTGGTGCGCCTCGCGAAGCCGCGCGCGCAACCGGTCCGACGGCACGTCGAGCAGCGGCCTGAGAAGGCGGCAGGCAGCGCGCTCGCTCCCCGCCGGGATGCCCGCCAGGCCGTCGATCCCGCTGCCCCGCGCGAGCCGCAGCCAGAACGTCTCGGCCCGATCCTCGCGGTGATGCGCGGTGAGCAGATGGAGGTAGCCATGCTCGCCACACCAGGCTTCCAAGAGCCGGTATCGCGCGGAGCGCGCCTCGGCCTGGATGTCGCTCTGGGGATGCGGACCCTCCCAAACCAGCGTTGCGTGCGCAATGCCGCGCGCGGTGAGCCATTCCGACACCTGCCGGACCTCGGCGGCGGACTCCGGACGCAAGCGATGATCGACCGTGAGCGCCACGACCGTGCCGCTGCGGCGTTGCGCCCAGGCATGAGAGAGAAGCGCCAACGCCATGCTGTCGGCGCCACCGGAGACCGCGATGGCAAGACGAGGCGCCGACTCGAATGGGCCCAATGCCTCGAGCCGTACCGAGAACTCCTCGTCGGTCAGGGAAACGGTGTCGGTATTCCCATCGGCGAACGCCACGGCGCGGCCTCAGGCCGCGCAACCGAGCCGCTTTTTCTCGGCGCCGGAGCGATCGCGAATCTCGCTGGCCGCCTGTGGGTAGTCGCGATCGAGGCGCTGATAGGCCTTGCAGGCATTGTCCTTCTGGCCGGCATTGGCGAGCGACATCCCGAGCTTCAGCAGGAAGTCCGGCCCCTTGGAGCTCTTCGGATACTTCTCATAGCCATCCGCGAAGGTGGCGGCGGCGTTCGTGTAGTCCTTGCGCACGTAGAAGGTCTCGCCCAGCCAGTATTGGGCCGCGGGCGCGAGGTTGTCTTTTGGGTAGCGCTGGATGAACCCGCGAAGCGCCTGCTCCGCGTCTTCGTAGCGCGCCTGCCGGAGCAGGCTGAATGCGGCATTATACTGGTCTTGCGGCGTGCCGCCTGGGGCCGACGCGCTCGCCGCCACCGGCGACGGCGCGGCCGGGCCCAGAACGGGGTTCGAACTCGCGGCACCGCCGAGATCCTGTCCATCGGGTACACGCACCATGCCGAGGACATGCGGCTGGCTGGCGAGTGGCTGGCTGTCGCCACCGCCCGCGCTCGTTCCGCTCGGCGGGCGCAGCTGCAGGGGCGCGTTCTGGGCCGGTTGCGGCGGCGGGGGTGTCAGCGCCGGAGCCGTCATCGTCGCGGCGGCCGTAGCCGGCGGGCTGCCGGCAATCCCACCCTGCATCTGGCTGAAGCGGAACTCGACGTCGCTTTGGAGTTTCTCGAGGTTCTGCCGAAGCTGCTCGATTTTATAGGAGGTCTCCTCGATCTGCCCGGTCAGGGTGCGCATCTGGTCCTCGAGCCGACCCATGCGCATCTCGGCGTTGAGCGCGGAATTGGCGTCGCCCGGTGGCACCATCGGCACCGGCGCGCTGCCGGTCCCGCCCCGATAGACCTGACGCTGCAACAGGTTCACGTCGCGCTCGAGCCGATCGAGGCGGTCGAGCAGCGGCCGGATGTCGCGGTTGTCCTGCTGGGCGTGCACTAACGGCGTCAGGGCCGTCAGGGCCAAGAGGATAAGACCCGCGCTAAGAGCAAGCCGCCGCATCATGGTGCCACGTCACCGCCGTGCTGAATTCGAGCGCCCCCGCCCCCGAGGGCCCGGTCTCCTGCCCTCGACTGCTGGACGTTAATCGGTCATTTGGGCGAAAAAAGGGCGCCTGCCCGTCTCCACCCGCAACGGGCCCGGAGGGGGCAGACGCCCTTTGGTCACAAGTTTCGGGCGACGCGCGCCCGAGACGGCTCAGTTAACGACCGTAACCGCGCGGCGGTTCTGCGCCCACGCCTGCTCGTTGTGGCCGGGTACGGCGGGCCGCTCCTTGCCGTAGCTGATGACGTTGATGCGGCCAGCGGCGACGCCCAGCGCGATCAGCGCCTGCTTGGTCGCATTCGCGCGCCGCTCACCGAGGCCCAGGTTGTACTCGACGGTGCCGCGCTCATCGCAATGGCCCTCGATGGTCACGGTCCAGGACGGATTCTGATTCAGCAGCGCCGCCTGACGCAGCAGCACCTGACGGGACTCGGCCGTGATATCGCTGCGGTCAAACGCGAAATAGATGCGGTCGCCCGCGGATACCATCTGCTGCTGCGCGCTCTGGTTCGACGCGGTCGACGTGCCCGTCGCGCCGGTTCCGCCGGTCGTGCCGGTCGTGGGCTGCGACTGCTGGCAAGCGGCGACCAGCAGAATGGCCGCAAACAGACTGATGATCTTCAAATTCATCTTGTGCTCCCTTCGTGATCCTGGGATTGATTGCTCGCTGGATTGTGCGGACGGCGTTGCCCAAAGGGGCGCCACACGTGATGACCTCCGTCGGCCGTAGACGGATCAACCACGGTCGGCGAAACGCGGCGGACTATAATGGCCTTTAACCGGTGGTTCAAGGGCTTCCAAGGGGAGACCATGCGGGGTATGAGGCGTCCTGCGGGGTGATCAGCTCGCGCTCGTTTCGCCCGGTTACGTCGATCGTGTAGAGCCGCGTGACGTCGCCTCGGGGACCCGTCGGCGTCTGCCGGAAGTAACAGAGCACCCGTCCGTTCGGCGCCCAGTTCGGTCCCTCGACCAAAAACCCGTTGGTGAGGAGCCGCTCGCCGCTGCCGTCCGGCTTCATCACCCCAATATAGAAACTGCTCTGGTCGAGCTTGGTAAACGCGATGAGGTCGCCGCGCGGGGACCAGACGGGCGTGGCATAGCGGCCGGTGCCGAAACTGATCCGGTGGATGTTGCTGCCGTCAGCACCCATGATGTAGAGCTGCTGCGAGCCGCCTCGGTCCGAGTTGAACACCACCTGGCTCGAATCGGGCGAATAGCAGGGCGAGGTGTCGATCGCCGTGTTGTCGGTGATCCGCACGGCTTGGCGGGTGCGCAGCTCGAGCGTATAGATCGCGCTGTTGCCGCCGGTGGCAAAGCTCATGATCACCTTGTTGCCGTCGGGACTGAAGCGGGGCGCGTAAGTCATGCCCGGAAAGTCGCCGAGCACCTCCTGCTGACCTGTGTCGATGTTGAAGATGTAAACCCGCGGCGTGCCGCCGGCGTAGGAGAGATAGGTGATCTCCTGGCGCGTCGGTGAAAAGCGGGGCGTCAGGACGAGCGCGCGGCCGTCGGTCAGGTACCGATGGTTGGCGCCATCCTGATCCATGATGGCGAGCCGCTTGATGCGCCGCGTCGCGGGGCCGCTCTCGGAGATGTAGACGATCCGGGTGTCGAAGTAGCCGTCCTCGCCGGTGACGCGGTTGTATATCTTGTCGGCGATCAGATGCGCGATGCGCCGCCAATTCTGCGCCGTCGTCGTGAACGCGAATCCCGTCAGCTGCTCGCCGGCGATCACGTCCCAAAGGCGGAACTCGACCTTGAGCCGGCCGTCCGGCTGCCCTTCCACGCCGCCGGTCACCAGCGCCTGGGCGTTGATCAGCCGCCAGTCGCCGAAGCGCGGCGGCGTCTGCACGTCCGTGATCTGCTGAATGAAGGCGCGGGCGTCGAGCGGCTGGAACAGCCCGGAGCGCTCGAGATCGGCGCTCAAGACCTGCGCAATATCGCGTCCGACCTGCTGATCGTTGGGCGGGGCGCCCACAAACGCGGGAATCGCGATCGGCAGCGGCACGATGTTCGGCTGGTCGAGGGTGATGTGGACGGCGGCGCGCGCGGCGGCCGAGGCCGCGAGGAGCATCGGCACACCCAGGAGCACGCTACGGCGAGGAACAGCTGACATGCGCGTCATAGGAGGTCCTTTGGATTGAATGTCAGGTCTATGGTCTTCCATTGCTCGTATTTCTCGGGCGGTAGCTTGAGTGGCAGGCATTGCGGATTGAGGACGGCACGGAGCGCGCTCTCGGCGGCAGCGCGATAGAACGGATCGCTCATGCGCGCGGTGCTGGTGATCTGCGCGGTGACCACGCGGCCGTCCTGGGCGACCTGCGCCTCGATATCGACCACGAGGTCATGCGCTTCTTTGGCACCAGCCGGCGGATTCCAGCAACGCTCGATCTGCGCCTTCACCACATCGATCTCGCTGGTGGTGAGCTGCGGCCCAAGCGGCGCCACCGGCTGCGATGATGCCTTTGCCTGCTGCTGGGGAGCAGTAGTGGGCTTCGGCGGCGTGTCGGTCTTCTGGGATTCCGCGCGTTTCGAGAGGTTCTTCAGGAATGAATCGAACTGCTGCTCCTCCTGCTTCTTCTTGTTGGGATCGGGCGGCGGCACCGGCTTGGGCGGCGGCGGGGGAGGCGGCGCGGGCTTCGGGGGCTCCGGCGGCGGCGGTTTCGGGGTCGGCGCAGGCGCCGGCGGCGGTGGCGGCGCAGGCGGCTGCTCCGGCTTGGGCTCCGCCTTGGGCGGCTCGGGCTGCGCCTGCGCGACCTGCGGCGGCGGCACGGGCGTCGGCGGCGGCGCCGCGGAGGGCGGCGGCGCGGGCGGCGGCGGCACCGGCTTTGGCGGCTGCTTCGGCGGCGTCGGCGGCGCTTCTACGTTTTCGTCCGCGGGTTTGGCCTGGGGTTTCGGCGGCGTCTGGTTGGGCCGCGTCGCGCGCGTCTCGGGCGCGATGTTCACGAGCTCGACCGCGATCGGCGTGTCCTCCAGCGGCTGCGGCGGGAACAGCAGGTCCCAGAGGTGGAAGTACGCCAGCCCCAAGACCGCCGCATGCAGAATGGTCGAATAGAGGACACCCCGGCGCATGCACCCTCAACGGCTTGCCGCCGGCCGCTTCTGATCGGCTTGCTCGCTCACCAGCGCGACCTTGGTGAAGCCCGCGCTGCTCACCAACCCCATCACCTCGAGCACGCGGCCATAGTTCACGGAGCGGTCGCCGCGCACGTAGATGCTCGTGGTGGGATTGTTGTTGGTGATCGCCTGCAGCCGCGGGACGAGCTGATCGACGTCCACGGCAGTCTCCTGCAGGAACACCTTGCCTTCGGAATTGATGCTGATGACCAGCGGCTCTTTCGGCTCGTTGATGGGTGCCGCCTGGGTCTGCGGAAGGTCGACGGGCACACCCACCGTGAGCAACGGCGCGGTCACCATGAACACCACCAGCAGCACCAGCATGACGTCGACCAGCGGCGTCACGTTGATCTCAGACATCGGCCGGTAAGAGCGCCGGCTGCTGCCGTTTCCGGTCGTGAACTGAACCGCCATCTCAGGACTTCTCGTCAAGCTGGCGGGACAGAATCGCCGAGAACTCGCTGGAGAACGCGTCGAGCCGCCCGGCGTAGCGGCCGAAATCCGTGGAGAACTTGTTGTAGGCCACCACCGCGGGAATCGCGGCCACGAGGCCGAGGGCGGTGGCGAACAGCGATTCCGCGATGCCCGGCGCCACGACGGCGAGGCTGGTGTTCTTGGCGGCGGCGATCGACTGGAAGGAGTTCATGATGCCCCAGACCGTGCCGAAGAGCCCGACGAAGGGCGCGGTCGAGCCGACCGTGGCGAGGAAGGGCATGAAGCGCTCGAGCCGCTCCATCTCGCGGCCGACGGTCACCTGCATCACGCGCTCGATGCGCTCCTGCAGGCTCGCGCGCATTGTGCTGCTGGCGATCAGGCCCTTGGCGGCGCTCCGCCGCCACTCGCGCATCGCCGCCGCGAACACCGCGGACATCGGATCGAGCGGCCGTGTCCCGATGCGGTCGTAGAGATCGTCCAGCGATCCGCCGGACCAGAAGCTCTCCTCGAAGCTCTCGGCGTCGCGGCTCAGGCGCCGGAGCCGCATGACCTTGTCGAAGATCACCGCCCAAGACCAGAACGAGGCCGCGAGCAGCAGGAACAACACGATCTTCACGATCATGTCCGCCTGCATGAACAGGCTGATGATCGAGAGGTCGTGGGCGACGGTCCCGCCGAGCGAGACCTGATCGATGGGATTAGCGGGCATGCTGAGCGATCACCCCCGAGGTTTTTATTCGTTGCGTCCGAAGCGGCGGGCTCGCCGCGGTGAACTTGTCGAGCGCCAGGCGCAGGCCGGGCGGCAGGCGATGCGGCCGGCCGGTGCGGCCAAGGCAGGCGATGCGGAAATCGAGCGCGACCAGCACGGCGTCCCGTCGTCGGATCTGCTGCGCGAGATCGAGCGTCGCGGCGCCGACGCCAGCGACCCGGGTCTCGACCGCGAGCTCGTCGTCGAGCCGCGCCGCAGCGAGGTAATCGGCGGCGCAATGGCGGACCACGAACACGAGACCAGTCTCCTGGCGCATCCGTTCTTGCTCGAAACCGGCGAGGCGCAGCAGCTCGGTGCGCGCCCGCTCCGCGTATTTGAGATAGTTGGCGTAATAGACAAGGCCGGCGGCGTCGGTGTCCTCATAATAGACTCGGACGGAAAAGAAATGCGCGCCGTCGCGGATCGCGCCGGAGCTCGGCGGATCGGCCGTCATGACGCCGCCTCCTCGTCCCGGTCAGAGGCAAGCATGTCGAGCTGGGCGCTCGGCGGTCTGAGCGGCGTGAGACCCAGGTACCGGTAGCCGAGATCGCTCAACATCCGCCCGCGCGGCGTGCGCTGCACCAGGCCCTGCTGGATGAGATAGGGCTCGATCACCTCCTCGACGACGTCGCGCTGATCGGCGAGCGCCGCGGCGATGGTCTCGGCGCCCACGGGTCCGCCGCCGTAGTTCTCGGCGATCATCGTGAGGTAGCGCCGGTCCATCGCGTCGAGGCCGTGAGCGTCGACCTCGAGCCGGCTGAGCGCGTGATCGGCCGCCTTGGCGTCGATGCGGGCAAGGCCGGCGACTGCCGAGAAATCGCGTACGCGCCGGAGCAGCCGGGCTGCGACCCGTGGCGTGCCCCGCGAGCGGCGCGCGATCTCCTGGGCGCCGGCGGGATCAAGGGCGATCCCCAGCACCCGGGCGCCCCGCGCCACGATCTCCTCGAGCTCGGCCGGCTCGTAGAAATTAAGCCGCAGCGGAATGCCGAACCGCTCGCGCAGCGGCCGCGTAATCAAGCCGGAGCGCGTGGTGGCGCCCACGAGCGTGAACGGCGGCAGGTCGATGCGCACCGAGCGCGCCGCCGGCCCCTCGCCGATGATCAGGTCGAGCTGAAAATCCTCCATCGCGGGATAGAGGATCTCCTCGACCGCGGGCATCAGCCGGTGGATCTCGTCGATGAACAGCACGTCGTGCGGCTGCAGGTTCGTGAGCAGCGCCGCGAGGTCGCCCGCACGCTGGATGACCGGGCCGGAGGTGGCGCGGAAGCCCACGCCCATCTCGCGCGCGATGATCTGCGCGAGCGTGGTCTTGCCGAGGCCGGGCGGACCGAACAGCAGTACATGATCGAGCGGCTCGCCGCGCGCCCGCGCCGCCTGGACGAAGATGCGAAGGTTCTCGCGCGTCTGCCGCTGCCCCACGAACTCGTCGAGGCTCTGCGGCCGGAAGGAGACCTCGGCCTTGTCCTCCGGACGCGCGGCGCCCTCGACCATCCGTGGACCGCTCACGGCGCCAGCTCCTTGAGGCTCGCCTTCACCAGCGCATCGAGCCGCGCCTCGCGCCCGAGCGTGCGGCTGGCCGCGGTGACGGCCGCGAAGGCGTCGGTCCGGGGATAGCCGAGGTTCACCAGCGCCGAGACGGCGTCGCCCGCGACGCTGCCGGCCTCCGCGGCGTGGCCGTCGGCGGCCGCGGTCGGAGCGAGCGCCACCGCGCCGAGCTTGTCCCGGAGCTCCATCACGATGCGCTGCGCGAGCTTGCGCCCGACGCCATCAGCCTCGGTGAGCGCCGTCTTGTCCTGCGCCATGACCGCCGCGGCAAGCGCATCGGGAGAGAGCGCGCTCAACACCGCGAGCGCCGTTTTCGCGCCCACGCCCTGCACGGTGGTCAAGAGGCGGAACCAGCCGCGCTCGGCCTCGTCCGCGAAGCCATAGAGATGGATGTGATCCTCGCGGACGTGCGTCTCGATCAGAAGCTTCACCGGCTTGCCTCGCGCCGGCAAACGCGCCAGCGTGCGGGAGCTCGCGAACACGAGGTAGCCGACGCCGCCGACCTCCACCACCGCGCTGTCGGCCGTGGCCTGATCCACGATGCCGGAGAGCGAGCCGATCATCGCTTACCGCCACCCTGCGAGACCGCGCGTGCGGTCTGGAGGTAATGCGCGTGACAAATCGCGGCGGCCAACGCATCCGCGGCGTCGGCGCTGGTGGCGAGGCAGCCCGGCAGCAGCCGGCGCACCATCATCTGCACCTGCGGCTTCTCGGCGTGACCGACACCCACCACGGATTTCTTGATGAGATTGGTGGAATACTCCGAGACCGGAACGCCGCGCTCGGCGGGCGCGAGCAGCACCACGCCGCGGGCGACGCCGAGCTTGAGCGTGGAGGCCGGGTTCTTGTTGACGAAGCTCTCCTCGACGGCAGCTTCGTCCGGCACGAAACGGGCAATCACCTCGCCGACCTGCCGGAAGAGATCGACCAGGCGCTCGGCGAGCGCCCTGCGTCCCGCCACCTCTACCACGCCGTCGGCGACATACCGGAGACGATTGCCCTCGACCTCGATGACGCCCCAGCCCGTGCGCAGCAGGCCTGGATCGAGGCCGAGCAGGCGGAGCGAGGACCCCGGCATCGCGGACGCTCAGGCCGAGAGCCGTTGCAGCACGTCGTCCGCCATCTCGAAATTGGCGTAGACATTCTGCACGTCGTCGCTGTCCTCGAGCGTCTCCAGGAGCTTCAGCAGGTCATTGGCATCGTCGCCGGCGACCGGCGCCGAGGTCTTCGGCCGCCAGGCCAATTTGGCCGACTGCGCCGGCCCGAAGCGGCGCTCAAGCGCATCGCGGACCGCGTTGAGGTCGTCGGGTGCACAGGTAACGGTGTGCTGCTCCGATCCGCTCTCGACGTTGTCGGCGCCAGCCTCCACCGCCGCCTCGAACATCGCGTCCGCGCTCGCGGCGGCGGCGGGATACACGATCTCGCCCAGCCGGTCGAAGAGGAAACTCACGCTGTTGCTCTCGCCGAGGCTGCCGCCCGCCTTGGTGAAGGCCGCGCGCAGGTCGCTCGCGGTGCGGTTCCGGTTGTCCGTGAGCGCCTCGATGATGATCGCGACGCCGCCGGGTCCGTAGCCCTCGTAGCGGACCTCGCTGTAGTTCTCGCCCGCCTCCTCGCCCGAGCCCCGGCGGATCGCGCGCTCCACCGTGTCCTTCGGCATGTTCGCCTCCTTGGCGGCGGTCACGGCCGCGCGGAGACGCGGGTTCGAATTGGGATCGGGCAGGCCGGTGCGGGCTGCGGTCGTGAGCTCGCGGATGATCTTGGTGAAGATCTTGGCGCGCTTTTTGTCCTGCGCGCCCTTGCGATACATGATGTTCTTGAACTGGGAATGACCAGCCATGGCAAACCGCTAATCCCTGAGGCTTAGGCGAGGGAACATACCATATCTGGTAGCCGCGCCGCACCCCCGACGAGGCCTCTCCCCTTGCCCGCAAGGGGCGCGGTGTAGCCGGTCAATATGGCAGCAATGGGGCGCCCCCCGCGCGGAATCGGCCCGCGCGTTGATGGCGGAGAGCCGCGCCGTCTATCATCTCCGCCGCTGCCACGCATTCAGCCGAGGGGCAAAGCGGGCTCATGCTGCCGAGCGGCTCGAGCTATGAGGAAATCGAACGCCAATTCCGCTGGCGCCTGCCCGAGCGCTACAACATCGGCGTCGATGTCGCCGACCGCCAGGCGGAGCAGCATCGCGACCGCCTGGCCCTGATCTTTCTGGACGAAACTCACGCCGAGCGACGGCTCACGTTCGGCGAGGTGGCGGCGCTTGCGAACCGCTTTGCGAACACGCTCCGAGCCTACGGTCTGCAGCGCGGCGACCGACTCGCGGTACTGCTTCCGCAGACGCCGGAGACGGCGATTGCCCATATCGCCGCATTCAAATCCGGATTGATCTCGGTCCCGCTCTTCACCCTCTTCGGGGAGGACGCGCTGGAGTTCCGGCTCGCCGATAGCGGCGCCAAGGCGCTGGTCACGGACGCCGTGGGCCTCGCCAAGATCGAGCGGATCCGCAATCGCCTGCCGGTGCTCCAGCATGTGTTCCTCATCGGCCACGCGCGCGAAAGCGGCGCACTCGATTTCGAGGCGGAGCTCGCGCGCGCGAAGGACGCGTTTGCCGCGGTCGATACATCCGCCGACGATCCCGCCATCATCATCTACACCTCCGGCACCACCGGGAATCCGAAGGGCGCGCTTCATGCCCAGCGGGTTCTGCTCGGTCACCTGCCCGGGGTCGAGATGCCGCACGAGCAATTTCCGAAGCCCGGCGATCTCTTCTGGACGCCCGCCGATTGGGCCTGGATCGGCGGGCTCTTCGACGTGCTGCTGCCGGCTTGGCATCATGGCGTGCCGGTGCTCGCCTACCGGGCACGCAAGTTCGATCCGGAGGAGGCCTTCGCGCTCATGGCGTCGCACGAGGTGCGCAACGCCTTCATGCCGCCGACCGCCCTCAAGCTGATGCGCCAGGCGGGTAACGGCGCGGCGCGGCGGCACCCACGGCCGCGTACCGTTGCCAGCGGCGGCGAGACGCTCGGCGACGAACTCCTGGAGTGGGGACGCGGCGCGTTCGGCGTCACCATCAACGAGTTCTACGGCCAGACCGAGTGCAATCTCGTCGTCGGCAACAACGCCGCTCTGTTTCCCGTGCGGCCGGGCTCCATGGGCCGCGCGATCCCCGGTCACGAGGTTCGCGTGGTGGACGAGAGCGGCACGGCCGTGGCGGCGGGGAAATCCGGCCAGATCGCCATTCGCCGCCCCGATCCCGTCATGTTCCTTGGCTACTGGAACAACCCCGGAGCAACGCGCGAGAAATTCGCCGGCGATTTCCTGGTCACCGGAGACGTCGGTCGGCAGGATCCCGACGGATATTTCTGGTTCGAGGCCCGGTCGGACGACGTCATCACCAGCGCCGGCTATCGGATCGGCCCGGGCGAGATCGAGAACTGCCTGATGAAGCATCCGGCCGTCGCGATGGCAGCGGCGGTGGGAATTCCCGACGCGATCCGCACCGAAATCGTGAAGGCCTTCCTGGTCCTGAAACCGGGACGGGCGGCGAACCCGGCGCTCGCCCGCGAGATCCAGGAGTTCGTCAAGGTGACTCTCGCGGCGCACGAGTATCCGCGCCGGATAGAATTCGTGGACTCGCTTCCGATGACAACCACCGGCAAGATCATGCGGCGCGAGCTGCGCCGCCGCGGCTGAGACGAGGTTCTCCTGGATGACCAAAGTCGTCGACTACTACTACACGCCGGCATCCCCCTGGACCTATCTCGGCCACCACCGTTTCGAGGCCATCGCGCAGCGGCGCGGCGCGACGATCCGCTACAAGCCCGTGGACTACGGAAAGATCTTCCCGCTCTCGGGCGGCTTGCCGCTCGGCAAGCGCGCGCCGCAGCGGCAGGCCTATCGTCTCGCCGAGCTCAAGCGCTGGCGCGACTTCCTGGGCGTGCCGCTCACCATCCAGCCGAAATACCATCCGGTCGCCGCCGATCTGGCGGCGCAGCTCATCATCGCGGCCGAGCGCGCGGGCGCGCCGGCGGGGCCGATCAGCTTCGAGCTCATGCGCGCCTGCTGGGTCGAGGATCGGAACATCTCGGACGCCGAGACGCTGGCCGCGGTCGCCACCGCGCAAGGACTCGATGGGCCGAAGCTGGTCGCGGCGGCGCGCTCGCCGGAGATCGGCATGCTCTACGACGCGCTGACCCGCGAGGCGATCGATCGCCAGGTGTTCGGCGCGCCTTTCTTCATCTACAAGGACGAGCCCTTCTGGGGCCAGGACCGTCTCGATTTCCTCGATCGCGCACTCGCCCGCTGAGCCCGGCCCGATGAGCGCCGCCGCCCTCGCCGCGCCGCCGCGGTTCCGCGGCCGGATGCCGCTGCTGCGGTTTCTGCGCACGCTCAAGGACAGCTCGGTCGCGACCTACGGCGAGGAGATGTTCGAGGAGCCCATCGTCGAGCGCCGTGTCCTCTGGCAGCGCTACCTCATCGTGAACGCGCCGCACGGGATCCAGCGCGTGCTGCTGGACAACGCCGCGAACTATGCGAAGAGCCGCGTCGCGCGCCGGCTCGTCGAGCCCGGCATCGGCCGCGGCCTGCTCACCAGCGAGGGCGAGACCTGGCGGCGGCAGCGCCGCATCATGGCGCCCGCCTTCGACCATCGAAGCCTCATGAGCTATGCACCGACCATGACCGGCGCGACCGAGGCGATGCTGGCGCGATGGGAAAGCTACGCCGGCGCGCCGCTCGACATCGCGGCGGAGATGATGCGGCTCACGCTGCGGATCATCGCGCTCACCATGTTCTCCACCGACGCGGACGACATCGGCCCGATCGTCGAGGAAGCCGTGACCCGCTATCAGGTCGAGGTGCGGCCGGGCCTGATCGATCTCCTGAACATGCCGGACTGGTGGCCGCGGCCGGGTACGCGGAGCTGGTTCCACATCTTCGATCGGCTCGACGAGGTGATCGACCGGATGATGCGTCGCGAGGGCTCCGCCGGGAACAGCGAGCGCAGGGATCTGCTGGCCCGGCTGCTCGAGGCCCGCGATGCCGAGACCGGGCGCGGCATGGAGCCAAGAGAGGTGCGCGACCAGGTGGTCACCATTTTCATGGCAGGACACGAGACCACGGCGCTGGCGCTGACCTGGACATGGTACCTGCTCTCGCAGCATCCAGCCGTGGAAGAGAAGTTCCACGCGGAGCTCGACCGCGCGCTGGGCGGACGCACGCCACGCTTCGAGGATCTGGCCGAGCTCCGGTACACCCGCATGGTGCTCGAGGAATCGATGCGGCTCTATCCGCCTGCGCACACCATGTCGCGAGAGGCGCTCGCGGACGACGAGGTCGAGGGCCACCGCGTGCGGAAAGGCTCGGTGGTCTCGATCGTGCCTTGGGTGCTCCACCGACATCGCCGGCTCTGGGAGCGTCCGGACGCGTTCGACCCCGAGCGCTTCGCGCCGGAGCGGGCCGCCGCGCGTCCGCGCTTCGCCTACATCCCGTTCGGCGGCGGCCCGCGCATCTGCATCGGCTCGGGCTTCGCGACGACGGAGGCGCTGATCATCCTCGCAATGCTGGGACAGCGCTACCGACTGCGGCTCGCGCCTGGAGCGGTCGTCGAGCCGGTCGGGCTCATCACCTTGCGGCCGCGCCGCGGCATGCCGATGCTGCTCGAGCGACGCTGATGCGGGCGCAATTCCGCGATTTCGTGACGCTGTTCGTCATCGTCGATCCCGTCGGTACGGCGGTGATGTTCCTGGGCCTCACGAGCCATGCGACGCATCAGCATCGCCAGCGGATGGCCTGGCGAGGCACGCTGCTCGCGACCGCGATCATCCTGGCCTTTGCGGTCGGCGGCCAGCTCCTGCTGGACACGATGGGCATTTCGCTGGCGGCATTCCGAATCGCGGGCGGCCTTCTGCTGTTCCTGCTTGCGACCGACATGGTGCTGGTGCTGCATTCGGGCATCCGAAGCGCCACCGAGCCCGAGCAGCGCGAAGCTGCCCAGAGTCGCGATGTCGCGGTATTTCCGCTGGCGATACCGCTGCTCGCGGGGCCCGGTGCTCTGACCTCGATCATGCTGTTGATGGGCGACGCCAGAGGCTGGGCGGGTTGGGTGAGCGTGCTGGTCTCGCTGCTCGCGGTCATGGCGCTCGCGCTGATCGCTTTGCTCGCGGCGGCCCAGGTGGCGCGCCTCCTCGGCGTCACCGGCGCCAACGTCGTGACGCGCGTGCTGGGCGTGGTGCTGGCGGCGCTCGCCACTCAATTCGTGATCGACGGGGTGCGCCAGAGTTTCGGCCTGAGTTGACGCCTGCGCGTGAGCACTCAGCCCGGCGCCTCCTCCTGGAGCGACAGCAGGCTCGCGTTGCCGCCGGCTGCGGTGGTGTCGATCGAGAGGGTACGCTCGAGGGCGAAGCGATAGAGGTAGTGCGGCCCGCCGGCCTTGGGCCCGGTCCCGGAGAGGCCTTCGCCCCCGAAGGGCTGCACGCCCACGACGGCGCCGATCATGTTGCGGTTCACGTAGGTATTGCCGACCCGGAGCCGCCGGTGCACGGCCTCGACGGTCTCGTCGATCCGGCTGTGGATGCCGAGGGTGAGGCCGTAGCCGGTGGCGGCGACCGCGTCCAGAAGCTGGTCGAGCCGACTTCTCTGCCAGCGCACCACATGGAGGATCGGCCCGAACACCTCGCGATCGAGCCGGCCGATGCGGTCGATCTCGAAGGCACGCGGCGCAAAGAAGGTGCCGTTCTCGGCCTCGGCCGGCAGCGTGCACTGATAGAGCAGCGTGCCCTCGCGCACCATGCGCTCGGCGTGCTTCTGCAGCGCGCCGCGCGCGTCCTCGTCGATCACCGGGCCGACGTCGGTCGAGAGCAGCGCGGGATCGCCGATCGCAAGCTCCGCCATGGCGCCCTTGAGCATGGTGATGACGCGCTCGGCGATGTCGGCCTGCAGACAGAGCACGCGGAGCGCCGAGCAGCGCTGGCCCGCGCTATTGAAGGCGGACATGAGCACATCCTGCACCACCTGCTCCGGGAGCGCCGAGGAGTCGACGATGAGGGCGTTCTGCCCGCCGGTCTCCGCGATGAGGGGCGCCAGCGGTCCGCCGCGCTGCGCCAGCGACAGGTTGATGGAGCGCGCCGTGTCGGTCGAGCCGGTGAAAGCGACGCCGGCGACGCGGGTGTCTTTGACAAGCTGCGCGCCGACCGCGCCGTCTCCGGGCAGCAGGTGCAAGACCTCGACCGGGACACCCGCCTGGTGCATGAGGCGCGCGCCGGCGGCACCCACCAGCGGCGTCTGCTCGGCGGGCTTGGCGATCACCGCATTCCCGGCGGCGAGCGCCGCCGCGATCTGGCCGGTGAAGATCGCGAGCGGGAAGTTCCAGGGGCTGATGCAGGCGAAGACGCCGCGGCCGTGCATCTCGAGCGCGTTCCGCTCGCCGGTCGGGCCCGGCAGCTGCGTCGGCGAGAAATCGGCTCGCGCACGAGCGGCGTAATATCGGCAGAAATCGACGGCCTCGCGCACCTCGGAAACCGCATCGGGAATGGTGCGTCCGCCCTCGCGAACGATGAGCGCGCAAAGCTCGGGCAGCTTCGCCTCGTAGAGATCGGCGACTCGCTCGAGGATCGCCGCGCGCGCGTCGGCGGGTACGGCGTCCCAATCGGGCGCTGCCGCCGCGGCCCGGGCGATGGCGCGCTCGACGTGCTCAGGGCCGGCGTCGGCAACCGTGCCGATGGCGCGCTGGCGGTGACCGGGATCGCGCGCGGTGCGGACCGAGCCCTCGAGATCGGTGCCGCCCACGATCGGCGCCGCCGTCCAGGCGTGGCGCGCCGCGGTCTCGAGCGCGGTCTTGAGTCCGGCGAGCTCCGCGCGGCTGGAGAGGTCGGGCCCTGCGGAATTTCGGCGCTCCGCTCCGTAGAGATCGCGCGGCAATGGAATGCGCGGGTGCGGCTTGTGTCGAAGGCTCCGCAGCCGCGCCACCGGATCCGCGATGATCTCGTCGATCGGCGCCTTGTCGTCGACGATGCGGTTGACGAAGGAGGTGTTGGCGCCGTTCTCGAGCAGGCGCCGCACGAGATAGGCGAGGAGGTCCTCGTGGCTGCCGACCGGCGCGTAGACGCGGCAGGGCCGGTCCAGCTTGTCCGCGCCGACCACCTGCTCGTAGAGCGGCTCGCCCATGCCGTGCAGGCGCTGGAACTCGTAGTCCTTGCGCGCGCCGGCGAGCTCCAGCACCGCCGCGAGCGTGTGGGCGTTGTGCGTCGCGAATTGCGGATAGAAGGCGTCGGGCGCGGCCAGCAGCCGGCGCGCCGAGGCGAGATAGGAGACGTCCGTCGCCACCTTGCGCGTGAAGACCGGGTAGCCCGCAAGGCCGCGCTCCTGGCTGCGCTTGATCTCGCTGTCCCAATAGGCGCCCTTGACCAGCCGGACCATGAGCCGGCGGCGCGCGCGGCGCGCGAGATCGGCGAGCCAGTCGATGAGCGGCAGGCAGCGCTTCTGATAGGCCTGGATCGCGAGGCCGAAGCCGTCCCAGCCGCCGAGAGCCGGATCGAGCGCGAGCGCCTCGATGATATCGAGCGATAGGTCGAGCCGCTCGGATTCCTCGGCGTCGATGGTGAAGCCGATGCCCTTCGCCTTGGCGTGCCGGGCGAGCGCCAGCACGAGCGGCGCCAGCTCCCTGAGCGCGCGGTCGCGCTGCGCTTCCTCGTAGCGCGGATGCAGCGCCGAGAGCTTGACCGAGATGCCCGGCGCCGCAACCACGTCGGAACCGCCGGTGGCGGCACCGATCGCGGTGATCGCCGCCTCGTAACTCTCGAAATAGCGGCGCGCGTCGGCGGCGGTGCGCGCGGCTTCGCCGAGCATGTCGTAGGAGTGGCGATAGCCCTGCTTCTCGGCGCTCTTGGCGCGCTCGAGCGCCTCCTCGATCGTGCGGCCCATCACGAACTGCCGGCCCAGGATGCGCATGGCGGCGGTGACCGCCTGGCGCACCACCGGCTCGCCCGAACGGGCGACCAGGCGGCGGAGCACGCCGCCGAGGTCGCGCTGCTCGCCCTCCGATCGCATCAGGCGGCCGGTCAGCATCAGCGCCCATGTCGAGGCGTTGACGAAGAGCGAGTCCGACTGGCCGAGGTGCTGCGACCAGTCCGCCGGCCCGAGCTTGTCGCGGATCAGGCGGTCGACCGTGTCGGCGTCGGGGATGCGCAGCAGCGCCTCGGCGAGGCACATGAGCACGATGCCCTCCCTGGAGGAGAGCGCGTACTCGTGGAGGAACGCGTCGAGCCCGCCCTTGCCCAGGCGCTGGCGGCGTACCTCGACCACGAGGCTGCGGGCGCGCTCGGCGATGCGGTCGAGCGCGTCGGGCGCGAACTCGGCGGCGGCGAGCAGCCGCTCCACCACCGCCGTCTCGTCCTCGCGATAGGCTGCGAGGATCGCCGCCCGAAGCGGCGCCGGCGGCGGCAGCGGATCGCGATGGACGAAGCTCATCGAGAGGCGATCGCGCCGAGCTTTTCCGGCATAGGAAAGCCGTCGCGCAAGGGATCCTCCGGCTCCACCACGAAGCTCGAGGTGCCGGAGTAGTGGGAGCGGCCGCCGACGCGCACGATCACGGCGGGCCGGTGGCCGGCGCGCGCCTCCCGCACGAGCTCGCCCGTGAACGGCACGCCGGTCAATCCGCGGAAGACTCGGCGGCTGCCGATCGGGAGCGCGCCGCGCGCGTGATCCAGCGCCAGGCGCGCGGTGACGCCGCTCCCCGTTGGGCTGCGATCCACCTGCCCGGCGCCGAAGATGCAGAGGTTGAGCGAGGGCGCGCCGTCGCCCGCCCGCGCGTCGTCGGTCAGGATGGTGCCGTAGAGGAAGGCGAGATCGGCGGCGTCGGGATGCTCCAGCGGCACCTGCGCGCGGGTCGCCGCGGTGATCTCGCGCGCGGCATGGATCAAGTCCTCGAGCGGCGTCTCCAGCATCGAGAGGCCGATCCGCGAGGCCGGCAGGATCGCGTAGAAGGCGCCGCCGAAGGAGATGTCGAGGCCGACTCGCCCGAAGCGCCCGGTCGCGATCTCGAGATCGAGATGGCTCGCGAAGGCGGGCACGCTCTCGAAGGTGACCTCGCCGGTGCCGGCCTCGCCCACCTCGACGGTGACGCGCACGACGCCGCAGGGACATTCGAGGTTGAAGGTGGTGAGCGGTCGCTCGACAGGCACCAGCTTGTGCTCGACCGCCCAGCGGCCGATCGCGATCGTGGCGTGGCCGCACATGGTGCTGTAGCCGGAATTGTGCGTGAAGAGCACGGCGAGATCGGCCTCCGGCCGGCTCGGCTCGACGGGAATGACGCCGTACATGTCCGCGTGTCCCCGCGGCTCCAGCATCAGGCGGCGGCGGATGTGGTCGAGCTTCGCCTGGGCGTAGCGCCGCTTCTCGAGGATGGTGGCGCCCGGCAGCGCCGGATAGCCATCCGTGACGATGCGCACCGGCTCGCCCGCCGTGTGCATGTCGAGCGTTCGATAGGTCTCGCCCTTCACCTGCCACTCCCGGTGACCCGCGATAGGCGAAGGGGTAGCACAGCCGGCCGCGTCGGTGAAATGCCGGTTGCGGCGAGACCCCAGGGCAGTGTACTCCTGTTACCTATGAAGACCATTTCTGCGGTGATATGAAGGCGTCCCTCGAGCCCGCGCGAGCGCCGCTCCCCGGGAGCCGGGCAGCGGTCCTGCCGTTGATCGGCGGAGCGTTCTGCCTCGACTTCACCAACACGGCCCATGGCCGCGGCACCGCGGATCACACCGACAATCTCGTCGACTACGCCGCGCTGATCGCCTGGGCGCGCCATGCGGGCGCGATCGGGACCGGCGAGGCCGATGCGCTCCTCAAGGCGGCGGAACGGCGTCCGCGCGCGGCCGAGGCGGTGCGGCGGCGCGCGGTGGCGCTGCGCGAGTGCCTGCACCGCTGCTTCCTCGCGCTGCACCGCGGGGCCAGGCCCGACCCGCGCGATCTCGAGGGCATCAATCGGGAGCTCGCCCAGGCGCTGCCGCACGCGCGGCTCGCGCCGGAGGCCCAGGGCTTCACGTGGAGCTGGGACGCGGCGCCCGCGCTCGATCGCGTGCTCTGGCCGATCCTGCGCTCGGCGAGCCAGCTCCTCACCGCGCCGGAGCTGCCGCGCGTCAAGCAGTGCGCGGGCCGGGCCTGCAGCTGGCTCTTCCTCGACACCTCCAAGAACGGCAGCCGCCGCTGGTGCGAGATGGAGGTGTGCGGCAGCCGCTCGAAGGCGCGGGCCTATTACGCGCGCCACAAGGGCGGGAAGCGCGGTCGCTGAGCGCGCGCACGCCACCCGTCCCTCTGCCCTGGGGATGGGGCAGAGGGACCGCCGCCTCGACGGGGTGGGGAGAGCGAGGCGGCGGGGGTGAACGAGCCTGCGACCGGCGGCGCCGCGCTCAGAGGCCCTTGTGCGCGGCGCGCAGGTCTTGCGCGGTGAGCATGCCGGACTTCTTCACGTCGATATCCGCGAAGTGCTGGCGCGTGCCGGCGAGGTACTCGTCCTTGGCGAGCTTGCCATCGCCGTTCTGGTCGAGCGTCTTGAAGAGAGTCTCGCGGCGCTCGAGCGCGCTCTCGGCCCGCGCCTTGCGCGTCGGGCTCGCGCGATCGAGCGAGCGCTTCGCCGCTGCCACGAACTCGTCGTGATCGACGTACCCCTGATGAGAGGCGTCGAGGCGGTCGAACTGTGCGCCGGCGTAGCGCTCGGCGTCCTGAAGCGTGATGAAGCCCTTTCGGTCGACGTCGAGGCGCGCGAAGTACCGATCCGCCCAGTCGCGGCGCGGCGCCGGCTGCGGCGCGTTGCTCTGGGCGTGGACGGTGAGCGGCGCCAGGACCGCGATGATGAGCGGCAATGTGCGAAGCAGGGGGGACATAAGGGAGCCTCCTCGAATGTTGTGCGGTTCTGAGTTTCACCCGCAATGCGCGCATATTGTTCCTGATTTGTTCCGGACGGTCAAGAGAGATTTTGAGTCGATCAGGAAAAGACGCGGAGCGCTCAAGGTTCCGGCTCTACCGGAAATCGTGGCTGCGCACCGCGAGCGCCGGTCCGGTCGGGTGGAGCGGGCGCGGCGCCGGCTCGGTGAGCCCGGCGAGGCGGCGCGAGACGTCGACGAGCTCTTCCGCCACCACGTGGATGACGAGGCCCTCGCGCTGCAGGCGACCGCGGCAGAGCATCAGGGTGGCCCCCATCACCTGCGCGCGGAACCGCTCGAAGGCGTCGGGCCAGACCACGAGGTTCGCGATCCCGGTCTCGTCCTCGAGGGTGACGAACACCACGCCGCTGGCGCTGCCGGGCCGCTGGCGCACCAGGACGAGACCTGCGACGGCGACGAGGCTCCCGGGCTCGATCGTGGCGAGCTCGACCGCGCGCGCCACGCCCTCGCGTGCGAAGCCGCGGCGCAAGAGCGCCATCGGATGCGCCTTCAGCGAGAGCTCGAGGAAGGCGTAGTCGCTGACGATGTGCTCGCCGAGGCGCATCTCGGGGAGCCGCACCGCGGGCTCCGCGCCCTGGCGCTGCTCGGGCGCGAGCCCCGCGAAGAGCGGCAGGCCGTCATCCCGCAGCCCCTTCGCCGCCCAGAGCGCGCGGCGGCGGTCGAGGTCGAGCGAGCGGAACGCGTCGGCCTCGGCGAGCCGTGTCAATACAGCGCGGCCGAGGCCCGAGCGCGCCAGCAGATCGGCCGGGCTTCGATAGCCCGCGCCGCGCGCGGCCAGAAGGGCGTCGGCGTCCTTCCGGGCAAAGCCTTTGATCTGACGCAGGCCCAACCGAAGCGCCGGCCGCCCCGCGTCCTTGCCGGACTCGAGCGTCGCGTCCCAGTCGCTCGCGTTGACGTCGACGCCCCGCACCTCGACGCCGTGCTCCCGGGCGTCGCGCACGATCTGCGCCGGCGCGTAGAAGCCCATGGGCTGGCTGTTGAGCAGGGCCGCCGCGAAGGCCGCGGGATAATGACACTTCATCCAGGCGGAGACGTAGACCAGGAGCGCGAAGCTCGCCGCGTGGGATTCCGGGAAGCCGTACTCGCCGAAGCCCTGGATCTGCTGGAAGCAGCGCTCGGCGAAGTCGAGCTCGTAGCCGTTCCGCACCATGCCGCCGATGAACTTGTCGCGGAACGCATGGATCTTGCCGCTCCGGCGGAAGGTCGCCATGGCGCGGCGGAGCTTGTCCGCCTCGGCGCCGGTGAAGCCCGCGGCCACCATCGCGATCTTCATCGCCTGCTCCTGGAAGAGCGGCACGCCCAGGGTCTTTTCCAGCACGCCGCGGAGCTCCTTGGAGGGATAGGTCACCTTCTCTGCGCCGCTGCGGCGGCGCAGATAGGGATGCACCATGTCGCCCTGGATCGGGCCCGGCCGGACGATCGCGACCTCGATGACGAGATCGTAGAAATTTTTCGGCTTGAGCCGCGGCAGCATGCTCATCTGCGCGCGGCTTTCGACTTGGAATACGCCGAGAGAATCGGCCCGCCCAAGCATCTCGTAGACCGCGGGATCCTCCGCCGGCACGCTCGCGAGCGTGTGCCGCTCGCCGTGATGGCGCGCGATCAGGTCGAAGCCGCGGCGGATGCAGGTGAGCATGCCCAGCGCCAGCACATCGACCTTGAGGAGCCCCATGGCGTCGAGATCGTCCTTGTCCCACTCGATCACGGTGCGCTCGGGCATGGCGGCGTTCTCGATCGGCACGAGCTCGTCGAGCCGGCCGCGGGTGATCACGAAGCCGCCGACATGCTGCGAGAGGTGCCGGGGAAAGCCGACGAGCTCGCCCGCGAGCTCGAGTGCCAAGCGCAGCGTGCGATCCTCGGCGTCGAGGCCGAGCGCGCGGACCTGGCGATCCGCGATGGGCTCGATGCTCCACCCCCAGACGGTCTCGGCGAGCTTCTGGGTCACGTCCGGCGACAAGCCCAGGGCCTTGCCGACCTCACGGATGGCGCCGCGCGAGCGGTAGCAGATCACGGTCGCCGCGAGCCCCGCGCGCTCGCGGCCGTACTTCGCATAGATGTACTGGATCACCTCCTCTCGGCGCTCGTGCTCGAAGTCGACGTCGATGTCGGGCGGCTCGTTGCGCTCGGCGCTGATGAAACGCTCGAACAGCAGGTCGAGCCGGGCGGGATCGACGGCGGTGATGCCGAGGCAATAGCAGACTGCCGAGTTGGCGGCGGAGCCGCGGCCCTGGCAGAGGATGTCGCGCGAACGCGCGAAGCGCACGATGTCGTGCACCGTGAGGAAATAGGGTGCGTAGCGCAGCTCCGCGATGAGCGCGAGCTCGTGGGCGAGCTGCGCCCGGACCTTCTCCGGGACACCCTCGGGATAGCGCTCGCGCGCACCTGTGGCGGTCAGGCGCTCCAGCCGCTCCTGCGGCGCGAGCCCGTCCGCGGCCTCGTCCGGATACTCGTAGCGGAGCTCGCTCAGACTGAAGCGGCAGCGGCGGGCGATCTCTGCCGTGCGCGCGACGGCGGCGGGATGCCGCCGGAACAGCCGAGCCATCTCCGCGGGCGATTTCAGATGCCGCTCGGCATTCGCCTCGAGGCGCAGGCCCGCCGCCGCGACGGTGCAGCCCTCGCGGATGCAGGTGACGAGGTCTTGTAATCGCCGGCGGTCGGGCACGTGGTAGAGCACGTCGTTGGTGGCGACCAGCGGCAGGCCGCTCGCCTCGGCGAGGCGCGCCAGGCGATGGAGCCGTTTCCCGTCGTCGCCGCGATAGAGATGCGCGCCCGCGAGGTAGGCGCGGTCGCCGAAATCCCGCCGGACCTCCGCGAGGAAATCGCGGAAGGCGGCGTCGAGCCGCTCGGGCGGCACCACCACCACGATCTGCCCCTCGCCGTGCTCGACTACATCGGCATAGTCGAGATGGCACTCGGCTTTCGCCGCCCGCCGCTTGCCGCGCGTGAGCAACCGGCAGAGCCGGGCATAGGCAGCGCGATCGGTCGGATAGCAGAGCAGGCTCGGCCGGTCCCGCAGATCGAGCCGGCAGCCGACGATGAGCCGGCAGCCGTGCTCCTCCGCCGCCTTGAAGGCGCGCACCGCGCCCGCGAGCGTGTTGCGGTCGGCGATCGCGACGGCGCGGTGGCCGAGCCTCGCCGCCTCCGCCACCAGCTCCTCCGGATGCGCGGCGCCGCGCAGAAACGAGAAATTGCTGGTGACCTGCAGCTCGATGTAGTCGGTCATGGCACCCTCACCCTCCCGTTGCTTCGCAACGGGTCCCTCCCTCTCCCACTTCGTGGGCGAGGGGCAAGAAAGTACTCGGTGCGAATAGCCCCTCTCCCGCGATGAGCGGGAGAGGGAGGGACCCACTGCGGAGCAGTGGGAGGGTGAGGGTCAAAGCAGCATCTGACCCCAAAGAATCGAATTGGGTTCGTTTCGCGGAATTTAACTTTTGAGCGACCGGCGCGCTCACGGGAACACCCCGTGCAAGAACCAGCCGGGCGTCACGCCGGGCTTGTGCAAACCCGCGCGAAAAACCCAGAAGCGCCGGCCGACGGTATCCTCGACGGCATAGTAGTCGCGGAGGTTTTCATCCGCGGGCGAAGAGCCGCCACGCCAACTCCCTTCGCCCGCGTAAGGCTCACGCCACCATTCGCCCAGAATTCGCTCGGGTCCGTCGGCGGCGCGGACGCGGTGCGTGAGGCGACGCCAGCGGAACTGCACCGGCGGATCGTCGGGGATCGGCGCGATCGCCTCGATGGGCTCCGGGCGCGGCAGCAGGCGCAGCGGCCGCGTCTTTCCGGCATTCCAGAGCGTGCCGCCTCTTCCCGGCGCCAGAGCCGGCACACGCTCCTGGGCACGCTCGGGGATGTGGCTGTCGCGCGGCCGCAGGCGCGCGACCGAGCCCGCGCCCAGACGAGTCTCCAGCCGATCCACCAGTCGCGCGAGCGCATCGTCGCTGCGATCGTTGCCGGCGCCGGTGCGGTCGAGGCCCGGCTGGCGGCTTCCCAAGGGCTCGACCGCCAGCGCCTCGAGCCGCATGTCCTCGACGCCGAGATCGGGATCGATGCGATCGAGACGCGAGGCGAAGAGATGCGCGAGGTGACGGGGATCGCGGCTCGCCTGGGCCGTGCCGGCCTCGAGCGCCAGCACCACGCCGTCGACCCTGTAAAAGCGGAGCGCGAGGCGCCGCGCGCCCACGCCGTCCCGCGCGAGCGAGCGGCAGAGCGCGTCGGCGAGCGAGGCGATGGCGGCGGCGAGATCCTCGGGCCGCGCGATCGGCTCGGCGAAGCAGCGGTGGCTCGAACGGGTGGGCATCGGCGGCAGCGGCGAGAGCGGCTCCGGCAGCTTGCCCAATGCCTGATCCAGGCGCTCGGCGGCGGCGAGGCCGAAGCGCGAGACCAGCGCGGGCCGCGGCAGCTTGTAGAGATCGCCGATCCGCCGGAGCCCCAGCCGATCCATGAGCTCGCAGGTCTCCGGCGGCAGCCGGAGCGCGCTCACCGGCAGCAGCGCGAGCGCCAGCTGCTCGGCGCCGCTCGGGATCACCGTGACGGACTTGCCGCCCGCCCGCGCCAGCGCCGAGGCGGCGCCAGGCGTGTCCGCGACCGCCGCGCGCGCGGTGAGGCCTCGCCGCTTGAGCCGCGCCACCAGATCGGCGGCGAGACTCGGCTCGTCGCCGAAGAGATGCGCGACGCCCGTGAGATCGAGCCAGATCCCGTCCGTGCCGTCGGTGGCGGTCCAGGGGCTGTAGCGGCCGCACCACTGCGCGAGCCGGCGGAGCGCCGCGGCATCGCCCTCGGGATCGGCGTCGAGCGCCACAATGCCCGGCGCGATCGCGCGGGCGTCGGCGAGCGGCATCCCCGGCACGATGCTGTCGAGAAGACGCTCGTCCACCGCCGCGAGCAGGCCGCGCCCGCCCGCCCACTCCACGATGACGGTGGAGTCAGCCGGCTCTGCGGAGTGGCTGGCGCTCCGCCGGCGCCGGCGCTCGATCGGCCAGCTCGGCAGCCAGAGCGACATGACCCGTCGCATCGCATGCCTCCAGGATCCAATGGGCGGGAACGCCGCCGCGGCAGCGCGTGAGCTCGACGTTCCAGAGGAGCCGGCCGAGGCCGGGCTCGCCGTCGACGGGCCGGCTCGGGAGCGCGCTCACCCGCCAGCGCGTCGCCGCCGCCACGGGCTCCGCGCGCTCCGCTGCCGCGCGCGTTCCGGTCCGCCAGCGCCGGAGCACGAAAGCCGTGACGCCGGAATTCGCCGCCGCGAGCTGCAGCCGCCGGCTCGCGGTGAGCGGCAGCGCCCCCGCCTCGCCCACCACGGCGGCGAGCGACGGCACCTTGAGCCCGTCCTCCATGGCCTCCAGCACGGTGCGGTCGTCGCGCGCGCGGACCGAGATGAGCCGCTCCGGCGCGAGCCCGCGAGCGACGAGGCCGGGTCCGTAGAGATCGTCAAAAACGTGGCACCAGAGCACGGGCGCCGGCGGCGACAGGCGCGCCAGGATGCCCGCGAGGAACGCGGCAGCGACGGCGCCATCCTCCTCGTCGCCGTCGATCCCACTTAGTTCGTGGAAAGCCCCGCGCGCGAGCCCGCCGCCCGGCAGCGCCGCGTCGATCGCGGAGACGCCGAATGGCAGCACGCCGTGATCGCCGACGCTGCCGCGCGCGAGTTTTCCTACCTGCTCCTTGAGAGCCGCCAGTCCCTCCGGCGGCGGCAGTACCCTGCCCGCTGTCGCGTTCATCGCCCGTTTCCCTTTGGATGTTCATCTTTTGTTCTCATGAGCGGATTTGTCAACAAGTTTTCCGTGATCTCGGGCCCGGCGAACCTCTTCATCTGCGACGAGTGCGAGGTGAGGTGAGCTGAGCTCAGACCGGCGCCGCTCTCGGCATCTCCCGCCAGTCAGCTTGGGAGCGTTTTCGCGTGATCGCCAAATTCAGCTCATGTTCGTGCTTTGTTCTTGACTTTTGAACGCAAGTAGCGTATGAAATCCGCCATGTTCGATCGCGTTCGCCACCAACGATTAGTTCCTCGCTGGTACCTGAGGAATGTGGCTGGTAGTCGGGAAATAGATGCTGCCCGACCAGGTACCGAGGTGAACGACATGAGCGAGAATGCAAGTAGCCAGCTTTGCCGATCCTGCTCCGGCAGCAACGCGGACCCGCACCCGATATTCGCACTATGCCGTGCGAAGCGGTTTGAAGCGGTTTAATGAGGCACTGGCGTTGTGCCGTCAGGAAATCGCAGACAATCCCGAAGAGCCGGCAGGATACCGTCGCGCCGCTGTCGTCTTTGAAGAGATGGGCCGAACCGGCGATGCGCGCGCCTTCAGAGATAAGGTTGTCGAACTCTCACCTAACCCCATGAGCTACTACAGCCGCGCCGACCTCCTTTACGAGATGGGCGAGTACGCAGCGGCAATTTCCGACTTTACCTGCTCTGCGGAACTCGACCACGAACAAGCAATCGGAGCCGTCAACTTCCTCTATCGCGCCGATTGCCATCGCCGACTTGGGAATTACGCTGCCGCGATCGCCGATTGTGCGCGCATTCCCGACGACTACGCCTTCCCGGGATTTCTCGGTCATCGGAACGGGAGCAAGCATCACCTGCTTGCAGAGATCGCACGCGACCAAGGCGCGACCCGCTGACCAGATCCGGCAATCGCCGAGGCGGATCCTACTTCGCCGGCGCCGGCACGTAGATGTCGCGGGCGACGGCGCGGCTCGGCACCAGGCGGTCGCCGGCGATAGGAATGGCGGCGAGCCGCTTGCCGTATGGAAAATATGCGCCCTTAGCTTCGCAAGAAATCCGAGATGGAAAATCAGACCAGCTGTGGATGTGATCGTTCGCTCAACGACCATTTAGTTTCGCTCCGACCACTCGATCAGCGAAATGTCTTCTTCGCAAACAACGAAGCTGCCGAGATTTGTGCCGCCTTTACATCTGCCATCGATCATGCGGTCCGCCTGCAAAAGGGCATGCCCCAAGCAGTCCTCTCGCAAGGGGAGCGCCGCTCCCAGCACTTGGCGTACCTAGAGCAAGTTCTGAAGCGAGGCTACAACCCATCCGAGCCGAGAGACTGGCGTGGGCGTTGGACTACCGATGGGAGTGCAGTAAATAGCCAAGATAATTCACAGCATCGAACCGTTGCCGGCGATGATCGCCATGCGCTTTGTGCCGAACGCTGCATGCATCTGCTCGAGCGGCGCCTTCCGGCGCCCGGAAGTGACCGCAACTATTGGGACTATCAGAAGTGCTACGGCGAGTGCATCAGGGAATCGTCATAGGAGATCGTATGAACAGAGATGTGGCAAAGCAGGTCGCAACCGCAGCCGTGCGCGCGTCGACGCAACTAACCTCGCTTCTCCCCTCCCTTAAGGCCGAATGCGATCCTGTCGAATACGCTCGCTTACTACGATGCGTTGCCTCGGTCTGCGGGCACATCAGCCGCGAGATCTTGCACCCAGTTTTCGCTCAGCACCCCGACTTGGAAAAAGAATTCGAAGAGAGCGTCAATAAATCCGGAAGAGTGCCATAGCTTGAAAAGTCGCTTCGATCTGCGCTGCGTAACTCACATTCTCGGAGTTCATTGCGCCGGCGCCGGCACGTAGATGTCGCGGCCGGCGACGGCGCGGCTCGGCACCAGGCGGTCGCCGGCGATCGGGATGGCGGCGAGCCGCTTGCCGTCGAGCGTGAGGGCGAGCTGGAAGCCGCCGAGCTGCTTCGGATCCTTGGTGCCTTCGGTCGCCCAGATGTCCTTGGGCGAGTCCGGATCGCCCGAGGAGGGACCGCCGGTGTCGCGGGTCCCCTTCGGATCGATCCAGATCAGCTTGGCACCGTGCGCGACACCCTCCCAGAGATTGTCGTAGGCCTCGCCGCGCAGCCGCGTGCGCACCTCCAGCACCGAGAGCGGGCCGTCGTTGTCGCCATAGGAGATGCGGCCCAGAAGCCCGTGCTGCGCGTCCGCCTGCTCGATCGCGGCGTCGAAAGCGGCCCAGCGTACGATCGCCGGCCGCGCATTCGGCACCTCGGCCCAGGCGGCGGTACCGGCGGGATCCGGTCCGGTCGAGCGGAAGAGCGCGCGGCCGGTCTCCAGCGCATGAACGCGGTGAATCTGCGGACTGTCGCAGCAGCCCGGCATGATCGCCGAGAAATAATGATGGCCGAGCATCACACCCTCGGAGCCCGGCTCGGTGAAGGAGGCGAGCCGCTTCGGCTCCTTGCCGGAGACGTCGTCGACGGTGACGGAGACGGTCGAGCCGGGATCGACCCCCTCGGCATCGGTGCGCGTCTTCACGTCAGTTGTGATGGTGGCAAGCCGAGCCTGCAGCGCGTCGGCATCCGACTGGTGCGGGTCGCGCCAGACGTAGATCACATAAGGCACCAGCCGCGCGTTCTTCACTCTCATCACGATCGCCTTGCCGGCGTCGCTGCTGGTCGTGGATTCGACATGGACCGACGAGGAGGCGGTGCCGTCGTAAAGCGTCTGTCCCGAAGCGGGCGCGGCCAGTGCCAGAATGCCGAGGCCCAGCAACGGAAGGATCCTGATCATGATTGCTCCTCTTCCTGTCGTTATCGCCCCTCGAACGCGGGCGCGCGCTTGGCGAGGAAGCTCCGAAATCCGTTCTGGAAGTCGGCGGTGTCGAAGGTCCGGTAGGGCTCGTCGAACTCCTCCGGCGTGAGCGGGCGGGGGTCGAGCACGCGGCGGGCGAATTTCTTGTGCCAGCGGTTGACCAGCGGCGCGCCCGAGGCGATGCGGCGTGCCGCGTCATAAGCCTCTTCCGCGACCTTGTCGTCGGGCACGACGCGGGTGACCAAGCCCTTCGCCAACGCCTCGGCGGCGCCGAAGACCCGGCCCTCCAGGAGGATCTCGAGGGCGACGGCGCGGCCCACCCGCGCGATCAGCGCGGAGATCTCGGGATAGCCCATGGTGACGCCGATGCGGTTGATCGGCACACCGAACCGGCTGCCCTCGCCGCAGATGCGGATGTCGCAGAGCATCGCGATCTCGAGCCCGCCGCCGACGCAGAGCCCGTGGATCAGCGCGACGGTCGGGTGACGGCACTGGTCGATGCGCCGCATCACCTCGTGCATGAGCTTGCCGTACTCCCGAGCCTGGGCGGAATTAGCGCGCTCCAACTCGAACTCGCCGATGTCGGCGCCGGGCGCAAAGGCCTTCTCGCCGGCGCCGCGCAGGACGATCGCGCGCAGGGAGTCATCGGCCTCGAGCGCGCCGAATGCGTCTCGGAGCCCCTGCCACATGGCCTTGTTGAGCGCATTCAGCTTCTCGGGCCGATTGAGCACGACGGTGACGATTCCGTCCTCACGCTCGACGAGCACCTGGTCCGCCATTCCGAGACTCCTTCGCGCCGATGATCACGCCCGGAGAGGTATAAGCGAGAATCGCCTCAAGCGGCATCCCCGGCCCCGTCGGTTGCCGACCGCGCCCTTTGGCCTTAAACAGAGCGGCCGAGCCCGCAGCAACGAGGCCCTCCATGTCCGAGGCGAGCGACGCCGCCGAGATCACCTCCCGCATCCTCTTGGAAACCAAGGCGGTGCTGTTCAATCCCGACCGACCCTTCACCTTCACCTCCGGCCGGGTGAGCCCGGTCTACGTGGATTGCCGGCGGCTGATCTCGTTCCCCCGGGCGCGCTCGACGCTGATGGATCTCGCAAGCGAGCTCATCAAGCGCGAGATTCCCGCGGGCTCGCTCGACGCCATCGCCGGCGGCGAGACCGCCGGAATCCCCTTCGCCGCCTGGATCTCCGAGCGCCTCGACCTTCCCATGCTCTACGTGCGCAAGAAGCCCAAGGGATTCGGCCGTAACGCGCAGATCGAGGGCGAAATGGCCGAAGGCGCGCGCGTGCTCCTGGTGGAGGACCTCGCGAGCGAAGGCACCTCCAAGCTCAATTTCATCCACGCGATCCGCAATGCCGGCGGCAGGATCGCGCACACCTTCGTGATCTTCCACTACGGGATTTTTCCCCAGAGCATCACCAGTTTGGAGGCCGAGGGCGTCAAGCTCCACGCGCTCGCGACTTGGTGGGACGTGCTCAAGGTGGCGCATGGCCTCGGCCATTTCACACCCGCGCAGTATGCGGCGATCAAGTCCTTCCTCGAGCAGCCCGAGAGCTGGCGGCCGACCCAAAGCGTGGCTCGGTGACCATCATCGGACACCGAGGCCTACCGGCCGGCCCATAGCAAGCCCGCATGCTCGACAGCCTCATCGGGGAAGCGCAGCGCTACGTCAGCGACTACGGCTACACCGCCGTATTCCTGGGCGTGTTCCTGGAGAGCTTCGGGCTGCCGACGCCGGGCGAGTCCCTGATGATCGCGGGCGCGCTCCTGGCCTCGCGCGGCCAGCTCAACATCTACTGGATCCTGGCGCTCTGCTGGGTCGCGGCCGTGGCCGGCGACAACATCGGCTACCTCATCGGCAAGAAAGGCGGCCGGCCGCTGGTGCTGAAATACGGCCCGCGGGTGCGCATCAAGCATCACCATATCGAGGAGGTCGAGGGCTTCTTCGATCGGCACGGCGGCGCGGTCGTGCTGTTCGCGCGCTTCGTGGTGGTGCTGCGGCAGCTCAACGGCATCGTCGCGGGCATCGTGGGCATGAACTGGTGGCACTTCCTCGCGTACAACGCGGCCGGTGCCGCGCTGTGGGTGGGCTTCTGGGCCGGGCTCTCCTACTATCTCGGCCGGCGTTTCCACGAGATCTTCGGCTGGGTGAGCTCGCTCGAGCCCATCCTGGTGATCATCGCGGTGGCCGCGGTCGCGGCGGCGCTGATCTATCTCTGGCACCACCAGCGGAGCCGCAAGCGCAAGCGGAAACAGGCGGCCCGGCGCGTCTGAGCCTCAGCGGTGGCGCGGGTCGAGGGCATCGCGCAGGCCGTCGCCCAGCAGATTGAACGACAGCACCACCACGAAGATCGCAAGGCCCGGCCACCACGCCATCCAGGGCGCCTGCGAAAGGAAATTCTTGGCCGTGTTCAGCATGCTGCCCCAGCTGGGATCGGGCGGCTGCTGCCCCAGCCCCAGGAACGACAAGCTCGCCTCCGCGATGATGGCGGCGGCGATCGCGAGCGTCGCCTGCACCATGATCGGCGCCAGGATGTTCGGCAGGATATGCCGCAGCACGATCCGGACGTGCGGATTGCCCACGGCCTTGGCGGCCTCGACGTAATCCTCGACCTTGGTCGAGAGCGTCTGTGCGCGCGTCAGCCGGATGAAGGCGGGCATCGCGGAGATGCCGATCGCGATCATCGCATTGGTGAGATTGGGCCCGAGGAACGCCGCCAGCGCGATCGCCAGGATCAGGAACGGGCACGCCAGCATGGCGTCGACGATGCGCATCAGCAGCCCATCGAGGAAGCCGCCGACATAGCCCGAGAGGAGCCCGATCGGCACGCCCAGCGTCAGCGAGATCAGCACGGAGACGACGCCCGCCTCCAGCGAGGCGCGCGCGCCGAAGATCACGCGCGAGAGCACATCACGGCCGATCTCGTCGGTGCCGAGCCAATGGGCGGCGTTCGGCGCCTTGCGCACGGCGGCCCAATCGGTCGCCGTCGGCGCATAGGGTGCGATCAGCGGCGCGAAGATCGCCACGAGCACGAAGAACAGCACAACCGCCGCGCCCACCATGGCGCCGCGCCGGCGCACCAGGCGCCGGAGCGCACGCTTCCAGGGCCGGTCGTCGGGCAGATCGCGCTCGCGCGCGGTATCGATGGGGATCGCGGTCATGCCCGGAGCCGCGGATTGACCAGGAAATACGCGATGTCGGCGCAGAGATTGAGCACGATGTAGGCGGTGGCCGTGCAGAGGACCACGCCCTGCACGACCGCGTAATCGCGGTTGAAAACGGCGTCGACGATCAGCTTGCCGAAGCCCGGGATGGTGAACACCTGCTCGGTCAGCACGGCCCCCGAGAGCAACCCGCCGAACTCCAGCGCGCCCAGGGTCACCACGGGGATGAGCGCGTTCCTCAATCCATGCTTCAGCACGACGACGCGCTCGTTCAGGCCCTTGGCGCGCGCCGTGCGGACGTAATCCGCGCTGAGCACCTGCAGCATGGCGCTCCGCGTGTGGCGCATCATCACGGCGGCGATGGCGTTCCCCAGCACGAAGGCAGGCATGATCAGGGTGAGGAGATTCTGCTTGAGGTTCTCGCCGGGACTCACGAAGCCCGAGGCCGGGAGCCAGCCGAGATCGACCGAGAACAGCAGGATCAGCAGGAATCCCAGCCAGAAGTTGGGCGTAGAAAGCCCCCAAAGCGCGAAGACATTGGCTCCGTAATCGATCACGGTGCCGTTCTTGACCGCCGAAATCACGCCGGCGGGAATGCCGATCGACAGCGCCACCACGAGGGCGAGACCGGCGAGCTCCGCCGTCACCGGCAGCTTCTCAAGCACGAGATCGAGCACCGGCTTGTTGATCCGGATGGACTCGCCGAGATCGCCGTGCAGCACGCCCAGCGCCCAGAGCCCGTAGCGCACCGGCAGCGGCTCATCCAAGTGATACTTGTGGCGCAGGAAGGCGATGACGTTGGGATCGCGCTCCTCGCCCGCCATGGCGAGCGCGGGATCGCCCGGCAGCAGCTGCTGCAGCCCGAAGATGATGATCGAGACGAAAAACAGCGTCGGGATGATGATGGCGATGCGGCGGACGAGATAGGTGAACACCCTCACCCTCCCAGCGCTGCGCGCTGGGCACCTCCCTCTCCCACTGCATGGGCGAGGGGCAACAAGTCCCCTCTCCCGCGCTTGGGCGGGAGAGGGAGGGGCGCGCGAAGCGGGAGGATGAGGGTCACTGCACCGTGAGTCCCTGCGGGCGGATCAGGCCGTCGGGATAGGGCGTGAAGCCCGCTACCTTCTTGTTGAGTGCGTAGATCCACTTGCGGTGATAGAGATAGATGATCGGCAGATCCTTGAGCACGATCTGCGCCATCGCGGCGTAGTGCTTGAGGCGATCCGCAGGGTCGGAGACCGCGCGCGCCGCTTTCAGCTCCTTGTCGACCTCCTGGTTGCAGTAGTGCGCGTCGTTGAGCGGCGCGCCGCAGGCGTTGAAGTTGTAGATGTTTCCATCGGGATCGACGCGACCGCTCCAGCCGATCTGGAAGGCTTCCATGTCGCCCTTGGTCGAGAGGTCGAGGGCGGTGGCGAACTCCGTTGCCTGCAGCTTGATGTCGAAGCCTGCCTCGGCGGCCATGGACTGCAGGGCTTGGCCGACCTGCTGCGGCTCGGTGGTGTTCGGCACCATCAAGGTGAAGCTCGGGTGCTCGACGCCTGCCTCCTTGAGCAGCGCCTTGGCCTTGGCGACGTCGCGCTTCGGCACCGGAAGGCTCTTCACGTAGTAGGGGTTACTCGGCGTCACCCACTGGTTACCGGGCACGTACTCGCCGTTGAACAGCGCCTGGTTCAGTCCCTCGCGATCGATCGAGAGGTCGAGCGCCTGGCGCACCCGGGCATCCTGTCCAAGCGGGTTCTTGGATTTCGGGCCGTTGTCGATGTTGATGGTGATGCCCTGGTAGCCGATCTCGGCAATCGAGGCGAGCTGGAGATTGCTGTCGCTCTTGATCTGCCCGATATCCGTCGGTGCCACGCGCTCGATGAAGTCGAGCCCGCCGGAGCGCAGGTTCGCGATTCGCACGGAGTTGTCCGGGATCGGCTGGAACACGATTTTGTCGACGTGGATCTTGTCCTTGTCCCAGTACTTGTCGAACTTCTGCACGACGATGCGGTCCTGCGCGACGCGCTCCACGAATTTGTACGGCCCAGCGCAAACCGGCGCCGTACCGAACTTGTCCTTCATTGCCTCGGCCGCCTTCGGCGAGACGATCATGCCCGCGCGGTCGCTTAGCGCCGCGATCAGCGGCGAGAAGGGCGCGCTCAGCGTCAATTTCACCGTGTGATCGTCCACCACGTCGATGCTCTGGATCGAGGCAATCTCGCCCTTGCGGGTCGAGCCTTGCATCGTGAGATGGCGGTTGAGGCTGTACTTGACCGCCTCGGCATTCATGGGCTCGCCATCGTGGAAGGTGACCCCCTGGCGCAGCTTGATAATCAGTCCCTTGTTGTCATCGACCCACTCGTAGGACGTGGCGAGCTGAGGAGCCGGCTTGAGATCGGCCGTGATATCGAAGAGCTTGTCGCAGAGCGAGGCGAACACGATCCGACCGACGAAGGTGCGGGCAAGCGTGGGATCGAGAATGTCGGGATCCTCGGCGAGACCGATCTTGAGCGTGGTTTCGGCGCTCGCGATGCCTGCCATCGCCATCAGCAGGACCCCCGCCACCACTGCAGCTTTCCCATGCCTCATGGAACCCTCCTCCTCTGTTTGCGGGCGATCTTAGCAAAACTGGGGCTCGCGCGCGCCACACTCCGCCGTGAGCCTCTCAGGCTGGGGGCGGGGCCGCGATCTCGGCGCGCTGCGTGAAGAATGCCTGCAGGCGATTGAGGCGCGGATTGTCGGTCTCGCCCTCGGCGGGCAGGAGCCGCGCCGGCGGCTCGATATCGCGCCAGAAATGGCACGCGACCGCATGGCCGGGTGCCACCGGGTCGAGCGCCGGCTCCTCGACGCGGCACCGATCTTTTACGAATGGGCAGCGGGTTTGGAATCTGCAGCCGGGCGGCGGCGCCATCGGGCTCGGCACGTCGCCCTGGAGCAGCATGCGCTCGCGCGCGAGCGCCGGCTCCGGCACCGGGATCGCTGAGAGCAGCGCCTGCGTATAGGGGTGGCGCGGCTCACGGAAGAGCGTGCGCTTCTCCGCGAGTTCGACGATCTTGCCGAGGTACATGACGGCAACGCGGTCGGCGATGTGCTTCACCACCGCGAGGTCGTGCGCTATGAAAATGTAGGAGAGATCGAAGCGCCGCTGCAGATCCTGCAGCAGGTTGATGACCTGCGCCTGGATCGAGACGTCGAGCGCTGACACCGGCTCGTCGCAGACGATGAGCCGCGGCTCGACCGCGAGCGCGCGGGCGATGCCGATGCGCTGCCGCTGGCCGCCGGAGAACTCGTGCGGATAGCGCCGCGCATGATGCGGCGAGAGGCCGACGAAGCCCAGCAGCTCCTCGACCCGCTCGCGGAGCCGCGATCCGGACGCGAGATCGTGGAGCCGCAGCGGCTCGCCCAGGATCTGCCCCACGGTCATGCGCGGATTGAGCGAGGCATAAGGGTCTTGGAACACGATCTGCATTGCGCGGCGAAGCGCCCGGACCTCGTGCTGGCTGAGCTCGAAGATGTTCTTCCCTTCGAAGCGGACGACGCCCGACGTCGGCTCGATCAAGCGAAGCACGAGCCGGCCCGTGGTCGACTTGCCGCAGCCGGACTCGCCGACCAGCGCGAGCGTCTCGCCGGGTGCCACGGTGAAGCCGATGTCGTCGACGGCCTTCACCGCTCCCACCTGCCGGCCGAAGAGGCCACGCCTCACCGGGAAATGCTTCACCAGGCGCTCGACCTCGACGAGCGGCGGACGCGTCGCGCCGTTGAGCTTCGCCGTCATCGGAGCACGCTCTCCTCGAGCGGCGCGCGGATGCAGGCGGCGAACTGGCCGGGCCTGATCTCGCGGAGCGGCGGGTCGACTCGCAAGCAGTCTTCCACCGCGAAGGGACAGCGTGGATGGAAGCGGCAGCCCTTCGGCATCGCGAGCGGATTCGGCACCACGCCCTCGATGGTGGTGAGCCGCGCCTGTTCCGTCGTCAGCCGAGGGATCGAGCCCAGGAGGCCGATGGTGTAGGGGTGCTGCGGATCGCGGAAGAGCGCGCCGACCTCGGCGCGCTCGATGACGCGGCCCGCATACATCACGATCACCTCATGGGCGATCTCGGCGATGACGCCGAGGTCGTGGGTGATCACCATGATCGCCGCGCCCGTCTCGTCCCTGAGCTTCCGCATGAGATCGAGGATCTGTGCCTGGATGGTGACGTCGAGCGCGGTCGTGGGCTCGTCGGCGATCAGCAGCCGAGGATCGCAGGCGAGCGCCATCGCGATCATCACGCGCTGGCGCATGCCGCCGGATAACTTGTGCGGATACTCCTCGAACCGCCGCTCGGGCGAGGGGATGCGCACGCGCCGCAGCATCTCGATCGCGTGCTCCCTCGCCTCCTGCCGGGTGACGTTGCGATGGCGCTCGATCACCTCGACGATCTGGTCGCCCACCGTGAAGGCCGGGTTGAGCGAGGTCATCGGCTCCTGAAAGATCATGGAGATCTGGTTGCCGCGCCGCTCGCGCATCTCCGCCGGCTTGAGCTTGAGGAGGTCGACGCCCTCGAACAGGATCTCGCCGCCGGCAATCCGGCCCGGCGGCCGCGGGATCAGGCCCATGATCGAGAGCGCCGTCACGCTCTTGCCGCAGCCGGATTCGCCGACGATGCCGAGAGTGCGGCCAGTCTCCAGCGAGAAGCTCACGCCGTCGACGGCGTGGAACTCGCCGCCCTCCGCGTCGAAATACGTGGCGAGGTTCCTGACCTCGAGGAGACACCGCGCTGTCTCGGCGCGGCCGTTGGGATCGGGCGCCGGCGTCCGAGCGGGCCGGCTCAAAGATGCGGCCTCCGCGCGCTCACGACTGCAACGCCTTCTCCACGCGCTCGACCTCCGCGTTGATGATGTCGCGGTCGAACACGCCGGAGGGGTCGTTGCGCGTCGGCAGAAAGCGGTGGAACACCAGATATTTCCGGCGCGATTCCTCGAAGAGCCGGCGCAGCTCCACGAGCGGCTCCGGATGGTCGTCGACGCGGATGTCCAGCCAGGGATATTCCTCTGTGGCGTAGATTTTGAGCGCCGCCGATTGCTTGCCGCGCTTGTCGCCGCCGGCAGCCTGGCCCGCGTCGAGCGCGCCGATCAAGCGCTCGGCGAAGGGCAGATGAGCGCTCGCTTCGAAAGCGGCGGCAGTCCCCTCGATCACCGCCGGGCCCGCCAGCATGTTGCCAGCGACCGAGAAACCCGGTTGGATCAGGTGACCGCACCACTCGATGCAGCCGCGGCCGGTGTGCGCGGCAGCGCGGCCGGTCGCGTCAAGCACGTGCAGCTGCCGCATCTCGCGGCCCTGGTCGCTCGCGAGCAGGGTCTCAACGATGGCCGGCGCCGGCACACGCTCCGCCAGCAGGCGAAGTCCGCGCGGGCCCAAGGTGGGATTGATCAGCGCCTGGGTCGCAAGCGCGCCGGCACCGCTCATGGCATGCGGACAGCCGGCGCCCACGGCGAAGAACTTCGTTGTGACCGCCACGCCGAAGGCGCCGGTGGCGGGATCGCGGGCAAGGATCGACCACGTCATGCGTCAGAACTCTCGAATAGCTGGCGCGAGCGTACTGCGCGCGAAGCGCAGAGTCGAAGGACGCAGCGAGTGGACCTAGTCAATCGGCGTCTCTAGGACTTGATCTTCTTCGCCACGGCCGGATTGAGCGCGTAGACGCCGACCAGTTCGCCCTTGGCGAGCACGTGACGCCGCATCGCCTTCAGCGCGTCGGACGCGCGGAAGGGGCCGGTGAGGCCGAGGCTCGGCACATCCAGGGCGTAGACGGCAAAGTGATAGTGGTGCCGGCGCGTGTCGTTCCAGGGTGGGCACGGGCCGTCGTAGCCGGCGTAGGTTCCCTTCATCTTGTCGTCGCTCGCGAACCAGTCGGTGTAATTGTTGACGCCGCGCACGCCGACTTTGCCCGGTCCCGGCGGCTTGCCGCCGGCGGTGACTCCGCTGGAATCGGCGCCGGCGTCGAGCGAGGTGACGCTTGCCGGGATGTCCACGAGCACCCAGTGGTAGAACTTCACCCGCTTGAGCTTCGAGGGGATCGTCTTGCCTTCCTTGTTGACGTCGGTCGCGACCGAGGGGACGTCGGTGTCCACCACGATGATCGCGTAGGACTGGGTCTTGGGCGGTCCCGCCGTCCAGCTGACCTTCGGATTCTTGTTCGGCCCCATGGTCACGTGACCCTGATCCGCGGGCACGCAGAAAGCGTAGTCTCCGGGGATCGCCTTCCCCTTCGCCACGCCCTCGACCGTCACCGTCAGCTTCTGCGCCTTGGCCGATGCGGGCGCGGCCGACGCGGTCATGCCGACCGCCGCAATCAGGAGCCCGAGGGCTCCGAGTCTCATCGCGCTCATGTTGCTCTCCCCCAGATTTGCGCCGCCCGTTCCGGTCGGCTCGTGAAACCACTTGCGTGCCGGCATCTCAGCGCGCCACGGCGTAACCCTGCATGCCCCGCGGATTGGCGCCGGCCTTGATGATGGTGCCCTCGGGCGTGCGCTCGACCGCACAGGCGGAGAGCCGGCCCTCCGACCAGGGCTCGCCCACCTCGACCTTGTGGCCGCGCGCCTTGAGGCCCGTGACGGTCGCTTGGGGCGTGCCACCCTCAAGCACGAGCACGCCCGCCTTCGCCTCGCGCGGCCAGAAGGAGCTCGGCATGTGCTCGGTGTGGAAGGACGGCGCGTCGATAGCCTCCTGTAGGTTCATGCCGTGGTGCACGTGGCGCAGGAAGAACGCCATCTGCCACTGCTCCTGCTGATCGCCGCCGGGCGTGCCGAAGGCCATGTAGAAGTCGCCGTCGCGCAGCACCATGGACGGCGTCAGCGTGGTGCGCGGCCGCTTGCCGGGCACGAGACTGCCCGGCAGGTCCGGCTCGAGCCAGAACATCTGGCCGCGCGTGGTGATGCTGAACCCGAGCTCGGGAATCACCGGCGAGCTCTGGAGCCAGCCGCCGCTCGGCGTCGCCGCGACCGCGTTGCCCCAGCGGTCGATCACGTCGACGTGGCAGGTGTCGCCCGCGGTAGCGCGGCGGGCGCGCTTGCGCGCAACGGTCGGCTCGCCGACGCCGAGCCGCGCGGTCGTGGGCTCGCCGGCACCGGCCGTCGCGCCAGTCCCGGCGCCGCGGTGGGTCACCAGGCGCGGCAGCCTGGGCGCGAGCCCGCCGGGCGCACCCGGCCGCAGCTCCATCGACGCTTTCTTACCGATGAGAGTACGCCGGCCCGCGGCGTACTCGTCCGAGAGCAGCGCCTCAACCGGCACATCCGTGAAATCGGGATCGCCGTACCAGGCCTCGCGGTCGCCGAAGCCGAGTTTTGCGCACTCGACGACCGTGTGGACGAACTCCGGTCCGGTCGGATCCATGTCGGCGATGCCGAGATCCCGCAGGATGGACAACTGCTGCAGGAAGAACAGGCCCTGGCACCAGGGCCCGCACTTCGCGACTGTGTAGCCGTGATAGTCGTAGGTGAGCGGCGTCTCCATCTTGGCCCGCCAGCGCGCCATGTCGTCGCCGGTGAGGAGCCCGCGGTGGCGGCGACCGGAGGTGTCCATCAGCTCTTCGCCGCGGTAGAAGCGATCGACGGCTTCGGCGACGAAGCCCTCGTACCAGGCGCGCCGCGCCGCCTCGATCTGCGCCTCGCGGCCGCCGCCGGCCGCCTTCGCGGCCTCGACGATCCGCGTATAGGTCTTGGCGAGGGCCGGATTGCGGAAGAGTCGGCCGGTCTTCGGCACCTCCCCGTTCGGCAGATAAACGGCGGCCGAAGTCGGCCATTCCGTCTCGAAGAGCTCCCGCACGGTCTCGATCGCGGCCGGGATGCGCGCGACCGCAGGATAGCCGCGGCCCGCATAGTCGATCGCGGGCGCCAGCACGTCCTCGACGCGCATGGTGCCGAACTCCGCGAGGAGCTTCAGCCAGGCGCCGAAGGCGCCGGGAACGACGGCCGGCAGCAGACCGGTGCCGGGCACGAGGTCGAGCCCGAGCTCCTGGAAGCGCTCGACGGTGGCGGCGGCGGGTGCCACGCCCTGGCCGCAGATCGCCTCGACCCGGCGCCGCTCCACGCTCCACGCCAGGATCGGCACCTCGCCGCCGGGTCCGTTCAAATGCGGCTCCACGATCTGGAGCACGAAGCCCGAGGCGACCGCCGCATCGAACGCATTGCCGCCGCGCTCGAGGATGCTCATGCCGGCGGCGGACGCGAGCCAGTGCGTCGAGGCGACCGCACCGAAGGTGCCGCGAAGCTCCGGCCGTGTGGTGAAGGTCACGCTCGCGCTCCCGTGAAAAAGCTAAGACGTCGCACTGGTTGAATCTCCCAGCGGCGAACGCCAAGAAAGCACGCGCTTTCGGCCTTTTCCAGAGGCAATTTTCCCGGCCACGGCGAGGCAGCCGGCGCTGGTCATTCGATCATCTTCGGGGCGCCGTCTTCGGCTCAGCCCCTCGCCTGCTTGCGGTGCGCCTCGGCGAGCGCGGCCATGCTCGGAAACTCGACGTCGGGGCTGGCATCGCCGGTCGGCGCCTTGGTGGCGCCGACGCCGGACCGGCCTTTGCGTCGGTTGATCCAGCAGGTCTTGAGGCCCATCGACTTCGCGGGCGCCACGTCGTGGAAGAGGCTCTGCGCGGTGTGCAGGATCTCGGCCTTGGCGATGCCCAGCTTCTCCGTCTCCGAGAGGAGGTAGCGGAAGTTGCGAAGGTCGGGCTTGTAGGAGCCGACGTCCTGCGCCGTCACGATCCGGTCGAAGGCGACGCCGAGCTTCTTGTTGCTTTCGGCGAAGGAGGCGCGGTCGACGTTCGAAAGGATGATCAGCTTGTAATGCTGCTTCAGGTATTGGAGCGCCGCCGCGCTGTCGGGGAACGCCGGCCAGCGCGGGACCGAGCGGCCGAACTCCGCGGACTGTGCCTCGCTCGCGGGGATCCCCCAATGCTTCGCCAGCGCGCGCATCGTGTCCGCGAGGATCCCAGGATAGGGCTTCGACGGCGTCTCCGCCTCGCAGCGCGACTCCACCTCGCCGAAAGCCTCGAGGATCTGGTCGTCCGTGAGCTTGCGGCCGCCCGCGGCGACCCAAGGCCTGAGCTCCGCGAGGATGCCGCTCTCCCAATCGATGAGCGTGCCGTAGCAGTCGAAGGTGAGCGCCTTGAAGCTGCCGAGGTTCATGGCCACCGCCTTACATCGGCAATGTGTAGGCGGTCTTGACGATCGTATAGAACTCGCGCGCGTAGGCGCCCTGCTCGCGCGGCCCGTAGCTCGAGCCTTTGCGGCCGCCGAAGGGCACGTGGTAGTCGACGCCCGCGGTCGGCAGGTTCACCATCACCATGCCCGCCTGCGAGCGCCGCTTGAAGGCGCTCGCATATTTGAGCGACGACGTCACGATGCCCGACGAGAGGCCGAACTCGGTGTCGTTCGCGACCTCGAGCGCCTCGTCGAAATCCTTGACCCGCACGACGGAAGCGACCGGCCCGAACACTTCCTCGCGGTTGATGCGCATCTTGTTGTGCGTGTCCGTGAAGAGCGCGGGCGCCATGTAATAGCCCTGGGTCGGGCGGTTGAGACGCTCGCCGCCGAACTTGAGGGTGGCACCCTCGTCGCGCGCGATTTTGACGTAGCTCTGGTCCTGATCGAGCTGCTGCTGGCTCACGACGGGGCCGATCTCCGTCTTGGGATCGAGGCCATTGCCGACCACCAGCTTCTGCATGCGCTCGACCATGGCGCTGACGAACCTGTCGTGGATGCCTTGCGTCACGATGAGCCGGCTCGAGGCGGTGCAGCGCTGTCCGGTCTGGAAGAACGCGCCGTTGACGGCGGTGCCGACGGCGGTGGCGAGATCGGCGTCGTCCATCACCACGAGCGGGTTCTTGCCGCCCATCTCCAGCTGGATCCGTCCGCCGCGCGTCGCGACGAGATTGCGCACGGCGGCGCCGACCGAGACGGAACCGGTGAAGCTCACGCCGTGCACGAGCGGCGACTTCGCGATGGCGTCCCCCACCACCGAGCCCGGTCCCATCACCAGGTTGAACACGCCCGGCGGCAGGCCCGCGCGGCTGATGATCTCGGTCAAGGCCCAGGCGCAGCCGGGCACGAGGTCCGCGGGCTTCAGCACGACGCAATTGCCGTAGGCCAGCGCGGGCGCGATCTTCCAGGCGGGGATCGCGATCGGGAAGTTCCAGGGCGTAATGAGCCCGATGACCCCCACGGGCTCGCGCGTCATCTCGACCTCGACACCGGGCCGCACGGACGGCAGCTTCTCGCCGCCGTAGCGCAGCACCTCGCCCGCGAAGAACTTGAAGATGGCGCCGGCGCGCGTCGCCTCGCCGATCCCATCGGCGAGGGTCTTGCCCTCCTCGCGCGTCAGCAGTTTCCCGAGCTCCTCCTTGCGCGCGAGGATCTCGGTGCCGATGCGGTCGAGGATGTCGGAGCGTTCCTGCACGCCGCTCATCGACCATTTCGGGAAGGCGGCGGTCGCCGCCTCGATCGCGCGCTCCACCAGCGCGCGGTCGGCGCGCGCGTACTCGCCAATCACGTCCGAGAGATCGGCCGGATTGATGTTCTTGTTGACCTGCGGGCTCTCGATCCACTCGCCAGCGACGTAGTTCTTGAACTGGGCCATCAGCATTTCTCCGTCAGGATCCGTCTATTTCGGCAGCACCCTCACCCTCCCATCGCCTATCCGCGACGGGTCCCTCCCTCTCCCATTTCATGGGAGAGGGGCTCGCTAGCCCCTCGCCCGCGTAGCGGGAGAGGGAGGGACCCATCGGCACGAGCCGATGGGAGGGCGAGGGTGGGCGTGATTCATTTCTAACGCGCCTTCGCCAGCCCCTCCGCGCGGATCTCGGAGAGTGACTGGCGGGGCGTCAGGGCTTCGGGGTCGAGTTTGAGGTCGAGGATGGCCGGCTTGCCAGAGGCGCGGGCCCGCTCGAAGGCGGCGGCGAAATCCTCGGTGCGCTCCACCGTCTCGCCGAAGGCGCCATAGGCGCGAGCGAGCGCCGCGAAGTCCGGGTTCACCAGGTCGGTCGCGATGGTGCGTTCGGGATAGTGCCGCTCCTGATGCATGCGGATGGTACCGAGCATGCCGTTGTTCACCACTAGCACGATCACGTCGAGCTTGTATTGGACGGCGGTGGCGAGCTCCTGCCCCGTCATCTGGAAATCGCCGTCGCCGGCGAAGCACACCACGGGCCGCGCCGGGTCCGTCACCTTGGCGCCAAGCGCCGCGGGAAAGCCGTAGCCCATGGAGCCGCTGGTGGGTGCGAGCTGCGTGCCGAAGCCGCGGTAGCGGTGGAAGCGGTGCAGCCACGTCGCGAAATTTCCGGCGCCGTTGGTGTAGGCGGTCTCCGGCGGCATGTGCTGGTCGAGCCAGCGCACGATCTCCGCCATCTGGATCTTGCCGGGCGACCGCAGCGGCACCTGCCAGGCCTCAAACTCCGCCCGCGCCGCGGCGGTCGCGGGCTTCCAGCGCGGATTCTCGATCGGCGTCAGCGCCGCGAGCGCCTTGGCGAAGGCGCGCGGCGTCGCATGGATCGCGATCGCCGGCTGATAGACCCGGCCCAGTTCCTCGGCGTCGGCGTGCACATGGATCATGCGCTGGCGCGGCGTCGGTATGTCGATCAGCGTGTATCCGCCGGTGGTCATTTCGCCGAGCCGCGCGCCCAGCACGATCAGCAGATCGCTCTCCTTGATCCGCTTGGCGAGCTTCGGGTTGATGCCGATTCCGACATCACCGACATAGCAGGGGTGCGCGTTGTCGAACCGGTCCTGGCGCCGGAAGGCGCATCCGACCGGGAGCGCGTTCGCCTGAGCAAAGGTCTCGATGGCGTCGACGGCCCCCGCGTCCCATTGGCTGCCGCCCAGGATCAGGAACGGCCGCTCGGCACGCTTGAGCTCGTCGAGCACCTCCGCGATCTGCGCCGCGCCCGCATGCGTCTCGACGGGCCGCCATGGCTCGGCGTCCGCAACCTCCGCGGGCTCGCGCAGCATGTCCTCGGGAAGCGCCAGCACCACGGGACCCGGCCGGCCGGATGTGGCGACGTAGTAGGCGCGGCTGATGAACTCCGGGATGCGCCGGGGATCCTCGATCTGTGCCACCCATTTGGCTAGCTGGCCGAACATGCGGCGGTAGTCGAGCTCCTGGAAGGCCTCGCGCTCGATGGCGTCGCGCTGCACTTGGCCCACCAGCAGGATGAGGGGCGTCGAATCCTGGGTCGCGATGTGGAGGCCCGCGCTCGCGTTCGTGGCGCCGGGACCGCGGGTCACGATGCAGATCGCGGGCTTGCCCCGGAGCTTGCCGTAGGCCTCCGCCATGATGCAGGCACCGCTCTCGTGCCGGCAGGTGAAGGTGCGGATCGAGTTCGCGTCGTAGAGCGCGTCGAGCACCGCGAGATAGCTCTCGCCGGGCACGCAGAACACCGTGTCGGCACCGTGGATCTTCAGCTGATCCACCAGGATTTGCGCGCCGGTGCGAGCTCGGACGGGAGCGGTCATCGTGGCCTCGCGGCGAAGGGTTGGACCCGGAACCCCGCGGTCACCGGATCGGCGAGAACGAGGTCGGGATCAGGATCTTGGTCTCCTGGGTCTGGATCAGAGCCTGGACCTTGGGAATGTAGGCCTTCCAGCCGGGATCGGCAGCCATCTGCGCGCGGCGGCGCGCGCGGTCCGCGAGGTCCTCATAGCCCCACATGTGGATGATCTGATTGAGCGGCCCGATCTCGGTCGTGAAGTAGCCGACCATGCGGCCAAGGATCCGGGTCTGGATCGCCATTCCCTCGCTCTCGTAGAGCCGGATGTACTCGGGCACCTTGCCGGGATGCAGGGTATAGGTCCGTTGCTCGACGATCATGCGCCGCCTCCTCTTTAATGTTCCGGTCCTGGCCGTCACGTCGGCCGCGTATCCGGCTCAGAGGTATTGAAGTTTGACGCAGGCGGCAATGGGCAAATGGGATGCACGACGCGCCGCACGCCTCAAAATACAAGCTCCCATTCGAGGTTCCACTTGAGCGCACCACGCTCGGTGCCGTGGGTTAGCCCGAGGAGATAGCCAAGCCCGTACTTCAATTCGCCGAGGCCCCGCCCGATGCCGAACTTCCCGTAGGCGACAGGCCCGGCGCGCAACTGCTGATCGCGGATGCCGGGCGCGCGGTCGACCGGGCCAACATCGCCGAAAATCTCGAAGCCCGGCTGGAATTCCCGCTTCCACGTCCAGAGCGACTGCCAAGCATAGTTGAAATTGACGCTCTTCTCGTCGTTGTCGGGACCGAACAGGTGCTCAAAGAACAGATTGAGGGTGTGGACGGTGTTGCCCCATTCCTTTTGGAGCGTCGGGCCGATCTCGACGTGATGCGCGTTGCCGACGCGCGTCGACTTGCCGATCTCCGCGAAGATGCCGGGCGTGAGGCAATATTCGCCCTGGTCCGCCAGCTGAAAGGTGTTCTCCCAGTCGATCTCGTCGAGACGCCGGGGCGGATCGCTCGCGGTGCGCGACCAGGCGAACTCCACCTCCGTGCCCCACCACGGCAACAGGCCGTACCCGAGCTCGAGCGTCCCGGTCTCGTTGTGCTTGTTCGTGGGATTGGGGTCGAAGGTGTAGGAGCCGTTGTGCTCGACTTCGAACTCGCCGTACTCGACGACCGGCGGGTGGATGGTGAAGTCGGCGCGGGCGACCTGCGCCAGGCCGACGCCGCCGAGCGCCAACAGGATGATCGCGGCGGCGCGCGCGATCGCGGCGGGCGGCGCGCTACTGAACCAGCGCATGAGCGCCAGTAGAATCAGGACTGTCGCGAGCCAGAAGACCAGCTGGATCCCCTCCGGCCGCGCGACATAGCCGATCAGCACGTGCAGCACGCGGCCCAGCACGCTGTCCTCGCTGAGGAGCCAGGACGTATCCCAGATCTGGTTGCCAAGCGCCGGCAGGACGTCCGCCTGATTGAGGAAGAAAGCGCCCTGCGAGGCGAGACCTGCCGCCAGCAGCAGGATCATCCAGCTCGTCACCGCGAAGAGATGGCGGCTCGGGATTCGCAGCAGGCCCAGGTAGAGTGCAGCACCCGCGAGCGCGCCGCCGAGCACACCGATGGTGCCGCCGCCCAGCATGTTGACGAGGCCGCCGCCACCCGCGGCCGCGAGACCATAGAGGAAGAGCACGGTCTCCGAGCCCTCGCGCAACACGGCAATGCCCACGACCAGCGCGAGGGCATAGGGTGGCCGCGCGCCCGTCGCGACGTCGCGGCCGAGCGCCGACGCCTGCATCGCCATCTGCTTGCCGTGCCGCCCCATCCAGACGTTGTGCCAGCCGAGCATCCCGACGGCCGCGAAGAGAATGGCGGCATTGAAGAGCTCCTGCCCGATCCCCTCGACCGCCGCAGCGATCTCGGTCGCGAAGGCCGCGACGAGACAGGCGCCGACCACGCCGAGCGCGACGCCGCCCGAGATCCAGCGGCCGCGGCCGGCCGTCCCTTTGCTTGCCGCCAGCACGATGCTGACGATCAGTGCGGCCTCCAGAACCTCGCGAAAAACGATGATGGCGACGGCGATCATGAAGGTGCTTTCCCGTTACTTCGCGATCAACTTTCCCTGCGCGGTATCCCGATGGAAGTCGCCGAAGAAGCCGTAAGTGCCGGCATCCAACGGCCCCACGATGACCACGATCTGCTGACCCGGCGCCACCACTTTTTCCCGGTGCAACTCGCTGCTCTCGAATTCCTCAGGCGTCGGGTCCTGGTTCTTGACGACGAGTCTGAGTTTGACACCCGCAGGGACCTGGAGCTCGGCAGGGCTGAACCGGTGATCCTTGATGACCAGGGTGAACTCGGGATCGTCGGCGCGAGCGGTGTTGCCCGTGGCAAAAAATACAAGCATGATCAATATGATAGATCCGACCCGCTGGACCATCGCCGAGATCCCCGCTCAGTTGCGAATGATTCGCAATAGACCGTATTGCGACTCGTTCGCAATTACCAGTCTAAGCTTATGATTGTTCGGCAAACCAGCGGCGCGAATTGTCGCAGGCTTGGTCTAACGCGTCCGATGGGTCATCATCAGTTCGGGGAGGCGTGCAGCCTTGGAGCGCATGGGCGCGATCGCACAGACCGAGGCCGACGCCCTGTTGGCGGCAAACCTCGAGTTCTATCGAGCCTTCACCGCCCATGACGTCGTGGCGATGGACCATGTCTGGGCGGCGGAGACGCCGGTGCTCTGCCTGCATCCTGGCTGGGAACTGCTGCGCGGTCGCGACGCGGTGATGGAAAGCTGGCGCCAGATCCTCTCGAACCCCGAGGCGCCACACGTGGTCGTGCACGAGGACCAGGCATTCCTGTTCGGCGAGGTGGGCATTGTCACCTGCGAGGAAGAGCTCGACGGCGGCTCGCTTGCCGCCACCAACATGTTCGTGAAGGAGCATGGCCGCTGGCGCCTGGTTCACCACCAAGCAAGCCCGATTCTGAGCCGCCACGCCGAGCCCCGGCGGCCGCGGCGATTGCACTAGCTCACACGAACCGAGCCACCGCCTCGCCCAGGCCCTCGATCACCGAGCGCACGGTCTCGCCGGCTTTCGGCCACTTCGTGCTGACGATGCTGCCGGTGAGCACCACCATGCCCCGGCGGAGCGGTCGGCCATGCTCGATGCGGTTATTGGCGAGCCAAGCGAGCGCATTGAGCGGATGGCCCAGCACGTCGCCACCCTTGCCGCGTCCCTGCTCCACGCCCTCGATGGTCATGGTGCCGCCGAGCGCCGCCAGATCGAGCTTGCGCCAATCCCGGACGGCGGGCCCGATCACGGCACCGCCGTTCCAGGCGTTGTTGGCGACGAGGCCGCGCGCGGTCACCTTCTTGTACTCGGCGTTCTGGTCCTCGATGATCTCGATGCCAGCATGGCAGGATTCGACGGCGGCCGCGACGCTCTCGCGGTCGTGCGGCCGGCCCCGGTCGCCCACGTCCTCGCCCAAGCGCATGGCGATCTCGCACTCGACCGCCACGTTGACGTAATCGCTCCGCCGGATGGTGACCGGACTCTCGTAGAAGTACCGGTTGAAGATCGCGCCGCCGCAGGGGTGGTCGAGACCCATGAGCTCCTGCATCACCTTGGTGGTGATGGCGATCTTGTAGCCAACGACGGGCCCGCGCGTGCGCGCCCACCGCTCCTGCAAGACGTCCTGCACGGCATAGGCCTCGTCGAGATCTCGCGGCTCGATATCCGCAGGCAGCGGCGGCAGGTTGCCGTGCGTGCGCGCGAGAGTGTCGAAATAATTCGCGATGCGCTCGACGCGCGCGCGATCGATCATGGGTGTCCTCCCGAGAATTGCGGCGATCATGGCGGCCCGGGCAGCTCGGGACAAGCACTTGCTGCGCGAACCCGGGACGGCTAAGCAGGGCAGACCTGCTCTCGGTAGAACGGATCTTTCATGCGCGAACATCGGATCGCCGCCATTCCCGGCGACGGCATCGGCAAGGAGGTGATCGCAGCGGGACTCGAGGTGCTGTCGGCGCTCGAGCGGCGGGACGGCGGGTTCAAGCTCGCCGTCGAGCATTTTCCCTGGGGATCCGATTATTTCCGCCAGCATGGCAAGCTGATGCCGGACGATGGCGTGGCGACGCTCCGGCGCTTCGATGCGATCTTCTTCGGCGCGGTGGGCGATCCCAAAATCCCGGACCATGTGACGCTCTGGGGCCTCAGGCTGCCGATCTGTCAGGGCCTCGACCAATATGCCAATGTGCGTCCGACCCGGCTCCTGCCGGGCATCGCGGGACCGCTCCGCCATGCGACGGCGGCGAACCTCGATTGGGTGATCGTGCGCGAGAATTCCGAGGGCGAGTACGCCGGCAACGGCGGCCGCGTGCACCGGGGTCTGCCCGAGGAGGTCGCGACCGAGACCGCCGTGTTCACCCGCGCGGGCGTCGCGCGGATCATGCGTTTCGCCTTCGACCTCGCGCGGAGCCGGCCGCGCAAGAAGCTCACGGTGGTGACCAAGTCGAACGCCCAGCGCCACGGCATGGTGATGTGGGACGAGATCGCCGCCGAGGTCGCGCGCGATTTCTCCGACGTCGCCTGGGACAAGGAGCTGGTCGACGCCATGACCACGCGCATGGTGCTGAAGCCCGGCACGATCGACGTCGTGGTGGCGACCAACCTGCACGCGGATATCCTGAGCGACCTCGCGGCGGCGCTCGCGGGCAGCCTGGGCATCGCGCCGACGGCGAACCTCAATCCCGAGCGTAAATTCCCCTCGATGTTCGAGCCGATCCACGGCTCCGCTTTCGACATCATGGGAAAAGGCATCGCCAATCCGGTCGCGACCTTCTGGACGGCATCGATGATGCTGGAGCATCTGGGCGAGGGCTCGGCGGCGCGGCGGCTCATGCGCGCGGTCGAGCGCGTGACGGCGGACCCCGCGCTTCACACGCCCGACCTCGGCGGCAAGGCCACCACGCGGATGGTGACAGATGCAGTCTCGAAGGCGATCCTCGCCGACAACGAGTAAGGCTTTGGAGGGAGTGACCCCATGCGATTAGCCCTGATCGGCCAGCAGGCCTTCGGTCGCGCGGCGCTGGACAAGTTCCGCGAGCGCGGCGACACCATCGCGGGCGTCTTCGTGGCACCGGAGAAGCCCGGCACCAAGCCCGATCCGCTGCGGGCACGCGCCGAGGAACTCGGCATTCCCGTCTTCCAGTTCCAGCGCTACAGCGGCGAGGATGCGCTGGGGACGATGCGCGGCCTCGCCGTCGACATCGCCGTCATGGCCTACGTAACCCAGTTCGTGCCGCAGTCCTTCGTGAGCATCCCGAAGCACGGCACGATCCAGTTCCATCCCTCGCTGCTGCCGGCGCACCGCGGCCCCTCCTCCATCAACTGGCCGATCATGCTGGGCAAGACAGAGACCGGGCTCACGATCTTCCGGCCCAGCGACGGGCTCGACGAGGGTCCGGTGGTCCTGCAGAAGAAGATCCCCATCGGCCCCGACGACACGCTGGGCTCGGTCTATTTCGACCGCATCTTTCCGCAGGGCGTCGCGGCACTGGTGGAGGCGGCGGACCTCGTGCTCGCCGGACGCGCGCGTGAGCACGTGCAGGATGAATCTCAGGCTAGCTACGAGGGCTGGGTGCGCGAGGCGGAATCGAAGATCTCTTGGGGCCTCCCGCTCGACGTCGTCTACAATTTGATCCGCGGCTGCAATCCGCAGCCGGGCGCTTGGACGACGCTCGGCGGCAAGCGCATCCAGATCTTCGACTCGCGCAAATTGCCCGCGCGCACTTTCGGCAGCGTCAAGGGACTGAAGCTCGGCCAAGTCGCAGCCATGACCGCCGAGGGCTTCACGGTCCACGCCCACGGCGGCTTCATCGAAGTGCTGCGCTGCCGGATTGACAATGGCGCCAAGATCGCCGGAAAAGACGCTGGGATCGCAACCGGCGCTATTCTCGAGTAGCCAACCTTCGACCGCGGGAGCAGAGATGGCACAGAGCGACAAGGTGTTCAGTGGGTCGATCCCGGCGCTCTACGATCGCCACCTGGGTCCGATGATCTTCGAGCCCTATGCGCTCGACATCGCCGAGCGGGCGGCGCGCCATGCCCCAAGGCGCATCCTCGAGATCGCCGCCGGCACCGGTATCGCGACGCGAGCGCTCGTGCGCAAGCTGCCGGAAGTTCCGGTCGTCGCTACGGACCTGAATCAGCCCATGCTGGACCACGCGGCCCGGCAGATGCCCACCGGGAGCGCCGTCACGTGGCGGCAAGCCGACGCGCAGAGCCTGCCGTTCGCGGACGGGAGCTTCGATCTCGTGGTCTGCCAATTCGGCGCCATGTTCTTTCCGGACAAGGCAAAGGCATATGGCGAAGCGCGCCGCGTGCTGGCGCCCGGCGGTCATTTCCTGTTCAGCGTCTGGGACCGGATCGAGGCGAACGAGGCCACCGAACTGGTATCCGATGCGGTCGCGTCCATGTTCCCCAATGATCCTCCGGGCTTCCTGAGGCGGACGCCGCACGGCTACCATGACGTCGCGGCGATCCGCGCTACGCTGACCCGCAGCGGATTCACCTCCGTCCTCGGCGAGACCGTCGAGAAGCGCGGACGCGCCCCATCAGCGCGCGATCCCGCGATCGGCTTCTGCCAGGGCTCGCCGTTGCGGAACGAGATCGAGGCGCGCGACAAATCGCGCCTCGAGGAGGCGACCGACGCTTCCGCAGAGGCCGTTGCGAGCCGCTTCGGCCGCGGCCCGATCGACAGCAAGATTCAGGCGATCGTGATCGAGGCGGCCCGATAGACTAGAGGCCGGCTGCCTCAGGCCCAGAGCTGGAACAAGAGTTCGATGTGCCGATCCACGTCGGAATTTTCGGCGTGGAGAAAACCGGCTTCGCGCCGGTCCTCGGGAAAAGGCGCGGAGATGATCCGCCGTGCGTCGTCGATTGTATCGAAGACGTAGCCGCCGGGCCCGACGTAGTCCCTGATGTCGGACCGGATGTTCTGCATGAGCACGCCGACGCCGCTCGCCTGCGCTTCTGCGACGCTGAGCGGCCAGCCGACCGTGCCGATCTCCTTCGATGCCGTGTAGACCATCCAGCGGTGCTTCTTGTATTCCGCAGGCATGTTCAGCGGGTGCACTGGGGGCACCACGCGCATCGGGCTGCCAGTGCGCCGCGCATAAGCCTCGATTTCGTCGGCATGATAGCCGAGCATGTAGAGGTTGAAGCGGCGCTCGGGCATTGCCTTGGCGAGATCGGCGAAGATCGGCATGGCCTTCTTGGGTAAGGCCGCGCCGACGTTCATCACGTCCGCCCCGTTCGGGCCGCGGTCCCGGAACCGCGCGATATCCACCACGGGCCAGCACGGCACGATCTTTCCGGCCGGCACTCCTGCCCTGACCAGCCGATCGGCGGCGAACGGAAAGCATAACACGCCTCGGCATGCCGGATCCCGTACGGCGGCGATCGAGTGCGCATCCTCGAGGGCGCCGGGCTCCAGCACATCGAAGGAATGCGTGCGCACCGTGAAGAACGTTCCGGCCGCGCGCGCGAGCGCGCACAACCCCGCGGAGAGACTGAAGTAATGTCCATGGATGACGTCCGGCTGATGCCGGCGCAGCAGCTCCAGCACCGCGTTGGCGCTGTGGTCGTGCATGACCTCGAAGGGCTCGTGACCTCCATAGGTGAGGTTCGCCGGCTGCAGCGCCACGACGGAGACCGCAAAGCGACGCTTTATCCGGTCGATCTCCGTCCGGATGTAGGTCTCGGATATCTGCGGGTACTCCCGCACGAACAGCAGCACGCGCCGCATGACCCGCCGGTCCTCGGAGCTCACGACCATTTATATCAAGCGGCCTCGGTCTCCGCGTGCCAAACGAGAAGACGGCGGCGGAGGATTTCCATCGCCTTGACCAGCAGCGAGCCTCCGACCGCGATCGCGACAATGCCGGCGAAGACGCCCGGCGAGTCCGCAAAGTGGAAGGACTGCATCATCTCGGCGCCGAGACCCTCGCCGCCCATCTGCATCTCCGCGAGCACGGCGACGATGAGCGAGATCGGCAGCGCCACCTGGAGGCCAGGCATGATCTGCGGGAAGGCCGCCGGCAACGCAATCTCCCAGAGCAGTCTCCGCTCCCCCGTACCCAGGCTGACCGGCCCGCCGCAATTCGATCAACTCCCGTGATCGCGGCCGTAACCGCTGCGCGCCGAAATCTCGCCACAGTCCCAGCACGAAAAGGCCCTGCGGCCGCGGGATCAAGAGCGGGCCCCAAACCGTTGTTTCCCAGCGAGGACGACGACCCCCTGAAAGGAGGCCATCATGAACCGTCCGGAAAAGGGAAATTCAATGCCTCGATGGCGCGCGCTGGGAGCCACGACGCTGGCCAGTGCGGCTATCGCAGTCATCGGAGTCACCTCGATCGCCCCGGCCAAGGCCGACGATGACGACTGGCGCTATCGCGGCGGGTGGCATCATCGCGAATGGCGCGAGCACCGCGAGCACTGGCGGCCATACGGATTCGGCTTCTCCTACTCCTATCCGTCTTACAGCTACACCTACACCTACCCGTATGGGAGCTACGGCTACTACTACTACGCCTACCCGTCGTACGACTACTACTACGGCGGCTCCGACTATGGCTACGACCAGTCGCGCTGACCAGCGGAGCTCCTCCCTTGGGTCTCGAGCCCCGCTTCGGCGGGGCCTTTTTTGGGCCGGTGCCCCGCCTGGACAGAGTGCGGCCCGCCATGCACGATCGCCCGATCACGACATCGGGTGACTCACGCATGCGCGAGATGGGACTCGGCAGGGCAATACCGCGGACCGAGGATTGGCGGCTGCTGCGCGGTCGCGGACGCTACACCGACGACATCGCGCTGCCGTGCGAGGCACGGCTCCACGTGCTGCGCTCGCCGCACGCCGCCGCGCGCATCCGCTCCATCGACACGGCCGCGGCGCTGCGGACGCCGGGCGTGCTTGTGGTCCTAACCGGCGAGGACGCGCGCAGGGAAGGCTTCGGCACCTTTGCGTCGCGCGTAATGCGGCAACGTCCCGACGGCAAGCCGAATTTCGTCCCGCCCTACCGGCCGCTCGCGCTCGAGCGCGTGCATCACGTCGGCGAGCCGGTGGCGGCCATCGTCGCGGAGACGCCCGACCAAGCGAAGGACGCGGCGGAACTGATTGAGGTGGACTACGAGATCCTGCCGTCGGTCACCGACACGGCCGATGCCGTGAAACCCGGCGCGCCCACGGTCTGGGACGAAGCGCCCGGCAATGTCTGCTTCCTCTTCAAGATCGGCGACAAGGCCGCGGCCGACGCGGGCTTCGCGCGTGCCAATCACGTGGCGCGCGAGAGTTTCGTGATCTCCCGCGTCACCACCAATTCGATGGAGGGCCGCACGGCGCTCGCCGAGTACGACGAGCGCGAGGATCGCTACACGCTCCACGCGGGCCTGCAAGGCCCGCACGCCATGCGCCAGGAGATCGCTGCGGTCTTCGGCCTGCCCGTGAACCGCTTCCGCCTGATCTCGCCGGACGTCGGCGGCGGCTTCGGGATGAAGGGCAGCATCTATCCCGAATACGTCCTGGCGCTCTGGACCGCGCGGCTCATCGGTCGGCCGGTCAAGTGGATAGCCGAGCGTAGTGAAAGTCTGATATCCGACCACCAGGCGCGCGACAACCGCTCGACCGTCGAGCTCGCGCTTGACAAGGACGGCAAATTCCTGGCGCTCCGCGTCAACACCATCGCCAATCTCGGCGCGTTTCTGGCGCTGAGCGGCGTGCACTGTCCCACCAACAACCTCGGCGGACTCACGGGCACGTACATGATACCTGCTTTCGACGTGTCGGTGACCGGCGTCTTCAGCAACACGCTGCCGACCTCGGCCTATCGCGGCGCCGGCCGGCCGGAGGCCTCCTACCTGATCGAGCGGATCATCGACGTGGCGGCGCGGGACATGCACATCGACCCCGCGGAGCTGCGCCGGCGCAACATGATCCCGCCCGAGGCCATGCCCTACAAGACCGCCCTCACCTTCACCTACGACAGCGGCGAATTCGAAGCGGTGATGGACGAATGCCTGGAGCTCGCGGATTGGCGCGGCTTCGAGCCGCGTCGGGCGGAGGCACGCGCGCGCGGCAAGCTCCGAGGCATCGGGATCGCCTCGGTGATCGAGCAGGCCGGCGGCCCGCCCGGCAATCCCATGGAGGAAGCCGCCGAGATCCGCTTCGACGCCGGCGGCACGGCGACCATCCTCATGGGGACCCACAACCACGGCCAGGGCCACGAGACCGTGTTCCGGCAGCTCGCCGAGGAATTCCTGGGCCTGCCCTTCGACAAGGTGCGCGTCGCCTATGGCGACACCGACGCGGTCTATCACGGCCGCGGCACCTTCGGCTCGCGCACCATGATGGCGGGCGGCGGCGCCTTCAAGGCTGCGGCCGATAGAGTAATCGCGCGCGGCAAGGAGATCGCGGCGCATCTCCTCGAGGCCTCGGCCCTCGACATCGACTTCGCCGACGGCCGGTTCATGGTCTCGGGCACCGATCGCGGCATCGGCCTCATCGAGGTCGCGAAGGCGTCTTTTCTGCCGCTCAAGATGAAAGGCCTGGAGCTCGGGCTGCATGGCCTCGCCGTGATGGCACCCGCCGACGCGAGCTTCCCGAACGGTTGCCATGTATGCGAGGTCGAGATCGATCCAGAGACCGGCATCACCGACATCGTGCGCTATACCGTGGTCGACGACGTCGGCCGCACCGTGAACCCTCTGCTGCTCAAAGGACAGATCCACGGCGGCATCGCCCAGGGCGCAGGACAGGCCCTGCTCGAGAGCATGGTCTACGACCGCGAGAGCGGCCAGGTGCTCTCCGGCTCCTTCATGGACTATGCCATGCCGCGCGCCGACGATCTCTGCGCGTTCGAGGTCGGCAGCCACGACGTGCCGTGCCGCACCAACCCGCTGGGCGTGAAGGGTGCCGGCGAGGCAGGCACGGTCGGCGCGCTGCCGGCGGTGATGAACGCGGTCGCGGACGCGCTGCGCCCGCTGGGCGTCGCGCGGATCGACATGCCCGCCAGCCCGGAGAACGTCTGGCGAGCAATCCGGAAAGCAAGTCAGTGACTGCGCCGCAGGCGGAGGACCGGTGCGCTAACCCGCCCCCATGCGCGTCTCGTCGACGAAGCGCTCGACCTTGTCGTCGATGGCACGGCTCGCCCGGCCACGGGGCGCGTGGATGTAGAGCCCATCCGGCTTCTTCTTGCCCGTGATGGTAGCCGCCGGCGGCAGCGGAATCTCGTAGCGAACGGGTCGTCGATGATCGGCGACCAGAAGCTTCGGATCGAACACGCCGTTGAACTTGAAGAGACTGCGCACGAAGTTCGTCTGGCCGCGCATCAAGAGCTTGCCGGAAATGCCGGCGACGCTGCTCGCTGCCCTCCAGCTCAAATGTTTGCGCGCGATGATCCGCTGGGTGGTGACCAGCTCCGTGTAAAACTCCTCGAGCGGCAGACGCGTCGGCAGCACGCAGTGCTGGATGTCGAACAGGCGGTAGTCGCGGCTCTGCAGCCGGCGCTGCTCGGTGTACCAGGTCTCGGTGCCGGGATAGGGCGTGTTGACGCTGAGGTTCACCACCTCCGGCGCCTCGAGGCACCAGCGGCGCACCACCTCGAACCGCTCGCGGTCCCAGTCTGGGTCGACGATGATGTTGATCGAGACGTTGATGCCGAGCGAGCGCGCGAACTCGAGTGCCTCGAAGTTGCGGCCGAGCGAGACGCGTTTGCGGTACTTGCGCAGGCCCTCCTCGTCGATCGCCTCGAGCCCCATGAACATGTACCGTAGTCCGATCTTGCTCCAGAACTTGAAGACATCCTTGTTGCGCAAGAGCACGTCGCCGCGTGTCTCCAGATAGAATTTCTTGCGGATGCCCCTGCGCGCGAGCGCCTCGCCGATCGCGAGGCCGTGGCGCTCCTGGATGAAAGCCACGTCGTCCACGATGAAAACGCCGTGCTCGCGGACGCGGGCGAGGTCATCCACCACCCACTCCGGGCTGTGCACGCGATAGCTGCGGCCGTAGAAGGTCCAAGCGCTGCAGAACGTGCAGTCCCAGGGACAGCCGCGCGAGAACTCGACGGAGGCGCAGGGATCGAGCGTGCCGATGAAATATTTCCGCCGGTTCTGCAGGAGATCGCGCGCAGGCCGGACGTCGTCGAGTTCGGCCAGCATCTTCGGGGCCGGTCCCTCGCCCTCGAGCGTCACCACGCCCGGCACGGCCGTCAGGCCGGAGATGCCTGCCTCGGCGGCATCGAGCGCGGCCGGCAGCACGACCTCACCCTCGCCCCTGAGCAAGCCATCGATCGCGCCCTCGGAATGCTCGAGCAGCGCCTTCGCCGTGAACGACGCGCTGTGGCCGCCGACCAGGATCAGCGAGCGCGGCAGCCGCTGCTTCGCGAGCTTGGAGAGGTCGACGATCTCCGGAACGTTCGCGAGGTAATTGCAGGAAAAGGCGATCGCATCGGGCCGCCAATCCCTGAGCCAGCGCTCGAAATCGCGATGACTTTCTGCCTGCAGATCGAGGAGCCGAACCTCATGGCCTCTGCGGCGCGCCGCCTCCGCCGCCAATTCGAGCCCAAGCGGCTCCAGGCGCAGGAACACCTTGGTGTACATGAGCGGTCCCGGATGGACCGCGAGGAGCTTCATCGGACCTCCTCGATGCGCGGGCACGCCTTGTACATCGACAGAACTCGCCGCGGCGGATCGGGCTGCGATCCGAGTTCCTCACTTTGCCAAGAACGCCCCGACAGTGGATTGTGGCATTTCTGGGCGACAAGATCATCGGCCCGTGAATACGGGCTTGCGCTTCTCGAGGTAGGCGGCGACGGCCTCGCGATGATCGGCGGAGCCGGCCACCACCGCATAGTGGGAGGAGATGAGATCGAGCGCGGTCCGCAGGTCGCTGCGCAGGCCCTCCCTGACCGCGCGCTTGATGAAGCGCACCGAGAGCGGCGGTCCGCTTGCGATCTTGCGCGCGAGCGTGCGCGTCGCCGTCATGAGCTCGGCATCCGGCACCACTCTGTTGACGAGGCCGATGCGCTCGGCCTCGCGTGCGTCGACGAGCTCGCCGGTCCAGAAGAGCTCGAGCGCCTTCGCGGTGCCGACGATCCGCGGCAGGAACCAGGCGCCGCCCGCGCCCGGCACGAGCCCCACCTTGACGTAGGTCTCGCCGAGCCGCGCGCTCTCCGCGGCGATGCGCAGGTCCGCCATGAGCGCGAGATCGAGACCGGCGCCGGTCGCCGCGCCGTTGATCGCGGCGATGACGGGCTTGTCGAGCGCCTCCATCGCCAGCGGGATCTTGTGCACGTGCGCCTCGAGCTCCCGCTTGCGGTCGAGCGGCGTGCGCTCGCCGCGCGCCTTCATCTCGCCGATGTCGCCGCCGCTGCAGAACGCCTTGCCGGCGCCGGTCACGATCACGGCCGAGACGTCGTCCCTGGCGCGGCATTCGTCGAGCGCGCCTGCCCAGGCGTCGATCATCTCCCAGGTGAAGGCGTTCATGCGATCAGGCCGGTTGAGCGTGAGGGTGGCGATGCCGTCGTCGATCTCGAAGCGGAGAGTGTCGGTCATGCCCTGCTCCTCAAGCCGTGCGCACGAGCGGCACGACCGGCCGCCGGGCGCCGCCATTGGCCACCAAACCCGCGATCAGCACGAGATTGGCCAGATTGAACGCCACGCCGACCGCGAAGGCCGGCTTGTAATAGGCAAACCAGTCGTAGAGGGCGCCGCCCATCCAGGCGCCGAGCGCCATGCCCAGCAGGCCGGCGAACAGCACGGTGCCGATCCGCCAGCCGGCCTCGCGCGCGGGAAAGAGATCGCGCACGGCCAGCACATAAGCGGGAATGATGCCGCCGAAGCCCACGCCGAAGGCGGCGGAGACCGCGTAGAGCGCATAGAGATTGTCGACGAAGAGATAGCAGGCGAGGAACACCATCTGCGCCAGCGAGCCCACGAACACCGTCTTGAGGCCGCCGAAGCGGTCGGACATGCGGCCCCAGATCATCCGGCTCATGAACGCCGCCACCAGCAGCAGGGTCAGCATCTCCGTACCGCGCTCGGACGAGTAGCCGAGGTCGCTGCAGAACGCGACCAGGTGTGCCAGCGGCAGCGCCATGGGCACGCAGCAGCAGACGATCGCGGCGCAGAGCGCCGCCTGGATCAAGTTGGAGGCGTATCCGCGCGGATGCCCGATCACGGGCGACGCGTGGCCGGGCGCGGACACCGCCGGCGCCGGCGGCCGTTGGCGCAGCATCAGGCAGAGCGCCGGCACCGCCGCGAGAATGAAGGCGCCGTACCAGAACAGCGTGGCGCGCCAGCCTACCCGGTCGAGCGCGTAGCGGAACACCATCGGCCAGCACGCGCCGGCGATCTGCTGGCCGCTCGCGACGATCGCCAGGGCCGTGCCGCGCTTGGCATGGAACCAGCGGCTGGTATTCGCCATCAGCGGCGCGAAGAGGCCGGCGCCGCCGAAGAGGCCGATCATCACGCCATAGCCGACGTAGAGCTGCCACTCCGCGCCGCCGCTCGCCACCATGGCGCCGGCGCCGATCATGGTGGAGCCGAGGAGCGCGGTCCACATGACGCCGACGCGGTCCGCCCACCAGCCCATGAAGATGCCGCCGACGCCGATCCCGATGTAGCAGAGCGAGCTCGCGAGCGACGGCACGGAGCGCGCAGCGCCAAGCTCCGCCGCCATCGGCTTCAGCGCCACCGAGATCAGATAGGGCGCGCCCCAGCCGATCGAAATGATGAGCATCGAGACCACGGCAATGCGCCAGGAGGTACGAGTTTCGACGACGACGTCGTCGCGGTTCAGCAGCGCTTGATCGGGCATCTCGATCCTTCGTCAGCGCGGACGCGCTTCTTGAACCACGAGAGCGTCCGCCACCGCAACTCCCTCGCCCTCCGCACCGACGATGACGGGATTGAGATCGATCTCGCGAATGCGGCCGCGAAAGTCCCAGGCGAGCCGCGCCACTGAGACTACGAGCCTCGCCAGCGCCGCGCGGTCGCGCGCCGGCCGACCGCGGTGGGCTCTCATGATCCCGCGGTCGAGACGGTCGATGAGCCGCTCCGCCTCTGCCGCGTCCACGGGAAGTGGTGTCATCACGCGATTCGCCACCAGCTCCGCATCGATGCCGCCGCAACCCAGGAGAAACATCGGGCCGAAGGTCTCGTCGCGGCTCATGCCCAGGATCAGCTCGAGCCCCGTCTTTGCCATGGCTTCCACGAGGACGCCGCAGATCGACGCACCCGGCACCGCTCGCCGCGCGCTCGCAAGGATCGCACGATAGGCCGATCTGACGGCATCAGCATCGGCAATACCGAGCGCGAGCACGCCGGCCTCCGTCTTATGTGGAATGTCCGGCGACTGCACCTTGAGCGCGACGGGGAACCCGATCTCTGCTGCCGCGCGGACCGCCTCCTCCTCGGTCGCCACTAGGCGATGCGCCGGCCCGCGGATGCCGTAATCGTCGAGGATCGGGAGCACCTCGGCTTCAGTAAGAATGGTTCCAGCGGCATCCAGCCGGCGAGCCGCGCTCACGAATCCGCCGCTCGGCGCCGACGGAGCCGGCGGCGCCATCGAGTCCGCCTCGGCGGCGCGGCGCCGCTCCACGATCAGACGGAGCGCACGGGCAAGGCCGCGCATGCTCGTGTAGAGCGGGACACCTACGGTCTCCAGCGCGTCGCGCGCCGCCTCGGCCGGCAGCGGATAAGTATAGAACAGGATCGGCTTGCGGCGCCGGTCCGCGATCTCCTTGAGCCGGTCGCGCTCGCCCGCGAGCCGCGTGTCCGCGGCGAGCGAGCTCGCGACCACGATCGCGTCCACCTCCTCGCTCGCCTCCAGCGCGTCGAGCGCGCGCACGCGGAAGTCCGTGCCGATCGCCTGGCCCGTGATGTCGATGGGATTGCCGGCCGCACCGTAGCTCGGCAGGAACTCGCGGAGCTTCGCCTGCAGAGCGCCGCTGAACTCGGGCACCGCGAGGCCCGCGGTCTCGATGGAATCGGCGAGCCAGCCGCCGACCCCGCCGGAGATGGTGACGACGCCGATGCGGATGCCCTTGGGCTCCGGACAGAACGCCGCTGCCGCGGCAACGTCGAGCATGTCGTCCTGGTCTTCGCCGCGGATCACGCCATAGCGCCGGAACACCGCATCGTAGGCAGCGTCGGCGCCGGTCATACTCGCGGTGTGCGACACCGCGGCCCGGCGCGCCGCCGCCGAGCGGCCGATCTTGGCGAGGATGAGCGGCTTGCCGAGGCGGAGCGCACGCCGGGCCATCTCGACGAACGCGTCGCCGCGCCGCACTTGCTCCACGAACATCAGCACGACGCCGGTCTCGGGATCGTCCAGCAGGAACTCGCCGGCGTCGACGAGATCGAGATCCGCCTCGTTGCCGGTGTTGACGACATGGCTGAACGGCAAGCGGCGCTGCAGGCCGCGGTTGAAGAACGCGAAGGCGAGACCACCGCTCTGCGAGACGACCGCGATGCGCCGAGGCACCGCGGCCGCGCGCAGCCGCGGCAAAGCCGAGAGATCGACCGCCGGCGTGAAGCTCGCCACCAGAGGCAACCGCACGTTCATGAGTCCGACGGCATTGGGACCGGCGACGATCATGCCGGTGCGCTGGGCGATCGCGCGGAGGCGTGCTTGCAGCTCGGTCCGGTGGCTGCCTTCCTCCGCGAAGCCTGAACTGAAAACGTAGGCGGCGCGCACGCCCGCCGCGGCGCAGTCCTCGAGCACGCCCGCCACCGCATCCGCGGGAATGGCGACGAGCGCGAGGTCGACCGGCTCGGGTACCGCGGAGATCGAGGGATAGGTCTCGCGGCCCTGGATCTCGCCGCCTCGGGGACTGACCAGGAATATCCGGCCGGTGTACCCGCAATTGAGCAGCTGCGCCGTGATCCGGCCGCGGACGTGCACAGCATCGCCGCTGGCGCCGATGACCGCCACCGAGGCCGGACGGAATAACGGCGACAGGTCGCGCCGGGCGCCGGACCCGCGGCTCATCTCAACGCTGGGCGAGGAAGGGCCAGATTCCGTCCGCGCCCTGGCTTGCCATCAGCCGACCGAGCTCGAGCGCCCAGGCGCTCTCGACGCCGAACTCGTCGCGCCAAGACCACAGGCGGCGCGTCAGCTGATGCAGCCGATGCTCGTGGGTAAATCCGATGGCGCCGTGCACCTGATGCACGATGTCGCAGACCTTTCCCGCGGCCTCGCCGACGCGGAGCTTCGCGGAGGCCGCGGCAAACGCAAGATCGCCCGCGCCGGCCGCGGCCACCGCCGACGCCACCGCCACGCCGGCCGCCGCCACCTGCTCCGCCGCGATCGCCAGCTGTTGCTGGATCGCCTGGAATTTCCCGATCGGACGGCCGAACTGAACGCGATCGCCGGCATAGGTCACGGCGAGCTGCAACGCCTCCTCGAGGGCGCCCGCCATTTGCGCCGCGCGAAAGAGCGCGCCCAGCCGATAGACCGCAGAGGCGCCGGCGCCCGCGGGCGCATCGGCGACCGAGCGAGCCTCGAGCCTCACGTCCAGCGTGACGTCGTCCCGCGGCTCGCCCGCGAGATTCTTGCCTTGCGGCTTCTCCGGGGACACCGGCGCGACGAGCGCCACCGCGGCATCCGTCGAGACCACCACTCCCCGCGCGTTGCGGCCCCACGGGACGCGGCGCGCGGCGCCGGAAAGCTGCCAGTCCGCACCGGTGCGTCGCAGCTCGACTCGGTCCTCCGGTCCGTCGACCGCCAACGCGAGCGGCCCGTCCGGCGGCGCCAACCCCGCGCGACCGGCGAGCCAGCGCGCGAGAATGGTCTCGGCGATCGGCAGCGGCACGGCATGTCGGCCGGCCGCACGCAAGACGTCGACGGCATCGCCGAGCGAGTCCAAGGCGCCGCTCCCCTCGCCCCCGAGCGCATCGAGGAAACCCGCCTCGGTGACGGCGGTCCAGAGCTCCTCGGGCCAAGTGCCGGCCTCAGCGGCAGTCACCACTTTCGGCGTCGCAAGGTCGGCGAAGAGGCGCTCTGCGGTCTCGGAGACCAGGCTCTCGGTCATCGGAGCCCCAGGCCGCGGGCGATGATGCCGCGCAGGATCTCGCGCGTGCCGCCGCGCAGAGTAAAGGAGGGCGCGTGCAAGACTGCCTCGGCCAGCGTCTCTTCGAACCTATCGTTGCCGCCGCCGCGCGATCCGCGCGGCGCGAGAAGCCGCACCAGTTCCGGAATTTCCCGCTCGAAGGCGTTGCCCAGGTCCTTCACCAGCGCCGCCTCGAGGTTCGGCATCTCGCCCGCCTGCAGCATGCCGGCGATCGAGAGCGACATGCGCCGGAGCGTCCAGAGATGCGCGGTGAAGCGGCCGAGCGCCTCGGCCGCGCGCGGATCCGGATTGGCGCCGATCCGCCGTGCAAACTCCACCAGCAGGCGGAAGGTGCTGACGAAGCGCTCGGGCCCGGATCGCTCGAAGGCGAGCTCGCTCGTCACCTGTTGCCAGCCGGCGCCCTCTTTGCCCACCAGCCGGTTCTCCGGCAGGAACACGTCGTCGAAGGTCACCTCGTTGAAATCGAGATTACCCGCGAGGTTCGGGATCGGGCGGATGGTCACGCCCTTTGCTTTGAGATCGACGATGAACTGCGACAAGCCGGCGTGCCGGTCGCCGTCGGCCGGCGATGTCCGGCAGATCGTGATCGCGTAATCCGAGCGGTGCGCGTGGCTGGTCCAGACCTTGCGGCCGTTGAGACGGAAGCCGCCCTCGACCTTCTCGGCTCGCGTGCGGATGGATGCGAGATCCGAGCCCGAATCGGGCTCGCTCATGCCGATGCAGAAGTAGCACTCGCCGCTCGCGATCCTCGGCAGGAACTCGAGCCGCTGCTCCTCGGTGCCGAAGCGCAGCAGCAGCGGCCCGCTCTGCCGGTCGGCGATCCAGTGGGCGGCGACCGGTGCGCCCGCAACCAGCATCTCTTCGGTCGCGACGTAGCGCTCGAGCATGCTTCGCTCCTGGCCGCCGTATTTCCTGGGCCAAGTCATGCCGATCCATCCGCGGGCGCCGATCGCGCGGCTGAAGGCGGGCGAGTGGCTGGTGGCGAAATCGCCCGCAGGCGTCCAGAGGCCGCTCGCGCGCGCGTCCGCGAGAAAGGCTCGGACTTCCTTTCGCAACGCCTCGCAGGCGGGCGGCAGCGTCACGGGATCGAATCGAAAAGCCACGGGGCGAAGGAGCCGGATTGTCTCAGAAGCGGGACGCCGATGGTATCGGCGGCCCGGAACCCGGTCAAACCTTGGCGCGGTCGCCGTCTCTAGAGATGGACACCCCGGTCCAGAAGGACCGCCGTGTACTCGCGATAGGTCATGCCCAACTCCTGCGCGCGGGCGAGGCGCGCCAGGGCGACTTCGCGACCTGGGGTCTTCCAGGCACGGCGATGGGCGCGCCGCCAACAGTAGCCGGTCCAGCCGACCCCCAGATCATCGAGCGGCGGGCCCTGGTTGTGGCCGATGCGTGCCGTCATGCGCCTAGCGCCTCGAGAAGGTAAATTCGCTGAAACACCAAGCAATTTCAGTGCCAAGGAAGCAAGCTCGGACATGCCATCCAGGCGGGAGCTTGGCTAACCGCTTCTCAACCATATTCTGATAGCTTGCCTGCCATCAGCCCTCGCAACGCCTCTGGTTTCGACCCCGATGCTCAACCCTGCTGACTGGATGCGCGTCCTTGCTGCCCTGCCCGAGCCCGCGGCTCTGGTGAGCGGACGTGCCGCCGTCATCGAGGGGGTCAATCGATCCCTTGCGGCGTTGCTCCGCCGCGACGCGGACGAGCTCCCGGGCACGGAGCTCGCCCAGCTTGTCGAAGAGCAGGATCGACCCGCGCTGCGCAGCGCGATCGGAACCGCCGGTGAGGCGCCCAACATCGAGATCCGCGTGCCGCGAGGGGAGTACGGCGACGTCACCTTGTCGCTCAACTTGGGTGCCGCCGGCGAGGGAGGTCGGCGTCTTCTGATCGCCCGGGAGATCAGGCCCGAAGAGCGCTCGCAGCGCCAGATGCTGCAGTATTTCCGCGACGCGATCGACAGCGTGGGACACCTGGTCGCGATCTTCGATGCCGACGATCGCATGATCGCCTACAACCGGAATTACCGCGAGGGATATCGCGTCGGCAGCCGCGACTTGCCCCCGCATGTCCGGCTCGAGGGCAAGACCTATCGCGAATGCATGGAGCTCAGGGCCAAGTATAAACTGCACCGCGATTTCCTCGATGACCCCGGGAAATTCGTGGAAGACCGCATGCGCCAGCACAATTCGGATGCGGACCAGATCATCACGCTCGCCAACGGACAGACGCTCAAGGTTGAGAAGCGCACGCTGCCGGACGGCGTGCGCGTCATCGTCGGCACCGACATCACCGAGATCGCCGAGGGCGAGCGCAAGCGCCGGGACCTCGAGTCCCAGCTGCATCACTCTCAGAAGCTCGAGGCCCTGGGCACGCTGGCCGGCGGCATGGCGCACGACCTCAACAACACGCTGGTGCCCATCGTTGCCTTGACCAAATCGCTGGCGCGGCGCATGCCCGAAGGCACGCGCGATCGGGCCAGCCTCGATCTCGTGATACAGGCGGCCGATCGCGCCCGCGATCTGGTTGGACGCATCCTGACCTTCTCGCGGAAAGAGAGCGTCGAGCGCAAGCTCGTGAATCTCGGCGAAGTCGTGGGCCAAGGAATCAAGCTGCTGCGGTCTCTGGTGCCCACCACGATCGATCTCCACTCAGAGCTGGCGCCGGTGCCGCCCGTGATGGGCGATTCCGGCCAGTGCTACCAGATTCTCGTCAACCTGGTGTCCAACGCGTCACGGGCGATCGGCAGCGGTCCCGGCGCCATCACCGTGCGCCTCAGATCGGACGCCGAAACGCGCGAGGTGTTGCTCGCGGTAGAGGATACGGGCTGCGGCATGGACGAGACGACGCAGCGGCGAATTTTTGAGCCGTTCTACACCACCCGCAAGGTCGGCGAGGGCACCGGCCTGGGCCTGTCCGTGGTACATGGAATTGTGACAAGCTATGGCGGGCGCATCGAGGTGAAGAGTAAGCTCGGCCAGGGAACGACTTTCACGATCCGTCTGCCGGAAGCGCGCGAAGTCGCGGCCCAGCAGCTGCCGGCTGCTTAGGCGAGCCGATAGAAGCGGGCGGCGTTCCCACCCAAGATGCGCGTGCGGCTCGCGTCGTCGAGCGGATGAAGCAGCGCCTCGGTTGCGGCCCACCAGCGGCCATATCCGCCGGCGAGTTCGGCCACCGGCCAATCGCTGCCCCAGATCAGCCGCTCGGATCCGAAGCACTCCAGAAGATGATCCGCGTACGGCCGGAGGTCGGCCACGGTCCAGCCCGCGCCCGCTTCCGTGATCAGTCCCGAGAGCTTGCACCATGCGCCCGTCTCCCGCGCGAGCGCGCTCATGTCCGCGGCCCAAGGCTCGCGGTCGCGCGTCGCGATGCGCGGTTTGGCGCCATGATCGATCACCGTCCTGAGGTCCGGATAGCGAGCGAGAAGCCGGCGGAGGTTGGCGAGGTGGCTGGGCCGGACGAGCGCATCGAAGCAGAGCCCGAGGTCGATGATCGCGCGGAACGCGCGCTCGAGGGCGGGCCGCAGCATCCAGTCGGGGTCGGCGATGTCCTGGATCATCGGACGGACGCCACGAAGACGCGGATCCCTCGCCAGTCGCTCGAGCCGATGGTGTACGTCCGCGGCTTCGAAATCGACCCAGCCGACCACCGCTTTGACCACGTCGCCATGATCGGCGGCAACGCGGAGCATGAATTCCGTCTCGGCGTCGCTCGGCGCCGCTTGCACCAGCACGGTGCCGACGATGCCCGCCGCGGCAAGATGCGGCTTCAGATCGTCGATGCCGAAATCCCGATAGATCGGCGCGAGCGCCGGCGTCAGCCAACCGTAGTCGCCGCGAGCAAGGCTCCAGACGTGCTGATGCGCATCGATCCGCATCACGCGGCTCCTGCGGGGACGGGAACTTCCGGCGCGAGAAGACGCGCATCCCGCAACGCCTGCCAGAAAGTCGCAGGGATCGGATGCGCGGCAAGGCGGAGATTGGCCTCGACCTCGGCGGGACTACGCGCACCCGGCAGCACGGTGGCGACCGCAGGATGACCCAGCGGAAACTGCAGGGCTGCAGCCTGGAGCGGCACGCCGTGGGCGGTACAGAACGCGCTCAGCGCACCCACGCGTTCGAGGATCGCGGGTTCTGCCGGACGGTAATCGAAGGTCGCTCCGGCCATGGCGCCGCGGGCGAGAACGCCGGAATTGTAGGGCCCGCCCAGGATGATCCGTGCGCCGCGTCGCTGGCATTCCGGCAGCAGCTCCGGGAGCGCGGACTGATCGAGGAGCGTGTACCGGCCCGCCAGCAGGAAGCCGTCGAAATCTCCGTGCCGCAACGCGTCGAGGCAGACGCGCCAGTCGTTGACGCCGAGGCCGATCGCCCCGAGCGTGCCCTCGGCCTTGAGCCGCGCCAGCGCGCGGTAGGCGCCCTCCATCGCCTCGCGGAAGCGCAGCGGCTGCGCCTCCGCCCCATGGGTGACGGCATCAATGTCGTGGATGAGCGCGATGTCGATGCGCGCAAGACCGAGGCGCCGCAGGCTGTCCTCGATCGAGCGGAGAGCGCCGTCGTAGGAATAGTCGAACCGCTGGCGGAACGGCAGCACGCCGACATATCCGTGCTGGCTTCGCGGTGCCGTTGGGTCGGCGCTCAGGAGCCGGCCGACCTTGGTCGAGAGCACGAAGCTCGCGCGATCCAGGCCGCGCAACGCCGCGCCGACGCGATGCTCGCTGAGCCCATTGCCGTAGTGGGGCGCGGTATCGACATAGCGCACGCCGAGCGCCAGCGCGCGGCTCACGGTCTCGCGCGCTTCCTCCTCGGCGACCGGCGTGAAGAGATTGCCCAGCGGTGCCGTGCCGAGGCCGATCCGGCCCAGCTCGAGGGCACCGAAGCGCGTCGAGGGTCCGGTCACGGCAGCACGACGCCCTTGGTCACCAGAATATTGCCGTAGAAGCGGCGCTCGCCCGTTGCCACGACGGCGAAAGCCTGCCGGGCGCGCTCGTAGAACTCGTTCCGCTCAAGGGTGGCGAGCCTAACGTGCGCGCCTGCGATACCGTCGAGGATCGACTGGAACTCGCGGACCACGGGCGGCACCGCTCCGGGATCGCCGACGACCGCCATCACGGCGGCGGGCGCGTCGGTGAAGGTGTCCAGCGGGAGCAGCGATAGCACGGCAGCCAGGACCGTCGGCGCGTTTGCACCGTCCACACGAATCAGCCGCTGTGCGGTTGCCGCAGCAGGGAAATTTGCATCGACAATGGCTATCTCGTCGCCGTGCCCCATGGCGGCGAGCACGTGCAGAAGGTCGGGGCCGAGGAGCGGATCGATCCCCTTGAGCACGGCTGCCTCAGACCGTCACCAAGGAAGCACCGGTAGCCTCGAGCGCTTCGAGCACGCTCGCGCCGACGGCGGCCGGGGCCACCTCGAGCGGGGGGCGGACCGCGAGCCAGCCGGCATCGCCGGATCGCGCGGCAACCACCGCCTTCATGGTCGGGACGAAGGCGTGATTCGTGAGCACCCGGACCGCGTTCCGGACGACGGCGTCGAGGCGCGCGGCATCGCCCGCGGGGCCCTCGATCAGCGAAATGAGCGTGGGCGCCATGACGTTCGCCATTCCGCTGATCGTACCCGCGCCGTTCTTGCCGAGCGCGCGGACGATGCTGTTCTCGTCGCCGACGAACACGTCGAGATCGGGGAGCATATCGAGATAGGCGGCCGAGAGCGGCCAGTCGGCGCTGCTGTCCTTGATGGCAACGACAACGCCGGGGAAGGCGTCGGCAAGGCGCCGCACCAGCCGCGGGCTCAGGGTGATTCCGGTGTGGAACGGGAAATTATAAAGACAGATTTTCGGCACGCGGAGACCGGGCATCGCACCGAGACGCTCGATCACGGAGGCGAAGTGGCGATAGATTCCTTCCTCTCGAGAGTCCTTGGGATAGAACGGTGGCAGAGCGAGAACGGCCGCCGCGCCTTGACCGGCGGCGTGCGCGGCCAGTTCCACCGTGGTGGGAACGTCGCAGCAGCCGACCGCGGGGATCAGCCGATCGGCGGGAACGCCCGCCGCAATCACCGCCGAGAGCGCGGACATGCGCTCGTCGGCAGAGAGCGCCGTCCCCTCGCCGGTGGTACCGAACAGGCTGATGCCGCGGCAACCCTTTTGGAGCAGCACCCGGCAATGGCGCACGAGACGCGCGATGTCGACGGCCAGCCGGTCGTCGAACGGCGTCAGCGCGGCAGGCCAGACGCCGCGAAGCGATGAGGCAGCAGGCATCCCGGAACTCCTTCTTTCTTAGGCACCCATGTTGGCACGCGCGTTTTGCAATGGATACTGGATTGGAATAACGTTTCCGTCGGATGCAGCGAAGCTGCAGGACAGACATTGTGTGGGGAGGAAAGCACTATGAAAGATCGAAAGCGCGGGCTCACGGCCATTTCACGGCGGAGCCTTCTGAAGGCGGGCGCCGGCGCCGCCGGAATCGCGGCTCTCGGCGGGCCGTCCGGTCTCGCGCCGCGGGCCTTCGCGCAGAGCGGCTACGACTGGAAGCGCTTCAAAGGCGAGCATCTCGAGGTCTCGCTGACGCTGGGGCCGCGCGCGGACCTCTGGCAGAAGTACGAGAAGGAGTTCGAGGAGCTCACGGGCATCAGCGTCGGCTCCGAGAAGGTGCCGGAGCAGCAGCACCGGCAAAAGGTCGCGATCGAGTTCACCTCGGGCAACCCGAGTTTCGACGTCGTGACCGTCTCCTACCACGTGCAGAAGCAGCTCTACGCGCGTGGCAAGTGGCTCCTCGATCTGCGCGACCTCATCAAGGACGCGAAGCTCACCAATCCCGAATTCGATTTCGCGGATTTCGCCAAGGGCGCGGTGGACTACGCCACCCAGAAGGACGGCCGGCTCGACACCATCCCGATCAACCTCGACTACTGGATTCTCTACTACAACAAAGAGTTGTTTCAGCAGAAGGGTGTCGCCTACCCGAAGAGCTTCCCGGAGCTGATCGACGCGGCGCGCAAGCTCAACGACCCCAAGAGCGGGGTCGCTGGCTTCCTGTCGCGCGGCCTCAAGAACGCCAACGTCCCGGTGTGGACGAGCTTCCTCCTGGGTTACGGCGTCGATCCTATCGACCCCGATCTCACCATGCACACCGACGGGCCCGAGGCAATCGAGTCCGCCAAGGTCTACCAGACTCTCAACAAGGAGTGCGGGCCGCCAGGCGTCGCAGGTTTCAACTGGAACGAGTGCCAGACCAGCTTCGTGCTCGGCAAGGGTGCGATGTGGCTCGACGGCATCGGCTTCTCGCTGCCACTGGAGGACCCCGCGAAATCCAAGATCGTCGGCAAGGTGGGCTACGGCGTCATGCCGCCGGGGCCGAAGGCGCAGCGCTCGGCGCTGTTCGGCGACGGCGTCGGCATCGCAGCCGCGAGCAAGAAGAAAGAGGCGGCCTGGCTCTACGTCCAGTGGGCGACCAGCAAGCTCATGAACCAGCGGCATCTCGAAGGCCAGTACGGCGCGCCCGCGCGCGCCTCGGCCTACGCGAGCGTCAAGGCCTCTGGCAAGCTCACGGGGCCCAAGGGCGAGTGGCTCGACGCCATGTCGCAGTCGATCGCGATCGCGCGCGCAGGTCTCCCTGACATCGTGGCGGTGACGGAGTTCCGCGACACCTTCGGCGTGGGGCTCACCAATATGATCTCCGGTGCCGACCCTGCGACCGAGCTCAAGAAGGCGACCGAGGCTTTCAAGCCCGTCCTGGAGAAGACCGAGAAAGGCTGACCCTCCGGTAATGGCCGTCGGCGCGGCGCTCGCAAGCGACAGGGCGCGAGCCCGAAGCGTCCGCCCATTGTGGCGCCGTCTGGCCGGCGAATCGGCCGAGATTCGCCGGCCCTACGCGCTCTTCGCGCTGCCCGCGATGGCGGTGGTCAGCGTCGTCATCGTCTTCCCATGGCTCTTCACGCTCTTCATGAGCGTGCATGAGTGGAAGGTCGGGCAAGCCCGGACTTTCGTCGGGCTCGAGAACTATGCGCGGCTCCTGACCGACGAGCGATTCCTGTGGGCGCTGGTCCGCACGCTCTACTATACGGCGCTCGCCGTCGCGGCGCCGCTGGTGCTGGGAACCGCCTCCGCGCTGGTCTTCAACAAGAAATTCCCGCTGCGAGGTTTGCTCCGCGGCGTCTTCATCCTGCCGATGATGGCGACGCCCGTGGCGGTGGCGCTGGTCTGGACCATGATGTTCCACCCGCAGCTGGGCGTGCTCAACTATCTACTGAGTCTCGTCGGCATTCCCGCACAGCTCTGGGTCTACGATCCCGGCACGGTGATCCCGAGCCTCGTGCTGGTGGAGACCTGGCAGTGGACGCCGCTGGTGATGCTGATCGTGCTGGGCGGGCTCGCGGCGCTGCCGACCGAGCCTTACGAGGCTGCGCAGCTCGACGGCGCCTCAGCCTGGCAGACTTTCCGGCACATCACCTTTCCGATGGTGCTGCCGTTCCTGATGGTGGCGGTGATCATTCGCACCATCGACGCGGTGAAGGCCTTCGACATCATCTTCGTGATCAGCCAGGGCGGTCCCGGTACGGCCTCGGAGACGCTCAACATCTTTCTCTACCTGCAGGCCTTTGCCTTCTACAACATCGGCTACGCGTCGGCGGTGGTGGTGGTGTTCTTCGTGCTCATCATCGTACTGGCGCTGACGCTGCTCTACGTTCGGCAGAGGAGCAAATGGTCGCCGTGAGGCAGGCAGCAAGGAGATACCGCATCCAGCGCGCGGCGAGCCGTGCTGCTTTCGCCTTAGCGGTCTTCGTCATCGTCTCGCCGGCGATCCTGGTGTTTCTCTGGATGCTGTCGCTCTCGCTCAAGACCGAGATCGAGAACATCGCCTATCCGCCGGTGTTCGTCCCGGAGACGCCGACGCTCGCGAATTTCGTCCAGGTCTTCGAAGCGAGCCCGTTCGGGCGCTATCTCGCCAACAGCCTGATCGTCACCGGGAGCGCCACGCTGCTCGCGATCCTGGTGGGTGTGCCTGCGGGATACGGCATCGCCAAGGCCAAGGCCTATCGAATTGCGGTTCTGGTGCTGATCTCGCGCATCACACCCAACCTCTCCTATCTCATTCCGCTCTTCATCCTGTTCCAGATGATGGGCCTCACCGGCACGCTCTGGCCGATGGTGATCACGCACCTGGTGATCACAGTCCCGATCGTGGTCTGGGTCATGATCGGCTTCTTCGAGACGCTGCATCCCGATCTCGAGGAGGCCGCGCTGATCGATGGTGCCACGCTCTGGCAGGCGTTCCGCCATATCGCACTGCCGCTCTCCCGGCCGGGCATCGTGGTGGCGGCGATCCTCGCTTTCATCTTCTCCTGGAACAATTTCATCTTCGGCGTGGTGCTCGCGGGCCGCGAGACCCGAACGCTGCCGGTGGCCGTCTACAATGTGCTCACGTTCGAGCAGATATCCTGGGGCCCGCTCGCCGCCGCGGCGCTGCTGGTGACGCTGCCCGTGCTGATCCTCACCGTCGTCATCCAGCGTGAGATCGTCGGCGGTCTCGCTGCGGGAGGCGTCAAGGGCGGCTGAACTGGTCGGCGCGCCGCCGACTAGACCAATTCAGATATGTGGATCCTCGCGCCGAGCGCACGGAGCTCGCGCTCGAGCGCGCCGTACTCGATCTGCCGAGGCAATAACCCGAGGCGGACCGAAAGAGACGCCGCCGCGCCGGCGGCTTGTCCGGTCACCATGCAGGCGGGCTGATTACGCGTGTAGCCATCGGCATCGTGATCCGCCGAGATGGCACGGCCTGCGGCCAGGAGTCCGTCTACCCCGCGGGGCAGGAGACAACGGTAGGGAATCTCGTAGGTGAATAGCTGGGCCACGAGTTCGCGGTTCTCGGCATCCTCGGCCGAGCCCTCCTTGCCGTCGGGACTGTGGCGGGGTCCATGTGGATTTTGCCGATTGGAGTCGATGCCGATACTGTCATCGAAATGCGCGCGGTCCAGTATGTCCTGCTCGGTCAACACGTAGCCGCCGCGGATGCGACGCGTCTCGCGGACGCCGATATGACTCGCGGAATCGAGGATGTAGGCCGCGCCGAAGCCCGGTACCATCGCGCGGGCGAATTCCAGAAGCAGGCGCTGCTGCCGCCGGCCCTCCATCTCCGCCCGCGTGACGTCGGCGGGGTTCGTGCCGTCGACGTTGTAGATGCGGATCGTATTCACGAGCGCGGTGCCGCGATCAGGCATCACCGCCTCGATCCGGAAGTAATGGCAATCGGGATAGAGCAGGCCGCGCTGCCTTGCTTGCTCCACCAGGCTGAAAAATCCGAAGATGCGGATGTTCCTGCCATCGACATCCAGCATCATCTGGTTCGGATCCTTCGAGAAGTCCTCGGGATGGCTACGGACGTAGGCGAGCAGCGCGGAGGTGTCGATGCCGCCGAGCCGAAACAGCAGGGTCATCGGCCGCATTTTCTCGTCGCTCTCGCGCCCCTTCATGACCGGTGCACCGGCTCGGGCCGCGATATCCGCATCGCCGCTGGCGTCGATGAGGACATGCCCGAGCACGGCGCTGCGAGAGCCCTTGTTCTCGATCACCAGGCCCCGCACCCGGTTTCCCTCCATGATCACGTCGGCGCAGACTGTATGCAGCAGCAGCTCGACCCCCTTCTCCGCCACCATCTCGAAGGCGACCGTTTTGAAGATCTCATGATCGAAGGAGATGATCTCGCCGGGGAACGCGCCGCCCGCGGCGATCAACCGATCGAAGATCCGCTTGGGAATGCCGTGGGCGCAGCGATAAGGCGTGTAGAAGAGCGTCATCATGCCCGCGGTGGCGGTGCCGCCGAGGCAGTTGCCGCGCTCGATCACCAGCACCCGACTCCCGCGCTCCGCCGCCGCCAGCGCCGCCGCCAAGCCGGCCACGCCGCCGCCCAGCACGACGACATCCACGTCGTGTGAAATCGGAAGCGTGCGCGGATCCTCCGTCACCGTGATGACGTTTGCGTTCTGGATGAAATGCGCGGGCATGCGGAGCTCCGGGAGACTGAGCCTGGTCAGCGAGGAATGAACACGATCCGTTCCGGGTCGAATCGGACGGCGGCGCGCTCGCCAGGCGACAGCGTCGGCGGTGCGCCGCCGTGGACGATGTCGAGCAAGATGCGGCCGCCGCCGGCAATCTCCACCTCCGCGCGCAGCGTCGCGCCGAGCATCGTCAGTTGAGCCACTTTGCCCTCGGCAAGCATTTCCGATCCGGTGTCGCCGGGACGGCCGAGGCACAGCGTCTCTGGGCGCGCCACCAGCCAGAACTCGCGCCCGTCCGGGAACCCGATGCGAGGAAAGGTCAGCCTGAGCGAGCCCGCGACGAGAACCGTGATCTCGGAAGGGCGGACCTCGAGCACCTCGGCGGTCAAGATATTCGCCACGCCCACGAAGGACGCAGAAAATCGGGTCGCAGGGCGATTGTAGAGCTCCCACGGCGTGCTGAGCTGCTCGATCCTGCCCTGGTTCATCACCATGACACGGTCCGAGATGCTGAGCGCCTCCTCCTGGTCGTGTGTCACGTAGAGCGCCGTCACGCCGAGCGCGCGCTGGAGCGAGCGAATCTCCGAGCGCATCTCGACCCGAAGCTTCGCATCGAGATTGCTGAGCGGCTCGTCGAGAAGCAGCACGCGAGGCTCGTAGACGAGCGCGCGGGCGAGCGCCACCCGCTGCTGTTGTCCGCCCGAGAGCTGCTTCGGATACCGAGTGGCGAACTCGGCGAGCCGGACCATCTCGAGCGCGCGGCCGACACGCCGGGACAGCTCCGGCTCATCGACCTTCCGGACGCGCAAGCCGAACGCGACGTTCTCGAACACGCTGAGGTGCGGAAACAGCGCATAGCTCTGGAAGACCATCCCGACCCGGCGGCGGTGAGGCGGAACGCCCGCCATGTCGCTTCCCGCGATCCGGATCGTGCCGCTGTCCTGTGCTATGAACCCGCCGATGCACCGGAGCGTCGTCGTCTTGCCGCAGCCGGAGGGACCGAGGAGGGTCAGGAGTTCCCCCTCGGCCACCGAAAACGACAGGCCGTCGACAACGGCCGTCGCTCCATATCGCTTGGTAAGGCCGCCGACGTCGATGTAGCCGGCGGCGCCTGCCGGCATGCTCAATAACCCATCTTCTCGGCCCAGACGTCGGAGATGTATTTGAGCGCGGCCGCGGGTGGATCCGGCGCCCGCGACTTCTGGAAGATCTCCCTGGTCGGCATCGAGGCATAGACCTCGGCCGGCAGCTTGTCCCAGACCGCGGTGCCCGGGAACTCGAACATGTCCTTCACCATGCCGACCTGGATGGTGTCCGAGAGGGCGCAATTGATGAAACGCGCCGCCGCCTGCTTGCGGTCGGCGGAGATGTTCTTGGGAATCGCGAGATAACCGGCTCCACCGGGCACGCCGTCCTCCAGCAGCGCGGTCTTGGTGTAGGGCGGCGCTGTCCCGAGCTTCCGCGAGTAGAGCGCGAAGTCGAGTGCGTGGAAGCCGATGACGATCTCGCCCGTCGCGAACTGCGTGATGTGCGCACCGCTCGCCTCCGCGTGCTTTCGCGCATTGGCTTCCTCGAACTCCTTGAGCTTTGCCCAAGCCGGCGCCCAGGTCGCGTCCTCCTTGCCGCCAGGCAGCTCCAGGCTCGCGCCGAACGCGCGCAGGAACGTCGCGACGAAGAAGCGGCCGGCGCCGGACACGGTCGAGCGCGGGTCGACGTAGGAGATCTTGCCCTTCCATTCGTTTCGGCGGTCGAACAACTCTTTCCAGGTCCTGGGCGGGTTCTTGACCTGGTCGCCGTTGTAGATCAGCGCGTAGCTGTAGCGGAAAAACGCTGCGCCGACGCCCTCCAGGTCGACGCCGGCCGCGCGGTTGCTGTCGGGCGCCTCCGCCTTGGCGGCGTTGGGCATGAGCGTCGCCTCCGTCCGAAGGTCCTCGAGCACACCCTCCGCCTTGAACGCCGCAATCTTGTCAGGCGCCAGGAACAACAGGTCGATGTCGCCGCCGGTGGCACCCGCCGCCTTGAGGCGCTGCAGCACCTCCGCCGAGCCCGACGAGGTATAGCGGATGCCGGCTTTCGCCTCGCTCTGGCAGGCGGGCACCGCAGATGTCTGCCACCACTGCACGAAATTCGGTCCCGACATCGTGTCGTAGAAGCTTAAATCCTGCGCCCGCGCCCCTCCGAGCGGCAGGACAAGAAAAGCCGTTGCTAACATAAAGAGTCGCCTGATGGTCATGCGTATCCTCCCTCCGATGGTTCGGTTTCGATCGGCTAGCCCGCGGCAACAACGTCCGCGCGCAAATGGCGGGCGATCAGGAAAGCGAGCAGAACGCTCGGGATGAGCAACAGCATCGCGAGCGCGCTGCTGATTTGCAGATAGCCTTCACCGATGGCGGAATAGATCTGGACCGGCAGCGTCGCTGTGTCGGGATTCGACACCAGCAAGGTCAACGTGAACTCGTCCATCGACAGCATGAACACATAGCCCGCCTGGGCGAGCAGCGCCGGCACCAGTTGCGGCAGCATGATCTTACGGAACACCGTCCAGGGGCTGGCACCGCAGGCGAGCGCGGCCTCATCTGTCTCCGGCGGCAATTCCTCCACCGCCGCCGCCACGATCAGCACGCCGAACGGAAACGTGGCGATCATGTGCGCGAGCACCACCGCGGCGAGGCTGCCGTTCAGCCGCGCCGCGTAGAAGACCGACGCGATTCCGATGCCGAGGCTAATGTACGGCACCAGGAGCGGCAGCGAGAAAACCGCGCGCAGAAAATCGCGGCCCCGGAACCGATATCGTCCGATCGCGACCGCCGCCGGCACGGCGACGACCGCTGTAGAGATCGTGACAAGCACTGCGACCAGCAGGCTGGTTCGCAACGCGCGGAAGATGTTCGGCACGGTAACCGCCCACTCGTACCAGCGGGTTGTGAAGGCGCTCGGCAACAGGCTCGGCCAAAACCACTGCTGCGCTACGGACCAGAGCGCCAGCACCAGCAGCGGTCCCAACACGAATCCCGCGAAGACCACAGTGATCGCAAGATTGACCGCAGAGCGTGCGAATTGCGGCTTGTCGCCGGGTCTGCCGGCGCTCTTGGTCTTCATCGGCGCCCCGTCAGCCGCGATGCGCCCAGCGCAGAACCCGACGCCGGACTCCCACGAGGACCGCGATCTGAATCACGGCCATGACTAGGACGATGGTGGACGCGGTCGGCCACTCGAAGCTGCCGGTGACCTTGCGATATGCCATGACCGAGAGCGTCTCCGCGCTGCGCCCCATCAGGAGCGGCAGGCTGAACGTCCCGAACGTGCTGACGAAGGTGAGGATCCCGCCCGTGAGCGCCGCCGGCGCGATCAAGGGCAAGGTCACGCGCCAGAAAGTCTGCCAGGGGTTGGCGCCGGTGCTGGCGGCGGCCTCTTCGACCGACCGGTCCGTCGACTGCAGTGCGGAGACCACGAGGAGCCCGGTATAGGGAAAGAAACGCCAGACGCAGGCGACCAGCAAACCCGTCCAGGTGTAGGAGATCGTCAGCGGCTCCGGCGCGATATGCAGCACACGCACCAGCAGCGAGTTGAAGAGACCGTTCTCCGAATAGAAGAGCGCAAGCGCGTAACCCGCGATCAGCACCGGCACCGCGAGCGGCAGCGCGATCAGTACCCGGATGATCGCGCCGAGGCGGCCCGAGGCCCGCGCGACGTACCCGAGAGGAATGCTGAGCGCCAGCGACGCCAACGTGGTGGCGAGCGCGAGACCGAGGGTGCGCAGCGTCGCGCGATAGCTCTGCGGGTCCGTGAAGAAAGCCAGATAGTGCGCGGTGGTCGGTCCGCCCGAGCCAAGATCAAGGCTGTAGGATGCTGCGAGCGCGAGCGGATAGATCACCAGGCCCGAGACGATCGCGAGCCCCGGCACCAGCGCGGCGGCAAGCCACCTCGGATCGGGCGTCGCGATATAGCTTCGTCCGGTCGCTTCCGACATCCCGCCACTCCCCCCGCACCGGCTCACGCCCAGATGTTCACGTGAACATAGCGCGCCGGCGGCTGGCTGGAAAGAGCGCGAATGCCGCGGCGCCCTCACCCGCGCGGCGGCGCGGTGCTTCCTCGAACCACTAGTTCCACGGGGAGGGTCACGTGCGCGGGATCGCCGGCGTCGCCCTCACCGGTCATCCGCAGCAACAAGGCCACGCTCTTCCGGCCGAGCGCGTTGAAGTCCTGTCGGATGGTGGTGAGCGGCGGCGTGTAATAGGCGGCCTCTGGAATATCGTCGAAGCCAACGACGCTGACCGATTTCGGCACCACTCGCCCGGATTCGTTGAGCGCGCGCAGCACGCCGAGCGCCATCTGGTCGTTGGCGACGAAGACGGCAGTCGCCGCTGCATCGGCCGCCACGACCTTCCCCGCGGCATATCCCGACTCGGCGCTCCAGTCGCCTCTCAGCACTGTCGGCACGGGAGCCCCGGCATCGCGCAGTGCAGCACGCCAGCCCTTCAGGCGATCCTCGGCGCCCACGCGCCCCGCCGGCCCCGCCACATGCCAGACCGTCCGATGGCCGAGGTCGAGGAGATGGCGGGTCGCGGAAGCGGCGCCCGCCTCGTCCCCCGCAGCCACCACGGGAACTCGCGAGCGGCGGTGGCCCCAGATCGCCACCGTCGGCAAATCCACCGGCAAACGGTCGAAGGCGTCGGACACCACCGCTTGCGGCGAGATGACAATGAGGCCGGAGACCGCCTGTTGGCGCAGGCGCCCCACCGCTTCCTCGACTGAGGCAGCGTCGAGGGTCTTGAGGCCGAGGATGGTTACGAAATACCCGGCCTCGCGCGCGGCCTGCTCCAGGCCCAGCAATGCCGCCGCGGGACCGTAGAGCGCCGTGTTGTAGCAGATCACGCCGATGGTCTGAGACCGGCCGGTGACCAGGGCGCGCGCCGCATGGTTGGGGCGATAGTCGAGGTGCCTCATGGCCGCGAGCACACGCTCGCGCGTTTCGGCTCGCACGCTCGCGCGATTGTTGATGACCCGCGACACCGTGATGTGCGAGACGCCTGCCGCGGCGGCGACATCCATGATGCCGGAGCGCCCGGTCTCCCGCCGGCGCCCGGCTTGAACTCGGGCCCAGCCGGTCGCTCGTCGTTTCTTGCGTCGTGCCATGCCCTCGCCTGCCTGGCGCGAGACTACCGCGATATGTGAGGCCCACGCTATACGGGCCGCAAAGCCGAACCCCGCGCGGCGCGCACAACCGCGCTGGCGCCGCGGGCGGAATCCCGGCAGAGTGCGTCGCGATCGCCGACCCACGAGAGGATGCCATGCCCGCCAAACTCATCGATCTCTTCAGCGACACCAAGACCAAGCCGACCCAGGAAATGCGGCGATTCATGATGGCGGCGGAGGTGGGCGACGAGCAGAAGGACCAGGACCCGACCGTCCGCAAGCTCTGCGAGAAGGTGGCGGAGCTCCTGGGCAAAGAGAGCGCGGTCTTCCTGCCGTCCGGAACCATGTGCAACGAGATCGCGATCCACGTGCACTGCCGGCCGGGCGAGGAGGTGATCTGCGACGAGACCTCGCACATCATCATCGCCGAGGCCGGCGGACCCGCCGCGCTCAGCGGCGTGATGGTGAACCCGATCCGCGGAACCCGCGGCATCTATACGCCGGACCAGCTTCGCGCTGCCGTCCGTCCAGAAAGCCGCTACACGCCGCGCTCGCGTCTCGTGGAGGTCGAGCAGACCTCGAACCTCGGCGGCGGTACGGTCTGGCCGCTCAAGACGATCCAGGACGTCGCCAGGACGGCGCGCGAGCTCGGCCTCAAGCTCCACATGGATGGCGCGCGGCTGTTCAATGCCGTGGTCAAGAGCGGCGTCGCCGCCAAGGCCTATGCCGAGCCCTTCGACACCGCGTGGATCGACTTCACCAAGGGGCTAGGCGCACCCGTGGGCGCCGCGCTCGCCGGGAGCCGCAATTTTATCGGCGAGGCCTGGCGCTTGAAGCAGCGCTGGGGCGGCGCCATGCGTCAGGCCGGCATCATCGCGGCCGCTGGCCTCTACGCGCTCGAGCACCACGTCGAGCGCCTGAGCGTCGATCACGATAACGCCCAGCGCCTCGCCCAAGGCCTTGCCAACCTCCGCGGCATCGACATCGATCCGAAGCGGGTCGAGACCAACCTGGTGTTCTTCCATCTGAAGCCGGAGTCCGGCTGGTCAGCGCCCGGTTTCGCACAGGCGGTGCGGGAGCACGGCGTCGAGATCGGCGCCTTCGGTCCCACGCTGATCCGGGCGGTGACGCATCTCGACGTGAGCCGAGAGGACATCGACGCCGCGCTCGAGATCTTCGAGCGCGTGCTGCGCAGCCCCAGCCGGGCGGCGGCGGCTCAATAGCGGTCGGCCGCCTCGAGATAGAAGGCTCCGAGGCCGAAGACGAGCGCGGCCGGGAATACGAAACCGCCGAGGAACGGCAGCCCACCCGAGACGACCAGCGCGATCACGCCCAGGATCAGCGCGCCGAGCCGGCGTCCGATGCCGGTCAGCGGGCCGCGGCCGAGGATGCGCAGCACCGCGTCGCCCAGAAAGAGCGCGGCGGTCAGCACTCCCAGCAGCAGCGAGATGAAATAAGCCGCCAGCACCACGAGGCCCAGGATCGCGCCGAGCATCGAGATCATCGCAATCACCACGGCCACCGGCGTCGCAATCAGCAGCGCGAAGCCGAGGCCCAGGCTCGCGAGCGGCCGGAGCCCGATGAGCCGCGCCGCGTTCAGCGAGTAGCCCGGGAACACAAGGATGAACAACAGCCCGGCAGCGATGAGGCCGAGCGCCAGCAGGATCTTCGCGGCATACCCCATGACGTGCACCGCCGTCTCTGCCCGCCGAGGCGCCGTCCATTCCTCGCGCGTGATTCCGCCCTCGATGTGCGCGTGCGGATCGATCTCGGCGGCCGTGTCGGATTCGTAGACCAGGCGGCCGTGAACGACCGCCTCGGGCCCAACCGTGATCCAGTGGCCCCTGAGGTGCGCGTCGCCGTCGACGGTGCCGTCGAGCGCGATATTGGCTCCGATGGCCTCGAGGCTCCTGCCGACATCGCCGCTGACGGACACGTGCGCGGCGGCGATCCAGGCATTTCCGGCAACGCGTGCCTCGCGCGAGAGGGTCACGCTGCCACCGGCCGCGGTCAAATCGCGCGCGATCCCGGCCGCGACCGAGACGTCGCCGCCGGCGACCCGGACGGATCGCTTGACCGCGCCGCGGATGTCCAGGGTACCGCCAGCGGCGAGTACGCTGCCGGCGATGTCGCCGTCGGTCGTGACGTGCCCGCCCGCGAGCACCGCGTCGCCATCGATCGGGCCGCGCAGTTCGACCGAGGAGCCCGCGAGGTAGACGTCGTGGTCGATGGGTCCCTCACGGACCACGCTCGAGTCCGACGACTGCGCGGCGGCCGGCGCCGCCTGCGGATACAGCAGCGCGAGGCCCACGGCGAGCAACCACGGCATGCGCATCGAGATCCTCCGCTGCGGGACGGCCCTGCGGGCCTCCGCCGCGGAGTTTAGCGCGCGGCCTCGCGTTTGGCGCGGGTGACGAGTTGCGTCGGATTGACGAAGCGGAGCGCGACGAGAAGCCACACCAAGGTGGTGACCATGTAGATCACGGCCATGGCATCGATCGATTGACCGGCGCGCACGCCGGCGGCATAGACCGCGTAGTAGAGCGCCACCACGAGCGTCTGGCTGGTGGGACCTGCCGTGAAGAAGGTCAGCTCGAACATGGCTATGGTGCGCACCAGCACCAGCAGCAAGGCCGCCAGCATGCCCGGCGCGAGCAGCGGCACCAGCACATGGACGAAGAGCCGCGCCGTCCCCGCGCCGAAGACGCGGGCCGCCGCCTCGATTCGCGGATCGATCTGCTCGATGAAGGGGATCATCACCAGGATGACGAAGGGCACGGTCGGCACCAGATTCGCGAGCACCACGCCCGAGAGGGAGCCCGCGAGCCCGGCCTTGTAGAGCACGGTCGCCAGCGGAATGCCGAAGGTGATCGGCGGCACCAGCAGCGGCAGCAGGAAGAGCAGCGTCACCAGCTTCTTGCCCGGAAACTCGCGTCGCGCCAGCGCGTAGGCGGCAGGCACGCCGAGCGCGCCCGAAAGCGCAACGACGGCGCCCACCACCTCGAAGGTCACCACCAGGACCTGGTCGAGCTGGAATTCGTCCCAGGCCGAGGCGTACCACTTGCCCGTGAAGCCGGCCGGCAGCCAGGTGCCGAGCCAGCGGGTCCCGAACGAATTCACCACGACGGTCGCGACCATAGCGAGGAGATTGACGATGAAAAAGACGACCAGCGCCCAGATCGCCGTGATCCAGAGCCGGGTGGAGAGCGGCTGCTCGCGGTCCACGCGCCCTCAGCCTTTCGCTGCGCCAGCGGGGCCGCGGTAGAGGAACCCGCGGGCGGCGAGCACCAGCACCACCACCATGAGCTGGAAGAAGCCCATGATCATCGCGATCGTCGAGGCCATGGAGTAGTCGTACTGTTCGTAGGCCGCCTGATAAGCCGCGATGGAGATGACGCGCGTCACGCCTGCCGGCGCGCCCAGCAGAACGGCCGACGGAAACACCGAGAAGGTCTGCACGAAGGAGAGGCAGAAGGTGATGGCCAGGCCCGGCGTCAGCAGCGGCAGGAAGATGTGCAGGAAGCGCGACCGTGCGTGGGCGCCGAGGGTGGACGCCGCCTGCTCCAGCGAGCTGTCGATGCCCGTCACGTAGGAGAGCGTCAGCAGGAAGGTGAAGGGAAAGCCCGACACCACCAGTGAAAGGAATACGCCCCAGTAGTTGTGGACCAGGCGGATCGGGCTGGAGACCAGGCCGAACAGCATCAGGGTTCGGTTGAGCCAGCCCTGCGGGCCTAGGTAATTCAGCAGACCTTCCGCGATCAGCACCGTGCCGAGCGTGATCGGCAGCACCAGGACGGTGGTGAGCAGGCGCTGGCGACGCATCAGCCGCACCCGCATCGCCACGGGAATGGAGACGAGAATGTTCACGAGCGTCGAGGGCAGCGCCAGCCACATGGTCTTCTCGATCGTCAGGTAGAGGAACGGGTCGGAGAAGAACTTGCGGTAGTTGGCGAGCCAGTCGCCGGCCTTCGGCTCCAGCGAGAGCACGAGGCCGTAGAGGAACGGATAGACGAAGAGCGCGACGATGAAAAGCGCCGCCGGCAACACCAGCAGCGTGACACCGTCGAGGCCGCGCTGCGCGAGAAGCAGGCGCAGCGGCACCCGGTCCGCCGCACGCGTTCCCTGCAGTGCGCTGCTGGTCAGGCTGGTCATGCCACGCCATTTCCGTAGATGAGAACTCGGGAAGGCTCGGCGCCGAGTTGCAGCGTCTCGCCGGGCGCGACGCTCCTCTCGCTGCGGAAGAAGAGCTCCGTGCCATCGGCAGCGAGCGCCGTCCCGTAGAAATCGCGGCCGCGGTATTCCGCCGTCGCCACCGTGGCGGAGATGGGGCCGCCCTGGCGCGGCGTCAGGTCCTCGGGCCGGATGGCGACGATCGCCTCCCCGTCCGCGGGGCGGTCGATGATCACGCCCGAGAGGGTCGCTCCGGCTACCTCGACCGTCGCCGCCTCCCCGCCCGACGCCGCCACGCGCGAGCGCAGGAGATTGCGATAGCCCATGAACTCCGCCACGTCGGGGTGCGCGGGCCGACCGTAGAGCTCGCTCGGCAACCCCACCTGCCGCACCGTGCCCTCGCGCAGCACCACGATGCGGTCGGCGAGCGACAAGGCCTCATCCTGGTCGTGGGTCACGTAGATCGTGGTCGACCCCACGGAATTGTGGATGCGGCGGATCTCCGCCCGCATCTCGAGCCGGAGCTTGGCGTCGAGGTTCGAGAGCGGCTCGTCCATCAGGACGAGCGGCGGCTCGATCACGATCGCGCGCGCGATCGCGACCCGCTGCTGCTGGCCGCCGGAGAGCTGCCCGGGAAGCTTCGCGCCCTGCTCGGCAAGCCGCACGAGCGCGAGCACCTCCTCCACCTTCTGCTCGACTTCGGTCCGTGCGCGGCCCTGCATGCGCAGGCCGAAGCCGATGTTCTTGCGCACGGTCATGTGCGGAAAGAGCGCGTAGTTCTGGAACACCATGCCGAAGCCCCGCCGCTCCGGCGGTAGCCGGTCGATCCGCTCGTCGTCGAGCCAGATGCCGCCGCCGGTAAGCGGGAGCAGGCCGGCCAGACAATTGAGCGCCGTCGACTTGCCGCAGCCGGAGGGGCCGAGCAGGGCAATGAACTCGCCCCGCCCGACGTCCAGCGACACGTCCTTGAGCGCGTTGAGCGCGCCGAAATCGCGGCTCACTCGATCGAGCCGCAACTTCCGAAACGAGCGCGCCGCCGCGATCACGCGTGCCTACTTCGTCTTCGCGCCGCCGATCTCCTTGTCCCAGCGATCGAATGCGTAGACCAGCTGGTCCGGGAGCAGCGGCAGCTCCTGCGGATTGTCGGCGATGAGCTTCTCGTACTCGGGACGGCCGTATTCCTTGATGATGTCCTGGCTCTCCTTCGGAGCCATGGAGACCGGCACGCCCTTCACCGCGGGACCCGGATAGAAGTAGCCGGCGTCATAAGTGATGGCCTGCGCCGGCGGGGACAGCATGTAGTTCAGGAGGTCGATCATCACCGCGATCTTCTCGGGCGCGAGGCCCTTGGGGATGCAGAGGTAGTGCGCGTCGAGGATCCAGTGGAAGCCCTTGAGCGTGCCAACCTGCGCCTCCTTCGGCACCACGCCGAGCGCGCGCGGATTGATGTCCCAGCCCATCTGGGTCGGAATCATGTCGCGCGAGCCTTCGCCGAGCTCCTTCATGGTCGGGCCGGTGCCCGATGGATAGTACTCGATATACTGGCCAAGCTCCTTGAGATAGGCCCAGGTCTTGTCCCAGCCGGTCTTGGGGTCGTGCGGATTCTTGTCGCCGAGGACATAAGGCAGGCCCATGATGAACACGCGGCCGGGCCCGGAATTGGCGGGCCGAGCGTACATGAAGCGGTTGGGATGCGCCTTCGCCCATGCGAGAAGCTCCTCGGCCGTCTTCGGCACGTCTTTCACGCGGTCGGGCGCGTACTCGAGGAGCGGCCCGGCTTGGCAGAAGACGATGCACACACCCTGGTTCTGCGCCAATCCCTGCATCGCCTTCGCGCCGGGCAGGTAGACGTCGTCGAGCTTCGGCAGGCTCGCGGCGTACTCCGGCAGAACCTGCACCCAGAGCTTCTGGTCGATACCCGCCGAGAGCGCGTCGATGCCGGTCAGCACGCCGTCGATGTCGAGGCGGCCCGCGTCCTGCTGCGCCTTGATCTTGCCGGGCAGCTCCGGTGCCGGCGCCTTGGTGAAGGTCATGTTGGAGACGAGCTGCGGCTTCATCTTGCGATAGTTTTCGAGCGCGGGCTGCGTCAGCGCGAGATTGCCCGCGACATCGACGAAGTTGAGCGACACCGGCGACTTCGGCAGTTGCAGGGCGCCTTGGGCGAGCGCGCTCCGCCCGACGATGGCGGTTCCGGCGAGTCCCGCCATCACGGCGCGACGGGTTGGCTTCACATACATGGCGACTCCTCCCTCGAGTTGGATTTGCTTGGAAAGACGGACGCTGGGCTCAACGACCTCGCTTTCAGCCGCGACCGGCGTGGACCGAGGATGCGGCGCGCGGCGGCGGGCCCGACGCGCCCGCATCCTCGACGAAGTAGCCGGGATCGCTCGCGGCCAGGATCTCGACCGAGCGGAACAGGCCTCTCAGGTGCGAGCGCATTGCCCCCACCGCGCCCGCGCCGTCACGGCGCGCGACGCAATCGACGATGAGCGTATGCTCGGCGATCACCGAGGGCTGCTTGCGCACGTTGCGCATGGAGAGGAACCGCACCCGATCCATTTGCGCCTTGGCATTCTCGACCTGCCGCCAGGCGTTCGCATGGCCGGCGATCTCCATGATCAGGGCATGCATGCGCTCGTCGGCCAGGAAGAACTCGTCATGGTCCCCGGCGCGATGCAGCACCCGCTGCCGCTGCAGAAGGGCGGCAAGCGCCTTGGTCTGCACCGCGTCGATCCGATCCGCGGCCCGCTCGACCGCTGAGCATTCCAGGGATTCTCGGACGAACTGGCTGTCGAACACCTCGCGCAGCTTTATAGGAGCGACGAACGAGCCATACTGCGGGTAGATCTCGACCAGGTTCTCCTCGGAGAGCTTGATCAGCGCCTCGCGGATCGGCGTGCGCGACACGCCGAAGCGCTGTGACAGCTCCTGCTCCGACAGCATCGTACGCGGCAGCAAGCGGCCCGCGATGATGTCGCGGCGCAGCAAAGCGCGGATCTGGGCTGCAATGGTCTGCCGGCGCATGGGCACGACATCGGCACTCGTTGCCATCTCGTGCTTCGGCGCGGCTTCAGGCATCCTCCCGGCACCACGTTTCATCGGCCTGCTTCTCTTTGGCGGCGATCCCGCGTGCATATCATGTATGCTACCATATTAGCAAACCAGGAGGCCAAGACCGTATGACCAGCACCATCGGCGAAGATGCCAAGGCCCTGCTCCGCAAATGCAGCGTCGCCACGCTCTCGACTCAGCTCTTCAAGCGCGGTCTCAGGCAGACCGTGATGCAGGGCGTGCGGCCTCTCGCCCAGGGACCGGAGCCCATGGTGGGCGAAGCCTTCACCGTGCGGTTCATCCCCGCGCGCGAGGACCTCGATCACGTCGGCGTGTTCGCCGATCCCAATCATCCCCAGCGCAAGGCCATCGAGACCGCGCCGCCGGGGCACGTGCTGGTCTGCGACTGCCGCGGCGACGCGCGCGCGGCGTCGGGCGGATCGATCCTGCTGACGCGGCTCAAGGTGCGGGGCGTCACGGGATTCGTCTCCGACGGCGGCCTCCGGGATTCGCCGGAGATCGCCGAGCTCGGTTTCCCCGTCTACTTCGGCGGTCCCGCCCCCATGCTCAACCTGGCCCGGCATCACGCGGTGGACATGAACCTGCCGATCGGTTGCGGCGGCGTGGCGGTCTATCCGGGGGACGTGCTGGTGGGCGACGCCGAGGGCGTGATCGTGATCCCGCGCCATCTCGCGGCCGAGGTCGCCCGCGATGCCGCCGAGCAGGAGCGGCTCGAGCAGTTCGTGATCGAGGAGGTTCGCCGCGGCGAGCCGGTGATCGGGACCTATCCGCCTAAGGAAGCCGCCCTCGCGCGCTATCAGGAGTGGCTGAAGCGGCAGTCGAAAAGCTGACCGCTCAAAGGGCGTTGGGCGGCGTCTCCAGGGTCGACGCCTGGGTCGCGGCGCCCGCCGTCGTGCGCCGCTGCTCCGCGCGAAACCGGCGGCGTTCGGCATGCGCCCTGGTGAGCTCGGCGCCGAACAGCAGGATCTGCGCCGAGTAATAGACCCAGAGCAGGATAATGACCAGCGTGCCCGCGGCACCATAGACCGACGTCACGTTCTTGCCGCCGATATAAAGACTGAGCAGGTGCTTGCCGACCGTGAACAGCACCGCAGTGAACGCGGAGCCTGCCCAGACGTCCCCCCATTCGACCGGCGCGTCCGGCAGGATCTTGAAGATCATGCCGAACAAGACCGTAGTCATGCCGATGGTGACGCCCGCGTTGAGCACGCCCAGGGCGTAGGGCAGCGCGGCATGCACGCCGCTCAGATAGTCCGACAGGATGGTGATGGCGGTGCTCGCGGCCAGCGAGGCGCCGAGCAGCGCACCGCAGCCCAGGATGATCGCGAGGCAGAGCGCGCGGTACTTGATCGCGGTCAGGATCTGCCGGCCGGGCTTGGTCTCGACCTTCCAGACCACTCGGAGCGCCGACTGAAGCTCGGCAAGCACGGCGGTGGCGGCGACGGTCATGGTGGTCAGGCTGACGACCGTAGCGATCGGGCCCGCCGCGCCGATCGCAGCCTGCTTGATCAAGGCTTGAAGCGCCTCGGCGCCTTCCGTCCCGATCACCTCGCTGAGATTCCCGACGAGCGCGCCCTGCGCCGCCTGGTCGCCGAAGGCGAGACCCGCGATCGCAATCACCAGCAGCAGGATCGGCGCCATCGAGAACACGGTGTAATAGGCGATCGCGGCGCCCATGCTGGGCGCCCGGTCGGCGAGCCAATTGCGCACGGCGGTGCAGGTGACCTCGAATATCTCGGTCGCCACATAGGACACCAGTCGGATGCGGGACATCATCCCGGACACGGCATCGCTCTCCTGCGTCGCGCCGCGAGCATAGGGCCTGCCTGGCGTCCCTGCCAGCGGCGCGCCAGAATGCGCACATGAGACGAAGGCACGACCGCGTGGTGATCGTCGGAGCAGGGCCGGTCGGATCGGTCGCCGCGCTCTTGCTGGCGCTCCGCGGGATTCCCGTGACCCTGCTCGAACGCGAGTCCGCGCCCGTGATCGACTATCGCGCCTCGACGTTCCATCCGCCGACCCTCGACCTGCTGGAAGACTGCGGCGCCACCGAGGCGCTGCTCGCCATGGGGCTCAAGGCGCCTACCATGCAGTATCGCGACCGTCAGCGTGGGCGGATCGCCGAGTTCGATTTCTCGCTTCTGCGCGACGACACGCGCCATCCCTACCGGCTCCAGTGCGAGCAGTTCAAGCTCGTCGACTGGGTGCATCGGCGGCTCGCGGGGATCCCCGACGCCCGCCTGCTGTTCAATCACGCCGTGGCGGACGTGCAGCAGCGCGAGGACGAGGTCGTCGTTCACGCCGACACACCGGAGGGCGAGCGGAGCTTCGGCGCAGATTTCGTGATCGCCGCGGACGGCGGCCGCAGCAGGGTGCGCAAGGCGCTCGAGGTCGAGTTCGAGGGCTTCACCTATCCCGAACATTTTCTGGTCGCGGGGACGCGTTTCGATTTCCGCGCGCGCATGCCCGACATCCGCTCCGTCAACTACACGGCGGATCCCGAGGAGTGGTACCTCCTCCTGCAGATCCCGGACATGTGGCGGATCGTGACGCCGGTTGACGCGCATCGGGAGCCCGAGGACGCCGTCCAGGAGGCGAGCATCCAGCGCAGTTTGCAGAACCTGCTTCCGCGCGACGAGCCCTACGAGATCGTGGTGCGCGCCATCTATCGCGTGAGCCAGCGCGTAGCCGCGACCTATCGTCGAGGCCGCGTCTTCCTCGCGGGAGACGCCGCACACATCAACAACCCCCTGGGCGGCATGGGACTCAACGGCGGCATCCACGATGCGCTGAGCCTCACTCGGCGCCTCGCCCACGTGTGGCACGGCGAGGCCGGCGAGCAGGAGCTCTCGGGGTACGAGCCGCAGCGGAAGCCCGCGGCAGTCGACGCGATCAACGCGATCACCCAGCGCAACAAGCGCCTGTTGGAAGAGCGCGATCCCGAGATCCGCGCGCGCAATCTCCGGGAATGGGCGGCGCTCGCTGCCGATCGCGACCGCGCCTATCGACACTTGCTCGACGCCTCGATGATCTCGTCGCTCCGTCGCTGCGGAATGCTTCCCTGAGTCGATGACATTTCGCCGCAGCCGCACGCGCCGCGCGCTGCGCATGGTTAAGGAACTCTGCACGCGACTTCGCAGAGGCGCGCCGCACCGTAGATTCCCGCAGCTGCTTACTGCCCGAGCATCGTCCGGATGTGCGCCCGCGCCCTTGGTGCAGCGCGGGAAGGACCTGGAATTTAAGTGGATATTCATGCGTCGACGAAAAAATCGCGGCGACGGAAAAGACCGCTGATTCGGCGCGCCGCGATTTGGCGCACGTCGATCCGAGCGGCGCTCCACGTGACAGGTGCACTATGCCATTCGATGCCAGAGCCGATGTCGAATCCGACGAGGACGCCGGGAGCTGCTTCGCCGACGTCGATCGGTCCGTACACGGGATGCTCGCCGAGCTGACCTCGGGACAGTCCCCGGTCCTTGCGGCGAAGGCGTGGTTCGACTGGGCGTCGCACCTCGCGATTTCACCCGGCAAGCAGGTGGATCTGGCGCTGCGCGCGAGCGAAGCCGGGCTCAGGTTCTGGGATTACGCCCGGCGGTCGACAACGGGCGACCGCTCGGACGCGTCGCCGCCCGCCAAGCGGCGCTTTGCCCATGAAGGCTGGAGCGATTGGCCTTACAACCTCCTGCAGCAGGCGTATCTCGAGTCCGAGGAATGGTGGCGCAACGCCACCACCGGCATCCGGGGCATGTCGGCGCACCACGAGCGCCTGGTGAGCTTCGGCGCCCAGCAGGTGCTCCATGCGCTCTCGCCCGCCAATTTCCTCCACACGAACCCCGAGCTCTGGCGCGCCACCGCCGCGCGCGGCGGCGCCAATCTCGTCGAAGGCCTCAACCGGTGGGCGGCGGACGCACAGGACCTGCTGGCCGGCAAGAGCGTCGCCTCAAGCGAGTACGAGGTCGGGCGCAATCTCGCGGTCACGCCGGGCCGCGTCGTCTTCCGCAACGATCTGATTGAACTGATCCAGTACTCGCCGGCGACGCCAACCGCACATCCGGAGCCGGTGCTGATCGTGCCCGCCTGGATCATGAAATATTACATCCTCGATCTGCAGCCGAAGAATTCGCTGATCAAGTTCCTGGTCGACCGGGGGCACACGGTCTTCGCGATCTCCTGGCGGAATCCGACCGACGAGCACCGCGACCTCGACATGGATGACTACCGCCGCGACGGCGTCATGGCGGCGCTCGATGCGATCGGTCGGCAGCTGCCCGGCCGCAAAGTGCACGCCTGCGGCTATTGCCTGGGCGGCACGATGCTGAGCATCGCGGCAGCTACCATGGCGCGCGAAGCCGACGATCGCCTGGCGTCGATGACCCTGTTCGCGGCCCAGACGGATTTCGCCGAGCCGGGCGAGCTCAAGCTCTTCATCAACGACACGTCATTGGCCTGGCTCGACGGACTGATGGCGATGCGCGGCTATCTCGACGGCACGCGCATGGGCGGCGCCTTCCAGCTGCTCCGGGCGGACGATCTCCTCTGGTCGCCTTTCGTGCGCCGCTACGTGCTCGGCGAAACGGACCATCCCAACGATCTCATGACCTGGAACGCCGACCAGACGCGCATGCCCTACCGCATGCACACGGATTATCTGCACAGCCTCTTCCTGCGCAACGAGCTCTCCCAGGGCCACTTCATCGTCGACGGCCGGCCGATCGCGCTCTGCGACATCCGCGTGCCGATCTTCGCGTTGGGCACCACGCACGACCACGTCGCGCCTTGGCGCTCGGTGTTCAAGATTCATCTGCTCACGCGGTCCGACGTGACATTCGCCCTGGCGAGCGGCGGTCACAACGCGGGGGTGGTGAGCGAGCCCGGTCACCGCGGGCGCACATACCAGATGCTCGCAAAGGCCGCCGACGGGCCTTACGTCGATCCGGACCGCTGGCTCGAGATCGCGCCACACCACGAGGGCTCCTGGTGGCCCGAGTGGGTGCGCTGGCTCGCCGACCGCTCGGGCCCGCCGGTTTCGCCGCCCCCGATGGCCGATGGTCTCTGCGAGGCGCCCGGCACCTACATCTACGAGCGCTGACCCGCTCGCTCTCCCGAAGGATTCCCCGCCCATGGATACCATCGAACGCCAGCCGCTGCTGATCGAGAACGACGCGCCCTCGCTCGGGGTCATCGGCAACTACACCTTCGACGAGCTTATGGTGGGCGACACCGCACGACTCAATCGCACGATCCACCACTCGGACATCGAGCTCTTCGCCAATGTCTCGGGCGACGTGAATCCCGCGCACCTCGACAAGGAATATGCGGACAACAGCATGTTCCATGGCCGGATCGCGCACGGCATGCTCGGCGCATCGCTGTTCTCGACTCTGCTCGGCACGACGCTGCCCGGCCCCGGGACGATCTACCTCGGGCAGGACCTGCGGTTCCTCAAGCCAGTGAAGCCCGGCGACACCATCACAGCCTCGGTCACCGTGCGCGAGAAGTTCACCGAAAAGAACCGGCTCATCCTCGACTGCGTCTGCACGAACCAGAGCGGCAAGAAGGTGATCACGGGAGTCGCCGAGGTGCTGTGCCCCACGATGAAGGTGCGGCGGAACCGGATGGCGCTCCCGGAGGTGCAGCTCCGCCGGCACGATGCCTACGACATGCTGCTGCGGAGCTACCAGGGCTTGCCGCCGATTCCGACCGCGGTGGTGCACCCATGCGATCACGACAGCTTGCAGGGCGCGATCGACGCCGCGCGGGCTGGATTCATCTTGCCGGTCCTGGTCGGGCCGGAGAGCAGGATTCGCTCCGTCGCGGCCGCGGAGAGCCTCGACATCGCGAACATCCCGATCGTCAACGCGAAGCACTCCCATGCCGCCGCCGAGCTCGGCGTGGCGCTCGCCCACGAGGGCCGCGTCCAGGCACTCATGAAAGGCAGCCTGCACACCGACGAGCTCATGCACGAGGTGATGCGCGGCGAGAACGGGCTCCGCACCGCCCGCCGGATCAGCCACGCCTACGTCATGTTCATCCCGTCCTATCCGAAACCGCTCATCGTGTCGGACGCCGCGATCAACATCATGCCGACGCTCGAGGACAAAGTCGACATCGTGCAGAACGCGATTGACCTCGCGCAGTGCCTGGGCGTCGCGACCCCCAAGGTGGCGATCCTCTCCGCAGTCGAGACGCCGACCTCGAAGATTCCCGGCACGCTCGACGCAGCCGTGCTCTGCAAGATGGCGGACCGCGGCCAGATCCGCGGCGGCGTGCTCGAAGGCCCGCTGGCGTTCGACAATGCGATCAGCTCAGCCGCTGCCCGGACCAAGGGCATTGCCTCGCCGGTCGCCGGTGATCCCGACATCCTCATCGTGCCGAACCTCGAGGCCGGCAACATGCTGGCGAAGCAGCTGAGCTTCCTTGCCGGCGCCGACGGCGCGGGCGTGGTCCTGGGCGCCCGGCTGCCGATCATCCTGACGAGCCGCGCAGACAGCGTGCGCTCGCGCCTCGCCTCCTGCGTCGCCGCGGCACTCGTCGTGAAAGGCCGCAGCATCCCCGGAGGGGATTGACGTGGGCAACGCCATCCTCGTTATCAACGCGGGCTCCTCGAGCATCAAGTTCGTGGTGTTCGTGACGGACGCCGCGCGCCCGCTCGCGCCGGCGTTCCGGGGCACCATCACGGGGATCGGTACGGCACCGCGGTTTCTCGCGGGGAGCGCCGCGGGCGAGGTACTCGCGGACCGGGCGTGGACCCGAGACGACGGACCCAGCGAGGAGGCGCTACTCGGAGAACTCGTGGGCTGGATCGAATCCCGCATGTCCGGCGAGAGACTGATCGCCGCCGGGCATCGCGTGGTCCATGGCGGCAGCGAGTTCACGGCTCCGATCGTGGTCGACGACGGCATAATGCGTGCGCTCAAGCGCCTGACGCCGCTCGCGCCGCTGCACCAGCCGCACAATCTCGCTGCCATCCACTGGCTCGGCCGCGCTCATCCGGATCTCCCGCAGGTGGCCTGCTTCGACACCGCCTTCCACGCGGGACGGTCGGAAACGGCGATGCGCTTTGCGCTACCGCGCGCGCTCCACGACGAGGGCGTGCGCCGCTACGGATTTCACGGCCTCTCCTACGAGTACATCGCCCGCGCTCTTGCCGAAGCCGCGCCCGAACTCTACCTGGGACGGGTCGTCGTGGCGCATCTCGGCAACGGCGCTAGCCTTTGCGCGATGCAGGGCGGCCGAAGCGTCGACAGCACGATGGGCTTCACCGCGCTCGACGGCCTACCGATGGGGACCCGCTGCGGCAGCATCGACGGCGGCGTGCTCCTCTACCTGATGGCGCGCGGCATGGGTGTCGAGGCCCTGGAGAGTCTGCTCTACCACCAGTCCGGCCTGCTCGGCGTCTCCGGCGGCCTCAGCAGCGACATGCGCGACCTGCTCGCGTCGGAGAAAGCCGAGGCCGCGCAGGCTATCGATCTCTTCGTCTATCGCGCGGTGCGCGAGATCGGCGCCATGGCCGCCTGCATGGGCGGCTGCGACGGCATCGTGTTCACCGGAGGCATCGGCGAGCACGCGCCGCTGATTCGCGCCCGCATTTCCGAGGGCTGTCGCTGGCTCGGCGTCGAACTCGACGCGCAGGCGAACGCCAAGGGCAATGGCCGCATTTCCGTGCGCGACAGCCGCGCGCAAGCGTGGGTCATCCCGACAAACGAGGAGAAGATGATCGCGCTGCACACCATCACGGCGCTCGGTGCCGGCACCGTTCGCGCCGCCAGCAAGGAGTTCGTCGATGCTTGACCTTCCGGTCCTCAATCTCGCCGGCAAGAAGGGGCTCATCATCGGCATTGCGAACGACCAGTCGATTGCGCACGGCTGCGCTCAGGCCTTCCGGTCACTCGGTGCCGACCTTGCCGTCACCTATCTCAACGACAAGGCCAAGCGCTACGTCGAGCCGCTCGCACATGCGCTCGACTCGCCCATTTTCATGCCCTGCGACGTGCAGGTCGAGGGTCAGCTCGAGGCGGTATTCGAGGAGATCCGGCGGCAGTGGGGACATCTGGATTTCGCCCTGCACTCGATCGCCTACGCGCCGCTCACTGATCTACACGGCCGCCTCACCGACTGCTCGCGCGACGGATTTCTCATGGCGATGTCCATCTCGTGCCACTCCTTCATCCGGATGTGCCGGCTGGCGGAGCCGCTGATGCCCAGCGGCGGCACCCTCTTCACCATGAGCTACTACGGTGCCCAGAAGGTAATCGAGAACTACAGCGTCATGGGCCCCGTCAAGGCGGCGCTCGAGAGCGCCACGCGCTACCTGGCGGCGGAGCTCGGACCCAAGGGAATTCGCGTGCACGCGATCTCGCCGGGTCCGCTGAAGACCCGGGCCGCGTCGGGCATCAAGCATTTCGACGAGCTGATCGCGCGCGCGGCCCGGCGGGCGCCGATGCACCACCTGGCGGGCATCGAGGACATCGGCATGGCGACCGCGGTATTGGCGACCGACGCCGGCCGGATGCTGACCGGCGGCACCACGCACATCGACGGCGGCTACAGCATCATTGGATGACGTCGAGGGAGATTTCCCATGGACATCGATACCAAGCCCTGCTGCGCCCGCGACCTCATGAGCACCGAGGTGATCTCGGTGGGACCCGACACGCCCGCGCGGGACATCGCCCGCATCCTGGCGGAGAGCCGGATCAGCGGCGTCCCGGTCGTGGACAGCACGGGCTCGCCGCTCGGCATGGTGAGCGAAGGCGACCTCGTCGCCCGCCATGAGGCCGACCGCGTGATGCGGCGCGACTGGTGGCTGACGCTGCTGGCCGCGGGTGATGCGATGGTCAACGAACTGATGGAGCTGCTTGCGCCGGCGGGCCGCACCGCCCGCGATCTCATGTCCACGCCGATCATCACCATCGGCGAGGCGACCGATCTCCCCGATATCGCGAGGCTCTTGGCGACCTACCGGATCAAGCGCGTGCCCGTCGTCGAGGACGGCCGGATCGTCGGCATCGTGAGCCGGGCGGACCTGGTCCGCGCGCTCGCGGCGGAGCCGGCGAGACCCGCGGCGGCTGCCCGTCATCGACCCGCCCCACGGCGCGCCGAGCCGGTCGGGCGCGCTGCTCCAATCCAGGAGATCCCGGCCTCCGGAAACAGCTCGTTCACGGTCCGGGAGTTCCGGCGGATGGTCGAGCATGCGAGGCAGGAGGCGGCGAGCCGCCAGAAGGCTGCCCGAAAGGCGGCGGAAGAATTCCGCATGAACGTCGTCAAGAATCTGATCGACCACCACGTGACCGACGAGATCTGGCAGGACACCCTGCGCCGGATGCGCGCGGCCGCGGAGCGCGGCGAGAAGGAGTTCATGCTGCTGCGGTTCCCGAGCGACCTCTGCAGCGACGGCGGGCGCGCGGTGAACGTGCCGGAGCCGGATTGGCCCAGCACGCTGCGCGGCGAGCCCGCGGAGTTCTACCTCCGCTGGCAGCGCGACCTCAAGCCGCTGGATTTCCACTTGACGGCGCGCGTGCTCGACTTCCCCGGCGATCTCGGCCTCTTCCTCACCTGGGGCGAGTGATCGCGCGGGGCTGATCGCCGGAAGGGTCGTTTCGCTCCGCGCCGAAGCGTTTCCATTCGACGGACCACGTCCGCGGCTCCATATGCCCGGGAGCCGAGGGCGAGATGCGGCGCGCGTTTCCTGCGCACGCCTCGCTCCACCATCGTGAACGAGGTGCGTCATGGACATCGCCGAGCCTGCCCAGCGCGCAGAGAGGCTGGACCCCCGCGAGGAGCATGTCCGCATTCCCGGCGACCGCGCGGGATTGCGGCTGTTTCTCCGCCACCTTCCGCCCAGGCCTGCTGCCGCCGGCAAGCCGAAGGTCGTTCTCTACGTCCACGGTGGTACCTTCCCGTCGGCACTTGCGATCGCGCATCGCTTCGACGGGCGGTCGTGGCGCGACGAGCTCTGCGATGCCGGGTTTCACGTCTGGGGCCTCGACTTCCACGGCTTCGGCCGGCTATCCGATCCCTATCCCGAGATGGCGGAGCCCGCGCACGCTCATGAGCCGCTCGGCCGCTCGGAGGTCGCGAGCCGGCAACTTGAGCGCGCCGCTCGCTTCATCTGCGCGCGCCACGCCGTGCCGTGCATCTCGCTCATTGCGCATTCCTGGGGCACGATCGTGGCCGGGCGGTTTGCCGGCCGCACGCCGGAGCTGGTCGACCGGATGGTGTTCTTCGGCCCCATCGTCCAAAGGGCGCATGGGAGCGAGTCTCAGCGTTTGCCGGCCTGGCGATTGATCTCGCTCCAGGACCAGTGGAACCGCTTCGTGGCCGACGTGCCCTCGGGTGAGCCGCCGGTTCTGCTGAAGCGGCACTTCCAGGATTGGGGCGAGCGCTATCTCGATATCGATCCGGAGAGCCGCACCCGCACCCCTCCTGCGGTCAAGACGCCGAGCGGCGCGATCCAGGATATCTTCGATGCCTGGGCGGGCGCGCTGCCCTACGATCCCGGCCGCATCCGGGCGCCCGTGGCGATCCTGCGCGGAGAATGGGACAGCTATTGCACGGACGAAGACGCGAGGTGGCTCTACAATGCCCTGAAGGCTTCTCCGGTGCGCCGCGACGTCAAGATCGGCCGCGCCACGCATCTGATGCATCTCGAGGAAAGCCGCTATGCCCTTTATCGTGAGGCGGAGTGCTTCCTCAACGGTGCCGACACTGCGCCCGTGCGCTGATCGCCAACGAATGGAGTCCGCGAATGTTCGCCGTCATCTTCGAAGTATGCCCGCGCACGGAGCGGTTCGATGAGTATCTCGAGATCGCGAAGTCCCTGAAGCCTCACATCGAGCGGATCGACGGCTTCATCGACAACGAGCGCTTCGGCAGCCAGCGCAGGAAGGGATGGCTCCTGTCGCTCTCGACCTGGCGGGACGAGAAGGCCGTTGTCCGGTGGCGCACGCTCGGCATCCATCACGAGGCCCAGGAGAAGGGCCGGCGCGAGATCTTCGAGGACTATCGCCTGAGGGTTGGCGAGATCGTCGCTGATACTCTGCCGCCGCCGGGCCATTCGATCCGGGAGCAGCGCCTGGACGAGACGGAGACCGGATCGGCCAAGGCCGTGACCGTCAGCGAGCTGCCGGCGCGCAACGGCAAGGCCGCCAGCGCCGATCTCGCAGGAGATCTGGGCCTGGCCAGCGCGGCGGTTCCGTGGCTGCTGGACTACGAGACCTTCGAAAGCATCTACAACCCCGGCAAGCTGGTGCTGCTTGCCCAGTGGAAAGACATGGGAGCGGCGCAACGTTGGCAGCCGAGCTCCATGGCCGGGCTCGTGCCGCGCCACCGCTGTATGCGGATCATCCGGGACTACGGCATGTTCGAGCGGCGGGAAGCGACGCAATACCATCCGCCGCTCGACCCCAAACGGGCCGAGCGCCGAGAGACGGGCCCGCGGCCGGTTTCCCCTGGGCTACGCGATCAGTAGCCCCACCGCAGGATGCGACGCTGCTCGCGGCGGAGCTGGTCGATCCGGAATTGGAGCTGGCGAACCTGGTACTCTAGCTGATTGTAGCGGGCCGCCTGTGGAGGCGGCAGCTGCCAATAGCGCTGGCGGAGCTCGTCGGCATGGCCCTCCTGCTCCCACCATCCCGGTGGAGGCCCGCCCTGAGCGAGCAGCACCTGGGCGTCGCCAGCAGGCGGCGTGGCGGGAGCGGCCGACCCGAGGGTAGGCAGCAGGCTCAGCGCGGCAATCGCGACCGAGATGGATAGCGAACGCATGGAGTTAGGTCCTCCCTATGGTTGGTCCAGCCTAGAACGGCGGAGGCGCGCCCGGCATTCCCCGAGGGCGAAAATCTGCCACAGCCACGTTACTCCTGCGCGACGAGATCCTGCATCTGCCGCGCCGTGCGGAGGACGTGCCGGCCCTTCATCGGCGCATCAAGGAAGCGGTTGAGCGCCGCGGCGATAAGCGGCGCCTTGTCCGGCAGAAGCGCCATCAAGGTCCTGCCGGCAAGCAACGTCTTGGTCAGATGGACCGAGATGATGAAGCGATCGCGCCCATGGTCGAACAGCCGCTGCGTGCGTCCAGCCAGAAACTCCGCCAGATCGCTGACGGCGTAGGACCGGACATCCAGGCCCGGGTCGACGTATCCGTTGTTGCGGCCGATGAAGCAGGCGAGCTGCAGCAGGGCGTGCGGCCAGAGATCGGGCCGCAGCTCCACCGCGGTGCGCGCCGCCTCCGCGAAGGTGAGCGCATGGGTGAAGTCGAGCCAGCCCACGTTGTCGGCGATCGGCGAGTCGACCCGAGTCAGCACGCCCTCGTCGACGTGCAGCAGGATCCAGGCCGCGGACTCTACCAGCACGGCGAATATCGCCTCCGGCGCGTACTGGGCGCTCCACTCGGTAACGAGGGCCATAGCCGACTTTGCCGACTTGCCGCGGAGCGCCTCGGCGTCGAGCGGCACGGGCTTGCCGCCCGTCGCCCGACCCCAGACCGCGAGCCGCCCAGCGTAGTCGCGGAACTCCGGCAGCCGGTCCTCTCGCGCCGCGTAGACCAGGCTACGCACCAGCATCGAGAGCAGCGGCTCCGCGCTCCCGGGTCCGAGGCGGCTCGCGAGCTCCACGGTTTTCACCGCGTAGATCAGCGAGTGCCCGAAATCGGCGTAGTGCGCCAACGCGGCCGTGACGAGCGCCGGGAGAAGATCGCGCGCGGACAATCCCTCGTTGAGCGCGCCGCGGAGCACGGCAAGGGCGGCCGCCTCGTCCTCGCTCTCGACGAGCGCCAGGAACCGCGCCTCGTCCCACCGATCCCTGCCCGCTGCGAAGGGAAAGCGTTGCGGCCCGCGCACGTCGTCCGCGAAGTGGCCCAGAATCTCGCCGAGCGCCGCCAGCTTCTCCGCCGCCCCGGTCTCCGGCCGGTCGTAGAGCTCGAGCCAGCCCGGCGCGCCCGCCACCGCATGGGTCGTGCCGAACTCCAGGCGCTCCGCCGCCCAGGCGACCGCCGCGCGCACGGTATCGACGGGATCGGCGCCGACCGCCTCCAGGCGCGCGGCCTCGCGCACGAGCCGCTGCTGATCGACATCCTCCAGCGCCCTGGGCAGCGCCGCGAGCACCGCGCGGCGGCGCGCCTCCCGATCCGGCGGCACGATGTCGAGCAGCACGCGCCCGTCGCAAACCCGCACGGGAATCCGCGGCAACCGGTCGCCGCCCACCAGAGTCTCGCCCGAGGCGAGATCGAATTTCCAATTGTGCCAATTGCAGGTCAGCACCTCGCCGCTCAGCGCGCCCTCGCTCAGCGGATAGCCCTCGTGCGGGCATCGATTGGGGCACGCGATGATGCCCTTGGGCGTGCGCAGCACGAGCACCTGCCGACCCTGGTGGCGGATCACCGCCTTTCCCTTCGCCTCCAGCTCAGCCGCCGATAGCGCGTCGACCCAGGCCATGCGTCGCCTCCTTCGGTGATACCCGCTGCTTGCGCGACCCCGCGCGCCTGATGCGGTAGGCGCAGCGCCGCGCACCAGCGAGGATGTGCTCGACGCGCTCCACCTCGGCGCCGGGCCCGAGCGCCTCCCGGAAGATCTCCAACTCGGATTGGCAGAAACCCCGACAGGCCGAGGCCGCCGAGCAGATCGGGCAATGGTGCTCCAGCAGCAGAAATCCGTCGTCCTCCCTCCGCCACTCCGCCATATAGCCCTCGCGCGCGCGGATCTCAGCGAGCCGGGCCACCCGCTCGCCGAGGCTCCGCGCGCCCTCGAGCGCGGCGCGATAGCCGCGCCGGATCTCTCGCTGCCGGTCGCGGATGATCCGATCGAGCCCGCGCTCGCCGAACGCGCCACGAATCGCGTCGATCAACTGCACCGTCAGCTCGCCATGAGTGTCCGGGAAGCGCGCATGTCCCGCCGCCGTCAAGGCCCAGAGACGGGACGGCCGGCCCACGCCCCGCTTCCGGTCCTGCGATTGCACCAGCCCGGCCGCGGCGAGCGGCAGCAGCTGCTGCCGCGCGGCCTCGGCAGTGACGCCGAGCGCCCGGCCGAGATCCCGCGCCCGCTGCGGCCCCCGGCGCTTGATCAGGCCCAACAGCCGGTCGGCGCCCGCGGGCAACCGCCCATTTTCCAAGCTCATCCTTGGAAAATAGCTCCGCCCCGAGATTTCGCAAGCTTCCGCTTGGAAATATCCTAGCGAGCTGCCGGCGGCAGAGGATACTCGTCCAGATAGCGCCGATAGTCGTCCTCGACGTCGATTTCGAGGCTCGCCAGCAGCCGCACGACGCCGCAGTAGAACGCAATCGTCATCACCAGATCGACCAGGCGCTCGTGGTCGAATTCCTCACGGAGTGCCGCGAAGGTGACGTCGGACACCTGGTCGCCGGCCGTCATCTCCCGCGCGGCCCTGAGCACGAGCTTGGCCTTCTGATCGAGAGCGCTTGCGCGGCCCTCGGTCTCCTCGATCATGCCGCGGATGTCGGCATCGGTGACGCCGAAGTCGCGGCCGATCTTGATGTGATGGGAGTACTCGTAGGGCGAGCGGGCGAGATAGCCGACCTGGAGAATCGCCAGCTCGCGCAGCCGCGGATCGAGCCGGCTCTCGTGCCGGATGAACTTGCCGAGCCCCAGGAAGGCGCGGGCGCCCTTCGGGCTGTGCGCGATCGCCCGATGCAGCGTGATGTCGCGCGCGAGCAGGTCCTGGTCCGCCTCGGCGAGATCGGACTTTTGCAGATAGGGCACACGGGCCATCGGGATCGACTCCTGAGTTCGCGGCGACGTCACTGCGGATCGGGGGCGCGGGCGGGACCCACCAGCGTCGCGCCTCCGTCGACCACCAGGGTCTGGCCGGTGATATAGCGTGCCTGGCTCGAGAGCAGGAAACGCACGGCATGGCCGACGTCCCAGCCGGTCCCTTCGATGCCGAGCACCGAGGCGCGGCGCCGCTGGTCGCGCGCGGCGGCGCTCATGCCGTGCGCGTAGACCATGGGCGTATACATCGGCCCAGGCGCCACGCAGTTGACTCGGATACCGTCCTTGCCGTGATCGACCGCCATGGCGCGCGTGAGCGCGATCACCGCGCCTTTCGAGGTGGTATAGGCGGTGAGGCCGCGCGGCCGCAGCGCCGAGATCGAGGAGACGTTCACGATCGCGCCGCCGCCGGCGGTGCGGATCATGGCGGGGATGGCATGGCGCGAGGCCAGATACATGGTCTCGACGTTGATCTGCATGACCCGGCGCCAAGCCGCCGGCTCCGTCTCGAGCACGCTGCCGCGCGCGTCGATGCCGACATTGTTGTCGAGAAAATCGAGCCGGCCGAAGCGCTCGACCGCGGCCGCAACCATCCGCTCCGCCTGCGCCTCGTCGGCGACGTCGGCTGCGAACGCAAGGGCCACGCCACCCTCCGCGCCGATCATGCCGACCGTGCGCTCGGCAAGGGCGAGGTCGCGATCGACCACGAGCACCCGGGTGCCCGCCCGCGCCAGCAGGATCGCCGCCGCGCGGCCGTTGCCGATGCCGTCGCCCGCAGCGCCGCCACCCGTGACGATGGCGACTTTCCCGGCAAGGCCGGCATCGTCCTTGGGTTCGCTCACGTCGCTCATGCTCTCACCTCACGGCAATCCCGCGCCGGGAATATCGACGCGGACGAATTCGATCCGGCCGTCGCGCCTCTTCGCCATCGCGGGACCGCTGCCGGAGCTGGTGCAGATGAAGAGCGTCCGGCGATCCTCGCCGCCGAGCATGCAGGCGAAGGCACCTTGCGTGCCCGTGGAGATCGTGCGCTCGATGCGTCCGCCCTCGAAGACACGGACCACGCGGTTGCCGCGGGCATCGGCGACCCAGATCGCACCCCCGGCGTCGAGGCAGATGCCGTCGGGATAGCAATCCCCCAGCTGGGCGAAGACGCGGCGATTGCCGAGCGCACCGTCTGCCCCGATATCGAAAGCGGTCAGCCGATTGGTGAACGTCTCGGCGATGATGAGACGCCGCCCGTCCGGCGTGATCAGCGTGCCGTTCGGGAAGGAGAGATCGTCCGCGGCGCGCGTGACCGAGCCATCGGGATCGACGCGCACGAGGCAGGTCGTCCGCTCCGGCTCGCCGGCGTGGCGATCGAAGCCGAAATTGCCGACATAAGCGCGACCCGCGCTGTCGACGACCATGTCGTTGCAGGGCCCCGTCGCCAGCGTCGAGAGGTCGGCGACGAGCTCGAGCCTGCCCCTGGCAAGCCGCATCAGGCGACGGTCGAGCATCGAGACGACGAGCAGCGTGCCATCGGGGGTCCAGCCGAGGCCAGAGGGCCGCTGCGGCACCTCGACGACGATCGCGGCTTGCCCATCGAGCCCGAGGCGCATCACCCGATGGCTGTAGAAATCGGAGAACCACAGCTTGCCGTCGCGCCAGCGCGGAGCTTCCGGAAAGGTGAGCCCGTCGAGCAGAATTCGGGTCGCGCTCTCGCGGCTCATTCCGATGGCTCCGTTTCCGTCTCAGCGCGCTCGACCGCAGGCTACCTGCTCGCCTCCGCCGATCGCAAGCGGCGCCCGTGCGGCAGGATCGGGCCGGCGCTATAGTCTGGCCCAGCTTAGGGTCGGAGGGAGTCGGGCATGGCGCAGGGCCTCGAAGGCAAGGTCGCAATCGTCACCGGGGCGAGCCGCGGCATCGGCGCGGAGATCGCCGAAGAGCTCGCACGCGAGGGCGCCCGCGTGATGCTCACGGCGCGCAGCGCCGATGCGCTCAAGGCACGGGCCGCCGTCCTCGGCGAGCGCGCGGCGGTGCACGTCGCGGATCTGCGGGAGCGTACCGCTCCCGCCGCGCTGGCGGACGCCACCGTGTCGCGGTTCGGCGGCATCGACATCGTGGTGGCGAATGCCGGCGCCACCAAGCGCGGCGACTTCCTCGAGCTCAGCGACGCCGACTGGGACGACGGGTTCGCGCTCAAGTTCTTCGCCCATATGCGGCTGATCCGTGCGGCTTGGCCATCGCTGAAGAAGAGCCGCGGCTCCGTGGTGATCATCTCCGGCGTCGGCGGGCGCACACCGGGTGCCGAGTTCACCATCGGCGGCTCCGTCAACGCGGCGCTGCTCTCGCTCACCAAGGCGCTCGCCGATCGCGCAGTGATCGACGGCTTTCGCGTCAACACCATCTGCCCTGGTGACGTCCGGACCGACCGGCTCGCCCGCCGCGTGAAGGCCGCGGCTGAACGTTACGGCGTCGATGCCGCCGAGGCCGAGCGGCGCATGGTCGCCGAGGATCGCGTCGTGCGCTTTGGTGAGCCGGCGGACATCGCGGGCCTAGTGAGCTTCATCGTCGGTCCGCGCGGCGGATTCCTGCACGGCTCGATCATCGACATGGACGGCGGCAAGACCAAGACCACCTGAGATGCGTGCCCACCGCGTCCTCATGACGGGGCCGGGCGGCCCCGAGGTGCTCCGCTACGAGAGCCATGAGGTGGGCGCGCCGGGTCCGCGCGAGGTGCGGCTCAAGCACGGCGCGATCGGTCTCAACTATATCGACATCCAGCATCGCACCGGCCGCTATGCGCTGCCGCACTACCCCTCGCCGATCGGCCTCGAGGCGGCCGGCGTGGTCGAAGCGATCGGCGCGGAGGTGACCGAGGTCAAGGTCGGCGACCGCGTCGCCTATTCCTCCGCACCCCTCGGCGCCTACGCGGACCGGCGCCTCATGCCGGCGGATCGCCTGATCCCGCTGCCGCCGGACATCTCCGATGAGACCGCGGCAGCGATCGTCACCAAGGGCCTCACGGCGCACTATCTGCTTTTCACGACATACAAGGTGAGACCCGGCGAGACTATTCTGGTGCTCCCGGCCGCGGGCGGGGTCGGGGTCCTCATGTGCCAGTGGGCGCGGCACCTCGGCGTCAGGGTCATCGGCGGCGTCGGCAGCGAGGGAAAAGCGGCGATCGCGCGGACGCATGGCTGCGATCACGTCGTGATCTATGGCCGCGGCGATTTTGCCGGCGAAGTCCGCGGCCTCACCGGTGGCGCGGGCGTTCCCGTGGTCTACGACGCCGTCGGCAAGGACACGATCGAGGACTCGCTCCGCTGCCTCGCGCCGCGCGGGCTGCTGGTCTCCTTCGGCACGCCGTCGGGGGCGATTCCGCCGCTCGACCTGTTTCGCCTGAACACCATGGGCTCGCTCTACGTCACGAGCCCCGCCTTCGTCACCCACACCACGGATCGTCGGGAGCTGCTCTCGCGCTCCGCCGACCTCTTCACGGCGGTCGCCTCAGGCATTCTCAAGCTTCCGCCGATCCGCACCTATTCGCTCGCCGATGCCGCGCGCGCCCACGCCGACCTGCAGGGCCGGCGCACCACCGCAAGCAACATCCTGGTGCCGTAGCCGCTATTCCCTGGGATCGACGTCGAGCCGCATTACGATGCCCTCGAGATCGCGCCGGGGCGACGGGTAGCGTTTCATCACGAGGGGATCGTGGCCGGGCACGATGTGCGCCGGCGAGCTCGCGAGCCGCTTCAGCTTCTCGTAGCCCTCGAACATGTCCGGAAGGTTGTAGATCACCGGGAAGGGCCGGCCTTCCTCCATGTTGGCGTAGAGGTGCATGGCGTCGGCCGCGAGCACGACCCAACCGCGTCGCGTGAAAACACGGAGAGACTGCAGCCCCATGGTGTGCCCGCCGATCAGATGTACGCTGAGGCCGGGCGCGATCTCATCGTCGCCGTCGTGAAACCGAAGCCGTCCCGCGAAGAGCCGACGCACCATCGCGGAGACATCCTCCGCCTCGAAAGAATGTCGGATGCGTCCGTGGCACATGGAGCGGCCGGTGCAATAGGCCATCTCCTTGTCCTGGATGTGGTAGCGCGCGTTCGGGAAGAGATCGTGATTGCCGGCGTGATCGTAGTGCATGTGGGAGACGATGACGTCCTCGACCACCACGGCGTTGATGCCGATCATCTTGAGGCCCTCGCCGGGCGAGCGCAGGTGCTGGCGGCCTCGCTTTTCGCCCATGGCGGCGTCGAAGCCGGTGTCCAGGATGTAGGTCTTCTTGGGACCCACGATGGCCCAGACGAAGTAGTCGAGCGGCATCGGGCCATTGTGGGGATCGCCGCCCAGGAAATTCTCGCTCGCGAGCCGGTCGTGGTGCGCGTAGCGGACCGCATAGACCTCGTAGGGCACCGGGTCGGACATTCGACTCTCCTTCTCCTTCAATTGCCGCGCTTCACCTCGACGCCCGCCCACTCCTCGATGCAGCGGATGATGTTGGTGAAATCGCTAGCCGGTCCGTTCTGGGCGTTGGCGAATTGCCACAGCTGGCGCACGGCGCTGCCGACCCACATGGGCACCTGCAGCGCCTCGGCTTCCTCGAGGGCGAGCCGGACGTCCTTGTACATGAGACCCGTGGCGAAGCCGTAGTCGAAGGTCCGTGGCAGGATCGCCTTCGGGAATTTGTCCTGCGTCGCGGTGTTGCGGCCGCTGCCGGCGTTGATCACGTCGACCATGACCTGCGGGTCGAGCCCGGCCTTGACGCCCATGACGATCGCCTCGCACGAGATCGCCATCGCAGCTGCCGACATAAGGTTATTCGCGAGCTTCATGGTCTGACCCATGCCCGGCCGCGCGCCGATGTAGAAGACCTTGCCGAAGACTCTCAGCATCGGTTCCAGCCGCTCGAAGAGCGCATGCGGGCAGGCCGCCATCACCGCGAGCGTGCCCTTCTGCGCGCCTCCAACGCCACCGCTCACCGGGCAATCGACGGCGGCGATGCCGTATTTGCCGAGCCCGTCCGCAATCTCGGCGGCCATGCGCGGGCCCGTGGTGGAGAGATCGACGAAGGTCTTGACCCGCGAGCCCCCGGCGATGCCGCCCTCGCCCAACGCCACCGCGCGCACGATCTCCGGTGTGGGCAGGCTCACCAGCACCGTCTCGACTGCGGACGCAAGATCGCGCGCCGATCTCGCTGTCTCGGCGCCGCGGGCGGCGAGCGGCTTCAGCGCGTCCGCGTTCGTGTCGAAGAGGGTGAGCCGATAGCCGGCGTCGATCAAACGGCCGGCCATCGGCCCGCCCATCCTGCCAACTCCGATGAATCCGAGATGTTCGGGCATGTGCCTTGTCTCCGGTCGAGCGTGCGGCTCAGGCCGCTGCTTGGCGATTCAGCGCGCGAATCTGCTCGAGGGTGATCGGGGTGAACGAGGCGGGCGTCATGACCCGCGTTTCCATGTGCTCGAACAAGGGCCGTACCGTCGCCAGGAATTTTTCCCAATTCGGATGCGCGGCGCAGGCCTCGCGCCGACGCGCGCGATCCTCCAGACTCTCGTAGGCCCAGAGGTGGACCACCTCGTTGAGCGGACCGACCTCGGTCACGAAATAGCCGATGAGGCCGCCCAGGGTCTCCCGCATGACCGGGAGGCCCAGGGTCTCGACCGCCGTCAGGAATTCCGGGATCTTGCCGATCTTCACCAGATAGACGCGCTGCTCCACGATCATGGGGTTATTTCGCGACCCAGATGGCCTTCGCCGTCGAGGCCTCCACCGGGAAGACCGTGACCGGCACGCCCTTCTGCCACTGCACGATCACCAGCGGCGCGTCGACGCGGCGCCCCTTGTCGTCGAACTTGACGTGGTTGCCGGCGAAGTATTGGGCCGCGCCGGTCGTCGTGTCCATGGCGCGGACCGCGTCGGCGACCTTGCGCCGGTCGGCGGCACCGGCCTTCTCCAGCGCTTCCTTGATGATCCAGATGTGGCCGTAGTCGCAGAGGCTGTCCTGGGTCATCCAGGGTTCGCCGGTCCGCTTCTTGAAGCGCTCGACCAGTTCCTCCGAGCCCTTGAGCGGCCAGTTCGCGATGGTAACGAGCGTGTCCTCCATCACCTCGGCGCCGGCGGTCTTGAGGAGCTCCGGCGTCACCATGTGCGAGCCGTTGCTCACTGCCGGCAACTTGCTGGCGCCGATCCCCATCTCCGCGAGCTTCTGGAGCAGGAGGGAATCGTCGGGTACGCTGGTCGAGATCACGAAGGCGAAGTCGGGCCGCGCGGCCCGGACCTTGGCGATGATCGGCGTGGCGTCGGAGAGCGGCGGCGTATAAACCTCGTCGGCCACTGCCTTGATGCCATATTTCGCCAGGCCGCCCTCGCGCATCGGCTTGACGATACTGACGGGCGCCGCCGTGTTGTCGCTGACGAGTGCGACCGTCGCAGGCGTCTTGCCCGTCGCGCTCTTGGCGAGGTCCACAATGGTGGGCAGCATCAGCGCGGTCTGCCGGTCGCCCGTCGCCGAGGTCTGGAACACGTAGTGGAATCCGCGGTTGGTGATCTGATCGGAATAGGAGAGCGTGAACCACGGCAGCTCCGCCCGCTCGGTCACTTCGGTGACCGCCAGCGTGAAGGAGCTGAGCCATGCCCCCTCACCCGCCACGAGGTCGGGCTCCTGGGAGAGCAGCCGCTGTGCCGCGTTCTTGGCCTTCTCGGGCGTGTCGCCGGTATCGGCGACGATCAGCTTGAGCTTCGCGCCGCCCAGCGACTTGATGCCGCCGGCATTGTTGATGTCGTCGACCGCCATCTCCGCGCCTTTCCGCACCAGGTCACCCTGGCGCGCCCAGGGACCGGAGAGCGGCGCGATCAGCGCCACCTTCACCTCGCTCTGTTGCGCCGACGCCGTGCCGATGCCGAGCGCCGATAGGCTCGTGGTGAACGCGACCGCTGCGAGGCTCACGAAACCCAGATGTCTTATGCGCATGGTTCCTCCCGAGAGTCGGTTGTCGTTATAGGCCGAGATAGACGGTTCTGATCCGATCGTCCGCCAGCAGCGTCTGGGGCGGGCCGTCGAGCACGACGCGGCCGGCTTCCAGAACATAGCCGAAATCGCAGGATTGTACCGCCTCGGCGACGCGCTGCTCCACCAGCAGGATGGTGAGGCCGTCCTCGCGGTGCAGCGCGCCGATGCGCTCAAAGATCAGGTCGGCCACCGCGGGCGCCAAGCCCATCGACGGCTCGTCCAGCATGAGGAGGCGCGGCGACGAGGCGATGCCGCGGCCGATCGCCAGCATCTGCTGCTCGCCGCCGGAGAGCGTACCCGCAAGCTGGTCGCGCCGCTCCGCCAGCACGGGAAACAGCGCGAAGATGCGGTCGAGATTGCGCTGCCAGTCGCGCCGGCCCGCCGCAGGATAGGCTCCCATCTCGAGGTTCTCGAGCACGCTCATGGAGCTGAACACTTGCCGCCCCTCCGGAACGTGGGCGATGCCGAGGTGGGCGCGCTCGGCGGCCGGAACCGAGAGCAGGTCGCGCCCTTCGTAACGGATTGCACCGTCCGAGGACGCCACCGCGCCCGAGATCGCCTTGAAGAGCGTGCTCTTCCCGGCGCCGTTCGGGCCGACGATCGCGACGAACCGTCCCGCGCCGACCGCAAGCGAGACCCCCGCGAGCGCCCGCAGCCCGCCGTAGCTCACCGAAAGCGCCTCGACCTCAAGCACGGGCCGCCGCCCACTTGGCACCGAGATACGCCGCCACGACGGCACGGTCGTTGGTCACGTCCCGCGGAAGTCCCGATGCGAGGATGCGGCCGTGATCCAGCACGACCAGCCGCCCGGCTAGGCGCATCATCGCGCGCATGGTGTGCTCGATGATGACCACGGTGGTGCCGCTCGCGGAGACCGACCGCACCACCCCAAGCAGCTCCTCCACCTCCCCAGCGCCAAGGCCTGCGAGCGGCTCGTCCATCAGCAGCAAGCGAGGCCTTCCCGCGAGGGCGCGCGCGAGCTCCATCAGCCGGAGTTCCTTGACCGTGAGGCCGCCCGCGATTGCATTTGCCCGCCCGAGCAGGCCTACCCTGCCCAAGGCCTCCAGCGCCGCGGCGCGCACCTCCGCGTCGCCCGCGGTGGAGACGTAAGCGCCGATCACGACGTTCTGCAGGATCGACATGCGCGCGAAGGCACGCACCACCTGGAAGGTGCGGCCGACACCGAGGGCGCAGATCCGGTTCGGTTTGAGGCCGATCAGGCTCTTCCCGGCGAACATGATCTCGCCGCTGTCCGGACGCAGGAATCCGTTCAGCAGATTGAACAGTGTCGTCTTGCCGGCACCGTTCGGCCCGATGATGCCGAGAATCTCGCCGGCCTTGACGTCGAAGCTCACTTCCGACACCGCGCGCAGCCCGCCGAAGGATTTCTCGAGCCCCTTTACGCCGAGGATGATCTCCTCCGGCATCGCCGGCTCCGGCGCTCGGCCGAGCGGAACCACCGACGCCGCCGGAAGCCCGGGATCGCTGCGGGAGACGTGGCCTCGCATCAGCCGGTCGCGGACTCGCCAGAAGATGCCCTCGGGCGCCAGCAGGATGATGGCGATGATCGCGAGACCGTAGACCACGCCCTCGATGCCCGGAATCTTGTCGCCGAGCTCCGCCTGCAGCGTCTCGCTGAGCGGGATCAGGATTGCGGCGCCGATCACGGGACCCCAGAGCGTGCCGACGCCGCCGAACAGAACCACCACCAGCGCCTGGGCGGAGGTGAGCATGCCGAAGACGCTGTCGGGCGTCACCACCAGCAGCACGACCGCATAGAGGCCGCCGGCCGCGGCCGCTAGCGCGCCGCTCAGCATGATCGCCCGCATCTTCCAGGCGAGGGTGTCGATGCCGGCCGCCTCTGCGGCCGGCTCGTTCTGCTTGATCGCCAGCAGCGACATGCCGAAGCGCGAGCGCTCGACCGCGAGCGTCACCAGCAGCGCCGCCGCCAGCAGCACCACGGCGAGCGCGATATAGACGTGATAGTCCGCGAACTGCATGTACCAGCCGGGCGCCTCGCGCTTCATCGGCAGCGGCACTTCCTGGTAGCCCAGCCACTCGAACACATAGAGGAGCGCCATCGGGTAGGCGAGCATCGAGAGCGCGAAATAATGACCGCGCAGCCGGAAGGTCGGATACCCGATGACCACGCCGGCGAGCGCACCCACGATCATGCCCAGGGGCAGGCCGAGCCAGGGCGTCACGTCGAAGCGCACGAGCGCGATGGTGACCGTATAGGCCCCAAGGCCGAAGAACGCGGCGTGGCCGAACGAGACGAGTCCGGTATAGCCGCTCAGCAGATTCCAGGAGAGTCCCAGCACCGCCCAGATCGGCACCAAGGTCATCATCAGGAGGTAATAGGAATTGCCGACCAGCAAGCCCAGGCCGAACCAGGCGAGCGCCACCGCCGCGATCACGAGCTGCTGCGTACGGAGAGCGGCAACGCCCGCCATCGCTCAGACGCGCTCCGTCGCGCGGCCGAAGAAGCCTTGCGGCCGGATCAGCACCACCAGCAGGAACACTGCGAAGATCGCGGCGTTCTGCAGTTGCGTCGGCAGCACCAGCGTCGACAGCTGCTGCACCAGACCGATGGTGACGCCGCCCCAGAGCGCGCCCAGGATGCTCCCCATCCCGCCGAGCACCACGCCCGCGTACATGATGATGACGAAGTCGAGTCCGACGTAGGGCTGGAACGGGTTGAAGGTGCCGACGAGCCCGCCCGCGATGGCGGTGATCCCGGTGCCGATGCCGAAGGCGATCCGGTGCGCGCGGTCGACGTCGATTCCCATGTAGGTCGCGGCGCGCGGGTTGTCCGCGGCGGCCCGCAGCGTCTTGCCGAGGCGCGTGCGGTTGACCAGCCAGTAGAGCGCCGCAGCCACCACCAGCGAGACCAGAGCCGCGATGATCCGCGCCTGGTTGAGGAAGATCGTCGCGGTGTCGTTGTAGAGCAGCGGTATCTCCCAGGCGCGCGAGGAGAGCGGCGTGCGCACCGACTGCGGCGTCGAGCCGAAAAGGATGAGACCGCCGTTCTCGAGCACCAGGGCGACGCCGAGGGTGAGGATCAGCTGGGCGTAGTGCCCCTCGCCCTCGATGCCGGCGGCGCGCGTGCCGGTGACGCGCGAGATCAGGAACCGGTGCAGGAGGTAGCCGCCCGCGAACAGCGCGGGACCCGCCAGCACCGCCGCCGCGAACGGGACCAGCGCCGGCGCGAGAAAAGGCAACGCCGCCGCGGCGCCCGCGACGTAGAGCGTGAAATACATGCCCAGCATCAGGAAGTCGCCCTGGGCGAAATTAATCACCCGCATCACCCCGAAGATGATGCCGAGCCCGACGCACATGAGCCCGTAGATCGCGCCCACGAGCAGGCCGGCGACCAGCGCCTGAAGGAAGATCTCGAGGAAGGCGCCGAACGACCCCATGATCCCTCCCTGCGCCGCTTCGGTTCTCGTTTTCCGGCGGCTTTCTCCGAGCTCGCCGGGTCCGGGTGCATACGGACGACGGGCTACGCTACCCGACGGCGTGCCCGGCGGCTATGCCCGCATCAGGTAATCGTAGGCCGAGAGCACATGGACGCGGACCACGTGCAGGAATTCCTCGATCTCCACGTGCTCGTCGGTCGAGCCCATGCCGCGCGGGAACGGCCCGTAGACGTAGGCGGGCACGTTGCGATAGCGCCAGAGCCGCGCGTCGGTGCCGCCGAGGCTCACGATCGGGACGGGCGTGAAGCCCTTGAGCGCCGCCACGTTGCGCTGGAGGATCTCCACCATCTCGCCGTTCGGATCGCACCAGGAGGGCGGGCTGAACTGCATCTCGCGCATGGTCGCCTCGGGAAAATCCGCCAGCACGCGCGCCACCACCTCGAGCACCTGGCTCATCTCGACGCCGACGGGAAGCCGGATGTCGGCCTCGAAGACGCATTCGCCCGGCACCATGTTGACCTTGAGCCCGCCGCGGATCGTGCCGATGTTGAGCGTCACTTGGGAGACGGTGTCCGCGGCGCCGGCGCCCATGGCCTTGTCCATGGTGGCGCGGCCGTGCTCGAGCGCGGCGCGCACGTTGTCGGAGATATTCGGCTCGATCGCCGTCACCGCCTCGAGTTCGCTCGCGAGCTGGAGCGCAAGCTTGGTGGCGCTCTTGCTGTAATGGGTATAGGCGCCATGGGCACCCGGCGTGCGCACCGTGAACTCGAGCCAGAGCGGGCCCTTCTCGCCGAAGCGGATCGAATAGGGGCTGCCGGGCTCGCCGTTCAGGAGGCAGTCGCCGTGTACCTCCGGATGATGCTCCATCAGGTAGCGCGCGCCCCAGGGCCCGAAGGTCTCCTCGTCGGAGACGCACGTGAGCGTGAGCCGGCCCTTGAGCCGCTCCTTGATCCGATGCAGGAGCCGGTAGGTCATGATGGAGGCGGTGGTGCCGGTCTTCATGTCGGCGACGCCGCGGCCATAGAGCTTTCCGTCGACAATCGCGCCACCCCAGGGATCCTGGGTCCAGCCTTTCCCCTCGCCCACCGGGAAGCAGTCGATGTGCCCGTTGAGCACGAGGTGCCGCCCCTTGGCGCCGCCCTCGAAGCTGCCGACCACGTTCGGCATGGTCTCCTGCGGCGCGATCACGCGATAGGGCAGGCCGTGACCCGCGAGATAGCGCGTGATGAAATCCGCGGCCTCGCGCGTGTCGCCCGGAGGATTCGGACTCTTCGCGCGCACGAAGCCCTGCAAAAACCCGATGAGCTGCGCCCGTTCTTCGTCGATCCAGTTCGCGAGCAGTTCCCGGTCGGATGGCATGCGCTTCCCTCCAGCCTTGGCCAAAGGCTCCTGGACTCGACTATTCCTGCACCGTCGAGCGAACGTCAACGGCTCCTCGGCAGGGAGGTCTCTCACCCGCGCGCAGAGACGCCCAGGACCTTTCGCTTCTCCTGCTCTTCATATAAGGCATGGCGTGACGCATACCACGCGAAAGCATGAGGCGGACAAATGCGCAAACGAGAGCGGAGCTGGGAAGATGCTGAATGATCCAAGGTCCCACGGGCTCTGGGAACGCACCGCCCCGCCGCCGCCCGCGACGGAGAAGCTGGCCGGCGATATCGCCGCCGACGTCGCGATCGTCGGCGCCGGCTACACCGGCTTGTCGACGGCGCTGCACCTTGCGGAGCAGGGTCTGAGCGCAGTCGTGCTCGAAGCGGTTGAGATCGGCTACGGGGCGGCGGGGCGGAGCTCCGGGCTGGTCAATGCCGGCCTCTGGGTGATGCCGTCCGTCCTCAAGGAGACGCTGGGACCGGACTACGGTCTCCGGATCCTCGAGCTCCTGCGCGACTCACCCCGGACCGTGTTCGACATCGTCGATAAATACGACATCGCCTGCGAGCTGAAGCGCGCCGGCACGATCCACTGCGGCGAGGGCCAGAAGGGTGCCGCCGAGATCAGGGAGCGAGCGCGGCAGTGGCAGGCGCTCGGAGCGCCTGTGCGAGTCCTCGAGGGCGATGAGCTTCGCGCCAAGACCGGCACCTCGAAATATCCCGCGGCCTTGCTCGACCTTCGCGCCGGTACGATCCAGCCGCTCGCCTATGTTCGCGGCCTCGGCCGGGCCGCGCTCACTGCCGGCGCTCGCGTCTTCACGAGGAGCCCGGTCGAGCGCGTCGCACGCGAGAACGGGAACTGGCATCTGGCCACGCCGGGCGGCAGCGTCCGGGCGAAATGGGCGGTCCTCTCGACCGATACCTACACGACCCGAATCATGCCCGAGCTCCGCGGCGGACAGGTCGCCCTGCCCTTCTTCCACGTCGCGACGGCCCCGCTCAGCGACAACATCCGGCGGACGATCCTGCCCGAGGGCCAGGGCGCGTTCGATACAAGAACCGTGCTCGGCTGCTTCCGCACCGACGATGCCGGCCGCCTGATCGTCGGCAGCGCCGGCGCGCTCCGCGGCACCGGCACCGCGATCCATCGAAGCTGGGCGCTGCGCCACATGCGGGCGCTCTTCCCGCAGCTCGGCGAGATCACGCTCGAGCACGAGTGGTACGGACGGATCGGCATGACCAACGACCATCTGCCGCGGCTCCACGCGCCCGCCGAGAACATGATCGCGCTTACCGGCTTCAACGGCCGCGGCATCGCGCCGGGCACCGTCTTCGGCCGCGAGTTCGCCCGCCACATCGTCGGCGAGTTGACGCTCGACAAGATGTTCCTGCCGGTGACGCCGGTCCGGAACACACCGTTCCGCACGGTCAGGGAGGGCTACTACGAGCTCGGCGCTCAGATCGCGCACCTGCCGCCGGCGTGGTGATCCCGGCGACGTGCCGACGGGGACCCTGTCCGCTCTCGGTGATGCCGCGCGGACCGGGATGACGGCTCAGGAATCCAGGCGGGTTGGCACGCGATGACTCCGCCCCCTGCCACCGACCACGCGCGCCCGATCGTTCCGTTCGCGGTGGCGACCGTCGCAATCCTGGTGTTCACCACCATGGACGGGGTCGTGAAGGCGCTGCCGAACGGTCTCCCCGTCATCGAGGTGGTGGCGATGCGCTACCTCTTCGGCATTCCGCTGGTGCTGCTGGCGATGTGGCACACTGGCGCCGGCTGGCCCACGCTTTCCTCCTGGAAGGCGAATACGCCGCGCGGGGTGCTGAACATTCTCTCCTTGATGCTGTTCTTCACGGCGCTCCGCCGGCTGCCGTTCGCCGAGACGCTGACCCTGACCTACCTCGCGCCGCTGATGCTGGCCGTGCTGGCGGCAGCGCTGCTGGGTGAGCGGCTGCACGCCAGCGTCTTGGGCGCGGTGCTGCTGGGGCTTGGAGGGGTTGGCGTGATCGCCTGGGATGCGCTCTCCGATGGGCAGGCGCTCAGCGGCGACCTGATCGGGATCGCCGCGGTATCGGGTTCCGCCGTGGCCTATGCGTTGAACAACGTGATGCTGAGGAGCCAAGCCCAGCGCGATGCCGCCACATCAATCGTCCTGATTCAGCACGTGGTGCCGGGCATCCTTGCGCTGCCGTTCGCGGTGGCGACATGGCAGGCGCCGGCAGCGACGATCTGGCTCGTCTTTCCGCTGATCGCGGCGCTGGGCGTGAGCGGGCATTTCCTGCTGACCTGGGCCTATCGGCGCGCGCAGGCGGGCGTGCTGGCGCCGGTGGACTACCTGGCGCTGCCCTATGCGGCGCTCTTGGGTTTCGCATTCTTCGCCGAGGTGCCGACTGTCGCGGTGTGGGCGGGTGCGGCGCTGATCGTGGCGGCCTGCCTGATCGTCACGGGGCTGCGCAAGTAGCAACTCCGCTCCTGCGGGACGAGACCGGTGAACGAACCAAACACCTTTCATCGAGGCTTCGTTGCATCGTCTTCGGCAGATCGGGCGGCGCTTTCGATGACGCGGGCGACTGCATCGGGGTGCGAGACATAGACCAAGTGGCTGGCGTTGATCTCCGTCATGTGCGCTCCCGAGCGCTCGTACATCCGGCGCGCGAGCTTGGGATTGAGCGCGCGATCCGCCGTCGCGATGATCCCGTAGCTCGGCTTGTTGCGCCACGCGGCAGCCGTCACGGGCGCATCGAACGCGGCGGCCGCCACCGGCATTTGCGCGTGCGCCATGTACTTTGCCTGCGCCGAGGGAAGATCGGCCGCGACATCGGCCGCGAATCTGGCCGGATCGATGAAGATGAACCCGTCTCTGGTCCGCCTGAAGTCGCTGCTCGAAACCGTGCCCGGCATCGAGGCCGCAAGCTGGTTGGTCGTCTCGCCCACGTCGGGCTGCACCGCCGCGACGTACACCAATGCCCGTACTTTCGGATCCGCACCGGCAACCGTGATTATGGCACCGCCATAACTGTGACCGACGAGGACGACCGGCCCATCCTGCTGCTCGATCACCCGTTGCGTTGCCGCAATGTCATCGGCGAGGCCTGTTAGAGGCTGCTGGACGACGCTGACGTTGAACCCGTCCCGTGCCAGGATGTCATAAACGCCGCGCCATGCCGAACCATCGGTGTTGGCACCATGCACAAGAACGATATTCTTCACGGCTTCCTTCGTTGCTGACTTCGCGGCAATTGCCGGACTTGCGGAGGCCAGCGCGGCTGCCAGGACAATTCGTAGCGTGCAAGCGATCATCGTATTACCGCTCCATGTCATCTGACTGACGCCGCACTTGGATCACATCGACAAGAGGCGCTTCCATGTCTTGGCTCCTCTCCTAGGCGCCGGCCGCGATCTTCGTATCCCTGGGCTCCGGACGGCCTTCGCTCCTCTCGACGAGATCTTTGAGGCTGAGGAGGAATGTCGCCCACTTGGTGCTGCAGTGGTGCATGAGCTCGTTAGGCTCTCGCCAGCCCTCGGCGCCTTGTCAGAGATCGATATCGTCCGGGTTCGGTTTGCCCTTCCCGGTCTCCAGGTACTCTTTCAGGCTCAGAAGATAGACGCCCCAGCGCGTCGTTGCGCCGGCGTACCGTTGGTCGGCTTCGCCAAACCCACGATGTGCAAACGCGAGGCGCGTGTGCCCGGCTTCAGGTTTCACATCGAATTCGACAATGTCGCCCGGCCACGCGGCATTCGCAACGCGCCATCTCACGCGCGCTTCCGGCTCGAGCGCGTCGATTACGATTTTGACGACGAACCGGCGGCCGTAAAAACCGAACTCGCCTGTGCCGCCGGCAGCAGAGTCAAGCGAGACGTCGCGCGTCCACCAGCTTCGAACCCCTTCCGCCGTCGTGATCGCTCTATAGACGCGATCAGGTGGCGCTTGGATTTTCAACGTATGCATGATGTCCGGCATGCTTCCCGCTCCTCAAGCGTCTTCGGTTCGTCGCTCAATATTTCGGCCCCAAGACCACCGAGCCGGTCTCGAGCAGCGATTTGAGGTTCGACAGGACCTGCGGCCAGCCGCCGGAGACGGCCTCGATGAACTTGGAGCCTTCGCGCTCGATGCTGTGGGTCACCGTCAGTTTCACCGCCTGGTCAACGGGCTCGATTTCCATGGTGCAGAGGGACCAGCCCTCCGCCTTGAGCTCGGGCCTGAACTCGTTGCGCCAGCGAATGCTTAGACGCTTGGAGGGCTCGAAGGTAACGATCTCGCCGGTATCGCCCACCCGGCCGTCGGAAAACACGAGCTTCCACGATCCGCCAAACTTCCAATCGGCCTCGGGATAGGCGCCGCGCCAATACTGCCGCGCGAATTCCTTGCTTGTGAGCGCCGACCACAGCCGCTCGGGCGTCGTGCGGATGTAGGTGACGTAGACAAAACTGCTCTTACCGCCGTCAGTCATGATCTTCTCCTTCCAGCTTTCTTTTCAGGGCGGACAGCGCCGTGAGTTGACGGCGCTCGAATTTCCGGATCCAGCGCTCCGCGATCTCGTTGATCGGCACCGGATTGATGAAGTGCAGTTTCTCGCGGCCCTGCCGCTTGGAGGCGACGAGATTTGCCTCCTCGAGGATCGTCAGATGTTTGGCGACCGCCTGGCGCGTCATGTCGAGCCCCTCGCAGAGTTCGCCCAACGTCTGGCCATTTCTGCGGTGCAGCCGGTCCAGCAGCCGCCGGCGGCTTGCGTCTGCCAAAGCCCGAAAGACGGCGTCCTCATGTTTCATGTCGACGATAGGCAACCTCTCAGTTGCCTATGTATAGGTAACCGACCAGTTCCCTGTCAAGACCTTCGGATTGTCCAAGCCTCTGTTCTTCGGGCAACCACCCGGGCGATCGCCGCTCACGGCGGAAAGCGCTGGTATCTGCGGGTACCGCGCCCGGCGCCTGTTAGACTAAGGGAACCCAACTGCGTGCGGGCGAAGGCCGGCGACAGGGTGCGGCTCGCCGGCGCCAGCCGCAGCACGCTGAAGCAGCATTCCGCCAGCTTGTCGCGCGCGGCTATCTCACGCGCTACGGCGTCGGCCGCACGCCTGGTACACGTTGCGATAGGATCCGGGCCCCGAGCGCCTGCCCTCTGGCCATCGCCACACACCAGCGAGACAAACGATTCGAAGGAATGGTGCCCAGGGGCGGAATTGAACCACCGACACCGTGATTTTCAGTCACGTGCTCTACCAACTGAGCTACCTGGGCGCCCAGACTCGGGAAGCGGTGGCTTATAGACGGAAAGCGCCCGGCGAGTCCAGGGAAGGCCGGCCCCGATTCGAGGCGGCCCGGCCCCTCGCCACCCCGCGGACGGCATCCGCCGGCCGATCCATCCGGACAAGGCGCATTCGAGTCGCTTGACTTTCTATAATATGTTGATTCAGTTTGAAAAAACAGGTCCGCCGACCGTGTTTTCCGACCGATATTGCGGCGCCGCTGCGCACGTTGCTTCACCCGGCCCGTATGACAGGTTAAAGTCGGCGCCATCGGTTCACTCCACAGAAGCCAGGTCTCTCGATTTATGGCCCGGGCGAACCCGAAGAAGACGAGCCACAAGGGACGGGACGCCCACAAAACCCATCCCAAGCCCAGTCCGAAGAAGCCCGCCAAGTCCGCGCCCGTGCGTCTCGGCCCGGCGGACCTCGGCTGGATTCCGAGCCGGCTGCGCCCGCTCTATCGCGAGGCCTATCCGCGGTTTTCCGAGGAGGAAATGCAGCGGCGCCGGCACGACATCGAGCGCATCATGGAGGCCGCGAAGATCGAGCACTTGCTGATCTGCGGCGCCAATCGCAGCGGCACGGCGGTGTCCTGGCTCACGGGCTGGCCGGTGACGGCGGAGGCGATCGGGGTGCTGACGCCGGGATTGCCGATTTCGCTGTTCGTGCAGCGTTACAACCACGTGCCGCTCGCGCGGCAGATCGCGCGCGCGGAGGTTGAGTGGGGCGGCGAAAGCACGATCCGACGGACGGTGGAGGAGCTCGCGCGCCGCGGCGCCAAGGTGGGGCGCGTCGGCGTCATCGGTCCCCTCACCTACACGCAGCACGACATTCTCGCCGCGCGCTACGGGCGCGCGATCGATCTCAATGCCGCCTATGCAAGGCTCCGCCTGGTGAAATCGGCGGACGAGATCGAGTGGCTGCGGCTCGGCGCCGCCATGAGCGACCACGCGATGGAGGCGCTGCGCGACGAGATCAAGGCCGGCCTCACCGAGCACGATCTCGTCGATGCGATCGAGCGTGCCTATGTGCCCTGGGGCGGCAGCAACCTCATCCATTTCGTGGGTGCGACCCCGATGGACGCGCCCGAGCTCGCGGCGCCGCGCCCCTTTCCGTCGGGCCGCCGGATCGCCAAGGGCGACATCGTCATGGCGGAGATTTCCGCGCAGTTCTGGGAATACCCCGGCCAGGTGCTGCGCAGCTTCTCGGTCGGCGTCGATCCGCCGCCGCTCTACAAGAAGCTGCACAAGGCCGCGGACGCGGCGCTGCAGGCCATCCTCGCGATCTTGAAGCCCGGCACCACCGCGCAGGAGGTGATCGAGGCCGCCGGCGTCATCGAGGAGCAGGGCTTCACCACGCTCGACGACCTCGTGCACGGTTTCGGCGGTGGCTATCTGCCGCCGGTGCTAGGTTCGAAAAGCCGGCCCGCAGGGCCCGTGCCCGACTTCCGCTTCGGTCCCGGCATGACCGTCGTCGTCCAGCCCAACGTAGTGACGCGCGACGGCACCGCCGGCGTCCAGACCGGCGAGCTCGTGCACATCACGGAGAAGGGCGTCGAGCGCCTGCACCAGGCGCCCAAGGGCTTCATCCGGGTCTGACCCTCACCCCGGCGGCAAGCCCGTCTCGAAGCAGTAGTAGATCGTCTGGAAGTCGCGCCGGAGCGCGAGCGCCTCCAGCTTGACCGATTCCGGCGCCTCTCCGCGGATCAGCACGCGCGCGATCAAGTCGGCGATCCGCTGCATCTCGCGCTCGCGCATGCCGAGGCGCGTCACCTCGATCGTGCCCATGCGCAGCCCGCCCGGATGATCCCAGTCGGCGGGCTTGTCCTCGGGGATCAGGTTCTTGTTCACGATGATGTTGGCGCGCTCGAGCCGTCGCGCGGCCTCGAGTCCGCGGCCCACCTGGCGGGCGTCCGCGATCGCCTGGTGCGTCTCGGTGAAGCCCTTGTGGCGTCCCAGCATGGGCAGGCCGTGCGCGTCGAGCGCGGCGGCGAGCGCCTTCGCATTGCGCACGATCTGCTCCATGAAGGCTTCGCCGTACTGGATCGCCTCCGCGGTCGCGAGCGCGAGCGCCGCCACGCGATTGACCTGATGCGTCGCGGCCCACACCGGGAACACCGCCGTGCTTACCCGCTCGGTGATCTCGGGATCGTCCCAGATCATGATGCCCGATTGCGGGCCGGCGAAGGTCTTTCCGGCAGAGCCCGTCACGATATCGGCGCCTTCCTCGAGCGGGCGCTGGAACTGGCCGCCGCCGATCAGGCCCAGCTGATGCGCCGCATCGAAGAAAAGCCTCCCGCCCCAGTCCGCGATCGCCTGCTTCATCTCGGCGACCGGTTGCGGGAACAGCGTCATCGAGAGCCCGAGCGCCACCAGCTTCGGGCGCACCAGCGGCGCCATACGGCGGAACGCGTCCACGTCCACCACGAGCTCGCGCGGGTCGATCGGGATGTCCACGATCTTGCGCCCCATGGCGCCCGCGGGCCCGTCGATCCGGTTCGAAGAATGGCCGCCCACGGGCTGTGCCGCCGACATGATGATGTCACCGGGCTCGCTCAGCGCGGTGTACACGACGGCGTTGCCGATCATCGAGGCGCAGAGCCGGTGGTCCGCGTAGTTGCACCGGAAATAGCGTTTCAGCAGCTCGACGCAGAGCGCCTCGAGCTCGTCGATGTGGCGCGTGCCGGCGAACCAGCGATTGACCGGGCCGATATGCCCCTCGGCGGCGCGGGTCCCGATCTCGCTCGAGAGCAGCGCCCGCACCGAAGGGCTGGTCGGGGCTTCCGGCGCCAGCAGATTGATGCACTGCTCGCCGCGCCAGCGTGCGTTGCGCTCGACGGCGGCCTTGACCGCCTCCCCCATGGCGCGCGCGTCGGCGCAGGCGTCGAGCACGGCGCGAGCCGCCGCGAGCGTTTCGGGATCGTGCGCCTCGATCCGGTTTTTCCTCGATGAGCCCTCTTGCACAACCCCCTCACTTCGCCGGCGTCAGCTTCGCGGCGTCCTGCCAGAGGCTCCCGTCGACGAACTCGCCGTAGGTCACCGGCGTCGTGCCCGGCTTGATGCCGCCCAGCTTGATCTGAGTCGCGATCACCGCCTCGATCTTGTCGCGCGGCAAGCCGTCGGTGCCGTTCGGCCACTGCTCGAGCTGGTTGTAGCTCACGATCGACTGCTTGTTCTCCGCCTCGCTATGCCCGGTCACCGTGGCGATCTTGGCGGCGGCGTCGAGGTTCCCGGGATCGCGCATGAATCGCCCCGCGTCGATCAGCGCCGCCAGCGTCCTCACATAGGCATCGCGCTTTTCCTGCACCTTGTCGACGCGGGCGACCAGGGTGAGGTAGTGGCTCACGGGTCTCACCTGCTTCAGCGTGGTGATGACGGTCACTTGGCGATGGAGCTGCCCCTCGATCGCCGGCACGTCGTCGAGATGCAGCACGCCGAAGGTGAGCTGGCCCGCCACCATGGCGGGCGCCGTATTGGAGCCGAGCGCGACCTGCTGCACGTCCCCGGGCCCGAGGTTGCAGGGCGCGATCATCTCCTTGAGCGCCTCCGAGCGCGCGCCGCCGACCGCGTCCACGCCCACCGGCTGGCCCTTGAGATCGCCGCAGCTCGATTTCGCTGCGTCCATCGAGCCGATCAGCCAGTCCGGATTGGGCAGACCGTAGATCCCCACCAGGTTCACCTTGGCGTTCGACACCATGCTCACGAGCACCGGTGTCGGGGCGATCGCGAGATCGATCTGCCCGGCGGCCACGGCGCGCGCCGCGGCGACACCGGTCTCGAAGTCGCGCACCTCGACGTCGGCGCCGTGTTTCTTGAACAGGCCCTGCTCCGCCGCCACGTGCGGCAGCACGCTGGCGAAGATCGGGGGAATGCCGGGAACGCCGAACACCACCTTCGGGCCATCGGCCCAAGCCAACGCTCCGCCGATCGCCCAGCCGAGCACAAGAGCCGCCAGCCACCGCGTCCTCATCCGCCGCCTCCCCTCGCCTCGTTCACCGAGGCTTCTCGTCGCGCCGATACCAGGGAAAGTAACGGCGGGTCACCCAATTGACCAGCGCCTCGAAGCCGACTCCGCCGCCCGCGAGCACGAGCACGGCGACGATCGCCTGATTGTGGCGAAAGCTGCGGGAGTTGAAGAGAATGAAGAAGCCGAGCCCGTTCACGGAGATGAAGAACTCCGCCACCACCGCGCCGATGAGCGCGCGAGCCGCCGCGAGCCGGATTCCCGCCAGCAGATAAGGCATCGACGCCGGCAGCACGATGTCGACGAGGACGCGCAACCGGCGCGCGCGGAAGCATCGGCCGACCTCGAGGTACTCGAGCGGCACGGCGCGCGCGCCGTCGGCGGCGTTGAGCACGATCGAGAAGAACGCCGCGAAGACGGTGGTCGCGAGCCGCGCACCGTCCGTGTAGCCGAACCACAGCGTGATCAGCGGCAGGATCGCCACCATGGGCATGGCGAAGAGCCCGAACACGTAGTAGCGGAGCAGCCGGTCCACGACGAAGGAGCGGCCCATGGCGATGCCCATGGCGATGCCGAGCAGGAGTGCGATGCCGAGGCCCTCGATCACGGAGCCAAGAGTGGCCGCCGCCGCCGAGAGAAAGGCGCCGCTGCCGAGCACGGAAGGAAGCACCGCGATAACGCCGGTGGGACGCGCCACATAGGCGGGGGCCCAGGCACGGACACCGGTCTCCCAGATACCCAGCAGGAGGGCGCCGGCGCCGAGCTTCGCTGCCGCCGTCGAAGTCAAGAGAGCGGCGCCCCAGCCTGGCGCAAGCGTCAGCGGCCGGCTCTCCGAGGTCATTTCGCGAGGTTCCGCCAGGCAGCGCAGCGGCGCTCGATCGCGCCACCGAGCTCCATGAGGGCGACGCCCAGCAAGGTTACCAGCAGGATCGCCGCGAAGATCGTCGCGATATCGAAGCTCTGGGCGGCGGATTGCAGCATCATGCCGAGTCCGCTGGCGCTCAGGAAGAACTCGGCCGCGATCATGCCGACCAGCGCCCGGCCGATCGCCTGGCGAATGCCTGTGAGCGCGAACGGCAGCACGAAGGGCAGCAGCACGTCGCGCCAGAGCGCTCGCTCGGTCGAGCGGAACGACCGCGCGACCTCGATGAGCTCGGACCGAATGCTCCGCGCGCCTTCGACGGTGTTGTAGAGGATCGGAAACACCGCGAACAGGAAAACGACCAGCACCTTGGGTGCGAAATCGAATCCCATGAGAGAGAGGATGAAGGGGATCAGCGCCGCCATCGGCGTCGCATTCAGGATTGCGATATAGCTCTCGAGCGCCACGCGCAGGAGCCGCGCGCGCGCGAGCAGCAGCCCAAACGACACACCGACCGCGACCGAGAGCGCGAAGCCCGCGGCGAACAGCGCCAGCGAGCTGGCGAGCGCGTGCCAGAGCTCGCCACTGCGCGCGAGTCCCGCGAGCCGGACCAGCGTTTCCGACAGCGGCGCCACGAACGCGGCCCCGACGCTGCGTCCCGCAATCTCCCAGGTTGCGGCGCCTGCGCCGAGGCCGAGGCTCGTGATCAGCCAGCCGCAGGCGCGTCGCTTTGCGGTCATCGCGCGACCGCGAACTCCGCCCGGCGCGCCTCGTCCATCAGAGTCGCCCAGACGTGCTCCCGCAGCTCGCTGAAGCGCGCGAGCCCGAGGGTGTGCCGGTCGCGCGGCCGCGGCAGGTCGACGTCGATCGTCTCGAAGACCGTGCTGGGCCGGCCCTTGAGCACCGCGACACGGTCTCCCATCAGCACCGCTTCCTCGATCGAGTGGGTGACGAACACCATGGCCATGGGCCGCATATCCCAGATGCGCAGCAGCTCGAACTGCAGGATCTCGCGGGTCTGCGCATCGACCGCCGCGAAGGGCTCGTCCATCAGCATGACCGACGGCTCCGTCGCGAGCGCGCGGGCGAGCCCGCAGCGCTGCTGCATGCCGCCGGAGACCTGGTAGGGATAGGCCGCCTCGAAGCCGCCGAGCCCCACGAGATTGACGAAGCGCGGCACTTTCTCGGCGATCTCGCGGCGAGACGCGCCGGCCAGCTTCAACCCATAGGCGACATTGTCGTAAATGGTTTTCCACGGGAACAGCCCGAAATGCTGGAACACCATGGCGACACCCGGTCGCGGCTCGCGGACCGGCGCGCCGTCGATCGCGACTTCGCCCGCGCTCAACGGGATCAGCCCGTCGATGCAGCGCAGGAGCGTGGTCTTTCCGCAGCCCGACGGGCCCACCAGCGCCAGGATCTCGCGCTGGCCGATCTCGAGATCGATGTCGCGAAAGACCTCGAGTGTGTCGTAGCGCTTGGCGGCGCCCCGCACGGAGATGCGTACCGCCGCCTCGCCTGTCATCGCGCGTCAAGCCTTGCCGATCGACGGAGCATGAATTCTGTCGGAAGAGGCGGACCGGATCAATGCGCTGGGCGTCGTTATTTCTCCGGCTCCTCCTCGCCGCGCTGGGGCGCATCCTCGGGCGTCTCGTCGGTGGGGACGCGATAGGCGCCGGTGATCCACCGCGCGAGGTCGATGGTGGCGCAGCGCTGGGAGCAGAAGGGCTTGTGGCGCGTGCTGGCGGGCTTGCCGCAGATCGGGCAGGGCTTCGCGGGAGAGGCCGGGATGGGGGCGTCGTCCATGTCCTTTAGATAAGGTCAGGGACCGTCGATGTCGAAGGTGTCGCGGGCGCGGCCGGGCTCGGAGACGACGGAGATCTTCCGGCCCGTGCGGGTCTCGAGAGCTTGGACGGCAGGCGCGGCCTCGCCCGCCAGCACGGCCGCGACAGCGGGATGGAGCCGGAGCCGCGGCGCGGAGGCCGGCTCGGCGGCGACGCGACGCGCGACGGACGCCAGCGCCTCGAGGGCGGTGGTCGTCGCGGTCTTCGTATATCCGCCGCGCTCCCGCGGCTCGAACACGATCTCGTGCAGGGGCGCACGCCGCCGAGGCCGCGTCAGCTCGACGTGGCCGAGCCGGGTCCAGCCCAGGAGCTGCGCATCGGGAGCCTGGGCCTCGAGCGCGGCGCGAAAGGCGTCCAACAGCTGCTCGCGGGCGGCGCGCTCACGCAGCCCGATGAAATCCACCACCAGCGCACCCGCAAGCCCGCGCAGGCGGATCTGCCGGGCGATCACGGGCGCGGCCGCGAGGTTCACCGTCAGGAGCGCCGCCTCGCCGCTCGCGGCCTCGCCCTCGAGAGCGCCGCTGTCCACGTCGAGGAGCGTCGCGGCCGCGGTCGGCTCGATCGTGAGCGTGCCGCCACCGGCAAGGCTGAGTCGAGGCTCCAGGAGCTCCGCCGCCGTCTCGGCGACGCCCGCGGCCTCCAACAACGGCTCCTGCCCTCGATGCAGCGCGAGACGCTCGACGAGCGCCGGCCGCTCGCGCGACAGCCAGGCCCGAGCCTCCGCGAGCACCGCCGGGTCGTCGACCACGAGTTCGCCCACGTCCGTGTCGGCAAGCTCGTCGAGCAGGCCCGCGAGCACCGGCATGGTCTCGAGGCAGGCCGGCGGCGCGGCGCGCCGGCGCCGTTCCTCGATCGCATTCCAGCGCGACCGCATCGCCACGACCGCCGTGGCCAGCTCCTCGACCGAGGCCTGCGCAGCGTCCTCGCGCAGCCGCACGCCCTCGCCCGGCCGCAGCAGTTTCGATGCCTGCGCCGCCACGCGCTCGCGGTCATCGCGAGCGACATCCTCCGCGACGACGCCGGGCCGCGTCGGCGTCCACTCCAGGATCGGTCCTCGAAGTCGCAGGCGCTGCGTCACGGCAGCGGCCTTGTCGGCTCGCGCGTCGCGCTTCACCTGTGTCAGGAGCGTGGCACCCTCTGTCACGCCGGCGAGCCCGCGGCGCGGCGCCGCATCGTCGGCGCTGAGGAACGCCGGGCGCTCCTGCCCGATGTCCACGAGCGCGGCCCGAAGCGCTGGCATCAGCTGCACCACGCGGCCGAGATAGAGGTCGCCGACCGCGCTGCGGCCGACGGTCCGGGCGAGCCGGAAGTCTACGAGACCGGTCCGATCGACGACCGCGGCCCGGAGCTCGCCGGGCGAGGATGCCACGAGGAGCCGGCGCATCAGGACGACCGCACGATGCGGCGGGCGGGCGCGTAGCCGCGCCCCGCGAGCAGCGCTACCGTCTCGAAGAGCGGCAGGCCCACCACGTTCGAGTAGGATCCGCTGAGGAACCGCACGAAGCGGGCGGCCATGCCCTGGATGGCATAACCGCCGGCCTTGCCGTCCCAGTCGCGGGAGGCGAGATAGTCCTCGATCTCCGCGCGCTCGAGCCGCCGGAAGGCGACGACGGATTCGGCGCAGCGGGACGCGAAGGAGCCGCCGGGCGCCACCACCGCGATTCCGCCATAGACGCGGTGGCGCCGGCCCGAGAGCAGGACGAGGCAGCGCCGCGCGGTCTCGAGATCGCGGGCTTGCGGCAGGATGCGCCGGCCGCAGGCGACCACAGTGTCCGCGCCGAGGACGAAGTCGCGGGGATGCCGCTCCGCGACCACCCGCGCCTTCTCCTCGGCGAGCCGCTGCGCCAGGCGCCGCGGCAGCTCGCGCGGAAGCGGCGCCTCGTCGATGCCGGCGGCCTCGATCGCATCGGGCGCGAGCCCGACCTGCGCCAGGAGATCGCGCCGGCGCGGCGAGCCGGATGCGAGCACGAGCCGGGGTGCCTCGCCGTTGGACATCCCTCACACCTCCCCTTGCAGAGCGTTGGGAAAGCGCTTGCGCACGCGCTGCCAGAGGCCGTCGCGAACACTGCGATAGGCCGCCAATATCTCCGCCCGGTTGCCCTCGACCACCGTGGGATCGAGAGACGGCCAGAACTCGACATCGCAGGCCATGGAGCGCGTGAGCTCGACGGCGCGGTGCTGAGCCTCGGGCGTCAGCGAGATCACCAGGTCGAAGGAGAGGTCCTCCAGCTCGTCGAAGCTCTTTGGCGTGTGATCGCGCAGGCTGACGCCGAACTCGTCCATCACCGCGACTGCAAACGGGTCGATCGGCAGCGCACGCACACCTACGGAGTCGACGAAGATGCGCCGGCCGTGCAGGTGCCGCAGCAGCGCTGCCGCCATTGGCGAGCGGATCGCGTTGTGATTGCAGGCGAAGAGCACGCTGCCGGGAAGACGCATGCCGGCCTCAGCCCCGGATGTGCAGGACGCAGAGCAGGGTGAAAAGCCGGCGGGCGGTGTCGAGGTCGACCTCGACCTTGCCGGCCAGCGACTCCTGCAGCAGCTCCGAACCCTCGTTGTGCAGGCTGCGCCGGCCCATGTCGATCGCCTCGATCCGCGAGGGGCTCGCCGTGCGGATCGCCGAGTAGTAGCTCTCGCAGATCAGGAAGTAGTCGCGCATGATGCCGCGGAACGGTTGCAGCGCCACCGTGAACCGGTCGAGCCGCGCCTCGGCGGTATCGCGGATCTCCACCACGAGCCGGCCTTCCTCGAGCCCGATCTGCAGGTGGAACGGCCCGTCGAAACCGGCCGCGGGCGCGAAACGGTTCTCTTCCAGAAGATCGAAAATCGCGACCGCCCGCTCGTGCTCGATGTCGGCGTTCCGCCGGACCACGCTGCGCTCGTCGAGCACGATCTTGGCGATCTTCTGCTCGCCCATGCGCGCTCCGTTCAGCGTGCCGGTGAGTTGAGCCGGAGAGCCACGGACAGCGCATGCGCGTCGAGCCCTTCCGCCCGTGCGAGGGTGATCGCCGCAGGCCCGATCGCGCGCAGCGCATCGGGCGCGCAGCTCAAGATCGAGGTGCGCTTCAGGAAATCGTGGAGGCCGAGGCCGGAAGAAAACCGGGCGCTCCGCGCGGTCGGCAGCACGTGGTTGGGTCCACCGACGTAGTCGCCGACGGCCTCCGGCGTGTACCGGCCGATGAAGATCGCGCCGGCGTTGCGCACGCGGGACGCGAAAGCCTCGGCGACGCCAAGGTCGAGCGCGAGCTCGAGGTGCTCGGGAGCGACGCGATCGACCAGCTCGATGGCGTCGTCCAGGTTCGGCACGGTGATCAGCGCGCCATGCCGATCCCAGCTCTCGCGCGCGATCGCGGACCGCGGCAGCGTCTTCAAATGCGCCGCCGCCGCGCGGTCCGCCTCATCCGAGAAATCCGCGTCGTCGGTGATGAGGATCGCCTGCGCCGCCGTGTCGTGCTCGCACTGCGAGAGCAGGTCCGCCGCGATCCAGGCGGGATCGTTGTTGCCGTCCGCGACCACCAGGATCTCCGACGGGCCCGCGATCATGTCGATGCCGACGATCCCGAACACCCGGCGCTTCGCCGCCGCGACATAGGCGTTTCCGGGCCCGACGATCTTGTCGACGGCGGGAACCGTCTCGGTGCCGTAGGCGAGCGCGGCGATCGCCTGCGCGCCCCCCATTCTGTAGATCTCCGTGATGCCCGCACGCTTCGCGGCGGCAAGGACCAGCGGATTGAGCTTGCCCTCGGGCGTCGGCACCGCCATGGCGATCCGCTCGACGCCGGCGACCCGAGCGGGGATCGCGTTCATCAGTACCGACGACGGATAGGCCGCGAGCCCGCCCGGCACATAGATGCCGACCGCGGCGAGCGGCCGCCAGCGCGCGCCCAGCCGGACGCCCTTGCCGTCGACGTAGTCGAGATCCGCCGGCAGGAGGCGGCGGTGATAGGCCTCGATCCGCTCGGCCGCGAGATCGAGCGCGGCGAGCGCATCGGGCGCGCACCGGTGCTCGGCGTCGGCGATCTCCGATGGCGTTATCCGCAGCCGCCCGGCCGTGAGCTCGACGCGATCGTGCAGCCGGGTCAGGCGGAGCAGCGCGGCATCTCCCTCGCGCCGCACCGCGTCCAGGATCCCGGCCACCGCCGCATCGACATCGGCAGCCGTCTCCCGCTTTGCCGCGAGGAGTGCCGCGAACTCCGCGGCAAAGCCCGGCGCATTGCGCACGAGCCTACGCGGCATCGGCGACCTCGCGGAAGCGGTCGACCCAGGCGCAGATCTCCTGCGGCCGGGTCTTCAACGCCGCACGGTTGACGATCAGCCGCGAGGTGATGTCGGCGATGCGCTCGATCTCGACCAGGCCATTGGCCTTCAGCGTGGCGCCGGTCTGCACGAGGTCGATGATGCGCCGGCAGAGACCGAGCTGCGGCGCCAGCTCCATGGCACCGTTGAGCTTGATGCATTCGGCCTGCACGCCGCGCGCGGCGAAGTGCCGGCGGGTGATCTCTGGATATTTCGTGGCGACCCGCACGCGGCTCCAGCGCGCGGGCTGCTCCTGCCCGGCGAGCTCCTTGGGCTCGGCGACCACGAGCCGGCAGCGGCCAACCTTGAGGTCGAGCGGCGCGTAGATCTCGGGATATTCGAACTCCATCAGCACATCGTTGCCGGCCACGCCCAAATGCGCCGCCCCGAAGGCGACGAAGGTCGCGACGTCGAAATTGCGCACGCGCACCACGTCGAGGCCGGGGTGGTTCGTCCGGAAGCGCAGCTGGCGCGACTCCTCGTCGTCGAACTCGCGCTCGATCTCGATCCCGGCGCGGCGCATCAGGCCGGCCACCTCGCCGAGGATGCGCCCCTTGGGCAGCGCCAATATCAGCGTCTCGTTGCCGCGCACCACGCTCGTCTCCACGAAAAATCGCCGCTCCTCGCGAGCGGCCGCCTCACCCGGAACTCTGGGCTAGCGTCCCGCCCCAGAAATTCGCAGGCGAATTTCTGGGATGAGCGGGCCACTAACTTATTGAATCTAGTGTGATTCAGATTCCGAAGTTCGCCTTGCGAACTTCGGAACATCACACTAGAGCGGATGCCGAGGCTGCCAGCGAGTGGGCCAGGGCTCGCTCAGGTCGTCTAGATGGCACAGGATCTCGCCGGTTTCCAGCCGGATCGAGGCACCGGCGGCGAAGTCGAGCTGGAGGGCGCTGCCGACCCGGCGCAGCGCCAGCAGGGCGAGGATGCGGTCGGGATCTCCGGGGCTGAAGCCGCGGCGGCGCACCGCTGTGACGTTGCCGACGCTGAGGCCGGTGAGGCGGCGCTCGCGGTTCTCCCGCGGCCGGTCCGCGGGCGCCTCCCAGCGAAACCGGTTCGCGACCAGAACGAACCGCTTCTCGTCCGGCAGATAGGCCATCTCAGACACCGGGATCAGGGCGTCTTGCAGGATCGCGGAGATCACCGCGAGGTCCTCCTCGTCGCGGGCGAGAAGCTTCAGCGCATCGGCGGGCCGGCGCCGCTCAGCCATCGCTGAGGCGCTCGACGTCCGCGCCGCAGGCGGCCAGCTTCTCCTCCAGCCGCTCGTACCCGCGATCCAGGTGGTAGACCCGGTTCACCAGGGTCTCGCCGCCGGCGGCGAGGCCGGCGAGGACCAGCGATACCGAAGCGCGCAGGTCGGTCGCCATCACCGGCGCGCCCGCGAGCTTCGGGACGCCGCGCACCATTGCCGAGGCGCCGTGCACGTTGATGTTCGCGCCCATGCGGCAGAGCTCCGGCACGTGCATGAAGCGGTTCTCGAAGATGGTCTCCGTGATCATCGACGCGCCCTCGGCGGTGGTCATGAGCGCCATCATCTGCGCCTGGAGGTCGGTCGGGAAACCCGGGAACGGCTCCGTCATGACGTCGATGCCGCCGACCCGGCCATTTCGGCGCCGGACCATCACGCCCCGTTGCGTGGGCTCGACGGTTACGCCAGCGGTCTCGAGCGCGCGGATCACGCTCGCGAGCGCCTCCGCGTCGGCGCCGACCAGCTCCACCGCGCCGCCTGTGATGGCGGTCGCCATCATGTAGGTGCCGGTCTCGATGCGGTCCGGGATCACCTTGTGGGTCGTGCCGTGGAGCCGCTTCGCGCCGCGGATCCGGATGCGATCGGTGCCGGCACCCTCGATCTCCGCGCCCATGCCGACGAGGCAGCGCGCGAGGTCCGCCACCTCGGGCTCGCGGGCGGCATTCACCAGCACGGTCTCGCCCTCGGCGAGGCTCGCCGCCATCAGCAGATTCTCGGTCGCGCCCACCGAGACCGTCGGGAACACCACCTCGCCGCCCTTGAGGCCGCCGGGCGCGGTCGCCTCGATGTAGCCCTGGCGCAGGTTGACGGTGGCGCCGAGACGCTCGAGTCCCTTGAGGTGCAGGTCGACCGGCCGGGTGCCGATCGCGCAGCCGCCGGGCAGCGAGACGCGCGCCTCGCCGGCGCGCGCGACCAGGGGACCCAGGACCAGGACCGAGGCGCGCATCTTGCGCACGAGGTCGTAAGGTGCGGTGGTGGACGCGATCCGGCGCGCCCGCAGCGTCACGGTGTGTCCGATCTCGTCCGCCTGCTCGGCGCCGTTGAGCGTCACGGAGACGCCGTGCTGCACCAGGAGATGCGCCATGGTGTCGATGTCGGCGAGGCGCGGCAGGTTGGTGAAGGTGAGCGTGTCGTCCGTGAGCAGGCTCGCGGCCATCAGCGGCAGCGCCGCGTTCTTGGCGCCGCCAATGCGGATCTCACCCTCGAGCGGGCGACCGCCGCGGATACGAATCTTGTCCATGTCCCCTTGAAAAACCCTTTCTGTACCGACCGCCCTCGGCGCCGGAGACGCCACCATGGCTACCCCGCCATTATGGCGAAAATCGTGACAGCCGGAAAAGCGTCACGCGGCGGGCGCGCCTCAGACCCGTGGCACTCGGGCTCAGCCCGATCCGGTTTTGCCTCCGGGCCGCTCCGGCCCGCTGGACGACGCTCCATCCCCGAGCGCGCGACCGCGCGCCTGGGTCTTGCGCTTGCGCAGGTTCTCGCGGAGCGCCGCCGCCAGCCGTTCCCGACGCGCCTCGCGCCCGGCGGCGCCGGCCTTGCCGAGGGTCGGAGCGGGTTTTCCCGTGCTCATGGCGCGGCAGCGTGGGCGCCGGTCAAGACGGGGTCAAGTGCCGCGTCCTTGCAAGCTCCGGCCAGTCGTTGTATTGGCTCGGGCCTTCAGACCAGAGGGCTGCCGTAGCTCAGTGGTAGAGCACGTCCTTGGTAAGGACGGGGTCGGTGGTTCAATCCCACTCGGCAGCACCAGCTCCGGCCCATGAAATCGCGACTCCTCCGCGGTCCGCTTCGGCGGGTCCGCCGATGGTCGCGACCTTTCGAGAGCCGTGATGGCCGGGCCGCGGCGACCGCCGCGCGGTGCCGTCCGGACGGCCGCCGTCAGCGTCTCAGCAGGTCCGGCAGGATATCGAGCAGCTTGCCGACGTCGGTCTTCTCGATCCCGACATCCGCGCCGAGCTTCTCGGCAACCGTCAGGTAGTCGCTCTTGTCGATCTTGCCGCCGCCGGACATCGCGACGATCTTCGCGTCGGGCCTGAGGCGGCGCATCTCGCGGAGCGCGCCGATCCCGTCCTGCTCGGGCATGAGGATGTCGGTGACGACCACTGCCGGCGCGTGCTCCTGGAAGGCGGCGACCCCGCGGAGCCCATCCGGCGCGGTGACCACGCGGTAGCCGTTCGCCTCGAGAAGCAACTTCAATGACTCGAGCACGGCCTGGTCGTCGTCGATCAGGAGTACTACCGGCTCGCTCGTGGACAGCGAAAGTTCCGACATTTTCCCGCTCCGCCTTCGGGCCGCCTGCGCCCGCCCATCCGCACAATTACCTATGGACAATACGTCGCAGAAGCTGCCCCGGTTAAGTGTACCTCAATCTCCGCCGCGTTTCATATGGGCCATGATTAAAGCAACCCCTTTGCAGTCCGCCATTGCCGCCGGCGACGGGCCAACTGTCCTGGTGATCGACGACGACGTCATCGTCCGCCAAACCCTCGAGATACTGCTCGAGGAGCACGGCTTCGGCGTCGTCACCGCGGTCGACGGCGAGGATGGCCAGCGAAAGTTTCACGCGCTCGCGCCAGACATCGTGATCACCGACATCATCATGCCGAACAAGGAAGGCATCGAGCTGATCCTCGAGCTCAGGCGCGAATGCCCGGATGCGCGGATCATCGCGATATCCGGCGGCGGCCGGATCGGAAATTCGGATTTCGTGACCATCGCGACAAGGCTCGGCGCCGACGCCGGCTTGCAGAAGCCCTTCGACCCCGAGCAGCTCTTCGGCACGATCCGCTCGGTGCTGGCGCGCCCCGCAAGGGCGCCCCGGCAGGCGGCCTGACCCATGGATGCCGGCGACCGCGCCGCTGCGCAGGCCGCGCAAGAGCGCGCCGAGCTCATCGCGCTGCGAACGGTCGAGCTCCTGCGCGATCTCGACGCCGTGGAGCAGCGTCTCAACCGGCTCGAGGCGCTGCTGCTGCCCCTCGGCGAGTGCGAGAACCTGCTTCCCTGCTGAGCGTGGGCGGGTTTGGCCCGCCTTGCTGCAAATGCCCACGGAGCGCAAGCATTTGTCGCCGAGGTAGACCCCGGCTCGGCGGCCACGCCATGAACCCGGAACCGCTGGGATTTCTTGCACGGAACGCCCGATAGGGGCGATTACTGATCGTAGAATACCTGAATTTCGCTTGCCGCCCGGCCCGGCTAGCATCCAAGCCGTTGGAAAACGCTGAAGCGGAGCTCGCACATGCTCGATATCAGCCCGACGCGACCGGCCGACGCCGCGCCGCCGACCATCCTGGTGGTGGACGACGACGACATGGTCGTCGGCACCCTCACCCTGCTGCTCGAGGACGAGGGTTACCGCGTCGCGGTCGCGACTGACGGGGTGCAGGGACGCGCCGCCTATGCCGAGATCGGGCCGGACCTCGTCATCACCGACATGATCATGCCGCGGGAGAGCGGCATGGCGCTCTGCGCCGGCATCCGGCAGGCGGATCCGTCCGCCAAGATCATCGCGATTTCCGGCAGTGGCCATATCCGCCATGTGGACTTCCTGGAGATGGCGCAGACGCTCGGCGCGGACACGGTCATCGCCAAGCCCTTCGACCCCGAGGAGGTGCTCGGTGCGGTGAGGTCGCTGCTCGCGCCCTTGAGCCGCGCCGCGGCGGCCTGACGCGAATCACCACCCCACACTCGCGCCGAGGTCCGCCCTTTCTCGCGCACCGGACAACCGCGGGAGAATCCCGGCCTGAACCGGGCACGCTCTACCCTCTTAGTTTGGTCGCTTTTTCTGCGCCGAGCCGGTGTCCACTTCGGCAACAAATGCTCTAAGCAGCCACTAAATGGTCCCTCTCTCGGGGGAGATCGCCGGAAAGGTCAGCGTGAAGCGCGTGCCTTTGCCGACCTCGCTCTCGGCGACGATGGTGCCGCCGTTCCCGGTCACGATGCCGTGCACCACCGCCAGGCCGAGCCCGGTGCCGCTCCCGACCTCCTTGGTCGTGAAGAACGGCTCGTAGATGCGCTGGAGCGTCTCCTTCGACATGCCGCAGCCGGTGTCCTCGACGATCAGACGCGCCTCGCGGCCGCCACGCCCGGGCGCGATCCGCATGGTGATCCTGCCCAGATCGGCGCCGATCGCTTGAGCCGCATTGGTCACGAGGTTGACGATCACCTGGCGCAACTGCGTGGGATCGCCCAGGACCGCCGGCGCCGCCTCGGTCTCGGTTTCGATCGAGATCGTCGCGGGTATGCCGGGCCGGAGAATCGCGAGTGCATCCGTCAGCGGCTGCTCGAGCAAGATCGGATGCGGCTCGGCGGCACTCCTGCGGCCGAAGGCGAGGATTTGCGTCACGAGGTCCCGCGCCCGCACTCCCGCCTGGTATATCAGGTCCAGATTCCGGTGAAACGGCGTACCTTCGGGCGCGTCCTTCATCAGGATCCTTGGAATCGCCAGAACGGGCACGAGCGTGTTGTTGAGGTCGTGCGCGATGCCGCCCGCCAATGTTCCCAGCGCCTGCATCTTCTGCGACTGGTACAGCTGCTCCTGGAGCTCGCGCCGCGCGGTTTCCATCCTCTCGCGCCGCTGCAGCTGCCGCATCAGCAGAAATCCGAGGACGACGATTGACCCCGTGAGCCCGAGCTGCGTCACCGCCTGGACCTCGAACACCTCTTGCCACCAGGAAAAAATGTCCGCCTCGGTTACCTCGGCGACGGAAAGGAAGCCTTCGGCCGGAAACGGCGCAGTGGCCACGAGCCGCGCCTGCTCCGCTTCGGGAACCGTCTCGCCAGGGCTCCAGCCCGTGAACGGCAAGAGCCGCAGGCTTATGTCGCCGCGTGGAGACATGAATTGCCTGCGGAATCTCTCGAGTAGGACCTGCCCTCTGCTGGACAGGGTCGCGGGATCGTCCCGGTCGGTGGCGACGACCAGCTCGCGTGCATCGATGCCCAGCTGGGTCAGGGTGGCTGCGTACTGGCCGTAGGATGCCGCCGCGTACCGCAGATCCTTCATTGTCTCATCGATGATTTCGGCGCGCTCGTCCGAAAGGTGCCAGACGTAGAGACCCACCATGCTGGCGAGCAAGAACGCGACAAACGCCGTGATGCACCTGTTCAGCGTCCGGGCCGAAAGTATGTCGGCTGCTCGCCGGCGAAGCAGGCGATCAAAGAAGTGCAACATTCACAATGGAGTCCTTCAGCGGTCGACCGGTCTCGCCAATCTGGTGCATCGCCGTTAGACGGGAATTAACGAGCGAGTGAGGAGAATCACGTATCGGCGCGAGCGAGCTGCGGGGACCAGCAGCCTCGCCATGCGGTGCACGCATGCATGCTTCGGCCACAAAAGAAAAAGGGCCGCGCGGGGAACGCGCGGCCGGAGTTTCAGGGAGGAAAAGCCCGAAGGACTTACGGAGCGCGGCGCGACGGGGGTGTCGGCCGAGTCCCGCGCTACCTTTTTACGGGCAAGAAATGAAGGATTGGTTAACGGCCGGGATGACCGGCGCGGCGGCGCCACAAGTTTGCGTTAAGGGTGCCGGCCTATGCTGTCGCGAGCCATGCACACTCCATCCTGCGATGTCTGAGCCGCGACGCCTCAGCGACAAGCTGCTGGCCGCCTTCGATCAAGCCTGCGAGCAGGACCAGGTCGAAGTGGCGGAACTGGTGCTGAGGGCGATCGAGATCGTGCTGACCCGCGAGGCCGCTCCCGCCGATCGCGAGCGCCGCACGCGTCCGGACCCGGTCGTGGAGGCATTCGGGCGACTCAAGGCGCTCCGCGAGAAAGCGGAGAGCGGTCAGGCCGAGCGCGCCTGATCGAAGTAGTCGTTGACCGAGCGCAGAATGCTGGTCGCGAGCTTCTTCTGATACGCCGATAGCCGCAGCAGCTTTTCCTCGTCCCTGTTCGAGAGGCAGCCGAGCTCGACCAGCGCCGAGGGAATATCCGGCGCCTTCAGCACGACGAATCCTGCGGAGCGGTGGCTGTTGTTGAGGAGCCGTACATTGCGGCCGAGCTCAGCCACCAGCTTGCGCGCGAGCACGATCGACTCGTTGTTGGTCTGGCGGCGCGCGAGATCGAGCAGGATGCTGCTGACCTCCGGCGTGTGCCGGGAGAGATCGATGCCGGCGATCAGGTCCGCCCGGTTCTCGCGCTGAGCGAGCGCGGCGGCCTCCGCGTCGGAGGCGTGCTCGGAGAGCGTGAAGACGGAGGCGCCGCGCACCTGGGAATCCGGAATGGCGTCGGCGTGGACCGAGAGGAAGAGATCGCCATGCGCGGCCCGCGCGCGGGCGACCCGATCCTCGAGCGCAATGAATTCGTCGCTGGGCCGCGTCAGCACGACCTTGTAGCGCCGCGTCGCCTCGAGGAGGGCGGCCGCGAGCTCGGCGGTCGAGAGGGTGACGTCCTTCTCGTACGTGCCGGTGACGCCGATCGCGCCGGGATCGATCCCGCCATGGCCGGGATCGAGAACGACCGTGGGGATGCGCCGCGGGGGTTGCGCCTTGGCGGTGGCGGCACGGGCGAACGCGCCGGGCTGCCACACCGCAACGGCCGACGCCGCCGCGATCCGACCGACCCAGCTCAAGACGCTACGCCTGCCTACCCTGCCGTACTCGGTGCACATGTGGTCCGTGGCACCCTATGCCGACCGCAGCTGCTGCACCTCAGCGCCTTGCCGCGCAACCGCACATTCCAGGGGAGATCTACCCTATATCCCCTTGGCAAATCAACAAAATATTTTGCCGCGCCAGGCTCATACCCGGACATCGACCACGATCCGCCCGCGGATCGCACCCTTGAGAATCTGGCCGGCGAGGTCCGGCAAGTCCGCGAGCGGCACGACGCGCGTCATGGCATCGAGCTTGTCGAGCGGCAGGTCGCGGACGATGCGCGCCCAGGCCGCCTTGCGGCGGGGCATCGGACACATCACGGAGTCGATGCCGAGCAGATTGACGCCTCGCAGCAGGAACGGAATGACCGTGGTCGGGAGATCGTTGCCGCCGGCGAGGCCGCAGGCCGCGACGCTGGCGCCGTATCTCATCTGCGTCAGCACCGTCGCGAGCGTCGTGCTGCCGACGGCGTCGACGGCGCCCGCCCAGCGCTCGCTGTCGAGCGGCCGCGCCGGCGGCTGGGCCAAGGTCGCGCGATCGATGATCCCGTGGGCACCGAGGCTCTTGAGATAGTCGTGGGTCTCGGCGCGGCCGGTGGACGCGATCACGGCATAGCCGAGCTTGGCGAGGATCGCGGTGGCGACGCTGCCGACGCCGCCGGCCGCGCCGGTGACCAGAACGTCGCCGGCGGCGGATTTGAGTCCGTGCTCCTCGAGCGCCATCACGGCCAGCATCGCCGTGAACCCGGCGGTGCCGACGGCCATGGCGCGCTTGGCGCTGAGCCCCTCGGGCAGCCGCACGAGCTGGCTCGCCTTGACACGCGCCTTCTCGGCGAAGCCGCCCCATTGCGCCTCGCCCACCCGCCAGCCCGTGAGCAGCACGGCATCGCCGGGCTTGTATTCCGGCGCGGTGGAGACGGCGACCCGCCCGGCGAAATCGATGCCGGGGACATGCGGGTATTTCCGCACGAGACGCCCCAGCCCCTTGAGGATGAGCCCGTCCTTGTAATTGAGCGTCGAGTACTCGACGTCGACGGTCACGTCGCCATCGGGCAGCGACGTGTCCGGGAGTCGCTCGATCTTGGCGCCGACTTTCCCCTCGGCCTCGCGCAGGACGAGGGCCTTGAACTCAGTCATGGTGCTCTCTCCGCGCTGCGCGGGCGACACCGCCCGACGTGATCATAATCTCTCCAGGATGCTCACGTAGTTCGCGACCGCGGCGCCGCCCATGTTGAAGACGCCCGCGAGTTCGGCGTCCTTCACCTGGATGCCGCCCGCGGTTCCCGTGAGCTGCATCGCCGCGAGCACGTGCATGGAGACGCCGGTGGCGCCGATCGGATGGCCCTTCGACTTGAGCCCGCCCGAAGGATTGATCGGCAGCTTGCCCGTCTTCTCGGTCCAGCCTTCCTCGATCGCGCGGGCGCCCTCGCCCTTGGGCGCGAGTCCCATCGCCTCGTAGATCAGCAGCTCCGCCACGGTGAAGCAGTCGTGCACCTCGGCGAAGCTGAGGTCGTCGAGCCCGACGCCGGCCTTGGCGAGGGCCCGCTTCCAGGCGAGCTCCGGTCCCTCGAAGGCGACGATGTCGCGCCGGGAGAGCGGCAGGAAATCGTTGACGTGCTCGACGGCGCGGAACACCACCGCCTTGTCGAGCGCCAACGCCGTCTCGACGTCGGCCAGCACCAGCGCCGCCGCGCCGTCGGAGACCAGGGAGCAGTCGGTGCGGCGGAGCGGCCCCGCCACCAGCGGGTTCTTGTCCGAGACCGTGCGGCAGAAGTCGTAGCCGAGATCCTTCTGCATCTGCGCCAGCGGATTGGCGGCGCCGTTCCTGTGGTTCTTGGCGGCGATCCGGGCGAGCGCGTCGGACCGGTCGCCGTAGCGCTGGAAGTACATCTGCGCGATCCGCCCGAAGACGCCGGCGAAACCGCCCTCGATGCCCGCCTCCTCCTTGAGATAGGCCGCGCGGATCAGGATGTCGCCGACGGCGGGGCCGGTGACCTCGCTCATCTTCTCGACGCCGATCACCAGCACCTTGCGGGCGCGCTTGGCCTCGATCGAGTTCAAGCCCTGGTGAATCGCGGCCGAGCCCGTGGCGCAGGCATTCTCGACCCGGGTCACCGGCTTGAAGCGGAGCGACGGATCCGCCTGGAGCGCGAGCGAGGCGGGGAACTCCTGCCGCACGAAGCCCGCGTTCATGGTGCCGATGAAGATCTCGTCGATGTCGGTCGGCGCGAGCCCGGCATCGTGGATCGCCTCGGTCGCGACCTTCACGATCAGGGACTCGATGTCCTCGCTCTCGTGCTTGCCGAACTTGGTGTGGGACCAGCCGACGATACAGGCGGTCATGGCGCCTCCGGGGGTCGAGTATTTCTCTAGATATAGCAATCGCTCCGCGCGCCGTCATCCCGCCCCTGCCCCGCAGCAGAGGCTTGCCTGCCCTGCCGATTGCGGTGACAAGTATCGATCCGGAGGACCCAAAGCCTTGACCGAGCAGACCCTGACACTGCGCCGACCCGACGACTGGCACGCGCATTTCCGCGACGGCGCGATGCTGGCGGCGGTGCTGCCGTTCACCGCGCGGCAATTCGCCCGCGCCATCGTCATGCCGAACCTGGTGCCGCCCGTCACCACGGTCGCGGCGGCGGAGGCGTACCGTGCGCGCATCCTTGCGGCCCTGCCGAAGGGCGCGCGGTTCACGCCGCTCATGACCTGCTACCTCACCGACGGCACCGATCCCGCCGAGGTCGAGCGCGGATATCGCTCGGGCGCGTTCGCCGCCGTGAAACTCTATCCCGCGAAAGCCACCACCAATTCCGCCTTCGGCGTCACCGACATCGCGAAGACCTACGGCGTCCTCGAGCGCATGGCGGCGCTCGGCATGCCGCTCCTGATCCACGGCGAGGCGACCGACCCCGAGGTCGATGTCTTCGACCGCGAGGCCATCTTCATCGAGCGCGTCCTCGCGCCGCTGAGGGCTCGGATGCCCGGCCTCAAGATCGTCCTCGAGCACGTCACCACCAAGGACGCGGTCGATTTCGTGAGCGCCGCGGACGCCAATCTCGCCGCGACGATCACCGCGCATCACCTCATCATCAACCGCAACGCCATCTTCCAGGGCGGGCTCCGGCCGCATATGTACTGCCTGCCGATCGCCAAGCGCGAGCCGCACCGGCTGGCGCTGCGCCGCGCCGCCGTCTCCGGCAATCCCAAATTCTTCCTCGGCACCGACACCGCACCTCATCCCGTGAAGGACAAGGAGGCGGATTGCGGCTGTGCCGGCATTTTTACGGCGCCCGCGGCGCTCGAGCTCTACGCGCAGGTCTTCGCCGAGGAGAGGGCGCTCGACCGCCTCGAGGCCTTCGCCTCCCTCAACGGGCCGCGCTTCTACGGCCTCGTGCCCAACGAGGAGCGCGTGACGCTGGTCACGCGGCCTTGGCGCATCCCCGGCGAGGTCCGCGCCGGCGAGGCGGCAGTGAAACCGTTCCTGGCGGGCGAGGAAATCGGCTGGCAGCTCGCGAGCTGACGCGCCCGCTCACCCTCTATCGGCCAGCGCCGCGAACACGTCGCCGGCGATCGGGCGGCGGCGGATGTGGTGGCGGTGCCAGAGCGCATAAAAGAGAAGCGTCCACGCGGCGAAACCGAGGCGGCGCGCGCGCGCATGCGAGAAGAGCTTCGCCACTGCGCCGGGCTCGCAGATCTCCTGGATGCAGGCCTGGTCCGCGACCAGCGGGCCCAGCGTCGCGCCCCGGCGCTCGATCCATTCGCCCACCGGCACCGTGAAGCCCTGCTTGCGCGCGAATGCCGCTGTCGCCGGCACTTTCTGGCCGACCCAGCGCCGGAGCAGCCATTTGCCGAGCCGCTGCCGGATCTTGAGCCCGTCGGGCAGGCGGAAGGCGAAGGCGGCGACGGCGGGATCGAGGAAAGGCGTCCGGCCCTCGACGCCGTGGGCCATGAGGCAGCGGTCGAGCTTGCCCAGGAGATCGTTCGGGAGCCAGTCCGCGCAATCGACCGCCTGCGCCTGCTGGAGCGCGGTGCGGCCGGGTCTCGCCTCGCGCGCCTCGGCGGCCGCGATACCGTCCCGCCAGCCCGCGAGCTCCGTCTTCAGCAGGCCAAGCCCGTCGAGATTGCCGCGCCGCCGCGGAACCCGGCCGCCCGCCCACCACGGGCGCAGCACGCTCCGGTACCGGCCGTAGCCCGCGAAGAGCTCGTCACCGCCCTCGCCCGAGAGGATCACCTTGAGGCCGGCGGCATGCGCGGTGGCCGCCAGCTTGTAGGTTGGCAGAATCGCGTAGTCGGCGGTGGGATCGTCCATGGCCGCCGCGATCTCGGGCAGCAGCACCCAAAAGTCCGCCTCACGGAACTCCACCTCCGTGTGCTCGGCGCCCAGGGCCTTCGCGACGGTGCGCGCCTGCTCGCGCTCGTCGGCGGCCTCGGTGCTGGAGAAGCCGACCGTGAACGCGCGCACCGGGTGCTCGTTCAGGCGCGCCATCATTGCGAGTACCGCCGTCGAATCCGTGCCGCCCGAGAGGAACATGCCGTAGGGCACGTCGGAGCGCTGATGGATCCGCACGCTCTCCTCGAAGATCCGGTCGAACTCGGCGAGCGCGTCCTCCTCCGGGAGCGAGAGAGACTCGCCCTCGGGCAGCACCGCGCGGCGCCGGCGCTCGACCACGCGGCCTTGGGAGACCACGACGGTCTCGCCCGGCAGCAGGCGCTCGATGCCCGCGAAGATCGTCTTGCGCCCGGTGGTGAACTGCAGCTGCAGCAGCTCGTTGCGCCCTTGGGCCACGAGCGCGCCGTCCACGATCCCGCCGTCGATCAGCGCCCTCGGCTCCGAGGCGAAGGCGAAGCCCTCGGGCGTCTCGGCGTAGTAGAGCGGCTTGATGCCGAAGGGATCGCGCGACAGCACGAGCCGAGACGCGCCGGGATCGTGCAGCGCGATCGCGTACATGCCGCGGAGATCGTCGGCGTAGGCGATCCCCTTGCGGCGATAGATGTGGAGCGGCGTCTCGCAATCGCTCGCGGTCGAGAACACGGCGCCATCCAGCGCCGCGCGCAGCTCGATGTAATTGTAGATCTCGCCGTTCGCCACCAGCGCGGCGCCCGCGGGCTCGTAGAGCGGCTGATCGCCGGTGACCAGATCGATGATCGCGAGCCGGCGCTGCATCATGGCGACGTCGCCGACGCGATAGTTGCCGATGCCGTCGGGACCGCGATGGGCGAGCGTCTCGCTCATGGCGGCGAGCGCGTTGGCAGAGGGCGCCCGGCCGTCGTTGGTGGCGAGACCGGCGATGCCGCACATCAGCGGGCGACGCGCTCGATGAAATCGCGGTACTGGGCGACGACGACGGCCTCGCTGAACTCCGCGGCATAGGCGGCGCGCCCGGCCGCAGCGAGCTCGGTGCGCAGGGCGCCGGTCCCGGCGAGCCGCATGATGGCACGGGCGAGCGCGTCGGCGTCCTCGACCGGCACCAGCAGTCCGTTGACGCCGTCGCGGATCAGCGCCGCGGGTCCCGCGCTCGCCGCAGCGATCACGGGCCGACCCGCGGACCAGGCCTCGATCACCACGTTGCCGAGCGGCTCATGGCGCGAGGGGCAGAGCAGCATGTCGGCCGTCGCGAGCAGCGCCGCCGTATCCTCGCGCCAGCCGAGGAAGCGCACGCGGTCCGCGACGGCAAGCCGGAGCGCGCGGGCCTCCAGGCTCGCGCGATCGGGCCCCTCGCCCGCGAGCCAGAGATGGACGCCCGGCGCGCGCGCCATGGCCTCGATCAGCACATCGAACCCCTTGTTGGGGTGCAGCCGGCCGAGCGCCAGCGCGAGGGGCGCGTCCTCGGGGGTGCCAAGGCTCACGCGCTCCACCGGCGCCGCCGACATCTCCGGCACGAAGTTCGGAAGATAATGCGCCCGCGCCTCGGGCCAGCCGGAGCGCACGAGATAGGCCACGATGTCCCGGGTGTTGCCGATCAAGTGATCGCACCGGCGATAGTATTTGAGATCGTAGTACCCTCCAAGCCGTCCAACATGCACGAATCCGCCGCGCGGGCAAAGCCGCGTGGCGCGGCTCATCCAGGTCATCACCACGTCCGGGCGGTAATCGCGCAGGAGCCGCCGCATCTCGAGGCGCGTGCGCAAGTCGAGCCAGCCGCCGAACGGCAGCTCCGTGGGCGCAAGACCTGCGGCGCGCAGCACAGCCGCGCGCTCGGCATCGCGACGGATGACGACCCGCTGGTCCTGCCCCGCGCGAGCCAGTGCCGACACCAGGCGCACGAAGAACGTCTCCGCGCCGCCGTGGCGGGCTCCCGCCATCACCTGCGCGAGACGCCTCACGGGATCAGCGCCTCGAAGCGCTGGGCGACGTCGTCCCAGGAAAGCCCCTTCTGCCGCGCGATCGACGCCTCGTGTCGGGAGCGCCAGAGCGTATCGTCGGTCAGCAGGGCGATGGCGGCGGCCGCGAAGGCATCGTCGCCGTCGGCGACCGTGCCGGTGACGCCGTCTACCACCCGCTCCGGCAGAGAGCCGAGCCGCGTCACCACGGCCGGCAGGCCCAGTGCCTGCGCTTCCGCGACCGCGAGGCAGAAGGTCTCGTTCTCGTCCCCGCGATAGAGCATCACCCGCGCGGCCCCGAGCTTCTCGACGAGCGCCGCCTTCGGCACGGGCGCATGCCGTCGCACGCCCTGACCGCCGAGCGCGCTCGCGCGGGTGAGCACCGCGCTCATTGGCTCGGCCTTGCGCGCGCCGACGGCGCCATAGACCTGCGGTCCCGCATAGACGTGGAGCTCGGCGCCGGGCACGGCGGGGTGAATTCGCCGGCACCAGAGATCGAGCAGCCAATCGAGGCCGCGCATCGGGTTCGACGTGAAGATGGCGAGCGGCGCCGGGACACCGTCTCGGACCGACGCGCCGCGGTAGTCCGCTCCGAGCCCGTAGGGGATGACGGTGCGCCCGCCGCTGGGGACCCAGCCCGGCACCGTCGAGGCATGATAGGCGCCGGTGGTCACGATGATCGGCCGGTGCCATAGGAGCGGCCACAGGTAGCGGAGCTTCAGCAGATAGCCGCCGGGATTGTGGATCCAGAACACGCGGCGCCGAGCCTTCGGCGCGAGCCCGATCAGGCGATGCCCGCGGTTCCCGATATAGAGATCGCAAACCTCGGGAACGCCGTCCGCGATGCGCGTCCACTCGACTCCCTTGCGCGAGACCGGTGCCGCGCAGTTGTTGCAGACGCGCACCCGATGGCCGCGCGCCGCGCACGCCTCCGCCAGGGAGAGAAACGCCGACTCCGCTCCGCCCAGGGGCTGCCGATCGGGCGTCGTGCCGTCGAACTCCAAGCCGTCGTCGGCCATTACGATGAGCGCCATCAGCGCCCTCTCATGCGGCGTCGCCGGCGAGCCGCTCCCAGAGGCCCCGCACCGCCGCCTCGGCTGCGTCAACGGACAGTGTATCCATGAGCGTGTCCGTGGTTCGATGGTCGAACTCGGGCCCGCTCATCAGTGCGCGCCAGTGCCGATCGGTCTGCGCGACCGCCGTGCGCGGCCCCCAGGGCGCGTAGTGCGTGGGCGGGCTCGGGCCGAACAGGCCGACCGTCGGCACGCCCGCGGCCGCGGCCATGTGCATGAGCCCGGTGTCGTTGCCGACGAAAAGCGCGCAGCGCCGCATCGCGGCCGCGGCGGTGAGCAGGTCCGTGCGGCCGACCAGATCGATGCGCCGCTCCCGCGCGACCGCCTCGAGCACCAGCGCGGCCTGAGACCGCTCGTGCGCCGCCGCCAGCACGGCCACCCGCGCGCCCGGCAGAATGCCCGTGGGCGCGGTGAGGCGCTGCGCAAGCTCTGCGAAGCGCTCCGCGCGCCAAGTCTTGCCGCGCCAGTTCGCGGCCGGGCCGATCGCCAGGACCGGACCGCCCGCGGGAACCAGTGCCGCCGCGGCCTCATCGTGCCGGGGCAACGTCCAGAGGCGCGGCGAGGGCGGCGGATCGAGCCCGAAGAGCCGGCCGAGCTGGGCCACGCGCGGCTCGTCTCGGGCGCCCTTGCCGCGCACGCGACGCTCCCGCGTGAGCAGGAGATAGGCGAGCGCGGAGCCGCGCAGATCGACCACGAGGTCCCAGCGCCGCAACGCTACGCGCGCGTAGAGATCGAGCCAGTGCAGGCCGAAGCGCTGCTTGTCGATGACGATGATGCGCTCGAGCCGCGGCACGGCCTCGAAAAGCGGCGCCGCCACCCTGCCCGCCCCGATGGTGAAGCGCGCGTCGCGATAGCGCTCGACGAGGTAGGACAAGAGCCCGGTCGAAAGTACGGCGTCCCCGATGCGAGTCGCGCTGACGAAGAGGATGCGCATGGACCCGCGCGGGTTATATAGCCGGCCCCCCCGCTTGCCAAGCAAGCGTCGGGACCCTACCTGTGGAGCGCATGGCCTCTCCCCGGTATGTCTTGCTGGAAGACCGTGGCGTGCTGGAGATCACCGGCGCCGATCGGGTGACCTTCCTGCAGGGCCTCGTCTCGAACGACGTTCGGAAAGTCGGTCCCGAACGAGCGATCTACTCGGCGCTCCTGACGCCCCAGGGAAAATATCTGCACGACTTCTTCTTGGTGCAGCAGGGTGAGGCGATCCTCCTCGAGGGCGAGCATGCGCGCCTCCCCGATCTCGAGAAGCGGCTCTCGATGTTCAAGCTGCGCTCCAAGGTGGCGCTCCGGGACATCAGCGGCGACGTCGTCGTCGCTGCCGCTTTCGGCGGCGGCGCCGGCACGAAGCTCGGCCTGTCCGCCGAGATCGGCGCGGCCACCTCATTCAGCGGCGGTACGGCCTACGTCGACCCGCGCCTCTTCGAGCTCGGCGCCCGGCTGATCCTGCCGCGTTCGGCCGGCGCGTCGGCTCTCGATGCCGCGGCCTTCGCCCGCGCGGAGCCCGCAGACTACGACCGGCTGCGTCTTTCTTTAGGGGTGCCCGATGGCAGCCGCGACCTTGTCGTCGAGAAGGCGATCCTGCTTGAGGCAGGCTTCGACGAGCTCCATGGCGTCGATTGGGACAAGGGCTGCTACATGGGCCAGGAGCTCACCGCGCGCACAAAGTATCGCGCCCTCATCAAGAAGCGGCTGCTCCCGGTGAAGGTTGAAGGGACGCTTCCGCAGCCCGGTACGACAATCATGCTCGACGGCCAGGACGCCGGCGAGATCCGCTCCGGCCGTGGCGACCTGGCGCTCGCCCTGCTGCGGCTCGAGGCGGTGGAGCAAGCGGCAAGCGCCGCGGCGCCGCTGAAGGCGGGCGCCGCCACGGTGACCCCGATCAAGCCGAGCTGGGCCCGCTTCTAACGAGCGCTTCCGCCTACGCCGTCGTGTCGGCGTGCTGTTTCGAGAGCGCCGCCTGGGCGGCGGCGAGGCGCGCGATCGGCACGCGATAGGGCGAGCATGACACGTAGTCGAGGCCGATCTCGTGGCAGAAGCGGACGGAGGCGGGATCGCCGCCGTGCTCGCCGCAGATGCCGAGCTTCAGGCCCTTGCGCGCGCGCCGGCCGCGCTCGGCACCGATGCGCATGAGCGCGCCTACGCCATCGCGATCGATGGTGACGAAAGGGTCGTGGGGCAGGATGCCCTGCTTCTGATATTCGCCGAGGAAGCTGCCGGCGTCGTCGCGCGAAAGGCCGAAGCAGGTCTGCGTGAGATCGTTGGTGCCGAAGCTGAAGAACTCGGCGGTCTCGGCGATCTCTCCAGCGCAGAGCGCTGCGCGTGGCAGCTCGATCATGGTGCCGATCATGTAGGGGAAGCTCACGCCCGCCGTCTTCATGACTTCCGCCCCGATCCGGTCGATCATCGCCTTGAGGATGTCGAGCTCCTTGCGGGTCGCCACCAGCGGAATCATGATCTCGGGCTCGATCGCCTCGCCGGTCTCCTTGGCGACAGTGGCGGCCGCCTCGAAGATCGCGCGCGCCTGCATCTCGTAGATCTCGGGCGCCGTAATCGCGAGCCGGCAGCCGCGATGGCCTAGCATCGGATTGGCCTCGTGGAGCGCTTGTGCGCTCTGCCGCACGGTCGAGAGATCCTTCCCGGTGGCAGCCGCCACCTCCTGCATCTCCGCGTCGCTCTTGGGCAGGAACTCGTGCAGTGGCGGGTCGAGCAGGCGGATCGTAACCGGCAGCCCCTTCATGATCCGGAACAGCTCGACGAAGTCGCCGCGCTGCATGGGCAGGATCTTCGCGAGCGCCTTGCGACGGCCCTCGGCGCTGTCCGCCATGATCATCTCGCGCACGGCCGTGATCCGATGGTCGTCGAAGAACATGTGCTCGGTCCGGCATAGGCCGATGCCCTCCGCGCCGAACCGCCGCGCCGTCCGCGCGTCCGTCGGCGTATCCGCGTTGGCGCGCACGCGAAGCTTGCGAAACTCGTCGGCCCAGCTCATGAGCCTCGCGAAATCGCCGGAGAGCTCCGGTTGGATCGTCGGCACCTCGCCCAGCATCACCTCGCCGGTCGAACCGTTGATCGTGATGATCTCGCCGGCCTTCACGACGTGACCGCCGGCGCTGATGGTGCGGGCCCGGCCGTCGACGCGCAGGTCTCCGGCGCCGGCGACGCAGGGCCGGCCCATGCCGCGCGCCACCACCGCCGCGTGGCTGGTCATGCCGCCGCGCGTGGTGAGAATGCCCTTGGCGGCGTGCATGCCGTGGATGTCCTCGGGGCTGGTCTCCACGCGCACCAGGATCACGGCGGCGCCTTTCGAGGCCCTCGCCTCCGCCTCGTCGGCGGTGAACACCACGATGCCCGAGGCAGCGCCCGGCGACGCCGGCAGGCCGCGCGCCAGCACGGTCTTGGGCGCCTTCGGATCGAGCGTCGGATGCAGCAGCTGCTCCAGCGAGTTCGGCTCGATGCGCTGCACCGCTTCGGCGCGGCCGATGATGCCGCTCTCCGCCATGTCGACGGCGATGCGCAGCGCCGCAGCCGCGGTACGCTTGCCGGTGCGCGTCTGCAGCATGTAGAGCTTGCCGCGCTGCACCGTGAACTCGACGTCCTGCATGTCTCGGTAGTGCGATTCGAGCCTGTGGCGGACGTCCTGCAGCTCCCTGAACACCTCCGGCATCACCTCTTCCATCGCGGGCAGCGAGGACTTCGCGGCCTGCTTGCCGGCGACGGTCAGGTGCTGCGGCGTGCGGATGCCCGCGACCACGTCCTCGCCCTGGGCGTTGACGAGATACTCGCCGTAGAACTCGTTGGCTCCGGTCGAGGGGTTGCGCGTGAAGGCGACGCCGGTCGCGCAATCCTCGCCCATGTTCCCGAACACCATCGCCTGGATATTGACCGCCGTGCCCCAGTCCGCGGGGATGTCATGCAGGCGGCGGTAGGTGATCGCGCGCTGATTCATCCAGGAGCCGAACACGGCGCCGATCGCACCCCAGAGCTGCTCCTGCGGGTCCTGCGGGAACGGCTTGCCGAGCTCGCGCTCGATGATCTCCTTGTAGCCCGTCACCACGTCCCGCCAATCGTCCGCGGTGAGGTCGGTGTCGAGGCTCTTGCCGTCGTTGAGCTTGTGGTTCTCGAGCAGGTCCTCGAAGTGGTGATGATCGACGCCCAGGACGACCTGTCCGTACATCTGGAGGAAGCGGCGATAGCTGTCGTAGGCGAAGCGCGCATCGCCGCTGCGCCGGGCGAGACCCTCCGCCGTCCTGTCGTTGAGGCCGAGGTTGAGCACGGTGTCCATCATGCCGGGCATCGAGGCCCGAGCGCCCGAGCGCACCGAGACGAGCAGCGGATTCGCGGGATCGCCGAACTTGGCGCCCAGCAGCTTCTCGAGCTTCGCCAGCGCGGCGCTCACCTGCTCCGCGAGATCCTTGGGATAGGTCTTGCCGTTCGCGTAGAAATAGGTGCAGACGTCGGTCGTGATGGTGAACCCCGGCGGCACCGGCAGGCCGAGGTTGCTCATCTCGGCGAGCCCCGCGCCCTTGCCGCCCAGGAGCTCGCGCATGTCCGCGCGGCCTTCTGCGCCACCACCGCCGAAGCCGTAGACCCACTTCGTCATCGTCCGTCTATCCCTCGATCTGGCTGAAATCGGCCACGCGATTGAGCGTCGACCGGATCTCCGAGAGCAACCGCAGGCGATTTTCCCGCACTCCCGCGTCACCGGTATTAACGGTCACCCGATCGAAAAATTCATCGACCGGGCGGCGCAGGCTCGCCAGCGCGGTCATGGCCTCGTCGAACGCCTCTCGCTCGAGCGCCGCCGTCGCCTTGGCGGCCGCCGATTCAAGCCGCTCCGCAAGTGACTTTTCCTGTGGCATCTCTAGGGCCTCGCGTCGGGCCGGCCCATCATAGCTCCGCCCGTCCTGTTTTTCCTCGATGCGGACGATGTTGGCCGCGCGACGATAAGCCACAAGCAGGTTCGCCCCGTCATCGGTCGCCAGGAATCTATGTAGCGCCTCCACACGGGCAAGTAGGCGCACGAGGTCGTCCTCGCCGCCGAGGGCGAAGACCGCGTTAATCAAGTCGTGCCGCACGCCTTTCTCGCGCAGATGCACCTTCAATCGGTCGGCGAAGAAGGCGAGCAGCTCCGGCGCCGGATTCTTTGCGAATCCGCCCCGCCTCGCCTGGGTCCCGATGGTGAACGCAACTCCGAACAAGGACAGCAGCGGCACGCGAAGCCCGTTCTCGAGGATAAGGCGGATGGTGCCGAGGGCAGCGCGCCGAAGCGCGAAGGGATCGCGCGAGCCTGTCGGCACCTCGCCGATCGAGAAGAAGGCGACGAGCGTATCGATCTTGTCCGCCAGCGCCACGGCGACGCTCACCTGGGCGGTCGGGCACCTGTCGTTCGGCCCCTGAGGCGAATAGTGCTCGCCGATGGCATCGGCGACTTCGCGGCGCTCGCCGTCGTGGAGCGCGTAGTAGCGGCCCATGATGCCCTGCAGCTCCGGAAACTCGCCGACCATGCCCGTCGAGAGATCGGCCTTCGCCAGGAACGCCGCGCTACGGATAGCCTGGCCGTGGTCTCCCGGCACGTAGCGCGCCAGCTCGGTCGCCAGCGCCTCGAGGCGAGCGACCTTGTCCTCCATGGTGCCGAGCTTCGCATGGAACACGCGCTCCGCAAGCTTCGGCACGCGCGAGGCGAGCGGCACCTTGCGATCCTGCTCCCAGAAGAATTGGGCGTCCGAAAGACGCGCGCGGAGCACGCGCTCGTTCCCCGCGACGATCGCCTTGCCGGCATCGCGCGCAATCATGTTCGAGACCATCAGGAACTTCGGCGCAAGCTCGCCCTTGCCGTCGAGCAGCGAGAAGTACTTCTGGTGCGCACGCATGGAGGCAGTGAGCACCTCCGGTGGCAGATGCATGAACTCGGGATCGATGTTCCCCGTGAGGACCGTCGGCCACTCGACGAGGCCGGTCACCTCGACGAGCAGGCCCGGATCGTCCTTGAGCGAGAAATTCGTGGCTTTTGCCGCTTTCTGCAGGGCCTCCGCGATCTGCGCGCGCCGCGCACCGGCATCGAGCATCACCGAGGCGCGGTGGAGCTTCGCCTCGTAATCCTCGAAGTCCTTGATGGGGATGCGCTGGGGCGCGAGGAATCGGTGGCCGATTGTGGTGTGGCCGACGGGAATGCCGTCGAGCGGCAACGGCAGAACCTTCCCGTCGAGGAGCGACAGCACGCTGTTGATCGGCCGCACCCAGCGGAACGGCGCTGCTGGGAACCGCATCGATTTCGGCCATGGAAAGTCCACCACGATCCCACGGATGAGCGGCGGCAGCACCTCCGCCGTGGCTTTTCCCGGACGCTTGATCACCGCGAAATAGAACATGCCCTTGCCGGTGTCGCGCTCCTCGCACTGATCGAGGGACGCCAAGCCGGCGGATTTCAGGAAGCCCTGAACCGCGGCATCGGGGGCACCCTTGCGCGGGCCGCGCCGCTCCTCCGACTGGTCGGGCTGCGCCTCGGGCAGACCGGACACCGCGAGCGTCAGGCGGCGCGGCGTGACGAAGCTCTTGAGCGACGAGAAGGTGAGACCCGCGCCCTTGAGCCGCTCGGCGGCCAGGCGGTGCAGATCCTCCGCCGCGCGTCCCTGCATGCGCGCCGGAATTTCCTCGGTCAGGAGCTCGAGGAGATAGTCGGCCATCGGCTCAGGGCGACGCCGCTTCGGCGGCGAGCCATGCCTCGCAGCAGCCTTTGGCGAGCGCACGCACGCGGCCGATGTAGTTGGCGCGTTCGGTGACCGAGATCACGCCGCGCGCGTCCAGCAGATTGAACCGGTGGCTCGCCTTGATGCACTGGTCGTAAGCCGGGAGCGCCAGCTTCTTCTCGAGGAGCGCGCGGCACTCCCGCTCGGCGTCCTCGAAATGCCGGAACAGCTGGTCGGTGTCCGCGTGCTCGAAATTGTAGGCGGAGAATTCCCGCTCGTTGCGCTTGAAGACGTCGCCGTAGGTGATCTTCGCGGCGCCCGGCGCGCCGTTGAAGTCGAGGTCGTAGACGTTCTCGACCCCCTGCACGTACATGGCAAGCCGCTCGAGCCCGTAGGTGAGCTCGGTCGACACGGGATCGCACTCGATGCCGCCCACCTGCTGGAAGTAGGTGTATTGCGATACCTCCATACCGTCGAGCCAGACCTCCCAGCCGAGACCCCAGGCGCCCAAGGTCGGGCTCTCCCAGTCGTCTTCGACGAAGCGGATGTCGTGATTGGCGGGATCGATGCCGAGCGCATAGAGGCTGCGCAGGTAGAGATCCTGGCTGTCGGCTGGCGCCGGCTTCAGGATCACCTGGCATTGATAATAGTGCTGGAGCCGGTTGGGATTCTCGCCGTAGCGGCCGTCGGTCGGACGCCGCGAGGGCTGCACGTAAGCCGCGCGCCACGGCTTGGGGCCGAGCGCGCGCAGGGTGGTGGCGGGATGGAATGTGCCGGCGCCGACCTCGACGTCGTAGGGCTGCAGGATGACGCAGCCCTGCTGTGCCCAGAAATCCTGCAGGCGTAGGATCAGGGCCTGAAAGCTGGTCCCGGAAAGGGCGCTCGCCGCCATCGAATTGTCCGGATATGGGGGCCGCTATTGCGGCGCACCATACTGGCGGTGGTCGGGAGGGTCAAGGAACGGCGCGGGACTGGAGGCCGGTTGGGCGCAGAAAATGCGGCCAGCCCGAAGAAGCTAACCGCGCCAGGGACAATCCGCGCGGCCGCAAGAGCGCGCGCCGCTCGCCGCGACATAAGTCCCGCAGACCTTGCAGGCGATCATGTCCTCGGCCTCGAGTCGGTTGCGCGCGGTGGCGTTGTCCGGCGCGCGCCGGCGCGCTTGCGGCTCCGCCTCCGCGGACGGCTGGCCGGAGCCGGCCAGCATCTTGAAGAGATACCAAACTCCCGCCACCGCGCCGGCGAGGAACAAAAGCTTGAAGAGTCCCACTCCGAACATGCTCCGGTTTAGGGGACCGGCCGGGCCGGGGTCAAGCCGGGATGGCCTCAAAGGCCGAATCGGCTCCAGACCAGGCGCTCCTCGATCGCGCCGATGAGCTCGTCAAGGAGATCGCCGAGCCCGCCACGCGAAGGCCGGCGCACGCCCGGCAGCCGCCACCACCGGCGCACCCGCGCGCTCTCGAGCATGCGCAGCCGGACGTTCTCGCCGAAGCGCTCGCGCATCACGGCGCGAAGATCGCCGAGCCCGTCCACCAGGCCGAGCTCGACCGCGCGCCGACCGCTGAAGATCTCACCCTCGAAGAGCTCGGCGGTCTTCGAGAGCTTGGCGCCGCGGCGCTCCGCCACCTCGCTCTTGAAAGTGTCGTGCAGGTCGCGCTGCAGGCGCTCGAGCCGCTCGACGTCACGGGGATCCTCGGCGAGGAAGGGATCCAGCAAGGACTTGTCGCGGCCGGAGGTGTGCAGCCGGCGCTCGATGCCGAGCCGCTTCAGCACCTCCGCGAAGCCAAAGCTCGAGGTCACCACGCCGATCGAGCCAACGATCGAGGCGGCGTCCGCGTAGATCTCGTCGCCCGCCAGCAGCAGCCAGTAGCCCCCGGACGCCGCCACGTCCTCGGCGAAGGCGAACACCGGAACGCTCTTCTCGCTCGCGAGCTGGCGGATGCGGCGGTAGAGCAGCGCCGATTGCACGGGCGTGCCGCCGGGCGAGTTCACCGCAAGCGCCACCGCCTTGAGGTTGCGCAGCTTGAAGGCGCGCTCGATCACCTGCGACATGCCCTTCAGCGTGAGCCCGCGGACGCCGCGCCCGCCGATGATCCCCTCGAGCCGCACCACCGCGACCGCCGGCGCGGGACTCCCGCGGAGCCGGTCCTGGATCCAGTGCTTGAGGTCCTCGAGACTCATACGGCCAGCATAGCAGATCGAGCCCTAGAGGCTGAGCCCCTGCCCCTCCCGCAGCACAGCCTCCGCCTCCGCGGTGTAGCGGCCCTCGGCGTCGTGCAGCACGAGCCCCGCGGCAAGGCGCGTCGGCGTGCCGACGCCCTTGCGGGCCCGCACGATCACGCGTTTCGCGGGTTTGCCCGCGCCGGGCCAGAGGGGAAAGATCACGATCTCGCCGGCGCGGCCGGTGAGCTCAGCGAGCAGCGCATCGAGACGGTCCGCGCGATGAATGAGCGTGATGGTCCCTTTGGGCCGCGCCATCAGGAAGGCGAAGCGCACCCAGGCCGCGAGATCGGCGCCGCCCTCCACATGGGCCGCGGCGCGCTCGGAGCTCGCGGGCGGCGTCGCGGTACCGGCGGCGATATGCGGCGGGTTCGCCAGCACGTGATCGAAGACCCCGGGCTCGAGCCGCGGCGGCGGCTTCAAGAGATCGCCCGCCATGACGGAGACCCGGCCGCCGAGCCCGTTCAGCGTGACGTTGTCGTTGGCGAGCCGCACCAGCTCGCGCTCGCGCTCGATGCCGGTGACGCGGCAATCCGGCACCCGCACCGCGAGGCAGATCGCCGCGGCGCCCGTGCCGCAACCGACGTCGAGCGCGCGGTCGCCCGGCACCGCAGGAACGGAGGCCGCCAGGAACACCGGATCGATCGCGACCCGATATCCCTCGACCGGTTGCCGCAGCCGGACGCGCCCGCCCAGGAGCCGGTCCTCGCTCTCGCCATCGGGAAGCGGCGCGCCACTCATGCCGTCGCCTCGCCCGCCTCTCGCAGCAGCTGCTGCGCGCGGCGGTGGTCGGTGTCGGCGACCATGATCCGGCGCTGGATGGCGCCGATGCTGCCCTCGACGATGCTGGTGTGCTGGTCGAGCACCACGCTCTCGATCCCGGCCGCGGCGAGGACCGCCTCGACGAAGGAGAGCCGGACCGGATCGTTCGTGCGCAGCAGCTCTTTCATCGGGGATCGCCCAGGCTTGACCGGCGGATGCGCCGATCTATGCTCGCCTCCAACGGGGACAGCGTCAAGAAAACGCGCCGGAGTCGGCTTGAAGCGAGGCTAATCGTGGCTCGAATCGTGAGCGTGCGCGGGGCGGAACCCAAGAGACAGGCTGCGCCCTCCCTCGACCGGCTGGTCGCGCTCCTCGCGCGCGACCTCGACCGCGTCAACGCGCTGATCCTCGAGCGCATGCAGAGCCCGGTGGCTCTCATTCCGCAGCTCGCCGGCCACATCATCGCTGCCGGCGGCAAGCGGCTCCGGCCGATGCTCACCCTCGCCTCGGCGAGGCTCTGCGGCTATCCCGGCGACCGCCACATCGCGCTCGCGGCGGCGGTGGAGTTCATCCACACCGCGACGTTGCTGCACGACGACGTGGTCGACGCGAGCGACCTCCGCCGCGGCCTCGCCACGGCGAACGCGGTCTGGGGCAACAAGCCCTCGGTGCTGGTGGGCGATTTCCTGTTCAGCCGCGCGTTTCAGCTGATGGTGGAGGACGGCTCGCTCGAGGTGCTGGCGATCCTGTCGAACGCCTCGGCGGTGATCGCCGAGGGCGAGGTGCTGCAGCTCGTGACCTCGAACGACACCGAGACCACCGAGGAAGCCTACCTGCAGGTGATCCGCTGCAAGACGGCGCAGCTCTTCGCCGCGGCCAGCAAGATCGGCGCGGTGCTGGCCGAGCGGCCGCGCACCGAGCAGGAGGCGCTCGACGCCTACGGCCTCAACCTCGGCATCGCCTTCCAGCTGATCGACGACCTGCTCGACTACTCCGCGCGCCAGGCCGAGCTCGGCAAGACCGTGGGCGATGATTTCCGAGAGGGCAAGATCACGCTGCCGATCGTGCTCGCCTTCGGGCGCGGCAGCGACGAGGAGCGCCGCTTCTGGCGCCGCACGCTCGAGGACCTGCAGCAGCAGGAGGGCGACCTCGAGCGCGCGATCGACCTGCTGCGCAGCCACGGCGCGCTCGCGGAGACCCTCGAGCGCGCCCGCACCTACGGCGCCGCCGCCCGCACGGCCCTCGCGCCCTTCCGCGACTGCCCCGAGAAGCGCGCGCTCGACGAGGTCATCGACTTCTGCCTGGAGCGCGGTTTTTGAGTTCCCCCCGCCCCAAAGGGGAGAAGGTTGCGAAGGCTCAGCGAGCGCCGCGAGCTTGGCCGAAGCCAGGCGAGGGGGCGCTTCCATCCGCGCGAGAATTGCTCTATAGCTCCCCGTCCGAACGGCTCGGAGTGTAGCTCAGCCTGGTAGAGCACTGCTTTCGGGAGGCAGGGGCCGGAGGTTCAAATCCTCTCACTCCGACCAACATCCCCCAGGAAATCCGGCGCTATAAGACCACCCGCTGATCCTCGGGAATGACGTCGCCGTCGATCGTCATGGGCTCGCCGTCGAGCGAGACCGAGCAGCGCCGCATGGGGATGTCGAGGTGGCAGGGCGTGTTGCGGTTGCCGCCCGCCTCGGTGTTGGGTCCCGTCGAGAACAGGAAATTGCCGTAGAAGGCGCGGCCGTCCTGGCCGAGCGTCGCCTCCCTGTCGAACATGCCGAGCGCGGTCCACTGCGCGCGCGGCTGCAGCCCCCAGCCGACATGGGAGACCGCATAGACCTCGGGATCCCGGAAGAATTCCATGTAGGACTTGAGGAACTCGGCGTCGAAGCCGCCCTCGATCGCGCGCACGTAGCCGCCCTCGACGGTGAGCTCGATGGGCGAGCGCACGTAGTCCTTGAACGGGAAGATGATGTCCCCGCGGTCGATGACGATCTTGCCGCTCGCGGTACCCTCGTCGGGCCAGGTGACGAGGAAGCCGCTCGGCCAGTGGTCCCAGCGCCCGGGCTCGTCGGCGAAGCCGTATTCCGAGATGATGGGATAGCTGCCGAGCGCGCAGTCGAGCCGCGTGCCCGCCTTGGACGTGACGGTCATGCGCTTGGCGCGCCGCAGCCGCTTCTCCGCCGCCAGCACGCGCCGCTTGTCGTCGAGGGTCGGCACCAGCCGGGTCAGGATTTCCGGCGGCTCGACCGCGAGCAGCATGCGCGTGCCGGATTCCAGAATCTTCGCCTGCTCCGGAGAGAACAGCAGGAGCATGAGATCGATCACGAGATCGCTCTCGCGCAGCGCCGCCATGGCGGCCTTGTTGTCCTTGAGCGCGGTCACGCCGACATAGGCGGTCTTGTCGCGGCTCAGCGAGAGATGGCCGTTGGTCGGCGGCAGCGTGACCGTCGTGACGACGGCGCCGAGCTCGGTCGCCGCGAGCTCGGCCGCGCGATAAGTCTGCTGGTTCGTGTCGGCGCTCGTGAGCAGCGTCACCGCCTCGCCCGGCTTCACCTTGGAGAGCGTCAGGACCTGCTTCCAGGCCGCCAGCAGTTGCGCGTCGGTGGTGCTCATGGCTCTCCCGTCGGGTTGACAGGCAAATCACCTTGTACGATCAGTAATTCGCCCTGATTGTCAACGACGCGCGCGGAGTCTCCATGGCGCGGCCACTCAAAGTTGTGGTGATCGGCGGCGGCATCGGCGGTCTGACGGCCGCCACCGCACTGATGGCGCGCGGCATCGCCGCCGAGATCTACGAGCAGACCGACGAGCTGACGCCGGTCGGCGCCGGCATCCAGATGACGCCGAACGCGGTCAAGGTGCTGCGCGCGCTCGGCCTCGAGCGCGGCCTCCGCGAGACCGGGTTCTTCCCGGAGGCGACCGTGGGTCACGACTGGCGGAGCGGCAAGGTGGTGTTCCGCACGCCGCTCGCCGGCGAGTGCGAGCGGCTCTACGGCGCCCCCTATGTGCAGATCCACCGCGCCGATCTGCAGCGCACATTGTGCGAGAAGCTGCCGGCGGGGACGGTGCGGCTCGGCAAGCGCTGCGTCGCCGTGCGGAGCGAGCGAAGCTCCGCGATCGCGCGCTTCGCCGACGGCAGCGAGGTCGAGGCGGATCTACTGATCGCCGCCGACGGCATCCGGTCGGTCGCGCGCACGACCCTCTTCACCGAGGGCACGCCGCGCTTCACCGGCAACATCTGCTGGCGCTCGGTCATCCCATTCGACCGGCCCGACCATGAGCTGGTCGAGCCCAACAACGCCATCTGGTTCGGGCCGCGCGGCCACGTGGTCACTTATTATGTGCGGGGCGGCAAGGCTGTGAATCTCGTGGCGTGCCTCGAGACCGAGACCTGGACCGAGGAGTCCTGGAACGCGCGCAGCACGCCCGCGGAGCTGCGTGCCGCCTATGCCGGCTGGCATCCTCGGCTGCAGCGGCTCTTCGAGCGCGCGCACGAGGTCTTCAAGTGGGGGCTGTTCGACCGCGAGCCGATGCCCGCCTGGACCGCCGGACGCGTGACGCTGCTCGGCGACGCCGCGCACCCGATGCTGCCCTATCTCTCGCAAGGTGCCGCGATGGCGATGGAGGATGGGCTGGTGCTCGCGCGCATGCTGGCCGAGAGCCCGGGCGACGTCGCCGCGGCGCTCGAGCGCTACGAGGCGATCCGCATCCCACGCACGGCCCGCGTCCAGCTCACCTCGCGTGCCCAGGGGCAGAAGAACCACCTGATCTCGCCCTGGGCGCGGCTCCGCCGCGACCTCGTCTATCGCCTGCGCAACCTGATCGATCCCCAGAGCACCGGCCTCAAGGCCGCCTGGGTCTACGAATACGACGCCGCCAGCGCCGCAGCCGAGCCGGCCATGGCCGCGGCGGAGTAGACGAGGCCGAAAACAGAAAAAGCGCCCCCGAGACCCCTAAGGGGTCCCGAGGGCGCTGGTGCCGCGGGCCGGACGTTACGCCGGCAGCTATCTGATGAGGTCAGTCCTGGAAATCAGGATGGGTCGCTCTGGCTGAGGCCTCACCGAGCTTCACTCGGCCGTGCCGCCGCGGGTGCAGTCAGTCTAGGCGCTGGCTCGCGTGCGTGCAAAAAATTCTCGACTTTGCGGTCTCCTCGAGATCGGTATGTCGTCAATCGGACGGACGGCCATGCGCCTATCCGCGCAGCACGCGCCGGCACGCTCGTAATTCCGCGCGCTCGCGGCCGTAGTCGAGGATCATCTCTGCGAGCACGGACCCCTTGGGCAAGGTGAGGAGCTCGCTGGCGGCGCGGGAATCCTCGTCGGCGGTGTAGGCCTTGGGCTCGGGACAGAGGCTCGCGGGCGCAGCGCCCGAGCAGGCCGCCACGACCGCGGCGAGCGCGAGTGCGGGAATCTCCCAGGGGGTGCGCATCAGAATTTTCCCTGCCGGAGGCGTTTGGCGGTCTCTTCGGTCGATGCCGGCGCCTGCGCCGCGGCGTCGCGCTCGGCGGCGAGGGTTCGGACCTCGGCGGTCTTCGCGAGGTCGTCGGCCACGAGCCACGCGAGGAAGCGCAGCGCGAGGCGCTTGAGCCAGGTGCCCATCACTTTGCCTCGTCTCCAGCGCTACGCGCGCCGCCGGGTTGGCCGGCGGCGGTGGCGCGCGGATCATGAGAGCTATCCCGCCGCGCGCTCAGGTTCTCGACGAGGGCGGTGTCGAGCTCGGTCGCCTTGACGGCGATGTTGAGCGCGACGCCGAGGGCGGCGCTCGCCGCGGCGGTGCAGCCGGCGGTGCCGGCGCTGGCCAAGAGGACCAGCGCCGCCGCCGCATAGCGGCCCGCCCTCACGGCTTGAGCGCCGTGGCGGGCGGCGCGCTCGCGGCCTGAAGCGCCACGGCGATGGCGGGATCCTGGTGCACCGCCGCCTTGACGGCGCTCACCGTGCCGAGCGCCACCTTGAGCGTCGCGGCGGGGTCGGTCGCGGGCATGGCGCAGAGCGCGTCGGTCGCCTTCATGGCCTTGGCCTCGTCGCCCGAGGTCGCGGCCACCTTGGGCGAGATCGCCGCGGCCACCTGGTAGAAGCCGTTCAGGATCGAGGCGGCGCCGCAGCCCTTCTGCGCCATCTGCACCGTCACGACGGCGCCGCTCTCGGCCACCGTCGCGAGATCGGTCAGACCCTGGGAGATGCCGGCGACGTCGCCGTTGAAGTCGTCGACGAGCCGCTCGACCTTGGCATTGAAGGCATCGAAATCGGCTTGCACATTGCCGGGCGCGCAGGCGCCGAGGCTGGCCGCGAGCGCAAGCACGCCCGCGCGGATGGTCTGCGTCATCGGAGAACTCCTTGTTGTGGGGGTGGGGTTAACGCTACGCGCGCAGTCGGGTTGGTGGGCGGCGACTGCACACGGACAAGAGACGCGCTACGCGCGTAGTCGGGTTGCCGGGCGGCGGCAGCGCGGAAAAATCAGCTCTCGGGGATCAGGAAGCCCGCAAGCGCGCTCACGGCGATGCCGGCATCGGCGATGTGCTGCCAGAGGCCGGGGTCGATGCTGACGTGCACGCCGGCGAGCAGGCCCGCGAGCGCCGCCCAGGTGCTCGCCTCGCCGAGGCGCGTGATCAGGTACTTCACAATGCTCATGGTGCTCCTCTTCGGTTGCGACAAGAAAAACGCGTCGGCGGGGGCCGGCGCGCGCGAACGACATCGCCCGAGGGATTCAGCCGTAGGCGCGGGCGAGCCAGCCCTCGAGAAAACGCTCGGCGGCCGGATGCAGCGCCGCGATCAGGCGATAGTGGCCGGCGACCTCGCTGCGGAAGGCCGCGAGCAACGCGCTCACGTCGGCACGCGCGACCGCGGCGCGGGTCTGCGGGCCGAGCGAGCCGTCCTCCGCGACGGCGGCGCCGGTCGCGCGGAGCGCCCGCTGCAGCGCGCGATGCACGGACTCCACGCCGATGTTGACGCCGATATCGAGGATCTTGGCGCCGACCGCGGCGGGAAGCTCCGCCCAGCCGTTGCGCTGCCACCAGTCGCGGCGATAGATCTCCGCCGCCTGCTCCGGTGTCAGCGCGCGGATGCCGGCGGCGCCGAGCTCCGGATAGGAGCGCAGCGAGATGCCGTGGTTGGTGATCCCGCCGGGATCGGCGGGGTCGTCGACCAGGCCGCCCTCATGCGCCAGCACGGCCGCGACCGCGCGGTCGAACGCCGGGTCGTCGCTCACGAGGCCCTCCCGATCCGCAGCGCCAGGGTCGCGACGAGGCTCGCCATGCCGAGGATCGTGCTGCCGGCGGCCGCGAGCACCATGACCTCGAGCCGGGTCACGCGGTGCGCGGTCTCCCGCAGCATCGCCAGGATGTTCGCGTAACGCTCGGCGCAGACGGCCTCGTGCACGGTGATCCGCGTCTCCGCCGTCGCGGCATCGTCGCCCCCGTCGGAGAGCGAGGCGCTCACGGCGGCCACCCGATCGCGTCGAGCTCCGCGCGGCTTCCCGCGGCGGAGACCTGCTCGAGGAGCCGGGCGAGCTTCCGTTGCGCGGCTGCGACGGCGCTCCTCCCGTCGGCGGCCGCGCGCTGGATCTGCGCGGGCGTATGGTCGCGCAAGGCCCAGGTGCCATCGGAGGCCGCGCACCAGACCGGCGTCGTCCACTCCGCCGGCAAGCCCGGCAGCAGCGACGCCGTCGCCGCCGCCATCAGGTTGCGCTGGTCGGCGTCGCCCGCGGGATAGGTGAAGCCCGGGCCGAGCGCCGCCGACGCGAAGCCGCGGCGAATCTCCTGCTGGCACGCCGCGCGCAGGGCCGCGGCCTTGCGATGCCGGCACTGCTCGAGCGTCGGCAGCTCGGCTGCCGTGGTGAAGACGAGATTGCCGGCCGCGGCGGGCAGCGCCTCCCGCGCGATCCGTGCCAGCGCCTCCGCAGGCTCCAGGCGCTGCCCCAGCGTCAGCTGCAGCAGCCACGGATCGGGCACGTGGTACTCGAGCCCGGGATCGCCGGGCAGATCGTAGACGATGACGTGCATTTGTTGTCCTCGCGCGACCGACCGCCTGCCCAACCCCGGTCGCGCGAGTAGAGCTGGGAGTACTTCAGAATTCGGAGAAGCTCAGAGCCTTGCGTCCGCCACCAGCTGCACGGCGAGGCGCTGGCCGGCCGCGCTGCCGGCGGGCGTGGTCATGTTGAAGGAGGCGCCCCACTCGCTCACGAGGTCGGCAACGCTCGCGGAGCAGTCGCTGTTGGTGTCGAGGTTGCGGACCTGCGCGTTGGCGGCGCTCGGATTGAAGAGCGTCAGGCCCGGCGCCTTGATCATGCGGGTCGGGAAACTCCAGAAGACGCCCTTCTGCGCGGTCGCGGCGCCGACACCCTGCGTCGCCACCAGCGCGCCCGATGTTCCCGCGTTCTGCGCGGGCGCGGTCGTCAGCGGAAACGTCTTCGCGTAGTAGCGCTGCGCGCGCTCGAGTTCGTCGCCGAAGGGAGAGCGGCCGTAGAAGCTCGCGACCTGGCCGCCCTCGAGCTGCACGTCGCCGATCCGCAGGTTCCTCGCGGAGAGGCCCGACGGCAGGGCGAATTGCAGCTCCAGGCAGAGCCCCTTTTGCGCATTGGCGAGCGTGTCGAGCTGGAAGGCGTTGCCGGCGCCGTCCCACCAGAGCTGCGTCACCGCGCCCGAGGGCAGGCTCTGCGCGGCACCCGTCAGCGCGTTCGACATGGTGCTGAAATTATCGGCCGCGTCCGCCGAGCGGAGGATCGGCGTGACGCTGATCGCGGCGCCGGTGTCCTGGAAGGCGAGCAGGCCCAGTGCGGCGAAGGGATGCGCGGGCGTGCCGTACTGGAACGGCGCGGCGAGCAGGTCGCGGACGTTGCGGCTTTCCATTTTGGTGCGGAGCGCCACGGTGACCGCGCCGGTGGTGCCGAGATTGGCGGTGCCGATCGCGACCTGCGCCGGGAAATTCGTGTCGGCGATCTGGCCGAAGCTCCCCGAGGAATTGGCGGCCGTGTAGGACTGCGCTTCCCAGAGATCGAGGATGTGCTGCCAGGAGCCCGAGAGCGAGACGGCGGAGACGAGCTGGTTCACCTGCCCGTCGCCGTTGATGTTGCGGCGCTTGCCCCAAGAGCCCTGCAGCGCCGCGGTGTCGGCATCGATCGCCGATTTGTAGACCGAGCCCGTCTGCGTCGTCATGTTGGTGGCCTGGAACGGCATCGGAAACTCCTCTCGAAAATGACTTGAATGTCATCGAGCACGGCTGCAAATGCGGCTCGGATTGCTTGACACCTGCGTGGCGGCAGAGGCGGAATGCGCGCGATTTGCGCGGCTTTCCGGCCGCGTTCGGGGACTCGCAAACGCGCTCGCACCTTCCGTTGGGGCATCTCGCGCCGCCATGACGATCGCCGCCATCTCGCAGCCCGAGCGGCCGCCGCGCACCCAAAGCTGGTCCGGCGCGCCGTCGTGGGTGGATCCGCTGAGCTGGGGCGCCGTCCTCATCGCCTCGCTGGTGATCTTCGACAGCCCGTCCTTCCTGGGCTATGTGCACGCCGACAGCCTGCAGCTGGCGCTGGAGACCTGGGACCTCTCGACCCACGACTACGCGTGGCAGGGCATGCAGTTCTCGCGCGTGCCCAGCCTCTTCCCCGACCTCGCGATCTTCGGCGGCGCGCAGCTGCTGACGGGAAGCTGGCGCTTTGCGTTTCTCGCGTTCGGGATCTCGACGCTGCTCGGGCTTGCGATCGCGGCCGGGTGGATCCTCGACAGGCTGACGCGCTGCGGCTGGCGCCTGGGCACGCGCGCCTTCCTGGTGGTCGCGCTGCCCCTGCTGTTCCTCGAGCTGCCCGTGACCATCGCCTCGCGGCGTCTCGAGGTGTTCGTGCCCAACGGCCACGGCGGACCGCTCGCGCTCGCCTTCGCCGCGCTCTGCGTCGCCTGCGCGCAGATGGAGCGCGGGACGCTCCGGCGGTCGCTCGTGCTCGCGGCCCTCACCGCCGCGGGAACCATCTCGGATCCGCTCTTCCTGCTTTCCTTCACGGCGCCGGTGCTGGGCGTCGCGGCCTATCGCTGGCGCCGCGGCACGCTCCTCCGCGCGAGCGCGACAGCCGTCATCGCGGCCGTCCTCGCCGGCGTCGCCGTGGGCCGGGTGCTGGACCTGTTCCTGAACCGCGAGGGCGTCCCCCCGATCGAATGGCTCGGCGTGCCCGCGCACGTCCGGGACTTCATCCTGAGCCCCGGCGTCCTCGCCGCCGCGGCGCCGGTCACGGTACTGCTGGGGTTCGGTCTCCCGCTCGCGCTCTTCCTCTTATATCCGCGGCTCCGCCGGGATCGCGCCCAGCCAGCGGAGACCGCCGACCCGTCGGGGCTCTGGTGGACGCTGGCCGCCACGAGCCTGGCCCTGGTCGCCGTGCAGACCGCGGTCTATTACGAGGACACCTCGCAGTACCGCTACACCATGCCGCTGCAGTGGTGGCCGGTCGTGTTCGCGTCCGCGCTCCTGGTGCAGCGGCTCGCCGGCAAGGCGCGGTGGGCGATCTCCGCGGGTCTCGGCGGGCTCTCGTCGGGGCTCGCCGTCTTCTACCTGTGGCCGGGCCCGCACGCGCCCGCGATCCTGCGGCTGCACCACCCGCTGGAGGCCTGTCTCCTCGAGGGCCAGCGCACCGCCGGGCTGAAGGCGGGCCTCGCCGACTACTGGCACGCGCGCTATCTCAAGGCGTCGAGCGACTGGCGCCTGCAGATCGAGCAGATCGAGAGCGACGGCGCCGGCAGCTATTTCGACGGCGACCGCTTCTGGAGCACGCACGACATGACCGCCGACGCGGCTTCGCCTCGGCCGCCGGGCGAGCCGCAGGCTTCGCCTCGGCCGCCGGTCTACAACTACATCGTGATGGCCGACATCGACGAGGGCGCCATCCGGCGGCATTTCGGCGCGCCCGACCGGACGCTCGACTGCGGCGGCACGGCCGTCTGGATCTACGACGACACCGCGGCGTTTCGCAGCGCGCTCGTCCAGAGCTCGCCGCCGCTTTACGCGACCTTCCTGGAATCGGGCGAGGGGATCGACCGGATCTGCATCGCCGCCGATCGCTTCTTCAGCGCCGCCCGGTCGAGCGAGGCGGACCGCCGCGCGCCCTGGACGGGCCCGATCGAGGCGCGCGCGGAGACGCCGAACGGCTGGGTGCCGCGCATCTGGGGCCCCTACTTCACCCTGCCGGCGGGACGGTGGCGCATCGCGCTCGACTACAGCCTCGCCACCGATGCGCCGGGACGCGACAGCTGGCAGATCACCGCCGGCTGGCCCGACACTTATTATGAAGGGAGCCTGCCGCCCACCGGCGGAGAGCTTCGCACCGTCGAGGCCGAGGTCGACCTGGCCGCGCCCGCGGAGCGCCTCGAGATCCGCAGCTATCTCGCGGGGCGCGGCGGGATCGCCGTCTCCGGCGCCAGCATCACCCGCGTCGGCGCCGGCATTGATCCCGCGCCGTGTCCTGGGGATGGCGCGGCCTCGAGCGACTCCGCGGCCAACTGAGGGCGCCGTCGTGACGACTGCCGCGGCATCGCACGGCTCGGGCTCGCGTCGAGCGACGAAGGCGCTCGGCTGGCTCGTCGGCGCCGGGGCTTTGCTGGCGGCCGCGCTCATCGGCTGCCTCGTGATATTCGAGAGCTCGTCGTTCCTCGGTTTTGCCATCAACGCCGACACGCTCCATCTCGCGCTCACGGTCTGGGACTACTCGGCGCACGACTACGCGCGCGAGGGCTTCTCCATGTCGCGCGTGCCGAGCATTTTTCCGGACATCGCCGTCTACGCGGCGGTTCAGCTCGCCACGGGGAGCTGGCGCATGGCCTCGCTCGCCTACGGCGCGCTCTCGCTGCTCGGCCTGTCGGCGGCGGCCGGAGTCATCGTCCGGGAGATCGCGCGCTGCGGCTGGCTCGCCGCGGCACAGGCGTTTCTGCTGCTGACGCTGCTGGCGCTGCTGCTGGAGCTGCCGATCACGGCGACGTCGGAGCACATGCACATCTTCCTGCCCAACAATCACGGCGGGCCGTTCATCCTGGCGCTCGCCGCGCTGGGCGTCGCCCGGAGCTGGCTCCTGCGGCCGGCGCGGGCGAAGCTCGTCGCACTGTTCCTGCTGGTGACGGGGGGCGTGCTGTCGGACCTGCTGTTCGTCATCTCCTGCGTCGGGCCGATCACCGCGGCAATCGCCTTTGCCGTCCTGCGGCGGAAGCTGGCGCTGCGCGCCGCTATGCCTATCATCGCCTGCGTGCTGCTGGGGACCGCCGCCTCGCGCGGCCTCGACCTGCTGCTGGTGCGCGACGGCGGCATCGGCATCGACTGGACCGCGGTGCCGGTCCACGCGCGCGCCTTCGCGGCCGGCATCGTCGCGGTCGCGACGGCGGCACCTTTGACGGCGGTCCTGGCCTATGCCCTGCCGCTGGCGGCGCTCCTCGCTTCTCCCCTGCTCCTTATCGGCGGCGCAAGGCAGGACCGCGCGCGGGAGGCGGTGGAGTTCTGGTGGGTGCTCTCGGCAAGCAGCGTGCTCGCAACGCTGGCGGCCGTGCCGCTGGTCTACGAGGGGACGTGGCACTTCCGCTACATGATGCCGCTGCTCTGGTGGCCGGTCGTGTGGGCGTCGGTGTGGCTCGTGCGGCTGCTGGGAGCGGCGCGCCGCGCCGTGCTCTCCACCGCGCTTGCGGGGCTGGCGCTGATGCTGGGCGCCGCCTACACCTCGCGGGGCCTGCACGCGCCCGCGCTGTTGGCGCTCCATCATCCCGCGGAGGCGTGTCTCCTCGAGGCGCAGCAGAGCGCGGGCCTCAAGGCCGGGCTCGGCGACTACTGGCATGCGCGCTACATCGAGGCGTCGAGCGACTGGCGGCTCCAGATCGACCAGGTCGAGCCGGACGGCGCCGGCGTGTGGTGGAGCAACGACCGGTTCTGGTATACGCACGACGTCCATGACGGCGCCCGCATACCCGTTTACAACTACTTCGTGATGGCCGGACTCGACGAGACCGCGATCAGGAGCCACTACGGCGCGCCCGACCGGACGCTCGTGTGCGGCGGCAGCGCGATCTGGATCTACGACGACGCCGCGGCGCTTCGGCGCGAGCTGGTGCGCACCTCGCCCTCGCTCTACGCCACCTTCCTCGAGGCGGGCGAGGGCATCGACGCGATCTGCATCCCCGCCGACCGGTTCCTGAGCGCCGGGCACCGGGTGGAGAACGAGAGCCTGGCGCCACTCGCCGGCCCGCTCGAGGTGCGCGTGGACGCGCCGGACGCCTCCCGGCCGCAGGTCTGGAGCTCGGCCTTCGACCTGCCCCGCGGCCGCTGGACCCTCACCCTCCGCTACGCCCTCACCACCGACACCCCCGGCCACAACCGCTGGCAGGTCACCCGAGGCTGGGGCCGCGAGGTTCTTTATGAGGGGGAACTCGCGGCGAACGCGGCCACCCCACAATCCGCACGAGTGGACCTGACGCTTGAGGAGCCGGTCCAGGGGATCGAGGTGCGGGCCATGCTTGCAGGTACGGGAGTGCTCGGAATTACCGACGCAGGCATTGCGCGCACGAACGCGGTCGGGAGTGAAGGTTGTGTCAAGTGACACTATAAATCTCAGCCACGTTCGACCGCGGGCAGCCAGAAGCGCCAACCGGCAGCATGCTCTGATGCTCCCGACAGTCAATCTTGCGGGGACTCTCTGCCATTAGCGCCGTCGGGAGTTCGGTCGTCTTTTCGGGTTGCGGCGAATGAAGATCATCGTTCTTAAGCTCGATCATCTCGGTGACTTCATAATGGCGATCCCCGCGCTGCGAAAGCTACGCGACCATTTTCCTACCGACGAGATCTCCCTTGTCTGTGGATCATGGAACAGGAGCATTGCAGAAAGCTGCGGCTTCTTCGATAGAGTTCTTGTTTACGATTTTTTCCCTCCTACCGTTGCCGACCGGGATGGTGTTCCATATCAACCTATAAGCACGTTTCGGCTAGTTACTAACGGATCATATGATGCCGCTATAGATCTTCGTATAGACTCTGATACTCGATTCTTGCTTTCATATATAGATGCACATTTGAAGTGCGGAATTGGTTTGAATTGTGATTTTCCCTATCTTAATCTCGCCTTACCACTCAAGATATTAAATCATTTACCTCTTGTAGATAAAGACGCTTGGCGTGGGTTTCCCGCAACTGACTTTGTTTCAAATGTGCTGTCACCCACTCCTCTTTATTGGGACCTTGATTTTTCAAAAACAGATCACTGCGCGATTTTTGGTCCATATACTAGGCTTCCGATCGGCATCTACCGTGTTACATTCCATTTCCATGCCCCTGGATTTTGGGGTCTGGGTTTACTTTGCAGCATCGTGGTTGACGTCGGTCAGCGTACGGTGCCGATCGCTACTTTACGCCTTCGCCGCCGACACCTCCGATCTGGTTGCGCCACTCTGGAATTCTCAAATAACGATGAGAACGGGGCTATAGAGTTCCGTATCTACGCGCGTGGGCGCCCTCTTGCGGGCACCTTCCGTTTCTTTGGCGTGACCATTGAGAACCCCTCTGCATCTAGCGGTGCCGCGGTGAAGCATAGATTGCACAGTTTACACCGTGCCGAGCTAACCTCGCTGATGGTCTCGCTTCTTGCCGAACGGCTTCACCCCCCCACCGGTCACATTGGGCTCATGGCAACCGATTCTTTTGTAGACCCTCTTTCCGAGGAGGAACGTGGTCTCCTTCGAAGATCGGGTGGTATTTATATATCACCCCTGAGCAATTCGCCCATCAAGGATTGGCCACCCAGCAACTATACCAGACTGATAAAGTTGCTCCTGGAGCGAACAGAGCGACACGTCGTGCTCCTCGGAACCCAGAATCAGCGCGAGGCGCTAAGTAAGATTGCCGGTGCGGCAGCTTGTGATGGTCGCCTAGTCAATCTTGGTGGTAAAACGTCCTGGACTGCGCTGCCCGGATTATTCAAAAGATCGGCTTTGGTAATCTGCGGTGATTCGGGAATCGCTCATTATGCCGCTGCATGTGGCGCGCGAGTTCTTTTGATATTCGCCGGTACCCATTCACCCGAGGAGTGGGCACCCCGCGCTGAAGAGCGAGTTCTGACGCTAACCGCTGACGTTCCATGCTCACCATGTGGCTATAGCAAAATCAATGAGTGCCCGCATCAGCATCGTTGTATGACGGCTATCTCGGTCGATACCGTGTTAACGAGAGCTACACAGATCCTCGGCGCGCCTTATGTTGCGCCCACTGACTAGCTACGGTCGGCCTAGCGTGGAACTGACCGATCACCACCTAGACTCGTCTGCGCCTCGCTTTTTGTGCGTGGCCTTCCTTTGCTAACAATCGCCAGGAAATTAGGCTGTCTGTTGCGGCGACGGATAGCGCGGGCCGCTGGCGATGATATCCGCTATTGGATCGATTTCACATGCGAGTTCGATCGTAATCCTGGTGTGCAACGGGTAACCCGTTCACTCGCTCATGGGTTCGAGGAACTAGGCGAACATGTCACCTATCTCTCATGGTCGGACGCCGACCATGGTCCGAGGCCGTGTACCAGACGGCAACTTCGAAACTTTTCTCGGTGGAACGGCCCACGTTGTTCGGTTTTTCAAAAGACTCCGCCGGCGCGGATGAGGACTAACGCGCCAGAGAAAGCGGGATGGCTGTTGGTTCCCGAACTAACCTATTGGCGAATCAGGGGTGGTCATCAGGAGGCTTGGGAATCAGATCCAGTTCTGATGCTTTCCGATTACGCACGAGCGCAGCATCTGAAGATCGCGTTCTTATTTTATGATCTGATCCCACTGAGAGTTCCTGGTTATCCGCAACTCCGGGCATTGCACGAACGCTATGTCAGACAACTAGCGAAAGCGGATCTGATTCTGCCGATTTCACGTGATGCTGGTTTGGATTTGGCGCGGTACTTTTCGGAGACCCTTGGACTGGAAGCCAAAGTGCTTCCGCGCATAATTCCTCAGCCACTTGCGCAGGAATTCCTTGGCTGTAGTCGTAAGACTGTATACGACGCACCTGCGCAAGGCCCCACTACCATTATGTGTGTGAGTCATATCGAGCCACGCAAGAATCAGGTTAAGCTGCTCGAAGCCTTCAACGCCTTCTGCGAAGAGCATCCCAAAGTTGATGTTCGTCTATCATTAGTTGGGGTCACCGATTTGCAATTGCACAACGAGGTGACAGCTATTGCCCGAGCTAATCCTAGAGTCGATCTCGCCGGAAATGTTTCCGATTCAGATATGATTGACCGTTATCATCGAACTCACTTCACAGTATTTCCATCCGTTGCAGAGGGATTCGGTCTGCCAATTGTCGAAAGTCTTTGGCTTGCTCGGCCCTGCATTTGTGCGAACTTTGGAGCTATGGCTGAGGTGGCTACCGACGGGGGTTGCCTTACTATAGATACGCGATCCACTAGTGCGCTAAAGAACGCCCTCGAGCGGATGATCTTTGACCGTGCGCTTCGCGAATCTCTAGCTGCCGATGCGATTCGTCGGCCGATGTCCACTTGGCGCGAATACGCCGACAGGTTATTGACAATACTTCGAGGAGACATGGGCGATGCACGAGCAATATCGCTCAACAGTTAGATATCGTCGTACCAACCGATTGTCGAGGCACTGAATGTCATGTTGCTTGCAGAAGCAATTGTGGCGATTTGCTGGGCCGCATTTGTGCGCAACTCGATGCGGCCATTCCATTCACGTCCAGATGTAACCACACTTGCATTGCCCTCGGATGGGCTCAGCGAATCTGGTTCCATAAAGGTGATAACGCCGAGTGTGCCAGGGACAGTGATGTTCAGGATTGCGCGCACCTTGACCCCAATCGGGAGGCCTGCGAGCGAATATAAAGTTGGAGTTCCCGTCGGAACCGAGGCACTACTTTGATCCCGCGGAGCGCTCACCCACAAGTACTGCCGAATAGAGCCCGTCCCATACTGCGTAAACCCGAGTATATGCCCGCTCGCGTCCGTCTTGAAGCTTCCGATGCGGCGTTTTTTCGTGTAGGGGGTGGGGAGCGTGGGGGCCGTGGCGGAGGTGGAGCAGAGCTCGTCGACGACGCCCGTGTCGGTGCGCTCGATCACGAAGAGATGGTACCAGGTCGAGTTGGCGACCGTGCCCGCGTCGAGGCAGCCGTTGCCGCTGCCCGCCGCCCAGGCGGCCGTGCTCTTGGTGAAACTCGGGAGCCTCATCAGGGCGCCGGCGTCGTCGGAGGTCGCCACACCCGCGGAGGTGTCGATCACGGTCTGCGGGCTGGTGCCGTCGTTCGAGAGCGCGAGGCCGCCGATATGGCCCTGGAGCAGCGAGGCGAGGCTGCCGCCGCCCGGCGCCAGCGTCGGGTTCGGATATGTGCCCGCGAGGTCGCCGCCTGCGGCGCCCGAGGGCGGCAGCGAGCCGGGCTTCCCCGAGAGGTCGGTGTAGCTGCCGCTGGTCGCGACCGTGGCGAGGCCGAGCGCGCTCTTGGCCGTCGCCGTGGTGCCGTCCGTGCCGAGGAGACAGGTGAGGTAGGCGACCAGGCTCGTGAGATTGGTCTTGAACTGGCCCTGGGTCGTGCCCGCCGAGGTGAAATTGCCGGCGGGCGGCAGCGACGTGGGGCAGGTCACCTGGGCCAGCGCCGGCTGCCGCTCGCCTGCCACCAGCAGGAGCAGCGCCGCGGCGAGCGTGATGAGGGCTGCGGCGAGCGCCGCGAGCATGCGTTTGAGCGTCATCGGTTTTCCTTCTAGTGTCCCGCCCCTGAAATTCGCAGGCGAATTTCAGGGATAAGCGGGCCACTAAATCTTTGAATCTAGTGTGATTCAGATTCCGAAGTTCGTAGGACGAACTTCGGAATCATCACACTAGTCGTGCGCGGACCAATTGATACTGCCGCCGACGTCGGTGCCGGCAGCGTTGAAGACATGCGCCGTGAAGCCGTTGGCGTCGACCGCGACGGAGCTCGCGGCGCCGCCGCCGCCGCCCGCCACCGACGCCACGGCGACGGTCACCGCCGGCGGCGCCAGGAAGTTCGGGTTGGCGAAATTGATGCGCTGGCCACCGGCCGCCACCGCGACGCCGTTGGCGCCGTCGGAGAGCGGCGGCTGGTCCACCACCGGCGTGAACTGCCGGATGATCGGCAGCCCGTCCGCGGTGTTCACCACCAGCTGCTGCTGCACATAGGTCGTGAGGATCGTGCCCTTGGTCCAGAGCGTCCAACCCGTGAGGCCCGTCCACATGAGCGTGGTGGGATCGCTCGACCACATCTGGGTGCCGGGATCCGCGGCCCACATCGGCGGATCGCCGCCGAGGTTCTGCGACCAGCGGACATAAAGAAGCGGGTTGGCCTTGCCGGCGGCGCCCGGCCCGAGCGCCGCCACGATCGAGGCCCAGGCTCTCAACAGCGCGAGCTTCGCGAAGGGCGCCGCCGGCGCCGTGTAGACGCACTGCGCCACCGGGTTCCAGACGAAATTGTCGAGCACGGCAAAGCCGGTGTCGGCGCCCGCAAGGCTCGCGCTGTCGGGCACCAGCACGCCCGTGTAATGCGTGACGAAACCCGATAGCGTTCCCGCGCTCCACGCCGGCGCCTGCGGCAGCGAGGAGACCGGCCCATAGGTGTTGACCACCTGGAGCGAGGTCGTGGTCGTGAGCGGCGAGAGCTGGTTCGCCACGTCGCGCGCCCGCACCGCGAAGGTCCAGATGCCCGCGGGCACGGACGCGTTCGTCATCTCGGTGCTCTTCGCCGCCTCGGTCAGCGGCAGCATGGCCTCCCACGCCGAGACCCCGAAGGGTCCGTAGCGGATGTCGTAGCCGACCACCGCGTTGTCGCTGACCGACGCCCAGGTGAAGGTCACGACCTCGCCGTTCTGCACGGCGGAGAAGTTCGCGACGTTGGGCGGCGGTGGCGGCGCCGGCAGCGCGATCTGCGTCGCCGGCACCTGCGCCAGCGTCTCAGCGCCGCCGCCGTAGATGTTGAAGGCCGGGAACTTCAGGTAGAGCGTCTTGCCGATCTGGTCGGCCGTATAGGGGATCGCGACGACGGAGTTGTCGAGCCGCGCGAAATTGCCGCCCGCGAGGTGCTGCCCGACCGCCGTGCCGTAGGCGCCCCGGCGGAGATAGGTGAGGTCGTACCGGCTGCCCGAGACCAGCGTCGCCGTCTCGTAGCTTGCCAGCTCGCCGTCGACGTAGCAGAGCGTGTGGTAGGCGTCCGCGTCGGCCTGCGTGCCCGAGAGCAGCGCGCCCTCGGACATCGAGAGATCGACCGAGAGCGCGTGGGTCGTGTCGGGATCGCCCGCCGCCGGCAGCGTGGCGGTCAGCACGCCCTGCCGGCTGCCGCCGATGCTGCGCGCCGCCTGCTTGTAGGTGTTGCCGTCGGACGACACCCAGATGTCGCAGCCGCCCCAGTTCGCGCCGCCCGACACCACGATCCAGATCTCGAGGCCGAGCTGCGCCAGCGCCACCGGCGCCGCGAACACGATCGGCGGATTGGTCGCGGGCGGCGCCACGTTGTAGTCGGCTGCGTAGCCCGAGCTGGTGCCGAAATTGTAGAGCGCCGCCGAGCCGGTGCCCGCGAGGTACTCCTCCGCCGTCACCAGCAGGTTGCCGTTGTCGTCCTCGGTGATCTCGGTGATCCGCACCCATTGCTTGTCGAGCCCGAGCGCCGGGTCCGTCAGCGTCACGATGTCCATGGGGTCGAGCAGGATGTAGCGCTGCCCCAGGGTGAACTGATAGACGTTTCGGATGCTCTCGCGCTGCAGCTGGAGCTGGGCCGAGAGCCGCGCAGCGGCCGCGTCGGCGAAGAGATGCGCCTGGCGCGAGCCGTCGCTGCGCCGTCCCGTGAGGTCGATCATCGCCTGATCGAACGCCTCGACCACCTCGGGATTGTACTGGTTGGCCCGGTTCAGGAACTCGAGCTTGATGTCGTTGAGGGCGTCCGCCGGCCGCTTGCGCGTCACCAGCACCGGATCGCCGCTGGTGCCGCTGGTGCCGCTGCTGCCGCCGGCGTTCGTGTTCGGCAGGAAATCGTCGTCGGTCAGGTCGTAGAGCGGCGCGCCCGGCGGCGTATAGGAGAAGCCGTTCCCCGAGGCAGGCTGGTCGCCGTAGGGCACCAGCGTCAGCTCTCCGCCGGACCACACGAAGGCGCTGTTGGTGTGCTTCGCGATCTCGTCGAGCATCTCCGCGGCCGGGCGCTGCTCGGTGTAGGCGGGCGAGATCCAGAGCCCGAGCGCCAGCGCATAGGCCTGGTACGTGGCGAGGCTGCCGAGGCGCGCCGCGGGAAACCCCGCGCCGTAATCGGGATTGGTCAGCAGATCCGCGATCACCTGCGAGGGATCGGCGTCGCTGCCGTTGGGCGCGCTCGCGTAGAGCCGGCCGAAGACCTCGAAATTGTGGTTGGGCAGCGTCGGGACGTCGTGGAGGTTGTAGGGATCGGCGGCGAGATAGGCGAGACCCGTGTAGCCCAGCGCCTCCGCCGGAAACTTCGTCGCGAGCACGCCCCAGGGCGTCTGCGGATAAGTGCCGGTGAAGATCGAGAAGCTGAGCGAGGCCGGCGTCATCACCTGCTTGTTGGCATAGACGGTGTTGACGCCCGCGATCGGCCCCTCGGCGAGCCCGATCGCCACGCCGGTCTGGTAGGTGTAGGTGGCGCTGCCGGCGCTGCCGCCCTTGCCGCCGCCGCCCACGACGCCGCCCTTACCGCCGCCCGGCGGCGCGGACTGATGCGCCGTCGCCTTGAAATCGCCGTACCAGACGAGATTGCCGGCAATGCGCGTCGCGCCGTAGACGATCGGGATCGCCTTGCCGAGCGCCGAGGTCTGGATCTGCAGCCCCGACACCGCCGGGTGCTGCTTCGCCTGCGGCGCGCCGGATTTTCCGCCATTGAATCCCATTCAGCTGCACTCCTGAACGCTTCTCGCGCCGATTCCCCCACTCTCGTCATGCCCGGCCATGTGCCGGGCATCCACGTGTCGGCTGTCCGGTTCGGCGAAATGGGTTGTGCTTCCATTCGAGGAAGACTCTAAAGAGTCGTCATGCCCCGGCTTGTCCGGGGCATCCACGTGTTCTTTGGCGGCAAAAGAAAACGTGGACCCCCGGGACAAGCCCGGGGGTGACGACAAAGGGGAGAGTGTGCGACCAAGCGGAGACTCTTCCGCGCTGTGTCGAAATGCGAACCGGACAGCCGTGGGACAAGCCCGGCGATGACGAATCAGGGTTGATGTCAGGGTTGATGTCGACTGAGATGGCTGGCAGCTAACTCCAATAGCTGAAGAACTTCCGCGGCCGCGGCTTCCTCGCCGCGCCCTCGGCGTCGCCGATCTGCGCGAGCCAGGACGCCCGCTCCGCATCCTCCAGCACGCAAACGCTGCCGACGTAGGCGTGGATGACGAAGGGCCAGGCCACCACGATCGCGCCGTGGCTGAAGCAGCGCCCGAACTTCCAGACCACGATGTCGCCGGGCAGTACGCTACGCGAGGCGCCGGGTTGGCTGGCGGCAACGCCGAGCGGACAAAGAACCGGAGCCTCGATCTCGCGCGTGTAGCGCGCGAGAATGTCGAGGTAGCGCTCCTCGTCGCGGTGCAGGTTCCAGTCCGCCGGGTAATGCGGCAGCGCCACCGGCTCGATCAGCCCGACATTCGCGAACACGCCCACCAGGATCTGCGCGCAATCGACGCCGTGGCCCTTGATGCGCGCCTCGTGGTGATAGGGCGTGCCGAGCCACGTCTCGGCCTCCGCCACCACGGCGGCGCGCTGCTGCAGCTCGAGCGGGCTCATTTCAAACCTGCCGGTCGATTTCTCGGGAAAGCCCCGCACGGGGCGGGACCCTACGGCGCAGGAACCGCGGCTCGTCGCCTATGGCGCCTCGGGCGCCGTCATGCCGTCTCGATCGACGGCAAGCCGGACACCCGTCAATGCTCGCCCCGAATCTCTCGCGTGTCGGGATTGAAGCAGATGCCGTTCAGCGCCCGCACGGACAGATCGCGGTCCGAGTCCCAATACTCCAAATGGGCGGGCAGCCGGGCAGCCAGGCAATTGGCAAGACCCTGATACTGCCGAAACGCCACCCACTCGTCGTACCGCGGGCGCGGATCCGCGTCGGCGGTGCCGGGCGGCGAAACATAAAGGACCCAGGTCCCGGGTGCATCCTGGATATCTTCGACCTCCCCGTCGTCGACGTTGTCGCCGGTGTCCTGCGGATCGCTGCCGGCGACGGTGCCATTCGCCCACGAGATGGAATCGACCACCTGCCAGAAGACATCGGATTGCCATGCGAAGTCTTGCGGCCGCGAAGCGCTTCCCATGAAGAAAGTCACCAGTTCCGCGCCACCGCCCAGCGGCGCCATGAATTGACACGCGAGGTTGTTATTCCGCTCGCCTCGGCTGCCCGTGGCTGCGAAGTAGATGCACGGCATGCCGCCGACGGACAGGTGCCGCCGGCCCTGGGTTGCCTCATTCCCCGCCATGTTATCGGCTTCTTCCTCGAGCGACCTCTTCGCGTACATCACGCCGACAAAGATGCTGCCGTAGGCGGTGCCCCCAGGGGGCGCAAATGCGGCATCGACGTTCCCGCCGCCGTCGACCTCGGTCCATCCGCTCGGGATCGCGAGGCTGTAGATGTCGAGCTGCCCCGTGTAGATGGCGCCGGCGGACTGCGCCGCTGCCGGATCCTGGCACGGGCAGGCCGCAAGAATGCCGGCCAAGAGCACGGCTCCCTTCAGCGCTCGCATTGCAATGCCCCCCGCGATTGCTCCCTTCGGCGCCCGGCTTGTTGGGTTGCGCCGGTTGACGCCTTAGCAAACGATAACCATGCCGGTGCGGCGCGGCAATGGCGGAGGACCGCCCGCGATTGGCGGAGCCATCGAAACAGACCCGGTTCCGCTTCCGGCGAGGGCCGGCTCGTCATCGTCAGCCCTCACACCGCCGTCTCGGGAATCGGCACGAACGGGAACCCCTTGAACCGCGCGGTGTTCGCGAATTTGGCGCAGCCGCCGGCGCCGTTCGTTTTGTCGCAGCCGGGATAGGCCGTGAAGCTGTCGCCGGGGGCGGGCGCGAAGGGGAACGGCGCGATCAGCGCGAGCGTGCCGGGGCTGCCGGCGATATAGCTCTTGACCGTGCGCGCGAAGCCCGCGTTCGGGCCGGTCGTGAAGCCGATCGAGCCCTGGTCGAACCAGCCGCTCGCCTGCACGAGGGTCGCGTTGACGAGGCTCGGGCTCGAGCCCCCGGCGGCGGTGCCGGCGACGGCGTAGCTCGCCCGGCTGACGCCGCAGGCGGCGTCGTAGAGCGAGTTGACGCAGCCGGACTGGAACAGGTTGCGCGGCAAATTGAGGTTCAGGAGCTCGAGGTGGCTGTTGACGTTGAAGGTCGCGAGCGAGCGGCCGAGATCGACCTCGGCGACCCGCCCCACGAACAGGACGACCGTGCCCGCGGAGGCCGCGACCGGCGGATAGAGGCCGCCCGCCGGCGGCGCAAGGAAGGCGCGCTCGAGCTGCAGCTCCGCGCCGTCGAAGACGCCGAGCCGGCACGCCTCGAGGAACGGCAGCCCGTTCACGCTGGCGCTGCCGGGCATCACGTCGAAGACCAGCGTGTCCACCTCGACGCCGATCTTCCAGTGGCACTTCGCCTTGTTGTCCTGGCGGTCGAAGAACGGCCCGCCCTGCGCGCCGCTCGCGAAGCTGTTGCCGTTCGCGATCACGTCGGTGTCGAAGCCGGTCCAGCGCAACGCCTGTCCGCCCGCGAGGGTGAAGGTGTAGAGGTCGGCGGCGGCGAACTGGCTGGTTGCCAACAAAGCCTGAAGGGCCGCGGAGGCAGTCTTCATCCAGGGTCTCTCGGATGCGAGGCCCCCTCACCCTTCCCTCTCCCCGTTGGGGAGAGGGTTGCGGAGGCTTAGCGAGCGAAGCGAGCTTAGCCGCAGCTGGGTGAGGGGGAAGCTAGCGGCTCAAGGTGTGAGTCAGTTGCTCTTGAGCGAGATGAATTTGACCGATTTCGCCAACCACAGCTGGCTCATGAACTTCTCGAAGTCCATGCTGTCCTCGAAGAACCGGCAGCGGAAATAGTAGGAGAACGTCGCGGAGATCGCGGCGCCGCTCGCGGGCGCCGCAGCGAAGGTGATCCTGCCGGTCGACGCATCAACGCTGTAGGTGCCGCCGCTCTGCACGACGCCGGCGACTTTGACGCTGGCGACCGCGTTGGGCGCGATGATCGGCTCGACGTAGGTGCCGAGCGTGCGCACCAGCTGGAACGCGGCGGTGCTTCCGTCGCCGGTGCCCAGCGGCTGGTCGGTCACCGCATTGTCGTCGGCATCGGCATAGAGCCAGCTGTCGAACAGCCCCTGGCGCAGGTCGAAAAAGCTCAGCAGCGCCTGCCACTCGGCGTAGCTCGGCGCGCTCCGCAGGAAATCGAAAGTGAGCTCCCATTTGTGGCGCGGGAAGGACCAGTCGGCGATCCGCACCTCCTTGCCCGATATCGCCTCCTGAATGCGGGTCTTCCAGATCTCGGTGCGCTTGACGCTCCAGCCGAGGCCGGGAAGCGAGGGGAAAACCGCGTTGGACATTTCTATCCTCGCCTATCGGGCTCGCCGGTGCGCAACTGAGCAAATTCACCGCGTCCTTCGACTCGCGTGCAATCGCACGCGGCTCAGGATGAGGCGCATCCAGAAGGGCACGAAGAACAGTCCTCATCCTGAGCCACGTCCCAACGGGACGTGAGTCGAAGGACGCACCGTCTCGCACGGCCAGAGCGCAGGTGACAACTACCGGAGTGCCGAAGCGAGGGAGGCATTGAAGTTCCGCTGCTCGCCCTTAAGCACCCGGGCGAGCGTGGCGCCGTTGCGCTTGAAGAAGTTCATGACGTCTCGGGAATCCATGGCGTAGACGTGGAAGTTCACGTCGCCGCCTGCTGCGCCGTCGGCACGGCCGCCGGCCGCCGCGCTCGTGAAGAAGTCGCGCATGGGGTCCGCGATATGCGCGGGCAGGATCGATTCGCCCTGGTGCGCGAAGACCAGCATGTCGCCCGGCAGGCTCCAGGCGCCGCCCGCGGCCGAGACGATCTCGCCCGCCGCCGCCATGACCATGGCCTCGCCGGCCGCCGCAGGGCCCGCCGCCGCCGGCCCCATCTCCGGCGCGAGGAAGGCGAAGATGCCCGCGAAGGTCTGCGACGCGTCGTTCACGATCGCCTTGATCGCCTTGAGCGCCATCGAGGCGAGGCCCGCGCTCCCCGCGGCCTCCTCGGCCGCGCTGCGCGCCGCGGTGCCCGCGACGGTCGCGGCGGTCTTGGCATTCTCGCCGGTGATCCAGCTCAGCACGGTCTTCTCGATCGCCGTCAGCAGCGCCGTCTGGACCTGCGCCGCGATCCGCTGCATCTGCTGCCGGAAGTTGCCGCCGCTCACGATCATCCGGTTGAAGGACGCCATCAGCGTATGCTCGATCTGGCTCCCCGCCTGGTCCCAGATCTTCGCGACGTCGCCCGCCGCGGCGCGGTGCAGGTTGCGGACGTTCTCCGCGTAGTTCCGGTGCTCCGCGAGCTGCCGGTCGAGGCTCTGGCCGAGCTGCTGACTCGCCTGCTGCGCCGCCTGGATCTCCTGCTGCGCCGTCTGCTGGCTCGCCTGGAGCAGCGCCTGGCTCGTCTGCCGGGCGGCGGCGGCCATGCCGTCGAAGGCTTGCTTCGCGTTGTTGGCGATCTCGCTGGCGGTCGAGGCGATCACGCCGGCGGCGCTCTGGAACGCCGAACTCGCCTGCTGCAGCGCCGATTGCAGCGGCGCCACGTCGGCGCTGACCGTGACCGAGATCTGGTTGTCCGCCATGAAGACCCCTTATCCCTTGGCGCCGGGTCCGCGCGCCGAGAGCACGCCGCCCGGCCCCATCATCGCGATGAGCTCGCCGAGGTTCGATTTCTCCGCTGGCGCGCGGGCGCGGGAGTGGCGATATCCCAGGAACGCCCGCAGCAGGACATGCGTGGGCGGATGGCTCGTCCAGTAGCGGCAAAGCCGCTGATAATCGGGAAGCGTCAGTCCGTCGATCTCGTCCGGCAGATACCCGCAAACGGTCGCAAGGCTCCCGTAGATCTCGTCCCAGACCTCCTCTAGGGGACGCTCCCCGCCTGCGCTTCCCCCACGGCAACGAGCCCGCTCAAGCGCGCAACCGCGGTGACGGCCTCGGCAAGCTCCCGCACGCTCGCCTGCGTGTCCAGCAGCGCCTCGCGCGTCATCTCCGGATGGTCGCGGGAGAGCGCCGCCGCGATGATCTCGACCGCGGCGTCGACGCCGTCCTCCGCGCCGGTGGCGCCCGCCCGCGCGAAGGCCGGCAGTACGCTGCGGAGCTGCCGCAAGGTCAGTGGCCGGATGGCGAAGTCGGCGCCGCCGAGGCGAATGGTGACTGGCTCCATTATGCCCTACTCCGCCAGGCTGATCTTGCCGAGAGTCCCGGCGGCGTCGGCGAAGGCCATGAAGTCGAACTCGGGGATGGTGAAGTCCTCGAGCCTGGTGGCGAGCGTCAGCTTGTCGGCGACGCACTGGTTGAGCTGCAGGTTCACCTGCTTGCCCTGGAAGGTCTCGAAGAAATTCGCCTGGAAGGCGGGCGCGGCGCCGAGGAGCTGGTTGGTGATCGTCGCGCTGCTGCCGCTGGTCGTCTGCGTATAGGTGTAGGAGACCAGGATCGCGGCACCGGCGTCGGCCGAGGCGAAGGTGTAGACGCCGCCGGCGCTGACGGCGTACTGGCCCTGGGCGGGTGCGCTCGCGACCTTGGCCAGCGGCAGGCCGGTCGCGGCATAGACCACGCCGAGATCGACCGCGAAGGTGGCGGCGTTGGCGACCGTCACCGTGTAGGGTGACGACGCCGGCACGCTCTGCGCCTCCGTCAGCGAGGTCAGCGTCTGTCCCGTCGACTGCGCCTGACCGAAGAACAGCGAGTTGAGCGCGAGGCCGTTGATCTGCGCGAACTTGGCCTTGCCCTGGATCTTGCCGGCGCCGCGGCCCACCGCGAGCGGGAACTGATACTGCCCGTAGAGCTCCTTCAGCGAGAAGGTGAAGTCGATCGAGACGTCCTGCAGCGCGCCGAAGCGGACGGGCGTCGCGGTCGCGATGTCGGTGCGCGTGCCGAACAGCACGCCCGAGCCGAAGCTGTACTGGGCCATGGCTTATATCTCCTTAGGGGACGAGAATCTCGATCGGCACGATGGCGACCGCCTGGCCGCCGAGCACGCCTTCGTCGGTCTCCACCTTGCCGGCGATCCAGCAGTGCGCCACGAGACCGCCGAGGCTCTGCGCGTTGGTGACGGGGTCGGGCGCCAGCGCCGCCTCGATCGCATCGAGGAGCGGATTGATCACGGCGGTCGCGGCGGTCACATCGTCGGGCGCCCGGGCGTAGACGAAGAGATCGACCGCGAGCGTCCATCGGGGCGGCAGGCCGGCATCGCGGCGGGCGGTCTCGCTCTTCTGCACCTGGAAGAGCGCCGGCTGCTCCGCGGGCCCGACGTCGCTCCAGTGCCTGAGCCGCCGGCTCGCGGTGGCGAAGCCACCGGCGGCCGCGAGCCTCGCGAAGAGCGCACCGTAGATCGCCTCGCGGTTCATGACGCGACCGCCTCCGAGACCGCGGTCTCGAGCCCGCTCGCGATCTCGTTCGCCATGTCGGCGAGCGCCGAGCGCAGGAAGGAGTGCGCGGGATAATCGACCTTGCGCTCGTAGCCGCCGACCGCGATGCGCTCCCTGCCGGCGCGCAGCGGCCGCCCGAAGGCCTGCCTGATGGTGCGGAGATGCGCGCTCACGCTCTCGGTCCCCTGGAAGCCGTATTCCTGGAACCCCGCATAGGGGAGCGCGCTCCCGACCGCGGCGGAGAGGCCGCCGGCGCTCGGCGTCACCGTCGCGACGATGCTGGCGCGGAGCGCGCCCGCGCGGCTTTGCAGCACGGCGCCCGAAAGCTTCCCTTGCGTCGCCGCCCGCAGGTCGATGGAGGCGCGGCCAAGCGCGCGGGCGAGCCCCTCGGCGATCGCGCCCGGCAGCGCGCGAAACCGCTCGACCGCCGCGTCGAGCCCCGCGATCTCGGCGCCGCTCATGGCGAGGCGATCCGGCGGTAGAGCGACAGCAACGTCTTGATGTCGTCGCTCATGTCCTTCTGGCTGAAGGACACGGTCTCGCCGGCGAGCGACTTCGAGACATGGCCGATTCGGTCGCGCTCCCTGTAGCGGAGCGCCACCAGCTCGATGCAGGCCTGCTCCACCTCGGGCGGCGTCGCGGCATAGCCCGCCGTGTAGGCGAGCGCGACGTTCTGCACGCCGCGCGTGAAGGCGTAGCCGCGGAGATAGAGCCGCGTCGCGCTGAAGGCGTAGCCCGGCGACACCGCGTCCGGCGCCGGCGGGATCGCGACGCCGTCGACCGAGACCGCGCTCACCGCGGAGACGGGCGTGTTGCCGAAGGCGAGGCTCAAGCCGCCGGTGCCGTCGCGCGTCTCCGCATAGCTCTGCTGCGCGAGGGTGCGGTCGAGCCAGGCGAGAACGAACTGGCTCGCGGCGGTGATGAGCCGCGTCAGCAGCGCGTCGTCCGCCGTCGCGGTCAAGGGCGGCGCGAACCACGCCTTGACGTTGGCGAGCGTCGTGAGATCGCCCTGGGCCACGCGGGCTTACTCCCTGGCCTTGCGCGAGCGCGCGGCCAGGCGCTTGCGCGGCTCGCGGACGCGCGTGAAGCCGTGCTCCTCGAGCTCGGTCCGCGCCGCCTCCGGCACCTCGACCGTGCCGTCCTCGCTCACGCGATAGACCTGGCCCTCATAGGAGACCTGCCGGCATCCCGCCGGCGCCTGCATCTTCATGGGCAATGCTCGCTAGGTTTCGAATGGGATGCGCTGCGGGAATGTAAGCGCATGATTACATATCAGTATGTATGCCAAAGCTTACAACCGGATATGCATACGATCGCTGACACTCGGTATTTATCAGGCTATGAGAATGGGCTCAGGCACCCGGTTCTCGCGAAGCTATCGGCCTCGCTCGTCGAGAGGGCGCAGACCTGCGCCCGACAACTCTCGGCCGGCACGGGCTGACGAGAGTTCCGTCGACCGAACAGAAGGACAGAGCGGGCGGCCGGGGGGACGGGCCGCCCGCTCCGGCGTCCCTCGCGCGCGGGCCCTGTCCGCCGCCGCGCTCGGGTGCCTCGAGGCTCAGCCGTTCGCGATGTTGCGGATGATGCCGAAGGCCGGCGGGAAGTAGTTCTGCAGCACGCCGTCGGCGTAGACGCCGTACTGGTACTGGCGCGTCTGCATCGGCCATTCGAGCTGGTAGTAGTCCTGCCGCATCTTCATCTGCAGGATGTTGGCGACGTTGGAGAGCGGATAGGGAATCGTCCGGCTGTAGAAGACGATGGTGCCGGGCGGCACGTTCGGGTGCAGCAGGATCTGCACGAGCTGGCCGCCGCTCATCGTGTACTTGTTGAGGTAGCTGCCGACGATCGCGCCCGCGGTCGCCGTCACCGCGCCGACCGTGCCCTGCTCGCCGTCGAGGTTGAAGCGGAAGAGCGGCGTGCCGCCGCCGGTGATCACCTTGCGCGTGATGTTGAGGAGCTCCTGGGAGCTCACCAGCATCAGGTCGGGCGAGACCCGGAAATTGTCCCAGAAGGACTTGAGCGCGGCGTCGATCTCCACGACGCCGCCCGCGCCGTCGGCGGTGAGCGGCGTCCCCGTGCCGGGCGTTCCCGTCGGCAGGGTCGCGACGTAGGCGTTGGAGCCCGGCAGCTGGATCTGGGTCAGGAGCCCGTCGAACACCAGGTTGTTCTGGCTGTTGTCGACGGCGGGGAGCGAGGCCGCGGTCTGCGTGCCCGTCGCCGCCGCCGTGATCAGCACGGAGTTGATGGTGGTGATGGCGCCCAGCACCTCGGAGCCCGCGACGCCCCAGAACCAGGCGTAGGCGACGGCGCCGTTGACCGCGGCGACGCTCGCGCGGAGCGAGTGCGTGCTGTTGCCGTCGTTCGCCGTGGTGATCGTGGCGTTGGTCGACTTGCGAGCGGAGCCGCCGCCATAGGTGTCGGTGGTGCCGTCGGCGTTGGCGCGCGAGATCGAGGTGGGAATGCCCGCCGCGACCGACGCATTGAGGTAGCCCTCGAAGGAGAGCGCGACTGCGATCACGCTCTGCGCGAGGTTGGGCCCGAGCGCGCCGCCCGTGGAGACGTCGCTCACGGTCGGCGTCGGCGTGGTGCCGAGCGCCAGGCTCTGGTTGCCACCGACGATCAGCTTCTCCTCGCCGATCATCACCGAGCGCAGCAGGCCCTCGGTCGCGCGGAGCCGCAGGTCGTCGAAGCCCTGGGCCGCGTAGTCCGCCTCGAAGGTGACGCTGTCCTCGAGGCCGAAGCCCTTGTAGGCCGCGGTGTAGCTCTGGGTCGCCGTGGCGACGGTGCCGCCGCGCCGGCCTTCCGAGACGCCGAGCGAGAGCCCGTTGATGTTGATGCCGGTGATGGCGCGCCAGTTGGTGGCGGTGCCGCCGCGGCCGGGCACGCGCGGGATCTGGTTCCTGAGCGGCGTGATCACGGGATAGAGCGTCTTGGCGCTGGGCTCGAGGTCGATGAAGACCAGGCCCGCGGCGGTGTTGAAGGTCTTGGCGAGCAGCTCCTTGCCGGCGATCGGGTTCCGCTGCGCCTGCTTGATGAGCTCGAGAGTCTCGGCGGTGGTGGTCATGGTGTCTCCTTGGCGGGGTCGATAAAAAAACCCCGCGCGAGGGCGGGGCGGTCGGTGGCGGGATGGGCGGCTCGTCAGCCGGTGAAGCGGATGAGCCGCGCGTTCTCGTAGGCGCGGCGGATGAGCGAGAGCGTGTCGGAGGTCTCGGGCGCCGTGCGGCTCGCGTAGTCCGCGGCCTTGTCGACGGTGCGCAGCACGACCTTTCCGGGCTCCGGCCGCTTCTCGAGCTCGGCGATGCGCCGCGCCAGCGCGGAGTTCGCGGTCTCGAGCTCGGCGAGCTTCCGGCGCGCGGCAGCGAGCTTCGCCAGCACTCCGCGCCCGCCGGCGATCGCCTCCTTGGCCTCGCCCTCGTCGGCGCCGGGCTCATCGTCGCCGTCGTCACCATCGTCGGCGGAGGCGCCGGGGCAATGGGCGCCGAGCGCCGCCGCCATGTCGTGAATGCCCTGGACCCGCGCGAAATCCGCCTTGGAATGCCGCGCGCCCGCCTTGCCAAGGCTCGCAGCCGCCGCGGACTTGAAAAGCTCGACGGTCGCCTCGGGATTGGCGGGCCGGTCCACCAGGCTGATCTCGGCGAGGTCGATGCCGGTGATCACCGTGGGGTCGCGGGGATCGCGGGAGGTGACGAAGCCGCCGATCGAGAAGCCCTTGTAGACGCCCTCGACCACCTTCTTCCAGGCCTCGTCGTCGATCACCTTGGCGCCGAGCCAGAGCCCCTTCTCGTCGATCGCCGCCTCCTTGGCGACGCCGACCGCGGAGGGCTGGTGCATCTCGCGGATGTTGGCGAAGCGCATGTAGTCGGGGAGCGCCGCCGCGAGCGCTTGCCGGCGCACCACCTCGCCCTGGCTGTCGAGCGCCTCGGTGGACGCATAGCCGTAGACCATCCGCTGCTCCCGATCGACCTTGGCGAGCGGGAGATAGACCTTCATCTCGTGCATGTCGGGATGTCCTCTGTTGGTGGCTTTGACGTCACGTGTCCCCGCGGATTGCGCTCGGCTCCGGCGCCGCAGCGCCCTTCCCCACGTCCCTGAGCGGCACGGCGCCCTGACCCGTGTAGATCGCGTTGCCGAAGCCGACGGGCGCCAGGCCCAGCTCGGTGCGCACCTCGTCCACGGACTTGATGCCGGCGCGGACGTAGGTGTCGTTGATGCGGGCCTGCTCGGCGGGGTCGTCGTCCTTCTCGTCGTTCCAGGCGAACTCGAGGTCGGCGCAGCCGAGGTGGCGCGCGATCACCTCGTCCATGAGCCGCTTCACCCAGCGCAAGAGCGGCGTCAGGCCCTCGGTGATGGCGGCGGCGCGCGTCGTCTGGGCGGTGGCGCGGTTGTTGTCGCGCACGAAGGGCGTGGGCGCCACCGAGAAGGCGAAGCAGATCACGCGCGCCAGCCACTCGTCCATCTCGTCCTTCAGCATCGGCTCGCGGGTGAAGGTGGGCTTCATGCCCGCCGGCACGAACTTCGCGTGACGCCGCGCGGCGGTGTTGCCCTCGAGAAGGCTGTCCCAATATTCCTGGAACTGCCGGATCTGGTCGGGGCTCCAGGTCTCGGGCACGCCGATCATCGCCTCGGGCACGTTGCCCTCGGTGTAGTACTGGAGCTGCGCCACCTGGCGGCGGAGCGCCACGTTGACGGTCATCACGACCTGCTCGACCGGCGAGTAGCCGTAGATCTTGTGCGGCCGCGGATTGCGCGGGCGGTAGATCAGCTCGTCCGCGGTGTAGTCGATCGCCGGCATGCCCTTCAGGACCTGCTGATAGGCGACGTCGGGCGGCATGGGCGTGCGGCCGCGCTCGTCGATCACGCGCTTGATGGTGGCGCCGTCCACCACCTCGAGCGCATGGAGCGCGCCGGCATGGTCGCGCCGCAGATAGAGCGTCGGCGCGTCGATCACCAGCAGGTCCTCCAGCAAGAGGCGCAGCCAGGTCTCGAAATCGTGCTCGCGGTCGGGATATGTCAGGAAATCGCCGACCGCCTTGAGGCGGGGGTCGGCGGCGCCGCCGCGCCTGCTGTCGCGCAATCGGATGGTCCAGTCGATTTTCGCGATCTGATCCTTCCGGGTCTCGATGACCAGCCGGATGAGGTCGAGCGCGTCCGCCAGCGCGCGCAGGTCGGCGAAGCCGATGCTCTCGTCCTGCCGCGGCTGGAGGCGCAGGTTGGCGCCGGCCGGGAAGTCGAAGCTGCGGCCCGCGATCGCGGGCGGCGCCATCGGCGGCAGCGGCTGCATCGGCCCGAACCAATCCGCGGGCGCGACCCCCGAGACGATGTAGCGCACGCCCGCCGCGACCCGCGCCGCCAGCCCCGCCTCGATCGCTGTCCGTCGCGGCTCGGTCATCGCGTTCATCCCGTCGTGGAAAAGAAAAAAACCTCGACCAAGAGGACGCCGAGGTCTCGCGGCGCCGGAGAATCTTCGCCCGCGGGCACTCTCCCCTGTGTCGTCACCCCCGGGCTTGTCCCGGGGGTCCGCGTTTTCTTTTGCCGCCCAAGAACACGTGGATGCCCCGGACCAGCCGGGGCATGACGGCTCTTGAGAGTCTTGGCCCGCGGATGAGGACCGCCGGCTAAAAGAACATCGCGCCCTGGAACTCGCCGCCGCAGAAGATGTGCTGCCGCTTCGCCGCGACGATCGAGGTCTCGCCGAAGGCGGCGCCTCGCGCCTTGAAATGCGCCCGCAGGAGATCGACGAGCGCGCCCTCGCCCTTCCGCTCGGCGTCGTCGACGATCACGATGTAGTCGGCCGCGAGCGCGGCCTCCACCACCTCGAGGCAGCCGAGCCGGCTCATCGCGGTCTCGGGACCGGCGACGCTCGGCCCGTCCACGATGACGAGATCGTAGGTCTTGCCGCGATCGAAGTAGCCCTCGCCGTAGTGGCGGATCGCCCGGCCGCGCACCGTCTTGGGCACGAGCTCCGACGTCACGACCTCGTGGCCGACCGCGGCGCGCAGGCGCTCGGCCCATCGGGGGTCCTGCTCGACGCTGCGGATCGAGGCCGGCTCGTTCAGCCTGCGGTTCAGCGCGGCGAGCAGCAGGGTCGACTGGCCGCAGCCGAGCTCCAGAACGCTCCGGATCGGAAACTGCGCGAAGGCCCGAGTGATCGCGTAGAGCAGGCCGTGATTGGCGGCCGAGCCGATCGGATAGAACCCGTCCTCGATCCCGAGCCGGCGGAGATCCCGCAGGAACAGCTCGCGATAGACGATCTCCATGGCCGGATTGAGCCAGCGCGTGTTCCGCAGCACCGTGCCGAGCGCGCCCGCGCTTCGCACCACCTTGGCGACCATCGACATCCCGGAACCCCGATTCCCGATCGAGGTCTATCTATGCCGCGCCGCGCCCGCCCTGCCGTCGTGACAAATGTGGGTCGGCACCGAACCCGCGCCCGCGCACGCGTCATCCGCCCTTGCGCGCGGCGCGCACGAGGCCCGCGTAGTAGTCGAGCAGTCCCGTGCGCGCGGGCTCCAGCATGAGCTCGGTCAGGGCCCAGACCAGTGCGTCGACGCGGTCGGGCGAATGGCCGAGCGCGCCGCGGTCGAGGTCGGCGGTGAAGGCGCACATCTGGTCCTCGAGCTCGGGAAAGCCGCCGCGGTGCCTGACCCGGCCCTGCTCGTAAAGCGCCGCCACCGGCTCGGCGCGCACGGCCTTGCCGCGGCTCGCGCGCACCGCCTTGTAGCTGACGCCGCGGTCGATCGCGCGGAGCGTGCTCTCCACGAGATCGCCGCCGTTGTTCGTCTCGCCGATCACGCGATCCGCCCGGAACGTCCGGTAGAGCGCGATCGCGCGCCGCGCCCAGTCCTCGGCGCGATAGCGGCCCGAGGCGTCCTTCAGCACGTAGCCGAGCCCGTCGTCGCCGAGGCCCGCGACCACGAGGCCGGTCTCGTCCGAGCCGGGCTTGGAGGTCACCGCGGGATCGATCGCCACCACGACGCGGCGGAGCGGCGGCGTCTCGCGCACCCGCGCGGCCTCCAGCAGCTCGCGCGTCCAGAGCGCGCCCGGCACGTCCTCCAGCAGCTCCGCCTCGAGCTCCTGCCGCCCGAGCCGCGTCCCCTCGTAGCGCTTGACGATGCTCGACAGGAATCCCGGCGCCAGGTTGTGCCGGTTCTCCCGCGTCGAGCCGCGCGTCACGACGCAAAGCGGATCGCGAACGAGCTCGCGGATGAGCCGCGTCGGCTTCGGCGTGGTGGTCACGACCACGCGCGGGTCGTCGCCGAGCCTGAGGCCCATCAGCAGATTGTCCCAGGCCTCCGGATAGCGCCACGCCGCGAGCTCGTCGCACCAGGCGGCGTCGTGCTGCGGCCCGCGGAGCGCGTTCGGCTCCTCGGCCGAATAGCCGAAGGCCAGCGCGCCATTGGGCCATTCCAGGTGCAGCCGCGAGCTCTTGTAGATCGGTCGAAAACTCGGATGGGCGTTCGCGAGCAGGCCGCTCTCGCCCTCAATCATGACGTCGCGCACCGCCGCCGCCGTCGACCCCACCAGCGCGATGCGCCCGGCACGCCCGTCCTCGGCCTGGATGCGCACCCACTCGGCGCCGGTACGGGTCTTGCCGAAGCCGCGGCCCGCGAGCAGCAGCCAGACCCGCCAGTCGCCCGCCGGCGAGATCTGCGTCGGCCGGCCCCAGGCACGCCAGTCGTAGAGCAGGGTCGCCAGATCTTCCGGCGTGGTCAGCCTGGCCAGCCTCTCATCCAGTTCCGTCCGGCTCAGTGAGCCGAGCATGCCGAGCCCGGATGAGCTCGCGGATGCGCTCGGCGGCGGCGCTGGGGCTCTCGACGGGCTCTCGGCCCTTGGTGAAGAGGCCGAGGTGCCGGGCGATGGCATCGAGCGCGTGTTTCTTGTCATGGAGCTTGACCTTCAAGCCCTTGCCATCGGGCGTGCCGCTGAGTTCCGCGACGGCGGCCGCCTCGTCGTCCGAGAGCGCCGAGAGGGCCTTGAGATCCGTCGTTCCCTGTCGGCCTTCGATCGTGAAGCTTCGGATGTCCGCGAAGGCGATCCGCGCGTATTCGCGAAGCACGCGATCCGCCGTGATCCGCGTGCGGCGGGACCGCTCCGCGATCGCCTTCTCGATCGCCGCGGCAACCGCCTTGCGATGCTTGATCTTGTAATTGCATTTGTGCGGGGTAAACCCCGCGCGCCGCGCGGCCCTGTTCGCGTTGAAATCGACGAGGTACTCGTTGACGAACTGCCGCTCGCGATCGGTGAGCTCCCTAAGCTTCTTCATGCTCCGAAGCTCCCGAAAAGCGAAAGGGCCCGGCGGTTTCCCGTCGAGCCCGTTTATCGAGTGTGCCGATCTTATATCAGATCAATCCGGATGGCCCTGTCCTAAATCGATCCCAAAGGGTTATGCAGTGTCCTAGATGTCAGAGCAAGTGTCCTAATCTATCGGAGCGTTCTTTCGAACGCCTCCAGCCATTCGATATGGCCATCTGTGGTGAGGGGCGCGCCGCAGAAGTAACGATGTTCCGAAAAGGGGCGCCCCGCACGTGGCTCAATGAAAAACTCCGCAGCAAAGCCATGTGTCGTAAGGGGATCGGTGCCAAAGCCGATTCGCTTGACGTATAGCTCGACGTTTTGGCCATAGGCCTTTACCGCCTCAATCCCGAGCTTCGAGAGCCGACCAAACCCATTAATGGCGCCCTCAATGCCCGTTTCAAATTCAACGATGACGCTACTCGAAAACCGTCTAGGTATTTTCGTTTGAGGCCTGCGGAACCCGAATCTTTCCGTTGCCCACTCAATAAAATCCGTCATCACCAAATCGGCGCTATCGGTGCGATCTGTGGTGCTGACGACGATGCCATCATTATAAATTCCCAATTCAGTGATTGTAATTGCCCTGCCCTCGACATTTGCTTGCCCAATACCAAACTTCGCGCCGGTCTTCATCGCTTCAGGAATGTTGTTTAATGGGTTCGTGACGAAGCGATAGCGCTCCATCATCGCGCCATAGAAATCCGGCGCATAAACGGGCGTAACCGGCCTGATCTCTTCCATGACCATTAGCTGGAGAGCTTGACCAAATTCGGTAGAGATTAGCTTCATCGCATGGCCCTCAGACGCCCATTGCCATTTTCCAGTTGCGGAGGTTGCGGCTTTCTTTGGGAATCAATCCATACCAACTCGGCGCTTGACGGCGGAGATGGAGAATCTTGCGCCGATGATTCCTGACGCTGCTCCATCGGCCTAAACATATCCATTAGCTTATTGGCCTTTGCTCGTGCCTCCTCCTCGCGCACCAAAGCGTCAATCTGCTGCTGACTAAAAGGAGCGGGGGCGAAGGCTTCCGACGAATAATCTTCCGTGAAACGGAGGAATGTCGGCCAATCCACGAAGCGCACCAAGAGGGCAATATCAAGTTTGTTCGCAATATCGATCAGCGTTTGCAAACTCAATTGCCCATAAGCCTCGTTCTCCAAGCGTGACACGACGCTCTGAGGCTTTCCGATGATTCGGCCGAATTCGGCTTGAGATTGATCGCCGCGCAGCGCGCGGATTTGATCCGCGAGAAACGCCTTGAGTTGTGAAGTGAAGTAGCTCGCCCTGAATGGAACGTCGCCGATCTCGCGCCCAAGCCTGCTAATGCGCGGGGAATCGGCAGTCAGCTGATTTGGAGGAATCACTTTCGATCTCCGCCTTTCGCGTCTGCGCTAGAGGACATGCTTGGTGATAGGCGGGATCACAGTCCTTTCTGAACGCGACCAACATCGTGAAGGTTTCTTCGCCTTCCGCCGAGAAGTAGCCGAGAATCCGATAATGAATGTCATCAGCCTTGATCCGAATTTCACCTAGACCCACGCATTCCTTCTGTTTGCGCTTCCCTAACTGCGCGAAACTCTTTCTGCGCCATCGATTGCGCGGGATGGCCTGCAAACCTTCCAAGACGGCATTTGCTGCGCCTCGAACGGCGCCGGACTGACCAGCCATCCAGACTCGGACTACGTCCCCACCGGGGTCGGCAACGTAGCACCTTAAAGCGACCATGTCATCGCTTTTTTGCTATATCGGAGCACGAATTCATCTTGCCATTTAATAGCAAATTTGCGATAATTAGGACACTGACGCAGAGAAAAGGCCCGCCTTCGAAGCAGAAAAGCGGGCCTAATCAAAGCGTAAGCGGGGGTAGCAGGAAGCCGGGACAGCCCTTACCAAGCACGCCCGGTCGGTTCGAGTCCGACTACCTCCACCCGAGTGGGACCAGCGCTGCGTCAACAGCGCCGGTCCCGGATCACAAACCCAGGATTTGGCCCCTGAGCTATGACCACTCACCGCAATATAGCGATTTCGGCGAGATCATGCCACGGGCCGTCCCAATCCATGGATTGGCCCCATGTACGTCCTTTCTCGCGACAAGCAAGTTGAGATCATCGCGGCCCTCACCGAGGGCTGCTCTATCCGCGCCGTCGAGCGTCTGACTGGCGTCCACCGCGACACGATCATGCGGCTCGGCTTCAACGTGGGCGTCGGCTGCGCCAAGATGCACAACGCGCTTGTCCGCGATGTGCGCGTCAATCGGATCGAGCTCGATGAAATCTGGCAGTACGTCGGCAAGAAGCGGAACCAGGTCACAGAGAGCGACCCGATCACCATCGGCGATCAATACACCTTCATCGCGCTCGGCGGCGCTTCCAAGGCGATCATCGCCTATCGCACCGGCAAGCGTGACGCACATAACACGCGGCTGTTCCTGCAAGACTTGCGCGAGCGTGTGGACGGCGCACCTGAGATCAGCGCCGATGCGTTCCGCGCCTATCCAATCGCGGTCGAGCAAGCCTTCGGCGCCGAGTGCAGCTTCGGCACCATCGACAAGACCTTCGCTGTAGACGCGGTGCCCGAAGCCGCACGGCGCTACTCTCCTGGCAAGGTAGTAGCGGTAAAGCGTGAAGTGGTACTCGGCGAGCCCGAATATATTTCGACCAGCTATGTCGAACGACAGAACCTCACGCTACGGATGCAGTGCCGGCGCTTCACTCGGCTGACAAATGCCTTCTCGAAAAAACTCGAGAACCATATGGCGGCGGTCGCGCTGTACGTGGCGCACTACAACTTCTGCCGCGTCCATGAAGCGCTCCGCGTCACGCCCGCGATGCAGCTTGGCATCACGGATCACATTTGGACGCTGCATGAGTTGCTCGATGCGGCGCTAGACGGCGCGATCCCCGAGCCTCGCGGCCGTCGTCGCGGTCCCTTCACCGTAATCGATGGTGGGCGGTGAAAAGCAAGAGGGCCGCCCGTCCAAGCGGCCCTCATTGTCCTAATCTGAAAATGCGTGTCCTAATTAACCTGTGGACGGACAGGACCATCCGGATTTGTCAAGCGAAATCGTCAGACGGCACTGCCTCAGTCTGAAATTCTTGGCTTGTAAGGGCCGCGCTTCTGCGCCGGACCCTCGACGGCTTCGATCAAGCCGACAACCTCTTCTATCGTCATCGGGCTGGTCGCGATCCCTGCGGCAATAGCGGGCGGCATCCGCACCGCGCTGTTGGTCCGCACGAAGTTGTACCAGACGGTGTAGAGCGCGACCATGTGGCAGTGGTTCTCAAACTTCTTGGAATGTGCATTCGTCAGCCTCGTAAACCTCCGCATGTGCATCCGAAACGAGAGGTTCGACCGCTCGACATGCGACGTGCTCACGTGGTCTGGATCGGGGTTGCCAGTGATCCGATCCTTGCGGCGACCGATGCAGATGGCTGGGCTGTAGCGCGCTTCCGTCTTGGGCGCTTCGCCGTACAGCTTCACCAACATGCTGTAGTCCACGTCGTCGCCAAAGGCGTCTTCGACGGCCTGTAGGTAAGCCCTGTGACCGTCCCTCGTGAGTTGGACGCGAGAGGCAAGCCGCTGGCGAAGGTCGTCCATGAAAGCCATGGCGTATTCGCTGTTCCGACCGCCGACCAGGTAGGACAGGATTAGCTTGCTGTCGCGGTCGAGCGCAGTCCAAGTCCATGTGTCGCCGGTCCGTGCTGGCGCGGCTTTTGCTGTCGGGACGTTCTTTTGCTTCGCGTAGGTGAGACTCCAAATTTCGTCGCATTGAACATGCTGGGCCTTCACGCCGCGCACCCTCGCGTCGTGGAAGGCGGCGCAGACTAGGCCAGCATCGACCAGCAGCTTGTTGACCGTGTTGAAACTCACATCCTCAACGCGCGCGATTGCCCGCATGGACGAACCCTCGCAGAGCATCGAGAGGATTTTGGCGCGCTTGGCGACTGTCGTGCATACCGTCAAGCAACATTTTTTCAGTTATCCGGACAAAAAAGACCCGCGCCGGAGCGCGGGTCTTTTCGCCCTGTTCTGGCTGGTGTTTAGCTGACCGCGACCACCTTCTTGTCCATGTTCTTCATTGCTCGGTCGAGCGCTTCCACCACCAGCCGTGGATTGCTCGCCACCAGCGTCAAAAGCACACGTGCCGGACCTTCAGGACGCCGCAGGCCTTGCTCCCAATGCCGCAACGTCCCCAGGCTGAAGCCAAACCGGAGTGCAAACTCCGGCTGGCTCAGCTCTAGGCTCTCCCGAATTGCCCGAACGTCAACGTTCTCCGGCACCTTGAAGCGAAACGCCTTGCCACGATCCCTAGCGCCGTCGGCATAGGAAATCGCTTCTCGCAGGCCCTGAGCGATCTTATGCCTCTTAGCCATTGGCTCCTCCTCGCAAACTCCTCGCACCTTAGGCGGCAGGATCGCCGCCTATCTGCACACGCACCACGTTGTCCCACGTCAATTCGCCATGACGTGAAACCAACATCTCTACCAACTTCTTGAACTCTTTCTTCTCCTTCGCCGTCACATCGATCCTTTCGTTCTTCGCATAAATCGCCAACAGGTAAAGAGGCATATTGAGATCGTGGTAGAAGTAGATCACGCGTGCGCCAGCGCGCTTTCCGCGACCTTCCATGCCCCAGCGGATTTTCCGCACGCCGCCTGTGTCAGGGATGACCACGCCTGCCGTCGGATTGCCGGCAAGGTATGTCATCAAGCCCCACAGGCCATCGCCACTCAGCAACCTCTTCGCCTGTTTGTCGAACGTCGTAAGTTTGACGATCTCAATCACGTAACTCTTAGCGGACACCATCGACAGCCTCCGACGGGTTAGGTTGGACTCCCCCCGGCCGGCGCCACCATACTCCAATGGAGTACGGTGTCAATAGAGCATGCCGTCGCTAATGCATTATTAATCCCGCCATCTCGCTTTTGCCGCCTTCTTGGCAATGTCTGCCCGTTTCCTTTTCGACAGCTTCGCCGCCCGCGCCTTGCCGCCCCGGCTCCCGAGCTCGGCGGCGGCGGACCTGACGGCGACCTCCTCTGTCTCCTGGCCGGTAGCGATCCGCATGAGCTTCACGGCGGCGCCGATCACGTCGGCCGGTCTCTTCTCCCCTCGGGGTCCCTTGGGCATGCTCGCTCCTGAATTGCTTGGCGCTAAGCATGGGGGCAGATACGCTGGCGTCAAGGGTCATCGCATTCAGACTGAGGCAGTGCCCGTCAGACGTCTGACGATCCATCGAACGTGGCTCGTGGCTCGAGCGCCCGCGGGTGCAGGTCGTGTGCGCCTCCCGCCGCGCGACGCGCGAACCTCCCGCCCTGCCGCGCGCGGAGGTTGTGGACCTCGCGGCGCCGCGCTCGGCTCGCGCGCGAGTTTCGGACGGCGCGCTAAAAAAGACACTCGTGCGCCGCGCGCGCTCGTCCGAAAAGCTACGGGATGGGTGGGTGTCGTGTGCTGTCGCCGGTCGCGGTCGCGTTGCCGTGCATGGCCGTGGTCCCGGGGATTTCTCGCAAATTCGATCGGTCGCCGGCGCGACGCCCGGCGCGCGGCCGCGCGGCGCCTTCTCCGGCCGCGGAGCGGTGCCGGTGAGCCTGGTCGCGCGGGCGCGGAGCGCGCTGCCCTGGACCGCGGTCATCACGGGCTCGTCGCTCGCCGCGCGCGCGCTCATCACGCTGGCGGCGGCCCGCTTCCTGCCGCCCTACGAGCTCGGCCTCTACGCCATCGTGGGCCTGGTGCTGGGCTTCGCCGGCCTCTTCCAGGACGGCGGCCTCACGCAGAGCGTCATCTCGCGGCAGGAGGCGCGGCCGGAGCAGCTCTCGAGCTTGCACTGGTGCAACGTGCTGTTCGGCGGCGCCGTCGGCCTGGCGCTCGGCCTGGCCTCGCCGGCGATCGCGGCGCTCTACGCGGAGCCGCGCCTCTCCGATCTGTTGCTGCTGGCGGCGCTCAACTTCGCGGTGGCGCCCTTCGGCCAGATCTCCCAGGCGCTGCTGCAGAAAGAGCTCGGCTTCGGCCGCCTCGGCCGCATCGAGGTCGCGAGCAACGCCGCCTGCGCGGCGGCCACGCTCGCGCTGCTGGCGCTGGGCGCCGGCATCTACGGGCTGATCCTCGGGCAGCTCGCGGGCAATCTCGCGCGCAGCATCCTCCTGCGCATCGCCGCGCGCGCGCTGGTGCGGACCCGGCTCCGCCTCCGGCTCGGCGAGATCAAGCCGTTCCTCCGCTTCGGGTTCTTCCAGCTCGGCGACCGGGCCGTGAACTTCTTCAACGCCCGCACCGACCAGCTGCTGATCGGCTGGCTGCTCGGACCCGAGGCGCTCGGCTACTACAACATGGCCTGGACGGTGATCGTCGAGCCGGTCTACCGGATCAATCCGATCGTCACCAACGTGGCGTTTCCGGTGTTCGCGCGCCGGCAGGACAGCCCGGCCGCGCTCAAGCGCGGCTTCCTCATCGTGACCAAGCTGCTCTCGACCACCAACGCGCCGGTGGTGCTGGGCCTCGCCGCCATCGCGCCGGTGGCGGTGCCGCTGGTGCTGGGCGAGCGCTGGACGCCCTCGGTGCCCCTCGTCGAGCTCCTGTCGATCGTCGCGCTCGCCCGTGCGATCTTCAATCCCGTCGGCTCGCTGGTGCTCGCGGTCGGCCGCGCCGACCTGTCGTTCTACCGGACGGTCACGCTCTTCGCCGTGCAGACGCCCATCTATGCCGTGCTGCTCTCCACCGCGGGCCTGGTGCCGGCGACCTGGTTCGTCTGCCTCGTCAACGTCGCCGCCGTCCCCCTGGCCTATGCCTTCATGCTGCGGCCGGTGCTGGGCGCGTTCCTGCGGGATTACGCGCGCGCGTTCCTGCCGGCGATCTCGCTCGCGCTCGCGATGGCGCTGGCGGTGCGGCTGCTCTCGACGGCGGCGATCGAGCCCCGCGCGGGCCTGCTGGCGGCCCAGCTCGCGCTCGGCGCCGCGCTCTACGGCGGCCTGACCCTGCTGTTCCGGCGCGAGGACGTGAGCGAGATCGCGGGCCTCGTGACGTCCCGGACGTGAGAGAGGCGGAGCGCGCGGTGTCCCGGTATCCCGATCTGATCTCCGTGGTGATTCCCACCTTCAACCGCGCGCGCCGGATCGGACGCGCGATCGCGAGCGTCGCGCGCCAGACCTATCCCGCGCTCGAGATCATCGTGGTCGACGACGGATCGCGCGACGGCACGGCAGAGCTGGTGCGGAGCCTCGACTGCCCGCGCCCGCTCCGCCTCGTCGAGCTCGGCGGGAACCAGGGCGCGCCCGCGGCGCGCAACCGCGGCATCGTCGAGAGCGCCGGCCGGTGGGTCGCCTTCCTCGACAGCGACGACGCCTGGCATCCCCGCAAGCTCGAGCGGCAGATGGAGGCGCTCTCCGCGAGCGGCCCCGGGTTCGGCGCCTGCTATACCGGGCTCGCCGCCTACGACGACGCGGGCGCGCTTCGCGGCGTCAGCCGGGCGACCGAGCAGGGCGACATCCACGCGGCGCTCATGACGCACAATCTCGTGGGCTCCACCTCCTCGGTCCTGGTCCGGAAGGATCTGCTGCTCGACGTCGACGGCTTCGTGCCGGCGCTGCGCTCCTGCCAGGACTGGGACCTCTGGGTCCGCCTCGCGGGCCGCACGCGGTTCGCCTGCGTTCCCGAGATCCTGACCGTGATGTCGGCGGCGTCGGCCAACCGCATCAGCACCGACGGCCGGAGCCGGCTCTCGGGCCACCTCTACATGTACCGCGCGCACCTGCGCCCGCACTTCAAGTCGGGCCGCGCCGACCCCGCGATCTTCCTGGCGGCGCTCGGCGAGATCCTCGTGCAGATGGGCCGGCCCGGCTACGCCCGGCGCGTCCTCTACATGAACTGGCGCCGCAAGCGGCATTCGATCAAGCGGCTCGCGTTCCTCACCCTCGCCTGCGCCCCTGTCGGCAAGGCGCAATTCCAGCGCACCGAGGCGCTGTTCTCGCGGATCGAGCGCCTGGTGCGGCCCTCGCCGGTCCGTCCGCCGCTCGATCCGCTGTCGTTTCGGGGCTGAGCGGGCGCCCCAAGCCGCGGCGGCCGGCCCGCATTCCCCGCAGGCGTGTCGAGCGCCCGTCCTGCCACTACCGCAAGGGAGTCCGCAGCGGTTTTTTAGGTAATTCTACGTAGCCCGCCTGCTGATCTTCATCAATGTGCATGAGTTGCGACCCGTGCTGTTCTGCGGCTGCGCGCAGCGTGCGCGCGTCGGGAAGCGCCGCATGCCGTCGTCGCAAGAGCACCATTTCAAGTCTGGCCCGACCGTTCTCGTCATCGACGACGACGAGGCCGTGCGCTCGAGCCTGGAGACGCTGCTGGAGGCCTATGGCTTCCAGGTGGTGCTCGCGCGCGACGGACGCCAGGGCCTGGCGGCCTTCAAGACCATCGCGCCGGACGTCGTGCTCGTCGACCTCATGATGCCGGTCCAGGGCGGTCTCGAGACCATCATGCTCATCCGCCGGGAGTGGCCCGAGGTGCGCATCGTCGCGATGTCGGGAGCGCCGGGCGCCGGCGCCTGGAGCGGCCTCGAGACCGCTCTCCAGATCGGCGCCGACTACGCGCTCGAGAAGCCATTCGGGGCGGACGAGCTGGTGCGCATCCTGCGCGAGCCGCGGATTTCGCCCAAGCAAGGAGACGAGCCATGACCGACGACGATGCCGCCATGCGCGCGGCGATAGAGGAGCAGCTGCGGGCCGCCACGGAGGAAGCCGCGCGCCTCCATCGCGAGATCGATTCGATCGAATCCGACCTGGCGCAGGTGGTGGAGATGTTCCTGCTCTACACCTCGCGCCGCGACCTCGCCGTCGATTTCCTGACGTCGCTCGGCAATCCCAGCCGCACCCTGCACTGACCGGCGGCGGCCGGTCCGGGCGCTCGCGCGCTCAGCCCGATCCGGGATTGCGGGCGCGGCCGAGACCGAGCACCGCCAGCATCGCGCCCAGCAGGAGCGGCGGCACCAGGTTCGCCTCGATCAGCTTCGGCCAATCGATCGCCTTGCTGAGGTCGAACCAGCCCCAGAGGATCGTCTGGTAGCGCAGGATCAGCAAACCCAGCAGCAGATCGAGGCCGACGATCCAGCCGGCGGAGAGCAGAGCCCAAACCTTGAGGAGCCGCGGGCGCGTGTTCATTCGAAGCGGAATTTTCCGGCGCCCCTCCAAAGCGAAAGGGCCCGACGCCATCGCGCCGAGCCCTTCGCATGCTGGCGATCCCTTAGCAGATGAATCCGGATTTGTCAAGCAAAACCGGGCTCATCCGGCCTCATCCGATCCGCTCAATAGCAGGGCGACGGGCCGTTCACCTGGTTGGGCGACGTCGCGGCGCCGATCAGCGCGCCGCCCGCGGCGCCCGCGATGGCGCCGGTCACCGGCGATCCCGCGAGCGCGCCGATAGCCGCGCCGCCAGCGGCTCCAACGCCGGCGCCCGTGAGGGCGCGGCAACCCGGCGTCTCGCCGCAGGACGCCAGGGTGAGCGAGCTCACCGCCAATACCGCCAGACCGAATTTCGCGCGCATGGGATGATGCCTCCTTCTTCGATGATTGGCCGCGACGGGCGACGTGCCCTCCGATAGAACGGAGATCACCTAAGAACGCGCCGGTGGCATTGCCGTGACCGGGGTCACAGTCGCGTGGCCAAAAGGGGGCGCTTCCCGGGGCAAATTCCGGACGGTTTGACGAGCCCGCGCGCCCTCGCCGAGAGTGCGTCGGCGGCACTCGAAGGCGACCGCGATCAAGAGGGGGAAGCAGCGATGAGCATCCTGGCCTGGGTGGTTCTCGGCGTGGTCGCGGGATTCGTCGCCAGCAAGATCGTGAACAAGTCGGGCGAGGGCCTGATCCGCGACCTCGTGCTCGGCATCGTCGGCGCCATCGTGGGCGGCTGGATCATGGAGCGCTTCGGCGAGGCGGGCGTCAGCGGCCTCAACCTCTACAGCTTCGTCGTGGCGATCCTCGGCGCCATCGTCGTGCTCGTGGTCTTCCACGCGATCCGGCGCGCGGTCTAGCGCGCGCCGTCCCCGCCGAGCCTCGGCGGAAGCTACACGACGGCAGGACATCGTCAGATTCAAACGCTCGTCGATGCACGCAAGCACGGATCCAAATCGCCGGCGGAGCCGCCGAGCCTCACTCCGACTGCTTGGGTCCGATGATCGCGGTGCCGTCGGGGCCGCGCAGCAGCACGGGGGCGGGTCTATTGGCGGTCACGGGGTCGGGGCTCGCCGACGCCCAGCACGCGAGCCGATCCACGTCGGGAAGCGTGTCCGGACACGCGGATTTCGCCGCGATCGGACCGCGGCTCGGCGCGGCGCAGGCCGCGAGCAGGATCAGCGGGATCAGGAGAACCGTGCAGCGCATGTGCATGCGACTCCGGGGAACACAAAGGAATCATCGCGCGGACAGCGGGCGCGGTCCACCAATTAGATGACGCGGCCCGGCGCCGGCGAAAACGGCGGCCCAGATTTGCCACCGAAGACCTTTATAGGCCGTAAAGACCCTGGAGCACGCCGAGGGCGGCCACCAGGATGCCGGCGGCGGTCTCGACGCCGAGCGGCCGGCCGCCCCAGCCCTCGCGCAGCGCCCAGTCCTTGAGGGTCCATTCGCAGCCGACCACGTGCCAGACGCAGGAGCCCGCAGGCGACTGGATGCCGCCGAGCGCCCTGAGCGCGGACCAGATCTTCTCGCGGGCGTCGCCGCCGCGCGCGCCGAGCTCGAGGCCGCGGCCGGTGCTCGGCACGCGGTGAAGGTCGGCCGCGCGCAGCGGATCGAGCGAGGCCGCCCGGAAGATCGCGCGGAAATCCTCGGCGGCCTGGCGCATGGCCGGCGTGATGGTGCCGCGACGCTCCATCACCAGCAGCGTGTCGGTCGCGCGGTAGGGGCGCGCCGGCCGGCCCTGCTCGTCCGCGATCGCCGAAGGAAGCCGCTCCACCTCGCCGCGCGCCCAGCGCTCCGGCGCCGGCACCAGCCCCGCCTCGCTCCGCCGCGCCCGTCTCGATTTGCTCCGCGCCATGTCGGTCTCTCCTTCTTCGCAGGGATCTCGATGTCCTCCTCGGCTCACTCGTCCTCGGCGCGGCTCTCGCCGCTCCGGCGGTCCGGCGGCGGATGGTCGAGCAGCACCCGGAGGTCGGCGGGATCGTCCGGCGACGGGTCCGGGAGCGCACTCTCCGCGAGATGCGCGAGCTCCGGCGGCGGCGCGGGCACGGCCTCGGCTGCCTCGGCGAGCGCGGCCTCGAGAGCGCGCTCCTCGGGGCTCCCGGGCCGTGCGACGCAGAGCGGCTCGTGCGCCGCGCAATAGGAGGAGCCGGTCCGAGTCGGCGCGCCGCAGAAGGGCTCGGCGCCCGCACGCCAATCCGCCACCACGAAGGAACACGCACCACTAGGCTCGCCTTCGCCGCTCCGCCCGGAACCGTTGACCGACCGCTGGCGCTGCTGTAGTTCTGATGGTGATGTTTCTGAAATGTTCTCCTTTAAAACGATAGAAAACCGAGGAATTCCAGATAGATGTACCATCTTCCCGCCTCCGACCATGACCGCGATGTCGCCCGCGGCGCGTTTCGTCCACCCTCGCCAGGATGGCGCGACCATACGCTGTCGACGTACGAAATGCAACGTATATTGCGTATGGAATTGTATTGCGGAGGCGTACACACTACGGCTATGCGCGACGTTTCCGCCGTCGCCCGGCGCCTCAAGCAGGTCCGCACCCGCGCCGGGCTCTCCATCCGCCAAGTCGCCGAAGCGCTCGGCATGGAGCACGGCTCGAGCTATCAGCACTACGAGGATCGCTTCAAGAAGCCGCTGCTGCCGCTCGACCTGATCCTGCGGCTGGTGCCGATCTTCGGGCCGCGCGGCGTCGACGCGGCGGAGCTGTTCGCGCTCGCGGGCGTCGACGGCTCGGGCCAGCGGCCGCTGCCGAGCTTCACGCGGCCCGAGGCCTCGGCGCCCATGATGCGCATCGAGGAGCTCGACGTGCGCGCCAGCGCCGGCAGCGGCGGCCTCACCGACGAGAACACCCGCACGGTCGCGGCCTGGCAGATCCCGAACGAGATCGTGCGCGGTTATACCACGGCGCCCGCGGGCGAGCTCCGCATCATCACGGTGCTCGGCGACAGCATGGAGCCCACGCTGATGCCGGGGCAGCGCGTGCTGGTGGATACCGCGGACCGCCGGCCTAGCCCGCCTGGCGTCTTCGTGGTCTGGGACGGCCTCGGCCTGGTGGTCAAGCGGGTGCAGCTCCTGCCGCACACGGATCCGCCGCGGGTCAAGATCACCTCGGACAACCAGAACTACGAGCCCTACGAGCGCACGGTGGACGAGGCCTATATCCAAGGGCGCGTAATCGGCCAGTGGCGCTGGCTCTGAGCAAGCGGAGGGGCAAGATGAGGCGGTTCATCATTTGCGGCGCGATCGCACTCGCGTGCGTGGGGCTCGCCCGCGCGCAGGAGGCCAAGACCGTGCAATGCCGGAAGAACGCCGACGTGCGCAGCGTCAGCGTGGAGTCGGGACCCGGAGGCTGCCGGGTCCTCTATACCAAGGGCAAGTCACCGGCGCGCGAGCTCTGGCACTACAAGACGCATCCCGAGATGTGCCAGACGCGCGCCGAGGAATTCGTTGGCAAGCTCCAGAGCAGGGGACTCACCTGCCCGCCGCAGTCGTGATCTCACGTGCCGGGCAGGCGGTGGCTCCCGAATATCTCCCTGAGCCTGGTCTTGAGGATCTTGCCGGTGGCGGTGTGCGGCAGCTCCGCCAGGAACACCACGTCGTCCGGTAGCGCCCACTTCACGACCTTGTCCTTCAGGAAATCGAGGACCGCCTCGCGCGTGGGCGCCCGCCCCTGCTTGGGCACGACGACCAGCAGCGGCCGCTCCGCCCATTTGGGATGCGGCACGCCGATCACTGCGGCCTCGGCCACGTCGGGATGCCCGATGGCGGCGTTCTCGATGTCGATCGAGCTGATCCACTCGCCGCCGGACTTGATCACGTCCTTGCGCCGGTCGACCAGCTGCAGATAGCCGTCGCCGTCGATGGTGGCGACGTCGCCGGTGCGGAACCAGCCCTCGGAATCGAGCGCGTCCCTGCTCGCGGCCTCGTCCTTGTAATAGCCGCTCACGATCCAGGGTCCGCGCACCAGCAGCTCGCCGCGAGACCGTCCGTCGTGCGGCTGCACCTTGCCCTCGGCATCGATCAGCTTCATCTCGACGCCGTAAAGCGGCCGGCCCTGCATGGCCTTCCGCGCGAGCTGCTCATCCTTCGAACGGCTGCGGAATTTCATCTTCAAGGTGCCAAGCGTGCCGACCGGGCTCATCTCGGTCATGCCCCAGCCGTGGATCGCCTCGACGCCGTATTTCTCCTCGAACGTCTTGATCATGGCGGCCGGCGCGGCCGAGCCGCCGATCAGCACGCGATTGACGCCGTCGATGCGCTTGCCGCTCTCCTCGAGATACTTGAGAAGCCCGAGCCAGACCGTGGGGACGCCCAGCGTGAGCGTGACCTGCTCCGACTCGAACAGCGATTGCAGGCTGGCGCCGTCGAGGTTGGGGCCCGGGAACACCAGCTTCGAGCCCGCCATGGTGCAGGAATAGGGCACGCCCCAGGCGTTGGCGTGGAACATCGGCACGATCGGGCAGACCGAATCCCACATGGCGAACGCCGTATTGTTCGCCATGCAGCATGCGAATGAGTGCAACAGGGTGGAACGGTGCGTGTAAAGCGAGCCTTTCGGGTTTCCGGTCGTGCCCGAGGTGTAGCAGAGCGAGGACGCCGTGTTCTCGTCGAAATCGGGCCAATCGAGTTCGGGCGTCTCGGCGGCCAGCAGCTCCTCGTAGCAAAGCAGGTTCCCGATGCCGATGCTCGGCATGTGCGCCCGGTCCGTCATCGCGACGAAGTGCTTCACCGGCTTCCAACCAGCCGCGAGCTTCTCCACCAGCGGCGCGAAGCTGATGTCGAAAAAGATCAGCGTGTCCTCGGCGTGATTGACGATGTAGTTCAGCTGATCGTGGAAAAGCCGCGGATTGATGGTGTGGCAGACCGCGCCGATGCCCGAGACGCCGAAATAGAGCTCGTAATGCCGATAGCCGTTCCATGCGAGCGTGCCGACGCGATCGCCGAGCCCGATTCCGAGACGGCGGAGCGCCTTGGCGAGTCGCTTGGAGCGCTGCTCGGCCTCCGCGTAGGTGTACCGATGGATCGGTCCCTCGTTCGTGCGCGAGACGATCTCGGTGTCGGCGTGATACTGGGCCGCGTGATCCAGCATGGTCTGGATCAGCAGCGGCCGTTCCATCATCAGGCCCCGCATGGAGTCTCCCTGTTCCTGTCTCTCCGGGGCTTTCCGCCCCTTGACGCCAAGCTTTAGCCGAAACGGCGAGATGTGGCGAGCCTAGAACGATGCCGAAAGCCCGCCGTCGACCGTAAGAACGTGTCCATTCACGTAGCTCGCGGAGTCGGAGGCCAGGAAGACCGCGGCACCCGCTATCTCCCTGGGCTCGCCCCAGCGCCGCAACGGGATGCGTCTCCGGACGAATGCCTCGACCTCGGGGTCGTCCACCATCGCCGCGTTGGTCTCGGTGGCAAAATAACCGGGCGCAATCGCATTCGTCGTGACACCGTGCGGACCGAATTCGACCGCGAGCGCCCGGACGAAGGCGCCAAGCCCGCCCTTTGCGGCGATATACGCGGCATCGTTCGCGCGCCCAAGCGGACCCGCGATAGACGTCACCATGATGATGCGGCCGCGGCCGCGCGGGACCATCAGCCCCACGGCCGCCTTCGCAAGATGAAACGCTGCCACCAAGTTCACGTCCAGCACGCGATGCAAATCCTCCGCCGAGATATCGGCCAGTGGATATCGGTGTCGAATGCCGACGTTGTTCACGAGGATGTCGAGGCCGCCGAGTGCAGACTCGATGCGCTTGAAGGCATCCGCGACCGCGCTTGCGTCGGCGATGTCGAAAGCGAGCGCGGAGGCAGTACCGCCGCCCTGGCGGATCTCGGCCTCGGCGGCCGCCAGGCGCTCGGACTGCCGGCCGTTCAAGACCACGCCGGCGCCGGCTTGTGCGAGCGCCCGAGCGATCTCCAGTCCCAGCCCCTGTCCGGCGCCAGTCACCAGCGCGACCCGACCCGCGAGGTCGAACAGCCCCCGTCGGTCGGGCTCGCCGCCGGCCTCGCTCATATCCGCCTCCGCATCTCCGAAGATTGGAGCAGCGGGTCTAAGCAAGGCAAGAGGCCGCGTAGACAACACGCGCCCTATGCCCCATTTTCGCGGCAACGAAGGAGGTGCACATGGCTGGGAAAATCGGTGTCGTCGGCGCGGGCCTCATGGGGGCCGAGATCGCGCTCGTCTATGCGCTTGCGGGATACGACGTGCTGCTCAGCGACCGCACCGAGGATGCGCTGAAGGCTGCCCTGGATCGACTCGGGGGGATTCTGGACAAGGGCATTGCGCGCGGCTTTTACAAGGAAGCGGAGCGCGCGCCGGCGCTCGACCGTATCGCCGTGACAACGGATCTCGCGCGCTTTGCCGACCGTGAGATGGTGACCGAGGCCGTCTTCGAGGACGAGGCGGTCAAGGCGGAGATCTTCCGCACCCTCGATCGCCATTGCCGTCCGGAAGCGCTCATCGCCAGCAACACCTCCAGCATCGCGATCTCCACGTTGGCGTCCTACCTTAAGCCCGAACGGCGTACGCATTTCCTCGGCACGCACTATTTCTCGCCGGTCTCGCGCATGAAGCTCGTGGAGGTGATCCCGCAATTCGACACCGCAGAGTCCTCGGTCGAGCGCGCGATGGCCTATTGCCGCGACGCCGGCAAAACGCCGATCCGCGTCAAGGATGTCGTGGGTTTCGCGGTCAACCGGGTGCTGCACGCGTTCGTCATCGAGGCGATCCGGCTGGTCGAGGAGGGCGTCGCGACGCCGGAGGACATCGACCTCGCGTGCAAGCTCGGCCTCGGACACCCGATCGGACCCTTCGAGCTGATGGACGTCACGACGTCGAGCCTCTGCCTGCAGGTTCAGGAGATCCTGCAGGCCGCCTATGGCGAGCGCTTCCGCCCGCCCGCGCTGCTGAAGCAACGCGTCAGCGCCGGCTATCTCGGCCGCCGCGTCGGTCGCGGCTGGCTCAAGAGCGCCGAGAAGAAGGCGCGCCCGTAGACTTCGCCAACTGACGGATCGCCGGCGTGCGCGCCGGCCCCGGGGCTATCCGACAAGCGAGCCCCATGCCCGTCGGCAGCGAGCGTTCACACACTCGATCAAGCCGGATCGCCTGGGAATACCTGAGCGTGGCCAACGCGCTCGGTTAGCTCCCGCCCCGTGCACTCTTGAGCGCCTCGAGGATCGCGATCAGGCAGCGATCTCGTTCCGCCGCGAGCTCGGGAATGGTGCGGCCCGAAGCTTCGTCGGCGACGCCGTCGATGATCTTCTTCTGCACCTCCGGCGTCAGCTCGGGATTGCCGAGCGCGGGCCACCAATCGCGCGCCAGGGGCACGCCCAGATGCGGCATGAAATGCGTCATGCCGCCAACACCGCCGGCAAGATGAAATAGGAGATGAGGCCCCATGATCGCCCAACGCAGGCCCGGCCCATAAGCAATGCCGGCATCTACATCGGCGACGGTCGCAACGCCCTCGTTCACGAGGTGGATTGCCTCGCGCCAGAGGGCCGCCTGGAGGCGGTTGACGAGGTGGCCGCGCACTTCCTTGCGGATGTGGATGGGCCGCTTGCCGATCTCGCGATAGAACGCCATCGCGCGCTCGATCACGGCGGGACTGGTTCGCTTGCCGCCGACCACCTCGACCAGTGGGATCATGTGCGGGGGATTGAAGGGATGGCCGATGATGCAGCGCTCGGCGTGCCGGCAACGCACGGCGATGTTGGAGATGAGAATGCCCGACGAGCTCGAGGCCAGGATCACCTCGGGCGGCAGTGCGCGGTCGAGCCGCTCGAAGAGCTCGACCTTCATCTCCTCGCGCTCAGGCGCGCTCTCCTGCACGAACTCGGCGCCCGCGACCGCCGCGACGGGATGGCGCTCGAAGCGAAGTCGATCCGGCGACGCGCCGGCGACGACCCCCAGCCGCTCGAGGGTCGGCCACGCGGTGCGGACGTAGTCGCGGATGAATGTCTCGCCGTTCGGAGCCGGATCGCTCGCGGTCACGGATATGCCGCGCGACAGGAAATACGCTGCCCAGCTCGCGCCGATGGTGCCGGCGCCGATCACCGCAACATGCTTCGCCATCTCTGTCCCCCTCAGACTCGTCGGAAAAACGCCTCGATCTCCCGGCACGCCAGCGCCGGTTGCTCGTAATGGACGAAGTGACCGGCATCGGGCGCGATCGAGATCTCGATGTCGCTGAAGAATTCTTCGAGCCGATCGGTCCACTCGCTCTTGAGGATGGGATCGCTGGCGCCCCAGAGCACGCGCGCCCGCACGGAGATGGGGAGGCGGCTGCGCCTGGGAACCTCGCCGCGGATCATCGCCAGGCGCGCCTGGTGCGCGCTGATGTACCAGTTGAAGCCGCCCTGGAGGTTCCCGGGCTTCATGAAATTGTCGACCCAGGCCTCGAGATCCTCGTTGAAAACGTGCGGATCATGCGCCCAGTGCCGGAGGAAATGACCGATGTAGAGCCGGCACGCCTCCCGTGAACTGCCTACCAGCGCCGCTGCCCAGGGCTGCTGGTGGAAAGACTGGTACCAGATCTCCTTCAGATGCTCGGGAGCGGCCCACCGCGCACCGATGCCGGCGTAGGGACAATTGAAGAAGAACAGTCCGTGCAGCCGGTCCGGATGCTCGTGCGCGATCGACTGCGCGGCATAGGCACCGACGTCGTGCGACACGATGCCGACCCGCTCGAGGCCGAGACCGTCCATGAGCGCGAGAACGTCCGCGGCATGCACCTCTGCGCCGGCATCGGCCGAGGGTCCGTGCGATGGCTTCTCCGTATCGCCGAAGCCGCGCAAATCCGGCGCGATCACGTCGAACTCGGCGGCGAGCGTCGGGATGCATTTTCGCCAGGTCCGGCAGAACTCGGGCCAGCCGTGCAGCAACAGCAGCGCAGGACCGCGGCCCTCGCGCCAGTAATGGATGCGGATGCCGTTCGCGGCGATGTAGTGCGACTTGAATCCGGTCATGCCGCCTCCCGGCGGCATTTTCACCGTAAAGCGCCGGTCAGCGCAACGTCGCCCGCAAATCAGATGGCCGCGAGCGCCCTGTCGAGGTCCTCGATCAGATCGGCCGAGTCCTCCAAGCCCACCGAGAGCCGCACCAACGCTGGGTCTATGCCGAGAATCTGCTTTTCCTCCGGCGACAGTCTCTGATGGGTGGTCGTGGCGGGATGCGTGATCAGGCTCTTGGCATCGCCGAGGTTGTTCGAGATCTTCACGATGCGAAGCGCGTTCTGGAACTTGAACGCGCCCGCCTTCCCGCCGGCCGTGATGAACGAAACCAGATTGCCGCTGCCCGTCATCTGGCGCCGCGCGAGCTGGTGCTGCGGATGGCTCTCGAGGCCTGGATAGAGCGTGCGCGCCACCTTCGGGTGCTTCTCCAGGAAGGCCGCCACCTCGGCCGCATTGCGGCAGTGCTGCTGCACGCGCAGCGGCAGCGTCTCCAGCCCCTTGACCAGGAGCCAGGCGTTGAAGGGGCTGATGGACGGGCCGGTGTGGCGCAGGAATTGCGCAAGATGGTCGGTCACGAACTGGCGCGCGCCCAGCACCGCGCCGCCGAGGCTGCGGCCCTGGCCGTCGATGTGCTTGGTCGCCGAGTAGACCACGACGTCGGCGCCAAGCCGGAGGGGCCGCTGGAGCAAAGGCGTCGCAAACACGTTGTCCACCACCAGGAGCCCGCCCGCGGCGTGGGTCAGCGTGGCGACTGCCTCCAGGTCGACCAGTTCCAAGGTCGGGTTCGAGGGAGTCTCGCAGAAAACGAGCTTCGTCGGCCGCGAGAGGGCGCGGCGCCAGGCGTCGAGATCCCGGCCGTCGACCGTCTCGGTCTCGACACCGTAGCGCGGCAGGATGTTCTTCACGATGTGAAGACACGAGCCGAAGAGCGCACGCGACGCGACCAGCCGGTCGCCCGCCTTCACCACGGAGGCAAGCGCGGCGAACACCGCCGCCATGCCGCTGGCGGTCGCGCGGCAGACTTCCGCGCCCTCGATCAGTCGCAGCCGCTCCTCGAACATCGAGACCGTGGGATTGGCGTAACGCGAATAGACGTAGCGCGAGCCGTCATTGGCGAAGGCGGACTCCGCCTCCTCGGCGCTGCCGTAGACGTAGCCCGAGGTCATGTAGAGGGCCTCGCTGGTCTCGGTGTACTGGCTGCGTAAGCCGCCGCCGTGCACGAGAAGGGTCGCGAGATGAGAATTGTCGGGCAGCGAGTTCGAGGCAGGCATCGGTCGTCTCCTTTGGAGCCACCGGCTGCTTCCACGAAAAAACCCTGGTACCGCGAAGGCCCAGGGTTCCCACAGAACTCCCGGCCTTTTAGCGGAGGTTTAACGTGGTCGCAAGCCGGCCGGCCAAATCACCACGGGATCGAAAGTCGAAGTACCGCCATGGACGCCCGACTGTCAAGTACCGCCGCAGCAGGGATGACGCCGCGCCTTGCCCTGCGATAGGGTCTCGAATATCACCCACGGCTCGGCGGAGATGCCCCATGGACCTGTTCGATCTCACCGGCAAGACCGCGGTCATCACGGGGTCCTCGCGCGGCATCGGCCGCGCGATCGCAGAGCAGATGGCGCTCGCGGGCGCCAACGTCGTGATCTCCAGCCGCAAACAGGCACCTTGCGAAGAGGTCGCCGCGGGGATCGCCAAGGCCGGCGGCAAGGCCGTCAGTATTCCCTGCAACGTCGGCGACAAGGCGCAGCTCCAGGGATTGATCGAAGGCACGAGGAAACACTTCGGGCGGGTCGACATCCTCGTCTGCAACGCGGCGGTGAACCCCTATTACGGTCCGCTGCTCGGCGTCTCCGACGAGGCGTACGACAAGACCATGAACTCGAACGTGCGCAGCAATCTCTGGCTCATGCAGCTGGTCGTGCCGGAGATGGCGGAGCGCAAGGACGGCGTCGTGATCATCGTCTCAAGCATCGCGGGCCTGCGCGGCAGTCCGATGCTCGGTGTCTATGCGATCTCGAAGGCGGCCGACCTGCAGCTCTGCCGGAACTTGGCCGTGGAATGGGGGCAGCACAACATCCGGATCAACTGCATCGTGCCGGGCCTGGTGAAGACCGATTTCGCTCGCGCGCTCTGGGAAGATCCCGTGGTGCTGGAGCAGGCGGTGAGCCAGGCGCCTTTGAAGCGCATCGGAGAGCCCGTCGACATCGCCGGCGCCGCCGTTTTCCTGGCCTCGAAGGCCGGCACCTTCGTAACGGGACAGGCTATCGTGGTGGACGGCGGGGTGACGATCGCGGGACGCCTCTAGGCGATCTCGAACAGTCCCGCGGCACCCATGCCGCCTCCGATGCACATGGTGACCACGGCATAGCGCGCCTTGCGGCGCTTGCCCTCGATGAGCGCGTGGCCGACGAGGCGGGCGCCGCTCATGCCGTAGGGATGCCCGATGGAGATCGCGCCGCCGTTCACGTTGTACTTTTCGGGATCAATGCCGAGCCGATCTCGGCAATAGAGGCATTGCACTGCGAAAGCCTCGTTGAGCTCCCAGAGGTCGATATCGGCAATCTTGAGTCCGTGGCGCGCCAGCAGCTTCGGCACCGCGAATACCGGGCCGATCCCCATCTCGTCGGGCTCGCAGCCCGTCACCACCATGCCGCGATAGACACCGAGCGGATCGAGACCGCGCTTCTCCGCGAGCTTTGCTTCCATGACGACGCAGGCGGACGCGCCATCGGAGAGCTGGCTCGCGTTCCCCGCCGTGATGTGGCCGCCCTCTCGCACGGGCTTCAGCTGGGCGAGGCCGGCGAGTGTGGTCTCGGGTCGGTTGCCCTCGTCCTTGGTGAGTGTCACCGTCTCCGTCCAGGTCCGGCCGCTCTCCTTGTCGCTCATCTGCTTGACGCTCGGCAGCGGCACGATCTCGGCGTCGAAGCGGCCGGCCTTCTGGGCGGCGGCCGTCCTCTGTTGGCTCAAGAGCGCGAACTCATCCTGCTTTTCCCGGGTCACCTGGTAGCGGCGCGCCACGACCTCGGCCGTATCGATCATGGGCATCCAGATTTCGCGTTTGTGCTCCTGAAGCCAGGGGTCGTGATTGAAGGACGTGTTCGTGGTGTTCTGCACCAGGCTGATCGATTCGACGCCGCCCGCCACCATGGCGGGAACGCCGTCCACCATCACGCGCTGAGCCGCGATGCTCACCGCCATCAACCCCGAGCTGCAAAAGCGGTTTACCGTCTCAGCCGCAACCGTGACGGGAAGCCCTGCACGCAGCGCCGCCTGGCGCGCGATGTTGTTGCCCGTGGTGCCCTCCGGAAAGCCGCAGCCGATCACCACGTCCTCGATCTCGCCGGGCTCGAGCCTTGCGCGCTTCACGGCGTGCTCGATCACGTGACCCGTGAGTGTTGCGCCATAGGTGTTGTTGAACGCGCCGCGAAAAGCACGGCCAATCGGCGTGCGCGCGGTCGAGACGATCACCGCTTCGGCCATGGCGGAGTTTCTCCTGCTGTTACCGATCTAGAAGACGCGCTCGCGGGGAATCTGGCAAGAGCCTCTGGACGGCGCGCGTCGCCCGCAGGCAGGATGCCGCCCATGCGCGAGTTCAAGAGCCTTGCGGAGCTCAAATCCGCCGCGGGCCAAGACGTCGGCGTCAGTGGCTGGATGACGGTCACGCAGGATCTGATCGATCGATTTGCCGACATCACCGACGATCACCAGTGGATCCATGTCGATCCCGTGCGAGCCGCACGCTCGCCGCTCGGCACCACCATTGCTCACGGCTACCTTACGCTCTCACTCATCCCGTCGATGATCCGGGACCTGTACTCCGTGCCGGGCGTGGGCTCGCGCCTCAACTACGGCTCCAACCGCGTTCGGTTTCCGACCCCCGTGCCGCGGGACGGGCGGCTCCGGACGCACCTCAAGATACTGTCGACCGAGGAGGGAGCCGACGGTGCGCTCCGCGTCGTCTGGCAGGCGACCGTCGAGCTCGAGGGCAGCGCAAAGCCCGCCTGCATCGCCGAGATCGTCACGTTGCTGTTGCCGGAAGCCCGCTAGGGCGTGGACCCGCCGCCCTTCCGCGCCTGCCATTCCGTATAGCTGATCCGCTTCATCTCGAAGGGGTCGGACAGGCGGACGTAGCCGCTGCCCGCGAGGCGGCCGACCGGCTTCATGACGCCGAGGTCGATGTGCCCGCGGGGCGTCAGCGCGTCGTCACGGATATGGAAGCGCAGAACTTCGCCGAGCACGATCGACCGCTTGCCACCCTCGCCGAAGCGCAACTCCTCGATCAGCTTGCATTCCATGTTGACCGGCGATTCCTTGATGCGCGGCGGTTTCACAACCGAGGACGGCACTGCCGTCAAGCCAGCTTCCGCAAGCTCGTTCATGCCTTCCGGGAAATCGACGGCGCAGATGTTCATGCGCTCGGCGATGTCCTCGCTGACGAGGTTGACGACGAACTCGCGCGTCGCGCGGATGATCCGCACGGTGTCCTTAAGGCCGCCGGCCGCGCGCAATTCCATGCCGAGCGCCACGATCGGCGGGTCATGGCTGAAGCAATTGAAGAAGGAGAACGGCGCCGCGTTGGGCACGCCCTGCTCGTCTCGCGTGGTGACCAGCGCAATCGGCCGCGGTACCACCGAGCCGATCAGCAGGCGATAACGGTCCTTGGGTGGCAGCGTGGTGAAGTCGAATTCCATTTTTCTTGCGTTCAGGAAGGAGCGATCAGTCGGCTGCTGGTTGGATCGAAATTGATCGGCAGCCTGCCGCGGGGCTTGGCTGCCGCCGGAAGGTCGCAGGGCAGAAACCGGCCGCGGCCCGCCGCACCCGTCACCGTGCCGCCGTGCCAGACGATCTCACCGCGCGAAATCGTCGTCACCGGCCAGCCCGTCACCTGCAAACCCGCGTAAGGCGTGTAGTCCATGGCGTCGTGCAGGATCTCCTGGCGGATCGTGACCTTGAGCTCAGGATCCCAGATCGCGATATCGGCATCGCTGCCGACCGCGATCGTTCCCTTGCGGGGGTGGAGGCCGTAAAGCTTCGCCGCGGTGGTGGAGCTCAACGCCACGAAGCGCGTCAAATCGATGCGGCCCGTGTGCACGCCCTCGGAGAACAGGAGCGGCAGCCGGACTTCGATCCCCGGCACGCCGTTGCCGATCTTCTTGAAGTGGGGATTGGGTCCCGCGTGCAGCTTGCCGGTCGCGTCCATGCGATAGGGCGCATGATCCGACGAGAACACGTCGAAGATCCCGGCCTCGATGCCGCGCCAGACGAATTCCTGGTTCGCCTTGTCTCTTGGCGGCGGACTGCACATGCAGCGCGCACCCTCGACGCCGGGCTTGTCGAGATCGTCCTCGGCGAGGAACAGGTATTGCGGACAGGTCTCGGCGTAAATCTTGAGGCCGCGGTTGCGCGCCCAGGCGATCTGGTCGATCGCCTCCCGGCCCGAGACATGCACAATCAGCACGGGCACGTCGATGAGCTCGGCAAGACTGATAGCGCGATGGGTCGCCTCGCGCTCGGCGAGCGCCGCGTGTGCCGTCGCATGGAACTTCGGCGCGGTGTGCCCGGCCGCCAGCAACCGCTCGGTCAGGAAGGTGATGACGTCGTGGTTCTCCGCATGGATCATCACCATCGCACCCTCGCGCCGCGCCAGCGAAAGCACCTCCAGCGTCTCGCGGTCGCTGAGCTTCAGCATGTCGTAGGTGAGATAGATTTTGAACGAGGTGTAGCCGTCGCGGATCAGCGCCGGCAGTTCTTGTCCGAGCACCTCAGGCGTCGGGTCCGAGATGATGAGGTGAAAGGCATAGTCGACGATCGCCTTCCCTTCGGCCTCGCGATGATAATCCTCGACAACTCTGCGAAGCGACTGTCCACGGTGTTGCGCCGCGAAGGGGATCAGCGTGGTGTTCCCGCCCGCCGCCGCCGAGCGCGAGCCCGAGAGGAAATCATCCGCCGTCCGGATGCCGATCGAGGATACCTGGGCGATGTGAACGTGGCTGTCGATGCCGCCCGGCAGCACCAGCTTGCCGCGCGCATCGATCTCCTCGCGGCCCTTCCCCAGGCTCGCGCCGAGTGCCGATATCCGGCCACCGGCGATCCCGATATCCGCCGAAAATACGTCGGCAGCGGTCGCGACGGTGCCATTGCGGATCACGAGATCGAATTCAGCCATGGTGGGATGGTCCCTGGTCAGAGCGCCCCGGTGCGGCTAAGACTTATACGAAGCCTGCTTCGCTGCAAAGCGCTACGGAAGACACCATGGCCCTCATCGACGAAGCCGCACGCGGCTTCTACGTGATTTCGGCGACGCCATTCACCGAGGATGGCGCAATGGACTGGACCTCCACCGATCGCCTGATGGATTTCTACCTCGCGTGCGGATGCGACGGCGTCACGATTCTCGGCATGATGGGCGAGGCGCAAAAACTGTCTCGGGAGGAGTCCGCCGCTTTTGTAGCCCGCGTAGTGAAGCGGATCGGCACCCGCATTCCAATAGTGGTCGGTGTCACCAGCACGGGCTTCTCGCTGATGCGAGACCTCGCGCGGCATTCGATGGATCTCGGTGCGGCCGGCGTCATGGTCGCAGGCGTCGGCGCGCTTCGAACCGATGACCAAATCTACGCCCATTTCGAGGGTGTGGTGCGCGAGCTTGGCCCTGAGATCCCCGTGGTGCTGCAGGATTTTCCGCAGGTCAACGGCGTCCATCTGTCGCCCGCGCTGACCAACCGGTTGTTCGCGGACTTTCCGACCCTCAAGGTGCTCAAGCATGAGGAAGCGCCGGGACTGCGCAAGATCTCGAAGCTGCGGGCAGCCGAGGCGTCGGGTATCCGCAAGCGCCGGATCAGCATCCTGGTCGGGAACGGCGGCCTTCATCTGATGCAGGAGCTGGCGCGGGGCGTCGATGGCGCGATGACCGGCTTCGCCTTCCCCGAGGGCCTGGTCGAGATCATCCGACGCTGGTTCGCCGGCGAGCGGGAGTCCGCTGAGGATCTCTACGACGCCTATCTCCCTGTGATCCGGCACGAGAACCAGATCGGTCTCGGTCTTGCGCTCCGCAAAGAGACGCTGCGCCGTCGCGGCGTGATCACGAGCGCACGGGCCCGGGCGCCGGGTCCCAGCCTCGATGCCGACGATCAGGCGGAGCTCACGCATCTTCTCGACCGGCTCGAGCGCACGAAGTCGCGGCTCGGCATCGCGTTGCGGCCACTTCGCATGGCCGGGGAGTAGCTATTCTTCGTCTGGGAGCGCGCTCTCGTGCCAATGCGAGAGCAGCCGCCGCGAGATGCGATCGAGAGTAAAATAGATCGCCATACCTGTGAGCGCGAGCAGCACCAGCGCCGCCATCTGCCGGGCGATCTCGAGGCGGTAGCCCGCCTCGAGGATTCGGTAGGCGAGCCCGGTTTCGCTGCCGCCTGTGCCGGCGACCAGCTCGGCCACCACCGCGCCCACCAGCGCCAGGCCGCCGCTGATCTTCACGCCCGCGAGAAAATTCGGCAGTGCCGTCGGAATGCGGAGGTAGCGCAGGGTCTGCCAGCGTGTGGCGCCATAGAGCTTGAAGAGCGCGGCGAGGTTCCGGTCGGCACTGTTGAGCCCGAGCGTCGTGTTCGCCACAATCGGAAAGAACGCGACGATCAGCGCGAGGATCAGCACGGCCCAATAGGCATCATTGACCCATATGATGACGAGCGGCGCGATTGCGACAATCGGTGTGACCTGCAACGCGATCGCATAGGGCAGCAGGCTCTGCTCCAGGACCCGCCACTGCGCAAACAGGATCGCGATAAACCCGCCGAGAAGAATGGCGGCGGCAAGCGCCGCGATGGTGATCCGCACAGTGACCCAGAGCGAGCCCAGCAGGCTCGGGCCATCCCGCCACAGCGTCTCCGCGATCAGGCCCGGGCCCGGAAGGATGTAGGTCGGGATCTCGAAATACCGCACCACCGCCTCCCAGCCCGCGAGAAACAGCGCACCGACGACCGCAGGACCGAAGGTCCGGAGCACGCGGTCGGTCATGCCGCCATTCCTTCCGCGAGCCGGTGCGAGATGATGCGGCAGAGTTCCGCATAGTGCGGCGCGGTGCGCAGGCTGCCGGTGCGGGGATAGTCGAGATCGATCGGCACGTCCGCAATGATCCGGCCCGGCCGTGGTGTCATCACGACCACCCGGCTCGAGAGAAACGCGGACTCGAAGACGCTGTGCGTCACGAAGATCACGGTCCAATGCTGCGTTTGCCAGAGATGGAGCAGATCCTCGTTGAGCTTGAAGCGCGTGATCTCGTCGAGCGCCGCAAAGGGCTCGTCGAGCAGCAGCAGCTCCGGGCTGGTGACCAGCGCGCGGGCGATCGAAACGCGCATCTTCATGCCGCCCGAGAGCTCGCGTGGATAGGAGTGCTCGAATCCCTCGAGGCCGACGGCGGCGAGCGTCCGGCTGATGCGATCCGACACGCGCGATCGGCTTTCGCCCGCGAGGCGGAGCGGCAGGTAGACATTGTCCCAGACCGTGGCCCACGGCATCAGCGTCGGCTCCTGGAAGACGAAGCCGACCCGACCGCCGAGTGCGTTCCCGCCGCGGATAGCGCCCGCACTCGGCTCTACCAAGCCGGCGATGATCCGGAGCAGCGTGCTCTTGCCGCAGCCGGACGGTCCGAGCAGGCTGACGAAGCTTCCCTTCTCGATCGCAAGATCGACGCGGTCGAGGGCGAGCGTGCCGTTCCGAAAAGCCTTGCGCACGCCCTCGATGGAGACCAGCGGCATGGATCGTCGCTGTGACCCGCTGCCTACTTCCGCATACTGATGTCGAAGCCCTTGTTCACGAATTGCAGCGTATAGGCCTTCTTGACATCGAGATCGGGCGCGTAGAGCCCCTGCTGCGACATCACGGCGTGGAACGCCTTCCAGCGGTCGTCGGTCATGGCACCGATGCCGAGCTTCATGCTGTCGCCGCTGTCGACCACGCCGTTCTCCTTGATCTTCTTGATCGCATAGGCGAGTAGCTCGTCGGTCTCCTCGGGATTGTCCTTCTTGATGAGCGCATTCGCCGGCGAGGGATCGCCATAGAGATAGCTGTACCAGCCCTCGATGCTCGCATTCACGAAGCGCTGCACCAGGTCGGGCTTCTCCTGCACCATCTTGAGCGAGGTCTCGATCACCGAGGCGTAGGTCGCGTAGCCCTCGTTCGCGAGCAGAAAGACCTGCGGCTTCCCGCCGGCCTTCTCGACCAGGAATGGCTCGCTGGTGAGGTAGCCCTGCTGCACGGCGTTCTTGTCCGCCATGAAGGGCGCGATGTTGAAGTTGTAGGGGCGGATCTGATCGTCGGTGAAGCCGAACTTGGCCTTGAGGAAGAGCCAGGGCCCCACCCGGGTGTCGGCGCCGATCATGATCGGCTTGCCCTTGAGCGCGGCGAGGTTGGCATATCCCGCCTCCGTATGGGCAATCAGCACCATCGGGTCCTTCTGGAACATGGCCGCGACCGCGACCATGGGAATCTTCTCCTTGACGAAGTTGAGCGGCAGGAAGGAATTCGGTTCCTCGTCGAAGTCGAGGCGCCCGGCGGCAAGCAGTTGCGAGTGATTGACCTGCGGTCCACCTTGGCGGAGCTCGACCTGGAGTCCGTACTTGGCGTAGATGCCCGTGGCGATCGCCTGGTAGTAGCCGCCGTGCTCGGCCTCAGCCTTCCAGTCGGTCCCGAGGCTCACCTTGTCCTGCGCCATGGCGGGTACCAAGAGGAACGCCGCAAGGGCTCCCGCCAGAATGGCTACTCTCGATGCCGTGATTCCTCGCCCCATCATCTGCCTCTCCGGATTGGTTCTGTCCCCCGTCGCACTTCTATAGCAGCAGCAGGCGGCGCCACGCATGAGCAAAATCTGCGGGGCTGGCGCCCAATCGGCGGGCAGCCGTGGGCTTCGGCTATCACCCTGCTCGCGGCACGCGGCCTTCGATCGGATAGGCCGGATCGCTATAGCCGGGCGTCGATGGGTGGCCCGCCGGCACCAGTCCATCGATCAGCGCCTCGTCCTCGGCGGTGAATTTGTAGTCGAGCGCACGCACGTAGTCGGCCCAGTGCTCCACGGTGCGCGGACCCGCGACCGCTCCCGTCACCAACCTATTGTTGAGCACCCAGGCAATCGCGAACTGGCCGGCGATGAATCCCCGAGCCTCGGCGTGTCGCTTGATGGTCTGGGCAATGCGCAACGACTCCGGTCGCCACTCTGTCTGCATCAAGCGTCGGTCGTTCCTACCGGCACGGCTGTCCGCAGGCGGAGCCGAGTTGGGCGTGTATTTCCCGGTCAGGACGCCGCGCGCGAGTGGGCTATAGGACACCACGCCCAGGCCATAAAAGACCGAGGCGGGTAGCTGCTCGACTTCGGGCATCCGGTTCATTGCGTTGTAATAGGGCTGGTTCACCACGGGCCGGTCGATGCCGAGCCGATCGCATATTGCGCAGATCTCGGCAATGCGCCACGACCGATAGTTCGATACGCCGAAGTAGCGCACCTTGCCCTGCCTGATCAGATCGGCCATGGCGCGCACAGTCTCGCCGAGCGGCGTCGCGTGGTCCTCCTTGTGCAGGTAATAGACATCTATGTAATCGGTACCCAGCCGCTTCAGGCTGGCCTCGACCGCCTGTAGCATCCATTTGCGCGAGAGGCCCGCCTCGTTGGGTCCGGTTCCACCGGGGTTCGCGAGCTTGGTGGCGAGAACCCATCGATGGCGATTTTCGCGGACGGCTCGTCCGACAACCTCCTCGGAGCGACCACCCGCGTACTGGTCGGCGGTGTCGATGAAGTTGACGCCCTCGTCGCGCGCGATGTCGACAATGCGCCGCGAGGTCGGCTCGTCGGTTGCGCCGCCGAAATTCATGGTGCCGAGGCAAAGCACCGACACCTTGAGGCCGCTCTGCCCGAGCGCGCGGTACTCCATGCGGGCACCCTCCCTCGTCGTGGTCAGGCGATCGTGTCTCTGTGCTCCAGACAATTCAAAGACTCCGAGGCATTTTGCAAAAAGTATTCTATCGCGAGTCCTGAGTCTTTCCTGTCCTATTAGCACTCTTTTTACCCTGAACTCGTAGTCTCGCCGCGGTTTTGTGGGGCACAGGGGTGTGCGGCCGGGCAGTTCGCCCGGTCGCACAATTTAGGAACGCATCGTGCACGCATCGACGCCTCGGGTCGGCATTCTCGAGCCCATGGCAGCTCCCACCGCTCTGCAATGCCTCGTCATGGCGGCGCGGCATCACGGGGTGCATCTCTCCGTCGAGCAACTCATCCGCGAGCACGGGCTCGGGCCCGAGGAGCCCGAGCCGCGCCAAGTCGCCACGGTGGCTGCTGCTCACGGCCTGACTGCAGGACAGGCGAAGCTCTGCCGGCGCGATCTTGCGAAGCTAGCTCCATGCCTGCCCGCGCTCATCCGGCTCAAGAACGGAAACACGGTCTTGCTGACAGCCGTCGCGGGCAAAGGCGAATCTGCGATGGCCACGGTCCTGGATCCCGCCGTGGGTGAGGCGACACCGCTCATCAGCGAGCTCGCGCGCATCGCCAAGGTCGCCGAAAGCGTGCTCCTGATACGCCGGGACGGCGAACGCCGCGACGAGGCTGACCAGCCCTTCGGCCTCGGCTGGCTCGTCGGACAGGTAATGATGGAGCGGCGGCAATTTCGGGATGTCGCGATCGCGGCCGCCATGATGAGCGTGCTGGCGCTCGCACCGGCGATCTTCTGGCAGCTGGTGGTCGATCGCGTGCTGGCGCATCGCAGCCTCGCGACGCTCAACGTGCTGGTGGGCGGCATGGCCCTCGTCATCGCAGTAGACATGCTCTTCGGTTACGCTCGGCGGACACTGATCCTCTTTGCGACGGCACGAATCGACGCACGGCTCTCCACTTACGTTTTCAACCGCCTCCTGGACCTCCCGATCGACTTCTTCGAGCGCACGCCGACGGGCGTTCTGACGCGCGACGTGAACGAGATCTGGCGGATACGCACGTTCCTGACCGGTCAGCTCTTTGGCGCCGTGCTCGACGGAATGGTGCTGCTGGTGATCCTGCCGGCCATGTTCTGGTTCAGCCCGGGGCTCGCCGCGGTCGTGCTGGCGCTGGGTGCCCTGATGGTCGCCATCGTGGCGGGGCTGTTGCCGTTCATCCGCAGACGCTCGACCCGGGCCTTTCTGGCGGAGGGTCAGCAGAATGCGTTTCTGGTCGAAACCGTGCAGGGCGTGCGCACCGTCAAGTCGCTGGCCCTGGAGCCGCGTCAACGCCAGGGCTGGGACCGTCACGTGGCGAGCGCCGTCAGGCTCCGACGGCACGCGGGCGTGCTCGCCAATCTGGCCCAGACACTGATCGCGCCTATCGAAAAGCTCATGACCACCGGCGTGATCGCGCTTGCGGCGTACGCTGCGCTCACCGCGGGCGACCCCGTCTACCTCGGTACCCTCATGGCGTTCGGGATCCTGGCGCAGCGCGTGTCGCAGCCGCTCGTCCAGCTCGCGCATCTGATCCAGCAGTTCGACGAGGCGAACCGGGCGGTGCGTACCGTTGCCGCGGTCGTGAACCAGGCACCCGAGGAGGGCCGGAACGCCGGCGGATCGCATGCACCGCTCAAGGGCGGCATCGAGTTCGAAAGCGTCCGCTTCCGTTACCCCGGTGCGGCGGCCCCGGCGCTCGACCGGCTTTCCTTCACCGTAACCTCCGGCAGTCTCTTCGGAATCATGGGCCGCAGCGGCTCGGGCAAGACGACGATCACGCGGCTCCTGCAGGGACTCCATCGCAACTATGAGGGCATGATCCGCATCGACGGAACGGACATCCGGGCGATCGACCTCGATCACCTGCGGCGCAGCACCGGCGTGGTCCTCCAAGACAGCTTTCTCTTCTCCGGGACGATTCGCGATAACATCGCCGCGAGCTGTCCCACCGCAGGGTTCGAGCAGATCGCCATGGCTGCGCGCATGGCGGGCGCCGAGGAATTCATCGAGCGCCTGCCGCGCGGCTACGACACTGTCATCGAGGAGGGTTCGGCCAACCTCTCGGGCGGGCAACGGCAGCGGATCGCGATTGCCCGCGCGCTCATCACCGACCCGAAACTGCTGATTCTCGACGAAGCGACCAGCGCCCTCGATCCCGAGAGTGAATCGATCGTCAACGCCAATCTCCGGCGCATCGCGCACGGCCGCACCGTCGTAGTCATCTCGCACCGGCTCGCCTCCCTCGTCGCCGCCGATGCCATCCTCGTCCTGGACCAGGGTAACGCCGTAGATGCGGGTCGGCACATGGAGTTGCTGGAGCGCTGCGACCTCTACCGCCGGTTATGGAACCAGCAGAACCGGCACACGACGTACGAGCTCGATCATGGCGTCATGGCGGCTGAATAGCTCACCGCGGTCCGACGCGGCGACCCTCGAGAGCTTTCACTCGGAAACCGGAGCTCTGCTCGCCGATCGCGGACCACGAGCGGCGCACTGGACGTTGCGCATCGCCGCCGCGGCGCTCGCATCGGCTATCTTCGCTTCGGGCTTCGTCAAGATCGATCGTACCGTCACCGGCGGAGGACATATCTATTCGCTACGGCCCACCATGGTCGTTCAATCCCTGGACCGCGCGATCATCACGTCGCTCGCCGTGAGGGAGGGAGATCGAGTCTCGGCGGGCCAGGTATTGGCGACGCTCGATCCTACATTCGCTGCCGCGGATGTGGCGCAGCTCAACGTGCAGATCGAGAGCCTGAACGCGCAGATCGGCCGGCTCGAGGCCGAGCATGAAGGACGCGACATCGTGCCCGCAGATCTTCCGCCAAGATATGCCGCGATGCAGCAGGCGCTCTGGATCCAACACCATGCGGAGCGCGACGAGCGCCTGCGCGGCTTCGACGCCAAGATCGCGGAATACCAGGCGACCATGGACAAGGCTCAAGCCAACATCAAGCACTACGGCAGCCAACTGCAAGTCATGAGCGAGGTCGAGGACATCCGCCACAAGCTCTACGATCTGCGCGACGGCAGCCGGCTCACCTATCTCGAGGCGACGAACCAGCGTCTCGAGCTTGCGCGCAGCCTGGAGCAGGAGAAGAACGCGCTCGCGGAGACCCAGCATGCGCTCGAATCCGCGCGGGCGGATCGCGAGACGTTCCTCCGCCAATGGCAGGGGCAGATCGACGCCGAGCTCATTCAGCGTCGCACCGAGCGCGACGCCGCGATGGAGCAGCTCGTCAAGGCGACGAAGCATCACGATCTGATCGACCTCCGCGCCTCGACCGACGCCGTCGTGCTCAACGTCGGAAAATTCTCAGTCGGATCGGTGCTGCCGGAGGCCACGCCCGTGCTCACCCTGGTTCCGGTCGATGCGCCGCTCGAGGCGGAAGTCCATATCGACGCCCAGGATATCGGATTCGTGCGCCCGGGCGACCCGGTCGCCATCAAGGTCGAGGCCTATAATTATCTTGAGCACGGCTATGTCGAGGGCCATTTGCGCGTTCTGAGCGCGGACGCGTTCACGACCTCGGACGACGACAAGGCCACGCCCGTTCGGCCCTACTACAAGGGTTACGTCGCGCTCGACCGTCTCGCTCTGCGCGGCGTGCCCACGGACTTCCGGCTAGTGCAGGGGACGCCGGTCACGGCGGACATCCAAGTGGGCCGGCGCACGCTCCTCTCATACCTCGTCAAAGGCGCACTGCGCAGCGTCGACGAATCCATGCGCGAGCCGTGAGCCCCTGGTGCTGGAGCAGGGCCGAGCGAGCCTATCGGCGAGGCTGCCGCTACCTCCGCGGCGACGGTGTCCCGCATGATGCCATCGCCGCGCTCGACTGGTTGAGCTGCGCGGCACGGCGCGGTCACGCGCGCGCGCAGCACGCCCTCAGCATGGCCTATCTTTCCGGCGTGACCGGCCGAGCCCCGGCCGCGGCTTGGCTCACCGAAGCCCGCCGCGGCTCCTCGAAAACTGCGAGCAACGCGCACCTGCTCTACCCCCGTGGCCTCGACGTGAAGGCGGACCCGGCGCTGGCCTTCACTTGGGCTAAGGCCGCCGCGGATCGCGGGCTCGCCTGCGCCGAAGCCAATCTCGGCATGCTCGTCACACGCGGCATCGGCTGCCCACAGGATTTTGCCGAAGCTGCGTTCTGGTATCGGCGCGCCGCTGAGAAGGGTGAGGCGGCAGGCGCATTGGGCATTGGAATCCTTTACGAGGGAGGTCTCGGCGTCGCTAAGAACATCGCGGAGGCGATGCGCTGGTACCGCGCCGCCGCGGAGGCCGGCAACCAAGTCGCAGCGACTGCCTTGGGTTTACTGCTCATGAGCGGCGAAGCCGCAGCGCCCGATCCCGCCGAAGCGCATCGTTGGCTCGGGGGCCCCGCCGCACGCGGTTCTGCCCACGCACAATATGGTTTAGGGCTGCTGGCTCTGCGGCGGCACGACGAACTTCGAGCGAGGCTCTGGCTCGGTAAAGCCGCAGTCCAGGGCCACGCCGGCGCGCGCCTGGCGCTCGCCGAGCTCGGCTCCGCCGAGCCAACCGTGGGGCAGAAAGCTTAGGCCTGTCGGAGCTCGGCCAGCGCGCGCTCGAAGCGCCCGAGGTAGTCCCGCGCATAGGCGACGTAGTCAACATCGAGGCTCGAATGGAGCTCCGAGACCATGCCCCACATGGCCTCGCGCAAGAGCGAGGCGCACTTCATCACCTGATATCGCCGCACGAGCTCCGCCGAGACCGACCTTTCGAAATAGGCCTCCAGGAGCCATGCTTCTTCAGCAGGCTTGGCCTCGTTGTTGGAGCAGAGATTGGCGAGGTCGAAAAGCGGGCTGTTGAAGCCCGCGTAGTCCCAGTCGATAAGCCACAGGCGGTCGCCTGCATCGATGAAGTTCCCGGCCAGGAGATCGTTATGGCAGAACGCGATGTCGACGGATCCGACCGCCGCGCGCAGGCTGGTCGCGATCTCCATCAGCCGACCCAGCTCCGCCGCAAACCGGCTTCCGCCGTCGCGCAGGGTCGCGGCGTAGTCCCGCAGGATATAGAACACCCAGAACATCTGCACGGGACCGCGCAGGTGCCGTTCGACCTCGTGGTGACAGCGATGGAGCAGCGGCAGGATGCGCTCGAGCATCGAGCGCTCTCGAATCTCCTCGGGCGCGAGCGTCCGGCCATCGATATACCGCAAGACGAGAGCAGTGGCTTCGTGGTGCACCACCTCGGGCGAGAGTTCCACGGCGGACGCTGCGCGGCTTGCCGCGAGCTCGTTCGCGCGCGTGATCTGGTGCACCGGAATATCGTCACTCACGCGCACCACGAAGCGCTCGCCCCGATGCCGGACCAGATAGTTCCAGTTCGTGATGCCGCCGGGCAGCGGCTCCGGCGCGACCGGTTCCTGCCAGCAGGCCAAGCGCGCTGCAATTCGCCGGGCGTCGGCCTCGTGCATCTGAGCCTGCAATGCTCCTACAGCGCCTCGCCCGCCCCTCCGCCTTGGATCGGCGTCGGTATCCACCACTCCCGCCCGCGCACGGTTTCGATGTATTCAGGCCACCGGAGATCCACCGGCGGCTGAAAATCCCGTGGCAACAAGGGCGCCACCCATTTGGAGCCGCCCACGCCTCCGCCCGTGCGCTCGCGGAACTCGCTTTGTGCCCGCGCCAAGGCCTGAGGCTCACTGAGTAGATCGATCAGGGTCCCCGCGATCGTCTTGGCGCCCAGGAAAATGCCGGGATTGATCGCGGCCGGCAGACCACCGAGCGCGTTGTTGACCCAAGCCGGATATTCGTAACCGGCATTCGGCGGCCGGAGACGCGGGCGCATGGTCAAGAGGCGCACGGTCGGCGCATGCCAGGTGTAATCGACGTAATCGTCCGACGTGTAATGCTCCTGCCAGGCGGGCAAAGCACGCCGCAAATAGGCCTCGTATTCCTGCGGCGGCATCAGGCGCTCGGAGTCCTCCAGAAAGGGATTGTCCATCGGTGCGATGCCGAGGTTCGCTTGAATCTTCCGGCCGAACTCGCACGCCTCTTCGGTGAATTTGGGCGCGCCCGCGAGTTTCATGTTCTCGAAGGTGATATCTGCCATCGCATGGTTGGTGAGCCCCACGCGTGTCTTGGTCACCCACCGTACAGAGACGCGGCAGCCGGTCGTGCCCGCCGCGTGACGCGCGTTGTTGGCGAGCACGTTGTAGATCTGCTGCTGAATGCCGAGCATCGGCGAGCGCCAGGAATACTGGATCTGACTGAAGCGCGGCGGCAGATTGTCGGAGGTCGCATCGCCAGCAACCATTACGAACTCGTTGAGGGTCCAGGTTCCCGTATGCGGGAACATCGCCTCCTTCGTGTACTTGGTCATCGTGTACATGAGGCAGAGCGCGTCGATCGCGCCGGGACAGCGCGCCGCCGTATGCGAGGTGTGACGTGTCGGCACCAGACTCTTGTCGATCCAGGTCTCGGGCGCGAGAGTCTCGAAGGTGAAGACCGCACTCCAATAGGAGCCGCACTGAGTGTCCCAGATCGCCGTATTGGTGAAATGTGGATGGTAGGAGATGAAGGCATCCGCGCCATCGAAATAACCTTTTGCGGCGTGCACGGGCTTCGACCCGCAGACCTTCTCGGCGGGCTCGCCGAAGAATTTCAATGTGCCCTTGAGGCCGAATTTCTCCATCGCCGCCTTGGCCGCAAGTACACCTGCAAGCGCGGTGGTCCCGAGCGCCGAGTGCGGGTCGGTATGCCCCGCGGCCCAGGGATGCAGGCCCGCCCGCGGTGCCTGATAGGGAACCACCTGCTGAGAGTTCCCGGGTACGGCATCATACTCCGCATAGCTGCCGAGGACGGGTCCACCTTTTCCCCACGTCGCCGCAAAGGCGGTGGGCATGCCGCCCGATCCCGCTTCCACTTCGAAACCTTCCGAGCGCAGTAGATCGCAATACGCCTTGGCGGACTTGTATTCCCGCCAAGCTGGCTCTGCGTAGTTCCAGATCTTCAGATGCCAGTCGGAGAACCGACGAGACTGCTCGTCGATCCACTCGAACGCGAACCGCTTCTGCGGGGTGAGCCCGGGCATGACCGTATTCCTCCGTCTCTTGTCGTCACGTACAGATCGAATATTCTGGCGTAAGTCGACTCAGGGCCTCGCTGCCGGTTTCGGTGATCAGGATCGTGTGGCCTAGCGACATCGCGAGGTTTCGCGGCGCGTCCACGAGGATCGCATGCAGGAAGAGCACCATGCCCGGCTCGGCGAGCATGGGATTGCCGGAATAGATCATCGGTGGCACATCCATCCAGGACGGCCGGAAGCTTGCACCGAGCGAGTAGCCGCACGCGGCCAGCCGCGCACTGCCGAACCCCGCAGCATCGAAGATCCGCCGATGGGCATCATCGATCTCGCCGAGCGGCCGCCCGGGACGCGCAGCCTCACTCATCGCGGCGAGCGCATCGCGGGTTGCCTCGAACATCTCGCGTTGCCGGGGATTGGCGCTGCCGACCGCGACGGTCCGCATCAGGCACGCGCAGTAGTGGCGATAACTGCCGGCGAACTCCATGGTGATTTGGTCGACGGCGTCCAGGTAACGGGCACCCGTCGCGGATCGCACCAGGAGCGCTCGATCACCCGAGCCCAGCACCGGCCCCGAGGGCGGCATGTCGCCGCCCCCCTTGAGGATCGCCGAGATGCCCGCAGCGGCGATGTCGCCCTCGAAGGCCCCTGGGCGAATCGCCGCCAGCATCGCCTCGAGCGCATCGTCCGCAAGAGCCGCTGCCCGCCGAACGTAGGCGATCTCTGCTCCCGACTTCGTGACCCGCAATTCGCGGACTAGATTGGACGCATCTTCGAGCTCGCACCAGCCCACGAGCTGACGCTGCAACCGGTCATGATTGAGGCCCGTCAGACCGAAAGTATTGAGCTCCACGCCGATCCGAGCGCCTTTCAGATCTTGCTCAGCCAGAATACCTTTGAGGTCACGCGTCGGATCGGCGGCTTCGGTGTCGTACCAGATCCGGATGTCCTCGATGATGGAGGTCCGCCGCGCCTGCTCGCGGTCCGGCAGACGCGTCAGCAGCGTGATCGGCCGCTCGTCGGCCGTCAGCACTGCGCACTGAAAGAATACGAAGCCGCTGGTGTCGAACCCCGTGAGGTAATAGTGGCTCTCCTGCGCGAAGATCAGGAGCGCCGCCAGGTTCTTCTCGCGCAGCTTCGTCCGCGCCCGATCGATGCGCGCGAGGTACTCGCCTCGCTCGAAATGCAGCGCCATCGCGGCGGCGGCAGCGCTCAGCGCGCCGCCGCTCGCAGCGCGGGTAAGGCTACTGCAGCAACCAGCTTGCCCACTTCTCCACCACCTTGTCGCGATTATCCGCCCACCACTGCGAATTGTAGACGAACATGTCTTTCTTGATGTCGGGCGCGGTCGGCAGGGTCTTGAGTCGATCGGCCGGAATGTGCTCCGCCGCCGCGTTGTTCACGAAGCCATAAGGGATCAGCATCGAGAGCCGCGCCTGCGGCACCGGCATGGTTATGAAGGCCGTGAACTTCATGGCGTTCTCGCGATTGGCAGCACCCTTCGGCACCGCCCAGGCATCCGTGCGCAGCGCGCCCTGCCGCCAGCCGACTTCGACCGGCGCGCCGTTCGCCTGGATCGCCGCGATGCGGCCGTTCCAGGCGACCGCCAGCACGGCCTCCTTGTCGTTGAGCATCTGCGCGGGGATCGCGCCCGCCTCCCACCACTTGACGACCGATGGCTTGATCTTGGCGAGGCTCTCGTAGGCCTTGTCGATGTCCATGGGATAGACCTTGTCCATCGGGACGCCCGTCGCAAGCACCGCGGCCTCGAGGAACGGCGTCAGGCCGCCGGAGCCCGCGGGCATGGTGCGCGGGCCCGGAAATTTCTTCGTATCCCAGAAATCCGCCCAACTGTTGGGCTTCGCATCCTTGAAGACGTCGGTCCGCCACGCGTAGGTCTGCGCGTAAGGCAGCATGTCGAGCGAGTACTTGTACTGGAACGCCTTGTCGATGTTCGCAGTGTCGACCAAGCCGTAGTCGATCTCCTCCCAGTAGTCACCCTTCTTTTGCAGGTTGATCACGCCCGCGCGGTCGAACTCGCCGACGTCGTACTCGACGTTCTTGGTGTCGACCATGGCCTTGACCTTGACGGGGTCCGGTCCCTGCGACTCCACAACCTTGATGCCGCTCAGGCGCTCGAAGGGCTCGAAGTAGGCCTTGCGCTGCGCGTCCTGGAAGGCGCCGCCGTAGGAGCACACTCGGACGGTGCCGCTGCCCTTGAGCTTGTCGGGGATCGAGGTGATCTCCGGCAAGGCGGGCGCATCAGCGGCGAGTGCCAGCGACGGGCCGATCATCCTATCGAGCGCCACCAAGGCGCCCGCGCCAAGCCCCAGACGAGCGGCGGCGCCCATGATCTGCCGGCGCGAATAGTCTGCCGCGTGTGGCGATAGCTCCCCGACCGAGAACAGGAATTCCAGAAGTTTTCGATTATCGGTCATTTCGGTCCCCTCCTTCGAATCTTCGTTGCTTCCATGAAATCACACCTCATTGAGCGGGCATAGCGTCCTTCGCCACCAAATCCTCCGGCACGGCAGCGGACCGCAATCGCTCGGAGCGGCGGCGGAGGAGCTCCGCACTTAAGAAGAGAGTGCCGGTCAGCACGATCAGGATCGTGGAGACCGCCGCAATAGTGGGGTCGATCTCGAAGCGGATGCTCTCCCACATCTTGCGCGGCAGGGTGACGGCGCTGGTGCCCGATATGAAGAGCGCCACCACCAGCTCGTCGAAGGAACTGATGAAGGCAAAGAGCGCGCCGGCGAGCACGCCCGGACGGATGATCGGGAAGGTCACCTGCCAGAAGGTTCGCCAGGGCGTGGCCCCGAGGTTCATCGCAGCCTGCTCGAGGCGCTCGTCGAAACCCTGCAAGGTCGCGGAGACATTGATCACCACGAAAGGCACGCCGAGCGCAGTGTGCGCAATCACCAGCCCGAACGGGCTCCCCACCAATCCCAACCGCGCATAGAAGAAATAGATTCCGATCGCGACGATGATCACCGGCGCGATCAGGGGCGAGATGATGAAGCCGGTCAACAGCTGTTTTCCGCGAAACTCGCCGCGCACAAGCGCGAGCGCCGCGGGCGCGCCCAGCGCCGTCGCAAGAAACATGACCGCCGCCCCCACCCACAGGCTCAGCGAGGCCGCACCGAGCCAATCGGCGCGACCCAGAAAATTCGCGTACCAGCGGAGACTGAACCCCGGTGGTGGGAAGCTCAGATATGTGCCGGCGGAGAACGACAGCGGGATCACCACCAGGATCGGGAACACCAGATAGAGAAGCACGAGAGCGGCCACGGTCGTGACCGCATACCCGGGACCGGACCGTGCCGCGGTCTTTCGCCTCATGCCGAGCGCTCCGCCCTAGCGCTGCTGCACACGGCCAAGCGCCTCCGTGACGCCGAGCGTGCGAGCGAAAACCGCGAAGACCAGCAACGCCGCCGCCAACAGCATCACGGCCAGTGCCGAGGCGAAGGGCCAGTTGAAGAGCTCGACTTGCTGCTCTATCAGCACGGCGATCATGAGATCGCGCGGGCCGCCCACCAGCGCCGGCGTGATGAAGAAGCCGAGCGCCAAGATGAAGACGAGGAGGCAGCCGGCGGATACGCCTGGCAACGCCAAAGGCAGCAACACCTGCCGGAAGACGCCGATGGGCGTTGCGCCCAAGCCTTCGGCCGCTCGGAGCAGGCTGCCGTCGATGCTGCGGATCACGCTGTAGAGCGGCAGGATCATGAACGGCAACAGAATGTGCACCATGGCCACATAGACGGCGAAACTCGTGTTGAGGAGCTGCAGCGGCTCATTGGGCAGCCCGAGCCACGAAAGCAGGTCATCGACGAGCACCTCGCGCGACCTGAACCACAACAAGAACTGATTGATGATGCCCTGCCGCCCGAGCAAGACCATCCACGCGTAGGTCCGTACGAGGATGCTGGTCCAAAACGGCAGCAAGACCAGCATCATAAGCAGATTGGATTTAGCCCGATCGATCCGCGCGAGCACATAGGCTACCGGAAAGCCCAGGATCAGCGCCACGACAGTCACGATCACGCCGACCCGGAATGTGAGCCAGAGCACGTGCAGATAGACCGGGTTTTCGAATGCCCGGCGGAAATTCTCGAGCGTCCAACTCGGGTCGGTGATGCTTCGCAACATCATCGCCGCGACAGGATAGGCGTAGAACGCCACGAGATAGGCGATGAGAGGCACGACGAGGACCGGATGCGACAATCGCGTGCGCGACAGGCGCTTCCGGTCAACCAGGGTTGTGCTCATGGTTCTTCGCGCCCAACCTTCGGCTTGAGCCGAGAGACAAGATACCGAGCCCGCCCTTGCATTGCCATACGCCGCGAGGGCGGCGATGATGAGCCCGGAACCGATGCCGCACGCGACGAATCCACCGATCTCCGCCGTTCCCGACACGACCGACCAGCCCAATTCTTCCGGGGCCGCGGTCGTGCTCGAGAAGGTGCGTAAGAGCTACGGATCCCTGACGGCGGTCGATGGCGTGAGCCTTGCGATCAAGCCCGGCGAGTTCATCACGCTTCTTGGCCCCAGCGGTTCCGGCAAGACCACCACGCTCATGATGATCGCGGGCTTCGATCACCCGACGGGCGGCGAGATCTATATCGACGGTACTCCTGTTGTGGGCGTGCCCCCCTACCGGCGCGGTATCGGGATGGTGTTCCAAAACTACGCCCTGTTCCCGCACATGACCGTGGCCGAGAACGTCGGCTTCGCGCTGAAGCAGCGGAGCGTCGCCAAGCCGGCGATTGCCGAGCGGGTAACAGAGACTCTAGAAATCGTGCGCCTGCGCGGTTACCAGGGCCGATACCCACGTCAGCTCTCGGGAGGTCAACAGCAGCGCGTCGCGCTCGCCCGCGCGATCATCTTCCGGCCGCGCGTCCTCCTGATGGACGAGCCGCTCAGCGCCCTCGACAAGCAGCTGCGCGAGGAGCTTCAGCTCGAGATGAAGCGGTTGCACCAGCAGCTCGGCATCACCTTCATCTACGTGACCCACGACCAACGTGAGGCCCTGATCATGTCCGATCGGGTCGCGGTCATGAACGAGGGTCGGATCGAGCAGGCGGGAAGTCCATCGGACCTCTACGATCGTCCGGCGAACCGTTTCGTCGCCGGTTTCATCGGAGAATCGAATTTCCTCGAGGGTGAGGTCACCTCGGTTCGCGCCCGGGAGGTCGCCGTGCGGATCGCGGGTCACGAGGTCGTCGCCATGTCCGATCGCGCGCTGGCAATCGGCGCGAAAGTGACACTTGCGGTGCGGCCGGAGAAGATAGGTTTCCGGTCGGATGGCATTCTGAACCCAGATGCGCGGTTGAATGCCCTAAGCGCGGTCGTCCGCGACGTCACCTTCGCGGGTGAGATGCATCGCTATGCTCTGGAGATAGCGCCAGGTGTCGCTCTCATCGCCAAGCAGCAGCACCGTTTCCACGTGAGAGCCTACGCGCCACGGGAGCGCGTAACGGCTGAATGGCACGTGGAAGACACGCGTGTCGTCTAGGATAGGACCATGAACAAGACGAAGTCCGAGGAGAGTTCCACCATCGGCGCCATGTTCGGCGCCACGTCCAGCGGAAGCTTTCTCGACCTGCCCAGCGTCACGATGGCCGAGGGCGCGCGCGCCACGGTGGCGCTCTTCGGCGCACCGGCGGCCACGCCCTATCCCTCGGTCGGGCCCTATTGCGCGGGCGCGCCTGCCGCTATTCGGGCGGGCATCGCCAACTGGGCCGGCGCGCGCGATCACATGGACTTCGACCTCGGCGGGCAGATGGTCGCTCCCGGCACCACGGCGGTCGATTGCGGCGATCTCGCCTATGACGCGGAGAACGCCGCGGAAAACCGCGCGCGGATCACCGCTACTGCCCGGATGCTCCTCGACGGCGGCGCCGTGCCGGTCGTGATCGGCGGCGACGATTCCATCCCGATCCCGCTGTTCCAGGCCTTCGAGGGCCGCGGCAAGTTCACGGTGCTGCAGATCGACGCCCACATAGACTGGCGTGACGAGGTCCAAGGCATCAAGCTCGGCCTTTCCAGCACGATGCGCCGCGCCAGCGAAATGGGCTGGATCGAGCGCATCGTCCAGGTCGGCGCGCGCGGCACGGGAAGCGCGCGTGTCTCGGATCACCGCGACGCCCTCACCGCGGGCGTTCGGTTCTTCTTTGCGGACGCGGTCCACGAACACGGCATCGCGCCGGTGCTCGCCGAGATTCCCGCGGGTAGCAACGTACTCGTGACGGTTGATTGTGATGGCCTCGATCCCGCGATCATGCCGGCGGTGATCGGACCCGCGCCGGGCGGCCTCTCCTATTGGCAGGCCGTAGGCTTGATACGAGGCGTGGCAAGGAAGGCCCGCATCGCCGGCTTCGACATCGTGGAGTTCATGCCCGAACGCGACGAGCAGCAGCGCGGCGCGCTCACGGCCGCCCGGCTCGTCGCCAACGCGATCGGCCTGATCTCGCGCCAGCGCGCTCGGCAAGGGTAACCACACAGAACTGTAGAAATAGGAGATTGTCATGACCGACACGGCTTCATTGCTTGCCTCCCTCGGCGTACCGGGCTCGATGATTGCCGACGGCGACATTGCCGTGCAGTCGCCGATCGACGGGCGGCGGCTCGGGCTCGTCAAGAGCGACAGCCCCGCTGCGATCGACGCGAAGATCTCTCGCGCCGAGACAGCGTTTCATCAATGGCGCCTGGTCCCGGCGCCCCGGCGCGGCGAGCTCGTGCGTCTGCTCGGCGAGGAATTGCGTCGCGCAAAGGACGACCTCGGCCGGCTGGTCACGCTCGAGAACGGCAAGATCCTCGAGGAAGGCCGTGGCGAGGTTCAGGAAATGATCGACATCTGCGATTTCGCAGTCGGCCTGTCGCGCCAGCTTTACGGCCTCACGATCGCCTCGGAGCGGCCCGGTCACCGCATGATGGAGACCTGGCATCCGCTGTCCGCCATCGGCGTGATCACCGCCTTCAATTTCCCGGTCGCGGTGTGGTCGTGGAACGCGGCGATCGCGCTGGTCTGCGGCGATCCTGTGGTGTGGAAGCCGTCGGAGAAGACGCCGCTGACGGCGCTCGCTTGCAAGGCGCTGCTCGAGCGCGCGGCAAATCGGCTGGGCGGCGTGCCCGATGGCCTTCTCGAGGTCGTCCTGGGCGGCCGCGCGGCCGGTGAGAAGATCGCGGCGGACCCGCGTCTTCGCCTGGTGAGTGCCACCGGCAGCTGCCGGATGGGAAAGGCACTGGCACCCGCGGTGGCAGCCCGTCTCGGGCGCTGTCTCCTGGAGCTCGGCGGCAACAACGCCGCGATCGTCGCGCCTTCCGCCGACCTCGATCTCGTCGTCCGAGCCGTCTCCTTCGCGGCGGTCGGCACGGCGGGTCAGCGCTGTACCACGCTTCGGCGGCTCATCGTCCACGAGAGCATCAAGGCGCCGCTCATCGATCGGCTGAAGCAGGCGTATGGGTCAATCCGCGTCGGCGATCCCCTCGAGCCCGGCACGCTCGTCGGTCCCCTGATCGACCGACGCGCTTTCGAGGCCATGCAGGGGGCCTTGAGCCAAGCACGCGGCGACGGCGGCACCGTCTTTGGCGGGGAGCGCGCGCTGGCGGACCGACACCCTGACGCCTACTACGTCAAGCCCGCCTTCGTCGACATGCCCCGCCAGACCGCAGTCGTGCGCGAGGAGACCTTCGCCCCGATCCTCTACATCATGGGCTATCGCACGCTGGAAGATGCGCTCCACATGCACAACGAGGTGCCGCAGGGTCTCGCTTCCAGCATCTTCACCAACGACCTCCGCGAGGCCGAGACCTTCATGAGCGCATCGGGCAGCGACTGCGGCATCGTCAACGTCAACATCGGTCCGAGCGGCGCCGAGATCGGCGGCGCCTTCGGCGGCGAGAAAGAGACCGGCGGCGGCCGCGAGTCCGGCTCCGACGCGTGGAAGGCCTACATGCGGCGCGCCACCAACACGATCAACTATTCTGGCGCGCTGCCGCTTGCCCAGGGCATCAAGTTCGACGTGGGCTAGCGCAGCGACGCCACGATCTCGCGATAGGCCGCCTCCGGGAAGGCCTTGAGGGTCGTCGACCGCACGTTCCCGAGCATGCCCAGCATGAGCGTGAAGCGCGCCGCGACGGCGTCGTCAGGCGCCTCGTAGATGGCGGCGAGATCATAGTCTCCCATCGTCATGAAGAAGGCCTTGAACTCGCCGCCCATCTCTTTCAGCGCTTGCTTGGCAGCGTCAACACGCTTCGGCGAGTCCTTTACCTGACGCATCCCTTGATCGGTCCACTGAGCGAGCATTACGTAAGTCGGCATGAGCTTTCCTCCGTCCGCTGGAGCCGGAACTGGAGGTGCGTGTCCGCCGAGGCGTCCGCGAAGCCGGCTACAAGTCCTTCGCGAGCCTGAGAGCGTCGTAAACGGCGGCGTGGATGTTGCGCGACGCCACCGCGTCGCCGATCCGATAGAGGGCGTAGCCGCCGCCGGGATTCCTTACCAACTCCTGGGGCCGGTTGGCGATGAGCGCGCCATGGTCGATCTCGCCAAGATTTCGCGAGCCCGGCTTGAGCTCGAAATAAAGATCTTCGAGGGGCAGCGTGCCGTGCTCGACCACGACCTGATCCACCAGCCGTTCGCGCCGGGACTTGTCGTATTCGTTGAAGAGCGTCGCGGTGAGCCGATTGCCCGAGCGCACGACCTTCTCAAGCCGCAGATTGAGCGAGATCGCCACATTACGCTCCGAGAGGGTCTTGAAATAGGCGGGGTAGTTGGTGCCGCCGACCTCGGGCGCGAGGCTGCGCTCGGGAGTGGCTATCTCGAGCCGGGCACCGGCGCCCGCGAGGAACTCCGCAACGGTGAGCCCGGCGTCGGCGCCATTGTCGTCGAACAGCAGCACCGACTCCGCGGGTTTCGCGGCTCCCGACAGGATGTCCCAGGAGGTCGTTACGAGATCGTCGCCGGCCTCGAGGAAGGATAGGTTCGGCACGCCGCCGGTCGCGATGAAAACCACATCTGGCTTCTCGGCCAGCACATCCGCTGCGTCGGCGAGCGTGTTGAGCCGAAATTGGACACTGTGCTTTTCGCATTGAGCGACGCGCCAATCGGAAATACCGAGGATTTCCCGCCGTCGCGCGAGCTTCGCCGCAAGCCGGAGCTGGCCACCGGGCTCGGTGGCCGCCTCGAAGACCACCACCTCGTGCCCACGCGAGGCAGCCACCCGAGCGGCCTCGAGGCCGGCCGGCCCCGCGCCCACCACCACGACCTTGCGCTTCCTTCCGGCGGAGGCCGCGATGACATGCGGCATGGTCGCCTCGCGGCCGGTTGCGGGATTGTGCGCGCACAGCGCCTCGCCACCGAAATAGATGCGGTCGATGCAGTAACCCATGCCGACGCAGGGCCGGATCTCGCTTTCGCGACCCTCGGCGACCTTGCGGGCGATATGGGGGTCGGCGATATGCGCGCGGGTCATGCCGACCATATCGAGCTTGCCCGTGGCTACGGCGTGGCGCGCCGTTGCGACATCCTGGATTCGCGCCGCGTGGAACACTGGAAATCTGGTGGCCTCGCGGATTTCGCCGGCAAAGTCGAGGTGCGGCGCCGAGCGCACGCCCATGCCGGGTATCACGTGCGAGAGCGCCTCGTCGGTGTCGATGTGGCCGCGGATCACGTTGACGAAGTCGATGGTGCCGCTCGCCACCAGCCGACGTGCGATCTCGACGCCCTCCTGGCGGCTCAGCCCCTTCTCCCAGTCCTCGTCGCAGACCATGCGTACACCCACTAGGAAATCCGCACCGACGCTGCGCCGGATCGCCCGCAGGACTTGCATGGTGAAGCGCAAGCGATTTTCCAGGGAGCCGCCGTACTCGTCCTCGCGCTTGTTGGTGGCCGGCGACCAGAACTGGTCGGCGAGGTGGCCGTAGCACTCGATCTCGAGCCCGTCGAGGCCGGCTGCCTTGCAGCGCTCGGCCGCCACTGCGTATTGGTCCACGATGCGCGCGATGTCCCAATCCTCGATCGATTTGGGAAAAGCGCGGTGCGCGGGCTCGCGGATCGGGCTCGGTGCGACTACGGGCAGCCAATCGCCCTTGCTCCAGGACGTGCGGCGCCCGAGATGGGTGACCTGGATCATCGCGGCGGCACCGTGCTCGTGGACGGCATCCGCGAGCTCCCGGAGCCAGCGCACGACCTCGTCCTTGTAGAGCGTGATGTTTCCGAAGGCCTGCGGACTGTCCGGCGACACGACGGAGGAGCCGCCGAACATCGTGAGGGCAATACCACCCTTCGCCTTCTCGGCGTGGTAGAGCCGATAGCGCTCCTTCGGCAGGCCGTCCTCGGTGTAAGCGGGCTCGTGCGCCGTCGACATCAGGCGGTTGCGCAGCCGGAGATGCTTCAGCTGATAAGGTTGCAGCAGCGGATCGCTCGAGCTCATCGGCCCTCGCAAGGTAGGCGAGCGGAATTTATCCTAGCGCCAGTTTGGCCTAGAGTAATGCTGGAATACGAGAAAGGCTCGCCCATGGCCGGCTCAAAGGAACGCACCTCCGCGACCCCGCTTGCCTTCGATCTCAAGGCCCGGCTGGCCGCCATCGATCAGAAGAAGCTGCGGGGCTATCGGCTCGAGCGGCTCCGTCAGGAGCTCACGAAGCGCGACTTCGGCGCTTGCCTGCTGTCCGACCCCATCAACATCCGCTATGCCACTGGCAGCCGCAACATGATGCTGTGGACCATGCACTCGCCGAGCCGCTGGGCCTTCGTGCCGGCGGAGGGACCGGTGGTGCTATTCGAGTACGACAGCTCGAAGCACGTGAACGAGGGGCTCGAGACCGTCTCGGAGATCCGCCTCTGCACTCCCTGGATCTATTTCCTGGCGGGCCCGCGCTGCGAGGAGAAGGCGGGATCGTGGGCGCGGGAGATCGCCGATCTCGTCGCCGCGCGCTGCGGCAAGAACCGGCGGCTCGCCGTCGACCGCTGCGAGCCCATGGGCGCCTTCAAACTCGCCCAGCACGGTCTCGAGCTCCACGACGGCCAGGAAGCGATCGAGCAGGCTCGCCTCATCAAGTCGCCGGAGGAGATCGCAGCGATCCGGCTCTCCATGGAGGTCTGCGACGCTGCCATCATTCGGATGCGCGAGGCGCTCGAGCCCGGCATCACCGAAAACCAGCTCTGGGCGATCCTGCATGAGGTCAATATCGCCCACGACGGCGAATGGATCGAATCGCGGCTCCTCACCTCCGGCCAGCGCACCAACCCCTGGTTCCAGGAATGCGGCAATCGCGTGATCCAAGCAGGCGACCTCGTCGCCTTCGACACGGATATGGTGGGCCCGCTCGGTTATCTCGCGGACATCTCGCGCAGCTGGGTCTGTCCGGGCAAGCCCCCAACCAACGAGCAGCAGCGCCTCTATGCCATCGCCGAGGAGCAGGTGCTCACCAACATGGCGCTTATCAAACCCGGCGTCGGCTTCCGCGAGTTCGCGGAGAAATGCTGGCCCGTACCGGAGGAGTTCATACCGAACCGCTACATGATGATGGTACACGGCGCCGGTCTGGTCGACGAGTACCCGAGCGTCGCTTATGCGCGGGACTTCGCCGATTGGGGTTATGACGGAGTCTTCCAGGAGAACATGACTGTCTCGGTCGAGAGCTATATCGGCGAGGTCGGCGGCAAGGAGGGCGTCAAGCTAGAGCAGCAGGTGCTGATTACCGCGAAGGGCGCCGAGGTGCTCTCCAAGATCCCCTTCGAGGATGCGCTGGCGATCTGACGCGGACACGGCTTCCCGACACCATCAAACCCAGGAGAGATTCGGAATGCGCATGCGAAAGTACTTTGCCGTTGCGGGGCTCATCCCGGGCATGGCCGCGATCGCCGGGGGGCATGCCCGCGCGGAACTCCTGGTGCATCACGATCTTCCCTACGCATTGGCGCTTACGATCGCGAAAGACGCGGTCGAAGCCTGCGCCGCCAAGGGGTATGCGGAATCCGCCGTCGTGGTGGACCGCGACGGTGAGACAATCGTGGCGATCCGCGGCAATAACGCCGGTGCGCACACGATGGAGAACGCACGCCGCAAGGCCTACACGGCCATGACCTTTCGGACCTCGACCACTGAATACGCCAAGCGGTTTGCCGACAACAACCCGGTGGTGCGCCAGCAGGTGACGCTGCCGAACGTCATCGCCATTCCTGGCGGCCTGCCGATCAAGGTCGGCGACGAGGTCGTGGGCGGCGTCGGTGCGTCGGGTTCCCCAGGTGTCGATGAGCCCTGCGTCCAGGCGGGGCTCGACGAGGTCGCGGACCAGCTCAAATGACGCACGCGAGCCGGAGCGACGGACGTGGCAGGCGCTCGACTGTCGCTCTTTTCTGGCCGCAGCTTCACACCCAGGCAGCCAAGCCTCAGCCTTCGGCAAGCGACCTCCAGCGGCGGCCGTCCCGCGCCACAAGCTCGGCGGCTTCGGCCGGACCCTCGCTACCGGCGTCATAGAACGCCAAGTCCTCGCTTGAGCCCTTCGACCACGCGTCGAGCGCCGGCTGCACGATCCGCCAGCCGGTCTCGATCATGTCGGCGCGCTGGAACAGCGTGGCGTCGCCGATCATGGCATCGTGCAGCAAGGTCTCGTAGCCGGTGCGCGGCTCGGCGTGGAAATGATCGTCGTAGTCGAACCGCATCTGGACTCCGCTTGCTCTCAGGCTAGGTCCCGGCATCTTCGCGTTGAAGCGAAGCAGCGCGCCTTCCTCGGGCTGGATCTCGAGCACGAGATCGTTGGGCACCAGGCGGTCGACAGGCGTATCCCGGAACAGCGCCAGCGGCGCCTGCTTGAACTGGATGACCACCTCGCTCCGACGCCGGGCAAGGGCCTTGCCGGTGCGCAAATAGAAGGGCACCCCGGCCCAGCGCCAATTGTCGATCATCAGTTTGAGGGCGATGAAGGTTTCAGTAGTCGAGTCCGGCGGAACGCCGGGTGCCTCGCGGTAGCCCTCGATGCGCCGACCGGCGATCGTGCCGGCGCGATACTGAGCGCGCACGAACTGCTGCCCGACTTGCGCCGGCGGGATGCGGTGCACCGCTTGCAGCACCTTGTGCGTCTCCGAGCGAACGGCGTCCGCTTCGAAGCAGATGGGCGGCGCCATCGCCGTCAATGTCAGGAGCTGCAGCAGGTGATTGGGCACCATGTCGCGCAGTGCCCCGGTCGCGTCATAGAATTTGCTGCGGCGTTCGACGCCCAGCGTCTCCGCAACCGTGATCTGCACGTGGTCGATGTGGTCGCGGTTCCAAAGAGGCTCGAAAAGCCCGTTGGCGAAACGCAGCACCATGATGTTCTGCACGGTCTCTTTGCCGAGATAGTGGTCGATCCGGTAGACCTGCTCCTCGCACAGCCGGCGAAGAATACTGCGATTGAGCTCCTGAGCGCTCGCAACGTCGGTGCCGAAAGGCTTCTCGATGATGACGCGCCGCCAGCCGCGCCCGTCCTCTCGGCTGAGCGCGTGATCGCTGAGACGGTCTATGGTCGGCGCGAACCCGCTCGGCGGGATCGCCAGATAGAAGAGCGCGTTCCCTTGGGTGCCCCAATCGCTCTCGGACTCGGCGAGCCGGCGGCCGATCGCCTCGTAAGTCCGGGCATCGTCGAACTCGCCTGCGACATAGCGCATGCGCTCGACGAGCCAACGCCATGCGTCCCGCGAAGGGCCGCCGTCGGCAGGATCCGGGGCCTGCCGTTCGAAACTCCGACGAAAGGCGGCATCGTCCATCGGTGTCCGTGCGACACCGATGAGAGAGAAATTGTCCGACAGGAGACCGCCCTGTTTCAGATGCAAGAGCGAAGGCACGAGCAACCGTCGCGTCAGATCGCCGGTGACGCCGAAGATCACCAGTGCACAAGGCGGCGCCGGTGCCGCGCGGATCGCCTCCGGCCTCGAGGACGAGCGGACGTCAGCCATGGGATTCGGGGCTTGGCGGCTCGACATGGCCGCCGAATTGCTTTCGCATAGCCGACAGCAGCTTCTCGGCGAAGGTATGTTGCCGGCGCGATCGGAAGCGAGCGTAGAGCGCTGCGGAGATCACGTCGGCGGATACCGCCTCCTCGATCGCGGCCATGACCGTCCAGCGGCCTTCGCCGGAGTCCGCAACGTCGCCGGTGAATGCATGAAGGTCCGGGTCCTCCGCCAATGCCGCGGCGCTGAGGTCGAGCAGCCAGGATGAGACCACGCTGCCACGGCGCCACAGCTCCGCGATGTCCGCGACGTCGAGCGTATAGCGTTGTGCCTCGGGCAGAGCCGGACTGGCCGCTCCGCGCAAGATATCGAAACCTTCCGCGTAGGCCTGCATCAATCCGTACTCGATCCCATTGTGGATCATCTTCACGAAATGCCCGGCGCCATGCGGGCCGCAGTGCATGTAGCCGCGCTCCACGCGGGCATCCCGCCCCTCACGGCCGGGCGTCCGCGGGATGCTGCCGGGGCCGGGCGCCAATGCGGCGAATATGGGATCAAGCCGCTCCACGTCTTTTGTCTCACCGCCGAGCATCATGCAGTAGCCGCGATCAAGTCCCCAGACCCCACCGCTGACTCCTGCGTCGATATACCCGATGTCCTTTCGCCTGAGCTCGGCGGCCCGGCGAATGTCGTCCTTGAAGTAGGAATTGCCGCCATCGACGATGAGGTCGCCGGAGCTCATGAGTTCCGCCAGGGACATCACCGTTCGGTGCGTGATCTCGCCAGCGGGCAACATCACCCAGATGGCGCGCGGCCTCGCAAGCTTGCCCACGAGATCCGAAAGACTGCTCGCGCCAGTCGATTCGGAGAGAGCCGAAACCGCGGCGGGGTTCTGGTCGAAAACGACACAGGTGTGCCCGTGGCGCTGCAGGCGGCGGACGATGTTCCCACCCATTCGACCGAGACCAATGACACCGATTTGCATGGCACCACTCCTCAGAATTCTGCCGCCCGTTGGACCGTCCTTGGTCGCGCTCCACCCGGCATCAATTTAGGCGAGATCGACGTCGATCGTGAGGCCGGTCTGCCTTCTCGCCAAGGGACATACGGCAATTTCTCGGGAGCCTTGAGCCGGTCTTGCGCAACTCGGCCCACCTATCGGGACTGATGGCGGGTGTGCATAGTTGGAAGCGCCCTGCCATACTCAGCGAGGCGCCACATGAAAATGCCGATTTGGGCCGTTGCGCTCTCCCTGCCGTTTATCGGCCCGAGCGGTTCCCTGGCCCAAGCGCCGGCCTTCCACGTGGATTTCTCGTGGGAGGGCACCGCACCGTGCTTCGATCCGAAATCACCGCCGTTCACCGTGAGTGGTGTGCCCTCCGGAACCAGGCGGCTCGCCTTCGCGATGAAAGATCTGGACGCGCCCGGCTTTCCGCATGGCGGCGGCACGGTCCCTTACACCGGCGAAACCCAGGTTGCCCGCGGTGCTTTCACGTATCGCGGCCCCTGCCCGCCCTCCGGACAGCACACCTACCAGTGGACCATCGAAGCTCAAGACGAGACCGGGAGAACGCTCGCGACCGCGACAGTCTCGCAGAGGTTTCCGCCGCGCTGATGCCTCGCAAGCGGCAGAGATTGACGCGGCGACGCGGCCGCACTCATCCTGGCCTCAAGCGGGTCCGACCTTGGGCGTTTCACCCCGGAGAGGAGGCGGAAAAATGGCGTCGGTGAATGATTTCGAGCTGCTGGCGCAGGTCGGTCCTGGCACCCCCATGGGGCAACTCCTCAGGGAGTACTGGGTCCCCGCCTGCGGCTCCACGGAGCTGGTGGCCGACGGGCCACCGATGCGGCTCTTGCTGCTCGGCGAGAAGCTGGTCGCCTTTCGCGACACCGCGGGCCGGGTCGGCATCATGGATCATCGCTGTCCGCATCGCTGCGCCTCGCTGTTCTTCGGGCGCAACGAGGAGGGCGGCCTGCGCTGCGTCTATCACGGTTGGAAATACGACGTCACCGGGCGGTGCCTGGACATGCCGAACGTTCCGCCCGCGCACGCGTTTGCGGAGCAAGTACGGGCGCGCGCCTACAAGACGGCCGAGCGAAACGGCATCGTCTACTGCTACATGGGCGCGCGGCGGGAAGCGCCGCCTCTGCCGGCGATCGAGGCGCTGCTGCTGCCGGAGACTGAGGCCCGCATCACCTGGGCACAGCGCGAGTGCCATTGGCTGCAAGCGCTCGAGGGCGACATCGACACCTCGCACGTCGCGTTCCTGCACGAGGGCAAGGTCAGGCCCGAGGACTATCCGCCGGGCGCGATTCAGCGCTGGGTGGTCAGCAACCGGAGCCCGGAGATCCACGTCGCCGACACCGAGTGGGGCACGATGTACGCGGGCCACTGGCCCGCCGGACCGGGCAAAGCCTATTACCGGCTCGCGCATTTCGCCTTCCCGTTCTGGACCCTGATCCCGAACGGCCCGTTCCAACGGCAAGTGGTCGCGCGGGCGTGGATCCCGATGGACGACACGCACACCATGTTCCTGGCGGTCGCCTGGAAGGCCGGCTCTACGCCGATCGTGACGCGAAGCCAGAACCTGCCGGGCGCCGACGCGGTAGCGCCCGCGCAGCTCGACTACCTCCCGAACACGACAGACTGGCTGGGGCGCTGGCGGCTCGCCAGAAACGCCTCCAACGACTACGGGATCGACCGCGATGAGCAGCGCACGCGCAGCTACACCGGCATCGACGGCATCCATCTGCAGGACCAGGCGATCACCGAGAGCATGGGCGGGATCGTCGACCGCAGCTTCGAGAACCTCGCGGTCAGCGACCTCATGGTGACGCGCACGCGCCGACGCCTCCTCGTCGCGGCGCGCGCACTCGCAGAGTCCGGTATGACGCCCCCAATCGTCGACGATCCGGAGATCTGTCTCGGCGCTCGCGGCGGCAACTTCGAGGCGCCCGCGCGGCTCCCCTGGCGTGAAGCGTACGCCGCGGAGCTCCGAAACTCCGCAAACCCGACCGGCGCGCTCCGGCTTACGCCGGCCGCGGCGGAATAAGCTTCGACCGGGCCTCCAACACAGCAACGCGACATCAGCAGGATTGGATTGGTGGGTGCACCAGGACTCGAACCTGGGACCCGCTGATTAAGAGTCAGCTGCTCTACCAACTGAGCTATGCACCCGCCGCGGGAAGTCGGGGTGTATAGCAAGGCCGCCGGGGCTTGTCGAGCCGGGCGTTCTCGCGCCGAAGGGCAGGTTCAGCTTTCGTTGTCGCCGGGACGGCCGATACGGGTATCGCGGTGGACGTAGACGCTCATCAACAGGCCGAAGCCGAACATCACCGTAAGCATCGCGGTGCCGCCGTAGGAAATGAGCGGCAGCGGTACGCCGACGACCGGGATGAGTCCCATCACCATGGCGGTGTTGATGAACACGTAAAGAAACAGGTTCACTACGATGCCGAGCGCCAGGAGGCGGCCGAAATGGCTGCGGCTCCTGAAGGCGATCGCATAACCGTAGGCCAGGACCAGCGTATAGAGCACGAGCAGCGTAAGGCCGCCGATCAGACCCCACTCCTCGGCCAGCATCGTGAAGATGAAGTCGGTCTGCTTTTCCGGCAGGAAGTTCAAATGGCTCTGGGTCCCCTCGAGAAAGCCCTTGCCCGTGGTACCGCCGGAGCCGATCGCAATCTTGGACTGCAGGCTGTGGTAGCCAGCACCCTGGGGATCGCTCTCGGGATCGAGAAAAGTCAAGAGCCGCGCTTTCTGGTAGGGACGCAGGAATTTCCAGACCAGGGGCGCCGCCAGCCCCCCGAGAGACAAGACCGTTGCGAACATCCAGAGCCGGACGCCCGCCAGGAAGAAAATCACGCCGCCGCCCAGCACCAGCATCAACGCGGTACCAAGGTCGGGCTGCTTCATGACGAGCGCCGCCGGCACCAGCACCAGAAGCGCCGGCATGATCAACCGCAGCGGACGGCCGATGTCGTCGATGCTGATGCCGTGGAAATAGCGGGCGAGCGCGAGCACGGCGGCCACCTTCATGATCTCCGACGGCTGCAGCTGGATCACGCCGAGGTCGATCCAGCGCTGCGCGCCCATGCCGATGAACCCGCGGACCTCGACGGCGATCAGCAGCAGGAATGCGATCCCATAGATCCAATAGGCGGACCGATACCAGAACTTGAGATCTACGATGGCCGCGGCCAACATCACTACCAGCGCTACGGCATAGCGCATGATTTGCTTGCCGGCCCAGGGATCCCAATGACCGTTGGCGGCCGAGTAGAGCATGCCGAAACCGACGCAAGCGAGCAGGCTCACCAGGAGCACGAGACCCCAGTTGATGCTCCAGATCTTCTCGGAAAAGGAGAGCTCGCGCGGCCGGCCGAGATCCAGGTGGGAAACACTCACGACCGCCGGCCTCAGCTCCGGGTCGACAGGCGATCCACGGCCACGCGACCGTCGGGCACGCGCCGCGCGGGATCGCGCTTCTGGATCTCGACGAGGATATCGGCGCAGATCGGCGCCGCCACTGCTGAGCCGCCGCCGGCGGTCTCGCCGCCGTGCTCCACCACCACCGCGCACACATAGCGCGGCGCTCCGACCGGGGCGAAGGAGACGAACAGCGCATGGTCGCGCTCGAGATAGGGGACCTGCTTCGCCTTGCGCACGCCGTGCTCGTGCTCGGCCTGGGTAATATGGCGCACCTGGGCGGTACCGGATTTGCCGCCCATCGCCATGCTGGGGTCCTTGATCCGGGCGGCGTAGGCGGTACCGCCTTGCTCGTTCACCACGGCGTTCATGCCGTCCAGGACGACATTGAGATCCTTCTGCGGCACGCCTATCGGCTCGAAGATGGGCTCGATCAGCCGCTGATCCGGCATCATGATGCCGGCCTCGCGCGTCAGGCGCGGCACGATGCGCTTTCCGGTAACTAGACGCGATACCATGGTCGCCAGCTGCAAAGGCGTCGTGGTGATATAGCTCTGGCCGATGCCGCAGCTGATGTTCTCGCCGGGCTGCCAGGGAATCCCGAACGTAGCAAGCTTCCAGTCGCGGGTCGGGATGAGTCCCGCCTTCTCGCCGGGTATATCGATGCCGAGCGTGGCGCCGAGGCCGAACCGCTTCGCCATTGCCGCGAAGCGGTCGATCCCGAGCCGGCGCGCCATTTCGTAGAAGTAGACATCGCAGGAATGCATGATGCCGCCGTGCATATCGAGCGTGCCGTGACCTTGCGGACGCCAGCAATGCCAGACGGAATCTCCCAGCCGGAAGAATCCGGGGCAGGTAACGCGCGTCTCCGGAGATATGCCGGACTCAAGCGCAGCGAGCGCGACCATCGGCTTGAACGTCGAGCCCGGCGCGTAAGTGCCGCTGATGGTTTTGTTGTTCAGGGGATTGAGCGGATCCTGGGTCAGCTGGTTCCACTGGGCCGAGGTGAGGCCGGCCGAGAACGCTGCGGGGTCGTACCCCGGAGTCGACACCATCGCCATGACTTCGCCGGTCGGCGCATCCATGACGACGCAGGCGACGCTGCCCTCGGCGATGCAGCGTTGCGCCGCAAACTCCTGGATGTCGGCGTCCAGCGTGAGCACGATCTCTTTGCCGGGGCTGCCCTCGTCGCGCGAGATCTCGCGCACCACACGACCGAAGGCATTGACCTCCACCTGGCTGGTGCCCGCATTGCCGCGGAGCTCGAGGTCGTGCTCCTTCTCGACGCCGCTCTTGCCGATGCGGAAGTCGGGCAACTCAAGAAGCGGATCACCCGTCAGGTCTTTCTCCGCCACGGCCGCCACGTAGCCGATCACGTGAGAAGCCATGTCGCCCAGCGGATAGTCGCGGGTAAGGCCCTGCTCGACGGAGACGCCGGGCAGCTCGGGCGCGTTCACCTCGATGCGAGCCATCTCGTCCCAGCTGAGATTCTCGCGGATCGCGACCGGCACGAAGCTGTGCTTGCGCTTGATCTCGCGGATGACGCGCCGGCGGTCGGACTCGCTGAGAGGAATCAGCGCGGCGACGGCGTCGAGCGTCGCATTGACGTCGGCGACCTGGTCGGCGATCAGCGAGACCCGATAGTTCTGCCGGTTGGTCGCGACCGGCACGCCGAAGCGGTCGACGATTCGGCCGCGCGGCGGAGCTAGCAGCCTCAGATTGATCCGATTCTCGTCCGCGAGCGTCGCGTATTTGTCGGACTCCACGACCTGCAGGTAGTAGAGCCGCCCAGCGAGCGTCGCGAGCAACAGTGCCTGGCCGCCCGCTACGAGCACCGAGCGCCTGGTCAATAGCTTGAGCCGCCGGTTGTCTCGCTGCATCTCAAGCCCGCATCAGCAGAGCGCGTTGGACGCGCACGAGCAAATAGCTCACCACAGGATAGACCGCCGCCGTGAGCACGGCCTGGAACAAGAACGCCCGGGCGTCCAACAGCGTACCATAAAAGAGGCTAACGACGACCCACTGCAGCGCCGCCGCGGAAGCCGTCACGACGAGGAATCCGATCCAGACCACGGTGAACCGGCGCATGAGCAGAAGCTCACGCTGGCTCAGCACGAGCGCGTAGGCGAGCAACAGCACCAGCGACGAGATGCCGAGAGGAGCGCCGGTCAGCATGTCGAGCAGCAGCCCGGCCGCGAACACCGCCACGAAAGGCAGTAGATCCGGCCGGTAAAGCGTCCAGTGGTAGACGGCCATCAGCGGGAAGGCCGGCGTCACCGCCGTCAGGGCAGGCAGATGGGCGGGGATCAGGGACGCAACCACGCAAATCACGATCGTGATGAGCGGCATCAGCCGGTTGATCAGCCCGACGTCGCGCTGGAGCAGGATGAGCTTCATCTCTCGCTCCTAGGGGCGACTGTCGATGTCGGGATCGACGGCGCGCCGGCCGCCGCGGCTCGGCTTGGGCGCGGGGACCACGCTCTGCGGCAGCACGCTCGCACTCAGCCCGAAATCCACGATGCGCACGTATTCGAGGCGCGAGAGCTCGGCCTCCGGCTCGACCCGGACAATGTCACCATCGATCGAGGAGACGGCGCCCACCGGCAGCCCCGGCGGAAAGATGCCGCCGCTACCCGCGGTCACCACTCGATCACCGACCTGGATGGCGCTTTTCTCCGGCAGATAGATGAGACGCGGCCGGCTGGTATTGTCGCCGGCGAGCACCGCGCGTTCGCGGGTCTCCTCGATAACCACGGGTACGCGCGAATTGAGGTCGGTGAGCAGCAGGACGCGCGCCGCGCGGCTGCCGACCTCCGTCACTCGGCCTGCGACGCCCTCGCCGCCGAGCGCCGCCTGGCCGCGCTCCACGCCCTGCCGCTCGCCGACGTCGACCAGGACATTGCGCAGGAAGGCGCCGCCGGAATTGGCGATCACCCGCCCGGTGATGTAGCCGCGCACGCCCTGCGGCGTGAAGTGCAGCATCTGACGGAGCTCCTCGTTCTCCGTCTCCAGGCGCTGCGCCACCTCCTGCCACTGCAGGAGCCGCGCGTTCTCCTCGCGGAGCCGCTGGTTCTCCTCGTAGACTGTGAAATGATCCTCGATGCGGCGCACGCCCGACGCGGCAACGCCGACTGGCTGGGCGATCGCCTCGAAAAGCGGCGCGAAGAAATCATTTAGGTCTGCGCGGGCGCGCTCGAGCAGGAGGATGTCGGCTTTGCCCAACACGATCAGCCCGACCGACACGATGACCAGAAGCGGCAGTGCGAAACGCTGCGCGGCTCTCATGGGCATTGCCAGACGAGACATCGACTCGACCGTTCCCCGTACTCTCGCACTCACCCAAACCCGCCGCGTGCCGCGGCGATACGCTTCAGTACATGCTGATCAGTACGCTTTTCAGCGTTTTTTCCTCGAGCGCGCGGCCCGTCCCGAGCGCGACACAGGACAAGGGGTCGTCCGCGATTGAGACCGGCAGACCGGTCGCGTGACGGAGCACGTAATCGAGGTTCGAGAGGAGCGCGCCACCGCCGGTCAGCACGATGCCCTTGTCGACGATGTCGGCGGCGAGCTCGGGTGCGGTGTGCTCGAGCGCGACCTTCACCGCCTCGACAATGGCTCCCACGGGCTCGGCGAGACTCTCGGCGATTTGCCGCTCCGTGATGATGATCTCCTTGGGGACGCCGTTCATGAGATCGCGGCCCTTGATCTCCATGGTGCGGCCCTCGCCGTCCGCCGGCATGCAGGCGGACCCGATCTCCTTCTTGATGCGCTCGGCGCTGCTCTCGCCCACCAGCAGATTATGGTTCCGTCGGATATAGGCGATGATCGCCTCGTCCATCTTGTCGCCACCGACCCGCACCGAGCGCGAATAGACGATGCCGCCCAATGCCAAAACTGCCACCTCCGTGGTGCCGCCACCGATGTCGACGACCATGGAGCCCGTGGGTTCGCTGACGGGAAGCCCCGCGCCGATCGCCGCTGCCATCGGCTCCTCGATCAGGAACACTCGGCGCGCGCCCGCGCTCTCGGCGGATTCCTGGATCGCGCGCCGCTCGACCGCGGTCGAGCCCGAGGGCACGCAAACGATGATTTGCGGGGAGGCAAAGCTCCGGCGATTGTGCACCTTCCGGATGAAATGCTTGATCATTTCCTCCGCGACCTCGAAGTCCGCAATGACGCCGTCGCGCAGCGGCCGGATCGCCTGAATGTAGCCAGGCGTCCGGCCCAGCATCATTTTGGCCTCGTCACCCACGGCAAGCACCTGCTTCTTGCCCTTCACGTTGGCGATCGCCACCACCGAGGGCTCGTTGAGCACGATGCCGCGTCCCTTGACGTAGACGAGGGTATTCGCCGTGCCGAGATCGATCGCCATGTCCGCGGACAGCAGCCCGAACAACTTCCCGATCATTTTTCCTTCGGTTTTCCTGTGCTCTTGTTTTGCACGTCCGCCACTTCGCTTTCGACAAATCCGATAGAGAGAGGGGCGGCTTGAGAGCCGCCCCTCTGCGCCGTCCTAGGCCGTCATTGCGGCGGGCGCCGTCTTCGCCCGCTTCGTCATAAGCTTGTTGAGTGCGTGTATATAGGCGCGCACCGAGGCGACAAGCGTATCGGGATCCGAGCCTTGCCCGTTCACGGTCTTGCCGTTCTCCTCGAGCCGCACCGTCACCTCCGCCTGCGCGTCCGTGCCGGCGGTCACCGCGCCCACCTGGAAGAGCTGAAGCTTCGCGGTGTGCGGCACGATCGATTTGATCGCATTGAAGGCCGCGTCGATCGGGCCGTTGCCGGTCACCTTCGCGTGCTTGAGCTCGCCGTCGACTTCGAGCTCGACCTCGGCGGTCTGCGGGCCCTTCGAGCCTGCAATTACCTGTAGCGAGACGAACTTGATCCGATCGTGGCCTCGGAGCACCTGCTCGTCCACCAGCGCAACCAGATCCTCGTCGTAGATGTCCTTCTTGCGGTCGGCTAGGTCCTTAAACCGTCGGAAGGCGTCGTTGACCGCGTTGTCGCCCAGGTCGAACCCCAGCTCCCTCAGCTTCATCTTGAAGGCGTGACGGCCAGAGTGCTTGCCCATCACGAGCTTGGAGCGGTGCAAGCCCACGGACTCCGGCGTCATGATCTCGTAGGTGCCCGCGTGCTTCAGCATGCCGTCCTGGTGGATGCCGCTCTCGTGCGCGAAGGCGTTGGCGCCCACGATCGCCTTGTTGGGTTGCACCACAAAGCCCGTGATGGTGGACACGAGGTGAGATGCCCGCATGATGTACTCGGTCTTGACGCCGGTGGTACACGGCATGATGTCATGGCGGGTCTTCAGCGCCATGACGATCTCCTCCATGGAGGCGTTGCCGGCACGCTCGCCGAGGCCGTTCACCGTGCACTCGACCTGCCGCGCCCCAGCACCGACCGCCGCCAGAGAATTCGCGACCGCAAGGCCGAGGTCGTTGTGGCAATGGACGGAGATCACGGCCTTGTCGATGTTGGGCACGCGGTCAAAGAGCATGCGGATCAGGGCCGCAAACTCGTCGGGCAGCGTGTACCCGACGGTGTCTGGGATATTGACCGTGCGCGCGCCCGCCTTGATCGCGCTCTCCACCGTGCGGCAGAGGAAGTCGTGCTCGGTGCGCGAGCCGTCCTCGCAGGACCACTCGACGTCGTCGCAGAGGTTGCGCGCGTGGCTCACGCTGTCGATCACCGCCTGGTGCACCGCCTCGGGCTCCATCTGGAGCTTGAACTTCATGTGGAGCGGCGAGGTCGAGATGAAGGTGTGGATGCGCGGGCGCGTGGCGTGCTGGAGCGCTTCCCAGGCGCGATCGATGTCGCCGCGCGCGGCGCGGGAGAGACCGCAGACGCTGGAATTCTTCACGAGCTTGGCGATCTCGCGCACCGACTCGAAATCGCCGTTGGAGGCGATCGGAAAGCCCGCCTCGATGACGTCGATCCCCATCTCCTCGAGGAGGAGCGCGATCTTGATCTTTTCGTCGAGATTCATCGACGCGCCCGGCGACTGCTCGCCGTCGCGCAACGTGGTGTCGAAGACGATGACGCGGTTCTTGTCGGTACTGAGCTCGGGTTGCTTGCGATGGGTGGTGGCGCTCATGGGCGCGGCTCCTCTGATGAAGGGTGCAACGAAGCGGGTTTGATCGCACTACCCCCTGAACGCCGATCGCCGGACGCGATGAGCCGGCGTTCAGGGGCCGCTAAGTCGCAGCGCCCCGTCACTGAGGAGAAGGAGGAGAGCGGCGGCCGGAGCCAGCACGCGCGCAACGGCGAACGGACGCACAAGCGCCTGCCGCCGATCGTGCCATGCCACGGTCCGAACCATCCGGAAACCGACCTCTCACCTGGGCCGGAGCTAGCAAAGCCGGCCGCTGACACCCTGAACCCACTAGCCCTAACAATTAGTTAACACTGCTAAGGCCGGGATTCCGCAGTACTTTTAACGGTTTCGTGCGGCGACAGCAAGGGTTCTGTTATTGCGTTTGGAGGCGCGACACAGCCAAAACGCGAAAAAATTCTGTAGGCGCGCTCTCAAGGTCCGTCACGCGCACGAGCGGCGGAAGGGGTATCCATTGCCAAGCAATGGCGGGGGAGCGTCGCGACCGGACGCTGTGTCTTGAGCCGCATACAACCGCGACTTCTGCAGGACACCGAGCCGGGTCGAGCGCTTGATCTCGATCTCATCGGCAACCAGCCGGTGCGTGGTGTTGTCCCGGAGCTGGACGCGGAGCCGCGGCTGGAAGGCGCGCAGGAGATTGCGTGGGCGCCGCACGGCTGCCGGGTCTGGATACGAGTATGGTGCACAATCAACGGGACAAGATTAGGTCGAGGGCGTCGGCTCAACGGCGGGTTCAAGACTAGGCGGTGGTCCCAAAGTCGCATAGCGTGAGCATCCGGGAAGAGGGCGCGCGTCGAAGAAGGAGCGGGCAAACTTGTCGAGGCGAACGCCAACCACCGCAAGCAAGACATCGGCGAAGGCTGGTGCGCGGGCGAGGCCCGGTGCGCGCGCGGCCAAGTCGAAAAAGGCGCCAAGGGGCGAGGGCGAGCAAGCGACTGGGAAAGCTGCGTCTCGGCTCATCGACCGGCGGATCCGCGACCTCGGCGGATGGCGCGGCGAAACCCTCGCCCGCATGCGCGCGCTGATCCTCGAAGCCGATCCGGAGGCGACCGAGGAATGGAAGTGGATGGGCACTCCGGTCTGGTCGCACCACGGGATCATCTGCACCGGGGAGACCTACACGAAGGTCGTGAAGCTCACTTTCGCCCGTGGCGCCAGCATCCCCGACCCGGCGCGCCTCTTCAATTCCAGCCTGGAAGGCACTACGCGGCGGGCGATCGACATCCACGAGGGTGAGACGGTCGACGCGACCGCATTCCGGGTGCTTGTGAAGGCCGCAGTCGCCCGAAATTGCGCGGCGAAAAAGCCGTAGACCTGGAGGTGGGTGCGCTCCGTCGCCGGGCTCAGGGGCGCGCGGCTCATCGGGAGCACCTGGCGGCAACCGGTTTGACTGCTGGACGCGAGCGCTTCAATCTAACTCCAATGTCATTTTCTCTCCGAAGGGGTCTCGCGCGTGGCTCACCCGGTCCGTAGCCGCCGCAACATCCTTTGTGTCTCGCCGGCGTACAGCCCCTCTTTCGGCACCTTCGAGTACGCCTTCCCATTGCGGAGCGGAACCCGCGCATTCATGCCGCCGCAGGGATTGCTCGTGATCGCGGCGTATCTGCCGCCCACGTGGCAGGTGCGGTTCGTGGACGAGAATATCGCTTCGGTCCGCAGCCGCGATCTTGCCTGGGCCGATGCCGTGTTCGCGAGCGGCATGCATGTGCAGCGCGAGCAGGTCATCTCGATCGCCCGGCGCGCTCATCGCTTCGGCAAGCCGGCCGTTCTGGGCGGACCCTCGGTGTCGGCTGACCCCGACGCGTACGGTGAATTCGACTATCTGCATCTGGGCGAGCTCGGAGACGGCACGGACCAGCTCATTTCGCTGATCGATGCAGACCCGCGCCGACCGCCCCGGCAGATCCGCTTCGAGACGCGGGAGCGTGTGCCGCTCGCCGACTTCCCGATCCCCGCCTATCACCTCGCGGAGGTTTCGCGCTATTTCCTCGGCAGCGTGCAGTTCTCCAGTGGCTGCCCCTATCAATGCGAGTTCTGCGACATCCCCGCACTCTACGGCCGTAATCCGCGTCTCAAGACGCCGAAGCAGGTGACTGCCGAGCTCGACGCGATGTTGAGCCATGGCAATCTCGGCGCGGTCTATTTCGTCGACGACAACTTCATCGGCAACAGGAAGGCGGCGCGAGAGCTGGTGCAAGAGCTGATCCGCTGGCAGAAGGCGAACGGCTATCCGATCGAGTTCGCCTGCGAGGCCACCCTCAACATTGCCAAGCAGCCGGAACTGTTGGCGATGATGCGGGAGGCCTATTTCGTCACGGTCTTCTGCGGCATCGAGACCCCCGAGATCGCCGCGCTGCACGCGATGGCGAAGGGCCACAACACCACGCTCCCGATCCTGGAGGCGATCGGGATCCTCAACAGCTATGGCATGGAGGTCGTGTCCGGCATCATCCTCGGCCTCGACACCGATACGCCGGAAACGCCGGCACGGATCATCGAGTTCGTGCGCCTATCCAACATCCCCATGCTCACGATCAATCTTCTGCAGGCCCTGCCGCGCACACCGCTCTGGGATCGGCTTGCCGCGTCGGGACGCCTGATCCACGATTCCAGCCGGGAATCGAATGTCGATTTCCGCCTGCCTTACGATCAGGTGATCGCGATGTGGCGGGACTGCATCGCCGCAGCCTACGAGCCCAAGGAACTCTACCGCCGCTTCGCGTGGAACGCAGCACATACCTATCCCAATCGCATCCGTCCGCCCGCATCGCCGCGCCGCGCGTCATGGGCGAACCTCCACAGAGCGGGCCGGATCATGGCAAACCTGCTGCTTCACGCCGGACTTATCGCCGACTATCGCTCGGACTTTTGGCGCTTGGCCGGGCCGCTGCTGCGCCAAGGCAGGATCGAGGACGTGATCCGCGTCGGGCTGGTCGCCCACCACCTCATCTCTTTTTCCCGTGATGCCGCGCGCGGCGAGCAGAACGCATCCTTCTACTCGGCGAAGCGGTCTGGGCGAGCGCCGGCAAAGGCGGCTTGACCCGAAAACCGCAGGCGCCTCTCCGGCAGAGCTATGCGACGAGGCGGTCGGCGCGGGCGTCGACGACCGCCAGCCGGCGGCGGGTCAGCTTCTCTATATCGCGAAGCGAAGCCCGCTCCGCCCGGTCGCAGAACGAGATCGCGGTGCCTGCGGCACCGGCGCGCGCCGTCCGCCCGATGCGGTGCACATAGGTTTCCGGCACGTTCGGCAGCTCGTAGTTGATGACATGGGTGATGCCATCGATGTCGATGCCTCGGGCGGCGATGTCGGTCGCCACCAGGACGCGGAGCGTACCGTCGCGAAACCCAGCGATCGCGCGCTGCCGCGCACCCTGCGACTTGTTGCCGTGGATGGCATCGGCGCGGACGCCGCCGCGGGACAGCTGCTCGGCGACGCGGTTGGCGCCGTGCTTGGTGCGCGTGAAGACGAGCGCGCGGGTGACCGCTCGATCCCGCAACAGCAATGCAAGCAGCCGGCGCTTGTCGGGGGCATCGACAAAGAACACGCGCTGATCGATCCGTTCGACGGTGGACGCCACAGGAGTTACTTCCACGCGTACGGGATCGTGGAGGATATCGTGGCAGAGCTTCGCGACTTCGGGGGGCATCGTCGCGGAGAAGCACAGCGACTGCCGCGCTGCGGGAAGCGCCGCGACGATGCGCCGGATCGGACGAATGAAGCCGATGTCGAGCATGCGGTCGGCCTCGTCGAGCACGAAGACCGAGACGCCGTCGAGGCGAGCATGGCCCTGCTCCATCAGATCGATGAGCCGTCCGGGTGTGGCGACCAGGATGTCAACGCCGGCGGCGAGCGCCTTCACCTGCGGCTGCTGTCCCACGCCGCCGAAGATCACGGCATGCCGCAGCGCCAGGAAGCGGCCATAGGCGCGAAAGCTGTCGCCGATCTGGATCGCAAGCTCGCGTGTGGGCGCCAGGACGAGTGCGCGTGGCGACAAGCGACGGCGAGGTGTCATATCTGCGGCGAGGCGCTGCAGGATCGGGAGCGCAAAGGCGGCGGTCTTGCCGGTGCCGGTCTGGGCGATGCCGCAGAGATCGCGGCCGGCGAGCAGCGGCGGAATCGCCGCAGCCTGGATCGGCGTCGGATGTCGGTAGTCCTCGTGAGAGAGGGCGCGCTGGATCGGCTCGATCAGCGACAGGCCGGCAAATGAAGAAGTCATGGGAACGTGTTTTCCTGAATTGGCGGCGCCCAGCGGGCGACGGCAAAGATTGACGGATACGAAAATGGCGGCGCAAGCGCGGCCAGCTTCGGGCTCGGTTGAGGCCCTGCCCGCGCGTCAGGTGTGCCTGGGATTAATGGGATGATCTCGAAATCAAAGCTGGCCGGACACTTCCGGCGCGCTTCGCGCAAATCGCGAGAAACATTTTCTGCGCGTGAGTTGGGGCTTTATCCGGTAAAAGTCAAGGCCTTTTCACACAAACCCACACAATTCTGGGGCTCCGGCGTCCTTCCCGGGGCGCAGGCCACCCTCTCCTGCGAACGGGAGAGGGGTTACGCCGTAGGACCTTTGACTCCGTTTGCGCCGCTAATTTTTCGCGCGGTCGACGAGGCGATTCTGCGCGATCCAGGGCATCATGGCGCGGAGCTTCTCGCCCACCTTCTCTACCGGATGCTCGGCACCGCGGCGGCGCATCGCCTTGAAGCTCGCCTGGCCGGCGGCGTTCTCCAGCACCCATTCCTTCGCGAACTTGCCGGACTGAATCTCCTCCAGCACGCGCTTCATCTCGGCCTTGACGCGGTCGTCGATGATGCGGGGGCCGCGGGTGTAGTCGCCATACTCGGCGGTGTTGGAGATCGAGTAGCGCATGGTGGCGATGCCGCCCTCGTACATGAGGTCGACGATGAGCTTCACTTCGTGGAGGCACTCGAAATACGCCATCTCCGGCGCATAGCCCGCCTCGACCAGCGTCTCGTAGCCCGCCATGATGAGCGAGGTGAGGCCGCCGCAGAGCACGGTCTGCTCGCCGAAGAGATCGGTCTCGCACTCCTCCTTGAAGGTGGTCTCGATCACTCCGGCGCGGCCGCCGCCGATCGCCGACGCATAGGAGAGCGCGATCTCGAGCGCGTTCCCGGACGGATTCTGATCGACGGCGACCAGACACGGCACACCGCCGCCGCGCTGGTACTCCGAGCGGACGGTGTGGCCCGGCCCCTTGGGCGCGATCATGAACACGTCCATGTCGGAGCGCGGCTCGACCAGCTTGAAGTGGATGTTGAAGCCGTGCGCGAAGGCGAGCGCGGTGTCGGGCCGCATGTGGGGCTTGAGGTCGTGGGTATAGAGCGCCGCCTGCAGCTCATCGGGCGTCAGCACCATCACCACGTCCGCCCATTTGGCGCCCTCGGCGGGCGTCATCACCTGGAAGCTCTGAGCCTCGGCCTTGCGCGCCGAGGCGGAGCCCGGACGGAGCGCGATCCGCACGTCCCTGACGCCGCTGTCGCGGAGATTGAGGGCGTGGGCATGCCCTTGGCTGCCGAAACCGACGACCAGGACCTTCTTGGCCTTGATCAGGTTCACGTCGGCGTCGCGATCATAATAGACCCGCATGGTGCTTCCCCTATGGACGAGCGTTGAAACGGTAGATCAGATCCGGCCGGCGCCGCGTGAGATTGCGACGACGCCGGTGCGCGAGACGTCGATCAGGCCCAAGGGCTCCATCAGGTTGATGAACGCGTTGAGCTTCTCGGTCGAGCCCGTCATCTCGAAAACGAAGCTCTCGATGGTAGAGTCGACTACGCGCGCGCGGAAGATGTCGGCGAGCCGCAGTGATTCGATCCGCTTGTCGCCGGTCCCTGCAACCTTGATAAGCGCGAGTTCGCGCTCGACGTGGGCACCTTCCTGCGTGAGGTCGCGCACCGCGTGCACCGGCACCAAACGGCCGAGTTGCGCCTTGATCTGCTCGATGATCATCGGCGTACCGGAGGTCACGACGGTGATCCGTGAGAGGCCGTGAGCGCGATCGACCTCCGCTACGGTCAAGCTCTCGATGTTGTAGCCGCGGCCCGAGAACAGGCCGATCACGCGGGCGAGGACGCCGGGCTCGTTGTCCACGAGCACGGCGATGGTGTGTTTCTCGATGCCGCTGCTGCTGCCGCTCACGATGGGCTCCTTCGAGGGCGCCCGCCGCCTCGGCGGACGGCCCCTGAGCTTGGTTGAGGGGGACCGGAGTTCGGAAATGGCGGGACTCCGCTATACCAATACCATTCCCTCTTCCGATACCGGCCCTTCCGTTTGCTTGTCTTGGGGCCCGAGCAGCATCTCGTTGTGCGCCGCTCCCGACGGGATCATCGGGAAGCAATTCTCAGTCTGGTCGACCACCACGTCGACAATCACGGGCTTGTCGACCTTGATCATCTCCTTGATGACGCTGTCGACTTCGTCTGGCCGCGTCGCGCGCAAGCCCACCGCGCCGAAGGCCTCGGCGAGCTTCACGAAGTCCGGGAGCGAGGCTGTGTAACTCTCGGAGTAGCGGCCGCCGTGCAGCAGTTCCTGCCACTGCCGCACCATCCCCATGTACTGGTTGTTGAGGATGAATACCTTCACCGGCAGACGGTACTGCATCACCGTCGACATCTCCTGGATGTTCATGAGAATCGAAGCCTCGCCAGCGACGTCGATGACGAGCGCCCCAGGGTGCGCCACCTGCACGCCCATGGCAGCGGGCAGGCCGTACCCCATGGTGCCGAGCCCGCCCGAGGTCATCCAGTGCCGCGGCGCCTCGAACTTGAGGAACTGCGCCGCCCACATCTGGTGCTGGCCTACCTCGGTGGTGACGTAGAGGTCGCGCCCGCGGGTCAGCGCGTAGAGCCGCTCGAGGGCGTACTGCGGCTTGATGATGCGGTCGCTCTTCTGGTAGCGCAGGCAATCGCGCTTGCGCCACTCGTCGATCTGACGCCACCATGCGCCGATCGCCTTGGCGTCGGGTTTCGCCCGCTTCGCCTTCCAGACCTTGATCATCTCCGCCAGGGTCTCGCCGGCATCGCCGATGAGGGCGAGGTCCACGCTGACGTTCTTGTTGACCGAGGACGGGTCGATGTCGACGTGGATCTTCTTCGAGCCCGGCGAGAAAGCCGCGAGTTTCCCCGTTACGCGGTCGTCGAAGCGCGCGCCGACATTCACCATGAGGTCGCAGCCGTGCATGACGAGGTTTGCCTCGTAGGTCCCGTGCATGCCGAGCATGCCCAGGAACTGCTTGTCGGAGGCAGGATAGGCGCCGAGCCCCATCAGGGTGAGCGTCACCGGATAGCCCGTAAGCCTTGCCAGCTCCTGGAAGAGCGCGCACGCGCGCTCGCCGGAATTCACGAGCCCGCCGCCGCCGTAGAACACCGGCCGCTTGGCGGAAGCGATCAGTTCGACCGCCGCCGCGATCCTGGCGGCGTCCGGCACCGTCTGCGGGCGGTAGGTCTTGTGCGTGACGCTCTCGGGCGGCGTATAGGTGCCCGTCGCAAACAGCACGTCCTTCGGCAGATCGACCACCACCGGGCCGGGGCGGCCCGTACGCGCCACGTAGAACGCCTCGTGCATCATGCGCGCGAGGTCGTTCACGTCCTTGACCAAGTAATTGTGCTTGGTGCAGGGACGCGTGATGCCCGTGGTGTCCGCCTCCTGGAAGGCGTCGTTGCCGATGAGATGCGTCGGCACCTGGCCCGTGAGGCACACCACCGGGATGGAGTCCATGAGCGCGTCGGTCAGGCCCGTCACCGCGTTGGTGGCGCCGGGTCCGCTGGTCACCAGTACCGCGCCGACCTTGCCGGTGGAGCGCGCGTAGCCCTCGGCCGCGTGCACCGCCGCCTGCTCGTGGCGGACCAGGATGTGGCGGAGCCGGTTCTGCTTGAAGAGCGCGTCGTAGATCGGCAATACCGCGCCGCCCGGATACCCGAAAACGACATCTACACCCTGATCCACCAGGGCTTTGATGACCATTTCCGCTCCAGGCATTGCCGCTGCCGACATGACACCTCTCCTTAATGAGACCGTCAAATGAGGCGCGCGGGACGCGGCGTTTTTCCGCTGCCCTCGAAGGACAACGGCACAGCCGCATGCCTCCCGTCCCGCGCGAGGGCGCCAAACTAGACAGCTTGCGGGGAGGTGGTCAACAGGCGACGGCGAATAAATGAAAATATTTCTGGTAGCAGCCTTTCCGAATATTGCGCGACCAGGGTGAGGGTCGGGAGCTGCTCTGGAGGTGGCAACTGGGTCCTCAACCAAGTCATCTGGCGCTTGGCGTAGCGCCGGCTCGCCTGCTGGGCGGCCGCAATCGCTGCCTCAAGGGGGATCTCGCCCCGGAGATGCCGGGCAAGCTCAGGCACCCCCACCGCCTTGAGCGCTGGCAGATCGTGCGCGAGGCCGCGAGCCATGAGGGCACGCACCTCCTCGAGGGCGCCGGCATCCGCCATGGCAGCGAAGCGAGCATCAATCGCGGCGTAAAGGTCTGCACGCGGCGGCAACAGCACGATAGTGGCGACGCCCGCGCGGAGCGCGCGAGACTGCGCGCGCTGCCAATCGAGGAGCGAACGGCCGGTGGCAGTCATCACTTCGTAGGCGCGGATGAGGCGCTGCGTGTCGGAGGGATGAAGCCGCTCCGCGGCCTCGGGATCGCGCCCGGCGAGCGCCGCGTGGAATCTCGCGCTTCCCAAATCCTTATGGAGCGCGCGCGCGGCGCGGCGGATGTCCGCAGGGATCTCCGGGACCGGAGCGAGGCCGCGAAGCAGCGCCTTGAGATAGAGGCCGGTGCCGCCCACCACGATCGGCAGGCGGCGGTCGCGGCCGGCGGCGGCTATCTCAGCCTCCGCGAGATCGAGCCAACGCGCAGCCGAGCAGAGCTTCGAGGCATCGAGCACGCCGAAGAGCCGGTGCGGGACCCTCGCCATCTCAAGGGCACCCGGCCGCGCCGTCAGCACCGCGAGGTCGCGATAGACCTGCATGCTGTCGGCATTGATCACGGTCCCGCGGAACTCTTCGGCGACCGCCAGCGCGAGCTTCGACTTCCCGCTCGCGGTCGGTCCGGTGATGAGAAGGACGGGGGTGCTCATCGGGGCTTACGATACACGAGCTCACTCCTCACCCCGGCCCCTTCACAAAACGAGGGAGAGGGAGGGGCCCCATTGCGGCGCAATGGGAGGGTGACGAGTGCCCGCTTGCCACACCCGTCCCGAGCCCCGATAAAACCCCGCATGTCCGAAGGCATTCTGACTCTCATCGCGGGCGCGGGCGGGCTCGATTGGCCGCGCATTCTCGACATCGCGCGCGAGACGCTGAAGCGGCTCGGCGCTGACCTCGAGCCCGTGGACTGGCTCGCGGCAGAGCGCGCGGTAGATCTCGGCGTCGAGGGGCTCGATCCCGATCAGGCGGAGGCGGCGGTACGAATGGCAGTCGCGGGGGACCTCGGCGGCATCCCCCTCGACCTGGTGGCGCAGCCGCGCGCGGGGCGGCGCAAGCGCCTGCTGGTCGCCGACATGGAGTCGACGATCATCGCCAACGAGATGCTGAACGAGCTCGCGGAGATCCTGGGGCTGGGTCCGAGCATTGCGGAGGTGACGCGGCGCGCGATGGCGGGCGAGATCGATTTCGCCGCGGCGCTCCGCGAGCGGGTAGCGCTGCTGCGCGGGTTTCCGGTGAGCGCGCTCGACGATGCCGCCGGGCGCATCCGCATCACGCCCGGCGCCGCGGAACTGGTGGCAACGATGCGCGCGGCGGGCGCCTATACTGTCCTGGTCTCCGGCGGCTTCCGCCAGTTCACTGCGCTCGTGCGGGTTCGGCTCGGCTTCGATCTCGATATCGCGAACACGCTCGTCACCATGGGTGACCGCATCGCCGGCAGCGTGGCGGAGCCGGTGCTGGGCCGGGACGCGAAGCTCGCCGCGCTGAGCGCGCTCGCCGCGGAGCGCAGCCTCACCCTCGAGGAGACCCTCGCGGTCGGTGACGGCGCCAACGATCTCGCCATGTTGGAGGCGGCGGGGCTCGGCGTCGCCTATCACGCGAAGCCGATCGCCGACGAGCATGCGCGTCACCGCATCCGCCACGCAGACCTGACAGCGTTGCTCTACGCGCAGGGATTCCGGGAGAACGAGATCCGGCGTGCGTGACGCTCGCTCGGCTCGAGCTGCGGCTCAGCCCTTGCCGTCGATGCGCAGCGCCTTCCAGCCAAGCTCGCCCGCGCGGTCTATCAGGAGCAGGACGGATTTGCGCCCGGCCTTCTTTGCCTCCTCGATCTTGTCGACCACCTGAGAGGGCGACTTCACCTCTTCCTGCGCCACCTCGACGATGACATCGCCGGGCTTGAGCTGTTTCTCGGCGCCGGGGCTGTTGCTCTGGACGTCGACCACCAGGACGCCCGCGGTGTCGTCCGACAGCGAGAACTTCGTGCGCAGGTCGGGCGTTATGGTGGAGAGCGAAAGCCCGAGGGTCTTGACCGAGGGCGTGTCGTCCGGGGTCGTGGCGCCCGGCTTGCCCGTATCGGCGGATGCGACCTGATCGCTCTCGTCGAGTTCGCCGACCTTGACGTCGACCGACTCCTCTTTGCGCTTACGCCAGACCGTCACCTTGACATTCTTGTCGATCGGGGTCTCCGCCACGATGCGCGGCAACTGGCGCACGTCGGGGATCTCCTTGCCGTCGAAATTCAGCACGACGTCGCCCGGCTGGATGCCGCCTTTCTGCGCGGGGCCGCCATCGTTCACGCTGGCGATCAATGCGCCGCGCGGTTTGTCGAGGCCGAGGCTCTCGGCGATCTCGTCGGTGACGCCCTGGATGCGCACGCCGAGCCAACCGCGGCGGGGATGGCCGAAGTCCTTGATCTGCTCGATCACCGGCCGAGCCATGTTGGCGGGGATCGCGAAACCGATGCCGATCGATCCGCCGGATGGCGAATAGATCGCAGTGTTCACGCCGATCACCTCGCCGTTCATGTTGAACATCGGGCCGCCGGAATTGCCACGGTTGATCGAGGCGTCGGTCTGCAGAAAGTCGTCATATTGGCCGGCGGAAATGTCGCGGCCGCGCGCGGAGAGGATGCCGGCGGTTACAGTACCGCCGAGGCCGAAGGGATTGCCGATCGCCATCACCCAGTCGCCGACCCGCGTCTGGTCGCTGTCACCGAACTTCACGGAGGGCAGCGGCTTGGGGGCTTTGATTCGCAGCAGCGCGAGGTCGACCTTGGTGTCGCGCCCGACCACCTCGGCCTTGAGGTTGGTGTTATCCTGAAGCGTGACGGTGATCTCGTCGGCGTCGGCGATCACGTGGTTGTTGGTGACCACAAGCCCCGAGGGATCGACGATGAAGCCGGAGCCCAGGGAGGTCGCCCGGCGAGGTGTCGCATCCTTCTGCCCGTTCTTCTGGTTGCGGTCGAGGAAGTCCTTGAAGAGATCGTCGAGCGGCGAGCCCGGCGGGAACTGCGGGATGTCGGGGCCCCGCGCCATCTTGTCGGACTTGATGTTCTGGGTGGTGGAGATGTTCACCACCGCCGGCAGGAGCTTGGCGGCGAGGTCGGCGAAGCCCTCGGGTCCGGCCTTGGCCCGGGCGAGCCCGCCCGGCAGAACCAGAGCTCCAACAAGCGCAAGCGCGGCAGCGCGCTTCAGCCAAGCGTGCAGGGGGGTCACGTTAAATCTACTCCAAGCCAAGAGAGGGGCGCGTCCGAGGCTGCATATTAGCCGAACCTCATAATAATTGGTGACACTCCCTGCGGCAAACCAGCCCGGCACCATCCGGGACCGCGGTGTCAACCGTCCCGGCGCGAGCGCCCGAGGACCGGCCCGAGCCCGTCCGGGAGCGGTTCCTCGCAATCGCCCGGCGCCCTAGCCCCAAGCCCAGCGCCGAATAAGCCACACGGCCGCCACGCCTAGGCAGGCGGCGGCGAGGCCTCCGATCCGGAGCGCGCCCGCGGGAATCGCCGCCATCTGCAAGGCCATGCGCTTCATCCCGTCGGGCGCCAGGGCGAGCACGATGCCCTCGATCACGAGGACGAGCGCCAGGCCGGTCGCCAAATCCTGCATGTGCCCGACTGGAACAGCGGCAGCGTCAGGGCTTCGGCGCCTCGGCCTGCGCCGGCCCCGCGCCGCTCGCGGAGTTGAAGAACCGGAAGAACTCGCTGTCCGGAGACAGGACCAGCGTCGTGTCGCCGTTGGCAAGCGAGCGCCGATAGGCCTCAAGGCTCCAGTAGAGCGCGAAGAAGTCCTTGTCCCGGTTGAAGGCGTCCGCGTAGATGGCGACGCTTTGCGCATCGCCTTCGCCGCGCAGGATCTCCGACTGCTGTTGGGCCTTGGCTTTGATCTCGATCACCTGGCGGTCGGCATTGGCGCGGATCTTCTGCGCCTCACGCTTGCCCTCGCCGCGGAATTGCGAAGCCTCGCGCTGGCGCTCCGTCTTCATGCGCTGGTAGATGGCGTCGCTGTTCTCGGCCGGCAGATCCGCGCGCTTGATGCGGACATCGATCACGTTCATGCCCCAGGACTTCGCCTGCGCGTTCACCTCGTCGCGCACCTCCTGCATGACGCTCGCCCGTTTGTCGGCCACGACCGAGGCGAGCTGGACATTGCCGATCACGCGGCGGAGCGCGCTGTTGATGATCGAGGAGAGCCGCGCGTTGGCGTTCGCCTCGGTACCCACCAATTGATAGAACTGCAGGGGATCGGCGATCCGGTAGCGCGCATAGCTGTCGACCACCAGACGCTTCTGGTCGGCCGCGATCACCTCCTCCTGGGGCGGCTCGAGGTCGAGGATCCGATTGTCGAAATAGAAGACCTCCTGGACCAGGGGCCATTTGAACTGCAGGCCTGGCTGATTGATCGGCCGGACCGGCTTGCCGAACTGGAGGACAAGGGCGTTCTCGGTCTGATGCACCGTGAAGACCGAACTCATGAGGACAATCGCGAGCACCACCGCCAGCGCCGCGACCGGAAGCGCGATGCGCCGGTTCATGGCTTGGCACTCCCGAGGTTCGCGCCGGGTGGGCTGCCGGCCGTTGCGGCTCTACCTCCGGGCGAAGGAGCCCCACCCTTGATCGCCGGGAGGGGCAGATAGGGCAATACGCCCGAGCTCGAGGCAGCCTTGTCGAGGATGACCTTGTTGGCGCTCTTCAGGATCGTCGAGATCGTGTCGATGTAGAGCCGACGCGCGGTCACGTCGGGCGCCTTGGCGTAGGCGTTATAGACCGAGATGAAACGCTGAGCATCGCCCTGCGCCTGGTTCACGATCTGCGCCTTGTAGGCCTCGGCCTCCTGCACGATGCGGGCTGCCTCGCCCTGGGCCTGCGGCACCACGTCGTTCTGGTAGGAGTCCGCCTCGTTCTGCAGCCGGGTGAAATCGATCTTGGCGCTCTGCACATCGCGGAAGGCGTCGATCACTTGCGGCGGCGGATCGACCTTCTGCAGCTGCACTTGCTGCACGGTGATGCCGCTCTGGTAAGAATCCAGAATCTCCTGCAGGAGCTTCTGGGTGTCGATCTCGATCTTGGCGCGGCCCTCGGCGAGCGCGCTCGCGATCTCGGTGTGGCCGATCACCTCGCGCATGGCGCTTTCGGCGGCGGCCTTCACGGTCTGGTCGGGGTCGCGTATGTTGAACAGGTACTTCTTGGCGTCGCTGATCACCCAGAACACCGTGAAGTTGATGTCGACGATGTTCTCGTCGCCCGTGAGCATCAGCGACTCCCGCGGCAGATCCTGGCTTGCCCGGCCGTTGTCGGCCAGGCGAAAGCCCACCTCGACGCGGTTGATCCGGGTCACCTTGGGTCGCTCCACGCTCTCGATGGGCGCAGGTAGGTGATAGCGCAATCCCGGATAGGTGATGCCGTTGAAGGCACCGAAGCGCAGTACGACGCCGACCTCATCAGGCTGTACTTGGTAGATTCCGCTCGCGAGCCAGAGGAAGATCGCCACCGCGGCGATGAGGAGCAGGCCCGGCATGCTGCCGAAGCCGCCCGGCAGCACGCCGCGCATCTTGTCCTGGCTGCGCCTGATGAGATCCTCGACCTTCGGGCCTTGCGGGCCACGACCCCAGGGGCTCTGGCCGCCGCCCCAGGGCCCACCGCCACTGCCACCGCCACCGCTCTGATTGGTCCAAGGCATCGCCGAGAAGCCTTTCTCGTTGACGCGCAAAGGCGATCGCCTTTGCAAATCGCGCTCGATCCCCTATATGACAGCGGTCGGGTCTCGCTGGGATTGCGGGTCGGCGCGGCGTTGCCGGGATGATCGGGAGACGCCGGATATTGTCAAGGAAATGCGGGATGGATTCGAGATGAGCGCGGTGACGCAAGAACTTGTGCTGAGCGCGCTCCGCCGGGTGATCGATCCAGACCGCAAGCAGGACATCGTGAGCCTCGGCATGGTCTCGGGCGTGCAGGTGCGCGAGGGCCACGTCGGCTTCGCGATCGAGGTCGACCCCGAGCGCGGGCCGAAGCTCGAGCCGCTGCGCAAGGCGGCGGAGCGCGCGGTCGAGCGGCTCGAGGGCGTGCTCTCGGTGACGGCGGTGCTGACCGCCGAGGCGAAGCCCGCGCGCGGTGGCGCGCCGGGGCCGGGGCCGACACGCGGCCACGGTCATGCTCAGGCGCCGCACGGTGCGCCCGGCGGCGGCAAGGCGCTGGTGCCCGGCGTCAAGACCATCGTCGCGGTTGCCTCGGGCAAGGGCGGCGTCGGCAAGTCGACGGTCGCGGTCAACCTGGCGCTCGCCTTCGCCGCGAACGGCCTCAAGGTCGGGCTGCTCGATGCCGACATCTACGGCCCCTCGATGCCGCGCATGATGGGGATTGCGGGCAAGCCCAGCTCGCGCGACGGCCGCTTGCTCGAGCCCATGCAGAATTACGGCATCAAGTGCATGTCCATGGGCTTCCTCGTCCCCGAGGAGACGCCGATGATCTGGCGCGGGCCCATGGTGATGAGCGCGATTCAGCAGATGCTGCGCGACGTCGAGTGGGGCGAGCTCGACATTCTCGTGGTCGACCTGCCGCCCGGCACCGGCGACGCGCAGCTCACCATGGCGCAGCAGGTGCCGCTATCGGGCGCAGTCATCGTCTCGACGCCGCAGGACATCGCGCTGCTCGACGCCCGCAAGGGCCTCAACATGTTCCGCAAGGTCGACGTGCCCGTGCTCGGCATCGTCGAGAACATGAGCTATTTCCTCTGCCCCCACTGCGGCGAGCGCAGCGAGATCTTCAGCCACGGCGGCGCGCGCAAAGAGGCCGAGAAGCTCGGCACGGATTTCCTCGGCGAGGTGCCGCTCGATATCCAGATCCGCGAGACGTCCGACGGCGGGCGCCCCATCGTCGTCGCTGAGCCCGCGAGCGCGCATGCGAAGCTCTTCCGGGAAATGGCCGAGCGCATCTGGTCGAAGGTCTCGGGCGCGCCGCAACGCGCAGCGCCGAGGATCGTCATTCAATAGGGCTCAGGACGCGCGCCCGAGCGTCTCCATCAGCTCCGTCCATTCGCGTTTGCTGAGGCCGCTCTCGGCGTGGCTCACGGCCTCGCCGGCGATCATGCGCTTCACGACCTCGAGGCCTTTGGCCGAGAGGTGCGCGCCGCCGAGCTGGTACTGGCGGAAAGCCTCCGCCGTGAGCGGGACCCAACGCTCCAATGTATCGAGCATGACGTCGGCGTAGACGCGGATCTCGTACTGCGCGTGGCCGTGGGCGCGCAGGCTCAGGAAGTGGAGCAGGTTGTAGAGGTCGGTCTTCCAGTACCACTGCGTATAAAAATTGAGCGTCAGATTCATGCGCGCGAGCTCGCGCGCGAGGCCCTGGCGGTTGGGATCGGTAACCGCACCGGCTTCGTCGGTGTTGAGGAGCGTCGCGTAGTCGCGATAGCAGCGGAGCGCATCGTCGCGCAGGAGGTCGAGCACGCGCTGAGTCTCGGCGGGCGTGAGCTGCTGCCCACGGCCCTGGCGGTTGCTCTTGGATTGCGCTGCGATCTGCTCGGGCGCCGGCAGGTAGAACTCGTTGTCGAGGATCGAATAGCGCGCGGAGTACTCGTTCACGTTGGCGGTGCGGTGCCGGATCCATTGCCGCGCTACGAAGATCGGCAGCTTCACGTGGTACTTGATCTCGCACATCTCGAAGGGCGTCGTGTGCCGGTGGCGCATCAGGTATTGGATGAGCCCGCGGTCCTCGCTCACCTTCTTGGTACCCTTGCCGTAGGAGACCCGCGCCGCCTGCACCACCGCGGCGTCGTCGCCCATGTAGTCGATCACGCGTACGAAGCCGTGATCGAGCACCGGCATCGCCTGATAGAGGATCGCCTCGAGCGCGGGTACGGTGGCCCGGCGGGTCGGCTGGGTTTCGGCCCGGAGTCTCTCGATCTCGGCTTGCTGCTCGGGCGTCAGCGGCATGGGGTGCCTCAGAAGTTCGCGACGGCCCGCCTTATCGCGGCCGCCGAGGTAACCCATGGTCGCGGGCGACTCGGAGCGCGTGCAAGGGCTCTGTTGGTTGCGCGTTAACGGGGAATCCCTATATTGAGGGGGTCGGGCAACCGGCTATGGCGATAAACGGTGCGCGGAATAAGCGCAGCGGACCCGGGGGCAGTACCCGGCGCCTCCACCAGTTTCAACCCCGCCCACCCGCGGGGTTCCTATGGGGGCGACTCAGGATCGACGCGCGTGGTAAAGGCGTTGCCTTTCGCTCGGCATGGTACCGCCGTTATCGGGCCAACCTAGAAGTGCGAACGATAATCAGATCGCACTCGCTGCTTAGTCTCTAAGTAAGCGCGGTTCGGGGGGCACCGGGCAACAGAAGCCCCCCACTTTATGCGGTAAGGCGGGATCAACCCGCCGGGCACGACACTGGACGGGAACGCGAGGGGACGTGAAGGATCTGCTCGGGTACGACCGGATGATGGAGCGGGCAATCCGCGGCGTCGTGCGCGAGGCGCTGGCGGTCGCGGCTACCAAAGGCCTGCCGGGCGCGCACCACTTCTACATCACCTTCCGCACCCGGGCACGCGGTGTCGAGATACCGGACCATCTGCTGGCACGATACCCCGAGGAGATGACGGTGGTCCTGGAGCATCAGTTCTGGGATCTGGAGGTACGCGAAGACGCCTTCTCGGTGACCCTGAGCTTCAGCAACAAGCCCGCCCGCCTCACCATTCCCTTCGCTGCCATCGCGACCTTCGCCGATCCCTCCGTGCAGTTCGGCCTGCAGTTCAAGCATGCGGACGGCGAGGCAGCGATGCCCGTGCCGACGAAGCCCGCCGCGGCCGAGGAGGCCGCCAAGCCGCCGAAGCTCAAGGCCGCGGGCACGCCCGGCGAAGTCGTCACCCTCGACAGCTTCCGCAAGAAGTAAGCCTGCGGCTTGACGCTCGCGGGGTAAAAGGTGTTCTTGCGCCGCGACACGCGGGCACCTGCGATTCCAAGGCACGACCCCATGAGCGAATTTCTGTTTCGCGAGATGTTCCCACTTGGCGAGGACACGACACCATACCGCAAGCTCACCGGCGACCACGTCTCCACCGCTCGCTTCGAGGGCGAGCGGATCGTCAAAGTGCGGCCGGAGGCATTGACGCTGCTGGCGGCGCAGGCGATGGCCGACTGCCAGCACCTGCTACGGCCCGGGCACCTCGCGCAGCTGCGGGCGATCCTCGATGACCCCGAAGCATCCGACAACGACAAGTTCGTCGCCTTCGATCTCCTGAAGAACGCCAACATCGCGGCAGGCCGCGTGCTGCCGATGTGCCAGGACACCGGCACGTCCATCGTGATGGGCAAGAAGGGCGAGCGCGTCTGGACCGGCGGCGGCGACGTTGCGGCGCTCGCCGCCGGCATCCGCAAGACCTTCACCGAGACCAACCTGCGCTACAGCCAGGTATCGCCGCTCTCGATGTACGAGGAGGTGAACACCGGCGACAATATGCCGGCGCAGATCGACCTCTTCGCCGACGAGGGCGGCGAGTATCATTTCCTGTTCATCGCCAAGGGCGGCGGCTCCGCCAACAAGACCTTCCTCTACCAGCAGACTAAGGCGGTGCTGAACCCGAAGTCGCTCACCAAGTTCATCGACGAGAAGATCCGCACCCTCGGCACCGCCGCCTGCCCGCCCTACCACCTCGCGATCGTGATCGGCGGCACCTCGGCTGAGCTCACGCTTAAGACGGTAAAGCTCGCGAGCTGCCGCTATCTCGATACGCTGCCGACCACCGGCGGCAAGTTCGGCCAGGCTTTCCGCGACACGGCGTTCGAAACCGAGGTGCTGCAGCTCACCCGCGAGACCGGCATCGGCGCCCAATTCGGCGGCAAGTACTTCTGCCACGACGTGCGCGTGATCCGCCTGCCTCGACACGGCGCGAGCCTGCCCATCGGGATCGGTGTCTCCTGCTCCGCCGACCGGCAGATCCTCGCCAAGATCACCGCCGAGGGCGTCTTCGTCGAGGAGCTCGAGACCAATCCCGCGAAATATTTACCGGAAGTGGACGAAACAAAGCTCGGCGGGCCCGTGGTGCGCATCGACTTGACCAAGCCCATGCCGGAGATCCGCCGCACGCTTTCGCAATTCCCGATCAAGACGCGACTGTCGCTCACGGGTCCGCTGATCGTCGCGCGCGATATCGCCCACGCGAAGCTCCTGGAGCGGCTCGAGCGCGGCGAGGCCCTGCCGCAATACGTGAAGGACCACCCGATCTACTACGCGGGCCCCGCCAAGACACCGAGGGGATTTGCGTCCGGCTCCTTCGGGCCCACCACGGCGGGCCGCATGGATTCCTACGTCGACCGTTTCATGGCGGCGGGCGGCAGCTTCGTGACGCTCGCCAAGGGCAATCGCAGCGCGGAGGTGCGCGAGGCCTGCCGCAAGCACGGCGGGTTCTACCTGGGCTCGATCGGTGGGCCTGCGGCGCGGCTCGCGCAGGACTGCATCAAGAAGGTCGAGGTGATCGAGTACCCCGAGCTCGGCATGGAAGCGATCTGGCGAATCGAGGTCGAAGATTTCCCGGCCTTCATCGTGGTCGACGACAAGGGCAACGACTTTTTCGCAAAGCTCGCCTGACGTGCCGATGCCGCGCCCGCGGATCGCGCAAAGGATGACTGCGGCGTCCCCGCCCTAGAATGACCAGGGGAGATCGGTGGCCGACGGCTTGGATCTGGCCTCGCTGATCGCGGGGAATAAGGCGGTCTGGGACGCCTTTGTGCGCCGCTATGCCGGGCTGATCCTGTCCGCCGTGCGCGGTCTGGTCCGCGAGGGCACCGAGGCCGAGGACGTGCTCCAGGAGATGTGCGTGCGGCTTTGCAAGGACGATTTTCGCCTGCTTAGGACTTACGATCCCGCCCGCGCGGGGCTCTCCACTTGGCTCACCATCGTCGCCCGCAGCACGGCGCGGGATATGCAGCGCCGCCGCCGGCCGCCGCAATCCGCGCTCGAGGACGTGCCGGAGCGGCTGCTGGCCGTGGTTGACCAGCATTCCGAGCCCTTGAAATTCCCGAAGGATCTGCTGTCGCCGCGCCAGCAGCTGGTACTCACCATGCTCTACGAGCGCGACATGGACGTGGCGGAGGTCGCGAGAATGCTGGGCATCGACCCGCAGACCGTCCGCAGCACCCACCACAAGGCCATGCTGAAACTGCGTGCCCATTTCGGGCCGGAACGGCCATGAGCGGGTTATGTCGCGGGGATATTGCGGAGAGAATCCGCCTAGATGATAACGGAGAACAGCCATGACGGATCGGATTGAAAGGGCTGAGGAAACCGCCCTTTGGCGGCGTTGGCGCGCTGCAGCGGCGACCGCGGGCGAGGCGGCGCCGGCGCCCGATCCCCTGCTGCTGGCGGCCTATGCCGAACATCGGCTCGACGAGGCCGCCGCCGAGGACGTGGAGGCTTGGCTCACAGGCCACCCCGAGGCGATATCGGATGTCTTGAGCGCCGCGGATTCCAAAATGGATCGGAGCCAATCGGTCGAGCCGTCGGAGGCCGCACTCGCGCGAGCGATGGCGCTCGTACCGGGCTCGGACCCCAAGGTTGTGCCCTTCCGGCACCGAGCGCGGCCGGTCGCTGTCTGGCGTGTTGCCCTTGCCCGGGTCGCGGTGGCGGCGAGCCTGCTGGTAGTGAGCCTGGTCGGCTTCGCGCTCGGCACCGATGCCTACACCAGCCTCAGCGGCGAGCAGACGACCGCCATGGGCCAGGACCTATTCGACCCGCCCAGCGGCGTCTTCTCCGGCTTCGGCGAGGAATCCAGCTCATGACCGCGCCCGTCGAGGGCCCGACGAGCCGCCCTTCGAGCAAGGGCCGGCTCGTGAAGGTGGCGCTCGCCCTCTCGCTCGCGCTCAACGTGTGCTTCATCGGCGGGCTTCTCTACAGCAAGTTCATGCGGCCCACGCCGCCCTTGATCATGTTGGGGCGCGAGCTCGATCTCGAGGCGGATCAGCGCAAGTCGTTCCAGGGCTTCCTGCAGGCGGTGCGGGGCAAAGGGGCAGCTCTCCGGGAAACCAACCTCGCCGTCGGACGCCAGATCTGGGACGAGCTCTCTCAGCCGAAGCCCGATCAGCAGAAGCTGGCCTCTCTTTTCCAACAGATCGCCGACAACCGGCGTGATTACCAGACCGCGGTCTCGACCGCGCTTGTGCCCTTCCTCGAGACGCTGAGCATCGAGCAGCGCCAGCGCTTCATCGAGATCAGCAAGCGTCGCCAAGCCGTCGCCAACCGGATGCGCCAGCTTCTGGCGCCCTGAGACTTCCGCTCCCTACCTTCCTGTGGCCTCTTACACTCTGTTCGTGTAATGTTCTTCTCGAATTTCTCGCCGAGGAGGCGGGCATGCGAGCAGCGGCCGCGAGACACGGCGGAGCCGCGCTGACGGCGCGACCAGGCGCTATCAAGAAACGCTCGATCCTGATCGCGGGACACGCGACCAGCCTGTCGCTCGAGGCCGAGTTCTGGTCCGCGCTGCGGGAGATCGCTCGGGGCCGAGGTGTCTCGCTCAACCGCCTGGTCGCCAGCATCGACGCCGCGCGCACCGGCAATCTCTCGAGCGCGCTCCGGGTCTTCGTGCTCGAGTGCTACCGGCGCGGCGAACTCGGCGCCGCTACTGCTGCTGAGAGCCCTTGAGGAGGTCCCGCAGGATGTCCTTGGGTTTGATCCGCTTGGGCTGATCGCCCTGGGGCTGATCCCCGTCCGCTGCTCCGCTCTGCTCCGTTACTCCCGGCCCCAGAAGACGGTCCACCGCTCGCGCCGCGAAGGCGCGCATGATCGCGCTGAAATCCAGGCTCCAGTCCGGCTGCTCCATCGGCCCCTTGATCGTGACGCCGAGCGGCGGAGTGCCGGGTACGCCCATCACGCGGATATCGGTCCGGCTGAACACCGCCCAGTTCGGCAGATCCATCGTGGCCGTGCCGGATCCGTCGCCGCCGTCGGCGACGATGTGCAGGTCGTCGCTGCGCGCGACGCCGTCCGCGACCCTGAAGCTGCCCTCGAGCTTGCTGAAATGCGTCGAGCCGCCGGTCGCGACCTTCAACATGGCCGCGAGATCGCCGATGCCCTTCACCTGGGTCAGCCTCTGGTTCACCGCCGGAATGTTTACGCCGTCGATGGTGCCGTCGCGGCCACGGAGCGAAACCGTGCCCTCGAGCCGCGAGATCAGGTCGCGCGGGCTCGCGCCCTCGGTGGTGAGCGATGCGTCGAGGTCGAAGCGGCCCTCGAGCCGGCTCACGCCCGCGGGCGACAGCGCCTGCTTGAAATCGGCGCCGGCAAGCTGCGCCGCGACCCGGAAGCGCGGATTGCTCGAGGCATCGATGCTGCCTGTGGCGGCGAGCGCGCCGCCGAACAGCCGTCCCGAGACCCGCGTCACGCTCAGGACGGAATTCTTGAGCGCGAGCTTCACCTGCGGATCGTCGATGCGCCAGCTTGCCCAGGAGAGGCTCTTTCCCGCGACCGACACGTCGGCGTCGAGCGGCGTCAGGAAATCGAGCTCGACGGGCGCCCTTGACCAGCGCTCGTTGGTGCGCGGCGGAAGCGCGCCTGCCTGGGCCAGCATGATCCCCGGCAACAGCGTCGAACCCCGCTCGTCGAGCGAGGCCGTCTGGCGCGCCGGCATGAATTTGTCGAGTGCCAGGTCGTTGAGCGTGAGCGTCGCGGTCACCTTCGGTCGCGCCGCCAGCGCCACCGCGAGATCGCCGCCAACGGTGACGCTGCCGATCGCTGCGCTGAAACCCTTCATGACGGCGGAGCCCGCCGACCAATCCACGGTGCCGTCGAACTTGACCGGGCCGAGCTCGCCGCCCTCCGGCCGATACCTGGTACTGACCAAGCGCATCAGGCGATTGAAGCTCGGATGCTCGAGATTCGCCGTGAAGGTCCAGGTATCCGCTTTGGGCGACGTTCCGGCAACGTGCAGCTTGCCGCCGCCCACCTCGACGTCGGTGTCGAGACTGAACTGGTTGGCCTGCCGGTCGACCTCGCCGCCCAGCGAGAAGGCGCCGAACGTGTCGGCGCTCGCGGCGCTGGTCGACAGCAGGCGCAGCACGCGGCCGAGCTCGGGGCCGCGCATGTCGAAGGCGAACTGCGTCTTGGGCTCCTGGGTGCCGATGCCCTGGAAATAGCCACTCAGCTTCCCCTGAGCACCGCCGAGGTCGTTGACGCTGAGCTCCCTGAGCGTGAGGTCGCGGTTCTGGAGCGTGCCGGTGACGCGCACCTTCCGGATCGGCTGGGTGCGCCAGATCAGCGAGTCCACACTTGCGTCGATGTTCGCATCGAAACTGACGAGCGCGTCGGCGATGGCCCGCAAGGGGGTGACGCGGGTGAGGCCGCTCGCGGGCTCCGCCGGCGAGGGTGCGGCCGGCACGGCGGGCGGTGCCGCCGCAGCGGGCGGCGGTTGAACGCCCGCGACAGGCTGGCTCGGGGACAAATAGGCATCGAGATTGAGCTGATCGATCGCGATCCGGGCGCCGAGCGCAAGGCGGTCGCGCACGGCGACGGTCGCGGCTCCCGTCACGTGCGAGGCGTCGAAGGTGAGGTCGAGGGAACGCACCTCGACGGCGGTGTCGTCGACCTCGAGCCGGCTCTGGATCGTAGCGCGGCGCAGCCGATCGGCCGGGACGCCCTCCACCGCCACACCCGCCCAGCGCAGGAGATCGCGGAGATTGTCGGCATTGGCACGGACGGTGCCGACGAAGCGCGGCAGCGCCGCGACCATGTCAAGGTTGCCGGCCACGGACACGTCTGCGCCACCGGGCAGCAGCGCGCCGAATCGCTTGATATCGAGCTTTGCACCTTCGGCTGCGGCCTCGAGCCGGACTTTTCGCATCACGCCGCGCTGCCAGCTCACGGCATCGACGCCTAGATCGACGTTCGCCGTCACTCCAGACGGAAGGCGCCAGCGATCCAAACCGGCCGATGCCTGCGCCTTCGGTGCGCCATCTGCCCCTCCGCCGGCGGTTCGCGCCGGCGCCTCTCCCTGCGCGGGCGCGGCACGCGCGGCGCGCTCCGCCAGGAAACGGTCAACGTCGAAGGCATTGATGGCGAGCTTTACATCGACGGCGGTAGAGCTGCCGAGCGCCACGTGTACCGCGCCGTCGCCCCGGATGTCGCCGAGTTCCAGCGAGACGCGGTCGAGCGCCACGGCGTCGGGCGCGGCATCGAGCTCTCCGGTCACGAGCACCGGCTTCGCCAGCATAGGCGGCAGCGGCTCGGCCGCCGCCGCGGCGAGCACCCCGAGGTTCCCGCTCTTGAGCGTGAGCTTTCCCTTGACGCGCGGCTGCGCTCCGTCGAGATCGAGGCCGCCGACCAACTCGGCCGATCCCGCGGCCTCCGAGGCAATCGTCAGAGACAGCGGCAGCTCCGATCGACCGAGCCGCCCCACGTCGGCGGTGATCGCCAGCGGCTGGCCGAGCAGCGTCATGTTGCCCTCGGCATGGAGCGGCGCCGATACGGCATCGCCCGTGAGCCTCAAGGTGATGTGCTGTGCGGTTTCCAGCGTGTCCCCGCGCCGGTAGGAGAGCGTGGCGTCCTCGATGCCGAGGCTTGCGACCTTGAGCGTGAGCCCGCCGATCCTGAGGCCCTCCGGGCGTGGAGCCGCGGGCATCGGCGGGGCGGCAGTCCCGCCGGCGGGCGCGGCCGCCGGTGTCACCACCCTCACCTTCTTGAAGTTCCAGTTCTCGCTGCCGTCCGGTAGACGCTCGAGCGCGATCACCGGCTGCAGCAGCCGCGCGCTCGTCACCTCGATCCGGCCGGATAGCAGCGGCAGGAAGGAGACGGCGGCATCCACCTGGCGGACCCGGATCATCTCCGGTGCCTGCGCGCCCGGCAGGTTCGCCACCACGAGGTCTTGAACGCTCAGGTGCGGACTCGGCAGCAGCGACAGGCTGATCGGCCCACCGAGCGTCACGGGCCGGCCGGACCACTCGGAGATCCGCTCCGCGATCTGCGGGCGGTAGCGCTCAAGATCCACGAACTGCGGCGCCAGCAGGACTCCCGCCAGCACCACGAACATAAGGATCGCAAGCCCAATCGCGGTTTTTCGCACGCCCGCTCCTCGACGGTCTACCGAGCTCCGGGACCGCTCCAACCCCCGCGCAGGCTCTACGCATCAGTCCCGGAATTAGAGTATCATGATGCCCGCAGCGGGACACCTTGGCGAAAGCCAACGCAACATGGGCGATATCGTCAATCTGAATCAAATCCGCAAACGGCGCGAGCGGGCCGCAGCGGAGCAGCGCGCGCGGGAGAACCGGATCCAGCACGGGCGGAGCAAGGACGACCGGGTCAAAGTGCTGCGCGAGGCGGAGAAAGCGCAGCGCGAGCTCGACGACAAGAAGCTGGACTGACGAGGCCTGACTTACTCGAGACCGAGCGCGCGCCGGTAGTGCGCCAGCGTCGCGACGTCGAAGCAGCAGAAGACGACCTGCTTGAGCTGCCTGTCCTGGGCCAGGAACCGGATCGCCTCCCCCGTCGCGATTCGCGCCGCCCGATCCGGCGGAAATCGATAAATTCCCGTGGAGATCGCCGGAAAGGCAATGCTCCGGAGCTCGCGCTCGACCGCCAGGCGCAACGCATTTCGATAGCAGGATGCCAGCAGATCGTCCTCACCCCCATTGCCGCCGCGCCAGACGGGTCCGACGGCATGGATCACATAGCGGGCCGGCAGCCGATAGCCCCGAGTGATCCGGGCTTCCCCCGTGAAACAACCGCCTATTGTCCGACATTCCTGAAGCAGCTCGGGCCCGGCGGCGTCGTGAATGGCTCCATCGACACCGCCGCCGCCAAGCAAGCTCGCGTTCGCCGCGTTGACGATTGCATCGACGGCGAGCGTCGTTATGTCGCCCCGTCGCAGGACGATCCGAGGATCCAAAACCTCTGGTGTCGCTGGCATGGCTGATCTCCTCCAAACGAGATAGGTCGTTGCCTCACGAGTCGATAACATCATCGCCAGAAACCGCCGGATACAGGGATCCGGCTCAACGAAGCGGGGGGTACGACATGCTCGACATGCATTTCCGGTCAGCAAAGCAGCTCGCGAGCGGCGTGCGCCGGCGCAAGATCGGTTGCTTGGAACTTCTGGAGCACTACCTTAAGCGTGTCGAGCAGCACAATCCCGCCCTCAACGCCATCATCGCGACCGACCTGCCGGCGGCGCGCAAGCGTGCTCGCGCCGCCGACCGAGCGCTCGCCAAAGGCACGGTCTGGGGGCCGCTCCACGGCGTTCCCATGACCATCAAGGAGTCTTTCAACGTGGTCGGAATGCCGACCACCTGGGGCCAGACGGAGCTCCGCGAGAACATGCCGCAGGCGAACGCGCTGGCGGTCGATCGTTTCCTCGCCGCGGGCGTCACGCTCTTCGGCAAGACCAACGTGCCGCTGATGCTGGCGGACTGGCAGAGCTACAACGCGGTCTACGGCACCACTAACAATCCCTGGGACACGACACTGTCGCCCGGCGGGTCGTCGGGCGGCTCGGCGGCGGCGCTCGCCGCCGGGCTCACCGGCATCGAGGCCGGCAGCGACATCGGCGCCTCCATCCGCAATCCCGCGCACTACTGCGGCGTATACGGGCATAAGCCCACCTACGGTATCTGCTCGCCGAAGGGACACGCACTCCCGGGCCGCGTATCCGCGAGCGACATCTCCGTAATCGGGCCGCTCGCCCGCAGCGCCGACGACCTCGCGATCGCGCTCGCCGTCATGGCCGGGCCGGACGAGATCGACGGCGCCGGCTATCGCCTCGCGCTGCCTGCGCCCAGGCAGAAGAGCTTGCGGCAGTTCAAGGTGGCGCTGATGCTGGACGACCCCAACGCGGAGGTCGACCGGCCGGTGCAGGACCTGCTGCAGGCCTTGGGCGATTTCCTTGCCAAGAAGAAGGTCAAGGTGAGCGACCAGGCGCGGCCGGATATCGACACCACCCATTGCCAGCGCGTCTATATCGCACTGTTGCGCGCGGCGACCTCCGGCCGGCAGTCGGATGCCGCCTTCGCCAAGAACCAGGAGATCGCGCGCACGCTCGCGCCCGAGGACCACAGCTATTTCGCGCAGATGACGCGCGCCAACACGATGTCGCACCGCACCTGGCTCGCCATGAACGAGGAGCGCCATCACATGCGTCTTGCCTGGGCCGAGTTCTTCCGGGAGTACGACCTCCTGCTCTGCCCGGCCGCCTCCTCGGCGGCCTTCCCGCACGACCACGCGGGCGAGCGGCACGAGCGCACGATCCTGGTCAACGGCAAGCGAGTTCCCACGACCGACCAGCTGTTCTGGGCGGGATACCCCTGCTTGAGCTACCTGCCCTCGACCATCGCGCCGATCGGCCTCACCAAGTCGGGCCTTCCCGTCGGCGTGCAGATCGTGGGGCCGCAATACGGCGACCGCACCTGTATCGAGTTCGCGCGGTTCCTGGAGCGCGAGTACTACGCCTTCACACCGCCGCCGGCCTTCGCCTGACGCACGCGGCCTTCACGGTTCCGAGACGACCCCCTATCGACGGAGCGGGCTCGTTCCTATGTAATGAGCGCCAAGTGCTGCCACCCCAAGGAGCCCCGCCCATGTGGATGACGTCGAGGAAGGCCGTGATGCCGACGCCCGAGCAGGCATTGCCGGGCCGCCGGAGCGCCATGCCCGTACCTGCGAGCCATGAGGTAAGCGGGACGCCGCTGAAGCCGCCCTTTCCCGCCGGACTCGAGCAGGCGGTGTTCGGCCTCGGCTGCTTCTGGGGCGCCGAGCGGAAGTTCTGGCAGACGCCCGGCGTCTATACGACGGCCGTGGGCTACGCCGGCGGTTACACGCCCAATCCGACCTACGAGGAGGTCTGCAGCGGCCGCACCGGCCATACCGAGGTGGTGCTGGTGGTGTTCGACCCCAAGAAGGTCTCCTACGAGCAGCTGCTGAAGGTGTTCTGGGAGAGCCACGATCCGACGCAGGGCATGCGCCAGGGGAATGACGTCGGGACCCAGTACCGCTCGGCGATCTACACTTATTCGGACGCGCAGACGCGCGCCGCGGAGGCCTCGCGCGACGCCTATCAGCGGGCGCTATCGGCCCGTGGCTACGACGCGATCACGACCGAGATCCGGCCGGTGCCCGAGTTCTACTACGCCGAGGACTACCATCAGCAGTATCTGGCGAAGAACCCGATGGGGTACTGCGGCCTCGGCGGCACCGGCGTCGCCTGCCCGACGGGACTTACGGTAGCGGCCGAGTAGCCGTACCACTGCCGGGTCGACGCATTGCGTCCTTCGACTTAGGCCCTTCGGGCCTGAATCAGGACGAAGAATTTCATACTGCCATCAACTCATCGCTTTTCATCATGAGGCCGCCTGCATTAGCAGGCGAGTCGAAGGACGCAGGGCGCTTCGGCAGAAAGAAACCGCGCTAAACCCGCACGATCTTGCCGGGGTTCATGATGTTATCGGGGTCGAGCGCCCTCTTGATGAGGCGCATGACGCTGACGGCCTCGCCGTGCTCGGCGATCAGGAAATCCATCTTGCCGTAGCCGACGCCGTGCTCGCCGGTGCAGGTGCCGTCCATGGCGAGCGCCCGCTGCACCATACGCTCGTTGATCGCCTCGATCTCCGCGGCCTCCGCGGGATTGTCGGGATCGAAGATGAAGCCGATGTGGAAATTGCCGTCGCCGACATGGCCCACGATGGCGCCGATCACGGAGGCTTTCTCGAGGTCCTTCGCAGTCTCGGAGATGCACTCGGCGAGGCGCGAGATCGGCACGCAGACGTCGGTCGCGAGGCCCTGGCCGTTCGGCTTGAGCGCCTTCACGGCGTAAAAGCCGTCGTGCCGCGCTTGCCAGATCTTGTTCCGCTCCTCCATGGATGAGGCGAAGCGGAAGCCCGTGCCGCCCTGGTCGGTCGCGAACTCCTTCACCATCTGGATCTGCTCCTCGACCCCAGCCTTGGTGCCGTGGAACTCGAAGAGCAGCGTCGGTGCCACCGTGTAATCGAGCTTGGAGAACTTGTTCATCGCATCGATCTGCACGGCGTCCAGCAGCTCGACGCGCGCCACGGGGATGCCCGCCTGGATGGTCATCACGGTGGTGTTGACCGCGCCCTCGATGGTGGGGAACGCGCAGGCGGCCGCCGAGATCTGCTCGGGGATGCCGTAGAGCCGGAGCGTGATCTCCGTGATGACGCCGAGCGTTCCCTCCGAGCCCACGAAGAGCCGCGTGAGATCGTATCCAGCCGCCGATTTGCGGGCGCGCCGCGCCGTGCGAATAATCCGCCCATCCGCGAGCACCACCTTGAGCGACAGCACGTTCTCGCGCATGGTGCCGTAGCGCACCGCGTTCGTGCCGGAGGCGCGGGTCGCGGTCATGCCGCCGAGCGAGGCGTTGGCGCCGGGATCGATCGGGAAGAACAGGCCGGTGTCGCGGAGGTACTCGTTGAGCTGCTTGCGCGTGACGCCCGCCTCGACCGTCACATCGAGATCCTCGACGCTGACCCGCAGCACCCGGTTCATCTGCGAGAGGTCGATGCAAATGCCGCCGCGGAGTGCCGCCACGTGGCCCTCGAGCGAGGTACCGGTGCCGAACGGCACCACCGGTACCTTGTGCGCGGCGCAAAGCTTGACGACCTCCGACACCTCCTCGGTCGAGTGCGCGAACACCACGCCGTCGGGCGGCACCGGCACGTGGAAGGACTCGTCCTTGCCGTGCTGCTGCAGGACGGCGGCCGAGGTCGAGAACCGCTCGCCGAAGCGCTGGCGGAGCGCATCGATCACGGCGCGGTTCGGCGGGACACGGTCGACTTTGGGAGCGGGAAGCACGGGCGTCGTCCTCTCGGTTCCGGTTCGGGGCGCAGCCTAGTCCGCTGGGCGCCCGACATCAATGTCGGGACTTCCGCCGCGAGGGGGCTGAGTCGCCGCCGCGGCGCTCTGCTGCGCCGCAGCAGGCAGGTGAGAAAAATGCGCGCGCGAGATCGTGCGCGACATTTTTTCATCGATACCGAGAGGCGCGCGCATGTTCTTTGCGAAGTCAGTCGGACGCGCGATTGCCGCTTTTTGAAAAGGTCATGGCGCATTACCTGTTTTCCCAAGGAGGAGGCGCGCTCGTTACCTGGGAGACGGGACATGGCGCTTGCCGCGGTCAAACTCGACGACAAATACGCGCTGGAGTCCGGTCGGATCTACCTCTCGGGCATACAGGCGCTCGTGCGCCTTGCCCTCATGCAGCGCCGGCGGGACGAGCGTGCCGGTCTCAACACCGCCGGATTCATCTCAGGCTATCGCGGCTCGCCGCTGGCCGGTTTCGACCAGGCGCTCTGGCACGCGCGGGAGTTCCTCGACCGGCATCACCTGCGGTTTCAGCCGGGCCTCAACGAGGAGCTGGCAGCGACCGCGGTGTGGGGCAGCCAGCAGGTCGGACTGTTTCCGGGCGCCCAATACGACGGCGTCTTCGCCATGTGGTACGGCAAAGGCCCCGGCGTCGACCGCAGCGGCGACGTCTTCAAGCACGCGAACGCCGCCGGCACGGCGCCGAGGGGCGGCGTTCTCCTGCTCGCCGGCGACGACCACGCCTGCAAATCATCGACGCTGCCGCACCAGTCGGAATACGCCCTGATCGACGCCTCGATCCCGGTGCTCAATCCCGCGGGCGTACAGGACATCCTCGATCTCGGACTCTACGGCTGGGCGCTCTCGCGCTTCAGCGGATGCTGGGTCGGTCTCAAGTCGATCGCGGACACCATGGACAGCTCGGCCTCGGTGGTCGCCGATCCTCATAGGGTCGAGATCGCGACGCCGGTGGATTTCGAGCTGCCGCCGGGTGGCCTCAACATCCGCTGGCCCGATGCGCCGCTGGAGCAGGAGACACGCCTCCGGCTTTGGAAGCTTCCGGCCGCGCAGGCCTTCGCGCGGGCCAATCGCCTCGACCGGGTCGTCCTCGATGCGCCGCGCGCGCGGCTCGGCATCGTCACCACAGGCAAATCCTATCTCGATACGCGCCAGGCGCTCGAAGAGCTAGGCATCGGAGAGGCCGAGGCGCGCCGGCTCGGCATCCGCCTCTACAAGATCGCGCTTTCCTGGCCGCTCGAGACCGAAGGCTTGCTGCACTTCGCTCACGGCCTCGAGGAGATCCTCGTCGTCGAGGAGAAGCGGCCCGTGATCGAGGAGCAGGCGAAGTCCGCACTTTACAACCTTTCGGCGGATCACCGGCCGGCGATCGTCGGCAAGGCCGACGAGCACGGCGCGCCGCTGCTGCGCGAGACCAGTGAGCTCACGGTCACCGAGATCGCCCGCGCGGTCGCCGGACGTCTCGCGCGATTCGGCGCCGAGCCCCGCATTGCGGAGCGGTTGGCGCTTCTCGCCGCCAGGGAGCACGCCGCCGCGGCTCACAACCCCACCATTGTGCGCACGCCCTTCTTCTGCTCGGGCTGCCCGCACAACACCTCGACCAAGGTGCCCGAGGGGAGCCGCGCCGTCGCCGGCATCGGCTGCCATTACATGGCGACGTGGATGGACCGGCGTACCGAGACCTTCACCCAGATGGGTGGCGAAGGCGTGCCGTGGATCGGCCAAGCGCCCTTCACGGAGACGCCGCACATCTTCGCCAATCTCGGCGACGGCACCTATTACCATTCCGGCAGCCTGGCGATCCGGGCGGCAGTCGCTGCCAAGGTGAACGTCACCTACAAGATCCTGTTCAACGACGCCGTCGCCATGACCGGCGGCCAGCCGGTCGACGGCCCCTTGAGCGTCGCCGGCCTCACGCGGCAGCTCGCCGCCGAGGGCGTCGAGCGCATCGCCGTGGTTTCCGACGAGCCCGAGAAGTACTCGGGCGCGACTGGCCTCGCGGCGGGCGTCACTGTCTCGCACCGCGACGAGCTCGACCCGCTGCAGCGCGAGCTCCGTGAATACCGCGGCGTCAGCGTGCTGATCTACGACCAGACCTGCGCCGCCGAGAAGCGTCGCCGCCGCAAGCGGAACCGCTATCCGGATCCGCCGAAGCGCGTCTTCATCAACGAGGAGGTCTGCGAGGGCTGCGGTGACTGCTCCACGACGTCGAACTGCCTCTCGGTGGTGCCCGTGGAGACCGAATTCGGCCGGAAGCGCGCCATCGACCAGTCGAGCTGCAACAAGGATTTCTCCTGCCTCAAGGGCTTCTGCCCGAGCTTCGTGACCGTGCACGGCGGCACGCTCCGGAAGAGCGTGCTGCGAGCCGGCGGCGCCGTGTTCCCCGTGCTGCCGGAGCCGCGGATCCCCCCGCTCGATCGTCCCTACGGCATCCTGGTGACTGGCGTCGGCGGCACCGGTGTGGTGACGGTGGGCGCGCTCCTCGGCATGGCCGCCCATCTGGAGGACCGCGGCGTGACCGTGCTCGACATGACCGGTCTTGCGCAGAAGGGCGGCGCGGTGACCAGCCACGTGCGCCTGGCGCCCCGCCCCGAGGACCTGCACGCGGCCAAGCTCGCAGCCGGTGGCGCCGACCTGCTGCTCGGCTGCGACATCGCAGTCGCCGGTGGCGCCGAGGCGCTCTCACGGTTGCGCAAGGGCGAGAGCCGCGCGGTCGTGAACCGGCACGAGATCATCACCGGCGACTTCACGCGCAATCCCGACCTCGCCTTCCCGGGCGAGCAGCTCGCAGCCGACATCCGCGGTCTCGCGGGCGAGGCCAACGCCGAGTTCATCGACGCGACCCAAATCGCCGAGCGGCTGCTCGGCGATTCCATCGGCGCCAACCTGTTCGTGCTGGGCTTCGCGCTGCAGCGGGGTTGGGTCCCGCTGTCGCTCGCGGCAATCGAGCGCGCGATCGAGCTCAACGGCGTCGCGGTCGAGTTCAACAAGCAGGCACTGCTCTGGGGTCGGCGCGCCGCCCACGACCGCGCCGCGGTTGAGGGAATTGCAGAGCTTCCGGATTCCGAAAGCGGGCGGCTCTCGGAGAATCTCGACGAACTGATCGGACGCAGGGCGGCGCAGCTTAAGGCCTACCAGAATGCGGCCTATGCCGAGCGGTATCTCGCCTTCGTGCGGCGCGTGTCAGCGGCTGAGACATCGCGCATCTTCGGCTCGACCGCGCTTACCGAGGCCGTCGCGCGCGGGCTCTTCAAGCTGATGGCCTACAAGGACGAGTACGAAGTGGCGCGGCTCTATACCGATGGCACTTTCTCGCGGCGTCTCGCCGAGCGCTTCGAGGGTCCGGTCAAGCTCGAGTTCCACCTGGCGCCACCGCTCCTCGCAGAGCGCGATCCCGCGACCGGCCATCTAAAGAAACGGAGCTACGGAGCCTGGATACTCCGCGCGCTCAAGATCCTGGCGCGCTTCCGGTTCCTGCGCGGCACCGCGTTCGACCCCTTCGGTCATACGGCAGAGCGGCGGATGGAGCGGGCGCTCATCGAGGAGTATCGCAGTCTCATCGAGAGCCTGCTCCCCGAGCTGACGGCCATGAACCACCAGGCCGCGGTGGCCCTGGCGCGGCTGCCCGAGCGCATCCGCGGCTATGGCCACGTCAAGGACGCAGCTCTGGCTGCGGCGCGGACGGAGCAGGAGACGCTGCTCGCGCAATTCCACTCGGCACCGCCGCCGCAGGCCATCGCAGCGGAGTGATCTTGGCCCCTGGCGTTCCCGGGCGGCGGCCCTGTAGGCTGCGCTCATCCCCGTTGGAGCCACGCCATGAGCGCAGATCCCAATTGCGTCTTCTGTAAGATCGCCGCCGGGTCGATACCCTGCATCAAGCTCTGCGAAGACGAGGGGACGATGGCCTTCATGGACATCAACCCCGCAAACGAGGGCCACTGCCTGGTGATTCCAAAGGCCCATTTCCCGACGCTGTTCGTGCTGGCACCTGAGGCGCTTGCGGCGACCGGCAATACCGTGCTCAAGGTCGCGAAGGCCGTGCAGGCTGCGTTGATCCCGGACGGCCTCAACTTGCTCCAGGCCAATGGACCTGGCGCAGGCCAATCCGTGTTCCATTTCCATGTCCATGTATTGCCGCGCCGGCACGGCGACTCCCTCTCCATAAATTGGACGCCAAAGCCCGGCGACCGTGGCCGCATCGCCGAGGTCGCCGAGAAGATCCGCCAGCATCTCTGAGACCGCCCCCGGCGGTCTGGAGGCAGAAGCGCATGAACCTGCTCTACGACCGGACCGCGACGCTGATCCGCCGGATCTACGACAGCCGCATCGTCGGACCGCCCGTGCTCGACCTCGAGGAGCATTTTCCCGCGGGCCTGCGCTTCGCCCATGCTTGGCGGTCGCTCCGGGACGAAGCGATGGAGGTGGCGACGAGGCTCGCGGAGGTGCCGCGTTTCCACGAGATCATGCCGGAGCAGGCAGCAATCTCGGCCAACGACGCGCGCGACTGGCGGATGTTCATTATCAAGGCCTATGGCGTCGAGGTGCGCGAGAATCGGATGCGCTGCCCGAGGCTTGCGGCGATCGTGTCGGGGGTGCCGGAGGTGCTCTCGGCCTCCTACTCCTTCATGGCGCCCGGGAAGTACATCCCGGCGCACCGCGGGCCGTTCCGCGGCGTGCTGCGCTTCTATCTCGCGCTGTCCATGCCGCGGCTCGCCGACGGACGGCCGGGTGCCGTGCTTCGGGTCGCCGACGGCGAGTACCGGCTTGCGGACGGCGACTGCATGCTCTGGGACGACACCTATCCGCACGAGGTCCGGAACGAGAGCGAGGAAGTGCGCGCGGTGCTGCTGCTGGACGTCTGGCGGCCGGGCATGCCCGTGGATATGCAGATCTTCTCGCGCGCGCTGATCTCGATCGTGCGCACGGGCATGCGCATGCGCCGCTTCGTGTAGAGCGAGCTCAGCCGGCGGCGCGCCTCGCCCGCTGCGGCATCATCCCGAGCGCCCGCATGTAGGTGTCGAGCAGCGCCTCGCGCTCGTCGAGATCGTCCTCGTCCATGCGGCGGATCTTGACGATCTCCCGCATGGTCTTGATGTCGAAGCCTGCGCCCTTCGCCTCGGAATAGACTTCCTTGATGTCGGCGGCGAGCGCGCGCTTCTCCTCCTCCAGGCGCTCGATGCGCTCGATGAAGGATTTGAGCCGCTCGCCCGCGACGCCTCCGCGATCCGCCATCGCCGTTCCCCCGATTTCCCCAGAGACTCAGTGCTTGTGGGCTTGCGCCGCGCCCTGCTTCTGGGCAGGCGTGGCTTCCTTTTGATACTTCGCTTTCCACTGGTCGTAAGGCATGCCGTAGACGATCTCGCGCGCCTGTGGATCTGGCATCGCGACGCCGCGCTCCTCGGCGGCCTCGCGATACCAGCGCGAGAGACAGTTGCGGCAGAAGCCCGCGAGGTTCATCAGGTCGATGTTCTGCACGTCCGTGCGCTCGCGCAGATGCTGGACCAGCTTGCGGAAGGCGGCGGCTTCGAGCTCGGTGCGAGTCTTGTCGTCCATGGGGCGCGTCTCCGGTGGAATTCGATCAGTCCTATATGGGTCAGTAGTGCTTCGCCTGGTAGAGGGCCGGATCCTCCAGGATCGGCGTGAGCACGCGCAGGAGCCGGTCGGCCCATTGGGCAGCGCCCGCCTCGGTCGCGATCAGGTCCTGGCGAAGCTCGACGTTGAGATGCGGCAGGCCACGCTTCTCCGCGTGGGTGCGCACGGTATAGCCCGCGGGCTCGCGGGCGGAATAGGGCTCGTTGTCGCCCACCACGAGACCGTGCTCGCGCCGGAGCGCCGCCAGCATGGGCAGGGCCATGCGCGGGTCCTTGTCCCAGAGGATGCCGATGTGCCAGGGTCGCTTGAAGCCGTTCATCACGGGCGTGAAGCTGTGGATCGAGAGCACGGCGGGATGGACGCCGCGCTGGGCGAAGTCATCGAGCGCCGCCTCGATGGCGCGGTGATAGGGCCGGAACAGGGCGTCGATGCGCCGCGTTCTCGCGGCGGAGCTCAGATTCCTGTTCCCTGGCACCGGCACGCCGTCGCTCACCGCGGGCATCGAGGTGGGATCGTCGAGGTCCCGATTGCAGTCGACCACCAGCCGCGAATAGCCCGCGAGGACGCCCGGCGCATCGAGTCCGCGCGCGAGGTGGCGGCTCACCTCGGCTGCACCGATATCCCAGCCGATGTGCAGGCGAAGGCTCGCCTCGTCGAGACCCAGGTTGTGAAGCGAGTTCGGCACCCGCCGGCTCGCATGGTCGCAGGTGATGAGCACCGGCGCCTTGCCCGCGGGATTGACCTGCTCGAACGGCGGCGGGTCCGCCGCCGTCAGGAAATCTGGCAACGCATCCATCTCGACGCGCCGTTCACACCAGCTGGAAGCCGTGGGCGTAGGGGTCGCGGTCGTCGACGAAGATGGTGTTGTAGCCGGTAACCCGCGCCCATCCTGCGACGCTAGGCTTGATCGCTGACTTGGCGCCGACCCGCGTCTCGGCTTCGACACGGCCCTCGAACAGGCTGCCGATGATGCTCTCATGCACGAAGGCGTCACCGACTTTGAGCTTGCCCTTGGCGGCGAGCTGCGCCATGCGCGCGGAGGTGCCGGTGCCGCAAGGCGAGCGGTCGATCGCGCGATCACCGTAGAACACGGCATTGCGGGCATGCGCCTTTGCGTCGAGCGGCTTCCCCGTCCACATCACGTGGCTCACGCCCTTGATGGTGGGATTCTCGGGATGCACGGGCTTGAGCTTCTCGTTCATGAGCCGGCGCACTACCGGCGAGAGGCGCAGCACCTGGTCCGCCGTCAGGCTCTCGAGCCCGGCATAGCCGGGCTGCGGATCGATGATCGCGTAGTAGTTGCCGCCATAGGCGACGTCGACCTTGAGCGGACCCAGGCCCGGCACGTCGATCCCGATATCGGTCGCCTCGAGGAAACTCGCAACGTTGAAGAGCCGCACCTTCTCGACGAAGCGGCCGTCGCGCACGTACTCCACCTCGACCTTGCCCGCGGGCGCATCGAGGACGAGCGTGCCCTCGCGCTTCGGCGTCACCAACCCCTGCTCCAGCGCGACCGTCACCGTTCCGATGGTGCCGTGGCCGCACATGGGGAGACAGCCAGACACCTCGATGAACACCAGACCCATGTCGCAGTCGTCGCGCAGCGGCTTGTACAGCACGGAGCCCGACATCACGTCGTGGCCGCGCGGCTCGAACATGAGCGCGCGGCGGATCCAGTCGAAGCGCGCCATGAAGTCCTGACGGTAGTCGCTCATGGTGGCACCCTCGAGCCGAGGTCCGCCGCCCGCCACTACCCGCACGGGATTGCCGCAGGTATGCGCATCGATGCAGAAGAAGGTATTGCTGGCCATCGGCGTCTCAGAGCGTCGGGCGGTTGGCGATCGCTTCCTCGTAGAGGCGCGTCACGCGCTTCAGCTCCTCGCCTTCGAGCGGCAGGCGTGGCGCGCGCGTGACCGCGCTGCCGTTGCCGACGATCTTCTGGCCGAGCTTGATCATCTGCACGAGCTTGGGCGAGGTGTCGAGGTGGAGGGTCGGCATGAACCAGCGATAGATCGCCTTGGCCCGCTCCCACTCGCCTTTGGAGGCGAGTTCCCAGAGCCGGACGGACTCCTTCGGGAACACGTTGACGAGGCCCGAGACCCAGCCGACGGCGCCCAGCAGCATGCTCTCGAGCAGGAGGTCGTCGACGCCGCAGAAGAGGGTGTAGCGGTCGCCGGTGAGGTTCACGATGTCGACGAGGCGCCGGGTGTCCTCGGAGGATTCCTTGATCGCGACCACGCGCCGCTCGCTCGCCAGCTCCTTGAAGCCCTCGGGCGTCACGTCGACGTTATAAGCGGGCGGGTTGTTGTAGATCATCATCGGCAGGCCGCTCGCTGCCGCCACTGCGCGGAAATGCGCGAGCGCCTCGCGCTCGTCCGCCTTGTAGACCATGCCCGGCAGCACCATGAGTCCATCGATACCGATCTTCTCGCAATCGCGAGCGAAAGCGGCGGCCTGCGCGGTAGTGTATTCCGCGACGCCGGAGAGCACCGGCACTTTGCGTGCCGCCACTTCCTTGGTGGCTGCGAGGATCTGGCGCTTCTCCTGCGGATCCAGCGAACAGTTCTCGCCGACCGTGCCCAGCATGATCAGGCCGTGCACACCTGCGCGGATCTGCTCCTCCACACCGCGCTGGGTCGAGGCCAGGTCGAGCGAGCCATCGGGCCGGAACTGGGTGGTCACCGCCGGAAACACGCCGCGCCAGGACACGCTCATCGGACACTCCTTCAAAGGGGAAATCGGCCGCGGCGGAGCTTACCGCCGGGCATGGGCCCGAGACAACGGGACCCATCCAACCAAGTGGCAATCGGTGAAATGATCAATCCTCCTGAAGAAAGTCGGAGAGCTTGTCCTCGGGAAATCGGGCTCCCGCGAGGGAACGCGAAAATGCCGGGAATTCTTAACGGCGGCTTCACCGGCGCAGCCCGAGGCTCGCGGGCATCAAGGGGATCTCCCCGGAGTCCATGCCATGTCCGTCGCCCCGTCCTTAAAAATTCGGCGCGCCAAGGCGCCCGAGCGCCGCAAGCAGCCGCGGAAGGGGACGCTCTGGCACGGTGAGCTCAAGACGCCCGCCGGCGCGATGCCCTGCCGGGTGCTGAACCTGTCGGTCCGCGGCGCCAAGCTCGAGGTCGACGGAAGGATCTCGGCCGGAGAGATCGTGGCGCTCGTCATGGAGCCGCTCGGCGAATTCTCGGGTGTCGTCGCATGGGCGCGCGAGGGCAAGATCGGCCTCCGCATCAACGAACACCGTATCACGCGCACGAAAATCGCGCTCTGGCGCGCTCGGGCGAGCGAGAGCTTCGCCGACTAGATCGGCTTACCCGGCTACGGCGTGCCGGCCGCGCCCCGGATGTTGGGCGGCCAGCTCACGAGCAGAGGGAGAGCGGAATCCCCGGCAGCGGCTCGCCGACACCCACCAGGGTGGCCTCGGTCGCGCGGGACTTGCCCGTGACAGTCCGTGCGATCACCGCGGCGTGCGCACCCGTGCGCTCGCCCGCCTCCGTCTCCAGGATGGCGAGGGCAACCGTGGCGCCGAGTGCTTTTCTCCGACAAGCCCCCTCCCGAGGCTCGTCGGATTGCCGCACCGCGCGCCGCCACCTATGCTCGCAACGATGAGAGCTGACGCATCAACCAAGACGCGGGCACACCTCGCCGATCCCCGCGCGCTGTTGCATCGCCTATTCAAGGCGGCGCTCGCGGCGGCCGACCCCGCAAAGGTGGTGCCGCCGCATTTGCCGGCACCGCCCAAGGGGCGCACGCTCGTGGTGGGCGCGGGCAAGGCCGCGGCGTCGATGGCAGCGGCGGTCGAGGCAAACTGGCCCGGGCCGCTCTCCGGCCTCGTGGTCACGCGCTACGGACACGGTCTCGCGCTCGAGCGCATCGAGGTGGTGGAGGCGGGTCACCCCGTGCCCGACGCCGCGGGCAGCCGCGCGGCGCAACAGATCCTGGAGCGGGTCAATGGACTGAGCCCCGACGATCTCGTGCTCTGCCTGGTCTCCGGGGGCGGCTCGGCGTTGCTGACCCTGCCCGCAGCCGGGATCAGCCTCGAGGACAAGCGGGCGGTAACCCGAGCGCTCCTCACCAGCGGCGCCACCATCTCGGAAATGAACTGCCTGAGGAAGCACCTCTCGGCGATCAAGGGCGGCCGCCTCGGTGCCGCAGCGGCGCCGGCGCGTGTGGTTTCGCTCGCGATCTCCGACGTGCCCGGTGACGACCCGGCGGTGATCGCATCCGGTCCCACGGTGCCCGATCCCACGACCTTCGCCGACGCCCGAGCCATCCTGGCGAAATACCGGATCGAGCCGCCGGCCTCGGTCGCGGCGCATCTCGTTGTCGGCAGGGACGAGACGCCGAAGCCCGGCGATCCCCGGCTGGCGCACGCGGAGTTCCGTCTGATTGCGACGCCGCAGGCCGCGCTCGTCGCCGCGGCCGCCGCGGCACGCGCCGCTGCCGTCATGCCGGTGATCCTGGGCGACGCCGTCGAGGGCGAAGCGAAGGACGTGGCCCTCGTCCACGCGGCGATCGCGCGCCAAGCCGCGAGCGGACGCCTGATCGTCGGAGAGCGGGCGCTCGAACCGCCGCTCGTGCTGCTCTCGGGCGGCGAGACCACCGTGACGGTGCGCGGACGGGGACGCGGCGGACGTAATGCCGAGTTCCTGCTGGCGCTCGCCGTGGCGCTCGACGGCACGCCCGGCATCCACGCGATCGCCTGCGACACCGACGGCATCGACGGCACGGAGGAGAACGCGGGCGCGTTGATCGGGCCGGACACCTTCACGCGCGCGTCACAGGCCGGTGTCAACCTCAAGGCCAGGCTTGCCGAGAACGACGCCTATGGCGCCTTCCTGGCGCTGGGCGACCTCGTCTCCACCGGCCCCACCCTCACCAACGTGAACGACTTTCGCGCGATCCTGATCACCACCGAGGCAGCGGCCCATGGCGCGCAGCACTAAGGCTGCTACGCCGCCGGTGATCCGCCGGTGGCGCGCCGCCAAGATCGTGGCGACGCTCGGACCGGCGACCTCCACGCCCGACACTATCGCCGCGCTGTTCCGGTCGGGCGTCGACGTGTTCCGGCTCAACTTCAGCCACGGGACGCAGGACGATCACCGGCAGCGCCTCGATGCGATCCGGGCGCTCGAGGAGGAGACCGGCCGGCCGATCGGCGTGATGGCGGATATGCAGGGACCGAAGCTGCGGCTCGGCACCTTCGCGGGCGGCAAGGTCGTGCTCAAGTCCGGTCAGCGCTTCCGCCTCGACCTCGACAAGGCGCCGGGCGACGCGCGGCGCGCGCCGCTGCCGCATCCTGAGATCTTCGCGGCGCTGGAGCCAGGCGCCGAGCTGCTGCTCGACGACGGCAACGTCCGGCTCAGGGTGGAATCGCACGGCTACGACTTTGCGGAGACCACTGTCGTGTCGGGAAGCGCGCTCTCCGACCGCAAGGGCGTCAACGTGCCCGACCGCGTGCTGCCGCTCTCGGCGCTCACCGCCAAGGACCGCGCCGATATGGCCTTCGCGCTCAAGATGGGCGTCGATTGGATCGCGCTCTCCTTCGTGCAGCGGCCCGACGACGTCGCCGAGGCGCGCAAGCTGATCGGCGGCCGCGCCGCGGTTCTGGTGAAGCTCGAGAAGCCCGCGGCGATCCAGCGCCTCAAGGAGATCATCGAGCTCAGCGACGCCGTGATGGTGGCGCGCGGCGACCTCGGCGTAGAGATGCCGCCCGAGGACGTGCCGCCGATCCAGCGCCAGATCGTGCACGCCTGCCGCGTCGCCGGGAAGCCGGTGATCATCGCGACGCAGATGCTGGAATCGATGGTGCGGCAGCCGGTGCCGACCCGCGCCGAGGCCTCGGACGTCGCGACCGCGATCTACGAGGGCGCCGACGCCGTAATGCTCTCCGCCGAGACGGCGGCGGGCGCCTATCCCGTCGAGGCCGTCGCGATGATGGACCGCATCATCCGCCGGGTGGAGGCGGACCCCAATTTCAGGCGGACGCTGGCGGCGACCCAGGCCGAGCCCGAGCGCACCGCCTCGGACGCGATCAGCGCCGCGGCCCGCCAGGTCGCGCATACGATCGGCGCGGCCGCCATCGTCTCCTACACCACCTCGGGTGCCACCGCGCTCCGCGCCGCGCGAGAGCGGCCGGAGGTGCCGGTGATCGGCCTCACCTCCAGGATCGAGACCGCGCGGCGGCTTGTGCTCGTCTGGGGCCTGCACAGCGTACACACCAGCGACGTTTCCAATTTCACGGACATGGTGCACAAGGCCACGCGGATCGCACACCGCGACGGGTTCGCGGAGAAAGGCGCGCGGCTGGTGGTCACAGCCGGCGTGCCCTTCGGCACGCCCGGCGCCACCAACGTGCTCAGGATCGCGTGGGTCGAGGGCTAGCCTAGGCCGACAGGCGGGCGCGCCAATGCGGCTTCACCAGCTCCAGCACGACGAGCACCAGGCCGCCGCACAGAAATGCCGCAGCGAGGTCGTCCCAGTGAAGCTCGCCGAACCGGAACAGTCTCTCGAGAGGCCCCCAGGTCACTGCGACCAGAAGCAGTGATAGCGCCAGGCCGAGCACCCACCAAAGCGCCGGGTTGGGCCGGCGCAGAGCCACCAGGAGGGACGCTTCGAACGACCGGTTCACCAGGATCAGGGCTGCATTCGTAATCACCAGAGACACGAAGGCGATCGCGCGCGCATCGATCTCGGGAAGCTCCTGCCGGACTGCGAGCGCGAATATTGCGCCGACGGCGAGGAAGGCAACGAGCCCCTGCAGCAGACTCCAGACGACGAGCGGGGCCGAGAGCAGAGGGCTCCGGGGATCGCGCGGCGGCCGCCGCATGACGTCCGCTTCCTCGCCCTCTGCCTCGAACACGATCGAGCAGACGGGGTCGATCACCATCTCCATGAACGCGATGTGGATCGGCATCAGGACCAGTGGAAGCCCCAGCACCAGGGGCAGCAGCGCGAGTCCGGCGATCGGCACGTGGACCGCGAGGATATAGCCCATCGCCTTTCTGAGATTGTCGTAGATGCGCCGGCCGAGCCGCACGGTCCGCACGATCGAGCCGAAGTCGTCGTCGAGCAGCGTGATCGATGCGGCCTCCCGCGCGACATCGGTGCCGCGCCCGCCCATGGCGATGCCGATATGGGCGGCCTTGAGCGACGGCGCGTCGTTCACGCCGTCGCCCGTCATGGCCACGACCTCACCCGCCGCCTTGAGGGCGCTCACGATCCGGAGCTTCTGCTCCGGCATGATGCGCGCGAACACGGTGGCACCCCTGACCCGCGCCAGGAGCTCCTCGTCCGTCAGGCGCTCGAGGTCCGGCCCGGTCACGACATCGCCATAGGCGAGTCCGGCCCGCCGGGCGATGGCGCGCGCCGTCACGGGATAGTCGCCGGTGATCATCACCACGCGGATGCCCGCGGAATGGCAATCGCGCACTGCCTCGACCACCCCGGGTCGCAACGGATCGGAGAGCCCGACGAGACCGCTGAAGCGGTAGGCGAATGCGGACTGCGAGTCCGGAAGATCGCCGCTCGGCACCGTCGCCGTCGCGACCGCGAGCACGCGCATGCCGTCCTCGGCCAGGAGATCCGCCGCCTTTCTGACGCGGCCGCGCTCGGCCTCGCTCAGCGCGCACAATGTCGCGACGGCCTCGGGTGCGCCCTTGGCGGCCACCAGGAAACTCTCGCCATGCGGGCTCTGCCATACGTTCGACATGGCGAGGAGTTCGGGGCGCAGGCCATAGCCGCGGATCAGACGGTGATCGCCCTCCGAACCCTCGGGGAGCCGCAGGCGCTCGCGCCCGAGTTCGTGGAATGCCTTCTCCATGGGATCGAAAGGGTCGGGCGCGCTCGCGAGAATGCCGAGCCTCAGAAGCTCCAGCGTCTCGTCTTCGGCATTCGCCGTAGGTTCGGAACCGAACACCTGCGCCTTCGGCATCAGCCGTTCGATCGACATGCGGTTCTGGGTCAGGGTCCCCGTCTTGTCGGTACACAGCACGGTCGCGGCACCCAGCGTCTCGATTGTGGCGGAGCGGCGGGTAAGAACCCGCGCCCGCGAGATGCGCCACGCCCCCATCACCATGAAGACCGTCAGCACCAGCGGAAATTCCTCGGGCAGCATCGACATGCTGAGTCCGATGCCTCCGAGCACGGCGTCGAGCCAGCTCCCCCGGAGCAAGCCGAACAACAGCACCGCGATCACGCTCACGCCGATGCCGACCGCAGCGGTGATCCGAACCAGACGGCGCGTCTGCAGAGCGAGCCGGGTCGGCTCGGTCTCGATGGACTGCAGGGCCCGACCGATCTTGCCGATCTCGCTCGAGAGCCCGGTGGCGATCACCTCCGCAACACCGCGCCCGCGCACCACCAGGCTACCCGAGAATACGAATGGCAGGTCGTCGCCGCCGGCGCGGGATACAGCCCCGGGCGCGAGAACCGCGACTTTCCGGACCGGCACCGCTTCGCCCGTGAGCAGCGATTCGTCGGTCTGCAGATCCTCCGCGGAGATCAGCCGGGCGTCGGCGGGAACACGGTCGCCCTCGCCAAGCACCACCAGATCGCCCCGCACGACCATCCGGCCGGGAATCCGCTTGCGCTCGCCGCCGCGGATTACCAGGGCGCGCGGGCTGGTGAGATCGCGCAGCGCATCCAGCACACGCTCGCTGCGGCTCTCCTGGACTACAGCGATCGTGACCGAGATGGTTGCGAAAGCCAGAAGAAGCAGCGCCTCCTGCAGATCGCCGAGGAGGAGGTAGACGACCCCAGCGCCCAGCAGAAGACCGAACATCGGCTCCGAGGCCACGTCGACCGCAATTCTGAGGATCGTGCGCCGCTCGGGGTGCGGCAGATCGTTGTATCCGTCGGCAGCGAGACGCGACGCGGCCTCGGCCTCCGACAATCCATTGAGGTCCGCAGATGGCTCAGGCATCGCGTCCGTCGCGACCCGCCCTGGTGAACTCGCTGAAGATCCGAACCAAATATGCCTCGCTGGAGGCCAATATAGCCGATCTCAGCCGCCAAACTCTCCTCGATGCTCTTCACCGGAAACGCCAGCAGGCGCGCTCCGAGCCTGAGGAGCGCGCCTGCCGAGGGTCGCTGGAGCGATGCAGGGTCAGCGATCGTTGATGTCGTGGCTCGCGCTGTCCACCGAGCCGCCGTTGGTCCCGGCCGCGCCGGTGGCGCCGGTTTCGGCGCTGCCCTTGTCCGCGCTCCGGTCGGCGCTGCTGCCCTCGGCGTTGCCCTTGTCCGCGCCCCGGTCGGCGCTGCCGCCCTCGGCACCGCCCTTGGCATAGGCCTGCTGCACGCCGATGCCCGAGACGCCGATGCTGACCGGCGCTGCGGCAATCGCGAAGGCGCCGAGCGCGAGCACGGCGATGGGGAAGAGCTTGCGGACTTGATGGGTGGACACGCGGGTCATTTTCATCTCCTGAGTTGTTCCAAGGTCGCGCTCGCGGTTTGGGATGAACCTGGAGGACGACATCGAGTGAGGAGAGGAATACGCGGGGAAGCTGACCGGGCGCTGACGTAAGCTGCCGATCTGCGGGTGCGCTGCATTGACGCAGCAAAGGGACGCAGCAAAGGGCGCGCGGCTTCGCCACCGGCGAGACGTCGCGCGCGAGACCTTGCTCTAGGCGCGCAGCAGGCCGCTCACCGGCTTGATCTCCGCGGTGTCGGGGAAAACGCGGCTGGCGAGGTACTGGCCGTCGAGGCCGAGATGGTCGCGCAGGATCGCCTTCATCACGCCGCGGCTATCGGTGGCGACGCGGAGGTCGCGGTCGTCCTGGAGCCGCGCCAAGCCCGGCCAGTCGCCGGCGATCCGGCCGCCCTTCACGGCGCCGCCCATCACGAGCATCAGCGAGGCCGTGCCGTGGTCCGTCCCGTTGGTGCCGTTGACGCGCACGGTCCGGCCGAACTCGGTGACGGTCACCACCACCGTCTCGCGCCAGGCGGCACCGAGGGCGTGTGCGAGCGCGTCGAGGCCCTCGGCGAAGCCCTGGAAATTCGCGGCGAGACGGCCGCTCTCGGCGCCCTGGGCGACGTGCGTGTCCCAGCCGCCCATATCCATGGCAGCGATCCGCGGACCGCCCTCGGCGGCGAGCAGCTTGCCCGCGGCCTCGCAGAGCGGTTTGAAGGCCTTGGGTCCGAAGCCGCCCGCACCTTTCATGGCGTCGCCACCGCTCATGTCCGCGGCGAGCACGCCGTCGGAGAAGCTCTGGGCCTTGAGGCCCTCCTTGAGCGCAGGCCCGAAGAGTTTGTCGTCGGCGTAGAGCTGCGCCACCGCCTCGACGAATCCCGGCGCCGCCTCGTGGAAGCCGGCGGGCTCGTAGGAGGCGACCGGCACCGCGCCGCGGAGGATGAGCGGCGTCGCCCCGCCGACTGCAAGGCCGAGCCGATCCTTGCCCTTCTGCAACGGCGCGAGCGCGCGGTTGAGCCAGCCGTCGCTGACGCCGTGCTTGGCCGACAGGCCCGACTCCATCATGTCCTGCGCGTCGAAATGCGAGCGCGTCTGGTAGCCGTTGCCGGTGGCGTGCACGATCAGGAGCTCGCCCTTGCCGTAATAGGGCTGGATGGTCGCGAGCGAGGGATGGAGCGCGAAGTCCCGGGTGAGCGCCAGCGCGCCGCTGGGCTCGCCCGGCGGTTTCAGCGCGAGGCTGCCCCGGAGCGGGGCGTATTCGGGATCGCCGAGCGGCGCCACCGCCGCGAGCCCGTCCATCGCGCCCCGCTGCAGCACCACGACAAGACGGCGATTGCCGGGAATGTCGGCGAAAACGGCGCTCGGCGCGCCCAGGGACGCGCAGGCGCAGGCAGCGATGCCGCCGCCCAGAAGCTTCAACACGTCGCGGCGCTCGGTCATGACGGTCACCGTCTCTGGAACTGCGGGCTTGCGATCAGCAGCGCCAGCCCTGCGCGCTTGTCCGGCGCGCGGCGCACCGCGCGCTGAACTTCCTCGGGCAACGTCTCGCCGAAGCTCTCCGCCATGACGGCACCGGGATCGGGCACGTCCGGCAGCCTTTCGGCGAAGGTCTGGCACCACTCCGTCCGCCGAACCACCGATTCCGGCGACACCCAGGCCGAGGCGACATCGGGCCAGCCCGCCGGCGAAGGCGCGAAGAACGGGGGCTGGTCGAGCTTCTTGAGCGCCATGAAGGTGGCGCCCGGATCCGGCATGGTGCTGACGGTCCGGTAGGCGGCGATCAGCAGGTCCGTCGGCGTGCGCACCTTGGCGAAGGGCTCGCGCCAAACCGCCTCCTCGTGCAGCACCGCGAGAGTGACCTGCTTCAGGTCACCGCCGGTCTCGCGGAAGCGGCGCGCGATGCGCTCGACCGCATCCGCCGGCGGCGCATCCGCAATGAAATGCCGCGCGAGCTGGGTCGCCACGTGGCGCGCCGTCGCGGGATGCGCCGCGAGGTCGCGCAGCGCCGCCAACCCTTCGCCCATGCCGTCCTCGGGATAAATCCGGCCGAGAAGCCGCTTTTCGCCGGGCTCGTGGATCTGCGGGATGAAGCGGAAGCCGCCAGCGGGCGGCAAGCGCGGCGGCGCCACGGTCCAGCCCGTGAGGATGCGCGCGAGCGCCTCGACGTCGGCCTGCGTGTAGCCGCCGTCGACACCGAGAGTATGCAGCTCCAGGAGCTCGCGGCCGAGATTCTCGTTGATGCCCTTGTTCTGCCGCCGGCCCACCGGCGAGTCCGGACCGAAGGACTGCGCGTTGTCCAGATAGAGCAGCATGGCGGGATGGCTCGTCGCCGCCACCAGCATGTCGGCGAAGCGGCCGGTGACGTGCGGGCGGATTGCCTCGCGCTCGAAGGCGCCGGTGACGCCGCGCACGAACGGCCGCATGCCCGAGACCGTGAAATGATTGCTCCAGAACTGGGTCAGGCGCTCGAGCACGGGCGTGTCACCGAGGATCGCCGAACGGAAGCGCGCCTCGATCTCGCCGAGATAGGTCGCCTTGATCCGCTCCTTGAGCTCCGGCTTCTCGGCCTTGTCCTTGCGCGCCTCAAGCATTGCGGCGACCATCTCGCGCGACGGCGGCAGGCTGCCGGACGTGAAATCCGGCCGGCGATTGAGCTGCGCCGAGACCCAGCCGCGGGGATCGCCGCCGATCTCTGCGAGCTCGCCGGGCTTCGGAGCAAAGCCGAAGCGGGTAGCGGCTATGACGGCAGCCATGGAGGCTGGCATCGGAACTTCCTCAGGGAACCTCGTGGTCTCGCCCAATCAATAGGGCACCAGTAATGGTTAACATCCCCGGCGCACTTATCGCGTTGGGCAAACCTTAAGGTTGCTCCGGCAGACTTGGCGCATGGTCAGAAGGGAACGCAGCGTCGGCATCGGCACCGCTTTCCTGCTCAGCGTTTGGGCTTGCGCGCTGGGTGCGGTGCTCGCCAGAGTCTTCGGGTGATCGGGCAGCGGACTCACGGGTCCGTTCGCGTTCAGGTCGGATTGCCCTCGAGCTCCTGCTTGAGCTCGGTCACCGTCCGCTGCACGCTCTCGAGCTTGGGATTGATCGCCAGCGCCGCCTCGAAAGCCTTGAGCGCCGCGGCCTTCTTGTTCATCGCCAGATAGACTTGGCCCAACCCCGCCAGCGCGCCGAAGTGACGCGGCTCGAGCTGTAGCGTGCGTTCGATGTCGGCGACACTGGCCTCGAAGTCGTGGCGCAGGAACTCCACCGTCGCTCGCTTGTTGTAGGCCTCGGCGAAAGCGTCGTCGCGCTTGATGGCCTGGCTGAAGGCGGCGAGCGCAGTATCGGTGTCGTCGACCGACATGGCGTCCATCCCGCGGTCCATAAGCGCATCGACTGCGGGGTCGTCGTTCTGCATCCAGATCTTCCAGATTTTCGTCTCGATCATCCGTGCCTCGATCGTAGAAGTCGCGGTTTTGAGCTCGGCGAACAGGTCCTTGAGTCGCGGATCGTCCTGGCGCGCATCGGCCGGCATCGCCGCCAGGCAACCGGCCACGAGCACAAGCGCGATCGAGAGAGCACGCATGGAGTCTCTATAGGAGATAGGCGGGGCGAAGGAAAGCCCCGCCCCGGCCTTCCGCGCCTGCGGCGGACTCTCCGGTGGCGCCGGACGCGCGGCTGTTGCAGGATCGGCCGCCGTGACCGACGCCGCTCCCCCAAGCGCTCCCGCGAGCCAGCTCCAGAGGAAGCTTCAGGCCGGCGATTTCGTCGTCACGGCGGAACTCACGCCGCCGGTCGCAACCGAGGCCGGCGCGCTCCTCGACCGGGCGCGTCAGCTCCGGGGCATCGCGACCGCGATCAACATCACCGACGGCGCCGGCGCCAGGACGCATCTCTCGAGCCTGGTTGCGGCGCATCTAATGCTGCAGAGTGGCGTCGAGCCGATCCTGCAGATGACCTGCCGCGACCGCAATCGCCTGGCGCTCCAAGCCGACCTGCTGGGCGCCATGGCGCTTGGCATTCACAACATCCTCGCCCTCGGCGGCGACGACCCCAAAGTCGGCGACCAGCCGGAGACCAAGCCGGTGTTCGACCTCGACAGCCGTGGCCTGATCGCGATCGCCCATCGCATGCGCAGCGAGCGCAAGATCGCCTCGGGCACGGAGATCAAGGGATCGGTTGGCCTGGTCCTCGGCGCCGCCGACGTGCCCGCCGATCCGGTGCCCGGCTGGCAGCCGAAGAGCCTCCTCGGCAAGGTCGAGGCGGGCGCCGATTTCGTGCAGACGCAATTCTGCATGGACACCGGCATCGTGCGCCGCTACGCCACGCGCCTCTTGGATCTTGGCATCGCGCCGCGTCTCGGCGTGCTCATCGGCGTGGCACCCATACCCTCCGCCCGCTCGGCGCGCTGGATGCGTGAGAGGCTCTTCGGCACCGTCATACCCGATGCAATCGTGACAAGACTTGAAAGCGCTGGAGACCCCGCCCGGGAGGGGCGCGCGATCTGCATCGAGATCATGCAGGAGCTGGCGGAAATCCCCGGTATCGCCGGCGCCCATGTCATGGCGCCGCAAAATCCGTCGGCAATTCCCGAGGTAATCGCGCAGTCCGGCGTCACCAAACGGAAACGCGCCCGCACAGGCTGAAAGCTTTGCCGCCCGTCAGAGCTCCAGCAATCGAATATTTAGTGCCCGTGCCGCCTGAATGAGGCGTTCGTCATATTTCGCCAATTCCACCTCAAGATCGGCCTGCCCGGTCGCGTTCGAGTTCCTTCATTAGATCTCGGAACTGCATCACGGGGCGGAGAGAGGCGCGCTCTTGCCAGAGAGCGCCCGCGGCAAAACCCAGCCGCGCCGCACAGCGTCCGCCGACAAAAGCCGCGATCTGTTAGCGCGGGGCGAACCAATTTCCGCCACCCCTCAGTCGCGATCCATCACCAACACGGTTTCACCGCCAGCGACGAGGCGGACGTACTCGCTCGGCTTGTTCTTGAGGACCTTCAGGCCCACGGCACGCATAGGCGCTAGGTAGCTACAAGGAGCTACCTTTTCAATTGCTCAGCTTCGCGGCGTGTCCTCGCCGACCACGACCTCGATCAACCGGTCAGTGCTGCGCGTGGCGCCCATCCGGTCGAGAGCGGCTCGAAAGACCGCGCCCACTTGCGGATCCGGCGCCACCACCTTGAGCGCCTTGCCGGAGACCGCCGAGCGGAGCGTTGCCGGCGCCAGCCGATTGACGGCGAGGATGCAGAGCGTCACGAGGTCGAGATGGGGCTCGTCGCCGGTCTCAGGAACCCGGCTCAGGTCCGATGGCATCGGATCGAGAATGGCCGCTGCGGCGCTCATCGCTCCTCCGGCAAAACGTAATCTCATCATGACTAAGGCGCCGCGATGACACATTTGTTATGCCTTGCGACTCGCTGGATTTGCGCCGCTATCGGCACACGGCTCCGGCGCGGCTCGCGCCCGTTCGCGACCGACTCGCCTAGGGGTGGACGAGCAGCAGCGGCTTGTCCGCGATCCTGACGGTGATCGGCAGACGCCCCAGCGGATCGCCGTCGATCTGGACGGGCGCACCTACCGGTCGGCTGAAGGTGGCGGAGGTCACGGTCGCGATCTCCACCTGGCGCAGGCGATGGATGAAGCCGCCAGCCAACGCCAGCAGGCAGGTGAGTGCGGCGCGACGGCCCGGTCGCTTCAGAAGCGCGAGCTCGAAGCTGCGCCGCGCCAGTCCCGCCGCGGGCGTCAGCACGAAGGGCCCGGCGTAGAAGCGTGCTTTCGAGGCAATGGCGGAGGCGGCGTTGTAGCAGGCCGCCCCGCCGGCGCTCTCGGTCGCGACCGAGTATTCAACCGGACGGTAGCGCCAGAGCTGCAACAGAATGCTCCAGAGGAACGCGAGCTTGCCGATCCGGCGTTTGAGCCCGAGATCGAGGGAGCTCACGACTTCCGCGTCGAAGCCAACACCGGTCATCAGCAGGAATCTGCGCGCCGTCGCGCGGTCGGAGAAAACGACCTCGCCCACGGAGATCGGCCGCGCAGGTCCGTGCGCCGCGACCTCGGCTGCCCGCTCGGGATTGCGGGTCAGGCCGAGCTCGCGCGCGAGCACGTTCTCGGTCCCGAACGGAAACACGGCGATCGGCAGCTCCGCGTCTTCGAGCCCGTTCACGGCCTCGTTGAGCGTGCCGTCGCCGCCGGCCACCACGACGCCGTCGAAATCGCTGGCGCGCGCCGAGCGCGCGAACCGCTCGGCGTCGCCCGGCGCTCCGGTCTCGCGCAGCGTCATGTCGACGCCCAGGCGATCGAGGGCGGCGACCGCGCGCGCGAGCTTCGCACGCGCGCCGCGGCCCGCGATCGGATTGAAGATCACCAGCAGCCGGCGGCGTTCGGAGGCCACCGACCGGCCTGTCACGGAACCGTCACGCAAGGGTAATTCTGCCGCAACGCCCATCAAGTAAGAGCTTGCCCGACTCGCGCGAGATGTTGCGGCGCACTTTGCTCGACCCACGAATTCTTGACAAGCCCGCGTGGAAAGAAATTCGCCGGTGAACTACATCGCTCCGACGCGCCGCTATCGATCGATCTGGATTTCCGACATCCACCTCGGCACGCGCGGCTGCAAGGCCGATTTCCTGCTCGATTTCCTCAAGCACAACGAGTCCGAATTTCTCTACCTCGTTGGCGATATCGTCGACGGCTGGCGCATGCGCCGCTCCTGGTACTGGGCGCAGTCGCACAATGACGTGATCCAGAAACTGCTGCGCAAGGCGCGCAAGGGCACCAAGGTCTTCTACATCCCCGGCAACCACGACGAGTGGCTGCGCGATTACGTCGATCTGCAGCTGGGCGGCGTCTGGCTCGTCGACGAGACGATCCACACCACCGCGAATGGCAGGCGCATGCTGATCCTGCACGGCGACGCCTTCGACGGCGTCGTGCGCTACGCAAAATGGGTGGCGCTGCTCGGCGACTGGGCCTACGACAACGTGCTCCGGCTCAATCACTACTACAACGTCGTCCGGCGCAAGCTCGGCCTGCCCTACTGGTCCCTCTCGGCCTATCTCAAGAGCAAGGTCAAGAACGCGGTCGAGTACGTGACCAACTACGAGCATGCGGTCGCCGCAGAGGCAAAGCGGCGCGGCGTTGACGGCGTCGTCTGCGGCCACATCCACCAAGCCGAGATCCGCGAGATCGACGGCGTGGTCTATTGCAACGACGGGGACTGGGTTGAGAGCTGCACGGCGCTGGTCGAGCATGGCGACGGCCGGCTCGAGATCGTGAACTGGGCGCGGCTGCGTGCCTTCGACATGCTGATCCCCGCGATCCCGGAGGCGCGGGACGAAAAGGAGCCGGTCGCCGGCACCGAATGAAGATCGCGCTCGTCAGCGATGCGTGGCTCCCGCAAGTGAACGGCGTGGTGCGCACGCTGACCGCCGTCGCGCGCGAGGCGGTGGGACTCGGGCACGAAGTGCTGACGATCACGCCCGACCGGTTCCGCACGTTGCCCTGCCCCACATATCCCGAGATCCGCCTGGCACTGCTGCCCGGACGCAAGGTGGCGCGGCTGCTCGACAAGGCCGTGCCCGACCACATCCATATCGCGACCGAAGGACCGCTCGGCATGGCGGCGCGGCGCTACTGCCTGCGCCGTGGCCTCGCGTTCACGACCTCGTTCCACACACGGTTTCCCGAATACGTGGCCGCGCGCTTCGGCGTGCCGGTGCGCCTCACCTATGCGTGGCTCCGGCATTTCCACGCGGCGGCAAGCGGCGTCATGACGGCGGCGCCCTCGGTCCGGCGCGAACTCGAGGGCCGCGGCTTCCGCAACATCCGGCCGTGGACCCGCGGCGTCGATGCCGAGCTCTTCGAGCCCGGGCTGCGCACGGATTTTCCGGGCATTCCTCGCCCGATCTTCCTGACCGTGAGCCGGATTGCCGTCGAGAAGAACGTCGCGGCGTTCCTCGAGCTCGATCTCCCGGGCTCCAAGATGGTGGTGGGCGACGGACCGCAGCTTGCTGAGATGAAGCGGCGATTTCCTACCGTGCATTTCATGGGCGGCCGCGAGGGCCGCGACCTTGCGCGCCACTATGCGTCTGCAGACGTTTTCGTGTTCCCGAGTCTCACCGACACCTTCGGCCTCGTGCTTCTGGAGGCACTGGCGGCGGGCCTGCCGGTCGCGGCCTTTCCCGTCACTGGACCGCTCGATGTGCTCGGCGACGCGCCAGTTGGATATCTCGATACCGACCTGCGCCGCGCGGCGCTCGCGTGCCTTACCATCGCGCGGGAGGGCTGCCGCGCCCACGCGCTCAAGTTCTCCTGGCGCGCAACCGCGCAGCAATTCCTGGGAAACCTCGTGCCGGCCCGCGGGCGCGGTGTCTACGCGATGGCAAGCTGAGCGCACCTGATGCGCAACGATTGTGCGCGTGGGCGGTCATATCCGCCAAACAAGCACCGTCAGCGCTCGCCGCGACGCAACTTCCCTGCGCATGGCTCGGTCGCAGGCATCGCAATTGTCCGCTCGGGCGCAGCAGGCACACTCGGCCCGGGGTTGGAAGCGCCGCCGTCACGAGAGGTGGCTCATGGACTTCGATGCGCCGGCAAGCCCGAAGGGCTCGAACGACAACGTGCCGGGCTCACGCGCTCGGTGGGTGTTCCGCAAGCTCTGGCCGCGAGACGCCGGTGCGCTCACCATCCACCTGCTGCGCCTCGACACGGAGCAGCGCGCGTTCCGTTTCGGCTACGCGGTCTCGGACGCATGGATCGAGGCCTATTGCGCCGGAACCGACTGGACGCGATCGGTGACGCTCGGCTGTTGGATCGCGGGCGAACTCCGTGGCGTCGCGGAGCTGAAGCTCCTCGATCGCGGGTGGCCGCCCTCCGCTGAGGCGGCGCTCAGCGTCGACCGGGCCTTCGAGTCCCGTGGAATGGGTACGGAACTGTGTCGCCGCGGCCTGGTGATCGCCCGGAACCGCGGCGTGTCCCGCGTCTTCATGCTGTGCTTGCCCGAGAACCGGCGGATCCGTCGCCTCATCGCGAGGTTCAATCCGAAATATTCGTTCAATGGCGACCAAGTCGACTGCGAGATCGCGCTGCGGCCGGCCGATGGGCTGAGCATCGCGGCGGAACTCTGCGACGACGGCTGCGCCCTCATGCAATCGCTCTGGGATTGGCAGGAGGTATACGCGCCCGCGGCCTAGACTGCCCGGCCCCGCTCGCGGCTAACCTGCGGCGGCATCGGCCCAGAACGGCGTCCCGTTCTTGAACTGCTTCCACTGCTTGCGGAGCTTTTCCTCGAGCTCCTTGGCGCCGCGCTTATACCAGCCGACGACGAGACCGCTGGCCCGAGTCAGCGCCGCCGCCCGCGGCGAGCCGTCGTGGCCGTCAAACTCCTTCAGCAGCTCCCGCGCGGTCTCGACGTCGTTCAGGTGCCCGAGGCTGTCTTGCAGCCGCGAGAGAGACTTGAGATAAGCCGGCACCTCCTCGCTCGCGAAGAGCGAGCGGAAGCACTCCGCCGTGTACCGCATCCGTTTGACCGCAAGGCGCAGTCGATGCCGGTCCTTGGCGGAGAGCTTCCCGAAGCCGCGGCCGCGCTTGCGCGCTTGGCGGTACCGCTCATCGAGCAGGCGGATTGCGAGGACGCGCACGGGCTCGCCGAGGCGCCGCGCCGCGTCCGGCTCGAGCGTCTCCTGCCAGGAACGGCTCTCCACCAGGCGCCCGATCTTCAGGAGCAACGCCGTGTAGCGCGCGGTCGTCAGGACCGCGCGCACCTGCTCGTAGGCGTCGCCTCGCCGGGCACGCACCGTCGCCTCGAGCGCGGCAAGGTCTTCATCGTGGGCGAAAGCCGCCTGTACCGGCCGTAGCAGCTCGTCGAGGAACACGTCGAGATTGCGCGCAGCGCTCAGCTCGGCGAGGAGCCACTTGAGCTCCGCGTTCAGGTCGGCGACGATCTCCGCCGGCACCACGGAGCGGAACAGGGAGATTACGGAGCGCAGCCTGCGTACCGCGAGCCGCAGCTGGTGTACGCCCTCGGGATCATGGCCTTCGCGCGCCGCTCGCTCGTTGGCGAGGATATGCCTGAGGTTGTGTCGCAGGATCGTCTCGAAGGCCTGCGCGCCGGTCATGGCGGGGACCAGAACCAGCGGTGCCGCCTTCGACCAGCCGATCGCGTCCTCGGTCAGGATGGCATAGCCGCGATCCGACTTGCTCAGGGTCTCCAGATGGACCGGCGTCTCGCTGTTGAGCGCGAGCGCCAGATCGAAGAGCGCATCGGGCTTGCCCTCCTTGAGCTCGAGCTCGATCTCGCAGATCGGCGCCGAGCCGCGGGCCGTCATGACCCGGCCCTGATCGATCGCCACCTCGATCGTGCCGCCATCGGCGCTCTGGATGGTGCGGGTGATGCGGTTGACCTCGGAGCTGAAGACGGGGGCCAGCTGGCTGGCGGTCGCGCCCAGCTCCTGGCGCAAGGCGGGATCCTCTATGCCCGACAAATCGGGCTTAGGCCCCGGCACCGGCCGCTCCCACTCGTGCCGCTTGAAAAGCCCGCTCGCACCCGCGCCATCGCTCGACTTGACGGTCTGGATGTAGCGCCGGCCCGCCTCGCGCACGCGCACGACCAGCCCGCGCTCGCGCAAGGCGAGATGCGGCGTATCGTAATAGATGTTCTTGAGCGCGCGTGCGATCGCACGTCGCGCACCTTCGCCCCGCAAATGGGGCGAGCGCATGACGTTCTCCAAGCGATCGGGCCGAACCGAAAGCTTGAGTTCCATTTCCCGGCCGGAGTGCATCGGCCCCTTGTTTCTAGTCCCCGTAGCGCGCCGCACTCTAGCGCATGAGCGATGAAGCCGTCATCGCGTCGTCGCATTGGACAAAGAAGTTATCCACAGACACAATAGATTGATTCTATTTTTTACACACACGCTCGATCTTGCAGGGATGCAATTCAAGCGATCAGGAAAGGCTAGCGTCGAACCCTTGCACGCTCTCTATCTGCTGCGCCACGCCAAATCGAGCTGGGCGGACAAGAAAGTCGACGATCACGATCGTCCACTGAGCAAGCGCGGGCGCCGCGATGCCGAAAACGTGGCGCGCCACCTTGCCGAGAAGAGCGGAGCGCCGGATCTCGTCCTCTCGTCGACCGCGGTGCGCGCGCGGCAGACCCTGTCGCCGTTGCTCGCGCGCATGAAGCCGCGGCGCATCCTGCTGGAGCGCGAGCTCTACCTGGCGCCGGGCTCGACCTTGCTTGAGGAATTGCGCAAGACGGAGGACGACATCGGCACCGTGCTGCTGATCGGACACAATCCTGGACTCCACGAGCTCGCGCTTCTGTTGGCCGATCCGGACTCGCCCATCGACCTGCCGCCGCTCTCCGGAAAGTTTCCGACCGCGGCTCTGGCGATTTTCCGGTTCGGCGCGGGCTGGAGTCTCCTGAAGCCGCGCGGCGCGACCTTGATCGGCTATCTGACGCCGCGCGAGCTCGCGAAAGAGCGGGCATGAGGCCGATCGCGCCCAACGAACGCGTCGCCGAAAGGGCCGCCTGATGCCAAAACCGCCGAGTCTGCCACGCCCCATGAGCGCACATGCCTATCACCGCGAGCTTCACAAGCTGCAGATCGAGCTGGTGAAGCTGCAGCGCCACGTGATTTCCCAGGGCGAGCGCATGCTGGTGATCTTCGAGGGGCGCGACGCCGCCGGGAAGGACGGCACGATCAAGCACATCGTCGAGCATCTGAGCCCGCGCGAGACCCACGTGGTGGCGCTGGGGCCGCCCTCCGACCGCGATCGACGCTCCTGGTATTTCCAGCGCTTCGTGCCGCACTTGCCGGCGGCCGGCGAGATCGTGCTGTTCAACCGCAGCTGGTACAACCGGGCGGGGGTCGAGAGAGTGATGGGTTTCTGCACCAAGGCCGAGACCCGCGAGTTCCTCGTGATGGCGCCCCGCTTCGAGGAGATGCTCGCCGAGGACGGCGTCCGGCTGATCAAATACTATCTCGACATCAGCAAGGCCGAGCAGAAACGGCGGCTCAAGGCGCGGCGCAAGGATCCGCTCAAGCAGTGGAAGCTGAGCGAGATCGACGCCAAGGCGCCGAAGCTCTGGCACGCCTACAGCAAAGCGCGCGATGAGATGCTGCTCAAGACCCACACCGCCACTGCCCCCTGGACCGTTGTCCGCGCCGACGACAAGGACCACGCGCGCCTCAACGTGATCCGCGATCTCCTGTGGCGCCAATCCTTCCCGGACCGGCACGAGGACCTGGAGCTGCCGGACCCCAACATCGTCTTCGCCTTCGACCCTGGCGACCTCGAGAATGGCATGATCGCCCCCTGAGATAGGTCCTCGCAGCGAGAAACGCGACGCGCTCGATGCCGACCTTGCCCAGGCTGGATTAAGATCGGCGCGCGAAGCGGAACGCCAACCACCGCGTTGTTGGAAGGATTGCGTGGACGACCAGCCCACTTACGCGACCGTTTCCGCGCCCGCCGCAATGCGGCGGCGTCCGCTGGTGCTCGCAGGCATCATGCTGGGCATGTTCATGTCGGCGGTGGAAAGCACCATCGTCGCGAGCGCCATGCCGACCATCGTGGCGGCGCTCGGCGGCTTCACTCTCTTCAGCTGGGTGTTCGCGATCTATCTGCTGACGCAGGCCATCACTATTCCGATCTATGGCCGGCTCGCCGACCTCTACGGCCGCAAGCGCGTATTCTGCGCAGGCGCCGCGTTGTTTCTGGTCGGCTCGGCGCTTTGCGGCATCTCCTGGAATATGATGGCGTTGATCGCCTTCCGCGCGCTCCAGGGATTGGGGGCCGGCGCGATCATCCCGGTCTCGACCACGATCATTGCCGACATCTACACGCCAGCCGACCGTGCGCGCATGCAGGGCTATCTCGGCAGTGTCTGGGGCGTCGCGGCGATCATCGGGCCCGCGCTCGGTGCCTTCATCGTGCAACATCTCTCGTGGTCGATCATCTTCTGGATCAACCTACCGGTGGGCGTGCTCTCGATCTCGCTCCTGGCGTTGTGCCTGCGCGAGAATCTTGTGCCGCATGAGCACACCATCGATTACGGCGGCGCGGCACTACTGATGGCGGGATCGGGCGCCCTGATGCTGGCGCTGACGCAAGCCAACGAGCTGAGCCGGCCGGTGCTCTACGGACTGCTCGCGGGAGCGGCGGTGATCATCGGCATCTTTCTCCGACACGAGCGCGTCGCCGCCGAGCCGATGCTGCGGCTCGATCTCTGGCGGAATCGGGTAATCGCCGTCGGCAACATTGCCGCAACTACGATCGGCGCGGTGATGATGGGCATCACCGCCTTCGTGCCCGCCTACGTGCAGGGCGCTATGGGGAGGAGCCCGCTGGTCGCGGGATTCGCCCTGACGGTGATGTCGCTCGGCTGGACCGCCGCGACCACCATCGCAGGCCACGTGATGGTGCGCGCGTCTTATCGCGCGGCGGCGGTGACGGGCGGCCTGTCTCTGATCGCTGGCAACCTGGTGCTGATCCTCATGCAGCCGAGCTCGGGCCCGGTCTGGGCAGGCACGGGCGCCTTCCTGATCGGCATGGGCATGGGTTTCTGCAACACCACCTACCTGGTCTCGATCCAGAGCAGCGTGCGCTGGCAGGAGCGCGGCACCGCGACTTCCTCGATGCTGTTCATGCGCATGGTGGGCCAATCCGTGGGCGTTGCGATTTTCGGCGCGGTCTTCAACTACGCGCTGTTCGGTGCCGGCACCGAATCGGGCGATGTGGTCAACCGGCTGATGGAGCCGACGCTGCGGCTCGGCCTCGACGCCGCGGAGATCACACGGCTCACCGGCGAGATCGCCTATGCGTTGCACGCGGTCTATCTGATCTCTCTGGCGATCTCGGCGGTGAGCCTAGTGCTCGCAGTCGCGCTCCCGGCCGGCCACGGTCCGCGGGCCGTGCAGCATGCGGAGTGAACGGGATCAGCCCGTCGGACCGTCCAGCGTCTCGATGCGCGCGAGCTCGGGAAAGATCCGGGTCCAGAGTGCCGCCACGAGAACGGAGCCGATGCCGCCAATCAGCACGGCCGGCACCGCGCCGAACAGCGCCGCGGTCACACCCGCCTCGAAATCGCCGAGCGTGTTCGAGGCGCCCACGAAGAGAGCGTTCACCGAGCTCACCCGCCCGCGCATCTCCGGCGGCGTGCGGAGCTGAACGAGCGAGAAGCGGATCACCACGCTGACGGCGTCGCAGGCGCCGCGGAGCGCCAGCGCCGCCGCCGAGAGCACGAGCGAGGTCGAGACCGCGAAGACAGTGGTAGCCGCGCCGAACAGCGCGACCACCGCAAACAGTATCCAACCGACACGCCGACGGAGCGGGTAGTGCGAGAGGGCGACCGAGGCGGCGAGCGCTCCCACGGCGGAGGCCGAGCGAAGGAGGCCGAGGCCGTCCGGCCCGACGCCCAGGATGTCGCGTGCGTAGATCGGCAGCAGCGCCACCGCACCACCCAGGAGAACCACGAAGAGATCGAGCGTGATCACGCCGATGAGCTCCCGCCGGCTGCAGATATAGGCAAATCCCGCGAAGACCGACGCAACGCTCGCGGGCGCGTGCGAGCGCGCCGGCGGGTCGACCCGGATCAGCATCACCAGCACGCTCGCGGCTAGAAACAGCGCGGCGCAGGCGGCGTAGACCACCGTCGGACCGGCGGCGTAGAGCAATCCGCCGACCGCGGGACCCAGTACGACTGCGACCTGATTTGCAGAGGTCGAGCCCGCAACCGCCCGCGAGAACAGCGGCGGCGGCACCAGCCCCGGTACCAGGGCATGCATGGTCGGGAGCTCGAAGGCGCGAGCGGTGCCGGCTACGAACACGACGGCGAAGATCACGTCGATGCCGAGCCAGCGCCCGGAGCTGCCGACCACGAGCACCAGCGCCGCCGCGGCCTCCACGAGCTGCGCCGCGCGCACGACCAGCCGGCGATCGTAGCGATCGGCGACGTGACCGACCACGAGTGCGAGCGCCACCACCGGCACGAACTGGACGAGCCCCACCAGGCCGAGATCCAGGGCGCTTCCGGTCAGGTCGTAGATCTGCCAGCCGATCGCCACAGCCTGCATCTGGAAGGCCGACGTCGCCGCGACCCGCGCGCACCAGAACAGCACGAAAGAGCGCTGCCGCCTCAAGCTGATAGAGCGGCCGGGAGCGGGCGTCGTCATGGGTCGCGCCCTTCTGGCACGGGCCCCGCGACGGGCGCAAGCACCCGCATTGATCCAGATCAATTCGTCCCGGGCACATCTGACCTCAAGCTTTCGTGAGGGGACGCGGGCATGACCGAGACCGGCGAGGACTACGTGGCGCGAGCCGCGGAGTGCGCACGCTTGGCGAATCTAACCAAGGACGCGATGGTGCAAGCCGTTCTGCTGCGCCAACGGCAGACCTACCTCCGAATCGCGGAGAAGCTCGGCATCGCGCTCAGCGACGCCATTGCGCCGCCTCGTGACCCGAAGAAGTGAGACATCAGCTCAAGCTCCATGCGCGCGCGGAGATCAGAGACGTTCCGCTACGTCCAATGCGGGCTGCCGGAGCTGTAAGGTTCTAAAGGGGCGTCGGACATGAGTGACCCAAGTGCGGGTCTGCCGCTCGATCAACTCTAGGAAACCTTGTGTGCTCACGCGAGGAATTACGGTTAACATCTTCTTAGTGCCCCTTCTGAAATACTGGGATTTCGTTTGACGGTGGTGCCCGCCGAGCGCCGAGCCGGGCGCTCTCGGCGGGAAGATGTCCTCCGGCCGCCGCGGGATCGAGCGCGGCGAATTCGCAAGGGGGGTCACATGCTCAAGACGCGCGCTGTGAGCGCGGTAATTGGCGTTGCGCTGGGCGCGTTGCCGCTCAACGTCTCGGCCGAGACCGCACCGGTCGATGATCTCATGAAGATCCCGATCGAGCAGTTGATGAACATCGAGGTGACGTCGCCCAGCAAGCGTCCGCAGAAACTGAGCGACACGGCCTCGGCGATCTTTGTCATCACGCCGGATGACATTCGCCGCTCGGGGGCAACCAGCATTCCCGAGGTGCTGCGCATGGTTCCGGGGCTGCAGGTCGCGCGCATCAATTCGAATAGCTGGGCGATCACCTCACGCGGGTTCGCCAGTCGTTTCGCAAACAAGCTGCTCGTGCTGATCGATGGCCGCACCGTGTATACACCGCTTTTCTCGGGAGTCTTCTGGGATCGTCAAGACACCTTGCTTGAGGACATAGAGCGTATCGAAGTAATTCGGGGCCCCGGTGCCGCGCTCTGGGGCGCCAATGCCGTCAACGGCGTGATCAACATCATCACCAAGAGCTCGCGCGATACGCAGGGTGGGCTCATGAGCGCGGGCGCCGGCAATAACGAGCGCGGCTTTGGCTCGGTGCGTTACGGCGGGGCCCTCGACCCAACGACCACCTACCGGGTCTATGCAAAATACTTCAATCGCGACGAGGGCACGACGGACACCGGCGCTCCGGGACATGACGCCTGGCAGTACGGCCGTGCCGGCTTCCGCGCTGACGGACAGCCGTCGACGCAAGACAGGTGGACGCTCGACGGCGATCTCTACGTCGGGCGCGTCGGCGAGACCTTCCAGACGCCGACCCTGAGCGCGCCCTTCATCGAGCAGATCAGCGAGACATCCCCGACCGCCGGCGGCCACCTGCTGGGCAGCTGGAATCACAAATTCTCCGATACATCGGAGCTCAGCGTTCAGGCCTATTACGATCGGTCTCAGTTCTCGGATTTGCGCCTCTCGGAAACGCGCGACACGGGCGATCTCGAGGTCGAGCATCGGCTGCGCGCCGGCCTCGGCAACGAGATTGTCTGGGGCGGTGGCTACCGATTTACGCACGACGCCATCGAGAACAGCTCGACCATTCTGATTACTCCGGACCACAGCTCGTTCCAGCTGGCGAACGCCTTCGGTCAGGACACGCTCACGTTAATCGACGATACGCTGTTCCTGACCGGGGGTTCGAAGTTCGAGTACAACAGTTATACGGGCTTTGAGGTGCAGCCCGATGTCCGCCTGCTGTGGACACCGTCACCCACGCAGAGCGTCTGGGGAGCCATCTCGCGCGCGGTTCGCACGCCGTCTCGGGCCGAGGAAGACATCAGCCTCCTGACGGCGGTGATCCCACCATTCAGCCCAGGTAACCCGACGCCCTTTCCAGCCGCGATCGTCACCAATGGCTCGCATAGGCTCAAATCCGAGGAGCTGATCGCATACGAGCTCGGCTATCGGTTTCAGCCGGCAAAGCAGATCTCGGTCGATCTCACGACGTTCATCAACGACTACAGCCGCCTGGTGAGCATCGAGCCCGGCGCAACCGTCCTCGTGCCCGGGCCACCTCCTCATCTGGTCTCGCCTCTCGTCTTGACGAACACGATGCACGGCCGCACCTACGGCTTTGAAGCCGTGGCGACGTGGCAGGCGGCGCCGTGGTGGCGGCTGCAGCCCACCTACACGCTGCTGCAGATGGAGCTGCACCGCAACTCAGGTAGCCGAGCGCCTGCGAGCGTTACAGACCCGCAGCGTCAGAGCCCGCGCAACCAGTTTGGCCTGCGCTCTCTTCTGGACCTGGGATCGGACGTCACTTTTGACACGGAGTTGCGCTACGTCGATTCACTGCCGGCACTGCACGTTCCGAGCTATGCCGATCTAACCGCGCGGCTCGCCTGGCGGCCGATTCCCAATATTGAGCTTTCGCTCACCGGCGAGAACCTGATCCACGCGAGCCACCAGGAATTCGGATCGGAGACGCTGCCGACCGTGCCGACGCGCGTGAGGCGCGGTGCGTACGCCAAAGTCACAGTCAAGTTCTAGCGAAAGCGTCGTTCGGGCGGGACCGCACGTTATGACAAAGGCACGACGGTTCATGCGCGCCGCGTTCGCTGCCATTGGCGCACTTCCGCTCGTTTGCACGCTCTGCGCTTCGCTCGGCTCGGCGCAAGTCTGGCAGGCCGAGGAAGGCGCACTCAAGGCGGCTTTCATCTTCAATTTCCTCACATTTACCGAATGGCCCGCGAGCGCCTTTGCGACACCAACCACGCCGTTTCAAATCTGCGTGTTCGGTCCCACGCCGGTCAAGCCCGCGATCCACGCGCTTGAAGGCAGATCCGTAGCAGGGCGGTCGCTCGTGGTGCGGGACGTCGCCTCCGAGGAGGAAGCGCGCTCCTGCCACCTGCTCTATTTCGGCGCCCTTTCGAAGGACGCACTGTCGAGAGCGCTTCGGGCGGCCCGAGCCACAAAGGCGCTTACGGTAGGTGACGAGACGGAATTTGCCAGAGACGGCGGAATGATCGCACTTGTTCGCGCGAACAACCGCATCGCTCTTGCCATCAACGTCGACGTCACCGTGCAGGCAGGCCTGAAGCTCAGTTCGAAGCTGCTGAGCCTTGCCGTGCTCGTGTCCAAATGAAGAGATCCCGCCCATGCTAGCGAGATTGATCAGAAAGATCGCCATCCGCCAGAAGCTCACGCTCATCGTCATGTTGACGAGCGGCATCGTGCTGGGCATCGCTTCCCTGGTCTTCGTGACCAACGAGATCTCCTACCTTAGGAGCGCCGCGCTCTCAGAGCTCGAGACGCTCGCCACCGTGATCGGTGGCAACAGCACGGCAGCGATTGCATTCCGCGATCGTCAGGCGGCGGAGGAGATCCTGGCCAGCCTGCGCGCCACGCCGCAGATCGTACGCGCCGGACTCTACCTGCCTGACGGCGAGCTCTTTGCCGCCTATCGCCAAACCGAAGCGGCCTCGGAGGCGGGCGAGGGATCGGAGGATCGCGTCGAGAACCTTGCCTCTCGTCACGCGATCTATCTCAATGGCGACCAAATTGGCGAGGTAATGCTCGAGGCAAGCCCCGCTGGGTTGCACGAGAGCATCAGGCGCTCGGTGGGCGTTGTCCTTCTGATAACGGCGGGATCACTCGCGCTGGCATACCTTCTCTGCGTTCTGTTACAGCGCTTCGTTTCCGAGCCGATCCTCTCTCTCGCCCGTACAATGTCGATCGTCTCGCGGGATCGAAACTATTCCATCCGCTCGCAGAGGACCACGAACGACGAGATTGGCACTTTGTTCGACGGTTTCAATTCGATGCTGGAGCAGATCCAGGCAAGAGATGATACCCTGTCGCGCAAGAACCAGGAACTGGCCCATCTCATCGGCGAACTACAGGAGGCCAAGGCTCAGGCCGACGCCGCTAATCTCGCCAAATCGCAGTTCTTGGCTACTATGAGTCATGAAATTCGCACGCCCATGAATGGCGTGCTTGGCATGGCAAGTCTGCTGGCGGAAACGCCGCTCAATCCACGACAGACCCGTCTCCTCGACAACCTCCTGCGTTCGAGCCAGGCGCTTCTCGCAATCATCAACGATATCCTCGATCTCTCCAAGATCGAGGCAAAGCGGATCGAGCTCATTGACGTTCCGTTCGAGCCCAGGGAAGTGGTCGCTGAAGTGGTCGACCTGTTCGTGGAGCGGTGCACCAGCAAGGGGCTCGAGCTGATCTACTTCGTAGCGGAGGAGGTACCGGATCGGCTTCGCGGCGATCCGGTGCGGCTGCGGCAGATCCTGATCAACCTCGTTGGCAACGCCATCAAGTTCACCGACCGAGGCGAGATTGTCGTCGAGGCGGTAGCGGACTGTCTTGACGACAAGGGTGCCGTCCTCCGCTTTTCAGTGCGCGACACCGGCATCGGCATAGAAAGGGAGCAACAGCAGCGCGTTTTCGAGGCATTCCGACAGCTCGACAGTTCGCCAGGCCGTCGGCATGGCGGCTCCGGCCTTGGCCTTGCGATCGCCAAGCAGCTCACGGAGCTCTTCGCGGGTCAGATCGGTGTTGAGAGCGAGCCGGGTCGCGGCTCTCGATTCTGGTTCACAGTAAAGCTAGCGGCCGCTTCGGAAGCGCGAGATGTACAGCGACCTGGGCGCAAGATGCCTCAGACCTTACGCGTGCTTCTCGTCGACACGAACGAGACCAGCGCCACCGTCATGTCCCGTTACTTCGCGTATTGGGGCGTCGCGTCGATGGTCGCCACCAGCAGCGCCACTGCGCGCGCAGCCTACGAGAGCGCCGCGGCACGCGCCGAGCACTTTGATCTCGTCATCGTGGATGTGAAGGGGCTCGGGACCAGGGGCATCGAGCTTGCTCACGCCATCCGATCCGCCGCAGGCGGTAAGCCGCTCGAGATCATACTGCTGGTCGGTGCGGACGGCATCGCCGATGACGATGAGATAAAGGATCTCAACATCCTCGCTTGCCTTTCGAAGCCGGTGCGGCCGTCAGTGCTCTACAACTGTCTTGTCGACCTCACCACCGGCGGCGAACGCCGCGGATTCGTGCGGCTCCGTGCGCCCCAGACCCCGAAAAAACTACGACGGCATTTCGCCGCACGTGTGCTCGTCGCCGAGGATCACCTTGTGAACCGCGAGGTGGCCATCGGCATGTTGCAGAATATGTCGTGCGATGTCGTAGCTGTAGAAAACGGCGGAGAAGCCGTGAGGCTCATGGCCGAGCAGAAATTCGACATCGTTCTGATGGATTGCGAGATGCCGGAGATGGACGGCTTCGAGGCCGTGCGGAGGATCCGCGAAGCGGAGCGGAGCGGAGCGGCGGAATCCGAGGGACGGCGGCGAATCCCCGTCGTGGCCCTGACGGCGCACGCCATGGCCGGGGCTCGGGAGCGCTGCATCGCGGCGGGCATGGACGATTTTCTCAGCAAGCCGTTCGACGAGGCCGAGCTCGGGGCCGTGCTTGAGCGCTGGATCTCACCGCTGAAGCGACCAGACACTGAAGCTATGCCGACGTTGAGCGGGGTGAAAACGACGGACGACCACATAGATCCCGTCGCGATCGAGAGAATCGTAAAGCTCAAGCCGCAACAGGGAAAGAGCCTGTTAGGCCGTCTCGTAGAGCAGTTCCTCGAAGGAGCGCCACGGCTCACCGCCAACATTCGAGAAGCGCTCGCGCGCGGTGACGGCGATGCGGCTTTCCGCGCCGCGCACGGCCTAAAATCGACCGCCGCCACTCTGGGTCTGCGACAGGTTGCCGATCTTTGTGGACAAATCGAGTCGGGCGCCCGTAAAGGCGCTGTTAACGACCTCACAGGCATGGTCGATCCGCTCGAGGCCGCGCTAGTTGCCGCCTCGAACGGACTCAAAGAGTTGGTCGGAAGCATGCCATGAGCATCGCCGCCATCGATACTTCCCTCATCGCGATCGTCGATGACGATCCAAGTATGCGTCTTCTCATGCGCGTGGCGCTCGAGGAGCAGGGGTTCCTGGTGACTGAGGCCCGTGATGCGGCAGAAGCGCTTCGAATTTACGAGTCCGAGCATCCAAGCCTGCTGATCATCGACGTTGTGATGCCGGGCATGGATGGTTTCGATTTATGCCGCGCATTGCGCGGGCTTCCCGGCGCCGCCCATGTTCCGATTTTGATGACCACGGGTCTCGACGACGTTGCCTCGATTGAGAAGGCTTATGACGCGGGCGCCACCGATTTCATCGCGAAGCCGATCAACTGGCTGATTTTGGGCCATCGAGCTCGCTACATGCTGCGCGCTAGCCGCGCGCTCGCCGAGCTGCGCGAGGCCAAGGAAGCCGCTGAGGCGGGGAACCGCACAAAAACCGAATTCCTAGCCAATATGAGCCACGAGCTGCGCACGCCGCTCAACGCTGTGCTTGGCTTTGCAACTCTGATCGAACAGGAAGCATTCGGGCCTCTCGGCCATAGCAAATATCGTGAATACGCCGCGGACATCGGGCGGAGCGGTTCACACCTTCTGGCGATCATCAATGACATTCTGGATTTCGCGAAGTCGGAATCCCACCGCCTCGAGCTCAGGGAGGAACGGGTCGAGCTCGGTGAGGTCGTGCGCTTCGCGAGTGGACTTGTACGCCAGATGGCTCGAGACTCCGGGGTCGAGCTGTTGATCGAATCCGCGGACGAGCTGCCAGCGCTTAACGCAGACTCAAGCAAGCTCGCGCAGATCCTGACGAACCTTCTCAGTAACGCCGTGAAGTTCACGCCGCGCGGAGGAAACGTGTCGCTTCGGTTCGGTCAGGGGCCGAGCGGCGAGATCACTCTGACCGTGGCCGACACGGGAATCGGCATCCCCGCCGACAAAATGGCACTCGCCCTGACCCCATTTGGTCAGGTGGACAGCGGCCTAGCGCGCAAATACGAGGGTACCGGCCTTGGACTTCCGCTCACGAAGCGTCTGGTCGAGCTGCACGGAGGGACTCTGGAACTTTCAAGCGAGCCGCGGCGCGGCACCGCCGTCACGGTGCGACTGCCGCGCACGCGGCGCGTGGCGTAGATTTCTTACAGGCACATATCCGGCTCACCGAACGGCGAACCCGGAAACGGAAAACCGCGCGAATCGGTTTTCCGTCGGCGCCCAAGGCCGCTTCCTAAGTCACTGGAAGCCTGGCTGGGGCGCCAGGATTCGAACCTGGGAATGGCGGATTCAAAGTCCGCTGCCTTACCGCTTGGCGACGCCCCACCGAGGCGGGCCGGGACCTTACCGACAAAGCCTAGGGCTCGCAACCGAGGCACGAGCACCGAGGCATCAGCAACCCGGGAGGCGCCCTTGCACATCTCGGGCCCCGGTACTAAGTGACCTGAATTCGCGCCCGCCCTCTTGTGAGGCCTCGTGCCCTATCTCGGCGTCGACCCCTGGCGTTGGCAGTATTTCGAGCACGAGCCCTGCCCCGACGACGTCGTGGTGCCGATCGACGACGCGACCGGCTGGACCATCTTTCCGCGGCATCGCTGGGTCTACAACAAGCTGCTGATCTGCGAGACACAGGGCCTGGCCCACGGGCCGCACGGCACGACGCCCGAGCGTTTCCCGGTGTTCTCGAAGCCAATCTACAACATGCGCGGCATGGGCACCGGCAGCCGCGTTATCGAGTCCCTCGCCGACTACGAGGCGGCCATCGAACCCGGCTACATGTGGATGCCCTATTTCGTCGGCGATCACGTCAGCACGGACGTGGCGCTGCGCGACGGCAAGGCGCTCTGGTGGCGGCACACAACGGGAATCGCGGGCGTCGAGGGCACCTTCGACTACTGGACCGTCCACGCCGAGCCGATGCCGGCGCTCGAGGCACGCATCCTGCCCTGGCTCGAGCGCAACCTCGCGGGCTTTACCGGCGTGATCAATCTCGAGACCATCGACGGCGCGATCATCGAGTGCCATCTGCGCATGGCCGAGCAGTGGCTCGACCTCAACGGCGAGGGCTGGCTCAAGGCGGTGGTCGCGCTCTACACGAGCGGCGGCTGGCCCTTCGTCGACCGCCGGCGGACCGGCTACAGCGTCGTCTTGTTCGGCGCCCACGGTGTGCCCTGGCGGGTCGATCGCGCGCGGGTCGCGGAGCTCACGCGCATGCCCGGCGTCTCCTCGATCCAGATCACCTTCGAGGAAGACGTGCCCGCGGAGCACCATGCGATGCCACCCGGCGGATTCCGCCTAGCCATCGTCAATTGCTGGGACCTCGAGGCCGGCCGCGCCGCCCGCGCGCGCCTCCGCGAGCTGTTCTCGGCGGGATTTCGGGAGAAACCAGAGAAACAGCGGCGCGGCGAATGGTAGCGGTCGCCGCTAGCGGATTCCGCGCTTCGCTTTCGCTTCGGTGAACTCGGTGAGGCGTGCCGCCTCGAGCAGGGCCGCAACTTTGGCAAGCGGCGCCAGCGGAGTGGGATCCGGTGGCTCCGCAGTGGAAACGCCGTCAACCACGCGCGCTGCAGGCGGCGGGTTGACCGACCCGACAGCTGAGCACAAGCGCCGCGCCCGAGCCGCGCGAGGGCGCGCACCAGGAGGAAGTTGGTTGCTGTGACCCCGCAGTCTCGGCATCTCGAAGCCAGCATGGCGCCGGCGATGCCGCATTTCAGGTAAGCTCGGCGATGCCGCAACCGAGTTGCATGCTGGCTGGAGGGCGCTATGATCGCCCCGCCCTGCTCACGCAAAGGAGTTGCCGCCGCACATGATCGTCAATACAGAAAATGGCCTTTGGGTTTTCATCCCGATCATGACTGCGCTCGCGCTCGCCGGCGTGGTGCTGGCTGGGCGCGTCGAGGCCGGCATGTTCCACTACGCAGGTTTGGCCCTGCTCGCGGTATCGGTTCTGTGGATCTTCCTCGGTCTCAAGGGCTATTACGACGCTCAGGAGCGTCGACAGCACCAACACTGACGGTTTTTCCGGTCGACTTGGCACCGCGCTCGGCGGCTTGCCTCTGCACCACCTCCAAGAGCCGGTGCAGGTGGCCGTCCCTGAGGCCAAGCGCCTCGATGTGGCGCACCGTGTTCTCGAGATAGTGCAGACAGAGACCGCGCTTGCCGACGCCCTGACAGATGAGGCGCGCGGTCTCTTCGATCGATAGCTCCGCCGCATAACCTGGATGGGCGCGGTCGACCACGCAGGAGAATGCATTGACGGTGCGACGCGCGAGACGCGCCTTGAGTTTGTTGAAGCGGTAGACGCCGCCATCAAGCTCGCGCTCCCAGAGATAAGCGAGGGCCTCTTCCACATTTCGCTTGGGCACGCGATAGGCGATACCCTTGCAGGCGCCGCCGCGGTCGAGACCGAGCACCAGGCCGGGCCGGGCGCGCGTGCCGCGATAATTGTAGGAATAAACGCAGAAGCGCCGGTGATAGCCGTGCACCACCGCGGGATGCGACTCCGCGTAGGTGAAGCCGGGATCCCACATCAGCGAGCCGTAGCCGAAGACCCAGAGATCGCCGCGCTCGGCGAGCGCCGCGGAGATGCCGGGATCGTCCCGGCGAAAGGTCGGGCCGCTGCTCACCGGCGTCCTACGCCTGCTTCGCTTCGATGATGGAACGGCGTATGGCGCGGGTGCGGGTGAAGAGATCCTCGAGCTTCTGCCCCTCGCCCCAGCGGATCGCACGCTGCAGGGCAGTCAGATCCTCGCTGAAGCGCTGCAGCATCTCCAGCACCGCCTCGCGGTTGTTGAGGAAGACGTCGCGCCACATCACCGGGTCGGAGGCGGCGATGCGCGTGAAATCGCGGAAGCCACCGGCGGAGAACTTGATCACCTCGGACTTGAGCGTCTCCTCGAGATCGGTCGCGGTACCCACGATCGTATAGGCAATGAGGTGCGGCAGATGCGAGGTGATGGCGAGCACGAGGTCGTGGTGCTCGGCGTCCATGGTGAGCACCTTCATGCCGGCGGATTGCCAGAGCGCGGTCACCGTCGCGAGCGCGCCCGGATCGGTGTCGGCGACCGGCGTCAGGATGCACCAGCGGTCGTGGAAAAGCTCGGCGAAGCCGGAGGCCGGCCCCGAATGCTCGGTGCCCGCGACCGGATGGCCCGCGACGAAATGCACGCCCGCGGGCATGTGCGGCTTCACGTCCCGGATCACCGCCTGCTTGACCGAGCCCACGTCGGTCACGATCGCGCCAAGCTTGAGCGCACCCGCGATCGCCTGGGCGATCGCCGCATAGGCTGAGAGCGGCGTGCCAAGCACGACGAGATCGGCGCCCGCGACGGCCGTCGCGGGATCGACGGTCGTGCGGTCGCAGAGGCCGAGCTTTGTCGCGGTGTCGAGGGTCTCCTGCCGTCGGGCGCAGGCGACGATCTCGCCCGCGAGCCTGTCCCGCCGCAACACCCGTGCGAGCGAGGAATTGATGAGCCCGATGCCGATGAGAGCGACGCGCTCGAAGTGCGGCGCGCTCATGACTTGCCGAGAAATTCCGCGCAGGTCTTGACGACTGCGCGCATCTCCTCCTCCGTGCCAATGCCGATGCGCAGCCACTCCGGCAAGCCGTAACCCGCGATCTTGCGCGTGAGGATGCCGCGCGACTTCAGGAACTCGAACGCGTCGGAGGCGGTCTTGCCGGGCTCAGGCGGGAACCGCGCAATGACGAAATTGGCGACGCTAGGATTGACCGTGAGCCCGAGCGCCGAGAGTTCGCGCGTGAGCCACGGCAGCCAGATGTCGTTGTGCTCGCGCGCGCGGTCGGTGGCGGCGACGTCGTCGAGTGCCGCCACCGCCGCGGCCTGCGCGGCGGCGTTGAGATTGAAGGGATTGCGCACGCGGTTCAGCACGTCGGCGACGGGCGCGCTCAGATAGGCCCAGCCCACGCGCAAACCACCCAACGCGTATATCTTCGAGAACGTGCGCGTCATCACCACGTTCTGATTGGCCTCGACCAGCGCCACGCCCGGCTCGTAGTCGTTGCGCTGGACGTACTCGGCATAGGCGGCGTCGATCACCAGCAGCACCGAGCTTGGCAGTCCCGCGTGGAGCCGCTGCACCTCGTCGTTCGAGAGATAGGTGCCGGTCGGATTGTTGGGATTGGCAAGGAAGACGATGCGCGTCTTGGCCGTCACCGCCTTCAGGAGCCCGTCCACGTCGGCCGTGAGATTGCGCTCGGGCGCGGTCACGGGCTTGGCGCCCGCGGCCGTCGCCGCAATCGGATACATGAGGAAGCCGTGGCGGCTGTAGAGCACCTCGTCGCCAGGACCCGCGTAGGCCCTGGTCAAGAGGCCGATCAGCTCGTCGGAGCCGTTGCCGCAAACGATGCGCTCGGCATCGAGGCCGTAGTGGCGCGCGATGATTCTCCGCAGCTTCTCGGAGCCGCCGTCGGGATAGCGATGCAGCTCGGGCGCAAGCGCCGTGTAGGCAGCCATGGCACGCGGGCTCGGGCCGAGCGCGCTCTCGTTGGAGGCAAGCCGGATCGGCTTCGCGATGCCGGGGACGCCCGCCTCGCCGCCGCGATAGGGCTCGACCTCGAGAATGCCTGCGCGCGGCTTGGGGGCGGTCGTCGCAGCCATCCGGTCAGCTCCGCTTCCGCGCCGGCGCCTTGCGCGTGCTGGTCATCTCGTCGGCGGTGAGCGGTCGGGCGTAGCTGCCGAGGAAGGAGATGCGGTCCACGGCAGCGCCCAGGGGCACCAGCGCCTTCTGGAGCGCGGGGTTCTCCGGCGAGATCAGCCCCTCGAACTCGATCAGATTGGCGGCGGTACCGGGTACCGACTCAACTGCCGCGAGGAAGGCCGGCTCGAGGCCGCTCGTCTTCAGCACGGCGAAGAGCCGCGTGCGGCTGATCTCCCGGCTGGTGTCGATCACGAGCAGGCTGCGGTCGGCGCCAGTGGCCTCGGGCGCGCCGCGGCCGATCGCCAGCGCATTGAGGATGCCCGCGCGTGCATTGCCGGGGAGCCCGAACGGCAAGCGTGAGATGACGCGCGGCGTCTGCGGATCCGCGGAGACGAGATGCGGCCACCAGGGCTCCGCATCGCCGTCCTGCGGGAGCGGCAGAACACCGACGCTGGCGCCGCCCTCGGTGACCGCGCGCAGCACCTGGCTCGCCGTGCCGAACGCCGTCATCGGCGTGAAGCTGCCGTAGTGGTCGCGCGCGACGTCCCAGAGACCCGGTGCGTTTTCCGGCACATGCACCGCGACCGCGAAGTCCACCTGCAGACGCGTGGTGCCGCTCAGGATCTCGCGCCAGATCCGCACGAGCTGCGCGCGCGGGAACTTGCCATCGTGGCGCGCCATCAGGCGCCGGAGGATCTTCGCCTCCCGGCCGGGCCGAATCGCGGGCACGCCATCGGATTTCTTGAGCGCGCCGATCGCCTCGACCAGCTTCGTCCGGCGCATCAGGAGATCGTGCATCTCGTCGTCGATCTCGTCGATCTCGCGGCGCAGGTCGTCCAGGGTCCAGTGCGGGTCGGGCATGACGGGGAAGGAGCTGTCGGGCGGGCGTTAGAGATAATCGGGAGCGCCCCGGAAAGCAAAGAAAACATTGACACCACGGCAGCTTGCTCCCTAGTTGACGGCCATGAGCGTAACGACCGTCGAGCCCAATATTGGCGCCGCAATCGAGCGCCCGGGCCACCGGCTCGTGGTGACGGAGCCTCTGGTGCTGGACAGCGGCGCGCGGCTCGGCCCCTACACCATCGCGTATCAGACCTACGGAAAGCTCAACGCTGCGCGCAGCAATGCGATCCTGATCTGCCACGCGCTCACCGGCGACCAGTACGTCGTGGAGCCGCATCCCCTCACCGGCAAGCCCGGCTGGTGGTCGACGCTGGCGGGTCCCGGCAAGGTGCTCGACACAGACCGCTACTTCCTGATCGGCTCGAACGTGCTCGGCGGCTGCATGGGCTCGAGCGGTCCGATGGAGATCAATCCCGCGACCGGCCGGCCCTGGGGGCTGAGCTTCCCGGTGATCACCATCGCCGACATCGTGCGCGCGCAGAAACAGCTCGTTGATCACCTCGGCATCGAGAGCCTGTTCTGCGTGATCGGCGGCTCCATGGGCGGCATGCAGGTGCTGCAATGGGCCTCCAGCTATCCCGACCGCGTGTTCGCGGCGGTGCCGATCGCGACGGCGGCGCGCCACTCCGCGCAGAACATCGCCTTCCACGAGGTCGGCCGCCAGGCGATCATGGCGGATCCGGAATGGGCGCAGGGGAACTACCTCGAGCTCGGCCGTCGGCCGTCGCGAGGCCTCGCAGTCGCCCGGATGGCCGCGCACATCACTTATCTCTCCGAGCAGGCGCTGCACCGGAAGTTCGGCCGCCATCTGCAGAACCGCAACAGCATCAGCTACGGGTTTGACGCCGATTTCGAGGTCGAGAGCTATCTCCGGCACCAGGGCATCAGCTTCGTCGACCGGTTCGACGCCAACTCCTATCTCTATATCACGCGGGCTTGCGACTATTTCGATCTCGCGGCCGAGCATGGCGGCGTGCTGGCGAACGCCTTCCACGGCACGCGCACGCGCTTCTGCGTGATCTCCTTCACCAGTGACTGGCTCTATCCGACCTCCGAGAACCGGATGATCGTGCACGCGCTGAACGCCGCGGCCGCCAACGTGAGCTTCGTCGAGATCGCGACCGACAAAGGGCACGACGCCTTCCTGCTCGATGAGCCCGAGTTTTTCGCGACGCTTCGGGGTTTCCTCGACGGCTGTGCGGAGCGCCGCGGCCTGGCGGCGCGATGACCACGGCCGCCACGGCGTTCGCGGAGGCGCCCACCGCCGCCCGTACGCTGCCGCTGCTGCGCGGCGACCTCGCCATGGTGGCCGATCTCATCGAGCCGAGCTCGCGCGTGCTCGACGTCGGCTGCGGCGAGGGCGAGCTCCTGGCGCATCTCGCCGGCGCAAAGAACGTCGACGGCCGCGGCATCGAACTCTCGCAGTCGGGCGTCAACGCCTGCGTGCGCCACGGTCTCTCGGTGATTCAGGGCGATGCCGACAGCGACCTCGCGGCCTATCCCTCGGGTTCCTTCGACTACGTGGTGCTGAGCCAGACGCTGCAGGCGACGCGCAACCCGCGGCTCGTGCTCGAGCAGCTCGTGCGCATCGGGCGGCGCGCCATCGTGTCATTCCCGAATTTCGGCCACTGGAAGATCAGGCTGCACATCCTGCTGACGGGACGGATGCCGGTGACGCATCTGCTCAATCACAATTGGTACGACACGCCCAATATCCACCTGTGCACGGTGCGGGATTTCGTGGCACTCACGGCCGCGCTCGGCATCATAATCGAGAAGAGCGTGACGCTCGACCGCGCGGGCCGGCCCTTCTCCCTCGATCCCCGAGGCAGCCTTGCCAACCTGCTCGCGGAGCAAGGCCTGTTCATGCTAAGCCGGCGCGAAAACTGAATACCGGCAATGTCCGAGAGGCGCTTGCATCGCCGCCCTCGTTGGCGTTCCCTCCTTTGCACTCCGCACGAGCACGGCGCGTCTCGTCCGGACCCCGATTCGAAGGAGAGAACGGTGCTCAAATCGTTCATGCTGTCGGCGTTGCTCGCGGCAAGCGGACTTGTGCCATCCATCGCCGCCGCGCAGGCTCCGAGCGTGGAGGTCCAGCATGCCTGGGCCCGCGCCACGCCCGGCGGGGCCAGGGCCGCGGCACTCTATATGACACTCGTGAACAAGGGCGCGACCGACGACCGCCTAGTCGTCGTGTCGACGCCCGTCGCCGGAAAGGCCGAGGTCCACAGCACAACCACGCAGAGCGGCGTCATGCGCATGGCTCCGGTCGAGGCGCTGCAAGTCAGGCCGGGCACACCAACGGTCCTGCAGCCGGGCGGCTACCACGTCATGCTGATGGACCTGAAGGGGCCGCTGACGGCGGGACAGAGCTTTAGCTTCAGCCTCACCTTCGAGAAGGCCGGCAGGGTCGACGCGACCGCGAAGGTCGAGAAGATCGGCGCGATGGGTCCGGCCGACATGCCTGGGATGTGAGCGCGCCCATTTGATCCATATCGCGCACGATGCGGCCTCCAGCCGAGTCCCTGGGTAGATCGAGACCGGCGGCGCTCGCCGCGATCGCGAGCGTCCTCGCGCTGGCTGTGATGCCCGTACCGAGCCGGGCGGGCTCCGGCACGGCCGAGGACTGGGGCCGCATGCTGACCCCGAGCGCGGGTCCCACGCGGATCATCGGCGGGCCCGCCAACGGCTGCATCGCCGGCGCGGTGGCGCTGCCGCCGGACGGCACCGGCTATCAAGCGATCCACCTTAGTCGGCACCGCAACTTCGGCCATCCGCAGACCGTGGCCTTCGTCGAGCGGCTGGGCAAATCCGCAGCAGCGGCCGGGCTCGCACCGTTCTATGTCGGCGACATGGCGCAGCCGCGGGGCGGGCCGATGACCTCCGGACATGCAGCGCACGAGAACGGCGTCGACGTCGACATCTGGTTCAACCTCGATCCCAAGCCGGATCTGGCGCCCGCAGCGCGCGAGGAGGTCGAACTGCCCTCGATGGTGCTGCCGGACAAGACCGACATCGACCGCGCGCGCTTCGGCGAGCGGCAGGTGCGGCTGCTGCGCCTCGCCGCGAGCGATGCCCATGTGGACCGGATCTTCGTCCACCCGACCATCAAGCGTGCGCTCTGCCAGGGCGTCGGCGGTGCCGATGCCGGCGATCGGAGTTGGTTGCACAAGATCCGGCCGTGGTACGGGCACGAAGAGCATTTCCATGTGCGCCTCAGCTGCCCGGCGGGATCACCCGACTGTACAGCCCAGTCCCCCGTGCCTCCGGGTGACGGCTGCGATGCCTCGCTCGACTGGTGGTTCGAGCCCCACGAAGCCGGCAAACCGGCGCCGAAGCCGCCTTTGCCGGCGGCGTGCAGGGCCCTGATCTCCGGGAAATGACTACGTGTGCAGCGAGGCGATGAGCGCGCTGACGCCGGCCCAGCAGATCTGGATGCCGATGCAGACCAGGATGAAGGCCGAGAGGCGCAGCATCACGTTCGTGCCGGTCCTGCCCAGTACATCTTCCAGGCGGTCGGCGAAGCGGTAGCAGACATAGATGGTGAGCGCGATCGCGAGGATGCCGGCGACGGCGCCGCCGGCGACCAGCGCGAAGTTGCCAAGCCCGCTCGCCTGCGGCCGCTGGCTGCCGAGCGTGATCGCGACCGTGATCGAGCCCGGCCCGACCGTGAGCGGCAGCGTGAGCGGATAGAAAGCGTCGGGTTCCTCGGAACCGCCGCCGGGCTTCGGAGGCGCGGTCGCTTGTGGGCCGGGCTCCTCCTGGTTCAACAGGCTCCAGCCGGCGGACGTCACCACGAGACCGCCGGCGACCCGCACCACCGGAAGCGTGAGTCCGAAAAACTCCAGCACATGCGAGCCCACGAAGAGCGAGCCAAGCAGCAGCAGGAAACCGTTGAGCGCGACGCGGCTCGCGAGCGCATGGCGCACTCGCCGCGGGAACCGGCGGGTCAGGCTGAAGAATACCGGCGCGCCGCTCACGGGATTCACGATCGAGAACAGCGCGGCATAGACCAGCAGGAACGAGTTCAGGGCCTCGCCCGCGAAGAGCTCGCTCAAGCGCACCGCGGGCCGCCTCGGTGCTCGACCGCGAGGCCCTGCCGCGTCGCCGGCGAGGCGCCGGAGGGCATCGGCAGATAGACCTGCCGCTGCCGCCGCTGCCGGCTGCGCTCCGCACTCTTCGCGTAAATCTCCTTGGTCGCCTCCACCAGCACGATACCGGCGAAGGTGGTGAACCAGCGCTCTCCGATCTTCTCCCAGGCGGGCGCCGCGCGCAGCATCACGCGGGAAGTCGTGGGTGGCATGAAGAGCGCGGCGGAGGTACGCTCCGGCGTGAAGTGTTCGTCGCGCAGCAGCCGCGAGAGCTGACCCGCAGTATAGGGATGGCCGATACCGAGCGGCGTGCGCTCGAGCCGCGCCCAGATGCCACGACGGTTGGGCACCACCGCCAGCAGGCGCCCGCCACCCGCCAGGACGCGCCAAATCTCCTTGAGTAGCAACCGGGCGTTGTCGCTGTACTCAAGCGCGTGCACCAGGAGGACGCGGTCGACCGAGTAATCCTGCAGCGGCAGCTCGATCTCCTCGGCGAGCGCCACGGCATTCGGTCCCTCCTCGGGCCAAGGCAGCACACCTTGGCCCGCCGGCATCAGGGCGATCACGCGCTCGGCCTCGTCCATGAACGGACGCAGGAACGGGGTCGCATAGCCGAGCCCGAGGACTCGCATGCTGCCAACGTCCGGCCAGAGCAGCCGGATGCGCCGGCGCAGGAGGCGGCGCGCCACCTGGCCAAGCCGTGTCGCGTAGAAGTCACGGAGATCGACGACGTCGGTGTACATCGGCGCTAGCATGGCATGGGCCGCGCGGATTAGGCTAGGCGTGGTCACCGCGCGCGATTCCCGGGAACGAGATGGGGCTTCAAGGGATGGCCGAGCTCGAGATCCGCCAATTGAAGGCGCTCAGGGACAATTACGTCTATTTGCTGCGCGACCCGGAGAGCGGCGCGACGGGCGCCGTCGATCCGTCCGAGCCCGGCCCGGTCTTCGCGGCGCTCGCCGAGACTGGATGGAGGCTCACGCACGTCCTCAACACGCACCATCACCCCGACCACACCGGCGGCAACCTAGCGCTCAAGGAGCAGACCGGCTGCACCATCGTCGGGCCGCGCGCCGACCGCGGCCGCATCCCCGGCATCGACGTCGCTGTCGCCGACGGCGAGGACTACGCCTTCGGCAAGCAGGTGGCCCGTGTGTTCGACGTACCCGGCCACACGCGCGGACACATCGCCTTCTGGTTCGAGCGATCGCACGCGCTCTTTTCCGGCGACACGCTGTTCACGCTCGGCTGTGGCCGGCTCTTCGAGGGTACGCCGCAGCAGATGTGGACCTCGCTCTCGAAACTCAAGGCGCTGCCGCCGGAGACCCGGGTCTATTGCGGGCACGAGTACACCCAGGCGAATGCGCGGTTCGCCGTAACGGTCGAGCCGAAGAACGAAGCCCTCCTCGCGCGCTCGCGCCGGGTCGACGAACTGCGCGCGCGCAACCAGCCGACGGTGCCTGCCACCATGGGTGAGGAACTCGCAACCAACCCCTTCCTGCGCGCCGATCAGCCGGCGCTGCAGGCCGCGATGGGCGCGGCGGGCGACCCCGTAGCGACTTTCGCCGAGATCCGTCGCCGCAAGGACGTGTTCTGAGCCGGCGCATCCCCCTCTCATTCATCGAGACACCAACGGAGTTCACCTCATGAAGCTGCGCTATTCCCCGACCTCGCCGTTCGTGCGCAAGGTGATGGTGGCCGCAATCGAGACCGGCCTCGTCGACCGCATCGAGAAGATCCCGACCTCGGTCACGCCGATCAAGCCGAACGAGGACGTCGCGCGCGAGAATCCGCTGGTGAAGGTGCCGGCGCTGATCACCGACGATGGGCTGGTGCTCTACGATTCCCCGGTGATCTGCGAGTACCTCGACAGCCTGCACGGTGGCGCCAAGCTGTTTCCGGTCGCGGGCGACCAGCGCTGGATCGCTCTCCGGCAGCAGGCGCTGGGCGACGGCATCCTCGAGGCCGCGATCCTCAATCGCTACGAGCAGCTCAGGCCGAAGGAATATCACTGGCCGGAGTGGACCGACGGCCAGATGCGCAAGGTGCGGGGCGCCATCGGCGCGCTCGAGATCGAGGCCGAGCAAGGCTTGCTGCGGGGGCCACTCACGATCGGCCTCGTCACCATCGGCTGCGCGCTGGGCTATCTCGATTTCCGCTATGCGCACGAGCCCTGGCGCCAGCGCGCGCCGGGCCTCGCCCGCTGGTACGACGACTTCGCGGAGCGGCCCTCCATGCGCCAGACGGTGCCGCAAGACCCGAAGTGACAACACGAGCCAAGGCCGAGGCGGTGATCCGCCGTCTCGGCCTCGTGCGGCATCCCGAAGGCGCCTGGTATCGCGAGACCTTGCGCGACAACGGCTTCAAGGTCGGCACGCGCGCCGCGTCGACCGCGATCTACTACCTGTTGCAAGCCGGCGAGGTCTCGCGTTGGCATCGCATCGACGCCGTCGGTCTGGCACTGGTACGGTGGCGCGCCGCTGAGCCCACCCTCTCGGTCGACGGACGCACAAGCGAGACGCTGGTGCTGGGCCCGGACCACGACGCCGAGCCTCAGCGCGCGGTGCCGGCGGGCGTCTGGCAGACCGCACGGAGCCTCGGCGCGTGGACGCTGGCGGGCTGCACGGTCGCGCCCGGCTTCGAGTTCGCGAGCTTCTAAATGGCGCCCGAAACCTCGGAGCCGCGGTAGGCAAGCGCTCCGAGCAAGACACCGCGGGTTCCGCTGGTCGATCCGCGGCCCGCATGGCGCGGTTCGCCGATGACCGGAGCCGGTCATCGCGCTAATGTTTGATCCCAGAGGCGTCGGGGCGGATCACTTCGGATGCGGCACGAGGACATCGTCATCCAGGATCGCGAGGAGCTCTTCTACCTGCTCTCCGAGGCGGCGGAGTTCGAGCACGCCGTCATGTGCACCTACCTCTATGCCCTCTGGAGCCTGAAGCGCGGGACCGACGAAGGCGTCACGCCGGAAGAGCTCCGCGCGATCGAGGGCTGGCGGCGCTCGATGCGCCAGGTGGCGCTCGAGGAGATGCTGCACCTCTCGCTCGTGAACAACATCCTCGCGGCGACCGGCGCCTCGCCGCATCTCTGGCGGCCGGAGTTTCCCGTCCGCCCCGGTTGGTTCCCGGCCGACGTCGTGATGCGCCTCTCGCCCTTCACCACCGCGACCCTCGAGCACTTCATGTATATCGAGCGGCCAGAGGGGATCGAGATGGTCGATGGTGCGGGCTTCCACCACCCCGCGCATCACCGGCGCGTCGCGCGCCCCGAGCTCCTGTCACCGACACCGAGGGACTACACGAGCCAGGGCCAGCTTTATCACAGCGTGCTGCTCGGCCTTGGGAAGCTCACGGAGGAGATCGGCGAGGAGGCCGTCTTCGTCGGCCATGGCGAGGCGCAGGTGAGCGCTGCGGAGTTCGGCCTGCCCGGGCTCTTCAAGGTCACCGGCCTCGCCTCGGCGCGCCGCGCCGTGGAGGAGATCGTGCTCCAGGGCGAAGGTGCGCCCACGCATCGCGAGGGATCCCACTATCAGCGCTTCTCCGCGATCCGCGACGAGCTTGCAAGACTGCAACAGACGCGCCCCGGCTTCGAGCCCGCGCGGCCCGTGGTGGAGAACCCCTGCCTCGACAATCCGCACGGCCGCCACGATGTGACGCTGATCTCCGATCCGCTGACCGCCAAGGTGGTCGACCTCGGCAACGCGCTTTACGGGCTGATGATGCGAACCTTCGCCCAGGTGTTCTCGCCGGCGCCGCTGCCGCGCGACCTCCGCGTGGGGCTCGCGACATCCGCGACGGAGATCATGTATGCCATGAGCTATGTCGGCGACGCCGTGACGCGCCTGCCCCTCGGGCGCACGCGGTCCGACGCCACAGCCGGGCTCACCTTCGCGCTCTCGCTCTCGTCGGGCCAGCTCGTGCAGCGCTGCGCCGCACAAATCCTGGGCGAACGCGTACGCGAGCTCGCGGCCGCCGCCGCCAAACTCGAGGAACGTGTGCCGCTCCTGGGCGTCGCGCAGCGACTCATCGCGGTGGCGGAGCGGTTCACCAGCCTCCACGCGCAGTTCGAGGAGCATCTGACCATTGCGGTCGACAACGTCGCTCTGGTCGGAGCCGCAAAGTCCGAGCCGCCGCCGGCAGCGACCAAGGCGGAATCCGAGAGCGGCGACGATCCCAATGTCGCGCACACCAAGGACCTGACCCTGCGCTTCGATGCCCGCCGGTGCATTCACTCGCGCCACTGCGTGCTCGGCGCGCCCGGCGTCTTTCTCGCGAACGTCGCGGGACCGTGGCTGCATCCCGAGACCGTACCGGTCGAGCGCTGTGTCGCAATCGCTCAGGCCTGCCCATCCGGCGCCATCACCTACGAGCGTCGCGACGGCGGCGCACAGGAAGAGCCGCCGCCGGTCAACGTGCTGCGCATCCGCGAGAACGGGCCCTACGCCATCCATGCGGAGGTCGATCTTGCCGGCCACGGCAGGCTGCTACGCGCGACGCTCTGCCGGTGCGGCAAGTCCGGAAACAAACCCTTTTGCGACAACACGCACCGAGAGGCCGGTTTTACCGCCACCGGAGAGCCCGAGACGATCGCGTCCGACCCGCTCGAGCGCCGCGGCGGCACGCTTCGCATCACGCCGCTCGCGGACGGGCCGCTGCAGGTAGTCGGGAACCTCGAGATCTGCTCCGGCACGGGTCGCGCCGTTTTCCTCGCCGAGAATGCCCGTCTGTGCCGCTGCGGGGGCTCCGGCAACAAGCCCTTCTGCGATGGCAGTCACGCGCGCATCGGCTTCCGGTCGGAGAACCCTGTCGGTGCCCGTCCAGCCGCGCGACCGGGCGCGTGAGCACGCCTCAGTACATGTGCTGGCCGCCGTTGATGGAGATCGTCGAGCCCGTGATAAAGGTCGCCTCGTCGGAGACCAGGAAGAGGACGCCGCGGGCGATCTCCTCGGCGTGGCCGAGCCGGCCCACGGGGATGCGCGCCACGATCTTCTCGAGGACATTGGGTGGCACCGCGCGCACCATCTCGGTATCGATGTAGCCGGGCGCGATCGCGTTCACGGTGATACCCTTGGAGGCACCCTCCTGCGCCAGCGCCTTGGTGAAGCCGTGGATGCCGGACTTGGCGGCGGCGTAGTTCACTTGGCCGTACTGCCCGGCCTGGCCGTTGATCGAGCCGATGTTCACGATGCGGCCGAACCCGCGCTCGCGCATGCCGTCGATCACCAGACGGCACATGTTGAAGCAGGACGTGAGATTTGTGCTGATCACGGCGCTCCACTGCTCCGGCGTCATCCGGTGCAGTACAGCGTCGCGGGTGATCCCGGCGTTGTTCACGAGGATCTCGATCGGTCCGAGCTCGCCCGCGATGCGCTTCACGCCCTCCTCGCAGGCCTTATAGTCGGAGACGTCGAACTTATAGGCGGGAATGCCGGTCTCCTTGGTGAAGCCGGCGGCCGCCTCGTCGTTGCCGGCGTAGTTCGCGGCGACCTTATGACCGGCCTTCTTGAGCGCCACCGAGATCGCGCTGCCGATGCCGCGCGTTCCGCCCGTCACCACCGCCACTCGTGCCATGCGTGCCTCCCGGGAATTCTTGTTGCGCCGAGCTGCGCAATTCTACTCCAGCCGCAGAAATACAACAGGCCGCCCGAGGACGGGCGGCCTGCCGATTGACCGCCACCGCGCGGTCTTTAGTCGCGCTGGACGCACATGGCGATGCCCATGCCACCGCCGATGCAGAGGGTGGCGAGGCCCTTCTTGACGTTGCGCTTGCCCATCTCGTGAAGCAGCGTCACCAGGACGCGAGCGCCCGAGGCGCCGATCGGATGGCCGAGCGCGATCGCTCCGCCGTTCACGTTGACCTTGTCGGGATTGAAGCCGAGGTCCTTGTTGACCGCGCAGGCCTGAGCTGCGAAGGCTTCGTTGGCCTCGATGAGGTCGAGCTCGTCGGCCTTCCAGCCCGCACGCTTGAGTGCCAGCCTGCTCGCGGGGATCGGCCCCGTTCCCATGATCGCGGGATCCACGCCGGCGGTCGCCCAGGAGACGATGCGCGCGAGCGGCTGGAGGCCACGCTTCTCCGCCTCCTTGGCGGTCATCAGCACCACAGCGGCGGCACCGTCGTTGATGCCCGACGCGTTGCCGGCAGTGACCGTGCCGTTCTTGTCGAAGGCAGGGCGCAGCTTCTGCAGTGCCTCCATGGTGGTGCCGTGGCGCGGGTACTCGTCGTTCTCCACCATGACATCGCCTTTGCGGGTGGAGATCTTCACCGGCACGATCTCGTCCTTGAAGCGGCCGGCCTTCTGCGCGGCCTCGGCGCGCGACTGCGAGCGCAGCGCAAGCTCGTCCTGCTGCTGACGCGTGATCTGCCAGCGCTGCGCCACGTTCTCTGCGGTGTTGCCCATGTGATAACCGTTGAAGGCGTCCCAGAGCCCGTCACGAATCATGGTGTCGACCATCTGCGCGTCGCCCATCTTGGTGCCGTTGCGCAGGTGGATGCAGTGGGGCGCCTGGCTCATGCTCTCCTGGCCGCCGGCGACCACGATCTCGCTCTCGCCGGTGCGGATCGCCTGATAGCCGAGCGCCACCGTGCGCAGACCGGAGCCGCAGAGCTGGTTCACGCCATAGGCGGTCACCTCATAGGGGATGCCGGCGCCGACGGCGGCCTGGCGCGCAGGGTTCTGCCCCTCGCCGGCGGCGAGGATCTGCCCCAAGATCACCTCGGACACATCCTTGGGATCGACCTTCGCACGGCGCAGCGCCTCCACAATGACGGTCTGGCCGAGGTAATGCGCGGGCACGCTGCTGAGTGCGCCGTTGAAGGCGCCGATGGGAGTGCGGGCGGCGCTGGCGATCACGACATCGGTCATTTCTGGGGCTCCTCGAATTGGGTTCAGGCGCTGGGTCCGTGTCACTTAGATAATACTGCAGCGCAATAAATAAACGCTGATTCCGGGGGTGCGCTGCGGAAGCTTCGGATTGTCTCGCAAGCCATTGACCATCATTGAGATTTCCCGGAGCCGGCGCGCCGACCGTGCTTTCGCGCCGGGCGCCGGTGCGGAGGAGAGTGCCTCGCGTGGGAATCCCGGTCCAGGAGCCAGTCCCTGAGCGGCACCCACACCGCGCGCGGCGCCTCGCGGGAGACCACCATGCCGATGTGGCCAAGCGCAGGCGTCCAGGTCTCGGCAAGAGGAAGTGCCGTGCCGAGCGCGCGCGCGGAGCCCGGTGGCACGATGCGATCCTGAGCCGGCACCACCACCAGCGACCGCATGGTGCACCGCGCTGGATCGACGATCCGGCCGGCAATGCGCCAGGAGCCACGCGCGGGAGCATTCTCGCCGTACCACTCCGCGAGCACCGCTTCCGCCACGGGCAAGGCGAGCGGCACGCCGTCGTTGAGCCAATCCTCGAGCGCCACGAACTCGCGCGCACGCGGATCGTCGTCGCCGAGATCCGCGAAGCGGGAGAATTTCCGGAGCGCCAGCAGCGGGTCGAGCGCGGCGAACAGCGTCTGCAGGACGTCGACGGGCAGCTCGCCGAGCGCGCTGAAAGCGGCCTTGAGCGATGGCGCGAGCGCGCCCAGAAGATGCGCCTGCGCTGCCCGCTCGGCGTGGAAATCCCACGGCGTCGCCAGGAGCACGAGCGCGCTCACCCGTTTCGGTTGCCGCGCGGCGAGCGCCAGCGCGAGATTGCCACCCATGCAATAGCCCATGACCGCCATGGGCTCGCCCGCAGCCGAGACGGCGGCGTCGAGCGCCGCCTCGAGACGCCCGGCGATGTAATCCGTAAGCGTGAAGCGGCGCTCGAAATCGCCGGGCGCACCCCAGTCGACGAGCAGCGGGCGGAGACCCGCGCCCGCGAGATAGCGGAGCAGGCTCTTCTCCGCCATGAGGTCGAGAATGTAGGCGCGATTGACCAGCGACGGCACGACGAGCACCGGGGCACCGCGGCCGCCGTAGTCGAGCAATTTCGTCGAGCCGTCCTGCCAGAGCACGGACGGGGCGGTCGTCTCGCGGCGATAGGGATGGTCGCGATAGCGCTCGATGCCCTTGAGGAAGCGATCGGCGCGGCTCCGCAGCTCGCGCTCGACCGCCCGGCCGAGCGCCTCAATTCCGACGGCGGCGAGGCTTTTTTCGAGCTCGCTTCCCGCCGCCTGGAGCTCCGGTCTCCAGGCGAGCCATCCGCTCTTCAAGAGCGGCAAGACGGCGTGCGAACTCGCGAAGCTGGTGATCGCCGCCGCCAGATGGAGCGGCAGAGGGCGCGGCCCGAGGCGCGGCGGTTTCTGCGAGGCCATTATGCTTCGACGTGGCGCCGTCCGCGCGCGGCCAGCTCACCGCGGGTATCGGAAACGCGGCCAGGACCCGCGCCAAGCCCTCGGCCAGCTCGGGGTGCGCGGCGAGCGCGATCAGCTGATCCTGCCACAGGTCCACATAGCGCTTGGCGAGCGCGGAGAGGTCCGGCGGGTCCGCCATGGGCGCGGAGTATATCGGCGGTGAGTGACGGTTTCCAGGCGGCGACCCAAGGATTCCCCCATTACTTGCGAGACGGGTGCCCAAGTGGTGATATGCTGCTCCATATTCGTGCACAGCGGAAATCGGCCCATGGCAGACGAGACGAGCGGAGCCGCAGCGGGCGTCGAGAGCGCAGGGCCGAAACCTGCGCCGATCGTGATCAAGAAATACGCGAACCGGCGCCTCTACAACACCTCCACCAGCAGCTATGTCACGCTCGACGATCTGAGCCGCATGGTCAAGGAGGGTCGCGAGTTCGTGGTGTTCGATGCCAAGAGCGGCGACGACATCACGCGTGCGGTGCTCACGCAGATCATCGTCGAGGAGGAACACAAGGGCCAGAACCTGTTGCCGATCGGATTCCTGCGCCAGCTGATCAGCCTCTACGGCGACAGCATGCAGTGGCTGGTGCCGCGTTATCTCGAGCAGGCCATGGCGGCCTTCGCGCTCAATCAGGAGCAGATGCGCAAGAGCCTGCAGCAGACCTTCGGCGGCATGTTTCCGTTCGGCAAGCTCGAGGAGATGGGCAAACAGAACCTGGCGCTTTTCGAGCAGACCATGAAGATGTTCTCGCCTTTCACCGGGCCGAGCGCGACCCAAGCGAAGCCTGCCGACAAGCCCGAGAGCGAAGCCGACATCAAGGAGCTCAACGACCGCATCAATTCGCTACAGAAGCAGGTCGAGGAACTCACGAAAAAGGGCAAGGGATAGGGAAGCGCGCTCTCCCACAGGCGTCATCGCCGGACTGAATCCGGCCATCCACGTCATTTCCGTGGCGCACGAGCATATCGATGCCCGAGACCAAACCCGGGCATGGCGATGACGCGCACGTGAGGATCGGCTAGGACGCCGCGACGCTGCGCAAAAGCGGCGCCGATGGGGCTCTTGGTACGGCGCGCCAGGGCTGGTCGAGCGTCGGGCGGCCGAAATGATAACCCTGCAGGAAACGCACGCCCTCTTGCCGCAGGATCGAGGCGGCGCGCGCGGATTCCACGCACTCGGCCACGGTGATCAGGCCGAAGGCGTCCGCCAGCCCCACCAGGTGACGCAGGAAGATCTGGTTGTCGTAGCTCTCCGCGAGATTGCGCACGAAGGAGCCGTCGATTTTGACGATATCCACGTCGAGCGTCTGGATGTAGCGGAACGAGGTGAAGCCAGCGCCGAAATCGTCGAGCGCCACGCGGCAGCCGAGCTCGCGCAGCGTGCCGACGAAGCGGGCGGATTCCTGGATGTCGTGCAGCGCCGCCGTCTCGGTGATCTCCACGATGAGCCGGCGGGCGACCTCTGGCCGGTCGCGCAGGAGCGAGACCAGCAGCCTGAGCCAAGCGTGGTCGCTCGCGGTCAACCCCGAAATGTTGAAAGCGAGCGAGCATTCGGGATGCTGGCTCGCCTCGCCGACCGCGCGCTCCAGCACATAGCGGTCGAGGAGCCGGATGAAGCCGAGCTGCTCGATCACCGGCACGAAAGCCGCGGCGGAGACGACGTCGCCGTCCTCCGCAATCATGCGCAGCAGGCACTCGTAATAGGCGACGGCGCCGCTGTCGCTGTTGACCACCGGCTGGTAAGCGAACACCAGCCGGTTCTCCTTGAGCGCGCGCTGAACGCGCTCGCCGAGCGCGATGTCGGTGCGCTGCTGGCGCTTCTGCGCCTCGGCGATCCTATAGGGTACGAAGCAGTCGCGGCCGGCACGCTTGGCCTCGGCGAGCGCCGTCTCCGCCCGAGCCATGACGTCGTAGCTGTTCCGACCCTGCTCGGGAAAGCTCACGCTGCCGACCGAGACGGTCGCATAGATCGGCCCGGCGGAGGTCGCGATCGGAGCCTGTCCGATCAGCGCCAGGATCTTCTCTGCCACGGTGGCGATGTTCTCTGGTTCGCAGTTCGTCAGCACGACGCCGAACCGGTCGCCGCCGACCCGTCCGATGACGTCGCTGTCGCGGCACTGCCGGTCGAGCCGCTGCCCGATCTCGATGAGCACCTGATCGGCGGTCTCGTAGCCGAAGGCGTCGTTGATGGTGCCGAGCTTGTCGACGCCGATCGCGAGATAGGCTCCGGGCACCTCCGAGCGCAGACTCGAGGCGATCGCCTGTGTGAGCGCTTCGCGCAGCCGCGTACGGTTGAAATGACCCGTGAGCTCGTCGTAGTTGGCGAGATACTCGAGCCGCTGCTCCTGCAGCTTGCGGTCGGTGATCAAGCGGAGCACGCCCAGCACCCGTTGCGGCGAGCCATCGGCTTCCAGCTCCGCGCGGCCGCGATCCTGGACCCAGATCGTGGCGCCGTTGTCGTCACGCAGCCGATACTCGCACTCGAAGAATTCGCCGCGCGCGGCGGATGCCTCGAGCCGGCTCTCGCGCAGAGTGCGGTCCTCCGGGTGGATCCGGTCAGCGAAGCTCCTGCCGGTGACGATAGCCGCCGCGTGAGATTCACCCAGGCGCGCCATGATCGCGCCGTGCCACTCGATGGCATCGCTCGGCAGGTCCCAGACGTAGGCGAGGTCGCCCGCCGCCTCCAGGGCAGAGTGCAGGTGCCTCAGCGTCGACCGGCCGTCCGAGGTGATTGAGTCCACCGAATTCGCCATGGGGGAAAATGCCGAGACATGCGTGCAGCAAGAGAGCCCGAATTCAGGCTAACCGGACACAGCTTTAGGAAGGCTTAAGCCTGGCGCTGAAAAGCTCTGTAGATCAATCTTCTGGGGGTCAGAGGCGGGGGTTTAAGGAGGACCCGCAACTCACGCTCAGCACGGCAGGAATCAGGGTGCCTTTACCAAGCGTTGACCATCGACCCGCTCAGGTGGGCGTATGAGCCTTGAGGAAGCGCAGCACCGCGTGATTGAAGTCCCGCGGCATCACCTGGGTAAAGCAGTGACCGCCTTGAGGAAAGATCTTCACCTCGGCGCCGGGAATCAGGCGGGCCAACTCCTCGGCAAAGTAATGCGGCGTGACGACGTCGTCCTGCGCTCCGACGATCAATGCGGGCGTGGCGATGCGCGACAGCTCGGCGGTGCGGTCGAAAGCAAGGATGGCATCGATCCGGCTAATCACGATCTCGGGTGCGGAGAACGTCGAGACGACCTGCGCCTCCCACTGGCGGAGCTTCTCGTTGTTCTGCGCGATCCAATGGGGTGCATAGAGGAAGAGCGTCGCCGCCTGCGCGTAGGCCTCCGGACCCAGCTTGATCAGGAGCTCCTTCCGCAAATTGAATAGCCGCCGGAAATAGGCATCGGCCTTGGTCCAGCTCGCCGAAATCACCACGCTTGCCAGGCGCTCGGGATGCTCGATCGCGAGGATCTGGGCGATGGCACCACCCGTGGAGTGGCCGACCACATGGGCCTTGTCGATGCCTAGGGCATTCATGAGGCCGACCACGTCCGCTGCCAGCCGGTCGACCGTGTAGGAAATCCGGCTGTGGTCGCTCTGGCCGACACCGCGGTGATCGAAGACCAGGGCCTCAAACTCGCGCGAGAAGGCGGGGACCTGCTCGCGCCAGAACGACGCCTGGCCGGTCAATCCGCTAACGAAGATGACCGGAAATCCGCCGCCGTGCCGTTCGTAATAGAGCTGGCAGTCGCCGATCGAGATGCGCGGCATGGGCTTGGCGGTCTCCTAATAGCTGGGCTCGCACGACTTCGGTGCCTTGCCTTGCGACCCTAGGTCGTTATCACCCGCCAATAGGCCTCCGTCAAACGCCTGCAATGGGCGCCAGCCATGTCCTTGCCGCATCGGGACGGAGACGGTTGAAAATCCTGCCTGCCGGCCTAAATCTCCGTTCAGCCGGATTTACCGGCGGAAGAGATCGGCGAGGCGGGCGCCGGTCTCTCGTTTGAACCTCCAACGGAGGACCCGTGCATTCGAGTGGCGCTGGGTGGGCTAGGGCGTTCGGGGCAGGCGACCTGCCATTCCCGGTGCGTATCTCTTTGCCAGCAGGAGCAGTGAGCCGCCCATGACACAAATGACCACCCGTGTCCAAGACATTGACCGTCACGTCGGCGCCCGGATCCGCGAGTCGCGGATCATGCTGGGCCTCACCCAGCAGCAGCTCGCCGACCTCATCGGGGTGACCTACCAGCAGGCCCACAAGTATGAGCGGGGCATCAATCGCGTCTCGGCCGGGCGCCTGTTCCAGATCGCGCGGGCGCTGGGCGTTCCTGTCGGCACCTTCTTCGACGGTATCGAGGAGCCGCAAAGCAAGGTGCAAGGCGCGCGCGAGCGCATGTGCCTCGAACTCGCGAAGAACTTCTCGCAGATTCCCAACGAGCGCTATCAGGAGGCGCTGAGCCAGCTGGCCCGGGCGCTCGCTACCGAGCACTGATTCGATTAATCCGCGGGCATCGGGAGCGTCAGGGCCTCTGCGCTGCGCCCATAGGCCGCGCTCGAGACGCTTGCGGGCCGACGGGGCGTTGCTAAAATCCACGTCCTTGAAGTGTTATTTGCCGAGATCGCCCGTCGTCGTCCGCCGCTCGTGAGGGAGGCCGGCTAGGCGGCGCCGATCCAGTCGAGCGATCGAGGACGGTGGTGGGCCTTCCGCAGACGAGCCGAACCGCAAGAGCGTCCGCGTGCTGAGCGCGCTGGCGGTCGGGCTTGGACTCTACACCACGGCGGCCATCGCGGGGCTCGCGGGTCGGCGAACCTTGGTCGCCGTCTACGCCCTCGCCGGGCTGGCGGCGGCGGTGATTGCCATACCGGCGCTGTCGATGCTGGTCTTCGCGACGCCGCCCGAGCAGACGGTGCTCCCACTCGGCCTCCCATGGCTCGGCGGGCATTTCCGCGTCGACGCGCTCTCCGCCTTCTTCCAGCTGGTCGTCAACGGTGCCGCCGTGCTGATCAGCGTCTATGCCATCGAATACGGCGGCCACGACGACGAGCCCGGCCGCGTCCTGCCGTTCTACCCGATCTTCCTCGCTGCCATGAACCTCGTGCTGGTGGCGGACGACGCCTTCGTCTTCCTGGTGAGCTGGGAGCTCATGTCGCTGGCATCGTGGCTCCTGGTGTTGTCGACCCATCGTCAGGCCGAGAGCCGGCCCGCGGCGTTCCTCTACCTCGTGATGGCGAGCGCCGGAACAGGCGCGCTGCTCCTGGCCTTCGGTCTGCTCTCGGGTGGCGCGGGCTCCTACGCCTTCGATGCACTGCGGGGCGCAGCGCTCGACCCCGCCAAAGCGGCGATCCTTTTCGGCCTCGCCTTGGTGGGCGCAGGATCCAAGGCGGGCCTGTTTCCGCTGCACGTTTGGCTGCCGCCGGCGCACTCGGCGGCGCCGAGCCACGTCTCGGCGCTGATGAGCGGCATCATGACCAAGGTCGCGCTCTACGGGCTCGTGCGCATCCTGTTCGACCTGATGGGGACGACCCCGCCGTGGTGGTGGGGCGTGGTGGTGCTGATCCTAGGCGGCGTCACCGCGTTGATGGGTGTGCTCTACGCGGTGATGCAGCACGATCTGAAGCGGCTCCTCGCCTATCACACCGTGGAGAACATCGGGATCATCGTGATCGGTCTGGGTCTCGCGCTCGCCTTCCGGGCGAACCGACTCGACGCCCTCGCGGGGCTGGCGCTGGTGGCGGCGCTGCTCCACGTCTTCAACCACGCCATGTTCAAGAGCCTGCTGTTTTTGGGCTCGGGCGCAGTGCTGGTGGCGACCCACGAACGCGACATGGAGCATCTGGGTGGGCTTATCCATCGGATGCCACGCACCGCGTTCGCATTCCTGATCGGATCAGTGGCGATCTCGGCGCTGCCGCCGTTCAATGGCTTCGTCTCGGAATGGCTGACCTTCCAGGCGATCCTCGACGGCTCGTTGCTGCCGCAATGGCTGCTCAAGCTGGCCGTGCCCGTGGTGGGCGCGATGCTGGCCCTCTCGGCCGCCCTCGCCGCGGTCTGCTTCGTCAAGGCCTTCGGCGTGGTGTTCCTGGGCCGGCCCCGCACGCCCGCCGCCGCCGAGGCGCACGAGGTGGGCTTGATCATGGTGGCGCCGATGGCGGGCTTTGCAGCGATCTGCACGGTGGTGGGCATCGTGCCGATCGGGCTGGTGAGCCTCCTGCGGCCGGTAACCTCCCTGCTCCTGCCGGGTAGCGGCGCGGCACTGCCGGAATCGAGCCTGCTTTGGCTGGCGCCCTTCGGTGCCGAGCGCAGCTCCTATAGCGGACTCACGATCCTGCTGGCGATCGCGCTGCTGGCGGGCGTCCTGGTGATCGTGATTCACCGTTTCGCCTCCGACCGGGCACGCCGATCGGCGCCATGGGATTGCGGCTTCCCCGACCCGCGGGTCGAGACGCAATACACGGCTGGCAGTTTCGCGCAGCCGATCCGGCGGATCTTCGGCAGCGCCGCCTTCGCGGCGCGCGAGCGGGTCGTCATGCCCGAGCCAGGTAACGCCAGCGCAGCCGAATTCGAGGTGACGCTCCGCGACCCGGCCTGGGAGGGCATCTATGGCCCCGTCTCGGGTCTGGTGTCGTGGATCGCGGAGCGGATGAATGTCCTGCAGTTCCAAACCATCCGACGATATCTGTCGCTGATGTTCGCGGCTCTCGTCCTGCTGCTGCTGATCGTCGCCGTGAGCCAATGACCGGCGTCCTGCTCGAGGCCCTCCAGCTGCTGCTGGTTCTGGTTCTGGCGCCGCTGCTCACGGGCATCGTGCGCAAGGTGAAAGCACGCCTGACAGCGAAGCGGGGTCCAGCGCTGATCCAGCCCTACCGCGACCTGCTGCGGCTGCTGCGCAAGGACGTGGTGCTGGCACCCAACGCCTCCTGGCTGTTCCGGACGAGCCCTTACCTGATCTTCACGGCGGTCTGGCTCGCGGCCGCGATCGTGCCGACCTTCACCACCGGGCTCGCGGTGAGCCGCACTGCGGACTTGATCGCGCTGGTGGCACTGCTCGGCACCGCGCGCTTTGCGCTGGCGCTTGCCGGCATGGACGTCGGTACCAGCTTCGGCGGCATCGGCTCGAGCCGCGAGATGATGATCGCCTCGCTCGCCGAGCCCGCCATGCTCATGGTGACATTCACGGTGGCGCTGCTGGTGCGCTCGACCTCGCTGCCGCACATCGCGGAGTTCATGGTGACCCACGCGGTCGGCATCCGTGTCTCGCTGTTTCTCGGCCTGGTCTCGCTGGTGATCGTGGCGATCGCGGAGAATGCCCGCATTCCCGTCGACAACCCGGCGACCCACCTCGAGCTCACCATGGTGCACGAGGCGATGATTCTCGAATACTCCGGCCGGCACCTGGCGCTGGTCGAGGCAGCCTCAATGGTGAAGCTGCTGCTCTACCTCTCGCTGATATCGGCGGTGTTCCTGCCCTGGGGCATGGATATCGGGGATCTTACCGCCGCCGCCGTCGGCACGGGCCTTGCGACCTATGCCGCCAAGCTCGGCATCGGTGCCGTGCTGCTCGGCGTGTTCGAGACCAGCATCGCCAAGATGCGCGTGTTCCGCCTAGCGGAGTTCCTGGGTGGCGCATTCCTGCTCGGCATTCTCGCTGCGATCTTCCTCTACGTGTCGCAGGGGCTCTGATGCTGGCGTTCGCGAATCTCTCCTACGACACCGCGCATGTCCTCGACACCGGCGTGCTCGTGCTGAGCTTCGCGCTTTTGTACCAGCGGCGGCTCTTCGGCGTGATAAAGATCTACGCGATGCAGGCGCTGTTGCTGGCCGCCGCGGCAGCCTGGCAGGCCCACGCGCAGGAGGCGCCGCATCTCTACATCACCGCCGGGATCGCGCTCGTCTTCAAGGCGATGGTGATCCCGATCGCGCTGCATCGGATCATCGTCTACCTCAACATCCACCGTACGCTGGAGACCGCGCTCGGCGTCGGTCCCACCATGGTGGTGGGAGTTGCACTCGTGGCGCTCTCGATCCTCCTGGTGCTGCCGGTGACCGCGGCCTCTGGCGCGCTGACTCGCGAGAGCCTTGCCGCCGCGCTCTCAATCGTCCTGCTGGGCCTCCTGATGATGATCACCCGGCGCAACGCCGTGAGTCAGGTGGTGGGATTCATGTCGCTGGAGAACGGCCTCATCCTTGCCGCGGTCGGCGTCAAAGGCATGCCGTTGGTGGTCGAGCTCAGCATCGCCTTCTCGGTGATGGTGGCCTTCATCATCTTCGGGATCTTTTTCTTCCATATTCGCGAGCGCTTCGACACGCTCGACGTGCACGATATGGAGCGGTTCCGGGGGGAGCGGCAGTGAACCCCGTCTATTTCATCCTGGGCATTCCCGCCGCCGCAGCGATCCTCCTGGCGGTCGTGCCGAGCTACAAGGTGGCGGCGAAGGTCAATGTAGGCGCGACCTTCCTGACGCTGTTGGCGAGCCTGGTGCCCTTCGCGCACCGGCCGGAGACGACGCCGCTGCTGCTGATCGACGATTTCAACATCTATCTGGTAGCGCTCACGGCCTTCGTGGGCTTCACCACCAGCCTGTTCAGCGCGCGTTACGTCATTCACGAAGTGGAGATCGGCCGGCTGGTGCCGCGCTATCTCCGCTTCTATCACGCGATGTATCAGGGCTTCCTGTTCACGATGCTGCTGGCGCTCACGTCCAACAACCTCGGAGTGCTCTGGGTCTCGCTCGAGGGCGCGACGCTGACGACGGTACTGATGGTCGGGCTCTACCGGACCCACGAGGCGCTCGAGGCCGCATGGAAATATTTCATCCTCTGCGGCGTCGGCATCGCGCTCGCGCTTTTCGGCACGACGCTCATGTATCTCGCGGCACAGCCGGTGATGGGCGCAGGCCTCTCCGCCATGACCTGGTCGGAGCTGATGCCGCGGGTCGCCGAGTTCAGTCCGGCAATCCTCAACCTTGCCTTCGTGTTTCTCCTCGTGGGCTACGGTACCAAGGTTGGCCTGGCGCCCCTCCACGCCTGGCTCCCCGACGCACACGCCGAGGGTCCGACGCCGATCTCGGCGGTGCTCTCGGGCCTGCTGCTCAACGTGGCGCTTTATTGCGTGCTGCGCTTCAAGATGCTGCTGGCGGGCAATCCGCTTGCGGTGGCGCCGGGACCGCTCATGATCACCATGGGGCTGAGCTCGCTGCTGCTCGCGAGCTTCATGCTCTACCGCCGGCGGGACATCAAGCGACTCTTCGCCTATTCCTCCATCGAGCACATGGGGATCATCACCTTCGCCTTCGGGATGGGCGGCGCGCTCGCGAATTTCGCGGGGCTCCTGCACATGACCATGCATAGCCTCACCAAGTCCGCAATCTTCTTCGCGGTCGGACACATCTCGCAGGTCAAGGGCACGCAGAAGATCGCCGACATCCGCGGCCTCACCTCGAGCCAGCCGGTGCTCGGCTGGGCGCTGGTGATCGGCGTGGTCGCGATCGCGGGCCTGCCCCCCTTCGGCGTGTTCCTGAGCGAGTTCCTGGTGCTCACCAACACGTTCGGCCGGCAGCCGCTTCTGGCGGTGCTGGTGCTCGGGGGCCTGCTGGTCGGGTTCGGCGCACTCATTCTGCGCCTGCAGGGGCTCGCCTTCGGGCCGAGCGAAGGCGGCGAGAAGGCGAGCACGGTGGCATTGCTGCCGCTCTTCGTGCACCTGGCGATGGTGCTGGTCGCCGGCATCTATCTGCCGGGTCCGCTGGTGAGCTGGTTCCAGACCGTGGCACGGCTCCTGGGATAACGCGGGATGATCGAGACCCTGCTCTCCTTCTTCGCCACCGCCGAGCGCACGCAGCAGCGGCCTTGGCCGCGCTATCGGCTTGACCGCGCGGGATGGCAGGCGCTGGCGGACAAGCTAGCCGGCACCGACTGGACGCTGCTCGGGCTCTGGGCCGAGCCGGCGGAAGTCCATGCGGCGTTGATGGACGAGGCGGCGCGCGAGATCGCCGTCGCCTCCCTGCCCTGCCCGGACCGCCGGTTTCTGTCGCTGTCCCCCGCGCGGCCGAGCGCCCAGCGGCTCGAGCGCGCAGCTCAGGATTTGTTCGGGCTCGCGGCCGAGGGGCTCTCCGACACGCGGCCCTGGCTCGACCACGGCCAGTGGCGGCGCCCGGCCTTAGGCGACGGCGCGCGCGCGACGCGGCCGGCGAGTGCCTACGACTTTCTACCGGTGCTGGGCGAAAGCCTGCACCAGATTCCCGTCGGCCCCGTGCACGCCAGCATCATCGAGCCCGGCCATTTCCGCTTCCATTGCAGCGGCGAGACCGTGGTGCGGCTCGAGGAGCGGCTCGGCTACGTGCACAAAGGCACCGAGACGTTAATGGCCGGGAAAACGCCCGCCGAGGCCGCGCGTCTCGCGGCGCGCCGCTCGGGTGACGCGACGGTGGCGCACTCGCTCGCCTTCGCGCGCGCCGTCGAGGCGGCGCTCGGGATCGAGGCACCGCCGCGTGCGGTGTGGCTGCGCGCGCTCCTCGCGGAGCTCGAGCGCATCGCGAACCACATCGGCGACGTCGGCGCCATCTGCAACGACGCCTCCTTCATCCTGATGCAGGCGCAGTGCACGGCGCTGCGCGAGAAGGTGCTGCGCGCGGCGGCACAGTGTTTCGGCCATCGCCTGATGATGGATCGGGTGGTGCCGGGTGGCGTCGCGCGCGATCTCGACGAGGTCGGCATGGCTCGGCTGCGTGAGCTCACCGCTGAGATTACCCATCGGTGGCCCGAGCTGCACCGGATCTACGACGAGCGGCCCTCGCTGCTCGACCGCACAGTCACCACCGGCGTCGCGCGGCCCGAGCTGGTGCGCCGCTTCGGCGCTGGCGGACACGTGGGTCGCGCCTCGGGCCGCGGCATCGACGCGCGGCGTCTACCGGGTTACCCGCCCTACGACGCGCTCGACTTCGAGGTTCCCGTTCTCACAGATGGGGACGTGCACAGCCGCGTGCTCGTGCGCTTCCGCGAGGTGACGGCGAGCCTTGGCCTGATCTCGCAGATTCTCGACCGCCTGCCGGCGGGCGAGATTGCGGTGCCAGTGCCGGCGCAAGCCGGCGAAGGCCTGGCGCTCGTCGAGAGCTTCCGGGGTGATGTGCTCTCCTGGGTACGGCTCGATGACGCCGGTCGGATCGTCCGCGCCCATGCGCGTGACCCTTCCTGGTTCCAGTGGCCGCTGCTGGAAGCCGCAATCGAGGGAAATATCGTCGCGGACTTCCCGCTCTGCAACAAGTCGTTCAACTGCTCCTACTCCGGCCACGACCTCTAGGAGAGCGCCCATGTGGAAGACGCTCGGACGCACACTGATCTCGAAACCTCTGCCGATCGATGCGCCCGCCCCGGACGAGGCGCAACTCAAGGAACTCGCGGAGCGCCTCGACCGCGCGTCGCGCAAGCGTGTGGGCCGCAGCCTCTCGATCCGCGCGGTCGATGCCGGCTCCTGCAACGGGTGCGAGCTCGAGATCCATGCGCTCAATAACCCCTTCCACGACATCGAGCGCTTCGGGTTCAAGTTCGTGGCCTCGCCTCGCCACGCGGACGTGCTGATGGTAACGGGCCCGGTGACCCGGAACATGCGCGAAGCGCTGGAGCGCACCTATGCGGCGACGCCCGATCCAAAATGGGTCGTGGCGGTCGGCGACTGCGCGTTCGACGGCGGGCTATTCGCCGGCAGCTACGCGGTCGCGGGCGGCGTCGACGCGGTAATCCCCGTCGACCTCCACATCAGGGGTTGCCCACCCTCGCCGGTGCAGCTTCTGCAGGGCTTGCTGGCGCTCTTGGAGCGGGTCTCCTAGCTGTTCTAGTGTTGCGCCAAAGCCGAGGGCGCATTCATGAAGACCGAGCCTCTGATCTTCGCGGGCGTATGCGACTGGGCCGGCATCGTGCGCGGCAAGGCATTCCCCGAGGCGGAGCTCGAGACGCGCCTCCGGAAGGGCGTGGGCCTCGCCACCACGAACATCATGATGTCGTGCTTCGGCCCGGTCTTGACGACGCCCTTCGGCACCACGGGCGACCAGATCATCCGCCCCGATCCCGCGACCCGGGTCGAGGTTCCCTTCGAGGACGGCACGACCGAGCGGTTCTACCTCGGCGACATCACCAACACCGACGGCACGCGCTGGGACCTCTGTCCGCGCACGTTCTTGAAGCGCGGGCTCGAGGCGCTCACGAAATTCGGCCTGCGCCTCATCGCCAGCTTCGAGCAGGAGTTCGTGCTGAGCGGCATCGAAGATCGCCCCGGCGCCACCTATTCGCTCGATGCGTTCCGCCGCCAGGGAAAATTCGGCGAGGCGCTGATGGCGGCGCTGCGCACGGCGGGGCTCAAGCCCGACAGCTTCCTGCCGGAATACGGCGCGCGGCAATACGAGGCGACCGTGGCGCCCGAGGACGGCGTGCGCGCGGCGGACGCGGCCGTGATGCTCCGCGAGATGGCGCGTGCGGTCGCCTGGCGGCTCGGGCAGCGCGCGATCTTCGCACCGATGCTGACCGCCGACGGGATCGGCAACGGCACGCACATCCACCTGAGCCTTTGGGACGGCGACACGCCCGTGACCCACGATCCCTCGACGCCGCTCGGCATCTCGGCACGAGTAGCAGCGTTCTTCGCGGGAATTGTCGCGCATCTGCCGGCGATCACCGCCTTCACGGCACCCTCGGTCGCTTCCTATTATCGCCTCACGCCCAATCGCTGGGCGCCGGTCACCGCGAACATCGCCCGCCAGGACCGGGGGGCTGCCGTGCGGGTGGCGCCGATCTTCGAGACATCGCCGGAGGAGCCGACGCGGCAGTTCAATGTCGAGTACCGCGTGGCGGACGCCTCGGCCTGTCCCTATCTGGCGCTCGGCGCCGTCGTCTGGGCGGGTGTCGACGGTCTCACTCGCAAGCTGCCGCTTCCCGGCAGCGATACCGATGCGCCGCTGCTGCCGAGATCGCTCGAGGAATCCCTCGCCGCGCTCGAGCGCGACCAGAGCGCGAGGGGCTGGTTGAGCCCCGTGGCGCTCGCCGCCTACCTCGCCTTTAAGCGCGCGGAGATCGCGGCGTTGGGCGAGGCAAGCCCGGACGAAGTCTGCGCGCGCTACGCCGCCGTCTACTGAGGAGCCCCATGAAGGATTTCGGCCTCTCCCGCAACGTTCCAGTGAAGCTCGGTTCCACCGCGCTGCTCTTTGTGGACGTGCAGAACTACTCGATGCCGGGCGGCGGCGAGTATGCGCATCTGTCGAGCGAGGAGATCGAGCGGCGCTACGGATATTTCTTCCGCGAGATGCGTGAGCGCGCGGTGCCCAACATGCAGCGCCTGCAGCGGGCGTGCCGCGACGCGCGCGTCGAGGTCATGTATACCGTGATCGAGAGCCTGACGCTCGACGGCAGAGACCTCAGCCTGGATTACAAGATCTCCCGACTCTTCTGCCCCAAGGGCTCGCGCGACGCGAAGGTGATCGACGCGATCACGCCGGTCGGCGACGAGATCGTGATCCCCAAGACCTCGTCCTCGGTGTTCATCTCGACAAACATCCACTACGTTCTTGGCAACCTCGGCGCGAAGCACCTGATCGTCGCCGGCGTGCTGACGGATCAATGTGTGGACTCCACCGTGCGAGACGCCTGCGATCTCGGATACCTCGTGACGCTGGTGACGGACGCCTGCGCCACGCAGAGCGAGGAACGACACCGGAGCGCGATCGCCAACAACCGCGGCTATTGCCGGCAGGTGCTTACCGACGAGTTGGTCGCGGAGCTCGCCCGGCTCACCAAGTGACGTCGCCTCCGCAGCGTCGGGCCTGACTCAACCAAAGCACGCGGCGAAGCCGGCGCGGATCGTCTCGAAGAAGACGACGGTCCCGTAGCGGCTCCAGAGGAACGCCGTGCCCATAAGTGCGAGCAAGGTCGCTGTCACGGTAAAGATGACCCAGGGAAATGCGGCGGGTCGGGCGGCGGTCCTTGGCATGGTGCCCCCTCATACACGCATCGGCGCAAGCTGAACAGGTGCCGCACCCAAGATGAGCCCGATAATTCCTGCGGTTAATAACTTTCATTTTTCGTGCCGCTGCGCTCCGCCTAGCGTGCTCCGCATTCATGATTCCGCTGTATTCCAAGGCGCACCCATGACCAGCATCGACCGTCCCATCACGCAGCCGACCGACCTGCGCGGCGGCTGGCGCAAGCCTGCTTTGATCATCGGCTTCGGCTGCCTCATTTCGCTGATGTCGTTCGGACCGAGATCCTCACTCGGATTCTTCCTGACGCCGATGTCGGTCGCCCATCAGTGGGGCCGAGACGTCTTCGCCTTCGCGCTGGCGCTGCAGAACCTGCTCTGGGGCATCGGCCAGCCGGTCGCAGGCATGATTGCCGACCGCTACGGGACGGGCCGCGTATGCTGCGCGGGTGGCATGATGTTCGCGGCGGGCCTCGCTCTCATGGCGCACGCGGGGAGCGCGACGATGCTCGATCTGTCCGCCGGCGTGCTGATCGGCTTTGGTCTCTCGGGCACCTCCTTCATGGTGGTTCTGGCGGCGTTCGGAAAGCTACTGCCGCCGCAGTGGCGCTCGCTCGCTTTCGGGCTCGGCACCGCGGCGGGCTCCTTCGGGCAGTTCCTGTACTCGCCGCTTTCCGTCGAGCTCATGGACTCGTTCGGATGGCAGCAGACCCTCACGATTTTCGCAGCTACCACGCTTGCGGTGCTGCCGCTCTCTATTGCTCTGGTGAGTCCGAAGCAGGCCGACCCGGCGAGAGAGGCGACGCCGCAGTCGCTGCGCCAGGCTCTGTCCGAAGCCTTCGCCCACCGGTCCTACGTCATGCTGGTGCTGGGATTCTTCACCTGCGGCTTCCAGCTCGCGTTCATCACGGTTCATCTGCCGGCCTATCTGGCGGACCGCGGCCTTTCGGCGGCGGTGGGCGGCTGGACACTGGCGGCGATCGGCCTCTGCAACATCATCGGATCGGTCGGCTCCGGCTGGCTCTGCGACCTGATGCCGAGGCGCTACCTGCTCTCGGTCATCTACACCACCCGCGCGGCCGCGATCCTGGCGTTTATCACCTTCCCGGTGACGCCGGTCACCTGCATCGCCTTCGGCGCCACCATCGGCATCGTGTGGCTCTCGGCAGTGCCGCCCACCAACGGTATCATCGCTCTCATGTTCGGCACGCGCTGGCTCGCGACGCTGGCGGGGTTCGCGTTTCTGAGCCATCAGGTCGGCGGCTTCCTGGGCGCGTGGCTCGGCGGCCTCGTATTCGACCGCACCGGCTCCTATGGTCCGGTCTGGTGGCTCTCGATCCTGCTCGGCGTGCTGTCGGCGCTGATCAATATGCCGATCGTCGAGAAGCCGGTCGCGCGGGCAGCTGTCGTCGCCGCGCAGTGACCGGAGGCGGCACCGGTGTTGCCTCCGGCTGATCGGCTCCGGCACCGAGCTCCGAGAGAAGCCAGCGCCGGAATTTCTTCACTTCCGGTTTCTGAAACTCCGTCTGCGAGGTAACGAGCCAGTAGCCGCCGCCGGTCGGAATGACGCGATCGACCACGGGAACGAGGCGCCCCGCAGCGACATCGTCGTCGACCAGCGGCTGCCGCCCGAGCACGATGCCGAGACCCCGAGCGGCGGCCTCGAAGCCCAGCTGCACCGTGTCGACGCGCAGCCCGCCGTCGATCGACGCGGGAGGCTCAAGGCCGCTGGCGCGGAACCAGTGACTCCAGTCGACCGAGACGGAAGTCACGTGGATGAGCGGTGCGCGCGACAGCAGTTCGGTGGCCGTCCCGGCGCCCAGGCGCGGGCGCAGACCAGGACTGCACACCGGCATCACCGTCTCGAGTGCGAGCAGGGTCCAGTTCGGCGCCGGCTTCTCCGCCGACGCGACCCGGATTGCGACGTCGAAATCATCGGCCGTCAGATCCACCAGGCGATGCGAGGTATCGATGGTGAGGCTGATCTCCGGAAACCGAGCCGCGAACCTCTCGAGACGCGGCAGCAAGATGCGGATGGCGAAGGTGGGAGCGCAGCTCAGCGACAGCGTGCCGGTCGGCTGGCGGCCCGGCAGCTGCTCGGTTGCCTGCGCAAGGCCGCTCAGCGCGCGATTGACCAGCGGTGCGTAGATCTCGCCCGCGCTGGTGAGGCGCAATCCCCGCGCCTTCCGCACGAACAGCTCGATGCCGAGCCAATTTTCGAGCGTCTGGATGGCATGGCTGACGGCGCTCGCCGTGAGGTTGAGCTCGTCGGCCGCTTTGCGGAAGCTCGCATGACGGGCAGCGGCCTCGAAGACCCGCAATGAGCTCAATGGCGGAAGCCGGAAGGCCATGGCCGATCGCAATGCCTCTTTCGGTTCGAACTATAGAGTCGGCTCCGGCGGCCGACCAATGCGGATTGGCAAGGCAGCCATTCGCCAGCAGGGAGAAGAGTCCGGCTCTCCCGAAGGAGAATTTTTCTCGTTTGGCGTCGGCGCGCAGCGACCCTTCAATGAGCGGATGATTTGCGCGAGATGCGGGACCGCCGGGCGGCCAATCGGGCCGCGCCACAGCATCGATAGTCAAGGTCGGGACTGCCTGCGCTATGCTTGCTCCGGCTGCGGCTACAGCTGGATCGAGATGATGCGCAATCGTGGGGCCCAAGACATCGTCACGTTCCCGTCCAGGGGCTATCGCGCCGCCGCGGGTGCGGACGCCCTGCGGAGCGCGCCCCGATGACGGTGCGCGCGGCGCCGGAGATTGAGTTCTGGTTCGAGTTCGCAAGCCCCTACAGCTATCTGAGCGCCATGCGGATCGAGGCCGCAGCGCAACGCTCGTGCGTCCAGATCCGCTGGAAGCCGTTCCTTCTCGGACCGATCTTCCGCGCCCTCGGCATGGAGACCTCGCCCTTTATTCTGCAGGCCGAGAAGGGCGCTTATGTGTGGCAAGACCTGTCACACCAGTCCCGCAAGTACGGCTTGCGCTGGCGGCGGCCGACCGACTTTCCGCGGATGAGCGTGCTTCCGGCCCGCGTCGCCTTGCTGGGCGCCGAGACGTCCTGGATCGGCGGTTTCTGTCGCGCGGTGATGGAGCTCAATTTCGCCTTCGACCAGGAAATCAACCAACCCGAACGCCTGACGCCGATCCTCACGGAGCTGGGAGTTCCCGCCGCCGACGTCCTGCGGGAAGCGCAGTCCGAGCCCGTCAAGACGAGGCTTCGAGAGCAGACGGAGGAAGCCCGGCGCCGGGGCATCTTCGGCGCGCCGACCTTCTTCGTGGGAGCTGAGATGTTCTGGGGCAACGATCGCCTCGACGATGCTCTTGCGTTGGCGTCGGAGCGAGCGCCTTAAGTCGCAGGTCTGAGCCCTTCCGCGGGCCTATTCTCAGGCCGCTTTGGCGATACGCAGGAAATTCTGCTCGACCGACCCTTGCTGTAGCAAAACCCTCCGCGGTCGTCCCAGACCAACGCCGCGCGATGGAGCTCGACGGCTCGCTCCGAGACGCCCCAGCTCTCGGCTGCAGCTTGGGACATGACGGATCCCTCCTGCACTCGCGCCGCCGTCAAAGATCCGCCAGTCTGACCCAAGTGCCGATAACGCCCGAAACGACCAAGCCGGAGACGATCGCGGCAGAGCTCGCATTGCCCGCGAGCAGCAGCCACAGGATCAGCACGAAGATCCCGACGGCAATGCCGCCGACCAGAGAGGCGATGGAGCGCTTGAGGACAGTCATCGCCTCAGGCCCGCGCGCGTCCGGCCAGCGGATCGTCGATTCCGGCGCGGGCGCGCTCGAGGTTGCGCCTGACGAACCGCGTATCATAGCCGTTGAAGACATGGCCCAGGAGGCCGCGCTCGAGGTCGCTCGTGCCGAACAGCCAGTCCGCGATCGGATAGGTGAGGTTCATGTTGCGCGCCATCATGATGCTTTGGTTGTGGTGCGCGATGTGATGCCGTCGGATCGTATTCATGAAGGGAATGTGCCGGATGATCCGGTCGTCCTTTACGTGGCAGCCCCAGTGGAAGAACTCGTAATTGAGGTACATGCCCGTATTCGTGCAGAGCAGGAGCCACGCGGCGTTCGACGACCAGAGCCAGTCGATCACCACGGCGCCCGCGGCCGACATCAGGATGAACACCACCAGCGCATAAGGCGGGAAGAAGGTGATGCGGAAATCCTTCGTCGTGTCGATGGTGGGCTCGACGTCCGTGAAGAACTGATGATGCGCCAGGGTGTGGCGCTTGTAGATGCCCATCAAGCCCTTCACCGGCCGATGCATGATGTAGCGATGGATCCACCATTCGAAGACGTTCGCGAGCAGGAAGGCAACGGGCACGATCAGCCACTCGGCGAAGGTCGGCTGGTGGATGTGCGGGATGTAGTACCAGAGCGCCGCGATACCGATCGCATAGATGAGCGCGACGTGGCCAAGGCCGCTGTACCAAGGCGAGATGCGCTGGCGATAGTCGATGCGGAACGCGGCTTGGCGCTTGCTCATGGCGGTCATGCGAGCCTCCCTCTCAATCGATCCCTATCGTCGCGCGGGCGAAATCCTCGATGTAGTCCATCAGCGCATCGGACGCCCGGCCGGCGGCCTCTCCCTCGCCCCGCGCAATGGTGCGCGCGACGTCCGCGTGGAGCCGCGCCGCAAGTGGCATGTCGGCGGCTTCCTTGTAGTGCAGGTACCAGAACCGGCGCGACAGGCCCTGCATCAGGCTCATGGCGCTTGACGAGAACTCGTTGCGGGCGGAGGCGACCGTGAGCTCGTTGAACTCGCGGTCGAGGCGCATGAAGGCGACATCGTCATTCGCGGCCGCAGCCGCTTCCATGCCGCCGGCGATCTCGTCGAGGCGCCGCCGCTCGGCCCCGCTCGCACGCTTCGCCGCTGATACGGCCACGAGCCGCTCCACCACGCGCCGAAGCTCCAAGAGCCGCAGCTGCAGCTTGATGTTAATCTCCGAGACGATGATGCCGCGATGTGGAATGATGGTGACGAGACGCTCGCGAGCGAGCCGCCACAAGGCCTCGCGGACGGGCGTGCGACCGAAGCCCAAGCGCTGACCGAGGATCGCCTCCGACACGACCGTGCCCGGCGGGATCTTCAGCGTGACGATCTGCTCCTCGAGCGCGCGATAGGCCTGCTCTGCGAGGCTGAGCGCCGGCGGCGCGGGCCGCGTCCGGGGGCGACCGCTGCGGACGCGCGCCAGCGGCTTCGCGAGCGCTGCTCTAGCCACGTCCGAGCGCCCTGTCGATGTCGGCGCTGGTGAGGCGCCAGGCATTGTCGAGGTGCGCGACCACCTCGCGCATGAAAGCCTGATGGAGCTGCAACGCTTCGGCCGTGTCGCCCAGATGGTCGGCCAGGATGGCGAGCGCCAGCTGCGCGGGCGCGGGTCCGTCGAAGCCCCATTCGAAACCGGTCTTGGAGATGCGTCGCAGGTCGTGCCGCGGCGGAAGCGGTTTGCCGTCCACCGTCACCTCCGAGCCTTCGAGGCTGCGACCGCCCTCGTAGACCTTCATGGCGGGTAATATACAGCCGATATCCTGCACTCGGCCAGAGAGACACCCTCGGTTGTCGGACAACCAGGGTCTTGTCGCTGTCTCTCGCGCGACCTTCTTTCATCTGGTACAAGACTACCGATCCGATCTCCCGAGGGCTTGCGAGCGAGCGGCTCTTGAAAAGCAAGACCCCGCGCAACTATTCGTAGAAGAATGCCGTTCCGTCCTTCCGCGCAGTCTAGTAGGTCATGAGTTCACATTCGGATGAACAGATGCCCGAGCGGGGCGATACCGTTCCCGCGGACGGGAATTCTCAATCGAGCGATGCCCACCCGAGCCCGACCCGACCCGAGGGCGTGCCGCTGCCCTTGGTCGCGCGCATGGTGGCGCGGCTCGTGAGCAGACGGCCAACGGCGGCGGCTGACATTCCGGCTCTGGTCGAGACCGTCAATGCGGCGCTCGCGCAAATCCTGCACCCGGCGGCGGAACCGCCCCCCGTGGTCGAACACCCCGTCGAAGTCCACTTGGCCCATCGCAAGGTGCGACAGATGCGCACGCGACGAAGCGACGGCTCCCGTACCTCCGAGCGATCGCGCACTGCCGCGCCGCCGGCACCGGTCGAGGCGCCCGCCTTGCCGCCGGCGCCCCGACTGGTTCGGCGGTCGGACGCCATCGTGAGCGTGCCCGTCCCCGAGAGCGCACCGCTGGCGCCGCCGGCGAGCAGCCTTGTACGGGGTGTGGTGCGCTGGTTCGATCCGCAGCGGCAGACAGGAGGCCTCCGCCTCACCGGTGTTCCGGACGACGTGGCCGTCGAGCCCGCTGTCTTCGCCGCGGCCGGCGTGACTCGGCTCTTCAAGGGACAGGAGATCGAGGCGGAACTCGACCGTAGCGAAGGCCGCGTGCGCGTGATGGCGCTCAAGGTGCCCGGCGGCCCTGGCATGGCTCCCACTGTCTCGGGTCCCATTGCAGCCTTGGGCGGCCGCCGACCGCGCGTCGTGGTGGTCGAGAAGAAGCGCGACGCCTTGAGGCGCGTCGCCGCGCGCACCGAGGCCGAGCAACTGCTCGGCCCCGCTGGACCGCCCAAGTTCCCTCGCTGACGTCCGCGGACCGTCACCTCACAGTCACCGGCCCGTGATAGCCAAGCGGCAAACTCCGGGCGTATGCTGACGGAGGTGCGTGAGCGAGGAAAAGGCTCACAGCGCCGAAGCCTCATCTGGATCAACCCCGCGAGAAGGAGACCCGATGGCCGCCCCCATTATCTACGGTCCCGCCTTCAGCACCTACGTGCGCACCGCGCGCCTCGCCTTGGAGGAGAAGCCTGCTTCTTACGAGCTCGTGGACGTCGCGATGATGAAAGGCGCCCACAAGCAGCCCGAGCATCTCGCCCGTAACCCCTTCGGCAAGGTGCCGGCCTTCTCCCACGACGGATTCGATCTCTATGAGACAGATGCCGTCGTGCGCTACATCGACCAGGCGATCCCGGGTCAGGACCTACAGCCGTTGGAGGCGAAGCCGCGGGCGCGTATGAACCAGATCATCGGAATCCTCGAGTCCTTCGCATACACCAGCATGATCAGCAAGATCGTGATTCATCGCCTGATTCGTCCGATGCTGGGCGAGCAGCCGGACGAGGCCGTGATCAAGGACGGCATGCCCACCGCAGAGCTCTGTCTCAAGGAGTTCGAGCGGCTGATGGGCAACGGAAAGTTCCTCGTAGGCGACAAGCTGTCGCTCGCGGACCTCTTCGTGATCCCCGTCTACCACTATCTGGCGCTGACGCCCGAGGGGCAGGAGCTGCTGAAGCCGCGCGGCAAGATCCGCGCCTGGTGGGACCACGTGAAGGCGCGCAACAGCGTGGTCACGACGGAGCCGAAATTCGGCTGATTCTCTCGCTCAGCGCAGGCCCAGGATGCTGCCGGCCATGGCGCGCGGATCTCGCCGCGGCCAGCGGTCGTTCTCGACCTGATGGAAGAAGCTCGCGACCGCCGCGTTGAAGAGCGCGGGCTCCTCGAGGTTGATCACGTGGCCGCTGTTCGGCAGCATCACCAGGCCCGCTGACGGTATCGTGCGCTTCAGGAAGACATCGGGCTCCAGGCACGGCCAGTCCTCGTCACCGGTCATGATCAACGTCGGTACAGTCATCTTGGCGAGGCCGTCCGCGAGATCGTAGAGCGAGGGCCGCATGCGCTGCACGCCCAGCAGCGTCATCGCCGAGCCGGTGGTGGAATGCTCCGCCAGGTGCCGGACGCACTCCGCGAAGCCGCGGGGGTCCTTTTTCTGGAACTGCACGCGCGTCGGTCCCTGCGCGTAGCTGTGCGCCACCTCGGCCATGCCCTTGGCCTGGAGATTGGCCGCGGTCTTCTCCGCCTCCTGCTGGAACTGCGCGCGCTTCTCACGCTCGGCGCCGTAGCCGCAGCCCGCCACCACGATGCCACGGGCACGGTCGGGATAATGCAGCCCGAAATGCAGTGTCGCGAAGCCACCCATGGAGAGGCCGACCACGTGCGCCTTCTCGATCTTGAGCGCGTCCAGCACCGCGCGGATGTCGTCTCGAGCCCGATCCTGTGAATAGCGCGTGGCCTCCGACGGTACGTCCGAGGGCGGATAACCCCGTGCGTTATAGGCGATGCAGCGGTAGGTCCGGCTGAAGTAGCGCACCTGCGGCTCCCAGCTGCGGTGGTCGCCGGCGAATTCGTGCACGAACACCACGGGCGTACCGGAGCCGGATTCCTCGTAGTAGAGCCGGATTCCGTCGTCGGCCGTGAGATGAGGCATGGGAGTCTCCCGCTCTGCGAGCTCGGCGGCTCAGGACCTATTCGCGAGCCCGCCGTCGATGGTGATGATGGTGCCGGTGGTGTAGGCGGACAGATCCGACGCGAGGAACGCCGCCATGACCGCGATTTCCTCGGGCGTCGCCGCGCGGCCGTAGGGCAGATTTTTGGCGAGCTCCCGCCAGCGCTCGGGATCGCCGAGCCGGTCTTGCGCCTGCTTTCTCATCAGCGTGACGTGGCGATCGGTCGCGACCGGTCCGGGATTGATGCCGACCACGCGCAGGCCCCATTCCGGCGCGGCGCCGCCGAGCGCGCGGGTGAAAGCCATGAGCGACGCATTCCCGGCGGAGCCCGCAATATAGCTCGAGTTCATCTTCTCGCCGGCGGCGCCGATGATGTTGACGATGACGCCCTTGCGGCGCGCTTTCATCAGACGAAAGTACTCGCGCGTCAAATTGATGTAGCCGAACACCTTGAGATCCCACGCGCTACGCCAGCGCGTCTCGTCGACCTCGTCGACCGTCCCGCCGGGAATGGCGCCCGCGTTGTTCACGAGGATGTCGAGGTCAGGATATTTCTGCGCGAGCGCAGAGGCATTCTTGCCGTCGCTCATGTCGCGAGGCTCGACGGCGACCGCGACGTTCGACTCCCGAAGGATATGCTTCCGCGCGGCCTCGAGATCGGCGGCGGTGCGGGAGACCAGCACGACGTCGCAGCCTTCCTGGGCGAGGCAGCGCGCGGTCGCGTAACCGATCCCCTTGGAGGCTCCCGTCACCAGCGCCTTGCGGCCGCGCAGATTGAGATCCATGTCGTCTCCTGTTGCTGACGGACTCAGGCGAGCTCGGCGATCGTGTCCTGGAGCCATTCCCGGACATAGGGCGCGAACGACGCCCGCACGAAAACCCGGAACCTCGGCAGGGTATCGATTTGTTGCAGGATCACCGGCACGCGGGCAAGCACCGTCTGGGCTGAGCAGCCCGGTCCAAATGCCCGCGCCCGCAGGTCGAGGCTCGTCGCCTGCGCCAAGACCGTGCGCGCCTCGGCGCCCTCGAGTTCCAGCACGACGCGGCCCTGCGAGACGTCGATCACGGAATGGTGCAGCCCCGCGAGCGCGGCCTCGAGCCGTGCCGCAGGCTCGCCTTTGCCGGCGAGTGCCACCACAAGCCACTCGTCGGGCCCGAGCCAGAGCACGTCGAACTCGCCGCTCGCCGCCACGGTATTGGGCTCCACAGGCGGCGGCACGCCGAGCACGCCCGCGACCGCCGAGCGGAACGCGTCGGCTGCGGCGTCGCCGCGCAGATTGATCAGCTGCGGCGGCGGCAGCTCGCGGAGCACCGTCGACTCAGCCATGGCGGCGCTTTCCCTCGGGATCGTAGAAGGCGGTGGGCACAATTGTCGCCTCGATCACCTTTTCCGGCAGCGGCGCGAACACGGTCTCGCCCATGCGTGCCCGCCCGCCCTTCACCATCGCGAGCGCAAATGAGCGCCCGAGGCGCGCGCCATAGTAGCTCGAGGTTACGTGACCCAGCATCGGCATCGGCGGCCTGGGCAGCACTTCGCCGACGAGTTGAGCACCCTCGGGCAGCACCTCCTCGGGATTCTTCGGCAACAACCCCACCAGCTGCTTGCGGTCGGGCGCGAGCATCGCAGAGCGCTTCATCGAGCGGCGGCCGATGAAGTCCTTGCGCGTCGAGACCAGCGACGTCATGCCGAGATCGTCGGGCGTGACGGTGCCGTCGGTCTCTTGCCCCACCACGATGAAGCCCATTTCGGCCCGCAGCACGTGCATTGCCTCGGTGCCGTAGGGCGTGATGCCGTACTGGTGTCCCGCGGCCATGGCGGCATCCCAGAGATCGCGGCCTTTTCGCGCGGGCACGTTGATCTCGTAGGAGAGCCCGCCAGTATAGCTCACGCGGAACACCCGGGCGGGCACGCCCGCGACCTCGCCGGTGCGCAGGCTCATGAACGGGAACTCCGTGGGATCGGTGGCGAAGCTCGGCTCCAGCGCCGCAATCACCGCGGTCGACTTCGGTCCCGCCAGCGTGATCGTGGCCCAGTCCTCAGTGACGGAGGTGCAATAGACCTTGAGCTCCGGCCATTCCGTCTGCAGCCATTCCTCCAGCCAATCCAGCACGCGTGCGGCACCGCCGGTGGTCGTGGTCATATAGTAATGGTCGTCACCGAGACGCGTGGTGACGCCGTCATCGAACACCATGCCGTCCTCGCGGCACATCAAGCCGTACCGGCAGCGGCCGATCGCCAGGCTCTTGAAGTTGTTCGTGTAGACGCGGTCGAGCAGCTCCGCTGTGTCGGGACCGCGTAGCTCGATCTTGCCCAAGGTCGATGCGTCGAAGATCGCAACCGCGTCGCGCACGGCGAGGCACTCGCGCCGCACGGCCCGCTCCATGTCCTCGCCGGCCTTGGGATAGTACCGCGCACGCTTCCATTGGCCGACGTCCTCGAAGACCGCACCTGCCGAGACGTGCCAGCGATGGATCGGCGTCACGCGCACGGGATCGACCAAGCTGCCTCGAGAGCGGCCGGCGAGCGCACCGAAGGGCACTCCGGTATAGGGCGGCCGGAAGGTGGTGGTGCCGGTCTCCGCGATCGCCCGGCCGACTGCGCGCGACAACAAGGCCAGCGCGTTCACGTTCGAGGTCTTGCCCTGGTCCGTCCCCATGCCCGTGGTGGTATAGCGCTTGACGTGCTCGACCGAGCGGAAGCCCTCGCGCGCCGCCAGCTCGATGTCGTCGGCGGTGACGTCGTTCTGGAAATCGACGAAGCGCTTGGCGCCGCCTTCGGACGGGAGCAACCAGAGCGGCCGCAAGAGCCCGACCTCGTGCCTTTCGGCGGGGGGCAGGGCGGGCGGGCGTCCGTCGCCGAAGCCCGCCGCCTGAGCTGCCGCCGCACCCGCGGCGGCGCCTTCCGCCATCGCTTCGCCCAAATCGAAGCGGCCGTTCGCCCCGCCGGCGCACCGCTCGTGCTGAACGGAGATGTGAGGCACGAAGGCGGCGATCGTCTCGTCGAAGCGAAGCCGGCCCTGAGACTGGCAGAAGAGATGCACGGCGGGGTTGAAGCCACCGGACATCGCCAGGAGATCGCACTCGATGCGATGGCGTGCGCCCGAGAGCTGCTCGCCTGCAGCATTGAGCGTGCGCAGCTCGACCGCCTCGACCGGGCTGCCCAACACCGAGACGACGGCACGCGCTCTCAGGACGGGGATACCGCGATGCTCAACAGTGCGCGGCCAGTATCCGTCGCTCACGGGCCGCAGGTCGACCACGGCGCCCACCTCGGCACCGGCATCGGCAAGCGTCAACGCTGCGCGATAGGCATGGTCATTGTTGGTGAAGACCACGGCCTTGCGGCCGGGGAGCACGCCGTAGCGGTGCGCATAGGCGGCGGCCGCGCTCGCCAGCATAACGCCGGGACGGTCGTTGTCGGCGAAGACCAACGGCCGCTCATGAGCGCCGGTCGCGAGCACAACCTGGCGGGCGCGCACGTGCCACACTCTCTGGCGCGCGTGGCCGCGGCGCTCGGGTGGCGCCAGATGATCGCGCCGGCGCTCGAGCAGGATCAGATAGTTGTGGTCGTAGTAACCGAGCGCCGTGGTGCGCGGCAGCAACTGCACGTCGGGAGACGCGGCAAGCGCCGCCACTGTCTCGCCGACCCAGTCCATAGCCGGTCGGCCATCGAGGCGCTCGGGTGTGCCGAGCAGGCTGCCGCCCAGCTCGCTCTGCTCGTCCGTGAGAACGACGTGAGCACCCACCCGGCTGGCGGCGAGCGCCGCGGCGAGGCCTGCCGGACCCCCGCCCACCACCAACACATCGCAGTGGGCGTGCGTATGGTCGTAGGCGTCGGGATCGGGCTTCGTGGGCGCACGGCCGAGACCGGCCATGCGCCGCAGGAGCGGCTCGTGCACCCGGTCCCACAGCCACTTCGGCCGCAGGAACGTCTTGTAGTAGAAGCCTGCCACGAAGATCGGCGCGAGGAGCCCGTTCACCGCGCCGAGATCGAAGCCGAGGCTCGGCCACCGATTCACGCTGCTGGCGGCCAGATCGTCGTAGAGCTCGATCTGCGTCGCGCGCAGATTGGGCTCGGTATCGGCGCCGGTCTCGAGCTGGACGAGGCCGGAGGGGTCCTCCGCCCCCTGCCCGATGATCCCGCGGCGACGATGGTACTTGAAGCTGCGGCCGACGACGGAGACGCCGTTGGCGATGAGCGCGGAGGCGAGGGTGTCGCCGGCGTATCCCGTGTAGCCCTTGCCGTCGAAGGTGAACCGCAGCGGCTTCTCGCGGTCGATGCGGCCGCCGGAGGGAAGGCGCACGCCGCTCACCGGTGGTGCTCCACCTCGGGCGGTTGCTCCCCGATGCGGTAGACCGCAAGGATCTGATGCGTCACCGTGTGGCGCAGCACGTTGAACCAGCGCCGGCAGCCGTGCGAATGCACCCAACGCTCGCGGTGGACACCCTTGGGGTTGCTGCGCATGAAGAGGTAGTCGGCCCACTCGGCGTCGGAGAGCGCGTCGGGGTTCTTGGGCCGCACGATGTGCGCCTCGCCGCCGCAGCGGAATTCGGTCTCGTCGCGCGGGCCGCACCAGGGGCAGGAGATCAGCAGCATGCTCGCCTCAATGCGCGACGGCGGCAGCGCCATGCTCGTCGATGAGCCGGCCGCTCGTGAAACGCTCGAGACCGAAGGCCGCATTGAGAGGATGCGGCTCGCCGCGCGCGATCGTGTGGGCGAACACCCAGCCCGAGCCGGGCGTCGCCTTGAACCCGCCGGTGCCCCAACCGCCGTTGAGGTAGAGGCCCTCGACCGGCAGCTTGCCGATGATCGGCGAGGCATCGGGACAGACGTCGACGATGCCGCCCCAGGTCCGCATCATCCGCATGCGCGAGAAGATCGGGAACAGCTCGATCAGCGCCGCCATCTGGCCCTCGATCACGTGGAACGAGCCGCGCTGCGCGTAGGAGTTGAACCCGTCGATCCCCGCGCCGATCACGAGCTCGCCCTTGTCGGACTGGCTCACGTAGACGTGCACCGTATTCGACATGACGACGCAGTCGAGGATCGGCTTCACGGGCTCGGAGACCAGCGCCTGCAGCGGATGGCTCTCGATCGGTAGCCGCACGCCCGCCATGGCCGCGAGCACGGAATTGTGCCCGGCCGCGACGATCGCGAGCTTGCCGGCGCCGATGAAGCCGCGGGTGGTCTCGACGCCGGTGACCCGACCGCCCTCGCGACGGATCCCCGTCACCTCGCAATTCTGGATGATGTCGACGCCGCGCGCGTCTGCGGCGCGCGCGAAGCCCCAGGCGACCGCGTCATGACGCGCGACACCGCCGCGCCGCTGCAAGGTCGCGCCCAGGACGGGATAGCGCGCATCGGGCGATACATTGAGGATGGGACAGAAGGCCTTCACCTGTGCCGTATCGAGCCATTCGGCATCGACGCCATTGAGCCGGTTCGCGTTGACGCGGCGCATGCCTTCGCGCACGTCGTGCAGCGTGTGCGCGAGATTGAGCACGCCGCGCTGGCTCAGCATCAGGTTGAAATTGAGCTCGGCGGTCAGGCCTTCCCAGAGCTTGAGCGAGTGCTCGTAGAGCGCTGCGCTCTCGTCGACCAGGTAGTTCGAGCGGATGATGGTGGTGTTGCGCCCGGTGTTGCCGCCGCCCAGCCAGCCCTTCTCGAGCACGGCCACGTTCGTGATGCCGTGCTCCTTGGCGAGGTAATAGGCGGTGGCGAGGCCGTGGCCACCCGCTCCCACGATCACCACCTCATAGCGGGGCTTGGGATCGGGATCCCGCCAGAGCCGCGGCCAACGCTGATGCCCGGAAATAGCATGGCTCATCAGCGCAAAGATCGAGTAGCGCTTCATCAGAACGGCTCGGGCCTCGTCGGGAAAGTCTTGCCCCCAGAAGGCCCGACCTTATCCGATGGCCTTTTCCTTGACCACGTCCAAGGAGACGCAGCATGACCGAAACCGCCCTGATCGTCGGCACCGGCAGCGGGTTGAGCGCATCGCTCGCCCGTCTCTTTGCTAAAAGCGACATGAAAGTTGCGCTGGCCGCCCGCAAGCCACAGAAGCTCGACGCGCTCGCGCGCGAGACCAGGGCCCGCGTCTACGCCTGCGACGCCGGCAGCCGGGCGGACGTGCCGGCGCTTTTCAAGTCGGTCACGGCCGATCTCGGAACGCCCGACGTGGTCGTCTACAACCCCAGCTACCGGACGCGCGGCCCATTGGTCGGGCTCGATCCCGTCGAGGTCGAGAAAGCCCTCATGATCACCTGCTACGGCGGATTCCTGGTGGGCCAGGCGGCGGCGCGGTTGATGCTCGAGCGCGGCCGCGGCTCGATCCTGTTCACCGGCGCCTCGGCGAGCGTCAAGGGCTATGCGCAGTCGGCGCCCTTCGCCATGGGCAAGTTCGGGCTCCGCGGTCTCGCGCAAAGCATGGCGCGGGAGCTCGCACCCAAGAACATCCACGTCGCCCACTTCGTGATCGATGGCGGCATCAAGCAGCAGAACGACCCGCGCGCCGGCCAGCGGGGCGACGACGGCCTGCTCGAGCCCGATGCCATCGCCGAGACCTATCTCCACATTCACCGGCAGCACCGCAGCGCCTGGACCTGGGAAGTGGAGCTCAGGCCCTGGGTCGAGACCTTCTAGGCCTGAGCTGCGACGACGGTCGCACGATTCGCCGAGGGAACTCTCCTGATGCCGGCCGAATTGGTCCGGCGCGCGGAAACGTGTTAAATCCCGCCCCGCGAAGAGTGTTTTGCATCGTACGGCGGGAATGGACCTTTCGGTGGTGATACCGGCGCGCAACGAGGCACCCAACGTGGCGCCGCTGGTGACGGAGATCCGACGCGCGCTCGACGGCCGGGTCGACTACGAGATCGTCTATGTCGACGACGGCAGCAGCGATGCGACCGCCGCCGAGATCCGGCGGCTCGGGGACGGCTTCCCGAGGTTGCGCTTGCTCCGTCATCGGTCGAGCTGCGGGCAGAGCATGGCGATCGCGACGGGCGTCAAGGCCGCCAGGGCCGATTGGGTTGCCACCCTCGACGCCGACGGCCAGAACGATCCCGCGGATATTCCGCGCCTTTGGGAGCTCGCGCGCGCATCGCCGGCGGCGCCGCCGCTGATGGTCGCGGGCCAGCGGCAGAAGCGCCGCGACACCTGGTCGAAGCGCGCGGCGTCACGGGCAGCGAACGCGATCCGGCGCGCGCTCCTCGGCGATGGCACGCCCGATACCGGCTGCGGCCTCAAGCTGTTCCGGCGCGATCTCTTTCTGGAGCTGCCGCGCTTCGACCACATGCACCGCTTCCTGCCGGCCCTGGTGTTGCGGCAAGGCGGCAAGGTGATCTCGGTGCCGGTGAATCATCGGCCGCGCGAGCGTGGCCAATCGAACTATGGAGTGTTCGACCGGCTCTGGGTCGGGATCGCCGATCTCATCGGGGTGATGTGGTTGATGCGCCGGGCAAAGAACCCGGCCGTGATCGACGAGCAGTCCGGCCCGTGACACCCGACGCCGCGCCGTCGCCGATGTCCGCCCTGCGCACCGCAGGCCGCATCCTCGTGGCGGGATTCGTGCTGCTCGGCGTCGTATTCGTCGCAACCCACCGCAGCGTGCTCAATCCCGCCGACGTCAGGGATGCGGTCGGTGGCGCGCCGCTGGCGCCGGCGATCTTCGTCCTGGGCCACGTCGCCGCAAGCCTGCTTTTCGTGCCGCGGACGCTTCTGGCGGTGGTCGCGGGACTGCTGTTCGGCAGCGCCGGAGGCATCGCCTGGGCGACCGCCGGGAGCACGCTCGGCGCCGTCGCGGGATTCATCCTGGCGCGCTACGTGAACGGCGGCTTGATCGAGCCCGAGAAGTTGCCGCGGCTCGGCCCGCTGCTGGTCAAGGCCGAGGCCGGAGGCTGGCGCGCTGTCGCGATGATTCGCCTCATTCCCGTGATCCCGCACCCCATCACCAACTACGCGCTCGGCCTAACACAGCTTCCCCTCACCAGCTACACCTGGGGCAGCATGGTCGGACAGCTCCCGATGACGCTGGCTTACGTCGAGTTTGGTGCCGCCGGGAACGAGGCCTTGTCCGGCGGCGCCAATTGGCTGCTGCCCACGCTGCTGGGCCTCGCGGTGCTCGTGGCCTCGTTCCTGCTGCCGAAGCTCGTCGGCAGCAAAGGCTGACCCGCGCACACGACCGAAACTAACGCGCCCGATCGAGGGCTCCCGGCTTCGGGCCGCCGGTCGCCCAGTCCAAGAGCTCGACGGTATGCACGACGGGCACCCCGGCGCCCGCGCCGAGCTGGACGATGCAGCCGATATTGCCGGCCGCTACAACCTGCGGCTTCACGGCCGCGATGTTGCGGAGCTTCCGCTCTTTGAGGGCGTTCGCAAGCTCCGGCTGCAGCAGATTGTAGGTGCCCGCCGAGCCGCAGCAGAGGTGGCCTTCCGGCACCTCCGCCACCTCGAAGCCCGCCTTCTGCAGGAGCTCCTTGGGGCCTGCGTGGATTTTCTGGCCGTGCTGCAACGAGCAGGCGGAGTGATAGGCGACCCGCGGCGCGTCCTGCAGGCGGCCGTTCAGGCCGAGCACCTGCACGACCTCGCTCACGTCCTTGGCGAGCGCCGAGATGCGGGCCGCCTTCGCCGAATAAGCGGGATCGTTGCGGAGCAGGAAGCCGTAATCCTTCACCATGGTGCCGCAGCCCGAGGCGTTGACGACGATCGCGTCGACGCCCCGCTCGAGCTCGGCGCTCCAGGCGTCGACGTTCGCGCGCACGCGGTCGAGCACATCGTGTCCGAGGTGATGCGCGAGCGCGCCGCAGCAGCCGACGCCGGACACCACGACGACCTCGGCACCATGGCGCCGGAGCACCCGGACGGTCGCCTGATTGATGGCGGCGTCGATCACCTGCTGGACGCAACCCGCGAGCAGCGCGACCCGCATCCGGCGGGCGCCTTCCGCCGGAAATACCTGCGGAGCGAAGATCGTCGACCTGCCGGCCGCGCGAGGCGCGAGCTTCAGCATCGCCTGCAGCCGCGCGGGGAGCTGGCCCCGGAGAGGCTGCACAAGCCGCGCCATCGCCAGCGCCCAGCGGAACAGACCCGGGCGCGGCAGAACTGCCGCAAGCATGCGGCGCGTCCAGCGCTCGACCAGGGGTCGACGATAGGTCCGCGCGATGTGGCGGCGGCCCTGATCCACGAGATGCATGTAGTTTACGCCCGATGGGCAGGTGGTCATGCAGGCGAGGCAGGAGAGGCAGCGGTCGATGTGCTTGACCACGGTCTCCGTCGCAGGCTTGCCACGCTCCAGCATCTCCTTGATGAGGTAGATCCGCCCGCGCGGACCGTCGAGCTCGTCGCCCAGCAGCACATAGGTCGGGCAAGTCGCGGTGCAGAAACCACAGTGCACGCAGGCGCGCAAGATCGCGTCGGCATCTCGGATCTCCGGATCGGCGAGCTGGGCCAGCGTGAAATGCGTCTGCATGCGGGCTCAGATATCCCGGTACATGCGGCCGGGGTTGAGGATGCGCTTGGGGTCGAAGCCCTCCTTGATTCGCCGGCTCAGCGCCGCGAGCGCCGGCGGTTGCGGCTCGAAGACTGCGATGCGGCGGCGCAGCTCGGCGCTCGCACGAACGAGCGTGGCATGACCTCCGGCTGACTTGGTTGCGGCACGCACCGTCTCGGCGCCACCCTCCGCCGCGCTTTCGGCAACCGAGCACCACAGCAACCCGCCGCCCCAATCGAAGAAGACACGCGCATCAAGCGCCGTCGCGATCGCGGCCGCGACATCCGGACCTTTCTGAGGCGCAACCGAGATGCGCCAGACCGCTCGGTCTTGCTCGTCCGTGACCGGGTTCACGTCCGCGAGCGCACGCCAGGGCGCTCTGGCCGCGCCGTCGAGGAGCAGGTCCGCCGGCCCGAAATCACGAAGCTCGTCCCTGAGCGCTGCGACGCGCGCATCGACCGAGGGTCCGGGACCCTCGACCCGGATCAGGGTCGCCGCGCGGCTCGCCCCGCTCAAGGCCACGGCAGCGATGTCGGCGGGCAGGTGCGCGGCACCGCCGACCTCGTGCGGACTGTTGAGCGCCTTGGCCATCGCCGCGACGGCGCGCCGGTCGTCGAGACCCCATAGCACGAGGCTGCCGGTCGCCTCCGGCCTCGGCAGCACCTTGACGGTGACCTCGGTCAGCACGGCGAGCGTGCCGTAGGAGCCCGCCATCAGCTTGGACAGGTCATAGCCCGTGACGTTCTTCACCACGCGCCCGCCGGCCTTGAAGACCTCGCCGCGGCCGCTCACGGCATGGAAGCCGAGCAGATGATCTCGCGCGGCGCCCTGCTTGATCCGCCGGGGCCCCGCGAGATTGCAGGCGAGTACGCCGCCCAAGGTCTGGCGTCCGGCGTCTCCGCCCAGCAACGGGCCCCAGTCGCCGGGCTCGAAGGCCAGCATCTGTTGCGCGCGATCCAGCGTGGCCTCGATCTCCGCGAGCGGCGTCGCCGTCCCGGCGGTGAGAACGAGCTCCTCGGGCTCGTACGCCTGGATACCCGCGAAGCCCGTGACATCGAGCAGATGCGGCGCCTCGACCGGACGTCCGAGCCCTCGTTTGGTGCCGCCGGCAACGACCTCAAGCGCCACGCCATCCGCCGCGGCCCAGGAAACCAGTCTCGCCAGCTCTTGCCCGTTCCTGGGCCGGAAGCGCGCCATCCCCGCGGCTCAGAAGCGGGGAATGTCGGGGAAAGCGAGGTTGCCGGCGTGCACGTGCATGCGGCCGAGCTCCGCGCATCGGTGAAGCTGCGGGAACACCTTGCCGGGGTTGAGCAGGCCGTCGGGATCGAAGGCGCACTTGAGGCGCATCTGATGGTCGAGGTCGATCCGATCGAACATCGCGCCCATCAGATCGCGCTTCTCGACGCCGACGCCGTGTTCGCCCGTCAGGACGCCGCCGACCTCGACGCAGAGCCGGAGAATATCGGCGCCTAGCGCCTCCGCGCGCTCGAGCTCGCCTTCCTTGTTGGCGTCGTAAAGGATGAGCGGATGCAGATTGCCGTCGCCGGCGTGGAAGACGTTGGCGACCCGAAGGCGATGCCTCTCCGCAAGGCGTGCCATGCCGGTCAGGACCTCCGGCAGGCGCTTGCGCGGGATGGTGCCGTCGACGCAGTAGTAGTCGGGCGAAATGCGGCCTACCGCCGGGAATGCCGCCTTGCGTCCGGCCCAAAAAGCGAGCCGCTCCTGCTCGCTCTCGCTCACCTTGAGCGACATCGCCCGATGCTGGCGCGCGATCGCCTCGACCCGGCCGATCAAGTGATCCACCTCCGCTTTGGGTCCGTCCACCTCGACGATCAGTAGCGCCTCGACGTCGAGCGGATAGCCCACATGCACGAACTCCTCGGCAGCGTGGATCGCGGGCTTGTCCATCATCTCCATGCCGCCCGGAATGATGCCGGCGGCGATGATGGCGGCCACGCAATCGCCCGCGCTCTCGTTGCTGGGAAACCCGATCAGCACCGCCCGCGCCGTCGTCGGCTTGGGCAGGATCCGCACGGTGACCTCCGTCACCACGCCGAGCAGCCCCTCGGAGCCCACCATCACGCCCAGGAGGTCGTACCCCTCGGAGTCCAGATGCTTGCCGCCAAGCCGGATGATCTCCCCATCGATGGTGACCAGCTCCACGCCGAGCACATTGTTGGTGGTTAGCCCGTACTTGAGACAGTGCACGCCACCCGAGTTCTCGGCGACGTTGCCGCCGATCGTGCAGGCGATCTGGCTCGAGGGATCGGGCGCGTAATAGAAACCGGCATGCTGGACTGCGAGCGTCACGCCGAGATTGGTGACGCCGGGCTGCGCGACAACGCACCGGTTGGCGAAATCGACCTCGAGCACGCGATTGAACTTGGCCATTCCCAGGATGATGCCGTCGGCGAGCGGCAGCGCGCCGCCGGAGAGCGAGGTGCCCGCGCCGCGCGGCACCACCTTGATCTTCTCCTCGCGGCAGTAACGCAGCACGCGCGCCACCTGCTCGGTCGTAGAGGGCAGCACGACGAGCAGCGGCAAGGTGCGATAGGCGGTGAGCCCGTCGCTCTCGTAGGGGCGCCGTTCCTCCTCCTCGGAGACGACGCCCTCGCCCGGCACGATCTCGCGCAGCGCCGCGGCAATCTCCGCCCGGCGCGCAATGACTCCGGTATCCGGCTCGGGCATGCGCATGCGGGCTATCTAGGCCCGCAACCTCGGCCGCGCCAACAAAAAACCGCGCCCGGGGGCGCGGTTTCCCGCCTCACAATAAGCCGAGCGAGATCAGCCCTGGCGCGCCTTGTAGCGGGGGTTCGTCTTGTTGATGACGTAGACGCGTCCCTTCCGCCGCACGATACGGCAGTTCTTGTCGCGCTTCTTCAGCGACTTCAGTGAATTTGCGATCTTCATGACGGGCACTCTCGACGCGAGACGCGCGGGCCCACCACGGCCCGCGCGAGGGGCGGACCATAGGGGCGCGCACCCGCCCTGTCAATCACCTCCTTGTCGAGGCGGATCGACGCTGACCGGGTCGAGAATCACGGGCCGGCACCCGTCCGCCGAGGGCCGGGTGTCGGTGAAATATCCGTCTTTCGCAGCCCGTTACGGCGCGCCCGTCAGGTGCCGACGGTGGTTGCGATGGTGTTGTCGGTCGCGTTCAGGGAGGTTCCGATCGAGGTCAATCCGGCGATGGTCGCAACCGCGATAAGTACGGCGATCAAGCCGTACTCGATCGCGGTGGGACCCGAGCGGTCTTCCCACAAATTCCGGATGAAACGAAGCATGGCACGATCTCCTGGTTCTTCCTCCGGGATCGTGCGACGGCTGGATGAACGGAAAGTAAAAGAGCGCCCCCGCGACGCCTGTATTGGCGATCAATTTCGCCAGTTTTTAATCAAGCCACGTCTGGGGCAGGACCCGCGGGGCCGCCCATCTCCGAGGCCCCGCTACTCGGTGCGCCAAGCCGAGAGCTTGGCGAGGAGGTCCATAAGCGTCGCGCCCTGCGGGCCTTGACACGCTGCTTGCCGCCACCTGTACGCACTCCAGGCCGCGAACGCGAGCCCTGGGGCTCTGACGGCCGGGGGCGCGGGGCATCCGGTCACCTAGATTTGAGCAGAATTGCGTTACCAGAGCCCTGTCGGCGGAAAGTCTGTCTCAGCGGCTCCCGATTGCGGCGCCACGCCACGGCCCCTTGCTGCCGTTCCCCCGTTGATTCATGGTCGCGCTCGAAAACGTGCGTCTATCAATGCAGTGGCACGAGAAGGAGATGTACCCATGCGGGGCGACGAGTTGAGGGCGCTTCAGGCACCCCTGAAACAGCGGTACAGGGACAGCCCGGAAGCCGCCGTGATCACTCTGAAGGCCAAGGGGGAGATCGGCGACGAGACATTGACCTGCAAGGTCGAGACCGGCCGTGCGCTGGTGGAGGCGGGCCTGCACCCCGCGACCGGGGGCGACGGTATCGCCGCCTGCTCGGGCGACATGCTGCTCGAGGCCCTGGTGGCATGTGCAGGCGTTACGCTCAAGGCGGTCGCCACCGCCCTCGACATCAATTTGAGGCGCGGCACCGTCAGCGCCGAGGGCGATCTCGATGTACGCGGGACGCTGGGGATCGCGAAGGAGGCCCCCGTGGGATTCCGGGCGATCCGGCTGCGATTCGACCTGGATACGGATGCCAGTCCTGACCGGATTGCAGCGCTGCTCAAACTAACCGAAAGGTATTGCGTGGTATTTCAAACGCTTAACAGTAAACCCCTACTCTCGGTCGAGCACCGTCGGACCCAAGCTTGACACGTCCGGCGGGGATGCGCCGGCCCTTTTCGGTCATATCTACGATGTGAGCGAGACCCCCATGTCCCCGTTGGAGGCGAAGGGCACATGATCCGGACCGGTTTTTCCCGAGAGCCCCTGAGCTGGCGCGAGCGTCTACTCGCTACGCTGATCGTTGCGAGCTTCGCGCTGCCGTTCATTCCCGTCCCCGGCGACGGCATGGCGCGGATGAAGGCGGTCCGCCGCGACGAAACCGCGACCGCGCCGGTTAAGGTCGCGACCGAGGCCCCGCGCAGCGTCTGCGAGGTTTTGGCTTTCTCGCTCGCCTACGAGAACCCGGAGACCGGGGCCTACACGCGAATAGTCTGCAAGCAGCCGGAGTAGCTGCTCCCGCGTCAGGCCGCTTCCTGCACCGATAAGCTGACGTTGCCGCTGCCGGAGGATTGTCCGTAGGCACCGTAGCTCGCGCCGAAGAGCCGCGGGCTCGCGTCGTCGATCGTGCCCAGCATTGTTGCGACGTTGCGTCCGCCCATCTCTGCCACTACCGCCTTGGCGTATTCGGGGAGCCACTGCTTGGCTGCCTTGATCTCGCCCTTGCGGATCATCTCGATGAAGCGGCGGTCGTTCTCCATGTGCTCGGCCGGCGGCCATTGGTCGGGGCCGCGGATGATGCGGTGGGCGAGCGCCGTACTCGAGACGAAGACGGCGCGACGGCCGGTCTCCTCCACCGTCTGGCGGATAAGTCCGCCGACCCGCAGACACTCGTCGAGATCCGACATGAGGCAGGTGCCGACCAGCACCACCGCGATCTTCTGTGCGGGATCGAGGTAGTGCAGCGGCACATAGGCGCCGTAGTCCCAATGGTAATAGGGGCTCACGTTCCGGCCGCATGGCACGTTGGCGCCCTTGAGCTTCGCGACCAACGCCTCCGCGAAGACGGGATCGCCCGGCCGGTCGTACGGCAGACCCGGGATCATGTCTGGCGCCTCGTCGGCGACGCAGTGGCCGCGATGCCGCTCGTGGCAGGTGACGTACCAATTGAACGAGCAGACCCAGTGCGTCGAATGCACGATCAGCAGATCGGGTTTGGCGGCGCGCAGCGTGGCGCCGAGCGCATGTGAGCCCTCGATCACGCCCTTGAGGAAGGGCGGCGCCGTCTCCTCGACGGCCATCCGCGGCGAGTGCGGCGTGATCACGCTATAGAGCAATTTTCCCGACATATCGATCTCCGTGGCTCTCGTCAGCATTGTCGTGGGAACACGCAGGCCCGTAAAGCAGCTCGGCTACAGCTGGATGCAGACGTTCCTGAGCTCGGAATAGAACTCGAGCGAATGCAGGCCGCCCTCGCGGCCGATGCCGGATTGCTTAGAGCCGCCGAAGGGCGTCCGGAGGTCGCGCAGGAACCAGCTGTTGACCCAGACCATGCCGACCTCGAGCTTCGCGGCGACGCGCTGGGCGCGCGAGATGTCGCGGGTGAAGAGCGTGGCGCAGAGGCCGTAGCGCGTGTCGTTGGCGCGCTCGATCGCGTCCTCCTCGCGGTCGAAGGGCGCGATGTGGCAGCACGGCCCGAAGATCTCCTCGCGCACGACCGCGGAGTCCTCGGGAAGCCCGGTCCAGACCGTGGGCTGGACCCAGGCGCCGCCCTTGAGCTCGCCCGGCATATCGAAGACACCGCCACCGGCGATCACACGCGCGCCCTCGCCCATGGCCTTCTTGTAGAAGGACAGGATCTTCTCGCGATGCTGCAGGCTGATCACGGGGCCAAGCGTGGTCGCGGCGTCGTGGGGCTCGCCGGGCTTCAGCGCCTCAGCCTTCGTTTTCAGCGCCTCGACGAACCTGTCGAAGATCGACCGCTCTACATAGACGCGCTCGGTCTGGAGACAGATCTGGCCGGCGTTGTCGAAGACCGAGCGCGCGGTCTCGCCGACCGCGCGCTCGAAGTCGCAGTCGGCGAAGATCACCGCGGGGTTCTTGCCGCCGAGCTCGAAGGAGACGGGGCGGATGCCGTCGGCCGCCGCCTTCATGATGGCGGCGCCCGTCGCGGTCTCGCCGGTGAAGGTGATGGCGTTGACGCCGGGATGCCGCGTCACGAACTCGCCGGCGGAGCCGGGACCAAAGCCGTTCACGACGTTGTAGACGCCCTTGGGCACGCCCGCGACGTTCATGACCTCGCCGAGCAAGCTCGCGGTGGTCGGCGTCTCCTCCGAGGGCTTCACCACCACGGCATTGCCGCAAGCGAGCGCCGGCGCCACCTTCCAGGTCATCAGCAGGAACGGCAGATTCCACGGGCACACCACGCCCACGACGCCCTTGGGCACGCGGAGTGCATAGTTGACGGCCTGGCGGCCGTCCGGGAATTGCGTGGTGAAGGATTCCGTCGAGGCGTTCTTCACGATGTCCGCAAAGGCCGTGAAGTTCGCGGCGCCCCGCGGGATGTCGAGGTGCGAGGCGACCGAGCGCGGCTTGCCAGTATCGGCGATCTCCGCCTCGAGGAAATCGTCGAACCGCTTGGTGATCCCCGCCGCGACCGCGCGCAGCATCTCGCCGCGCTCGGCGGGCGACATCTTGCCCCAGGGTCCCTTGAGAGCAGCGCGCGCCGCCTTGACGGCGGCGTCGATGTCGGCGGCGCTCGCCTCGTGCACCCGGCTCACCAGCGCGCCCGTGACCGGCGACCGGTTCTCGAAGGTCCGGCCCTCGGACGAGGGCCGATACTCGCCGTCGATGAAATTCAGCACCTGAGCATTCGGCCGCATCGGACGCTCCTTCTCCGTCGCTCGCGGGGACCGTAGGAGCGGCCGACCCGAGGGTCAACCGGACGAACGCGACGCCCGCCCCTGCGCAATGGACCGGCACACTGGAGGTATGAGACCATGGATTGAGAGCCCCCGCGGACCGGGCTCGCGGATTTGAGGGTGCCGGAAGCCGATGGAGACACGGGCCAACTATCTCGTGGTCGTGAGCTTCGTGATCGTCATCCTGGCGGCCACCGCCGGCGGAGCGATCCTGCTCCTCAACCTGCATCCGTTTCCCGACACGCGCGCCTACTACGACATCTATTTTCAGGGCTCCGTGGTCGGCCTCAAGGTCGAGGCGCCCGTGTCCTTGTCCGGCATTCCCATCGGCAACGTGCGCAAGGTCCAGCTCGATCCCGCAGATCCCTCGGCGGTCCACGTCACCATAGAGGTCCGAAAAGGCGCGTCGATCAGGACCGACTCAATCGCCTCGCTCGACGTGAGCCTGGTCTTCGGCGAAGCGAGCATCAGCATCAGCGGCGGCAGCGAGCGGGCACCGCTGCTTGCCGCCTTGCCGGGCCAGCCCTATCCGGTCATCAAGTCGCAGCCGTCCCAGTTCTCGGCGTCGTGGGTGGAGGATCTCGTTCAACGAGCGCTCGAGATCTCGGAGACACTCGACAGCATGCTCGACGAGAGGGGCAGGCAGGCGATTTCCCAGAAGCTGCAGGACGCGGAGCAGGCGACGGCGCAGGCCAAGGACATGGCGGAAAGGCTCGGCGGCGTCATTGACCGCGCCGACGGTACCGTCCACGACGCGCACGACCAGGCCGCCGCGCTTGGAGCGAAGCTCGACGATCTGAAGCGAGCGCTGATCGCGGTCGAGTCCGGAGTCGACGAGGCGGACGGGATCGTCAAGAGAGTGAACGCCTGGATCCGCGACTTAGACGCCCTCGTGCAGCAGATCCGGCCGGAACAGCTGGACGTGACCCAGAACACCCTCAGGGATCTCCACGGCAATATCTCTCAGCTGCGCGTGGTGGTGAGCCAAGTCGCCCGCTACGTGAACGACTTCGAGCGCGACCCCGTGCAAACCCTCTTCGGCAAGACCCGCGCGGGGTACAAGCCCAAATAACGGGGTTTGCCGGGCCTGCACGCTCGACCGGGCCCGGTGCGACGAGAGGGCTCCCGCGCTCGGCAATCGTTACTGGCGGCTCCGGCTCAGACCGGAACCGAGCAGACCGCGTCCTCGTATCGGCCGGCGCCCATCTCGCCATCGGGAAAGATGTGGCGCTGCGCAATCCACTCGAAGGATTCCTCGAAGGCCTCTTTCGTGTAGGGCTCGAACACGATCCGCTCGCCGGGACCCCAGCGGCGCGTATCCATCTCGCCGTGAAAGCGCACAGGGAATTCCCGCTTATAGTGATGGGTGTAGAGGTCCGGGCGGAGGTCGATGTCGCGCTGGGCGTTGCGAAGCGCGCGGAAGTATTTCCGGATGTCGTCGGGATCGGGATTGCCGGTGATCATCGACGCCATCATGAAGGTGGTGTCGATGATCTTGCGGAAGCCCAGCTGCTCCAGGAAGTAGTACGGGCCGCTGAAAAGCGCTGCCGCCGGGACCTTGCGATCGACCAGGAGTTCCATGCGGCGGAACAGCAGCCCATCGGCGAATGAGAGCTTGATGTCCTCGAGCTTCATGTACTGCTCGAGCGCCTGGATGGTGGAGTAGTGGCTTCCGCTCTGGTAGCCGACCGAGATTGGCACGCCCGCGAGCTCGGACGGGTGCCGGATCTTGGATTCCGGCGGCACGAAGATCCCGCACGGCGAGACCGAGTAGGCATCGCGGTAGAGCTTGCCATGGCCGACCGAGGCCGCGACGTTCACCGTCCAGTGGCAAGCGCAGCTCACGTCGGAAGTGCGGCCGCGCTCGAAGGTCTGGAAGGCGCCGACCTTGTCCCCGAGGTCGTGCTGCTTGCCATCCTTGGAGCTCAGTTGCTCCCGAAACTCGTAGTCGAGGCCCTCGCCGACGAAGTAGCCCTTTTCTTCCGCGACCCACTCGTGGAGCCGCATGTGCGGTGCGATGACGAACCTGGCCATGGCTTCCTCCTACGCTCCGGAGAGCGGAATTGCTCGGGCACAGCTTCCTTTCGACCGATTTGCACGCTGGGTCAAGAGCGACTTGTCCCGAGAGCGTTCGCGACCGCGCCCGAAATGGACGCCGCGAGATCTTGCAATCGACGTACCAATGAATCCGAGGCAGCATGACGGCGTCGAATCTGGCCGCGGCGCTATCCCGCGAAGGCCCGGGGGAGCCGGCGGAACAGCTCCGCGCCGCGAACCGGGCTTTGCCAGAGCGAGATGGATCTCCGGTGCGCCCTTGACACTGGGCAGCCCGCCCTTGCTCCGGGACCGGCGTCCGCGCGACAATCTGCGTCATGCACGATCACGAGCACGCGCACGGCCACGATCACGCACATGGCGGGTACGACATGGCCTTCGCACTCGGCACGCTGCTCAATACTGCCTTCGTGCTCATCGAGGGAGCCTATGGCTTCCTCGGCCACTCCATGGCCCTGCTGGCCGATGCGGGACACAATCTCAGCGACGTCGCGGCCCTGCTGATCGCGTGGGGCGCGAGCGCGCTCGCGCGCCAGCGGCCGAGCTCCCGCTTCACCTACGGCTATCGCGGCTCCTCGATCCTGGCGGCGCTTCTGAACGCGGTGATCCTGTTCATCGCCGTGGGTGCGATCGGGCTCGAGTCGGTGCGGCGCCTGATCGAGCCGGGTCCTGTCGCGAGCCTTACGGTCATCGTGGTGGCCGCGATCGGGATCGCCATCAACGGCGTCACGACGCTGCTCTTCCTGCGCGGCCGTCACGGCGATCTCAATATCCGCAGCGCCTACCTCCACATGGCCGCCGATACGGTGGTTTCGATGGGCGTGGTGGTGGCGGGCGCCGTCATCATGGCGACGGGCTGGATCTGGATCGATCCCGCCGTGGGACTAGCGATCGTCGCCGTGATCGTGGTGGGCACATGGGACGTGCTCCGCCATTCCATGCGGCTGGCCCTCGACGCTGTTCCGGCATCGATCGACCCCGAAGCCGTGCGCGGCTACCTCGGCGGGTTGCCCGGGGTCGCCGAGCTGCACGATCTTCACATCTGGCCCATGAGCACGACGGAGACGGCTCTCACTTGTCATCTCGTGATTCCGATTGGCCATCCTAGCGACGCCATGCTGGCGCGGATCTCCGCCGAACTGCGCGCGCGCTTCGGCATCCACCACGCCACCATTCAGGTGGAGACCGGCGATCCCGCCCATCCCTGCGAGCTGGTGCCCGACCACGTCGTCTAGTGCCGGTAAATTGTCGAACCCCAGGAAGGAGGCCTGAATGAACAAGACCATCCCCGAGATACCCGTCGCCTCGGCCGCAATCCGCAAGATGGGGGTGCCGCTTTCGCCGGTCGTCAAGGCGGGCGGCTTCGTCTACGTGTCGGGCATGCCACCGCTCGATCTCGAGACCGGCGCCATCGTACGCGGCGACATCTCGGCGCAGACCGAGCTCGCCCTCAAGAACGTCAAGCGCGCCCTGGAGAGCGCCGGCTCGTCGCTCGAGAAGGTGGTGAAGGTGCAGATCTACTGCGCCAACGCCGCCTACTACCGCATCATCAATGAGATCTACGGCCGGTACTTCACCAGCAACTTCCCGGCCCGGACGTTCGTTCCCGTGGCCTCCTGGCCGATGGAGTTCGACATCGAGATCGACTGCGTGGCGACCGAATGAGCGCCGCTCCGATCCGTCCTGCGAGCGGCATCGACCATATCGTGATCGCCGTGCGTGACCTTGACCGTGCCGAGACGCAATACCGCCGTCTCGGCTTCGCGCTGACGCCGCGCGGTCACCACCTCAAGCTCGGCTCCTACAACCACTGCGCCATGTTCGGCACGGACTATCTCGAGCTGCTCGCCCAGGGTACCCAGTCCCGGCCCGCGCTCGAGCGGTTCCTGCGAAAGCGAGAGGGCATCGCCGGTATCGCGCTGCGCACGGCCGACGCCCGCCAGACCTTCGCCGAGCTGCGGAAGCACGGCGTGGCCATCGCCGAGCCCGTGGACTTCGGCCGTCCGGTCGACACGCCCCAGGGCAAGCGCGAGGCAAGCTTCACGACCACCGAGCTCGACAACGACACCACGGCGGGCATGCGCGTCTTCTTCTGCCAGCACAAGACGCCGGAGCTGGTCTGGCTCCCCGAGTATCTGACGCAACCGAACGGCATCACGGGTCTCAAGGGCTTGATCGTCGTCGACCAAGGCGGCTCGTTCCGGGGCGTGCTTAGCCGCGCGCTCGGCCAGGCGGCCGACGCTGTCGAGTACTTGAGTCCGGCTGCAGCGGCGGAGCGCTTCTCGGGGGATCCGATCCTGACGACACCGCCGCCCTACGTGGCGGCGGTACGGCTCATCGTCAGGGATAGCGGCGCCACAGCGAAGTTTCTCGAGGCTGCGGGCGTGGCGGTTCGCGGCGCACCCGGTGGCGCGCTGCAGGTCTCATCGCGGGACGCGATGGGCGCCGTGCTCGAATTCGGGTGAGCGCCGGCGGTGCTCAGGCCTCGCAGATGCGGGTCAGGAACTGATCAACTTCCGCCCGTAACACCTCGCTCTGCTGCGCCAACTCGTCGGCGGCAGCGAGAACCTGAGCTGCGGCGCTCCCGGTCGTCCGCGCGTTCTCGGTCACGCCCATGATCGTGGTCGAGACCGACTGAGTGCCCTTCGCGGCTTCCTGGGTATTTCTGCTGATCTCGCGGGTCGCAGCCTCCTGCTCCTCGACCGCGGAGGCGATCGAGGTCGAGATTTCGTTCACCTGCCCGACGGTGCCGCCGATACTCTTGATCGCCTCCACCGCCTCCCGGCTCGCGGCCTGAATGGCGCCGACCTGCTCGCCGATCTCCTCGGTCGCCTTGGCGGTCTGATGGGCGAGGATCTTGACCTCACTGGCCACCACCGCGAAGCCCTTGCCGGCCTCGCCGGCGCGCGCCGCTTCTATTGTGGCGTTCAAGGCGAGCAAATTCGTCTGGGACGCGATGTCGTTGATCAGCTTGACGACGTTGCCGATCCGGACCGCGGCGGTCGCCAAGGTCTGCATCGTGGCGTCGGTCACCCGCGCCTGTCCCACCGCCTTGCCGGTCACGTCGGAGGCGAGGCTCACCTGGCGGGAGATTTCCTCGATCGAGGCCGTGAGCTCCTCGGAGGCCGCGGCGACGGTCTGTACGTTGGTGGACGCTTCCTCGGAGGCCGCTGAGACGGTGCTCGCCTGCTCGATGGTGGCGTTGGCCGTCGCCGACATCGTCTGCGAGGTCGCGCGCATCGTGGCAGACGCCACGGTGAGGACCTCGAGCGACCGTCGGACCTGGACCTCGAAGACCGCGATGGCCTTCTCGATGGATTTCTGGCGCTGATCCTTGCGGAGCTGCTCGTCGCGTTGGGCGTCCTCGAGCTTGCGCCGCGCGACCAAGGCTTCGCTGAAGACCAGGAACGAGCGGGCCAGCACGCCGACCTCATCGCGCCGATCGATATGGGCGACCGACAGCATCAACTCTCCCTTCGACAACCGGTCGAGCAGGGCAGAAATGTCACCCAACGGCCGCGCGACCTGCGCGGTCGCGATCCATCCCAAGAACGCGAAAGCCGCCAGCAGGCCGATGGTCGATCCGGCCACCAGCGTGGTCCGAGCCTGCGATGCCTCTGCGCTCGCAGCGTCACGCGCCGCGGTCATCTCCCTGCGGTCGAGATCGATCAGCTTCGTCACCGCCTCGATCGCGGTGCGCCGGCGCTTCGCGCCTTCGCCCCCCGAGAGCTGATTTGCGCTCGCGTTCTCTCCCTTGAGCGCGAGATCGAACACCTCGGCGCTGATCTTCGAGCGCTCGCGGATCGCGTTGCGGAACGTCTCGATGAGGGCCTTCTGCTCCGGAGCCACGGTGATCGCGTCGAGCTTGTCGAGCGTGGTCTCGGCTTGCTTGCTGACGTCCAGGTAGAGCGCGATGTGACTGCGCGCTTTCGCCTCGTTTTCGGCCAGGATGACGTTCTTCTCGCTGACCGCTGCGCTGTTGAAGAGCGCTTCGGCATCGAGTGAGAACTCGAGCCGGCGCGCGTTCTCGTCGACGACGCTGCGGGCGCGGCTGGCGAGGCTGTCCAGGGCCAGCGAGGCGCAAGCGACGATCCCGATCGCCACCAGGCCGATGAGGACGGCCGGGATCGCCAGCTTGTGCACGAGGGGCAAGTTACCGAACCACCGAAGCACGCGGATAACTCCAATCTGGCGCCTCGGCGCCGGCCGAAGGCATAGGACATGGTGCCCTGCCGGGGTAAAAATCCGGTTGCCTGCGCGAAGGCGCCGTCGCGGTAGCACTCGATGGGGCCGGGCCCCTACGGCGAACCCATTGGGATCGCAGCCAATCATCCGTCGCGGAATTGCCACCAGACGCGTGGAACGCTATAGCGTCCGGGATAATCTGCCCCGCGACGCGCCGACGGGGACGCAGCAATGAGGGGTGCCGCGCATGATGGAACGACTGCTCGAGCGCGCGCTGATCGCCGCGCGCTGGCTCCTGGCACCGATCTACTTCGGCTTGGCACTGCTGCTGTTGCTGTTCATCGCACAGTTCTTCGAGAATCTCTGGCATGCGGCGCGCGGCGTCCTCGAGGCGAGCCACACGCAGCTGGTCATCGAGTCGCTCGGCATGGTCGATCTGGCGCTGGTAGCGAGCCTGATCGTGATGGTGATGCTGAGCAGCTACGAGAATTACCTGTCCCGCCTCGACCTCGCGAGCGTCTCGGCGCAGCTCGGCTGGCTTGCGAAACTGGACACCGGCTCGGTGAAGGTAAAGGTCGCGGTCGCCATCGTGGTGATCTCCGCCATCGACCTGCTGCGAGCCTTCCTCGAGATCGAGGATGTCGCCGACGACAAGCTGCTCTGGCGCGTCATCGTGCACCTGACCTTCGTGATCTCGGCGCTGGCGCTCGCCTGGCTCGACCAGCTCGCCGACAGGACGCACAAGCCCGAGTCCAAATGATCGCAAAGCCTCGTCTCGGCTTCATCGGCATCGGCCTCATGGGAGAGGCGATGACCTTGCGGCTCCTCGAATGCGGCTGGCCGGTGATCGTCTGGAACTTGACGCCGGACCGGTACGACCGCGTGGTGCCGGCGGGCGCGGTGCGGGCAGAGACGCCCGAGGCTGCGGCGGCCGAGAGCGAGCTCGTCCTGATGTGCGTGCTGGACGCCGCGGCGGTCCGGAATTGCGTCTTCGGCGACCACGGTCTCGCGACGGCGCCCCGCTCGCGCAAGATCGTGATCGACCTCTCCACGGTGAACCCCGATGTCGCCCGGGATGTCGCGGCGCAGCTCGCGGAAGCGAACGGAATGCGGTGGATCGATGCTCCGGTCTCCGGCGGCCCGGCCGCGGCACGGAACGGCACCATGACGGTGATGGCGGGTGGCGACGCCATGGATGTCGCGGAAATCGCGCCGGTCATGGCGGATCTGGCCGGGAATTTCACCCATGTCGGGCCCGTCGGCGCCGGACAGACCGCGAAGATTTTGAACCAAGCGATCGTCGGCACCGGCTACGTCCTGATGGCCGAGGCGCTGGCGCTGGCCGAGGCCGCCGGCATCGAAGCCGCCAAGCTGCCGCAGTGCCTCGCGGGCGGACACGCGGACAGCAACCTCCTGCGCAAGATCTATCCGCAGATGGCCGCACGGCACTTCGATCCACCGCGCGCCTATGCACGCCAGCTCCTCAAGGACATGAAGAACGTCCGGGAGTTCGCGCGTGCCGCGGGCTGCGCGCTGCCGGTGATTGAGCAGGCGGTCAGCCAATACGAGCGCTACGTGAGCGAGGGTAACGAGATGGCGGACGCGGCCTCCGTCGCACGCCTCTATGAGCGGACGCGGAACTGACGGCATGGACGGCTTCGCGGTCGTCGACGCGCATCAGCACTTCTGGGACTTGCGGAGCGGGCGATATCCCTGGCTGCAGGACGAGCCTCCGCCGCCGGCCTTCAGGTACGGCGATACGCGTCCGCTGCGCCGAACTTATCTTCCCGAGCAGTATGCCACCGACACGAAAGGCTGGGCCGTGGCGGCGACCGTCCACGTCGAGGCCGAGTGGGATAGGGGCGATCCCGTGGCGGAAACGCGCTGGCTCGCCGGGCTGCGCATGCGTACCGGCCAGCCCACCGTCGCGGTCGCTTACGCGGCCCTCGACCGGGAGGACGCCGCGAGCGTACTCCAGGCGCAGGCCAGCTTCGACTTCGTCCGTGGTATCCGCCAAAAACCGGCGTTCGCGCTCTCCCCAGGCGAGATCGTGCGCGGCGCGCCGGGATCGATGGACGACCCGAAGTGGCGTGCGGGCTACGCGCTCTTGAGCCGCTTCCGGTTCTCCTTCGACCTGCAGACGCCCTATTGGCACCTCGCCCAGGCGGCCGACCTCGCACGGGCCTTCCCGTGGATCCCAATCGTGATCAACCATACGGGCCTGCCGAGCGACCGCTCGGCCGAGGGCCTCCGTGCCTGGCGCGCCGCGCTCGAGCTCGCCGCCCGCGAGCCCAACATTGCGCTCAAGATCTCCGGCCTCGGCATCAAGGGGCAGCCCTGGAGCCTCGCGGCCAACGCGCCCGTCATCCGTGACGCGATCCGGATCTTTGGCCCGGACCGCTGCTGCTTTGCCAGCAACTATCCCGTCGACAGCCTGGTCGGAAGCTTCGACACGATCTTTACAGGCTTCAAGGCCGTGGCCGCCGACCTCAGCGCCGAGGATCAGCGGAAGCTCTTTCACGACACCGCCCTCCGCCTCTACCGTATTCCCGCGTGATCAAGCTTCGGGAGATCGGATGAGCGAGCCCGTCGAGACCCACCGCAGCATGGTGAAGGCCTGGGAGTGCGACAGCTTCGGCCATTTCACCGTCGCCTACTATTTCGATCGTTTTGCCGACGCCTCGGCCGGCGCAAACGAGAAGCTGGGACTTCCGGAGGGCTGGTTGCCCGTCGAGTACACGGCGCGCTTCATCGCCGAGCTGCGAGCGGGCGAGGTGTTCCACATCGAGACCGGAGTGATCGCCGCGGCGGAGAGCTCGCTCCGCCTCGGCCACCGCCTGATCAACTCAGCGACCGGCAAGCTCTGCACGACGATCGAGGAGCGCCTGGCGGCGAACCCGGACGCCGCCTCGATGGGAGCCGGGCAGCTCGCCGCGCTCCGCGGTCGCACCGTCCACTGGGAAGAGGGGTCGAAGGACGATCCGGGATTGGCCGACCACGCGACGGAGGGCTTGATGGTCACCGCGCGCGACCATGTACGCCCCACCGAACTCGATTGGACGAGCCATCTCGCCCTTCCCGGCTACGTGCACCGGAGCTCGATCGGATGCATCCAGCTGCTGACCGCCATGGGCCTGTCGCCGGACTACCTTCGCGAATACCGGCGCGGGTTCTCAACCTTCGAGATCAAGCTCGCGTTGGAGCGGCCGCGGCCCGCAGCCGGTGCCCCGCTCATGGTGAGCAGCGGCCTTATGCAGCTCGGCATGTCGTCCGTGCGCATGCTCCACCGGATCAGCGACCCGCGAGACGGCCGGCGCGTGGCAATGCTCCGGCAATCCGGCGTGCATTTCGACCTGGAGGCGCGGCGCTCGACCCCGATTCCCGACGACCTCCGCGCCAGGGCTTCGCACCTCGTATTGCGCTGATTGCAGAGACGGGACGGCGACGCGATAGTATCCGCGGGGCTCCTCCGCCTGGAGAACGAAGATGGAGTTGCGGCCGATCGGTCCGGGATTCGGCGTCGAGGTCGAAGGCGTCGGTTTGCTCGACGTGATCTCGAGCGACGCTGCCTATCGCCAGGTGCGCGCCGCCTTCGAAGAGCATTCGGTGCTGCTATTCCGCGGCCAGAAGGTGACCGACGATCTGCAAGCCGTCTTCTCGCGCGCGTTCGGGCCGCTGGAGATCGTCAAGGTTGGCTCGGTCGGGGTCGGCACCTTCTACAGTCCGCTCAACAACCTGGCACCCGACGGCTCGGTCGTACCCGAGACGCATCGCCAGGCGCTGATCGCGCGCGCCAACCAGCTCTGGCATACCGACAGCTCGTTCAAACAGACCCCGGCATTGACCTCGATCCTCTCGGCGCGGACGGTGCCGCGCGCCGGCGGCGAGACGGAGTTCGTCTCGACGCGCCTCGCCTGGGAGCGACTGCCGCCCGAGCGTCAGGCCCGACTGCGTGACCTTGTCGTGCGCCACAGCTACGCCGCCTCACGCGACCAGATCCATCCGGAGCTGATGACCCCGGTGGAGCGCGAGGCGTTGCCGCCGGTGCGCTGGCGCATGAGCTGGCGCAATCCCGCGAACGATCGCCGCGCCCTCTATCTCGCCTCGCATGCCTACGCCGTCGAGGGAATGGGCGACAACGAGGGGAAGGCGCTCCTGGCCGAGCTCATGGCGGAGGCCACGCGACCCGAAGTGGCCTATCGCCATGCCTGGCGACCGGGCGACGTCATCATGTGGGACAATCGTGCCACCATGCATCGTGGCCGCCCCTGGTCCGTCGGCGAAGCGCGCGCCATGGTTCGCACCACCGTGCAGGCTGTCGCTGCGGACGGATTGGCCGAGCTCCGACCGGCGGTCTGAGGCGCTCAAGAGGAGGAAAGCATGCCCCTGGATCTCAGCGTCAAGACGACGCTCCCTGCCGATGGTGCCGCCGGCGCGCTGGTTGCGCGGGTGTGGGTGCCCGGAGACAAGGCTGGGCCCGTCGTGGCGACGCTGCGTGATGACGGTGTCCATGCGCTCGGCCGCGAGGCGCCGACCTCCGCCGATCTCATGGAGACACCGGACCCGGTGGCGATCGTTCGCGGCGCCCGGGGGACGCGCCTCGGCGGCATCGAGGAAATCCTCGCCAATACCGCGCTCGGCCCGCGCGATCCCAAGAAGCCGCATTTCCTGGCGCCCATCGACCTGCAGGCGATCAAGGCCGCCGGCGTCACCTTCATGCGAAGCCTGCTCGAGCGCGTGATCGAGGAGCAGGCGAAGGGCGATCCCACCGCCGCGGAGCGCGTACGCCAGACGCTCGGCCGCGAGATCGGCGCCGACCTCGGCAGCATCAAGCCCGGCTCGGAGGCGGCGCAACGGCTCAAGTCGGCGCTCGTGGCGCGCGGACTCTGGTCGCAGTACCTCGAGGTCGGCATCGGCCCGGACGCCGAGATCTTCACGAAGTCGCAGCCGATGTCCGCGGTCGGCACCGGAGCCGAGATCGGGCTCCATCCCGCTTCGATCTGGAACAACCCGGAACCTGAGGTCGTGCTGATCGCCAACAGCCGCGGTGCGATCGTGGGCGCGACGCTCGGAAACGACGTGAACCTCAGGGATTTCGAGGGCCGGAGCGCACTGCTGCTGGGCAAAACAAAGGACAACAACGGCTCGTGCACGCTGGGTCCCTTCATCCGCCTCTTCGACAAGACCTTCGGCCTGGACGACGTCCGGCGCACCACAGTGAGCCTGCGGGTCGAGGGCGAGGACGGCTTCGTGCTCAAGGGCGAGAGTTCGATGAGCGAGATCAGCCGCGATCCCGCCGACCTGGTCGCGCAGATGATGGGCGACGTGCACCAATATCCCGACGGCGTGGTGCTTTACTGCGGCACCATGTTCGCGCCCACCGAGGATCGCGGCGCCAAGGGCGAGGGCTTCACCCACAAGATCGGCGACATCGTGACGATCTCGGCGCCGAAGCTCGGCGCGCTGGTCAATCGGGTGAATACGAGCAACCGCATCCCGCGCTGGGAATTCGGCTCACGCGCGCTGATGCGGAGCCTCGCGGCGCGGGGGCTGCTGGGCGCGTGAGGCTCAGGCGATGGCCGGCGCGAGCACCGGCTCGGGCCTGGCGCGCAGCCGGTCGGCAGGCAGGCTGAGCGTCACGGTGGTGCCGCTCCCGGGCTCGCTGGAGATCTCGAGAGTCCCGCGGTGGAGCTCCGCCAGCTTGCGGCTCAGCGGCAGGCCAAGGCCGGTGCCGGGCTGATTGCTCTCGAGCGAGTTCCGAGCCTGACCGAAGGGCTCCAGCACTTTCGCGATATCCTCGGGCGCGATGCCGACCCCGGTGTCGCGGACGCAGAGCCTGAAACCGCTGGAGGCGTCCACCGATCCCGCGACCTCGATGCGGCCGCCGGCCCCGGTGAACTTGATCGCGTTGCCCAACAGATTGATCAGTATCTGCCGGAGCTTTCGCTCGTCGGCATAGACCAGCGGCAACGGCTGCTCTGGCTCGACCGCGAGTTCGACGCCCGCGCGCGCCGCGGCCTCACGTACCAGTGCCACGCAATCAGCGATCAGCGCGTGCACATCGACCAGGTCCTCGACCAGCTCCATACGGCCTGCCTCGATCTTCGAGAGGTCGAGCAGATCGTTGACCAGCTCCAGTAGATGCATGCCGCTGCGATTGATGTCGTCGGCATAGGCGCGATAGCGCGTGGATCCGACCGGGCCGAGGGCTTCGCGCTGCATCATCTCGGAGAAGCCGATGATGGCGTTCAAGGGCGTGCGCAGCTCGTGGCTCATGTTGGCAAGAAACGTCGACTTGGCGCGGTTGGCGTCCTCAGCCTTCAGCCGCTCATGCGCGTTCGCTTGCGCCAGTTGCCGGAGCTCGCTCGCCTGGCGGACGAGCCGCTTGCGCGACCACTCCAGCTCACCGAGGTTGCGCTTGAGGGTCTCGTTCGCGACCGCGGTCCGCTCCAGCAGATCCGCATTCGCAAGCCGCAGACGAACGCCCTCGAGAAATGCGGAATAGCTGTTGTGCGAGAGCGCGATCAGCACAACGGCGAAGGCCGAGAGCATCTCGGTCATGTACCAATGCAGGGGATCGCCGACCCGGCCGAAGGAGACGATCAGCGGCGCAAGGCTCAGAAGAATGTAGCTGGCGCTCGCGAGCGGAATGCTCTGCAAGCTCACCAACGAAGCCGCCGCCGTGCTGCCGACCACCAGCGCCAGCAGGACTTGATGGGACAGCGAGTCCGGCGGAAACACGACCAGCGCGAACAGGCCCCAGATGCCGCCGCCGAGCGCGGCCGAGAGCGCGATCCGCCGGATCACCGACGCGTCGATGTCGCGCCAGAACGCCTCGTCGCGGCGCGCCCACCAGAGCCAGGAGCCGGCGGCGCTGAGGCCGACCGCAACCATGAGCCAGGTGCCCAGGATCCAGCCGGGTGCCACGTCGCCGAAGAACGCCACCGTGAGTAGGGAATTGAGCAGGTTGGCGATGATGATCACCGGCACGTTGCGGGCGATCAGACGCACCTGATCGAAGCGGACCTCATGGAGATCGAGGCCGGACTCCATAGGATGCAACCTCCTGCTCATGCCCGCCTGCGTGTCGCTCCCAAGCGCCATGGGGAACCGCGTAGCAAGAGCGACCCTAAGGGAGCGTTAACGCTGTCGCTACCCATGCACGCCGATCCGTTCGCACGCTCCCGCGCGGCACCGTGCAAGGCCTGGATAGCCAAGGGTTATCGCGAACCCACCCGGCTCGGCGAACGACGGGTTTTGCCGAAACCTTTAGATGAAAGCCGCGGCGCAGTCCGGAGCGGTTGTCAGCGGTGCGGGTCCGTCCAGCGCGCGACGCGGTAGCGGCCGTCCATGTGCCGCAGCCGTCGGGACAGCACACGCATCACGGTGATTGCGATCTGCGGCGACCGCTCGACCAGGCCGAAGAATCGCCCTTCGTCGACCTCGACGAGCTCCGAGACCGTGAGTGCATAGACCGTGGCGCTGCGCGGCATAAGCTTCTCGACCAGTCCCATCTCCCCGACCACCCCGCCGCGCACGACGTCCTCGTAGACCACGCTGCCGCTGCGGATGCGCAGCACGCCGTCGCGCACGACGTACATCGACGTCCCGGGATCGCCTTCCTTGAAAAGGATCTCGCCGGGCTGCAGCGCGATGATCCGCGGCTCGTCGCGGAACACGTCCAGAAGATCGGGATCGCCACCCCAGCGCTCGACGGCGATGCCCTCCGGCGCGGGCGCTGCGGGATCGGCATCGAGGCCACGCTCGCGCGCCTCGGGCGGCAGGCTCGGCTGCCGCCGCGGGACGGCCTCCGCGCGCGCCGAGGTCCAGCCGCCGGGCGGCATGCGAGCCAGCCCGCCGACGAACGGTCGGTGCTCGATGATGCGAATACCGATGCAGCCTTCGCGCTGCCAAGCCACGACGCCCGAGAGCTCGCCGAGACGCTCCATCACCAACGTCACGGCCTGATTCTCGGGGACGGGGTGATCGATCTGCACCGTGGCACTGCCGGGCGACAGCTCGAGCACGCGGCATTCGGTGCTGCCCAGGGCGGACTCCAGCTTCGCCATCCAGAAATCGCGCGGCGCGGCGCGTCTGCGGCGCTCGACCTGCTCCGCGAGCGCCTGTTGCCCGATTTCGCCCTTCATCGCCTCACCCTCCGTCCGCAGATGCGTGCGGTCAACATCGAAAGGTCGACCTTCGCTTAAAAATCGGCGGTTTATAACGATCGCGACGGCAAGCGTAACGGTTTCGGAGCCGGCTGCGCTCGTCGGCCTAGCCGGACCTCCCGTGTCAAATCTTAGTCCTGCGCGGGCGTAAACGCGAGCGGCCACTTGAGTCCCGGAAATGGGCCTCGCGGTCCGATCCGCTCCGCTCAAAAAGGGCTGAATACAGGGTGCCCTCGCAGGACGGCCGCGCTATTTCTCCGTCAGGACCGAAACGCCCTGCCAGTCCGCAGGCGGAGCGGCGGCGAAGTCGCGCGCGAGCGCTGCGAAATGGGCCGCCGCGGCATCGGCGCCGGCCAGCATCTCGAAGGCGCTTGCAGCCTGCGCGAACTGGCCGCGCCGCCACAGCCGCAGGGCCTTCGCGAAATCGCTCCGGTGCGCGAGTGCGTCCCGCGCAACCTCGCCCGCGAGGCCCAGGGGCTCGAAGAGCGCCACCGGACGCTCCCGTCCCTTCACGGCGACGGTGTCGATCTCTCGGAAGACCACCGCTTCGCCGCAGGCTTGTGCGGTAGCTTCGCTCACCAGCACGAGCGTCCCGTAACGTTTGTTGACGCCCTCCAGCCGGGAGGCGAGGTTCACGGCGTCGCCCATGGCAGTGTAATTGAAGCGCCGCGGCGAGCCGATGTTGCCGATCACCACGGGTCCCGTATTGACGCCGACCCGGGTCGCGGGCGGACGCCCCCCGGAGTACGCGAGTTCGCGCGCGGCGTCGGCGCTCGCGGAACGGATCGCGATTGCCGCCTCCACGGCGTGGAGCGCGTGATCGGGATCGTGAAGCGGCGCGCCAAAAATTGCGACGACGGCGTCGCCGATGAATTTGTCCACGAAGCCGTGGTGACGCTCGACGATCTCGGTGACGGCCGCAAAATAGGTGTTGAGCGCGCTCGCCAGCTGCGCGGGATCGAGATGCTCGGAAACGCGGGCGAAGCTCGCGAGATCCGTGAACAGGATCGAAACTGTCCGCGCCTCGCCACCGAGCTGCGGCAGGTCGCCGCTCGCCGCCATGCGCTCGACCTCGGCCGACGGCAGGTAGAGCGCGAACGCCTTCGTCATGAAGCGGCGCTTCCGATCCGTGACGTTGATGCGGTAAGTCAGGCTGGCGCCGTAGGCCGCTGCAATCGTGCCGAGGCCGTTGAGTATCGGCAATACCAGCGTTGCCCGGGAAAACGCCAGGACACAGGCGGCCATCCAAGCCGCGACCAAGACACCTCGCGCGATCCGAGCCCAGAGCACTGGCAGGCCGATGACCGTGGTGCTGGTGCAGGCCGCCAACGTCAGCAAGAGCGCCCACCGCAGCGGCCAGGACGCCGGAACCCATCCGTCACCCCGCAGCAGGTCCGCGATCGCGGCGGCATGGATGTAGACGCCCGGGATGGTGTCGCGTCGGAGATCGGCCCGCGTCAGCCCCGCCATTACCGGCACGACGCAACGCTCGGGTGCGTTCAGACCTTCGGGACTGGTCGCGAAGCGCTCGGAGGTAAGCTGGCGATCCTCCACATCGAGCGTGGTGCCGATGAGGACCACGCGACCAGCGAAATGCTCCTTGAAATAGTCCGCCTTTCCCGCCTCGGCGCACGCCACAATGTCGGCGAAGGAAAAGGTGGGCACGGCACCCGGCCGGGTGTCGAAATTGACGCCGAGCGCGTTCGTCTCGGCGCTCTCGACCTTAGCCTCGCCGAGGCGAACCGTGCCGTCGCCATCGCGCCCGGGTTTCACCTTGAGAGCTCGCGCGGCGAGATCGAGGGCGAAGCCGGGCTCCTGCGTCAGGGGCCCGCCCGCGGCTCCGACCGTGAAGAACAGCTGCACCTCGCGCACGACGCCGTCGGTATCCTCCACCAGATTGACCGAGCGCACATTCTCCACGCCCGCCGCCCTCTGGAAGCCGATGTAGGGCTCTATGGGCTTGGCCTGGAGTTGCTGCTTGCTCAGGACGATCCGGCCCTCGGTCGCGCCCTTGTGCAGGCTGCGCAGGAAGCTTCGTTCGAAACCGGGGATGAGCGTCTCTACCGATGTCGAATAGGTGATGTCGTACCCGACCACCGTGGCGCCCGCGTCCAGCAGGGCATCGAGCACCTTCGCCTGCTGCGGCACCCACATCACCTGCGGCGTATCTTTGAAGGGATCGCGACGGTAGGTCTCCTCGTCGATCCCGATGACCGCAACCGGCGGATCCGCGGTGGGCCGGGCGTCCAGCGCCAGCTGGTGGCGCAACCAGAACAGGGCATCGAGGCCAAGCCCGTCGAGGCGCGAGACCCAGCTGGTGCCGGACAACAGCGCCGAGACGACGGCGATCCCGGCGACCGCGGCGAGGTCCCGGCGCGTCACGTCAGAATCGGATCAACCGCGCCAGCGCCGAGGTATCGCCTGTCGATTGCGGGTCGATCTGGAAGGTGACCGAGCTCGCGCCGTAGTTCGCCTGGTAGGTTCCGCCGGGTGCGAGGCGCACGCCGCGCTGCCCGAGATCGACGGGCTTCGCCGGCAGATTCAACGTCACGGGCGCCGCCGAGGTGTCGACGCGCACGATGGTGAGCCGGCCCGGCTTCGGAAGCGAGATTACGGGCCCGGCGACCGGCAACAACCGCGGCCGGTCCGCGCCTGGCACGGATGGCGTGCCCGTGCTCGTCGACGGCGGTTTGCGGAAGACGAGACCGCCGCTCTTGCCGCTCTGCTCCGCGGTGAGCTGCACCGGCTTGCCCGCGCAGGCGACCATCTTGCGCCGCACGGTCCCACCAGCGACGGTCGATTGGTCGGTGCCCACCGTCACGGTACCGCCGGTGATCGTCTCTTCCTGGCACGAGACGAGATAGCCGAGGACCAGGGTGCCCGCGCTCCCCAACTGGATCTGCTTGCCCGCGGCGACGTAATCGAAGGCCTCGACGCCCTTGACGCCGGCCGACACGTCCTCGACCAGGGCCGCCGGCCCTGCCGCCTGAGCCCACGCGCCGTGCGCGATCATGCCCAAAAGCACCATCACCGCCTGCACGCCGAATAGTCCGCGCATGATCGAGAACTCCCGCCTGCCCCGAGCCCGGCGCCGATCATGCGGCGCTTGCCCTGGACAGAATAGACGAATGAGGGCGCCCGTGCACGAGGGCGCGCCCCGTGCCGACTTGCGGGCCACAATCGTCGTCATGCGAGAAAAATGGTGGGCGCGACTGGGATTGAACCAGTGACCCCTACGATGTCAACGTAGTGCTCTCCCGCTGAGCTACGCGCCCACGCAAGGCGGGCGATGTACCCCAAGTCACCCGAGGCTGGCAAGCCCGGCCGCGCCCAGGGCGTCAGGCCGCGAGAAGCCGCGTGACCTCGTCGACCAGCTGCCGCAAATGGAAGGGCTTCGCGAGCACGGTCGCGGTCTGGCTGCCGATCTCGCGGTTGCGCAGCGCCACGGCGGCGAATCCCGTGATGAACATGACGCGGAGCGCCGGCCAGCGGATGGTGGCACGGCGCGCCAGCTCGATCCCGTCGATCCCGGGCATAACCACGTCCGCGAGCAGGAGATCGACGGGCGCTTTCTGGATGAGCGAGAATGCGGCATCGCCGTCGGGCGCCGACAGCACCGTGTGACCCGCACGGGTGAGGCCGCGGCTCAGGAACCGGCGGAGATTGTCGTCGTCCTCGGCCAGCAGGATGCGCGCCATCTTGTATCCGCCTGTCCCCCCTCGCTCTCAAAGGATACACGCAAAGCGACAAGAGAGCGTTAAGCCATGTTGCCCGCGGAGCAGGCAGCGAATAACGGCGGCGCCGGCTCCGGACGCTCGCAAATTAGGCAATTGCGCTGATGACATCTCCCAGGTGTTGCCCGTAATCTCCTCAGCATGGACGATGTGAGGGACTTCGGCGCGCCAGTCGATCCGCCGATCGAGGTGAGGGCGCCCGCGCAACAGCTGGTGGCACTGGTCTGCGCCTCGCCGCACAGCGGAAGCGACTATCCCGCGGAGTTCCTGGCGCAGTCGCGACTCGATCCCTTGACCCTGCGGCGCTCGGAGGACAGCTTCGTCGACGAGATCTTCGGCGGCACTCTCGAACTGGGCGCCCCGCTCCTGAAGGCGCGCTATCCCCGTGCCTATCTCGACCCGAACCGCGAGCCCTTCGAGCTCGACCCCGCGATGTTCGCGGAGCCGCTGCCCTCCTATGTCAACAGCCGGTCACCTCGGGTTCAGGTCGGGCTCGGCACCATCGCACGCGTTGTCGCGACCGGCGATGAGATCTACGCGCACAAGCTGCGCTTCGCCGATGCGCTCTCGCGGGTCGAGCGGCTTTATCGGCCCTATCACCAGGCGCTCCGGCAGCTGCTGGCGGCCACGACCGACCATTTCACCGGCTATGTGCTGATCGACTGCCATTCGATGCCTTCGACCGCGGGGCCGGGCGAGCGAGAGTTCAAGCGGAGCGGCGTCGACATCGTGCTGGGCGACTGCCACGGCACCTCCTGCCATCCCGCGATCATGGAGACGGCTCAGCGCACCCTGGGCGCGAAGGGGTATCGGGTCGTGCGCAACGCGCCCTACGCCGGCGGCTTCACCACCAGCCACTACGGCGCGCCTCAGGCCGGGCGCCACGCGCTGCAGATCGAGATCAACCGCGCGCTTTACATGGATGAGCGCAGCATCGAGCGGAAGCCCTTCCTGCGCCAGCTCGCCGCAGACATGAGCGACCTGATGGCGTCGCTGGCGATGCTGCAACCCCGCCAGCTGAAGGCGGCATGAGCGCGCACGCCAGGACCGCCGCGGGCACCACCATCGTCCGCGACTCTGACGACGCCGACCTGCCGGCGATTGCCGCGATCTACGCGCACCACGTGATGGAGGGGTTCGGCTCCTTCGAGGAAGTTCCGCCCGACGTCGAGGAGTTGGGCCGCCGCCGGCGAGAAATCCTCGCGAAACGGCTCCCCTATCTCGTAGCCGTCGATGAATCGGGTGTCGTGCTCGGCTATGCCTATGCCTCGCCCTACCGGACGCGCTCGGCCTATCGGTTCACCCTCGAGGATTCGATCTATGTGTCGCCACAGGCGACGCGGCGCGGCATTGGGCGTCTGCTCCTGACTGCGCTTCTCGAGCGCTGCACCAAGGCCGGCTACCGGCAGATGATTGCGGTGATCGGGGACAGCGCCAACCACGGATCGATCGGGTTGCACCGGTCGCTGGGCTTCGAGCGTACCGCCCTCTTGCCGAGCATCGGCTTCAAGCGCGGCCGCTGGGTTGACTGCGTGATGATGCAGCGGCCCCTCGGGCCGGGCAGCGCCAACCTTCCCGAGAAACCGCGTCAGACTTGAAAGCGGAACCGGCGGCCCAACCTCTGGATTGAGCCGATACCCGTCGAGAGGTGGCAGCATGATCGACACGGCATATGCGGACGCCGAGGCGCCCGCCCGGCATCGCCAGCCCTCGGACCGAGCGGATTTCACCATCACGCAGGATTGGGACAGCTACAGCGCGGAAGAGCACGACATCTGGCGCGCCCTCTTCCATCGCCAGGAGGCGCTGCTGAAAGGGCGAGCCTGCGTGGAGTTCTTGGCCGGCGTGAGCGAGCTCGGCGTTGTAGCCGATGCGATCCCCGACTTCCGCCGCCTGAACGAGGTACTGCAACGGGCGACCCGGTGGACGATCGTCGCGGTGCCGGGACTCGTGCCGGACGACGTGTTCTTTGAGCATCTGGCGAACCGGCGCTTTCCCTCGACCTGCTTCATCCGCCGGCACGATCAGCTCGACTATCTGCAGGAACCCGACATCTTCCACGACATCTTCGGCCACATACCGATGCTGATGAACCCGGTGTTCGCGGACTATATGCAGGCCTACGGTCAAGGCGGGCTCAAGGCGCTCGGCCTCGGCGCGCTCCACCACCTGGCGAGGCTCTACTGGTACACGGTCGAGTTCGGGCTCATCGAGACTGCCGCTGGCCTGCGCATCTACGGCTCCGGCATCGTCTCGTCTAAGGGCGAGTCCGTCTACTCGCTGGAGGATCCGCGGCCTAATCGCCTCGGCTTCGACTTGATGCGGGTGATGCGGACGCAATACCGGATCGACGATTTCCAGGTGACCTATTTCGCGATCCGCAGCTTCGACGAGCTGTTCGACGCCACCCGACCGGACTTCACGCCCTACTATGCCGAACTCGCAGGAATGCCCAGCCTACCCGCATCGACCGTGCTGCCGAGCGACCGGATATTGCAACGCGGCAAGACGGGTTGAGCTCAAAAAATTGGGCCGCGGTTGCCCACGGCCCAAGTTTAGGGAGGAAACGCCTAAGAAGACGTACGGCAGGACAAGTCCATGCCGCGCTGCACAATATGATCACTGTCGCCTCGGTGATCAAGCCCAAAGTCACTGTTTTCTAAATTGATAGTCGTCATGACGATTATGGCACAGGTGCCTAACCAGGCCCTTTGATATTGCAACGCAAACCAAGTCGCCCTCAAGTTAGAATTGCTCCATTCTGGGGCGCGAGGAGTTCCCCCAACAGTAGCGGCGGTTGCACTGCACACTTTGTCGCAGGCTGCGGCTAACCCCAGAGCGCGGGCTTGGGCGGATAGACCGTGCTGCCGTCGTAGCGGAGGCCGGGCTGCCGGTCCTTTGCGAGGAGGAGCGGCGCGTCGAGGTCGACGAACTCCGCACTTTCTGCCACGAAACAGGCTGGCGCCATAGCCAGGGACGTGCCGACCATGCAGCCCACCATCACCCGGAAGCCCTTGGCACGGGCGGCGCGGACAAGTGCCAGGGCCTCGGTCAGGCCGCCGGTCTTGTCGAGCTTGACGTTGACGAACTCGTATTTCCCCGCGAGCCCGTCCACGTCCGCGCTCGTATGACAGGATTCGTCGGCACACACGGGCACCGGGTGCGGCATCTTGGCGAGCGCTTCATCGCGCCCGGCGGGGAGTGGCTGCTCGATGAGCGCAACGCCGAGCTCGGCGAGCGCCGACGCGTAGCGCTCGAAATGCTCGGGCGTCCAGCCCTCATTGGCGTCCACGATGAGCCGCGCTTTGGGTGCCGCGGCACGCACGGCTCGCACTCGCTCGAGATCGCCCTCGCCCGTGAGCTTGAGCTTGAGGAGCGGACGCGATGCGTGTTCCGCCGCCGCGCGGCCCATAGCCTCGGGCTCGCCCAGGCTGATTGTGTAGACCGTAACGACCGGCCGCGGCGGATCGATTCCCGCGAGCCGCGACACCGATTTGCCGGAGGTCTTCGCTTCCAGGTCCCAGAAGGCGGAATCGAGAGCGTTGCGCGCGGCGCCTGGCGGCAGGGCCGCCTGAAGCCCGGCGCGGCCGAGGCCCCCCGCTATCGCGGGCGCCAGGGCCTCGATCGCGGCCACCACTCCCTCGACGGTTTCGCCGTACCGCGAGTACGGCACGCTCTCGCCGCGACCTCTGTGCTTTCCCTCGACGAGCTCGGCGACCACCACCTCGGCGACTGTCCGGCTGCCCCGCGAGATGACGAAGGGCTGCGCGAGCGGCCAGGACTCGCGACGAACTGTGAGACGGGGCATCGGCAACTACACGCGCTCAGAGCCGGTCGACGATGGCGGCGACGCCGGTGCGCACGGGATCGACACACGGCAGGCCGAAGGAATCCGCTGTCTGCTTCAGGATGCTGTCGGCCGCGGAGGCATCGAGCGCCGAGGTATTTATGGCGATGCCGGCGCAGGTGACCTTCGGGCTCGTGAGGCGCGCGGCCCGCAGATTGGCCTCGATGCACTCGTGAAGACTCGGTAGCGGGTAACCGGGCAGGCCCCGCATGTGCGTTCGGGTGGGCTCATGGCACATGACGATTGCGGTGGGCTGCGCGCCGTGCAGCAGTCCGAGGCTCACGCCGGCATAGGACGCGTGGAAGAGCGAGCCCTGGCCTTCGATCAGGTCCCAGTGATCGTCGTCGTTTGCCGGCGCGAGCCATTCGCTCGCACCCGAGATGAAATCCGCCACTACTGCGTCGACCGAGACGCCGTCGCCCGCGATCAGGATTCCAGTCTGGCCGGTGGCCCGGAAATCAGCCTTGGCGCCGCGCTTCTTGAGTTCCCGCTCGAGCGCGAGTGACGTGAACATCTTGCCGATCGAGCAGTCGGTGCCGACCGTGAGCAGCCGTTTGCCCGAGCGCGGCTTGCCGCTGGCGACATGGAATTCGCGGGTGGGATGGCGCACGTCGAAGATGCTGCGGCCGAACCGCTCGGCCGTCGCCTTGAGGACGGGCACGTCGGCCAGCCGCTGATGCATTCCGGCGGCAAGATCGAGACCGCGCTCGAGCGCGCGAGTCAGCACGGGGATCCAGCTTTCGGCCACGACGCCGCCGCGGTTGGCGACCCCGACGACCAAGGTCTTGACGCCCGCCGCCGCCGCCGCATCGACGCTCATGTCCGGGAGCTTGAGATCGGCCTTGCATCCTGGCAGTCGGATTTGGCCGAGGCACCAATCGGGCCGCCAGAACGCGACGCCCGCCGCGGTCTTGGCGGCCAGCTGATCGTGCGCGTCGCCCAGGAATAGAAGATAGGGATGCTTGATCGCCATGGCGGCGGTCCTCGGGAATGATCGGGCCTGGGGCCGATACTACCGAAAACCGCGGGAAAGCAAACAAGGCCCGCCGCCGACGGCTGGCGGACCGCTCAGTGCTTCCAGTCCTGAAGTCGCGGATAGTTGCGGGCGACGAAGTGGTAGATCGCCTTTATCGCGTTCTCCTGGTTCTCGCCCTTGACCACCTTCAGGCCCTTCCACTGGTGGATGATCTCGTCCCATTTCATCTGCGGTCGTCGCGCACATCGCGTACGAACGCGACCTGCGCCGCGAACTTCCACAGGAGCGAGAGAATCTCGCTACTCATGCCGTCGCACTGCCCGAACAAGCTGTCGAACTCCGACTGCGGACGCAGGAGCCGGCCGAGCTTGGGATCGGACGGTAAAAGCCCGATGAAATGCGCCCCGGCGCGCGAGACCGGCCGCGCTGCGCCGTGGACAGCTTTTAAAAGTCGCCGAACAGGAACGCCAAGAGGACCAACCGGCGGCCGGAGCGGACCTCCAGCGCCTCATGCAGGATCGAGGACGAGAACACGATCGCTTCACCGGTCGACGGCCGATATTCGCGGTCGCTGTACTCGAGGAAACGCAATCCGCCACCTTCGAACTCGTCGGTGTTGAGATTGATCGACATCGCGAAGCGCCGATGGGCGGAGATCACCTCGGAGTCGTCCCTGTGTCCATGTGCCTCACCCCCGCGCGATCCAGTGTAGCAACCGATCCGCATGCGCTCGCGCCGCGTGACCGGATACTGGAACGCCTTGCGGATCTCCGGGAAGAGCCGCGAGCTCAGCCGGCCGTCGATGAAGCCCGCGGTGTCCCTGTCGACGATCCAATGGTCGACGCGGTCGCCGCGCCCGTACTCGGGGATCCGCATCTTGTAGTCCGTCGTCATCCGGTCCTCACCGTGGCCGGGCTCCACGAAGGTCGTGCCGCGGGTCTCGTAGACATGGATCAGCCGTCGGCAGTCCTCCGGTCCCAGAACGTCCGGCACCACCAGGATGGGCGCATGCGGGGTCCCGCGCCCGGCTCTGCGCTCGGCAACCAGCGCGCGGACCGCCGCGAGCGCCGCGTCGGCTTGGCCGCCCGCCTCGCCCCTCAGGACCGAATGGACGTGGTTGTTGTGCCGCAAGACCACGATGGTCGGCTGATCGCGCGTACCGGCCCCGTAGGCCGCGAACACTTTCCCGTCGCGATCGAGCAGGACGGGTATCGGCGACTGCGCTTCGGTCGCCGCCCGCGCATTGGCGAGCGTGATCGCGAAAACCCGGGCGCCCTCGCCCTCGATTGCGGCCCGATGGTCCGCCAGCGAGGCTATCGCGGCCTTCACGGGATCGGCGTCGAAACGCGGACAGAACGCGATCACGATCGGGCTGCCCGCGGTGTCGTCGCCCTGCAGGTTGACCGTTTTGCCTTCGGGCGTGGCGAGCACGCAGGGTGGCGCGATGTCGCCCGCTCCGAGCGGTGCGCGGAACGCCGGCCGGTCGCGCGAGGTGGTCGGAGCCGCCATGCGGCTGTTTGCTAACAGATCGCCCTGGGGCCGGCAATCGCCGGGCCCCGGCGCGCGGGCGACCCTTGCAAAGCCCCGGCGGCTATGATTGATGCAGGGTTCACGCTTTTCCGGGGGTTTTTGTGGACCGGCTCGACCAGCTCGAGGCTCAATCGATCTTCATCCTGCGCGAGGCGGTGAACCGCCTGCAGCCCATCGGCATGCTCTGGTCGATCGGCAAGGATTCGAACACGCTGCTCTGGCTCGCGCGCAAGGCGTTCTTCGGGCGCGTGCCCTTTCCGGCGATCCTGCTCGACACCGGGAACGAGTTCCCCGAGGTCTACGCTTTCCGCGACCGCATCATCCGGGAATGGGGCCTCACGTACATCGACGCGCCCTGCCCCGGGGCCGAGGAGACCGACCCGTCACTGCCGCCCAAAGCCCGCGCCGCCGCGCGCAAGACGCTCGGGCTCAAGCGGATCATCGCGGAGCGCGGCTTCCGCGGCGTCATCCTCGGCATCCGCCGGGACGAGCAGGCCATCCGCAGCAAGGAGCGCATCTTCAGCCCCCGCGACGCCACGGGCGCCTGGAACTTCCGGCATCAGCCGCCGGAGTTCTGGGACCGGTTCAACGCCGAGGCGCCGCCCGGCGGCCACGTCCGCGTGCACCCGCTGCTCGGTTGGACGGAGATCGACGTCTGGCGCTACGTCGAGCGCGAGGGCATGCCGGTGGTGCCGCTCTACTTCGCGCGCGACGGCCGGCGCTTCCGTTCGCTCGGCGAGAAGGACATAACCTTTCCGGTGCCCTCGACCGCGACGACCATCGCGGAGATCATCCTGGAGCTCGAGGCGAGCCGCGAGCCCGAGCGCGCGGGCCGCGCCATGGATCACGAGAGCGAGGACGCCTTCGAGCGCCTGCGCGCCCAAGGCTACATGTGAGCGGACCCCGGCGATGACCGCGGCACCGCTGCAGTTGGTCGTGGTCGGCCATGTCGACCACGGCAAATCGACGCTGATCGGTCGGTTGCTCCACGAAGTGGGTGCGCTGCCCAAGGGCAAGGCCGAGGAACTTCGCGCCGTGAGCGAGCGGCGAGGCGTCGGCATCGAGTGGTCCTTCGCGCTCGACGCCTTCCAGGCCGAGCGCGACCAGGCCGTCACGATCGACACGACCCGCGTCTGGTTGCGGCTTCCCGAGCGCGACATCGTGATCATCGACGCGCCCGGCCATCGTGAGTTCCTGGCCAACATGGTGAGCGGCGCCGCGGGCGCGGACGCCGCGCTGCTCGTGGTCGACGCCAGCGAAGGTATGCAGGAGCAGACGCGGCGCCACGCTTACCTGCTCCGGCTCCTCGGCCTCGAGCAGATCGCGGTCGTGGTGAACAAGCTCGACCTTGTCGGATTCTCAGAGGCACGGTTCCGAGAGCTCGAGACCGCCGCACGGCGGTTCCTTGCGGAGCTCGGGCTGACCCCCCGCCTGGTGCTGCCGGTCTCAGCACGACATGGCGACAATCTCACCGCGACCGGCGAGCGGATGCCGTGGTACAAGGGCCCGACGCTGATGGAGGCCCTGCAGGCCGTCGGCGCACGGCCCTCCCGCGAGGCGCAACCCCTGAGGCTGCCGATCCAGGACGTCTATCGCCAGGACGAAAGGCGGATTCTGGTCGGGCGCATCGAGTCGGGCCGGCTCGCGGTCGGCGACATGCTGCTGTTCTCACCCTCGAACAAGCTCGCGCGGATCAAGAGTCTCGAGAGCTGGCTCGGTCCGCCGCCGGCGCACGCCGTGGCCGGCCAATCCGTCGGCATCACGCTCGACCGACCGCTCTTCGTCGAGCGCGGCGAGATCGCGAGCCACCAGGACGATGCGCCGCGCCTCACGAACGTGCTCCACGCAACTTTGTTCTGGCTCTCCGCGACGCGTCTCAGTGTCGGTCAGCAGCTTCGTCTCGAGCTCGCAACCGCCGACGCGCCGGTCACGGTGGAGGCGATCGACCGGGTCATCGACACCGACAGCTTGGCGCCGGGTGCCGCCGATACCGTGCACCGCGACCAGGTGGCGGAAGTCGTACTGCGGAGCCGGGCGCTGCTCGCGCTCGACGACCACGCGCACTTGCCGCTCACGGGACGTTTCGTGCTCCGGGCCGATGGCGAGACGGTCGCGGGCGGCCTCGCTTCCCTGCGCGAGCATCCCGATCAGCGCCGTGCCGTCGGCCTCAGACCCGAGAACCTGACCCCGGTCGACCACAAGGTGACGCGCGAGAGCCGCGCCGAGCGGTTCGGCCATCGCGGCGGTGTGCTGTGGTTCACCGGTCTCTCGGGCGCGGGAAAATCCACGCTCGCCATGGCGGTGGAGCAACATCTGTTCCGCCGCGGCTACGCCGTCTACGTGCTGGACGGCGACAACGTGCGCAGCGGTCTCAATGCGAACCTGGGCTTTTCGCCGGAGGATCGCGTCGAGAACATCCGGCGGGTGGGCGAGGTGGCGGCTCTCTTCGCGGATGCAGGCATTCTCTGCATCACCGCCTTCATCTCACCCTACCGGGCCGACCGCGCCAGGGCACGGCAGGCGGGCGGCGACGCATTCCATGAGATATATATCCGCGCGGACCTGGAGACCTGCGAGCGCCGCGATCCGAAGGGCCTCTATCGCCGCGCGCGTGCCGGCGAGATCTCGGACTTCACCGGCGTGTCCGCGCCCTACGAGCCGCCAGAGAGCGCGGAACTGGTCGTCGACACCGCGCGCCAGCCGATCGAGGTTTGCGTCGAGCAGATCCTCCGCTACATCGCAGCATCCTTTGCGATCCAGCGTCGCCCTTAGATTGCCTGCAGTTGCACCCCAACCGCGTCAAATGACCGCAGTGCAGCGTGTGCACTCGCGAGATCAACAGCGAAATCTTTTTTCGAAGCTCCGTTGAAAATGAGGAAGCCGACAACCCAGATGACCTCAAGGTCAGGTCGACGCCGCACGTTCCTTGTTGCGATTCTAAGGAGCCTTAGGGACGCTCATGGAGATGGAGATGGACGGTGCAACCCGAAGCCGAGCTCTCGCCGAGGAGGATTTCCTGCGGCGCCGGCGCATACAGAAGCTGCGCTGGCTCGGCCTCGATCACGAAGCGGATCGACTCGCGGACGAGGCTCCCGCGGGGATCCGCGAGCTGAGAATGCCGCTGCCGGTGGATTATCCGGAGACGGATTAGGCCTTGCTCACGGCTCCATTCGAGCATCCCCGCCCGCCGATGAACTTGGAGGTCGTCGGGGATGAGCGGCGCGGAGCAGGAGGAGACAGCGGCCTTCCTATCGAAGCCCGCGAGCTACGGGAAGAGCGCCGGGCCGGTCGAGCGATTTGAGACGCATGCCTCTCTGGTCTTCCTGAGCGGCGAGCGCGCCTTCAAGATGAAGCGCGCGGTTGCGTTCTCGTATCTCGATTATTCCACCCAAGACCGACGCCGGCGGTATTGCGAGGCGGAGCTGGCGCTTGGGCGGCGCTTGTCGCCGGGCCTCTACAGAGGCCTCCGCGCGGTGACCCGCGAGCGCGATGGCAGTCTCGCGCTTGACGGCGCGGGCGAGCCCATCGAGTGGCTCGTGGAGATGCGCCGTTTCGATCAATCGGCGCTGTTCGATCATCTTGCCGAAGCCGGGCATCTGACGCCGGGCCTCATGCGCGAGCTCGCCGACGAGATCGCCGAGTTTCATGGCGCCGCCGACGTGGTGGCCCACCGCGGCGGCAGCGCCGCGATGGCCGCGCTCATCAAGGACATCGACGCGAACCTGAAACTGGCAGGCGCACTGCTCGACGCCGATGCCATTCGCACCCTCGGAGAGAAGCAAATGGAGGCTTTCCGCAAGGTCGCCTCCCTGCTCGACCGCCGGCGCGACCTCGGAAGAGTGCGACGGTGCCACGGCGATCTGCATCTGCGCAACGTCTGCCTCCTCGACGGCAAGCCCACGCTCTTCGACCCGATCGAGTTCAGCGACGACCTCGCCGCCATCGACGTGCTCTACGACCTCGCGTTCCTGCTGATGGATTTACACCACAGAGGTCACGACGGGCTGGGCAACCGCGTGATGAACCGGTACCTCGACCGCACGCAGGACGACGGCGGGCTTGCCGCGATGCCGCTCTTTCTGTCGCTGCGCGCGGGAATTCGCGCACACGTCAGCGCGATCTCCGCGACCCGGCAATCGCGCGCGGAGGAGCGAGCGGCGCTCGCCAAGGAAGCCCGGACCTATCTCGATCTCGCCATCGAGCTGCTGGCGCCGCGCACCCCGAGACTGGTCGCGATCGGCGGGTTGAGCGGCACCGGCAAGACCACCCTCGCACACCGGCTCGCGCCCGGGCTCGGACCCGTACCGGGCGCGCGGATCCTGCGGAGCGACGTCCTGCGCAAGCGCAGCTTCGGCGTTGCGCCCGAGACGCCACTGCCACCAGCCGCGTACGAGGCGCCCGTGAGTGCCCGCGTCTACCAGGCGCTCTGCGACGAGGCACGCGACACGCTTGCGAGCGGATACGCGGTGCTCTTGGATGCGGTGTTTCTGCGCCCCGAGGAGCGCAATGCCATCGCGATGGTCGCGCACGCAAGCCGCGTGCGATTCACGGGGCTCTGGCTCGAGGCGCCGCCCGAGGTTCTCGCCCAGCGCATCGAAAGCCGGAGCGGCGACGCTTCGGACGCCGACGTGGCGGTGATGCGGCGACAGGCCGCTCTCGACCCCGGTCTCGTGGATTGGCACCGGATCGATGCCGGCGGCGACCTCCGGCTCATCGTCGAACGCGTGACTGCCATCCTGTCCGAGGATATTACTTGAAGACCGAGAAGTAGATCGAGAGCACCAGCTCGATCACGATCAGGCCTACGATGTACCACTCGACGCGCAGGTTGCGGCTTTGCGTCACCAGATCGAGCAGGGTCTCGACGGTGCGCGAGATAACCTCGAGCTTGCGGTCGAGCGCGCGCTCCCGCTCGCGCAGCTCGTATTCGTCCGAGAGCCGGAGATAGAGCCGCTCGAGCGCGGGGTGGTCCCACAGCACCTCGGGCTTCTCGCCGGTCTCGACGCGGCCCACCATCTTGTGCTGGACGGAGAGCACGTTGCCAATGTGACGCAGCAGAAGCCGGCCCTGAGAGCCGGGCCGGCCGCGCCGTCTCAGCGAGGCCGCAAGCGGCTCGATACGGTCGAACACGGCAGCGATCCGCGTCTCGTAGTGCGCGAGCACCAGATTCTTTGCGAGGGAGTCGGCGACCAGCTGCGCCCGTTCGACCGAGAGGTCGCGGAGCGTCAGCGTGCCGTCCACGCCGATCTGTTCCTCGGCGTCGGGCCGGATCGCGACCCGCAGCTCGTCGATCTCCGCGGGATCATAGGGCTCGACCACGCGGGGCATGATCCGTTCGATGAACCGGCGCTCCTCGCCGGGACCGACGCCGAACAGCACGACGACGCCATAGCGGAACACGACGGCGATCCCGTTTGCCTCACACTTGAGCGCCAACGGTGCGGTGGCCAACGGCTCGGGATCTTCGAGGCCACGGGTATCGATGCGCTCGCCCAGCAGGAGAGCGCGGACGGTCGTGCTGACGGGTGCCGCGGGCACGCTCCGAATGGCGGAGCCGGTGGTGGTGGCAACGTCATTCATATCCACCCATCCCTAATGGCCCACCTTTACCTTGGCGGCGGCGAGGCGATCGTCAACTCGGCTGTGAAATCGACCTTAGCCGACATCTTATGCTAGTCTCGGTTAACGTCGAGTTTTACCGCCATGAAGCGCCACATCATTCTGACGTCGCATCCGACCGCTGGCCGGACACCGCCCCCGATGCACTGGGGAGCGCCGACCGTAGCGGAGCGCGGCCCGCTGATCGCCTCCGCCAGCAACGAGCGCCGCAACTCGATCGGCGCCCACGCCGGCGCCTTCGCAATCTACCGCGCGCTCGCGATCACCGCCGGCAAGCTCAGTCCGATCCACGTGCCCGACCTCACGAACACCGCGCCCGTCGAGACGTTCGGCCCGCATCCGCAATGGGCAAGCGCCGACAAGATCGTCTCGCTCGATCCCTGGGGCCACTTGGTCGCGGAGGTCTTCGCCGATCGGCTCGCCGAGGGCTGGGACATCAGGCCCACGATCGCGATCACCAAGGCGCATATCCAGATGCCCGAACTCAAGCAGGCGATCGATGCGGGCCGGCTGCGACCGGACGGCAAGATCCTGCTGGAGACGGGCGCCGCGCGCGTCACCAAGGCGGCGATCGAACCAGTCTGGTTCCTGCCCGGCATCGCGCGGCGCTTCGACGTGAGCGAGAGTGATCTTCGCCGCGGCCTCTTCGAATATACCGGCGGTATGTTCCCGGAGCTGGTCACCCGCCCCGATCTCAAGGTGTTCCTGCCGCCGATCGGCGGCATCACGGTCTACTGCTTCGGCGATGTCTCCGCAATCGCCGATCCCGCGCGCAAGCTCGCCTGCCGGGTTCACGATGAGTGCAACGGCTCGGACGTGTTCGGCTCCGACATCTGCACGTGCCGGCCCTACCTCGTGCACGGCATCGAGGTATGCGTGGCCACGGCTCAGGAGGGTGGCGCCGGCGTCGTGATCTACAATCGCAAGGAGGGCCGCGCGCTCGGCGAGGTTACGAAATTCCTGGTCTACAATGCCCGCAAGCGCCAGGACGGCGGCGACCGCGCCGCCACATACTTCGAGCGTACCGAATGTGTCGCCGGAGTACAGGACATGCGCTTCCAGGAGCTGATGCCGGACGTGCTCCATTGGCTCGGTGTCACGCGGATCGACCGGTTCGTCTCCATGAGCGACATGAAATTCCAGCCGATCGTCGAGAGCGGCATCGATGTCGTGGAGCGCGTCGAGATTCCCGAGGCTCTGATCCCGGCGGAGGCCCGGGTGGAGATGGACGCCAAGAAGGCGGCTGGCTATTTCACCCGGAGCGCCCCGAAGAGCCTTGGGGGCGAGTCCCGCAAGGGCCGGCGGCTTGACGAGTGAGCGCGGCTGCACCGGCATGAGCGGAAACGCTGTCGTGGTGAGCCATCCGCTGGTTCAGCACAAGCTCACGCTGATGCGCAGCAAGGACACGGCAACCAGCCAATTCCGGCAGCTGCTGCGTGAGATCGGTCTGCTGATGCTCTACGAGGCGACCAGGGATTTGCCGGTCGAAGAGCGTGAGATCGAGACGCCGCTCGTCCGCACGAAGGGGCTGGCCCTCGCAGGCAAGAAGCTGTGCTTCGTGCCGATCCTGCGCGCGGGATTGGGCTTCATCGATGCCATGCTGGAGCTGGTGCCATCCGCGCGCGTGGGGCATATCGGTCTCTATCGAGATCCCACGACGTTTGCCGCGATCGAGTACTACTTGAAGCTTCCCGAGGACATCTCCAAGCGCCTCGTCGTCGTGGTCGACCCTATGCTGGCGACGGGGCACTCCGGGAGCGCGGCGGTGCATCGCCTCAAGGAGAACGGTGCGGAGTCCATCAAATTCGTCTGCCTGGTCGCAGCGCCCGAGGGTCTTGAGCTGATGCGCGCCGAGCACCCGGACGTGACGATCTACACGGCGGCGGTCGACGAGCGGCTCAACGAGCACGCCTACATCGTCCCCGGCCTCGGCGACGCCGGCGACCGGCTGTTCGGCACGAAATAGCGGATCAGGCCGCGGCGCCGAACTCCTGCTTCACCTTGGCAAAGGCGATGTCGGTGATCTCCAGCGCCTCGCGGATGTCGGCCTCGCGATGTGCTGCCGACAGGAACATATTGTGCCAGGGGTGGAGATAGGCGCCGCGCTTCGCGGCCTCGCCGGTGAAGCGCGCGGCTTTCTTGAAATCGGGATCGTCCTCGAAGAGCAGCAGCGGCATCTGCACCGGTCCCGACTGGCGGATGCGCACGCCGTTGCTCCTCGCCTGTGCCGCGAGCCCGTCGCGGAATATCTGCCCCATCCGCTCCATCGCCGGGATTGCCTTGCCCTCGCGCAGGATCGTCAGCGTCGCGATCGCGGCCGCCATCGAGGTCGCGGCGAACCAGAAGGAGCCCGTGGCGAAGATCTTTGTGGCACCCTCGCGGACGCGCTCGTTGCCGAGCACGGCCGCGAGCGCGTAACCGTTGGCGATCGCCTTGCTCCAGGCGCTGAGGTCCGGGCGCACGCCCAGCGGCTCCCAGCTGCCGCCGAGATGCAGCCGGAAACCCGCACGCACGTCATCGATGATCAGCGCAGCGTCGTGCCGATCGCACAGCTCGCGCAGCCGCCGCGCGAACTCCGGAGTCGGCAATTCCTGGTCGACGCGGTTGTCGTGACGGAAGGCGGTCACGATAATGCCCGCGAGATCGTCGCCGGCCGCATCGACTGCGCGCTCGACGCTCGCGATGTCATTGTAGGTGAACTGGAGCAGGTGCGCGCGGTCCTCGGCGGTGATGCCGTTGAGGTTCGGCGTGCACCAGGGAGCCGAGCCGTGATAGGAGCCGCTCGCCACCAGGATCTTGCGCCGGCCGGTGGCCGCGCGCGCGATGGTGACGCATTTGGTGGTCGCATCGGTCCCGTTCTTCTCGAACATCGCCCAGTCTGCGTGCGGGATCGTGTCGACCAGCAGCTCCGCGAGCTCGACGATCCGTGGCGACGGCGCATTCTGGCAGTCGGCGAGCGCCTGCTGTCGCGCCGCCGCCGCATCCACCTCGGGATGGCCGTGGCCCAGGATGATCGGCCCGTAGCTGCACATGAAGTCGATGTATTCGTTGCCGTCGACGTCGAAGAGCCGGCAGCCCCTCGCGCGCTGGAGGAATTGCGGGAAGCCCTCGGGGAGCCGCGCGGCGTTCTGGTGGCCGTACATTCCGCCGGGGATCACGGCGCGGGCGCGGGCGCGGAGCGCCTGGTCGGCGGCGTAGACGTGGAGATTCGGTCGATCCATCTCGGTGCTCCCGGGATGACAGGAGTCGGGCGCTCTTTATACTGGGAGCGAGGCCAAGGGGGAAATGCAATGCCGTCGGTCAAGCCGATCACCACGGAGACGACGTGGTACCGCCTGGAGGTGAGCGAGGCGGATTGGATAGAGGAAGACGCGGCGTTGCTGGTGCGGATGTACGAGCAGCTCCTGCTGATCCGCCGCTTCGAGGAGAAGCTCCTGGAGCTGCACGGACTCGGTCTCATCCACGGACCCGCGCACGTCAGCATCGGTCAGGAGGCGGGCGCGGTCGGCGCGATGTCGGTCCTGAAGTCGGGCGACCGCATCAACGGGACGCACCGCGCCCATCACCAGATCCTGGCGAAAGTCCTGAACTTCGCGACGCCCAGCGGCTATGACGCGCTCCGCGACGGGTTCACGCCGGACATGCAGGAGATGGTGACGCGCTCGCTCGCAGAGATCATGGGCCTGACCGCGGGCTTCGCGGGCGGACGCGGCGGCTCCATGCACATGCGCTACGACACCGCGGGAATTCCCGGCACCAGCGCCATCATCGGCGGCAATCTCCCGCACGCCGCCGGCTACGCCTTCGCGGACAAGGTGCTCAAGACCGGCAACATCTCCGTGAGCTTCTTCGGCGATGGCACGCTGATGGCGGGTGCCACCTATGAGGCGATGAATCTCGCAGCGCTCTACACGCTACCCGCGATCTTTTTCCTGGAGAACAACTACTATGCGGTCTCGACCGCCGTCTCAGAACAGACACGCGAGACGCGCCTCACCTCGCGCGGGCCGATGCTCGGCATCCCCGCGATCGAGGTCGACGGGATGGACCTGATTGCTGTGCGCCGCGCCATGCAGGACGCGCGCAAGATCATCGAGGCGCGGGGCGGCCCCGTGATGATCGAGGCGCAGTGCTACCGCTTCGCGCACCAGACCGGCGGCCGGCCCGGTAGCGACTTCGGCTACCGCACCAAGGAAGAGGAAGCGCAGTGGCGTGAACGCGATCCGCTGGGAACGGTGCCGAAACGGCTGCAGGCGATGGGCGTGCTCGACCCGGCCGAAGCCAAGCGCCTCGATGAAAAGGTGCAAACGGTCTTGGGCACCGCGGTCGAGGCGCTCACGGAAAGGCCGGCCGGCGCCAACGCGATCAGCATCAAGCCCACGCTCTGGCCCAAGCGCGAAAGCGTTGACGAGGGTATCCGCGGCGACCTCTCGGAATTCGCGAATGTCCGTTTCCGCGAGCTCGAGGATTTCTCGGCATCCGAGCTCGGCGAGACGAAATTCGTCACGGCCATGTCGGACGCTCTCGCGCGTAACATGGAGCGCGACCCGACCGTGGTCGTGCTCGGCGAGGACATCCATCGCCTGAAAGGCGGCGTCAGCGGCGCCACGAAGAGCGCGCTCGAGCGCTTCCCCGAGCGCATCTTCGCAACACCCATCGTCGAGAACGGGTTCGTCGGCCTTGGCCTGGGCGCCGCGATCTGCGGCCTCCGTCCGATCTGCGAGATCATGTTCGGGGACTTCTGCATTCCTGCCGCGGATCAGCTCTTCAATCAGGCCGCCAAGATCCGCCACATGTTCGGCGGCAAATTCAGCGTGCCGCTGGTGGTGCGGGTGCGCGTTAGTCCAAGCGCGGGCTTCGGCTCCCAGCATTCGATGGACCCGAGCGGGCTCTTCGCGCTCTATCCGGGCTGGCGGATCGTCGCACCCTCGACGCCCTTCGACTACATCGGCCTGATGAACTCGGCCGTGCGCTGCAACGACCCCGTGGCGATCATCGAGCACTTCGAGCTGTTCCAGGCCGCGGGCCCCGTCCCCATCGGAGATCTCGACTACTGCATCCCCCTCGGCAAGGCGAAGGTGGTGCGGCCCGGCAACGCCTGCACGGTGCTGACGGCCGCAACCACGGTGAAGGCCGCTGTGGACGCCGCCGAGGAGACCGGCATCGACGCCGAGGTGATCGACCTCCGCAGCCTCGACCCCACCGGTCTCGACTGGACGACCATCGAGGCCAGCGTCAAGCGCACCAACCGGATCGTGATCGCCGAGCAGACCGCGCGCGGCACCTCCGTCGGCGCCCGTATCGTCGACGAGCTGCAGACCCGACTCTTCGATTACCTCGACCACGAGATCGTCCGCGTCACCGGCGGCCTCGCCGCCCCCGTCGTCTCTAGGGTGCTGAACCAGGCGGCGCTCGCGGGCCGCGCGGAGGTGGCGCACGGCCTTCGGTCGGTGATGGGGCATTCCTGAGGAGGACACCATGGGCCTGAGCGAGGACGTCGTCGCCCGAGAGGGCATCATCGCCTCCATGGAAGACGTAGCGCTGAAGCAGTTCCTGTTTCTGCGCAACCTCGCCGATCCGGTGCTCGCGCGGTTCGGCGAGCGCGGGATGGCGGCGCTCGATGCCGCGTTCCGGCACTACGGCCAATGGCGCGGCGATACCATCCGCATGAACCAGGCCTCGCTCGTCGCCGGCAACGACGCGCTCGCGTTCCTTGCGAACTGGGACAGCTGCGATTTCGTGCTGGCGAGCCTCGCGGGCGATGTCTCGGTCGACGGTAACGCGACGGATGCAACGCTTCGATTAACGCAGATGCCGGGCACTGCCTATTTCAAGCTGCGCGGCGGCAAGCCGGAGCTGCTGCAGCGCTATTGGTCCGGGCTGCTGCACGGCATGCCCGCCGGTTATGACCACAAGCTCTCGCTCAGCATCGATGAGGCACCGGCCGGCGGGTCCTGGAGCATCCGGGCGCGCTATGCGGGAAAGCCCGCCGGGCGGATCGCCCCGGAACGCGTGCGCGCCGTGATCCGCGACATCTTCTCGGAGCCCGCCCGCGCGCTGGCGCTGGTGCGCGGCACCTCGCGCAATGCCGGCGCGCTCTACATGTTCATCGCGCGGGAGGTGATCCGGATCTGGGACGCCACCGGCGAGCAGGTGATCCGCGAAGGCGTGCGCGGCATCGGGCGCGAGCGCGGCACGGTCCTGCGAGAGAAGCACATCCGCGAGGGCAAGCCGCTCAACCTGAAGAGCCTGATGGAGGATTGGGACGGACCGCTGGTGTCGACCTGGGTCTTCAACGAGGGCTATCTCTCGGAAGGTGCTTGGCACCAGGATTGCCGCTACTGCCCCTACGCCGATGCCTGGGCGGAGTTCGGCAAGGAGGGGCTCGCCCTCGGCCTCCTCTACGACATCGAGCTGCACACGACGATGTACACGACCTATCATCCCGGAACGATCGTGCGCTGGGACGCGCTCAAGACCCGCGGCGACCACCTCTGCAAGTTCCGCATCTCGATCCCGGAGCTCGCGAGCCCGAACGATCCGGAGTACCACCGGTCCGCGTAAGCGACTTGAGCAGTTTCTGCTTACGCGGGAAATGCTCCAGCGACCGTGCGAGTCTCGTTTCGATGTGCTCGCGCCGGAGTGGCTCTATCCGCCGAGCGCGACAACGCCCGTCCGAGCAAGTTCGTCGATCGCGATATCATCGAGCCCGAGCGAGCGCAACACCGCGCGGCTGTCGCCGCCCGCCACCGGCGGATCGTCGCGAACGGTGAACGCCGCGCCGTCGATCTCGATGGGCAGACGCGGCACCTTCACGACCTTGCCGTCGGGCATGCGGCTCGCACGCAGCCGGCCCCCCGCATTGAGGTGCGGGTCATCGAAGAGGTCGACGGGCGTGTTGACGGGCGCGAAGGCGAGCTCGGCCTCGTCGCATTTGGCGAGCAGCAGGGCCGCGGGGAATTCCCTGAAGAACTCGGTGAGCATCGGGATGAGTCGCTCGCGCGCCAGGACCCGGCTCGTGTTGCTCTCGAAATCCTTCACATCGAGCAGGTCGGGTCGCTCGAACACCGCGCAGAAGCGCTTCCACTGCGTGTCCGTGACGATGCCGATGAAGATCGGCTTGCCGTCGCTGCTCTCGAAGATGTCGTAGACGCCCCAGGCGCTGTTGCGGATCGACATGGGCTGCAGCGGTCCCGGCAGATAGACCGAGTTCACCATGTGCTGGCCCATGAGGAAGGCCGCCGCCTCATAGAGGCCGGAAGTGACGTGCGCACCCTTGCCGGTGCGGTCGCGCTCGCGAAGGGCCGCGAGAACGCCGATCACTGCGCCGAAGCCGCCCATGACGTCGATCACCGAGGCGCCCGCGCGCAAGGGCCGGCCGGGCGGCCCCGTCATGTAGGCAAGCCCGCTCATCATCTGCACGACCTCGTCGAGCGCGCGGCGTTGCTCGTAAGGACCGCTCAAGAATCCCTTGAGCGAGGCGTAAACGATCCGCGGATTGAGTCGCGACACCGCCTCGTAGCCGAGGCCGAGGCGGTCCATCGTGCCGGCGGCGAAATTCTCGAGGAGCACGTCGCTCTTGCGAATCAACGCCTCGATCACCGGCCGCGCGCGTGGCGATTTGATGTCGATCGCGAGGCTTTTCTTGTTGCGATTGTAGAAGCCGAAGAAGCCGACGCCCGAGCCCTTGAGCCGCCGAGTGGGATCGCCGTCGGGCGCGGGCTCGACCTTGATCACCTCGGCGCCGAGATCGGCGAGCACCATGCCGGCCGACGGCCCCATGATCGCATGGGAGAACTCGGCGACGGTGAGACCGCGGAGCGGCAGAGAAGCGGACACGGAGGATTTCGTCTCGGCCATGGCTCTCTATTGTTGTGTTGGGCGCGGAAATGCCTGATCCGCCTCGAGGAGGCGCCCGAGCTCGAAGCGGCGCCAGGTCTCGCCGGCCCAGAGCCGCCGCGCGAAGTCGGCCAGGAATTTGTCTTTGCCGGGCTTCGCCTCCGGCCAGGCCGCGTCGAGCAGCGCGCGCGCCGACCGCGCATTCCCGGAATAGATCAGATCGAGCATTGCGGCCCAGAGAGATGGATCGAGCGTGTCGCCCGCGAGCCCCTCGTAGGTCTTGCGGATCGCAGCCGCCTGGTCGGCCAGCGCGGCGTCCGACGGCGCGGGCTTGCGCATCCCGCCGGCATCGAGATCGTACTCGCCGATCCGGGGATCGTAGGTGAGCACGACGGGCGGAGCCGGACCGCCGCCGGGCGGGACGTTCCAACCGGCGAAATTGAAATCGCGGAAATGCAGGCGCGGCGGCCCCGCGCGCGCGTCCATCGTGAGGTCGGATGGTCCGAGCGCGATCTCCTGATGATGTACGCGACCCTCGATCCAGACCAGATGCGCCGTGTGGCAGCAATGGTCGCCGCCGTCCGACCCCACGTAGATCGCGTTGGGACCCGGACCGCCGCCGACCTGGAGCGTACGCATGGCAAGATTGCGGGCCGCGATCTTGACGGGCTCGTCCCACGCCGATCGGATCACCAGGAACTCGTGCCCATCTGGCTCGTTCGGCGGCCGCTTATAGTCGTCGATCTCGGCATCGTTGAGCTTGATGATCTGGGGGCGCGCGCCGGTGCTGACCCGCCGCGCCAGCTCCTGGTCCTCGTCGGGCGTGAGAGCCAGCGCAGCTCCTCCGGGCTGCACGAGCAGAAGCGCGACCGCGAGCATGACGTGCGCCAAGGCCATCAGGTCAGCGCCTTTCCGCCGGGGACGCAAACCGCGTCTCGAGCGCATCCCACTCGGGCTTGCCGACGAGGCGCTGGCGCTCGCTGAAGCTCGCAAGACGGCTCGAGACGGCCGCGAGCGAGCCGTCGCGGTGGAGCACGCCCAGTACTTCCTGCATCGCCAGCACCGAGGCCTGCAACGCGGCGTTCGCGTAGAGCACGAGACCGAAGCCCATGGCGGCAAGCTCGCCCTGCGTGGCGATCGGCGTCTTGCCGCCCACGACCATGTTGGCGACCTGGGGCACGCCGAGGCGACGAGGAATCTCCACGAGCTCGGCCCCGCTCTCGGGCGCCTCCACGAAAGTCGCGTCGGCACCGGCCTCGGCATAGCTCTGCGCGCGGGCGATCGCGGCCTCGAGCCCCTCGACGGCACGCGCATCGGTGCGGGCGATGATGAGACAGTCAGGCGAGTGCCGTGTATCGACCGCGGCCTTGACCTTCCCCACCATCTCGGCCGGGCGGATCAGCTCCTTGCCCGCGAAGTGGCCGCAGCGCTTGGGAAAAGACTGGTCCTCCAACTGGATAGCAGAGGCGCCGGCGCGCTCGAGGACGCGCACGGTGTGCGTCACGTTGATCGCATTGCCGAAGCCGGTGTCGGCATCGACGATCAGCGGCAGCGTAGTCGTAGCGGCGATCGCCTCGACCGCCCGGGCAAGTTCTGTCAGGGTGACGAGGCCGATATCGGGCACGCCGAGCTCGGTGTTCGCAAGCCCGGCGCCGGTGAGGTAGATCGCCTCGAAGCCGAGGTCCTCGATGACGCGGGCGGTGAGCGCATTGACGGCGCCGGGCACCAGCAGCGCGCGCCGCTCGGAAATTGCCTGCCTCAGCTGCTCCCCTGCCGTCATGGCTCCGACCTTAGCACAAGCCGCGGCGCGTCCGCGCCAGCGCTCGGCATGATAGGATGGCGCCCGTCACAGCGGGAGCAAAGTCCATGCGCGGGATGATCGTGGCGCCTCAGCCGGAGGCTGTGGAAGCGGGTGCGCTGGCGCTCAAGCGCGGCGGAAACGCCGTCGACGCCGCGATATCCTGCGCCTTCATGCAGGGCGTGGTGGACCCGCAGATGGCGGGCATCGCGGGTTTCGGCGTCATGCAGATCTACATGCCCAAGCGCAACGTGCATCTGCACCTCGACTTCCATGCGCGCTGTCCCGCCTCGGTCACGCCGGACATGTGGGCGGACCTGATCGAGGGCGAGGCGCGCGACGGCTTCGGCTTCCTGCTGAAGGGCAAGGTCAACGACGTGGGCTACCAGTCGATTGCCGTGCCCGGCAGCTTGCGCGGCTACGAGGAGGCGCTCAGCGCGTTCGGCACCATGGATTGGGCCGACGTGATCCGGCCCGCGATCGAGACGGCGCGAGAGGGCTTCATCGTGCGGCCTCACGTCTACACTATGTGGACGCAGAAGGAGAGCAAGTTCGGGCGCGTCGATCTGGTCGATAAGCTGCGTTCGACCGCGGCCGGACGGAAAATCTACTTCCACCCCGACGGCACGCTCAAATCGATGGGCGACCGCATCGTCAATCCCGACATGGCGCGGAGCCTCGAGCGGATCGCGCGCGAGGGCGCCGATCTCTTCTTCAAGGGCGAGATGGCCGAGGAGATCACGACCGACATGGCGAGGAACGGCGGCCGCGTCTCGCTCGACGATCTCAAAAACTATAAGACCACGCGGAGCGCGCCGATCTGGGGCACCTACCGCGGCTACAGGGTCGCCGGCGCGCCGCCGCCCGCGGGCGGCGCGCTGGTGATCGAGATCCTGCACATCCTCGAGAATTTCGACGTCCGACGGCTCGGCCACAACAGCCCGGCCTTCATCCGGGTGCTCGCCGAGGCGCTGAAATACGCGACCATCGACAAGGACCGTCACGTCGGCGACCCCGCCTTCGTCGACGTGCCGCTCGATCGCTTGCTCGCGAAGAGCTACGCCCGCGAGCTTGCGGCCAGGATCGAAAGCGGTGAGAAGGCTCATGTCGAGCGGCTCAATCAGGAGAAGCACGGCACCACTCACATCTCCGTCGCCGACGAGGAGGGCAACGTCGTCGCCATGACGCACACTCTCGGCACGCCCTCGGGCGTGGTCACGGAGGGTCTGGGCTTCATGTACAACGGCTGCATGTCGGTCTACGACCCGCGGCCGGGCCGAACGGGATCGCTGGCACCGGGCAAGGCGCGATTCTCGTCCATGTCGCCCACCATCGTCTTCAAGGACGACCAGCCCGTCATCGCCATCGGCGCGCCCGGCGGCACCTATATCAGCGGCTCCGTGGCGCAGGGCATCATGAACGTGATCGATTTCGAGATGTCGATGCTCGAGGCGGTGTCGGCGCCGCGCATCTCCGTCACCTCGGACATCGTCGACGTCTCGAACCGCATTCCGCGCTTCGTCACGCAGGAGGTCGAAGCCATGGGCTACCCGGTCGCCCGCTCCTACATGAGCTACGCCTTCGCGGGCCTTCACGGCATCAAAATCGAGAACGGCCGCTGGTTCGGCGGCGCCGATCCGCAGCGCGATGGCATGGCGCTCGAGGTGTAGGCATGGGTGCGGGTCGACTTTTACGTCGCAAGCCTCAGCCGAAGCAGGCGAAGATCATATGAGCAAGCAGTCCCTTCCGGACGGCGTGGTGGAGCTGGACGAGCTGGAGATCTTGGTCGTCATCGATAACGAGACCGACACGCTCTCGAGCGTCGATGACGGCGTGCCGCAGGTCCCCGAATTGGTTCACCGCGCCGCGCGCACTCCGCCGAGTCGGCATTTCGAAGGGCACGAATGCAAGGTGGTGTTCGACGACCTATGCTGTGCTTGTCACGGGCTGTCGGTATTGATCACCGGCCGTCGGGGCAGCCAGAAACACAGCATGCTCTTCGATGTGGGACCCTATTCCAGCCTTTGGCTCGACAATGCTCGACGGCTGGGTATCGATCTCTCGAAGATCGAGCACATTTTCTTGTCGCATTGGCATGCCGACCACAGCGGCGGATTCCCGGAGGTCATTGCGGCCATTCGCGAAGCGCGGTCCGCCGCACGTCTTGCACCACCCATGGTGGATCTCCATCCGAACCGGCCAGACCAGCGCGGCGTCCTGCTGCCGAACGGGTTGATCGTCTTGCTCGCGAAGGAGCCGTCTTTCGCAGATATCGCCCAGGCTGGTGGCGATGTCATCACCCGCGATGCACCCCACCCCATCTGCGGAGGATTCTTTTTTGGGAGCGGCCAGATCGACCGCGTAACCGAATACGAAACGGGTCTCGCCGGTCATTACACTTTCCGAGGGGAGAACGGCGCGCCGGATCCTTTGATCATGGACGAGCGATTTGTGGCGGCTTATGTCGCCGGCAGAGGTGTGACCGTTTTTTCCGCCTGTTCGCACGCCGGCATCGTCAATGCCTGCCTGGCGGCCAAGAAGCATTTTCCCGATAGCCCGATCGACCTCGTGCTCGGCGGTTACCATCTGGCCGGCAGGCCGATGGAGCCGCGAATAGAGCCTACGATCCGCGACTTGGAGAAGCTCATCGAGCCACGCCTGGTAGCGCCCGGCCACTGCACGGGCTGGCGCGCGAAGGCAAGGCTCGCTCAAACTTTTGCCCCGCGACGGTACGCGCCAAGCGTGGTGGGCACACTCTATCGCCTGGGTGCGCCACCTTAGCGGCGGGCAGGACGATGCCCTCGCCGTCTGATCGTCTATGAGCGCGGCCCAGCGGGCATCACGTCGAGCCGGACCGCGGTGCCCTGGAGGCCCGGCTTGGCCGGCGGATAGATCGAGCGCACGCGCGGGTCGTGTCCGGGAATGATGTGGTCTGGGCTGTCCGCGAGCCGGTCGAGCACCTGCCACGCCGCCATGTAATCCGGAACGTCCACCAGAATCGCGAAGGGCACGGCAGTCTCGCGGTTGGCGTAGAAATGCATGGCGTCCGACGCCACCACCACCCAGCCTCGCCGCGTCATCAACCGCACGATCTGCATGCCCGGCGTGTGGCCGCCGACCCGCCGGATCGAGAAGCCCGGCGCGAGCTCGTCCTCGCCGTCGTGGATGGCGACGCGGCCGCTATAGAGCGCGCGCATCAACGAGATCGCGTGCTCGACGTCGTAGGCCCGGCGCAGGAACTCGTTCCCCATGCAGGCGCCCGTGGCATAGGCCACCTCCCGCTGCTGCACGTGGAAGCGCGCGTTCGGGAACTTGTCGAAATTCCCGGCGTGGTCCCAGTGGAGGTGCGTGGTGATGACGTCGCAGACGTCCTTGGCGTCGATGCCCAGGAGCTTCAGCCCCTCGGTCGGACAGCTGAGGAAGTCGTGGCCACGCGCCCGGCACATGGCCTCGTCGGCGCCGCTGTCGATCAGGATGGTGCGCTTATCGCTTTTGGCGACCCAGACATAGAAGTCGATGGGCATCGGCCCGTCGTGGAAATCGCCGGGCGGCAGCATGATGAAATTGTCGCGTCTCGGCCGGCGCGGGTTGGTGCAGTAGCGGATCGCATAGAGGTCGAAGATCTCGGTCATGCAGGGCTCCCTTGCGCACGGCTTGTCTGGCGTGCCTCGGCGCGCGGCCCTATATAAGCCCATGGCCAAGGCTCCGCCCACAAAAACGCCGGTGACGCCGGTCCCCGCTGCCACGCTGCTCCTGCTTCGCGACGGGCCCGAGGGCGTCGAGGTTCTGCTGACGACGCGCCACACGTCGGCGGGATTTGCTGCCGGCGCGGCGGTCTTCCCGGGCGGCAAGCTCGACGCCGAGGACCATGTGCGTGCGATGGCGGCCGGGGTGGGCGATGCCTTCCGCATCGCCGCGGTCCGGGAAACCTTCGAGGAGTCGGGCATCCTGCTGGCGCGGTGCGCGGGCCGCGACATCCTCTCGGGCGCGGAGCTCGACGAGCTGCTGGCCCGCCGGTCGAATACCGAGGATTTCGGCGCCTTCGTCGCGCACGCCAGGCTTACGCTCGCGACGGACCTGCTGGTGCCGTTCGCCCATTGGATCACGCCCATCGATCAGCCCAAGCGCTACGATACGCGCTTCTTCCTGGCGCCGGCTCCGGCGGGACAGACGGCGCGGCACGACGGACACGAGGCGGTCGAGGTGCATTGGCTGACACCCGCCGGCGCGATCGCCGCGGCGCGCGAGGGCCGCATCAAGCTCGTGATGGCGACCCGGCTCAACCTGCTGAAGCTCGGACGCAACAGGACCGTGGCGGAGGCGCTCGAGGCCGGGCGGCGGTCCGAGATCGTGACCGTGCAGCCGGAGCTGGTGCAGACCGCAGAGGGTCCGGCATTCCGGATTCCCGCCTCGGCCGACTACGGCGTCACCGACGTGCTCGTCAGCGGCTACAGCCGGGCCTGAGGCGCCGATGGTCGACATTCCCTTCCGCCGAGAGCTCGAGTTCGAGTACGGCAAGCTGCAGACCGTCTCGCCGCTGATCCGGCGCGTGGTCGCGCGCAACCCGGGCCCGTTCACGCTCTACGGCACCGGCACTTACGTCGTGGGCCGCGGCCGTGTCGCCGTGATCGATCCCGGGCCCGCCCTGCAGGAGCACATCGGCGCGCTGCTGGGGGCGCTGCGCGGCGAGACCATCGAGCAGATCCTGGTGACGCACACGCATCTCGACCACTCGCCGGCTTCGGCGGCCGTCAAGCGGGCGGCCTCCGCGCCCACCCACGGCTACGGCCCGCATGCCGCCGGGATGGGCCCGGCGGTCGAGGAAGGCGGCGACCGCGCGTTCGTCCCCGACCGCGTGCTGCGCGACGGCGATATGGTCTCGGGCCCGGGCTGGCACCTCACCGCCGTGCATACGCCGGGTCACACCTCGAACCATCTCTGCTTCGCGCTCGCGGAGGAGCGCGTGCTGTTCTCCGGCGACCACGTGATGGGCTGGTCCACCAGCGTGATCGCGCCGCCCGACGGCAACATGCGCGACTATCTCCGCTCGCTCGACAAGCTGCTCCTGCGGGAGGACGCCGTCTACTGGCCGACCCACGGCCCCGCCATCACGGATCCGAAACCCTTCGTGCGCGCCTTCATCGAGCACCGGCGCGAGCGCGAGGCGGCGATCCTGCATCGCCTCGCGGAAGGCGATACGGAGATCCCTGCAATGGTGCGGTCGATCTACGTGGGACTGCCGCAGGTGCTCCACGCGGCCGCCGGCCGCTCGGTCCTCGCCCACTTGATCGAGCTGGTCGCCGACGGACGGGTCGAGGCCGACGGCCCACCTGCGGTGGATGCGCGGTACCGCCTCAAGGGCCGCTAGGCGCGGAGCAGATGGAAGCATCCCCCTCACCCAGCTTCGGCTAAGCTCGCTCTCGCTCGCTAAGCCTGCGCTATCCTCTCCCCGAGGGGAGACGGAAGGGTGAGGGGGAGCTGATTGTCGGAGAAATGAGCCGAGGTCGTCATGGCGAAAGAACCCCCTAAGGCCCCGAATCAAAAAGCAAATGTGATGTGGGGTGGACGCTTTTCCGCCTCGCCGGACGCGCTCATGGAGGCGATCAACGAGTCGATCAGCGTTGACCAGCGCCTCGCCGCCGAGGATATCCAGGGCTCCCTGGTGCATAGCGACATGCTTGCCAAGCGCGGCATCATCTCGGCCAGCGACCGCGACGCCATCCACCAAGGACTGAAGGACGTGCGCGCCGAGATCGAGGGCGGCCGCTTCGCGTTCTCGAAGGCTCTCGAGGACATCCACATGAACGTCGAGGCGCGGTTGGCGGAGCTGATCGGGCCGCCCGCCGGCCGGCTCCACACTGCGCGCAGCCGGAACGACCAGGTCGCGCTCGATTTCCGGCTCTGGGTGCGCGCGGCGCACGAGCGGATAGCCGAGCAGATCACCGGGCTCATGCGGGCGCTCCTCGACCAAGCCGAGCGGCATACCGCCACGGTCATGCCGGGCTTCACCCATCTGCAGAGCGCGCAGCCCGTGACCTTTGGCCACCACCTCATGGCCTATGTGGAGATGCTCGGCCGCGACCGCAGCCGCGTCCGGGATTCCCGTGCGCGGCTCAACGAATGCCCCTTGGGCGCGGGCGCGCTCGCCGGCACGTCCTTCCCGATCGACCGGGAGGCGACCGCCAAGGCGCTGAGCTTCGACGGCCCGACGAGGAACTCGCTCGATTCCGTGAGCGACCGCGATTTCGCGCTGGAGTTTCTGGCGATTGCGTCGATCTGCGCCGTGCATCTCTCGCGGCTTGCCGAGGAGATCGTGCTGTGGGTGACGCCGCAGTTCGGCTTCGTGCGGCTCTCCGATCGCTGGACCACCGGCTCCTCGATCATGCCGCAGAAGCGGAACCCGGATGCCGCCGAGCTCGTCCGCGGTAAGACCGGCCGTGTGATCGGTGCGCTCGTTGCGCTGCTCACGCTCATGAAGGGGCTGCCGCTTACTTATGCCAAGGACATGCAAGAGGACAAGCAGCAGGTCTTCGACGCCGCCGACACGATGGAACTGTGTCTCGCGGCGATGACCGGCATGATCGGCGACCTGACGCCGGTGCCCGAGCGCATGGCGGCGGCGGCAGGCGCGGGCTATGCCACCGCGACCGACCTCGCAGATTGGCTCGTGCGCACGCTGGGCATTCCCTTCCGCGAGGCGCATCACCTGACGGGACGCCTGGTCGCGGAGGCCGAGCGGCGCAAATGCGGGCTCGAGAACCTGCCGCTGGAGGCGATACACGCCGTCGAGCCGCGCATCACCAAGTCGGTCTACGACGTGCTGGGCGTCGAGAACTCCGTGCGCTCGCGCCGGAGTTTCGGTGGCACCGCGCCCGAGCGCGTCGCCGAGCAGGTCGCCTGGTGGCGCGCCCGGCTCTAAAGCACGACTTCTCGATCGCGCCACCGCCTTGCTGTCACGGGGGTGTCATATCGCGCTGCTAGAGTTCGATGCGTTCGATCAACTCAGTTCAGCTTTTCAGCAGTTCGGAATTGAGTAGTCCCCGCGACTTCAGGCCGCTGTCCGTGCGTGCACAGCGGCCTTTTTTCGCGTCGGGATCACTGGCGGCCGGTTCGCTCTTGACCCGGCGTCTTGCCTCGGCGGAAACCGCTCCGGCCGACAGATAAAACCGCCTCAGGGCGCCGCGACCGCCGCCGCCAGGATCTCCGAAGCGCGCTTGGCCTGGTCGCGCGTGACGTCGAGGTGCGTCGCCGCCCGGACCGTGCGCGCCGCGAAGGCACCGACCAGCACACCCTTCTCCTTGGCGCGGGCCACAACCGTCGCGGCATCGGGCGCACCCGGTCGCGTACGGAAGATCACGATGTTGGTCTGCACGGTCGCGAGGTCGAGATCGATGCCGCGCACGCCGGCCAGTCCCTCCGCGAGGAGGCGTGCGTTCGCGTGATCCTCGGTCAGCCTCGTGAGGTTGTGGTCGAGCGCGTAGAGGCCCGCGGCAGCGATGATGCCGGCTTGGCGCATCGCTCCGCCGAACATCCGCCGGACCCGAACCGCGCGCTCGATGTCCGCCTTGCTGCCGGCGATGACGCTGCCGACCGGGCAGCCGAGCCCTTTCGAGAGCGCGACCGACACGAGATCAGCGGGTGCCGCGAGCTCGCGCAGCGATTGCCCGGTGGCCGCCGCCGTGTTGAAGAGCCGCGCGCCATCGAGGTAGCTGCGCACGCCGAGCTTGCGCGCGGCGGAGCAGATCGCCGCCACCTCGGCCTGCGGAAACACCACGCCGCCGCCGCGATTGTGCGTGTTCTCGATGGTCACCAGCGTCGTCGGCGGGAAGATGATGTGGCCGGGCGGCTTGTAGGCGACCTGGAAATCCACCGCGGTGAAGAGGCCGCCCCGGCCCACCACCGTGAACTGTACGCCCGAGTTGGCGGCGGCGGCGCCCTGCTCGTGCCAGACGATGTGCGCCTCGTCGCCCACGATCACGTCGTCGCCTGGACGCGTCAGCAACTTGAGGCCGGTCTGATTGGCCATGGTGCCGCTCGGCACGAACAGCGCGGCCTCCTTGCCGAGCAGCTCCGCCATCCGCTCCTGCAGCCGGCGCACCGTCGGGTCCTCGCCGTACTGGTCGTCGCCGACCGGCGCCTCGGCCATGGCCTTGCGCATGCCCGGCGAGGGCAGCGTCACGGTGTCCGATCGCAGATCGATGCGGTCCATCGTGCGGTGCCTCAAGCCGGCGACAGCACGTGAATGACTCGGCTCGCGATCATGTCCTTGGTCTTGGCGGCATAGGCCGCCATGTGCGGCGCGGCGGCATGCGCCTTGAGCGCCTCGATGCTCTCCCACTTCTCCACCACGACGAAGGTGTCGGGCCCGAGCCTGGTCTGGATCGAGCCGAGACCCTCGGCGTCGACCGTGGGGCCGTACTCGATGCAGCCCTTCTCCGCATGGACGGCCGGCATGTTGGCGCGGAAATGCTTCAGGACCGCCTCGCGCATGCCGGGCTTGGCGGTGACGATGGCCAGAACGTGGATCATGTGTGTCGCTCCTCAATATAGCCCGCTCAGGCCTGAGCCAGATGCGTCATCGCGGCAGCGACGCCGCCCTTGCCGTGCGGAACGCCCATGACGCCGAGCGTCATCTCCACCGCCGCAAGGGCGCCCAGCAGCATCGGCTCGTTGAGATCGCCCATGTGGCCGATGCGGAACACGCGGCCCTTGAGCCGGTCGAGCCCGCCGCCCAGGGAGACGTTGAACCGATCGACGCAGACCTGCCGAAGCGCGTCGGCGTCATGGCCGTCGGGCACCAGCACGGCGGTCACGGAGTCCGACTGCACGCGAGGGTCCGACGCGAAGATCTCCGGGCCGTTGTTCTGGCGCCAAGCGCGCACCGCCTGTCGCGTCGCCTCGGCGAGACGGTGGTGCCGCGCGAAGAGGGCGTCGAGCCCCTCCTCCAGAATCATGCGCAGGGATTCCTGGAGCCCGAAGAAGAGATGCACCGGCGCGGTGCCGGGGTAGCTGGTCTGGTCCAGCCCGGTCATGAACCTTCGCCAGTCCCAGTAGATGCGCGGCAGCCGCGCGTTCTCGCTGGCCTTGAGCGCCTTCCTGCTGATGCCGGTGAAGGACATGCCGACCGGCAGCATCAAGCCCTTCTGCGAGCCGCCCACCACCACGTCCACCTGCCAATCGTCCATGCGAAAGTCGTAGCAACCGAGCGAGGAGATCACGTCCACCAGGAAGAGCGCGGGATGATTGGCGCGGTCGATGGCGCGGCGAATCTCGGCGCAGCGGTTAGCGACCCCGGTCGAGGTCTCGTTGTGAACGAGGAGCACCGCCTTGAGCTCGTGCGCGCGATCCTCCTTGAGGCGTTGCTCGACCGCCGCGGGATCGACGCCGGCACGCCAGTCGCCAGGCAGCGTCTCGGGCACGATGCCCAGCTCCTCCGCGAGCTTCGCCCAGTTGAGAGAAAAGTAGCCGGACTCCAGCACCAGGACCCTGTCGCCGGGCGAGAACACGTTCACCAACGCCGCTTCCCAGGCGCCGTGGCCCGTGGCGGCGTAGACCAGCACCGCCTGCCGCGTGCGGAACACCTGGCGCAATCCTTCCGTGCACTCGGCGGCGATCGCCTTGAACTCCGGGCCCATGAAGTCGATAGCCGGCCGATCCATCGCCCGCATGATGCGCTCGGGGATGTTGGTGGGGCCGGGGTTCTGAAAGAACTGGCGTCCGCGCTTGACAGTCATGGTGCTCCCTCGGAAGGCCGTGCCCGCATTAAGCCCGAGATGCGCCGACCAGTGGAATCGCCAATTGCGCCGAGCTCCCATGTGTCGCCCGACAGCAGAAGTTGAAATTTTCCAAAGAGATGCGGGCGGCGGATTCGGGCCGGTCTAGCGTCGGGGGGTCCGCTGGCGCTGCTCTTCGACGAGCTCGCGCACCTTGCGCTGCTCCCAATCGCGGGATGACCACGGCAGCAGCTCGTGGGTGTAGGCGGCGTGCAACCCCGCGATCAGCCCCCAGCCGATGAGTACCTTGTAGAACCAGACCTCGCCGGGCGTGGAGACGTCGATCAGCAGCAGGATGACATTCCCGAACACGAAGATGGTGAGGTGCCAATAGAGAAGCCGCAGGCTCTTGACCTTGCGCCACGCCCATTGCTCCAGCTCGACCTCGCGCGCCGCCTCGCGGACGCCCGCGCCGGCCCTGAGCTCGATTGGCTCGCTCGCGCCACCCCTCACCCGTTGCGTGCTCGTGTCGGTCTCCATCGCGCGGAGCTGCCGCTCAGTTCAGATATAGCACGCCCTACGGGGCGAACAACCGACGCTCCTCCGTTGTCGCAGCCCGCTCATGATCCCCCGCTCAGTGCATGGGTTAAGGTCATGGGGAAGATCTCGTCCACCGGGCGATGTGCGTAGTCTCCAGCGGAGACGCCGGCAAGCGCCGCGCTCTGACCGCGATTCATCGCCTCACTCACGGCCCTGACGTCGATCGTCTTCACCTGACCGTCGGCCACGACCTGACGGCCGTCGACGAAAACGTCGGTGACGGGGCGGTCGAGGCCGCTGAACACCAGGCTTTTCAGGGGATCGCGCAGGGGTTGCAGGCTCGGATGCGCGAGGTCGACCAGGGAGAGGTCGGCTTTGGCGCCGACCGAGAGCCGGCCGATGTCGTTACGCAGCAGTGCTTTGGCGCCGCCCACCGTTGCGGCGTGGAAGACGTCGGCGAGGCTCGTCGCCTCGACATTCTCCGCCGCCACTTTGCAGAGCACGGTGGCCCAGCGCATCTCGTCGATGAAGTTGTGCGGGAAGGTGTCGGTGCCGAGCCCGATGTTGATGCCGAGGCGGCGGTACTTCCCGAAATCCTGTAGCAGGATGCCGCGGCGCGCGAAGATGTTGGGACAATGCGCGATCGAGGCGCCGGAGCGCGCCATGCGCTCGAGGTCGCCTCGGCGCGGCCAATGGATCCAGCTGTGCTCGTCGACGAAGATGCAGTGCGCGATGATCGCGCCGTCGTAGAGCACGCCGAGCCCGTCGAGCCATTCGATCGGCGTCTTGCCGTGGCGCGAGGTCATCTCGCGGAACTCGACCACGCTCTGGGAGGCGTGAATCTGCAGCGGTGCGTTGCGCGCTTTCGCGGCCTCGACGCTCGCTTGCAGGAGGGCCTCCGTGCAAGTATCGACCTGCGCTGGCGCCAGCATGCCGAAGAGCCGGCCGCTCTCGTGCTGGACGGCGGCGTCGATCACGCTCAGCGCCTCTGTCATGGCCTCGCGCCCCGCCGCCTCGTTCCACTCGTACTCGACGCGATGGCCGTTGCGGGTGAACCAGCGCGCGGAGCGATAGGACGGCGCGAGGCAGGCTCGAATGCCGCTTCCGGCGAGATCCTCGGCCCAGCGGCCGCGCGCCGCAGAATAATCGACGAAGGTCGTGACGCCGCTCTTCAGCAGCTCCGAAACCGCGAACAGCGCCGCGGCGCGGCGCGCGTCCTCGTCGGGTCGGACCAGCAGCATGAACTCGTAGAGCGAGCTCATGCCGAGCTTCGGCGAGCCTCGCTCCTCCATCAAGCCGCGGTTGAAGGGCTCGCTCGCGGGATGCGAGTGGATGTTGACGAGGCCAGGCATCACCATGCGGCCGCGCCCGCTGATCTCGCGGTCGGCGGGCCCGCGGTAGCCGCGCCCGACGAAGGCAATGCGGTCGCCGGTGAAGGCGACATCGCCGCCGCGGAGATACTCGTGCCGGCCAGCGGCCTCGTTCCAGGCTATCACCCAATCCGCGTTCTTGATGACGGTCGTGCTCATATGTGCCCTCGAGGCCGGTGTTGCTTCCGAAGTGCTATGTTGCATCAATCGAGCCTGCGAGCCAGCCCCCGATCCCGCTAGAGCAGCCATGACCCCACCCATCTTTCACATGATCCCCGGCGCGCCGACTCCGGTGGCGCCCTTCAGCCACGCGGTCGAGACCGACGGCTGGCTCTTCGTCACCGGGCAGATGCCGACCTGGCCCGATGACGATTCCAAACCTTTGCCGGTGGGCATCGAAGCGCAGACCCGCCGCGTCATGGACAATCTGATCCTGGTGCTCCGGGGCGCCGGCTACCACCTCGCGAACGTGGTCTCCGTGCGGATCTATCTGACGGACTTCAAGCAGCACTATGGGCCCATGAACGATGTCTACCGCGGCTATTTCCCGTCGGGGCGGCTGCCGGCGCGCACCTGCGTCGGCGTCACTGCCCTCGCCCGCGACGCGCTCGTCGAGATCGACCTGGTGGCGCAGAAATAGCGTATTGTCCGGGTAGCGTGGAGGAGAGTATGCGGGATTACGTGAGCGAGTTGCTCCGGCGCGGCGAGATGCGCGTGGTGGAGCGCGAGGTCGATCCGCATCACGAGCTCGCGGCGGTGATCAAGCTCTCCCAGGCCGAGAGCGACCAGCCGATCCTGTTCCGGCGCGTCAAGGGCACGCGCTTTCCGGTCGCGAGCAATCTCTACGGGAGCCGGCAACGGCTGTGCGAGATGGTCGGCGCCCGCGACGGCCACTTCCCGCGCCGCTGGCTCGAGCTCAAGGGCGGAATGAAGCCGAGCGCGAGCGATTTCCTTCGGCCAGTAGCGGCGCCTAACGACCTGCGTGACGGAAAGATCTCGGAGCTGCCGCAGATCACCTACTGGGAGCGGGACGCAGCGCCCTATTTCACCGCCGCGATCTTTCTCGCCAAAGAGCCGGACACCGGCGTCGCCAATCTCTCGTTCCACCGCTCGATGATCGTGAGCGACGAAGAGCTTCGCATCCGACTCGGCACCACCCACGACCTAACGCGATACCAGAAGAAGGCTGAGGACCGCGGGCAGGCGCTCCCGGCCGCGCTCCTCATCGGGACGGCGCCCGACATCTTCCTGGCGGCGGCTGCGTCGCTGCCCTACGAGACCGACGAGCTCTCCGCCGCGGCACAGATCCGCGGACGGCCGGTCGACATGCGGCCCTGCAAGACCATCGACCTGACGGTGCCCGCCGATACCGAGATCGTGATCGAGGGCGAGATCCTCCCCAGCGTGCGCCGGCCCGAGGGCCCCTTCGGCGAGTTCCTGGGCTACTACGTGCCACAGGGCGACAATCACGTGTTCCGCGTGACCCACGTCAGTTACCGCGAGAAGGCGATCTTCCACGGCCTGCTCTGCGGATCGCCCGAGGACATCGTGCTCCTGCAGGAAGCAACGGCAGCGCGCGTCTACGAGCACCTCGTGCGGCAGGTGCCGGGCGTCAAGCGGGTCGCGATTCACTCGCCGATGCAATGCACCGTGGTCAGCATCGAGCAGCAATACGAGGGCCACGCGCGGCATGCGGCGCTCGCGGCGGTGGGCTCGCACATGGACTACAACAAGTCGGTCATCGTCGTTGACGACGACGTCGACGTCTACGACATGAACGACGTCTGGTGGGCCTTCATCACCCGCGGGCGCGCCGATACGCGAGTCACCGTGATACCGGACGTGCCTGGGTTCTACCGCGATCCCGACCGCGACCACTGGGGACGCCTGCTCATCGACGCCACCAAGCCCAGGGGCCGTGAGGCCGAGTTCGAGCGGCGGCGGATTCCGGGCGAGGAGAGCATCGACTTGCGCGCCTACTTGAAGCGCTGAGGCTCGAGTGAGCCCTTGCATCGACACGGTGCGTCCTTCGACTCGCTCGCTACGCTCGCAGCTCAGGACGAGGGCCTGTTTAATGGCAAAAAGAAAATTGCCTCATCCTGAGCCGGCCCGCAGCGCCGAGTCGAAGGACACACACCCCGTGTCCGAGAGCGTCTGACTTCGCCTCTTCATGTCCCAGCTCCAGGCGCTTCTCACGAACATGCTCGAGCAGGGGTTCCTGTTCACATTCCTCGGCCTGGGTGTTCTCCTGACCTTCCGGTTCTTCCGGTTTCCCGACCTGACGGCGGAAGGCAGCTATCCCCTGGGCGGCGCGGTCGCGGCGACGCTACTGGTGAACGGCGTCAACCCCTTTCTCGCGACCGGCGCAGCCGTGCTCGCCGGCGCGGCGGCGGGAATGGCGACCGCGCTGGTGCACACCAAGCTCCGCATCAACAACATCATTTCCGGCATCATCGTGATGACCGCGCTCTATACGGTGAATCTCCGCGTGATGGGGCGCGCGAACGTATCGCTGCTGAGCGCCTCCTCGATCGTCGGCGACGTCGCAGCGGCGCTGCAGGACCTCGGTATTCCCGCCCGCGAGGACGCGGTCACGACCATCGCGGTGACGGCGGTCCTGATCGCGTTTGTCGGGCTCGCGCTCATCGCGTTCCTGCACACGGACCTCGGTCTCGCGATCCGCGCCACCGGCGAGAACGAGACGATGATCCGCAGCCTTGGCGTCAACACCGACACCACCAAGCTGATCGGGCTCGCGATCTCCAACGGCGCGATCGCGCTTTCGGGCGCGCTGGTTGCGCAGAACCACGGCTTCGCCGACATCGGCATGGGCATCGGCATCCTCGTCACCGGTGCCGCCGCCGTGCTGATCGGCGAGGCGATCTTCGGCGATCGCTCGATCGAGCGCTGGGTGGTGTCCGCGGTCGTAGGCGTGCTGATCTACCGGTTTCTGGTGGCGCTTGCCCTGCGAGTGGGCTTCGAGCCCGTCGATCTCCGCCTCATCACGGCGGCGCTGTTGCTTGGCGCCCTCGCGGTGCCGCAGCTCCGCGGCCGCATTCTCCGCAAGTGACGGCCATGCTGGCGCTGCGCGAGATCGTCAAGACCTTCCTGCGGGGCACGCCGAACCAGATGACCGCGCTCGCGGGCGTGAGCCTCGAGGTGCGCGAATCCGATTTCATCACGGTGATCGGCTCCAACGGCGCCGGAAAGTCGACGCTGCTCCGGGTCATCGGGGGGCTGGTCGAGCCTGACAGCGGCCGCGTCGAGCTCGACGGCCGCGACATCACTCGGGACGCCGTGTGGCGGCGGGCCGCGGTGGTCGGGCGCATCGCGCAGGATCCGCAGGAGAGCACCTGCGCCGTGATGACCATCGCCGAGAACCTGGCGATGGCCGCAAAGCGGGGCCAGCGGCGCGGACTGCGTCGGGCCGTGACGCCTGCGCTTGCCGAGCGGTTCCGGGCTGCACTTGTGCAAGTCGGGCTCGGCCTCGAAGGAAGGCTCGACACGCGTGTCGGCACGCTTTCGGGCGGGCAGCGCCAGGCGGTCGCGCTCCTGATGGCGACCATGGCGAAGCCGCGGCTCCTCCTGCTCGACGAGCATCTGGCCAACCTCGATCCCAAGACGGCCGAGGCCGTGATGCAGATGACAGCGCAGCTGATCGCGGCCGAGCGCCTCGCCTCCATCATGGTGACCCACAACATGCAGGAGGCGATCCGCTGGGGAAACCGCCTCATCATGATGCACGAGGGGCGAATCATCCTCGACGTCGAGGGCGCCGCCAAAGGCGCGCTCACGGTCCAGGGTCTCGTCGACAAATTCCACGAGGCAAGCCGCGGCGATCTCATCGATGACCGCATGCTTTTGACGTCCTAGCGCCGGCCCCCTACGATCCCTGCGCGCGGGAACATGCCGACAAACGGGAGGAACGCTCGATGATCGCAGGCAGGGGATCGATACCGGACAAAAGAGCATTCGTGCTCGCGGCCGCCCTTTTCGCGGGTGGGCTGGCGCCGGCGCTCGGCCAGCAGGCCACGGAACCGCAGCCGGGCCGCACCTATCATGTGGGGTTCTCGCAGATCGTCGATCATCCCGCGCTCAACGAGACCCGCCGCGGCCTCATCGACGGGCTCGCCAAGGCCGGGTTCGTCCAGGGCAAGAACCTCAATTTCGAAATTCAGATCGCGCAAGGCGACGTCGCCAACGCCCGCAACATCGCCGAGAAGTTCCTCGCCGACAAAGTCGACATGATGGCGGTCTGCACCACGCCCAATACCCAGGCCGCGATCAAGGTCGCGCAGGGCTCGACCATTCCGGTGGTGTTCGGCTGCGTCACCAACCCGGTCGAGGCCGGCATCTTGAAATCGCTGGATCAGCCGACCGGCACCAACGTCACCGGCATTTTCGGCATTCCACCGGTCGCGCAGATGTTTGACGTGATGGTACAGATCAAGCCCAACATCAAGGCGATCGGTACGGTCTACAACGCGGCGGAATCGAACTCGAACGTGATCAACCGGCTTGCCAAGGCGGAGGCCGAAAGGCGCGGCTTCACCTGGACCGAGGTGCAGGTCGCTTCCAGCGCCGAGGTGAAGAACGCCATCGACTCTCTGGTCGGCAAGGTCGACACGGTGCTGACGGGCCAGGACAACACGGTCTCGTCCGCCTTCGACGCCTTCGTAAAGACCGCGCGCGACAACAAGATCGCGCTGTTCTCGCTGGACACCGCGACCGTCGAGCGCGGCGCCATCGCCTCCTACGCGCAGGACCAATACGCGACTGGCCTCGACTGGGCGAACGACATCGCCGTGCCGGTGCTGCTCGGTGCTGACCCCGGCAAGCTCACGCCCGCGCGCTACCGCCGCTGGGTGCTCTACCTCAACACCGCCGCAGCCTCGGCCATGGGTGTTACGATCCCGCAGCCGATGGTCGCGCAGGCCGGCAAGGTGTTCGACAAGTAGCCGCGCTCAATAGCCGAGCTTGGTGTTCACCACGTTCTCGAGCGGCCGGCCCGCAAGGAAGCGTTTGAGGTTGCCGAAAAAGATGTCGAGGCAGCGCTCGACATAGACGCTCTCGTCGTCGACCGCGCAATGCGGGCTCATGATCAGATTGGGCGTCGACCAGAGCGGGGAGTCCGCGGGCAAGGGCTCCTCGTGAAAGACGTCGAGCACGGCGCCGGAGAGCTCCCCCTTCCCGAGCTTGTCCATGAGGGTGTCGTAGTCCATCACGCGACCGCGCCCCAGATTGACCACGCCCGCGTGTCTCGGCAGCAGGTCGAGCTGCGCGCGCCCGATGAGGCCGTTCGTCTCGGGCGTCAAAGGCAGGGTCGAGAGCACGAAGTCCGCCTTCGGGAGCACCTGCGCCAGCTGCCCGGTGCGGAACATGCGATCGACCGATTTATGCGCTTTGCCGCTCCGGGTGACACCGAGCACGCGCATGCCGAAGCGCTTGGCGAGGCGCGCCACCTCGGCGCCGATCGCGCCGACGCCGAGGAGCACGAGCGTCTTTCCCGCCAACGGCGTGGTGTGGATCTGCTCCCAGCGCGCGGCCTGCTGATTGGTCACGAACGCCGGCACGCGGCTGTTCAGCATGAGCACGGCCGTGATGCCGTACTCTCCGCCACGCGGCCCGTGGACGCCGCTCGCATTCGTGAGCGTGACCCCGTTGGGAATATAGGGCACGATCTTCTCCACTCCGGCGCTGCAGGACTGGATCCACCGCAAGCGCGGCGCCCGTGCTCTGAGCCCGGAGAGATCGATGGTGCCGGAGAGCAGGAGGATGTCGGTTTCCGGCAACGATGCCTCGAGGCTCGCGGGATCGTCGCCGTAGACGAACTCCACACGCGATATCAGGCCCGGAAATTTCTTGGCGGCGGCGCGAACCCGCGCCGAGGTAACGAGCTGGGATTCGACGATCGAGCTGCTGTGCGTGACGTGGACGCGCGGCTTCGACTGCTTAGCACCGGTTCTTGCCATGTTGCCCCCGAGAGAGACGAGCGGTGACTCAGGGCGCCCGTTTGCGGGCGCCGGGGCCCGATAGTAGCGTGGTCGACCGCCGCAACAAGTCTGGGACGGAGCCTTATTCATGAGCAGTCCCTCTCCCCATCCGCCCGGACCGCCGCGCTCGCGCCGCTGGATCGAGCAGCGCTGGCTCGTCGACAACGTGATCCGGGCCAACGGCATCGACTGGGACCAGCCGCGCTCAGCCTATCTGAGCGCGCCCTGCGGGGTGGAGGCGAGCGCCGATTTCGCCGCGATCCGGTTGCGCGTCCAGAAATTCGCGGACGCGTCGCCTGCCTTCGAGGCGACGGCCAGGCGCCGGGAGGCGAAAGCCCGCGATGCCGAGGCCGCCGGCGAACGGGTCACCGCCCGCGACAACTACTTCATGGCGGCGGTGCATTGGGCCGCCGCGCAATGGCCGATCGACGAGAACAACGCGGAGAATCTCGTCTTTAATGGCCGCAAGCGGGCCTGCTACACGAGCTACGCGGGCCTGGCCGACCACCGCGTCGAGGCCGCGTGGATCCCGTTCCGCGGCAAGGCGCTGCCGGCTTGGCTGCACCTGCCGCCCGGCTATGCGGGTGGGCGGATTCCCGCGGTGGTCTCGATCCCCGGCATGGACAGCTTCAAGGAGATCAACGTCGCGCTCTACGGCGACCGCTGGCTTATGCGCGGCATGGCCGTGCTCGCGATCGACGGACCCGGCCAATACGAGAGCGCCGTGCTGGGAGTTCCCGCGAGCGTGCCGGCCTGGGCCGAGGCGGGGCCCGCGATGATGAATTGGCTCGTGGCGCGGCCTGAGATCGACCCCTCGCGCATCGGCATCGTTGGGCTGAGCATGGGCTCGCTCTTCGCGACCATCGCGGCGGGCTCGGAGCCGCGGTTCCGCGCCTGCGCCATGTCTCACACGAATTTCGAGCCCGGCTGCCACACGATCTTCGAGGAGGCCTCGCCCACCTTCAAGCAGCGGTTCATGTACATGGCCGGCATCTCCGACGAGGCGGCCTTCGACGAGTTCCGCAAGACGCTCACCTGGGACGGCTTCGCTCAGAAGATCACGGCGCCTTATCTCGCCGTCGCCGGGGAGGCCGACGAGCTCTGTCCCTTGGTGCATACCGAGCGATTGATCGCGGCCCTTCCGGGCCCGAAGCGTCTCGTCGTCTATCAGGGCTCCCGCCACGCCGTTGGCGGAGTCCCCGCGACGAATCTCGGCCCCTACCCGCCGACCCTGATGGCCGACTGGATGGCGGCCCGACTCGCCGGGGCGGAGTTCCTGAGCGAGCGCTGGTATGTGGACGCGAGCGGACGAGTAACGAAGACGGCGCTTTGAGCGGCGCCCGCCTACTCCACCTCGAAGTTCCGTCCGAAATCCTCGGGCACCGGCGGGCCCCAGCGGTAGAGGGCGTCCTCGCCGGGCTGGTCCTCCGCCTTCCACGAGCCGTCGCCGGGGATCTGGTCGATGTCGGTGAAATACTCCGCGAGGCTGTTCCAGGGGTCCCGGATGTAGTGGAAAAAGTTCGAGCCGATCACGTGACGGCCGAAGCCCCAGCCGTTCCTGTAGCCGGAGCCCAGCATGTTCTGCGCGCCAATGCCGATCTCGTCGACCGAGCCCACCTCGAAGCTCGCGTGATGGAAGCCCGCGCGCGGGTCCTTGAGCAGCGCAACCACGTGGTGGTCGCCGCCAACCGGCAGGTGCATGAACGCGATGATGCCCGGTACGCGGTCGGAGAGGCGCATACCGAGCACGTCCGAGAAGAACGCAATTGAACGGTCGACATCGGGCGTGTGCAGGAGCACGTGGCCGAGGCGATGTGGCCGCACCTGATGCCGGGGCGGACAGCCACGCTCGCCCATGCGGCCGTAGTGGCCGGGCACGTTCATCGCGACGGCACCGGCCGGGCGCCACGGCCTCGCCTGGTCGATTCGGACATTGATCGCGTTGCCGTTGGGGTCGCGGAGCCAGAGGCCGCCGCCGAAGATGTTGTGCGGCGCGTCAATCTCGGCGATGCCGCGGCTCCGCATGCGCGCGCGGATGTCGGCGAGGCCTTTCTCGTCGGTGCCGAAGCGCAGGTGGTTGAGCCGCTTCTTGCGCCCCTCGACCAGGAACACCTGGTCCTGGTCGCGCCCCTCGCAGCGGAAGGCGAGCGCGCTCCCGTGCTCGGCCGGCAACAGGCCGAAGGTCGTGTAGAAGCGCCGGCCAGCCTCAAGGTCCGGCACCGTGAGGGCGTAGCTCAAGAACGACTGGACGGCCATGGGCGTGTCTCCTGCGGAGATTTGAATCCAATGGTCGGGTATTTTCGACGGAAGAACAAGCGCCGCGGCCGCCCAATCGCCCATGACGGCACGGGCACGGACGCGCTAGGCTCACGGCGGTCCTCCACGAGGTGACCCATGCGCATCGGCGTCGAGCCCTTGAGCCTTCCCCGTCTTCGAGGCTTCACCCGCTCGCGGGACCGGCTCGAGCTCGACCCCGGTTGCCGCGCCGCGGTTGAACGCGGCGCCGCGGCGGTGGACGCGATCGTCGCGCGCGGCACGACCGTCTACGGCGTCAACACCGGCTTCGGCCTGCTCGCGCGCACCTCGGTCTCGGCGGAGAACCTCAAGGCGCTGCAGCGCAACCTCGTGCTCTCCCACAGCGCCGGCACCGGCCCGCTCCTCGCGGACGAGGCGGTGCGGCTGATCCTCGCGCTCAAGATCGCGGCGCTGGCGCAGGGCTATTCCGGCGTGCGCTGGGGCGTACTCGAGGCGATGCAGCGGCTTGTCGAGGCCGAGGTCTACCCCTGCATCCCCGCCAAGGGCTCGGTCGGCGCCTCCGGCGACCTGGCGCCGCTCGCGCATCTCTCGGCGGCGCTGATCGGCGTGGGCGAGGTGCGGCATCGCGGCCGGATCCTGCCGGCACCCGAAGGGCTGAGGCAGGCGGGCTTGGCGCCCCTCGAGCTCGGACCCAAGGAGGGCCTGGCGCTCCTCAACGGCACGCAGGTCTCGACCGCGCTGGCGCTCATCGGCCTCTTCGCGATCGAGGACGCCTTCGCAGCGGCGCTGGTGGCGGGCGCGCTCTCGGTCGATGCCGCCAAGGGCTCCGACACGCCCTTCGATCCGCGCATCCACGCGATCCGCGGCCATCCCGGTCAGACCGCGGTCGCCGCGATCTACCTGGGCCTTCTCAGGGGCAGCGCCATCCGCGCCTCGCACCTCGACTGCAGCCGCGTGCAGGACCCCTACTCGCTCCGCTGCCAGCCGCAGGTGATGGGCGCCTGCCTCGACCACCTCCGCTTCGCGGCCGAGGTGATCCTGCGCGAGGCGAATGCGGTCTCGGATAATCCGCTGGTGTTCGCCGAGAGCGGCGACGTGCTCTCCGGCGGCAATTTCCACGCCGAGCCCGTGGCCATGGCAGCGGACGTGCTGGCGCTCTCGGCGGCGGAGATCGGCGCGCTCTCGGAGCGGCGGATCGCGCTGCTGATGGACCGCACCATTTCCGAGCTGCCGGCCTTCCTGGTGCGCGACAGCGGCCTCAACTCCGGCTTTATGATGGCGCATGTGACGGCGGCGGCGCTCGCCTCGGAGAACAAGTCGCTGGCGCATCCCGCGAGCGTCGACAGCCTGCCGACCTCGGCGAACCAGGAGGATCACGTCTCCATGGCGACCTTCGCCGCGCGCCGGCTCGGCGAGATGGCGGACAACACCCAGGGCATCGTCGCGATCGAGCTGCTGTCGGCCGCGCAGGGCGTCGACTTCCATGCGCCGCTCACGACCTCGGCGACGCTCGCCGAGGCGATGGGGCTGATCCGCGCGTTGGTGCCGACCCTCGACCGCGACCGCGCCCTCGCGCCCGACATCGCCGCGGCAAAGCGGCTCATTTCAGATGGCGCGTTCGCGCGGTTCATCCCCAAGGGGACGCTACCGAGCCTGACGGCGTGACTTGCCTCATGACAGTTTCGCTGCGGAGGACACTGAGATCGGACATGGTCCGTGCGTCCTTCGACTCGCGCTTCGCGCGGCTCAGGATGAGGAAGCTTCCTGTTGCCATCAAAAATGGTCCTCATCCTGAGCCACGATGCGAAGCATCGTGAGTCGAAGGACGCAGGGCTGTTCTGCAGATTCTTCGGTATCCTCCGCGTCAAAACCAATTTGCGTCGATCGCGCTCGACCTTCGCCGAGAATCCTGAAATCATGCCGCCCGTAACACTGTGAGCGGTCTCGGTGATGGCCAGGAATTCGAATCCCTACCTCGCGCTAGGCGTGCGCCCGATCATCAATTGCTGCGCGGTGCGCACGCTTTACGGCGGCAGCCTCATGCTGCCGCAGGTGAAGGAGGCGATGGCCGAGGCCTCACGCCAATTCGTCAACTTGGACGAGCTCATGGAAGCCGCGGGCCGGCGCCTCGCCGAGCTCACGCAGGCGGAATGGGGCATGGTCACCTGCGGCAGCGCCGCCGCCATGGCGCTCGCCACCGCCGCGTCGATCGCCGGCAACGACCCCGTGAAGATGCTTCGTCTCCCCTTCACTGACGGCATGGCGAACCGCGTGATCATGCTGAAGGGACAGCGCTTCGCCTACGACCAGGCGATCCGCATGGCGGGAGCCCATGTGGTGGAGGTCGGCAATCGCGCCGAGCTCGACGCGGCGCTAGCAGAGCCCGTGGCGATGATCGCGGTGCTGGGTAATCAGGAGGCGAAGGGGAAGCTCCGCCTCGAGGAACTCGCCGCTGTCGCCAAGCCGCGCGGCATTCCCGTGATGGTCGATGCCGCCTCCGAGCAGCTGGAGCGGCCGGTGCCCTACCTCGTCCGCGGCGCCGATCTCGCGATCTACAGCGGCGGGAAATATCTGCGGGGACCGCAAACCAGCGGATTGCTGCTGGGCTCGAAGCCGCTGATAGAGGCCGCTTGGCGCAACGCCTCGCCGCACCAGTCGCTGGGCCGGCCCATGAAGGTCTCCAAAGAGGACGTGATCGGCTGTCTCGCCGCCGTCGAGTATTGGTTCGAGACGCGCGACGCCGCCGCCGAGCTCCGGCGCTGGCGCGCGGACGTGCAGACCGTCGCCGAACGGCTCGCGCGGGTTTCCGACGCGGTCACCGAGGTGATCGAGCCCGAGGGTGTCGAGAAGGTGCCGAAGCTCCGCGTGCTCTGGGACGCCAAACGCATCCCGATCGACGGCGATGGGCTGCGCAAGCGGCTCCTCGACGGCACGCCCCGCATTATGATCGACGACACCGCGACCACCGCGGACACGATCGTCATCGACCCCTTCGCGCTGCAGCCGGGCGAGGCCGAGGCGGTCGGCGTCGCGATCGCCCTGGCGCTCACCCACGCCGCCCGCGAGGCGCACTCGGTGGAGCCGCCGGTTGCGTCGGAGATCGCCGGCGAATGGGAACTCCGGGTCAAGTTCCTGCGCGGCGAGCGCGCGCATCGTCTCAGGATCGAGCAGCGCGGCAGCGAGCTCTCGGGACAGCAGCATTCCGCGGATTTCGACAGCCCGATCGTGGGCCGGCTCACGCCCGAGGGCGTCGATTTCAGCTTCGACTACCGCTACGAGGGGAGCCGCATCTCCTACCGCTTCCTCGGCGAGGCGAGCGGTCGGACGATGAAGGGCACCGTCGTACTGGGCGCGGTCACGGACTTCCACCAGGGCAGCGTGAACCTCGCGCAGTTCGGCAAGGGCGATTGGCAGGCGAGCCGGGTCACGCCCGCGCAGGCGAAGCTGCTGTGAAGATCGACTCGATCAAGACGCGGATCGTCGAACTTCCCGCCGATGAGCCGCTCGCGGGCGCGGCGGAGAATCCCGGGGCCAAGCGGCCGTTCGTCACGGTAGAGCTCGGCACCGACGCCGGTGTCGAAGGGATCGGCGTCACCTTCTTCGGCGGCGCGCTCACCGGCGCGCTCAAGCGGGCGGTCGACGACCTCGGTGCGCTCATCCGGGGCGACGATCCGCTCCGGCCCGAGGCGATCGCGCGGAAACTCCAGGACGCCTCGGGCTATGCGAGTCCCGCGGGGATCTTCACCCTCGCGCTCTCCGCGATCGACATGGCGCTCTGGGACGTCAAGGCGAAGGCCGCGGACCTGCCGCTCTGGAAGCTGCTGGGCGGCGCGCGCGAGACCGTGCCGACCTACGCGAGCGGCGCGCTGATGCGCGGCCTGCCCCTCGAGCGCGCCGCGGCCTCGGCGAGGAAGCTCGTGGAGACCGGCTTCCGGGAGGTGAAGATGCAACTGGCGCTCCCCGGCGAGACATCGCCCGAGCGCGAGGTGGAGCGCGCGCGCGTCATCCGCGAGGCGGTGGGGCCCGCCACCACGCTGATGGTCGACATCAACCAGCGCTGGCGGCCGGAGCAGGCCATGGACATCGGTCGCCGGCTCGAGGAATTCAATCTCGGCTGGCTCGAGGACGTGACGGTGGCCGACGACTACGCGGGTCTCGCACGCGTCGCCGATGCGCTCTCGACGCCGGTCACCGGCGGCGAGTACCTCTGGGGCATCGCGCCGTTCCGGCACATGCTGGAGGCGCGCTCGGTCGACATCGTCATGATCGACCTCGTGCGCGTCGGCGGCATCACGCAATGGCTAAAGGTCGCGGGCATGGCGGAAGCCTTCAATCTGCCCGTCGTCAGCCATCTCATTCCGGAGGTGCATGTGCATTTGATCGGTGCAATCCCGAACGGCCTCACGGTCGAGTACATGCCCTGGCTGATGCGGCTCTTCGAGGAGGTGCCGCGGCCCCGGAAGGGAATGCTCGCCATGCCGGACGCCCCGGGCCTTGGCCTCAAGCCCGATCAGGCGGCGCTCAAGCACTACGGAGTTGCGTGAGCCCATGAGCATCAACGGCAAGGCCTATATCGCGGGCATCTTCGAGCATCCCACGCGCAAGGCCGACGACAAGTCGCTGGCGCAGCTCCACGCGGAGGTGGCCAAAGGCGCGCTCGAGGACGCCGGCCTCTCCAAGCAGGACGTCGACGGCTATTTCTGCGCGGGCGACGCGCCGGGTCTCGGCCCGCTCTCGATGGTCGATTATCTCGGGCTCAAGGTCCGCCACGTCGACTCCAGCGACACCGGCGGCTCCTCCTACATCCTGCACGTCGGCCACGCGGCCGAGGCGATCGCCGCGGGCAAGTGCCGCGTGGCGCTGATCACGCTGGCGGGCCGTCCGCGCGCCATGGGTCAGGCGACCGGCACGCAGCCGCGCAACCTCGGCATGGCGACACCCGACGCCGCCTTCGAGTTCCCCTACGGGCCTACCACTGCCAACATGTACGCGATGTGCGCGATGCGGCACATGCACGAGTTCGGCACCACCAGCGAGCAGCTCGCCTGGATCAAGGTGGCGGCCTCGCACCACGCGCAGTGGAACCCGCATGCGATGCTGCGGAACGTGGTGACGGTCGAGGAGGTCGTGAGCTCGCCGATGATCGCCGACCCGCTGCACCGGCTCGACTGCTGCGTGATCAGCGACGGTGGCGGCGCCATCGTGGTCGTGCATCCCGACGTCGCCAGGAGCCTGAAGCGGCCGCGCGTCAAGGTCCGCGGCGCCGGCGAGGCGCCGAAGCACCAGATGGGCGGTCGGATCGACCTGACCTATTCCGGCGCCGCATGGTCGGGACCGGCGGCCTTTGCGGAAGCCGGCGTCAAGCCCGCCGACATCAAGTACGCCTCGATCTACGACAGCTTCACCATCACCGTGCTCATGCAGATCGAGGACCTCGGGTTCTGCAAGAAGGGCGAGGGTGGCAGGTTCGTCTCGGACGGGAACCTGATCTCCGGTGTCGGCAAGCTGCCCTTCAATACCGACGGCGGCGGGCTCTGCAACAATCACCCGTCGAACCGCGGCGGCCTCACCAAGGTGCTGGAGGCGGTGCGCCAGCTCCGCGGCGAGGCGCATCCAAAGGTGCAGGTGAGGAACTGCGACCTCGCCGTCGCCCACGGCACCGGCGGCCAGCTCGGCAGCCGCCACGGCAGCGCCACCGTCGTCCTGGAGCGGGAGTGAAACGATGATCGCGCAAGACCGCAAACTGCCCGCGCCCGAGCCAAATCCCGAGACCCAGCCCTTCTGGGACGCGGCGACGCGCGGCCAGCTCCTGCTCAAGCGCTGCACGGCCTGCGGCGAGCTCCACTATTATCCGCGTGCGATCTGCCCCTTCTGCTTCAGCGACAAGACCGAGTGGGAGCCGGCCTCCGGCAAGGGCAAGATCTACTCCTGGAGCGTGATGCGCCGCGTACCCGTCCCCTACGCCATCGCCTACGTGACGCTCGCCGAGGGCGTCACCATGCTCACCAACATCGTCGACTGCGACCTCGACAAGCTCCGCATCGGCCAGGAGGTGCGGCTCGTGTTCAAGCCCACCGACGGCGGCCCGCCCGTGGCGATGTTCACGCCGGCATAGCTTCAGCCAGGAAACGGCGGCTTTGCGAGCGGAGTTGCCGTGACGCGATCGCCCGCGATATCGACGACGTAGCTCCCGGTTAGCACGTACTCCCGCGTGATCGGTCCCTCGCCGCGGACGTAGCCCATCACGACCGCGCGCCCGAGCCTCGCGCTGTAACCGGCGGAGGTGATTTCGCCCACGGGCCGGCCGTCGCGGAGGATGCCTTCGCCGCCCCAGGGAAAGGCCGCGGGATTGTCGAGGAGGAAGAGGCCGAGACGCTTCGCCGGGCCGCGCTCCCTCTGGCGGAGCAGCGCCTCGCGGCCGATGAAGCCGGTGCCCTTGTCGGGCTTCACGGCGTGCATGAGCCCGGCCTCGAGCGGCGTCTCGTCGGGGCCGAGCTCGGCCCCGAAGGCGCGCCGACCGGCCTCGATGCGGAGCGCGTCGATCGCGTAGTAGCCGGCGTCCCGAATGCCCGGTGCCGCGCCGGCCTCCGTGAGCGCGTCGTAGACGCCGACGACGAATTCCGTCGGGATATAGAGCTCGAAGCCGGGGCCGCCGACGTAGCTCATGCGGGCGGCGCGAACCCGGGCGAAGCCTGCGTCGATCTCCGCCGTGGCGCCCGGCGGCAGCGCGGCCTCGGAGAGATCGTCGGGCGAGACGCGCGCGAGCAGCTCCGGCGCCTTCGGGCCCATCACCGAGAGCACCGACCAGGCAGAGGTCACGTCGGTCAGCACCGCGGCCTCGTCGCCGATGTGGCGGGTGATCCAGTCGCGGTCGCGCGTCGCCTGGCCCGTGCCGGTGACCAGGAGAAACGCGGTCTCGCCGAGGCGGATCGCTGTGAGGTCGCTCTCGAAGCCGCCGCGGGCATTGAGCATGGCGGTGTAGACGACGCGGCCAGGCGCCACGTCCATGTCGTTGGCGCAGAGGCGCTGCAGCGCCGCGAGCGCGTTGCGACCCTGTAGCAGAAGCTTCGCGAAGGAGGTCTGATCGAAGATCGCGACGCCCGCGCGGGTCGCGCGCTGCTCCTCGAGGCAATAGGAGAGCCAGCCCGGCTTGCCGTAGCTGTAGGGGATCTCGCCGGCGCCGGGCGCGAAATAATTGGCGCGCTCCCAGCCCATCCGCGCTCCGAAGCGCGCGCCCTTGGCGGCGAGCCGGTCATAGAGCGGCGAGCGGCGGAGTGGCCGCACCGACGTGAGCTCGTAGCGAGGCCAGCGCATGGCGTAGTGCAGGCCGAGGGTCTCCACCGTCCGCTCGCGCAGATGCGCGCGGTTGCCGTGGAAGCCCGCGAAACGGCGGATGTCGACGTCCCAGAGGTCGACGCTGGGCTCTCCGCCCATGATCCATTCCGCCAGCAGCCGGCCGGCCCCGCCCGCGTTGGCGATCCCCGCGGAATTGAAACCGGCGGCCACGAAGAGGCCACGGCACTCCGGCGCCTCGCCCAGGATGAAATTGCCGTCGGGCGTGAAGCTCTCGGGCCCATTGAGGAGCTGGCGCACCTCCGCGCTCTCGAGGCAGGGCGTGCGGTGGATCGCGGCGCGCATCAGCGGCTCGAACTGATCCCAGTCCTCGGGCAGCAGCTGGAACTCGAAGGGCTCGGGGATGCCGCCCATGCCCCAGGGCTTCGCTACCGGCTCGAAGCCGCCCATGAGCAGGCCACCCACCTCCTCCTTGTAGTAGATGAAGCCGTCGGGATCGCGCATCACCGGCAGATCCGGCGTCACACCCGTGATGCGCTTGGTCACGACGTAGAAGTGCTCGGCGGAGTGCAGCGGCACGGTCACTCCCACCTTGCACCCGAGATCGCGCGACCACTGGCCCGCACAGAGCGCGACGGTCTCGCAAGCGATGTTCCCAGCCGTGGTCTCAAGGCCGGTGACGCGGCCGCCTTGACGCGCAAAGCCGGTGACCCGCACGCCCTCGAGGATGCGGACACCACCGGCACGCGCACCTTTCGCGAGCGCCTGGCAGAGATCGGCCGGGTTCGCCTTGCCGTCGCCGGGCAGCCAGACCGCGGCCAGGAGATCGTCGGTGCGCATAAGCGGCCAGAGCCGCCCGGCTTCTGCGGGCGAGATCAGCTCGATCTCGACGCCGAAGCTGCGGGCGCGCGCCACCGTGCGCTTGAGCTCGACGACGCGCGCGGGCGTGCTCGCGACATTGACGCTGCCGCAGGCCTTCCAACCGGTGGCCTGGCCGGTCTCCGCCTCGAGCGTGCGGTAGAGCTCGATGCCGTAGCGGCTCATGCGGGTCATGGTGCGGGTGGGCCGCATCTGGCCGACCAGGCCCGCCGCGTGCCAGGTCGTGCCGCACGTGACCCGGCCCTGCTCCAGCACCAGCACGTCGCGCTTGCCGAGCTTCGTCAGGTGATAGGCGAGGCTGCATCCGATGATGCCGCCGCCGATGATGATGATCTCGGCTTGCGCCGGCAGATTCTCGGCCATGGCCCTCCTCGAGCCGATCTTAACGCCGTGCCGCGCGGCGTCGATGGCCCGCTTCTTCTAGCCTCTCCTACGGGCCTATGACAGTATTTGCCACGGTTTGAACGAGGGGGCAGCAGGTGAAAACGGAGGAACCGATCCGCATCCGCAGCCAGGCCGAGGCGCGGCGGCTCATCGAGAGCCGGGACATTCCCTACGTGAAGCTGGGCGTCACCGACATCGACGGCGTCCTGCGCGGGAAATACGTCAACCGCGCGAAATTCCTTTCAGCGCTCGAGAAGGGCTTCGGCTTCTGCGACGTGATCGTAGGCTGGGACAGCAACGATCAGCTCTACGACAACGTGAAGTACACGGGCTGGCACACCGCCTATCCCGACGCGCCCGTTCGGGTGGTGCCGGAGACCGCGCGCCTCATCCCGTTCGAGCAGGACCTGCCGTTCTTCCTCTGCGAGCTGATGCCGCCCGCCGAGACCATCTGTCCCCGCGGGTTGCTCCGCCGCGTGCTGAAGCGCGCGGAGGAGATGGGGTTCATCGCCTCAGCCGCATTCGAGTACGAGTTCTTCCTGTTCGAGGAGACGCCGCACTCCGTGCGCGAGAAGGGCTACCGCAACCTCAAGAACATCACGCCGGGCTTCTTCGGATATTCCGTGTTGCGGAGCTCGGTGCTGGCGGAGCTCTACCACGAGCTCCTCGAGACCTGCCAGCGCATGGACATGCCGATCGAGGGTCTGCACACCGAGACCGGCGCCGGCGTGCTGGAGGCCGCGATCGCCGTCGACGAGGCGCTGCGTGCCGCCGACAAGGCGGTTCTGTTCAAGACCTTCACCAAGGTGATGGCCGAGCGCCGCGGGCTGATGGCGACCTTCATGGCGAAGTGGTCGAACCAGTACCCGGGCCAGAGCGGCCACATCCACGTCTCGCTGAAGCGCGCCGACGGCGGCTCCGCCTTTTACTCGGAGTCGGAGCCGCACCACATGAGCGAGACCATGCGGCATTTCCTGGCGGGGCAGCAGCGGCTGATGCCGGAGGTGCTCGGCATGATCGCCTCCACCGTCAACTCCTACTCGCGGATGGTGCCGGGTTTCTGGGCGCCGACCACGGCGACCTGGGGCGTCGAGAACCGCACCACGGCGCTCCGCGTGATTCCAGGCTCGCCCAGCTCGCAGCGGGTCGAGTACCGGATCGCCGCCGCCGACGCGAACCCCTATGTGGCGCTCGCCGCAGCGCTCGGCAGCGGACTCTGGGGTATCGAGCACAAGCTCGAGCCGACCGAACGCGTCACCGGCAACGCCTACGAGCTGCCGCCCAGCCAGGAGCTCGGCCTGCCATCGACCCTCTGGGAGGCGGCGCAGCGCCTCAAAGGCTCGAAGGCCGCGCGGTCTCTCTTCGGCGATGCGTTCGTCGAGCACTTCGCCGCCACGCGCGAATGGGAAGAGCGGGAGTTCCGCAAGCACATCACGGACTGGGAGCTCGCGCGCTACTTCGAGATCATCTGAGCATCGACTACTGTCAGGAACCGGAAACTCATGACGCTTCAAGGCAACTGGAACTACCCGACCTCAATCAAATTCGGCGCCGGCCGCATCCGCGAGCTACCCGAGATCGTCAAGGCCGCCGGCATCAAGCGGCCGTTGCTGGTAACCGACCCGGGCCTCGCGAAGCTTCCGATGGTGACGAGCGCGGTCCGCGCCAACGAGGCCGCAGGCATTCCGACGGCGGTCTTCAGCGACATCAAGCCGAACCCAGTCGAGAAGAACATCGACGACGGACTCAAGGTCTTCCGCAACGGCAAGCACGACGGCGTCATCGCCTTCGGCGGCGGCAGCGCGCTCGATGCCGGCAAGGCGATCGCATTCCTCTCCGGCCAGACGCGGCCGATCTGGGATTTCGAGGACGTCGGCGACAACTGGACGCGCGCCGATCCCGCGGGCATCCGGCCGACCGTCGCCGTGCCGACCACTTCGGGCACCGGCTCCGAGGTCGGCCGCGTCTCCGTGGTGGGCGACGAGGTCAACCAGAAGAAGCGGCTGATCTTCCACCCGCGCATCATGCCGGTGACGGTGATCGAGGATCCCGATCTCACCGTGGGATTGCCGCCGCACATTACGGCCGCCACCGGGATGGACGCGCTCGCCCACGCCTTCGAAGCCTACTGCGTCCCGGTCTATCACCCCATCGCCGATGGTGTGGCGCTCGAGGGCATGCGGCTCATCAAGGAATGGCTGCCGGTGGCGACCCGCGACGGCAAGAACGTGGCCGCGCGCGCACACATGATGGCGGCGGCGACCATGGGCGCGACGGCCTTCCAGAAGGGCCTCGGCGCCATCCACTCGCTCTCGCACACCGTGGGTGCGCTCTACGACAAGCACCACGGTCTGCTCAATGCCGTGTTCTTCCCCTACGTGATCGTGTTCAACCGCTCGGCCATCGGCGACAAGATGACTCATCTCGCGCGGTTCCTGGGTTTGCCGAAGCCGGGCGTGGACGGCGTGCTCGACTGGATCATGGACCTGCGCAAGACCATCGGCATTCCGCATTCGCTTGCGGAGCTCAACGTCGGCGACGGCAAGCTCGACAAGATGGTGGCCGACGCGGTCGCCGATCCCACCGCGCCCACGAACCCGATCCACCTCGACGCGGCCTCGGCGCGCCGGCTCTATCAGCAGGCGTTCGCGGGACGGCTCGGGTAGAGACCACCCCCACCTTCCAATCCGTCGTGCCCAGCCTGCGGCCCTGGCACAACGAGAGAGGCGGGAAATGCCGAGAGTTACGTGCGCGGCCACCGCCCCGGTCGGTCCAGGACGCCGCCGGGACCGAGGTGGTAGCGCGTCAATGTGCGGTCCTCGCTCTGCAGGCGCCAGGATATGAGCTTCTGCGCGTAGCTCAGGACCAGCGACTGATAGTCAGGATCGCCGGCGCGATTCTCGAGCTCCTGCGGGTCGCGCTCGAGATCGAAGAAGAGCGGTGGCAGCGCGGCGAAGTGCACGTACTTGTATCGCTCGTCCCTGATCGCCGCGAGGTTGCAGGCCTCGGGATGAAGGTCGAGGGCGATCTCCGCCGCGGGCTCGCGCAGGTCGCGGAAGTCGTATTCCCAATGCGCCTCGCGCCGCCAATCCATAGGCGTCTCGCCGTGAAGCCAGGGCAGCAAGGATCGGCCATCGCAGGCGTACGGTACCGGCCGGTCGACCCAGTCGAGGATCGTCGGCATCACGTCGATCGTCTCGGTGAAGGCGTCGACCTGCCGGCCGCGCGCCGATGCCGGCGCATCGGGATCGCGCACGATCAGCGGAATGTGGAACGACCCCTCGAAATAGCCGTCCTTGCCGAAGAGCCAGTGGTCGCCGAGCTCGTCGCCGTGATCGGAGGTGAGCACGATCAGCGTCTCGTCGTAGCTGCCGTCGGCCTTGAGCGCGGCGACGAGCCGGCCGAAGGAGTCGTCGAGGTGCGCGATCATGCCGTAGTAGGTGGCACGGATCTGACGAATGCCGCGCTCGTCGAGCTCCGCCATGGGACGCTTCTCCTGGACCAGCATGGCGCCGGCCCAGAGGCGCTCGAGATGCTGGCGAAGCCAGGGGTGCTGCGCGGCCTCGGCGGCCCGGGTCGGATGCCGCGCGGGCGCTGGCACATCGGCGGCGGCATAGCGCGCGTGGAAAGGCGCCGGCGCGATATAGGGCGGATGCGGCCGATAGTAGGAAAGGTGCACGCACCAGGGCTCGCCGTGCCGCTCCCCGATGTAAGCGAGCGCGCAATCCGTGAGGAAGCTCGTCTCGCTGTGCTCGGCGCGATAGCGCGCCGGTGCGAAGCTCGGGCCGGCGCCGTCGTCCTGCGGTCCGCGGCGGAGCGGCAGGAAGGCGTCCTTGTGCGGCGCCGGCGGCTCGGGCACCGCATAACCCTTGCGCCGGAGGTAGTCGATCCACGGTGCGAACTGCTCGTCGAGCTGCATCACGCGCGTGAAACCGGGCATCACGCCCTCGTAAGTCTCGCGCCGGGGATCGCCGAGCGGCAACAGGCGCGGGTCGAGCGAGGTGTCGGTGTAGCCGAAGAGCGCGGGGTCATAGCCCGCGCTGCGCAGCTCGCGGGCGAGGTTCGCGTGCCGGTCGTCGAGTGGCGTGCCGTTCCGCACGGAGCGATGGTTGTGCGCGTAGAGCCCGGTCAGCAGCGAGGCGCGCGCGGGGCCGCAGGGCGAGGCCTGGGTGTAGTGCCGGCGGAACAGCACACCATCCGCCGCGAGCGCATCGAGCACCGGCGTTTTGAGACAAGGATGACCGACCGCGGAAAGGCAATCCGCCCGCCACTGATCGAAGGTCACCAAGAGGATATTCTTGCGCCGAGTCTTCGTCATGACCCCGAGACTAGCCGATCGGCAAGTTGATCGCGACGATGCCGATGGCGCAGAACGAGGCTGCGGTGATGCGCCAGCGGCCAAAGGGCTCGCGCAGCAGCAGCGTGCCGATCGCCGCCGCGATCACCACGCTGGTCTCGCGCAGCGCCGCGATCGGCGCGATGGCGCCCAGGCTGTAGCACCAGATGACGATGCCGTAGGCGAGCATGGCGACGAGACCGCCGAGCACCGCGGGCTTCCAGATCGAGCGTATGGCACCACCGAGCGCGCGCCGCCTCAGGGCCGCGGCCAGCAAAGTCATGCTCACGCCGTCGAGGATGAAGAGCCAGGCGATGTAGCCGGGCGGGCTGCCGGAAAGCCGCACACCCAGCCCGTCGACGATCGTGTAGGCCGCGATGCTGCCGCCGGTCATGAGCGCCATCACGAGCGGCTTCCACTCCACCAGCTCCCGCAGGCGCATGCGGTTGAAGGCGAGGCTGAGGATGCCCAGGCAGAGCAGCACCACGCCGGCGAGCTGCACCGCCCCGAGCCGCTCGCCGATGAGCCAGGGCGAAAGGAACGCCACGATGAGCGGCCCGATGCCGCGCGCCAGCGGATAGACCTGGCTCAGGTCGCCGTAGCGGTAGGACCCCAGCAGAAACACGAAATAGGCGAAATGGATCGCGACCGAGAGCAGGATAAAGATCCAGCTCGCGGACGCCGGCGCCGAAACGAAGAGCGCGAGCACGAACCCGGCCGCGAGCCCCGTGAGGTTCATCACCGCGCTGGTGGTGACCCGGTCGGCGGCGACCTTGAGCGCCGCGTTCCAGCTGGCGTGCAGCACCGCCGCCAGCAGGACGAGCCCGATGACGCGGGGATCGAGGCCGAGCGCCGGTGCCATCGACGCGGACCTAGGCGAGCCGCATCTCGCGCCCGACCTCGCCGATCGCGGCATCGAGGATGTCGAGGGCGGCGTCCATCTGGGCGGCGGTGGTGACCAGCGGCGGCGTCAGCGTGAGCACGTTCCCCATGGTGGTCTTGAAACTCAAACCGCGCTCGAGGCAGCGGTAGAGCACGGCCTCTGCCGCGTCGCCCGCGGGCTCCTTGCCGGCGCGGTCGCGCACGAGCTCAATTCCGATCAGGAAGCCGCGGCCGCGCACGTCGCCGATCATGCGGTGGCGCGATTTCATCTCCTCGAGACGCGCGAGCGCCCGCTCGCCCACCGCGCGGGCGTTCTCGACCAGCCCCTCGGACTCGATGATCTCGATGGTGGCGAGCGCGGCGCGCGCCGTGACGGGGTTCTTCTCGTGCGTGTAGTGGCCGAGCGCCCAGTCGCCGGCAACGTCCAGGTCGGGCCGGCAGAGCGCGGCCGCGATCGGCAGCACGCCGCCGCCGAGCGCCTTGCCGAGCACGAGAATGTCGGGGACGACGTCCTCATGCTCGCAGGCGAACATGCGGCCGGTCTTGCCGAGGCCGGTCGGGACCTCGTCGAAGATCAGCAGCGTGCCGTGGCGGTTGCAAGCCTCGCGCACCGCCTGCCAGTAGCCGGGCGGCGCCAGGTAGGGCACGGCGCGCGCGGGCTCCGCGATCACCGCGGCGACATCGCCCTCGCGCTCCAGCACGTGAGCGACATAGCTCGCACAGGCCATGCGGCAGAGCGCCAGGTCCGGCTTGCCGTCGTGCTCGGGATAGCCGTAGGCGCAGCGGTAGCAGGCGAAGGGCGCCACGTGCTCGGTGCCGCTCAGCAGCGGCCCGATCGGGCCCGAGCGGAACAGCTGCTCGCCGCCAACACTGGAGCCGCCGAAACCCGCGCCGTGGAAGGAGTCCCAGAAGGAGAGCGTCTTGTGGCGGCCGGTCGCGATGCGCGCGAGCTTGAGCGCCACCTCGACGGCGTCCGAGCCGCCGGTGGTGAACAGCACCTTGCCGAGATCGCCGGGCGCGATCTCCGCCAGCTTGCGGGCCAACGCGACCGCGGGCTCCGACGTGAAGCGCCGCGGCGTGAAGGAGAGCTCGTCGAGCTGCGCCTTGATGGCCGCGATCAGCCGCGGATGGCCGTAGCCGACGTGGTGGACGTTGTTGCCATGGAAATCCATGTAACGCCGTCCGGCGAGATCCTCGATCCAGATGCCCTCGGCCTTGCGGATGGCGGAGAGACACGGCGTCGAGACGGACTGGTGCAGGAAATAGCGCGCGTCCTCGGCCAGCATGGTGTCGACCGCGGGATGCCGATGGCGCGCCATCCACTCGGCGCGGCGGCTGGTTCGATTGACGTCGCCCTCGGACTGCTTCGGGGGGCGATCCCGTCCTAGAGCCACGGCAGCGAGTAGGTCTTGACGTTGGTGAAGCTCTTCATCGCCTCGAGCACGCCCTCCTTGTAGCCGAGGCCCGAGTCCTTGACGCCGCCGAAGGGCGACATCTCGATACGATAGCCCGGCACCTCGCGGACGTTCACGGTGCCGACCTTGAGGTCGCGCACGAAACGGGTGATGTAGTCGAGCCGGTTGGTGCATACGCCCGACGAAAGCCCGTAGGCGGTCGAGTTGGAGAGCCGGATCGCCTCGTCGATGTCACGGAAGCGCAGAATCGGCGAGACCGGTCCGAAGGTCTCCTCGCGCACGAGCTCGCAATCCGCCGGCACGTTGTCGACGACGGTCGGCGCATAGAGCGCGCCCGAGCGCTTGTGCCCGCAGAGGAGCCGCGCGCCCTTGGCGATGGCGTCGTCGACGCGCCGCTCGATCCGGACCGCCGCGGGCTCGTCGATCACGGTGCCCATGTCAGTCTTGGGGTCCATGGGATCGCCGTACTTGACCGCACGGGTCTTCTCAACCAGCAGGCCGGTGAAGCGGTCGGCGACCGCCTGGTGCACGAGGATGCGCTTCACGGCCGTGCAGCGCTGGCCCGAGTTCTTGTAGGAGCCGGAGGCGGCGAGGGTCGCGGCCTCGTCGAGGTCGGCGTCCTCCATCACGATCAGCGGGTCGTTGCCGCCGAGCTCCAGCACGCAGCGCCGGTAGCCTAGATGCTCGGCGATGTATTTCCCGGCGGCGACGCCGCCGGTGAAGGTCACGAGTTCGACGTTCTCGTTGGCGATGAGCTCGTCCGCGATCTCGCGGGGATCGCCGGTCACCACCTGGAACATCGCGGGCGGCAGGCCCGCCTCGTAGAGAATGTCGGCGAGCAGCAGGGCCGTGAGCGGCGTCTTCTCAGACGGCTTCAGCACCATCTTGTTGTTGGTGGCGATCGAGGGCGCAACCTTGTGAGCGACCTGATTGAGCGGATGATTGAAGGGGGTGATGGCGCTGATCGCCTTCAGCGGCTCGCGCAGGGTATGGATGCGCCGGCGCTTGCCGTGCGGCGTGATATCGCAGGAGAAGGTCTGGGAATCGTCGATCAGAGTGAGCTGCGCCGAGAGCAGGAACACGTCGTAGGCACGGCCGACCTCATAGAGCGTGTCCTTCTTGCAGAGGCCGGATTCCGCGGTGATGAGGTCTGAGATCGCGTCCTTGCGCTGGATCAGGATTTCCGCGGTCTTGCGCAGGATCTCCGCGCGCTCGTTGCGGGTGAGGCTCGCCTGGTATTTCGCGGCGACCTCGAATGCGCGCCGGACATCCGCGACGTCCGCACGCGGAACCGTGCCCACGAGGTCCTCGGTATAGGGGTTCAGCACCTCGATCACGCGAGGGCGCGTGATTTTCTCTCCGGCGATGCGCATCGCCTCCTCGCGCGGTGCGGCGGAGGGCCGGACGAGAGCGGTTGGTGAGCTCATGGTCTTCCTCACTGCGCGCGGTTGAGCGCGATATCGAAGACGTCGAAATTGCGGATCCGGCCATGCGGCCAGTCGCGCACGGGCCGGTTGAAGATCAGCGGCACGCGCTGCTCGGAGACGCCGCCGTGCGAGCGCAGCGGCGCGTCGAGGCCCGAGAGGTCGTGCCGGCCGCGGCTGGTGCCGATCGCGGTGTGCCGCCCGGAAACCGCGATCAGGTCGCCCTCACGGTCCTCGGGCAGCTCGAAGAGCCGGCAGCCGTCGGCGCGATCGAGCACCTTCTCCATGCCGGGAAGCTCGGCGATGCGCGCGAGGATCGCCGCCTGATCGACACCGCTCGCAAGATAGACCGTCGCGAAGGAGCCGAGCGCGCCGTGGTGCACGACATAAGGATCGGTGATCGGCAGGATGACGCGGCTCTTGCCCGCGCCGAGCCACTCGTCGAGCAGGTCCTGCAGGTAGATGACGTTGGGCCGGCCCTGGCCGTCGGTCTTGCCGTTCATCCCGTGGTCGGCGGTGATCGCGATGACGGCGCCCATGGCGTCGAGTTCGCGGAGGTAGCGGTCCATCATGCCGTAGAACCGGTTTGCCTCCTCGGTGCCGGGCGCGTGCTTGTGCTGGATGTAGTCGGTGGTCGAGAGGTACATGATGTCGGGCCGCCGCGTCGCCATCAGCTTGACGCCGGCCGCAAACACGAACTCGCTGAGGCCCGCGCTATAGACCGAAGGTACCGGCAGACCGACGAGGCCGAGCACGCCTGTAATGCCGTTTTCCGCCTCGCTCGCCTGATCGGCCTTCTCGGCGGAGAAGCAGATGCCTTCGAGTCGATGCCCGAGCAACGTCCGCAGCTTGTCCTTGGCCGTGACCACCGCGACCTTGGCGCCCGCCTGGCTGAAGGCCGCGAGGATGGTGCCGCAGCGGAGATAGCGCGGGTCGTTCATCATCACTTCGGCATCGGCGTCGCGGTCGTAGAAGAAATTGCCGGCAATGCCGTGGACCGCGGGCGGCACGCCCGTGACGATCGAGAGGTTGTTGGGATTGGTGAAGCTGGGCACCACGCAATCGCCCACGCGCTCGCTGCCGCGGGCGAGCGCGGTGGCGAGCCAGGGCATGGCGCCCGCCGCCACCGCCTTCTCGGTGTAGTCGGGCTCGCTGCCGTCGACGCAGATCACGACCACGGGCTGCTTGGGCCAGACGTAGCTCCGGCCGTTGATGCTGAGCGATTTCTCCATCTCGGGCTCCTCAGGCGCTGGCAGCGCGGGCGGCGGACGCACGCCCGCACTCGGTCACGCCGAATTCCCGGAGAGTACGCCGAATCGCCTCGAGGGCGCCACGCATCTCCGCCTCGCCGAGAGCGCCGATGCAGCCGATCCGGAAGGTATCGGCGACCGTGAGCTTGCCCGGATAGATGACGTAGCCCTTCTCGCGCAGGCTGTCGTAGAAGCGCTCGAAGTGGAAGCGCGGATCGGCAGGCGTGTGGATCGTGACGATGATGGGCGCCTGCAGCTGGTCCGGCAGCAGCGTCTCGAAGCCGAGAGCGCGGAGACCATCGATCAGGATCTTGCAGTTCCGGCGATAGCGCGCGCCGCGCCCGGCGACGCCACCCTCGGCCTCGTGCTGCTCGAGCGCGGCGGCAAAGGCCGCAAGCACGTGGGTCGGTGGCGTGAACCGCCACTGCTTGGTGCGCTCCATGGCGCGCCACTGGTCGTGGAGATCGAGGCTCAGGGAATGCGCGTTGCCCTCGCACTCCGCCAATGCCGCCTCGCGCGCGATCACGAAACCGACGCCTGGCACCCCCTCGATGCACTTGTTGGCGGAGGCTGCGACCGCGTCGAACCGGACCTCTCGCGCGTCGAGCGGCAGGGCGCCGAAGGCGCTCATGGCGTCGATCAGGAGCCGGCGCCCGTGCTTCGCCACCGCAGCTGCGACCTCGGCAACGGGATTGAGGATCCCCGAGGTGGTCTCGCAGTAGACGATGGCGACGTGGGTGATGGCGGGATCCGCGGCGAGACGCCGGCTCACTTCCGCGGGCGACGGCGGCACGTCCTCGGCCGTCTCGTAGACCACGTGGGCGCGGCCGCTCACGCGGCACATCTGCGCCATCCGACGACCATAGGCGCCGTTGGCGAGGATCAGGAGCTTGCCCCCGCGCTGCACGAAGGTGCCGAGCATCGCCTCGACAGCGAAGGTGCCGCTGCCCTGGATCGGCACCGCGACGTGGGTCCCGGCGCCGCCGGCGAGCGCCACGAGACGCTCGCGCACCCCGCGGTTGAGGGCGATGAAATCGGTGTCGCGCGAGCCCCAGTCGCGCAGCATCGCGCGCTTGGTCTCGTCGGAGGTGGTGAGCGGTCCTGGCGTCAGCAGGTAGGGCACTCTGGCGGTCATGGGATCCGTCTCGGCAGTAGAGGGCCTATCATTGTCATTCGGGCAATGATATAAATCCAATCCATAATTTCTATATAATACAGTGGTTCTGTCTATGAATTACGCCAGCCTGCGCGCATTTCATGCCGTGGCCTCCCACGGCAGCTTCACCCGCGCCGCCGATGCGCTCGGCGTGACCCAGCCGACGCTCTCGGCACAAGTCAAAGCGCTGGAGGAGGCTTATGGAGTCGCGCTCTTCGACCGACGCGGCCGCGGCGTGGCGGCGACCGGTCTCGGCGAGCGACTCCTCGAGATCACGCGCCGGCTGTTCCTGCTGGAAGAGGAAGCGGACGAGCTGCTGTCGCGGGCGCGCGACCTCACGACCGGGCATCTCAGGGTCGCGGCGGGTAGCCCCTATTACGCGGTGCCGCTGCTGGCAGCGTTCGGCGCGCGCCATCCCGGCGTGCACGTCTCGCTTTCCATCGGCAATTCCGAGGAAGTGCTGGATTCCCTTCTCCACTACCGCGCCGACGTCGCCGTGATCTCCGATCTCGAGCCCGATCCTCGGCTCGAGATCATTCCCTATGCGGAGCACCAACTGGTGGTGGTGGTACCGCGCAGGCACGCCTGGGCGCGAGCGCGGCGCATCCGGCTCCGGGACCTCGAGGGCGAGCCCATGGTGCTGCGCGAGGTCGGCTCCATGACGCGACGGCTCTTCGAGCAGGCGGCGGCGAGACAGAGAGTCCGGCCCAAGGTGGTGATGGAGATCGAGAGCCGCGAGGCCGTCAGCGAGGCCGTGGCCGCCGGGCTCGGCATCGGCATCGTGTCGGAGGCGGAGCTGGGCCACGACGACCGCCTCACCGCTGTCGCCGTCGCCGACGCGGACATGGTGACCCGGGAATACGTGGTGTGCCTCAAGGAGCGGAGCCGGCTGCGCATCGTGTCGGCGTTCCTTGACCAGGCTCGCCGCCGGCTTGAGCGCGCCGGCGGACGCCAGGCCGGCAGCCTCCAGAAGCTGAGCGACGGACAGAGCAGCCGGCGGCGCGCCGCGCCCGCATCGCGGTCGAGGTTCGTCCCTTACCTGCCGTAGCCGCTATACCCGTCGGTGGACGCGCGCTCGCTCGCGACCTTGTTCAGGATCACTCCGCAGAGCTTGTCGGTGTGCGTGTCGAGACGGCGCAGCGCCTCCGCGACCACCCGGCGGGTCGTGCGCTTCCACCAGACGACGACCGCGATGATGTCGGCGTGCCGCGCGAGCAGCAAGGCGTCAGTCACGCGCATGATCGGCGGGGAGTCGATCACCACGAAATCGTATTCCTCGGCTGCCTCACGCAGGGTGTGCTCGATGCCCTTCGTCTCCAGCACCTGCGAGACGTTGCGCGCGGGCCGCGCGGTGACCAGGTAGTGCAGGCCGCTGATCTGGTCGACCCGGACGTTGTCGCGCCATGAGGCCTGGCCGGAGAGCACGTCGGAATAGTCGTCCTGGGTGGTGAGCGCCAGGATCTTGCCGAGCGCCGGGCGGCGGAGGTCGCAGTCGATCAGGAGGACCCGGTGGCCGTCCTGCGCCGTGAGCCGTGCGAAGGCAAGAGCGATGCTGGTCTTGCCTTCCCCGGCTTGCGCGGAAGTCATCAGGATGACCTTCGCCGGGCGGAAGCGGGACGCGGCGTGGAGCCGCGCCCGGAATCCCCGGATCGTCTCCGCGAAAGCGGAATAGGGATGATCCAGAACGTAGCGCTGCCACGTCGCCCGCCGGCCGCGCCGCCGGATCGACGGGATGGCGCCGAAGCCGAGCAGGCCGGTGCCGGTACGGACGTCGCCGAGGCTCTCGTAGCCGTGATCTAGCTGATCGTTGAGCAGGACACCAGCGATCGAGCCGAGCGTGCCGATCACGCCCGCCACCAGCGTCATCAGGAAAACGCGGGGCGACGACGGACTGAGCGGCGGCACCGCGTCGGAGATGATGCGGGCGTCCGCCTGCTGCTTGTCGTCCGGTTTGGCGGTCTGCGCGACGCGCAGCAGGAACTCGTTGTAGACCTTGCGCTTGCCGTCGGCATCCGCCTGCAGGCGCTCGTATTCGCTCTGTGCGTCGGCCGCATTGAACGCGTTCCCCTGGAGCTGTCCCACCCTCTGCTGCAGGCTCGTCTCGCGGGCGCGCGCTACGTCCACCTCGCCGTGCAGGGACTGCACCACCTTGCCGATCTCGGCCGCGATACTGCGGCGGATGTCGGCGAGCTGCTGCTCGATGGCACGGCGCTCCGGATGCAGCGGGCCGAGCCGCGTCGCAGCGTCGGCCTTCTGGCGCAGGAGGTCGGCCTCCTTCTCCCGCAGCCGCTGGATCAGTGGCGAGGCGAGGACGTCCGAGGCCGTCGCGGTCGAGCCGCCGCCACTCTTCTGCAGCGCCACGGCTTCGGCGTATTTCGCTTCCGCCGCCGCCCGGTCGGCGCGCGCGGTACTGAGCTGAGTGTTGAGATCGTTGAGCTGCTGGGAGCTCACCGTACCCAGCCGCGTCTGCAGGTAGCCGCTCTTGTTGGCGAAAGCCTGCACCTTGGCGTCGGCGTCCGCCACCTCTTTCTTGAGATCTTCCGCCCGCGCGTTGAGCGACGCGTTTGCGCTGATGGTCGCCGCCACCTTCGACTCGATGTACTGGTTGATGTAATCCGTCATCAGCGTGTTGACGATCTGCGCGCTGAGCCGCGGATCGACGCTGCGATAGTCGAGCGTGATGACGTAATCGCGGCTGTCGTTGCTGACCGCAAGGTTGCGATCGAGCGTGTATTCGACCTCGCTGTCGATCTGCTCCTGGGGATCGACCGGGTGATCCTGCTTGGGCTCGAACAGCGCGTCGATGTAGGGGCGCGGATCGAGGCGCTCGTACCACGTGACCGGCCGCAGGCGCGAGTTGAACTCGGCCAGCGCATCGAGGTGCAGCTGCTTTGCCACGCTGCGCAGGAGCGTGCGGGAGCGCAGCACGGCCATCTCGCTGCGCACGATGTCGATGTCCCCCGTGGGAGTCGAGATCGACTCCAGCTCCGGGATCATGTACTTGCGCGACGCGATCACGAGGGCGCCCTCGGCCGTGTATTTGCGCTGCATCAGCTCCGCGACGATGAAGGTCCCGCACATGAGAGGCACGACGATCAAGCCGATCAGCCAGCGCCGCCGCCAGATCGACGCGGCGATGTCGAACACGGTGACGCCCGGCGTGGCGAGAGCGGCGGGCGACAGCGGGATCGGGATCGGCTCCGCGAGCTCCATGGAGCTGGGGCCGCGGGAAATCCGCCAGCGCTCGGCGTCGTCCTGCCTGATGATCTCTACTGCCACACGCTCTCTCCATTCACCCGGATACGGCTCCGCGGCGTGCTCCCGTGAGCGTGCTCATGCTCGTGCCGCCGCGGATCAGACATGACTCGATCCCGGTCCGGATGACGTGACCAAATTGCGTGGATCCCAGATGTCACACGCGAGCACGCACCGGCATCCGCGAGAGCGAAACCCTCGCTTGGAGCGCGACCGATGTGCATCAAATGCGAGCGAACGAGAGACCGGCGGTCTCGATCCTGTACATGATCCGGCGAGGTCCCTAGATCTATCGCGCGGGTCGCATCGCCTGAATTCTTATGGCGGAGAGGAACGCGCGGAGAGTGTCAATTTTACGACGCAACATCGCGGCGGGCGGACCGCTCGGCATCGTCCCCGCGCTCGTGGGCACGATGCTGTTCGGCGAGTTTTTCCTCCCGCGCTTTGCCTTCCACTTCGGGCAGCGCGAGCTCTCGCTCGACGCCATCGTCACGCTCGCTTGCGTCGCGATGCTGGCCGTCATCGGCGGCCTCCGTCCCGATCCGACACGCATCGCGCTCTATTGCGTGGCGATGGGGGCGATGCTCGTCGCGGCGATGTCAAACGGCGGGAGTCTCTCGGGCCGCGTGTCCGCGCCGTCCTTCCTGCTGCTGGTCTGCCTCTACTCCGCCTACATCTTCGTCATCCCGGATGCGAGCGACCGTACGTTCGAAAGCACGCTCCGAATGTTCCGGCGCTTCTCCCTGATCGTTGCGGCGGCCGGCATCTGCCAATTCTTTGCCCAGCTCGCGATACCCGGACCGACGCTGTTCACCTTCGAGACGTTCTTTCCGGAGTCCGTGCTCACCCAGAACTTCAACTTCGTCATCCCGGTGCCCGGCGCCGAGCAGTTCAACAAGAGCAACGGCTTCTTCCTGCTGGAGCCCTCGCATTTCTCGCAGATGATGGCGCTCGCGATCATCGCGGAGATCGCCTTCCGTCGGCCGTCGTGGCGGCTCGCCGTGCTCGGGCTTGCGCTTTTGCTCTCCTATTCGGGCACGGGCCTGGTGCTTTGCGCGATCTTCGTGCCGCTGCTCCTGGTCTGGCGCGGTCACGGCCAACTGGTCGTCGCCACGGTCGGCGCGGCGCTAGCGCTGCTGGTCTTCGCAAACCTGATTCACCTCACCTCGACCCTGGACCGGCTCAGCGAGTTCGGCTCCGAGCGTTCGAGCGCCTTCGCGCGATTCCTGTCGCCCTTCTATCTGTTCATGGATTTCGTGTTCCCACACGCGCAGACAACGCTGTTCGGCCTCGGGCCTGGCGCGATCGAACCCTATTTCCAGTCGGAGGAGTACGCGGTGCACGATCCGACCTGGGGCAAGCTGTTCTTCGAATATGGACTGGTTGGAACCGTGCCGTTCACGATCTTCATCTGCCGGTGCCTGTTCAGGGGCGCGCGCTCGCTCCTGCTCAATGCCGCGGTGTTCTTCACTTATCTCGTTCTCGGCGGGAACCTGGTCGACGCCCGCGTGGAGTCCCTGATCCTGGCTCTTGCAGTGTTCCAGAGCAGGTTGACCACGCCCGAGCGGATCGTCGTTTACGCGCCGCGACCGCCGCAGCGCCATCAATTCCAGTGACGAGCCGGCACGCAGCTCAGCCCACGGCCGTCGTCGGCCGCACCTGAAAAGCGCGAAGTCCCCGCCGGAGCGCCTTCCAGGGCCGAAGGGAGGCGGCGCCCGCAAGGCAGCAGGCGGCGCGGATCGGCCGATGCCCGACCAGGGCCGTCGTGTAAGCGCGGTAGAGCACCTCAGAGGCGTATTCGCGCGCGAGCCGCAGGCGCTGCCCGATCGGCAGCCGCCTCTGGTCCGCGAGCCATTCCCGATAGGAGACCGCGTGCTTTCCGTCGCGCTCGCGGTAGAAGTTGAAATAGACAAAATGCCGCTTCAGGAACATCTGCCGGGTCTGGCGCTGCGAGATGGCCCCGCCGTGCACGCGGTAGAGCGTCAGGATCTCCGGCTGAATCAGGATGATCCCGCTGGTCGCCAGCATGCGCGCGAACAGCTCCGTGTCCTCGCAGGGCTCGTACTCGCGCCGATAGCCGCCGAGGGCACGCGCAACGCTCCTCCGATAGATCATGGTGGGATGGGTAAAGGTCAGCGGCTCGCGCGCAGCGACGACGCGCTCGAGCTCGTCGCGGCTGCGCGGGAGCGGGCGCAGCGTGGCGCGGCGCGCGCCCGCGGCGTCGATCAGATCGTAATAGGAGCCCGCAGCGACGATCTCGGAATCCGCCGAAACGAACGCCAGCTGCCGCTCGAGCCGGTGCGGCAGCATGACGTCGTCGGCATCGAGCCGAGCGATCCAGTCGGCGCGCGCCAACGCGACACCGCGATTGAGCGTGTCGCTGATCCCTGAATTGCTCTTGCGGTAGGCCCTGACGCGAGGATCGCGGGCCGCGAAGCGGTCGATGATGGCGGACGTGCCGTCGGTGGACCCGTCGTCGACGACGATGAGCTCAAGCTCGCCGAGTGTCTGTGCGAGGACGCTCTCGATGGCGGTGGCGAGATAAAGCTCGCCATTGAACACCGGGATCAATACGGAGACGCGCGGGGTCACGGGCGGGCGTTCCGGAGGCGGGACCCCACCGTCAGCCGGTCTCTTGCGTGCCGTCGCTCAGCCTAAGCGCAGGCACTGGCGCCGTACGCGGACGGTGACGATCGAGCGCATCCTTGATGACCCGCGCCGCCGCCCGGTAGTGCCGCTCGAAAACATACCAGAACACGACGCCGCCGATGTTCGCCGTCACCAGCACCGCCAGAAAGAGATGCGGGTCGTAGTGGGTAACGCTCGGGAGATAGAGGGTGAACGCGATCAGCACGGTGAAGTGCGTCAGATAGAGCGAGTAGCTGTAGTTGGCGGCAAAGTCGACGGCGCGGCGCAGCGGCTGCGGCAACCTCATGTCGAAGGAGCCAACCAGGAAGAAGCAGCCGAACAGGAATCCGGCGACGAACATCGCGAACTGCAGATCGTAGACGCGGAAGCCGATCGCAACGATGCGGCCCAGGAGGAGCGCTGCGCAGAGCGCGGTGCCGGCCAAGCACAGGAGGCGGAACTCCTGCCGTCGCTCCTCAGGAGCGCGCTCGCCGGCGCGACCCGCGAGCCAGCTCTGCAGGACCGCGAACAGCGCTCCCACGATCCAGATCAGGGTCAGGCAGTCGCCGACGCCACCCATCGCGTTATAGGCGGGCACCACGCCGAGTAGCGCGAGCGCGAGCAGGCCCCGCACGGTGAATCGCTTCGCCCGTAAGAACCGCAACGTGAGATAGCCGAAGGAGAGATAGATCCACCATTCGATCGCCACGGTCCAGAAAGGCCGCCCCGAGCCGAATGGCTGCACGAACCAGGATTGCTCGGGCACGCCCAGGCGCCGCAGGATTTGAAACGCCGGATATTCCTGCAGCATGACAAGATTTCCGAGCCACGTGCCCAGTGAGTCCTCGGCACCGTAGGGAAAATCCGAATGCGCTCGCATCGCCGTGTCGGCCGCCGCAACGAATACGAGCGCGGGGACGTAGGCCACGAAGATGCGGCAGAAGCGATCGACGATGAAGTGCTCGAGCCGGTAGTCGGCTCCATCCCACCTCTGCAGGACGCTTGAGCAGATCAGGAAGCCCGACAGCACGAAGAAGATCAGCACGCCGAACGTCTCGAGCCGGCCGTTGCGGTCGAGTTGGATGTCCAGATATTGGTGCATGGTGTGTCCGACCAGCACCAGCTGGGCCGCGCTGGCCCGCGCGAAATTCAGCAGATCGACCTGAGCGGGTGACACGCGTACGGAGGAAGCCACGCTCTCGATCACTCCTTTCGGCCGGTTCGGCGTACCTTGCCCGTCTTCTCAGGCCTTCTCGTGAACGCGGATGTAGTCGATCTCGAAACGGCCCGGGAACGGCGTGCTCGGGTCGGGATTGGGAATAAAATTCGGATCTCGGTTCCCAACCGCTAGATTCGCGAGGATGTACATATCCTCGTGGATCGAGTTCGGTTGCCGCCAGACCTCGCGGCCGTCCAGAAGCCACACGATCGACTCGCGGCTCCAGTCGAGCCCGTAGACATGGAAGCCGTCCGCGATCGCGACCGCGCCCTTGATCCAGGTGTCGCCCTTGCGGTCGGAGCCGAGCACGCCGAGGTGCACGTCATTGGGCCGTGCGCCCGAGGCCTCGAAAATGTCGATTTCGGGCGGCCAGACCACGCGCTTCGGCAACAGCCAGAAGGCGGGGAAGAAGCCTTTGCCAAGCGGCAGCCGCGCGCGCATCTCGTAATAGCCGTAGGTCCGCCAGAACGTGAGTTCCGATGTGATGCAGCCCGAGGTGTAGGCGATGTTGTGCACGAAGGGCTGCACCCGGACGGGATCGGCACGATTGGCAGAGATGGTAAGCACGCCGTCGCCGATGGAGAATGGCTGCACACCGAGCGGATGCCCCGCGGTCCCCGCGAAGGCCGGGTCCATGTATATCTGCTTCTCGTCGTTGATGATCGTGAAGCGGTCATGCCGATATCGGCTGCGCCAGGCGGGTGCGCCTGGCCGGCCGCCGGTCGCGTTCTCGTTGATGCGCGACACGTCGCGGTCGTCGAACTCGTCGCCGAACACGAGACGATAGCCTCGTGGGGCGAATCCCGGCGACGCAGCGCGGGCCCCGCGCATGCCGCCGGCGCAGGATCCACTCATCAGCAACGCGGCCGCGCCGATGCCGAAGCTGCGCCGATCCGGCGCGCGTGCGCGCGAGGGACTTGATTCGCGATGAGTCATGAACCCGCGATGTCTACCAACACCACGACCGCGCGCTCGGCACCGAAGGAGCGCGGCTCGCATCAGCGCTGATCTCGTTCGAAACGAGGCAACGAGTCAACACCGCGGCAGGTGTCAAATTCGAGGCTGCCGGTGATTTTATGAATTGTGCGCGCGCTGATCACGAATTGGTTCTCGCCGTCGGCGCATTTTGTCGCGCGCCGCGGGCGCACATTGCGCTAAGGTCGCACGCTTTCCTGCGCGAGCACGCTGCCACTCCGGAGCAACCGACATGCCCAAGAGAGTTCTCGCGATCAGCTCGGCCGATGCCGGCTACTTCGAACTGCTGCGCGACATGGTGCTCTCGGTCAAGCGGCAGCCGGGCTTGCCACCGTTCGAGTTCGCCTTCTTCGATCTCGGCCTCGAGAAGCAGCAGCTCGATTGGCTCCGCGGTCACACGGACCGGATCCTCGCCCCGCGGCCGCATTTCGACCTCTCCGAAACTGCGGCAACGCCCCTGCTGCTCGCTTTCCTGGTGCGACCCTTTCTGCCGACATACGCGCCCGGCTTCGATATCTATCTCTGGATCGACTCCGACGTCTGGTTGCAATCGCCGGCCGCGCTGATCGCGATGATCGACGGCGCCGAGCAGCACGGCATGGCCATCGCGCACGAGAACGAGGCCGCCTACCGCTTCCAGCCGTGGCTATTCCTGTGGACGGCGAAGCATTTCCTGATCGGGTATGGACCGGCACGCGGCGCTTGGCTGCTGAGCCGCCCGCACCTCAATGCCGGCATATTCGCGATCGCGCGCGATGCGCCGCACTGGCAGGCCTGGGCCGACCGCTATCGCGCTGCCGTCGAGCGGACCGGCCGGCTCACGCCGCACGACCAATTCGCCCTCAATCAGGCGATCTATCAGGGTCACCTCGACGCGGCAATACTGCCAGCGAGCGCCAATTGGATCTGCGACCGCGGCGTCCCCATGTGGAGCGACGAGGCGAATGCCTTCTGCGAACCTTATGCGCCCTATCGCGTGCTCTCCGCGCTCCACCTCGCGGGGCCCGCCAAGCGAACGACGTACGAGATCCGACGCACGGGCGGCGGGTCGTTCGAGACAATGATCCGCTACGGCGCGAGACCGCCGGATGCCGCGGCGGCGGCCTGACGCCGGCACGGCGGAAGAACGGCCTCCGATGCGCCCGTCCCCGCCGGGCACCGAGCCGGCGCATCGCTTGCGGACTGCCGCGGCGGGATCGTCTCCGCTGCGGGTAGCGCTGATCGACCCCTCGCTCTTCACGCTGCCCTACGACGTGAAGCTCGCGGACGCGCTCCGTGGCATCGGCCATGGCGTGACGTTCTACGGCAAGACGCTCGCTCCCGCGGAGAGCGTCCCCGAGCGAGCGCAACTGGTTCAGCACTTCTACCCGGAGATGCTGCGCTGGGGCCTCTGGCGCTGGCCCGCCGGCGCCGCGAAGCTGGCTAAGGGCGCCCTTCACCTGCGGTCTATGCGCCATCTGCTCGAGGTGCTCCGCGGGACGCGGCCGGACATCATTCACTTCCAGTGGTTACCCTTGCCCGTCATCGACCGCGCGTTCATCGGCGAGCTCCGCCGAATCGCACCGCTGGTGCTGACCGCGCACGATTCGCGTCCCTTCAACACCAATCCGTCATCGATAATCCAGAAGCTCGGCGCCACCGCCGTGCTCGGCCGGTTCGACCGGGTGATCGTTCACACGGAACAGGCGCGCAACCGGCTTGCGCAGTACGGCGTCGAGCCCGCCCGCATTGCCCGCATCGCGCACGGCTTCCTGCACGACGATGCGCCGGGGGTGGAGCCCTGCATGGCAGCTCCCGACGACCGCGTGCGATTCCTGCTGTTCGGCAAGATAAAGCCCTACAAGGGTGTCGACGTCGCGCTCGAGGCCATGGCCTGGATGCCGCGGCCGGAGCGCGAGCGCTGTCTGCTGCGGATCGTGGGAAAGCCCTACGTCGACACCCGCCCGCTGGCCCGGCGCGCCGCCGAGCTCGGCCCCTCGGTGGCGCTGGAGTTCCGGCACGTACCCGACGAGGAAATCGCTCCACTGTGGCAGCAGACCGACGTCCTGCTCTTCCCCTATCGAGAGATCGAGATGAGCGGCGTCCTAATGGCCGCGCTTACCGCCGCCCGGCCCATCATCGCCTCGGACATCGGCGGCTTCGCCGAACTCCTGGAGAACGACCGCACTGCGGCTCTGGTTCCGCCGAACGACCCGGAGGCGCTATCGGCGGCCATGCTCCGCCTCGCGCGAGAGCCGAGCCTGCGCCACCGAATGGCGCGCGAGATTCAAGCGCTCGCAGCTACCGTCCCGACCTGGCGGACCATCGCCGCAGAGACGACAGCGGTCTACGCCCAGGCTCGCGCGGAGCGCCGCGCCATGGTCTGACTGCTGCCGATTGCCTCGTCAGAAGAACCGCTCGGGCACGAGCACCACGTCGCCGGGTTGCAATGCCGTAGTCTGAGTCGCGTGGTAGCGCTGCTCGCTGGCCTCCGATCCGCGCAGCACGGTGACGCCGTCCTTGCGCGCTCGATAGGTGAAGCCGCCCGCGAGTGCCACTGCGTTGATCATGACGATATTGCTCGTGTAGTCGTAGGCGCCGGGCTTGTTGACCTCGCCGATCACATAGATCGGCCGGTACTGAATGACGTCCACCGTGACGTTGGGATCGACGACGATGCCTTGGCTCAGCTTCTTGCCGATCGCGGCCTCCGCGTCCGCCGTCACCATCCCGCCGATCTGGATACGGCCCGCCAGCGGCAAGGCAATGGTGCCGTCGCGGTCGACCAGGTAGTCGTTGGTCATCAGATCCTGCCCGAAGACCGTGATGTGAATCCGGTCGCCGGGCCCGAGCGGAACGGGCTGACCCGCGAGCGGTACCGGCGGCTCGCCGCTGGGTGGAGAACTGCATCCCGTCAAGGGCGCGAGCGCCGCCACGACGAGAAGCGCGACAGCGGGGAAAGCGAAGGTCGATTTCATGATCCGACTCTCCCATCGTGAGTTTCACAGTGGAAATGGCCGCCGCCTCCGGGGGTGTCAAAAGACCTTTTTCAGGCGCCTCGATGAATCGGGGATTGCAATGCCGTGATCGATATGCAGCCGATGCGATGGCGCGCCCACGCGCTGCGATTTGAAGACTCGCTCGGTCGCGGCTCATCCCTCGCAAAGACGCTTCGGCAATTTTAAATAAAATATCGGAAGTGTAACCACCGACGCGAGCGACATTGTCTTGTGCGAGGAAGTGACCAAGAAGCGCGGGAAGCTGATCTATCAAAACACGCCATGCGCATGTGACATCATTGTGGACCGCTCGATGATCACTGTCTCTCGCAAGTGCGAGTGATATTCTCACCGTCGAGGCGCAGCGCTGATCGATCTCGTCGATTCTTGCTCGCTTGTTCCGCGCGATATTTCGTAGAGCGATTTGCATGGCTCAGCTGGAGAACCGCACACGCCACGAGCCCGGTTCGGATCCATCGCAGCCACGACGCGGTGCGAGCTCGCGCGTATTGTGGCGCCCGAGATTGATCGAGGGAAATCCGGCCGCACGACGCAACGCAGCCTGCAACGCCAAGCCACCTGTGCGGCGGCGGCGCAAGCGGGTCTTCGATATCGTCTTCGGCGCGGCGCTGGTGGTGTTCCTCGCACCATTGATGCTGATCATCGCCGCGCTGGTGAAGCTCGATGGCGGTCCCATCCTCTACGGACACCGGCGCGTCGGCGCGAACGGCCGGAGCTTCCGCTGCTGGAAGTTCCGTTCGATGGTCGTGGACGCCGACAAGGTGCTCGCCGACGTGCTGCGCTCGGATCCGGAGGCACGCCGGCAGTGGGAGCAGGACTTCAAGCTCAAGTCGGACCCGCGCATCACCCGGATCGGGCGCTTCCTGCGGACGACGAGCCTCGACGAACTGCCACAGCTCTTCAACGTGATCAAGGGCGAGATGAGCCTTATTGGTCCGCGTCCGATCGTCACCGAGGAGATCGAGCGCTACGGAGACGCATTCCGGCATTACTGCGCCTGCCGGCCCGGAATGACCGGCCTCTGGCAGGTGAGCGGTCGCAACGGCGTCGACTACGTGCGCCGAGTCAAGTTCGACGTCCAATATGCGACCGATTGGTCTTTCCTGCTCGACCTCGTGGTGCTGTGTCGGACAGTGGTGGCCGTCACGCGGCGAAGCGGGGCTTATTAGGCTAGGAAGTTCCACCCCTGAATCGTTCCCGTTCCCGCGCTCATCGAGGCCTTGCACGGATTTCTTCAGAACGCGAGATCGAACAGTGCCTTGATGCCGAGCCAAAGCAGCACGCTGGCGACCACCGCGAAGATGATTCCCCAATGGATGCGAACCGTCCACCGCGGCCGGATACGCGCAACCGGAGCCGACTCCGCGGTGTCAGACCCGTCGGCTTGCGCCCGGATCGGGACCGACGCCGAGCCGCTGCGGCCCGCGGGCCGTCCCTGGTCCTGCACCTGATTGCTTTTCACAGCCACGCCCGCCTTGCCGCGGGGTCCCTTCGCCCCCAGCGCGCTATCCTAGCACGAGATAGGTGGACCGGGCACTCTCTGCCGGGGTTCAAGACTCCGTGGCAAAGCTGTCCGCTCGACGAGAAGGCATCCGTCAGCGCGATAGATTGCCGCTGTCGGAGGGCTGACGGATGGAGGCCGCCGGCGTCCAGGTCTGGTACTCCTTGCCTCGGAACGCTTCCAGTACCCCGAGACCCGCACCCGCCAGGGCAATGAGGATCTCTCGTGCTTGGGCAAACGGCGAGAGGCGGCGCGCGCCGGCCCACCAGAGGAGCGCCAGGAGCGCGATGCCGGCAAAGGCTGTCGCCTCGACCGGGACCCCAATGCTCACCAGCCCGAGCACCGCGGCGAGCCCCGACAAAGCCAGGCTGTAGATGGAGATCCAGCGCAGCAATTTGTGCGATACGTACATGTAGAGCACCGAGACCGGCAATTTCCGGAGCCGCGGCCACAGCGCGCGGTGAACATTGAAGGCCTGGCAGGCGATCCGCACCTTGCGCCGGAATTCCTCGAGCGGCGCGGTCACGGATTCCTCGAAAGCCATTGCATCACATGCGCGCACAACGCGGTAGCCGTCGCACAACACGCTGAGCGACAGGAACATGTCGTCGATCAGAGCAGCGGGCACCGGCCGGTGCAATCGCCGGCGTATCGCGAACAGGGATCCATCGGCGCCCATGACCGCTCCGGCACCGCTCTCCTGCTCTTTGATCCATTCCTCGAGGCGCCAATACATCGAGCCGACCACCGAGGTGGGCGTGCCGTCCGCGTTGACATAAACGAGGTGCCCGCAGACGCAACCGACGCGCTCGTCTTGAAATGCCCGGGCGAGCGCCGCGAGTGAGGTCTCCTCGAGGAGCACATTCGCATCGGTGAACACCACGATCTCGGCCGTTGCCCGCTCGACCAGCAGGTTCATGCCATGGGTCTTGCCCAGTCGCCGCGGCGCGACGAAGACCGAGATCTCGCCCTCGAACGGCGCCAGCAGCGCGGCCGTGCGATCGGTAGCGGCATCAACATAGACCAGTATCTCAAGGTGACCGAGTGAGCGGCGGAGCGCGAGCATGTTCCGAACCTTGCGCTCGATTTTCGCTTCCTCGTTATAGGCACAGACGCAGATCGCAAAGGTCGGCGGCTTGCCTGCGCCCGCCGGCGGCGGTTCGACACGCGTCTGCCGGTGTGTCTTTCGTAGTACCCAGAGGCTCACGGGATAGGTCACGAAAGGATGCAGTCCCACCGCGAGGAGCGTCGTCGCAATGGCGAACCAGACCCAACCGGGCATCATCGGTCTACTTTCCGTGCTGCCGCCGCCGGCTCAACTGGCGGGAGATGAAGAACCTCGGACGGTGCAGTTGACGCCTCGGCGCGAGCATCGCGTGCGCGCCGGTGCCGTTCAAGCGACAGTTGGGGCTCGAAGCCGCATTTTCAACATTGTCACAGTTGAGTGAGATCTCGGCATCGGAACCGGTGAGCGAAAAATGGTCACTGGAGCGCTGCCCTCGGCAGTGACACAGAATTGAAAGAAGACGGCTGTGCGTCACACCGCGGTCGTCGACTCTTTTCACCGCTTGGCCCGCAAGGAGAGCTCGCATCGCCTTCGTGGCCGCAGTCACTCGTTGCACTTTGCTCAGAGCCACGCCTCATGATGGACGGACCCGAGGATGCAAACGGAGCGGAACACCTACCGCGTCGTCCGCTTGGCCGGGCGCCCCATCATCGCAACGCCGGCTAAGCCGCTGGCGCTTCGCCTCGCGGGGCTCAGCCAATACCCTCCGAACACCAAGAAGCGCGCCCTGCTGCGCTCCGCTCTGCGGCTTGCGGCCATTGGACGGATAGACAGGCTCGTCGCGCGTACCTCTGCCACCCCCTTCGAGTCTGGCGAGGATTTCGGCTTTCCCGAGTGGATCAGCGAAGCCCGGAGGCTCCTCGGCGTGCCGGCGGCCGTCGCCACCATAATCTGGCCGCAGCTTGTCCGGCGAAAGCGTGTCTATGTGCATCTCCTCAGCCCTGCGGGCGCGCCGCTGGCGTTCTGCAAGATCGGCCTCGACGCGGTGAACGCTGCGCGCCTTAGGAACGAGATCGACGCTCTGACCGTGCTGCGCGAGAGGCAGTTGGCGCTCACCTCGGTACCTCGGGTCCTGCACCACGATCTCGCCGCGCAGCATCCATTCGTGATGTATGAGCCGTTCCCCAGCGATCTGAAGCCGCTCAAGCACAGTTGGGGGGAGCTGGCGCCGTCGGTCGCAGAAATCTCCGGCGATATCCGGCGCATTAATCGTGCGGAGCTCGAACGGTGCGATTGGTGGCTGCGCTTCGCCAGGGAAGGATGGCGCCTCAGCGCCGAGTTCCGGAGTGATGTCGAACACACAGTCTTTCCCGTCGCCGTCTGCCGGGTACAAGGAGACGCGACGCCCTCCAATATTTTCCGATCGCGCGACGGAATCTGGATCTGCGATTGGGAACACAGCTCCGCGTCGGGGCCGCGCCGGACCGACGAGCTGTCCTATTATCTTGCCGCCAATCACTACCAGTGCCTGCTCCGCCCCGCGGCGATGCTCGACGCCTGTCTTCTGCGCTTCGCCCCGGCCAGAGACCGGGCCTCTATGGAAGAGTTGGCGCTCGCACTCGCCTTCTTGTGCGGCCGCAATGACCCTCGTGCACTCAAGATTGCGAGCCGCTGGCGGTCGCCGATCTGCGCGCACCGCCAGTCCGCATTTCCGATCGAGCCCGCGTCCCTGCCCTATCGTGCACCATGAGAGGCGAGACACTCGCCGGTGCAAGGCCATCCTCCTCCGAAGACCGACCGCGGCAGGGACGCCGGACGGATGGCCATCATGGCTCGCGGCGGCGCCACGATCTACAGCACCGACGTCCCGGCACGGCTCGACCGGCTGCCGTGGAGTGCCTTTCACTGACGGGGGACCATCGCGCTCGGCATCGCCTGGGTGCTGGACGGTCTTGAGGTGACGTTGGCGGGCACTCTTGCCGGCGCTCTCGCGCGTAGCCCGACGCTGCACCTCGACGCGGCAGAGATCGGCCTGACCGCCAGCGCTTACCGCGCGAGCGCAGTCGCTGGTGCACTTCTGTTCGGGCACCTCGCCGATCGCTTGGGCCGGAAGCGACTCTCTACGGCAACGCTGTTGGTTTACCTCCTGGGTACGGCGGGCTCGCCGCTCTCGTGGAGCTTCGCGGGCTATGCCTTCTGGCGGATGGTCACCGGCGCGGGGATCGGCGGTGAATACTCGGCAATCAATTCCGCCATCCAGGAATTCACTCCGCCCCAGCTCTTGTCGGCGCTGCACTCATGGTGGCGGCCGGGTTTGTCGAGTGGGCGACCGGTGTGCCCGCGGAGCGGCAGCCGCTTGAGTTCATCGCAGCGCCGCTTGCCGGCGCCGATCGCGACGCGTGCTGACGGTGACCTTGTTCGGGCATGCGGGGCCTTCGATTTGTCACAATGTGTATCAGGACTTCGCCGCACCTCGCCTATCGAGGGGGCTGCTAATCTGCTGCTCGAATCCCAAGTTGAGTGAGGAGATCGGTGCGCGGGGCGGCGCATGATGCGGCCTACGACAAGATCGCGTGGCAGATGGCTCGTTTCCGATGACGTGGACAGATCCGTTCTCCGACGCGCGCTCGCGCCTCGCCTTGCTGTCGCAGTCGGCGCGCGACTGGGCGCTGTTTCTCGATATCGACGGCACGGTTCTCGATATCGCGGAGCGTCCGGATCTGGTGCAGGCTCCGCCTGGCCTGACCGATGACCTCGCGCGCGTCAGCGACGCGCTCGAGGGCGCGCTCGCGCTGGTCAGCGGCCGCGCCATTCGCTGGATCGACGAGAGATTTCAGCCGCTCCGGCTGCCGACTGCTGGCCAGCAGGGCTGCGAGATCCGCCTCGAGAAGAATGGACCGGCGCTCGACGGCGTGATCGTGGACCTCAATGAATCGCGCGAGCGCCTGCGTCCACTCGCGAGGCTCGCGGGCATCGAGATCGAGGACAAAGGCCTGACCATCGCCGTGCACTATCGCCGGGCGCGCGAGCGCACCGCCTGGGTCAGGGCCCGGATCGAGCGCGCACTAACTGGTCTCGGTCCCGGGATAGAGGTGCTCTCGGGCCGGCTCGTCTACGAAGTGAAGCCGCGTGGGGTCGATAAGGGCTCGGCCGTGGCGCGTCTCGCGCGGATGCCTGCATTCTCCGGGCGCATGCCGGTTTACTTCGGCGACGACCGCACGGATGAAGTCGGATTTCGCGAGGCGCTGGCGCGCAGCGGGATCGCAGTGCAGGTCGGACCCAATCAAGCACCGGCGGGCTGCGCCTGGGTTGAGAGCCCGGAAGACGTACGATGCTGGCTCGCCGGCCTCTTCGCCTGCGCTCCGGAAGCAGCATGTGCCTGACGGATCGGTCGAACGGGAGAAGTCCCTTGGCACGCCTCGTGATGGTATCGAATCGCCTGCTGGCCCCGCGCGAGCGCATGTCGCGCGCCGGCGGCCTCGCGGTCGCCTTGCGCGATGCGCTGCAGCGCCAGGGCGGCGTCTGGTTTGGTTGGAGCGGCGACGTGGTGGAACACCCGGGCGCTACCGCACGCATCGCGACCACCGGACGGATCACCTACGCGACCCTCGACCTTTCGCCTGAGGACCACGACGCCTACTACATCGGTTACGCGAACAGCACGCTGTGGCCGCTCTGTCACTATCGACTGGGCCTAATCGAGTTCCGGCGAGCGGCCTTCCGAGGCTACCAGCGGGTCAACGTCAATTTCGCCCGGGCGCTGCTTCCCCTGCTGCGGCCCGATGACGTCGTCTGGGTGCACGACTACCATCTGATCCCGCTGGGCGCGGAGCTGCGCAAGCTCGGCGTCGCAAATCGCATCGGCTTCTTCCTGCACATCCCGTTTCCGGCGAAAGAAGTGTTCTGCGCGCTGCCCGATCACTTGGCGCTGGGCCGTGCGCTGACCCACTATGACTTGATCGGCTTCCAGACCCGGAACGACGTCGATGCGTTCCTCGGCTACCTGGTGTCGGAGACCGCGGCGCAGGTATTCTCGAACGGAAGCTTCGAGGCCTTCGGCCGCAAGACCCGCGCGCAGGCACTACCGATAGGAATCGACACGGAAGGTTTCGCCGAGACCGCGCGCGCCGCCGCCGCCGCGCCAGAAACTGTGCGGCTCGCCAGCAGCCTTGGCGGCCGCTCGCTGGTCATAGGCGTCGATCGCCTCGACTACAGCAAGGGCCTGCCGCGCAAGATCGAGGCGCTGGGCTCGTTATTGGAGCAGCGGCCGGAGCATCGCCGACGCGTGACCTTCCTGCAGATATGCCCAAACTCGCGAGACAGCCTCGCGCAGTATCGGGCACTCCGACGCGAGATCGACTCGGTCGCTGGCCGCGTCAACGGACGGTATGCGGAATTCGACTGGGCGCCCGTCCGCTATCTGAACAAGAGCTTCTCGCGCACCACGCTCGCCGGATTCTACCGGGTGGCGCGGGTTGGATTCGTGGCGCCTTTGCGTGACGGCATGAACCTTGTGGCGAAGGAGTATGTGGCCGCCCAAGATCCCGACGATCCCGGCGTACTGATCCTCTCGCGTTTTGCCGGTGCCGCGCGCGAGCTCGAGACCACGCTGATCGTGAATCCTTTCGATCTTGATGGGCTCACCGACGCACTGCACCGTGGGCTTACTATGCCGCTCTCCGAGCGAATCGCGCGGTGGGAGCCGATGTTCGACGCGCTGCGTGCCAGTCCGATCGACGCCTGGTGCGAGCGCTTCCTCGGCCTTCTGACAGCCAGAGGCTGCGCCACCGGGGATTTCACTAGCGAGATCCGCCCGACCGTGGTCGCTTGATCGCCATCAACGTAAGCGGTAGTGCCCCCTGCTCGCTAGCCCGGGATCCACTGATAGCCGAACCCCGCGTAGTTGCGGACCTGATCGAATTCCGTGTCGATGTCCCGGAACTTCTTGCGGATGCGCTTGATGAAGGTGCGGACGTTGGCGCGATAGCCGTCGGCGCCGCTGCCTGCCAGGAAGTCCTTGCCATGCACGAGGTCGTAGAGTTCGCGGTAGGAGACATCCTCGCCAGGCTTGAGCGCCAGCTGGGAAACCATGCGGAACTCGGTCAGCGTCAGGTCGATGGAGCTGCCCTTCCAGAAGGCGCGGTTGATGTCGAAACGAAGCTCCAGATGCCCAAGACGGACCTGCGCCGGAGGCTGCTGCTGAGAGGGATCCGGCAACGGGCGCTGGCCTTCCGCGATGAGTTCGATGCGGCGGACCAGGATCGAAAGCCGGCGGGACTTGTCGATAAAATCGACGGCGCCGCCCGCGAGCGCCGCTTCTTCGTAGATGTCGTCGCTGAGCGCGGTGAGAAAGATCACCGGCGTCATGACGCCGCGCTGGCGCAGCTCGCGCAGCACCTCGAGCCCGTTCATTCCGGGCATGCGCCAGTCCAGGAGAATCACGTCCGCGCTCTCGCCGGACGCCAGATACTCCAGCGAGCCCGAGCCATTGGCGAAGCTCGTCACGCCGAACCCCTCGTCCATCAGATTGAGGCTCAGCGACTCCCGAAACTCGTCGTCGTCGTCCACGACCAGGATCCGCACGCGCGGCAACGCGGGGGCGGGACCGACCGGAGCGGGATTGGGCGATAAGGCTGGTTGATTCACTTGGATATGACTCCTTCAGGCGGCCAAGCCACCTGCTCCTGGGGAAAGCGCTCTAGCCGGGAGCCTACGGAGTCGCCACGTCCATATAGATGGCAAATTACGGACTTTTGCTGTCTTCCACGGCCCGTGTCGGACGTGCCACAGGATGCGAAAAATCGCCTTTTGTCAGTGGGTTGAAGAACCGCCCGACAGCCCTCGAGCGCGCGGCCCCTCGCTCGAAAAGGCGATGCTGAGGGGCTTGCTATTCGCGAAAACATGGCGGCGGGCGCGGGCGATGGACAGCATCCCGCGTTCTGATACGGTCGCCGCTCTTCGCCTCTCTCCGAGATGACCGCCGCTATGCCCGGCCGCACGCACCGGAATTTCCTGACCGTCGATCCCGAGGACAACATCGGCCTGTTGAAGGGGCTGTCGTCGCCGGTCCGGATCAAGATCCTGCGCCTCCTCCACGCCAACGGCCCGATGAACGTCAACGAGATCAGCGCGGCGCTCCGGCTGCCGCAATCGACCGTTGCCACCAACGTCCAAGTGCTTGAGGCCGCGGAGCTGATCCGGACCGAGACCAGCAAGGCGAGCAAGGGCCAACAGAAAATCTGCTCGGCCCGATTCGACGAGGTGGTCATCCGACTCGACGGCGCGCCCGCGCAACAGCAGGACCACAAGATCGAGGTGGCGATGCCGCTCGGTCTCTATACGAGCTATCAGGTGAGCGCGCCCTGCGGCCTCTGCTCGACCGAGGGCGTGATCGGTCTGCTCGACGTACCCGATTTCTTCCTGGATCCCAGCCGTATGCGAGCTGCCCTCATCTGGTTCGGCCGCGGCTACGTCGAGTACAAGTTTCCGAACAATGCAAAGATCGCAGGCGCCGAGATCGAGGCGATCGAGTTCAGCATGGAGATCTCCTCGGAGGTACCCGGCACCAACGCCGAATGGCCCTCCGATATCAGCCTCTGGGTGAACGACGTCCGGATCGGCACCTGGACCTCGCCCGGCGACTTCGGCGACCGGCGCGGCAAGTTCACGCCGCGCTGGTGGAAGCTCGAGGGATCGCAATACGGCACGCTCACCACGTGGACCGTCTCGGCGCGCGGCTGCTTCGTCGACGCCAAGCGCATTTCGCGCGTCACGCTCAGGGAGCTCGATCTCGCGGCGCATCACTCCATCCGCCTGAAGATCGGCATCGACGAGAAGGCGGCTCGGCCGGGCGGACTCAACATCTTCGGCCGCGGCTTCGGCAACCACGATCAGGACATCGTGATGCGGCTGCATCTCCGGCGGTGACTTCGTCGCGTTTCTTCGAATCAGATTCTCTGATATATATCAAGCTCACGTTTGACCCGCCGGAACGCGCGCGATAGCCTCGCGCTCGAACAGTGCGCGAAGCACGATTGCCATTCGCGACATCGAGGGAGGAAGAGATGCGCCTGCTGCGATCGATTGCGCTCATTGCGACCGCGTGGCTGCTGACATGGCCCGCGCTCGCGCAGATCTCGAATCTGCCGCGCAACCAGACGCTGATCGTCGAGAACCCCGAAGGCACCATCAAGAACGCGGGATGGTTCAACATCTGGGCGATCAACGCGGGCGGCCAGTCGACCGGCCTCCACCAGCTCGCCATGGACACGCTCTGGTACATCGATCCCGAGCGCGGCATCGACGGCGTCTGGGAGAACTCGCTCGCTGCGGACAAGCCGCACTACAACGCGGATTTTACGGAAATGACCGTGAAGCTCCGCAAGGGCATCTTCTGGAGCGACGGCGTCGAGTTCAGTGCCGACGACGTGGTGTACACGGTCGAGACGCATCTCAAGACCAATGGACTCAGGTGGAGCGCGCCGATCCAGGTCAACGTCGCGAGCGTCTCGGCGCCGGATTCATCGACCGTCGTCTTCAAGCTCAAGAAGCCGAACTCGCGCTTCCACGCGCTCTTCACCGTGCGCTGGAACGCCATGTGGATCATGCCCAAGCACGTCTTCGAGAAGGCGGGCGATCCCCTCAAATTCCCATTCAACCCGCCGGTGTCACTCGGCGCCTACACGCTGCACAGCTTCGATCCCAACGGCGGCTGGTTCATCTGGCAGCTACGCGACGACTGGCAGCGCACCACGATCGCAAAATTCGGCACGCCCGGTCCCAAATATGTCGCCTATATCGATCCCGGCCCGCCGGACAAGCGCGTGATTACGCAGCTCAATCACCAGCTCGACATCATCCACGACACCTCACCCGAGGGGATGTTCACGCTGGCGAAGCAGTCTAAGACGTCGCATGGCTGGTTCAAGGGCTTCCCCTTCGCGCACCCGGACCCGACGCTCGCGATGGTGATCTTCAACGACGAGAACCCGCTGTTCAAGAACCGCGACGTGCGCTGGGCGCTGGCATTGCTCATCGACATGAAGCAGGTGTCGATGGCCTCCTACCGTGGCGCAGCCACGATCTCCGCGATCGGCGTGCCGCCGACGGGCACGTATCCCGACTACTACCATGTGCCGCTGGAGAGCTGGCTCAGGGATTTCGAGATCGACACGGGCAAGCGCCGGATCAAGCCCTATGACCCCACGGTCGGCCAGCAGATCGCCGACATGCTGCGGCCCAGCATGGGCGATCAGATTCCGAAGGACCCCGCCGAGATCGCCAAGGCCTTCGGCCGCGGCTGGTGGAAGCCGGATCCGCAGGCGGCGCAGGAGCTCCTGGAGAAGGCCGGCTTCAAGAAGAGCGGCGACCAGTGGATGACGCCGGACGGCAAGCCCTTCGCCGTGCACATCACAGTCGAGGGCGAGGCGCGCCCCGTGATGACCCGCGCCGGCACCATGATCGCGCAGGAATGGCGGCAATTCGGCATCGACGCCTCGACTGTGGTCGCACAGGGTACGCTCGTCGACAAGCGCGCCTCCGGCGATTTCGAAGCCATGATCAGCTGGAGCGTGGAGACCTGGGGCGGACATCCCGACCTGTCGTTCTTCCTCGACAGCTGGCACTCGCAGTTCGTGGCGCCTCCAGGCCAGCCGCAATCGCCGCGCAACTGGCAGCGCTGGTCGAACCCCGAGCTCGACAAAATCATCGAGCAGATCCGCAAGATCGACTTTGACGATCCCAAGGGGATCGAGCTCGGCAGAGACTACCTGAAGCTGGTCGCCCGGGAGATGCCAAACATTCCGCTGATGGCCTACAACGTGTTCACCGTCATGGACGAGACCTATTGGACGGGATATCCGAGCGCCGAGAGCGCGCCATATACGGATCCCGTGCCGAACTGGGGCAACACGCGTTACATGATGGTGAAGCTAAAACCCAAGCAATAGACGGTACGCACCCACACCAGGACGATGAGGGCCTACTCGCTCTATTTGTTTCGGCGGTTGATCCAGTTCGTCCTGGTGGTCTTCATCGGCGTGAACATCGCCTACGTGGTGACGCACTCGACGCCCATCGATCCCGTCGAGACGACTATTTCCGCGGCAACGTCCTTCGGCAGCACGAGCCCCGAGGCGATCGCTAAGATGCGGCAGTCGCTGCGCGAGCTCTACGGGCTCGAGGGCGGCCCGCTCCAACAGTACGGGACCTTCTGGAAGCGGGTGGCCGTGGGCGATTTCGGCCCGTCGCTCTCGGCCTTTCCGACACCGGTGTCGGAGCTGATCGCACGGGCGATTCCATGGACGGCGGGGCTGCTCACGGTCTCGACGCTGCTCACCTGGGCGATCGGCAACCTGCTCGGCGGGCTTGCCGGATACTACCGCCGGAGCGCGCTGCTGCGCTTGGCCGGCATCCTCACCATGGGATTCCATCCCATCCCCTACTACATCGTCGCCTTCGTGCTGCTGATCGTGTTCGGTTTCGTTTGGCCGGTGCTGCCGATCACCGGCGGAGCCGAGATGAACCTCGCGCAGGCCTTCGACGTCGCCTACGTCGAGAGCGTGCTGGCGCATTCCATCCTGCCGGTGGCGTCGCTCGTGCTCGTAGGGCTCGGCGGCTGGTTCATGGGCATGCGCTCGCTGGTTTCCAACATCGTGAGCGAGGACTACGTCATCTACGCCGAGATCGCCGGAGTCGACCACCGCCGGATCCTCACCTCCTACATCATGCGCAACGCACTGGTGCCGCAGGTGACCGGCCTCGCAATGTCGCTGGGCGCGATCTTCAACGGCGCCATCATTACCGAGCAGGTCTTCGGCTATCCCGGCATCGGCTCGCTGCTGGTGGGCGCGGTTCACTCCGGCGATTACAGCCTGGTGCTCGGCGTCACCGCGGTCTCGATCGTTTCGGTGAGCGCCGCGGTGCTGCTGATCGACCTGCTCTATCCGTTGCTCGATCCCCGCGTGAAGGCGCAGTAGGCCGTGCTCAATATCCTCCGCGACCTCCTCCGCCACAACCGCGAGTTCGCGTCCGGCGTGGCGCTGCTGAGCTGTGTGATCCTGGTCGCAGTGGCCTCTTTCTTCTCGCCCTATCCCGCCGCAGATTCCTTCGTGGTGCCGCCGGACGTGCCGCCCTCCTGGCCACACGTGCTGGGCACCAACTCGCGCGGGCAGGACGTGTTTTGGCAGCTCTCCTTCGCGATCCGGAACACTCTCTTGTTCGGTTTCTCAGTGGCGATCTTGAGCCGGATCATCTCCCTGGTAATCGGGCTCGTCGCGGGATACGCGGGCGGACTGGTCGATCGCGTGCTGATGTCGATCAACGACAGCTTCATCGTGATCCCGCTGTTTCCGATCCTGGTGTTGTTCTACTTCGTGATGCGCGAGCGCATGTCCTGGGCTTGGTTGGCGCTCGCCATGGCGGCGCTTGGCTGGGCCTATGACGCGCGCCTCATCCGCTCGGTGGCGCTCAGCCTCAGGACTCGCGAGTTCACGCAGACCAGCATCTTCTCGGGCATGAGCATGCGGCAGATCCTGGTGGAGGAGCATCTGCCCTATGTGCTGCCGATCGTGTTCTCGACTACGATGAACAACATCAACTGGTCGATCGGTCTCGAGGTGACGCTGTCGGTGCTGGGCTTCACCAACGTCGATACGCCAACCATCGGCATGATGATCTACTGGGCCAACCAGCACACCGCGCTCGTCGCAGGCATCTGGTGGTGGATCGCCTTCCCGGTGGCGCTCGTCGTGATGACCTTCATCGGGCTCTTCCTACTGGCAGTGTCGATGAACGAGTACATCGACCCCCGCAGCCGGCTCGCGCGCGTGGGGGCGGAGCCATGACCCCCACGGGCACGCAAGCCGTGCTGACGGTCGAGGGTTTGCGCGCCCATTACCAGGTGAGCTCTTTCGGCATCGAGCGCGACGTGCGCGCGGTCGACGACGTGAGCCTCCACGTCAGCACAAATGAGATCTACGGCCTTGCCGGCGAATCGAGCTGCGGCAAGAGCACGCTGGTGAAGGCCATAGCCGCCGCGATCCGACCGCCGCTCCGCGTGCTCGCGGGCTCCATATCCTACCGGTTCGGCGATCGCCGGATGAGCCTCTATGAGCTAAGCGCCGACGCGCTCGCGGAGATCCGCTGGAAGCATCTCTCCTACATCATGCAGGGCTCGATGAGCGTGCTGAACCCGCTGCGGCGGGTCCGGAGCGCCTTCGTCGATTTCGCGTTCCGACACATCGGCAAGCCGATGCCGGAATTTCTCGGCATCGTGGAGGCGCACCTGAAACGCCTGCACCTCGAGCCCAGCGTGCTCGATGCCTATCCGCACGAACTCTCCGGCGGCATGCGCCAGCGCATCACCATCGCGCTCGCCACCGTCTGCCGCCCGGATTTCATCGCAGCCGACGAGCCCACCACCGCGCTCGACGTGGTCGTGCAGAAGAGCGTGCTCTCAGAGCTTCGTCAGACTCAGCGCGAGATGGGCGCCTCGATGCTGTTCGTCACCCACGACATGGCCGTCCATGCGAATCTCGCCGATCGGCTCGGCATCATGTACGCGGGGCGACTAGTGGAGGAGGGCACTACGGCCGAGGTGTTCAAAGCGCCCGCGCACCCTTACACCGCGCACCTGATCGCGAGCCTGCCGCGGATCGGCGACACCGAGGCGAGAGAGGGTCTCGCCGGCGCTCCGCCGAATCTCGCGAACCCGCCGCCGGGCTGTCGCTTCCACCCTCGGTGCCCGCTCGCCATGGACGTGTGCCGGCGCGAGGTGCCGGAGATGGCATGGGTCAGCGACACCCACCGCGTCGCCTGTTTCGCGGGGAAAGCCGAGGCCGCATGAGCGAGCCTCTGCTCGACGTACGCGGCGTGGTCCGCACTTACACGAGAGGCAGCCTACTCGCCGGCAAGCACTTCCGCGCGGTCGACCGCGTGAGCTTCAGCTTGGATGTCGACCGTCCCGAGATCTTCACCATCGTCGGCGAGTCCGGCAGCGGCAAGACCACCCTCGCCCGTATGATCCTCGCGATGACCACCCCAAGCGAAGGCAGCATCCGCTTCCGCGGCACCGACCTTGCAGAGATCCATCGCCGGCGAGACCGGCTGACCTTCATGCACCAGGTGCAGCCGATCTTTCAGAACCCGTTCGAAGCGTTCAATCCGCTGAAGCGCGTCGACCGCTACCTCATGATGACGGCGCGGCGGTTCGCGGGTGTCCGGGGCCGCGAGGCTGAAAGCGCCGCTGACCAGGCGCTCCACGGCGTCGGCCTGTCTCTCGCGGAAGTGAAGGGCCGGTTCCCGCACGAACTCTCGGGCGGCCAGCTGCAGCGAATCGCGGTGGCCCGTGCGCTGATCTCGCGGCCCGCGCTCATCGTCGCGGACGAGCCCGTCTCCATGGTCGATGCGTCCCTCCGCATTTCGATCGTCAACCTGTTCAAAGTTCTGCGTGACGCGCACAAGGTCTCCATCATCTACATCACCCACGACCTCGGCACCGCCTATTACATCAGCGACCGCATCCTGATCATGAACAAGGGACGCGCCGTCGAGAGCGGCGACGCCCGCACGGTGCTCGACAATCCGCAGCACCCCTACTCGATCCTGCTCAAGAGCGCGGTGCTGTCGCCCGACCCCGCGGCCCGCGAGGCCACACTCGCTTGATGGCTACCCTCACCCTCCCACCGCTTCACGCTGGGTCCCTCCCCCTCCCGCGCTTAGGCGGGAGCCCACTGTCCCCCCGTGGGAGGGTGAAGGTGCCACGACACCTTGAAACGGAGATATCCAGTCATGCGTGACGTCAGAGTCCGACTGCACCGGAATTTCGCGATCGGCGCCACCGACCGGCGCCTCTTCGGCGCCTTCGTGGAGCACTTGGGCCGCTGCGTCTATGGCGGCATTTTCGAGCCTGGGCATCCGCAAGCTGACGAGCGGGGCTTCCGAAAGGACGTACTGTCGCTGGTGCGCGAGCTCGGTCCCACCATCATGCGGTATCCCGGCGGCAACTTCGTCTCCGGCTACAACTGGGAGGATGGCGTCGGTCCCGTCGAGCACCGGCCGCGCCGGCTCGATCTCGCCTGGAAATCGACCGAGACCAATCGCTTTGGCACCAACGAGTTCATCGATTGGTGCCGGATCGCTGACATCGAGCCCATGCTGGCAGTGAACCTCGGCACGCGCGCAGGCGATGCCGCGCGCAATTTCGTCGAGTACTGCAATCACCCCGGCGGCACCACGCTCTCGGATCTCCGCCGCGCTCACGGTTGGGAAAGACCGCACGGCGTCAAGTTCTGGTGTCTCGGGAACGAGATGGACGGACCGTGGCAGATGGAGATGAAGACGGCGCAGGAATATGGCCGCATCGCCACCGAGGCGGCGAAGATGATGAAGTGGATCGACCCCTCGATCGAGCTCGCGGCCTGCGGCTCCTCGGGCCGCAACATGCCGACTTTCGGCGCCTGGGAGCAGACCGTGCTCGAGCACACTTTTGATCACATCGAGTTCATCTCGCTCCACACCTATCTCAACAACTACGCCGGCGACACCGCGGCCTTCCTCGCCAGCAGCGACCTCATGGATAGCTTCACCGACGAAGTAGTGGCGATCGCGGACGCCGTGGCGGCGCAGCGGCGCTCCAGCAAGCGGCTGATGCTGAGCTTCGACGAGTGGAACGTGTGGTACCGCACACGGCGCGATCGCCAGACTCGCGTGCTACCGAACTGGCCGGTGGCGCCGCACATCCTCGAGGAGGTCTACACCATGGAGGATGCGCTCGCCTTCGGCGGCGCCTGCATTTCCCTCCTCAACCACGCCGACCGGGTCCGGGTCGCATGCCTCGCGCAGCTCGTGAACGCGATCGCGCCGATCATGACCGAAAACGGCGGCCCTGCCTGGCGGCAGACCATCTTCTTCCCCTTCGCGCAGATGAGCCGCTTCGGGCGCGGCCGGGTGCTTCGAATCGAGGTGGACTCGCCCACCTACGAGACCCGCTACTTCGATCCGCGCGGATCCATCGACCAGTACTATCCGCTGCCGGCGGTGCCTTACCTCAAGCTCGCGGCGGTGCACGACCCCGGTGCCAAAACCCTCACGCTGTTCGCGCTCAATCGACACCTCGGCGACGAGCTGCCTCTCGAGGTGACGGCCGAGGGATTTGCCGGCCTTGCTCTCGACCACGCGCTCACGCTCCACGACGCCGACCTCAAGGCGGTCAACACCAAGTCGGATCCCGACCGCATCAAACCCGCGCCGCTCAAGGGCGTCACGGCCGGCGCGGGGCGCATCGGCGCCGTGCTGCCGGCAGCATCCTGGTCAGTGATCCGCCTCAAGGCGCCGGCCTGACGCTCGTTTGACCAAGGAAGTGCCCGATTCCAAAGCGGCGGCGCACTGAAGCGCAGTTGCGATATCGCCTCATCTCAGGTCAGATATCCTTGAGGGAGAGGATTCGCGCGTGACCCAGTACATCCTCCGCAGGATCGTTCAGCTGATCTTCGTGCTCATCGGCGTGAGCCTGGTGGTGTTCTTCACCATGCACGTGCTGCCGGGCGACGTCGCGCAGCTGATGCTGGGCGACCACGCGACCAACGAGCAGCTCGCGCGGCTGCGCCAGCAGCTCGGCCTCGACCAGCCGATCTACGTGCAATACGTCCTGTTCGCCCGCGACGCGTTGCACGGCGATTTCGGCACGTCGCTGCGCAGCAACAACCCGGCGTTCCTCGACGTGTGGTACGCCTTCCCGGTGACCGCTCAGCTCTCGTTGGCGGCGCTCTGCGTGGCGGTGGTGGGCGGCGTGCCCCTTGGCGTGCTCGCGGCGGTCTGGCCGCTTTCGCGCTTCGACAACACCGTAATGACGGTGAGCCTGTTCGGCGTCTCCATGCCGATCTTCTGGCTCGGCCTGATGATGATCCTGGTGTTCGGCGCCTTCCTCGATTGGCTGCCGATCGGCGGGCTGATGCCGATCGGCGTCGAGCCGCCGCGGATCACCGGCATGTCGGTGGTCGACAGCCTGATCTCCGGAAACGTCGAGTACATCCTGGAGAGCCTCCGGCACCTGGTGCTGCCGGCCTTCACTCTCGGCACCATTCCGCTTGCGCTCATCACGCGAATCACGCGATCCGAGATGCTCTCCATGCGCTCGCAGGACCACGTGCGGACGGCGCGAGCCAAGGGACTTTCCGAGCCCCGGGTGGTCCTCAAGCACGTACTTCGCAACGCACTCATCCCCGTGGTGACCGTGATCGGGCTGCAGTTGGGCCTGCTGCTCTCGGGCGCGGTGCTCACCGAGACGATCTACTCGCTGCCGGGCCTCGGCCGGCTCATGATCAACGGGATTCTCGACCGGGATTACCCCGTCGTCCAGGCGGCGGCGCTGGTGACGGCCTTCATCTTCGTGCTGGTGAATCTGGTGGTCGATCTCAGCTACGCCTATCTCGACCCGCGGATCCGCTACCGATGACCGCCGTCGAGATCGCCGCCACCCAGCAGGCGGCACCCTCTCGCCACAGCGTGCTTCGCGTCCTGCGCCGGCCGACGGCGCGCGTCGGCGCCGTGATCGTGGCGTTGTTCCTGCTCCTCACCGTGATCGCGCCGGAGATCGCGCCCTACGACCCCTATGACCAGGACTTTGGTGCGGCACTGCGAGAGCCGTCGCTGGAGCACCTCTTCGGCACCGATCAGTACGGGCGCGACGAGCTGAGCCGGGTGATGTACGGCTCGCGCACCGCGCTGCTGTCGATCCTGGTCGCCGACGGCATCGCCCTCATCGTCGGCACGATGCTGGGGCTGATCGCCGGCTTCTACGGCACATGGGTCGACAGCGCGGCGATGCGTCTCGTCGACGTGCTGCTCGCCTTCCCCTACCTGCTGCTGGCGCTGATCATCGTGGCGGCGCTCGGACCGAGCCTGTTTCATTCCATGATCGCAATCGGCGTCGTGGCGACGCCGGTCTATGCACGGATCATCCGCGGCCAAGTTCTGGCGGTGCGGACGACGGAATTCGTGCTGGCGGCGCGCGCCATCGGCGGCAGCGCCATCCGGATCATGCTCCGCCACGTGCTGCCCAACAGCTTCACGCCGATCCTCGTGATGGCGACGCTGCAGGCCGGGACCGTGGTGGTGGAGACCGCGGGCCTTTCTTTCCTCGGCATGGGCGCTCAGCCGCCCTCGCCTGACTGGGGCTCGGTGCTCGCGGAAGGCCAAGCCTATTTCCTCACCTCCTGGTGGATCGCCACCTTTCCGGGCCTCGCGATCTTCATGGTGGTGCTCGGGTTCAACCTGCTGGGCGACGCGCTCCGCGACCACTTCGACCCGCGGCGGCGGAAGGAATGACGGCGGCCCCGGCGTCCGGCAACGGCGAGCACCTGCTGGAGGTGCGCGGCCTCTCCGTCGAGTTCGCGGTCGAGGGCGGGCGGGTCACGGCGGTGGACGGCGTCTCCTTCCACATCGACCGCGGCGAGACGCTGGTGGTGGTGGGCGAGTCCGGCTCGGGGAAGTCGGTGACGGCACTCTCGCTGATGCGGCTCATCGAGAGCCCTCCCGGGCGCATCGCCGCGGGCGAGATCCGGCTCCGCGGACGCGACGGAGCCGTGCGCGACCTGGCCCGGCTCGACATGGCACAGATGCGCAAGATCCGCGGCAACGACATCGCCATGATCTTCCAGGAGCCGATGACCTCGCTCAACCCCGTCTACACGGTGGGCGACCAGATCATCGAGACGATCCAGCTGCACCAGGGAAAGAGCGGCAAGGAGGCGTTCCGGCACGCGGTGGAGATGCTGGCGCATCTGGGAATTCCCGAGCCCGAGCGGCGGATGCGGAGCTATCCGCACCAGATGTCCGGTGGCATGCGCCAGCGCGCGATGATCGCCATGGCGCTCTCCTGCAATCCCGCGCTGCTGATCGCCGACGAGCCCACCACCGCCCTCGACGTCACCATCCAGGCGCAGATCCTGGAGCTCATCAAGAAGCTCCAGCGTGAGATCGGCATGGCCGTGCTGTTCATCACCCACAATCTGGGTGTCGCCGCCGAGATCGCCGACCGCATCATGGTGATGTACGCGGGCCGCGTGGTGGAGGCAGGACCCGCCCGGTCGATCTTCCGCGAGCCGCGCATGCCCTACACGATCGGGCTGCTGAACTCCGTGCCGCGCCTCGGCATGGTCGAGGACGAGCACGCGACCCTCGCGGCGATTCCCGGCAACGTGCCGGACGCGCGCCACATCCCCGGCGGCTGCGCCTTTCATCCCCGCTGCGGCTTCTTCGAGCCGAGGCTCTGCGACGCCGAGGTGCCGGCGCTCGAGGCTGCTGCCGAGGGTCACGCGGTCCGGTGCGTGCGCTGGCGCGCCGTCGCGGAGCGTCCGAGGCAGGAGGCGCCGGCATGACCGGTACCGCGCCGCTGCTCGATGTCCGCGGGCTCCGCACCTGGTTCGACGCCGACAGCGGCGTCTTCTCGGGCGGCAAGGGCAAGATCAAGGCGGTCGACGACGTCTCCTTCGCGATCGAGCCCGGCGAGGTGCTGGGCCTGGTCGGCGAATCCGGCTCCGGCAAGACTACGGTCGGGCGCACGGTGCTGCGGCTGATCGATCCCACCGCGGGCCAGATCTATTACCGCGGCGCGGACATCGCGCATCTCTCGCAGGCGGCGCTCAGGACGTTCCGGCGCCACGCGCAGCCGATCTTCCAGGACCCCTTCGCCTCGCTCAATCCGCGCATGCACGTCGAGCAGATCGTGGCGGAGCCGCTGGTTGTGCATGGCATCGGCAAGAGCCGCGAGGAGCGGCGCGAGCGCGTCGTGGAGATTCTGCGCCTTGTGGGTCTCCATCCCGACCACCGCGACCGCTATCCGCACGAATTCTCCGGTGGACAGCGCCAGCGTATCGGGATCGCGCGCGCGCTCGCGGCGGGGCCGGAATTCGTCGTGGCGGACGAGCCGGTCTCGGCGCTCGACGTCTCGATCCAGGCTCAGGTCGTGAACCTGCTGCGCGACCTCAAGCGTCGGCTCGGGCTCACGATGCTGTTCATCGCGCACGACATCGCGGTGGTGGAGTACATCTCCGACCGCGTCATCGTGATGTATCTCGGCCGCATCATGGAGAGCGCCCCCGCGCGCGAGCTCAATCGGAGCCCGAAGCATCCCTACACCGAGGCGCTGCTCTCCGCGGTGCCCGAGCCCGACCCCGACCGCAAGGGCAAGCGCATCGTGCTGCAGGGCGACATACCCAGCCCGATCAATCCGCCCTCGGGCTGCGTCTTCCGCACGCGCTGCCCCTACGCGATCGCGGACTGCGCAAAGGTGGTGCCTGAGCTTCGCGAGGTCTCGGCCGGCCACCTCAAGGCATGCATCCGGGACGACATCCTCTGAGAAGGCGGGCGGAGACCGACTCAAAATTCTGATCTCGCCGATGCCGCGCCGTCCGTTGGGCATCCCTCATCGACTGACCGAGACAGGAGCCGAAAAAAGGGGCGGAGACCGGCTCCGCCCCTTGGTCGAATTCGAGATGCCGTGTTACTGCAGCGAGACTTTATGCATCTCGAAGAACATCTGAGTGGGATTGAGCTCGTATCCCTTGACCTCCTTGCGGGTCACGCGGACCTGCAGGGTCTGGTTCACGAAGATCCAGGGCGCATCGTCCAGGATGATCTTCTGCGCCTTCTCGTAGATCGCGATACGCTTGGCATGATCGGAGATCTGCTTGCCCTCGTCGAGGAGCTTGTCCACCTCGGGATTCTTGTAATGCGAGGTGTCGCCGACCGGAATCGCTCCCGAGCCGAACAAGTTGTAGAGGAAATTGTCGGGGTCGCCGTTGTCGCCCGACCAGCCCACCGTGAACATGTTCTGGTACTTGCCTGAGCGGATCTCGGCGAGGAAGGCGCCCATCTCCTGTTTGCGAATGTTGGCCTTGACGCCGACCTTCGCGAGATAGCCCTGGATCGCCACCGCCAGCTCGGCGCCCGCGGGGTTGTAGCCGCGCGGGCTGCTGTAGGAGAGCAGCTCGGTCTCGAAGCCGTTCGGGTAGCCCGCCTCGGCGAGGAGCTTCTTCGCCTTGGCGGGATCGTAGGGATAGCCCTTGAGGTTCTTGTCGAAGCCCCACTGCGAGGTCGGCAGCGGCGAGGTCAGCGCGATCGCAAGACCCTGGTAGAGCGTCTTGTCGAGCGTGTCCTTGTCGACCGCGTAGTTGAGCGCCTGACGCACGCGCTTGTCGGCGAAATACTTGTTCTCCATGGTGAGGCCGATGCCGCTGACGGTGAGTCCCGGCTGGGTCACGACCACCAGGTTCTTGTCGCCTTTGATCGCCGGCACGGTCTGCACGCTCACGTCCGCGAGGATATGGACGTCACCCCGCTTGATCGCGAGGAGCGCCGCCTGCGCGTCGGGGATCACCTTGAAGATCAGGTGGTCGACCTTCGGTTTGCCGCCCCAGTAGTTCGGGTTGGCGTCGAGCACCACCTGGTCGTTCGGCCGCCACTCCTTGAAGATGAAGGGACCGGTGCCGACCGGGTTCTTGCGGAAATCCTTACCGTATTTGTGGACCGCGGTCGGGCTGACGACGCCGTTCCACACCATCGCCAGGTTATTCAAGAACGGTCCCGACGGGGTTTTCAGCTTGAACTGGATGGTGTTGTCGTCGAGCGCGCTGTAGCTGGCGACTTGGCCATAGGTGTCGTCGATGAAGCTCTCGACCGGGCCGGTATTGAAGATCGAATCCGGATCCTGCTTGTCGAGGAGGCGCTTGATCGTCTGCACATAGGCCTGCGCGGTCAGCGGCGTGCCGTCGTGGAACTTGACGCCGGGGCGCAGATGGAAGGTCCAGGTCAGGCCGTCGGCCGACGCCTCGTAGCTCTTGGCGAGACCGGGCTCGGGATCCACCGTGCCTGGCTTGTACTTGACGAGGCTGTCGTAGATCGTCGCCATGATGAAGCCGCAGGTGTTGTTGAGCACGGCCTCGGGATCGAGGCCGCCGGCGGGATCCGCCGCGATGGCAACGACGAGCGTCTTGTCTGCCTGCGCCTGCCCCATGAACCCTGTGAGCAAGAACAGGACCGCAATCAGCAATCTCTTCATGAGTGGGCCCCTCTCCCTTTTTCCAATAGTCTTGGCAGCCCGTGAATGAGCTAGCGGCAGGACTTTAGCAACAAAGAGGAATGCCGGCCACTGGGGGCGTGGCGCCCGCTATTTCGCGGGTTTCAGCTTTTTCAAGGGACTTCGCCAGCGGAACCGGGTCGAATTCCACGGTCGCGACGCGGTCACGCCGCTGGTCCGATCTTTTCACAACCACGACGGCTCCGGCACTGGAACGAGCAATGCTCGGCTCGTGATCAATCGGGCCTCGCCCTCCCGTTCGTACTATCAGTGCTATTCTAGCGAATAGGGCCGCTAGGGTGAGGTCAGGCGCCTCCAGGAGGAAAGTCGATGAATGACGCAATTGAAACCGATAGACTGATCGTACCCGGCCTTGCCGTGCTCTATCAACGCTTCGCGCCGCTGAGTTATCCGCTGATGAGGCTGATCGCCGGCGTGATTCTGATTCCGCACGGGTATGCCAAGCTCTTCGGTGGTTTCGCCCCGGTGGTCGCCAACAATATACTGGCCAAGTTGAGTTTCCCCGTACCGATTGTTTGGGCTTATTGGCTTGGAATACTCGAGCTCTTGGGCGGTGCGATGCTGGCGATCGGCTTGCTCACGCGTCCGATCGCGCTTCTGCTGGTGATCGAGTTCACCGTGATCACCTTTTTCTGGAATTTCCAGTTTGGTTTCCCCTTTACGGCGCAAGGTGGCGGTTTCGAGTATCCCTTGGTTCTCCTGGTGCTTTACGTTGCCATCTTCTTCCGCGGCGGTGGTCGCTATTCGCTCGATCGACTCGTCGGGCGCGAGATCTGAGCGGTTGCCCATGAGCATGGGGCGGCGGCTGCGCGAGAGGATGGCTGCCGACGGCCTCGTGCAGGTGATGGCGGCGCATAGCCCGCTCTCGGCGGTGCTGGCGGAAGAGGCGGGCTTCGGCGGGCTCTGGGCCTCGGGTTTCGAGCTCTCTGCGCTTTATGGACTTCCCGACGTGAGCCTCGTCACCATGACGCAGCACCTCGAGATGGTGCGCGCGATCGCCGAGCGGTCGTCGCTCCCGATCGTCGCCGACATCGACACGGGCTTCGGCAACGCGCTCAACGTTATCCACGCGATCCGCCACTACGAGCGCGCGGGCGCCGCCGCCGTGGTGATCGAGGACAAGACCTTTCCCAAGGTCACGAGCCTGGTCGCCGACGGCCGGCAGGAACTGCTGCCGGTCGCGGAGTTCCGAGACAAGATTCGCGCCGCGCTCGAGGCCCGGCAAGATGCCGATTTCCTCGTGATCGCACGGACGGAGGCGCTGATCGCGGGCCTCGGCGAGGCGGAGGCTCTTCGCCGCGCCGCCGCCTACGAGTCCGCCGGCGCCCACATGATCCTGGTGCACTCCAAGCAGAAGACGCCGGCGGAGGTCGAAAGCTTCGTGCGCGCCTGGAGCGGCCGCGTCCCGCTGGTGCTGGTGCCGACCGCCTATCCGGACCTAACGGTCGCGCGCATCCGAGAGCTCGGCAAGGTCAAGATGGTGATCTACGGCAACCACGCGATCCGGGCAGCGGTCACGGAGATGCAGCGGGTCTTCTCTCGCATTCTCGCCGATGGCGGCATCCAGTCCGTCAACAAGGAAATCGTCTCGGTCGAGGAGATCTTCCGGCTGCAGCGAATGGAGCGGGTCAAAGCGGACGAAGAGAAGTATTTGCGCTGACTCAGTGCGTCCTTCGACTCGCCTGCTAATGCAGGCGGCTCAGGATGAGGGGCATCGGTGCGGCAATTTTCAACGGAATGTCCTAGTTTAAGGCCTTAAACTAGGACATTCCGATTTTCAATACCACCTCATCCAGATCCAGGCCCGTCCCTCGACGCCGCTTCGCGGCGCTCGGGATGAGGGGGCCTGAGTCGAAGGACGCACGATGGCGGTTCACGCGGTACGGCAATCCGCTAGACTGGCCGTCATGACGAACGACCTCCTTGCTCCCGACTACAAGAACGCGCCCTATTGGTGGGAGGCGACCCCCCGCCCGAGCCTGCCGGCAGTCCCGCCACCGGCACGGGCGGACGTGGTGATCGTGGGCTCCGGCTATACCGGGCTGTGCGCCGCCCTCCCGATCGCGCGGGCGGGACGGAGCGTCGTCGTGCTCGATGCCGAGGACGCGGGCTGGGGCTGCAGCTCGCGAAATGGCGGGCAAGTGAGCACCAGCATCAAGCCCGGCTTCGATGATCTGGCGCCGCTCCACGGCGAGGAGCGCGCCTTCGCCATGGTGAAGGAGGGCCACAACGCCCTCGCCTTCCTCGATGCACATATCCACGCCGAGGGCATCGACTGCGGCTGGGAGCGTGTCGGCCGCTTCAGCGGTGCGCACAACACCACCCAATACGAGGCGCTCGGCCGCAAGATCGCGCATCAGAAAAAGGGCCTCGAGGTCGAGGCGCATCTGATCCCGCGGGCGGAGCAGCACAAGGAGATCGGCACCGACGCCTATTTCGGCGGCGTGGTCTATCCCGCGCACGGCTCGCTCGATCCCGCGAAGTATCACCAAGGCCTGCTCGATCGTGCGATCACCGCGGGCGCCACGGTGATCCCGCATTGCCCGGCGCAGGCGGTCGAGCGCGACGGCGCCGGCTTTACCGTCGCGACGCCCAAGGGCCGCATCGCCGCCCGCGACGTGATCGTGGCTACCAACGGCTACACCGCGCCGGTGACGCCCGACCTGCGCCGGCGCGTAATCCCGATCGGCAGCTACATCATCGCGACCGAGCCGCTCGAGCCCACGCTCGCTCAGCGCCTTATCCCGAAAGCAAGAGTGATCTCCGACACGCGGCGCATTGTCGTCTACTACCGGCTCTCGCCCGACCGGCGACGCATCCTGTTCGGCGGACGCGTCGCCTTGATGGAGACCGATCCACGAGTCACCGCACCGCGCCTCCACGGCGAGCTCACCGCGATCTTCCCCGAGCTCGCGAAGACCCGGATCACGCATTCCTGGGCTGGCTTCGTCGCCTACACCTTCGACACCATGCCGCACCTCGGCAAATGGCGGGACGGCGTCTACTACTCGATGGGCTATTGCGGCTCCGGCGTCTCCCTCGCCTCCTATTTCGGCACCCGCATCGGCCAGCAGGTGCTTGGCCTCAAGGAAGGCCGCACCGCCCTCGACGGCCTCGATTTCCCGACCCGCCCCTTCTACACCGGCATGCCCTGGTTCCTCGCGCCGACGCTGATCTGGTACCGGCTCCGCGACCGCGTGAACTTCTGAGGCCGCCTATCCCTGCCAGGCCATCGCCGGACCTGGCTCAAGGCTGTGCGGTTCGCCCTTCGACAACACCGCCGGAGGGTTTCCGGTCATGCGCGGACCTGTTCTGACTCGTTCCTCGCATGACGTCGAGGGAAACGAACCGGACTCGGCCCGCGGCCGCTACTTCTTCGGCTTGAGGTCGTCGGGCAGGAAGCGGGTGTCGACCAGCTTTGACCAGTCCACGTCGCCGCTCAGCGCACCCACCAGCTTTTGCGCGCGGATCATGCGGTCCATGCCCTCAATGTCGAAATTGCCGGGGCCCCAGTAAGGGACGCCCGCGGTCTTGCTGGAGACGAGATTGTGGATCGCGCTCTTCGCCACGGCCAAATCGAGATTGTAGACCTTGGCGACGATGGCGGCGGCGTCATCGGGGTTCGAGTACATGTACTCCACCGCCTTGCGCCGGCCGCGCAGCACCGCGCGCAGGAAATCTCCACGCGAGGCGATGGCAGGCCCTGTGCTGACGCCGATCACGTTGCAGAGTGGCGGCAGCACGTCGGTCGCCTTCACTAGCACTCGGAACTGCGCCTGGTTCTTGGACCAGACGGGGTCTGCCATCGCCGCCGCGTCGATCGAGCCGAGGTTGAGCGCCACCACGGCTTCGCCGAAGCCACCGGTCTTCACCAGCTCGGCGTCGTCGGGCTTCAGGCCCGCCTGCTCGAGCAGAAGGATGTCGAGCGCCTGGCTGGTCGAGCGCGGGTTGGTGTAGCCGATCTTCTTTCCCTTGAGGTCCTTGAGCGTCTTCATCGGCGAGTCCGGCTTGATCGCCCAGACGAACTCGGCGACCGTCAGCACGTTCTCGCTGATGATCTTGAGATCGGCACCCTGTTGGATCGCAGCGACCGTGCCCGCGAGATCGATCTCGCCATAGGCAAGATTACCCGTGAGCAGATTGCGCACGGTTGTGCCACCGCCCGAGGAGGAGAGGATGCCCGTGACGTCCGCGCCCTCGGACTTGAAAAAGCCCTTCTCTATGGCGATCGCGTAGGGCATGCCGTTGGCGGCGACGCCGTAGTTGCTGACCACGATCTCCTCGGCGCATGCCGAGCCCGCGACGGCCGCTGCAAGCGCGAGCGCAAGAGCGGCACCAAGCTTCATTTTCGAAAACATCGATCCTCCCTCGTTGCGCGCTCCACAACCGCGCCTTGTTCCGTAGGAGCGGCGCCATCATGGCTCATCCCGGCACCCGAGAAAATGCCGTTTCGGTATCGAGGCGCAGCCTAGGCCGCGCGGCGATGCAGGCGGCGGTCGATGACGACGAGCGCGGTGCTCACCGCAGCTGCGAACAGCACCAGCAGCAGCGTCACCGCCATGATGACGCGCACATTCTGCAGGCCGATGGCGGTCATCAGCAGGAAGCCTAAGCCCCGCTGCGCCCCGAACATCTCGCCGAGCAGCGTGCCGATCAGGGTTAGGGAGAAGCCGACCCGGAGCCCCGTGAAGATCTCCGGCAGCGCCGCCGGGAAGAGCACGCGCCGCACGGTCTCGAGCGGCGAGAGCTTGAGAACGCGGCTGGTCTTGAGCAACACTGGCTTGACCGTACCTACCGCGCTCATGGTGAAGATTGCGATGGGCACGACGCCGTGGATCGTACCGAAGGCGACCTTCGCGGGCATGCCCAGACCGAAGGCCAGCAGCACGATCGGGTAGAGGGTGATCTTGGGCACCGAGTAGAGCGCCACCAGGATGGGCTCCGCGACCTCGCTCGAGAAGCGATGCAGGCCGAGGACGAAGCCGATGGCGAGTCCGATCACGATCGAAAGCACGAGCGCGAGCGCAAAAGCGCGGGCGGTCTCGAGCAGATGGCCCCAGAAGGTCGCGGTCGCGAGCTGCTGCAGGAGAAAGCGGAAGGTCTCGAAAGGCGGCGCCATGGCGTTCTCGCCGGCGATCTCGAACAGGATCTGCCAGGCGATCAGCAGGCCCGCAACCAGCGCCACACCATGGAGCACCGAGGCACGCGAGCTGCCCATCAGACCTGGCCCCGCCGCCGCATCAGGACCTTCTCCCAGTGAGACAGCGCCGTGTTGACGGCGGTCGACACCACCAGGATCAGCAGGATCAGCGGATACATCGTCGCATTGTCGAAGTTGTTGTAGGCGAAGCTGATCTCGTAGCCGATGCCCGTCCGCGACATGATGAACTCGGCGCCGATGATGCCGATGAAAGCGTAGGCGACCGCCAGCTTGACGCCGGTCAGCACATAGGGCGCTGCGCACGGCAGGGTGATCTTGAGCGCCGTCGCGAGCGAACCCAGCCGGTGAATGCGCGCGGTCTTCATGAGCACGCGCGACACCCGGTCGAGGCCGTTCAGCGTGTTCATGATCACCGCGACCACCGCCAGCATGAACCCGATCAAGATCTGCGGGGTGTCGCCGAGCCCGAACAGGATGATCAGCAGCGGATAGAATGCGAACACAGGTACTGCGTAATATGTGGCGAAGAGCGGATCGAGGCCGAGACGGAGCGCGTTCCAGCGATGAATGGCGACGCCCGCCGCGAGCCCCGCCGCCACGGCGGTGCTGAACGCGATCACCACGTTGGCGAGCGTCTTGGCCATGGCGGGGTACATGGTCCCCGCGCGCAGCATCAGCCAGAGATCCGCGAGGATCTGGCTCGGCGGCGGCATGGTCAGGCGGTCGATTACGCCCACGCGGCAGAGCAGCTCGAGCAGGAGCACGGCGCCAAGCACCAGGACGAGCCGATAGCACGCCACGCGCGTCATGCCGGCGTACCGCCCGTGGACTTGCCGAGCGCCTTCAGCGATTCCGTGCGCAGCGATCTCCAGAGCCGGCCGGTGATCTCGCCGAAGGAGGCGTCTGCGACGATCCGGCTGTCGCGCTCGCGCGGCCAATGGGTCTCGACGATCTCGAGGATGCGGCCCGGCCGCGACGACATCACGCCGATGCGGTCCGCCAGCATCGCGGCCTCGTCGAGCGCATGGGTGATCAGCAGGACGGTCGCACCGGTGTCGCGCCAGAGGCGCAAGAGCTCGTCGCCCATGAGGAGTCGCGTCTGCTGGTCGAGGGCACCGAAAGGCTCGTCCAGCAGAATCAATCGCGGCTGCAGCACGAGCGTGCGCGCGATGCAGACGCGCTGGCGCATGCCGCCCGAGAGCTGCGCCGGATAGGCCGCGGCAAAGTCGGCGAGTCCCATGAGATCGAGCGCATGCGCGACGCGCCGTTCCCGATCGTCGGTGCCGATCCGCGCCTGGCGCAGGCCGAAGGCGATGTTGTCGGCGACCGTGAGCCAGGGAAAGCAGGCGTCCTCCTGGAAAACGACGCCGACGCCCTCCGGTACATCGCCCGCGATGGCGCGGCCCTCGAACTCGATCGACCCCGAGGTCGCCCGCGAGAGGCCGGCGATCAGGTCGAGCAAGGTGGACTTGCCGCAGCCGGAAGGCCCGACCACGGCGAAGAACTCGCCCTGCCGGAGCTCGAGGCTGACGGGCCCGAGGGCGTGAACCTCGCGGCCGGCTCCGTCCGCGGTCTTGAATATCCGCGTGACGTCACGCAGGAAGACATGCGCGCGGGACATTCTGGGGGCGGTTGCGATCGAGGGCGTCGAGAGGGTTCGGATCCAGGGTCATGATAGGCGCGACCGCCAGGGGCGGATAGCGCCAAATGTCGGCGCTTCGGGGTGCCCCTTGAAAGGCAAGCCAGGACATCCCACTTTCGCTCCGTCAATCGATCTTGGGTCGGCCTTGTCGTACGCTCCTCCGAGCTGGACCCTGCCCCATCCAAATTCGGCTTCTTGACCCGTGGCGCATCCCGCGCCCACGGCAACACGTGCACGGAGGGACAGATGTCCACTGGTACAGTCAAATGGTTCAATCCCACGAAAGGCTTCGGCTTCATCCAGCCCGAGGGCGGCGCGAAAGACGTGTTCGTCCACATCTCGGCGGTCGAGCGCTCCGGCCTCGGCAGCCTCAGTGAGGGCCAGAAGGTGAGCTTCGATCTCGAGAAGGACCGGCAGGGCCGGGTCTCCGCGGTCAACCTTCAGGCCGCTTGAGCCAAGACGGGGCGGCTTCGGCCGCCCCGTTTCTTTTCAATCCCCGGTGAATTTGGGTTCGCGCTTTTCGAAAAAGGCGTTGGTGCCCTCGAGATTGTCCCTGGTCATTGCGGTCTGGACCAGGGCCTCGGTCTCGAAGGCAAGCACGGCCTCGAGGGAAGACTCGAGCCCTCGATCGATCATCGCCTTGTGGAGCTGCACGGCGACCGGCGCACGGCTTGCGATCCGCCGCGCCAAGCGTTCCGCCTCCGCCCGCTCCTTCCCATCGGGCACCACGCGATTGACCAGGCCCAGGCGATGGGCCTCCTCGGCATCGATGAACTCGCCGGTGTAGGCGAGCTCGCGCGCCTTGGCGAGACCGATCTTGCGCGGCACGAAGAAGCAGCCGCCGTTGGTGATCGTGACGCCGATGTTGACCTCCGGGAATCCGAACTTCGCGCTCTTTCCGGCAACCACGAGATCGCTCGCGAACACCACCTCGCAGCCGGCGCCGACCGCGTAGCCCTGCACGGCGGCGATCACCGGAAAGGGGGCCAAGCGCATGAGGCGCGTGGTGTGCTGCAGCGCCTTCTGCCACTCGCGAAGCTGCGCCGGCGAGAGCTTTCCCGAGGCGATGTGCTCGTTGTGCTCGCGGATCTCCGCGACGTCGTGGCCCGCTAAGAAGGCGCGGCCCTCGCCCGCCAGCACCAGACACCGCACGCCTCGGTGCTCGGAGAGGGACTGGAGATGGCGCCCCATGAGCTGCCAAGTCTCGATCGTCATGGCGTTGAGCCGGTCGGGCCGGTTGAAGATCAGCCAGGCAACATGCTCGTCGCGGCGCAGAATGATCCGATCGTCCATGTCATCCTCCCTCGTATGCAGTCGCTCTCACCGCCTGAGCTTGATCCCGGCGGCGACGCGGTCCCAGGTTGTGGCCGTTAGGCCGCGCTCGCGCAGTCCGAACTTCTGGATCTTCCCAGTGGGCGTCTTCGGCAGCTCAGTCGCGAACTCGAGATAGCGCGGCACCATGAAGTAGGCCATGCGCGGCTCCAGGAACGCGATCAGCGCCTCAGGCGCGATCCGGCGTCCGGGCTTGGGCACGATCACCGCCATCACCTCCTGCTCGGTCTCGATCGAGGCGACCGGGATCACCGCGCATTCGAGCACGTCGGGATGCGCATTGATCTCCTGCTCCACCTCCATCGAGGAGATGTTCTCGCCGCGCCGGCGGATTGCGTCCTTGGTGCGATCGACGAAGTAGAGATTGCCCTCGCCGTCCTTCATCAGCATGTCGCCGGTATGGAGCCAGAGGTTGCGCCAGGCTGCGACCGTCCAGTCCGGCCGGTTCCAGTAGCCCGCCATGGTGATCCAAGGGATCTTCGGCCGCACCACCGCCTCGCCGGGAATTCCCGCTGGCAGCTCGGTGTCGTTCTCATCGACGATTCGCACCTCGTAGAGCCGCTCGTCCACGCGGCCGCAGGTCTTGTTGTTGGGGAGGTCGAACCCCGACCGGGTTGGACAGTTCATCTCGGTGCCACCCCAGGTCGTGGAGACCAGACAGCCGAAGCGCCGCTTGAACGCCTCGACCTCGGGGATCAGCGGCACGACCAGGACGCGCTCCAGCGAATTCTCCGCGTCGTCCGGTGACGCCGGCTGCCGGTAGAGCAGGTTCGCCATGGCACCCAAGAGGAAGGCGCAGGTGGCGCGATGCCCGCGCACCGTCGACCAGAAGCGGGTGACGCTGAACGCGTCCGGCAACACCGCCGTCGCGCCCGCGATCGCCGCGGCATAAATCACCGCCCATTGGCCAGCGATGTGGAAGAGCGGCAGCGGTGCGTAGTAGACGTCGCTCGGCTTGATCTCCAGCATGTCGACGACGCCGCGCGCGTATTCGTAGGCGTGGCCGTGGCTCACGATCACGCCTTTCGAGGGCCCGGTGGTGCCCGAGGTGTACATGATCGCGGCGTGATCCCACGGCGTCAGCGGCACGGCGGCAAACGCGTCGACGTCGCTCAGGATCTCTCGAAACGGAACGATCAGCGCCCGCGGCACCGGCGCGGTGGCGGTCTCGGCGTCGTGCAGAACGATGGTCTCGATGCCCGCGAGATCCGCGGCGATGTCGGCGAAACGCGGCAAGTATTCGGCGTCGGTGATGACCAGCCGCGCCCGCGAATCCGTCATCACCCGTGCGAGGATCTGGCCCCTGTAGCTGCAATTGACGGGCACCTCGATCGCGCCGAGCTTGCCGAGCGCACACCAGAGCGCGACGAAATCCACGGAGTTGTTGAGCATCAGCAGCACGGTGTCGCCGCGCTTGACGCCGAGCTTGCCGAGGCCGTTCGCGAGCCGGCTCGAGAGCCGGTCGATGTCGCGGTAAGTGATCGCGCCGGCCCCGCTCGCCAGCCACGGCTTGTCTCCGCTGTCCGCAAGCCGCCGCGCCAGCACGTGGGAGAGCGTCGTCTCGAGCGTGCCGATGGCGGGAGGCGCGATGACGCTCCCGGTCATGACGACGATCCGCGGCCTTGGCCTCGCATTCGGACATGATCGACCGCGGGGCCGCGGGCCGCAAGGGCGGCGCGTCACGACTCTTCGTCGTTATCGGTAGCGGCGCGCGATCGTTGCCTTGACCTGGGAAGAGGGTCCATGATCTCAGGGAGAACAACCGGGCCACCGGCGGACGTACCAGGAGGAGCAAGATATGGAATCAGCGGCAGCGCTCGTCGAGACGGATCGGCGTCATATCGTCCATCCGCTCCACCATTCCAAAGATCACGAGAATCCCATCCTGATGGTGGAGGGCCGCGGCGAGATGCTGATCGACGCCGATGGCAAGCGGTACATCGACGGGCTCTCGAGCCTCTGGAACGTGAACGCCGGCCACGGCCGCAAGGAGCTCGCGGAGGTCGCAGCGAGCCAGATGGCGAAGCTCGCCTTCGCCTCCGCCTATGCGGGCGCCTCCAATATTCCGTCGATCCAGCTGGCCGATAAACTGGTGAAACTCGCCTACCCCAGCACCTCCGGCGTGTATTTCACCACGGCAGGCGCCGAGTCGAACGAGTCCGCGTTCAAGATCGCGCGCTACTACTGGAAGCTTCTCGGCAAGCCCGAGCGGGTGAAGATCTTCTCCCGCGTCCACGGCTATCACGGCGTCACCATGGCGGCGATGAGCGCCACGGGGATGGCGGCCTATCACAAGTCCTTCGGACCGCTGGTGCCGAACTTCCTGCAGGTGCCCGCGCCCTATCCCTATCGTTGGCAAGGGAACGAGGATGCCGGGATCGGCGCCGCCGAGGCCTTCGAGCGGGCCGTGCTCAGGGAGGGCCCGGAGACCGTGGCGGCGATCATCGCCGAGCCCGTGATGGGCGCCGGCGGCGTGATCGTGCCGCCCGCGACGTATTTCCCGCGCCTGCGGGAGATCTGCGACCGGCACGGCATTCTGCTGATCGCCGACGAGGTGATCACCGGCTTCGGCCGTACCGGCCGATGGTTCGCTCTCGGCCACTGGGGCATCGAGCCGGATCTGGTGTCCTTCGCCAAGGGCGTGACCAGCGCCTACCTGCCGCTGGGTGGAGTGCTGATCTCGCGGAAGGTGCATCAGGTCATGAACGAGGCGCCGGCCGATCAGAAATTCATGCATGCGGCCACCTACTCCGGCCATCCCGCCTGCTGCGCGGTCGCGGTGCGCAACATCGAGATCATCGAGCAGGAGAATTTGGTCGAGCGCGCGGCAGTCATGGGCCGGCGGCTCCTGGCGGGACTCGAATCGCTCCGCGACCTCCCGAACGTCGGGGACGTCCGCGGCCTTGGCATGATGTGTGGCGTCGAGCTCGTCGAGAGCAAGAGCACGCGCGCTCCAGCTATCGGACTCGGCGGCCGCGTCGCGCGCGAGGCGCTCTCCCGCGGCCTTCTCATCCGCATCCGCGGCGGCAGCGCCGACCCCACGATCGGCGACACGATCTGCGTGGCCCCGCCGCTGATGACGCCCCACGAGACTCTTGATCGCATCGCGGAGATCCTCCGCGCATCGATTACGGCCGCGACGAGGTAGCTCCGGCGCGTCTGTGCGCGGGGCGCTTACGAGAGAGCGCCGGCGTCCATGGCTTGTCCCACCGGCCGCGTTCCCCTCGCCCGCTGGAGGATAAGCGCGCGACGTGCGTGCGCTCGATTCGAGGCAACTTTCGTAAAAACCCTCGCATCGACCGCATGACCGGAAATCGGGGCCCAGAGTTCGTGGAAGATTCCAATCGTACTATCCGATCGGACATTACTTCGGCGCTTTCGCGGTGCCGACGGTCGATATTTTGACACGTCGATCAGCGGTTGAGTCCGATAGAGTCCCACTCGAAGCGTGAGGGGACTGCGGGCGTATGCCCCGCAAAAACGGGAATTCCCCAGGCCTCGCGCTCTATCGAGGAGGCCCCAAGGATGACGCTTTCGCGAAAACTGCGCGCGACAGTCTCGGCGATCTCGGCCGCGGCGGGGATCGCATGCGCCGCGCTGCCTGATGACTGGATCGAGCGGGGCTTCGGCATCAGTCCGGACGGCGGCAACAGCGGGGCGGAGTTCCTCTGGGTCGCCGCGCCCCTGGCGCTCGCCGCCATCTTGGCTCTGAGCCTTCTGCGGGACCCCTACCCGACCGCATCCTGACTCCGGGACGGCGCCCATGCGACGTCCCGGTCTCGGTTGAGCCGCGCGGCGTCGGTGCCGCGCGATCGCTCCACAAGCCCATAGAGCGCGAGGAGTAAGGGCATGCCGCTCGTGACGCTCACCACCGCCAAATGGACTCCGATCGGACCGGCGCCCATTCATACGGCGGGCGGCCTTGACGAGATCTCCGGACGCATCCAAGCGGCGGCGCCCGATCCCACGGCGCCCAACACGATCTATCTCGGCGGCGACAACGGCGGCGTCTGGAAGAACGTCAACCCGCCGAACTGGACGCCACTCACCGATCACATGCCGAGCCTGAGCTTCACCGGCTATCACCCGCTCGCGGTGCATCCGGCCGACCACGATCTCGTGCTCGGGCTCGTGAGCGGGCCCGGCGGCGGCGTCCTCAAGTCGATCGACGCGGGCAAGACCTGGGGCCTGCTGGCCAACAGCCAATTCGAGAACCAGCAGCTCCTGTCGCTCGCGGTGCACCCGACCGACACCAAGACCATGTACTTGGCAGCCTCGTGGTTCGGCGCGTGGAAATCAAGCGATGGTGGCAGCAGCTGGACGCCGCTTGACAAGCTGCCGGGCGGCTCCGTGTGGGACCTCGTCATCGCCAAGTTCGATCCGAAGACGCTCTATGCGGCGGTGGTCGGCAACACCGGCGCGCAGCAGGCGCAGAACGGCGTCTACAAGAGCATCGACAGCGGCGCGACCTGGACTCAGCTGGGCGGCGGATTGCCCTCGGGCGCGGCGCTCGGCGGCAACAACGTGAGCGGCGCCGTGCGGATCGAATCAGGGACGACCGCGGGCGTGGTCTACGTGTCGATGCTCACGGTGGGACCGAACCCGTCGCCGCCGCCGCCGCTCGCGATCACCGCAGTCCAGCGCTTCCGGACCGGCGACGGCGGCACCACCTGGAAGGCCCTTGCAGCATCGGGGGGCACGCCCGAGACGCGCTCGTGGCACCTGCTCCTCGCAGTCGATCCCGCGAATGACGATCATATATTCGCCAACGACGCCTACTCGCTCTGGGAGAGCACGAACGCCGGCAAGAAATGGACGGAAGCCGACGCCGGCACCGGCTATCTCAAAATCATCAATCATTTCGACTGGGTCAACCTGAGCTTCGACGCGAACGGCAATGCGGTGGCGACCGCGGACCAGGGCGTGCTCCGGTACAACCCCGCGAAGAAGAGCTGGACGTCCCTGATGGGGAACCTCCAAGTCTCGGAGTTCTACACCATCGGCCTCGACCACACCACCGGCTCGGTGGCCTACGCCGTCGGACAGGACATCTTCTGCGAGAAGTATTCCGGCCAGACCGAGTGGCACGTGATGGAGGGCGGGATCGGCGAGACCGGAAAGATCATCGTCGACCCCAAGAAGCCGAAGCAGCTCTTCGCCTTCAATCCGCTAGACACCAAGAACTATGTCATGCAATCGCCCGATGCTGGCGCGACCTGGACCACGATCTTCTCGACGGCGCTGCTGAGCGCCAACTTCCTCAAGATCTACAATCAGTCGGGCGGCTATGGATTCGCCTACCTGTCGCAGAAGGCGTTCGCGATGGATCCCGCGAACCCTGCGCGGCTGCTGGCGGTCTCGGACCAGGTCCTCGAGACCACGAACTCCGGCGGCAGCTGGTCGCCGATCAGCGGGGCGCTCTCGAAGGACGCCAACAATCCGTTCATCGCTGCGCTCGCCATCGCGCCTTCCGACGGCAACACGGTCTATGCCTCGACGCAGGACGGCCGCCTGTGGGTCACCCACGACGACGGCGTCACCTGGACAGAGCGCGACAACGGGCTTTCCGGCGTCGTCATCGACCTCCGGGTTGATCCGAACGACCCGAACCACGTGTTTGCCGTCACCGGCAACCACGTGTGGCATCTGCCGTCCGCTGGACCGCCCTGGCAGAAGATCACCGGAAGCATCCCGAGCAACCTGGGCCTCTACACGGTGTTCGTTGCATGGGAGCCGGCGATCCCGGCGCTGTTCGTCGGCACCGACCGTGGCATCTATCGCTCCTACGATCTCGGCGCCACCTGGGTCAAATGGGGCCAGGGGATGCCCAACACGCGGATCAACGACCTCCAGGGGGAGATCCGCTCCGGCCAGCTTCTGCTGGCGGCGGCAACCTATGGCCGGGGCGCCTGGGAGATCCTGGTCAAACCCTGGGGCTCGATTGCGACGGCGATTGCCGACACCGGGAACTTCGGAAGCGTCTGCGTCGGCTCCTTCGCCGACGAGGTGCTGACCATCAACAACAATGGCTGGGGTCCGCTCCGGGTCACCGACGTCTCGTCGTCGAGCGCCGAGTTCGAGCCGCCGAGCATCGCCAAGTATCCGCTTCTGATCGACGCGGGCGATTCCGTCGACGTCGTCATCCGATTCAAACCGACAAGCTTCGGTGCGAAGTCGGGTACTATCACGATCGCCAGCGACGATCCCGCGGGACCGCACAAGGTACCGGTCTCCGGCACCGCGCCCGCACCGCGGCTCGCGGCCGTCATCGCCGACGCCGGGAGCTTCGGCGAGGTCTGCGTCGGCTCTTTCCAGGATCAGCCCTTGACCCTGATCAACAGCGGGCGCTGTGCGCTGACTGTCACCAGCATCGTCTCCTCCGCCACCGAGTTCCTGGCCCCGCAGGTTCTCGCCTATCCCGTTACGATCGGGCCCGGGGACGCCGTCGACGTGCCCATCCGCTTCCAGCCGGCGAGCCTCGGCGCGAAGTCGGGCACCATCACCATCACGAGTGACGACCCCGCCAGCCCTAAGACGGTGGCAGTCTCAGGCGACGCACCACCCGGCAAACTCACCGTCACCGGCTCGCTCTGCTTCGGCGGGGTCAAGGCCTGCTGTATCGCCGAACGCAGCATTTCGATCTGCAACACAGGTGCGTGCAACCTGAACGTGACCAGCGTCACGCTCAGCCGCAAGCACTCGCATTGGAAACTGGTGAACAATCCGTTCCCGGCGACGCTGCGCCCGGGCTCGTGTCTCTGCCTCGTGGTCCGCTACAAGGCGATGGAAAAGTGTCCGCGTGCCTGCGAGCTCGTCATCACCAGCGACGATCCGACGACGCCCGTCAAACGCATGGATCTGCTGGCCTATACCGTCTGGAACCAGTGCGGCTGCAGGCGGTGCTGCGAGGACTGCAAGAAGGGTTGTTGCAACAAGGAGCACAGCGATCTGTGCTGCCGCAACGACACCATGGACGGCTGCTGCGACGACGAGGACGACGAGGACGACGAGGACGAGCACAAGGACTGACCGCCGTCGAGCAGCAAATTGGCGTGCCCCCGGCTCAGTCCGGGCTCATCCTCACCGACAGGCGCATCGCCGGTCGCTTGCGACGCAACCGGACGTAGATCAGCCCCGCGATCAGCAGGACGCAAAGGCCGATCAGGACCGCGCTGATCGGGCGCTCGATGAAGATCCGGAGGTCTCCCCGCGAGATCAGCATGGCGCGGCGGAAATTCTCCTCGAAGCGAGGGCCCAGCACGAAGCCGAGCAGGACCGGCGCGGGATGGAACCCCAGCAGCAGCAGGGCGTAGCCGAATACGCCGATCACGAGGGTCTCACCGACGCCGAAGAGGTCGTTGGTGGCGCTGTAGACGCCAATGCACACGAAGAAGAGCGCGCTCGGATAGAGATAGCGGTAGGGGATGGTAAGCAGCTTCACCCAAATGCCGATCAGCGGCACGTTGAAGATGACCAGCAGGATATTGCCGATCCAGAAGCTCGCGATGAGGCCCCAGAATACGTCCGCGTGCTGGCTGATCAGCTGCGGGCCCGGCACGATACCTTGGATGGTCAACGCCGCCAGGATCAGCGCCATCACGGAATCGCCGGGGATGCCGAGGCTCATGGTCGGGATGAAATCGCCTTGCACCGATGAATGAGTGGAGGCCTCGGGGCAAGCCACGCCCTCGATCGCACCGCCGCCGAAGCGCTCCGGTGTCCTCGAGACCTTCTTCTCCGTCGCATAGGAGACGAAGGACGCAATGGTGGGCCCGGTGCCCGGCACGAGGGCGCAGAGGCTGCCCAGCAGCGTGCCGCGGATCATCGGCAGAATCGAGCGCTTCAGGTCGGCCGCATCCGGACGCATGTCCCGCATGCGCACGTTCACGTATCTCGACTCGACCGGTGACGTGCGGTTGACGCTCTTCATGAATTCGGCGATGCCGAAGAGGCCCAGCGCCAGAGCCACGATCTCGATCCCGTCGTAGAGGTTCATGATCCCGAAGGTGAAGCGCTCGGTGCCGGTGCCCATGTCGGAACCCACCATGCCCAGGAGCAGTCCGAACACAGTCATCGCGAGCCCCTTCACCGGCGAGCCGCGGGCGAGGGTCGATCCCGCAAGGAGCCCGAGCAGCATGAGCGAGCAAACTTCCGAAGGACCGAACTCCAGCGCCGTGCGCGCCAGCGCCGGCGCCAGGAAGATCATCTCGGTGATGCCGAACGAAGCGCCCACGAAGGATGCCAGCATGGTGATGCTGAGCGCGGTGCCACCCTTGCCCTGAGTGGTGAGCGGAAAGCCGTCGAGGCAGGTCACCGCGTGCGGTGGGTGGCACGGCAGGTTCAACAGGATCGAGCAGATCGCGCCGCCGTACTGCGCGCCGTAGAACACGCCCGCTAGCATCAGCACCGCCGCGACCGCGTTCATGCCGAAGGTGAGCGGCAGCAGGATCGAGATGGTGGCGAGCACGCCCATCCCCGGCAGCACGCCGACGATGTTGCCGACGAGCACACCGACCATGCACCAGAGAAGATTGTGCGGCTCCAGCGCCACGCTAAAGCCGAACCACAAGTTCGCGAGCGCGCTCTCTACCATCCCGACATCCACCGCCCCGAGGGAAACGGCACGCCCAGGACGTAGTAGAACAGAACCACACCCAGCAGCGTGACGCCCGCGGCGAGCACGAGGGAGCGCCCCAGCGTCGCGGTCCGATCGCCCAGAGAGGCGACGAAGACGCACAGGAACGCTGCAGGTATCAGGCCACCGTAGTATCCGCCGACGATGAAGAGCGCGGGACCCGCGACGACGCAGGCCCAGCCCCGCCACTCCGGGCGATCCGGAATGATCTCCTCGTCGTGGCCTCCGGCCGAGATGGCCGACGCGCCAGCGATCAGGATCCCGAGACCCGCGAGGATGACGCCAAGCACGACCGGCAGGAACCCCGGCCCCATCTGCTGGAGCGTACCGATCTCATAGCGGCTGCCCTCGAGCGCCGCGCCAAGCCCCAGGAAGACCATGAGGCCGCCCGCGAGCCAGTCTCGCCTGCGCGTCAGGAAATCGTGCAACCGCGCCCCTCTCCGCTCGCGTCGAGCTCAGGCCCGCGGCACCGGCATGGGGTTCACCCCGGCGGAGGGTTCCAGGAATCGATGCCGGGCTTTACCCACTCCATGCCGTTGTCACCGAAATCCTCCTTCTGATACTCGACGAGATGGATGTAGTCGCGCCGCACCGGCGAGAAGATCTCCATCAACGACGTCGTCCCATCGCCCATGGCGTAGCCGCGGTGCATGGTGAGCGGCGGGATCACCATCGCCGTGCCCGCGGGCATATCGTACTCGACGCCGTCCACCTCCATCCGCATCGCACCCTTCTGGACGATCAGCATCATGTCGTAGGGGTGGTCATGGGGCTTGCGGTGATAGGTCTGTTGGCCCCGCGGCTGGGGCGCGATGTCGGCCCAGACCACCTGCGCATGCTTGGTTCGGATCGAGGAGCGGCGCATCCGGCCCTGATGCAGCCTGGTCTCCCGCGGCATGTCCGAGAGCTGGTAGACCGGCAGCCGCTTGGCGTTGGGATTATTGCCGGTGAAGGGGTTGGTGGTGAAGGTTCCCGGCTTCACCCAATCGGCGCCCTTGTCGGTGAATTCCTTCTGGTAGTCGACGAGATTGATGTAATCGTGCCGCGCCGGGGCGAAGACCTCGAACAGCACCGCAGGCTCCTCGCCGTAGGCGTAGCCGCGGTGCATGTAATAGGCCGGTACCACCGTCGCCGTGCCGGCCCGGAGCTCGTACTCTACGCCTTCGACCTCCTGCATCATCGTGCCCTTGAGCACGACCAGGAGCATGTCGAAGGGATGGTCATGGGGCTCCCGGTGGTTGCCCTGCTTGCCCTTCGGCTGCGGCGTGATCTCGCCGAACACGATCTGGGCATGCTGGGTCCGCAGCGAATACCGCTTCATGCGGCCCTCATGGAGCCGCGCCTCCCGCGGCAAATCGGCGATATTGTAGACGGTCATGCGCTTCGACATGTCTCTCTCCTAGAACAACGAATGTCAGGTCGGCCGCCGCGCCCAAACCCGCAAGCAGCGGCCGATGGTGCCTAGTCCACCTTCAAGTTCAGCAGCTTGACCATCGGCGCCCAGGTCGCCCGGTCATCCTTCGTCATCTTGGCGAGTTCGTCGGGCGTCGTCGGCATCGGGACGCAGGCGACGGCCTCGAGACGCTTCGCGACCTCCGGATGCTTCAGCGCGTCGACCGAGGCGCGGTTGAGTATCGCGATGATCTCCGGCGGCGTGCCGTGCGGCGCATAGAACGCGTTCCAGCCGACGAAAGTAATGTCGAGCCCGGCCTCCTTGAATGTCGGCACCGCCGGCAGCAGGCTCGAGCGCGTCGGCATGGTGATAGCGATCGGCGCCACCTGCTCGTTGCTCAACGCCGACATCGCCGAGGGCATCGCCTCGATCACCAGATCGGTCTGGCCGCGCATCAGGTCCGGGAACAGGCTCATATTGCCGCCGGTATAGGGCACGCGGGTGAGCTCGATCTTCGCGGCCTCGCGCAGCATGCCATAGATCACCGACGCCGAGGTGCTCGCCACCCCGACCAGCGGCGGGTTCGACGCGCTCTTCGCCGTGGCGATGATGTCCGCGACCGTCTTGCCTCTCAGCTTGTTGTTGGCGGCGAGGACGTAGCCGGTGGCAGCGATGCCGGTGATCGGAAGCAGATCGTTGTCGGGATCGAAGCCGAGCGACGAGTAGAGCAGCGGATTTGCGACCGTGGTTGCGTTCCCGGTACACAGCAAGGTGTAGCCATCGGGCGTCGCCTTGGCCGCCGCAGCGGCGCCGATATTGGTGGCGGCGCCCACGCGGTTCTCGATAACGATAGGCTGCTTGAGAACTCCCTTCAGCTCCTCGATGAAGATGCGACACATGATGTCCGTCGCCTGCCCGGCGCCGTAGGGCACGATGACCCTGATGCTCCGGTTGGGATAGTCCTGCGCCTGAGCGGCGCTGCAGATGAGCGATGCCACAAGGATCGCGATTACTCGGGAAATGATGGTGCGCATAAGCCTTCCGTTTCCTCCCCCCAGCGCCGGTGCGCCACGGTCATCCAGCCGTAGCGCGCCGGCGCACTCCACCGTCAGACAGCGCGCGATGGCTTCACGGCCGTGGCCGGACGCGTCCGGTTGTCGTACTCGGACTCCAGCATCACCAGGCTCCGCCCCTTGGTTTCCGGCAACAGGATCAGGCCCAGCAACATGAGCCCGTAGCAACTGAGTGCCATTGCGCCCATCGCCACGCCGAGCGAGGTCTCGTGCTGGCTCAGGTATCCCACGATGGTCGAGAAGAACGATCCCATCGCCCGCCCGAAGCTGTAGGTGAAACCTTGGCCGGTGCCTCGCACGCGGGTCGGATAGAGCTCGGCGGTGAACGCGCCGATCGGCGAGAACGCCGAGAAGACGAAAACGCCGAGAATGAAGCCGATCGGCAGGATCAGCTCGTTGCTGATCGGGGCAAAGGTGTAGAGCGCCATCAGGATCGTCGATCCCACACCCGAGATCAGGAACGTCACTTTGCGGCCAACAGAATCCGCGAGGATCGCCGCGCCGATATATCCCACGAAAGCGCCGCAGATGAGCGCGAAGAGATAGCTGCCCGTGCTGACGGCGGAAAGTCCGCGTGCCGTACGCAGATATGTTGGCAGCCAGATCGCTATCACGGTGGCCGCGCCCTGGATGCCGGTGATCATCACGCAGAGCCGTATCGTCGTCCAAAGGTACTGCGGCGTGAACACCGAGAAGAGATGGGCGATGCCGCGCTGTGGGGCGGCTTGCTCTTCCTTCCGGTAGAGATCCGTCTCGGTCACGTGCTTACGGATCCAGAACACCAGGATCGCGGGGACGCAACCGATCCAGAATAGGCAGCGCCACGCGATGGATTCCGGCAGCAAGGCGAACAGACCGGTGTAGACCAGCGCGGACACGCCCCAGCCGATCGCATAGCCGCTCTGCACCGTGCCGACGGCGCGGCCCCGGTACTTGTCGCGGATCGCCTCCGACATCAGCACGGCGCCGACGCCCCACTCGCCGCCGAAGCCGATGCCCTGCAGCGCGCGCAGCGCGAAGAGCTGCTCGAAGTTCTGCGCGAAGCCGCAGATGAACGTGAAGAATGCGTACCAGAGGATGGTGATCTGCAGCATGCGGACGCGGCCAATCCGGTCGGCGAGCGCACCGGCGACCCAGCCGCCGAGCGACGACACCACATACGTCACCGTGCCGATCAGCCCCGCCTGGGTGTTGGAGATGCCCCAGGCCGCGATCAGCGTGGGGATGACGTAGCCGTAGATGTTGAGATCGAAGGCATCCATGCCCCAGCCGCCGACACAGCCGACCAGGGTTCGCCGCTCTTTCGCGGTCAGATCCTTGAGCCAGGCAAACATGAGTTCCTCCCTCTATTGTGGTTCTCTTGGGGCCGTGATCCGCCGCGGCGGATCGGGGTTCTGAAGCCCCTTCGGCTGCCGGCCGATTGTGCGGCTAGATCCCCATCAGCTCTGCCGCATTGGTGGACACCAGCTTTCGCACCTGCGCCTCGCTGTAGCCGAGGTCGAGGCAGACCTCGACCGTCTTTCGGAACCCCTCCGCAAGATGCATGTTGTCGAAGATGCCGAGGTCGGAGCCCAGGATGGTCCGCTCCATGGTCCCGGCCTCGACCAGGCGCCTCAGCTCCGGCGGATCAAAGAACATGTATTTCGATCCTGGAATGAACATGCAGGCGGAATGCTCGATGTAGGCGCCCATCTCGGCGAGGCGGCGGATGTCGGCCATCGACGCGCCGATGATGAAGGTCGGGTGGTTGCACAGCAGTCGCTTGACACCGCGCTTCTTGGCTTCGTCGAAGAGCGGCCAGATCTCGTTGATGTTGAGATGGCCCGAGGACAGGACCACGTCCGCGGCGGCAATCAGGTCCAGGATCGGCAGCACCTCGGGCAGCAGCTTGCCCGAGCTGTCGAGCACGGTGATCGGCTTGGGCTCGATCATGCCTTTCTTTGCCTTCGGGAACTTGTCCTTGAAATTCGGGTCCTTGCGGTGCTGCGCAATGTGATTGGCGGCCGAAAAGGTCGGCATCCACACCAGCTTGGCGCCAAGCCGGATACCGTGGTCGACGGCATGCAAGTTGAGGCCGCCCACGGGATTGTTGAGCGGCACACCGGAGAGCAGCCTCACGTTGAACTGCGGGAAATGCTTGTTGAGCAGCTCGGTCACCGGCGTGGTCGGGTACCAATGATCCTTGAGCAGCAGCGCGCGGATCCCAACCGAGGCCGCCTCCTGCATCGCCTCGTAATGGTCGAAGTAGCGCTGGTGCACCGAGGGCCCGCTGTGGCAGTGCAGATCGACGGCGCCCGTGAGCAGACGGTTGACGATTTCGGGATCGCTCTCGCGCCACGAGCCGGCTTTCCCTGCGGCATCCATCGCTATTTGCTCCCCAATCGTTGAGATATCCGCCGCGCCGCCTGCACCACCGCGCGCACCAGCGGCTCCGGCGGATTGGGCCCGATCTGCTCGAGCGAGCCGAACACGCCGATCGATCCCTCGAAGCGGCCTTGGCTCGAGAAGATCGGCGCGGTCAGCGCGTTCATGCCGAGGTCTGCCTGCTCCGGCGCCATCGCCCAGCCCTGCTTGCGAACGCGCTTGATCTCGCGGCGGAGTGCTTCCGGCGACACGATCGTCTTGGGCGTCCTTGGCTTGAGGCCGCGTGCGATGGTGCGCTCCAGCAGCGCTTGGTCACCGAAGGCAAGCGTGGTCTTGCCATGAGCGGAGGTGTGGAACTCGAAGACGGCGCCGATCTTGAGCGTGAACTGCACGTCTTGCGTCCCGCCCAGCACGTCGATGATGGCGACGCCGCTCCAATCCTCGAGCGGGCTCGCGACGGAAACCGTGTAGCCGACCTCCTGGCGCAGCCGGATCATCTCCTCGCGCGCCTTGTGCGCCCAGGGGAACCGGTCGTGCAGCGCGTCCTTGAGCGCATAGAGCCGCGGTCCCAGCTCGTACTTGTCGGTGCCGGGATCCTGCACGGCGAAGCCTTCGCTGCGCAGCGTCTGGAGGTGCCGGAAGATGACCCACTTCGACGCTCCGATGTCGCGGGCGAGCTCGGTGACGCCGCGCGGCTCGCCGCGCTTGGCGAGCGCTTCCAGCACCCGGAGACCAACCACCAGGGACTGCACCGTGTAGCGTGGGTTCACCGCGTGTGCGCCGCGCGCCTCGGCCGCGGCACCGACCGCTCCGCCAGCGGAGGCATCCGCCGCCGCCGCGGCACCGCTCGACGAGCGTGCCGTCGATCCCGTATGCGCAGACATCCTCAGGCCCCGCCGTCCATCGACGGCTTGCGTCTCTCGCAGAGAATCAAAGGCGTTTCCTCCGCTGTGCAGCGCACCATCCCTCGAGTGTTGCGTACTGCGCAACGATGTTTCAGATACCGCAAAATGCTCGCAGTAATCACGATCGCTGTCAATCGACGCGATTGCGTTGCCAGACAGCGAGCGTCTGAGGCGTCGGGATCGGCGCGGCCTGGCCGCGGCGACCGCCGGGCTAGAGGAGCCCGATCGAGATCCAGGGCACCGCCGCGATCAATATGACCGCCAGCAACAGCGCACCCAGATATGGCCAGACCCGCCACATCACCGCGGCGGGCTCGACCCGGCCGATCGCGCAAGAGATGTAGAAGCCCAGTCCGAAAGGCGGCGAGAACAGGCCGAGGCCCATCGCGAGGATGGCGACCATCGAGAAATGCACATCGTTGATGCCGAGCGCCGTCGCGACCGGAAACAGTAGCGGCCCGAACAGCACGATCGCAGGGATGCCCTCGAGGAGGCTCCCGAGCGCCGCGAACAGCACGATCGAGAGCGCGAGGAACGTGACCTTGCCGCCCGGCAAAGCTTTCATGGTGGCGACCAGGCTGTTGGCGAAGCCGGATTGCGTCAGCGCCCAGCCCATGGCGGTGGCGCAGCCGATGATCAGCAGGATCGCGCCGGAGAGCGCCGCGGTCTCCACCAGGATCGGGTAGAGTTTCCGCCAGGTGAATCCCTTGTAGCAGAGCGGCCCGACGATCAGCGTATAGACCACGCCGACCGTCGAGACCTCTGTCGCGGTCGCGACACCTTCGACGACGGCGTACCGGATGATCACCGGCAGGATGAGCGCGGGCAAAGCGACCAGGAACGCCCGACAGATCTGCCGACCGCCGGGGCGCGCGACGCCGCGGGTCTTCTTGCCGGTGCGGAAGAAGGCCACGCCCGCCAAGGCGAGCGCGCCGACCGCCGCCGGCAAGAGTCCCCCGGTAAAGAGCGCCGCGATCGAAACGCCGGTCACCGAGCCGATGGTGATCAGGATGAGGCTCGGCGGGATCGTCTCGGACATCGCGGAGGACGCCGCGAGGAGTGCCACGGTCTCGCCGGGCTGGTAGCCGCGCTTGCGCATCTCCGGAAGCAGGATCGGCGCGATCGCGGCCATGTCCGCCGCCTTCGCTCCGGAAATGCCGGAGACCAGATACATCGCGCCTAGCAGCACATAGGAGAGGCCGCCGCGCAGATGCCCGAGAATCGCCACCAGAAATCCGACCAGCGCCGCCGCCATGCCCGTGATGTCGATGAGCAACCCCAGGAATACAAAGAGCGGGATCGCCAGCAGGACCAGGCTCGACATCCCGTGGTCCATCTGGTTGACGACGATAAACAAGGGCACCTTGGTGGCGAACACCAGATAGGTCAGGGTCGAGACGCCGAAGGCGAACGCGATGGGTACGCCGAGCACCACCAGCGTCCCGACGACCAGGACGAAGAAGATCGGCAGGTTGTAATTGCCCATGCCGGTCATGGGGCCCTGAGCCGCCCAGAGCACGCTGGCGGCAGCTGCCAGAACGGCCGCGCCCCACAGGATGTCCCGTGGCCTCGACCGGGTCGCGAGCCGGTAGATCGAGATCACGCTCATGAGCGCGGCGCCGGCCAGGATCGACGCGACGCGGAAGCTGTCGGGAATCTGCAGGCCCGGCGTCGTAATCATCCATTGCTCGGTCATGTAGAAATAGGCCGGCCGCACGATCTCGACGATGAAGACGAGCACGGAGAGCGCCGAGAAAGTATCGACGGCGCCACGCGCTTGCGGGCTCAGGTTCCGCAGGAAGGCGCTGAGCCTCAGGTGCTCGCCGCGACTCAAGGCCATCACGGCGCCGAGCATGCCGAGCCAGAGAAAGAGGAAGGACGCGAGCTCATCGGACCAGGGCAGCGGCCGATTGAACACGTAACGCGCGACGACACCGGCTAGCAGCACGACGAGGTCCAGCACCACCAGGGAGACCGTGACGAGCTCCAGCGCGCCGTTCAGATACCGGCCGACATTGCCCGTACCCGACTCTGCCGGCCTCGCCGCTTCCGTCGTTTCCACCTATCGACCCGTGGCCGGGCTCGTGTGCCGGCCGTGCAGGTCAGGCGAGCTTGCCGACGTACTTCTCGAGTGCGGCCCAACCGGCGGCATCGTATTTCTTCGCCCATTCCTCGTAGAATCCCGAGGCACGGAGTTTCGCACGGAACGGCGCATTGTCGGGCGCGTTGATCGCAATCCCCTTCTGCTTCAGCTCGTCGACCAGACCCGCGTTGGTCTTGGCGATCTCCGCGCGTTGATTGGTTCCCGCGTCATTGAAATTCTTGGACACGATCTGCTGGAGATTGGCCGGCAGGGCCTTCCAGGCGTCGCCGTTCGCGAACAGCCACACGCCGTCCCAGATATGCGAGGTCAACGAGACGAACTTTTGCACCTCGAAGAATTTCGCGGTGTTGAACACCACGAGCGGGTTCTCCTGGCCGGAGACGATCTTCGTCTGCAGCGCCGAGTACGTCTCGGCCAGGTTGATGTTGACCGGCGAGGCGCCGAGGCCTTGGAACACCGCGGTGTAAAGCTGGCCCGGAGGGACGCGGATCTTGAACCCGTCGAGATCGGCGGGCGTATTGATCGGACCGGTGCTCGTGCTGATGTGACGGAAGCCGTTGTCCCACATGCGCTCGAACGGGTGCAGGCCGAGCTTCTCGAAGCCGGTGCGGATATAGGCGCCGACGTCACCGTCGAGCGCCTGCCACACCGCGTCGTAATCCTTGAAGGCGAAGCCGATGCCACTGAGCGACGCTTCCGGCACCAGGATCGACAGGATGATGCCGCCGCCCTCGAAAAACTGAATTGCGTTGGCGCGCACCTGCGACAGCATCTGCGTGTCGCCGCCCAGCTGGTTGTTGCCGAAGATCTGGATCTCCAGCCGACCGTCCGATTCCTTCAAGATCTGGGCTGCGGCCTTCTCGAGATTCGTATGGAACGGATGGGTCAGCGGAAATCCATGACCGAATTTGTAGGTGAATTCCGCGGCAAGGGCGCGCCGACCGGAGCCGAGCACGCCGCTGATCGATGTCGCTGCGACGGCTCCGCCGATGGCGGCTCTGCGTGTGATTCGTTGCATGGCGTTCAAATCTCCCCGCGCCATCATCGCGCGCGGACTTATCGGACGCAAGGAAGGAACGGGTTGCGCGCTGTGCAACAATGCGATCTTCGCGGCAATCGACGAGACGAAATCGTGCTAAGGGTCTCCGATCGATCGTCGATCCGACCGCCTGCGTTGAAGAGGAATGCATGAGCCAACAGTCTCAGAGCCGTCGCAATGCCGCGACGGGCCCCGCGGACCTCGAGCGTCCGAGACCCTCGGGCAGCGAGGGCTTCTGGGTCAGCGATGTCGTGACCGAGGTGCTCAAGAAGCTCGACATCCCGTTCGTCGCCCTGAATCCCGGCGCGAGCTTCCGCGGCCTGCACGATAGCCTCGTCAATCACGGTATGAACACGAACCCGCAGATGCTGCTCTGCCTGCACGAGGAGCACGTGGTGTCGATCGCCCATGGCTGGGCGAAGGTCACGGAAAGGCCAATGGCCGGCATCGTGCACAGCAACGTCGGGCTGATGCATGCCGCCATGGGCGTGTTCAATGCGTGGTGCGACCGCACGCCCATCCTCCTGCTGGGCGCCACCGGACCGGTCGACGCGGCAAAACGCCGGCCGTGGATCGACTGGATCCACACCGCACAGGATCAGGGCGCGCTGATCCGCTCCTATTCCAAGTGGGACGACCAGCCGGCCTCGCCGGCGGCGATCATCGAGGCGCTGCTGCGCGCCCACATGATCGCGGGCACGGCGCCCTACGGACCGACCTACGTGTGCCTGGACGCGGGATTGCAGGAGACCAAGATCGACGCTCTGCCGTCGATCCCCGACGTGCAGCGCTACCGGCCGCCGGCCGTCGGCGAGCCTGCAGCGGGACTGATCGAACAGGCGGCGGAACTGCTGCTTGGCGCCAAGACGCCCCTCATTCTGGCCGGCCGCGTCGGGCGCAGCGAGCAGGCCTGGACCGCGAGGATCAGGCTTGCCGAGACGCTCGATGCCGCCGTCCTCACCGACCTGAAAACGGCGGCCGCGTTCCCGACCACGCACCGGCTGCATGCGGCGCCCGCGAGCACGCTGCCGACGCCGCGCGCCGGCGAGCTCCTGCGCGAGGCCGACGTCATCCTCAGCCTCGACTGGATCGATCTTGCGGGCACGCTGAAGATGGCGTTCGGTGCCGAGGTGACGGCGAGAGTGATTCAGGTGTCTGTCGATCAGACCATCCACAACGGCTGGAGCAAGGATCACCAGGGCCTGCCGCCGGTGGACGTCTACCTGATGAGCGAGCCCGATGCCGCGGTCGCCCGGCTGCTGCCGGCGATCGAGCGGCTCGGCGGGCGCCGCGCCGCGAAATCCGCCTGGGCCTCGAACGCGGTTCTCCACGCCAAGCAGGGCCCTCGTACCGCAGATGATCCCAAAGGCGAGACCATCACGGTCCCGACGCTCGCGGCCGCCATGAAAGAGGCCACGCGCGGAGAGCGGGTGACGCTCGTACGCGGCCCGCTCGCCTGGGCCGGCCATCTCTGGGACATCGAGCATCCGCTCGATTACCTCGGAATCGATGGCGGCGGCGGGCTCGGCTCCGGATGCGGCAACGCGATCGGCGCCGCGCTCGCCCTGCGCGACAGTGACCGCTTCGTGATGTCGTGCTTCGGCGATGGCGAGTTTCTGATGAGCGCGACCGCGCTCTGGACAGCGGTGCACTACCGGATCCCCTGCCTGATCGTCGTCGCGAACAACAACTCCTTCTACAACGACGAACTGCACCAGGAGCGGATGGCGCGCCAGCGCGGCCGTCTGGTCGACAACAAGTGGATCGGCCAGCGCATGTCGGATCCCGACATCGACCTCGCCATGATGGCGCGTTCGCAGGGCGCGATCGGGATCGGGCCGGTGCGCGAGAACAGCAAGCTCGCGGCGGTGCTCTTGGAGGCCGTCGATCACGTGCGGCAAGGCCAGGTCACCGTCGTCGACGTGCGGGTCGAGCCGGGTTACGACCCGAGCACCACCAAGGCGATGTTGCAGCAGGCGGCGCCCGTGAAGGATCGCGGCTGAGCGCAGCGGTCAGCGCAGGCCAAGGGCGTGGGGCAGGCTGAGGGTCACTTCCGGAAACACGATCGCGGCGACGAGCCCCGCCAGCAGGAACACGGTGTAGATCAGGCTCGGCCGCATCGTGACCGCCGCCGGCGCCTCGCCGATCGCGCACGCGACGTAAAAGCCAATCCCGATCGGCGGCATGAACACGCCGATGCCGATCGCCATCACCAGCAGTATCCCGTATTGCAGGGGATCGACGCCCATGCGCTCGGCGACCGGCAGCAGGATCGGCGCGGTGATCAGGATGGCGGGGAACCCCTCGAGCACGAATCCGATCACGACCAGGGCCGCCATACTGAGGAAGAGAAACCCGGTCGCGTCGTGGAGCGCGGTGAAGCTGGCCGCGAGCGCGCGGCCTAGCCCGTCGATCACAATCGCTTGCGAAAGCAGGTTGGCCGCGCCGACCATGAACAGCACCATTCCCGCAAGCAGCGTCGCATCCCGCAGTCCGGCCCAGGACGTATCTAGGCGGACGGAGCGGTAGACGAGCGCCGCCGCGGCGATGCCGTAGACAACGGCGAAGGATGACGCTTCGGTCGGCGAAGCGATGCCACCCACGATCCCGCCGATCACGATTACGGGCACCGCGAGCGCGGGCAGTGCCCGCGGGATGCTCTTGAGCGCCCGGCAAAGGTCGAAGGCGGGTCCGCGTGGAAACTCGAAAGCCTGGCTGCGCAGCACGATGCCGATGGCGAGCGAGGCGCCCAGGAGCGCCGCGGGAATGACGCCGGCGACGAAGAGGGCGCCGACCGAGAGCGTCGTGATCGATCCGAGAATCAGCAGCGCGACCGACGGCGGCACCACCTCGCCCATGGCCGCCGCGGCCGCCAGGACCGCGACCGACTCCGGCGGCGGGTAGCCGCGGCTGCGCAGCGGACCCTTCATGATGCCGCCCACGGTCGCCATGTCGGCTCCCTTGGAACCGCTCATGCCCGAGACGATGTACATGGCGACCACCTCGGCGAGCAGCAGCCCGCCACGCCAGTGGCCGATCCATTCCTCCACCATGTCGATGAGACGGGCGGCCATGCCCGTCACGTCCATCAGCGCGCCCGCGATCATGAAAAAGGGAATCGACAGGAGCACGAAGCTACCGATGCCCGCCTGATAGGCGGCGGGAACCACCACGAGGGGGGCTTGGCCCGTGATCACGAAATAGAGCACGCCGCCGAGCGACAGGACGACCGCGATCGGCGTGCCTGCAACGAAGGCGACGAGCAGAATGAGCGCGACCAACGCCAGCGGATCGAGGCCGATGATTCCGCCCGCATACAAAATGCGCAGCGCAACCACGCAAGCGCCGATGCCGACGGCGACGAGGAATCCCGCGATCGATCCACGGGCACCGACCCGCGCGAGCTTTTCCGCCGCGTAAATCGCCATCAGCAGCAATCCGATGCCGAGCCAGATGGCGACAATACCGGCGCTGATGCCGAGTACCGGCAAGGTCTGGCCGAGCTGGGATCGGAAAAAGGGCGGGAATACGTAAAGCGAGATGGCGCAAACGCCGATCACGGTCCAGAGCCCGACCGCCTCGAGCGTATCGCGCCTCCGGCCTTCGAGCAGATCGACAAGCGCCGTGTAGGCGATCCCGGAGCCGCGCCGGAAATAGGCAGCGGCGCCCAGGAACGTCATGATCGCAAGACAGATCGTCGAGAGGTCCGGGGCCCAGTCGATCCCGGAGTTGAAGGCATAGCGTCCGATCGTATTGACGAACGTGACCGCGAGATCGGCGCCGAGCGCCGCCACCGCCAACGCCTCGTTGACGAGGGCTACCGGCGCAAGGAGCCGCGCGAGGAGACCCGTGGGCACCGCTGCCGCATGCCCTCCAGCACCGGGCCCGGAGGCCTCGGACTGGGAGCCGCTCCCAGTCGGCCTCGCAGGCGTCAGGACCTCAGGCCGGACCAAGCTCGCGGATCGCCTGATCGATGAGATCCTTGCCGATCGACGCCTCGAACTGCTGATAGACCGGCCGCGTGGCCTTGACGAAAGCCTCCCGGTTGTCCGGCGTCAGATCGTTCGCCTGCATCGCCGTCTTGATCTTCTCGACCGCGGCCTTGGTCGCGTCCGGCTGCACCTTCCACTCCCAGTCCATGGCGGTGCGCATGGCCTGCTGCGCCATCGCCTGCTCGTCGGGCGTGAAGCCGTCCCAGAGCGCCTTGTTCATGGCGACGCCGAAGAGATCCATGATGTGGCCGGTCGTGGAAAAGTACTTGCTGACCTCGAACAGTTTCAGATTGACGATGTCGACCGCCGAGTTCTCGACACCGTCCACCGTGTGCTGCTGGAGCGCCAGATACATCTCCGCGGAATCGAGACCCACGGGGTTGGCGCCCAGCATCTGGAACGTCTTCAGGAAGACCGGGCTCGAGATCACGCGGACTTTCATGCCCGCGAGATCCGCGGGCTTCTCCACGGGACGCAGATTATTGGCCATCTGCCGCGGCCCCATGATGAGCCAGCCCAGAAGCTTGAAGCCGACGTCGCCCGCGAAGCCAGCCATCTTCGCACCGAAGGGGCCATCGAGCGCGGCGCGCAACCGCTCCTGCGACGACACGAGGAACGGCAGGCTGAACACGTCCATCTGCCGGGCGAAGCCGGCGAACCACGCCGGCACCGCGATCGCCATCGAGAGCGTGCCCAGCTGAACGGCGGTCAGATTGTCCTTGATGCTGCCGAGCTGCGAGTTCGGGTAGATGTCGACCTTGATCTTGTTGCCCGAGAGCTTCGCGAACTCGTCCGCGAACATCTGGCACGCGCGGCCATAGGTCGACTCCGCCGGCACGGGGGTACCGAAGCGCAGCGTCCGCGTCGCCTGGGCGCGCACGAGAGCCGGCATGCCGATGGTGCCCGCGGCCGCGGCCGCAAGAGAAAGCTTGAGCACACGCCGGCGCGTCGAGGCCGTGGCATCCGTGATCCGCAGTGATGTCGTCATTTTCGTCTCCTCCCCTTCCAAGCTTCTGGCCGCATGGCTGGTCGCCACCGGCTCGAGCGCTCGCGTGCCCCGCGCTATGTGCCCCGCGACGATGGCGCCCTCGCCGCGCCCACCGCCGGCGCGAGCGCGGCGGAGGCGGCCCATGCGGTCGCCCGGATCGACGACCACACGGGAATGCCGAGCCGCGCACGCAGCCGGTCGATGATGTCCAGGGTCGGCAGCTGAGAGCAGGCAATGAACAGCGCACGGCTCCGGGGCGTCACGGTCTTGAGAGCGAGGTCGAAGACCTGCTCCTCCGTCACACGTCCGAGGTCATCGGTGGTCGCGCACTCGAAGCTGTTGAGGATCTCGACCGCAATGCCTGCGCTGCCAAGATAGGCGCGCAGCCCTCGGTTCACCGCGTCGAGGTAGGGCGTGACCACCGCGGTCTCCTCGACCCGGTCGCGGCGGAGCGCGTCGACCATAGCCGAGGCAGTGCTGACGACGGCGGCGCCCGACCTCTCTCGCAAGGCTTGCGTCACTTGCGCGGTACCCTCGGGACCACCGAGAAAGCCCGCCGCGGTGCAGCCATGGACCACGAGTTCCGGGCGCGGGCTCAGGAAGGGCGCCACCGCATCGAGCGCCCGCTGCGAATAGGCCGGCAGGTCCTCCACCCGCATGGTCTCGCCCGGAAGCCGCACGCGCGCGACGGCGACCGGTGCCAGCTCCGGGCAGAGCGCGTTCATCTCGCGCTCCATGGTGGTGTTGTTCGCGGGAACCGCTAGAACAGCGCGATGTCGGGGCGGCATCACGGTCCTTCCGCCGCGGTCGAGACGGGCTTTTCGGTCCATGCAGGATTTGATCGCCGCCGGGGGGTTTCGTCAATCGCGGCCTCCACGCGTTGCGGTTCGCACAACAGCGGATGGCGATTGCATTCTGGTCACCGCTCGGGATTCATGCTGCCGGCCGCGGGCGGAGACCCGACAAGGATCACGGAATGGCCGTCAATCGAAGGAGCAGGTAATGGAGCTGTGCCAGGGACCGCGCGCGGTGACGAAGCGGCCGAGCCTGAAGGTGCCGCCGCGATCGTGCGATTGCCACATGCACATCTTCGGTCCGGATTCCGCTTACCCCTATACCACCGACCGCAACTACACGCCGCCCGACGCCCTCCCGCCCAATTACCTGCGCGTGCTCGACACCCTCGGCATGGAGCGCATGGTCGTCGTGCAGGCGAGCGTCTACGGATGCGACAATCGCCGGACCGTGGCGGCAATCGCGGAGCTCGGACGCAAGCGGGCGCGCGGCATCGGCATGGTCGAGCAGGATGTGAGCGTCAAGACGCTGCGCGAGCTTGCCGACGCCGGCATCAAGGGCACGCGCTTTATCACGACGGTCAAGGGCGGACCCACCCTCGATCATCTCCGGGGCGTCGCCGAGAAGATCGCGGAGGTCGGATGGCACATCGAGATGTACGTCCCGCGGCATCTCTGGGGCGAGCTGCTGCCGCGGGTTGCGGCATTGCCGGTACCGGTCGTGTTCGACCACATGGGCGGCATGCTGGCCAATACCGATCCCGACGACCCGGACCTCCTGGGCATGCTGAGGTTGCTTGAGAAGGGACGCTGCTGGGTCAAGCTCTGCGGCTATCGGGCGTCGCTTGCGGGCCATCCCTATGCCGACGTCGAGCCTCTGGCGCGGCGTTTCGTCAAGCACGCCCTCGAGCGCTGCGTCTGGGGCACCGACTGGCCGCACACCACCCTCACCGGCTATATGCCCGACGATGGGGACCTGCTGGACCTGCTGGGCGCCTGGGCACCGGAGCCCGCGGCTCGCGCGAGGATTCTGGTGGATAATCCGGCGGCGCTCTATGGCTTCGACTGAGTGGCCGGGCGAGCGCGCGGATTGACCGAGAGCGACTGGGAAAGGCCCTGATGCCCGAGACGCGATCCACGCCGGATAGGACGGCCGCCAACATCAAGCGACTCGCCTATTTCGAGAAGTTCTTCGACCCGGTCGCCGAGCGCACGCTCGCGGCACGACCCGACATCGACCTCATGCGCCTCAGCTACAGCCGGCCGGAGGCGGAGACCTGGCCCGAGATATCCCGCGCGCACGGCTATCAGATCCAGCCTCGCGGCGAGCTGCGCGAACCCTGGTTCGGCGACGGCGCTCTGCTGCGGCGCTGCCCCAGCCTACTCGCCATCAGTTCCAGCGGCGCCGGCTACGACATGGTCGATGTCGATGCCTGCACGGCGGCGGGCGTCATCGTCTGCAACCAGTCGGGCTTCAACAAGGAGGCGGTCGCCGAGCACACGCTGGGATTCATCCTGTCTCTCTCCAAGAAGATCGGGCTTGCCGACAAGGTGCTGCGGCGCGAGGGCGTGCGCGACCGGTTCGGCTACATGGGCAACGACATCCGCGGCAAAACCGTGGGGATCGTGGGCATCGGCCAGATCGGCACACGCACGGCGGAGCTCTGCCGTCTCCTGTTCGGCATGACGGTCCTCGCCTGCGACCCCTACCTGACCGCCGACCAGGTGCGCGAGCGCGGCGCAACGAAAGTCGAGCTCGAGGAGTTGCTTCGCCGCTCGGACTTCGTGTCGCTCCACTGCCCGCGCAACAGCGAGACCATGGGCATGATCGGCCGCGCGCAATTCGCGCTCATGAAGCCGACCGCATTCTTCATCAGCACGGCACGCGGCGGGGTCCACAAGGAGGACGAGCTTGCCGAAGCGCTGCGGGACCGCCGGATTGCCGGTGCAGGCCTCGATGTCTTCCTGCAGGAGCCGCCACAGCCCCACCACCCGCTGCTCGCCTTCGACAATGTGGTGGCAACTCCGCACACGGCCGGAATGACCGAGGAATCGCTCTACGACATGGCGGTGGCCACGGCCGAGCAATGGATCACGATCTTCGAGGGTCGGGTGCCGCCGCGCCTGGTCAATCCTGCCGCCTGGCCGCGCTACGCCGAGAGATTCGAGAGGCTGCTCGGTTTCGCGCCGGCACCGCTGCCCGGCACATCCTGACATAGCCGAGGTTTCCCGATGGAGATAGAACGACCGGCGCTGCCGAACGCGGTCGAGCTCGAGTGGGGCAGCGACGCGATCGCGCTGATGCTGAGATCGCTGGGCCTGCCTTTCCTGTGTGTGACCCCTGGCGCAAGTTTCCGCGGCCTGCACGACAGCCTCGTCAACGCGCTCGGAAACCGCGATCCGCAGATGCTGCTGTGCCTCCACGAGGAGAGCGCCGTCTCGATCGCGCACGGCTATGCCAAGGTCACAGGCAAGCCGCTCGGCGTCGTCCTGCACAGCAACGTCGGGCTCATGCACGCGACCATGGCAATCTTCAATGCGTGGTGCGACCGCATGCCGATGCTGATCGTGGGCGCCACCGGCCCGCTGGATGCCATGCGGCGGCGGCCCTGGGTGGATTGGATCCACACCTCGCGCGACCAGGCCGCGATGATCCGCCACTACACCAAGTGGGACGATCTCCCGGCGTCGATCCCGGCGGCGCATGAATCGCTGCTCCGCGCGGCCCTGATGACCAGCACGCCGCCCCAAGGACCGGTCTATGTCTGCCTCGATGCCGGGCTCCAGGAATCCCGCTATGCCGCGAGCGCGCCGACGCCCGACCCGTCTCGGTTCCAGCCGCCGGTCGCGCCGACGCCCGCGGCCGATCTGGTCGAGCGCGCGGCCCAATGTCTCGAGGCCGCGAAATCGCCGGTGATCCTGATGGGCCGCGTCTCGCGGAGCCCCGCGGCTTGGCAGCAGCGCATCGCGCTGGCGGAGCGCCTGGGCGCCGCCGTCCTCACCGACCTCAAGACCGCGGCCTCGTTTCCGACCGACCATCCCCTCCACGCGGCGCCGCCCGGCCTCTTTCCGCGGCCCGAGGCGCTCGCCAAGCTGCGCGAGTCCGATGCGGTTCTGAGCCTCGACTGGGTCGATCTCGCGGGCACGCTCGGCCACGCCTGGCCCGACACCGTCTGTCCCGCGAAAGTGATCCAGGCGTCGCTCGACCTCTACATCCACAACGGCTGGAGCATGGATCACCAGGCCCTGCCGCCGGTCGACATCGCGCTCATGGGCGCTCCCGATGCGACCGTGTCCCTGATCCTCGAGGCGCTTTCGGGAACCCGAGCGGCGCGGCGCGTCCCGCCGCCGGCCCCCGCACCGCCCAAGGCAGACTATGCAGAGCGCTCTGCCGGCGAAATCGGCATGCCCGATCTCGCCTCGGCGCTTCGCGCAGCGACCCACGGGCGTGACGTGTCGCTGATCCGCTTGCCTCTGGGATGGAGCGGCGAGCTCTGGCATTTCCGCCACCCGCTCGAGTATCTCGGCTGCGATGGCGGCGGCGGCATTGGCGGCGGGCCCGGAATGGCGGTCGGCGCCGCGCTGGCGCTCCAGGGAACCGGCCGGCTGCCGGTCGCGATCCTCGGCGACGGCGATTACCTGATGGGCATCACGGCGCTCTGGACCGCGGCGCACTATCGCGTGCCCTTGCTGGCGATCGTCGCCAACAACCAGTCCTTCTTCAACGACGAGGTGCACCAGGAGCGCGTCGCGCGGCTGCGCGGCCGGCCGGCCGGCAACCGTTGGATCGGCCAGCGGATCGCCGATCCCGACATCGACCACGCGGCGCTCGCACGCGGGCAAGGTCTCGTCGGCATCGGGCCTGTCCGCACTCGGGACGAGCTTGCGAGACGCCTCGCAGAGGCGGTAGCGGCCGTCGAGGGCGGGGCGAGCGTCGTCGTCGATGTCCACGTGAAGCCTGGCTACACGTTTGCCATGGAAAAGTCGCTGACCCGCGACCGCGGAGCCTGATGGTCGGCGAACTGGTCGGAGCGGAGCTGAGGCGGCGCGAGGATTTCCGTCTGCTGACGGGACAGGGCCGCTTCACCGGCGACCTCAAGGCTGAGCGCATGCTGCAGGCGGTGCTGGTCCGGTCGCCGCACGCTCATGCAGCCGTCGGGCACATCGACGTGGACGCCGCCCGTGCCCTGCCGGGCGTCGCGGGCGTCTTCACGGCGGCCGATCTCGCGGCCGATGGCATTCCCGACCTGCCGGGCGGCGTCGATCACCCGCGCCCGGACGGCAGCCCGGCGCCACGCACGCTCCGGCCGCTGCTCGCCCGCGAGCGTGTGCGCTACGTCGGCGAGCCCGTTGCGCTCGTCCTCGGGCGGACCCTCCCGGAGGCGCTGTCGGCGGCCGAGGCGGTCGTCGTCTCCTATGACGAGCTGCCGCCGGTCGCGACGGTGGCGGACGCCCGTGCCGATGCCGCGCCGGCCGTGTGGAGCGAGGCGCCGGACAACGTCGCTTTCCTCTGGAGGGGTGGCGATGCCGCCGCGGTCGAGACCGTGCTCCGCGCCGCGCATCACGTGACCCGGCTCAGGCTCGCGATCTCGCGCGTCACTGCTAGCTCGATCGAGCCGCGCGTCTCCCTGGCTGTTCCGGAGGAAAGTGGACGCCTCGTCCTCTACACCAGCCATCAGGTGCCGCACGAGCTGCACGCAGCGCTCGCCAAGCTGTTCTCGCTCGATCCGTCGCAGCTACGGGTGATCGCTCCCGACGTCGGCGGCTCGTTCGGCATGAAGGCCGGAACCTATCCGGAGACCGCGCTCGCCGTCTGGGCGGCGCGCCGCTTGGGGATGCCGGTCAGGTGGACCTCCGACCGCGCCGAGGCATTCCTGTCCGACGAGCACGGCCGCGACATCGATGCCGAGGTCGAGCTGGGTCTCGACCGCGACGCCCGCTTCACGGCGCTCCGCGTGCGCTATCACGCCAATGTCGGCGCCTATCTCTCGGGTAGGTCCCTGGCGCCCGTGAACAACATCGGCGGAATCGCCGGCGTCTACCGCACCCCATATATCTGCGCGGAGATCTTCGGTGTTTTCACCAACACCGTGCCGCTCGGCCCCTACCGTGGCGCCGGGCGGCCGGAGGCCACCTGCGCGATCGAGCGCGCGATCGACGTGGCCGCCCGCGAGCTCGGAATCGAGCCCTTCGAGCTCAGACGCCGGAACCTCGTTCCTCCGGAGGCGATGCCGTTCAAGACGGGCTTCCTCTTCACCTACGACTGCGGCGATTTCGGCGCGAATATGACGGCGGCGGCCCGGCTCGCCGATCTCGAGGGGTTCGCACGGCGCCGCGAGGACGCGGCCAAGCGCGGCCGGCTGCGCGGTATCGGCATCGCGAATCCCGTCGAGGTCTCCGGCGGTCCCTATTTCCGCATCGGCAAGGACGCGGCCCGCCTCACCCTTGCGCCTGACAGCAGCATCACGATCGACGTCGGCGCAATGTCGACGGGCCAGGGCCTGGAGACCGCAATGCCGCAGCTGGTGGCGGATCGCCTCGGGGTTCCCGTCGAGCGCGTGCGCTTCCGTCAGGGCGATACCGACTACCTCGCCTTCGGTCGAGGCAGCGGCGGATCGAGCGCGCTCTGCGTCGGTGGCGCCGCCGTCTCGGTCGCGACGGTCCGCGTGCTGGAGAAGGCCCGCCTGATCGCCGCGGAGGCGCTGGAGGCCGCGGCCGGGGATGTCGAGTTCGTCGACGCGCGTTTCCGGATCGTCGGCACCGACCGCTCCATCGGACTCATGGAGGTTGCGGCAGCGGCCGCCGATCCGGCGCGGCTGCCGCCGGGCCTGCCACCGGGCTTGTCGGAGGCTGCGGAGTTCCAGCCGGCCGCAGTGACGTTCCCGAACGGCTGCCACATCTGCGAAGTCGAGATCGATCCGGAGACCGGCACGGTCGAGCTGATCGCCTACAGCGCGGTCGAAGACGTCGGACGCGTGCTCAATCCCATGCTGGTGCGCGGCCAGGTGCATGGCGGCGTGGCGCAGGCGGTGGGCCAAGCGATCGGCGAGCAGATCGTGTACGACCGCGACACGGCACAGCTCCTTACGGGTTCCTTCATGGACTATGCGATGCCGCGAGCCACGGACCTGCCGGAGATGCGCTTCGAGACCCGGGAAGTACCGACCGCGGTCAACCCGCTGGGTGCCAAGGGCGTGGGCGAGGCGGGCACGGTCGGCGGTCTTGCGGCGACGCTCAACGCGATCTGCGACGCGCTCGGACCTCTGGGCATCGACCACATCGACATGCCCGCGACGCCTCAGCGGATCTGGGCGGCGATCGCCGCGCGCCGAGGGGCGCGCTGACTTACTGCTTCGGCTTCAGGTCATCCGGCAGGAAGCGGGTGTCGATGATCTTGGACCAGTCGACGTCGCCGCTGATCGCGCCCACGAGCTTCTGGGCCTCGATCATGCGGTTCATGCCCTCGACGTGGAAATCGCCGGGACCCCAATAGGGCTCGCCGGTCTTGGCGCGCGCCGAGGTCAAGTTCCGCACCGCGCTCTGCGCCACCTCGGGCTCGAGGTTGTACGCCTTCGCGATGATCGTCCCGGCCTCGTCCGGGTGCGCGTACATGTAGTCGACCGCCTTCCGGCGCGCCCGCAGGATCGCGCGGAGGAAATCGCCGCGGCTCTCGGCCGCCTTCCCCGTGGTTACGCCGACGACGTTGTCGAGCGCTGGCAGGATCTCGCTGGCGGTGGCGAGCGCGCGGTACTTCGTCTTGTACTTCGACCACAGCGGCTCCGGGATCGGCGCCACGTCGAGCGAGCCCAGGTCAAGTGCCACGACGCCCTCGCCGAATCCGCCAGCCTTCACGTATTCCGCTCCGTCGGGCTTGAGGCCGCCCGCTTGCGCCACCAGGATCGCGAGAGCCTGGCTGGTCGATTTCGGATTGGTGTAGCCGATCTTCTTTCCCGCAAGGTCCTTGAGAGACTTGATCGGCGAATCCGGCTTGGTCGCCCAGATGAACTCGGCGACGGTCAGGACGTTGTCGCTGATGATCTTGAGATCGGCGCCCTGCCGGATGGCGACCACCACCGCGGTCGGATTGATCTCGCCGTAGGCCACGCCGCCCGCGATCATGTTGCGCATCGAGGTGCCACCGCCCTGCGAGGAGAGGATGCCGGTAATGTCGGCGCCCTCCTCCTTGAAGTAGCCCTTCTCCATCGCCACCGCATATGGCATGCCGTTCGCCGCAATCCCGTAGTTCCCGACCTCGATCTCCTCGGCGACCGCGGCGGCGCCAAGCGCGACGAGCGTCGCAAGGCATGCCGCAGAACGGACAAAGATTGAGTGCACCGCGACCCTCCCTGGCTCTTCTTCCATCGCTGATTGCTTGCTTCGATGGAAACAGGCAACGCTTGGTTGCGCCTCCAACACTACTCTCTCGGCCGGCTTGGGCGCACGTTAATCGACCTTGGTGTGCCTGACGCAACACCACGATGGGTCTTGGCGGCGGTCATTGCCAGATCGTCCAATTCGCCCTACGGATGCTCGGCACCGTCGCCGAGTGCGGTCGGGCAATTCGATCGAGGAAAGATCGAACAGGTTATTGCGCGTCTCGCGAAGATCACGGAGCGACGAATAGGTCGATAACGCCAGCTGGATGCGCTTGGCCGCGAGGCCATCGGTGAGCGATGGGATATCGGGGAATGTTGAGATCAGCGAATCCGAAACGCCGACGGTCTGCGCTTTCTTGACCAAGTAGCTCCCCGTGCAGATGCCGAACTTCAAGCCTTTCTGTCCCGCTTCAGCCATGGTTTTGGGCGAGGCCGGCACGACCGAGGGAATGCAGCCGAAGGCACAGGCATCCTTGATCAGGAGGTCAGCGTAGACGACCTGCTGACAGCACTCCTTGGCGATGATGAGCACGGCGCCGATCATGTCCCAACGACCGGCCTGAAAACCGGAATCAGCTGGCCGGAGGCAACGGCCGCGACTTTTTTGGCACGCCAAGCCGGCCCATGATGATTTGGACCATCACGGGCGGGAGGCCGCGAGGGATTGCAGCGATGCTCCCGGGCGCCGCCGCAAACCGGCTTCGGCGGGTTCAAGCCAAGTTCTTCATGTTATTTTCCACCCTGGCCCGGCATGATTATGAGGCGTCAAGGAGTGCGTGATACGAGTATCGGCTCAGGCAAACCGGCTCGGATCTCAAGATCGTCCAGAAGAAAATCCATATCCACGACGATCGCATAACCGGCGCGATCGACTTCTACAATATTTGACGGCTGCGACCCGTCTAGCCCCGATCGACGGATCTTCCTGCCCACACGCCGGTCCGCGACAGATCGCGCGCCACATCGCGTAGCGTGCGGACGAATGCTTCCGCGAGATCGGATTTACGGCCGTGGGCCGGCCTGACCAGCGTCAGCTGCCAATAGGCGCGCGGCCGAAACCGCCAAGCGTGCACGTCGTCCTGGCGGAGATCGGAGTCTAAGGCGCTGCGCGTCAACAAGGTGAAACCGAGGCCCTGGCGCAGCAGGCCGCGAAGCATCGAGTGGTCGTCCACCTCGAGCTTGACGTTGAGCGCGATGCCGGCGTCGGCGCTCCAGCCGTCGACCACACGCCGCGATGCATTGGGCCGGCTCGGCAGGATCAGGGGAATACCGGGCAGCTCTGCGACCCGCACATGATCCCGAAGCGGCAAGCCGCCGGTCCGACGGCCCACCAGATAGACCTCTTCCTTGACCAGCGGCGTGCTCTCGAAACCGCGTTGCGGCAGCGGATCGTGGACGCAGGCCAGATCCACCTGCCCCCGCGTCAGCCATTCGTGAATGTAGCTGCTGAACCCGCCGACGATGCGCAAAAACACGTTGGGGTATTCTGCATTGAACCGTCGCACCAGGGCGGGAGCGAGGAAATAGCCGGCGGCCGGCGGCAAAGCGACGGAGATCGCGCCGGCAGGCCCCCTCTTGCCGCCCCGGATCTCGGACTTGGTCTGATCGAGCTGGCGCAGGGCGAGCTGGCTCCGCTCCAGCAGAATGCGACCGGCATCTGTGAGCGTGACGCCGTGGCCATGGCGCTTGAAGAGCGCCGTCTCGAGCTCCTGCTCGAGTTTGGCGATTTGCCGGCTCACCGCCGGTTGCGAGATGCGGAGCTGCTCGGAGGCCCGGCTGTAACTACCAAGCTCGGCGACCGCTTGAAAATACCGGAGCGCGCGGGTCTCCATCAGGGCCAGCATTCCGATGTTCTGATTATAACACCTATACGTCTTATGATTTGGACGCAAGGCTGGGCGCAGTCCTAGCATGGCGCGGACCGAAGCACCGGAACTTGAGGCGTGCGAATGAAATCACCACGGTTTCCGCGTCGACCACGCCGTCGCGCGTGTGGACGGCCCAGCGCCCTTGGTTGGGAGCGATTTGCGTGACCCGGCTCTGCTCGAACAGCGTAACGCCGGCTTTGACGGCCGCATGGCCCAAGCCCCGAGCATAGGCCAGCGGATCGACGGAACCGCCGCGGCGATCGAGGACTCCCGCGGGGTAACACGTGCTGCCGGTGAGCTCGGTCAGGCGTTTCGCATCGAGGAACGACACCGGCGCACGCCGCTCTGCCAGAAGCGCGCCCGCTCTTCCAGCGTCTTGGCAGCGGCCGGCGCGTGTGCCGCCAAGATCAGGCCCTGCCTGACCGCATCGCACAGGATGCCATGCCGCTCGATGAGGCTAAAGACGAGGTCGGGACCAGCTGCGAGCATGGCGATCAGCCGCTCGCCGCGTTCGGGCCCGAAATGCTCGAGCAGATGGGCGTGATCGTGCTTGGCATAGGGAACGACCTGCCCGAACGCCCGACCGGAGCCGCCCCAGCCGACTTCACGGGCCTCGAGTACGAGGCTGGAAACCGGCCTCTTTCAGGTGAAGCGCCGTCGATAGGCCCGTATACCCGGCACCGACGATGGCGACATCCGCCTTCACCCGGCTGCGCAGCGGCGCCGCATTGAGCCGCGGTGCCGCCCCTGGTGTATAGGGCTCGGGGAGCGGCGTGGGGTCATCCAGCGGATGGGTCATGTGCGCCGGCGTTCAGATCTTTCCGAACTCGGAGCCGCGAAGCGAGCGCAGCACGCGCTCGGGCGTCATGGGCATGGCCGATTGCCGACGGCCCGTGGCGCGGGCGATCGCATTGGCGATCGCGGCGCCCACGGGGACGATCGGCACCTCGCCGACGCCTCGAAGTCCGTAAGGCACATCGGGTACGGGCGTCTCGATGATCACGCAGTCGATCGCCGGCAGATCCAAGGCGGTGGGTATCCGATAATCCAACAGACTGGCATTTCTGAGCCAACCGTCGGCCGCGTAATCGAAATACTCCGTGAGCGCCCAGCCGAGTCCCTGCGCCACGGAGCCCTGGATCTGGCCCTCGACCGACGGGGGGTTCACCGCACGGCCGACATCCTGGAAGGCCGTGTAGCGCAGGACCGTCACCTGGCCCGTATGCGGATCGACCTCCACATCGCAGACGTGGGCGCCGATCTCGACGCCCAGGGGCAATCGGGTGGAGACGCCGCGGCCCACGATCGCTCCGTCCAGCATCGTGGCGCGCGCCAGGCTCTGCAGCGAGATTGACGCTCCGCCCGCGCGCATAGACCGAAACTCGCGCTCCGCGTACGCGATTTCTTCCGGCGAGCACTGCAGCTGCTCCGCCGCCCGTTTCTTCAATTGCCCTATGGCGTCCTGACAGGCCTCGTGCACGGCCGCGGCCATGGTGCGCGTCACACGGCTCCCGGCCGAGAGCTGGGTAAATCCAACCGACTTGGTGTCGCCTGTCTGGACGTATACATCTGCGAGATCGATGCCGAATTCCTCCGCCACGACCTGGGCCATCGAGGTGCGCGTGCCCGCGATGTCGACGGCGCCGATCGTCGCCATCACGCGTCCATCGCCGGTTAGCGCAATGTGGCACGCGGACGTCATCGAGGTGCCGCGCCAATAGCCAAGCGCGAGCCCTCGCCCGCGCGGGAATCGTCCGGCTGGCAGCGGATCACGCCAGCACGGATGCTCCCTCACCCGATCGAGGATCGTCGTGAGGCCGATGGTTGGGAATGGGGTTCCCACGACCATCGGGCTTCCCGTAACCGAGGCATTGCGGTCGCGGAATTCGAGCGGGTCCAGATTCAGCCGCTCCGCCAGCTCGTCCATCGCCTGCTCGACCGCGAAGGCGGTCTGCGTGCCGCCGGGTCCTCGATAAGCTTCGGCCCGGGGCTTGTTCGTGCAGACATCGAAGCCCTCGAGCTTCAGGTGTGGGCACTGATAGAGATTGGCGCACGCCTGCATCTGCAGCGTGGTTCCGACGCCGGGGAAAGCCCCGGCGTCGAACAAGAAGCGCCCTTGAATTGCCGTGAGGCGGCCATCGCGCTTGGCGCCCACCTTGACCTCGATCTGCGCCGCAGGCGATGGCCCGGTGCCGAGCATGACCTCTTCGCGGCTGAGCACGATCTTGACGGGGCGGCCCGCCTTCTCGGCCAGTTTGACCGCCGCGGGCTCGATGTGAGCATAGATCTTGCCGCCGAACCCTCCGCCGATCTCCAGCGGTATGACCTTGAGCAGGGATTGCGGCTTGCCCAGGATGACGGCGAGCTGAATCTCGAGCGTGAAGGCACCTTGCGTTGACGCCCAAACCCTCGTCAGCCCGCTGGGCTCGACTTGAGCAAGGGCGGCATTGGGCTCGATATATCCCTGATGAACCGTGTCGATGGTAACACGGCGCTCCACCACCACGTCTGCTTCCGCAAACCCCTGCTGGACGTCACCCCGGGCTAGCAGCGTGCGCGCGCCGATATTGGACGGCCGCTGCGGCCTCGGCTCGATGCCCTTCGTGAAGCAATGGTCGTGCAGCACGGGCGCATCGGGCCGCATCGCCTCGTCCAAGGTCATCACCGGCGTCAGCACCTCGTACTCGACCTCTATCAGGGCCAGCGCCGCCTCGGCGATGTGCGGATCATCGGCAGCCACCGCCGCGACCGGATGGCCGATCCAGAGCACTTTGTCTTTCGCCATATTCATGCGGGCGATGTACCACATGTCGGCCCCGCCCTCGCCGACCTGGGCTTTCGCATCGATGGGCAAATCGAGGAAGTCCTCACCCGTGACCGCGGCACGAACCCCCTTCAATGCAAGCGCCTTCGAAACATCGACGCGAATGAGACGGGCATGCGCGTGCGGGCTGCGCTTGATGCGTCCATGCAGCATGCTCGGCAATGAGAAATCAGCGGGGTATATAGCGTGCCCTGTCACGCGTTCCTTCGCATCGACTCTCGGCACGCGCTTTCCGACGACGTTCAATGCTCCCGCGGCTGAACTCATGATCCCTCGCCTGGAACCGCAGCGAGTACCGAGGCCACGGCCTTGACGATCTTGTCGTAGCCGGTGCACCGGCAGAGATTGCCGGCCAACGCCCTCCGAATCTCCTCCTCCGAGAGGTGCCCCTTGCGGCCGAGCAAGACCGAAGCCGACATGACGACGCCCGGCGTGCAGAAGCCGCATTGTGTGCCGCCCCAATCGATGATCGCCTGCTGGAGCGGGTGGAGCGCGGGAGGCTTCGCAAGTCCTTCGATCGTCACCACCGCCTGATCGGTTAGCTCGACAGCGAGAATGAGGCAGGAATTCACCGGCTCGCCGTCCAGCAATACCGTGCAAGCGCCGCAATTGCCGTTGCCGCAGCCTTCCTTCGTGCCCGTGAGGCCAAGCCGATCCCGAAGCAGATCGAGCAGCGTATCGCGCGTCTCGGAAACGACCTCCACGGTCTCTCCATTCACAGATATTTGGTGCAGCCGTCTCATTGGCTCTCCATCAGTCCGAGCGCGCGTCCACAATTCAGGAGCGCACGCCGGGTGAGGGTGCGAGTGAGCTCGAGCCGGTATTCGGCCGAGCCGCGCGTGTCGGAGATCGGTCGTGCATCGTGAACGGCGAGCTTCGCGGCCTCTTCGACAAGCGCCGCCGTCAGACGCTCGCCCCGCATGCAGGTCTCCGCCCGTGCGGCCCGGAGCGGGGTGGGACCAACGGCAGCCAACGCGACGCGGCCGTCGATCACATTGCCTCTGTCATCGAGGTGCAGCCAGGCGCCGGCACCCGCCACGGCGATATCCATCTCGCGACGGGGCGTGAAACGGAGATAACTGCCGGCGCTGCGTGCCGGTGGCGCCGGCAGTTTGATCGATACCAGGATCTCTTGCGGACTCAAGCAAGTCCGGCCAGGGCCTACGAACAGCGATTCGAGCGCGATGCGCCGGCGCCCGGCTGGGCCTGCGATCTCCGCCTGCGCCCCATGGCAAATCAAAGGAGGGACCGAATCGGCCGAGGGAGCCGCGTTGCAGATATTCCCGCCCAGCGTGGCTCGGTTCTGAATTTGATAGCTGCCGATCATCTGCGCCGCCTGCACAATCGCGGGAAACTCGCGCAGGGCGTGGTGCCGGCCCAGCGCCGTAGCGCTCATTGCGGCGCCAAGCCGGATGCTCCCGTCCGCCTCCTGCTCCAACCGGTTTAACTCTGAAAGCCGCTTGACATCGATGACGTGTCGAACCTCGCGCCGTCTCTCACGCATTTGAACGACGAGATCCGTTCCGCCCGCGAGCACGCGAGCGCCCGGACTGCTCAGTAGTGCGATCGCCTCATCGAGATCGCTGGGCACGCTGTACTCGAACTCAATCACGTCCTGGCACCTTGGGAACCGCAAGAACGCATATGGCGCTTGTTATAGCATCAGCCGTCAACTTGGTCCTGACGACCGGCTGGATGTTCGACATGCTTCCACCGCAACCCTATGGTGTCAGCCGAGGACCTGCTCTCGGGAAACTGGACCCAAGTCGATCCAGACCTATGACCGGTGGCGGAAGCACGGCGGGCTGATGCCGTCGGAGATGCCGCCGCTGAAGCAGCTCGAGGAGGCGAACCAGCGGCTGAAGAAGCTGGTGGCCGATCTCTGGCTCGACAAGGAGATGCTGCAGGACGCGATCGGCCGAAAGCTATGAAGCCTGCTCGGGCCCGGAAGGCGGTCGATGCCTCGATGGAACAGGCGACGCTTGGTTGCCCCTCTAACACTACTCTCGGCCGGCTTGGGCACACGTCAACCGACCTTGGTGTGCCTGACGCAACACCACGATGGATCTTGGCGGCCGATCATTGCCAGATCGTCCAATTCGCTCTACGGATGATTAGCGCCGTCGTCGAGCGCGAGGGCAATTCGATCGGGGGGAAATACAAATGCAATATGTCAGCCGGAAAGCCTTCGTGCGCGGCGTCATCGCTGGGGGCGCGCTGGTGGCGGCACCCTTCGTCTGGCGCTCCGGCGCGCGCGGCGCCGAGCCGACCGTGCTCAAGCTCGCCTCCATCGACACGCCGATCTCGCCGAACCAGACGATCTGCGAGCGGTTCGCGGAGCTGGTGGAAAAGAAGACCAACGGAGCCATCAAGCTGCAGATCTTCGCCGTGGGCCAGCTCGGCACGCTGCAGAACATCATGTCGGGATTGCAGACCGGCATCATCGATTTCGCGACGCACACCGCGGGCTTCCTGGAGAGCTTCTTTCCCCGCGTGCAGCTGATCGATCTGCCGTTCCTCTGCCGCGACGTCGCGACCGCCGAGAAGCTCCTCGATGGCCCGATCGGGCAGAAGCTCTTCGACGACATGCCGGCCAAGGGAATGCTGGGCCTGACCTGGGGCCACTACGGACTCCGGGTCGTGGAGACGACAGATCGCCGGGTGCGGGAGCCTGGCGACCTCGCCGGCCTAAAGATCCGCGTACAGCCCGGCGCGGTCTTCGCCGCGAGCTTCAAGGCACTGGGCGCGATCCCCGTGGTTCTCGATATCTCCGAGCTCTATATCGCGCTCTCCCAGCGGACTGTCGGCGGCTTCGAGCTGCCTTTCGTGGCGTTGCTCGCATCGAAGCTCTACGAGGTCTCCAAGTTCGTCGGCGTCACCAATCACGTCTACAACGCCATGGCACTGATCGCGAGCAAAGGCAAGTTCGAGGCGCTCGACAAGAGCCATCAGGCCGCGATCCGCGAGGCCGCCGCGGAGCTGCAGCCGTTCTGGCGCAAGCTCATCGCCGAGAAGACCGTGGAGGCCCGCGCGGCCGTCGCCGAGAAGGGCATGACCATCGACGAGACCGACTACGAGGCGTTCCGCAAGGCCATGGTCCCCGTCTATGCCGAGTTCCGAAACAACATCGGCGGCGATCTTCTGGACGAAGCGATCAAGATGAACGGCTGACGCGGGCGCCGCACGCGCCCGCCATGGACGGCGACACGCGAGCACCCGCGCTGCGGCAGGTGCTCCGCGCCGCCGATACCATCTTCAATACCGTGCTCGGACTCGCCCTGGCCGCCGAGATCGCGGCGGTCCTGCTCGGCGTCGTCTCGCGCACGGCGTTCGGCTATGGTCTGCTGTGGACCGACGAGGTCTCGAAGATCGCGCTCTCGACCATCGCGTTCGTCGGCGGTGCCGCCGGCTATCGAGACAATCATCACGCCTACCTCCGCCTCCTCGTGGACCTGATGCCGAAGCGAGGGCACCAAGTAGTGCTCGCTCTCGTCGAATGGCTCATCGTGCTGCTTTCCGGGCTCATCGCATGGGTCTCGGTCACGCTGATCGAGGCCCGCTCGCAGGAGGTGATGCCGATCCTCGGCATCTCGGGGATCTGGGTCGGCCTCCCCCTGAGCCTCGGCATGGCGATGATCGCGATCTATGCGATCGATCGCCTCGGCCGGCTCGAGATTCGACTGGCCGCGCTGACAGGAATCGGAATAGGCGCGCTCGTGATCGTCCTTGTCGCCCTCAAGGGCGTCTGGTCGCCGTGGCTCGCGGGCAACGTCGCGTTGACGATGGCTCTTTCTTTGTTCCTCGCCAGCATTCTGCTCGGCATGCCCGTCGGGTTCTCGCTGCTGCTGGCGACGGTGATCTACCTCTATGGCTCCGGCAGTGTGCCGCTGGTGGCCGTGCCGCAGAACATGCTGGATGGGGCCGGTCATTTCCTGCTGCTGGCGTTGCCGTTCTTCATCCTGGCCGGGCTCATCATGGAGCGCGGCGGCATCAGCCTGCGGCTGGTGCGGCTGGTTCACGCGCTGGTCGGCCATTTCCGCGGCGGACTGCTGCAGGTGATGGTGCTGAGCATGTATCTGGTCTCGGGCCTCTCGGGCTCCAAGATCGCCGACGTGGCGGCGGTCGGCTCGGTCACCCGCGACATGCTGCGCCGCGAGGGCTACTCGCTGGCCGAGGGCGCCTCGGTTCTCGCGGTCTCCGCCGCGATGGGCGAGACCATCCCGCCGAGCATTCCGATGCTCCTGCTGGGCTCCATCACCTCGGTCTCGATCGCCGCGCTATTCCTGGGCGGGCTCGTGCCGGCGGCGATCGTCGCGCTCTGCATCATGGCGCTGATCTTCCTGCGGGCGCGCCGGCTCGGCCGCGAAGTCGCGCTGCGCGCGGGCTGGCGCGTCGTCGGTCGCGCGGGTCTCGGCGCCCTGCTTCCCATGCTCATGCCGGTGATCCTGTTCGCCGGCATCCTCTCGGGCGCAGCGACGCCGACGGAGGTGTCGAGCTTCGCCGTGGTCTACGGCTTGCTGCTGGCCTGCGGGCTCTATCGGGAGATGTCCCTGCGCCAGGCCTGGCAAGCGGTGATCGATGCGTCGATCACCGCCGGCATGGTCCTGTTCATCGTGGCCGCCGCGTCGGCATTCGCGTGGACGCTGACCATCGCGTCGTTGCCGATCCGCCTCGTCGCCCTGGTGGGTGCGCTCCACCAGAGCCAATCGCTGTTTCTCGTCGGCACTACCCTCTTGATGATCGTCGCCGGCGCCATCTTGGAGGGGCTTCCCGCCCTGCTGATCCTGGCGCCGCTCTTGATGCCGATCGCCGTGCAGGTCGGCATCAATCCCGTGCACTATTCGATGATCCTTCTGATCTCGATGGGCACCGGCGCATTCATGCCGCCGGTCGGGATCGGCTTCTATGTCTGTTGCGCCGTATGCCGGAGCCCGATCGAGGCCTCGACCCGCGCGATGGTGCCCTACGCCGTCATGCTGCTGGTCGGCCTCCTCATCGTGGCCTTCGCGCCCTGGCTCACTCTCGTGCTTCCCCGAGCCTTCGGCATCGGCGTGTAGAACGGCGGCGGGCGGCCGTAGTGCGTCCAAACTGTCAGCAAGTTCGTGAAGCATTCTTCGTCGGAATATCGCTTGCCCAGGCTCGTCACCTTCAACCCTGCGGCTTCGAATGCCGCCCTTGACGTTCCCCAGCGCCGGCGGAGCGTTTTCCAGAGAACGGCAAGTGTTCTTCCACATCTTCGACCGTCAATTCGCTCTTGCCTAAGCGCTCTGCCAGCTCTCGCAGCGCTTGCAGTACGTCTTCATCCATCATTCGCCGTGAAGCATGTGCGCCTCGGGTCCGCACAACCTCACTGGATGTGTGGCCTAATCCAGCGGCCCGAAGGGCATCGGCCCAAGTGCCAAAACGCCGATAGACCTTCCGCTCGACGCGCGCGTGTTTGGCAAAAGCTGAGACAGTCAGCGCCCCGTCAGGCACCAGTGCGGCAACGCGTCGGAGTTCGGCTAAGACCGCCTCGTCGGTGTATTCGGGTAGGCGGCGGAGTTCGAAAACAATGGGCTTGGATGCTTCCATGATGGTGTCCGTTACGCACCGCCATCGCTGATTCATTGCCGTGGTGATGAAAGCCAAAGCTACCCGAAGGAGACCGGTCGGGGACGGCGGTTCGACTTCGACTGAGGACGGCAAGTTAAAACCGCGCGCCGTCAGTGGGGGTGTATGTCATTGGGTCAGTTGACGAATTTGCACGGACGCGGAAACACCCGTTGCTAGCGCTTCCGGCCCAAAGGTCAATGATATCAATGCACCGAGCGCCATCCGCCGCGAATTAGGGCTTACGCTGATTGCATTTTGTACCTAGGAGTGGTACATAGACACAAAGGGCGGAGCCGCTGGATGATCGTGAGCTTCCGGGACGAGTGGCTCCGCGCGTTCTTCGTCGAGGACACGCGGTCGCGGCACATCCCGGCGGACCTCGAAAGCCGGCTCTTCCGCAAGCTCCAGATGATCGACGACGCGATGACCGATCAGGACTTACGTGTGCCACCCAGCAATCACTTCGAGAAGCTGCGCGGCAATCTGGTGGGGTTCCACTCGATCCGCGTCAACAGTCAGGGGCGGCTGGTCTTCCGGTGGAACGGCAGCCGCGGCGAGGCGGAAGGCATCTATCTCGACGACCACAGCTACAGATGAGGCGAACCATGCTGACGACTAAGCGCAAGCCGGCCACGGTCGGCGAAATCCTGGTTGAGGAGTTCATGCAGCCCATGGGGCTGACCCAGGCCGCGTTGGCGGAGGCGATGGGCGTTCAGCGCAAGCACGTCAACGAGCTGTGCAACGACCGGCGCACCGTGACGGCAGCGACCGCGCTCATCCTCGCGCGGGTGTTCGGCAACAGTCCGGACTTCTGGCTCAACGTGCAGCGGCGCAGCGATCTGTGGGAAGCGATGAACAGCCCCCGCGAGCGCGAGCGGATCGAACGCGCGACCCCGCTCGGCACTGCTGCGTGAGCTTGCACGCCGGGAAGGGGAGGATGCTCTGGCGTAGAAATCGGCCGTTTCGGTCCCGGAGGCTTCGCGCGATCCTGGCGCAATGTCCCGACCACGCGCCAGCTTGGACGTTCTGCCTGACGATCTCTACATCGAGCCGGAGCCCTGGCCTCGCGTGGGACGGCCGCCGAAGCACGCTGTTGAGGCGTGGACCGTCACTGACGATTGGCCCGACCCCGTGCCCGTCTCAGACGCCGAGCTCGGCGTGTTCGAGGCATGGTTCGGCGACCTCTTCGATGAACTGTTCGGGCCGCGCCAATGAACTGAGAGGACAACCGCGATGACCGTGCCGTTGCGCGCCGCCCTTTATCTGCGCGTCTCGACCGCGCGGCAGGCCGCTCCTTGAGCTGCTCGAGCCCGAGCGCAGTCAGCTTTTCGGTCATCCGTGCCATGGAGGCCTTCTACCCACCAATGTACCCACAGAGGTGCGCGGATTGTGCCGAACAACGGCGGCCAAGAAAGCGTTGTAAATCGGCACCACTGAGACAATGGCGAACGCTGGTGAATGCAGACGAATGTGTGAGCGGCCCGAGACATAGGTGACAGAACGTACCGGACACATGGGTAACACTTTCCGCGATTTTGCGGGGGGTGTCGATGGCGTGGAAGGAGTGTTCGGTCGTGGAGGAGCGTCTCCGGTTTGTCGCCCGTATTCTCGAAGGCGAGACGATGAGCGACGTTTGCCGGTCTTTCGGGATATCCCGAAAGACCGGCTACAAAATTTTCAACCGATA